>Ga0182747_1000003_pt1 | contig 879934 bp, 758 predicted proteins | sample eDN3rd30CBELigBY_FD_128526 | JGI IMG/M metagenome (GOLD analysis project Ga0182747, IMG submission 128526) | Enriched backyard soil microbial communities from Emeryville, California, USA - eDNA 3rd pass 30_C BE-Lig BY (version 2) (version 2) | ecosystem: Environmental > Terrestrial > Soil >...
AAGCAGCGGAGATACCCTGCAAAGTATTGCAACAGCAATGATCCTGAAAGGATCAACAGGTAATGTTGGAATAGGTACCATTAAAGTGGCAGATACGGCCTATAAATTATTTGTTGAAAAAGGAATCCGTACAAGAAAGGTAAAAGTGGATATAGCGAGCTGGCCAGACTATGTTTTTGATGAACACTATAAATTACAGGACCTTGCCGAACTGGAAACGTATGTCCGGAAGAACAAACATCTCCCCGAAGTTCCCTCCGCACAGGAAGTAGAAAGGGAAGGAGTAAATCTGGGAGATAATCAGGCCATCCTGCTTAAAAAGATTGAAGAGCTGACACTGCACTTAATAGAAATGGACAAACGTGTTCAACAACTGGAAGGTGAAAACAAGGTACTGAAGGAAGAAATAAATAAAGCAGATAAATAATTTAATAGAACCTATAATAAAGCCGCAGGTCAACTCCTGCGGCTTTATTATTTTTACAGTTCCAAAACAAGATTATGTCTTCACTTACTGTCAGCCTCGTTCAAACAAACCTCCATTGGGAAAATATAGCAGCCAACCTGGCCATGCTGGAAGAAAAGATAATGGGGATAAAAGAAAAGACGGAGCTGGTAATCCTGCCTGAAATGTTCAGCACCGGCTTCAGCATGCGTCCGGAGGTGCTGGCCGAAACAATGGGAGGAGAAACCATTCAATGGATGAAAAGAATAGCCGCGGCTAAAAAGATCATTCTTACTGGAAGTGTTATCATCGAGGAAGAAGGAAATTATTATAACCGTCTTGTATGGATGCTGCCTAATGGACAATACGGCATCTATGACAAGCGTCATCGCTTTGCTTACGCTGGTGAAGACGAACAGTACACTGCCGGCTCAAAACGGCTGATCGCTTCCGTTAAAGGATGGAAGATCAACCTCCTGATCTGTTATGATCTTCGCTTTCCTGTTTGGGCCCGTCAGCACTCTCAATCCGAAGCGCCGGAATACGATCTGTTGGTATATGTAGCCAACTGGCCTGAACGTCGCATCAATGCCTGGAAAACCCTGTTGCAGGCACGGGCGATAGAAAATCAATCTTTTGTCATCGGTGTAAACCGTGTTGGGGAAGATGGCAATGGCATTCCTCATACAGGGGAAAGCATGGTGGTGGATGCAATGGGTGAAGTGCTTTATCAAAAGAAAGATGAAGAAGCTGTTTATACCATCACCCTTCAGAAAGAACCATTGGAAACAGTGAGGGAAAAACTACCCTTTTTGAAAGATGCCGACGGTTTTATGATACTGGAGGAATAATTATTGATTGGAATCTTTATCCTGCTTTATTAACTCCATTGTTTTTACCAGTTTGTAATCGATCCCTTTTCTTACAGCGTCAACTGTTGGAAAAGAAGGAATTTCGGGCTGCACACCTCTGCCGTCCTTTGGTACGTTTTTATCGATCACCAACCGGAAAAGAGGTAAGCGGAAACGCACTTTTGTTCCCGGCAATGTCATATCAGGTATAAGCCAGGCAGAATTTCCATAAGCACCGCCGCCGGTTTCCTCTCCTATCAATGTTACATTATCCTGCTTCATGATAGCACTCGCAAACAATGTTGTAGCTGAAAAAGAATTACCGCCTGTCAGGATATAGGTTTTACCATCAAAATGGTTTTTCTTCCTTGGCTTGAATAAATGACGCTCGTAATATTTGAAATGATATTTCCCGTCTTTACGCTTTGGCGCAAACAAAGTGAGAAAAAGCCGGTTAAAAAAATCGTTCTGTATATAACGGCTGTAAGTTTTTCTTTTACGGATAGCATACAATGAATCGGCTACCTTGAACGGATGATCGCTTAAAAAACGGGTGATCAGGGTAGAATTGGTTACACTACCACCTCCATTTCCTCTTACATCAATAATGAGATGTTCAATTTTATTTTTCTTTATAGCCCTGAATGAACGGCGGAAAAAGCTTTTCAAACCATAACCGCGGCCGAAAGAATTCAGGTCCATCATGGCAACATGACTGGTTGTATCAAGCTTCAGCAAGCGTACCGAATTCCGCCTCATTTGTTTCCGTTCTTTTCTTGATGGCTGCGGCAATCGCCTTACCGGAACGGCCCGTGCCCTTGCCATTGTATCCGATCCAGGGAAGAAAGGCCTGAGAAGCGTGGTACCTGCACGCCCCATGCTATCAATAAAATTGATGCTGTATGCCGGTGGATAACCAAACAAAGTGCTGTAAAGAGAACCAAAATAGCCACGGTTGCTCAACACCTGGTATTTGTTTGTTCTGTTGTAGCCATCTGTTCCGATATAACTGAAAAGAGTATCCACGATCTTATCCATTGGCAAACCATTGATGGCTGTGATAATAGTGCCTCTTTTCAGAATGGAATCACGGCGGTTGAGATTTGCCGCAACTACGGCTGTATCCTGCCAAAGCTTAAGACTTAAAGGAAATACACGGCCCAGGCGTACCGTGTCCTGGTATTTGGCAAAAGTTTTAGATGGGCGAATAGAAGTGTGGCCGCAATTTATTTTCGCCGTAACATAAGAAAGTATTTTCCTGAATTCAGGTTCTGTCAACGAATCATTCAATTGCTGAAACCCTTTATCAAAGTAATAGTTCATACTGTCTTTGCTGGTATACCAATAAAGACCGGGATGAGCTTCTTCCAGGGTTTGCCGGTAAATAGCATAATCCTTTTGCAATACCTCCGGCGAATATTTTTTATAAGGAGAAAAGGACGATTTGGCAACGCCGCATCCCGTTATCACAACCAATAGATATAAGATCAGCAGTTGCCGCATAGATTTAGATATGGAGGATCCGGTGGCCGGGTTAGGATTAAATGGTTATAATTATTTTGCTAAATGATTCCACCCCTGCGCCGTTATTGCATGTTTGCCCCCACCTTTTGTAATGATGTGAGCGCCCTGCTCCGGCTCTGTCATATATCCCACCACACTAATTTCTTCATTTAAAACCAATTTATCATACTCAGATTGAGGAATGGTAAATAATAATTCATAATCTTCTCCTCCGCTCAATGCGCAGGCTGTAGGATCGATCTCAAATTTGAACGCTGCTTTCTTCATTTCTTCAGCAACAGGCAGCTTGTCTTCGTACAACACACAACCCAGGTTGCTGTCTTTGCAGATATGCAGGATCTCTGAACTGAGCCCGTCGCTGATGTCCATCATAGAAGTGGGAACAATGGACTCTTTTGCCAGGAATTCGATAATATCCTTTCTGGCTTCAGGCTTCAGCAGCCGCCCGATCACATAGGACTCTCCTTCGAGATCGGGTTGCACATTCGGACTTTCGCGGAAAATCTTTTTTTCCCGCTCCAGGAAAAGCAATCCAACATAGGCGGCACCCAAATCGCCGCTTACGCAAATAAGATCGCCTTTTTTTGCTGTGCTTCTCTTCACGTATTTATCCGGCGACACTTCACCAATGGCTGTAACAGAAATGATAAACCCTTTTTGGGAAGAAGTGGTATCACCCCCAACCAGGTCTACCCCATAAGCCGTGCAGGCTGCATATACGCCTTCATAAAATTCATCCAGTGCTTCCAGGCTGAAGCGGTTGCTGATGCCCAGTCCGATCACGATCTGCGTGGGCGTGGCATTCATTGCATAAATATCACTCAGGTTCACGATCACGCTTTTATAGCCAAGATGTTTCAATGGCGTATACATCAGGTCAAAATGCACACCTTCTACCAGCAGGTCTGTAGTGATAACGGTTTGCTTGCCGAAATGGTCTATCACAGCAGCATCGTCACCTACTCCCACCAGGGAAGAAACATTTTGAAGCTCTATGTTTTTGGTAAGATGGTCAATCAGCCCAAACTCACCTAGTGAGGATATTTCTGTCCGTTCCATACGATTATCATTAATTCAAAAACCCGTCAAATTCGCCTCGTCTAACTAAGGGCTTCGGGGTTTACAGTTTAATTTTTACCTGATGATCAGAGTTCTTTCCGTTTGTTGATGACATCCAGCATTTCATCGTGGATCCTGCCATTGGTTGCAAGAATGCGATGCTGATAAGGTGAATATTTATTGCCATCAAAATCAGTTACCCTTCCACCCGCTTCTTCCACGATAAGATACCCTGCAGCGCTGTCCCATGCTTCCAGTTTGTGTTCATAAAATCCGTCAAACCGTCCGCAGGCTACCCAGCAAAGATCGATAGCAGCAGCGCCCAACCGGCGAACCGGCACTCCTTTGCGGATAAACCGGTCAAAAACTTCCAACGGGCCATTGGGCATATTGATATATGTATAGGGAAAACCGGTAACCAGGCAGGAATTTACAACAGAAGATTCCCGGCTCACCTTTATTGACTGATCATTTAAAGTGGCGCCAGCTCCTTTTTCTGCAAAGAAAAATTCATTCATGTGTGGGTTATAGACCGCACCCATTATTGCCTGTCCGTCTTTCTCAATGCCGATGGATACGCAATTGATGGGAATGCCATGGGCAAAATTGATAGTGCCATCAATCGGGTCGATGATCCACTTGTAATGGGAGTCCTGGATAATTTCGCCAGCTTCTTCACTCAACACATAATGCTCGGGAAACCGGGATTTGATCACTCCCAGTATGGCTTTTTCGGATGCATGATCAGCTTCTGTTACAGGGTTATTCACACCAGTTTTATTGCTGATCTTGAATTCTTTCTGGAAAAAGCGCTGTATTTCCGCAGCACCGGCCCTGGCCGCTTCGATAAGTGTTGTTTTAAGCATGCGCAAAGATAACCTTCAGTCGTCAACCTCCGCATTAAGCATTTACTGCCTTCATCGACTCTTCGGAGTATCTCAGGCCCGAAGCGGCACCTTTCGGCGCAATGGCGTCAATAACGGCAAGGTCGGCTTTTGTAAGAATCACATTCTGTGCTCCGGCATTTTCTTCGAGGTAAGAGACCCTTTTGGTGCCCGGGATCGGGAAAATATAGTCTCCCTGGGCCATTACCCAGGCAAGGGCCAACTGTGAGGCTTTACATCCTTTTTCTTCAGCCAGCTCTTCAAGTTTTTTTACGAGGTCGAGGTTTTTCTGGAAGTTTTCGCCCTGGAAGCGGGGTGAGAAGCGCCGGTAATCGTCCGGGGCAAGGTCTTCAAATTTCCGGAATTGCCCGGTGAGGAATCCCCGGCCCAAAGGGCTGTAAGCTACAAAGGCAATCCCCAGTTCCTGGCAGGTTTGCAACATGCCGTCTTCCGGTTCGCGACTCCAGAGAGAATATTCTGTTTGTACGGCAGAAACAGGAAATTCAGCATGCGCTTTGCGCAGGGTTTGCGGCGACACTTCTGAAAGACCGATTCCCTTTACTTTTCCTTCTTTTACCAATTGCCCCATAGCGCCGACTGTTTCTTCAATCGGTACTTCAGGGTCTTTGCGATGGAGGTAATAGAGGTCGATCGTATCGGTGCCCAGCCGTTTCAAACTTCCTGCAACAGAAGAGCGCACATATTCCGGTCTTCCGTTTATACCTCTTTTTGAAGGATCATTGGGGTCGCGTACAATGCCGAACTTAGTGGCCAGTGTCACTTTCTGGCGGTGTTTCTTCAAAGCTTTTCCTACAAGTTCTTCATTGGTGTAAGGGCCATACATATCAGCTGTGTCCCAGAAAGTGATGCCCAGTTCAATTGCACGGTCCAGCACTTTCAGCGATTCTTCATCATTCCTTGAACCATAAAAATCACTCATGCCCATACAGCCGAGGCCCAAAGCAGATGCTTCCAAACCCTGTGAACCTAATTTTCTCTTTTTCATACTACTATTTTTGAATGACTTAATGCAGCAGTGGTTTCGGACAGACGGGGAGATTGCCCGGAATACAGAGGGTCGGACTTTTAAGATAACAGATGCCTTATATGAATGTTCGCCCGGTTTTTCTTTCTTTGCATTACCTCACAAAATTAAACTGTTTGAGTGGATCTGTCGATTATCATAGTGAATTATAATGTCAAGCATTTCCTGGAGCAATGCCTTTGCTCCGTGCGTAAAGCAGTGCAGGGTTTGCAGGCAGAAATTATTGTAATAGATAATAAATCAACAGATAACAGCCTGGAATATGTTCAGCCGCGTTTCCCGGAAATTATTTTTATTGCAAATCAAACCAATACCGGCTTTGCACAGGCCTGCAACCAGGGATTAAAACGGGCACAAGGGAAATATATTCTTTTCCTGAACCCTGATACTATTTTACCGGAAGACTGTTTGCAAAAATCAATTGCATTTCTTGAAGCAAGGCCTGAAGCGGGGGCGCTTGGAATAAAAATGATAGATGGAAGTGGACATTTTCTCCGGGAATCCAAGCGGTCATTCCCATCCCCGCTTACTTCTTTCTATAAGTTGTCGGGTTTAGCGCGATTGTTTCCCCGCTCAGCGGTTTTTGCGCGATATCATCTTGGCAACCTGGATGAGAATAAAGATCATCCTGTGGATGTGCTGGCTGGTGCATATATGATGGTGAAAAAAGAAGTGCTGGATAAAACAGGTGCTTTTGATGAAACTTTCTTTATGTATGGTGAAGACATTGATCTGAGCTATCGCATACAACAGGCGGGGTATATCAACTATTATTTTTCCGGCAGCAGCATTATTCATTTTAAAGGAGAAAGCACAAAGCGGAGCAGTATGAATTATGTCCGCATGTTTTACAATGCCATGAGCATTTTTGTAAGGAAACACTATGGTGGCAGCAAAGCCAGCATTTTTAATATCCTTATTCATATTGCTATTTGGGCAAGGGCTGCAATGTCGGCTATAGCCGGCTTCATCCGCCGCATCGGTTTGCCGTTGATAGATGCAGGCATTATCCTTTTATCATTCTGGATAATGAAGAATATCTGGAATGCTTATGTGAAAACGGATACGCAATACGAAACAAAGATCCTTTGGATCGCCTTTCCGGCATTTACACTTGTTTACCTGGTTACAGCATATTATGCAGGATTATATGACCGCTGGTATAAAAAATCAGAACTGGTAAAATCCACACTTATCGCCACCATTGTTTTACTGGCAGGATATGCGCTTATGCCCGAACAATACCGTTTTTCCCGTGGCATTATCTTTTTTGGCGCATTGCTGGCATTTATACTGATCGCAGTATTGCGGTGGGTGCTGGTTCAAACGGGTGTATTATCCGGCAGTAATGAAAAGGAAGATCATGGCAGCACATTGATCGTGGGAACAAAAGCTGAATACGAAAACTGCCTGCAACTGATGAATGAAGCGGGAGCGCAGCAAAAAATACTGGGTTGTGTGGCAATGGAGCCGGGTGATGAAACAGCCCATGGAAACTGGCCCGCCCTGGAAAATGTAGTAAGCTCAGTGCCGCTGAAAGAAATTATTTTTTGCCAGGGCTTTCTTTCTTTTAAAAATATCGTGGATTTTTTACCTCAGTTGAAAAATAAAACAAAGTTGATGATCCATGCCGAGCACAGCCAAAGCATTGTAGGCAGCAAATCGGGAAAAAGTTCCGGGGAATCCTTATCCAGGGAAAATGGATTTCACTTAGCCGACCCTTACAACAGGCGATTGAAACGACTGCTTGATATATCAGTCGCTCTTATTGGAGTGATCGGTTTTCCGGTCAATTTATTTATCGTAAAAAACCCACTCGGTTTCCTGTCCAATTGCCTGTCTGTATTATTTGGCCGCAAAACATGGATAGGCTACAATGCCGCTACCAGCGATCTGCCCCAATTGCGGCATGGTATTCTCACCAGCAATGGTTTACCGGCAGGTGAAAAGCAGGCTCTTCCTTTACAAAGCTTACAAATGATGGATTACTGGTATGCGAGAGATTATGAAGTGGGTAGGGATATGAAACTGATAAGGAGAAGATACCACTACTTGGGTACGCATGCCGCGAATAAGGTGTGAACATCGAGAGCCAGGTATTATTGGCGCAAATAACGCGAATGGTGTACTTAGCCCGACAATGTTTACTGACCAGAAATACAACCTATTGCACTCTTTCTGCCTATATTCGCATTATTCGCGGCTAATAGCGTTTAACTTATATCATTCACGCCTTATTCGCGACATTCGTGCTTAATATGGCTTCAATTATAGATATTAAACTACCCAAGGCGATTGCTGCCGCCCTCCGGATCCCTCCCAATGATCCGAGGAGGCAACAGGTGAAAGTGTTGAAGAAACTGCTGAAGAAGGCGAGGTTTACAGAGTTCGGGCAACATTATCGCTTTGATGAAGCATTATTGAACCGGAATCCGGCCAAAAGTTTCCAGGAGTTAGTGCCGGTACATGATTACAATAAGATTTACGAAGAGTGGTGGGAAAAAACGCTTGAAGGCGTGCCTGACGTGACCTGGCCAGGAAAAATAAAATACTACGCGCTTAGCTCCGGCACTTCCGAATCGGCCAGTAAATACATTCCTGTTACCAAAGATCTGCTTCGCAGCAATACGATCAATTATATACGGCAGCTGATAAGTGTTTTCGGATATGAAGATGCCAACCGCAAAGCATTGACCAGGGGCTTTCTGATGCTTGGGGGTGCTACTGACCTGCAGAAAGGCGAAGCTGGCTGGTATGCCGGCGACCTGAGTGGCATATTGGCCAAAAAAAGGCCATTTTGGTTTCAGACGTTTTATAAACCCGGAGGTCGCATTGCTGCTATAAAAGACTGGAATCAGAAACTGAATGAGATCGTGGAGCATGCCAGGGACTGGGATATCGGCTATATTGTAGGTGTACCGGCCTGGTGCCAGATGTGTATGGAGATGATCATTGAACATTACAAAGTGAAGAACATTCACGAGATATGGCCCAATTTCGGTGTGTTCGTGCATGGAGGTGTGTCATTTGAACCCTATAAAAAAGGGTTTGAAAAACTACTGGGACACCCTATCGTATATATTGAGAATTATCTTTCCAGCGAAGGCTTTATCGGTTATAAAACACGGGAGCATGCTAAAGGAATGCAACTGATCCTGAACAATAATATCTTTTTTGAGTTCGTGCCTTTTGATGAAAAGAACTTTGACAGTGATGGAAAGGTTGTGGCCAACCCTGAAGCAAGGATGATCCATGAAGTGGAGGCCGGTAAAGAGTATGCATTGCTGATGAGCACCAATGCCGGTGCCTGGCGTTACCTGATCGGTGATACCATCAAATTTGTTGACCTGGAGAAAAATGAAGTGGCTATCACAGGCCGCACCAAACACTTCCTCAGCCTGGTAGGCGAGCACCTGAGCGTGGAAAACATGAACAAAGCGATCCAGTTGGTGAGTGAAGAGTTTAACATGAGTATTCCTGAATATACAGTGGTGGGTTTTCCTCATGAAGGCTTTTTTGCACACAAATGGTATATTGCCACTAACGATAAGATAGATGCGGAAAGCCTGCGCCGCAGGATAGATGAGAACCTCCGCATGTTGAATGATGACTATGCCACGGAAAGAGACAGTGCATTGAAAGCTGTCTTTTTGGAAGTGCTGCCGCAGGAGCAGTTCCTGAGATTTATGGAATTGAAAGGCAAATTGGGCAGCCAGCATAAGTTTCCCCGGGTAATGAAAGGGAAAATGCTGGAAGAATGGAACAGGTTCCTGGAAACAGGTTCGATATAATTACAAACGATGAATAAGCCTCTTTTATGTGTCCTTTCTTTATTGTTTAGGCGCCATAGAATTCGCATAAGAATACATTCATTATACCGGATATGAAAATGAATATTTTCTTATGCTCCATTTCAATAATTTTGAAAGAGGTTTTAGTTTTTCAGATATATATTTTTTATGTGGGAAGCCTTGCTCAAAGGGATCACGCTGGGATTATTGCTGAACATATCTGTTGGACCGGTTATTTTTTCAATCATCAAGCAAAGCCTGAATAACGGACACAGGGGAGGGATGGCTTTTGTGTTGGGGGTTTCATTCAGTGATATCTTATTGGTATTGGTGAGCAATGTGTTTACAGGGTTGTTTAGCAGTATCAGCAGCCACAGTACAGTGATCGGCATTGCCGGCAGCATTTTCCTGATTGCATTGGGCGTTTACTTTGTTTTTTTCAAAAAAGTAAAAGTGAATGAAAAAGGGCAGCAAGCTACATTGAGCTTCCGCAAAAGCGATTATGCCAAAATATTCCTCTCCGGGTTTTTTATGAACCTGCTTAACCCGGGCATCTTCCTTTTCTGGATCACCACTTCCACTTCTCTGATCAGCCATACGGTGGAGCAAAAACTGATCATCTACATCACCTGCCTGCTCATGGTACTGACTGGTGACATTGCCAAAGTGATGCTGGCCGGTAAAATACGTAACCGCCTTACACCACACAATATCCATATCATTAACCGCATCAATGGCATTATCCTGATCGGTTTTGGAATAGCACTGATATGGGGACTGGTATTTTATGTAAATAAGGGTTAAACGGTTTTAACAAATAGGAAAAATATTAGATCGTATGTTTGGCAAATGAACCGGCTGTTTATATCCCTCCTGTTTATTTTTTCCTGCTTATCAGCATCTTCACAGTCGGGCTATCTTTTTGTGAAGAAAGGGCTCAAAAAGAAAAAGACCTACACAGAATATGATTATATCTTTCTCCACCTGAATAATGGCACTTACCAGTATGGAATGATCACCCGGCTAATGAATGATACTATATGGGTGGCTGGTGTCCCTGTTCCCCGCGCAAACGTGACAGAAGTGATCATCCGGAGAAAAGGAAAAAAGGCATGCCGGGTCGATGCTAAAAAGCTGCTATTGATCACTGGTGGCGTAGCGCTTGTTACTGCAGGCTTATCTATCAGCAAACAGGCCAGCTTCAAAGAAGCGCTGACAGCAGGGTTGGTGATTGGTTATGGGCCGCTATTGATTGACTGTTTAAGTAAAAAAATATCCCTCAGCCGAAAAAGCTATAAGATCGGCGGAAAGTTTCGTTTGCAGATGCTGGATTTCTACGTCCCTCACCAACGAGCATTTTAAGTAGTGACTATAAACACTATTGTGTATTATTGTGGTCAATGAAAGACGCAGGTTTTCTTCAAAAGCTCTGGCGATGGACAAAAAGGATTTTCCTCATATTATTCATTGCGCAGTTTGTTTACATCATTCTATTGAAATGGATTGACCCTCCCATTACGCTTACTCAATTGAGCAGTTGGATCACAGGTCACGGATTGAAGAGGGATTATGTAGACCGCGATGAGATCTCTCCCAATGCCAAACTGGCCGTTATTGCTTCCGAAGACCAGTTGTTTGTAGATCATAGCGGGTTCGATTGGAAAAGCATCCAGAAAGCCATGAAGTATAATGAAAAGAAACCGGGTCGTATTCGTGGCGGCAGTACCATCAGCCAGCAGGTTGCAAAAAATGTCTTTCTCTGGCAGGGAAGGGATTTTATCCGGAAAGGGCTGGAGGTTTATTTCACATTTATGATAGAAAAGATCTGGGGAAAAGAAAGAATACTGGAAGTGTACCTGAACGTAATTGAAATGGGAGAGGGCGTATTTGGAATAGAAAGGGCTGCAAATATTTATTTCAACAAAACGGCTTCTAATCTCAGTCAGCAGGAAGCTGCGCTTATTGCGGCCTGTCTTCCCAATCCGAAACGGTATAAAGTGAAACCCGCTTCTTCCTATATAATTGGCCGGTCGAGAAAGATCATGCAACAAATGAATTTCCTGCGACCCGACCCGGATATACAGGCGGTCATATTCCCGAAAGTAAAAACGGATAAAATAAAGAAATAAATGATCACGAAGCGTCCAGTAGCTTATCAACAGCTTTTATAGCTTTTGCCAGCCGCTCTTCGTAATTGCCGCTTATATCAATCCATGGTGTGGATTGATTAACCATGATGTCTTTATAAATAAAGTACAGCTTCTTTCTTGTTTCCAGGTCAGGATATTCACGCAATTCATCTTTTATCCAGGGGAGATCTACATTGCATAAAAGATAGAGGTCGTATTTTCTGGAAACGATATTATCCAGTACAAACCGGTGGCAATTACCAAACACAAACTCACACCATACTTTCATCACATACATATCTGTGTCGATGAAAAGGGGTATATGCCCGCCATCTTCCAGTAAAGGCAGGGAATGTTCTTCCAGCTTGGTGGTGTATTCATCTTCGAGTGCCAATTGCCCTTCTGCAATGGTAAGCAGGTCGTCGAAGGTGTAATCGGTCCCGTTGGTCAACAGGAACTCTCTTGCAAACTCAGGGCACCAGGCGGTTTCATAATGCAGGGCCAGCTGCTCTGCCAGGGTACTTTTGCCGGTGCTTTCCGGGCCAATAATTACGATCTTTTTAAGCATGACTTTCTTTCGCTCTTTTCTTCCATTCAATTAAACCAAACACGGCCATAACGAACAACACAATATAAAACACACTGGTAAATGTAAGCCCTTTGATAAAATACAGCGGTACTGATGCGCAATTAGTAGCAAGCCACCAATACCAGCTTTCTACTTTTTTTCTTGCCATTAACCACATACCCGTAAATGCAGTAGCAGAAGCAAAAGCATCTCCCGCAGGAATAGTGCCGGGGAAGAAATTTTGTTTCAGAAAGGTAAGCGCAACAAAAATGCTGATGTAAAAGGCTGCAAAAAACAGCAATTGGTCCCGCCAGTCACGGGCAGAAGAGAATGTAATTTTCACCACATGCTCATGTTGCTGATCACGCTTGGCCCAAAGTATCCAACCATAGATGCTCATGGCCGTATAATACAGGTTCACACTTGCTTCTCCCAGTAAATGATACTTGAAACTGATATATACATAACTCACCGTACTGATCAACCCTACAGGATATACCCAGATATTTTCCAGCCGGCTAAACCATACACTGGCAATACCGGAAAAAATGGCGAGATACTCCAGCCACGTAGAGTTTTTAAAGCCTTCAATAAACTGGTGATAAATTTCCTGGAAGCGCACGGGCAACATTTGAACAGGAAAGATAAAAACTTAGCAAGACCTTTTCTTGTTATGCTGCAAGTTTTTTACAGTAAGTAGACAATAACAACCGATACTTTTACTAACAAATAAAACAGCTATTGTTTTAATGACTTCCTTCCCGTTCTTCCCGCCTTACCGGTAAAATTTTACCGGTAAGGCGGGAAGAACGGGAAGGGGTCGTTTATTTGTTTTTATAGCGTTTAATGCTTTGTAAGTACTGTATTCCCCTGGATGTTTGAAAGCGTGTGGGCACCTGTTGCCACTTACCGTCTTTATCGTAAACCCAAACAAGAAAGTGGAGATGCGGGAAGGCGGCATAGCCTGTTTTTCCGCTCAATCCGATTACCTGTCCTTTTTGGACCGTGTCACCAACATTTACCAGTGCGCCATCTTTTTGTAAATGCCAGTAGCCCGCTCTTGAACCATCAGGGTGTTGTATGACAATATTATTTCCGTCGGCGCGGTATTTCTTCTTCAATCCACCTCTTTCGCCATCTTCTTTTACCCGGACCACTACACCTTCGCGGGCAGCACAGACCTTGGTGCCGCGTTTCATTTTAAAGTCCAATGCGACCCGCTCCTTATGAGAGAAGTGACTGAAATAGCCCTGAACCATCCAGTAAGCTTTGCCTGTTTCATAAGGCAGAGCATACACATAACTGGTATCATCTTTAATAGTCCCGCTTTGCAATAGCTTTATTTCCTCCCTCAAAGGGTTTTTGCTGACAGAGCAACTGGTGAGTATTAGTATAAAGAGAGAAAAAAATATTTTCATCGCACGGCGTAAACTACTTCCTTTATTGTGTAAGCGCCTTTATGCACTGGCATCTTCACACATCTTTTTTAAATTGTTCAAACCTCTTTCAAATTGAATATTCAGATTTTTGTTCAGCAGCGGCCCCATTAACCGGGCGATCGGCCAGGGTAATTCCCCACTGTTTTGCCATGTCACTTTTGTTTCATTGGTTCCCCAAGGCTCGAAGAGCCAATTGTCCTTGGCTTTGCTTTTCCAGGGTTTCAGAAATTCAAGCTGGAAATGAATATGCTTGCTGTCTGCTGAAAGAAGAGTAAGACTGCCTACTCCCACTTTTTTTCCTTCCCAGCCATAACGGTGTCCAGGTGTTTTAGGGGTGCCTGTGATCGTGTTTTTGACAGATGGATCTGATTGTTGCCAGGGATTCCATTGGCTGTAGAAATTAAGATCACCAACATGGTCCATCACTTTTTCAACAGGAGCTGTGATCACAATCGTTTTTTCAATATTAAAACCCTTGGGCATAAATGCCGCAAGTAATAGTAAAAGAAGAATGAGGCCTGCAAAAATGTAAACAAAAATCATGTTGGTGGTTTTGGACTGTCAAGGTAATAAATTTAGACGATAGAAGGGGAACCCGTCATCTCCCCTACTTTTGCAGTGATAAAGCTTACTATATGAAAATTGCTGTACTGGGTGCTGGCATGGTTGGCCGGGCCATTGCACTTGATCTTGCCAATAACTACCAGGTCACTTCTTTTGATATTCATTCTTCCAATCTGGAACTGCTGAAATCAACTAATAGTGCTGTGCAAACAATCAAAGCCGACCTTTCAGAATATCAACAGTATGGTCGCTGGTTGCAGCCGTTTGATATGATTGTTACAGCTGTGCCTGGTTTTATGGGCTTTGCTACACTTGAGGCCGTGATCAAAGCTGGTAAAAATGTGGTAGACATTTCTTTCTTCCCGGAAGATGTATTGCAATTAGATTCATTAGCAAAAGAAAAGAATATTACCGTAATAACAGATTGTGGTGTTGCTCCCGGCATGAGCAATTTTATTATCGGTCGTTATAACGCTGTAATGAAGATCGATGAAGTGGAATGTTATGTGGGAGGGTTGCCCAAAAAAAGAATTCCGCCATTTGAATATAAAGCTCCTTTCTCTCCCGTGGACGTAATCCAGGAATATATCCGCCCGGCCCGGCTTGTTGAAAACGGCCAGGTGGTGGTTAAACCGGCGATGAGTGGAAGAGAAATGCTTTTCTTTAATGGTATAGGTGAGCTGGAGGCTTTCAATACAGATGGCCTGCGTAGTCTTATTTATACCATGCCGCATATTACCGGCATGAAAGAAAAAACACTTCGCTATTCCGGCCATGCATCACTGATCATTGCTTTGCAGCAGGCAGGATTTTTCGATACTGATCCGGTTACAGTACAAGGCCAGCAGGTGATTCCGCTTGAGTTCACTTCCCGCCTGCTCGTTGATCAATGGAAACTGGCACCCGGAGAAGAAGAATTTACGGTTATGAAAGTGTTGCTAAAAGGAGAAGGGAAAACGGTTGAGTATAACTTGCTTGATCACTATGATGCTGCAAGTAATACTTCTTCTATGGCAAGAACAACAGGTTATACCTGCACTGCTGCAGTGAATCTTTTGATAAATGGATTGTTCAATAAACCCGGAGTTTTTCCTCCGGAACTGATAGGATCAGATAAAGCCTGTTTTGATTTTGTGTTGAGCTATCTCGGAGCACGTGGTGTGAAATGGGTGAAGTCGGAAAAATAAAAAGCAGGTAAAAACTCTTACCTGCTTTCAATATTATTTACAGTAGCTGTTATTCTGCTTCAGCTACCACTTCTTTCACTTCAGGGATCATTCTCTTCATCATACCTTCAATACCGGCCTTCAACGTGATCATAGATGAAGGGCAGCCACTGCAGCTTCCCTGCATGGCCAGGTTTACTGTACCAGCTTCGTAGCTTTTGAACTGTATAGCGCCGCCATCCATTTCCACAGCGGGGCGAACATAATTATCGAGCAATTCCTTGATCCTTTTTACCACGTCATCATCATCTGCAGCTACTTCATTGCTGCTGGCTGGCTTAACAGTAGCCAGCTCTTCTTCATTCACTACAGCTTTACCTTCTTCCAGGTAGTCTTTTAAGAACTGGCGGATGGAAGGGATGACATCAGTCCAGTCTGTATCCGCTGTTTTGGTAAGCGTCACAAAATTGCTGGCGATGAACACAGCTTTGATGAAGGGAAAGCCAAACAGCTCGGTAGCCAGCGGTGAAGGCTTGGCACTTTCCGCATCAGGGAAATCAATGCTTTTACCGGGATAAAGAAGTTTATTCGCCACAAACTTCATGGTTTCCGGGTTGGGCGTCATTTCTGTATAGATACTGATAATTGGATTACCTGTTTTTATCATAACTCACGTTGTTTTACTGTGACCGCCGAAGCTTTAGCATGGGCACACGGCTGCCGTAGCAAAAATAACAATAAATCAGCACGGATGTTCGGAATAAAATCCGGTAAAACCCTGCACCATGAATGAAAGCCGGAGCCTACTTTTGCCCCGGCAGACAAGAAAAACTAAAGATCAAATGAAGAAAATCTATCATCTGGCAACCTGCACTACCTGCCAGGCTATTATCAAAGAAACCGGTATCGGAAAGCTCGCAGAAGCGGGGAAAATTGAAATGCAGGACATTAAGACCGAAAAGATCACACCGGCCCAACTGGACCAAATGAAGGAAATGGCAGGCAGCTATGAAGCCCTTTTCAGCCGCCGGGCCATGAAATACAAGGAACTGGACTTAAAAGACAAGGTCCTCACAGAGAAAGATTACCGGAATTATATTCTTGAAGAGTATACATTTTTAAAACGCCCGGTGACCATTCTCGGCAAGCAGATATTTATTGGAAGTGAAAAAAAGCCTGTCGAAGCCCTGAAAACTGCGATAAAGAGTCTTTAATCGGGAGAGATCCAGGCTAATGACCATCGATTCCAGCAGATTCATGACTTTTACCTTCAATTACTTCGAGCATTTCCGGGTGTTTTTTCTTATCACCCTTTAATACCCAGTAAGCAATTACGGCACTCGTCAGCATTAATATGCCGCCCAGGAAGAAGGCTGCGCCAGGAAAATAAATAGCGGGCCCATCTTTTTTAGTGAAATAAGAAAACACATAGGTCATAAGTAAAGGGGCAACAATCATTGTCGCGCTCATCAAACTGGTCAGTGTTCCCTGCAGCTCCCCTTGCTCATTTGGCTGCACATGTCCGGCAATGATAGCTTGCAATGCCGGACCTGCAATGCCGCCCAGGCAATAGGGAATAAGAAATGCAAACATCATCCACCCTTGTGTGGCAAATGCAAAAAGGAACAGACCGATGGAGTAAAGAAACAAGCCCAGGTATACGCTTTTTTCATTGCCGATCTTTGGTGTCAGCACTCTCGTTAAGCCCCCCTGCACTGCGGCAACCAATACGCCCACAACAGCAAGTGAGGCGCCGATCAACCCTTCAGTCCAGCCGAATTTTTCAATATTGAAAAAGCTCCATGTTGCCTGCACAGAATATCCTGCGATATAGACAAGGATCAATGCACCCGTTAACCCCAAAATAGTTGGATATCTTTTTAAAAGCATAAATGGCCCCAGGGGGCTGGCTCTTATCCATTCAAATTTTCTTCTTCTTTCAAGCGGTAGTGACTCGGGCAAAACGAAATAACCATAGAGCCAGTTAAGACCTGTAAGAACGGCAGCTGCGATAAAAGGCACCCTCGGGCCGAGTTCACCAAGCAAACCACCCAGGGCTGGTCCGATAATAAACCCAAGACCGAAAGCGGCACCGATCATACCAAAATTTTTCGCTCTTGTTTCTGCTGTGCTGATATCTGCTATATATGCGGCGGCAGTAGTAAAGCTTGCACCAGTTATGCCGGCTATGATACGACCAATGAAAAGAAAGATCAAAGACGGCGCCCAGGAAAGAAAAACATAATCAACCGCAAAGCCGAATAAGGAAGCCAGTATGATCGGCCTTCTTCCGAAACGGTCGCTCAGGTTTCCGATCAAAGGGGCAAAAGCAAGCTGCGGCACTGCATAAGCCAGCGTTAGCCAGCCGCTGACTTCAGAGGCCTTGCCTACGCCTCCATGCACCATGCCCTCAAGCAATTTGGGGAGTACCGGGATGATAAGCCCCCAGCCTGTTACATCAATAACAAGTGTGACAAAAATAAAGCCGACTGCGGCTTTGCGCGAAATGGCCATAAATAGGTAGATATATGATCAAAGGTGTAGATTTTTCTCAATAAGAATATCTTTGTTGATAAACAAGTTTGTTGGAGGCTTTAAATTGAATTAACAAACCCGCAAGAAATCTCCCGGACGAAGGAGCTATCTTTGCGACGCCAACCATGTTGCTATCTTTATAGCAGCGAACCAAACAATATTTTTTTACTAAAAACTGGCTCAGATGCACATCAAACAAATTATTATCCCGGCCGTATCAACGGTTTTTTTATTTTCCTGCGTAAGCACTAAAAAATTTAAACAAGCCCAGGCCGATTATGCCACTTTGCAGGGTCAATACACCCAACTGCAAGGAAACCTGGATGATTGCAACACTGCAAAAAATCAGTTGACCAGCCAGAAAGCTGGCTTGGAAAACGATATTGCCAACCTGAACAAACAGATTGACCTGCTGAAACAAAACAATACGCAGGCCCTGAAACAACTGGAAGATATGTCCGTGATCTCTTCTTCACAAGCAGAAAGCATTAAAAGATCAATGGAAAACATTGGTGCAAAAGATGCGTATATCCAAACCCTGCAACAGCAGATGGCTCGTAAAGACTCACTAAACATGGCCCTGGTGATGAACCTGAAAGGTGCTATTGGCAACCTCGACGACCAGGACATCAACATTAAAGTAGATAAAGGCGTGGTGTATGTTGATATTTCTGATAAACTGCTTTTCAAAAGCGGTAAGTATGAAGTAACAGACCAGGCAAAAGTAGTATTGGGCAAAGTGGCTACTGTGTTGAAAAACCAACCCGATATCGAGTTCATGGTCGAAGGGCACACAGATAATGTTCCTTACAAAGGAAACGGTGTGCTGATCGACAACTGGGACCTGAGCGTTAAACGCGCTACCGCTGTTGTACGCATCCTGCAAAACCAGTATGGCCTTGATCCGGCTAAAATGGCTGCTGCAGGCCGTGGTGAATACAGACCTGTAACAGACAACAGCACTGCTGAAGGTAAAGCTGCCAACCGCCGCACACGTATTGTGATCCTGCCTCAGCTCGATCAGTTCTTCAAACTGCTGGAGCCGAACGGAGGAAAATAATTCCATTGAAATAAAATATATAAGCCCCATCCAGATTGCTGGATGGGGCTTTTGCTTGTTCGATGGCCGAAGGAAAACGTCGTTCGTTGCGCGATGCTCATTGCCCGACAAGCAAATCAGAGGCAGTAATTTGGCCATCTGTCAACGGTCATCGTGCAACTATAAGCAACCAGCAACTCAAACGATCCCAACACCCTTTCCCGATTTTCTCTTATCTTTTCTTCTTTTTTTACAAAACAATCACCTATGCGTCGCTTCATTTTACCTGCTTGCATTGCAGCAACAATCCTGTCGTCCTGCGGAGAAAACAAAACTACCGTAGATGAGCAGGATGGACTTTCAACGTTTAATGTTGATTCTCTCAAAAAAAATATTTCCATTCTTGCCGCTGATGATTTCCAGGGTAGAAAACCCTTTACCGAAGGGGAAACAAAGACGATCAATTTTCTTCAGGCACAATTTGCAGCTGCTGGCCTTGAGCCCGGTAATGGAACCAGCTATTTACAGGAAGTGCCAATGGTAAGGATCGCTACCAAGGCCGCTCCCGGCATGGAAGTGGAAGGGCCTAAAGGAAAATTCAACCTCAAAGGCTTTGATGATTATGTGATCTGGACAGATAAAACAGATTCTGCTGTGTCGCTGGATAAAAGCGAACTCGTATTTGCCGGCTATGGTGTAGTGGCGCCAGAGTATAACTGGAATGATTATGCCGGATTGGATGTGAAAGGAAAAGTGGTACTGGTGCTGGTAAATGATCCGGGATATAATTCGCATGATTCCTCGCTTTTCAAAGGCAGTACCATGACCTACTACGGCCGCTGGACGTATAAATTCGAAGAAGCTGCCCGCCAGGGAGCCAGGGGCTGCCTGATCATTCATAATACAGAAGCAGCAAGCTATCCATTCACTGTGGTGCAAAACAACTGGAATGCTTCACGCCTCCGCCTCGATAACCGTGGCAAACAGGAAACACTTTGTGATGTGATAGGCTGGGTATCTGCACCAGCTGCAAAAAAATTACTGACTGCAGCAGGCAAGGACTCCTCCCTTTTAACCACCGCTGATAAAAGAGGATTCAAAGGAGAATCACTTGGGTTGAAACTTTCAACCTCCATAAAAGTAGAAACCACCTACAACAAATCACATAACGTGGTCGGTAAGATCACTGGTTCCAAACATCCTGACGAAACGATTATCTACAGTGCACATTGGGACCACCTGGGCATCGCTAAACCTGATGAAAGAGGCGATTCAATTTATAATGGTGCTTTAGATAATGCTTCGGCTACAGCTGGCCTGCTGGAGCTGGCACAAGCATTCAAAAGCCTGAAGACAAAACCGGAAAGAACGATCGTGTTCCTGGCCGTAACAGCAGAAGAACAGGGCTTATGGGGATCTGCTTATTACGCGCAAAACCCTATATATCCTGCTGCACAAACCCTTGCCAATATCAATATGGACGGGTTGAACTGGTATGGAAAAACAAACGATATTATTGTTATTGGCCGTGATCAGAATGAACTGGAAGATTACCTGAGTGAAGAAGCCGCTAAAGTAGGAAGGGTCATTTCTTATGAAACCCATCCAGAAGCGGGCTATTATTACCGTTCCGATCACTTCAATTTTGCCAAAGTGGGCATTCCTGCTTTGTACACAGAAAGCGGTATTGATGTAATTGGTAAGGGCAAAGCTTTTGGCGAAGCAAAGAAAGACGAGTATACAGAAAAGAATTATCACCGCCCTTCAGATGAATACACCCCGGACAAATGGGTACTGGATGGTGCAATCGATGATCTCAAATTATTTTTCCAGGTAGGCAAAAGACTGGCGTTTACAGAAAAATGGCCTGAATGGAAACAGGGCTCAGAATTCAAGGCCTTGAGAGAACAAAGCAAGTCGTCCACTAAGTAATAAAACAAGACCTGTTTTAAGCGACCCCTTCCCGTTCTTCCCGCCTTACCGGTAAATTTTTACCGGTAAGGCGGGAAGAACGGGAAGGGGTCGCTCATGTAAAAATCAGACAATTGTTTTTTGTCCCTTCTCCTTTCAACTTGTTCAATTTACTTCCTACATAGAATGCCTACGAAGAAATTCGTCTATGTTGCATTTTGCAGTTATGAAGAAAATTGTTTTGATATTGTTTGCCTTGGTGTGGCAACTTGGCCTCGAAGCCCAATCGCCGGTAAAAGGAAAAATTTCTTTTACTGTAATAAATGAACAAGGCTCCCCGGTAGAAAATGCAACTGCAGAATTGCTTAAAGCAAAAGATTCAGCACTTGTTAAAGTCGCGATTACCGGTAAGAACGGCATGGCTGATTTTGAAAATATCGCTTTGGGTGAATACCTGATCAAACTCAGTAGTGTAGGCTTTGCAACGGGCTATTCTTCCACTTTTATTCTCAGTGCAGATAAACCGACTGTGCAATTACCGGCTATCGCCTTAGTGCCGCGTGTCAATGAAATGACCGGTGTAACTGTTACTGCCCGCAAACCATTTATCCAAAAGCTTAGTGACAGGATTGTAGTGAATGTGGAGAACAGTATTATCGGTGCAGGCAGCTCCGCTATGGATGTGCTGGAGCGTTCACCGGGTGTGAACGTGGACCAGAATGATGTGATCAGTCTACGTGGCCGCTCAGGTTTGATCATTATGGTGGACGGAAAGCCAAGTGCTATGTCGGGTGCTGATCTGGCAAATTATTTAAGAGGCCTTCCTTCTGCGGCAATAGAACGGATCGATATTATCACCAACCCTTCTGCCAGGTATGATGCAGCAGGGAATTCAGGTATTATTGATATCAGGCTTAAGAAAGATCAGCGGAAAGGAATGAATGGTACGCTGACGGCGGGGTATGGCCAGGGTGTTTATCCCAAAGCCAATGGTGGCGTGGTATTCAACTACCGTAATAAATCAGTAAATGTGTTTGGCAATTATAACTACGCCTATCGCATCGGTTTTAACCATCTGCTGCTTGACCGTAATTTTTTTACCAATGGCGTTTATAACGGCGGTGATTTGAAAGACAATTATGGAAAATCTCCTATTACATCACACACGGCCCGGGCGGGTGCCGATTTCTTTCTTTCCAAAAAAACAATATTAGGCTTTGTGGTCAATGCTAATTTCAATCATTATACCAGGGACAACCGCAACAGTTCCGTTGTATTGAATTCACAGAGGGAAAAAGAAAGCACTTTCAATGCCAATGCTTCCAATAATGACCGCGGAAATAATGCTGTAGCCAATATTAATTTCAAACACACATTCGATACAACAGGACGTGAAGTTTCTGCTGATATGGATTATGGTTCGTACCGGTCAAGTTCACTCTCCGTCAATTCTACCAGTTATTATAAACTGGACGGCTCGCAACTTCAACCAAACTATACCCTTAATGGCGACCAAGATGGCAAACTGGATTTTAAGATCGGCAAAATCGATTATACACATCCTTTCAATAAAACAACAAGACTGGAAACCGGCGCTAAAACAAGTTTTGTTTCATCAGACAATGACGCAAAATTCTTTGATGTAAGCAGCGGCACACCCGTGGATGATGTGAACAAGACCAATCATTTCCTGTACAAGGAAAATAATAATGCAGGATATGTCAACTTCAGTAAAGCCTTCAAACGGTTCGACCTGCAGGTGGGATTGCGCGGGGAGCATACCCATATCAAAACAGAACAACTCAAGGGGAACATAAAATTTGATTCCAGTTATTTCCAGTTGTTTCCCAGTGCATTCTTTAACTATAAGCTCCGGGAAGACCAGGTATTGGGAGTGTCTGTAAGCCGCCGGATAGACAGGCCAGGCTATGCGCAGCTCAATCCATTCCTTTTTCTTATTGATGTGACTACCTATGCAACAGGAAGACCGGGCCTGCTTCCACAGCTTACCTGGTCGTATGAATTGAGCTATACATTGAAGAGCCTCAATTTCACACTGGGATATAGCCATACAAAAAACAACCAGGATATTGCCATAGCACGTTTCAAAGATGTATTCCCTAATATCCCTTCGGATGATAATGTTACTGTGCAAGTGCCGATCAACCTGCGGTCTTCAGATTATTTCGGGCTGAATATTTCAGCGCCAGTCCGCATCAATTCCTGGTGGAATATGGTCAATGACGGAAATGTTTATTACAACCATTTTAATGGCCAGTTGGGTGTAACAAGCCTTAATCGTGGCAAACCTGCCGTGGACCTGCGGAGCAATAACACGTTTACATTTAAAAAAGGATGGATTGCTGAACTGAACGGGACCTACAATTCCGGCGGCCAATCAGGATTTATGGTATTTGATCCACGCTGGAGCCTTTCTGCCGGCATACAAAAGACGGTATTGAAAGGAAAAGGGACCATTCGGGCGAATATCACGGATATTTTCTGGACCAACCTACCCAAAGCGGTGATCACATATGATAATTATATTGAAAAATGGCATGCCTACAGGGAAACAAGAGTAGCTAATCTTACATTCTCTTATCGATTCGGCAATAATAAAATACAGGCTGCACGCCGCCGCACCACGGCATCAGAAGAAGAAAGGCAAAGGGCAGGGAATTAGGCAGATAACTTTTTTTAGTTTTCTCATGTGTCCCGGGCTGGTATTCTTACCGGCCCTTTTATTTATGCAGCTTTTCCAGTAATTGTAAATGAGGCTGCAGGTTTTGCAGTGTATTCTTCTGCAAGAACTTTTTCAGGTGTTTATAAAAATGACTATGGTCATAATAGCCATACAGCGTATGATCGAAGTCGTCCGGTGAATGTGTAAGATGTGCAGTAGCTTTTCTTATCCGCATGATCTGCAAAGCCTGTTTGCTGCTGATGCCTGTGCAAGTTTCAAAATACCGCTGCAGGGTGCGGCTGGAGATGCCATTTTCAGCTGCAAGTTTTTCAATTGAAACAGAAAACAGGTTTTGCTGGAAACACTCTTCCAGTATCCTGCTTACGATATTAACCGGATGCAATGGCCCGTCGTAATCGGCGAGCACGGAAATGAAATGTGAAGAAGCCGCATGTATACGTTCGTCGAATGTAGAAGCTTCTTTGATACGGCTGATCACTTGCTGGTCCATTAAATAGCTCAGGGGAAATATATAACCCCTGTACTCCGAGAAGTCAACGTCTTTCTGAAAAACGACCGGAGAAATGCGGAATTTGATACCAAACAGGTGGTTATCTTTTTTGTGAAAACATTCAATGGCATTGTACCTCGGGAGAAAACCATCGGTTTTCATCTCAAACTTCTTATCATTCACCTGCATGGTGAAAGGGGTGCCCAGGTTGATGATGTAAGTGTAGCCGATGTTGGGGAACTGTGCGTCGGAAAAGCCTTTTGGAAAGTGTCCCCATAAATGCTCAAAGCGTGTTTCCCAGAAAAAATCTATGTATTGAGACAGGCTGGCCGGCGGAGGGATCCGGTGATAATTGTTTTCAAAATGATCGGTATGAAAAAACTCAATATGCTGCATACACAGGCCGGGAAGATGAGGGAAAGGTATTCAAAATTGGCAGCCGGTTAAAACCGTGCATGTAATTCCGTTAACCCTTATTTTACTTCTTCGAAAACGCCTGTTTGCCTGTTCTTTTTTACGTTATCCCAGTTGAAATACCGCCCATTCATGGCCACATATACCCCCGGAGGCAGGGTTTGCACAAAAGCCAAAGCGCTGCCGAGATTGAATAACCCGTCGGAGCTACCGAATTTAATGGGGATCATAGCGCCGGTCAGTACAATGGTCTTATTTTTTACGTTTTCGGCCAGCCATTTAGCAGTAAGGCTCATGGTATCTGTACCATGTGTGATCACGATCTGTGATTCTTCACATTGATTGCACTGATGAGCGATCAGTTCACGGTCTTCGTCGGTCATTTCCAGACTATCGATCATCATCAGTGTACGGATCTCCACTTCCACCTGGTTACGCCCCATTTCCAGCAGGTCAGACATATGCGTGTCTTTAAAAAAAAGCTGGCCATTCAGTTCGTTATACTCTTTATCAAAAGTGCCGCCTGTAATGAAAATGCGGATTGCCATGGTAGAAAGGGTTTGAAGGGTGAAATTAATCATCTCCTTTTTCCCGTCAATTGATAGCAGAAGGTTTTCAGTCAGAATTCAAAATTGAAAAGGAAAAAGCGGTTAATCTTAGATGATTTTCAGCGTTTTGGAAGCTTTTTTGCATTTGGATCACCGCTAAAAAAGCGGATCAGGGGAGGAAGAAGAGAAAATTTCTGAATTAAGGCGGTAAAAGAATTTTCACATTTTTTTGCAGATTACAATTGTGCGACCTAATTTAGCACGCCTTCCAAATAAAAAAGGCCCTTCCGTAGAAACGGACTGACCTCTAACGATTGCTTGCCATATGAAAAATCTTCGAAGTAAACTTTGATCCCGTTTTACCGGGGGATAGCTTTTGCAGGTTTGCTTCACTTTGACCTCTGACGACTTGCCTATTTTAACGATTGCCTGCCGTATGAACTATCACAACACAAATGTAGCTTTGCCTGCGCTGGCATTCAAAACAAGTTAAGCCTGTTTTGAGCATGTCAAACCCGTTCCAAAAACAGCAAAACCCTTACTGGTGGCCGATTCCATGAAAATTTCTGCACGATGTCCAACCGTACACATGACATATTATTTCAATTAATAAAATCGCTGGAGAAGGCAGAAAAACGACATTTTAAGCTCTATATCACCCGTAGTTCGGGTAAAGAAGAGCTTAAGATTGTGCGATTGTTTGATGTATTGGACAAACAGGACATATATGACGAAAAATCGTTGTTGAAAAAGCTCCCCGGCACTGAAAAAAGACAGCTCTATAATCTCAAAACCCATCTTTACAAACAGATCCTGGCCAGCCTCCGCCTTTTAAAAAGCGCTGACAGCATTGATCTTCAACTAAATGAGCAATTTGACTATGCTCACATCCTCTATAAAAAAGGGCTTTTCCTGCAGAGCTTGAAAATTCTCGATCGTGCGAAAGAGACAGCGAAGACCCATCAGAAATTCTATTTTTTGGCCCAGGTCATTGCCCTGGAAAAAAGAATAGAAAATCTTCATATTACCCACACGGTGCAAAACCGCGCAAATAATCTGGCTGAAGAAGCGAATGCGATCAGCCGGCATATTGATATCGTTTCAAGGGTAAGCAATCTCTCCCTTCAATTATTCAGTTGGTTTACCCTGCATGGTCATGCACGGAATGAAAAAGATGAGGCTGGTGTCAAGAAATTCATGCAGCAAAACCTTCCACCCCATACGCATGAACTTACCGGTTTTTATGAAAGGCTTTACCTGTATCAGAGCTATTGCTGGTATGCGTTTATACGCCAGGATTTCTTACAGTATTACCGTTATGCGCAGAAATGGGTAGATCTTTTTGAATCCAACCCATTGATGATAAGGGTTGAAACAAGTCATTACATCAAAGGACTGCATTACTTATTGAATTCGCATTTTGATCTGCGTAATTATAAAGAGTTTACCGTGGTGCTGAAGAAGTTCGAACACTTCGCGCAAACATCACGCGTGCAGGAACACGACAATTTCCGGATACAGGCTTTTGTGTACATCAGCACAGCAAAGATCAATCAGCATTTTATGCACGGTACATTCAAAGAAGGATTGAAAATTGTACCGGAAATCGAAGCAAAGCTGGAGGAATATGCATTGTTCCTCGACCAACATCGCATAATGGTCGTGAATTACAAGATCGCTACGCTCTATTTTGGCAGCGGAGACTATAGCATCTGCATCGATTACCTGCAAAAGATCATGCACAACAGCAGTGAATTGCGTACCGACCTGCAATGCTATGCACGGTTGCAGCACCTGCTGGCACATTATGAACTGGGTAACTATGAGATAATGGAATCGCTTACCAAGTCGGTATACCGCTTCATGGCCAAAATGGAAAACCTGACCGTGGTGGAAGAAGAAATGTTCAAATTCCTTCGCCACTCCTTTCATCATATTCCTGCCAAAAAATTAAAACCGGAACTGGAAACCTTCCTGCAAAAGATCAAACACCTCGAAAAAAATCGCTTTGAGACCAGGGCCTTTGCTTACTTAGACATTATTTCATGGGTGGAAAGTAAAGTGTATGATAAGCCGATGGGCCAGGTTATACATGAAAAATATTTGGCCAGCAAAAGGAGAAACTAATGGTGTAAATTGCACCCATGCAGGACTATCTCAAAGGATTGAACGAGCGGCAGAAGGAAGCAGTGCTCCATATCAACGGCCCCATTATGATCGTTGCCGGTGCAGGCAGCGGTAAAACCAAAGTATTAACGACCCGCATCGCCCACCTCATGGCAAGTGGCGTGGATGCATTCAATATACTGGCTCTTACTTTTACCAACAAAGCGGCAAAAGAAATGAAAGAGCGGGTGGAAAAAATATTAGGCAATAACGAAGCCCGTAATTTATACATCGGCACCTTCCACAGTGTTTTTGCACGCATACTCCGTTCCGAAGCGCAACGCCTCGGCTACCCCAGCAATTTTACCATTTACGACACGGATGATGCAAAGAACGTAGTGAAAACGGTGATCAATGAATTGAACCTCGACGATAAGCATTATAAGCCCAACACGGTCTATAACCGCATCTCATCTGCTAAAAATGCACTGGTCGGCCCTGTTGAATACGCCAATGATTATTATTTACAACAGGAAGATATGCGTAGCAACCGCCCCGCCATTGGCCAGATCTATGATGCGTATGTAAAACGCTGCTTCAAGAACGGCGCAATGGATTTTGACGATCTGCTGCTGAAGTTTTATGAACTGCTCAAAAATTTCCCTGAAAGCCTCAGCAAATACCAGCACAAGTTCAAATACATCCTGATCGATGAGTACCAGGATACCAACCCTGCACAATACGAGGTGATTAAATTGCTTGGTGCCATGCACGAAAACGTGTGTGTGGTAGGTGATGATGCACAAAGCATTTATTCATTCCGCGGTGCTACCATCCAGAATATCCTGCAATTCCAGAAAGACTATGATGATGTGAAAGTGGTAAAACTGGAACAGAACTACCGGAGCACGCAAAACATTCTGAAAGTAGCGAATGAAGTGATCAGCAACAATAAAGGCCAGATCGAGAAAACACTGTTCACAGAAAATGCTACGGGCGAAAAGATCAGGCTGGTGCGCACAGCAAGCGATAATGATGAAGGAAAATTTGTTGCCGATACCATCCAGGAGCAAAAACTCCGGAATCATTACAGCAATAAAGAGTTTGCTATTCTCTATCGTACCAATGCGCAAAGCCGTGCTTTTGAAGAAAGCCTTCGCCGGATGGGCATTCCCTATACGATTTATGGCGGCATGAGCTTTTACCAGCGTAAGGAGATCAAAGACCTCGTGGCCTATCTCCGCCTGTTGGTGAATGCCCGTGATGAAGAATCGCTGAAGCGGATCATTAACTATCCTGCCCGCGGTATCGGTAAAACAACGGTTGATAAAGCCATTTTGCTGGCCAATGAGAACAATATCTCCATGTGGGAAGTATTGGAAAAGGCCACTTCTTTCGGTTTCCGCGCCGGCACTTTGCAGGCGATCGAAGAATTTGTGACCATGATCAAAAGCTTTGCCAGCATGCTGCAAAAACAGAATGCTTATGAAGTGGCTTTTCATGTAGGCAAGCAAACGAATATCGTAAAGGAACTGTTCAATGATAAAAGCACAGAAGGTGTGCAACGGTATGAAAACATACAGGAATTGCTTAACAGTATCAAGGAATGGACAGAAAGCCCGGATAATGAAGAGGGCGAAGTGGTAGATAAATCGTTGGGTTCTTACCTGCAGCAGATCACATTACTTACCGATTCAGATAATAAGGACCCGGATTCAGATACGGTAAAGTTAATGACCATTCACGCGGCTAAAGGTCTTGAATTCAGCTGCGTATTTGCAGCAGGCCTGGAAGAAATGCTTTTTCCCAATGCGATGAGCATTAACACGCGTGAAGAACTGGAAGAAGAAAGAAGATTGTTTTATGTAGTGATCACAAGGGCCAAACAACGCCTTTGGATCTCTTATGCCAATACACGCTATAAATTTGGTTCCCTGGTGCAGAATGAACCAAGCCGTTTTATTGATGAATTGCCGGAGCAGTATCTCGACCGGAGCTTTGCCGGTGGCGGCAGCCGTAATCAATCAGGATTTGGTTCAACATCTTCCGGGCTCACGGCTTATCAGCGCATGAGCGGCAATAACTGGGGAGCAGCCGGCCAGGCCGAGAAAAGATACGGACCGCCTCCCGGAAAAAAAGAGGAGACACCTTCTTATTTAAAACCTCAGAGCCCATATTCCAAAGTGGTAGAGCATAAACCTTCAGGTGATTTTGTAGCGAGTGATACTTCGGGCTTGCAGGTGGGGCAGAAAGTGGAGCATCAGAAATTTGGATTTGGTGAAGTGATCAAAATGGAAGGAGCAGCGCATAACCCTATTGCAACAGTGAAGTTTGAGCATAACGGAGAAAAGAAGATCATGCTGAACTATGCGAAGTTGAGAATCCTGGAATAAATAGATGTTCTCTATCTTATATAGAATATCATTATCAAACTCTATAGCTTGGTAACGTACATTTGCACCATCTAACGGGGTAACACTTCAGTTACCGCTTCGCCTCTAACATATTCTATTTATTATAACAATCATCATTAATTATGAGCAACAGAGTATTATCTGTAGGAAGCCAGTTTCCTTCATTCAAAAAGAAAGCAGTAGTTTCTATCGAAAAAGGCAAAGAGTTTATTGAACTGACCAATGAATTTGCTTCTAAAGACGGTAAATGGACAGTAATGTTCTGGTGGCCCAAAGATTTCACTTTTGTTTGTCCCACCGAAATTGCTGAATTCAACAAAAAAGCTAGTGAATTTTCTGACCGTGATGCTATATTGATCGGCGCTTCTACCGATTCAGAATTTGTACATGCTGCCTGGAGAAGAGATCATGCTGATCTGCGCGACCTGAAATTCCCCATGCTGGCTGATACTTCCAAATCACTTGCTGAAGAGCTTGGTATCCTCGACAACGAAGAAAAGATAGCCTACCGCGCTACCTATATCATCGACCCTCAGGGCATCGTTCGTTGGGTTAATATCAATGACCTGAGTGTAGGCCGCAATGTACAGGAAGTGATCCGCGTACTGGATGCACTGCAAACAGATGAGCTTTGCCCCTGCAACTGGAAAAAGGGTGAAGAAACACTGACTGCCCAGTTGAACCTGAACTAATGAACCTACCTGTTTAAATTTCTACCATGAGCGAAATATTAGCAATACAAAACGAAACGTTCAACAACCTGCTGAATGATCTGCAGATCGGCGATTATATCCCTTCTGCCAATATACAGGCTTTGATACAGGCGGAATCCCGCTTTATAAAGGACCTGAAGATCAATGTGGGTAATGCATTGAACAATACGCAATATCTCAACCGTAAGGAAGCCCTGTTGATTGCACTGGCTGTGGCAGTGAATGAAAAATCCACCCTTTTGCAAGACAGCTTCACGAACCTGGCGAAAGAAGCCGGAGCAACAGATGCAGAGATCGCAGAGGTTATTGCCTGCACGGCATTGATGAACACCAACAATGTTTTCTATCGTTTCCGTCATTTCATGCAGAAGGATTTTTATAACAACCAACCTGCGGGCATCAAAATGACGATTATGATGAACCCGGTAACCGGTAAAGAATTCTTTGAACTGGTGAGCCTGGTGGTTTCAGCAGTGAATGGCTGTGAAATGTGCGTGTCTTCCCATGAGCAATCTGTATTGCAACATGGAAGCAGCGAGTCAAAAGTATTTGAGGCAGTGAAGACGGGTGCTATTATTAAAGGACTGATCGCAGTGTTAGCATAGGCCTGAGAATATTGATAAGTAAAATAAAACGCCATGAGCATTAGTTCATGGCGTTTTTGTTTCAAGTCAAATTCTCAAACCGGTTCAGGCATGGTATGTACTCCACAAAATAGTTCGATTTTTTGATGAAGTAGTTATTCTGCCCTTTTATATACGCCGGCTTGTCAGGATCACTCCTGTGAGCACCAGCACTCCTCCAGCTATCTGCCACACTGTAATGTTCTCTCCAAGAAAAATAATGGCGATCAGCGCACCCACAACCGGATCGAAGTTCATAAAGTTGCCTACTTGAACACCAGATAAAACCTTCAGCACTTTATTGTACAGAATATAACAGATCGCTGAGGAGAAAATGCCGAGATAAAGGATGGAAAGCCATCCATTCATCGATATGGCAGGCCATTGAGGGTGCTGCCACAGCTGGAAAGCTGCTGCTGGAATTAAGCCAACTGTTCCAATGCTTGTGCTCATGGCTGTTAATTGTACCGCGTCATATTGCTGCAGGCTTTTTGAAATGATGGTATAAAATCCCCAGCAGAGAACGGCAAAGATCATCAGCGTATTTCCCAGAATGGCATTCCTTGCCCCTGTGAATGAACCAACAAACCCGATCATGATCACGCCGGATACAGAAAGAAGAATGCCTGCTATTTGTATTTGCCGTAATCGTTCTTTTAAAAAAAGGATCGATAGCAAGATGATCGCTATCGGGATAAATCCCTGGATCAGGGCTCCTGCAGCAGCAGTGGTGTAATAAAGAGACAGGTTAAAAAACAAATAAAAGAATGTAATGCCCGTTAGCCCCATCCAGATCACTTTTTTCCAGGGTAGTGGTGGAGACGGAGGCCTATTTTTTTTCCTGATAAAATAATAAAGCAACAGGCATGCAGCAGCTACAACATTGCGCAATAATGCAAATACATAAGGCGGGATGCTTTCCACGGCCAGCTTAGTAACTGCTGAAGCGCTACCCCAGATGGTTACAATGAGTAGAATGCTGAGAAGTGCGCCGGTTTTGCGGCCTGGGGAAAACAATGACATACCATAAAATAACAAAGAAGTCAACAATTGAACTACCGTTTAACCCAATTCACTACAATTCTTCTTTTTATACCTGTCTTCTTCTTTAATTTGCCTGTATGAATAAACTGCTATCTCTTGCCTTTATATTTTTCTTTATATCTGCTGCAGCCCAGCCTCTCCGTATCGCCACTTATCAGTATGCAGATAATAACCGGATTGCCAATATCCAGCCATTTGCAGATGAGCTGAAATCAAAATATGGCTTTGATGCTGTAGTAAAAAGCTATCCCACTGTTCATGCGTTTATTGAAGCCATACGGAAAGATGAGGTGGATATTGCACTGATCAACACTTTTGGTTATTTCCTGCTGCAAGCTTCCGGGAAATCTTATCCAATGCGGCCACTATTGGCCCTGGAAGTAAGTGAAACTGCCAAAGACAACTATAAAACAGCCTTCCTGGCATCGGTATCCTCTCCTATTCATGCTTTGGAAGATATTCAAGCAGCGGCCGGTAAAACAAGGCTGGCCCTGGTGGCAAAAGGCTCCACTTCGGGCAACCTGGTGCCCCGCCTTGCGCTAAGCTATGCCGGAATTCCGGATGCCGAAACCTCGTTTGCCTCCGTGAGCTATGCGGGCACCCATGCCACAGCTGTAGAGGCTATCCTGGCTGGTAAGGCTGACCTGGCTACTATGGGGTTGACGGAATATGATCGCAGCCTCGCAAAAGACTCTTCCAATGCCGCGAAATTGCGATTGGTTTGGAGATCTCCTGAAATACCGCTTGGTCCAGTGTTATTCAATAAAAAACTGAGTGGGAAAAAACTACGCCAGATACAAGATGCTTTTATAACGCTTCATGTGCAAAGCCCTACTGTTCTTGCTTCCATTAAAGCAGGATGGTCGGAAGCCAAGCAAGCAACCCGCTATATTGCTATCACTGATGCTTTTTATGACCCATTCAGAAAAGTATTGGGTAATAAAGATGATCTTCAACGTATTCTTCAGCAGTTTGCGGATTAATTAACTCAGCATTTTCATTACTTCGTTCCGGAATAGTTTGCCGATCGGTATTTCCTTTTTTTCAATTTCGATGATCTCGGAGGTAAAGGATTTGATGTGGGCAATGGATGCAATATAGGAACGGTGCACCCGTATAAATTCCCGCTCAGGCAACATAGCTTCAACTGAACTGATGGATTGTTTGGTAATAATAGTGCCACTGGTGGTGATCACTTTTATATAATCCTTCATGCTTTCAATGAAAAGTATATCGCGTAGCATTACTTTGATCATTTTCCTCTCGGCACGGAAATAAACAAAGGATTCGTTTTTCTTTTCTTCGGGTATGGGCTGTTCAATCTTTACCTGCGTAAGTTGATAAGCTTTGTTCACAGCTTTCAGGAACCGGTCAAATTGTACTGGTTTAAGCATGTAATCCACTATATCCAGTTCATATCCTTCCAATGCATATTCGGCAAAAGCGGTAGTAAAGATCACTTTGGGAGGATGCTTCAGCGTTTTCAGAAAATCATTTCCATTTAGCTGTGGCATCCGTATATCCAGGAAAATGAGATCAACTGGCTGCTGTTGTAATAGAGCAAATGCCTGCAGGGCATTACCGCATTCGGCGGTTAACTGCAGGCCTGGTACCTGCTCAATATAGCGACGGAGGATTTCTCTTGCAGGAGGTTCATCATCCACAACCAGGCAACGTATGGTAGTCGGTTCAGGCATGCTCCAGTGATAAAAGATTTGTTTTTAAAACAGGCTGACTTACCTGCTCCAGTTCTATTTTAAGGTTTACGATAAATACGTCTTCTTCATCAGTAATGGTCAGCTCATGTTTTCCGGGATACAGAAGTTCCAGCCGTTTCTTCACATTATAAATGCCAATGCCTGACCCGCTTTTGGACGTTGTTGATTTAACTGATTTCCCATTCAGCAGCTTCATCTGCATTTGCCGACCTTTCAGATCGATGTGCAGGCTTACCCAGGGCTGTTCCAGTATCTGGCTGGTGCCATGCTTAAAGCAGTTTTCTATCAGTGGCAATAAAAGAAGCGGTGCAATATAAAGGTCATCGGTTTCTGTTGGCAGGTCGAGATGCAGCTCCAACTCATTGCCATAGCGCACCTTTTCCAGTTCTATATAATCACCGATCATTTTTAATTCCTTGGACAGTGGAACCAGGGGTTGATTGCATTCGTACAGGATAAAACGGAGAAGGTCTGATAAACCGGTCACCAGCTTGGATGCCTGGGGCGAAGTATTCTGTGTAAAAGAATAAATATTATTCAGCGTATTGAAAAGGAAATGCGGATGGACCTGTGCTTTCAATAACTGCAACTGGCTTTCAGCATTTTCTTTTTTTAATTGCAGATTGCGCTGTTCTTTCAGGTAAAGGGATTTTATCAGCTTGATGGCAGCGGCCAGGCCACCGATGGTAATGCCTCCCCGCAAGCCAGCCATAAAAGAGTAATTGATGGAAGCCGTAGTAGGAGGAACCCCTGCTAAATATTTGCATCCGGCAAAATATAAAAGCTCATGTACGGGAGGTATGACTACCAGGGTGAGAAAGGAGGAATAAGCGGCAGTAATAAGAAAAAGACTGATCACCCAGGCGAAAGCAACTATGTATTTTTCTTTCAACACATACTTCGGAATCACAAAATACATGAGGGTGTAAGACAAAAGAATGTGAGCACTCATGAATATCAACGAATCTACCAGGGCTACTGACAGTTGCTGACCATAATTTTTCTGATTAATTGCAAGAAATGAATACAAAAATCCCATGAACAGCCACCATGAAGCCCAGAAGATCAGGTGGCGACGTATCCGGTATTTCGGTTTGTCAGAAAATATGAAAGGATAACGGTCCATACCTGGATTAAATTTACGACCCTATCCGGTTCCGGCATGGAGATTAGGGCTATTATCGCTATATGGAGCTTTTCCGGCGACAAACGGCTTTAATAGAAAGGCCCCGTTCCGTTTTTTCGCAGAACAGGGCCCTGACCGCTGAAGCGCCTCAACAGGAGCCATAGCTTTGCCCATCGAGAACTGCAGAAGTTAACGAGAGCTCCTCCTTTCTGACAAATAGCCAGGAAAGGAACCACAATCACGAGGTATTTTATAAGCTGTTTTTTACCAATGCTAATTCTTCCATTTTTCCTTTCTTGCTTTCCCAGGCAATGATAGCAGCTTCCAATGCTTGCTTAAGTTTCATTTTCACTTTACGCTTGTTGATATTCAGCTTCACTCCTTTCAGGCTTTCTGTATACACCAGCGCGTCATTATTGTTATAAAAACGGATAATGTTATTGAGCGGGGTATGCACATTTCCTTCCACCACCCAGTATCCTTTTTCGGAAACCCATTTGGGAATGGAGTTTTCCTGTGCCGGGGCAATAAAGAAAGCCAGTAGGAGTGCGGCTGTGAATAAGCCTGTTTTGATCATCTTTTTCATGGCATAACGATTAATGGCTGTTTTTCATCCCGAAACTACTTTGCATTTTACAAGGCAAAACAGCTTTTAGATGAAACAGGGCTTAGTTTCTCTATACAGCCATAAGGGGGCGACCAGGAGAGATCGTAAGCGGGGAATGCCTTTCGTCAATGGAAAAATGCTTTTTGTCGCCAGAATGATCTGCTAAGCCTTCCGGGTTGTTTGAAGCCTGACCTGTAAAGGGGTATTTATATCCCACATATGAGGGAAATCAAGTGTTAAACGGGATTATTATGCACATTTTAATTGTTTGGAACAGCATTTGCCCATAGCAGGTCAAGGTTTGTTGCATGAGCCTTTTATAAAACAATTTTATGTGGAACGATGAAAGATATCAACCGGCAAAGCAACCCAGCTATTTCATTACGCTGGAAACGGTTGACGGTGTGGATATCTTCATCCGCCCCGTATATAAGCAGGTAATCGTTCATACCCTGAACCATTTCATAGAAAGCAAAGGGTTGATCGTTTATTCATGGTGCCTTATGACCAATCATCTTCACCTGTTGGTGCAGCCGCAAGCAGGATATTCAATGGACGAAATAGAGCAGCAATACAAGATATTTACTACGCAAAAGATCCTTGCAACAATCGAAACTGAGCCGGAAACGAGGCGTGAATGGCTGTTGAAGCGTTTTCAAAGCATTGAAGTGTCTCCCAATTCACTTCGGCAATACAATATCTGGCAAAACCGCAGTAGCCGCAGCATAATTGAAATGGACCAGCCCGCCCGCCTGGTGGAATATTATGAATACATCCATGAAAATCCCGTGCGTGAAAGATTTGTTGACCTGGCTCCTGACTTTCCTTACAGCTCTGCCCGCGATTATGCAGGGTACCACGGATTGGTAAACATTACCAAGCTGCCGGCAATTGAGCAATTGCTTGGTGCTTCAGAAAGTTTTAACGGAAGTTTTTTAGTAAGACATATACGTAATTGATGGCAGGTGCCAGCAGCTCCCGGATACTGCTTATATTTGTTGCTTAGAACAAAGCGAAGTTTCCCGAATGCCCCCCCGCCGAAAAAAACAGCTTCTCCGTATTATTTTCCTGGGTTCAGTTCTTGTGTTTCTGTCAGTGGCAGTATGGCTCATGTATAAATGGTTGATGTATCGCCAGGTAAAATTTACCCGCTATCCTGAATTCGGCATCACTATCCCCAACAACTACGGCATTCATGGTATTGATGTATCGCGCTATCAGAATATTATTGCCTGGGAAGAAGTAAAGAAGATGAAAGTGGGCGAAGTACAGCTCGGTTTTGCATTTATCAAAGCCACAGAAGGCATCGGCAATATGGACCCGCAATTCCAACGCAACTGGAGAAAGGCAAAAAGCAATGAAGTGATACGAGGGGCCTATCATTTTTTTATCGCCAGCAAGGATGGAAAAATGCAGGCAGAAAATTTTATCAAAAGGGTGGAATTAAAAAGCGGCGATCTTCCTCCTGTGCTTGATGTGGAGCAGCGGTTTGGCGTTTCCAGGGCACAACTGCAAAGGGAAGTGAAGAAATGGTTGCAAACCGTGGAAGCTTACTATGGGGTTACACCGGTGATCTATACCAATGTTGATTTTTACAAGCAAAACCTGGGCAGCGATTTTGATGATTACCCGCTTTGGGTAGCGCATTATTACCAGCAGGAACAACCAAGGATTGGGCGAAGCTGGTCTTTCTGGCAACATAATGACCAGGGGAATGTGAATGGCATCACATCTAAAGTTGATTTCAACGTTTTTAGCGGGGATTCAACAACATTTAAAAGCTTGCTGGTGCCATAACAACTTTGTATTTCAGTTAAAACGGCTAACTGCTATGATCTGAAATGATCACCCATTCTCCTTTTATTTTACGGAACACGAGCGTGTAATGACCGGAAAGGTCCCCGGCACTTCTCTGCAGATACCATTTGCCAATGACATGATAATATTCCGGGGAAAGGCGTTTCACAGAAAGAATATCGAAATGCAGTTTTCCCATTGCAGCCGTATCGGGATAGCCGCGTTTGTAATTATCAAGTGTATTTTTCCATCCATAAGTGACCCCGCTTTTACCGATAAAACAAAGCGAATCATTTTTCCAGTAACCTTTCATGAAGTTTTCAAGATCACCACGGTTCCAGGCTTGGGTTTGTTCATCGAGAATCCTGAGTATGGTAGTTCTATCCTTATCCTGGGACATCCCAATAAACGAAACAAATAAAAAACCGGTAAGTAAAAGACATTTCATACTTGTAAAACTAAGATCACTGAAGTTAAGCAAAATCTGTCTTGAACGACCCCTTCCCGTTCTTCCCGCCTTACCGGTAAAAACTTACCGGTAAGGCGGGAAGAACGGGAAGGGGGGCTGCTATTCGAAGTTGTTTAATGATTACAGTCGTCAACGTGTGCGTGGTTGTGTACACGGCATTGTTTGTAGTTCATAAAATGTGCGCTGACGATCAGTATTACGGCGGGGATCAGTAACCATGTGTCGTAATGCACAAAGAAGAGTTTGAAAACCAGTAGCAGGATGCCGATAGTGAACAAGGCTATCGGCCATTTGTTATGATGGTGTCTGCGGTAGCCATGATAAAGGGAATAAACACCAATGCAGAAGGCCAGTAATACCATTCCGGCCTCAAATACCAAATTGTGGATGATGTTGATCCCAAACAGTGGTAACGAAGAAAGGAATAGCGGCAACACGGCACAGTGAATGGCACAAGCTACAGAAGCGGTGATCCCGAGGGCGTCCCAATTGATTTTTCGGAGTTTTCCTTGCATAAGTAATGGACCGCAAATATAAACAGAAAAAGCAACAACGTTGCAAAATTTAGTTCATTTCTGGCAAAATCGCCGTCTTGGGGTAACTTTGCGGCACAAAACAGGCAGTATGTCAAAAAAATGGATCATCTACACGGGTTTTTTTGTGGTATTAGTAGTGGGTTTCTATCTGGTAGTAAAGAAATGGCTTGTCCGCAATGACACCATTTCGATGGTGCAGCCCTTTGCTTTTACTAATCAGGATGGCCAACAGGTGACAGACAAAGACGTGGCAGGCAAAGTGTATGTAGCAGAATACTTTTTTACTACCTGTCCCGGCATCTGCCCTACGATGAATAATAACATGCGGAAAGTATATGAAAAGTTCAAAGGCCGGGAAGACTTCCTGATCCTTTCTCATACCTGTGACCCTGAAACAGATTCTGCCCGCCAGCTGAAACACTATGCTGATTCAATGGGTGTGGATACAAAACAGTGGATCTTTTTAACCGGCAGGAAGGATAGCTTGTATACGATGGCAAGGATCAGCTATACCATTGATGATCCTGCCAATAACCTGAAAAATATCGATGATGATTTCCTGCATACCCAGTTCTGGGCCCTCGTTAACCGTAAAGGTGAAGTGAAAAAAATATACGATGGACTAAAAGAAAGCGAGGTCCGTAACCTGGAAAAAGACATTGAGAAAATGTTGAGTGAATAAATGATTATGACTAACGATATCAAAGAAATATTGAAGAAAAACCAGTTAAGCGTAACGGCCAGCAGGGAAAAGATACTTCATTTATTCCTGGAGCAACCCGGTGCGCTGGCGCATGGTGATATTGAGAAAAAGGCCGGTGAAAGATTTGATCGCGTTACCGTTTACCGCACATTGCAAACCTTTGTAGAGAAAGGGATCATTCATACCATTCCGACAGCGGATAATTCTATCCGTTATGCATTGTGCAAAGACGATTGTGCTTCCGGCCATCATCACGACCATCACGTACATTTTGTATGCAGCTCCTGCAAAAACACTTTTTGTCTGGATGATGTGGTTACTCCTAATATAAAACTTCCGGCAGGTTACTCACAACAACATATTGAAGTGGTAGTGGAAGGGGTTTGTAAAAATTGTAAATGAGAGGGTAAAATAAAAAGCCCCCGTATAGACATACGGGGACTTAGGTTAAGGCTCTGATTAGTAGCTATTTTAAAATACAGCCCGTTTAAAACCGGACGTGTACAATTTGATAAACTCAATTCGAATCCAAAAATAACGAGCAAAAACGAGATTTCCGAATTTGTCTGATACCACTTTAGGGGTATTTTTATGCCCTTTTTTGCAAATTATCCAATTCCTTTTTTACAAATTTCATTAGCCCACTGATATGGTCGGGTGAAAAATTGAAATTCAGCCCAGCTGCTTTGAACAGCTCCGGTAAAGTTCGGGTTCCTCCCAGTTGCAGTGCTGTTATATAATTATTAATCGCTTTATCGGAGTTTTCCTTGAATTGCTGCCAAAGGCCAATAGCTCCTAATTGGGCAATTCCATACTCTATATAGTAAAAGGGCACTTCAAAAAGGTGCAATTGACGCTGCCAGGAATATTGCCGGTAGGCTGATAACCCTGAAAAATCAATGACAGAAGAAGTGAACTCATCAGAGATCCGCAGCCAGCTGGCCACTCTTTCTTCTTCGGAATGATTGGGGTTTTCATAGATCCAATGCTGGAATTTGTCTATCGTTGCTATCCATGGGAAAATAGTGATCACCCGTTCCAGTTGCTGCTCTTTAGCCCGGATCAGTTCTTCCGGTTTACTGAAAAACACTTTCCAGTAGTCCATGCTGAACAGCTCCATACTCATGCTGGCTACTTCGGCGATCTCGGTGGGGTACTCCTTGAAACCGTTCAGTTCCAATGGATGTGCCAGGAATGAGTGGATCGCATGTCCGCCTTCGTGTACCATGGTAGTAACATCATCCAACTGTCCTGCTGCATTCATAAAAATAAAAGGAGCACCACTTTCAGCCAGCGGGCAGTTATAACCGCCAGGAGCTTTGCCTTTCCTGCTTTCAAGGTCAAGGTGCCCCATCATTCTCATTTTTTCCAGGCAATCGCCAAAGAAGGGGCGCATTTTCCGGAAGCATTCAATGGTTTTCTCTACCAGCTCTTCACCGGTAGCAAAAGGTCTCAATGGCTCCACGCCTACTGGTTCGGCCTCAACATCCCAGGGACGCAAAGTATCAACACCCAGTTTTTTCTTTTTTGCTTCATAAAGCTGGTCTACCAACGGCATTACATGCAGTTTTACAGCTTCATGGAATTGATAGCAATCTTCTTTGGTGTAATCGAAGCGGCCAAGCTCTGCAAAACGGAAATCGCGGTAATTGGCAAAGCCGGTGTTCAGCGCTACCTGGTGACGCTTTTGCAGCAGTGAAGTGTATAAGGCATTCAACGCTGCTTTATCCTGCAGCCGGCGTTCATTTATTTTCCGGTAAGCTTCTTCACGGATGCTGCGGTCAGGGTCTTCCAGGAATTTGGAGGCCTGCTGCAACGTGTATTCCTGTCCATTCATGGTAATGGTCATTTTACCGGAGATCATACCAAAGCGCTGCGCTTCCACATTCAGGGAAGCCTGCAGGGGAATGTTCTCTTCACGGAACAGGTCGATATTCTTTTTAACGTTGCGCAGGTAAGTAAAGAATTTCTGATGATCGAGTTGCGCAGCAAAAGGATTCTCTACCAGTTTCCTGTTCAGCAGATCGGAATAAGGCTGGATCTTCGGCTGTATTTCCATCATAAAGAAATTGAAAGCATCTTCCAGCGATTTGTTTTCCGTATCGCAGGTCATCTTTATCTGGCGCCAGCAGGCATCTTCGCTTACAACCGATTCCAGCTCGCTGATATCTTTGAGCCATTGCTCAAGAGCCGCAGCAGAATCAATAGGACGGTCCAGTAATTCTTTAAAATAAGGTTCCAGCGATGGCCAGTCTTTCACTTCAAAATCTTTGGGAAGGAAATGACGGGGAAGTTTTTTTATCTCTGCACTGTAAGTCATGATCAATTCTCTTTGAATATAAAAAGCTACAAACTTCCATAAGGCGGAGTTTATAGCTTTTATAGATGATTAGATAAAATTAATTCACCCGAGAGAAAGCCGATTACTTTTTCTTAGCTGCAGCTTTCTTTTTAGGTGCTTCTTCTTTTTCTTCTTTCTTCGGAGCAGCTTTTTTCTTAGCTGCGGCTTTTTCCTTTACAGGCTCTTCGGCAGCAGTTTCTTTTTTAGCTTCTTTCTTTTTGGGTGCTTCTTCTTTCTCTTCTTTTTTAGCAGCCGCTTTTTTCTTCGGTGCTTTTTCCTCAGCTACTTTTTTTACTTCTTCCTCTACAGGTGTTTCTTCTTCAGCAGGTGGTTCAGACAGTTTGATCTCGATATTCTTTTTCTTGAGTATCTCGAACCATTTTACCATCTTTTTCAGATCGCTGGCATATACTCTTTCAAAATCCAGTTCAGGATATGCTTTTTCAAAATATTTTTTTAATGCCCCATTATCTTTTCCATCAGGCAGCGTGCCTCCTGCTTTGTCCATTGCATGAAAGATCTCAACGAGGTTTACATTATCACCTACAGTGTATACTTCAATGCTTTCAAGATGCGAAAAGTTATGAATGCGGGAAGAGGCGAATTTGGTGCTGTTATCATCCAGTGAGCGGACGATAGCTCCATCATTCTTACTATTGATCAATTCATACAGGCCGGGCAATCCGGTTACGGCAACAAGTTTACTATACTCCATAATTCTTCTTAAGATTTTAACGAGGCTGCAAGATACTTGAGTTCTGCGAAATGGGTAAAGACTGGCGAAATTTTCCGATAAACATGGTTCCCGGCCTCAATTGCAGAAAATATCGGGCCATTTTATTACTGATCACTGGCCGAAATGCCGGACAGGAGAATAAAAACCAGGCGGCGAAAGTTGTCAGCAATTTCATCGTCCTATACTCGTAACAATAAATTATGAAGCATTTCAGATTACTCTTTTTGGTGTTATTGGTTTCCGCTCTATCTGCTCATTCTCAAAGCATTAAGGGAAAATTGGTGGACCTTGTAGACAGCAAACCCCTTCAAAGCGCCACACTTACCCTTTCATCTTTCAAAGATTCATCCCGCATATATAATGCTATATCTGACAGTACCGGTGTATTCCGTTTTCAAAACCTGCCAATAGATTCTTTCTTTATAAAAGTGAGCTATAGCGGCTATGCTCAGTACAGACAGATCGTTGCCACCAGCGATTCCACGCCTGTAGTTGACCTGGGAACATTATTCATTCCCAAATCTGCTACTGAGTTGTCAGGGGTAACTGTTGTGTCAAAAGTGCCTCCGGCACAGCAAAAAGGAGATACGCTGCAATTAAATGCAAGCCAGTTCAAAGTAAATCCCGATGCTACCACAGAAGACCTGATCAAAAAAATGCCGGGTATTACAGTTGACCGTGATGGTACTGTAACAGCGCAGGGAGAACAGGTGAGAAAAGTGACTATTGACGGGCGTGAGTTCTTTGGTGATGATGCGACAGCCGCTTTGCGCAACCTTCCTTCTGATGTAGTGGATAAGATACAGATCTTTGACCGCCTTAGCGACCAGGCGGCTTTTACTGGTTTTGATGATGGCAATTCACAAAAAGCACTGAATATTGTTACCAAAGCAGGGATCAAGAATGGTCAGTTTGGCCGCATATTCGCCGGCTATGGTACAGATGACCGTTATTCTGCCGGAGGTAATGTGAGCTTCTTTAAAGGGGACAGAAGACTTTCTTTTGTCGGTAATTTTAACAATGTCAACCAGCAGAATTTTGCTTCACAGGACCTGTTGGGTCTTACCAGCAGCGGTAACAGCCGTGGAGGAGGCAATTTTGGTGGCGGTGGTGGCCGCGGCGGCGGTCCTCAAGGTGGCGGTGGCGGCTTTGGTGGCTTTGGCGGAGGCAACAACTTCTCCGTTGGCCAGCAAAGCGGGATCAGTAAAACCAATTCAATCGGTATCAACTTTTCGGATAAATGGGGTAAAAAAGTGGATGTGCAGGCAAGTTATTTCTTTAACAACAGCACTACCGAAAACGACCGTATTGTAAGAAGTCAGTTACCTGTGGATATAAAAACGCAGTACACTAATCAAAACAGTTATTCTACCAGCAAAAACTTCAACCACCGTCTTAACCTGCGCCTGGAATACAGGATTGATTCCAGCAATTCGCTGATCATTAATCCCAGCCTTAATTTCCAGAAAAACGAATCCGAATCTGAGTCCATCGGCAGAACCTTCTATGGGGCAAATGATTCATTGAATACATCTGATAATATCAGTAATTCACTCCGGCATGGATATAATCTCCGGAACAATATTCTTTACCGTCACAGTTTTGCTAAGCGTGGCCGTACCTTCTCTGTCAACCTCAATACTACGTTTAACCAGAATGACGGGGAAAGCTACAGCAAAGCGATGTACAGGTATTTTGATACCAATCCTCCAACAGATTCTTTGCAAAACCAGTTCCGCGATAACCCAACCAACGGTTATAATCTTTCTGCCAATGTTTCCTATACAGAACCGATAGGTAAGCACGGCCAGTTGCAATTCAGCTATGCGCCTTCTTATCAAAAGAATAAGGCAGACCAGCAAACATTTACTTACGACCCTCTTTCTGATAAATATTCCGTTTTTGATCCGACCCTTTCCAATCGTTTTGATAATACGGTTACCACGCAGAATGGAGGGGTTAGCTACCGCCTGGGTTCCAGCCGCGACAACCAATTCTCCCTGGGAGTGAATTTCCAGAATTCCAGGCTGCAAAGCGACAGGATCTATCCGAGTATAACAAAAGTAGACCAGTCGTTCAATAATGTACTGCCCAACCTGATGTGGAGCAAACGTGTTTCACCAAAGAGCAGTTTCCGCATTTTCTACCGCGCGAATGTGAATTTCCCATCAGTAACACAGTTGCAGGATGTGGTGGATATCAGTAATCCGCTCCGTGTTTCAATGGGTAATCCTGATCTGAAGCAATCGTATACGCATTTTGTTTCGGGCAGGTATACCTTTACCAATACGCAGAAAGGGCAAAGCTTCTTTGCTAATATCTTCCTGCAAACAGCCCAGGATTATATTACCAGTGCCCTGTTCTCTCCGCAGATCGGCGACTCTACCATTCAGCAAAACATTGTGCTGAAAAAAGGATCTCAACTGACAAAGCCGGTGAACCTCGACGGATACAAAAGCCTGCGTACATTCTTTACCTACAGCATGCCGGTGAAATTTATCAAGTCGACTGTTAACCTGAATGCTGGCTTTACTTATTCAAGACTGCCTGGCCAGTTTAACCAGGAGTTGACAGTGACGAATAACTATGTATATTCTGGCGGACTTGTTATAGCCAGCAATATCAGCGAGTACGTTGATTTCAATCTATCGTACAATGCTAATATCAATAATGCAAAAACAACTACGCAGAGTGCGACAGACAATAATTATGTGAACCAGGCGATTGGTGGCCAGATGAACCTGCTTACCAAAAATGGCTGGTTCCTGCAGAATGATCTGAGCTATCAATCCAACTCGGGTTTGGCGGCAGGGCTTAATACCAATTTCCTTTTATGGAATGCGGGCTTTGGCAAGAAATTCCTGAAGAATAAAGCCGGTGAGTTGAAATTGTCTGTGTTCGATTTATTAAAGCAAAACCAGAGTGTGACAAGGACTGTGACTGGTCTGGAAATTGTGGATGAGCAGAATACTGTTTTACAGCAATACTTCATGCTGACATTTACATATAGCCTTAAGAATTTCGGAACAGCACGTTCTTCCGGCCCGCAAAGAAGGCCAATGATGAACTTTTAAATAGCCTGGGAGACAGAGGGGTGATGATGTCGTTGGCTGTGGTAGCAGGAGCTATAATTTAGCGACTATTTAACAGCGATCATCCGTTAAATGAATATCAGTTACCGGCTAAATAAATATTCAGTCCTTTCGTTTCATAAAAGGCAGGTTCGAAAGAAAATTTGCGTAATATCGTTTTTAGCAAAAAATTTCGGGCTTGGACGAGAGATTACTGGTAAACCAGCTAAAGCAGGGTGATGAGACCGCGTTTAAAACCATTGTAGATACCTGGCAGGACATGGTTTATAACACGGCGCTGGGTATTGTGCAAAATGCCGAAGATGCCGAAGATATTGCACAAGAGGTCTTTGTGCAGGTATACCAGTCGGTGAATTCGTTCAAGGGCGATTCCAAGTTTTCTACCTGGTTGTATCGCATCACTATCACCAAATCGCTTGACCATGAGCGCCGGAAAAAGCGGAAAAAGCGCTTTGCTTTTGTCAAAAGCCTGTTTGGGGACGAAAGTGAGGTCGTGGTCCACCCGCCGGACTTTAATCATCCCGGAGTGGTTATGGACAAGAAAGAAGATGCTGCCGCACTTTTTAACGCTATCGGTCAATTGCCGGAAAATCAGCGTCTTGCCTTTACCTTACACAAAGTGGAGGGGCTTAGTTACCAAGAAGTTAGTGAGGTTATGCGCACTACGGTCTCTTCCGTGGAATCACTGATGCACCGTGCGCGTATCAACCTTAAAAAGATATTAGAAGTGTATTATAAAGAAAAGGACTAGCAAAAGTTTTTTTACCAATCAACGTCAAATCTTAGGTCATGATGTCAAAAAAGACTATAGAAGGCAAAATTGAAAGAACCCTGGAAAGCCTGGATGGCATGCAGAGGGCTACTCCTCAGCCCTGGTTTTTTACCAGGGTGAAAGCCCGGTTGCAGCGTGAAGAAAGGAGTGTATGGGAGTCGATCGGATCTTTTCTGTCAAAGCCTGCTGTTGCAATGGCCGGTCTTGGACTGATTCTTATTCTAAACCTTTTCGTCCTCTTTAAACAGGACAATTTGCACGAGGCTACCAATGTGGCCAATCAACCTGTGCAGTTATCGGACAGTGAATCTATCCTCGCCAGCAACAGTAGTTTTGATTATGAAAATGTACAACCATGAGCAGACCGGGAAACAAAAATCTTTTGATCATCATTGCCGTTCTGTTGCTTACAAACATAGGCGTACTGGCTTATTTTCTCTGGTATAAAAACCCCTCTGATAAGCAGGAGCAACATGATAACAGGAACAGTAATGGCATAGCCGACCAACTGCAGAAAGAAGTTGGCTTCACTCCGGAGCAGATAGCGCAATACAAGCAAATGAAGGAGAAGCAAAGGGAAACAATCCGCCCTATGTATGATGAAATGCGTAAGGCAAAAGACAGCTTATTCAGGTTGCTGAAAGATTCCATTATTTACGACTCTGTTACCAGCAAAGCTGCCGACCAGATTGCAGAACGCCAGAAAATGCTTGACATGCAGACCTTCACTTATTTCAGGAAAGTGAGGACTATTTGCACGCCGGAACAATTACCGAAATATGATTCGCTTATCCAGGGTATGTTCAGCAGAATGAACAGGCCGCAACGCCGCTCTGATAGTGATAGTACTAAAACAGATAAAAAGAACTAAGCAAAAACACCTTAGTAAAAAATCAACTTTAAAAAGCAAAGTATGAAAAAGATCGGATTGTTTCTCGCATTTATGGTAGCTGGTGCTATCATGGTAAATGCACAAGGTGGAGGTGGCGGTTTCCGTCAACGCACCGTAGAAGAAAGAGTTAAAGCCGTTCATGAAAAAATCGACAGCGCATTCAAATTGGATGCTGCCAAACTCACGCAGGTGGACAAAACGTTCACCACATACTACCAAAGCCAGGACAAAGTACGAGCCGAGCTGATGAGCGGCGGCGAACGTCCTGACAGGGAAACGATGATGGCCAAACTTGCTCCTATTACCGAAGCAAGAGATAAAGAACTGAAAGGTATCCTGACTGAGGAGCAATTCAAAAAATTCAAAGACGAAATTGAGCCGGCTATGATGCCACGCCGTGGTGGTGGCGGAAACCGTCAATGATAGTTTAGGGTTAATGGTAGTTACACCCATCCCGGTTGTTCTGTAAAGAGCGCCGGGATTTTTTTTGCCACATTGAACTGGTGTTTACAAGCAAAAGAACAGAATCGTTTGACGCAACCGGAGTCTTCAAAATAGTATCTGATGATAAGAATCACTCACCGCCCATCCATTCTTTAAATGCTGAAACATTGTCTTGACTAATGATCACATCGTCCGTAATGGGTGGCTCCAGTTCCAGCTGGAGTTTGCTTTTTGGATAGCTTTTTATTTTTTTGATCGCATTGAGATTTACCAAATATTTTCTGTTTATCCGGTAAAATTGTGATGGGTTCAATTGTTTTTCGATATCAGACAGGGATTGATCAAGAATAAATTTCTGGTTTTTATTATCGATCATGCACACCAGCTTATGGGTGGCATAGAAATAGGCGATGTCTTCTGTTTTTATGCAGATATAATCAGTACCTCTTTTTACCAGGAAGCGCTTTTTGTAATCACTGGCAATTTGTTGTTTGGTCTGCAGCAATTGCTGGAAGTCGGCCGAGAAATGCTGTTTTAGCTTGTCATATTTTTTCAGTGCTGCCTCAAGTTTTTCCTGTTTGATCGGTTTTTGCAGGTAATCAATACTGTTGTGCTCAAAAGCTTCCTGCCAGTATTCATCAAAGGCAGTACAAAAGATCACGGGGCTGCTGATATTGATGAAATCAAAAATTTTGAAAGATAAGCCATCGCTTAGTTCAATGTCCATGAACAATAAGCCGGGCATAGGGTTTTGCTCCAGCCATTCCACCGCCGATCTTACGCTGTTCAATACAGCTACCACTTCTACCTCTGTGTCAGCCTGGCGTATCGCTTTTAATAGTTTTTCTGCTGCAGGTTTTTCGTCTTCTATAATAATGGCACGCATGGTTCTGGTTTAAGATGTTGTCTGTTTATTCACGGTTTCTAGGCCAACCTCAAAACAGGAAGCTTAACCGTAAAGGCCCCGTTCTCTTCAAAGCTGCTGATCTCTTTACTCGTAACGAGTTTATAACGCTCATTAAGATTGTGCAACCCTATCCTGGAAGAAGGCTTGCGAAGCTCCTTTTTATATAACCGGTTTTTTACAAGAAGCTCTTCATTTTCCAGGGTAATGGAAAATACAAGCGGCGACTCTTCAGAGAACTCATTATGTTTGATGGCGTTTTCGGCCAGCAGCTGAAGAGATATAGGAGGCACCAAAAAATATTCCAACGCTGCATCCTCCACATTTTTTTCCAGTTGCACGGCGTTCTCAAAGCGGATTTGTAACAATAAAAAATAACTTTCGAGGAAGCCCATCTCATCGCGCAGCAAAACCAGGTCGCGCGCTTTGTTTTGCAGGATGTAGCGGTATACATCAGCAAGCGTATCATTGAATTGCTTGGCCCTCGCAGGTTGTTCTTCTATCAGGTGGCTGAGTGTATTCAATGAATTGAAAATAAAATGAGGGTCTATCTGGTTTTTTAATGCTTCCAGTTCAGCTTCTACTTTGGCTCTTTCAAGTTGTTCATTCCGGATCATTTCATTTTCGGATTGCTTCACCAGGATCACGGTTTCATATACATGTGTAATAAAAACAACTGCGATCAGGATAATCATGGTAGCCTCGGATACGATCTCCCAGTTGACCGGCTCTTGTGTAAATAATTGATACCAACCTACCAGCAGCAACACACTTACCGGCACTGTATAGAATACGACCGATAATATCAGCACCATCACTTTTTGCAATGGCTTATTGATCCAGTCAAAATAGCTTCTGAGAGAGGAATGAAGATAGCGGTTACCCTGCCATACGATCAGTGCGATCATGATCGTATACAGAAAGCTCCATTTGACCTGCCAGTTGGAAAAATTGCGGTTATTGACCAGGCCGGTCATAAGCGGAATAACGATGCCAAAGAATGGGATCAGTATGAGCCGGAACCCCAAGTCGTTGACCTTGTATTCGTTTTTTGGGCTGGTCTTTGGTTTTGGTATGTTCATCCTCTCCTTTTCCACGTTCGTTCTCTTTGTAATTAGGAGGTAAAAATTAGGTAATAGTTTAGATATATCATTTGATCAGCCACTAAAAACTTGTTACTATGCAGTTAGGAACCATCAATTGGCTTGCCGTGCTGGTAGCCGGCCTGTCTTCTTTTGTTGTTGGAGGAATATGGTATTCACCGGGTTTATTTGGTAGAGCATGGATGAAAGATAATCAACTAACGGAGGAAGATGTAAAAAAAGGCAGCAAGGCTAAAGTGTTCGGATGGACGCTGATCTTTTCATTGCTGATGGCGGCCAACCTGGGCATGTTCCTTGCACCTTCACCGGAAGGATGCACAGGACAGTGTGCTCCGGTAGTTGATATGTCGTGGGGTGCTACAGCAGGGTTTCTTGCCGGTATCTGGACCTTTTGCGCTATTGCTATCCACAGCCTGTTTGAACAAAAGCCCTGGAGAGTGATACTGATCAATGGATTTTACAGCCTTGTTTCACTTACACTGATGGGCGCGATCATTGGGGTGTGGAGATAATTCAAAAGAACTTAAAATTTCTATAATATGGGGAGTGATTTTGATAAAAGCCGTTTCGTAGTACGTATCCCAGTGAAAGCTCCGGCAGAAAAAATTTTTGAAAGCTGGACAACACCTGCGGGTCTTGAACATTTTTTCCTGAGGCAGGCCTCTTTTCGCAGCAGGGATGAAGCAGAAAGAAAAGCAAAAGATAAAGTGCAGGCAGGTGATACATACTTATGGCGTTGGCATGGATATCCTGATTCCACATTTGAAGACGGAGAAGTGCTTGAGCAAAATGAAAAAGACCGGTTCCGCTTTCGTTTTGGAAAAGCAGGAATCTGCACTGTTTCAATTTTTCAATTAGATGGAGAAACGATCGTGGAGCTTTTGCAGGAAAATATTCCTACAGACGATAAAGGATTTCAGAACTACCATATCGGATGCAAAACAGGCTGGACGTTTTATATGGCCAACCTTAAATCAATGCTGGAGGGAGGGATAGATTTGAGGAACAGGAATGAAAAGATCGGAGAAGTGATTTCGTCGTAGAGGGGATTGATGCCGAAAGACATTCTCTGTTGTCACCCCGGCCCTGGTTTAGTTCACTTACTAGTTTGAAAAATATAAGAGCCGGGGTCTCCTCAACGTTGGGGAGACCCCGGCTCTTAGCGTACTATACCAGTTAAATTTCCTAAACCAGGGCCGGGGTGACAACAGAGAATGTCTTTCGGCCAACAAAGCAGCTTACTACTTACTCCTTGTATATTTTATCTCCATTGTCTTAAACTCTTTTCCATCCATTCCCGGGCAATACATTTCCATTGTTTGTGTCTTGTCGTCGATTATTTTGAATACTTCACGAATGTCTGTTTCCCGGTTGGTACCAGAGATCGGGTCTACCATCTTACCGGTTAGGGTCATGGATTTGCTGCCGGGGTCCCAACTACCTTTGAGCACCATCATACCTGTGCCCATATTATCAATCCAGGTTGAAATAAATTGTCTGGAGTTGTTATCATACGCCAATGTGGACTGACCTTCGAAGGGCATGCCCATCATATTGCCGGTATAAGTAGCCGACTGGTAACGTCCTCCCATGATCATTTTATTGACAGCCTTTCCAACACTTTTTTGAGGCGGTGCATCGGGGCTTTCCCACATGGTTATTTCTCCTGTCCAGTTGCCATTCCAGGAGGCCATCATTTTATGCATGTCACCAGGGGTCATATAAGCTGTCCAGTTTTTCATCATTGTTGCGGAGTCGGGCATGGTGTAAGGCTCGGCCGCTTTTTCGGCGGTGGCAGCAGCAGGAGTATCCGCTTTAGTTGTTTCCTCCGGCGTTTTAGATTCATTATTGCAGGCAGCAAATATTATTGCCGCAAAGCAAAAAGTTAGAGTTAAGCGTTTCATGTTTGCAAGATTTATTGAAAAAGTAAAAAACATACCCTGAATTGAAACAGCCTGCCCGATGAACCTGGAAATAAAGCCGACGAAAAATCAGGCAGGTAAGGGTATACGGATCTGCAAGCTACAGCCATTGCCAACTGACGAATCCAGCTGTATGGTGCCATGATAATAGGCCGTACGGTTAAAGATATTGTTGAGCCCCAGGCCTTTTTTAGTATTTACTGTATCAAATCCATTGCCATTATCGTTGATCAGCAATAAAATTTCCCGGGAATCTATATTCAGTGAGATGGATGCTTCTGTTGCGTTGGCATGTTTCAGGATATTATTACATTGTTCCTGCACAATTCGAAGTATCGCCAGTTGTATTTCCGGTAAAATGGTTTTTCCGGAGTGAGCGATCTCTTTCTGATAAGTGATCTTGATTTTCTTCGTTGCATTAATGTTCTGCACCACTTCTTCGATCGCTGCTTCAAGGCTTATATCCCGCAGGGTGCCGGGTATGAGGCTATGACTGATCTTTCGCAATTCCGTTACGGCGTCCTGCAGATAGCTCAGGCTGCGGCGCATGAACTCATGGCTGATATTCGGCTTTTCAATAGCTACTTCCAGCATCAGGCGTGAAGAAGACAATATCTGGTTTACATTATCATGCAATTCATACGCCAGTTCTTTCCTTTCATTTTCCTGGGCATTCATAATAGCCTGGATGATCTCTCGCTTTTTCTTTTCCTGTTCTTCTGCAAGCCGTTTTTCCAGCAACACTTTCTGGGTAATATCCAAGGCAACACCACCCAGCATGCGAAGCCCGTTTTCAGATTCCAGGGGGAATTTGAAAATGTGAAACAGTTGGGCCTTCCCATCCGGATCAACGCCTTCTTCAATAGTTTCAATAGAGGCTCCGGAATTCCAGACTTTCCAGTTATTTTCTATAAAGTGATCACATACATGCCTGGGGAAAATATCGTAAACGGATTTTCCAACGTCTGATTCTGTAAGATTAAATGCTTTTAAATAGGGTACATTGAGAAAACGGAAAATGGCGTTTTCGTCAATGATCCATGATAAAGTAGGCGTATTGGCCATGAAAGAGCTGAAGCGCTGACGGGATTGTAACAAGCTCTCCTCCCGCATTTTTTCTTCAGTAATATTTTTATGCGTACCGATCAGCGTAAGCGGTCTGCCATCCGGCGTCCATTCAAGCAGCATTCCCCTGTCAAGTACCCACACGTATTCGCCAGACTTGCTTCTTAAGCGATACTCCACTGAGTGATTCCTGATGGCATGATCTTCATACAGTTTATCAATACCGGTTATCTTCTTCAGATCATCGGGGTGAATGCGTGAATGCCATTCATATGCTTCGTTCTGAAATTCCTCATCAGTAAAACCAAGCATGTTTTTATAAAGAGGGGAATAATAAGATTCCTTGGTTTGAAAATTATATTCCCACACACCATCGCCGGCCCCATCGAGCGCAAATTTCCAGCGCTGTTCGCTTTTATTTAAGGCCGATTCATTTGTCTTAAGTGCGGTAATATCATTTGTGGTAAAACAGATAGCTGTGATCTCCCCATTTTTATCTCTTACCGGGGTATAATTAGCCAGCAACCACAGGTCCTGGTTATCTGCTTTTGTGTATACTATCTCATATTCAACAGATTGACCACGAAGCACACTATCCAGGGCATCCTTAACAGGCTTTCTGCGATGTTCGGGCAAAATATCGAGAAAACACATACCCTCGTGTACCCTGGGCACGCCAGACATGATCATTTGCCGGTTAACGGCGTCTTCATTTACGAGGAGTATTTTGTAGTTTCTGTCAATAAGAAAAACCCCATTCTTGCTGCTATTGACAACGGAATGAAGTTTTTCTTCTGAGCGCTTCAATTCTTCCTGTGCAGCTTTTATAGCAGTAATATCGGTAAAAGAGGTAACGGTTCCCGTCAGCTTTCCTGTTTCTTCTATTATTGGATGGGAGTTGATATTGATCCAACGGGTATTTCCGTCTGTGTGGTGCCAACCGAGTACGATGTTTGTTTGTGAAGTTCCTGTTCGTGCAACGATCACTGCAGGAAAAAGATCCCAGGAAAATGAAGCGCCATCTTCATGGAAGCATTTTACTTTATTTTCCAGGAAACTCCTGTCTATCAGTTGTTCTTTGGTAAGTCCGAGAATCGATTGTGCTGCCCTGTTATACACAATGACTTCTCCTTTTGCATCCTGCACCACCAATCCTTCAGCAAGCGCATCGAAAACGGCCTTGTTGAATCCATCATTGAGCTGATCTAATAATTGAATGTAAAGAACATCCTCCTGGCCAGCTTCAGCCAGTAAGTCTGTTACAAAAAGCTTTTTGTTATCAATTTGCATAAAAAGGGCAGTATATGATTGCGTTGCTTACTGCTATAACGGATAAATGTGTCGTTTTAATGCGCTGCCAACCAGTTATTACCTTCACCACATTCTGCAATCACAGGAACTTCATTGGGAAGCGGTAAAGCTGATTGCATGTTTTCCAGGATCAGGGGTTTCAATTCCGCCACTTCTTCTTTTACAGCATCAAACAGCAATTCATCATGCACCTGCAATATCATCTTGCTTTTCATCTTTGCTTTTTTCATGGCTGCATGCACTTTTTGCATCGCCAGTTTGATCATATCTGCAGCCGTGCCCTGTATGGGGGAGTTGATAGCATTTCGCTCAGCAAAACCCCGGACAGTGAAATTAGCAGAATTAATATCTTTTAGCCATCTTTTTCTTCCCATCAACGTTTGCACATAGCCATGTTCGCGTGCAAAGTTGATGGTATTGTCCATATATTGCTGTATTCCAGGAAATTGCTTTTTGTAGTTGTCAATGATCTCTTTTGCCTCCGTCCGGGAAATACCCAGGTTGTCGGCCAGCCCAAATGCACCCTGGCCATAAATGATCCCGAAATTCACGCTCTTGGCTTTGTAGCGCATTTCCTTGGTTACTTCAGTTTCGGGCACATTGTACACCCGTGAAGCTGTTGCAGTATGGATATCCGTTCCTTTCCGGAATGCATCACACATGTTTACATCACCACTGATGGATGCAACGATCCTTAGTTCTATTTGTGAATAATCCGCAGACAGTATGATATGTTTTTCATCTCTTGGAATAAATGCCTTGCGTATTTCCTTTCCGCGGTCTGTTCTTACAGGAATATTCTGGAGATTGGGGTTATTGCTGGCCAATCTTCCGGTTACAGCCACTGCCTGGCCATAAGTGGTATGCACGCGCCCTGTTTTAGGATTTACCAGTTCAGGGAGTGTATCCACATAGGTTGATTTGAGTTTGGTAAGCTCGCGGAATGCCAGGATATCTTCCACGATCTGGTTGCCTCTTGCTGCAAGTTTCAACAACACATCTTCACCGGTCTGATATTGGCCGGTCTTTGTTTTTTTAGCAGATGGGTCCAGTTTCAGTTTATCAAAAAGCACTTCACCCAATTGCTTGGGCGATGCAAGATTAAAGCGGACGCCAGCTTTTTGATACACATTTTCTTCTGCGGTTTTTGCTTCTTTTTCCAATTCCCGGGAATAATCTTTCAGGAAGCCCTCGTCTATTTTTACGCCTTCGAATTCCATATCTACCAGCACTTTCACCAATGGGCTTTCCACTTCTTCAAATACTTTTTCCACTTCTTTTGATTTCAGCATGGGGGTAAACACATTCTTCAGTTGAAGGGTGATATCAGCATCTTCTGCAGCATAAGCTGTTATTTTTTCCAGTTCCACATCCCGCATAGTGCCCTGTGTCTTTCCTTTTTTACCGATCAGCTCTTCAATATGAACGGGTTCGTATCCCAGGAATTTATTGCTCAGCAGGTCCATGCCTCTTTTGCCATCAGGTTCTATTACGTAATGGGCAAGCATGGTATCAAACAGCTTTCCGGTTATTTCCATATCATACCATTTCAACACCAGCAGGTCGTATTTGGTATTTTGCCCGATCCATACTTTTTTGCTGTCTTTAAATAAAGGCTGGAAAAAAGAAAGGACATGTTTTGTTTGTTGTTGATCTGCAGGGCAGGGAACATAAAATGCTTCTCCCGGGGTTACAGAAAAACTCAACCCTACAAGCTCAGCAAGATTAGCATCAATGCCGGTAGTTTCTGTATCAAAACAGATCTCTGTGTGTTTGGATAAAGCGGCTACCAATTCTTTGATCGCTTTGTCTCCTTCTACCGCCGTGTAAGTGTGCGGTGTGTTATGAATGTTTTTATCAACCGCACCTTCTGTTCCTTCTTCTGTATCGGAAGCGACGCTTGCTGTTGTTTTGGCGGCAGCTTTAGCAGCAGGCGGTTCAATAATGTTTCCAAAGAGGTCTGTTTGCACTCCTTCGGGAGCCGTTTTTACTTCGCTTACTTCTTCACCAAGCAGGCGTTTGCCTAATGTTTTAAATTCAAGGTCTGCGAAAACTGTTTTGAGTTTTTCTTTGTCCAGGTCTTTTATACGAAAATCCTCTTCATGAAAAGCTACTGGTACATTGGTAATAATGGTGGCCAGCTTTTTGGAAAGCAAAGCGTCTTCTTTTCCTTTTCTCACTTTTTCACCAAGTGCACCTTTTATCTGGTCAGCTTTTTCTACAACATTTTCCAATGTTCCGTATTCTGCCAACAGTTTTGCAGCGGTTTTTTCGCCCACGCCGGCAATGCCTGGTATATTATCTACGGCATCCCCCATCAACCCCAGGATATCAATTACCTGCGCCACATCTTTGATATTCCATTTGGCACAAACTTCTTCGGGTCCCATTATTTCCACATCACCACCCTGGTAGCCGGGTTTATATATTTTGATATTATTGCTGACCAGTTGACCGTAATCTTTATCGGGGGTTACCATATACACTTCATACCCGGCAGCTTCGGCTTGTTTGCTCAATGTGCCGATGATGTCATCCGCCTCATACCCATCAAGCTCGATGCAGGGGATATTGAAAGCGGTAATGATCGCTTTAATATCAGGTATAGCGCTGATAATGTCTTCAGGCGCTTCCTGGCGGTTGGCTTTATAATGTTCGAAATCGGTATGCCTTTCGGTGGGGGCAGATGTATCAAAACAAACAGCCATATGGGATGGCTTTTGTTTATTGATAAGCTCTACAAGTGTATTGGTGAAACCGAACTGTGCGTTGGTATTTTTTCCTTTGGACGTCAGCCTTGGGCTGCGGATCAATGCATAATAGGCACGAAATACCAGTGCCATTGCATCCAGTAAAAAGACTTTTTTTGCCATGCCGCTAAGGTAGTTATTTCAGGCGGGTACAGACAAGACCATGAGGAAGACTTAGCAGATGCCGGAAGGAAAGCGATTGCAGGCTTAGTTTATTTTTTTTGCTGACACAGCTTCGTTGACCCTGATGGCAGGAGTTCCTTTTTTCTCCAAGCTTTTTTCAGCTGTTAAGGTTTCACTGAAAGCAGCAGCGTCTTCCTGGTTTTTATCAGTAACGGTAGGAACAGATGGGTCTTTGTAAATAAAGTTCAGGTAAATGGCAAAAAAAAGAAGATTGAATGCAAGGAAGTTCGCAACCCTATGGATACGCTTTCTCATAAAAAATTGGATTACCGGTTTTAAAATGGATATTGGTACTTACCAAAAGTAAACAGGACCGGATTCCTTACCAATAAACGAGGTCTAAGAATTGGAAAATCGCGGAGAATCACTCAGTTAGAAAAAGTAAAACTACGATAGCCTACTTTTTCATTTCTTCCAGCTTTTTCTGGAGCACAAACATCTCATCTCTTAACCGGGCGGCTTCCATAAAGTCAAGGTCGCGGGCCGCTTTTTCCATATCCTTCCGGATTCTGCCAATGGCTTTCTCGGTTTGGGGAATGGTTTTATACTCGGCCTGTTCTTCAGCGGCCACCGGCACCAGGTCTTCATCCGGAGCCACGGCATAAGGATTGGCAGGGTCATATCCTTTGATATCGAGTACCGATGTTTGAGCAAATACCTGTTGCTTCGATTTCACTACGGTCTTTGGAGTGATACCGTGTTCGATATTATAGGCGATTTGTTTTTCGCGGCGGCGGTTGGTTTCATCAATGGTCTTCTGCATACTCTCGGTCATTTTATCAGCATAAAAAATGACCAGGCCATCGACATTACGGGCAGCACGGCCGGCAGTTTGTGTCAATGATTTTTCATTGCGCAGAAACCCTTCTTTATCTGCATCCAGGATAGCTACGAGCGATACTTCCGGCAGGTCAAGACCTTCTCTCAACAGGTTAACTCCTACCAACACATCAATTTCTCCCAAACGCAGTTGACGCAGTATCTCCACACGCTCCAGTGTATCCACTTCACTATGGATATATTTCGATTTGATATTAATACGGTGAAGGTATTTATCCATTTCTTCTGCCATCCGCTTGGTGAGTGTTGTTACCAGCACCCGGTCGCCTTTTTTTACCCGCTTGTCAATTTCATCCAGCAGGTCATCGATCTGGTTCACGCTGGGGCGAATATCAATGGGAGGATCAAGCAGGCCTGTAGGGCGCACCACCTGCTCTACCACCACGCCTCCGGTTTTTTCCAGTTCGTAGTCATCTGGTGTGGCAGAAACATATACGGTTTGATTGAGCAGGGATTCAAATTCATGGAAGTTGAGCGGGCGGTTGTCCAATGCACTGGGAAGACGGAAGCCGTAATCCACCAGTATCAGTTTCCTGCTCCGGTCGCCACCATACATACCGCTTACCTGTGGCACGGTTTGGTGGCTCTCGTCAATTACACACACAAAATCTTTGGGGAAATAATCCAACAGGCAGAAGGGTCTTGTACCAGGATTGCGCCGGTCGAAGAAGCGTGAATAGTTTTCGATGCCGTTGCAATAGCCCAGTTCTTTGATCATTTCAACATCATATTCCACCCGTTCTTTCAGGCGTTGTGCCTCGATCAGTTTTCCATTGGCTTTGAAATATTCAACCTGTGCCTGCATTTCATCCTGAACTTCGTAGATCACCTGCTGCATAATGTCTTTAGGTGCTACATACAGGTTGGCAGGAAATATGGCAGCATTCTCCAATTTGGCAATCCGTTTTCCGGTTACTACATCCAGGCTTTCTATCTCTTCAATTTCATCACCGAAGAAAGTGATGCGGTAGCCATAATCCACATAAGGAAGATTGATGTCTACAGTATCCCCTTTAACGCGGAAAGTGCCGCGGTTAAATTCCAGTGTGGTGCGGTTGTATAATGAATTAACAAGTGAATGGAGAAAGCCCTGCCTTGAAATAGTCTGGCCTTTATTGATCCGGATAATACCATTTTCATAATCGGTAGGGTTACCCATACCGTAGATACAGCTTACGGAAGCAACAACGATAATATCCCTTCTTCCGCTGAGCAGGCTGGAAGTGGCCCGAAGGCGAAGCTTATCCAGCTCATCATTAATGCTGAGATCTTTTTCAATGTACACATCGCTTACCGGCATATAGGCCTCTGGCTGATAATAATCGTAATAGGAAACGAAATACTCAACGGCATTCTCGGGGAAGAACTGGCGGAACTCTCCATATAGTTGGGCTACCAGGGTTTTATTGTGCGTGATGACCAGGGTTGGCCTTTGCACGTTCTGGATCATGTTGGCAATAGTGTAGGTTTTTCCGCTACCGGTAACCCCGAGGAGTGTCTGGTATTTTTCACCGGAGAGAATACCTTCTGTGAGCTGACGTATCGCTTCAGGCTGGTCGCCGGCAGGAGGAAAAGGAGAGTGTAGTTTGAATGCCATAATCGTTGATCAAAGTTACCATATTTGGATAATGGGCAAGCGGCAAAAAATATGCAACATCGTAGATGGTCCGGTTGTCGGGCCAATGCTGGTAAACCAAAACAAATGATAAAACTTTTGCTGATGTTACCACTGGTATTTCTGATCCTGGGCTGTGAAAAAGACACTTCCAAAAGATGTGAAGCGCTGAAAGCTGCAGTGCAAAAAAGGAGGTTTGTGTACACGAACATGCATGAGAGATACCTGGCAAAGCAATAATGGAATATTATATCAGCGTAGGGTCTTTCTATTAATATAGGCAGAATAATCTGGCAGCGCGGGTTGATATTCTGTATACATTAATGGAGAGGTAAGCATAAAATCAGCTGTTGAGCGATTGCAGGCTGTGGGTATATTCCAGGTGGCGGCCACGCGCAGCAATGCTTTAATATCAGGGTCATGCGGCTGTGCTTCCATCGGGTCCCAGAAAAAGATCAATACATCGAGTTTTCCTTCGGCGATGCTGGCACCTATTTGCTGATCACCACCGAGCGGCCCGCTCAGAAATTTTGAAATAGGTTGTTTCAGGGAGGTTTCGAGTAAAGTGCCGGTGGTGCCGGTAGCAAAAAGAGTATGTTTGGACAAGGCTTCCCGATTGAAATAGGCCCAGTCGATCAGTTCGTCTTTCATATTATCATGGGCCACCAGGGCAATTCTTTTAACAGCATTAAATGTTCTGCTCATAGCTAAAGATTAAAGATGGAGCAAGTTAGAATCTTTAGTCAAGAGTTGAAAGAAAACCGAAACATAATAAAAAGAAGAAGTTGTTTCAAGAAGAAAGGGAGACTGTCTGAATCGTGTTAATGGCCGGAGATTTTACACAGGGCTTAAATAAAAGAGGAGGCTGTCTCAAATTATGAAACAGCCTCTTTTATTTATCGTAAGGGGCTTCTTATTTAAAATCTGCGCTTACTGTTACTTTAGGCTCTTTGGATACTTTACCAGCATCGATTGGGGCGCCAGAAATACCAAAATCGGTCAGTTTGATGGAGAAATTGGAAGTAGCAGAGATGGCTCCGCCTTTTACAACGATCGTTGCAGGGGCCTTGACTTTTTGTTCAACGCCTTTTATAGAAAGAGAGCCTTCAACGTTTGTATCGTAAGAACCATCTTTGGTGAAATTAACTTTAGCAGGATCAATGATATTTCCTTTGAAAATGAAAGAAGGGAATTTATCGGAGTCCAGCCATTTTTCACCATTAAAGTGTTGTTGGATGGTGGGGTTGGCGAAAGCGAAATTCTTAACAGTTGCTTCGAATGCTACAGAGCCTGTTTTAGGATCAAGAGCGGCTACTACTGTTTTGTTCTCTGCTTTAGGCAGGTTATCAATTGCGGTGCTTGCATCAAATGCTACAGTAGCAGAAGTGGTTGTTTTCTTTTGGGCAAACAGGCTGCCGGTTACTGCTACTAAAGCTAATGCGAGGATCGTTTTTTTCATGTTTTGTTTATTTTTAGAAAGGTGTTTGGTTATTTGGTTTTATTGAGTGCGCTTCGTTTGAAATCTATTTTTTCTACACCGAGGATTTCGCTATAGGTGCCTCCGCTGCAAGATCCTTTAATGGAAACGAGGTCTCCTTCCTTTATGGTTTTTGCCTCTGCTACGTGTTGTTCCTGAAAAGCGAAAATGACATAAGAGCCGGTAGTGGTATCAACAAATTTTATGTTCATGGTAGCCGAGTCGGCGGGCTCTACGGCAGAAACTGTGCCATTTACTGTAATGATTTTGTCACGGTATTTCGCATTGGCGGCACTGTCGCTTTCGTGGAATTCACGAATAAAATCCAGTGCATTTACAGTGTACACTGCTTCGCGATCATTGGTATCGGCAAATTTTTCAGAAGCCACATACCAATAAATGCCGGCAGCGATCACTACCAACACAAAAACGGACCATAAAACCCGTTTCATCCAGGGGGTTTTCTTTTTGTCAGGTGTCATGAGGTTTGTTTAAACGTTTAGCCGGTGACTTGGTTCACCGGTTTGGTAGACAAATATATAATGTTTAAACATTGAAATATATTAACCGGTTCATAAAATATATAAAAAAAACTGCCTGCTTTAAGGCAGACAGCTTTATTTTACTAACCCATCCATAGGCCAAAAGCCTACAAATGAAAACTTTAAGCCGCTTGTACTTCTTTAATTTTCTCCCGGATCTTGGCTTCAATTTCTTTGGCCAGTTCGGGATTATCGGTTAAAAGTTGTTTAACCGCATCCCGGCCCTGCCCGAGTTTATCACTGTTATAGCTAAACCAGGACCCGCTTTTTTGTACGATGCCTAATTCCACGCCCATGTCAATGATCTCCCCGGTTTTGGAAATTCCTTCACCGAAAATAATATCGAATTCTGCAGCTCTGAACGGAGGAGCTACTTTATTCTTAACGACTTTTACCTTTACACGGTTGCCTATTGCTTCGTCGCCGTCTTTGATCTGAGAACTGCGGCGGATATCAAGCCTTACAGAAGCATAAAACTTCAGGGCGTTACCACCGGTAGTTGTTTCAGGGTTACCAAACATTACCCCGATCTTTTCACGGAGCTGGTTGATGAAAATACAGATGGTATTTGTTTTGGAAATGGTTGCAGTCAGTTTACGCAAAGCCTGGCTCATCAGCCTGGCCTGCAGGCCCATTTTGCTGTCTCCCATTTCTCCTTCCAGCTCACCTTTTGGTACCAGGGCCGCTACGGAGTCAATTACCACTACATCCAGTGCCCCGGAAAGGATCAGGCGGTCGGCAATTTCCAATGCCTGCTCGCCATAATCGGGCTGGGAGATCAGTAAATTGTCCACATCCACACCCAGCTTCTGGGCATAGGAACTGTCAAAAGCATGCTCGGCATCAATGATCGCGCACATACCACCTTTTTTCTGCGCCTCAGCAATAACGTGTGTAGCGATAGTGGTTTTACCGGAAGATTCAGGGCCGTAGATCTCGATCACACGACCTCTTGGTAAACCGCCAATACCCAGGGCAACGTCCAGACCTATAGAACCGGTGGACACTACTTCCTGCTGCACTTCACCCCGCTCATTCATCATCATTACGCTTCCCTTACCAAAATCTTTTTCGATTTTATCCATGGTAAGCTTTAAAGCTTTTAGTTTCTCATTATTGCTTGACATATCGGTAGTTTTTTCTGTTTTTGCCATGTCCAAAATTAGGATTTACGTAGTGCCGGGCTAAAAATGTTATGAACAAAGCAAAACTAAATGATTTAGTAATATGTTGCTAATTTTTTTTGGATTATTTCCGGCCCTATTTTTAGTTTAGGGTAGAATTCTATCGGCTCCTATGGCGGCTACCAGTGAGAGAACTCCGATCAGCAAGCCCGTATAGATCTCCGATTGAGTATGGTCAGACACGATCAGCCTGGCTGTGCAAACCAGTCCTGCAATAAGAAGTGCTATAGAAAGAAAAAGCGTATAATTGGTAGCCTGGCTCAAAGCCAGCATGCCCACAAAAGCCACCAGTATGCCCATTCCCATGGCGTGCATGCTCACCTTCATATATATATTGGCAATAAGCCCGCCGCTGGATGCAATAAAAATGGCCATTGAAAGGATGATCGCTTCTTTAGGAAACTCAGGCTGATTCCGCAACACATAACACATCCAGAAATAATACACATTGGATGCCACGTAAGGAATGATCCGCTCTTTTTGTGTCTTTAAAAAAACGGATTTCAAAAACCCCAGCCCCTTTGCCAGCAACACCGTTACCAATGGAAAAAAACTATAAATGATAAAAAAACGCAGTAAAGCAATGGCTTTATCGGCCGGGGAGAACTGCGCAAACATATACGGTTGTGTGCTGAGCAGGAACCATATCATGTACACCGGCACAAAAAGAGGATGGAAAATATAAGAAAGCAATTTGGCCACAAAACGGACCACTTTATTCTGCGGCTGATGATCAGGTATGGCAATTTCCTGCAATTCACTGTCTCTACTTACCATCATTCTTGTTTCCATCTGAGTAATTTTTTGCAAAATAAACGATTGCAGGCGGCCCGTGGCAAGGTTTTTTGTATAAAAGCTCCCGATTGCAAAATAGGCCCCTGAATATTATATTTACCCCCAAATGACCCCTCCTAACGCTAATTATGCGAATAGTGGCCTTACCAGGTGGTGGACCGGGCTCCTGGTCCTTCTTTGCATTTTCGCCGTCCAGGGCCTGCAGGCCCAATCGAAATATGTAAAAAAATACAGACCCCTTGCCGATTCCCTGGCAGCGGTTTATGAAGTACCCGCTGCCGTTATACTCGGCGTAGCCATTGTTGAATCAGGCTCTGGCACCAGCCGCAATGCCAAGTTGCTCAACAATCATTTCGGGATCGTGGGAAAAAACAACCTGCTCAAAACAAAGGGAATAAAAAGCCGTTATAAGCAGTACAGCAAGATCGCAGACTCTTATGTAAATTTCTGCCAGCTGCTTTCCCGGCGCAAATTTTATTCATCACTTAAAGGAAATAAGGATTACCGTGTTTGGGTTGATGCTATCAGCAAAACCGGTTATTCTGAAATGCCCGAAGAATGGAAAAAAAGAATTAACGGCGCCATACGAAAAAATAAACTTTCTACTACCCATCATTAGTTGATTTATGAACAGCAGCCGCCGTGTTTTCCTGTTTGTGGTGTATAGTGTCGGATTATTCCTGCTTATTTCCATAGCTGGTATTTTTTTAGGATTTGAATGGATGCCCTTCAATAGAATCAACCTCGTGGGCGACCTGGTAAAGCCGGCAAAAGATACCACGCAAACCATTGCCACTCCTGACAGCAATGCTATTCCTGTAGTGGTGGAAAAGATCCCCAGCAAAGAATTCATGCTTTACCGGCAACCAAGACTTATTACCGATTTTAATGCCGATACCACTATAGCGTCCATGCAAGAGTTCCTGGAAAAATTGCAGGCATTACGTAGCGGGCAAAAAAGAAAAGTAAGGATCGCTTATTTCGGCGACAGTATGATTGAAGGCGACCTACTCACTCAAACCTTCCGGCAGTTGCTGCAGCAAACTTTCGGAGGCAGTGGAGTGGGCTTTGTTCCTATTAAATCGCCGGTTGCCAAATTCAGGCAAACTGTTTCTACCAGCAGTACCGGCAACTGGGAAGAAGAGAATTTTAAAGAAGGTAAATCCAACCATCTCTATTTGTCCGGCCATCTTTTCCGTACCAGTGGCGGTTCTGTGCAAATGACTGATCAAACGGTGAAGGACAGCACAGCCATCCTGGAAAAGTCATTGCTTTGCGGACCTGTATCAGCACCGGTGAATATAACTGTTAACAACAGCTCCACTACTATTCATCCAAACAAACCGTTTAACAGTGTATCGCTGGGAAATGATGCGAGCCGCTTTGTAAAACTGGGCTTAAGCGACCCGCAACTGCCTGTATACGGTATTTCCTTTGAATCCGAATCGGGTGTTATCGTCGACAATTTTTCTTTCAGAGGTATTACCGGTATCGAGTTTGCCCGTATCGATTCTGCTTTCCTGAGTGCTGTTGCACAAGACAACCCTTACGACCTGATCATTTTTCAATATGGCGTGAACCTGCTATTCCGCCCGAATGATAAAAATTTCAGTTGGTATGCACGGGTAATGTTGCCGGTGGTGAAGAAGCTGAGGAATTGTTTTCCCAGCAGCGATTTCCTGCTGGTCAGCACGGCCGACCGGGCTTTCCGTTATGGCGACGAATATAAATCTGCGGTCGGTATCGACTCACTGGTGAAGGTGCAGGCCCTGCTGGCCTACGAAACGAACAGCAGCTTTTACAACCAGTATGCAGCCATGGGCGGCCCTAATTCCATCGTGGAATGGGCCAGGATGAAACCTTCCCTTGCCAACCAGGACTATGTTCACCCGAACCACCGGGGAGCGGAAGTGCTGGCACACCACCTTTTTGATGCGATCATGCGGGACTTACAGAAGTACACAAAGTAAGGTTCATGTACTTCCCACAATTAGTTTTTGTTCTTTCTATAAAAAGTGACCCCTTCCCGCCTTACCGGTAAGGCGGGAAGGACGGGAAGGGTGGTTTGGGATAGATGGTGTCATGCTTGTTTGGAAGCATAGGTGTCAAAAAGAATTTAAGTATACTTTTGTTTCTACGGTCTAATAATTATCGAGAATTGACGTTTATTCGCAGAATAATGGGTCGCCTGTATGCCTTTGTTTGAATTAGATGCTTTTTGGAAACAGTTTTTATATGACAAGGACAACCCATTGTTATTTAATAACGGGTTCTTTGTTTTCTTTTTTGCCATTTTCATCGCACTGTATTACAGTTTCCGGAACAACTTTAAAGTGCGCCGTTATATCTTTTGTTTTTTCTCCCTTTATTTTTTTTATAAGGCCAGTGGTTATTTTGTAGGGCTGGTCATTCTTTCGGCCATTGTCGATTTTGTTTTGTCCAATGCCATTTTCCGGCAAACGAATAAAATAAAAAAGAAAGCGCTGCTGATCTGCAGCATTATTTTCAACCTGGGCTTGCTGTTTTATTTCAAGTACACCAATTTCTTTATTTCTGTCAGCAATGACCTGTTCCATGCGGGCTTCAACCCATTGAACATCCTGCTTCCGGTGGGCATTTCTTTTTACACGTTTGAAAACCTCAGCTACACCATTGATGTGTATCGCGGCCAGTTTGAACCGGCAAAGAAATTCAGCGATTATCTTTTATTCCTTTCCTTTTTCCCAAAGCTGGTAATGGGCCCTATTGTAAGGGCGCACGATTTTGTGCCGCAGATCAATAAGCCGTATGTGATCACGGATAATGATTTTGCCAAAGGCTTTTACCTGATCATTTCAGGACTCTTCAAAAAGCTGGTGATCTCCGATTTTATTACACTCAATTTTGTCAACTATATTTTTGATGATCCTTCGCGGTATACAGGTCTTGAAAATCTTTTTGCCGTGTACGGCTATGCGGTAGTGATCTATTGCGATTTCAGTGGCTATAGCGATGTGGCCATCGGTATTGCCAAGTGGCTGGGCTTTACGATCCCCACCAATTTTTTGTCGCCCTACCAAAGCAAGAACATTACTGAATTCTGGCGGCGCTGGCATATCTCGCTTTCTTCATGGTTGAAAGATTATCTCTATATCCCGCTGGGCGGCAACCGCAAAGGCTCGGTAGGAACCTGGATCTTCTCCCTCCTGTTCTTTGCAGGTGTTTTCCTGGCGGGGCAGCATTTGTTAGGGATGGAATGGTGGCAGGCTGTTTTGCTGAGTGCGGGCATTCTGCTGATATTCCTGCTTCCTGCCATTATTGCCAAGGAAAAGAAAGGCGTGGCCGCGAACATGAATCTTCTTACCACGATGTTACTGGGTGGGTTCTGGCATGGGGCGAGCTGGAATTTTATTATCTGGGGGTCTTTACATGGAATATCGCTGGCCATTCATAAAATATGGATGTTGCTGACGGGCCGGGCATTTAAAAATGTAAAGAATAGCTGGTGGTACAATGCCCTGGCGATGTTGCTCACTTTTCATTTTGTATGCTTTTGCTGGGTATTTTTTAAAGCGGCTGATTTTGATACGGCCCTGGCCATGCTTCACCAGATCGGGTATGATTTTACCCTTTCCGTATGGCCTGCTTTTGCCAATAACTACTGGCCGGTGTTGGTGATGATGGGGCTGGCCTATATGCTGCATGCGATCCCTGATGATTATGCCGACCGGGTGATCAATCGCTTCAGGAGAATACCACTACCGGCTTATATCGCTGTGTTCTTCGTATTTGTAGTGTTGTATGGTTATTTCAAATCAGCAGAGCCCGTGATGCCGATTTATTTACAATTTTAAGATCAAGTACAGCGCATCAAACCTCCTCTTCCGTAATTTTGTGCTTACATCATAAAAAATAAGCACGTGGAACTTACCGCTAAACTGATACAATTACTGCCTTTGCAAACAGGCACCGGCAAAAATGGGGAATGGAAAAAGCAGGACATTATCGTGGAAACCAATGCCCAGTACCCTAAAAAAGTATGTATTTCCGTTTGGGGAGATAAGATCAACACCGGTCAACTACAGATCGGTCAATCCCTCAACATTTCTTTTGATGTTGAAAGCCGCGAGTATAACGGCCGCTGGTATACAGATGTAAAAGCCTGGAAGATCGAAACGGCCGGAGCGGGTGCGCCTGTTTCAGAAGACGATGTGCACAATACTTCTTTTACAAGCGATGATGATCTGCCGTTCTAACTATTTGTTCCCGGCCAGTTTATTCAATTCTTTTAAGGTGTCTTTCAGTTTGCTGTTGTAGGGCTCAATAGCTATAGCCAGTTCTATGTCTTCAATAGCGCCGGAATAGTTGCCGATGCATCTTTTTACATCAGCACGGTCGGCATAATATTCACCTGAAGTGAATTTTTCCTTTTCTTTCCGGTAAAGCCGGATGGCCTCGTCGAAGTATTTGATGGCTTCTGCACATTTATTCTGGCATTTAAGAATGGATGCTTTGGTATGGTTATTATAAGAAGTACTTTTCAGCGTGATGGCCTTGTCTACATCACTTAATGCGTCTGAGCAATTGCCATTCAGGTATTTTGCCCAGGCGAGATTATTCCAAAGCACTTCATCTTTGCCATTTTCAGTGATCGCAGCCTTATAATATTGAATGGCACCAGGATAGTCTTTGGCAGCCAGTTTTTCAGCAGCTTTTTCCTTGTTCGACTTTCCAGAATCTAAAAAGCCAAGCAAGTCATCATCATCTTCCTCTTCATTCCTTGCATACACAAGCGAACTGATCCTTCTTGAATTGTCCCACTGTGTCTTGATCTTTGCTTCAGGAAAACCTTCCTGGGGATTAAAAATGATCTCGCCAGGATTTTTTGTGTGTTTGGTCATCACCACGTACCACTTCTTGCCATCATGTTCTATGCAGCTAATATTGTAGCCGTCTTTATATTTTGTATTGATCCAATCGTTAGGAAATGTTTCGCTGTCTTTGAACGATTGTCCTTCATATTCTTTTAATACAGACATGACGATATACCAATAGCCGTCTCCATAAGCGAGATCGGTAATATTGTATTTATTGTTTACACCCCATTTTTCTTTGATAAATTTTTCTGCCTCAGTCCAGGAGAGCCTCCGGCCCCAGCTCTGGTCCACATACGGGACCTTATCGATCATTGCCACAAACCAATATCCATCTCCATATGTTATCTTGTTGATATACATGTCTTCTTTCCAGCGCTCTTCCACCCAATCTGAAGGAAATGAGAGGCCCCATTTACACTCGATCTTTGTTGCACTGGAGGTATGGGTGGCCACCGCATACCATTTTCCATCGCCATACACAACTTCGGTGATAACGCGATTCTTTTTGGCCTGTTCCAGGACAAATTTTTCCAGATCGCTTATTGAATTAAATGAATCGTAGGCCTGACCTTCTGAATTTTCGGTCATAACAGCAGACCATTGTTGAGCCTGGGCACATACGGCTGCTAAAAAGCAGGCGACGGATAAGAATAACGATTTCATAGACGGTGGTTGGTAAATAGGACGAAAAGTAGGCAATTGCGGATGGGGGTGCAATACCCCCGATTGGGGACGCTTGTGCTTTTGGAGTCTTTAGCCAGGAGTAGGAATCGAGTCTTAAGGAGAGTGGCGTGAATATTGATCTTTACCTATAAATGTTGACCTATGAGCACTACATTAAAACTTGAAACTTCCTGGTCAGAAGTGAAGGAAAAGATCAGGGAAGTGAATTATGATCTTACAGACGCAGACCTCTTATATGTGCCAGGTAAAGAAGATGAATTGATCAACAGGCTGGCAGCAAAAATGAATAAGACAGCTGAGGAGGTGAAGGGTTGGATCGAAAGTATTTCCCATACTAAAGGGCGGGCTTCTTAACGACCGGTTTCGTAAAGGCTGATATAATTGTTATATCCTTTTGCCAGCGCATTGAACAAAAGAGAGCCCTGTAAGCGGTACCCTTCTGCGGTGAAATGGATCCTGTCGCGGCTCATCAGGCCCCGTTTCGACCAGCTGTAAGCCGATCCGTATCCGTTCGTGATACGGTACAGGTCCCATAAAGGAATATAATTCTTATTGCAATAACCGGTCAGTGTTTGATTGAGCTGACGAAGCACCTTATTAGAGCTGCGTCTTAGCTTATATGAATCAGGTGCCGTGGTGATGAGTATGGAAGCGCCGGGTGATATTTCTTTCAGTTTTTCGAGAAAGCCGGAAAGGTCTTTTACAAACATTGCTTCAAAAAAACTGGCGCGTTGTGCTTCATTGGTGCCCAGGGAAATAATATAAAGATCGGCTTTCAGGGCAGGTAATTGTTTCCAGAATAACGGAGCAATATTGTATTGGTCGTAACGCGCACCATTCACCCCAATAGTATGATAAAGCACACCAGGCCTCGAGTTTTCCAGGGATACACCATAAAAAGCTTTTGCATCATCTGTCGGCAGACAGGAAAGTGTGAAGCCGGTGATAGGTTGCTTCAATTCCGCTTCGCGGTATACGGAAGAGTCATTCTCCTGTCTTTTTAATGTGTAAGGCAAATCAAGGTTATCCGGCTGGAATACCCAACTGGTATTGTAACTGGTATCTAAAAAAAACTTCAGCCGGTTGAAAGACTGCAAGCCTTCGCCAAGGCTGGTCCGTAGCGAAAGGCGGATATTGGCGGCAGCAGAAGTAGTTGTAAGTGCATAGCCTGAAATACCCGCATTGATCTGTATCTCCGGATGCGCTACCCGGTTGAATTGCCAGCGGATGCTGGAAGAGCTGCTGATATCATCCGGGGCATTGGAGAGTGCCAGTTGATAGGGAAATACCAACCCTCTGCCGGCATTGCCAAAAAATTCCTGCAATCCATTTCTTACTACGCCGGAAAGAAAATCTGCCTGGATATGGGAATCTCCGATATGCACGATGGAGACTGTGCCGGCACTGTCTTTTTTCAGGTTATATAATTTCTGATAAAATGAATCGAGACCTGTGTTGTTGAAAATGCGGTTGAAGACAGCACTTACAAAAGGATACCGTTTTGCAAGCGCATTATCATTCACGGGGATGGGCTGGGCCATACCGGTAAATAACAGGAGACAAACAAAGGATACGGTATAAAAAAATCGGCGGACCATCAGAAAATGAAACCTACAATTCTTTTCTCAAACGAGCAACAGGTATATTCAATTGTTCGCGGTATTTGGCTACAGTGCGGCGTGCAATATTGTAACCTTTTTCCTGCAGCAGCTCTGTGAGCCGCTCATCACTGAGCGGGCGTTTTTTATTTTCCCCTTCAATAAGATCGCTGAGGATCTTTTTTACTTCGCGGGTAGACACTTCTTCACCACTATCCGTACTTAATGATTCACTGAAGAAGAATTTGAGGCGATAAGTACCAAATTCAGTTTGTACAAACTTGCTGTTGGCTACACGGCTTACAGTGGAAATATCCAATCCTGTTTTCTCTGCTATATCTTTCAGGATCATTGGGCGCAGGGTTGTTTCATCACCGGTAAGAAAGAAATCATGCTGGTGGTTCATGATAGCTGTCATGGTGCTCAGCAAAGTGTGCTGGCGTTGCTTGATGGCATCGATAAACCATTTGGCGGCATCAATTTTTTGTTTGATGAATAGTACGGCTTCTTTCTGGCGCTTGTCTTTTTTAGCGCCGCGGTCGTATTCCTTCATCATATCGCGGTAGCCTTCGCTGATGCGGAGTTCGGGTGCATTGCGGGAGTTGAGCGTGAGTTCCAGTTTGCCGTTATTATTCAGGATAAAAAAATCAGGCACCACATAGCTTTCGGCTTTATTGATGCTGCCTACATTGCCACCCGGTTTAGGGTTGAGGCGGATGATCTGCTGCATCACTTCCTTCAGCTGTTCTTCATCTATATTAAGGCCACGCTGGATCTTTTCATAATGCTTTTTGGTAAACTCATCGAAGTAGCGGCGGATCGCAAGCATGGCAGTATCTACATCCTTGCCTTCATCTTTCTGGCGCTGTAGCTGCAGCAGCAGGCATTCCTGCAGGTCACGGGCCGCTACGCCGGGTGGATCAAAACGCTGTATGCGTTGAATAATGGCTTCTACTTCTTCTTCCGTGGCAGAAATATTCTGGCGGAAAGCCAGGTCATCCACGATCGCCGAAGTTTCCCGGCGGAGATAACCATCCTCGTCAATACTCCCCACTATCTGCTCGGCGATGCGCTGTTCTTTTTCACTCAATTTCAGCAGGCCCAGTTGCATGAGCAGGGTTTCGTAAAAACTGGCTTCTGTTTTAAAAGGAATCTGTTTTTGCTCTTCGTCGGGGTAGTTATCGTCGCGCAGTTTGTAGTCAGCAACATCGTCATCTCCATCATGCACGTATTCGCTGACATCTATATTATCGTATTCGTCTTCGCTTCCACTTTTCTCTTCGTATTCATTATCCTCGGTTTCAGTAAACTCATCTTTAAGTTCATCTGCAGCATCATCATGTTTCTCGTCGTCCAGTTCCAAGGCAGGGTTTTCTTCCAGTTCTTCCTTGATACGTTCTTCCAGGTTTGCTGTAGGCACTTGCAACAGCTTCATCAACTGAATCTGCTGCGGGGATAATTTTTGTAAAAGCTTCTGCTGTAATGTTTGGCTAAGGGCCATAAATTCAGAGATTTAGTGGCTGGTTATGTAAAAGCTTATCACTTAGACAAAAATCCGGCCGTTTATCAAAAATCAGGCCGTAAATTTACAAAACAATAGGATACGGCATGTCGGAACGACGGTTTTACTTTGTTGTTGTATTGATTTTCCTCTTTAACGGGGAAATTTTTTCACAGGAAAAAAATGTGGAAAACTTTCCTGAATTTAAGACAAATCTCCCGTTTAAAAGCCCTTTTAATCAAGAAAAAAAGCTAAGAGTAATAGCTTTATTGAAACAGGGTGAGCGAATGCTTGCCAATCCGGCTTTTATCACTGCCAGGCCCTTGTTCTTGTTGGGACCGAATATCCCTCAGACGTTTTTTTGCAGGAAAGAATGGGAGTTTGAAAAAGCTACTTCCATTCCGTTGAGATTCCGCTTGGGGTCGTTGGAGTATACGGATTACCTGGAGCAGAAGCCGAATGCTGTTTTAAGAAGATAAGGAAGTATTGCGAAGATGGGGTAGTAACTCAGCCTCAGGTAAGGTATTTTCCCACGAAGACAACGAAGACCACAAAGAAGTATCTTACTTTATTGAGATACACGAAATCCATAGAATGAGTACGCCTTAAAGCATTAATTCTTTGTGGTCTTCGTTGTCTTCGTGGGAAAATATCAGCATTGGTAAAGAACACAACCTGGCATTACTGTTACACAACGAGAAGAGCGACCCTTATTTCTTTTCCCTTTCCGGCAACCATTCCATCACAGGAATCTTAGCGGGTTCTTTATAGTAATTATTGCGCAGGCTGTCATTCCAGCCATTGGGATTGCGTTCAAAAGCAGAACTATTATAGAAAATGCTTCCCTGTATTTCGGGATATTCTCTTACCAGTTTGATCTGGTTGGGTAATTCTGCAGGTTTTTTCCATGCTGCATTTCTTTCATTCACACGGTAAATACCGTGACCGATATAGACATGCCTTCCATAGCTATGTTTGCTCCACCAATCCACCATTGTTTCAAATGGGATTTTGTCATGACCAATTTCGAGATAGAGCTGTGGCGCTACATAATCGATCCAGCCATTTCTTAACCATAATAAGATATCGGCATAGAGATCGTCATAATTAGTGACGCCGGCTTTGGTATTACTTCCGTCCGGATCTTGTGAAAGATTGCGCCATACGCTGAAAGGAGAGATCCCGAATTTGCAAAAAGGCTTCTCCATTTTAATGGCCACACTTATTTTTTCAATGATGGAATCAACATTCGCTCTTCTCCAGTCATCCTTTGAAAGCGGGCTACCCGATTTGCGGTAAGATGCCGCATCGGGGAATTCTTTTCCCGGGATACGATAAGGGTAAAAATAATCATCCATGTGAATGGCGTCGATATCGTAGCGTTTTACAATATCCCTGACCACATTTACTACAAACTCCTGCCCCAGTTTATTAGCCGGGTCGAAATATTTCTTATCACCATAGGTCAGGAACCATTCAGGATGTTTGCGGGTGATATGGTCCGGAGAGATGGATGCTGTACGGATATTAAAATTGGCGCGGTAAGGATTGAGCCAGGCATGAAACTCCATTCCTCTTTTATGCGCTTCTTCGATCATGAAAACGAGCGGATCATAGAACGGGAAAGTAGGTTTCCCCTGGATACCTGTCAGCCATTGGCTCCAGGGCTCATAAGGGGAAGCATAAAAAGCATCGGCTGCAGGCCTGATCTGTACGATCACGGCATTGATGCCATTACGCTTATGAAGATCGAGCTGCCGGATAAAATCTGCTTTTTGCTGTGCAGGGTTGGTCACACCTTTAGGGGGCCAGTCGATATTATCTACCGTAGCAATCCAAACACCCCTGAATTCATATTCGGGTTGGGCAAATAAGCTAATGCTAAACAGGCAAAGCAGACAGGAAAAAAACAGCTTCATTGTTGTAAATCAATAATAAATGAGCGCAAAAATACCTTATCTGGGGTTAAGAAAAGGATAAATGATTATCTGCGGTAGGATAACTGCTATGTTTTATTCTCATAGCTGGAATCACTAGGCCAGTGATCACTATTTACTTCCTCGAAGTTTGTCTAATAGCTCGCTTAAGACGAGTGCTTCCTTTTTGCTGAGGTTACCAATTACGTTGTCCATTTCGTCCTGCTGGAGGTCAAGTTTTTCCAGGACCTTTTTGCCTTTTTCGGTAATGATCACATCAACGAGGCGGCGGTCGGTTTTACAAATGCCTTTTTTCACCAATCCTTTGGCGATAAGCCGGTCTACTATGCGACTGGTATCGCTCATTTTGTCGAGCATGCGCTCGCGGATCTGCAGGGTGGAAAGGGGGTTGGGGAGGCTGCCACGGAGAATGCGGAGTATGTTGAACTGTTGTGGAGTGATGTCGGCAGCGGCAAAGATCTCTTTGGTACGCTCCGTCATCCAGTTGTAAGTATAAATAATATTGACTGCCGCTTTCTGGTATTCATTGCGGAATTTGGTCTGTATGTCCTGATCGATTCCCATAGTCGCAAGGTTTAATGAATGAAAATGATAGAGTAGTGCCAAAACTGATTCAAATAACCTTACTGCAAATTTAATGTTATAACATTGAAATTCCTTAAAAATTTACCCGGGCATCTCATACCATTTTACATAAAAAACTGATATTCATATTATTAGATAATATTCTGCTGCATTCTTTTAAGCTCAGCAGCCATTTTGAAAATAGTAAATAAATGATGTGCTTCATGTAAGAGGAAAAAATTCAGCCACTGAAGCATGTTCATTGGCCCATACACCGGATGGCTTCCGGTTTTGGCCAGATCATTTTCTGTAAAGGTCAGCATTCCCGCTGCCAGTTCTTTCCGGGTACCTAAGAGATCCTGCATGATCTCCCTGGATGATTTGGAACAATGGTCAAGGAACAAAGGATCTGCTTCTGCCGTGTATCGTCCAAAGGTAGGATTATCACTTTCCAGCATTTCCCTCACTCTCCGGATAAAAGTATGCTGGTAGGTTTCGAGATGAACTATATTCTCGAAAATAGACCATTTGCCGGGATAGACTGAACGCCTGATCTCTTCGTCTGAAAGACCATCAATTATGTCAATAAGGGATTTGTGCTGGTATTGTAAACGGGTGGATATAGAAGAAGGTATTAGCATGCTGGCTGTTTTGGATCAATCATCGCCCCAAACTTTGGTCCCTTCCGAGCAGTTGGCGCAGATGTCAATGTTTTTCCGTCCTTTCAGAATTTGTGTCCTGAATTTAGTGTATTCCCCGTTCTTCCAAATCTCTTTGAACGAATTTTTTCGAAGATCGCCGAGCCGGTGTTGCGCATCTTTATCAAAGCAGCAGGGAGCTACCAGTCCGTCCCAGGTGATCACCGGATCATGCCACAGTCTCCAGCACTGATTGGATAATTTTCCTTTGAATTCAGTGCCATTACCGGTTTTGCGGTACCGGCTGTATTTATCAATGGTCGGTATAAGCCGGTTGGGGTCATTTTCATAATCATATACCTGGGCTGTTTTGAACCACACATCATCCACCCCTATTTCCTTTGCCAGTTGCTTCACTTCTTCTATCTGGTGTTCATTATGCCGCACAACGAGGAACTGAAATACTACAAAAGGCGTTTTGCTTTTCAGTTCTTTTTTCCATTTCACAATATTGCCTGCTCCCTCCAGCACTTTTTTCAATTGCCCTCCCACACGGTATTGCTGATACACTTCCTGCGTAGTGCCATCAATGGAAATGATCAGCCGGTCGAGACCGCTTTCGATAGTGCGGCGTGCATTTTCGTCGGTGAGATAGTGTGCATTGGTGGAAGTTGCCGTATAGATCTTTTTCTCCGAAGCGTATTTCACCATATCCAGGAAAGAGGGATTGAGATAGGGCTCGCCCTGGAAATAAAACACGAGATACAGCAGTTCCTTATGTAATTGATCAATTGTTTCCCTGAAAAAATCTTTCTGCAGCATACCGGTAGGCCGTGTAAACGCTCTTAATCCACTGGGGCATTCGGGGCAACGGAGATTGCAGGATGTAGTAGGTTCGAAGGAGATGGACACAGGATAGCCCCATTGAACAGGTTTTTTTGTCCATTTGCTGAGATAATAACTGCTCAGTACTTTTAAGCCATTCCACGCCCTCCGGAGCGTAAGCTTGGATAAAAGATTAATACTATCGTTTCTGTTCACCCGGGCCATTCAGGAGTAAAGTTAAGTTGGTATCTTCAAACGTATTTCATGAGTTGTACTATTCCATATCATATTTTTCCCCTGGGAGATTCCGCCATGACGGTTGATTTTGGCAACCGGATCAGTCCTGACCTGAATAATATTGTAATGAAGCTTTACCAGGAGCTGAATGCATCTCCTCTTCCGGGGATGAAGGAAGCCATACCTGCATATAGCTCCCTCACTGTTCATTATGATCTGCTGTATTGCAGCCATCACAGGCCGGTTGGCAAAACGGTATATGACTGGATGGGAGGATTATTGCATCTGCGCTTGAAAGCACTGGACCAGGAAGAAATGGTATCTGCAACAGAAATGATCGTTCCCGTTTGTTATGATCCTTTCTTTGGCCCCGATCTTCCTTTGCTGGCAAAAGAGAAAAATATGTCTATGGAAGAGGTTGTGCATTTACACACATCCATTTCCTACCGTGTGTACCTGCTGGGCTTTTTACCCGGCTTCACTTACCTGGGAGAAACAGATGAAAAGCTAGCCATGTCACGCAAAATGCAACCCTCGTCAGTAAGTGCTGGCAGTATCGGCATTGCAGGAAGGCAAACAGGTATTTACTCTTTGTCCTCACCCGGCGGATGGCATATTATTGGCCGTACGCCATTGAAAATATTTGATGCAACCCGGGACCCGCTTACTTTATTAAAGCCAGGAGACGGGATTAAATTTGTATCGATCAGCAAAGATGAATTTAAGGATTATTAAATCAGGCGTACTGGACACCATCCAGGACCTGGGCCGTTATGGCTGGCAGCATCTCGGCATCAATCCTGCAGGGGCGATGGACCGGTTTTCAGCACAACTGGCCAACATACTCGTAGGAAATGATCCAGGGCTGCCGGTGATAGAGCTGCATTTCCCTGCTGCTTCCTTTTTCTTTGAAAGGCCGGCATTGATCGCTATCAGCGGAGCCGATTTTAATGCGGTATTGAATGGAGAAGATATTCCGGTAGACCAACCTGTGCTGGTGAATAAATACAGTGTTCTACAGTTTCAACGGTTGAATAAAGGTGCAAGGGCTTACCTCGCTATTGAAGGTGGCCTGGAAATGGACCAATGGCTGGATAGCTACAGCACCCACCTCAAAGCCGCGGCAGGCGGCTACTCGGGACGGTCTTTGCAAACAGATGATGAGATCAGGTTAAGCTCTTCCATAAACTGGGGGCCCTATCTGCATGGAAAAGAATTTTACCTGTTGCCCTGGCAGGCATCCACTGATTGGGAAAAGCAACCGGGAGTTGAAATAAACATATTGCTGGGTAAAGAATGGGCACGCCTCACAGAAGCCTCACAAAAGCAATTACTGCAGCAAACATTTACCCTTACGCCACAGTCAGACCGGATGGGTTATCGCCTGCAGGGAGAGCCGCTGCAGCTTGAAAGCAAAGAAGAAATGATCTCAACAGCCGTGAACTTCGGCACTTTGCAGTTGCTGCCCAATGGTCAACTCACGATCCTGATGGCCGATCACCAAACCACAGGAGGCTATCCACGTGTAGGACATGTGATATCTGCACATCATTCAAAACTTGCGCAGGTGCGGCCTGGTGAACCTGTACGATTTAGTTTAATGGATCATCAGCAAGCCGAAGAACTTTTTATTCAGCAGCAAAAACATTTGCAGCAGATAAGGAATGCCTGTCAATTAAAACTGGAACACTTTATTCATGCGTTACATTGATATCAATTGCGATATGGGAGAAGGTATGGACAATGATGCAGCATTGATGCCTTATATCAGCTCTGCCAATATTGCCTGTGGCTATCATGCAGGCAATGAAGAAACCATGCAGCAAACAGTAGCTCTTGCGAGCAGGTATGGTGTCGCAATTGGTGCACATGTATCTTTCCTGGATAAGGAGAATTTTGGGCGGAAGGAAATGGAACTTCCTCCGGATGTGGTGTATGAGCTGGTGCTGCAGCAGTTAATAATATTACAGAAAATAGTAAAAACGCAGGCCGTTTCAATAAAGCATGTGAAGCCACATGGCGCATTATATAATATGTCGGCCCGCGATAAGCAACTGGCTGATATAATTGCCAGGGTTGTGCATGATTTTGATCCGTCCCTGATACTTGTCGGCTTAAGCGACAGCCATTCCATTAATGAAGCAAAAACACTGGGACTGCAAACAGCCAGCGAAGTGTTTGCGGATCGCCGGTATGAAGAGAATGGAAGCCTCCGCTCACGCTCACTGCCGGGAGCCTTACTGGAAGATGCCGATGAAGTGGCGGAACAGGTATTAAAAATGGTGAGTAATAGAACAGTTATAGCCATTACAGGAAAAGAGATACCTGTAACAGCAGAAACGATATGTATACACGGCGATGGAAAACATGCCGTGGAGTTTGCTCAAACCATTTACCAAAACCTGAAAAATCATTCTATTGAAATCAAGCCTTTCTAAGTTCCGGATTTTTGGCGGAGCAGGTTTGGGTGCCGCTTTTCTGATGGCCAACTCTTCTATCGGGCCAGGCTTTCTTACGCAGACCACGGTTTTTACACAGCAATTGATGACAAGCTTTGGCTTTGTCATTCTTGTGTCGGTGCTGATAGATATCGGCGCTCAACTGAATACCTGGCGCATTCTTGCAGCAAGTGAATTGCGGGCGCAGGATATTTCCAATAAATTATTACCAGGCCTCGGATATTTTTTGTCATTCCTGGTAGTGCTGGGCGGTTTTGCTTTCAATATCGGAAATATAGCAGGCTGTGGTTTGGGATTAAATGTGCTGACAGGTGTTTCTTTTGAAAAAGGAGCGATCATCAGCGGTGCATTCGCACTCTTGTTGTTCTGGATAAGAGAGATCGGGAAAATGCTGGACGGATTTACCAAGATCGTTGGCACAATTAAAATATTGCTTACGCTGTTTATTGCTTTCAGTGCACATCCACCTTTACTGGAAGCTGTTCATCATACTATTTTGCCGGAAAAAATCAGTACGGCAGCTATCGTTACAATTGTTGGGGGAACGGTGGGTGGATATCTTACTTTCTCCGGTGCACACCGTTTGCTGGACGCAGGTATTAAAGGAACAGCTAATCTGCCGCAGGTAAATAAAAGCGCGATGCAAGGTATTGTTATTTCCACGATCATGCGGTTTGTATTATTCCTGGCAACTGTTGGTGTGTTGGCGCAAGGTGCAATGCTGGATAAAGACAACCCTGCTTCTACTGTTTTTGGTGTAGCTGCAGGAGAAACGGGTTTGCGGATATTCGGGATTGTGTTGTGGAGCGCAGCTATTTCATCCGTGATAGGCGCTTCTTATACATCGGTGTCTTTCTTTAAAACATTTCATTCTTCTCTTCAGAAATATGAACGGCTTTGCATTTCTTTATTCATTGTACTTACAACAATCGTATTTGTAGCGGTGGGAAAACCCAGGGAATTGCTGGTAATGGCCGGTGCTGTGAATGGACTGATATTGCCTGTAGCACTTTCCATTATGCTGATCGCTGCTACCAGAAAACGGATCATGAATGGCTATAAACATCCCTGGTGGATGCAGCTTGCAGGCTGGACAGTAGTGGTTGTAATGGGATGGATGGGCGGTGTGGCCGTGCAGGAAACGATCAGCAAATTATAAGCTCCATGTATAGATGACTTCTCTCTGAGAATCAATGATATGGTTTTCCGGTACGATTATTTGTTGTAATCGGGTGTCTGATATGGAAAACATAACTCTTTTTCAATTTTTTCACTGGTATTATAGCGCCGAAGGCAATCTCTGGCAGCATGCAAGGGATGAAGCAAACCAATTAGCAGAATGGGGCATTACTTATGTATGGCTTCCTCCGGCATATAAATCATTTGGAGGAACAGAAGAACCGGGTTATGCAGTATATGATCTGTATGATCTGGGCGAATTCAAACAACATGGAAGTATACGCACACGCTATGGTACAAAGGAAGAATATCTTGAATGCATTCAGGTACTTCACAGTAAAGGGGTAAAAGTGCTTGCGGATATTGTGCTGAACCACCGTTTGGGTGGAGATAAAATAGAACGGGTGCCTGCCCGTAAAGTAAACAATGATAACAGGAGCGAATACGTAAGTGATCCGGTGAAAATAGAGGTGTATACCAAGTTTACTTTCCCGGCGAGAAGAGGGAAATATTCAAATTTTACCTGGGACTGGCATACGTTTACCGGTGTTTGCAACAATAATGATATTTATGTTATCCTGAATGAATACAGCAAAGGCAAATGGGAAGAGATGCTGGAAACAGAGAACGGAAATTATGATTACCTGATGGGTAATGATGTCGAGTTCAGAAATCCTTATGTCAGGAAAGAATTAAAGAAATGGGGCAGCTGGTACACTAAGCTGACAGGTATTGACGGATACCGGCTTGATGCCCTCAAACATATCAGCCCAGATTTTTTTCCTGAATGGCTCGACTTCATGAAACATCATTTCAGAAAGAACTTCTTTTGTGTAGGTGAATACTGGCAGAACAATGTGTATACCCTATTGAATTATTTTGAGACCACCGGCGAACGGGTCCGCCTGTTTGATGTGCCGCTTCACTATAATTTTTATGATGCTTCCCAAAGGGGTGATGATTATGATCTGCGGCAAATATTTGATAATTCTTTAGTGAGCGAAAAGCCCGAGGCGGCAATTACTTTTGTAGATAATCACGATACGCAACCATTGCAGGCACTGCAATCAACTGTTGAATACTGGTTCAAGCCATTGGCCAATGCAATGATCCTTTTGCGGGATAAAGGCATTCCCTGCGTGTTCTACCCAACGATGTATGAAGCAAAGTATTTCGATATACAGGATGGAGAGGAAGTTTATGTGGAGTTGAATAGCATCCCCGCAGTAGGAGTGATGATGAAGATCAGGAAGTATTTAGCGTATGGTTTGCAACGGGATTATTTCAATCACGCCAATATAGTAGGATGGACGCGCGAAGGACTTGATGAAAAGCCATTTAGCAGTTGCGCCGTATTGCTCAGCAATGGAGAAGAAGGGCAGGAGGAAATGTCGTTGGGTAGCCGCAATGCCTATAAAACCTATATGGACGTATGCGGCTACCGGACCGAAAAAGTGACCCTGGATGAAAATGGAACAAGTGTCTTCTTTGTCGACGGACGATCAGTCTCTGTATGGATAGACGAAAACGCAGAGATGCCGTGATTATTCCATCAACTCTTCAATATGTGCCAGCCTTCCATCTTTTGTCATTCCTTCAATGATCACACGGAAAGCTTTGGTAACATCATTATTGTAGAAAGTGAGCACCACCGGCTTGCTTGAAGAAGCAATAACCGATGGGTTCCAGTAAAGCGTGCTGCGTACATCGCGCTGTTCATTTTCCGGAGCAAAACTGCTATAGTTGGGAGAATAGAATTCCCTGATAGCGGAATAACCTTCCACTTTGTTATTGGCCAATCCTTTCCCCGGGTCATTTTTCACATCATTGCCACGGCGGGTATAAATGGCAATTGCTCCGCTGCCTCCATTGAATCCTCCCATGAACGGCGGTCTGAACACTTTGATATAAGCCACGTCCTGCACATTCACAGAAGAAACCATCGACACATCACTCGACATTTCATCCAGGTAGAGTGCGGGTGTGCCTTGCCGCCAGGAGAGTGTGGTATTAGCTCCATTACCGGTGATCTGCAGACCGGCTACTTTGCCCTGGAGATAAGTAAAGATATCTATGGCGCTTTTAGCAAAAGGATCATTCACAAGATCGAACTGATAACCGTCTCCTCCTGAAAAAAGGCCGGAAGCATATTTTTCATCTAATAGTTGCACAGGAGATTTGGCCTTGCTTTTCACGATCACATTTTCCAGGACCTTTACCCGGTTCCTTTCAGCAATATCATTTGCTTCATTGGCAAGCAGCCATTGGCGATAGTTGCCTACAGTGTCTGAAAGGGATACAAAACCATATTTGTCCACTGTTTTTCTTACTGAAGGCACTTGCAGGCGATCAGTCATAAACTGGAGCGAAGCATTTTTAAGGTCCTTATTCTGGAACTGATAATAGATCTGTGCTGTATCAAAAATGAACGTAGAGCGGTCATTGAATGTGCCATTGCTTTCAATAGGCACGAGCAATACCTGACCTTCTGATTTTTTTTGCTTCAATAACAGTACTACAGCAGCTCCGGGAGGTATCATACCGGGCACTGCTCCATACACTGTTCCGGAAAGTGTCATGTAAGCTGTATCTCTTCCATAAATAGGCTTCGGCATTTTTCCGGATAATACCTCTTCCCATTTAAACCGGCGCCAGCCATGTGTGAGCATTACCAGGTCAAGCTTCTGGCTGATCTCATCTGTGTTGGCGGAAAAATAATAGGCAGGATTATACACATCACCCTTCAACTCGCTGCTTAGCAGCAGATGGGAGATAATATTCTGAGTGGTATCACGGCCGATCGTTTCATCTGTTATGGCTACAGAAAGGTTGCCTTCCAGGCTATCTGGCAGGGTGATCTTTATTTCATTGCGTGCCCGTTTATTCAGCCCCCAATGCTGCACTTCCATTTGTGGCTTGAATTGATATTCTTCATTGTTTAAGTAAGTGATCCGCTCTGCCAAAGGGTTCCAGCTTTTATCAAATACTGTAAAAGTGAGTATCCCGCTTGGCAGATTTTGTATTGGTACTGTTCCTTTGATTTCTGTGGTGGATGTTGATTTCGTGACCCTGAACACTTCATGCTGGAACATGGTGCCGATGATATGCAGGCTGTCGTTAGCTGCTGCCAGGCCGGGTGTATAGTTTAACTGGAAACGGCGGTTGCCGCTGGTCACGTACACCTGCAAGCTGACACCGGAAGTTTTGACAGCGGGAAGTTTGGTGGTATGCCCTACCTCTTTTTCATCTTTCCAATTGGCTGTATAGACCATTCCTTCTTTCGGGATTATCATAAAATATCCCATCCCGTTATGCATGGTACGAAGGCTATCAATCACTTTACCCTGTGCATCGGTGATGGTCCCTTTTACTTTCACAGGTTTGCCCCATTGATCATTGGCCTTGAAAGCAATTTTATTAGACAAACCTGCGACGAGATCCCCACCTTCAGGAAAAAACTGGATAGAGGGAACAACGGGCTGTTTGGGGCTGCTTGTATTGGTTTCATTACCGAGAATGCGTATTTGGCGCGTATATAAGAATGCGGAATCAAAATTGAGCATCCAGCGGGTATAGGCCCTTACAAAAATAAATTTGCCTTTGTAATCGGCAGGAATATCAAATTGTCCATTGGTTACAGCATCCACCAGGGGGCTTACCGTATGCTGAAGAAGATTGCCTTTATCATCGAGAAAATCGGTATAAAAATTTTTTGAGTCAGTGGCCGGCAATATTTCGCTCATTACATAAGCCTTGAACCAGATCGTTTCACCGGTGGAATAGGCCTGTTTATCATAATGAAGGTAAGCGCGTTCGGGACTGAACCGGTCAGCAAAATCATTGATAGCAGCATCTACCTGCTGCTGTGTTTTCTGTGAATAGACCGGGGCAAAACTGATCAAACCCAGCAGGATAAGGGCCGCCTGCTGCAAAAAAAGGATCTTTTTCATAGGCCCTAAATTACGCAGGATCAGGTAGGAAACGAAACCGTTAACAGTTTTGCAACAAAAAAATCTCACGGTGTAGGTTTTCCCCACGGAGGCACAAAGACCACAAAGGTTTTCTGATGGCGATTGTTCTTAAAGAATATTTCCACCTTAAAGCCTTTGTGGTCTTTGTGCCTCCGTGGGGAACCATCGTTTTTGCGGGCAAAGGAGTTTGACCAGGAGATGGTGATGAATCCGCTTCTCCCGATCATATCCTGCTACAATCGTAAATTAAGGCTCATCAATCATCCTGATACGTACAGTATTTTCTATTTTGCCCTGTCCGTATTTGTCCCAGAAAATCACTTTTACGATGTAAAGCTCATCCCATTCCATCGGGGCGCCGGTATTCACTTTGCATTGAAGGTATTGAACGCTGTCCTTATCAAATTCAGGGTCCCTGGCAAAAAGATCAGGTTCGGATAGTATGGTCTTACCGGTTGTATCTGTGATCAGCAATGAACAGCCGACAGCTACTTTTTTTCCTTTTGCTGTTAATCCTTTGATCCCTTCATTGATGATGGTAAATTTTTCACCAAGCGGGATATCAGTATGGTTCAGTACTTCACCATTCATCACCATTTTTGTTTCCCCGGGCACCATGCCAGTGTAGCGGGTGTTGAGGCCTGTGCTTCCATTAACAGTAAAACCTTTTGCAGTAGTTTGTGCCTGGCAGGCATAAAGGCTGGCCGATAATACAAGAATGATCAGCCACCTTAGAGCTGCAGGCTTGCGGAGCAGCGATGGCCGGAGGGCGGTTATAAAGTGCAGCAAAAGATGCCAACTCATTCTGAAAGCAGCCATAATGATCCAGGCTGTAAGAACGGTTTTAAATAAGGTAAGACTGTCTTCCCGTAAAGAAAAAGGTACTTCAAAAAATAAGACCCGGACCCAGGCGAATACAATTACTGCGATAAAAAGCCCCAGGAAAAAAGTTTCTTTTAAAAACTTCCTCACACGTGCAGAAAGAAGAATTTCCATGATAAAAAATATTAATAAGGTTTAATGAGGGCGCAAAATTGCGACTGCATTTTATCAGGAAAAAAGGAATAAGGCTTAAGTGTGGTGTTTTACCAATAAAGCGGAGGCTAAAAGAAATGAAGCGTACATATATAAGAATTATTTCAGCTTTTGATATGATAACTTTTGCTTCAACAGTATTTACACTTAAATCTGCTTTATACGAGTTTGACAATTCTCAAGTCTTTTACATTTTTTTCTTGCATTGACAATATAATCCGGTAAGCACCGTTTTCGCCTCGATACAAATAAATAGTTTCACCACCATCTTTGTAAAAACCACCATTGTATGACGAACCAATTTTACACTTCTTTCATTTACCGACCCATTACTTCAGACTGTATGCATCATCTCGACAGTCTTACAAGCTTTAGCTAACAGCGATCGCCTCATTTTAATTATGTGAATACTCTTATCGTTTCACCCCACAGGGGTGATATGGCATTTCTTTCTATTAAAAAAACCAATATGTTTAGAAGAACTCTACTCTTTTTCATTTTACTGTTCGTGTTGGCATCGCAGGAGCATTTATATGCCCAATGCTATCCTGCTTACAGCTATTCCAAGAAAGTCAGTTTCAGGAACACAGGGTCTGCGCTGACAGACTTCCAGGTGAAAGTGGAAGTGAACACCCAGGAGCTGATCAGTGCAGGGCAGATGCTGGCAAGCGGAAACGATATACGGTTTACCGATGCATCCTGTAATAACCTTAACTACTGGATCGAATCGGGGATCAACACCGCGAATACCATTATCTGGGTAAAAGTGAATTCCCTGCCGGCCAATGCCATTACCATTCTGACCATGTATTATGGTAATCCTTCAGCTACTGCAGCCAGTAATGGTGCAGCTACTTTCGAATCTTTTGATGATTTTGAAAGCGGAGCGCTCAGCGGTTGGACGACAATCGGGGCCAGTACATGGGCAATTGCTGATTATGACGGCAGCAAAAGGCTGAAGGGTTCTTCGCTGGTAGAGGGCTCCGGCACTGCTGCCGTAAAATACACAGGCACATTAACTGATTATGCAGTGGAGATGGATTACCTGAATGATAATTCAAGTGCTATGGGCGGCCCTCTTTTTGAATACACCGACGATAAGAATTACTACGCCATCCATTCAATGACTGCTCCTGACAACATGATCATGCATTCGCTGATCACGAATGGTAATCCGAACTATTCGAATTACTGGCCTTATACGCATAACAACAATATATGGTATAAATGGAGTATTGAACATACAGGCTTAGGGTCTGCAATCTATTTCAACAACCAAAAGATCGCTGACCTGTCCAAAGTATATAATACAGGTGCAGGTGTATGGGGATATGGCAGCGGCTCGGCAGTTATCTATTTTGACAATTTCCGTGTCAGGAAATTATCTCCGGCCAATACCATCGAAAGGCTGACCGGTCCTGTGGTTTCCAGTCTTAACCCAGACACACATACATCGGATATTTCCCGTACCGACAACCTGACTATGGAGTTCATTACGGATATCAAAAAAGGGACAGGCAATATCACTATTTACAAAGCAGACGATAACAGCATTATTGAACAGATCAGCGTGAACAGCAGTAATGTAACGATCAGCGGTTCTACTGTCACGATCGATCCTGCTGCCGATCTTCCTTCCCAAACAGAAGTGTACGTTCTTGCTGACGCGGGTACCTTCCTTGACCTCGGGGATATTCCTTTTGCAGGTATCAGCGGTATGCATACCTGGATGTTCGAAACATCCATTACTAAGATTGATCAACAGATCAGTTTTGCCGCTACGAACAGCGTTACCTATGGGGATGCTGATTTTGATCCCGGTGCTACAAGTGATAATTCTTCTATTCCGGTTACCTATACCAGCAGCAACACGGCTGTTGCAACAATCATGGATGGAAAGGTCCATATCCTGAAAGCAGGCGCCACCACTATTACGGCCACGCAGGCTGGCGATGCTACGCATAACCCGGCAGCAGATCAAACTCAAACACTCACCATACAACCCAAAAGCCTTGCTCTTACTCTTAATGCCACACCTCTTATCACAAAAGTGTACGATGGCAATATGAACGCTGCACTGGTAGCGGGTAATTACACAATAAGTGGTGTAGTAGGAAGTGATGAAGTGTCTGCCAGTGGAACTGCCAGCTATGATACAAAACAGGTGGGAACCGGTAAAACCATTACCGTTACCAACCTCGCATTGCAGGGAACCGACCAAAGCAACTATTCGCTTACTATAACATCGGCTGCTGTAACCGGCTCCATCACCACAAAACCCATTACCGCATCTCTCAACACAAGCCCGCTTATTACCAAAGAATATGATGGCAATACTTCTGCAGTTCTCGCAGAAACTAATTATACGCTGTCAGGTATACTGAATAACGATGATGTGAAAGTATCGGGAATGGCCAGTTATGATAACAAGAACACCGGAAACAGTAAAACTATTACTGTGACCAGTCTTGCTCTCGATGGTGCAGATAAGGCAAATTATTCACTCACTACACAAAGTGCAAACACAACAGGCAGCATCAGCCGCAAGGCGCTGATGATAACTGCTGACGATAAAGAGAGATTTGCAGGAACTCCAAACCCTGCATTTACGGAGAGCTATTCTGGTTTCGTAAGTAATGAAGGGCCGGAAGTGCTGATCACTGGTCCTGTTCTCAGCACCACCGCCACGCAGGCCAGCCTTATAGGAGAATATCCCATTGAAGTGTCGGGGGCCGATGCTGCTAACTACGAGATCAGTTATACTGCCGGAACACTTACCGTTAAACCCGGCGCACCTACTGCCATTAATTTCAGTCAGGCTGTGTTGCCAGAGAACAAGCCTGCAGAAACACCCGCAGGAATGTTAAGCTCATTGTCAGATGATCCGTCTGCGACTTTCACTTTCACTCTTGTAAGTGGTGACGGTGATGCAGATAACCAACTGTTCACCATTAATGGAGACAAATTGATATCGAACGCCTCTTTCAATTATGAAGAAAGATCAACCTATACAGTGAGGGTGCGCTCCACTACACAGTATGGCCTGTGGCTGGAAAAACCTGTTACAGTAGCGATCACCGATGTGAATGAAATACCGACCCTTGATCAGCCGGAAGATAAAACACTCTGCTTTGTGAATACGCAGCAGACTATTGCCCTCGCAGGCATTTCAGCCGGACCGGAAACCAACCAGGCTACTACCCTTTCCGTAAAATCCGACAACAACGCCCTGTTTGAATCACTGACCGTAAGTGGTACAGGTGCAACAGGAGAGATCCGGTTTACGATAAAAGCCAATGTAGCAGGAACAGCCCTGGTATCTGTGAAAGTGAAGGATAATGGGGGCACTGAACATGACGGTACAGACGAAGTAGTGAAAACCCTTCGCATTACCGTGAACCCCAACCCGGTATTCACGATCAATAGTGAAAAGGGCAACAAACTTTCAAAAGGCAATAGCAGCCAGTTGACTATTACCGGATCAGATATAGCTTCTATACAATGGAGCCCGTCTGCCGGTCTGAACGACCCACAAAACCTGAACCCCGTAGCACGTCCACTCTCAAACACAGACTATTCAGTAACTGCAACCAGCGCTGCAGGTTGTACAGCTACCGGTAGCATTTCCATTACTGTTGAAGATGATCTTTCGGTGATCGCGCCCAAAGCTATCATTACTCCCAATGGTGATGGTGTCAACGACCGTTTTGTGATCGAAAATATCGATGCATACCCGAACAACAGGTTGCAGGTATTTGACCGCTCAGGAAAACTGGTATATGAGAAACAGAACTATGCCAATAACTGGGATGGTAAAATTCAGAACAGGGCTTTAGTAAACGACACCTATTTCTATGTGCTGACCGTTAATGGCAAGGTGATCAAAAAAGGGTCGGTTACGATCATTAAATAATTCATATTCTATTAAAATCAATAAAATGAAAAACTTTTATATCTGTATCGTTATGCTGAGCTGCCTGTTTACCGGGTATTCAGCTTCAGCACAGACTTATACTAATAACCCGATCAGCCAGTATTACAGGCATGGCTATCTTTGGAACGGGGCTTATGCAGGGGCAAGCAAGAAACCGGTCTTATATGGCCTGGCCAACAGGAGTTGGATCGGGTTTGACGGAGCGCCCACCCTTATCACTTTTGCAGGTGATTTTGGTTTCAGCACCCGCTCTGGTGCCGGATTGGTTGTATCGAGCAATAAAGCCGGGGCTTTGCAACGGGTGAGTGCAAGATTTAATTATTCTTACCGGATCGATTTTAATGAAACTCAAAAGCTCCGTTTGGGAGTAGGCCTGAATACCTACCGTGAACGTCTTAATAATGAAGTGTTGGGTAATGATGGTGCGATCGATCCCGCTGTAAGGGCTTTCAATGAAAAGGGAGTTTATCTCGATGGAGAATTTGGTGCCGTATATGAAAGCAAGCAATTCACTTTTGCCGGTTCGCTGCTGAATATCCGCAGGGCCGTACAAAAGGAAAGCATCCGGCCAAGTGATCTTCCGATCTTTCAATTGATGAGTTCCTATTCTTTCGCAGTGGAAGAAGATATCAACCTTAAACCGCTGGTATCATTCAAGCATTTCATCAACCAGAAGGACCTGTTTGCAGGCGGCCTGCAACTGGAATATGAAAAAACATTCCATGCAAGCTTGCTGTACCAAAACACCGGTAGCTTGCAGGGCATGCTTGGTGTTACAGTAAAAGACATGGGTGAGGTGAATGTAGGGTATGGCAGCAACAATAAAGATGGCTATGGCCAGCAATGGGAAGTTGGTGTGCTCTTCAAACTGAAATAAAACAGGACTGATATTGTAAAGAGAAAGCCTTGCATTGCAAGGCTTTCTCTTTTACTCCAGTTTTTGATATTTATATTGCTGGCCCTGCAGCAGCGGGTGCCCACCTTCAAGCCCATCGTTTGTAGGTTTCAGCATCACGTTATTGAAATACACTTCAGTGATCCATGGCTCAAAGCGGAACTCAAAATAGGTATGATTACTGTTGGTAATGGTAAAAGAAGAAAAACGCTCCGGGCAAAGCTCAAACAATAATTCAATTTTTTTGACAGGCTGCCGGGGGATGGTAAAAAAGCCTTTATTATCTGTTACTCCTTCTATTATTCCGGAATCCGTGTGCACGCGCACCTGTGTGTAGCTGAGAAAATAAACATTCTTATCATTGATGTGAATAGCTGTAAGATCACCGGTGTCTTTCCGGCTTTGCAACAAGGTATAATCTGCGGCATGGCGATCAGGAGTATTTAAAACAAGGAGGCTGTCTTTTTCGATCCATTGCCATTTGCCACTACCGCTGCGATCCATAGCTCCATAAGAAAAGAAGAATTCAAAACTGCTGTCGGGTTTCAATAAAAGGCCTGAAGCCATTTCCATTACTCCTCGCAGTTGATATTCACCTGTGAGCGTGGAAGAGATTTGTGCCTGCATCATATAGGTATTAAGGTTTAATAAAAGAAAAAGATAAATGCGATGCTTCATAATTAAAAAATAGCTAAGCTACAAATGGAGTTCCCTGATAAAAAGCCAAACTGAGTGAAACGTATCAAAAGTCAAGTAAACCGTTTTGACTGTTATATTGTTGGCTAACACTTGTTATTTCTTATCGCTGATTTGTCATCTACTACAAAGTATCTACATTTCATCAGCTATTTCCTACACCTCACCGGTTTCTATTTTTTGGAAAGGCTGTGCTGCCTCATCTTTGTGTTGTCAATCAATAATGACCATTAACCTTAAACCTTTACTATGAACCTTCGGCTTCTGCTAACTGCCGGTTTATTACACCTGCAACAAACAGAAGCCAGCGATCCGGGTTCTTTCTCAGCAATTATTGATGATATGTGCTGCTGTGCTGACATTGGCAGCCTGGACGTTTCATAACAGGACGGTGACTAATATAAATAAGCCTGCACTTCTTGAATGCAGGCTTTTTATTACGCTTTAACCAGCTTTTGCTACGCCTGGTATAAACAATATTGTCGGGCCAGCCGCGATGTATGATTTTTGATATGTGTAAAGATGATGTATGGGTTTAACAGTAGAACAAATACAGTTGGTAAAAAATACCTGGGGGCCTTTCAGACGAATTGACCCGAAATTAGTAGGTGACGTGTTTTACAGTAAGCTGTTCATGGAGCATCCCGGCCTGCGCCGTCTCTTCCCTAAAGACATGGGAGAGCAATATCAGAAATTACTGGCTATGGTCAACCTGATCGTAGGCCGGTTGCACCAGATAGATAAACTGACAGATGACATTTCTGAAATGGCACGCCGCCATGTCCGTTATGGTGTGAAGGCAGAACACTATACAGCAGTAGGCAACGCATTGTTCTGGACGCTTGAGCAGGGTATGGGCAGGGATTGGGTGCCTGAAGTGAAACAGGCGTGGACTGCTTGCTATACCATTCTGTCTGATACGATGATCAATGCTTCGTATTCCAAGACGCAGCACAAATGATGCTTTACATAACAATACCCTAACCGTACCGTACCCTTTTTCCCAGCAACACTGGCAGGCGCAAATCCTTCCGTACCCCATACGTTCCAATTGACATTTACTACACTTCGCTGGCTAAATTTTGAAGATAGTGACAGGTGGTTTACTTTCAGGGTTATGCGACTAGTATACCTGTCAGTGTTGCTTTTTCTGACCTGCTTCAGCGGCCTGGCACAAACACCATCTTATAACTTCCGCCGGGTTAGTGCTAAAGACGGACTGGGCGATGGTGTTGTGAGCCCAATTGCCAGGGATAAGTACGGGTATATCTGGTTTGGTTCATTGAGCGGCCTTAACCGCTATGATGGCTACCGCGTCACCAATTTTTTCGTCAATAACAAAGACAGTTTTTCCATTCCGACCGATTTTGTCCGCACCATTTTTTGCGATGTATATGGCGATATATGGTTTGGTTATGGCAATGGCCTTTACCGTTTTGACTATCCTACCAGGCATTTTGAACTGATAACCGCTACCAGGGGCCTTGGTGTAAATGAAATCCGGCCATCGGGTGACAGCCTTTGCCTGCTGACTGAAAAAGGAATCGCTTTTTATAACACCGTACATAAAAGATTTTCATTTGGCAGCTCTGCCAATAATGATCCGATGGTAAGGGTGCCGATGTATGAGGGATATGTTTACCGGCATGAAGCATACATCGCAACCAATGCCGGTATACTGGTATATAATGTTGTGGATAAGACCAGCAGCATGCTGCATGTACGCCCCGGAAAAGAGTTGGGAGTGCATAAGGTAGTGATCGACAGCAATGGAGTTGTATGGGCCACCCGGTATGATAGAGGAGCGCTGTTGTATAAAGGAATTAATAATAACACGGCATTCCAGGAAATCACCAGCCACCGTTATGGAGATGCCGGTGCATTCGACCGGATCATTGATATATATGTTGACCGCAACAACCGGCTTTGGCTCGGTACTATATGGAATGGGTTGGTTGGAGTGAACACTACAGACAATTCGTTCACCGCTGTTGTAAATGATCACCGGATAGCCACAAGCATACCGGAGAATCATATCAACAAGATATTTATGGACAGGCAGGGTTTTATGTGGCTGGGTACAGAGGGTTCAGGTGCTGCCTATTTCCAACCGGATTATAATCTCTTTAATATTTTTTTCCCGGAACCACTGAAACATATCAGGCCGCATGTATGGTGCCGGACCATTGCAGAAGATAAGGAAGGAAACTTATGGATGGGGACAGGAACAGGCCTGGTGAAACAATTTGCTGGTACCAGGAAGAGCATATTATTCAACAGGAATGAAGTGACGGGAAATAAAATGATCCATAATAATTCTATCCGCGCGCTTTTTTGTGACGATGATGGTAATATGTGGATAGGTACCGCTACCGGTATTAATCTGTATGAAAGATCTTCGGGTAAGATGAGGTTCTTTAATAAAGAAGATTCCTTACCCAATTCCTTTTACTGGCAGATAATGCAGGACCGGAACAAAAACATCTGGTTTGCAAGCAATGGCGGCATCTATTATAAATTGCCGGGCAGCTACACTTTTCATAGCCTTCATCAGCATCCGGTATTAAAAGCGTATGCAGGTTATGGAGCCCGTTGCATGCTGGAAGACAGCCGGGGCAACCTGTGGCTGGGATTGAATGGACGCGGGTTGCTTCTTTATGATACCAGGCAACAAGAGGTTAAACACTGGGAAGCATTAGGAACAAAAGACAACCCTATTGGTAATATCATTACTTCGATTGCTGAAGATAAAAAAGGAATTATCTGGTTCAGCAGTTATTATGGCCTGGCTTCTTATGATTATACAACAGGAAAGTTTACCACCTACTCGGATATACATGCCATGGAGTCGTTGCAGATCTCTGGCCTTAATGTAGATGGAGAGGACCGTTTATGGCTGGCTACTACAAGAGGGATCCTGATGCTGGATAAAGACAGGAAGACCTTTAAGCGATTTAATATGGAAGACGGGCTTCCTGATATACAGTTCAATGACCAGGGTTCATACACATTGAAGAATGGCATGTTTGTTTATCCTACTTACGATGGCTTTGTTTCCTTTGATCCATTAAAATACAGCGAAAAGAATATTGCCAGTAACACAATCATTTCCTCCTTCACTATCCCGGATAATCCCGCACCAAGAGTATTGGACGCTACTGATAAAAAAGAAATACACCTTTCTGCTTCGCAAGGATTTTTTACCATTGAATTGACAGCGTTCAACTATTCCAACCCCAGAGAAACCTGGTATGCGTACAAACTGGAAGGTTTTGATAAGGATTGGATACACACGAAGAACCGGCAGGCTAATTATACGAATGTGCCGGGTGGGGCATACACCTTCCACTATAAATCTTCTTCTGATCCCACCAACTGGAATACCGAAGAAAAAACGATCCTTATCAAGATTGACACTGTTTTTTATAAAACCTGGGTCTTCCGCATTACTTCGTTTGCACTTCTTATTGGGCTCATCTTTTTTATTTACCGTTACCGTATTAAACAAAGAGAAAAGCTATTGCGGCTGGAAAACAAATCGCAGTTGCTGGAAAAGGAAAAAGCACAGGTGATGTATGAAAACCTGAAACAACAGCTGAACCCGCATTTTCTTTTTAATTCTCTTACCTCTCTCAGTAGCCTGATAAGAGTGAACCCCCGGTTGGCAGGCGAATTCCTGGAAAGCTTGAGCAAGACCTATCGGTATATATTGAAGAGCCGGGATAGTGAAACCGTTTCTTTGATCAGTGAAATAAAATTTGCTGAAACCTATGTACTTCTTCAGCAAACAAGATTTGAAAGAGGCTTACAGGTGAATTTTTCAGTGCAAGAGGAATATAACCACAGGAAAATTGCACCGGTTACTTTGCAGAACATGATCGAGAATGCGATCAAGCATAATATTATTGATGAAGAGAGCCCCCTCGTGATTGATATTTATACAGAGGATGACTATATCGTGGTGAAGAACAATATGCAGAAAAAGAATTTTGTGGAAACGAGCAACCGGCAAGGTCTTATCAATCTGCAATCATTATATCATTACCTGTCTGACAGAAATGTGGAGATAATAGAAGATGCCAATTCTTTCATGGTTAAAATTCCTTTGTTATGATCAAAGCAGTTATAGTAGAAGATGAAAACCTGATTGCACGGGAGTTGCAAAATAAAATCGCTGCTGTGGCGCCGGATGTGCAGGTAACGGAGGTGTTGCCCAGCCTCAAGACGGCCAAAAAATGGTTTATGCAAAATGCAGAGCCGGATCTTTTGTTTATGGATATACAGCTCAGTGACGGTGTCAGTTTTGAACTGTTTGATCATTTTCAGTTGAATTGCCCGGTCATTTTTACAACAGCATATGATGAGTATGCGATACGGGCGTTTAAAGTAAATGGTGTTGATTACCTGCTGAAACCAGTGGATACTGATGAATTAAGATCTGCCGTTGACAAATGCCGTAAGCTGTTGGAAAATAAAGCAGCACCACCGGTACATATAAGGGAGTTAATGCATGTGCTGCAACACCCTCAATCATCCAGTCCATTATATAAAGAAAAATTCATTGTGAGTATCCGGAACAACTGGATCCCGGTCAATACCAGGGATATTGCATGTTTTATGCGTGATAACCTCAATTATATCTATACGTTTAACGGAGAAAAATATATCCTGGATTATGCCACACTGGAAGAAGTGGAAGAGCTGCTTGACCCAAGAGTATTTTACAGGGCCAACCGGCAAAGCATCATTCATGCAGATGCCATACAAAGTGTGAAGCCGCATGAGAATCAGAAACTGACCATCACGCTGAAAGCGCCATTGAAAATTGAAATGGATATCAGCCGGGAGAAAGCGCCGGCATTCAAGAAATGGTTCGACCGGTAAAAAAGTTTGCCGTTGATTATTTGCGGTTTACAGTTTATCTTATCCTTAAGTAGTAATCTCATACACACTTAAACCTGCAATAATTTTGTTAGGACATTGCTTGATAAGAACTGTAAACCGCAAACAAGAACGGCAAACAGTACAATTAGTTAATTTGGGCTAATGGACGTAATGATCATCGGCACTTTTTCAAACTCATTCGTTTTGTCAAGAAAGTGAGTAACTCCAAGCTTTTTGCATTCTCTCTTATAATATCCGCCGGATGAGTTCGTGATCATGATCACGTTGCAGTTCCAGCCCAGTTCCTGGATCTTTTGCAGCAGATCGATACCGCTTTTTCCAGAAAGATTTATATCTAACAGCACAACGTCATGTGCTTTATTATCGAGCATACGGAATGCTTCATTATAGTCACTGGCAGTTTGAATACTGCTGATGCTTTCCACATCAACGAGAAGATCGATCATGCGTTCAACAAACTCCTCATTATCATCAACAATAAGAACGGAGAGCATCTTACTGGTTTTTCGATAGTACATCATAACAACAAAGTAATGATCAACAGACCCTTTAAAAAATAGAGTCAACCATAATAATGGCGTACAGCTTACATAGGCAAGGCTGTAGTGCTTTCACTACATCTTATTGTTTCAATTAGGAACAGGAATGGGGTATAGTTGGTTGAATACGGAGTGTTAATTTTTCAATATTCGCCTTATCGATGGGATAAGGTGAGTGGAAAATGCGTCCTTGCTGATAAAGTCGTCAGCGCCAGCTTCCATAACCCTTGATTTATATTGCTCTGCGGGATAAGTGCTGACAATAATGACCGGCAATTCCTTTTTTTCCTTTTTGATCTTCTTTAACGCTTCCAGGCCATTGCCACCAGGCATTACCATATCGGAAATAACCAGGTCCCAGGGGGCTGTCATTACTTTATCAAATAGCTCGATACCGTTCTCTGCCTCTTCGGTATGTAATGCACCGAATTCATCCTCAAGCAATTGAACGATCCCTTTGCGTATATGAATATGGTCATCTGCGATAATGATACGTAGCATAGCCGTGGAGGCGCCGATCTTTTTTAACACACGCCCAACACAACGCCTTATGCAAAATACCTGTTTCCGACCGAACTGCTTGTAGCACAGGATTTTCAAATGGTGTAGATTTTATACTACAAATTGACGGCTCAACGGTCTAAATTATCTTCTTCTCAATAGCATACCGTGTAAGTGCCGCATTGGAGCGAAGGTTCATTTTTTCAATGATCCGGGCACGGTAGGTGCTTACCGTAGTGCTGCTCAGGGAAAGCTGGCTGGCAATTTCAGATACAGATTTGCCGGCTGCCAGTAATTTGAACACATCGAATTCCCGGTCTGAAAGCAATTCATGGGGTTGCTGACCTGTATCATCACGGTAGGCATTGGCCAGCTTTTCTGCTACTGAAGGAGTAATGAATTTTTTGCCTAACAATACTGTTTGCACTGCCCGAATAATCTCATCATGGATACTGTCTTTTCCAAGGTAGCCTGCAGCTCCGGCTTTCAGTACGCGCAAGGCATATTGATCTTCCGGGTACATGCTCATGATCAGCACCGGAACATGAGGAGCTACCTGTTTCAACTGGCTCAACGCATCCAATCCGCTCCGTCCCGGCATATTCATATCGCAGATCACAATATCCCACTTATCGTTTATGACCTGCGCAACCAATGTTTCTGCATCGGCCGCTTCTCCTATCCTGGCGGATGGATATTCTTCCAGTAAAATTTGTTTTAAACCTCTTCTGACAACAGCGTGATCATCTGCAATAAGAATGTTCAACATGTTCAACGGTTTTCTTTAGCAAAAGCAGGTAATGGAACTATCACTTCCACGATGGTACCCTCGCCCTGCACGCCTGTTATTTTATATTCTCCTCCGATCATCAGGGTCCTTTCTTTCATTCCCAGTAAGCCTAAGGTTTTTTTCTTTGCGTTCTCTGCATCAAAACCCTTACCATTATCCTTGATGGTTAAAATTAAGCTATTCTCTTTTTGTAACAAGGTCACTATTACTTTATCTGCTCCCGAATGCCGCGCCACATTCGTCAACGACTCCTGCAGTATTCTGAACAAACCGATCTTGACCGGTTCGGGCAATAATAGTTCTGCCGGGGGCAGGTTAACCTCGATACCGATACCCGATCGATTCTGAAATTCTTCGGTATGCCATTCTATTGCGGCTATCAGGCCAAGATCATCCAGCAGGCTGGGCCTTAGTTCAGAAGAAATATGCCGTACTTTTTTTACTGTCACGTCAATCAGGGACAGAAGCTCGGTTATTTTTTCTTTTACCGGCTCACTGGCAGGTTGAAGTTTTCTGTTGAGCCATGATACATCCATTTTTAAAACAGTGAGCAACTGCCCCAGTTCATCATGTATTTCCCTGGCAATATGAAGACGTTCTTCTTCCCTTACGTTTTGCAGATGCTCTGTCAATTTTCTTGTTGCGTCATATGATTCTTTCAATTTTTCTTCGGCGAGATATTGCTCCGTCACTTCATTGGCAAGTACCAAACGCGTCGGCTTTCCTTCATAATAGATATCATGGGTTACCACATCCACATAAATGATCTCACCGCTTTTCCTTTTATGGCGCCAGATACCGGCGTAATGGATGCCTCTGAACTGCCGGTTGGTAGCTGCTTTCAGCCGCTCAATATCCTCATCAGGCCTGAGCATGAATATGTCAAGATGTAAAAACTCTTCCTGCGTATAGCCGTATTGTTTTAATGCAGCAGTGTTCACCTCAATGATCGTATAGTCGGGAAGGCTGAGCATCCACATGGGCAGTGGGTTACTTTCAAACAGCAATTTGTATTTCTGCTCTGAGTTACGAAGATCTCCCTCTATCTTTTTCAGTTCAGTGATGTCAATGCCAGTTCCAAGCAGGCAGGGGCCGCTTTCGTAATTTATCTTAACGGCCTTAAAGAAGTAAGGCAATATGTTGCCGCTTTTGGTCAGGAACCGCCCTTCGGCGTCGTTCATTCCCATCTCAAACACACCCTGAATGCGCTCAATGATATAGGCTTTATCTTCTTCAACAAAAAAGTCGGAGGGATGCATATCCGCGATCTCTTCGGCTGAATAGCCGGTGACAGCTTCGAGTTGTTCATTCCAACGGATGAATTTACCAGTGTGATCAAAGAAATAAAACACACCGGGAAGGCTGAAGATGAGTTTATCGGCCAGCTCTTTTGCTTCCCGTAACTCGGTGGTCTTATCTTCTACTTTAAGCGCCAGTTCTTCATTAAAAGATTTGAGTCTGTTTTCCATCTGCTTTTCCAGCAGGTCCCGACGGTTAAGTGAATGCGTATTGTACCAGGCAATGCCTATAAAAATAAGTATGGTGATGGAAGCATACACTACCACACCAAACTCATAGCTGTATATTCCGGCCCAATTGCCCCATAAGCGCAGGAGGCCTAAAGCTGCAGGCACGATAATGGCGACAGGTATTAATAATCTTGCTGTAAGGCTGCCATTTAATGAAGAAGTGAACTCCCTCATGAACCCGATCCCGGGATTGACGAAAAGAAGAGCGATGGCAAAAAGAAAAAAACAGATCGCCGAGTTCAATGCCATGGCTACATAATTGAACACACCGTAAAACTCCTGTACCTGGTACAGATAACCTAACAGGGAAAGCAAACTCAGCAAGGCAATAACGAGCGCGATAAAATGAGTAACTATAAGCCCTTTTTTATTTTCATATTGCAGAAGCAGTAAAGAAATCCCTGCCAATAAAAAGCAAGCTGCCGTGTTAGGTGCCATTTGATTGGGTTGACCACCTTTGGTGTTTTCTCCAAGCTTATTAATAAACAGAATTGAATCGGGGTGGAAACCCATATCAAATGAAAGGCCAGCAAGGATATACAGGCCGGTGAACATTACAAGAATGGCGAATGCATACCCTGCAATAACTGTCTGTTTTGTTTTTTTTGTGCGGCTGCTCCAAAGAAATGAAAGACCAAGGAGTATATAACATACGGCTGATGCCGGGTTCATTGCTACCGTTTGGCTGGAGATGCTTTTGAGTAAGGTAATATTAAATTCCCACCCGGCGAGCACGAGCAGCGCAATCGTCAGGATAATATATATAAGATACCTGGACCAGCGGCGCAGCCGTTGTTGCAAAAAGATATCCGATGGTAATTGCATACATCCGTGTTTACTACATAAGACGCTGAGGTAAATAAAAATAAAACAAAAAACACGCTTGCTGCAAAAGTTTTGGTGAAGAAGTGTTATGAAATGATCAATGCGTAAGAATATACTCTTAAAAAGTCATTGTTCAAGTGTTACTCAAAGGCCGGCAGCAGCACTTTCAATGTGCATCCTTTACCCGGAGCAGATTCTACCTGAACGGCCCCATTGTAAAATTCAGTGCGTTCACGGATATTTGAAAAGCCAATACCCTGATAAGTGTGGCGCGGGTCAAAACCATTGCCATTGTCTTTTATAAGCAATTCGATCTTCCCTTCTTTGCTGCTTAAGGCAATTTGAGTAAGCGATGCCTGACTATGCCTGAGGATGTTTTTTAATTGTTCCTGCACTATCCTGAAAAGGGTGATCTTTTTTCCGGATGATAATTGTTCAATACCCCCGTCCTGTTCGTGGGTGAAGTGGACATTCATAGCTCCGGCCAGCTCGATATCTTTCACCAGTGTTTGCACATTCCCAATAAGGCTTTCCTCTTTCAGTTGAGGAGCTACAAGTTCTTTGGATAGTTTGCGGATCTCTTCAATGGCAAGACTGATATACTCGCTGCTTTTTTGTTTTATCTCCTGCTGTTCTTCTTTGCAGGTCTCTATTTTATCAATGAACAATTTAACAGTAAGTAATATCTGGTTCACATTATCATGCAGTTCGTGGCCGATCCGTGTTTTTTCTTTTTCCTGGGCGCGGATCACGGTTTCTGCAATTTCTTTCTGACGTTGCAGCCGCTCATCAGCCAGTTCATTGCGCAATTGTATCAATGGAGACACGTCCTGCAATGATCCGATCATTTTCACCGGCAGGTCATTTTCATACACCACAAATCCTTTGTCCTGTACATGTTTATAGCTGCCATCTGCACACTTGAACCTGTATTCGTCTTCCCACGATTTTTTATGGCGGTCCGTGGCGTCCTTTACTTTATCGGCAAGGCGGTCGCGGTCTTCAGGGTGAATGCGGCGCAGCCACCAGGAAAGCCCTTTTGAATTGTCCCATTGATAGCCGATCATTTGCATCAGTGCTTCGTTCCGGAATATCTGGCCGGTTTGCATATCCCATTCCCAGATGGCATCTGAAGTGGCACGGGTAAGATGAAGGATGCGTTCCTTTGCCTGCCGTAACTCTTTTTCGATATGGCCTATGTCGGGAATATTAACGGCCTGGCCGGAAAGCAATTTTTTTCCGGAATGAGGACAATCTGTAGGAAAAATATTGATATAAAAATTGAAGGTATTTCCATTCACCCATTGTATCTGCTGGGTAGTACTGATCGGTTTGTTTGTTTCCAGTGCCTGGATATGCTTGTCATAAACAGCCCTGGTGAAAGCGGAAGGAATAAATGTGGTGACACGTTTCCCAACGCATTGATCTGCGGATAGATTAAAATGTTTGTAGAAAGAATCGCTGGCGAATACGAGTTTTGTATCCTCATCTATTACCCAGGCCAGACAGAAAATGTGCTGCATACAGATATTGGAAGGTGGTTGTAAAACATTTTCAGGCAGGCAGCTATTAACTGATTACCGGTTTAAATTTCCTTTACTGATTGGTGTTTTTGCTGCTTGCTTACAGTAATACGTCCTTCTGTGGTCAGCTCCGGGGTTCGCGCACGATGCATATGCTCCTTTGCTGGATAGGATGTTGTAGGCCAAGCGATGGGGAATTCATCCCTTTTTTACAGTGGATAAGATTTAATACCTAAAGAAAGGTAAAAAAAACACTTCTTGCAACGTATCTGTTGATTTTCATCAAAAAAATAAGTATGAATTTCTCTTTTTAAGAAGATACTCTTAATTGTTTTAAATAATAACTACCAGTAAGCATGACTCTCTTTTTCATCGGCAAAAAATCCAGCTTCGTCGGAAACGAAGTAATTCAAATAAAACAAAGCCTGTATATTTGTGCTTCTTCAAGCAAAGGAATATGAAAATCTGCTAAGGTTCGCCCCCATTGTAAATAGAACCTGACATTTTAATGATTCAAATTTTACCAGCCTGGTAGCTGCTGGAATTTTTTACTATTCAAATTTTTTACATGTCTGAACAGACCTATACAACAAGGGTATCGAATGCCTTTGCTTTTATCCGTCGTGCTATTAGCGGCGAAGAAATGGATTATACAACAGGAAGCCTGCGCAAAGCAGTATTTATGCTGGCAATTCCTATGATGATCGAAATGATCATGGAATCAGTGTTTGCACTGGTTGACCTTTATTTTGTCGGCCACCTGGAAGATAGTAGTCATGCCATCCAAACCGTAGGTTTAACGGAATCGGTGCTGACAATTATCTATTCACTGGCTATGGGGATGAGTATGGCTGCTACCGCAACGGTTGCCCGCCGGGTGGGAGAAAAGAATTTTAAGGAAGCAGGTCATGCAGCCATCCAGTCAATGCTGATATCACTGGCGGTCGCCATTGTGATCAGTATTTTCGGGTTTATTAATGCCACTAATATTTTGCGATGGATGGGTGCTTCGGAGGAGACTGCTGTAAAGGGCACCACTTTCGTTCGCATCATGATGGGAGGCAGTCTTGTGATCGTATTGCTTTTCCTGATCAATGGTATATTCCGCGGAGCAGGTAATGCGGCCATTGCCATGAAAAGCCTGATGGTTGCCAATATCTGCAATATCATTCTTTGTCCTTTGCTGATAAGAGGCTTTGGACCAATCCCTGCACTGGGATTGAATGGAGCAGCTATTGCAACAACTATTGGCCGCGGCATAGGCGTTTGTTACCAGCTTTATCATTTATTTGGAAAGAAGCACAGTTTGAAAATACAGGCCAGTTACTGGAAAACAGACTGGACCGTGATCCGCTCGCTGGTAAAAATAGCCACACCGGCTATTTTCCAGTTCCTGATCGCTTCCTGTAGCTGGATCTTTTTAGCCAACCTTGTAGCAACTACGGGTGGAGAAAATGCATCAGCAGGATATCAAACAGCACTGCGCTTAATGATGTTCTTTATTCTGCCGGCATGGGGTATGAGCAATGCAGCAGCAACACTGGTAGGACAAAACCTGGGAGCAAAGCAGCTGGACCGTGCTGAAGCATCAGTAATGAAAACGATGAAGTACAATGTTATTTTTATGGCATTTGTTACGGTATTGTTCCTGGTGTTGGGAGAATGGTTTGTTTCATTCTTCACGCCGGATCCCGACGTGAGGAAAGAAGCGGTGCTGGCCGTACGCATTATCAGTGCAGGATATATCTTTTATGGTATAGGTATGGTACTGATTAATACATTTAATGGTGCCGGAGATACATGGACGCCAACCTGGGTGAATGTATTCGGGTTTTGGTTATTCCAGATACCATTGGCTTATGTGCTGGCGAAGTATCTCAACTGGGGACCTACCGGAGTGTTTATTGCTGTGCCGGTGGCAGAAACGCTGATCACGATCGTATCGTTCATATTGTTCAAAAAGGGACGATGGAAGAGAGTGGAGGTGTAAAATCCTTTATTTCTGTTTTTATTACGTTATATCTATATTGTATTTTTTCTTTTCTATATGCGTATATCTGCGTAGTTATTTGAAAAACAAAACTTTCTTTCTTGCATTGAGGGCCTGCCCATACTATTTTAGCATGAGTCCGCGTTAATAACCTGAAATCCGTATCGAATTGAAACACACACTGACAATTACCTTCTATTGTCTGTGCATGGCAGCACTCTCCTTATCATGGAAGCCTGTTGCCAAAGCAGACAGGACCACTGGAAAAACCGCCCCTGCCACCATTGGCAAGCCTTCTTCTGCGGTAAATACCAAAGCACATTCCCTGTATCTCTCGCTTGAGCTTAAAGAAATGGGTCTTTCTGAAGCTGCATTCAGCTATGCATATAAAGGATACGAGGTATTGCTGCAGAAAAAGCTGGTTGCAAAGGAAGGATACCTTACTATTTGTGACTTCAGTCAGTCATCAACCAAAAAGCGTTTATATGTTATTGATATGGTGAATCAAAGCGTGGTGATGAATACTTATGTAGCACATGGTAAAAATTCCGGTGGAGAGTTTGCCCGTTATTTTTCCAACCGCGCCGGTTCATTGCAAAGCAGCCTTGGTTTTTATGTAACCAAACAAACATATTATGGAGAGCATGGCTTATCTCTTCGTGTGGCAGGATTGGAGAGAGGGATCAATGATAAAGCGTTCCGCCGTGCTATTGTGATCCATGGAGCTGATTATATCGGCAATCGGCAGAAGGGCAGAAGTTTTGGTTGTCCGGCTGTACCCAAAGAAGAAAGTTCCCGCATCATCAATACGATCAAGAACGGGCATTGCCTGTTCATTTATCATCCTTCAAAGAAATACCTGCAGGGATCAAAGATACTCAACGACTGATTGGACCCAGACAACAAGGATGGACAAACAACAGCCCGACGTAAAAGTTGGGCTTTTTTATTGTTAAGCGTTGGTGGTTGAGCGTTGTCCGATAGTCGAATTTTTACACAAGTCTGAAGCCTGTAGTTCCTTTGCCATTGTCACCCCGGCCCTGGTTCAGTAAGCATTCAGAGGTTAAAGAATATAAGAGCCGGGGTCTCCCGCGCTGCATTTGCTTCTGGTCAATGAAGCCCGTTCACTTTCTCTTCGCTTTTTTCTTTGCGTTCTTTTTTTGCTGTTCTATTTGTTTTAGTGCGGCTTCATCTGTTATTGTTTCAAAATGTGTGATCAGCTCTGATAATGGGATATTGAATCCTGAAGCGATGGAAACAAGTGTAGTGAATTGAGGGTCTTTTTTTCCGGCCGACACATTTTGTACAATATAGTATTCGATATCAGCAGCAGTAGCCAGTTGATGCAGGCTATTGACAGCATTTTTAGCTGGAGCTTGTTTATTTTGCTCCAATAGTTTTTGCAGGGCCAACCCCAGGCGATGCCGGATGATCAATTTCTGATTATCGTTCATATGGCTCAAAGTCCAATGATTCAAAATCTTTTTTGGTATTCGATCGGATACTATCGATAAAAATTCATTAATTTTAAATGATGACTGGTGCAAGAGATCACTGGGGCCTAGAGGCTACTCTCAGCAACCAATGAATGTATTATTGTTTCATTAGTTATAATTCTATTAATGGAAAACAACTATAAAGATATTGGATCGATGATCGTTCAATCAATACGGGAAGATAAAGAATCAACGTTTAATAAATTATTCAATGAACACTTCAGTGCACTTTCTTTTTTTGCACGTTCAATCACCGGGCAGGAGTTGTTTGCACAGGATATAGTGCAGGAATGTTTTATTAAAGTGTGGAAGCGGTATAAGCAACTGACTGATTTGGGCGCATTAAAATCTTATTTATATGCTGCAGTGAAAAATGATTGTATCAGTTATCTCAGGAGGCAAGCAGTTAGAAATAAGAAACGGGAGGTTTACCTGGAAAAAGCTGCAATCAAACTGGCACCATCGATTGAGCAGGAAATGATATGTGCAGAAACTATCTATGAGTTATATGCACATATTGGGCGATTACCGGAAAAAATGCGGGAGGTGGTGCAATTGTATTACCTGGAAGAAAAGAGTGCGGTTGAGATAGGAAGATTATTGCAAAAGAATTGTGATACAGTACAGCATCAGAGGCAGACCGCATTAAACCTGCTGCGCAATAAGAAAAAATTTCTTATTGCTGCTTAAGTGAACAGGCATTTCTAAGAGTTTGGTCTTATTGTCTTGTGTTAATAATTAATGCAAATTGCTGGGATGGGAGAGTCCGGCGAAAAATTTGGTAAAGAATTAGTTAAAACAACAGAAGGAAAAGTAAATGTTTTCCTGAATCAGGATATGTCTAAAATGGCTTTCCAAACAGATGAGAAGGGGAAACCTACCGGATACGGTGTTGTTGGTACTAAAACCGGATTAACTGGTTCCAGAAATCTTGTTGGTTGGTGGCGTAAATTTACTATGGGCAAAGATGGTAAACCTGTTATGGAGAATCTAAAAAGCAACAAGTCTAATACAGGAAACGTCAGACTTAACTATAGAGACACACCTATTGAGGTTATGAAAAAAGATACGCGTTGATTATGAAAGTAATTTTGTTAATAATAGGGTTTTGCCTATTAAATTTTTTCATTTCTGCAAAGCAGGGAAAGTCCAGGGTTGCAGAGAAATGTTTAGTGTATAAGGTGGTATACAATGAGGGTAGAAAGGTCGATAGTATTTTACTGCAACAAATAGTATTTAATCATGAATCAATGCCATTGACGGAAATAGAATACTCGAACGGCCGAAATGTTCAATATAAGAAAGAGTATACTTATAAGAAACGCCGCCTTACAGGTGTTACTCTTAAGGAAGAGGGTCGTAAAGGAGAAAAAACCTTATATATATATAGTCCATCCGGGTTATTGCTCAAAACGAAAATTTATTATGACGGAAAACTATCTATAATTAAGGTCTACTCTTACGACAATCTTTCCAAAACGAATTCGATTACGGAATATGAATATTCAAAAGGAAAAGCTATTCTTAATGCAAGTGAGGTTAAATTTTTTGATCATTCAAACAGGGTTATTAGAGAAATAGTGGTTAATAGAAATGGGGATACAACTTTTAACTCTAACTACTATTATAGCCCAGGTCTTATTTACTATAAAGCGAATGGCAGTGATGGAAATGAACTTGAATCGTATAAATCCTTTTTCAATAAGGATAGTGTTATAGTAAATAAAATATTCTACAAAAAAAATAGCGCAATCTTAACGGAATCATACTTATATGATAGCTTGGGCCGACTAATAAAAAAACAACTGAATGATAAATCGGGGAATATTCTTAAAACTGAAGAGAATCTCTATACAGCAGAAGGGGAAATGCAAAGGGTAGTTAAAAATGATTTTAATGCAGCCCGAAAGGAAATTCTGGAATATGAAGGAAAACGTATCAAGACAGAAGAACTTTGGCAAGATAACGCTATTGTAGTTAAGCTTTATTATCGGTACATCACATTAAAATAAAATTTCGTCAATCCAAAAAGTCGTAGTTTATCGCTTGTGAACTGAACCAATAGTTTCTTTTTTTTATTTTCTACTACAAAAACTGACTCTTCAATGTTATAAAAAATATCCGACCAGTAGTACTGGATTTCTCTTGATGTGAACTTTCTGATGTTTGAAGTATCCCCTGAAAAGTCCTGAATTATCTGCTCCCACACCAATTTAAAATCAGAGACATTTTGAATCAGCTTAGCCTGAGCTTGCCTGTGATCTATTATATTACCTTTTTTATCGTATATGGGTATGTTGCAGAAAGATTTTTTTAGCTACACTATTAAGAGAATCTGAGGCACCCATATAATTAGCACCTTTGGGAATATCAACGGGTTGGGGATATGACGTGGTGGATTAGCAGTTTAAAGTGGTGGCAGGTAATTTTGATGCTACACAAATACCACAGATCACAGCGGGAATGTGTGAACAGGTATTACAAGCGGTCGCAGGCAGTGAGATCGAAATAAAGAAAAACGGATATCTTTATGTGTACGTGAGTAATGAGAGCCAGGGAGGATTGGCATTTTGTTTTATAACGCTGAATATGCATAAAAAATCATTTACGATTTGCAGGATCGCAGATAAAGTCTGTATATGACGCTGTGAGCAAAGGACAATTAAATAGAGGAAGTAATCATACAATTAACTATGCTCCTAATAATACAAACCAGGGACCATCGACAAATGAGAAGCCATCCCGCGGAATTATTAAGGTGGAAAAAATGCCAACAATTTTAGATAATGACTAAACTAAAATCGATATCTGCAATACTATTTTTGCCATTTTTATTATTTTGTTCAGAAAAGAAGCAAAAAAAGGTGTCATTGTATGTGACGAATATTAGAGAGGAACAGCCTATTGTCGATTTAAGAGTTATTATTGATGACAGCACCTTTGTGAATGACAACTTCAAATTTTCAACAGTAACTCCGAATTATGACGTGTTCGAATATTCTTTCATGCAAGGTATTCATCGTCTAGACGTTTTTAAAGGTCAGGTGCAGCTTTTTAAGGATACTTTTCACCTGAACGATGATCGGTATATTTATTTGAGCTACGGGGCTGATACAAGTGGAAAAGAAAAGATCTTTATTAAGAAGACATCAGTTAATCATATTCTTCAGTAGTTACCACCTCCACAGCTATTTACAATATACGACTATTGTCAATAGAGCTAATGCTCACTTCAGTGTGAGATTCGCATACAACATGGGTACACCGATAAATATTAATTCAAATGATTTTTTTTGATTTCTTATTCTATAATATTTACAGATTCTATTCTAGACATAAAGAAAAAGGAGCTGAATCTTCTTCAGCTGGTATTATCGGCGGGCTGCAAACAGTTAATTTGCTCATATTGTATGAACTGATTTTGCTAATTCAAGCAAATAACGGTAAGATGAGACTTCCGTTTGTAATCGCATTATTGGCTTTTTTCAAATCTATACTTACATCCGGTATATTTATAAAGAGTCAAATTCTGTTCAAATACTTGAGAAAAAATGGTTAAATAAGACAGAGTCGTATAGAAAACAAAGCATCTTTCTTCAGTACATCTATGTGAGTTTGACTATAATAGCATTTTTTGGATTGGCAATTTATTTAGGCTCACAACGCTAATCCGTTATTGGAAGAAATGCGGCATGCGTCGCATTCACCCCCTCATATTGTCGCTTGCAGTTCCTTTCAAAACCACCTCCCTGGAATATTTTTGTTCCTCAAACTCCAATCATGATACAATTAAATCCCTATCTCTCCTTCAACGGCAATTGCCGCGAAGCAATGAATTTTTACAAAGAATGTTTCGGTGGTGAACTAAATCTTCAGACTGTAGCCGAAACTCCCATGGCTGCCCAATGTCCTGCCGGTATGCAACACCATATCATGCACTCGGCACTTACGGCACCGGCTTTTATTTTAATGGCGTCCGACATGGTAAGCCCCGCCGGTTTTCACCAGGGCACTGATATGTCCCTGGCCCTGAATTTCGATAAGGAAAACGAAATACGAGAATGCTTTAAGAAATTAAGTGAAGACGGTAAAGTGATTGATGAGCTTAAAAATGCCCCCTGGGGCGCGATCTTCGGAGTAGCGCAGGATAAGTTTGGAAAAGTGTGGATGTTCAACTGCGAAAAGAAATAATCTCGGCTGAGTATTATATTTTACCAGCGAATACCACTAAACCAATAATAAGAAGAATAACTCCAGCACCCTGAAGAAGCGGGGAAAGGACAGTATTAAGTTTTGAGTCAATAATAAATTCAGCAGGATCTTCTTTATTATAGATCACTTTGACTGTTTGCCCCGCTTTATAAAGATTATGAGCAAAGGAAGAAGGCTTTCCCGTGATCCACACCTGATCTGCTGTCAGGAACCGGATAACTGGGTACCTTGCATTAAAAAACGACCAAAAGTCATCGCTTTCCGTGATCGTAATTCTATCATCACCATTTTCCAGATTAAACACGATACCCTCTGCAGCAAGGCCGGTTTCTTTTAATTTCCTGGTTTTTTTAGAAATGCTTAAGCCAATTGTTAATGCAACCCCTCCACCAACCATAGGACTAAGAAAACTTACTAAATCGTTGTAGATAGACATGAAAAGGACATCAAGATAGTTAAAACCCCAACTCCTCCGCCGGGTCCCAAAACAATTTCTCAAAATCCACCACCTTATCATTCTTCACTTTCACCCCTTCCTTCTTCAGCAACTGCTCCATTTTATCTCCGCCAAAATGATGCTTGCCACTTAATATTCCCAGCCTGTTCACTACGCGGTGAGCCGGCACTTTTGGTTTCACTTTTCCCGCACTGTTCATTGCCCAGCCTACCATCCTTGCTGATAGCTTTGTTCCCAGGCAATTCGCAATCGCGCCATAAGAAGTTACCCTCCCTTTCGGTATCTGCCTCGCCACTTCAAACACCAATTCAAAAAAACTCTCCTCCCGCTTACCGGAGGGTTTTACTGTTTTGAGCCTGGTGCCAGCCTTCTTCTTAGTGGCCATGATAAAGTTTTTTGCTTGGTTTATAATGATAGTTCCATTTTCTGCAACGATGCTTAAGGCGGCTTGTTCTATCTAAATATTCCTGACTCAAGACTTCCGACGCTCTCCCTCCCTCTCCTTCAACAACTCCGACTTTCTCGGCTCTGGCACATTCTTATACTCATACGGACAATGCTTGCAGCCATTTCCGCAACAATATCCACGGTCAAGGTGATATTTAGCAGTAAGCACCACTAACCCCTGCTCGTTGATATAATAATGCACCCCTTCAACCCACTGTTGCATCTTTCAGGATTTGCTTTAACTCCTCATCCTTATCCTTACCGGGCAAAATAGCAGGTAAAGAAAAACTGAGATAATGAATACGGTTACTGCCTGCAATATCAAGCGACTCATAATGTGTTTGGATCTTCAAATCCTCAGTCAATGAAGGTTGCTGATACAGATTGCTGTAATCTGTATGCGTGGTGCAGCCATACATGTCGATCACCAGCTTGGTAAACTGGTATAATTCAGGACTGTCTGTTTTTAAATGAATACGCCCCCCTGGTACCAGTATCTGCTGGTACAACCGCAAAAATTTAGGATGAGTCAGGCGCTTTTTCACTTTCGACCAGCGCAGTTGCGGATCAGGAAAAGTGATCCAGATCTCCTGCACTTCACCCGGTGCGAAATATTCATTTACCTGGTCGATCTGCGTACGCAGGAAAGCCACATTGGTGAGATTATTTTGCAGGGCTTTTTTGGCCCCTACCCAAATGCGGTTGCCTTTCAGGTCAACACCGATAAAGTTCCTTTGAGGGTATAGAAGGCCGAGGCCAACAGCATATTCCCCTTTGCCGCAGGCCAGCTCCAGCGTAATGCCATGCGTGTTATTGAAAACAGTATCCCATTTGCCGTTTATTCCCTCAGGGAATTGCAGCACATTGGAAAAGCTTTTCAATTCTTCAAAACGAACGAGTTTTTTTTGTCCCATGAGCCGTCAAAGTTACGACAGCTTGCGTATCCTTAAAACTTCACTAATAACCCTGCTCCAAGCATGGATTTGAGCTGCATCCGGGCACCGGTTTTGGTGGGGCCGAATAAACGTACGTCATCATCATAGATCATGTCGAGGCTGTAAGTGAGGGATAATATTTTGTTCAGTTTTACATTCAGTGCGTTGGTGAAATAAAGATCCACGTTCTTGGCTTTGCCTTTGTAATTGGAGAAAAGATCAAGACGGCCTTTATATGTCAGGATCTTATTGAAGTCTTTGAAGTAATTGACAGAAGCAAAAGCACCGATCTCATTGCGGGAATGCTTGCCGGGCTCTACGCCATATTCACCACGGTTGGCAAGCGTGTCATCCATTACGATTGTCCAACGGACGGTAATGGGAGAAATAAAGATCGAGAGATTCTCATTGGGTTTATAATCAAAACCGGGGCTAAACAGTACATAAGCGGGTGAAAGGAGTGTAGAAGCGAATGTCCTGGTCGTTTCCGTATAAGTGTAACCATCAAATAACTGGGAACGGAAGTTGAAAAGCATGGAGGCATTCCATTTTGGCCCCAGGGCATAACCGTATTTGGAAAGGATATCGATACGGTCGTCATTCTTGCGGGAACCAAGGGTGGTGGTATTTACATAAGCAAGGTTGAAATCGAGCGTATTATCCCAACTGTGCTTCCCCTTTTTATAAAATGCAAATAAGTTAAGAACAGAATTAACGGATAAAGAGAAGTCGTCACCACCGGCAGCCCAATTGCTCAGCGAGCCCTGTCCAATGTTCAGGCCGTACTGACCACCTTTTTTCCAAACTTTCTGTGTCGTGTCCGCCGGGTCTTTGGCGATAGACCTTTCCGAATCCGATTTCAAGCCTTTAACTGTTTGATCCTGTGCAATAGCATACGACGACACATAACAAATCATCAAGAGGGTAAGTATTTTTCTCATAAATAGGTTTTGGGCAAAAATAAAGCACTGCAGGCAATTGTCATTAATCCTGTGTTTGACAACAAATTGGGGCTTGTTTTGTGAAAATGCAGTTACCGGTTTTCCCGGGGAGTTGAGCTGCTGCAAAGATTGCCTGGTATAATACTCCTAAAAGCGCAAATGAGCGTCCTGAAGGGCGCTCATTTTGCATAGACTATTCTAACAACTAAAAAAAAGCCTGTAAGGGAACTTACAGGCAAACAATCACAATCACATGAGAAAAATCGCTGTAGGGGGAGGAGTCGAACCTCCACGAGGCAGTTAGCTATAGCACAAAGAGTTTAGTGGTCAATCCTGGTCGGCCTGACGGTCGGCTCTATGCTATGTTTGTCCTGTTATCCCCACCCCCGAGACGAGAGGGCATGTCTGCCAAAAATTTCATCACCCCACAGTATAAATAGCGGTCAGAAAGCAGGAACTTCAGGGCTCCGGCCATTCTGCTGCTTTGTAAAGAACTTGATAGAACAAAATTAAGGGAACAGGGATTTGGTTCAAAGATTTTCAAGAAATATTTTGAAAATATAGATTTTTTTCAAATATTTGATGATATAACCTTAAAACGTCAAAATTAGTATTCAAAAATGAGTGCCAAATTAAATCTTGACAAACTCGATCTGGACATCATTCATCACATGATGGAGAATGCTGAAATCTCTTATGCCGATTTAGGCAAAAAGCTTTTTGTTTCAGGAGGAACGATCCATGTCCGTATCAAAAAACTGCAAGAAGCGAAAGTAGTAAAAGGTACAAAACTTTCTGCAGATCTGAAACTGCTCGGTTATGATGTGATTGCCTTCATCGGCATTTACCTGAAAGAAAGTTCCCTCTACGACACAGTAGCAAAAGAATTACAAAAGATCCCGGAGATCGTCCGCCTCAATTATACCACCGGCAACTACAGCATGTTTGCAGAGATCGTTTGTAAGGATATTTCACAACTGCGTTTTGTGTTGCACGACCAGTTACAAAAAATAAAAGGCATTGAAAGAACAGAAACCTTTATTTCCCTTGAAGAAAGTTTCAGCCGTAATGTAAAAGTGGTGAGCTAATGAAAAGCTCTACCCGGTTTTATACCGGCCTGCTATTAATGATCATGCTCAACGTGGTTATAAAACCTGTCTGGGTATTTGGTATCGACAGGCAGGTGCAAAACCAGGTCGGCCCCACTGATTACGGTACTTACTTTTCCCTGTTCAACCTTTCTGTTGTTTTCATTTTCCTGCTCGATTGGGGGCTTACTACTTTTTTCAACCGCCAGTTGGCTATGACAGATTCTTCTGACATTGCCCAACCCCGCTCCTTTCTTCAACTTAAATTATTATTCAGCCTGCTCTATGCCATTGTTGTTTGCAGTGCAGCCTGGATCACGGGTGTGCACCGCTGGGATATTGTTGTGTACGTAATACTGATCCAGGTTTTTTATTCCCTGTTCATGTTCTTCCGTGCTACTCTCACTGCCCACCAATTTTTTTTGACGGATGCCTGGCTTTCCATTATCGACAAATCGCTGATGCTGCTGATCGGTGGCGCCCTTCTTTATTATCCGGCTTTCCATGGCTCCATGACCATCGAGCGGTTTGCATGGCTGCAGGCGGCTTGTTTGTGTGCAGCCATGCTGATAGCCCTGATCTGCCTTTGGAAAAAAGGGCTATTGCATTACCTGCGCTTCTCCGGTTTTCCGGGTAAAAAAATTTTCAAACAGGCTTTGCCGTTTGCACTGATCGTTCTGCTGATGTCGGTACATGCCAGGCTGGATGCTTTCTTACTGGAACGGATGAATGCCGCTGGTGCATATGAAAGTGGCATCTATGCAGCAGCTTACCGCCTGCTGGACGCTACCAATATGGTTGGAACACTTACGGTTTCCTTTCTGCTGCCTTATATCGTCAGAAGATGGAGCGGTAATAAAGACATCAATGAAGTGGTGTTGACGGGACGGAATTTTCTCCTGATGCTTTCAGTTGGTATAAGCTGCGTAATGATATTCATGGGCAATTGGGTGCAACAGGTATTGTATCATCACGATGATGTCAAAGCTGTAACTGTATTGCAGTGGTGTTTGCCTGCCCTTATTGGTTATTCCCTTACGCAGATATACGGCACTGTGCTTACGGCTACCGGTCATATCCGTTCTTTTTGTGTGATCATAGGCCTCGCTGCATTGATGAATATTATACTTAATCTCTTGCTGATACCTTCCCTGGGTGCTAAAGGATGTTGCATTGCTGCACTTTTCAGCCAATTAGGAGCTGGCATCACAGTTATGCTTTATGCGAGCCAAAAAATTGGACTTTATCTTCACCCCCGTTCTCTTTTAGTTTATATTTTTACAGCAATCCTGTTGAGTGTTTTTTTATATGCAGGTGGTAACTGGCCAATAAGTAAAGAAATACTGTTAACGATGGCAGCTATATTAACTATCCTGGTGATGGTGCTTACCGGCATGCTGAAACCAGGTGTATGGCTGAAACCGGAGAAAAACCTTTAATAAAAACCAATGCCTGATCTATTTACGCTAATTTATATAAGACGAAAGCAAGTGTTGTTGATTGTATTGATTTCCCTTGCTATAGCAACAGGCATTGTGTTGATGATGCCTTCTCAATATCTTGCTTCCACTACTGCCTTACCTGCAAACCCTGTGGCAACTGATAAAGCTTCCGTATTTAATAATAATATCCGTGATCTGTATAGCAGTCTTGGTGAATCGGGCGACCTGGATAAAATTGTTGGAACCGGTCAGCTGGACACGATCTACCTGTCCGCATCAGATCAATTTGAATTGGCTACCCATTATAAAATACAGGGAAATAACGCTGCTGTATCCCGTCGTAAAGCAGCCGCTGCTTTGAAGAAAAACAGCCGGGTTACTAAAAGCGAATATAACGAGCTGTTGGTGCAGGTTTGGGATACGGATAAGAATCTGGCTCCCCTGTTGGCCGATGCATTAATGGAAAAGCTGGCAGCGATCCACCAGGACTTACTGAACCAAAGCAACCAAACTATCATTAAAAGCCTTGGTGAAGGACAGCAGAAACTGCAGATCAGTATAGATAGCATACGTACTTTTTTACAGCATGCCAACATCACGCCATCACAAGCGCAACAGTATAACGATAAGCTGACTGTTTTACAGCAACAGCTGTCCCAATACGAAAAATTGAAAACCGAGTATCAATTAATGATCGATACAAAGCCTGCCGCCCTGCTGGTGGTTGATAAAGCAAGAGCAAGTGACCAGCCCGATAAACCAAAGAAGCTTTTGATCCTGTTGGCAACCGCTGTATTAAGCTTTCTTTTTGCAGCCTGGCTGGCCCTCATATTGGAAAAAAGAAAAGCACAGGTATTGTGAAGCCTGTTGCACGAAATGACCATTACCTTCTTATTGCTCTTTCGGGCCTGTTCTTTCTGTCGCTCGCACTGGCTATTCTAACAGACAGGTATTATCTTGTCGCCATTCCTTTTGGAATATTATTATTCTATAGCGGATGGCAATCCTTATCCTTTATATTTTTCCTGCTTATTGCTTCCCTGCCATTTTCAACCGAATACCAGTTTCCCGGAAACCTGGGAACTGATCTGCCTGATGAATTGCTGATGCTGGTTACAACAGCGTTGTTCTTTTTATACCTGGCAAATGGCGCTGCAAATATTTTTTTAAAAACAGCCAGGCATCCGCTGCTGCTATGCCTTTTTGCAATGATGTGTTGGGCCTTTATTTCTTTCCTGTTTTCCACGTATCCATTACTGTCTTTTAAGTTCCTGCTGGCCAAATGCTGGTATATCGGAGCTTTTATCGGCGCTACCTTGCTTGTATGCAGGGATAAAAATAATATCCGCCTGCTGGCACTGTTTCTTGCTGTATCGATGCTGATTGTTACGATACTGATCCTTTTTCAACATGCCATTACCGGGTTTACATTCACCGGAATAAACGATGCCGTAAAGCCTTTTTTCAGGAACCATGTGAATTACTCCGCCATGCTGGTTTGTACATTGCCTGTCTGGTATGCTTTCAGGCAAAACACAAACAAACGGGGCCAACGGATAATTATCACCAGTATCATTTTTATTTTACTCGGAGCCCTATTCCTTACTTATGCACGTGGCGCCTGGCTTGCCCTGCTGGTTGGAGTTGTGAGCGGCTGGTTGCTGAAAAGGAAATGGCTCATGAAAGCCGCACTTATCCTGTTCATTGTTGTTTCCCTGTGCTTTAGCTGGCTGGCACACAACAACCGCTATCTTGAATTTGCCCCAGACTACAATACAACCATTTTTCATGAAAATTTCAGGGAGCACCTGGTTGCTACATATGAGATGAAAGATCTCTCAGCCGCTGAACGCTTTTATCGTTGGATAGCCGGCTTCCGGATGATACCCGATCACTGGATAGCCGGTTTTGGCCCCGGCACTTTTTATCATAATTACAAACCCTATGCTGTTCCTGCCTATGAAACCTGGGTCAGCAATAATGAAGAACATTCCACCGTGCATAATTATTTCCTGCTTACAACCATTGAACAGGGAATACCAGGACTGCTGTTGTTGCTATTGCTGATCAGCCTTGTATTATACTATGCTCAATATTTATATCACCATACAAACGACAGCTTCTACAAAATGGCAAGTCTTACAATTGCCAGTATTTTCACCATGATCCTGACACTTAATTTTCTTAGCGATCTGATAGAAACAGATAAGATAGGAAGCCTGTTCTTTTTATGTGTCGCAATATTGGTAATTATAAACAAGAAGATTTCCCTGGCTCCCGACTCAAAGCTTTCCTCTCACATTCAAAGCATCCCTCAATCCATTCCCGAGTAGGTTAAATGCAAGGACCAGTAGCATGATTGCAAAGCCCGGTGCCAGCGCCAGCATGGGATTTTGTGTGATAATAAAATTGTAATTCTCTTTTATCATCAAGCCCCAGCTTGGTTGTGGAGCCTGCACGCCGATGCCGAGAAAGCTTAAGCCGGCTTCAATAACAATAGCAGAAGCAAAATTGGAAGCAGCGATTACCATTACCGGCCCCATGATATTCGGCCATACATGGCGGACAATGGTGCGGACATCTGAAAAGCCCAGTGCTTTGGTGGCTTCGATGTATTCGAGTTCACGAACAGCCAGTACCTGTCCTCTTACTAACCTCGCCACGTTCACCCACATCGTCAGCCCTATGGCGATAAACACCTGCCAGAAGCCTTTTCCCAATGCCAGTGTAATCGCAAATACCAACAATAAAGTGGGAATGCTCCAGATCACGTTGATGAACCACATAATGATATCATCGGTCCTGCCACGGAAGTAACCAGCCATTGAACCAAGCACCAAACCAATAGAAAGTGAAATGACAACCGTGATCAATCCCACACTCAGGCTTACCCGCGTGCCTACCAGCAGGCGGCTGAGAATATCACGGCCAAACTTATCGGTACCAAGGATGAATTTTTGGGAAACAATGGGAGAAGGAGATAACTGGCTGGTTGAATATGCCTGGCGTTCACTCAACCCTTCATCAATGAATTTTTGCACGATAATGCTGTCGGCTTTTTGTTCGTAGCCTACAATCGGAACATAATAATAAGGATCTTCTTTTCCATTCATAAGCCTTCCGGAAAATGAAGGCCGTATCACTGTTTTCTCTTTTTTAACCAGGAGAAAATCCTGCCGGAAGCCGGGCTTGTTGCCTCCGATCTCCAGGATAATACGATTGGCAAATGGTGATGGGTCCGGAGCCAGGAAATAAGCAAAGACAGCAATAAAAATAGCGGCTATGATAATGACCAAACCAAACAACGCACCCTTATTGCGGCGAAGTCTTCGCCATGCAGCACGTTGAAATGATTGATCATTGCTCATAGCGGAAAGATATTAATAAATGCGTATGGTTCATTTTATTTTACGGCCCTTCCATTCATATTTACCAAACTGACCAAACAAGCCAGAGATGATCGTATATAAAATATGCAGGGGTTGAAAAAACAGGAACAATTTTATGGCCCAACGCTTCCGGAAAAAAACGGCAAGGCTGATAAACAAAGGGAATTCAATAATGGTTTTCAGAATCAGTAATCCGGCTGCGTATAAAAAGTAAACCTGGTTCCAGAACCCTGCAATGAATAACAGAAGAAAGCAAAGGTTGAATAAATATACCAGGGCAAGTACCGGCAGGATACGCGGATCGTTGTACTTCCTGGCTTTACTTGCCCACCGGATGCGTTGATTAAAAAATGTTTTCCATGTTTTCATGGGAGTTGTCGAAACAATAGCCTTCGGCGATTTGAGATATTGCACCCTGTCAGGATATGCGCGGGCTATCTTGTGCATCAGCAGCATGTCGTCGCCCGAAGCAATATGATCGATGCCGGTAAAGCCGCCAACCTCATAAAACACCTTACGATCATAAGCCAGGTTGGCGCCATTGCTCATGGAAAGGTGTTTGCGGTATACAGCAGCGCCTGTAATGCCCTGCAATACCATAAAATCCATAGCCTGGAATTTTTGTAATAAAGAGCGGTTGCATTGAAAAGCCACCGGTGCAGCAATGAACACCGCATCCGTTTCTTTTTTAAATGAAGCGATTATTACGAGCCACTCAGGCGGGGGAACACAATCTGCATCAGTGGTAACGATCAATTCACCTTTAGCTGCGACAATACCTGTCTCTATCGCTTTCTTCTTATAAGAATTGATCGCATCTTCTTTTAATTGTAAAAACGTAACATGGGGGAATTGCGTTACGATAGCTGCCGTTTGATCAGTGGAGTGATCATCAATAACAATTATCTCGAAAAGCTCTTTGGGATAGGTTTGCTGTTCCAACGCCTGCAACAATGCCCCAATATTGTCTTCTTCATTTCTTGCAGGAATAATAACAGATATGAAAATGGAAGGAACTTGCTGACCTGGCACAAAAACAGGGATCGATTTCCAGCTTTGCCAATAAAAAACGATCAATGCTGCGTACAAGGCAAGTAAACATATAAGAATAGCTGGAATGATCATTTGAACAAGATTATTACAAATGTAAACACCTGTATTTATTTCAGCGCCTCCTTTATCTGCCTGATATACTTTTCCTGCAACACCTGGTGACCTGCAGGCACTATATCGATGGTGCAATATTCTTCTATTCCCTTTCTGAATTTCTCGCCGCGTTCCGGTAATATGATACGATCGTGCTTTCCATAGAGAAGATGTACTGGCGTTTCATATTTCCTGATAAATGATCTGATCAGGGAAAGGTCGGGTCTTAGTTTACGCAAAACCGTCCAGCGCTGATACAATAAGGTGCGCAATTCAGGATTCCCAATATAGGAATTCACAAACCTGGATACGCTGGCATTCAACTGTCCTATTTTATTCAGGCCTCTCAATGTTCCGAAAAACCAGCCAGGATGTTTCATTGTAAAACGGAAAAGACGGTTACCCATCATTGTTTGAGTAGACAGCCAGTACCAGGGATTCATCAGCAGCCCGTCCGGGGCCAGCAACACCAGTTTGCCGATATTTTCCGGCTCCGACTGATAAAGACTGAGAGCCACGCGGCCACCCAAGCTGAAACCAAGGAGAACTGGTTTGCTATTTGCAGCTTTCAATTGGCCGGAGACAGGGGAAAGGACCTGCTGCAGGTCATTTACCGTAAAATCAAGCCCCTGTTTCCATATTGTTTGCCCGTGGAAGGGAAGATCTATGGCGTGAAAACTGTATTCATTACCCATTGGCCCTTCAAGGAAAGCAAAGGATTGTGCATCTTCACCATACCCATGAAAACAAAGCACCTGCTTTGGGCCATGGCCAAAACGGTAATAATTGACAGTTGAATCCCGGTAAGTGAGCAACTGCTGTTGCATATTGTTAAAAGGGGGTGAAGTAAAAAATTTACTTGCGGTAATTCAAATTTAATATTATTTTTGGATAGTTGCACAAACAACTATATGTCAAACAACCATTTTAAAAAAGGAGAGCTGTACAGCTTTATTACCGGTAAAGCTTCCACGGCTATTGCCCGCCGCCTGCAAAAAAGGTTCAACACGGCGGGATTGAACATAACGATTGAACAATGGAGTGTACTTTATCATTTATGGAAAGAAGATGGCCGCAGTCAGCAACAGCTTTGCAATGCCACATTCAGGGATAAGCCAAGCATTACACGGCTGGTAGATAATTTGGAAAAACTGAACCTGGTAAAAAGGGTCCCTTCAGAAAATGATCGCCGCATCAACCTGATCTACCTGACCAAGCAGGCCCAGAAACTGGAAGAAGAAACTATGCAGATAGCAGATGAAACCCTGAACGAAGCATTGAAAACTGTGCCTGCCGACAGGATTGAGATCTGTAAAGAAGTTCTGCAGATCGTATATGATAACTTAAAATAAAAAACCATGAGTACTGCCACTGATGCCAAAAATGTGCTGAAGGGAGGTGAATGGCTAATTAAAGAATCCTCCCCGTTTGAAACATTCACCCCGGAAGATTTTACTGAAGAGGAGCTGATGATCCGGGATATGTGTAACCAGTTCCTGGATGCAGAAATATATCCTATCCTCGACCGTATTGACAATCTTGAGCCCGGCCTCATGAAATCACTAGTAGGAAAAGCCGGTGAGCAGGGCCTGCTTGCAACTTCTTTTCCTGAGGAGTACGGTGGATTGGGAAAGGATTTTGTTACTTCTACCATAATTAATGAATACCTGGGCGCTGGTCATTCCTTTTCTGTAGCTGTTGCAGCACATACAGGGATTGGCACTTTGCCGATCTTATATTTCGGTACGCCGGAACAAAAGCAGAAATATATCCCCAAACTGATCACTGGCGAATGGGCCGGCGCTTATGGCCTTACAGAGCCTAATAGCGGCAGTGATGCACTGGGTGCAAAAACTACGGCTACGCTAAGTGCTGATGGCAAGTACTATTTACTGAACGGCCAGAAATGCTGGATTACCAATGGCGGTTTTGCTCAGGTATATACTGTGTTTGCGAAGGTGGATGGTGATAAGTTCACTGCTTTTATTGTTGAAAGAGGTACAGAAGGATTTACTCAGGGACCTGAAGAACATAAAATGGGCATCAAAGGATCTTCCACTGTACAGTTATATTTCCAGGATGCTAAAGTGCCGGTTGAGAATGTGCTGGGTGAGATCGGTAAAGGCCATAAGATTGCGTTCAATATCCTCAACATCGGCCGCCTCAAACTTTGTGCAGCAGCTACCGGCGGAGCCAGGAGATCATTGAGCGGTACTGTGGAATATGCAAAAACAAGAGAACAGTTCAAGCAGCCTATCTCCAATTTCGGTGCTATCAAGCATAAGCTGGCAGAAATGGCGATCAGGATCTTTGTTACAGAGTCAGCTTTATATCGCACTGCTGATTGGATCGATAAAAAAGAAAAAGAGCTGCTGGCTTCCGGCAAACCTTTTAATGAATCTTTATTAGGTGCAGCGGAAGAGTATGCTATTGAATGTGCGATATTGAAAGTAGCAGGTAGTGAAGCCCTGGATTTTGTAGTGGATGAAGGCGTGCAGGTGCATGGTGGCAATGGCTTCAGTGCAGAATACAATATTTCCCGTGCATATCGGGATAGCCGTATCAACCGGATCTATGAAGGCACAAATGAGATCAACCGCTTGCTCACCCTTGATATGACATTGAAAAGAGCAATGGGTGGAAGGCTCGATCTGATGAACCCTGCTTTTGCCGTGCAAAAAGAATTGATGAGCATTCCCGATTTTGGATCAGAAGAAGAACTGCCTTTTGCAAAAGAAAAGAAACTGGTAGCTAATCTTAAAAAAGCCATCCTGATGACGGCCGGCGCTGCCGTGCAAAAACTGATGATGAAAATTGAGAACGAACAGGAAATATTAATGAACCTGGCCGATATGGCTATTGCTACTTTCAGTGCAGAAAGCGTATTGCTGCGTGTGATGAAAATGACCGATCATCAGGGCGATGCAGCAACCTCCATTCACCAGGATATTATGCGTACTTACCTTTATGATGCAGCTGACCTCGTAAACAAAGCTGGTAAAGATGCGATCAATTCCTTTGCAGAAGGAGATGAACAGCGAATGATCCTGATGGGACTGAAACGCTTTACCAAAGCAGAACCATTCAACACCAAAGACGCGCGCAGGAGAATTGCAGATAAGATGATCGCAGACGGAAAGTATAATTTTTAAGACGACCTTCTCCAGGTATTGTCAATATTGAAAACGATTGTCTCTAATGGGGCAATCGTTTTTCTTTCTTCCCCGGAATAAAGAGCTTTTAATTCCTCCCTGGCTGTTTTTATTTCAAGCAGTTTCTTCACTCTTCTTCTTTCCAGGATAATGCCCCAGGAAATAGCCAGCGAACATAATGTGGTAAGAATGAAAAACACCTGTTGTGCATCTTTCTCATACCGCTCATCCATGAAATAAAAGACAGAATACACATAAGTAAAACCAATATATCCAAAAAAGAGCGAAGCGGCGATAATAGCCTTGCCTGCAGCTTTATTGTAAATGGCTGTGATCTTTACCTGGTGGATAGCGAATAGCAGGGAAAGTGTAAAGGTTAATGCCAGCCCTGGTGTGGCAATGATCGTGGAAGCTTTTATATTAAACCCAAAAATGGTCAGGATGACCGCTTCATATATAAGAAAGCCTCCGACTACCCAGAATATTTTTCTTTTAAAAGAAGAAGTCCGGCTGAAATAGCTCAGGAACGAAAGCATAAGAGGCGCATCAACCATATTGTTGACGACCGCATAATTAGTGATAAAGTCATCGCCTAAACGAATGTAGCCGATAGACAGAAAGGAGTAGCTGAAGTTGACAAGATAATAAATGAATAAAGCAATAAAACTTCTGTACCATGCCAGCCTGGTTAATAATAACAGGAAAATCGGCAATGATAAAGTAAAGGTTGCAATTCGTTCGAGTAAACTTAAACTCATTTCTTTTGATAATTTCTTTAGGATAAGATCTACAATAAGTATGTTGAATTTTCGCCATAAATGTAACGTGAGTTAAGCGTAGATAGTGCTTATGACTAAGTGTTTATGCTAAAATTTAGTAAAACCGAGTGATTGTTCCGTAATTATACGTAAGACTGCTCTGCGGGATTTTTAGATAAAAAATGAAATCTTACTAATTCGTAAAAGAACTATTGGAAGATGAAAAAGAATTTTGTATCAGTAGCGGAAGACTATCTGGAAGGTTCAAATTAATAGGAAGAGAATTAAACTAATCGGCAGGATAAGCTTCTCCCCTATGACAGGTTTTGCAGGTAACAACCTTTAAATATTCAGGGCGTTCGGTTTTATCGTAGTAAAAATTTTGCTTATTGATCTCAATGGTCATACGCATCATTTTCCTGGCTTCTTCTTTCATTGGTTTTTCATCAGAAGCAAAGTTCAGGCTGTCGGGAAAATTCTTTACTTCTGCATGGCAGAAGCTGCAACCTATACCAAGGGCGCTGGAGTATGCATCCATAATACTGTCGAGCTTTTGCTCGCTGATATCCTTGGGAAGCACTTGCAGGTTCCTGTAGGGGCCTGATGGAGCTTTTACAGCAGCCACCCCAGCAATTACCAATGCACTGAGTACAAACAGGGTCGCTATTTTCCTGGAGATCATATTGACAGCTTTAGGTTTGAAACAAATTTCCTGATCTTTTTCCAACCGGCATCAATTTTTACACCTTCTGTATTGATCCTACAACGAAAGGCATAAAAATTCCCGTACTTACAAACTTAGCTGGTAAGTACGGGAACATCATAGGGGAATCTGTTGATTATTGTAAAGCAGCGGCAGCCGCTTCATCCAGGAACCAGTACAATTCTCCATTTGCAGGCTGTATCACCTGGGCAGGATATTTCTCCGGATCTTTTTCGCCATACAGCACTGCCTTCAACGCAGGTACTTTTGCTGAGCCGCTTACTAAAAATGCCACCCGTGATGATTTGTTGACAATTGGCTTGGTGATAGTAATGCGGTACATATTCTGCTCAGTAAGATAAAACGCGCTCATCCATTTCTCATTCTCTTTTATTACAGGATAACCGGGAAAAAGAGAAAGAGTATGTGCATCATCACCCAGACCAAGCATAACAAGATCAAAACTGAATTGCCTCCCATCAAAATACTGATGCAATTTTTCATCATAATCGTTCACTGCTTCATCAGGAGGAAGATCAGTGCGCATTACATGGATATGAGCTTTATTAACCGGAACATGGTCCAGCAATTCATCAAAACTCATCCTGGCGTTGTTGCGTTCATCCATGAAAGGAACGAACCGTTCATCTCCCCAAAAGAAATGAAGTTTTGGCCAATCGATCTTATGAGCATATTCATCTGTTGCCAGCAACTGGTAAAGCTTTTTAGGAGTGCTGCCACCCGATAAAGAGATGGTAAAGCGGTCCTGCTTTTTCAGCGTATCCTGTATATACGTCACAAGCCAGTCAGCAAACAGCCTGCTTAATTCATCTGTATTTTTTGCAACAAAGGTTTGCATGTTCTTTTATTTGTGATTGCCGTTTTTGCCTGATGATGGCAGGTTGGCCCAGAAATGGCCATCTCTTGCAATAAGCGCTTCTGCATCCTCAGGGCCCCAGCTATCAGGTGAGTAATTGGGAAAATCGACCGGTGCTCTTTTATGCCATGCTTCAAGTATGGGCGTGATCACTTCCCAGGCTGCTTCCACCTGGTCTGCACGCATGAAGAGGGTTTGATTGCCTTCAATCACATCTTCGAGCAGGGTTTCATATGCTTCGGGCTCCTGTTCCTCATACGCTTCGGCATAATTGAATATCATATCCACTGGTGTCAGCACCATTTCTGTTCCGGGGCGTTTTGCCTGGAAGCGAATGCGGATATCCATCTGCGGCTGAATACTGAATGTAAGGCGATTGGGCCTCCAGGTATCAGCAGCTTCTGCAGGAAATGAATAATGAGGTGCTTCCTTAAATTGAATAGTGATAAGCGTGATCTTTTCATGCAGCCGTTTGCCTGTCCGGATATAGAAAGGAACATTTTTCCAGCGCCAGTTATCAATAAAGAACTTAGCTGCAACAAATGTTTCAACAGGTGATTCAGCGTTGACCCCTTTTTCCTGGCGGTAACCCGGTACCTCGTTTGCTTTTTGCCAGCCTGAAGCATACTGACCGCGTACAGCGTTTTCATGCACGTCTTCCACGCTGATCCTGCGGATGGCAGAAAGCACATCCACTTTTTTATTTCGGATCTCATTTGAATCGAAAGAGGTGGGCGGCTCCATGGCAATCATGCAAAGCAATTGCAGCACATGGTTTTGTACCATATCTCTCAGCGCACCGGATTGATCATAATATCCTCCGCGGTCTTCCACACCGATCGTTTCAGAAGCCGTGATCTGGATGTGATCGATATAGTGATTGTTCCAGATCGGTTCAAATAGAGCATTGGCGAAACGGAAAGCCAGGATATTCTGAACGGTTTCTTTACCGAGATAGTGATCGATGCGGTATATCTGCTCTTCCTTAAATAAGCTATCGAGCAGCTTGTTCAATTCCCTGGCGCTTTCAAGGTCATGGCCGAAGGGCTTTTCAAAAACGATACGTGTATGTTGTGTATCATCGCAGATCTTATGTTGCGCCAGCTTGGTAGCGATCACGGGAGCGAGTTGCGGGGCTACTGAAAGATAGAACATCACATTGGGTTGTGCTCCCCATTCCGTTCCCTTTTCATTGATATAGTCATAAATGCCTTTATAAGATCCATCATCCTCCAGGTCGCGCGACTGATAAAAAACATTCTTTGAAAATTCAGGCCATTTTTCTGTCTGCTCTTTCCGGCGGGAAAATTCCTGTACACCTTCCAGCAGTTTTGCCCTGTAATCGTCATCGGAGGAGGGGGAACGGCCGATGCCGACCACGATATGGTTTTCCGGTAAAAAATTGTCGAGATAGAGATTATATAACGCAGGGATAAGCTTGCGCTTGGTAAGGTCGCCGCTGCCACCAAAGATAAAAATGATGGTGGGGGGTAGATTCTTTCTGGTATCCATAAATAATTTTTAACTGATAGTTTATTCCCATTCTGTGTGAAAGCTTCCTTCCTTATCGATCCGTTGATAAGTGTGGGCGCCAAAGAAATCACGTTGTGCCTGTATCAAATTGGTGGCCAGGCGTGCGCTGGTGTAAGCATCCAGGTAAGCAAGGGAGCTCATCAATGCAGCAGCGGGAATTTTTGCAGCGCTGTATTGCTGCACTGATTTCCTTAATCCTGTTTGTTTCTTCTTAACGAGTGAAGCGATTTTTTTGTCGAGCAGGATATTCGGGAGTGTTGCATTCTTTTTATAAGCGGCGGTAAATATTTCGAGCATGGAAGAACGGATGATACAGCCACCTCTCCAGATCTTCACTACATCTCTCAGCGGAATGTCCATCTTATGTTCTACAGACGCTTTTTGCAGCATGGCAAGCCCCTGGGCATAGCAGATCAATGTAGCTGCATAAAGTGCATCCTTTAATTGCGGCAGTATCTTTTCTTTATTGGCAGCAAAAGATTTGATCTTTGGTTTATAGATCTCTGCTGCTTCCACGCGTTCATCTTTGTAGCCGGAAATATCCCTCATGGCTACAGCCATATCGATCGTGGGTAATGATACAGGCAGGTTCATGGCTTCCTGCGATGTCCATTTACCGGTACCTTTTGACCCTGCTTTGTCAAGAATGACATCTACAAGATAGCCGGTGCTGTTATCATCTTTCTTGGTGAAGATGCTGGCAGTGATCTCCATCAGGAAGGATTGAAGCTCGCCTTCATTCCATTCTTTGAACACTGTATGAATAGCTGCATTGTCCATTTCCAATCCGCGTTTCATAAAATCATACACTTCACTGATCAGTTGCATAATGGCATATTCAATACCGTTATGCACCATCTTCACATAGTGGCCGGCAGCATCTTTGCCCATATAAGCCACACAGGGCTCATTATTTACCTTAGCTGATACAGCTTCGAGAATTGGCTTCACTTCTTTCCATGCTTCCACATCACCACCAGGCATAATGCTGGGGCCTGTGCGGGCTCCATGTTCTCCACCGCTTACACCCATTCCCATGAAATGAATATTCTTTCCTTCCAGCGATTTGATCCTTCTCAATGTATCGGAGAAATGGGAATTGCCTCCGTCAATAATGATATCACCGGGTTCTACCAGGGGCAACAGATCATTGATCACTGCATCCACGGCAGGGCCTGCCGGCACCAGCATCATGATCTTGCGGGGTGTTTTTAACTGGGATACCATATCCTCCAGGGTGGAGACTCCTTTTACTTTCGTGCCGGGCGTAGCGGAAGATTCGAGTAAGCCGCCTTTTGTACTGTCTTTATCAAAGCCGATGGCTGCAAAGCCATGATCTGCTATGTTCAGCAAAAGATTGCGCCCCATTACACCGAGGCCAACCATGCCGAAATCGAATGATTTATTTTCCATAATTCAAAATTAAAAATGCGAAATTCAAAACAGCAGGAAGCATCGTTAAGCGCAAGTTATTATAATCGGGCCAAAGCAATAACAAACAAATAGCTGCCAGGGTTTACCGGCCGCCATCCCTGATCCACCGTTCAAAGAATTCCCAGGTGCGCAGCATCTGGTCCATCCGCTGACGGTTGTTGCCACTTCTTGTTAATTCATGTGTGCCGCCGGGATGACGTACATATTCCACCGGGCGGTTCAGCACTTTCAGGCTGCGATAAAGCATTTCGCTTTGTACAAATCCTGTGCGCCGGTCATTTTCTCCATGAAAGATGATAAAAGGTGTATGAATATTTTGCACATAATTAATAGGAGATTCCCTTTCGAGTATGACCTTTGCGGAATCTTCCCATGGATAACCTCCGAAATAATTTGGCACCAGCCTCCAGGCATTGCCTTCACCAAAGAATGTTGCGAGGTCATACACGCCTCTTTGTGCACAAGCTGCTTTGAAACGGTTATCATGTGAAATGATCCAGGCCACGAGGTATCCGGCATAAGAGCCGCCTGTTACCATCAGGCGTGAAGTGTCGGCCCAGCCTTGCGCCACTGTTTTATCCAGCGCAGTGAGCACATCGCTGGTAGGGCCTTTGCCCCAGTCCTTAATATTTGCCTGCAGGAAATTCAATCCATAGCCACCGCTTCCGCGTGGATTGCTGTATACCACACCATAACCTTTGCTGCAGAAATACTGGTATTCATGCCACATGCTTGCTTCTCCGGGTCCCCACATGGCAGAAGGGCCGCCATGTATCTCCAATAACAAAGGGTATTTTTTACCGGCTTCATAATTGGCCGGTTTCATTACCCAGTATTCAACGGTCAGTCCTTTGTCGTTTACAAAACTTTGTTTTTCAGGGAAAGAAAGTTTTTTGCTTTTCAGCCAGCCTGTATTGAAATCACTGATCCGTTTGATATTCCTGGCACTGGCATCTGCAGTATACAATTCAGAAGGGTTCTGTACTTCAGTTCTGGCAAAAACCAGTTTATTGCCCCGCACGTCAAAGTCGGTGGTGCCGCTATTATAATCCGTTAACTGATCTATCTTTTTTGTTTTCATATCAAGGCGGTAAATAGGAGCGCCGCCATTGCTTTGTGAAGAGAAGTAAAGGAATTTATCATCATCGCTCCATGTATAGTTTCCTTTATTCCGATCGAATGGAATGTCAGTGGTACTGCCTGTTCCTTTCAATGGCATAATGGCCAGAACCGGTATTGTTACAAATGATACAGGGCTGTAATTATAAGCAAGCCATTGACCGGAATTGGAAATTTTAGGAGCGGAAAAACTTTTCCCTTTTTCACTTAATAAAGTAGTCAGCCGGCTACCATCCGTGTTCATTAAATAAATAGAACTTTCCAGCACTCTGTCAGGATGCTGCACTGAATCGAGGCTGCCGGTGAAAATGATCTGTTTGCCATCGGGTGTGAAATCAGCACCTCCGATCCGGAAAAACCCTTTGGTAAGCGCTACAGGTTTGGATTCAGGGAGAATGCCGGTGATGAAGAAATGACTGAAGTTCATATCGGTATTCACATCCATTTCGTCCTGGAAATTGAGCTTGGTAGCCACTTTGGCTTTGCGGTCAACAACATTATTATCGAGCCAGGCCCTGACTTCCTCGAGATTGCCGTCTGGGTCTGCTTTGGCGGTGGAAGAGTTGAGTACCTGGCTGTTGGTGAGGCCGGGTTTTTCAAAAGCCCATTTGGGAATGCCTTTGCCGGGGTTGAGCACTGAATCTTTCAGCAGGTCACGGAAAGAAATGCTGCCGGAGAAAAGGATCTGTTTTCCGTCCGGGCTCCAGCGGGGGGCACTTGCGCCATATTTTGAACGGGTCAGTTGGCGCGCTTCACCGCCATCGAAAGACAACAGGAATAATTGGGGTTTTCCTTCGGTTGCCCGCACAAAAACAAGCTGCTTTCCATCGGGGCTCCAGGCTGCCTGGGAAGCATTTTCCTTCCCGGTAAGCATTCTCGGGGCCGCGCTTCCATCTGATGGGGCCAGCCAAAGCTGGCTGGTGTATTTATATTCTCCTTTATCTCCATCGGGTTCTATGGTAGTGAGGCCGATCAGGGCTTTGCTTCCGTCCTGGCTGAGCGACACTGCGTTAACTGTTTTTATCTTCAGCATATCAGTCAGTTTCACTGGCTCAGTACCATACTGGGCATGCAGGATGCTTGTGAAGGCGGTAAAAGCGCCAACAAGAAGGATTCTTATCATAGAAGGAATTTTGGGTTGGTGAAAGTACGACTTCATCATTATTTTCCTGAAAATGGGAGAGATAAATGTCTGATAGAAAATAAGGAACAAATTGTATAAAATAAACAGAGGTACACTATATTACTATTGACCTGGTTTGAATGGTTTTCTCACAAAGACGACAAAGGCCACAAAGAAATATTTTGATTTATTTTTTTACTATGCCGTAAAGCTGGAATAAAGGAGCCCCGGAGCAATAATATTTCTTTGTGGCCTTTGTCGTCTTTGTGGGAAAACCTGATCAGATAAGTATCTTAAACTTTTAATCGTAAATTTGCCGGAATCGAATAGTATGAGTGAGACTGTAACAGGGCCTGTATTAACGGCCAAAGACTTCGCAACAGACCAGGAAGTGCGCTGGTGCCCCGGCTGCGGGGATTATTCCATCCTTGCACAGGTGCAAAAAGTGATGCCTACTCTCGGCATTCCAAGGGAAAATATCGTGATCATATCGGGTATTGGCTGTAGCAGCCGCTTCCCTTATTATATGAATACCTATGGTATGCATTCCATCCATGGACGTGCAACGGCCATTGCTTCAGGGTTGAAAGCCAGTCGCCCGGAACTCAGCGTTTGGATCGTGAGTGGCGATGGAGACAGTCTCAGCATCGGCGGCAACCATACGATCCACCTCCTGCGCCGCAACTTTGATGTGAACCTGCTGGTGTTCAACAACCAGATATATGGATTGACCAAAGGACAGTACTCACCTACTTCTGAAGAAAATAAAGTGACCAAATCAACCCCATTCGGAAGTATTGACCACCCCTTCAATCCACTGGCACTTGCCATGGGAGCCGATGCAAGTTTCGTGGCCCGCACCATGGACCGTGATCCCAAACATCTGCAAGCCATGTTGCTGAGAGCAAATCAGCATAAAGGAGCATCTTTCCTGGAGATATACCAGAATTGCAACATCTTTAATGACGGTGCTTTTGAAATATTTACAGAGAAGGGTAGCAAAGCACAGGAAACTTTATTCCTTGAGCAAGGCAAGCCATTATTGTTTGGTTCCGGCAATGATAAAGGAATCCGCCTGGATGGATTTACACCAAAACTGGTAAACCTGGCTGATGGCTACAGCGCTGATGATTGCTGGATCCACGATGAACAGGATATTTACAAAGCCCAGATACTGTCTCGCATTTTTGATGATCCCAGAAAAGATGGACATCTTCCAAGGCCATTCGGTGTGTTCTATGAAACAGACCGGCCCTGCTATGAAGATATTATGGCATTACAGATCGAAGATGCGAAAGTGAGAAAGGCAGCAGACCTGGATACATTGCTCCGTGGTAAAGAAGTGTGGACGATCGCTTCTTAAGAAACCTGGCTCATTTCCTTTTCCGCAGCAGCGAATATCTTTTTCTTCTTATTCTCATACCACCACTTGGGTGCAGTCCTTTTCATGAATGTATCAATGCTGCGCATGCCCAACAGGTTCCAGGCGCCTTTTAGCTTACCGGCAATAGAGGGTTGCATGGCGCGAAGGCTCATGGCAAAACCGCTATCGAGGTATTCCATATGATGCCAGTAACCGGATGGCATGAATAAAGTGTCGCCATGTTCCAGGATGAAATCATAACCCTGCGCCAGTTTCAGTGCCGGAAAGGAATTATAATCAGGAGTGCCGTTACCTTCATAATAATGCGAAAAATCAGCAAGGCTTAATACTTCAAAGGGTTTGCGGTAGAGTTTGTATTGTTCATAATGCGGAAACATGAGTACTCTTTTCCGCCCTACAAATTGTGTATGTAAAATATGTGAAAGGTCAATATCGAAATGCATGTGTGTGATGCTGGTGGCACCCCCGGTAAACAGCATCGGGTATTTTTTTACAAAACCTTTCATTAAGTATTCAGGCCAGGTAAAATCTTCAATCAGTTGTGGCGCATGGTCGAAGATATTGAACAGGAATATCCGCCATCCTGCCGGGCCTTCACTGATCATATCAATATATTCACCAAAGGTTTTATAGTCATCGGCTTTATTGATAGGTGTATAAGCATCACTTTTTACGTTATTATAAAGTGGAACTTTTTTGTCTCCTACCAATTGTTTAAAATAATCCCAGTTCCATTTTGTATAAGCTGGCCAGTCATGAGAAAGCTTTTTTATGACCACAGGGATTGCGGGTTCATAAAACTCTTTTTTGAAGACTTTTGGCTCAATCGTATCCAGGGTAATAACCGATTTTAGCTGCATACACGTAGTTTGTCTCCGAATTCAAGTAGCAAAATAAAAATTGTCTGCCAATTAGCAATCAACCCCTCCCAAATTTGGCAAAACACTTGTAGTTTTAGGGCTAACATCCGTTCAAACCCTATCAAAGACCGGAGGAACAGACATGTTATTGCATATTCACCCGCAAAATCCACAGCCACGACAAATTAAAACAGTTGTGGAAACGCTCCATGATGGCGGCATTATCATTTATCCCACTGATACCATTTATGGTCTGGGATGTGATATTCTGCAGCATAAAGCCATTGAGAAAGTTTGCCGCATCAAAAATGTTGACCCCAAGAAAGCGCAATTATCTTTTATTTGTTCAGATCTCAGCCATCTCAGTGAGTATGCCAAGCAGCTTCCTACAGCTACTTATCGTATACTAAAGGAATATCTGCCCGGCCCTTACACTTTCATTCTGCCGGCAAGCAAGATGGTGCCAAAGATCCTGCAAAGTAAAAAAGACACGATCGGGCTTCGGATCCCGGATAACCAGATTGCATTGGATATTATCAGGGAACTGGGCCGGCCCATTCTCAGCGCTTCATTGCCGGGGGATATGGTAGAAGATTATACTGATCCGGAAGTGATGCATGAAAATTTCCGGAAGGAAGTGGACATTATCGTTGATGGTGGTATCGGCGGCACTGTGCCATCTACTATTATTGATTGCACCGGAGAAGAGCCTGTGCTGGTAAGGCAGGGATTGGGAAAATGGGAAGAATAAAAAAGCACCACTTTAAGAGTGGTGCCTGGATTATTAAATAATGGTTAAGAACGTTTCCGGTTGTTGTGATGGAAACGATAGTTCATATGGCGGTTATGACGTTTCATCTTATGTAACTTCCTTCTTTCGGAATAAGACAGTTTTCCATCCCGTTTGAAACGGTGTTCAGTTCTCTTATACTGCATCCGGTTTTTATGGATCCTGGTACGTTCACCAGGAGTTACCTGGCCGGTTTCAAAGCGATGCTTTTCAGGACGGATATCTTTTCCTTTTTGTGCAGAGGCGGCGATTGTAAAAAGGGTAAAAATGGTTCCCAGTAATACTAATTTTTTCATGGCTGCAAGATTTTATTGAATAAAAATTGTTTGGTAATAGGACGGAAAGAGAAGAACAGAGTTTAAAGGGAAGATGGGTATTAACCTTATTTAACCTGTGTAGGAGGTTGCAGGAATGTTAAACAGCTTAACAATTAATCTGCTGTTTCATTGCCAAACAAATCCAGTTGTTCAGCAAACAAACGGAAACTTTTCCGATGATATTTGCAAATACCGTATTGCTCTAAGGCCTTGCGATGTTCTTCCGTGCCATAACCTTTATTGGTATTCCAGCCGTAGAAGGGGTATTCCTGGTGAAGCTTCATCATGTATTCATCACGGTAGGTTTTAGCCAGAATACTGGCAGCTGCAATCGAGGCATAAATACCATCCCCTTTAATAATGCATTCGTGTGGGATATCCCTGTATTTATAAAAGCGGTTTCCATCTATGAGCAATAAGCCAGGTGTTTCGGATAACTGGTCAATGGCCAGGTGCATGGCTTTGAAAGAGGCTTTCAGAATATTGATGGAATCTATTTCTTCATTATCAATGCTGGCAACAGCATAAGAGATGGCTTTTTCTTCAATAACCAGCCGCAGCTGATTGCGTACGTCTGCTGTCAGTTGCTTGGAGTCATTGAGCAGCTTATGCCTGAAATTGCGCGGCAGGATGACAGCTGCTGCAAATACCGGCCCGGCAAAGCAGCCCCGCCCGGCTTCATCACAGCCGGCTTCGGTCAAAACGTCCTGGTGAAATCGCTTAAGCATCCTCAGGGCGAAAGTAAAGAGAACTTGTAAAAGAATTTTTCCAAGTTATCAAGAATATAGCTGTGGCGCCAAATCAATAACCGGGACATATAAATATTCTTACATAAAAATTATTTTTTGGGATGCTTCAGCTACTAACTTTGCGTCCGGATGAATAGCCATCAGAAATATCTCCGTTATACCTGGTTCCTGCTGGTAATGGTTTTCCTGGTTATTATAGCCGGTGGGGTGGTGAGGATGACACAAAGCGGAATGGGTTGCCCCGATTGGCCCCGCTGCTTCGGCCGCTGGATCCCTCCTACTGATGCCAGCCAGCTTCCTCCCGATTTTGAAAAATACCTGGGCAAGCAGGATATTGATCATAGCTTTAACGCGTATCATACATGGATTGAATACATCAATAGATTGCTGGGAGCTTTACTGGGCGTATTTATCTTCATTCATTTCATCTGGAGTTTTGTCCGTTTCCGCAAAACCAATAAAGCCATTGTGTGGCTGTCTTTCCTTTTGTTGGTTACTGTTGGCTTCCAGGGCTGGTTAGGTAAAAAAGTGGTTGACCATAATCTTGCTGTCGTAAAAGTGACCACGCATATGCTGGTTGCGCTGGTGATTGCAGCCATACCGATCATTATCATATATCGTTTGGAGAAGTGGGAAAGAAAAGCAGATACATGGCTGAAAAATATTTCCGTTGCAGCATTGGTGATCATTCTTGCGCAGATCGTGCTGGGCACACAGGTAAGGGAACAGATCGATGAAATATCCAAATTCCTGGATTACCAGCAAAGAGAAGTTTGGATCAGCCAACTGGACAATCTTTTCCTGGTACACCGCAGTTTTTCCTGGCTGGTGCTTGCCGCATGCCTGGCCATTGTGTGGAAGGCAAGACCATATACAGAATTCAAAAAGATAACCTGGTTGATTCTTTCAATGGTAGGACTCACATTAATACTTGGCCTGATCATGATGTGGGGCAATATACCTGCATGGGCACAGCCAACGCACTTGTTATTGGCATGCATACTGATCCTGGCCGTATTTACGTTAAGGTTACGCTTAAAATAAGGGGCGGCATTATGACTATACATGGTAAATGAGTAATTTTAGCCATTACCAAGTTACCGACTCATGAAAGCATGGCTTAGAGGCTTTTACTTTTCTTTTCCTATTCAACTGCTTTTCCTTCACTTCAGGAAATACCAGGTGATACTTCTTTTCTGGTTTATCCTGTTCAGTACCATCAACGGTAATTTCATGAAAGGCTTTGGAGCGGATTCCCTTTACCTGGCTCCGGAGTATTTGGGTAATGTGAATGCTGTGAGCACGGCCCTGGTAGGAATGTCGATAGGTATGTTTATCATGAGCTGGAATATCAGCACGTTTATTCTTTTCAGTAAGAACTTCCGGTTCCTGGCGGCTACTACCAATCCTTTCTTAAAGTATTGCATTAATAATGCTGTTATCCCGATCATTTTCCTGGGTTTTTATTTTTTCCGGGCATATGAGTTTACCCGTTATAAGGAGCTGGTGAGCCCAACGGAAATCCTTTTCCTGGCAGGAGGTTTTCTAAGTGGATTGATATTGATCCTGGCAGTTTCATTTATTTATTTTTTCCGGGCAGACCGCTCCATTTTACGGCGACTGTTGCCACAAATGACCAATCCTGATGACTATCTCACCCATTTGCGGCCGGTAAAAGAGACTTATCATACAGAAAGCCTGATAAAAGTAGAATGGTATTTTGAGTCTCCCATACGTCTTCGCCCAACCCGGGATGTGCGTCATTACACCGTAGAGTTTATTGATTCGCTTTTCAAACGCCACCACTTTGCAGCGATACTTTGTGTGTTTGTAGCTTTCATCTTCCTTGTCGGGATCGGTTTCTTTCTTGAATCACCCTTTTTCCAGATACCAGCGGCAGCAAGCATCACAATTTTCTTTACTATCCTGATCGGTGTAGCCGGTGCTTTTTCTTATTTCCTGCAAAGCTGGAGCATTCCTTATCTTATTGCTTTGCTGTTGCTGATAAACTTTTTTTATAAAATAGATTGGATCGACCCGCGCAATAAAGGATATGGCCTTAACTATGAGAACAAAACCGAGAGGCCTGCATATACCCGTGAAGGACTGATGCAATTATGCCGACCTGAAAAAGTAGACGCCGACCGAAGGAATATGATCAGCATACTGGAAAAATGGAAAGCCCGCCAGGGTAGTGAAAAACCATTGCTGGTAGTGTTGAACACGAGTGGAGGCGGCCATCGCAGTGCAACTTTTACCATGAGTGTGCTGCAGCAACTGGATAGCCTCACAAAGGGAGCTATTATGAAAAATGTTTTCCTGGTGAGTGGCGCGTCGGGTGGAATGATCGGAGCTACTTATTTCCGGGAGTTGTACCGCCAACGGGAGCAAGGGAAAAATATCCATTTGCAAGACAGGAAATATGTGGATGATATTGCAAGTGATGTGCTCAACCCCGTGTTTTCTTCATTTGTGGCAAGGGACCTTTTAGCCCCTGCGCAAAAGTTTAAAGTGAATGGATTTACTTATGTGAAGGACCGTGGATATGCTTTTGAAGAAAAGCTGAATATGAACACGCATGGGTTCCTGAACAAGCAGATAAAAGATTATGCAGCCGACGAAAAGGCTGCGAAGATCCCTTTGATGTTCTTCAATTCAGTAGTGACAAGAGACAGCCGGAAAATGCTGATCAGCACACAGCCGGTTAGCTTTATGATGCAAGGCTGGCAGGATACCCTGCGTATTCCTGAAATGGACCCTGACGTGATTGATTTCGGAGCATTCTTTGCCAAACAGGACCCGTATGAATTGCGGTTGCTGACAGCTTTAAGAATGAATGCAACATTTCCTGTAGTGTTGCCAAATGTGTGGTTGCCATCAGAACCTGTCATTGATGTAATGGATGCAGGATTACGGGATAATTATGGACAGGAAACCACTTTACGTTTTCTCGAAGCATTCGATAGCTGGATTGAGGCTAATACCAGCGGTGTACTGATCATCCAAATACGCGATCGCAGTCCGGGAGGATGGGACTATCCTTATTTGTCAGATGATATTACGGACCATGTTACTAAACCTTTCCTGTTATTGCAGCACAACTGGTTTAAGATGATGGAATATTTCCAGGATGATATGTTGAGTTATTATAGTGAGGATACGGGGAGGAGAGTGCATAAGATCTTGTTTCAATATGCTGCCTCAAGTGAAGAGAATAAGGCGGCGTTGAATTTTCATTTAGGGAAACGGGAGAAGCTGGATATTATAGCTTCAGTGAATTCGCCGGGAAACCAGGAGAGTTTTAAGAAGTTGATGAAGTTGTTGAAGGGGGAGGAATAAAGGCTAATTCTCTTATTCCACCCCTACCGCATGCAACAACTTAAAACATTTCTTCTTCACCGATATCTCCAATTCCCCCGGAGTTTCTGCCGGATCACCATCCACATGCAAAGGCGCTTCAGAAAGATTATGAATAGCCAGTTTATCCGTCTGAAAATAAATCACTCCTTTTTTTGTATTGATCTCTGAACTGGATTGCAATTTCACTCCACCCATCACCTGCCGGAATGTTTGCAATAATAAACTCAGTTTGCTCTGATCTGTCACGATCACAATATCCAACAAGCCATCGCTTAAACTGGCTTTTGGTGCAATCGTGAAATTATTGCCAAACTGGTTGCTATTGGCTACGCTGATAAAGAACGCATCCGTTTTGAACTTCCGGTTTTTCAATGACAGTTCAAACGTGTAGCTGGAAGCCGAAAAGAAGTTTTTAACCACTTCCTTTATATATGTAGCGAGTCCACGTTTTGGCCGCTGTGCAAAATCATGTGCCACTTTTGCATCAAAGCCCAGTCCGCAAAGCATACATGCAAACTGTTTATTGATGTAAAAGCCATCTGTCGCCACCGGCTTGCCGTGGAAAATAATATCGAGTGCTTTTTGTGGGTGTTTGGGAATGCCTGCTGCATAGGCCAGTCCGTTTCCGGAGCCGCAGGGTATGATGCCGAAGTTTAGCTTGTAATCCATCAGGCTGCTTACTACCTGGCTCACGGTGCCGTCGCCACCGGCAACCACTACATCGGTTACGCGGTTTTCTTCAATATAGCCATGCAGAAAGGAGTAGTCGCCACTGGCCACAGATGGAAATATCTCGAAAGGAATATGTTGTTCCCGTGTCTTTTTCTCTATCAGCTCCCGGAGATTTTTTTTGGTCCTTGTGCCGGAGATAGGGTTTATAATGTACACTATATGTCGCTCCATAGAACTGCAAAGCTAATGCTACCATCTCAACAAAGCGCTGCCCCAGGTAAAGCCGCTGCCAAAAGCTGCCAGGCAAACGAGATTACCTTCCTGTATTTTCCCCAGCTCCCAGGCTTCGCAGAGGGCAATGGGCACTGAAGCCGCGGTGGTGTTGCCGAATTTCTGGATATTATTGTGGATCTGGTGGTCCTTTAACTTCAGTTGCTGCTGCACAAACTGCGCAATGCGCAGGTTAGCCTGGTGGGGGATCAGCATGTCGATATCGGCCGGTTTCAGGCCGTTTTCGTGCAGGGCTTCCATTACAACTTCGGGAAATTTGACCACGGCTTTCTTGAACACGGCAGGTCCGTCCATATTCGGGTACAGATCGTCTTTGTCGAGCAGGTCTTGCGTGATGAACATGCCGCCAAAAGGTTGTTGTGGCTGTGCAGGCTTTTTTTCTTTCCAGAACCTGCCTGCATGAAAACCCGGGTTGGGCATGCTCAACAGCTCCGCGTCATTCCCGTCGCTATGAAGATGCGTGCTTAAAATACCCTGGTTCTCTTTTTCAGTAGGCTGAAGCACTACGGCGCCAGCGCCATCCCCGAAGATCACTGATACATTCCGGCCACGGGTAGAAAAATCGAGCGCATAGGAATGCGTTTCGGAACCGATAAGCAGGATGTTTTTATACATCCCCGTTTTGATGAATTGATCAGCAATGCTGATACCATATATAAAGCCACTGCACTGGTTACGGATATCAAGCGCACCGATCTCGCGCATCCCCAGCATGCGTTGTGCCAGCACACCGCAGCCGGGGAAATAATAATCAGGACTTAATGTGGCAAAAATGATAAAATCAATATCTGCAGCGGTTATACCAGCCCGTTCTATTGCGATTTTCGCAGCTTCTGCGCCCATAGTGGCGGTAGTATCTTCGAAACGAGTGGCAAACCGTCTTTCCTGGATGCCGGTCCGCTCCTGTATCCAGGCATCATTGGTGTCCATTACCTGGCGGAGATCATCATTCGTTACAATGTTCTTGGGAACATACATCCCGATTCCGGCAATCTTTGTGCGGGGCATGACAAGCATTTTGCGGGCAATTTATGAAGAAAATGCAACTGTTTCAATACGAACCAATTGTTAAAGATTGACCCCACGGTATCGGAGTTTTTTAAGTTTCAAGGGTTAGGGTTTAGAACCTCTGGATTAAGTCAATGAATGAGAATGTGGTCATCTTCAACTTTACCCCCTTCAACTTTTGAACTCTTAAACTTTACCTATTCTGGTTTTATTCCATTGGATTCTAAATTATAGCATGATATTTTCTAAGTTGCATACAGAACAGTTTCATTTACTTATAAGTAGACTGAATGCAGCAGGAACCACAGAAAAGGAGTATCGGAAAACGCATATTCCGGATAGTAATGAAGACTGTCCTGTGGATTTTTTTGCTCATAGTCGTTCTTTTTCTCCTGATCCTTACCCCACCCGTTCAGCGCTTTATTACCAATAAAGCGACCAATTACCTTGAAAATAAGCTGCATACCCGGGTAGAGATCGGCCGCCTTTTTATCACGCTTTCAGGCAAGATCGCGGTGGACGATATTTATGTGGAAGATCAAAGCAAAGACACGCTTTTATCTGCCGGCAAGCTCCGGGTAAACATGAGCTTCCGCAAATTGTTTTTTGGGAAGAAAAAACTTCAGATCAATAGCATTCTACTCGAAAATGCTACAGCTAAAATAAAACGGGTGCTGCCCGATACCACCTTCAATTTTCAATTTATTGCCGATGCATTTGGCGGAGATTCACCCGATACTGTGCAGGTATCGGACACTTCAGCCGGCATGCCGATCGATATAGGATCAGTGGAGCTCAGCAAGATCCGGTTTGTATACAAAGACATCGTCAGCGGCAATGATGTGGAGTCCGGGCTCGATCATTTTTTTACCCGCATCGAAAAGTTTGACCTGGATAAAATGCATTTTATCATTCCACGCACCAGCGTGGAAGGGATCACAGCACGTGTGATACAAACAACCCCCTTGGTGATCATACCCCAACGTGAGGTCGAAGAAGTGAAAAAAGAAAACCCGGCACCCGCCTCACCGATGCTTCAACTGGAATTTACAGAGATCAACCTGCAAAAATCAATGATCGATTACCGGGACAGTATGAACGCTATGTTTGCTGCCGTGGATGCTGGCCGGATAAATGTTCGCCCAAAGAAAATGGACCTTGACAGCTTTCATTTTGATTTAGGTGATATTTCCCTGCAACAAACAAAAGCCAGCTTCAGAATGGGAAAACGATCCATTGCAAAGCCGGAATCGAAAGGAAAAAATACAGCACCGGACACGGCTCAGGCACAACAGAATATCCGGTTTGCATTGAACTCCCTCCAACTGGATGAAGTGGCGCTGAAATTTGATGATGATAACAGTCCAAAGCAAGCTTATGGCATGGATTATATGCACCTTAATGCCGCCATACCGCAATTGACCATCAACCAGTTTTTATTTAATACTGATACCATTGCAGGTGTTATTGCCAAAGCATCCTTAAAAGAGCAAAGCGGTTTTCAGCTCGATCAGCTTAAAACAGATTTCCTGTATGCCAGCAACCAGGCATACCTGAAAGATCTGTACCTGAAAACACCGGGCACAGAGATCAAAAGGAATATTGCCATCCGCTATGCTTCACTGGAATCGATGGTGGATGACCTGGGCAATCTCCAGATAAAAGCTGATCTCGATAAAAGCAGGATACAGGTAAAAGATGTACTCACATTCGTTCCAACCTTACGTGAGCAACCCGCTTTTGCATCGCCCAATGCCACATGGTACATCGATGGAAAAATAAATGGAAGAATAGCTGATCTGCAAATTGAGAAGCTTCAGCTGGCAGGACTAGCTGATACCAGGGTGGATATGAAAGGAAGGATCACCGGCCTGCCGAATGCGGATAAACTGCAAGCAAACCTGGTGATACGACAACTTAGCAGCAGCCGGCGGGATATACTTTCTTTTTTGCCGGAAGATGCATTGCCTTCAACGATCAACTTGCCGGGAAGCATGAACCTGGCTGGTACCATCAAAGGCACCGGTTCACAAATGAATACCGACTTGTTACTTAAGACTGATATGGGCAATGTTTCTGTAAAAGGAACTTTGCAGGATTACAGCAATGTACAACGTGCGAAGTATGACCTGGTATTGCATGCTTCAGGAATGGACCTGAATGCTTTTTTGAAAGACACTTCGTATGGCCCTGTCAATCTTTCTGTAACTGCCAGGGGAACAGGGTATGATATGAAAGCAGCGGATGCTTCCGTGAAAGGCCTTGTTCATTCTGCTACCTATAAAAAATATGCCTATAAAGATCTTACGCTTGATGCAGCTATTGCCAACCAGGTGTTGACAGCTAAAGCAGAAATGACTGATCCGAATATTCATTTTGCAATGGATGCATCGGCCAATGTTTCCCGGAATTATCCTACTGATGTGAAACTGGAACTGATGGTAGATAGCATTAAAGCAAAAGAGTTGAACCTAAGCCCTGACCTGCTTACCTATCATGGAAAGATCAGCGCTGGTTTTGCCAATACAGATCCTGATGAGCTTGACGGAAAATTATTTATTACTGAATCTGTATTAGTACAAAATGATCGCCGTGTGCAAGTGGATACCGTACAACTCCAGGCCGGCAGATCAGAAAATGGAAATTACCTGCAATTCAATAGTGAAGTAGCTACTGCAAGACTTGAAGGAAAATATAAGTTAACCCAATTGCCGGATATATTGATGCAGGCGATCGACCGCTATTATACCATTGGCGGGCCACAGGAAAAGAAAATACAAACAGACCCTTATGATTTTGCGATAAATGCATTTGTAACGGACCGGCCTTTATTGCACTCTCTGGTACCAGGATTGAAAAGAATACGTGGCGCCGGCTTGCAATCACGGTTCTCTTCACAACAGGGAATAGAAGCTAATGTAAAAGCTGATGAAATAATATACGATGCCAATCAGATTAACGGACTTCAGGTGATCGCAAACGAAAAAGATTCCGGATTGGTGGTAAAGGCAGCCGCACATCAGATCAAAAGCGGCAGCAACATTTTACTCGACAGCACATTGCTTACTGCAACAGTTGCCAACAACCTGATTGATTTTGATCTTGCCATAAAAGATAAGGCCGTTAAAGATAAATACACTGTAGGCGGGCAATTGCAGCAATCGTCCAATGGTGATCTGCTCTTTTCGCTGAAACCAGATAATCTTTTACTGAACTATGATAAATGGCAGGTGGCTGACCATAACAAGATCGTGATAACAAATGACGGCGGATTCTATACCACCGGCTTTTCCCTGAGCCGGTCAGGACAGCAGCTAAGCCTAAACAGCGCTTCACCATCGGCTACTGCACCTATGAAGGCGAACTTCAGTAATCTCAAGCTATCTACCTTTACTGCAATGGTCATGTCTGATTCATCTCTGGTGGATGGATTGCTGAATGGTGAAATAGATCTTCAAAACCTTACTACGCAACCTGTATTTACCGGAAACCTGAGTATCCGTGATTTCAGCTATCACCGCGACACGTTGGGGAATATAGATATCAAAGTCAATAATCAAACCCCTGACATTTATCAAGCCAACCTTACATTAGGTGACAGAGGCAATGATGTGGAAGTGCAGGGTGCTTACAACGCAAAAAGCGCCAGCTTTGATGCTGATATTAGCCTGAAACAATTGCCGCTTAAAACTGCGGAAATACTTTCCAGCGGCATGATACGCGATACAAAAGGCTACGTGGACGGACGCTTTAAAGTGACGGGCACTTCAGAGAAGCCTTCTATTACAGGGGCACTCAATTTTAACCAGGCAGGCCTGAACGTAGCCATGCTGAACAATTATTTTACTATTGATAAGGAGAAACTGGAGCTTACCAATGAAGGTTTCCGGTTCAATCAATTTGCAGTAAAAGACTCTGCAGGCAATGCGCTTACTCTAAATGGCACAATGGCCACTACCGATTACACCAACTATAAATTTAACCTGGATGTAAGGGCCAACAACTTCCGTGCTCTCAATAGTACCAAGAAGGATAACAAACTATTTTATGGTCAGCTTTATTTCAATACCAATTTGAAGATTACCGGAACGGATAAGGCTCCAAAAGTGGATGGCCGGTTGGCTGTGAATGAAAAAACAAAAATGACTATTGTGATGCCACAGCCTGACCCGGGTGTGGTAAACCGCGAAGGAGTTGTTGAATTTGTTGACATGGATGCACCCGTTGATGATTCACTTTTTATGCTGGCCTATGATTCGTTGAATACTTCGTCTTTTACCGGAATGGATATCTCATTAAATGTACAGGTGAATAAAGCGGCTGATTTTTCACTGGTGATCGATGAGGCAAATGGTGATCTGCTCAATATTAAAGGAGAAGCTGAATTGAATGTCGGGATCGACCCCAGCGGTAAGATCAATATGACGGGTGTGTATGAAGTGGACCAGGGCAGCTACCAGCTGTCATTTAATATGCTGAAACGGAAATTCGATATCCAGAAAGGCAGCAGGATCACCTGGGAAGGAGAACCCACTAATGCCAATGTTGATATTACTGCCGTGTATACTGTTAAGGCAGCGCCATATGACCTGGTAAAGAGTCAGGAACTGGAAGAAAAACGAAATTATTTTCTTCAGAAAATCCCCTTTGATGTAATGCTTAAAATGGAAGGGGAATTGATGAAGCCGCAAATAAGCTTTGATATAGTATTACCCGAAAACAGGAATTACGGTGTTGGGGCCGAAGTGTTGAGCAGTACTCGCGTGCAACTGGAAACACTCCGGCAGCAAACTGGTGATATGAATAAGCAGGTGTTCTCACTTTTGTTGCTGAATCGGTTTATTCCTGATAATCCCTTTGCTCTTTCTACAGGCGGCGGCTCCAACTCACTGGTAAGACAAAGTGTAAGCGCATTGATGGCCGATCAGTTGAACAGGTTGGCAGAAGGATTGATAGAAGGGGTTGATATCAATTTTGGTATTGAATCATCGGATGATTACACTACAGGTGAGCGGCAAAACCGTACTGATCTGAATGTAGGGATCTCCAAACGCCTGCTGGATGACCGGCTCACCGTTACTGTTGGAAGTGATATCACCCTGGAAGGCCCGCAGGCATCCAACAACAGCTCAATGATTGGCGGCAATGTGGCCGTGGATTATGCATTAAGTGCTGATGGCCGGTACAAGCTGCGTGCCTATGTAACCAACGATTACCAGGGAGTGATTGATGGATATGTAACAGAAACCGGTGTTGGGTTTATCATAACGATCGATTATAATAAATTTAAACAGATCTTCCAGAGTAAAAAGAAAATGGAAGCGGAAAGGGAGAAAAGGAGACAGGAAAGAGAGCAAAAGCAACAAACCCAACCGCCTTCACCTGGCCGTAAACCGGAACCAGGATCGGAGTAATAATAAAAAGACATGAAGTTTTATTTTACAAAATATAGTTACTGGATCGTTGTTCTTGCCATACTGGGATCATCCTGCAATAATCTTAAGAAGATCCCGGCAGGAGATGCGCTGTATACAGGCGGGTCGGTTAAGATCGACAGCACATCATTAAAAAAGAAAGAAAAGAAAAGCCTGGAAGAGAACCTTCATGCATTGCTAAGACCAAAGCCCAATAAGAAATTCCTGGGCATGCGGTTTAAATTATCTATGTACAATCTGGCTGGTAACCCTAAAAAAGAAAGCTCATTAAGAGGTTGGTTAAAGAATAAAGTAGGAGAACCTCCTGTGTTGTTGAGCGAAGTTGACCTGGAAAGGAATATTAAAGTGCTGCAGAATACGCTGGAGAATACCGGTTTTTTCCAGGCAGCTGTAGAAGGCGATACAACTGTCAATGGAAGAAAGGCTTCAGCAAAATATCATGTTCAAACCGGAGTAAGATATTTTATAAGGGAAGTACATTTTGATACGACCCGTAACCCTGTTCAGAAAACAATACTGGAAGATGCGAAAGAGTCACTGCTAAAAAAAGGGAACCCATTCGATCTTGCCGTGATCAAAGATGAGCGTGTACGTATAGATACACGGTTGAAAGAAAAAGGGTACTATTTTTTTGACCCGGAATTCCTCATTATTCAAACAGACTCAACGGTAGGCAATAACGAAGTAAACCTCTATGTAAAACTCAAGCCTGGTATTAAAGAAGAATTGTTACGTGCATACACTATCAATGATATTTTCATCTTCCCTACTTTCCGCCTGGGTGCAAATGTTGAAGTGGATACATCAAAAAAGGATATGGTGTTTTATGATGGTTATTATGTGCTGGACCGGCAAAAGCAATACAAGCCCAGGTTGTTCGAAGATGCTATCCAGTTTCATAAGGGTGAATTATATAACCGTACGGACCATAATGCAACACTAAGCCGCCTGGTCAATCTTAATCTTTTCCGGTTTGTAAAAAACCGGCTGGAACCTGTGCCAGGAGATTCGGCAAAGCTGAATACGTACTATTATCTTACTCCCATGCAAAGGCAATCCCTGCGGGGTGAAGTAAATGCCAGTACGAAATCAAATAACCTTACCGGTTCATCCGTTACAATCGGTTGGAGAAAACGGAATACATTTCATGGAGGAGAAATGTTGTCAATCGATGCAACAGGCGGTTTTGAAGTGCAATTAGGCGGGCAACTGAGCGGTTATAATACTTACCGTTGGGGATTGAAGTCAGCGATCTCCTTTCCAAGATTTGTTTCTCCTTTCAATTGGAAAAATGCTGGTGGCTTTGTTCCCAAAACAAATGTCTCGATCGGGTTTGAAAGGCTGATCAAAAGCAAGCTGTACACTTTGAACTCTTTTAATGGCTCATTTGGCTATGCGTGGAAAACAGATACAAAGAATGAACAGCAATTCAATCCCCTTGTGATCACCTATGTGCAGCCAGCCGGTGTTTCTCAGCAGTATACAGACAGCATTGAACAAAATCCTTACCTGGCGAAAGCAATCGAACGCCAGTTTATCATTGGGGCCAACTACAATTATAACTACAGCGAGCTGCAGGATAATATTTTTAAAACAGGTATTTATTTTAATGGGAATGCTGACCTGTCTGGTAATATAGCCGGCCTGATCACTGGCGCAAGTGCGAATAACCCGAAAGAGATTTTCGGTGCCAGGTTCTCGCAATATATACGGCTGGAAACGGATTTCCGGTATTATATAAAGCTTGGCAAATGGAAAGTGCTGGCCAACCGGATCCTTTTGGGCGGTTCTGTTCCTTATGGCAATTCCCGCTCCCTGCCTTTTGTAAAACAATTCTTCTCTGGTGGTAATAATAGTTTGCGCGGGTTCAGGAGCCGGTCTGTTGGCCCGGGAACTTACCGGTTCAATCCAAGCGGAAGCTTTCTTCCTGATCAGTCAGGTGATATCAAATTGGAGCTGAATACTGAATTAAGAGCCAAATTATTCAGCATTGTGCATGGAGCTGTTTTTGTAGATGCAGGTAATGTGTGGTTGTATCATGGTGATACTTTACAGGGGACTCAATTCAGCAGCAGTTTCCTGAAGGAATTGGCTGTTGATGCTGGTGTTGGTGTTCGTTTTGATGTATCATTTCTTGTGTTGCGGTTAGACCTGGCTTTTCCTTTGCGCAAACCGTATCTGCCTCCGGGTGAACGTTGGGTGATCGATCAGATTGATTTTGGAAGCTCGAGGTGGAGAAAGGATAACCTGATATTTAACCTGGGGATAGGATATCCGTTCTAAAAATATTATCTACATCCTGATATCCATCACTTTTTTGTTCGCCCTGCTTTCTTCCGCCATAAAGCACATGATATGACTTTCAATGGAAGCGTCGATCGTTGAAGTAAGTAAGTTGGGGTTTTGTTGTGCTACAGCCTGTATCCAATCAGCTACCAGCCTCCAATCACCGCCACCATGACCTTCATTTTTGTAATTGGCTACATCCAGCACTTTACTTTCATAAGTTTTGGATTGATCGGTACGGAAATCGTAGATGGTGAATTTGCTCATGTCTCCTTCAATAAAACCCATGCTACCCATTACGCGTGTTCTTCTGCCACCCCAGGGAGTGAAGGCTTCCATATTGAAGCTGGCAGTAATATTATCTTTGAAAAGAATGTTGGTAGTGTAGTGGTCGCATTGATCATTATCCATTCTGTACACACAACGTCCATAATCAGTGGTTTTCAGAAAATCGAGAATAGCATCGCCCTGTTTATCCTTGTCCTCAGGAAGATCAAACACATAAGTCCTTTGCCTTTTGCGGTAATAGATCTTTAATGCTGAATAAGGGCAGGTGCTTTCAACAGCGCAGCCATCTGTGCAGCGGGCTGTGCTGCCTGCTGGTGCATTTTCTTTACGGAACCATTTCAGATCGCCAAAAGCCTGTATGCTTTGGGATTCTTTGCCCAGCATCCATTTAATAATGTCGAGGTCGTGGCATGATTTGGCCAGCAATATCGGTGTAGTAGCGGCGCTGTTATGCCAGTTGCCTCTTACATAGGAATGTGCCATGTGAGTATGCTCAATAGGTTCCATATGCTGCAGGCTGATGATCTCGCCGATCGCACCGCTCTGCATAAGTTCACGCAGTTTTATAAAATAAGGAGCATAGCGAAGTACATGGCATACTGCTACTACCTTTCCTGTTTTCTTGGTAAGCTCTAAAATATCGCGGCATTCTTTTTCGGAAGGGGAGATCGGTTTTTCGAGCAGCACATTATAACCCATTTTCAGTGCGGCCATACAGGGGCCATAGTGCAATTGATCGGGAGTGGAAATGATTACTGCATCGGCAAACTTTGGTTTTTTGAAAACATCTTCCCAGGTTTGAAAGCGGTTGGCATCTGGGATTGCATGTTTTTTGGCATAGCGCTCATTGCGGATGGCAATGGGTTCTGCTACGCCCACGATGTCGAGTTGATCGGGATATTCCACTGCATAATCACCATACACATTTCCTCTTGCTCCAGCACCAAGCGTGATAGCGGTGACTGGTTTTGCCAATGGACGGTGTAATGGATTATCGGGCAATATCAGGTGCTCACCTGTTTCATTTTTACCCCACAAAGAGAAAGGGAAGAATGTGCCACCAACAGTAATTCCAAATGCTTTTAATATGTTACGGCGTGACCATCGCGACGAAGCCATGAGAAAAAAGAGTTTTTAGTGAACGGACCCTCTGATGGTTGGATGAAGCTTTTATAAAATTAGCTATTAATAGTAAAAAGACCGTACCACAAAGCGGGGTAATTCACAGGGGTGGATTTTTTTTATAAGTGTTAACGTTTCAGGTTATATAACTCTTGAGAAGGATTTATATTGTTCAAATGCCTGATTGTGTTTATTACAATCAGGATAGTGAGATATGATCCGGTTATTTTGTAGTATTGATTTGGCCAGGTTTCACTTTGATAATCATAATGTTATGCATCATTCGTAAAGGCCGGCAACAGCAATATTTTTCGAAGCAAACGCTATTTCAATTTTAATACTTCCTCGCCGAATTTTATACATTCCTTCTCTACACCAACTACATCTTTTGATTTCAAGAATGATCCGATCACATGTGCATCTGCATTCGGCATTGCTACAGCTCTTTTCAAACTATCCGGCGTGCCCAGTTGCCGGAACATTCTTTTCATAGCAGATACTTTCACTGTTGGGTCCTGGTGTTCTTCATCTTTATAGTAATACAGCAATAAAACCGGTTGTGTCACTTTTTCAAATAAGGACGATTTCATGGTCGTTTCCAGCAGTTCCTGCAGTTCGGTAACGGCTTCCATCCGGTATTTGGTGTTCCAGTATTGTTTGACGGCTGCTACAGTATCCCCTGTTTCATTGTATTTACCTTTTGCGAGGTGGGCCACTTGCAATCCCCAATGGTTATTGGCCACCCAGGCAAGGGGATCATTGATGGCGATATTGGGAGAGAGCAGGATCAATCCTGCAATGTCGGAGTATTCTGCTGCCAGTTTCAATGCCAGGGTGCCGCCGGTGGAAGTGCCGATAAGAATTACTTTTTTTCCCAGTTGCTTCCCAATTGCATAGGCTTCTTTCGCAGAGTTCCAGAGCTTATCGGCTGTGAAAGCTACTAATGGTTCGGTGGTATCGATTCCATGTTCAGCCAGGCGGGAGAGATAGAGATTACATCCAAAACGCCGAGCGAAGTCTATGTGTACCGGATTACCTTCTTCCTGGCTGGCGGAGAATCCATGAAGATAGACAACGGCATATTCCGTCTGCTGTTTCAGGGAATCATTGGCCCAGACGATCCGGGCCTGGTTATTCGGCTTTAGCTTATGTGTGGCTTCGGTTGATGCAACAAATTGATCTAATCCACCCAATCCCGGCACGGCCGGAAGTTCGTGTGTATAAGTTGGTGGAGCAGGCCTGGGGCCAAGAAAATAAACAATGATCAAGACTAAGACTATGAGTCCTAACCACTTGATGAATTTCATACGAGGCTATTTTCATAAAACTACTGTAAATCTGCCGTGAATCGAGTTTAAGGATGTATTAATTATCTCTCCTGTTTGCTCTCCCCGCTTAATTGATGTAACTTTGCAGCCTCAAAAAAAGAAACAGTAGACCTGTTTCGAACATAAAAAACAAATGGAAATCAGAAATATCGCCATTATCGCGCACGTTGACCACGGCAAAACCACCCTGGTAGACAAAATCTTACACGCTACCAAAGTGTTCCGTGACAACCAGGAAACCGGTGAGCTGATCATGGATAACAACGACCTGGAAAGGGAACGGGGTATCACCATCTTCAGCAAGAATGCGGCGGTAACTTATAAAGATGTTAAAATCAATGTAATAGATACACCGGGTCACGCCGACTTTGGTGGTGAAGTGGAAAGGGTGCTGAAAATGGCCGACGGGGTGATCCTCCTGGTCGATGCATTTGAAGGCCCTATGCCCCAAACCCGCTTCGTGCTGCAGAAAGCCCTTCAACTCAACCTTAAGCCGATCGTCGTGATCAATAAGGTAGACAAGCCTAACTGCCGCCCCGATGAAGTGCATGATGCGGTATTCGAACTTTTCTTTAACCTCGACGCTACTGAAGAACAACTGAACTTCCCTACCTATTATGGTAGCGGAAAAAATGGTTGGTTCAATGATACACTCACTCAGATCGATAATATCAACCCCTTATTGGACGGTATCCTGAAATATGTACCTGCTCCAAAAGTGAATGAAGGTCCCCTGCAAATGCAGATCACTTCCCTGGATTACTCATCCTTCCTCGGCCGTATCGCTGTAGGAAAAGTGAGCCGCGGATCTATCAAAGAAAACCAACCGGTTGTTTTGATGCAGGCCGATGGTTCTGTGAAAAAAATGCGTGTGAGGGAACTTTATGTGTTTGAAGGAATGAGCAAAAAGAAAGTGACTGAAGTAGTAGCAGGTGACCTTTGCGCTGTGGTAGGTATCGAAGATTTCAATATTGGCGACACCATTGCCGACGCAGAAAATCCTGAAGCATTGCCGGTGATCAGCGTGGATGAACCAACCATGAACATGCTGTTTTCCGTTAATAACTCCCCTTTCTTTGGTAAAGACGGAAAATTTGTGACCAGCCGCCACCTGCGCGACAGGCTGATGAAAGAAACAGAAAAAAATCTCGCACTCCGCGTGGTAGATAGTGAAGAGGGTGATAGTCTCGTAGTGTATGGTCGTGGTATCCTCCACCTGGGTATCTTAATAGAAACAATGCGCCGTGAAGGGTATGAACTGACCGTAGGCCAGCCCCAGGTGATCATTAAAGAAATCGACGGAAAGAAATGTGAGCCTTATGAGATCCTGGTAGTGGATGTGCCGCAGGAATTCGCCAGCAAAGTGATCGACCTGGTTAGCCGCCGCAAAGGTGAAATGCTGATCATGGAAACTAAAGGCGAAATGCAGCACCTGGAATTCGAGATCCCTTCCCGCGGATTGATCGGCCTGCGTACACAAATGCTCACTGCCACCACAGGTGAGGCCGTAATGGCTCACCGCTTCAGCGAATACAAGGCCTGGAAAGGGCCTATCCCCGGCCGCAATAACGGTGTGTTGCTGTCGAAGAACACGGAAAAAACAACCGGTTACTCTATCGATAAATTGCAGGACCGCGGTACTTTCTTCGTTGATCCAGGTGAAGATGTTTATGCCGGACAGATCATTGCAGAGAATATCAAACCCGGCGACCTGATCGTAAACGCCACTGAAGGTAAGAAACTCACCAACCACCGCGCGAGCGGCAGTGATGACGCTACCCGCATTGCTCCAAAAACCCTGATGACACTTGAAGAGTGTATGGAATATATCCAACAGGATGAGTGCATCGAGGTAACACCCAACTTTATCCGTATGCGCAAAGTGATACTGGATGAAAATGAGCGTTTGAAACAAAGCAAGAAGATGAGTGCGCAAGCAATTTAAGAATGGCTGATGATGGCCGAGTGACCATGAATCGTTTCCCTGTCACCCCGGCCCTGGTTCTGACCTCATTCTGGTTTAAAGTATATAAGAGCCGGGGTCTCCTCAACGTTGGGGAGACCCCGGCTCTTATTGTACTATACCTGTTATTTTGTTTAAACCAGGGCCGGGGTGACAGCAGGAAGAGAACAATGATCAGCAGCCTGTTCCAATAGAAAAACATACCATCTACTAAACAGATTCGCCAATTGCTCAAACACCTTTCCCTGGCCCTTTCCAACATTCTATTTTCACCCTCGAAGACCATTAACCATTGACCTTACCGCGTTTCTCAGTAATTTGAATCAATAACCCTTCTTGAAAAAAACGCGCATTATACAGAAACTGCTTTTAGCGGCGGTAATGGTCGTGCTGACCCTGACCGTCAATGCCCAACTGCCCGACTATCACCTCCAATTATTTGATTACACTTCAGGTTTGCAACCCGGAACCATTTCTTCGGTAGCGAGGGATCAGAAGGGCTGCTTATGGGTTCTCTATCGCCGCCAGCTGCAGCGCTTTGATGGCAAAAGGATCGCCACTTTCAAACAAGGCGTAGTATGGGATAACCTGCTTTGTGATGAGAACGGGCATGTATGGGTAACAGGAACCAGCAGGGTTTTTCTTTTCTCAGAAGAAAAAGGCGATTTCAAGCAGGTGTATGTTTCCGCTGAAGATTCATCATTTACTTCAGGACCTGTTTTTCAGTTAAAAGATAAAAGCATCATCCTGCTGACGAATAAAGGGCTGTATAAATATGAAACGGCAGGAAGAACATTTCAACCCTGGCTTTCTTCCATACCATCTCCCTCCGTGAGCACTATGCCGCTTGCTGTTGTGTACGACGACCTCCTGTTTTATCAAAGTGGGCAACAGATAGTAAGATATGATCTGCATAGCAACAAAGCAGACAGCCTTCCCAATGTAGACATTTACAAGATATTTCCTATCAACCGCGACAGCATTGCTGTCAGCAGTTGGGATGGCAAAAGCTACTGGCATAATTTTAAAACCGGCAGCATACACCCAATGGTATTGCCGTCACACCTGAGGACCTTACATTCAAGTTATTTTGCTACACGGAGTATCGTGGAATTTGCTCCGCATCGCTTCCTGATCGCTTCCAGAGAAGGAATATTTGAGTATAATAATGAAACAAATCAATATACCCGTCCGCAATTTTTCCTGAGTGGCCGGAAAGTGGGAACAAATGATTATGGCAATTTCATTTACCTTGATACAGATGGTTATGCATGGATGGCCACTATTGACGGCGTAGTGAGGTTTGCCGTAAAGCATTCACCGATCGGGCTCGCCCGTATCAGGCAATTGAATGATGTGCTTCCTGCCGGCATTGATAATATCCGGAAGATACAGGAAGATGAAAAAGGCAATCTGTGGCTGGCCACAGGCAATGGCTTCGTTAACTGGAAAGCAAACCGCCGCGACTGGGAATTTTTTCTTCCCTCCCCTGAAAGTACTGATAAACTTAGCCATCCTTCTATTCGTGGGTTGGTATACGATGGCAAATACATTATCCTCGGACCAACGGATAAAGGTATGTGGCTGTTTGATCCCCTAACTAAAAAATACCGGCGGCCTGCTTTTGAATCGGATAGCATAAGAGTAAAAAGTGAAAAGGATTTTATTGATGATATTATTACGCTGCATAACGGCGATCATCTTGTAATGGGGAGAGAAGCTATTTATGTACTCGATGCTAAAACTTACCTGTTAAAGGAATTGCCTTTGCCCATGATCACCCGCGAAAATCCCAATTTCGCCCACCAGGGAGCCAATGGCATTATCTGGATCACCACCAATAGCGGATTGCATTGCATAGATTCCAATTACAACTATTTGAAAAAAGCGTCTTTCCCTGATTCTCCTGCGCAGATCATCACCAGTTCCTTTATGCAGCAAAACAGCCGCTTGCTTTTTTCCTGTGAGCAGGGATTGTATACATCAAGATACCAGGAAGGAAGAATAGTGATAGATAAACTAACCAATGTATTCGATCATATCAATCTTTATACGATCTACCAGGATACGCATGAAGTGATATGGGCCAGTTCACAACATGGCATTTACCGCTATGATCCTGCTACATTCAAGCTCAATCTTTTTGATTACTCCGATAATGTGCAAGGCTATGGATTCAATGGAAACAGTTGGTTCAGGGATAAACGGGGAACGGTTTATTTCGGCGGGGTAAATGGGATCAATTACTGGAATCCCGATACTTTTACTGCGCCGGCAGAATCCTTCCAGGCATATATCAGCCAGGCCAGCCTGGGCAATAAGGATTCGATCGTGTATTCATTCGATAAACAATATTCCATACCCTATTCCGACCGGTCTATGGAAGTGGAATTTGCGGTGGCCTATTTTAATAATGCAGATAAAGTGACTTACCGCTACCAGGTGGAAGGTTTTGATAACGACTGGAAATACCTCGGCAACAATAATCTTGTCCGGTTCACCTCCCTTCCTCCTGGCCAGTATAAGCTGAAAGTGCAGGCCAGTCTTAACCGGGTGGATTGGGTAGACGCCAACAATATTTTTTCTTTTGAGATCGAATCGCCCTACTGGATGGCCTGGTGGTTTATCAGCTTGCTGGTGCTTGCTATAGGAAGTATTATCTGGATGATCGTACGGAACAGGAATAAAAAGATACAGGAACAGCAGGAGGAGCTGGAAGCAGAGCAAGCCATTAATTATTTTGCTGTCAGCATTTATGAAACCAATTCGGTGAAAGCGATCCTATGGGATGTAGCGAAGAACTGTATCGGCCGGCTTCATTTTGAAGATTGTGTGATCTACCTGCTGGACCATGAAAGAAAAGTGCTGATCCAACGCGCTGCACATGGACCAAAGAGCCCGATCTCTTATGAAATAAAAGAACCGATGGAAATACCGTTGGGGAAAGGCATCACCGGTAGCGTGGCAGCGAGTGGCCGTGCCGAGCTGATCGCAGATACGACCAAAGACCCGCGCTATATTGTAGACGATGAGCGGCGCTGTTCGGAGATCGCAGTGCCCATTATCTCCAACGGGAAGGTATTGGGAGTAATTGACTGCGAACACTCAAAAAAAGGGTTCTTTACTCAAAAGCATTTGTCGATCCTCACTACAATCGCGTCCTTGTGTGCCAATAAGATCGTGAAAGCAAAAGCGGAAGCAGAGCGGGCAAAGGCAGAAGCAATACTAATGGATACCCAACGAAAAATGGCCGATGTGGAAATGCAGGCATTAAGGGCGCAAATGAACCCTCATTTCATTTTCAACTGTCTCAACTCCATCAACCGGTACATTGTTAAGAGTGACCAGGCTACCGCTTCCCTTTACCTTACCCGGTTTGCCAAACTGATCCGGTTGATACTTGACAATTCCAACAGCAAATCGGTTACCTTATCAAACGAACTGGAAGCATTGCGATTGTATATAGAAATGGAAAGTATCAGGTTTGAAAAAAAGTTTTCCTATTCGATCAGTGTGAGCGAAGGAGTGCAGGCAGACAGTATTTATGTACCGCCGCTGATCATCCAACCCTATGTGGAGAATGCTATCTGGCATGGGCTATTGCATAAGGAAACGGCAGGGCATCTTACGATCCATATCACCCGGAAAACGGATTCATTGCTGGAATGCGTGATCGAAGATAATGGTGTGGGAAGGGTTAGGGCAAAAGAACTGAAAAGCAAATCTGCTTCCACCAAGAAATCATTAGGCATGAAGCTGACGGAAGACCGGCTGGCTTTGCTGGCCAAACAGATACAGGCAGAAGCATCTGTGGAAGTAAATGATATCATAACAAGCAATGGCGAAGCTGCCGGCACAAAAGTTATCCTGAAAATACCCATAGACGGGTAATAAAACTGATTAGTATGATAAAATGTATTCTCGTAGACGATGAAAAGAATGCACTGGAAATGATGGAATGGCTGTTGAAAACCTATTGCCCACAGGTAGAGATCATTGCCATGTGCAATTCAGCCGAGCAGGGGATCGCTGCTATCCATGCAGGTAAGCCCGATGTGGTTTTTCTGGATATAGAAATGCCGAAGATGAACGGGTTTGATATGCTGGAACAATTCGACAAGCTTTTTTTTGATGTAGTATTCTGCACTGCTTATGATCAGTTTGCCATCAAGGCATTTAAATATGCAGCGCTTAATTATCTGTTGAAACCTGTTGACCCTGACGATCTGAAAGCAACCATCAGCCGTATTGAAGAAAAGAAGAATGTTCCTACGCGTGAACAGTTTGACCTGTTATTGCAAAACATACATCAGTCGAACAAAACCACCCCCCACCGCATTGCACTCACTTCCGGCGATGGGTTGGTGTTTGTAGCTACGCAGGATATTATTTATTGTGAAGCGGAAAGCAATTATACACATGTAGTGTTGGCAGGAGGAAGAAAGATCCTGGTATCGAAAGTGCTGAAAGAAATTGATGAAGCGCTGAGCGGCCCTGATTTCTACCGCGTTCACAGTTCATTTCTTATTAATATTAACCGGGTAAAGAAGTTTGTCCGTGGTGATGGAGGCTATATCGTTATGGACAATGATGCTTCCATTAATATTTCCCGGAACCGGCGCCAGGAGTTTATGGAACTCTTTTCAAGATTTTAATACCCTGAGTCTGATTTATTTGATAGGGTTGGCTGAGGGAAATGGAGGAGTATAAAGTAGAATTTTTTGCTCCGCCATCTCTTTAGTACTTTTGCTGTCAAATAATGGTGATGAAAAAGAGGTTACAGGTTTACTGGCTGGCAGCATGTTTTTCTATCCTACTCTCTCTTACGGCAGGAGCGCAATGCTCTATCTGTACAAAAACAGCGCAGCAATTAGGTGAAGGGCCCGCAAAAGGGCTGAATACCGGCATTGTCTACCTGGCTTTTACGCCTTTTCTTATAGTGGGGTATATCGGTTACAAGTGGTGGCAGAGCAATAAAGAGTAATATTCCAGGGTTATTTTATTTTCTGTTAAGCCCCAGTAAGGGGAGATTATCAAAATGCAAGCAGTTGCCGTCGTTTCAGGTATATCTATTGTAATTCCTAACTATAACGGGCGTTATTTGCTGGAGCAGACCCTTCCTTCCATTTTTGGAGCGGCTAAGGACGCAGCACTTCCTTTCGAGATCATCGTTTGCGATGATTGCTCTTCCGATGATTCCGTTTCATTTCTGCAAAAAGAATACCCCGGAATAAGATTATTGATCAATGAGGTCAACAAAGGGTTTTCTCCTACTATCAACACCGGCATTTTTAATGCTCAGTATTCCCATGTTTTATTGCTGAACAGTGATGTAAAGCTTACGCCCAATTATTTTAATGGCTTGCTTCGCTATTTTGAGAGAGCCGATACATTTGGTGTAATGGGCAAGATCATCGGTTGGGAGGATGATAAGATACAGGATGGAGGCAAATACCCCTCTTTTCACGGTCTCAAGATCAAAACCTCCGGAAATTATATTCCAGTTCATAAAGAGCAGGGCCAATGGCTCTACAGCATGTATCTCTCTGGTGCCAATGCTTTTGTAGACCGGCAAAAACTATTATTGTTGGGTGGGTTTGACGAACTGTTTGCACCTTTTTATGTGGAAGATTTTGAATTGAGCCTCCGGGCCTGGCGAATGGGATGGAAATGCTATTATGATGATTTCTCTGTTTGCCGGCATAAACTTTCTGTATCCATCAATTCCAGCAACAAGAAAAAAAGCATCCAGGTTTTTTACAACAGGAATAAAATGTATCTGCATGCTATTCACCTGAATGCCTTCAAGCGGTTTCAATGGTTTATTCAGCTCGGATTTGAAAGCCTGGCTCATCTTTTTATGCTGAGATGGGGCTGGTTGAAATCACTGCAATTATTTACCAGAAACTACAGCAGGGTAATTGCAAGCCGCAAAAAGCTTTTCAAAGCAGCTGGTGAAAGGAAATTACTGACCGTGAAAGAAGTGGTGAACACCGTCCGGAATTCGGTAGATAAAAAAGAGATCACCCGCTTTTGAGTTATTCCTTCCTGACAGTTTTCCTGTGCTGGCTTTTGTGACGCGGTGTTTTTAAAAAAAGTTTTATCCCTTCATACCACTTAACCAGGAAGAATAGCTTCCCATTAAGAAATCTATTTTTGAATGAAGAATTGCTTAGGACAAACTTGGAGCTTGGTGTTTGAATAAAGCGCCGCCTGAGTTTCCTCCCGTACAGATCCAGGAATTCAGGTAATTGCTTTTTCAGATCCTTCAGATTGCCCAGGCTGAGATGCTTTACCATAAAAGGAATAACATAACAGGAATAGCCGAGGTAATCAGCAATCAGGCAAAGGTCTGCTGCATAGAGATGAAAACCTTTCAAGTCAGCAGACACAACAATATTGGCTGACTGACGCACGATCAACAGATTTTCATCCAGGGAAAACACTTTCGCCGGCAGGTTTTCATGTGTTACAACCTTTCCACCATTGGTAATATACCGTACATCCTGGTGATAGCCCATTGCACCAGCATTACCACAAACAGCCCATTTATCATCCTCAAGTGTCAGGTCAGTCAGCATTTTCTGCAACCGGGAAATATTATCAATACATCTTACATCCTGATGAACGATAATAATGTATTTGCCTTTTGCTTCCCGGAGAAAATGGTTAATGGCAGTATAGGCATCAAACCGGTTATGCGTTGTATTGTCTGCAAAAATGTATTCGCAATCCTCGGTAAATCCGCAGTTTTCAAAGCTCTTTCTCATTTCACCATATTCATCATGGCTGGTGATGATAGAGCATATTGAAAACAGGTAAGGCGTTTCCTTCTGCTGTTTGCTCACTTCGTTTACAAATGCAAACAGGTTGAATGGCCCTTTTGCAAGCGCTTCCTGTATCTGGATTTCCAGTTGCTGCTGATCGATATGCTGCATCTGTATTCTTTGAAGAATATGCCAAGCCTTGGATGCAAGCAGAAAAGCTTTCTTTTTGGTATCGGCATGAGAGCCCTGCCGGATGATCTCGGTAGCCAGTTCCGGTATGCCTGTTTTTTGGGAAGCAACAGTTTTCAGCACAGGTACTTCTTCTTTATGCCGGGTAAAAGAAGGTGCCAGCATCAGCCGCAGGTTTTTTACAAAATGATCAGCATCTGGCCGGTCGCTTTTGTTTACGACAAAGATATCAGCGATCTCCATCAGCCCCGATTTCATTGTTTGTATCTCATCGCCGGCTTCCGGTACCAGCACTACCACGGTCGTATCTGCCAGCCCTGCAATTGCCACTTCACTTTGCCCGATACCAACGGTTTCAATAATGATATGATCAAAACCTGCTGCTTTTAACAGGTAAGTTATTTCAATGATCATAGGGTGAAGGCCGCCCATGCTTCCGCGGCTGGACAGCGAACGGATGAATACTGAAGGATTGGTGTACCATTCGCTCATCCGGATCCTGTCGCCCAGCACAGCGCCAAGATGAAAGGGTGATGAGGGGTCAACACAGAGCACAGCGATCTTTTTTCCATCCTTCACCAGTTCGCCGATCAGCGCATCTACCAGCGTGCTTTTGCCTGCGCCGGGAGGGCCGGTGATGCCAATGATATCAGCTTTGCCTGCCGGCAATTGCTCCAGGAATGAAGCATAACCTTCATAACCATTCTCCACCAGGGAAATGCTCCGGGCCAATGCTTTGATATCACCTTGCTGTAATTGCGCTGATAGCTCCTGCCACATGAAAAACTTGTTGTAGGTTTACAAATGTATGGGGATTCTTGTACAGAATGAGTGGCGCAACAGGGCCATTTTTGCCACGATCATCTTGATGCTGGCCAGCCTGTTTGTTTCACGCGCTCTTTTATCCATCAGCCTTATTGCATTCATTGTGCTTGCCACACTGCATAGCCAGGTACATACACAATTAAAACAATTCCTTGCCTCTCCTTTATTGATCAGTATAAGCCTGCTGTTTTTCATCCCCTTTGTCTCCGGTTTATGGAGTGAAAACAAACAGGAATGGGGAAAAGTATTGCTGGTTAAACTCCCCTTTCTATTGCTGCCAATTGCGTTTGCAGGCCAATGGCGGCTGAAAGAAAAGGAATGGAAAATTATTGCGTATAGCTTTTTATTGTTTGCAACGCTGGCCTGTTGCTGGAGTATTAGCCAGTATTTATTGGATATGCAATCGATCAATGAAAGCTATCTCCGGGCTAAAACAATCCCGACTCCACTGGATGATGATCATGTACGGTTCAGCTGGCTGGTTTGCCTGGCAGCGATCACGGCCGTATTGTTATGGGACAAATTTCCGGGAAAATACCAGGTTGTATGGTTAGCACTCCTGATCATCCCTGTTGTTTATCTCCATATTTTATCTGCCCGCACGGGATTGCTGATGTTGTACGTGTTTGGACTGGCTTTCGCTTTTTATAAAGCAAAACGGAAACCGGGAATTTCACTGCTGGTGACCGGAGGACTGGTCATTTTTTTATTGATCGGTTGGTTTTGCTTTCCCACATTTCAGAACAGGGTAAAATATAATTTATATGATCTCTCCTTTGTGATCAAAAACAAATACCTATCGGGCACCAGTGATGGAAACAGGCTGGTATCGCTTAAAGCCGGATGGGAAATAATAAAGGAAAACCCATTGCTGGGCGTTGGGGCAGGCGACCTGAAAAGTGAAACCGATCAATGGTACGACGCGCATGTAACAGGCATAAAAGAAACCGATAAGTTATATCCCAGCAGCGAATGGATCGTATATGGAGGAATGGCTGGCTGGCCAGGAATGATATTATTTACAGTGATCGTTTTTCTTCCTTTATGTGTAAAAAATATTCCACATCGTTTTTTCTGGAATCTATTGCACGCAATAGCGATAATGGGCTTCCTGTTTGAAACGAGCCTGGAAACGCAATATGGTGTATTTATCTATGTTTTTTTTGTTTTGTGGTGGTGGAAATGGTTTGGGGTTTGCAGGAAAATCAGCAGCATGAATAGGGATTAGTTTTAAGAAATCTTATCGGATAAAGAAGATAACTTTGAAGCATGACCAATTTCATTCCTATTTTTCCGCTTGGCATTGTTGTTTATCCTGGTGAACAATTGAACCTGCATATTTTTGAACCACGGTATAAACAACTCATCACAGAATGCCATCAGCAGGGAAAAGAATTCGGCATACCAACAGTGATCGATGAAAGGCTGCAGGACATGGGGTCACTGGTGAAAGTACAGGAGATCTCCAAAGTATATGATAATGGCGAAATGGATATCCGCACCGAGGGGGGACGTGTATTCCGTATCCTTGAAGTGATAAAAGAAATACCTGATAAATTATACAGTGGTGCTATTGTCAATTATCCAGACAACAGGGAACAGGGAAATATTGAGCAGATGAGAAAAGTGCTGGCCAGTATCCGTGAACTGCACCAGGCTTTGAAAGTGAGTAAGGATTTTAAAAAGGAGGAAGAAGAGCTCAAAGCCTATGATGTAGCACATCATGTTGGTCTTTCCCTCGAAGAGGAATACGAACTGCTTGGCCTGATGGATGAGCGTCAGCGGCAGGAATACCTGAAGCGTCACCTGTCGAAAACCATTCCGATGGTAGCTGGTATTGAGCAATTGAAAGAGAAGATCAAGTTGAATGGACACTTTAAAAGCCTGGGAGGAAAGGCTCTTTGAGCTGGTCCTGAGTCAAAGTACTATCTTGCGCCTATGGTCACCCTTTGTTTTGATTTTGGTAATACACGGAAAAAAGCTGCCATCTTTACCGGGCCTCTTATTGAAAAGATCATCACGTTGCCTGATGATTCTCCGGTTACGATACAGGGATTGATTGATCTGTACCATCCGCAGAAATCCATCCTTTCTTCGGTGGTCAATCATGATCCTGCGATGGAAGAGTTGCTGGCGAAGCAGACCCGTTTTCATAAGCTGAGCCATCTTACTAAGTTGTCTTTTACTACGCTGGTGGGTAAGCCGGAAACGATCGGGGCCGACAGGCTGGCTTTGCTGGCCGCTTCAGTACGGTTTTATCCTGATAGCAATAACCTGATCATTGCCCTGGGCACCTGCATCACATATAATTTTATTGATAAATACCATCGGTTTGCCGGGGGCGGGATTTCGCCCGGTATGGAGATGAGGTTGAGGGCTTTGAACCACTATACAGCCAAGTTGCCGCTGGTGGAGGCAAACAGCAATGTGCCCCTTATCGGCTATGACACAGCCACTAATATTCTCAGTGGGGTCACTTTGGGAATGGTCTATGAAATAGATGGTTTCATAGACGAATACCGTAAAAAATTCGACAACTTTAACGTCGTCTTAACCGGGGGTGATATGGTACATTTGGGTTCGCACCTTAAAAACAAGATATTTGCAGACCCTGAATTAATATTTAAAGGTCTTTATGCCATTAGCGAACTTAATAACCCCTAAGAAAATCAACGTTTTAGGAGTGTTCCGTTTTTCATTAAGCGTTTTACTCACTACTGCTTTCCTGCCTGTTTTTTCGCAGGACAATTCGCCTTATTCACGATATGGCCTGGGAGATATGGTGCCTGCCACCAATATTAATTTACGTGGAATGGGAGGAATTGCCGCCGGCGTAAATGACGCTCCGGTACCTCTCAGCATCAACTACAGCAACCCAGCATCCTATTCTTTTTTCCAGTCATACAAAGAAGCAAAGTCCAATAAACTGGCTTCCGGAAGAGCGATACTGGATGTTGGTATCAACCTCGATAATCGTACCCTGGTAGAACCTAATAACACAGATAAATTCGGTACCAGCAATCTGCTTTTTTCTCATGTGCAGATAGGCGTTCCTTTACGCCGCAACTGGGGCCTTAGCTTCGGCATCCGCCCCGTGGCAAGGGTCAGTTATAAAATTACCAGCAACGAGAGGCTGGTCGATCCCAATACGGGTCAGTCAATTGACACGGCCACTACCCTCAACCAGGGAGATGGTGGTGCTTACCTGCCCAACCTGGGGATGGGTTACAAGTTCTATATCGGAAAGAATAATGTGATCGCCCTGGGCGCAAGCGTTGGCTATCTTTTCGGTTCGAAAGATTACAGCACACGCCGGTTTTTCCTGAATGATACCGTATCGTACAACGCAGGGAATTATCAAACCAAGACTTCTTACGGCAATCTGCTTTTCAGTGGCGGCCTTCAATACATGACGCAACTGAATAAAGACTTTCTTCTTACCGTGGGTGCTTATGGAAACGTAGGCAGCAACCTGAGTGCATCACAGGATCTCATCCGCGAAACATATTTCTACGACGAGAATCAGGGTTATGTACGGATTGACAGCGTGTATGAAGAAAAGAATGTAAAAGGGAAGATCAAATATCCATCTTCTTATACTATTGGCTTTGTACTGCGCAGGCAGCTTTCGCTGGATAAAAAACAAAGCGACTGGCTGGTAGGCGTGGATTTTGCACGGAATAACTGGGACGAATACCGCGTTTATGGCCATGCTGATCCAACAGTGAGATCCAACTGGCAATTGCGCGTAGGCGGTCAGTTGAGACCTGTGCCCAAACCAAATTATTTCAGCAATGTAGCGTACAGGGCAGGCTTTTTTTACGGTCCGGATTATATCCAGGTAGACAACAAAAAGCTCAATACATTTGGTGCTTCACTGGGACTGGGATTACCGCTCCTGAACTATAACCGGATGAGCCCCGGCCAGGCTACGATGATCAATCTCAGTTTTGAGTTTATTAAGCGTGGCAATAATGACAATGCATTAAAGGAAAACATGTTCCGCATATCAGCAGGCCTGTCGCTAAGCGATTTCTGGTTTGTTAAAAAGAAATATGATTAATCAGGCTATCATAGCAATAAAAAGAATTTCTTGCGCAGCAGCTTTATGTATAAGCTGCTTTTTTGTTGGAGGCTGTGAGAACGACCAGAAAACGATAGAAGAGTGGACGAAAGATACTGTGATGCGTGAAGAAGCACGCAACATCGAAAGCTTTATGAGCCAGGAAGGAAAAATGAAAGCGCGACTTACTGCCCCGCTCATGTACCGCGTAAGTGCAGACACCCAATACGTGGAATTTCCCCGCTCGATGCATGTTGATTTTTATAATGACAGTCTTGGTAAAGACACCTGGCTGGATTGCAAATACGGCAAATACTACGAAAGCTACAATAAAGTGTACCTGCGAGATAGTGTAGTAGTGATCACTGTTAAAGGCGATACCCTCAAAAGCCCTGATCTCTGGTGGGATCAGAACAAAGGTATTTTCTACACGGATAAATATGCAGAGTACCGCTCCAAGGACCAGCAGGTACAGGGCCATAAAGGCTTACAGGCAACACAGGATTTGAAAACGGTAACATTTATAGAGCCAACAGCGGTGCTGGACGTGAAAAGTAACGGACTTACTCCTCAATAAGGCTATAAACAGACAACAGACAACTGATGACAGTGTTCTCTATCTGTCATCAGCTATCTGCTATCTAAACTAAACTAATGGACCTGGTTTTTCGGTCGGATATATTGGATCAAACGGGACTCGGGTTTTATTCGATGCGGGCCTGTCGTTTTACCAGCATCTCTATCAAAAGTAATTTTCGTTTTTGGCTGTTGCCAGAGCAGTTGTAACAATTTCTTACCGTTCCGGAATTACGGCGCCTGCCGTGCATTTACGAGGTATTTCGCTACCCATAGAAGGCTTTTCTTATCTTCAGTCAATAAATTTTTTGCTATGTCATTGACAAACAGAACCGTCCTCATTACCGGTGCTACACGTGGCATTGGTAAGGCCATGGCCCTGAAACTGGCTGCTGATGGCGCCAATATTGTGATCGCAGCCAAATCAGTGGAAGAGAACACCAAACTGGGGGGCACTATTTACACAGCGGCCGCCGAGGTGGAAGCAGCAGGAGGTAAAGCACTGGCCGTGCAATGTGATATCCGGTTTGAAGACCAGGTGCAGAATGTTATCGATAAAGCAGTGGCAGCTTTTGGTGGCATTGATATGCTGATCAATAATGCGTCTGCTATCTCTCTTACACCAACAGAACAAACCGAACCCAAACGATTTGATCTGATCTATTCCATCAATGTGCGCGGAACATTTTTTGTTACCAAAGCCTGCATCCCGCATTTAAAAAAATCCAATCATGCTCATATCCTTACGCTTTCTCCACCGGTGAACCTGCAGCCGAAATGGCTGGCTGGGCATATTGCTTATACCATGACCAAGTATAACATGAGCATGATGGCCATGGGATGGGCTGAGGAATTAAAATCCTATCCCATTGCTTCCAATGCACTGTGGCCAAAAACGACAATTGATACAGCAGCAGTAAGAAATTTATTGGGAGGTGAAGCGCTGGCTAAAATGAGCCGCAAGCCGGAAGTGCTGGCTGATGCTGCGTATTATATCCTGAGCAAACCGCCAAAGGATTGCACTGGCAATTGTTTTATTGATGAAGATGTTTTTGCTGCTGAGGGAATAACTGACCTGGAGAAATATGCAGTGGTGCCGGGTGCTAAATTGTACAGGGATCTTTTCGTGGATTAAAATAAGAAAGAGGCTGTCAAATGCAAGCTAAAATCATCTTTCAAAGAACAGGTTTAATTCCTTTGAAAGAGTTTTTCTTTTGGCAGCCTCTTTGTCTATAATGACCTTAACCATTAAACCCTAGTATAAGAACCTGTATAGTATACAAGCTACAAAAATTATACATATAGAACAACAGTAAAAGTTCGAACGTGCATAAATAACAGCAAATAAGGGTAAACATTTATTTCTCTTCACTGCTGCTTTCAGGCTTATGTTCAGGCCTCATTTGCGGGAAGAATAAAACATCCTGTATCGAAGGCTGATTGGTCAGCAACATGCAAAGCCGGTCTATACCAAAACCAATTCCTGAAGTAGGAGGCATGCCGTATTCCAGTGCGCGAAGAAAATCATTATCGATAAACATGGCTTCATTATCCCCTCTCTCCTGTAGTTTAAGCTGCTCTTCGAAGCGTTCACGCTGATCAATAGGATCATTAAGCTCGGTATAGGCGTTGGCAACTTCTTTACCATTGACCATTAACTCAAACCGTTCCACCAGTCCCTGTTTATCGCGGTGCTTCTTGGTGAGCGGACTCATTTCAACGGGATAATCAATAATGAAAGTAGGCTGCACATAGTGCTGTTCGCATTTTTCACCGAAGATCTCATCGATGAGCTTGCCTCTGCCCATGGTATTATCTACAGATATGTGTAACTGGCGGCAAACGGCCCGCAATTGTTCTTCATTCATACGACTTACATCAAAACCGGTGTGCTCCTGTATAGCATCATAAATACTGATCCGTTTGTAGGGGGCTTTGAAAGAAATGGTTTTATTGCCCACTGCTACATCCGTTGTGCCGCATACATCCATGGCCGCTTTTTCCAGCAGTTGCTCCGTGGTTTCCATCATCCAGAGATAATCTTTGTATGCCACATAAAATTCGAGCACGGTAAATTCAGGATTATGTGTGCGGTCCATGCCCTCATTGCGGAAGTTGCGGCTGAACTCATACACCCAGTCAAAGCCACCTACGATCAGTCTTTTAAGATAAAGCTCATTGGCAATGCGCAGGTAAAAAGGAATATCCAGTGCATTGTGATGTGTAATGAATGGCCTTGCTGCAGCGCCACCGGGGATACTTTGAAGCACAGGGGTATCTACTTCCAGTGCACCGTTATTATTCAGGAACTCACGGATGGAATTGATGAGCCTGGTCCTTTTTACAAATGTTTCTTTAACCGAAGGATTGATGATCAGGTCGGCATAGCGTTGCCTGTAACGGAATTCGGGATCGGTTACTGCATCGAATGTCTGGCCTTCCGCTTCTTTTACAATAGGAAGCGGGCGTAATGACTTGCTCAACAGCGTAAGCTCTTTTACATGCACAGAGATTTCCCCTGTTTTGGTAATAAAAGCATAGCCCCTGATGCCGATGATATCACCAATATCGATCAGTTTTTTCCAAACGATATCATACAGGCTTTTGTCTTCACCAGGGCAAATATCATCACGGCGGATATACAGTTGAATTTTTCCATGACCATCCTGGATCACGGCGAAATTGGCTTTACCCATATCACGCACGCTCATGATCCGTCCGGCCAGGCATACATCTGCAAACTGGTCTTTGACCTCTTCTTTATAATGTTCTTTTATATAAACAGAATTGCTGTTTACGGGATACAGGGGAGCCGGGTAAGGCTCAATTCCCATCATGATCAGTTCGGCCAGTTTTTCCCTGCGTAATTGCTCTTGTTCGGACAAATGTTGAGTACTCATGTTCAAAAATTGGGGGCAAAGGTACTGGTTAGGGGCTGAAGGGGCAAATGCTAGTCGGGACCGGCCGTTCATGCATCCAACTTCATTAAAGAATCGTCAAATAAGCGGCCGGGTATTGGATATTAACGGTTTGGCGGTTAACTTGGGCCGTTGTTCATACTAAAAAGCGGTCATAGCCCGTTTGGATAACAATAACCAGTCCTATTATAAAACAATAACACCGATTTGATGAAAACCTATTTTTTAGCCTTTCTTTTTGGCGTTGCCGTGTTGCCGGCTACTGCTGAAGCCCAGATCAAACTTCCCAAAATATTTTCCAAGAGTTCTTCTTCCGGCGTTTCTGAAGATGAGGCCGGGCAGGGTATTAAAGAGGCCCTTACCCAGGGTGTGGCGAATGCTGTGCTGAATCTTAATAAAACGGATGGTTTTTTTGGAAGCCAGGTATATAAAATGTTCCTGCCTCCGGATGCACAAAAAATAGAAAAAACATTGCGTTCAGCTGGTATGGGTTCCCAGGTTGATAAAGCTATATTGGCCATTAACCGCGGTGCTGAGGATGCGGTCGCCTTTGCCAAACCCATTTTTGTGGATGCGATCAAGGAGATGACAGTGACTGATGCCCTCAAGCTCCTGACTGGTTCCAATAATGCTGCAACGGAATATTTTAAGCAGAAAACAACGGATAAACTGGTAGCCGCTTTCAGTCCTTCTGTACAAACTTCACTGGATAAAGTGGAAGCAACCAAGTACTATGGAGATATCGTCAATACTTACAATAAATTTCCCACCACAATGAAAAAGGTAAATCCTGATTTAACGTCTTATGTGGTAGGAAAAGCTGTGGATGCCTTGTTTGACCAGGTGGCAAAGGAAGAAGCGAATATCAGGGCTAATCCGATGGGGCAGGCTTCTGCCTTGCTGCAGAAAGTGTTTGGCAGCGTGAAAAAGTAATTTTTAATCCCTACCTAATAGCAAGGGCCGTTGATATACGGCCCTTTTTTATTCTTGATGGCCGATGCTCGATGACCGAATGTTCCCGTAGGTAATGAACTTATCAATTAAAACCCGGCCCTTCGGCCATCGTTCTCTAGCTTCCTGCCAGTAAAACCTGCCAGGCTTCTCTTACTTTTCCCTGGGCCAGTAATTTTTTCGCATGTAAATGCAGTTCTTTTTCCATTTCTTCCGGGTTCAGGCTATAATACTGGATGATCTGTTTCAGGTGATCATCTTCATAAGAAGCATCCACTACCGGCATTTCATGCACATTGCCCAATTGCCCCAGTTCATTGCCTGTTAAAAGAGTGCTGTTCCTTATAGATGAGGGAAGGCTGTCCAATCCTATCCCGAGTTTTACATTTGGCTTTTCTACCTGGAAAAGGTTTGATTCATTTACCACACAATACCAGTCGCCACCCAATCTCGCTACATGATGGATCTTTCGCTGGTCCATTTTTTTGTTTTCATCCAGCAATGCATCATCGATATGCATACGGATCACTTCTGCGATCACCAGGTTGCCCGCGCCTCCTTCACTGCCAAGTGATTTTATTTCCAGCACCCGGCATTCCATTTTTATGGGACTTTCTTTTACCATTGGTGGTTGAATAAGCGTGGCCGGTTCGGCAGTAAATCCCGCTTTTATAAATTCATTTACGCCTTTGGGATATTCACAACTGGCCAGCGACACCTGTTGCACCATTTCCATTGTCACGATATTGATCACCACTTCCGGCACCTCCCGGATATTCTCAAGTGTATGTTTGGTGGTATTATTGCGGACCCGGCGCGCAGGGGAAAACACCACAACAGGGGGATTGGAAGAAAACATATTGAAAAAGCTGAACGGGCTCAGGTTTACCTCACCTTCTTTATTGATGGTAGAAGCAAAACAGATCGGCCGGGGAGCAATAGAATGCTGGAGATAGTATTGTTTTTCAACAGCACTAAGTGCCGCAAGGTCAAGAATCATGGTATTTTGATTGATCAGCCGCAAATATCCGCAAACTGCTTCTATTCCATCCAGGGTTTATTATTTGCCACTCATAATTTTTTAGGGAAGGGTGTAACAAAAAGAAAGGCAACTTCGTTCTACGAAGGATTTCGTTCAAATTGAGTAATAAAACCATAAAACCCTTTAGTATGAGAAAGATGTTATTAATGTTGGCCATGGGCGCCCTGTTCCTGCCTGTTACCGGGAAAGCGCAGGACGAAAAACGGACTGAAGTTGTTGGCAGCGGTAATGTTACCACCCGCGATGTGTCTGTAAGCTCTTTCAGCCAGTTGAATGTAAGCGGAGTATTCAACCTGATCCTTGCCCAGGGCAATAAGGAAGACGTGAAGATCGAAGCGGACGATAATTTGCAGGAGCTGGTCCTCGTGAACGCTGAGGGCCCTGCTCTTACTGTTTCCATGAAGAAAAATGTGAACATCAAAACCTCGAAGAAAATGAATGTGTACATAACATTCAAGCAACTGAAAGGGCTTGATCTTAGAACAGTAGGAAATGTTTCCACTACAGGCACTTTGAACTTTGACGACCTGCAATTGAATAATAAAAGTGTAGGCAATGTGATCCTCAAATTATCTGCACGCTCCGTGAACCTGGAAAATAAAAGCGTAGGAAATCTCGAGCTGGAAGGGAAAGCAGATAATGCTGTGGTAAAAAATAAATCGGTAGGCAATTTCAGGGCTGCCAGCTTTGTAGTGCAAACAATGGATATGGACAACAATGGTATCGGCAATGCTGAAGTGAATGCTGAAAAGAGCCTGAAGCTGAAATCTTCCGGTTTAGGTAAAGTGAGAAATAAAGGAGCTGGATCAGTGACAAAACTGAATAAGGTAGTGATCTGAGATATCCTCGAATGATTTAATTATAGCTATCAAACCCCGGACTATGATCCGGGGTTTGAACTTTCTATTTCTTTCTTTTCAATATGCTCCAGTCCGTATCCTCCTTCACGATCTTATTCTCCAATGTACCTAACTGATCAATTTCCATTTCCACCACATCTCCGTCTTCCAGCCACTGCTCCTGGTATGCAGGATCATTCAGCTTACCTGTTCCATTCAATTCCAGGAAGCATCCGGTACCTACAGTGCCGCTGCCGATCACGTCGCCGGGATAAATGTCTACACCATAAGAAACACGTTCAATGATCTCCGCAAACGTCCAATCCATATCTCCCACATTGCCTTCACTTACCTGCTTTCCATTCACCCGGCATTTCATGGTAAGGTTCCAGTTTTTGCCGGTATGATTTTCTTTAGGAGCGATCTCGAGATCTTTTAACTCATCCAGTGTTACCAGCCATGGGCCGGTAGTGGTGGCAAAATCCTTTCCTTTGGCAGGCCCCAGGTTGAGCAGCATTTCTTCCATTTGCAGGCGGCGTGCGCTCAGATCGTTCATGATCATCAATCCACCGATATATTCATCTGCATCTTCTGCTTTGATGTTGCGGCCATATTTGCAGATAACGATAGCAGCTTCCAGCTCAAAATCCAGTTTCTCAAAATGATCAGGCATGCAGGCAACAGGGCCCGGGCCTTTGACACTATGGTGATTGGTAAAATAGAAGATAGGATACTGATCAAATTCGGGGATCATTTCCACTTTGCGGTTTCTTCTGGCAGCGGCCACATGCTGGCGGAATGCATAGCCATCGCGGCAACTGGTCGGGAAAGGAACTGGTGCCAGCAACTGCAATTCGCCGATCGGTGTTTTCTTATTGCTGGTACGTGTGCCCTCTTTCAATAGCAATTCACCTGCAAGAGCCATAGGCAGTGAATCTTCCCAGTAATGAAGGAACATATTCATCGTGCCGGGCAGATCAGGATGGAGGGTTTCCATATCATATACAAAACCATCAATCAGAACGCCAAGCTGTTCGCGTTCCTCCTTGAGATAAGAAACTAGTTTCATGATTGTTGCTTTTCAGGTGGGGCAAAGGTAAGGGAATGATAAGTTGTTCGTGGAGCGAATGCAATTTGACATGCTACCAAACTTGTTTTATTTTTAGTTCTGTAATACCAACAAAATGTACCGGCATTTTATTTTTCTTTCTATCCTATTCCTTCATTTCATGAGCATTGCCCAACCTCCATCCAGGACGTTTCCTGCTTCGCTTTTATATGAAAAAGCATCACCACAACTTCTGCAGATACTGGATAACCCGGATACGTTCCGCTATCAGCTTATCTATACTCAAATTGACAGGGACAGGAACAATACCCCCCGGTTCACTCACTACAAATTGAGATCCAATAAAGACGAATATTTCAATCCGGCCTCCACGGTAAAAATGCCCCTGGCTTTCCTGGCGCTGGAAAAACTACACCAGATGAAGATAACGGGCGTAGATAAAAACACGCCCATGCTTACCGACAGCGCTTTCGGCCGGCAAACTACGGTAACGGAAGATACCAGCGCTGCGAGTGGCCTGCCATCCATTGCCCACTATATTAAAAAGGTATTTCTTATCAGTGACAATGATGCGTATAACCGTCTTTATGAATTCCTGGGTCAGCAATACATCAATGAAACTCTTTGGAAAAAAGGGTATAAAGATATACGGATCACCCGCCGTTTCACGCCGATGGATGAAGAAGAAAACCGGCACACCAATCCGATACGCTTTGTGAAAGACGGGAAAACGATCTATACGCAACCACCGGCTTACAGCCAGGCTAAATTTAATTTTTCCCAGACAATATTGATCGGCAGAGCACACTATAACCGTGATGAACAACTGGTGCAATCACCCATGGATTTTACACGCCATAATAATGCACCGCTGGAAGATCTGCAGCAAATAATGCAATCTGTTCTATTTCCCGGATCAGTTCCGGCAAAACAACGGTTCAAGCTTGACCAGGATGATTATAAAATGCTTTACCGCTATATGTCGCAAATGCCTTCTGAAAGCAAGTATCCGAAATATGACACCAGCGAATATTTTGACAGCTATGCCAAGTTTTTATTCAAAGCTGACCGGACCATCCCTTCATATATTCGTGTGTTCAATAAAACCGGCTGGTCTTATGGATTCTTAACGGATATATCGTATGTAGTGGATTTTAAGAATAATATTGAATTCATGCTTAGTGCCCTGATCTATGTAAACAGCGATGGAATATTGAATGATGATAAGTATGAATATAAAGAAACAGGCTACCCTTTCTTTAAAGAAGTGGGAAATATCTTTTATGAGTATGAATTGCAGCGGAAAAGGGAGCGGAAGCCGGATCTTTCAAAATTTAAGATCAGCTATACAGAACCTTAATGAAAACCTCCAATGCCCCGGAGGTTAAAATAGGCTTTTTTGTATCTTTGCCGCGATGCAGTTTGAGAAAATCCACAATAAAGGCCAGGCCCGTCTGTTTAAGAACGATTACCTGGAAATGCTTACCAAGACCCACCCACTGGTGATCTGGGGCATGTATCTTCCTGTGATCGGCTTTATGTTGTATTACAGCAATACTACTCTTGGCTTTTCGCTGCTCCGCGTGGTGCTGACATTTTTTGGAGGCATGTTTTTCTGGACATTGTTTGAATATTTTGCCCATCGCTTTCTTTTCCACTGGGTAAGTGAAAGCCCCCGTGCGCAAAAGTTTATTTACACTTTGCATGGTAATCACCATCATTATCCCCGCGATAAGCAAAGGCTTTTCATGCCGCCTGTACCAAGCATTATTATCGCTTCTGCTATTTTCGGGCTGACGTATCTTATCATGCGGCAGTATACATTTATGTTCTTCCCGGGTTTTATCCTGGGCTACCTCATGTATGGCACCATGCACTATGCCATCCATGCCTGGAACCCTCCTTTTAAATGGATGAAACCGTTATGGAGAAACCATCACCTGCACCATTATAAAAATGAGCATAATGGTTTTGGTGTAAGTTCCACTATCTGGGACCGTATATTCGGAACAATGTTCGATCTGAAAAAAGAAAAAGAAGATAAAGAGAAAGTAAGGGAACTGATGTTTGGTAAGGATAAGAAATAAGGATTACCACTTTTCATTTTCATCAATATCGCTTTCTCTCCTGGTAAACTGTTTCCTTGATTCTATTTTCTGTGCCTGGCGCTCTATCATTAATTCCGCAATGATCCTTCCTGCATCTTCACCAGGGTTGTTTTTAAGCAATGCTTTCAGCTTTATATCACTTACATCCATCCGGTAAAGAATGGCAATTAGGCGGTCGAAATCATTTATTAAGAGATCGTTGACCCTGTGTGCCAGTTGACGGAACCGGAGTTCATTATCCGTTTCCCTGAACAAAAGCCCCAGTTCAGCGCCAACAGCCTGTATGGATTCTTCACTATGCATACCTGATCATTAAGCAGCATCAAAAATAGCCAGGTTTTTTTTGCAACTTTTTTCCTGTACCTGTGTCCTATAAAAAAACATCCGCAGCAAGCAACATTTTGGATTTAAATCTCACTTTTTAAGGAAAATGTTCTTGTATAAAGGACTGGCTTATTCTCTGTTATCCCAGGTTCGTGCCACTTGTGGCAAATGTAAAATAAACGTTAAAGAGGAGGTTCGATAACTTTCGTACGAACATTATCGTATTTTAGCAACCTAACCGCAACCAGAATGAGAAAGATTTTTATGCTGGCAGTGATCTTATGCTGCCTCAATGGCTATGCTTTTGCCCAGGGCACTCTAAAAGGAAGGATTATTGACTCAACCAGCCAGCAACCGTTAGGGCTGGCAACAATTACTGTTTTTAAAGCAGCCGATACGGCGATCATCACTTACCGCCTCAGCGATCCTGAAGGTAATTTTAAAGTTCCCGGCATCCCCTTCGATCTCAACTGCCGGGTTGTTATCTCCTTTTCCGGTTATGGCATTTTCCGCAAAGAGTTTACTATTCCTGCAGGTGAAGCCACCACAGACATAGGCACTATATATATGTTTCCTGATGCCAAATCACTGGATGAAGTGCTGGTGATCGCAGAAAGACCACCTGTAATAGTTAAAAAGGATACGATAGAGTTCAACGCCTCTGCTTTTAAAACCCTGCCCAATGCGCTGGTCGAGGATCTGCTGAAAAAACTTCCTGGCGTGCAGGTAGACAGGGATGGGAATATTGCTGTGAACGGAAAACCGGTAAACCGTATCCTTGTTGACGGAAAGGTTTTCTTTGGCGATGATCCTAAAATGGCTACACGCAATCTGCCTGCTAACGTGATCGATAAAGTGCAGGTAACTGATGATAAGGACGAACTGCTGCGCAATGGCGATGACAATATCAACAATGTTGGCAAAGTAGTTAATATCACTTTAAAGAAAGGTGTGAAGAAAGGCTGGTTTGGAAAACTATACGGAGGGCTCGGCACTGATGAACTGTACGAAGCTGGTGGTATCGCTAACATTTACCGGGACACATTGCAGATCAGCGTGCTTGGCTATATGAATAATATGAATAAAGCGGGCTTTAGTTTCAATGAGCTTATGCAGACCGGAGGTATGGACAGAAACCGCAGCAATAGCAATGGCACCAGCATCAGCATCTGGAATAATAGCAGTGGCGGCTCAGGTGTTTCAATTAACGGAGTGAATTTTGGCGGTGCGCAGAACTATGGAGGAATTTCTACCAGCAAAGGCGCCGGATTCAATCTTAATCATGCACCCAATACAAAGAAATCATTCTTTCTTCAGTACTTCCATGGTAATATACACGTCAATCGCCTGACGGAAACGGAGACACAACAATTCAACAGCGATACAGTGATTTCCAATAAGACCAGGCTAACGGGCGGTGTGGTCACCAACGGTCACAATATTGGTACCGGCCTGCGATTAAAACCGGATTCTGTTACCAATATCCTGTTCAATGCCAATTACACCATTGGTCTTTCAGACGAAAGCAGGATCAGTGCTATCAGCAGCACCAATAATATACTTGGCCCTCTTAGCGATGGGGATGTGTTGCAGCGCAATAAAGCTAATTCCTATTATTACCGCCATTCTCTGGCTATTACCCGCCTTTCAAAAACAAAAAAAGGAAGACGGTATAACATTTATCATAGCCTGGATGTCAATAACAGGTATAATGATCTTACTACCAATACAGGCCTTGATTTTTATTATCCCACTGCGTACGATAGCCTGGCCGCCCAGCTTCGGAATGAGCGCATACCGCGTACTGATGCTGCCGTATCATTCAATTATAGCGACCCGCTCAGTAAAATAATGACATTCCGTATCGGCGGCCGTTATGAATACGGACAGGTCACCAACAATGTCAACACTTTCGGTAAAGACCCTTCTAACCCCGGCAATGGCGACATTCCCGACCCCTTGCGTACCAGCAGTTTTAACCGGCATAGCAACCGGATGATGCTGATGCCCAGCCTAGAGTTCAAATGGAAGAGCTTTACGATCACGCCAGGCGCGCGTGCCTTGCTTCAGTATGTTGATAATGATCTGGCTTCCCTGCCCACACCATTGAAACAGAAGAGTGCAGATATTCTTCCAGCGTTGAATATCGTTTATAAGCAGCTGAATCTTTCCTACAACAGAGATGTTTCCCTGCCTTCTTATACCTACCTTATCCCAGTAAGTGACAATACCAATCCTTATTATATCACGAAAGGAAATACAGCGCTCAACCCATCAAGACGGGATAATTTTTCTGTTAACTATTATTTCAATGATCCCAAGCGATCAATCAATGTTAGTGTATATGCCAATGGCGGCCTTACGCATAATGATATAGTGCAGAGCATAACAGTGGATGAAAAGGGTGTGCAAACAACCATGCCGGTAAATGCCAATGGCAGTAAGAACTTTTATATCAATTACAACTTGTACAAGCAATATAAAAACAATCAGCGCTTTATCTTTTCCTGGAACACAGGAGCTAATTATAATTTCAACAGGAACCGGCTGCTGTACAATGCTGAAAGCAGCTGGCAAACTACATGGAGCCTTAACCAATGGGCGGGGATTGGACTTAACTGGAATGATAAAGTGGAATGGAACAGCAGTATAAGCGCCGGTTATAATTTTACCCGCTATTCAAGTTCTGTTTTCAACAGGCTGAAAGTGCAAACACGCTGGTGGGAAAATGAACTGATCGTAAGATGGCCTAAGCATGTGATCTGGGAAACGCAGTGTTCTTATAACTTTAACAGCAGTGTGCCCCCGGGTTCGCCCAAAGAGATCGTTCGCTGGAATGCGGCCATTAATTTCACTATGCTGCGTGATGAGACCGGTGTGCTTCGTCTCAGCGTATTCGATATTCTCGACCAGAATAAGAATATCTCTTCTTATACCAGCCGGAATATGATCACTACTTCGCAAACCAATGCGCTGACGCAATATTTCATGGCAACGTTCACGTATAATGTAAGGCCCGCAGGCGTGAAAAAGAAAGTGGGTGGAAGGGAGAGATTGTTCCTGTTTTAATACCTCTCTGCGATCCCCAGCGTGAACAAAGCAAAATCGTATTTCACCGGGTCGGCCGTATCCATTTTTCTTAACTGGGAAGTCAGCTCCAGGGCTGCTTCCCAGTCTGTTTGTTTTCTTTTCAGCAGCTTGAACTTTCTTGCAACCCGGGCTACGTGCAGATCGATGGGGCAAATAAGCTGTGATGGAGAGATGTTTCTCCAGATTCCCAGGTCAACGCCTCTGCCATCATTCCTTACCATCCACCGCAGAAACATATTAAGGCGCTTACAAGTGGAGCCTCTTTCCGGTGTTGAAATATGCTTTTTTGTTCTTGGTGGCGCATCTTCCAGTGAAAAGAAATAATGATGAAAACCGGAAAGCATTTCTTCCACGGATCTGCCATGCCTGGTAAAAGCGGTTTCGAGACTGGAAGAGGAACTGTAATGATATTTGAAGAATTCGATAAAATACAACAGGTCGGTTGCATTGAAGGTACGATGCTTAAAACCTAATAACCGCTGCAGGTCCTTATCAGAATGATGCAGGCAAAACTGGTGTGGACGCATGTCCATCAACTGCATCAGTTCTTTTGATTTATTGATGATAGTAGTCCGGTTGCCCCAGGCAAATATTGCGGCAAACAGGCCGGCAATCTCCTGATCTGCTTTATCTCTGAATAAATGAGGAATACAAACAGGGTCATCCTTAATAAAAGAAGGTTGATTATATTCATCAACCTTCTTATCCAGAAATTCTTTTAATGATTTTGTCATATTTAATCCGGCAGTCAGATGGGATTGCCTCCCCTGATCAGCCTTAATAGAATGGCAATAATAGCTATTACCAGGAGTATATGAATAAGACCTCCAACGGAAAACACAAAGAAACCAAGTGCCCAGCCGATCAGTAGTATAACTGCAATAAGGTATAGCATAGCAGGCTTTTTAAGATGAAAAAATAATGTCCTGTTCTGCTCTTTATTTTGCAGATACAATGCCAAACCTGCTGTTTTATCCGATTGCTTTTTTCAGATCTTCGATCAGGTCGTCGGCATCTTCCACGCCCACGCTCAATCTTATTAATGAATCGGATAAACCGTTCTTGATCCGCTCTTCCCTTGGAATGGAGGCATGTGTCATGGATGCGGGGTGATTGATCAGCGATTCCACGCCGCCCAGGCTTTCTGCAAGGGAAAACAGGTGTGTTGAAGATAATACCCTTACAGCTTCTTCCTGGCTATCGTTTTTCAATTCGAAACTGATCATTCCCCCAAATCCACGCATTTGTTTTTTGGCGATCGCATAGCCGGCATTATCCTCAAATCCCGGCCAGTACACTTTGGCTACCCTGGGGTTGCTGCGCAGCCATTGGGCAATTTTTTCCCCATTCAGGCAATGCTGCTGCATGCGGAGATGAAGGGTTTTGATGCCCCTTAATACAAGGAAGCAATCCATCGGTCCGGGCACAGCACCACAGCTTTTTTGTATAAAATAAAGCTTCTCGCGGAGCTCGGCAGAATTCATGATCAATGCGCCCTGTATCACATCGCTATGGCCACCCAGGTATTTGGTAGAGGAGTGCATAACGATATCAGCACCCAGATCGAGCGGGTTTTGCAGGTAAGGGGAAGCGAATGTATTGTCGACGCAAAGCAAAGCATTGGCTTTTTTGGCAATGACGGATACCCCTGCAATATCTGTAATGTTCATCAGGGGATTGGTTGGTGTTTCCAGCCAGATCAGTTTTGTTTTGGATGACACGGCAGCCTGCACTTTGGAAAGGTCCGTTGTGTCTGTATAAACGAATTTGATCCCGAACTTTTCAAATATTTTGGTAAACAACCTGTAGGTGCCACCATACATATCACTGGCTGCAACCACTTCATCGCCCGGTTCAAGGAGTTTGATCACGGCATCAGTAGCGGCCACACCACTGCTGAAGGCAAGCCCGAACTTTCCATTCTCGATCTCTGCCAGCGCTTCTTCCAGTGCTTTGCGGGTTGGATTTTGGCTTCTCGCATATTCAAACCCTTTGTTTTTACCAGGTGCTTCCTGCACATAAGTAGAGGTTTGAAATATAGGGGTCATGATAGCCCCTGTTGAAGGATCAGGCGTGGCGCCTGCATGAATAAATTTTGTTGCAATCTTCATATTGGAAATGTTAAAATGATATTAAGAAAACAGGATGCAAAGATGGGGAATAATTAAGAAAGCTCCATAGTCTCTTTATTTACCGCTTATCCAGCAGCAAAAGCTTTTAACAATTACTTTAAACTGGATTTTGCAAAATATAAATCATGTTTCACGTAAATAAACATGCTTTTCACAGTTGTTTTATAGCGTTTCAGCAGAAAGCTGCAAAAAGGATATGTTGAAGCAACAATAAGTTCATTTACCAATAATACCTAATCGCTTGTCTTAACGTTTTTCATGTAGGTACTTTGCACCAGATAACGAACGATTAATCATCAAAAACGGATAACCATGAAAAAAGTATTTTTATTCGCAGGGCTGCTGGCTGGTATGATAGCCATTGCCTCTCCTGCACCAGAGCCAACAGAAAAGGTGTTGAAAGCATTCAAGGAAACCTTCTCTTCCGCAAAAGATATCACCTGGCATGAGTATAGCGATTTCATTCAAGCCAATTTCAAACAAAATGAAATGCAGATAAGAGCACAATACTCTGATGACGGTACATTGCTGAAAACTATCCGATATTATGGCGAAAAGAATTTACCATCCAACATCTTGGCCAAATTGAAAAAGAAATATAAAGGCCAGGAGATCTATGGCGTTACTGAAACCGTATGTGCTGATGAAGTGACTTTTGTGATCAACCTGCGTGACGGTGAGAATTGGTACACTGTAAAATCTGATGTGTACGGTAACATGGAGCTGGCTGATAAATTTAAACGTGCAGATATATAGATTAAGTGAGGTATTAGTTGTAAGTCGGGAGCCTAGGCTTCCGACTTATAGTTTTAAACAAGCAGCAGCATTCAGATATCTCCAATCGTAATTGTTTTTGCTGTAAGCTTCTGCCGGTTTCAACGGCTTTGTAAGCACACTCGCATTGAGTATTTTTTCTTTCACCAGTTTTTCCCTCGCGTCTTTTATCATTTCCTGCATGGCAGGATGTTGCATCCACTGTTTTTGCGGGGGCTCAAATCCTGTTTTGTCTTTTCGCCAGGCTATGGTAGCTGGTAAATGATCCTTCATCGTTTGCCGGAGTATCCATTTCGTCCAGCCCTGTCTGATCTTGAAATTGGGAGGAAGGGAGAAAATGAACTCCACCAATCCATGACTTAAGAACGGAAGCCTTACTTCACGGCCATGTGCCATTGAATTCCTGTCAGCATACCGGAGCAGTTCATTCAGTCCATGTACGCAGGTGTTGAAATAAAGGATACCGTTCAGCCCCCGTAGCTCAGGTGAACAGTAATAGGCTTCCTTGCTTTGCAGCCGCACAAAATCCTTATGCAGGTCTTCCTGGCCAAGAGCATGAAAGAGATATTGCTTTTCCAGTATCACCGAAGCCAGGTCGGGCAGCAGGCTGGCCATGATATTTTTCCATCCAAAGCTTTCCTGCACCCCTGCTTCCCTGGCAGCAACGATCTCTTTACTTCTTATCAGTTTCCGCTGATGAAATAATTCCTGCCAGTACCATTTATAGTATTTATGATAACCCGCCAGTGTTTCATCCGCACCCTGACCATCGAGCAAAACGGTTATCTGGTGTTGTTTCGCCAGTTCAAACACACTGAATTGGGCAAATGCACTGGCTGAAGAAGCAGGTTCTTCCTGGTGGTACAAAAATTTCTGCCAGTGATGGACCAGGTCATCGGCTGTAATGGCCACCGTGTGTTGCTGCAATCCAAATTCTTTTGCTATTATCCGGGAATATCCGAGTTCATCCTTTTCAAAACCAGGAAAAATGGCAGTAAAGCAATGCTGGGAAAAAGATCTTTTCCCAGATTTATACATAAGCATTGCGATAGATGAGCTGTCAAGTCCTCCGCTTAATGAAGTGCCGACCGGGACATCGCTGCGGAGCCGGCGGTCAATGGATTGTGATAGAAGATGGTGAAAATGGTCAATCGCTTCTTCATCACCAATGGAAAGCGTGGAAGACATTGGCAGGTCCCAGTATTTATCAATGATAAGTTCTCCTGTGGAGGGTGTAAAATAAAGCCTTGATGCAGGCGGCAATTGTACAATATGTTCAAAGAATGTTTCTTCAGGCCGCTCCGGGTTATCTACATAGCCGATCGTGATATAGTTGAACAGCATTTTCAGATTGGGGACATACGGTACGCCTGCAGCCCAGAGTGCTTTCATTTCTGATGCAAAAAAAAGGGTGCCCTTATCCAGTGAATAGAAGAACGGTTTTTCTCCAAACCGGTCTCTTGCTGCAAACAGTTCCTGTTCTTTTTCATCCCAGATGGCGAAGGCGAACATGCCGTCAAAATGATAGAGGCATTCATCATCCCAATGATCATAAGCGGCAAGAATCACTTCCGTATCTGATCCGGTGTGAAAATGATAACCCTGGTTTTGCAGTTCCCGTTTTAGCTCCAGGTAATTATATATTTCACCATTATAAATGATACTGTAGCGATGGGTGGCCTCACCGGGAGGGGTGTAATGCAGTGGTTGAGCAGCTGCATCGCTGAGGTCGATAATAGCCAGGCGGCGGTGGCCAAGAAGGACGGTGCCACTGTTATTCTGCCAGAAGCCATCCCCGTCGGGGCCGCGATGAGCTAATGCATCTGTCATTTTATGCAGTTGCTCCTTGCCGTGTAAAGGCCCTGGTTGTATGATACCGGCAATCCCGCACATACTGTAAATATCTTAAATAATTTTTGGTAATGGTAATATGTCTTCCACAAAGCCACAAAGAGCACAAAGAAAAATCCTTTGTGCTCTTTGTGGCTTTGTGGAAGACATAAAATTTTAAAAAGAGATAGGCAGCTTTACTACCACATCATCCCATCCTATGACGAGGTTGGCTCCTGTATCTGTTTTTTCAAACACCATCGTGAAATATTCCAGTACAGGATTATTAAAAGTAGCCGGCACTTTGAAGCGTTCTATATCCTTGGCCGGATCTTGTTTTAATCCCCAGGTATCAATATTGCTGTTAAGAACGATCGTCCAACTGTCCTTGTGAGGAATACAATAAAGGATATAGCGACCAGCTTTTATTTTCTTTCCGTCGATAGTAACGTTCTTATAAAGGTCGATCTCTGTTGATTCGTTGGCCCCAAGGCGCCAGGGTTCATCATGTTTCAATATCCCTGAAAACAAGCGGCGTTTTTGTAAATGAGGGCGGCTGTATACTACCCGGGCCACGGGTGGTGCTACAGTGCCATTGGCCATTTTAATTTTGGGATAATCGACCGGGAAATAGCTCATATCCATAGGAGAGATATCCACTGGAGCGTAGGTATTGCCTGGCATCTCTTGCGGCAGCACCGGCAAAGTATCCACCTGCACGGCATGGCCATCAGTGGGCGTAGCTTCTTTTTTTTCTTCTTTGCAGGCAAAAACCGTCAGCGCAATGAGTAAAAGAAGCGAATGTTGAAGGGTCTTCATTATTATTGTTCGTTAGAGCGTAATTGGCAAAGCCACCCTGGTGTTTTCCCATGCAATCACCAGGTTGATGCCGGCTGCTGATTTTTCAAACAGCATGGCCAGTGATTCCAACGGTTCTTCCAGTTTTTGCACAGGAACGTCCACTCTCACTATATCATTCGCCTGCTTGTATTTAAAAGATCCCCAGGTATCAGTGTCTTTATTGATGATAAATGTCCAGCTTTTTTCATTAACAATAGCATAGAGCGTATATCTTCCTTTTGCTATCTTTTTCTGACCAATGACCACCGGTTTGAAAAACTCGATTTCAGTAGCTTCATTGGCACCCAGTCTCCAGAGTTTGCCATATTCAACCAGGTTGCCAAAAATAGAGCGGCCTTCTTTTTTGGGGCGGCTGTAAATAACACGGGCCACGGCCGGTTCTATTGATTTCGCCTGTGTTTTCAATTGAGGGTAGTCACAGGGGTAATAACTGACGTCCAGCGGCGATTTATCAATAGCAGGGATAACGGTTTGCGATAGGACGATATTGCCCAGGAAAACCAATGCTGCACAAACAAAAAGGGCTTTTTTCATATATTATTTTTCTGACACTGCAAAAATATAGAAGAGGGTTCAAATGTGGACAGGGTTAACCAATTTACAACAAGTGTGAAGTAGGTAAGCATTAATCAACAGGAGTCCTCAATTATTCCCGCCTGTTTCTTTCAGCAAAGTATATTGCTCCAGGACATAGGGTTTCACTTCTTTCCAAAACTGGCGATAACAATCCTGCAAAAACAGGTAATGCGTGTCGAGCAATCGCATGGCCGTATCACTTTCTGTTAAATACAATGCACGTCTTACCAGGCCATTCAGGCTGTTGCCAATACCCCAGCGCGACCGGTAATTATATAACCAGTCCTGCTTTTGCATATAAGGGAACATGATCCTGAATGCTGCCGGATGCCAGTCGCTGTATTCATGAAGCCTGGAATAGGTTTGTTGAGAAAATGCAGCCAGTGTGGTCCCGGGAAACTCGTCGGGATCATTGGCCAGAAAATGATCATATATCACGTCTATAACAGCACCGCTATACAGCCGGTAGGCTGGCCTGAAAGGTTCTTTTGCGGCATTGGTAACCGGATGCGCATCTGTGAATGTATCAATCAGTCGGTGAAGCATGATCCCCTGCTGAATATCGGCAGGATAGTCAAATTGTTTTTTCCCTTTTACAAAATCGCTGATCATATTTCCTGTGAGCACGCCAGGATCGTTGAAAGACAAGTATGCGTGCGCAAGAAAATTCATTGCTTAAAGATAGATTAAGTAATTAAAAGAAGTTTTCACTTACTTAACGTTTTTATTCAGCCAATTATTGATCTCTTCAAGGGCCGCGGGTGAAAATGTTTCCTCCAGCCGCTCATATTCTGGAACTGTACAGGTCTTGCAGGTCTGAAAAAGATGGTTTAAGCCCGGCAATTCCTTTACTGTATAAGTTTTGCTCTTGCTTTTTTTCAATGCAGATTCTATGCCGGCAAGATTGGACCTGGCAATCACCTGTATATCTTTTTCCCCATTCAATGCAAGCACTTTACAGTGAAGTGCTTCGAGGTAAGGAGTGGGATCAAAAGCAAGAAAATACCGGTACCATTTACCTTGCAGCTCTTTTACCAGGGTACTGGCTATCTTTTCATGGGTTTCAGCAGAGCTCAATCCTAATTCATTTAAAACAATGGTGTCGGTACTTTTTGCCCATTGATCAACCTGGTCTTTTACTTTGAGAATAGCAGCAGTGGAATCGTTTGTAGATAAAACGGTTTTACAAGCAGCTTTATACAGGGTGAGATAAGCATTTGTTGCACCTGGACTCACTCCTGCCTTACGTAGGATAGCCGCATTTTGCTCAGCCATAAGGCTGTCTATTTTAATACCCGGGCCTGCAAGCAGAATAATAAAATCAACGTCTTTACTGGAAGCCGCTACCATGGGAGCGATCATACCACCTTCACTGTGACCGATAAGCCCAGTCTTTTTCCTGTTCACTTCAGGCCTTGATAAAAGATACCGAAGGCTGGTGCGTGCGTCATCGGCAAAGTCGGCAGATGTTGCATTGCCAAATTGGCCAGAGCTTTTGCCAACACCACGGTCGTCTACACGCAGCACCACAAACCCATTCCTGGTTAAAGCATCTGCCAGCACAGCAAAGGGTTTATGTCCCATAATTTCTTCATCACGGTTTTGCGGTCCGCTGCCGGTTATCAGCAATACTGCAGGGAAAGGCCCTTTGCCTGGTGGAATGGTGATAGTAGCTCCATAATGCAGGCCAAGACTGGTATTGTCATATTCCACTTCTTCACTTTTATATGGGAAAGGCGGCTGCGGCTCCTGCGGGCGTTTTCTTACAACAGGGGCAGCTCCTGCCCTTTTTAATACCAGGGGTAGTTCTGCTCCTTGTTTGAAGGTCCCGTCCAGTGCGGAATCACCTACCAGCTTTGCTGTAAAAGAAGCATTCATCTGACGCATTTCAATGGTCAGCAATCCTGCTGCCACCCAGGTGGTATCACATTTCAAACCAAATGCAGACTGATCAGGGCTATCAGCTGTTGCAGTGAGCCCATTGTTGCCATTATCTTTTATATGAAAAACGATCTTCAATCCTCCGGCAACATTCAATGTACCCTGCCAGCTACCCTGGTAATTGGCCAGCGACTGAGCGGATGCTGCCAAACTGAAGATGAGCGATGCTATGGCGGATAAGAAGTATTTTATTTTCATAAGCTATTATTTCTTTTTTGTTTAACAAAAAGACGATAGGAATAAATGGCGGGGATAAGTGAAATGAGCAGTGTGGATGAGATGAATACAATGAATGATACGGTTTTGGGAAGCAGGAGGCAAACAACAGCAAGGAAAATACCTACGCCAAACCATAAGCGCCCTGCCAGTTGATGTGTTTTTTTCCAGTTCTCTTCATTTTCCAGGGTCCACGGAAGGCGCATGCCAACAAAATAATTCGGTTTGATATTATACATATAGTTACCGAGTATGGCGAATAACAATCCTATACAAGAGAAAATAAGGCCTGATTCAAACTTTATACTTCCTTTATAAGCACTGTAAAGAATAAGAAACTGGATAAGGGATAAAAAGATGATTATGGTGATGCCGATGCTGAAAGTACGGTCCTTGATATCTTTTGCATAGCGCTTCGGGTCAATACGGTGAAGATTGGCAAACAGGAAATACATGCCGATGCTCATGCCGGTAAGCAATAATGAAGAGATCCATAGCTCACTTTTATTGCCATACCGGTCAGGCTCTCCCTGGAGATTGAAATGAACGGCTACAGTTTCAGGAAGTTTATTCCAGATGATAGCCAGGTAAATTACCGGGGCGAATATGAATAGCCAGATAAGCTTTTTAAAGAATGCCTTCATATTATTTTCTTTTTAGTTTAAACTGCATGAACCATTTCATGATCTCGTCCACTACAGTAGTATTAAGCGAGTAATAGATATACTGGCCATCTTTTTCAGCGGTTACCAATTGAGCCTGCTTCAGTAAATCAAGGTGATGGGAAATGCTTGGCGCTGAAATATTAAACTGCTCCACTATTTCACCGGCAGTCATATCCCTTTCCTGCAACAATTCCAGTATTTTCCTGCGGGTAGGATCATTTAAAGCCTTAAAAACAGTGTTCATACAACAACCTATTCATTAAATATTTAGACAAATATCTAAATAATATCGTAAATCTCCAAGTTTTTCCTGTATCAATTGTGGTATTCGGGTTTACAAATGGTAGTAAAAAGGGATGTACGGTTAACGCGTGATAACAGCCTTTAACACTGTTTAACACAGTGTTCCATTAATCACAATTGGCTTGTGAGCAGCTGTAACCTGATCTACTTTTGCTACGTCTTAGTTACATATCACGGTTGAGAAAGCCGGATAAAAACTAAAAAGGAAAAAAACCAAACCACAAAAAATAAAAAAATTATGAAACGGATCATTCTTACACTGGCAATCGCAATCAGCAGTTTTGCAGTATTTGCCAACGACGTTAAAGTAAGCACAGCAGTATTGAACGCATTCAACAGCGAATTTGCTGATGCAAAAGATGTACAATGGGCAAGCGGCCAGGGCTACTATAAAGCTTCTTTCCAGTACAACGACCAGTATGTAACAGCTTTCTACGGCTTTGATGGCCAGACGCTGGGTGTTGCACGCAATATCAGCTCACTCGATCTGCCGATGAACCTGCAAACTTCTTTAAAGAAGGAATACTCAGGCCGCTGGATCACTGAACTGTTTGAGGTATCTAATGAAGAAGGCACTCATTACTACATTACACTTGAGCAGGCTGATTCAAAAGTTACCCTGAAATCAAGCAATGGCAGCAAATGGAGTGTTTACAAAAAAGCAACAAAAGCATAATATAAGCAGTTAGTTTTGGTGTGTGGTAAAAATAACCCCGTTCTCGCTTCCAGGAGACGGGGTTTTCTTTTGCTTAATGGCGTAGAGTATCGCAACTGGCGCAAAGGCTTTGCAAAGCATGCCACGTTATGCTCTTTGCGAAACCTTTGCGCCAGTTGCGATACTTGTAATCAATTTTAAAATGGCTCTGTTAATGAATGTTAGAAATTGTTAGAATCATTAACAAGCATCACCGCCAATCCCAATTTACTTTTTTACTCCTGTAACCCATTCTATTTTTGACACGTCTTAAATAACAAAAGCAATAATTAAAAAAACCATTAACCATTAAACCTTTTTATTTATGAAAAAGATTTTTTTAGCCGCAGCGTTTCTTACCGCAACAGTTATCTCAAGCTTTGCCAACCCCATTGAAAAAGCTGACCCCAAAGCAGAAGCAGTATTCAACAAGCAGTTTGCCGGTGCACAAAGCACTATTTGGTCTAAAACAGAAGAGGGCCTGCTTAAAGTAAACTTTGTATGGGGTGGCCACAGCACTGTAGTTTATTTCAATGATAAAGCTGAGATCGTTGGTTCCATACGCAACATGTTCTATGATCAACTGCCGCTCACAATCATCCGTTCAGTAGAGTCCAAATACCAGTCACCTGTAGTGATTGAAGTAAGAGAGGTTTCCAATGAAGAAGGCACTAAATATGCGCTTGTGTTGGAAGAAAAAACAAAGAGATACAATGTTCGCCTCAACAGCCTTGGAGAAATACTGAGCAGCGAAAAAGTAAAAAAATAATCCCTGATTGTTTATGTTCCTTGGTCTTTTGTTCATTGCCCTAATCAAAATTTACCTTATCCGGCTGATCATTCAGTACAGGCAAAACAATAAACCTGCCTACCGGCAGTCAGGTCCAACAGCATGAACAATTAACATTAGCATAATATGCCGGTCAGATACCCTGTTTGTTTAAGCAGGGTATTTTTATTTCATCAGTATATTTCTTGTTTTTATTTGCCTGTTGACCAGCCCTGTAAAAATTTGATTCAGACATGCAAGGAGATGAAAATTTTTACAGGGCTGGTTTATCAATACTGTATTTTTGCGGCTCATCCCGCATTGTCTCCGCTGTTGTGCGGATCTGAAGGCGGTCTAAAATCATATAACATGAACAAAGGACCTGTTTCAAAATTTATCCAGCACCATTACCGTCACTTTAATGCTGCTGCTTTGATGGATGCCGCCAAAGGTTATGAAACCCATTTGCTGGAAGGTGGTAAAATGCTTGTATCGCTCGCTGGCGCCATGAGCACTGCCGAACTGGGAATATCCCTGGCCGAAATGATCCGCCAGGATAAAGTGCATATCATCAGTTGCACCGGCGCTAACCTTGAAGAAGATGTAATGAACCTGGTAGCGCACACCCACTACAAAAGAGTGCCTAACTACCGCGACCTTACCCCGCAAGATGAATGGGACCTGCTGGAAAATCACTATAACCGCGTAACCGATACCTGCATTCCTGAAGAAGAAGCCTTCCGCCGCCTGCAAAAACACCTGGTAAGACAATGGAAGGAAGCAGAAGCAAAAGGAGAACGTTATTTTCCTCATGAATTCTTATATAAAACCGTATTAAGCGGAGAGCTTCGGCAGTATTATGAAATTGATCCTAAAGACAGTTGGATCATTGCCGCAGCAGAAAAGAACCTGCCTATCGTGGTGCCGGGCTGGGAAGACAGTACAACCGGGAACATTTTTGCCAGTTATGTCATCAAAGGTGAATTGAAAGCCAGTACTGTTAAAAGCGGTATTGAATACATGGTATGGCTGACTGATTGGTACCGCAACAATTCAGCCGGTAAGGGAGTTGGTTTCTTCCAGATCGGTGGTGGTATCGCCGGCGATTTCCCGATCTGCGTGGTGCCCATGATGTACCAGGACCTGGAATGGCATGATGTGCCTTTCTGGAGTTATTTCTGCCAGATCAGTGATTCTACTACTTCCTTTGGATCATATTCAGGAGCTGTGCCGAATGAAAAGATCACCTGGGGCAAGTTGGATATCAATACGCCGAAATATATTGTAGAGAGTGATGCTACGATCGTGGCGCCGTTGATATTTGCATGGTTGCTGGGTTGGTAAAAGCATATGAACATTTCAGCAGAACATAAAAAAAGCCATTCGAATTACCGAATGGCTTTTTTGTATCGTATAAACTGAAACGTATCAGTTATTAGAACCTTTAGGGTTTCTCCAGTTTCAGATCACGCTTCAGCATATCATTCCTGTTGGCCATTTCCCAGGCTGTATAGAACACCAGCTGTCCTCTTTTCGCCATCAGCTTATAGTTGATCTTATCAGGTGTATCGGTTGGCCTGTGATAATCGGCATGCACACCATTAAAGTAGAAAATGATAGGAACTCCTTTTTCTGCAAAATTGTAGTGGTCGCTGCGATAGTAAAAACGGTTCTTATCGTTCAGGTCGTTATACTTCCTGTCCAGTTTCATTTTTACTGTTTTATTTACCTGGTCAGTGATGGTAGCCAGGTCTGTGCTCAGTTTATCGTCGCCGATCACATACACATAGTTGGTAGAGTCTTTATCTTTCAGGTATTCTTCACCGATGCGGCCGATCATGTCAATGTTGAGATCAACTGTAGTTTTATCCAGCGGAAAAACCGGGTGGTTGGAATAATAATTAGAACCCCATAATCCTTTTTCTTCACCGCTTACAGTCATGAACACGATGGTTCTGCGTGGGCCTTTGCCCGCTGCTTTAGCTTTGGCAAATGCTTCTGCCAGTTCGAGAATACCGGTAGTGCCGCTGCCGTCGTCATCAGCACCATAATAAATAGTGCCATCGGGCCTTTTACCTACGTGATCGTAATGTGAGGTAAGGAATACATATTCATCTTTCTTATCTGTTCCCTCGATCATACCCAGTACGTTTGACGCGCTGGCTGTAAGAGTCGTTTTAATATAGCTCAGATCGATGTTTGCTTTATAGGTTTGTGAAGCGAGCGGGGAAGCCTTCATTTTTCCGAGAATGCCATCAACGCCCGTAATGCTGGCGGCAACACCTTCAGAGATACTGAATGTTTCAGGATAAATACCCGCTACATATTGGTTCAGCATGTAGCTGCCGGAAGCATTGAACGACTGGCGGGGGAAATTGCCGTAAACGATCAGCACAGCAGCAGCGCCTTTTTCCTGTGCGCGGGCTACACGTGAGAGAACGTTGGCAGGTGAATTGAAACCTGTGGCAGTAGGTTTGTAATCAGCCGGCATTCCATCGAGGAGCATTACCAGTTTTCCTCTTACGTTAAGGTCTTTGTAAGCATCCAGGCTTCCATCAACGATACCATAGCCAACAAAAACCACTTCAGAAAAACGGAGTTCGGTGGTATGGCTCATCGAGGGGATAGGCTGATAGTCTTTCGTGATATTAAACGCAGTTCCATTCACTTTTAAAGAAGAAGAGGTCATGGAATCCTTATAAAGCGGATAGTTTTGGCGGTAGCTACCGTTGTTGCCTGGCAGCAGGCCCAGGGATTTGAAATGATTTTCAATATAGTCAGCAGCCTTTTCCAGGCCGGGTGAAGGAGTATCGCGTCCTTCCATTTCTTTGCTGGCGATGGTATAAAGATGGCGCTGCATGTCTTCAGCGGTGATGGTGGCGGCAAAATAAGCCGGACTGTTTTTCTTTTGTGCCGAGGCAAAAAGGCACAGCCCCAGGGACACCGGGAGCAGAAGTTTTCTCATAATTGTAATTGTATGTTTTTTAATAGAAATAGAATAGTGTTCAAACTTAAGCGAAAAACCGGGAGTTAGGAGAAGGTTTTGATAAATGGTTAGATAGAGGTTTGTTGCTCGTTGTTCGGGCAACTGGCAACGGTCAACAAGCAGTACTGCTTATGAACAGGCAATTTTTGCTACCCTGTTGGCATGCCGGCCGCCTTCAAATACCGTGGTAATGAAAGTGCTGACCATTTTTTCTGCATCGCCTTCGCGTACAAAGCGGGCGGGGATGCAAAGTACATTGGCGTCATTGTGCTGGCGTACCAGTTTCGCGATCTCATCACCCCAGCAGATGCCGGCGCGGATATGCTGATGTTTATTGGCTGTAATGGCCACGCCATTCGCACTGCCGCAAAGCAGGATGCCGAATGCATAATCACCGCTTTCCACCGCTTCTGCCACCGGGTGGGCAAAATCAGGATAGTCAACAGAATCTTTGGAATAGGTGCCGAAATCTTTGTAAGTAAGCCCTTTCCCTTCCAGGAAAGAGATCAGTTGCTCTTTGTAATCAAAGCCGGCATGATCGCTGCCGATAGCGATTGGTTTGCTGAGATCGAATGAAGAATTCATATAAAACAATTCAGGGTCGTTAACCGGAACAGGGAGTAGCCCCTGCCCAATGGTGTAAAATTAAGAAACTTCATTAACTCCTTCTCCTGAACTGTTATCAGCTCCATTCTTCTTTATCCTTTAGCTCCTGTTTTTTATTGACGCGGGAAGCCACAACGATGCTGGCTTCAAACAGCAGGTAGAGAGGAATAGTTACGATCGTAAGACTGAAAGGATCTGTGGAAGGGGTAATGATAGCGGCCGCAATAATGATGATCACAAAAGCATGGCGGCGGTATTTCCGCAGGAACGCACCTGTTACCATTCCAATTTTGGCGAGTACCATTACCAAAAGAGGCATTTGAAATAATACACCAATTCCGACGGTGGTATAAATAAGATTTTCCAGGTAGTCGGAAAACGTGGGCATGATCTTGATCTGTGCGCTGAGCTTGTAGTTGAAATAGAAGTTCACCATGAAAGGCGTCAGAATGAAGTAGCCAAATGCTACGCCCAGGAAGAACAGCATGGAAACCCAGAAAATAACACCTCTTGTATTTTTTTTCTCTTTAACAGAAAGGGCGGGTTTCACGAAACGCCAGAACTCCCAGAATACATAGGGGAAGGCTATAATGAAACCACCGATAAAAGCCACAGTAAAGGATGCTATGAACTGGCCGGTCATAGTGGTTTCCAGGAACTCAGCTTTTACCTGCGTAAAGCAAATGGCATCTCCCAGGCCCAGGCTTCTTCCCAGCTTGCACAGCCATTGGGAAGAAATAAAATCAGGCTTTGTAGGGCCAAACAGTACTGTATCAACGATAAAATCAGAATAGATAAATACGACGATGGCACAGATCAGAATAGCGATCACCGAACGGATAAGGTGCCAGCGAAGCTCCTCCAGATGATCAATAAACGACATTTCGGAGGTCGCATCCTTTTTCCTTCGGTTAAAAAAATCCAGTAGAGCCATCGGGGTTTTAATAAAGTGGGGGCAAAGATAAGGGGCGACGGGGGATTATCGAATGCAGGCGTCCTATTTCAATCTCTTTAACTTAACCGTCTCAATCCTTGTATCGCTCACACTGAGCACATCAAATTCATAATCATCGATAATGATACGGTCCTTTTGCCGGGGGATCGTTTCATGATAATTAATAATGTAACCGGAGAGGGTCTCTGAATCGTTTTCAGGGAATTTAAACCCGTATTTTTCTTCGAGATAGTCCAGTTCCAGCCGGCCGGAAAAGATATATTCATTTTCCGCCAGTTGTTTTTCCACGAATTTCTCGGTATCGTATTCATCCTGTATCTCGCCGAAAAGCTCTTCCAGCACGTCTTCCATGGTGATAATGCCTGCAGTGCCACCAAACTCATCCACTACCCAGGCAATGCTTTTCCTTTCCTTGCTGAACTTACCGATCAGGTCGGCAGCGCTCATGCTGGCAGGCACGGCCGGGATCGGTAATAAAATAGACCGTATATCGGCGGGCTGCTTGAACAGATCGAGCTGGTGCACATACCCGATGATATGATCGATATTATTGTCAAACACGACAAGCTTGCTCAGCTTGGTTTCTACAAATTTTTGCTGCACCTCCTGCACTGAAGCAGTGCTGTCAATACCCACGATTTCCTTTCTTGGCACGAGGCATTGCCTGATCTTTACCTTTGGGAACTCCTGTGCATTCTCGAGCAGTTGGGTATTATGGTCCTGCCGCTCCTCATTCTGCGATTGATGAAAAAGATTTTTCAGTTCTGAATGGCTTAACGGCTCCTTATGTTTATCAATACGCACATTGAAAACATATTTCAGCAACCATTCAGACAGGCTGATAAAAGCTTCTGCAATGGGTGAAAATATCTGGTAAAAAAAATCGGTGACAAGGGCCAGGCGGCTTAGCAGGCTATTGCTGCGGGCCCGGAAAATGGCGCGGGGTAAGAATTCTGCAAAGATCAGCACCATCAGGGTGGCAACGGCTATTTCCACGATAATGCGCACCAGATCGTTCACATGCATATAATCCCAGATCGGTTTCAGTACAGCACTGAACACCAATCCAAAAAATACCAGGAAAAGAGTGAAGCCGATCAGCGTGGTGCCGATAAAGCTGGCAGGGGCGTCAATGAATTTCGCCAACAGGTGGCCGGAAGTGCCGCCCTGTTTTTTCCGCAATTCAATGTTGAGGCGGTTGGCACTATAATAAGCCATCTCTATCCCTGCAAAGAAACCCATGAGAATGAGGGTGATAATGAACCAGATTATTTTGTTCCATTCTGCCATATCATAAAGATAATAAAGCAAAAGGAAATGGTATGTTCGATGGCTGATGTTCGAATCCTACAATCCCAAAAACTCCCTCACAATCTCATCCGCTTCAGCACAGGCTTTTTCCAGGTTGTCGTTGATAATATTTTTGTTGAAATGATCTTTGAAGGAGATCTCGTAAGAAGCTTTATTGACACGGGCCTGCAGCGATTCGGCCGTTTCAGTGCCACGGGATTCCAGGCGGCGTTTCAATTCTGCCACGGATGGCGGCTCGATAAAAATAGTAAGTGATGTATCAGGATATTGCTGTTGCACATGGATAGCACCTTTTACATCTATATCAAGCAAAGGACATTGGTGATTGTCCCAGATGCGCTGCAATTCAGCCTTCAATGTGCCATAATACTTCCCTTCATACACCATTTCCCATTCTACAAATTCGCCTTGCTGGATTTTTTGTTTGAAGTCTTCCGCCGTAAGAAAATAATAATCCACTCCATCTGTTTCATAATCCCGTTTGCTGCGGGTGGCTGCTGAGATGGAAAAAGCCAGCTGGGGATATTTATTCAGCAAATACCGGGTGATGGATGTTTTGCCGGCGCCTGAAGGGGCAGTAATGATGATGATCTTGTTTTGGAAAGAAGACATCTGCAAAGAAAGTAAAACTCAATATCCACTCCAAAAAAAGCCTCGGCCCTATTTAGGGGCCTGCATATAGTTGATGATGATCACGAGGTCTTCCCTGCCTGTTTGTTTTAATCCATGAGAGCTGCCTGGCCTGGTGAGTATGGCATCACCGGCCTGCACTTCAAATGTTTTTCCATTCATTTCCATCTGACCATGTCCGCTCAGTATATAATAGATCTCATCTTCTTTCTGAAGATGATAACCGATAGCTGAGCCGGGATGCAATACCCTTTTGCGGAAAGCGAGTTTGAAGCCCGGAGCCGTTGAAAAGAAATTATAAGCTGTTGTGTTGCCGCCTCCATCATGAGGGCCAGGTTGGGAAGCGGCAATTTCTTTTTCGTGCTCAAGAATATAACCGGCCTGTTGGTTGTTTCGTCCCATTACCTGCGAGGCCAATAGTCCTGTCGCAAAAAAAATGATGGCAATAGCAATGTATCTGATCATATTAAAGCTGTTTAAGCATCGATGCGTTTGATGTCTGCTCCCAGTTTTCGCAGCCGCTCGTCAATGTACTGGTAGCCGCGATCAATTTGTTCGATGTTCTGGATAATGCTTTTTCCTTCTGCGCTGAGGGCGGCGATAAGCAGGGATACGCCTGCACGGATATCGGGGCTGCTCATGGTGATGCCGCGTAATTGCTGTTCACGCTCCAGGCCGATCACCACTGCACGGTGAGGGTCGCAGAGAATGATCTGTGCGCCCATGTCGATCAGTTTGTCGACAAAGAACAGGCGGCTTTCAAACATTTTCTGGTGAATAAGCACACTGCCTTTGGCCTGTATGGCTGTTACGAGAACGATGCTCAGCAGGTCGGGTGTAAAGCCGGGCCAGGGATGATCGTATATAGTAAGTACGCCGCCATCGAGGTAGCGTTGCACTTCATATAATTCCTGTGAAGGGATATGAATATCGTCGCCAATGAAATTGAGCTGGATGCCCAGTTGGCGGAATTTTTCGGGGATAATGCCCAGGCTTTCGATGCCTGCATCTTTAATGGTGATATCGCTTTGCGTCATGGCGGCAAGCCCGATAAAGGAACCCACTTCGATCATATCCGGCAGCATACGGTGTTCAGTGCCACCGAGATAGGAAACCCCTTCGATGGTGAGCAGGTTGCTGCCAATGCCGCTGATCTTTGCGCCCATCCGGTTGAGCATTTTGCAAAGCTGCTGCAGGTAAGGTTCGCAGGCAGCGTTATAAATGGTGGTGGTGCCATTGGCCATAACGGCGGCCATGATGATGTTGGCCGTGCCTGTAACGGAAGGCTCGTCCAGCAGCATGTTCATTCCGCTGAGATTGGGGGCTGAGAGGTGGAAAAAGCCATCTTCTGCATGATACCGGAAATCGGCGCCGAGTTTTTCAAAGCCGATAATATGGGTGTCCAGTCTCCGGCGGCCGATCTTATCGCCACCTGGCTTGGGAATAAAGGCTTTTCTGAAGCGGGAGAGCATTGGGCCGGCCAGCATAACGGAGCCCCTTAAACGGCCGCTTTTCTTCTTATAGGCGTCACTGTGGAGGTAATCTATATTCACATCATCTGCCTGGAAGATGCAGGTGTCGCGGGTCGGTCTTTCCAGCTTTACGTTCATTTCCTGCAACAGCTCTATCAGCAGGTTCACATCAAGGATGTCCGGAATATTGGTGACCGTTACTTTTTCGGGTGTAAGCAATACGGCGCTGATGATCTGCAGGGCTTCATTTTTGGCACCCTGGGGAATGATCTCGCCCTGCAATTTTTTTCCACCTCTTACTTCAAAAGAATGCATGGGTTATTAATAATAAGAGATCAAAAATAAATGATCAGCCCGCAAAAAACCGCAGGGAGGGTATGTCAACTTAAAATAAAGGGGATCAGTATCTTTTTTTCTTGAAATTTCCACCGCCACCGCCCCGGTTATCGCGGTTGTCATTTCTTCTTTGTCCGCCACCGTTGTTGCTGCCGCCGTTACGGTGCTGGAATTTGCCTCTTTGCTTACCGTAGCTGCCTCTTTCCCTTTCACGGTTTTCCTGCGGTCTGAAGGCTTTTACGTAAGGGGTGTTGGTGAAAGTGAGCTGTCCGCTGGTGATGCCGGTAAGTTCGCTCTGGATGGCATCATCATGCACCATTTCTTTATGCCAGTTGCTATAAGCCAGTTTCATATAGTAAGCGATCGCATTGGCAAATCCTGCGCGTTTATCGGAATCTTCTTCGCTCAATGCTTTCTTGATCACCAGCTCCAGGTTTTTACCCAGGTGGGAATGGCGTGGGTACCTTTTGGGATAAGGCAGGGGTTGGGGTTTTTCGGCAAGGGACTCACGGGTAGGGATGGGATAGGGGGATTTCACATCCAATTTAAAATCAGAGATTAAGAACAGGTGATCCCAGAGTTTATGCCGAAAATCTTCCACGTTTTTCAGGTGGGGGTTTAAAAACCCCATCAGTTCGATCACTGCATAGGCATTGCGCTGGCGGCGTTCCGGATCTTCGATGCTGAGCAGGTGTTCAATCATTTTCTGCACATGGCGGCCGTATTCTCTCATGACCAGGCCATTTCTCGTTGTATTATATTCCATAAAATAGATAAGAGGGGAACAAAAGTAAAAAGTGGAAATTAATGTAAAGGTACGGGTCAATGATAGAAAAATCCTGTCTAAAATGCAAATTTTGGCGAAACCTGTAGGATTGCTCACGAAAGAGTTAGAAATAAGTTTAAGAACCGCCTGCTCTTGCAGGGAACTAAAAATTGGATGATTAGCCTGATCCCCCACCAAGACAACGAAGACCACAAAGAAAATTTTATAGTCATACCAGTGGTATGGCAACTACTGAATTATAAATAATTGACAAGTAAAAGAAATTTTCTTTGTGGTCTTCGTTGTCTTGGCGGGGGATCAGGGGAGATCCTTCATAACAGGACATAAAGAAAGGGGCCCCGAACCAAGGCCCCTTTTACAAGCCACCATCCTCTTCCACCTAAGAGGTCATTTAATTAAAAGTTGATGTACGCCGGAAACCTGGGTCTTCTTATTCGTTAATCTCATCCAATACACACCGCTTTTAAGCGTCGTTACCTGCACATAAGAAGAACCACTTACTACAAGATCCTTACTCACAATTGCCTGTCCCTGCGTATTATAAATCTGCAACGCAAATTGTTCCTCCGAAACATTATCAAATTTGATACCAACTATGCCATTTGATGGATTTGGAAAGACAGAAAATTTTATTTTATCGGAACTTTCCAATTCCAGCCTACGGGTTACGCTGTATCTCACATACCCGTTGGCATACACTTGCTTTACCCGGAAATAATATGCACCACTCTCACCATGTAAAGCTGAGAAATTCATTTTATAATTTCCAATATTGTTGTCATTTTTTTGTAAAATACCAATGCTGGTGTAGTTGTAAGCATTTCTACTTACCTCGGCTTCATAATAATAACTTTCACCCGGATCATCAGTGCCATTCCATTTCAGCTCTGCTGCATCAGATGTGATTTTTTTTACATCAAATGAATAGATATTCAGCGGAAGCACGGTTGCAGGACAATAGCAGAATTCTATTCTATAATGAATGGAACCTGCTGCGTCTATTCCACCAAACCAGTTGCCTGTGTTGGAGATCTGTGAGCTTCCACTGGCTGTATAATTATAAGCCAGGGAATCACCCGGAGGTCCATAAAACTGTGAGAGATCTGATAAGTCGGTTATAGTAACACTTTTCGTTGTGTTAAAAATATCTTCCGGCCCAACACCGATATAATCCGGCCCTGAATTCATTACTCCATCTTTTGGAGCCAGATTATACGGCCCGAATGTTTTGGTTTCATCATTAGATAATGGAGAGTTCAGTCCGGGTCCACTGATAATGTCTTCCCTTGTAAACTTAACTCCGGCAGTATTGGGGGCGTTATCCCTGTTTTCAAAATACATGAAGTTTAATACAGATGAAATGGTCATGGTTAATTTAGCGCATGTAACCATACCTGTCTGTGGATCAAACTTGGGGAATTTAATAACTGAGCTGTGGTTACCGTCAGTAAAAGAAATGGTGGTGTCAAAAGCTACTCCACTTGGCACATACCCGCCGGGGCATTGACCAAAACCGCTTCTATACATAACACATAACATAAACAACAGTAAAGGGAATTGAATACGGTAGGTGTAAAAATGCTTCATAGGTTACCGGATTAGGTTTTCATAGTACTTTTCCTCTAGTCCTCAATGAATAAAGGTACCTTTCTCCGTTTCCGCCTGCAATTGTAATACTGCTCTTTTTTCTTCACAGTAATAAACGAATATCCACAGAAAAAATGCCTGCTGAAAATTCAAGCGCCAAAATGTAATCACGCTCGTAAAATCCCCTTTTGGTAACCGTGTATTTTCCACCGGACCGGATGCATTTTCTGAACTCGTTGAACAGCGCAGTTTTACGGATCAGGATTGATTTTCGGATAACAACCCCGCACGCTTTAACTTTGCCCTCCACCATGAAAATAGCCGTTAATACAAGATTTTTATTATACGAAAACCTGGAAGGGTACGGCCATTTTTTACGGGAAATGGTGAGCCGGCTCGCAAAGGGCCATCCTGAGCATCAGTTCATTTTTATTTTTGACCGGCCCTTTCACCAGGAATTCATCAGCTCAGCCAATATTACAGCAGTAGTGGCCGGGCCGCCTGCACGTCATCCTTTGCTATGGAAATGGTGGTATGATGTAAGAGTTCCAGCCCTGCTTAAAAAATACAAAGCAGATGTATTTCTTTCCTGCGACGGGTTTTGTTCACTTACTACCAAAGTGCCGCAATGCCTGGTAGTGCATGACCTTGCTTTTCTGCATCACCCCACATTTATAAAAAAATCACACCTGCTTTTTTATAAGCGCTATACGCCAAAGTTCCTGAGGAAAGCTGCATCGCTTGTTACTGTATCACAGTTTTCCAAAAAAGATCTCATCGATGCATACAAGATTGATGCGGACAAAATTGATGTGGTCTATAATGCTGCAAGAGAAATATTCAAACCGCTTCACTGGCAAACACAGCAAACAACACGTGATGAATTTACGCAAGGAAAGAACTACTTTATTTATGCAGGCTCTATTCACCCCCGTAAAAATCTGACCGCACTGCTGAAAGCATTTTCCATTTTCAAAAAAAGACAGAAAAGTGATTGGAAACTGGTGATAGCCGGAAGAGCCGCCTGGCATAGCAAGGCTTTTATGGAAAGCCTTGCAAGCTATAAATACCGCGACGACCTGGTAGTGACCGGCTATGTGGATGAGGCAACACTTTCAAAACTGGTAGGATCTGCTTATGCCCTGGTATACCCCTCGTTGTTTGAAGGCTTTGGTATGCCGGTGCTGGAAGCTATGCAGGCAGGCGTCCCCGCCATCACTTCTGTTAATTCCCCCATGCAGGAAATTGCCAGCGATGCCGCTTTATATGCCGACCCGGCGAGCTATCACGATATTGCTGAAAAGATGATGTTATTGTATAAAGACGAAACCCTGCATGCACAGCTGGTGGAGAAGGGGCTGAATACGGCACAGGCTTATAACTGGGACAAATCTGCACAACTGTTATGGCAGAGCATCGAAAAGGCTGCCGGGTGAACTGATTTAATTAACTTTGCTCCCTTCAATTCAAGACAATTATGCCTTTATCAAGTATTATTATTGATGTAAGTACCGATGAGAACAGAGTACCCGATGGTATCAGCTGGAAGGCCACTGATTCCAATATGGAAAATGCACAAAAAGCCAAAGCCATGATGCTGTCTTTCTGGGATGGCGCGGAGAAAACTGCTCTGCGGATCGATCTCTGGACAAAAGATATGATGGTGGATGAAATGGCCGATTTTTTCTATCAGACCATGATGACGATGGCAGATACCTATGGACGCGCTACCAATCATAAAGAAATGGTAGGAGAAATGAAACAATTTGCACAGGACTTCTACCAGAAATTCAGGGAAAAACAACTAAAAGAAAACAAAGCATAAGGAAACCTTAAACCCGAAATCACAAACAATAAACGTCCTGATATATGAGTTTAGAGCAAAAGATCATGACAGAACTGAAGGCTGCAATGCTGGCAAAAAATGAAAGCGCCCTGCGTAGCCTTCGTGCGATAAAAGCAGCCATATTACTGGCAAAAACTTCAGAAGGTGCAGGAGGTGAATTAAAAGAAGAAGATGAAACAAAGCTGTTGCAGAAACTGGTGAAGCAACGCCGCGATTCACTGGAAATATTCCAGCAACAGAACCGTGCAGACCTGGCGCAGAAAGAACAGGAAGAGTTGGACGTGATTGAAAAATTTCTGCCAAAGCAAATGACACCTGAAGAACTGAAAGAGGCTGTCGCCAGTATTATTGCAGCTACCGGAGCCAGCTCGCCGGCAGATATGGGTAAAGTGATGGGAGCCGCTACAAAGCAACTGGCCGGTAAAGCAGATGGTAAAGCTATTTCCACCCTGGTGAAGGAGTTGCTGGCAAAATAGTCTGATTAAAGACTCTCACATATTATGTTACTTGATGTCATTTTCGCCATCCTGCTTGTCTTCGCCGTTATCAAAGGATTTCAGCGTGGTTTGATCGTAGGGGTGTTTTCATTCGTTGCAGTTATTGTAGGCCTGGCGGCTGCTATCAAGCTCTCAGCTGTGGTAGCCGGTTATCTTGGCGAAACAGTGAATGTATCAAAGCAATGGTTACCTTTTCTGTCTTTCCTGCTGGTATTTATTGTAGTGGTATTATTGATACGCCTTGGAGCCAACCTGTTGCAGGCATCGGTTGAAGCAGTGATGCTGGGTTGGGCCAACCGGCTTGGAGGTATTTTATTTTATGTAGCCATCTATACGATCGTATACAGCATTATCCTGTTCTATGCAATTCAATTAAAATTGTTGCAACCGGAAACAGCGGAAAATTCAACAGTGTACTCTGTGATCGCTCCGTGGGGGCCGGGCATCATGGATGCGATCGGGGCAGTGATCCCCTTCTTCAAGAATATGTTCATTGAACTGGAAAACTTCTTTGAATCAGGCGCACAGCATATACAGCAGCAGACCCCTGCATGATGCTAAAACCTGCAGCAGGTATTGGCGGACACGCTAATAATGTCTATTTTTGAATAGTCTACCATATTGGTGGACAATAAAACCTCTGCAGATGAAACTCAATTATCTCGGTTTTGCCATTCCTCTTTTCCTGTTTTTTATTGCGCTTGAATACCTGTATTCAAAACGGAAAGGAAAGAATTTTTTTCAGTATGCAGAATCTGTTGCCAATCTCAATGTGGGCATTGCCGAGCGCCTGCTCGATCTTTTTACTACCAGTCTTTTCTTTGGCGTATTTGTATACATCCATGAACACTTTGCCCTGTTTGATATAAAAGCAGGATGGCTTACCTGGGTATTGCTTTTTCTTGCCACAGATCTTGTATGGTACTGGTATCACCGGCTGGCGCATGAGATCAATGCGTTTTGGGCAGTGCATGTGGTGCATCACCAGAGTGAAGACTTTAATTATACGGTATCTGCAAGGATCACCGTATTCCAGGCTGTGGTGCGTTGCGCGTTCTGGGCAGTTTTGCCTTTGATCGGGTTTCCGCCATTGATGATCTCCCTGTTCCTGTTGGTGCATGGCCTGTATCCTTTTTTCATTCACACACAGGCATTGGGCAAATGGGGGTGGTTGGAGAAAATACTGGTCACACCTACGCATCATGGCATACACCATGCATCGAACCCTGAATACCTGGATAAGAATTATGGTGATGTGCTGATCATTTGGGACAAACTTTTCGGCACTTTCGCCAAAGAGCGTAAAGATGTGGAGATCGTGTACGGACTTACCAAGCCTTTGAACAGCCATAGTTTTTTATGGCAGCATTTTCATTTCGTGCTGGAAGTGTTCATGAATTTCAGATATGCAAAAGGATTTAGAGCCAAATGGAAGATATTGTTTGGCAAACCGGATGACCTTGATCCGCGCTACCGTTCAATACTGGAAAGAAAATTATTGAATGTTCATTCGCAGCACCGTCCGGCAACCCTGGCCATACGGCAGTATGTAACAGCGCAAACTATTTTTTCGTTGGGATTATTGTTCGTGGTGTTGCTGTTTGAACATTACCTGGGTGCAATGCAGTTATTTTTATTGTCAGCATTTATTATTATTAGTCTTATCAACAGTGGGGCGATCCTTGACCAGCGGAGATGGATTTTTTACCTGGAATACAGCCGTCTTTTGCTGGTAATGGTAGCGATCGGGGTTTTCTATCCTAATAGCTGGACTTTTGTCGGCATTGCAACGGCTTTGTTGCTGATGACCTGGTACTTTCGTCCTATCCGGCGCTACTATTTCAGAATTTTATATGCGTAATAAGGGCAATCTCCGGAGGTTAATAATGGATTCTGTTTCTGAGTGTGCATCAGTCTGTTATCTTTGCATCAAGAAGCAAAGTCTTAGGCGCTTGGGCTGGTTATATGCTGCAAAACGATTATTTTAGCAAAAATTAACAGAACAGCGGAAATGAGTTACGAGATAAAACAGGATAATAAGTTCAGGTTTATTGAAGAAGGCGAAGGCGAACCGCTGGTATTGCTGCATGGATTGTTTGGTGCCATGAGTAATTTTGAAAAGCTGATTGATTATTTCAAGCAGTATAACAAAGTGGTGGTACCCATCCTTCCTTTGCTGGATATGGATATCCTCCATACGTCTGTAGGCGGGCTTGCTAAATTCGTTCATAAGTTTATCGAATCAAGAGGATATAAAAATGTTCATCTGCTTGGCAATTCACTGGGCGGGCATGTAGGCCTGGTATATGTATTGAAGAGCCAGCCTGATTGCATTAAATCCATTATTCTTACCGGGAGTTCAGGTCTTTTTGAGAATGGGATGGGTGATTCTTATCCCAAAAGAGGGGACTATGAATATATCCGGAAAAAGACTGAGCTGACATTTTACGATCCAAAAATGGCAACCACGGAATTGGTGGACGAGGTTTTTGCCATCACCAATAACCGCTTGAAAGTCATCAAGATCATTGCCCTTGCCAAAAGTGCTATCCGGAATAACCTCGGCGAGGAACTCAATCAAATTAAACTTCCTACATTATTGATCTGGGGAAATAATGATACGATCACCCCCCCATTTGTGGCAAGGGAGTTTAATAAACTGATCCCCAACAGTGAACTCTATTTTATCGACAAGTGTGGTCATGCACCCATGATGGAGGTCCCCGACGAATTCAATGTGATCCTTCACAAATTTTTGAAAAAACTCAATGAGCCTGCAACAGTTAGCTGATCATTGAGGTCTTTGTAAAAAAATAAGGAGCCGCTATCCATGTTGACCGGAGAATTACGATCTCAAAATCTGCCCTATTTGCATCTGCAAGACAAGGTGTACCAGGCCCTTCAATTGATGAACGACAACCAGGTAACACATTTGCCGATCGTGGATGGGGAAAAATATGCAGGCATTATCAGTGAAGATGACCTGCTCCAGGTTGACAATGACCATACCACGCTGGACCTTCTGCAGCAATCCTTTGGCAACTCTTCTGTAAAAAGCAGCGAACATTTTTTAAAAGCCATTCAGCTTGCCGCCGAAAACGGTCTGAGCGTAGTGCCTATTATTAATGAGGAGAATGACCTGGTGGGCGCGGTTTCTTATAATGACCTGTTGAAGAATGCATCAGAATTCATGAGCCTGAAAGAGCCCGGTGGACTGATCGTACTGGAAATGGAAAGCAACCAGTATTCTTTCAATGAGATCAGCAAACTGGTGGAAACAAATGATGCGCAAATTACCCAGCTAAACACTTCCAATGATGCGGAAACGGGTATGATGCAGGTGACCATCCGGATCAATAAACCCGAAGTGTCAGCTATTGTGGCCACTTTTCAAAGACATGAGTACAATGTAAAATACTATTTTGGAGAGGAATTATATGCTAATGAGCTGCGGAATAACTATGATAATCTGATGAACTACCTCAAGATCTGATGTTTTTTGGCCTTTGTTTAGCACTTGTACAAAAATCCGGTTAATTTAGATCATTCTCGTAGTTCTGGCAGATGCAGTGTACCGTAAAATATTGCTTATGGCTTTTATTAGTGCTCGTCGGCTTTCAGCACCTGCTTGCGCAGGAAGGTGGAGGGCCGGAAGGAAAGCCTAAGAAAGAAAAAGAGAAACAGGAAAAGAACCTCACTGCTGAAGAATATGTAGTGCCTGCCGGCGAATCTCCTTTTATCGTCCGAAATATTGTTATCGTAGGCAACCGGAAAACACATCCCAGTATCATCCTTCGCGAACTCTCTTTTAAATCCGGCGATGCTTTTCTTTTACAGGACCTCGTAAAAAAATTTGAACTGGCCCGCCAGCAACTCATGAACCTGGCTTTGTTTCATGAAGTAATTGTTGCACTCAAAAGTTTTGATGGCTACAACGTGGATGTGCTGGTGCAGGTGAGAGAACGATGGTATTTATTTCCTTTGCCCTATTTCCGTCCGGTCGACCGCAATCTTAACCAATGGATCGTAGAGCAGAAAGCCAGTCTCAACCGCGTGGATTATGGGTTGAAGCTGCTTTATAATAACGCTACAGGCCGTAATGACAAACTTCGCTTTACCGTAGTAAGCGGTTATTCCCGCCAGTTATTATTGAACTACGACCGGCCCTACATTGATAAGGGTATGAAATGGGGCTTAAGTTTTGGCGTTTCACTGGGCAGGAACCGCGAAATGAATTATAATACTGTTGATGATAAACAGGTGTTCTTAAAAGACGAAAGCTATCTCCGGAATTTTGCCCGCGGCTATGTTGAAGTGTCTTACCGGAAAGCCATTCGCACGCGACACCGCCTTGGCCTTTCTTATGGTATGGAAGAAGTGGCTGATACCATTGTAAAACTGAATCCCAATTATTTCCCAGGAGGAAGAAACCGCATCGTTTTCCCTGAATTATATTATTACTTCAACTACTTCAATCTTGATTATATACCCTACCCAACCAAAGGATATGCAGGTGAAGTGGCTTTCAGCAAAAAAGGGATCTTCAGCTCCTTCAATTCCTGGCAACTGGGTTTGAAAGGGTCAGCCAACTGGCCCCTGGGCAAAAAATCATTCTTCAGCATGAATGCTTTTGGCACCGTCAAGCTTCCTTTCAAACAACCCTACTATAACCGCCGCCTGCTGGGCTATTCCGATATCTTCATGCAGGGCTATGAATATTATGTAGTGGATGGAGTAGCCGGAGGCTATTTAAAAGCATCCCTAACGAAACGCCTGCTAAACTTTAATTTCAATTTCAAAGGCACCAAAAAAGTAGCACCGCTCCGTATCCCTGTCAATATTTATGGCAGGATCTATGGCAACACCGGCTATATTTATGATCCAAACCCCGGCGAAAACTTCCTGGGCAACAGGATGCTATTCTCTTCCGGCATCGGCATCGACATTGTAACGATCTATGATTTTGTGTTTAAATTGGATTGGTCATTCAATCAGTTAGGGCAAAATGCCTTATACTTCCATCGCCGCAGCATCTTCTGACACAAATGTTGCGAATGGTACGTTTAAGAATGAAAATATCTGGTTAAAGCCGCTAATGAAGCGAATAGTGTCCTAAGAATAAAGCAATGCAAGGGTATGAGAAGTGTATCTTAATTATGATTAAATTGACCTGTAGTTAGGGTTCGAGTAAATTCGCGTTAATTCGTGCCTATTTTAAAAAACACCCTTCAATCAGGTTTTCATTCGCGTAATTAGTATATATAATGAGAGCAGCAATCTACAGCCGGGTACTGGATGAAGACCAAAAAGAAAATGTTCAGCTTTTTTTTGATGAGCTGACGAGGCAAAAGATAGACCCGGTTATTTTTCAGCATTATTTTGATCAGATAAAGGATGTTATCAATCTTCCGCCGGATACAACTACCTTTTCTTTGTCGGAGCATCTTACAAAGAATGTAGAATTTATCATTAGTCTTGGTGGAGATGGAACTTTGCTTGATACGGTGACCCTGGTAAGGGATAAGCCTATTTCTATTATGGGGATTAACTTTGGCCGGTTGGGTTTCCTGGCGGGGATTGGGCAGGATGAGATAAAAACAGCTGTGCAGGCAATAGCCAAGCGTGGTTTTATTATTGATAAAAGGACGCTGATCCATCTGGATGCGGATCTTCCCCTGTTTGGCAGTGTGCCTTATGGGTTGAATGAATTTGCCATTCATAAGCGGGATACGGCTGCCATGATCAAGATACACACTTATCTTAATGGTGAATTTCTTAATACTTATTGGGCAGATGGTCTTATCGTAGCCACACCAACCGGTTCAACCGGTTATTCCCTCAGTTGCGGTGGGCCTGTGGTCTTCCCGGATTCAGGCAGTTTTGTGATCACGCCGGTAGCGCCTCATAACCTGAATGTCCGTCCTATCATTGTACCGGACAATAATGTGATTTCCTTTGAAGTAGAAAGCCGCTCAGAAAATATAATATGTGCCCTCGACTCGCGCAGGGAAATCGTTGGAAAGAATGTTTCCCTGGCTGTGAGAAAAGAAAGTTTCTCCATCAACCTGTTACGCCTGGGTGAAAATAACTTCCTGCAAACGCTCCAGAACAAGCTTACCTGGGGGCTCGACAAGAGAAATTAATCCTGTGCAGGATAAAAGAAAATGTTTATTTTTCCGTTCTCTTTTAGCCCCAATTCTAGGAAAACCCCCAGACAGAGCCAGGACACGCAATATGATAGATGATTTAATCACTGCCGGACTGTGCCGCTGTAGTAAAACTATTCTGAACATTATTTATCCGGACATGTTGAAAAAGCTCTCATTATTAGTATTCCTGGCCCTAGGTATCTTCTTGTTACCCACCCGGGTACATGCACAGGATGCCATTGTTCAGGAAGGTGAATTTGGCATCGGCCTCGGAGCAGGCCACTACTTCGGCGATCTGAATACCCGGGCTTCCCTGAACCGCCCCAAAATGGCGGCCACCGTTTTTTTCCGTAAAAATTTCAATAACTATATAGCAGCCCGTATCGGTGCCTCTTTTGCCCGGCTGGGTTATGCTGACAAGTACAATACCAAGAATGAATATATGTATCGCCGCAATCTCAGCTTTAATACCAATGTATGGGAGCTGTCGCTACAGGGCGATTTTAACTTCTTCCGCTTTATGCCCGGAGAACCTGAATACCGCTTCACTCCTTATGTAACCCTTGGCGTAGGCGTGTTCAGCTACGATCCTTTTGCTTATCTGCGTGGCGAAAAAGTTTACCTGAGACCTATAGGAACAGAAGGCCAGGGAAGCGCGCTTTATCCTGACCGTAAGCAATACAGCACCATGGCCATCAGCATTCCCTTTGGTGCAGGTATAAAATATGCGCTCAATGAACGGTTCAATATCGGGTTTGAGGTATTGTACCGCTTCACCAATACAGATTACCTCGATGATGTAAGTACGACTTATGTCAGCCCTGAAACATTTCCTGCCAACCCTGATGGCAGCCCTTCACAAGCCCTGCTGCTGAGCGACAGATCGTATGAGCTCGGCCAGCCTATCGGTATCCCCGGACGGCAAAGAGGCAACAGCAAACAAAAAGACCATTTTGTGACAGCGATGGTACATCTGACTTTCAACCTGCAGTCGTACAAATGCCCTACCGCGAATTAATGAGTGCCAGGATTTATGATGATGTGTCATTTTGTCTTCAAATCCGGTACCTTTGCGCCCTAATCTACCAGACATAAAGAAAACGAGTATGTCAGCGCTATTGCAAAAAATCGATAAGGACCGGTTGCCCAGGCATATAGCCATCATCATGGATGGGAATGGGCGTTGGGCCCAGGAACAGGGCCAGGACCGGCTTTACGGTCACTTTCATGGGGTGGAGAGCGTCCGCAATATTGTAGAAGGCTGCGCAGAACTGGGTATTGGTTATCTCACTCTTTATGCTTTTTCCACAGAAAACTGGGACCGTCCCGAATATGAAGTGATCGGGCTGATGGAATTGCTGGTTACGACCATCCGCAAAGAAGTGGAGAGCCTGCATAAGAATAATATCCGGCTTCATGTAATAGGTGACATGAATATGTTGCCTGACTATGCCCGCCAGGAATTGCAGGAAGCCCTGGATTTTACCAAAGAAAATACCGGCCTCAACCTGATCATGGCGCTTAGCTACAGCGGCCGTTGGGAATTGCTGAACGCAGTAAAAAATATCGCATTTGAAGTAAAGACAGGCAGGCTTGAAGTGGAAGCGATCAACGATAAAACCTTACAAAAATTCCTGGCTACCAGTGAGTTCCCCGATCCGGAGCTGATGATCCGGACCAGTGGAGAGTTTCGTATCAGCAATTTTTTACTCTATCAACTGGCCTATGCCGAACTGTATTTTACACAGGTACGCTGGCCGGATTTCCGTAAAGAAAACCTGTATGAGGCAATTCTCGATTACCAGGGCAGGGAAAGACGGTTTGGAAAAACAAGTGCACAAATGGAAACAGGGATAAATGGCTAATGGACGGGTTAAAATGCGGAGTGGTCGAGTTTTCGTGAAGACTGCGTTCATGGCTGGTTTCCGGCATTTTCTTTAACAAAGACTTTCGATTTTTACCGTTAATTTGCCGCCCACTAGGCTTGGCTTATTAACAGAGTACAAACCATAAACTATTTGCAATCCCGCATGAAGGAGCGGGATAAGACAGAAAAATCAACCATGCAACGAATTTCACTCCGGATCTGTGCTTTATTGGTAATGGCGTTTGCGGCAGTACTCTCTGTACAGGCCCAGGATACTACTAAGCCGACATCTGTTGACCCCAAAATCCTTGAATGGGAAAATGCCCGGATCCCCAAGGAATACAGAATCTCCAGCGTAGCAATCACCGGTATCAAACATCTCGACACATCTATTGTTCTGTCCATTTCGGGCATACAGGCTGGCGACAAGTTCATGCACCCCGGCAGTGATATCTTCTCTAAAGCTATTGCTAACATGTGGCGGCAGAAATTGTTCTCTGGTGTACAGATTTATGTCACCAATATCCAGGACGATAATGTGGCTATTGAGATCAGTGTAGTGGAACGCCCCCGCCTCGGTAATTTTAAATTCATCGGCATTAAAAAATCAGATGCAGAAGAATTGCAGGGCAAGATCGGGTTGACCAAACAAACCATCATCACTGAAAATATTCGCCGGAACGTAAAAGAGATCACTACCAGGTTTTACCAGGATAAAGGCTTCCAGAATATCAGCGTACGCATTGATGAAAGACCCGACCCTTCCTATGCCAATTCCAATTCAATGTTTATCTATGTTGATAAAGGGAAGAAAGTGCGCATTGATGAAGTTAACTTTTACGGCAATGAACTGGTGGATGGCCTCAAGCTGAAAAAGCAAATGAAGGGTACCAAGGAAATGAGCAAACTCACCCTGAACCCGTCCAACTACAAGGGACCTTACGGACCTTCTGCCAATAAGATGAGTTTTAAGGAATATGTTAAAGACTGGGGCTTTCTCTCCCTGAGCAAAACCAAAAGAGTGCTGGACCCTTACTTCCGTTTCAAACTGTTCAGCTCTGCCAAATTCAATCCTACCAAATACGAAGAAGACAAAGATAAGATCGTTAAATACTATAACTCCCTTGGCTATCGCGATGCACAGATCGTAGAAGATACATTAGTGACAGATACGTCCAATGCTCGCATGTATGTGAACATTAAAGTGAACGAGGGAAAAAAATACTACTTCGGTAATATCACCTGGAAAGGAAATGCCAAATACCCCGATTCTTTATTGAATACTATTCTTGGCATCCATAAAGGCGACATCTATAACCTCGACATCCTGAACAAACGCCTGGGTAAAGAAATGTCGCAGGAAGGTGGCGATATCAGCGGCTATTACCAGGATGACGGATATCTTTTCTTCCGCGTGGAGCCGGTGGAAACAGCGGTATATAATGATACGATCGATCACGAGATCCGTATCACCGAGGGTCCTCAGGCCAGGATCAAGAACGTTACCATTGCCGGTAATGAAAGAACAAAAGATCACGTGATCCGTCGTGAGCTGAGAACAATGCCTGGCGAACTGTTCAGCCGCTCAGATCTTATCCGTTCTCAACGGGAGTTGAGCAACCTGAACTATTTCAACCAGGAAACCATTAATCCGGGTGTGGTACCCAATGCAGACGACGGTACGGTAGACATCAACTGGAAAGTGGAAGAAAAATCATCCGATCAGCTGGAGCTTTCCGCTGGTTGGGGTGGTGGTATTGGTCTTACCGGAACACTGGGTGTAACGTTCAACAACTTTTCCATTAAAAATATCTGGAAGAAATCAGCCTGGGATCCATTGCCAACCGGTGATGGACAGAAGCTGAGCCTGCGTGTTCAATCCAATGGACGTGCCTTCCGTTCTTATAACTTCTCTTTCACCGAACCCTGGTTAGGTGGTAAGAAAAGAAATTCATTGACGCTGGCGTACAACAACAGTAAATACTCCAACGCATTTGATCCATACACAGGACGGATCGATCAGAAAAGATCTGATACAAACTATCTTAAAGTAAACGGTTTCTCTGTAGCATTAGGTAAGCAATTGAAATGGCCGGATGATTATTTCAGCCTGGTATACTCGGTCAACTTTACGCAGTATATCCGCAGAAACTACGCCATCTTCGAAGGTGTGGGTGCAACAGGCCGCTCTAATAACCTGAGCTTTAAAATTGCATTGCAACGTTCTTCTGTATTCGATCCGATCTTCCCAAGAAGCGGGTCCAATATTATGGCGAGCGTACAATTCACGCCACCCTATTCATTGTTCAACCCTGACCTGGTCAATTCCAAAGACCCGTATAAAAACCCTGAATACCATAAATGGCGTTTCAATGCGGAATGGTATGTTCCTATCGGCCGCCCAATGGGTGCTGAAAAGAACCGTCAGTTTGTGTTGAAGATGGCTGCCAAGTATGGCTTCATGGGGCGCTACAACAACAAGCTGGATTACTCACCGTTTGAACGCTTCCAGGTGGGTGATGCGGGCCTGACCAACAACTATGGTCTGCTGGGCTATGATATCATTGCGCATCGCGGATACCCGGTTTATCAAACTTCAGATCCTACAATAAACCCGGACAATAGCAACACTGCTTCACGTTTCTTCACCATATTCAACAAGTACCAGCTGGAACTGCGTTATCCGTTAGTGACCAACCCGGGAAGTACTATTTATGGTCTTACGTTCTTTGAAGCGGCCAATGGCTGGTATGATTACAAAGATTATAACCCCTTCCGCCTGCGTCGCAGCGTGGGTGTGGGTATGAGGTTCTTCCTGCCGATGTTTGGTTTGCTTGGATTTGACTATGGTATCGGCCTTGATCGTATGCAACCCGGCCAGGGGCTTAAAGGTGCATCCAGGTTTACCTTTATGCTGGGCTTTGAACCGGAATAATTAGCCATTCAAAAAACCTTACATACCATGAAGAAGATCATTTTAATTGCAGCAATCGCCCTGATGGGCAGCATGGGCGTGTTTGCACAGAAATATGCCATTATCGATACGCGTTTTATACTTGATAAAATGCCGGAATATAAAGCTGCACAAGAGCAGTTGGACAATATCGCGCAGGAATGGCAGAAAGATATTGATGCAAGACAGGTGAAACTGGATCAGTTATACAAAAATTATGAAGCAGAACAGGTGATGCTGAGCGATGATCTGAAGAAAAAACGCCAGGACCAGCTTTTTGTAACAGAAAAAGAACTGCGTGACCTTCAGCGTCAACGGTTTGGCTTTGAAGGGGACCTGTTCAAAAAAAGGCAGGAGCTTATCAAGCCGGTACAGGATAAAGTGTATAACGCAGTTCAGAAAATCTCCTCCCAGCGTGGATATGATTTTGTGCTGGATAAAAGTGAAGGAATTACCATTATATTTGCCGACCCCAAACTGGACAAGAGCGAGGATGTGCTGAAGGAACTGGGGGTCCGCAATTAAGCAGGTGGATTGTTAAAAAAACCAAAACAAGCAACTTTTTATCACTCTATATTATCTGTTAAGAACAAAAATTGACAAAACCTCCAAAAGAGGGCAAAGAAAAAAACTACCATGAAAAAATTGAAAGTATTAGTAGCGGCGGTTTGCTTGGTGTTGGTAACCAATGTTTCCCAGGCGCAAACAAAAATCGGCTATATAGATGCTGAAACGGTGTTGTACCTGATGCCTGAAGTAGCAAAAATTGATTCAATGATGCGTATCTATCAAACAGATACCATTGGCAGGGAATATACTTCTCTGTTACAGAACTACCAGCATAAAGACAGCATCCTGCGCGATACTGTAGCGCATCCTCTGGTTCCTGCAGTAAAAGAGCAGTATCAGAAAGATCTTTTCCAATTGACACAAACTTTGCAAAGCTGGAATGAACTCGCTCAGCAGGCTTACCAGAACAAGCAAAATCAGTTGCTGGCCCCTGTAATGAAACGGATCAATGATGCGATCAATGCAGTAGCGAAAGAGAAAGGCTATACACATGTATTGTCACGCGAAACATTGTTGGTGGCCCCTGAAGCAGATAACCTGTTGCAGGCGGTAGCTAAAAAGCTAAATATAACAGTGCCTCCGCAATTATTACCTGGTTACAAACCACCGGTAGGCGGCGGAGTTCGCTAAGCGATTCCGAATAAACTATTACAGCCCCATCCGCTCATGCAGGATGGGGCTTATTTTTGTATATATGCAACAAGCAAATCCCATTGGCGTATTTGATTCAGGCTATGGCGGCCTAACGGTTTTAAGAGAGATCGTTCGCCAGTTGCCGGAGTATGATTATCTCTATCTCGGCGATAATGCAAGAGCGCCTTATGGCAACCGCTCTTTTGATACAGTGTATCATTACACGCTGCAATGCGTGGAGTGGTTTTTTGCACAGGGGTGTTCATTGGTGATACTTGCCTGCAACACGGCTTCTGCAAAAGCATTGCGCACCATCCAGCAGAATGATCTGCCAAAGATCGCTCCCGGTAAAAGAGTGCTGGGGGTGATACGGCCTACTACAGAGATCATTGGCCAGTTCTCAGAAACGCAGAGCATTGGCATACTGGCCACCAATGGTACAGTGGCCTCCAACTCCTACCCGGTGGAGATCGCTAAATTTTTCCCGCAATTAAGGGTTTACCAGCAAGCCTGTCCCATGTGGGTACCCCTGGTAGAAAATAATGAGCACCTGGGTCATGGAGCGGATTTTTTCGTTAAGAAAAATCTCAGGGAGATATTGGAGAAAGGAAAGGATATCGATACGATGCTGCTGGCCTGCACGCATTACCCTTTACTGAAAGATAAGATAGCTGAATACCTGCCGGTGGGTGTAAAACTCGTATCGCAAGGCGAGATCGTGGCCAGCAGCCTGGCCGATTACCTGCACCGTCACCCGGAAATAGAAAGCCTTTGCAGCAAAAATGGGCAGCGGGTTTTTTATACTACAGATGCTCCTGAGGATTTTGACAATCATGCGACCATTTTCTTTGGCGAGCCGGTGAAATCAAAACATATGGACCTGGATGCCAGTCTCTAAGATCATTTCAAGCTTCCGGATCAAGAATTATCCGTTTTTTCCTCCAAATATCCCCAGCTTGCCCTACCTTTGCCGTCCTTTCACGGCCAGCGGGTGTGGTGATCCGCAGGTGCGAAATGAAACCAGGTCCGTTCTCCCGGGCCATATTTCAAAAAATCCCGCCTACGCTCTTGGCCGCCGTAGTAATACGGAGGCGGTAAAGCTTCAGCGGATAAGAAAAGTAAAAGATTATGAAACGTACATTTCAACCTCATCGTCGCCGTCGTAAAACCGTTCACGGTTTCCGTAAACGTATGCAAACTGCCAATGGCCGCAAGGTGCTGGCAAGCCGTCGCGCTAAAGGCCGTAAGAAACTGACTGTTTCTGACGAAAGGAAATTAAAATAAACTTCAGCCGGGTAACCCGGGTTAATTGATATTTGTATAGCTCCCGGTTGGGAGCTATTTTTTTATCTGGTAATATCGCATATGCCTCAAAACACACTTGGCAAGCATGAAAGGCTGAAAAGCCGTAAGCAGATCGAATTCCTGTTTCAGCAGGGACAGCGGTTTGCCGCTCCGCCATTCCGTGTGTTTTATGTAATTAAGGAAAAGGAACTGAAAGAAGCTACCGGCTCCCTTCTGCAGTTTGGTGTTGGCGCCAGCTCGCGTTTCTTTAAGAAGGCAGTTGACCGGAACCGCATCAAGCGCCTGGGCCGTGAAGCATGGCGCTTGCAGAAACGTGAATTGTTGCAAGTACTGGAAGAACAAAACAAGCAGCTGGATGTTTTTTTTATCTATACCGGTAAAGAACTTCCCGCATACGCAGAAGTGTTTGCTGCAACAACGGGGATCATTCAAAAACTGGCCGGGAAAATAAAGTGAAAACAACCCTTCGCATATTAGCACTGCCCTTTCTGCTGCTGATAAAAATTTACCAGCTGGTCATTTCTCCCTGGATCGGTCCCAAGTGCAGGTACACGCCTACCTGTTCGCATTATGCAGCAGAAGCATTGAAAAAGCATGGTGTATTCAAAGGCTTATGGCTGGCGATAAAAAGAATTTCAAAGTGTCATCCATGGGGAGGCAGCGGATATGATCCTGTGCCTTGATGGTTGATGTGTGCTAAGCGATGGCCGATGGCAGAATTGCCGATAGCCGTTAATATGCAGGTTGGGATTAGTAATTCCTTTTCCATTGTCACCCCGGCCATCGCTCAACGCACACCAACCTACTTCACTGCTGCTGCATAATTCGCTGCCACCTTTTCCCAATTGATCACATTCCATATTGCTTTCAGGTAGTCAGGGCGTTTGTTTTGATATTTCAGGTAGTAAGCGTGTTCCCAAACATCAATGCCCAGGATCGGTGTGCCTTTTACTTCAGCTACGTCCATCAGCGGATTGTCCTGGTTAGGAGTGGAAGTTACTTCAAGCTTACCATCCTTTACGATCAGCCATGCCCAACCTGAACCGAAACGGGTAGCGCCTGCAGTGCTCACTTTCTCCTGCAGTGCTTCGAGTGAACCAAAAGTTGAATTGATCGCATCAGCCAGTTTTCCTGAAGGCTTGCCGCCTTTTGCAGAAAGCAATTCCCAGAAAAAACTGTGATTCCAGTGCCCACCGCCATTATTCCTTACAGCAGGTGATATTTTACCAGCATTGGCAACGAGTTCTTCCAATGACTTTTTTTCATGCTCGGTTCCTGCGATTGCTTTATTGAGGTTGTCAACGTAAGCTTGATGGTGTTTGCCATGGTGTATTTCCATGGTCTGTTTGTCGATATGCGGCTCCAATGCATCAGGTGCATACGGGAGCGCAGGTAAAGTGAATGCCATAGTATATTTTTTATTTGGTTATTCTAAACTAGCTATGCCAGTTAAACTGATACCAAAGTTACGGGTTATGTGGATTAAATCCTGACCATACTGCCGCATTCTGCAAGCCTCATAATCTTTTCATCCTTTTTCTATTTTTCTTTTGCAAAAACCCGCAGGTTTTAAGCATAATTTTTGATAGTAAATAACATCTTGTTTTACTAAACTGCTAAACTAAAATTCAACTGTTATGAGAAGTGTCACCCAATTATTTTGCGTGATGGCTTTCATGTTTATGCTTCCTTTTAGCATATTCGGCCAGTCACGCCAGGTATCTGGAACAGTAACGAACAGTAAAGGTGAACCTGTTCCGTTAGCAACTGTTCAACAAAAAGGTACCAGCAATGCTACAACAGCGAATGACAATGGATCATTTGCGATCAATGTTACCGGTAATAACCCGGTGCTGATCATTTCTTCTGCCGGTTTTATTGCACAGGAAGTATCAATTGGTGCATCAGCGACCTACAGCATTCAGTTGCAGGAATCAGGTACATTGTCTGAAGTGGTGGTAACTGCCTTGGGCATTAACCGCCAGCAACGTTCCCTGGGCTATGCAACACAAGAGGTAAAAGGTGAAAACCTTACCTTAACAAAAGAGCAGAATGTGATCGGGTCATTGGCCGGAAAGGTCGCAGGTGTTCAGGTCACAGGTTCATCCGGCGCCAGTATGGGAGGAACGCAAAAGATCAAGATCAGGGGCATTAACTCCTTGCTTGGAACAGATCAACCATTAATTGTTATAGATGGAACGCCTATCTCCAATGCAAACTTTGCAGGTCGCAATGGCGGAGATTATGGTAATGCGGGACAGGATGTCAATCCTGAAGATGTGGAATCAATAAATGTGCTGAAAGGCCCGGCTGCATCTGCGCTATATGGTATTCGCGGACAGTACGGAGTAATATTGATTACAACCAAAAAAGGATCAAAGGGTGCAAAGAAAGTGAATGTGCAGTTGAATTCTGCTGTGTCAATCGAGAAGGTCGGGAATTTACTGCCTATGCAAAATCTGTATGGCGGCGGTAGTGTGCAAACCTGGCGCACATTGGGAAATGGCGATAAATATGTTGACATGTCTATTGATGAAAGCTGGGGCCCCAGGATGGACGGAACCATGGCCAGGCAGGTATTCAGTTTTTATCCGCAAGATCCTGAATACGGACTGTTAACACCGTTTAATCCACATCCCAGTAATATCAAAGATTTTTTTGAAACCGGGTCCACGATCAACAATGGCATTACGGTTTCCGGAGGCAATTCCAATTCTACCTTCCGGCTCAGCTATAATAATACAAGGATTGAAGGTGTGGAACCCAATACCTGGTTAAGAAGGAATAATCTTAGTGCCAGTGCCTCACTTGACCTTACTTCAAAACTTACAGTATCCACCAACTTTAATTATGCAAACAATAGCGGTCAGCGCCCGGCACAAGGATATGAAGGCGGGTCGCGCAACATGTTTCAGTGGTTTCAAAGAAACCTTGACATGAAAAGGTTGAAAAATTACCGGTACAGTGATGGAACTTTTCTTCACTGGAACCTTTCCCGGCCTAACTCAGATGGATCAATGAGCAGTTATGAACCGCTCTACTGGAACAATCCCTATTTCGAGGCATATGAAAACCCAAGTAATGACAGCAGGGACAGGATATTCGGTGATGTAGGTCTGAGCTGGCAGGTTTTGCCCGGACTTAAATTAAGCGGTTTCGTTCGTGCAGATCAGTTCACTCAAAATATCGAAACCCGTGAAGCAGCAGGTGGATGGAAAGTGCCCGGGTATTCATACGGAAAATACCAAAACAAGGAGATGAACTATGAATTCCTTGGTCAGTATACTAAATCATGGGGTGATATCTCTGTAACTGCCAACGCCGGTGCGAATCTTTACAACAGGCGTTATTCTTACGTATCCGTTGCTACAGCAGGAGGATTGTCAAGCCCTGATTTTTATAATATTGATGCATCAATTGACAGGCCTGGTGCCAGCACTTACCTGCTGCGCAAACAGATCCGCAGTTTGTATGGAATGGCTTCCATTGGTTATAAGAATACCTATTTTCTCGATGCCTCTATTCGTAATGATAACTCTTCTACATTACCTAAAGGAAATAACTCGTATTGGTATCCTTCCATTTCCGGAAGTTTTGTATTCAGTGAACTGGTTAAATGGTCACCGCTAAGCCTGGGCAAACTAAGACTCAGTTATGCCAAAGCAGGATCAGATCTGGATCCCTACCTTACTTCATTTACCTACAGAGTGGGAGGAGTATATGGAAACAACAGCACTTTATATGTGCCGGATGAATTGATCAATCCTAATATCCAACCTTCTTTCGCACATTCATATGAAGCAGGTATTGATCTACGGTTTTTAAAAGACAGGCTTGGATTAAGCTTCACATGGTATCAGCAGATCAATAAGAACCAGATCATCCGGTTGGATGTATCCGGTACAAGCGGCTATGGTTCAGCCAGGATCAATGCAGGGGAAATTCAGAATAAAGGTATTGAGCTAAGTGTTTCCGGATCACCTGTTAAAACAAAAGAGTTTTCATGGGATGCTATTTTTAATATAGCAAGGAATAAGAATAAGGTGGTGGAATTATATCCCGGTATGGATGTTTATACGCATGATCAGAACCGCTACAGCGGGGTCGATGTTTTTCTCAACTCGTATGTTGGAGGTTCTTTTGGCGATCTTATTGGTAAAGCTTATCAAAGGGATGAAGCTACAGGAAAAATTTTGTTGAGCAACAGCAACCTGCCATTATACACACAGGCTAACCACAATTTCGGTTCAGTGCTGCCCAAGTTCACAGGCGGTTTCCAAAATACTTTCCGGTTTGGCGGCTTTAATCTTGGTGCAATGATCGATTTCCAGTCAGGCGGCCAGTTTTTCAGCTGGACACAGATGATGGCTGTTAAAACCGGCCTGGCAGAAATAACAGCAGCTACAAATGATAATGGAAAAAATGTCCGTGATCCGCTGGCCGATGGCGGAGGCGTAAAAGTGACTGGTATACGCGCTTCAGATAAAACAGAAGTGACAGCATATGTGGATGCCAAAGCATATTACCGCACCACACTCGGGACCCATGTGTATGAAGAATGGTTGTATGATGCTTCTTATATAAAATTAAGAGAACTGAGGCTTGGATACACTTTTGGAAAATCTGTTCTGGGCAAGCTTCCTTTCAGCAGTGTGAACCTTTCACTTATTGCACGTAACCCGGTTATGATCTGGCAAAAAGCTCCTAAAGGTATAGACCCGTCTGAATTGTCTACCGGAAGTGCACCGATCAGCTGGCTGGAAACAGGTGGATTGAACACAGTTCGTTCATTTGGAGCAAATCTTATTATCAACTTTTAAATCATTTCCCATGAAAAGAATGATTTTAATTTTATCGGGTATCAGCCTGCTGGCAAGCTGCAATAAATTTAATGATGATATAAACAGAGATACAAACAATCCAAGTAGTGCAACAAATATGCAGCTGATCAACAATGCATCGTTGTATCTGCCCGGACTTAGCTCTGCACCCCAGGGAGAGTTTAATGCGCAATTCCTTTCTGAAGCACAATACCCCAATCTATCGCTTTATACACAGGAAAACTATGATTTTACCGGCTATTACACCGGGCCGCTAATGAACCTGGAGGAAGTGTTGAAGAACAATACTGACAATACAGAGTGGCCGGTTAATAACCAATTGGCTATTGCTAAAATCCTGAAAGCATATTTTTTCTGGCATATTACAGACAGGTGGGGTGATGTGCCTTTTGATCAGGCACTGCAGGGAAGTGCTGGTTTTTCTCCTCCTTATGACACACAGGAATCGATCTATGAAAAAATATTTGCCCTTCTGGGAGAAGCAAATACAATGATAAATGGGGCAGATATAGCTAATGATATTATTTACGATGGTAAAATGGCCAAATGGAAAAAACTGGCAAACACCATACATCTGTTAGCGGCCCTTCGATTATCACAAGTAGATCCTGCCAAAGCACAGGCGGAATTTAATACTGCTTTAACTGCCGGAGTTTTACAAAGTAATGATGATAATCTTGTTTTCAGGCACCGCAATGAAGAAGCCAATTGGAATTTCTGGTATGATCAGATAGAAAATCAGGGAAGGTTTTGGTGGGCGCTGAGCGACAAACTTGTGGCTAACATGAAACCATATGACGATCCGCGACTTAAGGTTTATGGGAATAAGAATACGGTGGGAGACTATGTGGGGCTTGAATATGGAACACTGGATCCTGATTCGGAAGATCCCTCTCTCCTTGGAGATGCTATCTGGAAGGCAGACGCCCCTGTTTACCTGGTTACTTATGCGCAGGTCCTTTTTGCCAAGGCAGAAGCTGCTAAACGTGGTTGGATCCCAGGAGGCGACGTGGAAGCGAAATCCAACTATGATCTTGCTATTGAACAATCGCTTCGTCAGTGGACAGGCAGTACAAGTGGTTTGGCTACCTTAATGGCTCATCCGGAAATCGCCTACAGCTCTGCAGAAGGGCTCCAGAAAATTGCTACGCAGAGATGGGTGCATCTTTTTATGCATGGCTATGAAGCATGGGCAGAGTGGAGAAGAACCGGGTTTCCTGCATTATCTCCTCCGGCCGGAGCGCCTGCAACCCAGGTTCCGACAAGACAGGCATATCCTGTGAGCGAGGAATTTAATAACAAAACAAATTACCTGGAAGCCATTCAAAGGCAGTTTAACGGTACGAATACGATGTATGGCAAAATCTGGTGGGATAAGCCTTAGGTATTTGTTAGCTTTCTGCAATCAGAATTAAAAAAAGACCTGGTATTTTACCAGGTCTTTTTTTTGAAACTTCAATAAAGGATTTGTCACCTGTTATCTCTTTCTCCGGAAAAATTCTTTCATCAGCGCTCCGCATTCTTCTTTCATCACCCCTCTTACCAATTCTGTTTTGGGATGAAAAGGCCAGTTCATGCCCGCCGTTTTGCGGTAGCCGTTCTTGTCATCGTCGGCGCCATACACGATCTTCCCGAGCTTGCTCCAGTAAAGCGCTCCGGCACACATAAAGCAGGGCTCCACGGTAACGTATAAAGTAGCTTCAGGCAGGTATTTGCTGCCTAATGCATTGAAAGCGGAAGTGAGTGCGATCATTTCGGCATGGGCTGTAGGGTCATTCAACCGCTCCACCATATTGTACCCCCTGGCAATGATCTTTTCATTCAATACCACCAGGGCTCCCACAGGAACCTCATCTTCATCAAAAGCCCGGCGAGCCTCTTTAAGAGCAAGGGTCATGAAATATTCATCTGTCATAAAGGAATGAAATTACAAAAGATAAGGGATAACGCTTGGGTGATACTTAACACAGGCCATTTCATACTGGCATGATATTTTGGTTACAATAGTATTCTTTCATCTTTAAAAATACCGGTATGAACAAATTATTAGTTGGCTTTTCTGCAGGACTGCTGGTAGGCATTCTGTTTGCGCCTGCCAAAGGCGCAGAAACCCGTGGCACCATTACCCGCCGTGGAAATGAGTTGAAGAACAAGTTCAATGACCTGGTTGATGCAATAGCTGATAAGTTTGATTCCCTGAAAGCTGAAACTGAAGAAATGATGGAGGAGGGAATGCGGCAGGCCAAATCATATCAAAACGAAGTGAGCTGAATTAATCTCTTCCTGCAGAAAGTATTATCCCCTTGGAAACAGAACCAGGCATCGTCCCAAAAGGGCGGTGCTTTTTCTTTTATATAAAACAAAGCCCGTGAAGAATCACGGGCAAGAAGCTTGTTGCTTTTGCAGCAACATACTCAAACCGAAAAACACAATATACAGTACGATTAAAGAAGAAGGATCAATAACAGGATAATGATGATGATAGCTCCAAAAGAAAGATAAATACCCCTGATCTCCTTTGCCTCTTTATTCATTTTACGAAGTTCTTTTTTCAGCGCTTTCTTTTCTGCACGGGTAAGGGTGGATTTATCCATTGCCCTGATCTCTTCCACACGATTGCGGATCTCTTCTGCACGCGCTTTCTTTTCCTCTTCAGTCATTGCTGCGATCCTTTCTTTCAGCGGGCGCTTATCGTCTATTGTGGTAGCATAACTGTTAGTGATGCTTACGATCAATATAAGGCTGGTAAGAATGATGCTGATCTTGGTTTTCATGTTGTAGACTTGATTTGGTGATAAACTAATTTACAAAAATTTGTCCAGTTCTGAAAAGTAAGCTCTTTACAGCCAATTTACTGTAAGAAAATCATAAAATGTGGCATAATTTCCCCAATAATCATTATAGGCTATCCCAGAAGCTGATCCGGGTGTTTTAATTAACTTGGACTTTCAAATACAATCATGCCTGCTACCGGTTATACCAGCCAATTAAATGCCCTCCGGCAATACTTTGATTCCGGCCATACAAGACCCTATGAGTTCCGGAAAAAACAATTGCAGCAGCTACGCCAGGCAATACTTGATCATGAAAAAGAGCTTTATGAAGCTTTGTATAAAGACCTGCATAAAAATCCGGAAGAAAGCTGGGTGACTGAACTGGGCATGGTGATAGCAGAGATCAATACATCGATCAGGAACCTGCGTCGCTGGATGAAGCCGGAAAGAGTGGCCACCAACCTGCTTAATTTCCCTTCAGGAAGCCGTGTTTTAAAAGAGCCGTTAGGGGTGGTGCTGATCATTGCACCATGGAATTACCCGTTTCAGTTATTGATCAATCCGCTTGTGGGAGCAATAGCTGCAGGTAATTGTGTGGTATTGAAGCCAAGTGAAATAGCTTCTGCAACAGAGGCGGTGATGAAAAAAATAATCACGGGCTTATTTCCTGAAGAATACATTTTATATGTTCAGGGTGATGGTGCCGAAGTAGTGCCGGCATTGATGAATAATTTCCGGTTTGATCATGTATTCTATACTGGAAGCACAGGTGTGGGTAAAGCTGTTTACAAAATGGCTGCTGAAAAACTGGTGCCTGTAACACTGGAATTGGGAGGCAAAAGCCCCTGCATAGTGGAAGAAGATGCCAGTATTGATGTAGCTGCAAGACGTATAGCACTCAGCAAATTTTCCAATGCCGGGCAAATGTGTGTGGCGCCGGATTATGTGCTGGTGCACGCTTCCAGGAAAGAAGAATTGATACAGGCATTGAAAAAAGCTATTCACCGGTTCTTTGGCGATGATCCTGCACAAAGCAGTGAATATGGCCGGATCATCAATGCAAAACAATTTGACCGCCTGATCAATTATCTGAATGAAGGAACTATCGTCGATGGCGGAACTAGCGATAAAGAACAATTGTATATTTCCCCAACCATTCTTACTGACCTCGGGTCAGAAGCCCGCCTCTTGAAAGAGGAGATCTTTGGCCCTGTTTTACCCATCATCAGTTTTACAACAGCAGCAGAAGCAAAGCAATTGATCGAACACAACCCTGATCCACTGGCTTTCTATCTTTTCACGCAAAACAAAGCAAAGGAAAAGGAATGGCTGGAGTCGGTTTCTTTTGGTGGAGGATGTGTAAACAATACAGCCTTGCATTTTACCAATAACCGCCTGCCATTTGGCGGCAAAGGCAATAGCGGTATGGGACAATATCATGGCAAATACTCTTTTGATACGTTCAGCCACAGGAAATCAATATTGAAAACACCCACCTGGCTGGACCCTGCTATCAAGTATCCTCCCTTCAAAGGGAAGTTAGGATTGTTCAAAAAAATTGTCCGTTGACCCGCTAAGCTATTCTTTGTGCTCTTTGTTGTCTTTGTGGGAGACAATATCCCACAAAGACAACAAAGAGCACAAAAAAAACTACTCCGAAACACTTGTGGGAAAATAAACATGAAAAGAAATAAACTCAGAAAATTCCTGCTTGTTATAACTTTATTCTTTCTAGCTTTTTTCAGCTATGTTGAAATAGTGACCATGAATCAAAAAAACATGACCTACCGGCAAAAACTGCTGAAAGCATTTTACCCCGTTTTAATGTTTTTCAGCAAAACCACCGGTAAAAATGGTAAGACAATGAATAATACAAATGGAATAACCCCTCCGGCCTCTATATACGATCTTTCCGTTACGCTGAACAATGGATCGCAACTTCCACTTTCCAGCTTAAAAGGAAAAAAGATTTTGCTGGTGAACACGGCGAGCGATTGCGGCTACACGCCACAATATGAAGACCTGCAAAAACTATACACCGATTACCAGGATAAACTGGTGGTCATCGGTTTCCCGGCCAATGATTTTAAGGAGCAGGAAAAAGGAACGGATGAAGAGATCGATAAATTTTGCAAATTGAATTTTGGGGTCAGCTTTCCTTTGGCAAAAAAGAGTTCTGTTATTAAGGGTGCTAACCAAAACCCGGTATTCAGTTGGCTTAGCGACCCTGCCAAAAACGGATGGAATGATCAACCGCCAACCTGGAACTTTTCAAAATACCTGGTGGATGAAAAAGGAATACTGATCAAATATTTTGATCCGGGGATCTCACCTTCAAATCCTGATGTAAAAAAAGCAATTGAACAAGAATAAAAATTGGGGCCTTAACTATGAACTGGATTTTACTGATCATTGCCGGATTATTTGAAGTAGGATTTGCGACCTGCCTGGGAAAAGCAAGGGAAGCCGGCGCCAATACCACTGCCTGGCTGATAGGTTTCTTTGTTTGCCTCGGCCTTAGCATGTACTTACTGAACAAAGCGTCACTTACTATTCCATTAGGTACCGCTTATGCTGTATGGACAGGTATTGGAGCAGTAGGGACCGTATTAGTAGGAATATTCATTTTTAAGGAACCTGCCACTTTCTGGCGGATGTTTTTCCTGTGCACATTAGTTGGTTCTATTGTAGGATTGAAAGCCGTATCCTCACACTAAGATGGCCATTTAATTAATGATCCCCATTTTTTTCATCAAAAATGAGGCGCTTAGTTTTGTGCATACGCCATCCTTCAGCTTGTAATCAAATACCAGCTCGTCGTTGATGATCTCCGATTCAAAGCATTTGTTACTGATATAAGAAGGATCGGCTTCTGCCAGTTGGGATACTGTAAGGTCATGCGTGGCAATGATACCGCAAGCTTTGGCAGCCACCAGTTTGCGGATCAGCCCGATAGTTCCGTTATGCTTGTCATTGCTGTTAGTGCCCCTCAATATTTCATCGAGAATGATAAACGTTTTTTCACCTGCTTCCAGCTCATGAATGATGGATTGCAGTCTTTTTAATTCTGCATAAAAGAATGATTCACTATCCTGCAGGGAGTCGGTAATGCGCATGCTTACATGCACCCTGTAGGGATAGAAAGCAAATCTGTCTGCACACACGACACTGCCGCTTCTTGCCAGTACAAGGTTAATGCCCAATGTGCGGAGAAAAGTGCTTTTGCCCGACATATTGGAACCTGTAAGGATCACGAACCGCTGCTCTGCAAAGGAAATGCTGTTGTTGATCCGTTTATGGGCCCGGATAAGCAAGTGCCCCATATTCTCAGCTTCCAGTGTTTCATTGCTGCTTACAGCAGGCGTGCAGAAACCGGGATTATTATAAGCGAGATTTGCAAAACTGTTAAGTGCTTCCGCTTCGCCCAAAAGCTTTAACCAGGGCAGGATCTTTTGCCCGTTTTGCTGTTTCCATTTTTCCAGGCGGAAAAGAACATGCAGGTGAAAAAGGAATAAACCATTCAGCAGCATACTCACCAGCAGGTTCACGATGGTTTCAAGGTAGTTGAATAAAGAAGCCAGTTTACGGATAGATCCTGAAGCTGTATCATTTCTTGTTTTAAGCCCTTCCTGCAACTGCTGCAATAACGGTGATTGGAAGGATTGACCTTCCAGTTGTTTCAATTGCCCGGCAAACTGCTGCAATATCTTGGTCACTGAAGTAGATACTGATAAATGTGCCGAGATCTTTCTTGCAAATGAAACCGCCACCACCAGATTCAGGATAAAAAGGTCATAAAAAATGTTCAGGGCCTGTTCCTGTTCTGTTATGAAAAAATAAACCAGGCAACTGGTGGAAGCCAGTGGCAACAGCATTAAAAAATAATAGAGGGCCTTATTTTTAAAAGTCGGAGCTGTTTCCAGCCAGGCTTTCAGTTGCTGCATTTCTTTTTCCCGCGTATCCAGTAAAGAGCCATGTGCCTGCAAATGCTGCCGGAATTCCAGTTTGTCTTTCAGCTCTGCAATGGCCTTTTGTCTCTCTTCAATGCTGGTGGTGTTTGGATGCAACAGGCTTTGGGCCAAAGCTTCTTTGCCAAAAGAAGTGCTGCAGCGGTTGACATAAGGGAACAACCCACCCTCTCCAAACATATCGAGGTCGTAAGAATAAGGATGGTGCGGATCGGTATATTCTTTTCCTGTGCTGTAAACAGAAGGGTTGCCTTCCAGGAAACTGATCTCATCGCTGTTAAGCTTCACAAGGGCTTTATAGAAAGCGGTCCTTTGCTGCATCTGATCATATACCCGGATCATAAGCAGGAATACAGCCAGCAATATCAGGGTGCCAATGATGAAACCGGCAGCGCCTGTTACCAGTGATTTATATCCCAGGAATATAAAACCGCAAAACAACAGCAACCGGAGCAGGCTGAGCCACCCGAGTTGTTGTTTCAGTAATTGAGCTTTGGAAGAATAACGTGCTAATAGCCCGGAATAAACAGTTGATGCATCCACTTGTGTCAATTTGAAGGTTAGTCAACCGGGCACTTTTCATGATAGTTCACCAGTTGGATCTGCGTTTTCTCTATAGCGAAGCCGCTATAGGTTTTTGCCACTTCGTCCAGTACTTCATTCACTTCTTCTATTGTATTCAGTGTTACCAGGCGGTTGCGGAATTCCTTGATATTGGGCAAACCTTTCAGATAGTTGGCATAATGCCGGCGCATTTCATTGATGCCAACGATAGGGCCTTTCCATTCCACGCTTTTCTGCAAATGTTTGCGGGCCACGTTCACGCGTTCCTCTGTGCTTGGTGGTGCCAGGTGTTCGCCGGTGCGCACAAAATGCTTGATCTCATTAAAGATCCAGGGGTAACCGATAGCAGCCCTCCCGATCATTATTCCATCCACACCATACCTGTTTTTATATGCCAGTGCTTTTTCAGGGCTGTCGATATCTCCGTTCCCGAAAATAGGAATATGTATACGCGGATTGTTTTTCACTTTACCGATCAATGTCCAGTCGGCTTCTCCTTTATACATCTGTGTGCGCGTGCGGCCATGAATGGCAAGCGCTTTAATGCCTACGTCCTGCAGGCGTTCGGCTACTTCTTCTATATTGAGCGTGTTATTGTCCCAACCCAGGCGGGTCTTTACCGTTACAGGCAATGAGGTTGATTTTACCACAGCCGAGGTCAGCCTCACCATCAGGTCAATATCCTTTAATACTCCGGCACCAGCACCTCTGAGTGCTACTTTTTTTACAGGGCAACCAAAGTTGATGTCGAGCAGGTCGGGGTTTGTCACCTCCACGATCTTGGCCGCCAGAGCCAGGCTTTCTTCATCACCACCGAAGATCTGGATGCCGACAGGCCTTTCGTAATCAAAAATGTCCAGTTTTTTACGGCTTTTGATGGCATCCCGGATCAACCCTTCTGATGAAATGAATTCCGTATACATCAGGTCGGCCCCATTATCCTTGCACACGGCACGGAAGGGCGGATCGCTTACATCTTCCATCGGAGCCAGAAGAAGCGGAAAATCAGGAAGTGATATGTTGCCTATTTTTACCATAAATATCGGTTGAGGGCAGAATGCCTATAAAAAAACAGTAACTTCTGCCAACTCTCAGCTATTTTTGCGCCTGCAAATTTACGGCTAATCAGGCAAGTTGCAGGATTAAACTCGCCAACCTTCAAACTATGTACGACAACGACTCGAAAGGCATTTCTTATTTGGCAGGATTCTTCATGCTGATAGCGTTCGTTATCGCCGGCATGATGTTCACGCAGGTGATAACCGGGCCGATCTGGACAGGTTTGACGGGTAAGAATATATCCGTGCTCCGGGATGGGCTGATGGGTCCGGAAGATGCAAAAGCGGTAAAATTGATCCAATCCCTTAGCGCTATACTCGGATTCCTGGTGCCTACTTTTGTTACAGCTTTCCTGCTTCATCGCCGCCCGGTGAAATTACTGGGTTTTGAAGCGCACAACATGGAGGCAAAGCAATTGGGCATTGTGGTACTGATCATCGGAACGGCTTTGTTTGTTTCTTCCTCGCTTTCTTTTCTTACTCACCTGATACCTGTGTCGCCTTCATCCAAAGAATTTTTTGACAGGCTGGAAGAAAACTATAACAAGCAAGTCAGTATCATTATCGATCTCAAAACAGTAGGTGATTATATCCTGGGATTGGTGATCATGGCTTTGCTGCCGGCTTTTTGTGAAGAAGTCCTTTTCCGCAGCGGCTTTCAGAATTTCCTTACGCGGGGCACCAATAATCCCTGGCTGGCGATCATTGTGGTGAGCACGCTTTTCAGCCTTATGCACCTGTCTTATTATGGTTTTCTTTCAAGGCTCTCGCTTGGTATAGTATTGGGAGCTTTGTATTATTATTCCGGAACGATCTGGTGGAGCATCCTGGCGCACTTTATCTATAATGCTCTTGCTATTACAACGCTGTATGTATATACGCTCCAGGGTAAGCCGCTTATGGAAGCAATGGATGAAAAGGTGGAAAATTTCTGGGGTATTCTGGCACTGCTGCCCCTGATCGGTCTATTTATTATATTTAAAAATACCACTGCGAAAAACAGGCGCAGGCTGGCTTAAATTATTTGCATGGCATTCAACTGGCCAACATTCCGCACGAGGGCTCTTACTGCTATCGTTTTTGTTGCTGTAATGCTCACCGGTTTATTATGGAACCAATGGAGCTTCCTGGTACTTTTCTCCATTATTCATTTTGGCTGCTGGTGGGAATATTTCCGCTTGCTGGAAAAGATCCATCGTGTTACCTATGATATCTATGTAAAGATGGGCTGGATGCTGCTGGGTTATGGGCTGATGATCTGGTTTTGCGGCAACATGTACAGGATTGCCAGTTATGGAGTGCGGCAGAATGTTTTTCTGCCTGTGTCTATTGCCGGATTTATTTTGCTGATAGTAGGAATTTTTATGAGCAGCAAAATAAAACTGAAGTCGTTTGGTGCAGCGGCATTAGGGATACTGTATATTTCTCTGAGCTGGGGCTTATTACTTTATTTATTTTCTTCAACGATAAACCTGGCTGTTCCTTTCTATAATTTCTCTCTTACAGGCCCGATAATTCCCATTGTTATCATTGCCAGTATCTGGATCAATGATACCATGGCATATATCGTAGGTTCTTTTATCGGCAGACGACCGCTTTCTTCCATTTCCCCAAAGAAAACATGGGAAGGAACGATTGGCGGTATAATACTGGCAGTTGGCATAGTTGGCTGGCTGTTGCCTTTGCTTTTCCTGCCAAAAGAACTGAACACTGATCTGAAAGGTACCACAATGCTTTTTGCCCCGATTGCTCTTATTGCAGCAGTTATGGGCACACTGGGCGATCTGCTTGAATCAAAACTGAAGAGAATGGCAGGAGTTAAAGATAGTGGTAGTATTATGCCCGGGCATGGTGGCTTCCTGGACCGGTTTGATTCATTGCTGGTAGCTATTCCTTTTGTTTGGCTGTTTCTTTATTTCCTTTTTTTCAAAAGTTAGCTTACCTGACACCTGTTTAGCAATAAACCGGCGAAACATTATCTTTGTCCCTCAATTTTCAACCTTATGACATTCCATAAAGAAGGATATACATCAATTGCCGTAGCTGCCATCATTTTTGGTGTGATCAATCTTCTGTCCTTTTATTTCCTGAGCTTTAATTATCCCCTGATCACTGCCCTGATCTCTATTGTTACCCTGGGCCTGCTGATCTTTATCATATCTTTTTTCAGGATCCCCAAACGAGTGCTTACCATTAATGAGAATGCCATCATTGCTCCTGCCGATGGCAAAGTGGTGGCTATCGAAGAAGTGCAGGCCGATGAATATTTCAATGACCGCCGCATTCAGGTATCTATTTTCATGAGTCCGCTGAACGTGCATGTTAACCGGAATCCTGTCAGTGGTGATGTTGTATACAGTCAATATCATAAAGGAAAATACCTCGTGGCCTGGCACCCAAAATCGTCCACAGAAAATGAAAGGCATACAACCGTATACCGCAAAGGAGACAAGGAAGTGCTTGCCAAACAGATTGCCGGGGCATTGGCCAAGAGGATCATCAACTACCTTAAATCAGGTCAGCAGGTAAAGCAAGGGGATGAAATGGGATTCATCAAATTTGGCTCCCGCGTTGACCTTCTGTTGCCGCTTGACGCCAAGATCAAAGTGAAGATCGGTGATAAGCCCCAGGGAGGAGTTACCGTTGTGGCTGAATGGTAATGACGTTAAAAGATCTGTTCAAGTTCTTTTAAGGAATTCACTACATAAGTCGGTTTGATCTCCATCTCAGTTATACCCAGGTGATTGACAAATACCTGGTCCATTCCTGCATTAATGGCTCCCTGTATATCGGCATCAAGGGTATCTCCAAGCATGATGCTGTTGTTTATGGTAGCGCCGGTTTTCTGCAAGGCATAATCGAAGATCTCTTTGTTGGGCTTTAAACTATTGGAACCTTCTGAAGTGATCACTTCTTCAAAGAAAGTATCCAGCCCTGAATATTTGAGTTTGCTGTGCTGAACCTTTTCAAAACCATTGGTAATAAGATGAAGCTGGTAGCTCTTGTCTTTGAGGTATTGCAAGATCTCTTTGGTGTGGGGAAACAGGATGGTCCGCGTAGGCAGCTTTTCCAGGAACAGGATGCTCATGGCTTTGGAAAGCTCATCATCAGCGATTTTAAAATCGAGCAGGGCGAGCCACATCCTTTTTATCCTCAGCTCATCCTGGCGGATAAAGCCTTTGCGGTATCTTTCCCAGAGTTTATCGTTATGAACAAGATAATTCCTGTAGAACAGCTCAAAATCGTGTACACCTCTTTCTTTTAGTTGCAATTCCTCATAAAGACTTTCCAGGGTCACGCGGGCATTGGCATCAAAATCCCAGAGGGTATGGTCCAGATCAAAAAACAGGTGTCTGTATTTCATGGTTGCAAAGTACGGCCAGGAATTTGTGTTTTAAATGTATTTATTGATAAATCATTTTTAAAAATCCCAGTACTTCGCAGTATAAACGAGATTATTTATGAATGTATTGATCACAGGTGCTTCCCGCGGAATAGGTAAAGCCATCGCTGAAATATTTGCTGCAAACGGCCATTCAGTTTTCCTGAGCAGCCGCAATGAAAAAGTGTTGATGGAAACAGCCCGCCAGCTTCAATCAAGGTATCCGGCGGTTTCTGTAAAAGCAAAGGCATTTGATCTTGGTAGCAAGGAACAGGCTATAGCCCTGGCCTCCTGGATACAGGAATCCGTTCAGGCACCTGATATACTCGTAAATAATGCGGGCAGCTTTGAGCCGGGCAGTGTTTACAACGAACCTGACGGGGTGCTTGAAAGCCAGATGACCACTAATTTATACAGCGCCTATCATCTTACCCGTGCTCTTTTGCCTTCCATGATGAAAGAAGGGAAAGGGCGCCACATCTTCAATATGTGTTCCATTGCCTCACTGAAAGCCTACAATAATGGCGGAGCATACAGCATCAGCAAATTTGCTTTATATGGATTCAACCAAAATCTGCGGGAAGAAATGAAACCATATGGAATCAAGGTAACTGCTGTGTTGCCTGGCGCTGTGCTGACCGATTCATGGGAAGGGTTCGATAATAGCAACAAACGCATCATGGAAGCCAGTGATATTGCTCAATTGGTTTATGCTGCTTCTCAACTGTCTATTCAGGCTTGTGTGGAAGAAATACTGGTGAGGCCGCAGTTAGGGGATCTTTAAGAGTGATCGACCATCGGTCAACGCTCAACAGACAATAATTGCCTTCCAATGAAGTTTTTACGAACTTTTAGCAAATCCAGTTCTATTTTAGGGGGCATGAAAAAAGGCATTCTTATAATTTCAATACTGCTGCTTGTGCTGGCAGCCAATGCCCAGGTGGTACTGAAGACCATCGTCACCGAAGGGCCTGTGATTGCTGGCGAGCCTTTCGTTGTGCAGTATGTATTGGAGAATGCAGAACCGGAGGATGATTTTTTTCAACCTGATTTCAGGCAGTTCCGCTTTGTGAGTGGCCCTAATACCTACACCGGGGCGAGCTTTGGAGCAGATGGCCCCAAACGCCTGAAGAATATCACTTTTACACTTGTTGCATTAAAAGAAGGCCACTATATCGTGCCTGGAGCCAGTGTGAAACTGCATGGCCAGGTATTTAAGAGTGAGCCTGCTCCATTGGAAGTGATCAGCAGAGCTGTTGCGGTGCAAAAAGGTATATTGTCTGAAAAGCCTTCCCTGGCTACCGACTCTTATCTGCAACCGGGTGAAGACCCTTATGAAAAGATCCGTCATAATCTTTTCATGAAAGTGATGGTAGATAAAAAGGCTTGTGTGGTTGGTCAGCCTGTTACGGCTACTTTTAAACTTTATTCAAGACTCAATTCCAAGTCGGATATTGTTAAGAATCCGGGCTTTTACGGCTTTGCCATACAGGATATGATAAACCTGGCAGATAATGTGTCGGCAACAGAAACAGTGAATGGGAAGAAGTTCCAGGTACATACAGTACGTAAAGTTCAGCTCTATCCTTTACAGGCCGGGCTTTTTACCATTGACCCTATGGAAGTGCAAAGCAGGGTGGAATTCTCTACCAGCATGGTAAGTAAAAAATCTGAACAGGAGATCGTTGAAGGAGTGATACCTACTGAAGATGAATTGTTTTCCAAACCGGGATTTAAAGTGTGTGAAACCAGTATGCATACTGAACCGGTGGCTATTAAAGTAAATCCTTTACCGGAACATGGCCGGCCAGCTGAGTTCAGCGGGGCCACCGGAAAGTTTACGATAGCTGCTTCACTGGAAAAACAGGAACTGGCACGCAATGAAGAAGGTGATCTGGTGGTGACTATAGAAGGCAAAGGGAATTTTCCCCAGCTTACGGCACCTGTAGTGTCCTGGCCCAAAGCGATGGAAGGTTTTGAACCAGAAGTAAAGGATTCGTTGAACAAAGAGCTTTCTCCACTTGAAGGGAGGCGTGTATTCACTTTCCGGTTTATTTCCAACCAGGCCGGCACCTATACCATACCGGCTATCAACTTATCTTTTTTTGACCCCGACAGCAACCGATACAAAACAACTTCTACCAAACCCATAACAGTAAAAATAACTGAAGCGGCGGCAAAGAAATTACAGGCAGGCGCGGAAAAAGAACCGGTACTTAAAAAGAGTGTTCTCCTATGGATCATAACAGGTGTTGCTATTCTTGCCGCCACCCTGTTTGTCGTAATAAGAAGGAAAAGCAGGAAACCGGTGCAGGCAGAACCTGTAAAAACAATACCGGCCAATAAACCGCAGGTAACCGGGTTGCTTCAGCCAGCTTCTATTTTACAGGAAGCAGAAGGCCATTCTTTTTATGCTGCTTTAAGGACGGCTATCTGGCAGTTCAGCTCACAGAAGTTTAAATTATCCGGCAGCAGTATGAACAAACGGTCCTTGCAGGAAGCGCTTCAGCAGGCAAATATTACTTATGCTGATCAGCAGGAACTCTTGCGCATCCTGGATGCCTGTGAGGAAGGATTGTTTACCGGGGCGTTGGAAACCGGCAACAGGAAGGAACTGCTGGAAGAAACGCGTCACTTACTGCAGAAGATAGCGGATACGCCATTACCTGAATAAACTATTCTGAATACTTATATCCCACTCCCCTTACTGAATGAAAATACTTGGGATTACGGCTGTCTTCCTCAAAGTATTTACGGAAGTTGAGAATGAAATTATCAATAGTGCGGGTAGTTGGATAAACATTGTAACCCCATACTGCCTGTAAGATCTTTTCCCTTGGCACCACTTCATTCTTGTTTTCAATCAGGAGCTTGAGCAGCATTGTTTCTTTTTTGCTCAATTGTATCTTACCGCTTGAGCGCGTAGTGGCTTCCTGTGCTTTGAAATCAATTAAATTATTGCCAAACGTGTAGCTGTTGCCAACAGAAGATTTATCCTGCAGTTTCTTGTTCTTGTTGATGAGCTTGTGCACCCTGAGTAAAAGCTCTTCCAGGTTAAAGGGTTTGGTAAGATAATCATCAGCACCTTTTTTGAGGCCCAGCACCCTGTCGGCACTGGAGTTTTTGGCACTCAGAATAAGGATCGGCACTTCATTATTGCCGATGCGGATACTTTCGGCCACACTGATGCCGTCCATTTCAGGGAGCATCACATCCAGGATGATCAGGTCAAAATATTCGGTTTCAATGGCCTTAAGGGCAGCAGCCCCATCAAAAGCAGAAGTAACATCATAACCCTCCAACTCCAGGTTAAGTTTTAACGCCTCATGAAGGTTCTCTTCGTCTTCTACCAGCAATATGGATGTTTTCTTTTCGTCGCTCATAACCTGTTTTAAGGGTTAAAGGTGACTGCAAAATTAGTTCCGTGCGGATTATTGTTTGTCACCGAAATGTCCGCATTATGATCGTGCGCTATCTTGCTGCAAAGATACAAACCCAGGCCGGTGCCCTGCGTTTTCCGGGTGGCTTCATTGCCGATCCGGTAAAACTTCCTGAATATCCTTTTCTTTTCTTCATCAGGGATACCAGGCCCCTGGTCAGCAATGCTTAACTGCACAATGCCACCAGACCTGGCAAGTGTAGCAATGATAGCACTTTCTTTCGGAGAATACTTAACAGCATTTTCAAGAAGATTGTTGATCAGGATCTGAAGGAGCATTGCATCGCCTTTAACATCAACATCAGCTTCTACTTCGCCATTGAATGTTCTGTCGGGAAAACGGTTCCGGAAATCCTGCAGGCAATCTTTCAGCAGGTCGGAAAGATCCAGTTCTTCCTTGGCAAAAGAATAACCGCCTTCCAATTGAGATGAGATGAGGATATTATTCGTGAGAAAATTAAGCCGTGAAGTTTCTTCGAGTGTGGTGCGGATCAGCCTTTTTTGCTTTTCAGGTTCAAGGGTATATTTCTGCATGGTTTCCAGGTTGAGCCTGGTCACGGCAATCGGTGTTTTTAATTCGTGGGTCACTGCCATCATAAAATTCTGCTGCTGTTGTTGCAACCGGAATTGACGTCTTACTGAGCGGAATACAAAAGCGGCTGCAAAAATGATCAGGGCCAGGAAGAAAAGCCCTTCACTGAGATGCATAACAGTTACCCTTTTTTCGGCTGCTGTTATCTGGACAAATTCCTTTTGGTATAAGGAAGGGGAAATGGTGCTGTCGATTGTGGCATTGAGTTGCTTCAGCCGGAAATCTGCCAGTGAATGGTTTTGTTTTTCCAGCGAAATGAACCACCATGCCAGTGCAGCTACAATGTAGGTCAGCATCAGCCAGTAAATAAAAGTGGCCCTTCTTATTTGTTTTCGGCTGTTATCGGGCATGTTATCGGGGTTGCTTTTCCAGCCGGATGCCTGCATTCAGAACATTCTGAAGCGGGTCTTCCCGCATGATCTGTTCGAGTGTGAATTTATAAGTGCCGGCTTTTAGGCTTTGCTTTTCGGCCAGTTCTATCCGGTGTTCATATATATCGTCCATACCGCTGGCCAGCCATCCTTTTTCGCTGGTGGCAAGGGTGAGGTCTTTCTGGATCTGCAGGGTGGAATCCTGACCAGGCCCTTTTACATAAAGGTTGACATAGATATTACTGAAACTGTATTTTTCATTATGCCGCAGCACCAGGAAGATCCTGTACAGGGAAGTGGTATCTTTTATAGTAAATTCAAAAGAAGGCCTGAAATTGCTTTTCCAGGCATGCTGGGGAATGGTCACTGTTTTTTCATAAAGGTCAATGGTAGTGCAATTATACAGCAGGCACGAAACGAAGATGGCAATGATAGACCTGGAGAAAAGCTTTTTCAAATCTGGAATTTTTACAAAAGTAGTAAAGGTTTAAAAAGTTTAATAGTTTAAAAATCATCAGAACCCAAGTTTTAAACTATTAAACCCTTAAACTTCCTGGGCCTTTACAGTACGTTCAGCACCTGCTCCTTCGCCTTTTCCAGTTCATCCTTCATCAGCACCACACATTTCTGTATGGTGGAATCGTATGCTTTGGAGCCGGTGGTATTGATCTCCCGGCCGATTTCCTGGAGAATGAAAGAGAGTTTTTTCCCTTTTGACTCTTCGGGCTCCTGCAAGAGGGTTTTGAAATAATCACAGTGGTTTTTTAAACGGACCTGTTCCTCGCTGATATCTATCTTTTCAATATAGTAGATCAGTTCCTGCTCCAGGCGGTTGCTATCATAGTTTTCCTTTCCTACCTGCTCTTCCAACAATTTGGTGAGCCCTTCCCTGATCTTTACCTGGCGAAGGGGTTCCAGGCGGATCACTTCCTGCTGTTGGGTAAGTATATTGTTGATACGCATCAGCAGGTCCATTTCAAGTGACCTGCCTTCATCCAGGCGATGGGCATTCAGGTCTTCTATTGCCATCAGGATGATGCTTTGCAATTCCCCCCATTCTTTATCATTAAGCGTTTCGGCAGTGGGGGTGATCACTTCCGGCAGTTTCACCAGCGTGCTCAGTATATGCGATGTATCCAGGTTAAGGGCGGAAGACAGTTCGGCCAGCGGTTTATAATATGCTTTGGCCAGGTCTGTATTAATGGTAACGGGTTTTGAGCTGCCGGTTTCTTTCAGGCTGATAGTGCAATCAACAGTACCACGGCCAAGTTTTTCGGAGAGGAGACGGCGGATATCAAACTCAAAAGGTTTTAACATAGCTGGTAACCTTAACTGCAGTTCAAATTGCTTACCGTTTAAAGACTTGATATCTACAAGGAATGTTTTATCGCCAGCATTTTTCTCGGCTCTTCCAAAACCGGTCATGGATTTCAGCATGAGGACTTATTTTTTGATTTGATCAAAGGTATCTTAATTATTGTATCTCTGTGTAGCTAGTATTACTGCATCTGTGCAAGCATCCATCTATCGGTTTCTGAAAGTAAAAATCCCTTCGAAGTATCGAAGGGATCATTATAATGGATGGGTTAGTAAGTACAGGGAAAACGAATTTCCCATCACAATATTAAATATAATTTTTACTATCCAAAAAAAAATCATTAAGAATTTTATTCACATTTTAGAATCGACTGTGGATAATAGTGGCACCTCTTTTAATGGTTTGTGATGCTTTTTCAATCCCTGTTGCTATTGTATGCTATATAATAAGTGTATGCATGTTGTTTTTTCAATTTTTTGAAACCCTTGCCCAGCCTATGTTTCAAAAGATGATATTTTATAAATTTATTCATTGCTTATTGTCTTTGATCAAGCGGAAACATGCGCTGCCATGTATTTGGAACTGCATTCAACCGGTAAAAATGCCGGTTAGTTTGCCCAAAAAAAATTTACCCCAGCTGGCGTTTCCGGCTACAAAAAATGCCCCCTGCTTTCCATTAGCCCACTTATGCGGTTAACTTTGCAGACAAATATTCCCGTTTATGAAGTTTGATAAACCTGTTCCGCTTACCCAAATAGCTTCCCTGATCAATGCAGAACTTATTGGTAATACTACTGCGCAAGCTACTGGTATCAACGAAATACATAAAGTAGAAGAAGGTGACCTGGTATTTGTTGATCACCCAAAGTATTATGAAAAGTGCATACAATCTGCCGCCAGTTATATCATCATTAATAAGCAAACTGATTTTCCTGAAGGCAAGGCATTGCTGATCACAGAAGATCCGTTTGAAGCGTATCAAACCATTGTCCGTCACTTCAGACCTTTTGCCCCATCCATGCAAATGATCAGCAGCACCTCTTCAGCAGGGGAAGGAACAGTGATCATGCCGGGCGCATATATCGGTAATCATGTGCAGATCGGGAAAGATTGTGTGATCCATCCCAACGTTACCATAATGGACCATTGCATTATTGGTGATGAAGTGGTGATACAGGCAGGCGCCGTAATTGGAAGCGATGCATTCTATTATAATAAAAAAACCAACCGGGATATTCATTATAAACGGATGCTCAGCGCCGGCCGTGTAGTAATTGAAAATGGCGTGGAGATCGGTGCCGGCTGCACCATAGACAGGGGTGTAAGCGGCGATACACTGATCGGGGCTGGCACCAAGATGGACAACCTTGTTCATATCGGTCATGATACCGTGGTAGGAAAAAACTGCCTCTTTGCTGCACAGGTTGGTATCGCAGGCGCCACCATTATTGAAGACAATGTAATACTGTGGGGCCAGGTAGGCGTAAGCAAAACCCTCACTATCGGAAAAGATGCTATTGTGCTGGCGCAAAGCGGTGTGCCCTCTTCACTCGCCGGCGGCAAAACCTATTTCGGATATCCGGCAGAAGATGCTTCGTTGAAGAGAAGGGAGTTGGTGTGGATAAAAAGGATACCAGAGCTCTGGCACAAAATCATGAAGCACGAATGATGCGAATGAGGTTAAAGGACGAAGATTTTGTATATAAAGCACGAATGGCGCAAATGGATTCTGAAAGTTGAAGACTGTTTACATTATTGAGTTTTCTTTATTTTAAACAAGCTTCAACTTTCAGAATCCATTTGCGCCATTCGTGCTCTAAGTTAGCGAGATTCTAATTAAGGGCTTATTCGCGGGATTCGTAATTGTGGGATTCGTAATCGTAGGGCAATTGATCTGCAATATTCTTCCAACTCCAGTAGCCCTGGTTGATCCAGTCTTTCTGATCATAATAGTAACCATTTTCTTTAATGGCAATTGCATCCCTGATATCGATATAGGATATCTGGATGGCAACGTTTTTGGGTAGCTTGAACTGTTTGAGGTATTCAGGGTCGGGCTTTTGTTTGGTGTAGGTGATGCTGATCTTGCGCGGATACCAGATCTCTATTTGCAGGGTGCTGTCGAGCGCTCCATAATACAGGGTGTCGTAGGGGTTGCTTATGCGGTCGAACTTTTTATCATTGGTTTCATCCAGCATATCTACGGTGTAGCCATTTTCAAGGAGCGTGCTGTCGTAGTAGCTGCGCATGAAATGCAGCTTGGAACCATAGTAAGCCTTTTCCCGGTTCTGGGCCCATACATTTTTGAGGCTGTCGCTTCCATCGAGCTCTGAGTAGAGACAGAAACCGCTATAGGAGCTTATGTCTGTATTGTAATTGTAGATAAATGAATCGAGTTGGTAGCGCAGGTTATAGCCAAGGGCTTTGTTTTCCATCTGTAAGGGTTCGGTGGCTAATACACGCAGCTTATTGCTTTTTTTAAGGAGATAAAACTTCAGGACCTCGGGATTGAGCAGTGTGGTTTTGGCGGCGTTAGGTGTGGTGCCAATAAAATGATCGATGAAAAAGCTGCCGTAGCGTTCCCACCCGTCTTTCAGTTCATTGCTGCTTTTAATGATCACTTCTGTCATGCTTTTTTCTTCACGGGCCAGTTCAATATCGGGGATCACGGCATCTGAATGGCTGATACGGAGCTGACGGGTTTGATAGCCTGTAAAGCTGATGATCAATTCATATCCACCTGATTTAAGGGAAAGGGAAAACTCACCTTGTTTATTGGTCACTGTTCCAACAGTTGTGTTCTGGCAATAAACAGAAGCGCCAGCCAGCGGCTCCCTGGTAGCAGAGTCGATGATCTTTCCGGAAACGGTGAATTGAGCTTTTGCAGACAGGGAAATAATACACAAGAGCAGGAAAACAAGATGCCTGGGGTTTTGCATAGTACTGAATTGAGTATTAAAGATACGTGTTAAGGAACGTTGGAAATAGCGTAATTGTGCTATGATAAAATACTTTTAACAACGCATTTAAACGGAAACTGTTTTTTCCCTTAAGGTTTCTGGTCCAGGTACTTCCAGCAGGCTTCCCGTATGCTTTGTTCCAGGGGAGTATAATTGAAGCCGGGTAAAGCCTTTTTCAGCTTATCATTCTCAAATGTTGTATTGCTATGGGCTACAATGGCACTTTCTTTAGTAAGCACAGGCGAATGGCTGGTGAACAATGATCTGATCTTTTCCCATCTCCAGGCAATGCCCATCAATGCACGGGTGGTTTGCCTTTTGGGTTTGGGTTTGCCGAATGCATCGGCCATGGTGTCAAGCAGTTGTTTGAAAGTCCAGTTGTCGCCATTAACAATGTATCGCTGTTCTGTTATATCTGTTTCCATCAACAGCGCGGTCGCTTTTGCCACATCTTCCACTGCCACAAACCCATTTTTCCCGGGACTGTACCAGTTAAATCCATCATGAATGCTTTTGAAAATAGCACTGCTGCCGTTATTCCAATCACCATAACCAAGAATGGTTGAAGGGTTAAGGATCACAGCATCCAATCCTTCACCAATACCGCGCCATACTTCCAACTCGCCTTTATGTTTACTTTTTGCATAATGCGTATTGGCTTTACTGTTTTCCCATTTGCTGTTTTCGTTCACTGATTGTCCTTGAAGTGTGCGGCCCAACGCTGCAACGGAACTGATATGCACGAAGCGGCGTACGTTTTGCTCCAGCGCTATGTTCACTACGTTGGCCGTTCCTTCCACATTCACTTTATACATCTGCTTCCTGTGGCGGGAAGAAAAGGAAACAACTGCTGCTGCATGAATGACCGTGTCAATATCCTGCATGATCTCTGAAAGAAAAATAACATCCAGTATATCCCCTTCCACCCATTCCACCTTGTCGAGGATAGCCGCGGGAATAAAGGCCGGTAAACGCGAACTCTCCCTCCGGATGGCCTTTACAGCGTACCCTTTCTCCACCAGCTCTTTTATAATATAAGCGCCGAGGAATCCGGTACCGCCTGTTACAAGGATCTTAGTAGACAAGTTTGATAAATTGGTTATTAAAATGGCTGCGAAGATAATTATGATTGGCTGTCGCTGTAGTTATAATATCCTTTCCCTGTTTTCTTTCCCCATTCTCCTTTTTCCACTTTTTCTTTTTGGATATAAGATGGTTTCAGGCGGGCTGGCTGGTTCATTTGTTCATACACCGAGCAACTGACCGCATAGTTCACATCATTGCCGATAAGGTCCATCAACCTGAACGGGCCCATTTTAAAACCGGTTGCTTCCAGCAGGTTGTCTAATTGGGCAAAACCGGCTTTGTTTTCTTCGGCCAGCCGCAGTGATTCAATATAAAATGGACGGGCTACACGGTTCACGATAAAGCCTGGAGAGTCTTTACACACTACAGGCGTTTTACCCATGGCCCTTGCCAGGTTTACCAGTTCCTGTACAAGAGCAGGAGAGGTATAACTGGTTGATACCACTTCCACCAGTTTCATTAATGGTGCAGGGTTGAAAAAATGCATGCCGATCACCCGTTCAGGATTTTTTATACCTGCAGCAAGCTGGGTTACAGATAAAGAGGAAGTGTTGGTGGCAAAGATGCATTCACTGTGATTGATCTCTGCCAGCTGATTGAAAAGGGCGATCTTAATTGCAGGTTTTTCTACAATAGCTTCGATGAACACATCAGCCAGGCAGCTTTGCAGGTCGGAAGTAAACATGATACGGCTGTAAACATTTTTCTTTTCCTCCCCGGTCAGCTTTTGCTTTTCTACAGCTTTTTGCAGGTTCTTTTCAATAGCTGTTCTTGCTTTATTCAGTATTTCAGGATTGAGATCATATAATAAAGTGAAGAACCCTGCCTGTGCAGAAACCTGTGCAATGCCGCTACCCATGGTGCCGGCGCCGCAAACACAAATGCTGTTGATGTTCAAGATAGTTTGATTTAGATTGTAAAGATATTTGTTTATCTTAAGTAAAATTTTTGTCATGACTGAACCAATTGCTGAACAACCCGCAATACCTGCTACGCCCGCACCGGGGAATAGCGCGCCCAGGGTAAAAACTCCATCCGCTATTGCTTTTGGGATAGGCGTCCTTTTGTTTTTTATGCCATTTATAGATATACGATGCAACAATATGTCGCTGCAGAAAGTAAATGGTGCAGAGCTCGCAACCGGCTTTGAAATCAAAGGTCCTGATTCAGGAAATTCTTTCCTGGATGGATTCAATAATGGACAGAACAGGACAAAAACACATTCGTCCAATAGGGATAAAAAAGAACCCAACGTGTATGCGCTTGCTGCACTTGCCCTGGGAGCTTTAGGGCTCTTATTGTCTTTTTCCAATGCCAGACTAGGCGGTATTGGTGGAGTATTGACAGGTTCGTTGGCCGCTGCATCACTGATCGGCTTACTGCTAGATATACGAAAGCAGGTAAAAGCCGATCTCAGCTTAAAGGGTGGTGATGCCGGTATACAAATAGCTGTGGATTTTACTCCCTGGTTCTACCTGGCCGTTGTATCCTTTATTACGGCAGCTTACTTCAGTTATAAGCGAATGAAAACTTAATAATAAACGGCTAGATGGCCGAACTGAACTGCTTCAGGAACCTTACATCATTTTCACTGAAGAGCCGGATATCATTGATATCGTATTTCAGCAATGCAGGGCGTTCAATGCCCATTCCAAAAGCAAAGCCCGTGTATTTATTAGGATCAATGTGGCAGTTTTGTAGCACATTCGGATGCACCATTCCGCAACCCAGGATTTCTACCCAGCCTGTTTTTTTACAGATATTGCAACCCGTGCCCCCACAAATAAAGCAGGTTACATCCATTTCAGCACTTGGCTCTGTGAAAGGGAAATAAGAAGGGCGGAAGCGTACTTTCACATCCTTTCCATACATCTCTTTTACGAAGAAATATAATGTTTGCTTGAGGTCAGCAAAAGACACGTTCTCGTCGATATATAAACCTTCTACCTGGTGGAAAAAGCAATGACTGCGGGCGCTGACGGTTTCATTGCGATACACACGGCCCGGGCATACCACACGAATGGGTAATCTGCCTTTTTCCATTTCTCTTATCTGGGTATTGCTGGTATGCGTACGAAGCACCCAATCAGGATTCTGCTGAATGTAAAAAGTATCCTGCATGTCACGGGCAGGGTGATGGGGAGGCAGGTTGAGCGCGCCGAAATTATGCCAGTCGTCTTCGATCTCAGGGCCTTCTGCTTCTGCAAATCCTAACCGCTGGAAAATGGAAACGATCCTGTTTTTCATCAGCGTAATAGGGTGGCGGCTACCCATGGGAGTGGGATCGCCGGGCAGACTGAGGTCAATCTGCTGGCCTGAACTGGCAGCTCCGTTATCCGTCAGCTGCTTCAGCTCTTCGTATTTCTGTTCTGCAAACACCTTGAAATCATTCAGTACCTGCCCGAATTCCTTTTTCTTGTCGGCCGGCACATTTTTCATTTCACCCATTACCGCTTTCACAAGACCTTTTGTACCGAGGTATTTTATGCGGAATTCTTCCACTTGTTTTTCGTCAGTGGCAGTGAAAGAAGAGATCTCTTTTTTGTAAGCTCCGATTTGTTGTAACAGTGACTCCATAAGTCCGGCAAAGATAGGTTAGCTTAACGTAAATTTGCCGGTATATGTCAGACTACCTTCACCTTTCCGACTATCTCTCCCCCCTCAACCTGCATGAGATTTCCCAGGATGAGGGCTATAAAGACGGGCAATTGGGAAAGATCATATCCGTATATGATGGCGAAATGCCTGATCTCGATGATGTGCAACTGGTATTGGTCGGTTGCGGCGAACAAAGAGGCAGTGGTATGATCGGTTCAGAGAACAGGACCCCGGATACGATCCGTCGTCATTTTTACCAGCTTTTTTACTGGCATACAGATATCCATATTGCCGATATCGGCAACCTGCAGCCCGGCGCTTCTTTTACCGATTCCTACGCAGCCCTTAAAATGGTGATCAAGGAATTGATGGCTGATGGCAAAACCGTGGTGGTGCTTGGCGGCTCCCATGATCTTACCCTGGCACAGTATCATGCCAACGCCGACAATAAACGTTTGATGGAAGCATCAGTAGTGGATGCCCTGATCGACCTGGACATTACCTCTCCGTTCCGCCATCAGAATTTTCTGATGGAAATGCTGACAGGAGAGCCTAATTATATACGGCACTACAATCATATCGGTTTCCAGAGCTATTATGTGCATCCGCGTATGCTTGAAACGCTGGATAAACTTCGCTTTGATTGCTACCGGGTAGGCCATGTAAAGGAAAGCATCGATGAAATGGAGCCGGTGATCCGCAACAGCAACCTGTTCTCCTTCGATATTTCAGCGATCGCCAATGCGTATGCGCCAGCTAATGCGCTTACCCCAAATGGTTTTAACGGAGAAGAGGCTTGCGCACTGATGCGCTATGCCGGCATGAGCCCGAATGTGAACAGCATCGGTATTTATGGCTACCAGGCCCAACATGACCGGGATGAACTGACAGCCCGCCAGATCAGCCAGATGCTTTGGTACCTGATTGATGGAAAGAGCCGGGCAAGAAGGGAAGCTTCTCTCGATCAGCGGGATTCATTCAACGAATTCCATACAGCTTTTGCAGAAGTGGAAACCACTTTTTTACAAAGCAAAAAAACCGGCCGCTGGTGGATGCAGTTGCCCGATAAAAAATACATAGCCTGCAGTTATAAAGATTACCTGCTGGCAAGCAGTAATGAAATACCGGAGAGATGGATGAGAGCACAGGAAAGGCAATAAACGACAAAAGTTTTTTAATAAATACATAAAAGAAGTTCATGATTAAAACGGGTATTTGTTCATTCGGAATGAGTGGGAAAGTGTTTCATGCCCCTTTCATACAGGCGCATCCTGGTTTTGAATTGACTGCAATAGTGGAAAGAACAAAGAACGATTCAAGGGAAAGCTACCCTGAGTCCAGGCTGGTTCGCTCTGTAGAAGAATTGCTGGAAGATAAATCCCTGCAATTGATCATTGTGAACACACCTGTGCAAACGCATTTTGATTATGCTAAAAAAGCCATACTGGCCGCTAAGCATGCAGTGGTGGAAAAGCCATTTACCGTTACATCGGCACAAGCGCAGGAACTGGTTGATACAGCCAAAGAAAAAGGAGTGCTTCTGTCTGTATTCCAGAACCGCCGGTATGATGGAGACTTCAGGGCAGTAAAAAATGTGGTGGAAACAAAACTGATCGGTGAAATAAAAGAAGCGGAAATAAGATACGATCGTTACCGTCCGGAGATCAGCTACAAAAAACATAAGGAAACAGATCTTCCTGGTGCAGGCATTACTTATGATCTGGGTGCCCACCTGGCTGATCAGGCGCTGCAATTATTTGGCTGGCCACAGGCATTGTTTGCCGATATGATGGCTATGCGCGATGGAAGCCCGGTGGATGATTATGTAGAGATCATTTTATATTACCCATCTTTCAGGGTAAGATTAAAAGCTTCCAACTTTGTGAAAGAACCTGTACAGGAATATATATTCAATGGCAGCCTGGGAAGTTTTCTGCAAAAACGTTCCGACCTGCAGGAAACAATGTTGCTGAAAGGTGCTGTGCCCGCTCTTCAATCATGGTGTCCTGTTCCTGACGGCCCTGATGGTTTACTGCACACCACAATAGATGGAAAGGATATCCGGGAAGAAAGAACGGCTGTGCCGGGCAATTACATGGGTTTTTTTGAGGATGTTTACCAGGCCATTGTTAACGGAGCACCCAACCCCGTTCCTGGTGGAGATGGCGTGAAAGTGATCCGGTTGCTGGAAGCAGCCAAGCAAAGCGCTAAAGAAAATAAAGTGATATCACTATAACTTCAATCCCGGATTGATGGCCTTACGTAAAACTTCCTTTCCATGGTTGCTTGCTTTTATTGCAGCCATTGCTATTACCAGTTGCTCTTCCCAAAGAGCGATACATTCTGCTCAAAAAAGGTTGTTGGCCGAGCCGGTGATACAAACGGCGCATATTGGGATCAGCGTTTATGATGCAACGCAAAACAAGTATGTGTTCAATTACCAGGGAGATAAATACTTTGTACCGGCCAGCAACACCAAGATACCTACTTGTTATGTGGCCATGAAGTATCTGGGTGATAGCCTGACCGCTCTTCGTTATGTTGTCCGTAACCCAGATACTATTTTTATCGCGGGAACCGGCAGTCCTGATCTTCTCCATCCTGATTATAAAAACCAGCCTGTATTCAATTTCCTGAAACAATACAAGCAGGTGATATTATCTGTAAAACCGTATACGGATTTCCTGGGCAGTGGCTGGTCGTGGAGTGATTATAAGGCATATTATATGGCACAACGGAGCGATCTTCCGTTATATGGGAATGTTGCAAGGTTCAACTGGAAGAATGAAGGAAATGTTGAGGTAATGCCTTCTTATTTCAAAACGGTTACCACTGTGGCCAACCACTTACCAAATGGGTTTGATATCGGGAAGCCGTGGGATGAAAATAAATTCACAGTAACAGAAGGCACCGGAAAAAATGATGAAGTGCCTTTCCGCCCGGACGCTGCAACAATTAAAGCTTTATTGGCAGATACACTAAAGTTGCCGGTCACCATTGACCTGCATCCTCTTTCAGCCGGTTCTCAGCGTTTGTATTCCCGCCCGGTTGATTCGGTTTTACGTCCTATGATGCATCGCAGCGATAATTTTTTTGCTGAGCAGATGTTGCTCATGGTGAGCCAGGAGAAATTGGGAATAATGGACGACAGAACGATCATTGATACCTTATTAAAAACTGATCTGGCTGATCTTCCTCAAAAGCCACGTTGGGTAGATGGGTCAGGGCTTAGCCGGTACAATCTTTTCACGCCGCAGGATTTTGTGGTCATTCTCCATAAAATGGAAAAGGAGTTTGGTATGCAGCGGATCAAAGGCATTCTGCCTACCGGTGGCGAAGGAACGATCAGCAGTTACTATAAAGAAGATAGCGGTTATATCTATGCAAAAACGGGCTCTCTTTCAGGTGTGGTCAGCCTTAGCGGTTACCTGTACACTCCAAAAGGCAGGCTTCTGATCTTTTCCGTATTGGTAAATAATCATAATGGATCTGCTGCGGATGTAAGGCGGGCAGTGGAACGGTTTGTCCGTAAATTCAGGAAGTAAGTTCTCTGTATCCTTAAGACCGGAACATTTTTTCCAACTGGTCCTGCCGGAACTCCAGGTAAGTAGGATTTCCATCAGGAGAAATGTTGGGTTGTTTACAGTTAAACAGGTCAGTTATCAATTGACGTTGCTCTCTTTCTGTTAATCTCATTCCTGATTTGACGGCTTGCTGTTTTGCGAGCGAACGGATCAGCTTCTCCCTTTTGGAAAACTTAACATCGTTGCTGAAATGTTTGTACTGTTCGATAAGAATATCTATGATATGTTTTTCCTGCCCTGTTTCCACATCAGCGGGTGTGCCCTGTATCACAAAAGTGTTTTTGCCAAAAGGCTCTATCTGGTAGCCAAGCTGCTGCAGATCGGGCATTAATTCTTCCAGTATTACTGCATCGGCTGGCGTAAGCTCCAATGTGGAAGGGAACATGCTTTGCTGTGAAGGAATGGCTTTTCCCTGGCTTGCGTTTACCAATTGTTCATACAATACTCTTTCGTGAGCAGCTTGCTGGTGAACAAGTATGAAGCCGTTACCGGAAGGAACAGTGATATAGGTATTCAGTAATTGTGAAAGCTCAACTTCTTCAAAATTTTTTGTCCTTGCATCAGCATGAAGGGTTGGGGCTGATTGATCAGTTGCTGGCACAGATTCTGTGGCGGGTGCTTCATAAAAATCTTTCCAGTGTTTTAATTCACTTTTTTGTGATGGCTCAATAAAATGTGCCTGATGTTTTTGTGTGAAGCCCTTGAATAAAGAAGAAGAGGAAACCGCTGTTTTTTTCTCTTCAGTAAATGGTTGTTGTATGGAAGAGAGTTGTTGAATGGAAGCATCCAGATCGAAATCAAGTGCCGGTGTTATGCTGAATTGAGCCAATGCATGTTTGATAGCAGCCTGCACGAATGCATACACGATCTTTTCGTCTTCAAATTTTATTTCCTGTTTGGTCGGATGTACATTCACATCCACCTGTGTTGGATCAAGATCAATAAAGAGCACATACAAAGGAAAGCTGTCGCCAGGGATCATTTCCTGGTAAGCGCTCATCACAGCATGATTAAGATATCCGCTTTTGATAAAGCGGTTGTTGACAAAGAAGTATTGATCACCACGGGTCTTCTTGGCTGTTTCAGGCTTGCCAACAAAACCATGGATATTCATATAGTCTGTATCTTCTTTTACTGTTACCAGTTTTGTGTTGTAGTTATTTCCCAGCAGCTGGATGATCCGTTGTTTCAGGCTGCCGGCTTCCAGGTGAAAGAGTTGTTGTCCGTTGTTGGTGAGAGTAAACAATATCTGCGGAAAGGACATGGCCACACGCGTGAATTCATCCACGATATGGCGCATTTCAGCCGCATTGCTTTTCAGAAAATTCCTGCGTGCAGGTATATTAAAGAAAAGATTTTTCATGGCAATGCTGGTGCCGGTAGGAGCAGCTACAGGTTCCTGCTTCTTTACTACACTGTTCTCTACTTCTATATAAACCCCTGCTTCATCCTCAGCCCTTTTGGTTTTCATTTCTACTTGTGCTACAGCAGCAATAGAAGCCAATGCTTCGCCACGGAAACCCATGGTGCGGATATGAAAAAGATCGTCAATGCTTTTTATCTTGGATGTGGCATGACGTTCAAAACACATTCTTGCATCAGTTTCACTCATGCCTGCACCATTATCAATAACTTGTATCAGTGATTTTCCTGCATCTGCAAGGATCAGGTGAATGGAAGTAGCGCCGGCATCTACGGCATTTTCCAGCAATTCCTTCACAGCACTGGCCGGGCGTTGTATCACTTCTCCGGCAGCTATCTGGTTTGCTATATTATCTGGTAATAAAACGATCTTATCAGGCACGATGTGTATTCTCCGGCGTCAAAAATAACGATTTGATTTTTAAGCAACCCTTAGGGCTGTAATAGCATCAAAAGGGTTAATTTTATCGCTATTATTCCGCTGATTAATTTTAATATAATGAGGATTTGCCGGTTTCTGCTCGCCCTGTTGGTTTCTACTCCTTTTTTTGCTGTTGCCCAGCATAAAAGCGCATTATCTGAACACGAATGGGTGGATAGTGTTTTTAAAAGCCTGAGCGAAGAACAACGTATTGCCCAGCTGATCGTGATCAGAGCACATTCCAATCTTGGTCAGGACCATATTGACAAAGTGACCAATGATATCCGGAAATATAATGTGGGTGCACTTTGTTTTTTCCAGGGAGGACCGGTAAGGCAGGCCAATCTCACCAATTTTTATCAGGGCATTGCCAAAACCCCGATCATGGTCACCATTGATGGGGAATATGGCCTGGGGATGCGATTGGATAGCGTTACTAAATTTCCTTATCAGCTTACATTGGGTGCTTTGCAGGACTCCTCATTGGTATATCGCATGGGAGTGGCTGTGGGTGAGCAATGCAAACGCCTTGGTGTTCATGTGAATTATGCACCGGTGGTTGATATCAATAATAATCCTAATAATCCGGTGATCGGTTACCGCTCATTCGGAGAAGATAAAAATAAAGTGGCCCGCCTCGGGGTTGCTTATATGCGTGGAATGCAGGATGCAGGCATTATGGCCTGCGGTAAACATTTTCCCGGACATGGCGACGTGGATGTGGATTCACATTATGATCTGCCGATGATAAAGAAAGTGCGCAGCCAGTTGGATTCAATGGAACTGGTTCCCTTCCGTGCTTTGATAGACGCAGGTGTGGGCAGCATGATGATCGCACACCTGTATATTCCTGCTATTGATAAAACGGCCAACAGAGCCACTTCCATTTCAAAGAACAGTGTGACAGGCATCCTTCGTGAAGACCTGGGATACCAGGGGTTGACCTTTACCGACGCATTGGAGATGAAAGGTGTAGCCAAATTTTTCCCCGGCGGAACAATTTCCGTGGAAGCATTGATCGCCGGCAACGATATGCTTTGCCTGCCTGCCAGTGTGCCTGAAACGATTGATGCAGTAAAAGCGGCTATCAAAGAAAAGAAATTGAGCTGGGAAGATATCAATGAGAAATGTAAAAAGGTATTGACAGAGAAATATAAACTGGGTCTTGCACAAATGCAGCCTATTGATACCAATAACCTGCTCACTGATCTGAATGCCAAAACAGATGAGATCCGTCGTGAGGTAGCAAGAAAAGCATTGACATGGGTGAAAATGGTAAACCCTACCGGTTTCAGAAATGAATACCTGGGCCTGCCTTTGCAGAAAGGAAAAAAAATAGCTTATGTAGGATTTGGTACTTCAGAACTGAACAGTTTTGGTAAACGCCTGCAGGAAGATCTGGGAGCAGATGCGTTTTTCTTTTCTTATAAAGACAATGCGCCTAAAGGCGGCGCTATCGTTAAAGCAATTTATGAAGGTAAATATGATGCGGTCGTATTGGGTTTCCATAGTGTGACGCCGGGACGTGCCAATAATTATGGTATCAGCAAAGAAGCCGTTAAAGTATGGAATCAGTTGAATGCGCCGAATTCGATCACCATGGTGTTTGGCAATGTATTGTCTCTTGCAAACTTCTGTGCTGCACAATCATTGGTGGCCTGCAATGAGAACGATGATATTTTTCAGCATACTGCCGCTGATTGGCTGGAAGGGCAGTTTGTATCAGAAGGAACGTTGCCAGTACGTGTCTGCAACTGGAAATATGGAGAGGGGTTGACGATGCCTCCCGGCAAAACCACTCTTTTTCCGGTCGGCGATGCGAAGTTTAAAGCAATTGATTCCATCGCCACTGATGCAATTGCTCAGCATGCATTTCCAGGCTGCGTGGTGCTGGCCGCTAAAGACGGGCAAATCGTTTATCACAAAGCATTTGGGGAATATCAATATGAACCTTCCAGCCCTATGACGCTGGAAAGTATTTTCGACCTGGCATCAGTCACCAAAATTTCTGCTACCACGGTGGCGGTGATGAAACTGTATGAACAAGGGAAAATTGGTTTGGATAAAAAGTTGGGTCAATACCTTCCCTGGGTAAAAGGTACCAACAAAGCTAACATGTTAATTAAAGATATCCTGTTGCACCAGGCAGGGTTGATCCCTTTTATCCAGTTTTATAAAGAAACACTTGATCCTGCAACGGGGTTGCCTAACCCCGCTATTTATGCAAGCAGCTATTCTCCGCAGTTCCCTTTGCGGGTAGCAAATGGCATGTATATCAGAAGTGACTGGCGTGATACATTGCGCAATCGTATTCTGACCAGCCGGGTTGGCGCAAAGAATGCTTATGTGTACAGTGATCTTGATTTTATTTTCCTGGGAGATGTAGTGGAAGCCGTGACGAAAATGCCATTGGATAAATATGTGCAAGACAGTTTTTATGCAAAAATGAATATGGCGACTACAGGCTTCCGGCCATTGACGCGTTTTGCAAAAGAGAGAATAGTTCCTACAGAGAATGATAATTTTTTCCGCCAGCAATTATTACAGGGCGATGTGCATGATGAAGGTTCTTCCATGTTTGGCGAAGTGGCAGGGCATGCTGGTTTATTTTCTGATGCATATGATCTGGCCAAATTATACCAGATGCTGCTGAATGGCGGTGAGTTGAATGGGAAGCGGTTTTTAAAACTGGAAACGATCCGTTTGTTTACTTCTTATGAAAGCAAATTCAGCCGGCGTGGTTATGGTTATGATAAGCCGGAGAAGGATAATGATACACGTAAGGAGCCTTATCCTTCTTCACTGGTATCACCACAAACCTTTGGACATACCGGGTATACGGGGACCTGTGTGTGGACCGATCCGAAATACAATATCATTTTTGTGTTTTTATCGAATAGGGTGTACCCGACAAGGGAGAATTCAAAGTTATCGACTTTGCAGGTGAGGTCGAAGATACAGGATGAGATATATAGGGTGTTGGGGGCAGCGAAGTAGCCTGATAAGTTTAATATGACTGTATCAGTACATCTGTAGGAATATTCAGGTCTGCATGAAGTTGCCGTATCATTTCAAGCGACAACTTTCTTTTCCGATTGAGAATTTCACTCGCCCGGCTTTTCCGCCCGATTACAATGGCCAGATCATTTTGAGTATAGCCCAACTGTTCCATCCGGAACTTAATGGCTTCAACCGGATCTGGAAGGCCTACAGGGAAATGCTGATTTTCATAATGATCAATGAGTATTCCCAATATTTCCAATTCGTCTCCCTCAACTGTTCCTTTTTTTGCATCAAAGATTACCTCAAGCCGTTCAAGTGCGTGCTGATAATCCTTTTTTGTTTTTATGGGTTTAATATTCATTGGTTATATTTTAAGGGCATTGATTCTGTCATATTCTCTGTGCGTACCAACAAATCTTATCCAGACCATCTGGTATGCATAGTTGATCTTTACGATCAGCCGGTATTTATTGCCTTTAATATTAAATACTACACGGTTGTCTGCAATAAAACTGGCAGTGGGGTACTCTTTTTTAATATCGCCCGGCTTTTTCCAGGAGCTTTTCAAAGCTTCCAGGTACCACGATTTCAGTTGCTGTTCAACATCAGGGTGACTGCTCCAGAATTCACGCAGAATTGTTTTGGCGATAACTCTCACATTCTCGAATTTAACAAAGTTAAACTAAAGTTCCCAAAGTGGGAACTATCGGCTTAACGAATCTGTTTTAAAACCTAAAATTAGAATAAGATGAATGTTGAATGAGGTTTTTTGACCGGGTAGATTAGTGGTTTTCAACAATAGCTTGCGGGAGAAAATGGTTAATGAATGTGGGTTTCCATCGGGCTTGTCAAATAATTATAATAATAAAGGCGAGCCTTCTGGCTCACCTTTATCAAGTATTTAAATCTTCTTATTTATTATCCTTCTTTGGCTCCTGCCCAGGCCGCGGCTGATTAGGATTTCGCTGCGGGTGCTGAGGTTTTTTTCCCTGCTGTCCCTGTTGTCCTTTATGCTGGCCACCCTGTTGCGCTGGTCTGTTTTGCTGTGGGCGTTGACTCTGCTGTGGTTTTGCCTGTTGCTGGCCGCCTTGTTTCTGTGGTTGTCCACCGCCTTGCTTTTGCTGTGGGCGTTGACCCTGACCTTGTGTTTTTGGCTGATGCTGTTGCTGCTTGCGTTTCTTGTCTGCTTTCTCCAGGCTGCGCAAACTGATCTGTCCTACCACATCCACAAATTCGGGTTCCACTTCTTTCGGTTTGTTGGAAGTGATTTCCACTGCTTCCAGTTCTTCAGGGATAATGCCCTGCCTGTTCTGTGATTTGATCTTCAACACGCGTTCAATCGTGAGCGGATATTGTTTGGTGCTATCAGGCAGTGTGTACCACATCAGGTTTTTGAAAATATCCTTTTTGATCAGGTAAGCATTGCCTTTTGCTACCTGAATTTGGTCGCAGTTATCGGGGAAATGCTGCAATGCATCAAGGTAGGTATCGAGTTCGTAGTTGAGGCAGCATTTCAGCCGGCCGCATTGGCCGCTCAACTTGGTCTGGTTGATGGAAAGGTTCTGGTAACGTGCGGCAGCAGTGTTTACTGATTTGAAATCGGTCAGCCAGGTGCTGCAGCACAATTCGCGGCCGCAACTGCCGATACCGCCTACCTTGCCTGCTTCCTGCCTTGCACCGATCTGGCGCATTTCCACCTTTACTTTGAATTCAGAAGCATAGACCTTGATCAGTTCCCTAAAGTCAACGCGACCATCAGCTATGTAGAAGAAAGTCGCTTTGCGACCATCGGCTTGCATTTCCACCTGGCTGATCTTCATGTCCAGCTTCAGTTGTTTGGCAATGGCGCGGCTCCTGATCACGGCTTCCGGTTCCCGGGCCTTATTCTGCTTCATGATATCGATATCCCGGTCGGTCGCTACTCTCAGCACTTTCTTCATTTCAGGATTATCTTCCCGGGCATTGCGTTTTTTCATCTGCAGGCGAACGATCTCGCCGGTAAGAGAAACCTCTCCTACGTCAAAACCGCTTACGCCTTCCACGGCGATCATCTCACCTTTTTCGAATTGCTGAAGGGTTGGATTGCGGAAAAAATCTTTCCGGGTTCCTTTATTGAAACTAACTTCTATGACCTTGCAACTGCTATCTATGTCGGCGATGGGTAAATTGTGCAGCCAGTCATAGGTGTTCATTCTATTACACCCGCCTGTGCTGCATCCTCCATTGCTCTTACATCCGCCTGGTTTACCGCCAGTGGCGGTACCACAACTGGTACATCCCATTCTGTTGACAATTAATAAATTAAACTAGTTGGAAGTGCTGTGTGAGGAGTCTACTAAGCATATCGAGTCACCCAAAAGCGAGTTCTTCTCATAGTAATTGGCCCAATAAATGGGCAGCTTATCAGAAGATGTTCTATTATAGAGAATAATCCGCGACTCAATCTTAATAGGCTCAGGTTCACTAATTCAAACAACACTTTTTTCTTTCACACTTCACCTCTTAGCCCGAAAATACAATTTTATCCTGAATCGGCTATATATCCTGGGCTTTCACGATCGCTCCGGACCTGGTTGGGCTATACGCCCAGTACGATCTTGTCCTGGATAATATGATACAATTTAATCGTCAATGCATGAAAAAGCATCTTCGCATTAGCATTTCTTTCTATGTAATAAGCTGCATTATCCAGCTCTTCGATGATCGCCTGTTGCTGTTCTATGCCAGTGATCTTATTCAGCCTAATGGCAAAATCCCTGTCTTTTTCCCCGATCTGCGCCGCTGCTGCTTCGCCCAGCACCCTTAGCCGTACCGACTGCTCCAGCAAATGATTGAAGTATCTAAGGAACTGTTTTTGTTTTTCGCGGCCCAGTTTGCTCATCTCATCCACCCATTTCACCTGGGCTACAGGCCCGGTTTTCATCACCGCATTCAACCAATCCCGCAAAAAGCTTTGCCAATCTTCATCAGCATGCTGCAGCAATTGCAGGGCTTCCCTGTAATTTCCTTCACTCACTCCCGCCACCTGCCTGGCAATGCCGGGATCGGTATTATTCCGTGTTACCAGCGCCTGCTCAATCTCTGCCGGTTCCAGCATCGGGACCTTTACCAGTTGGCAGCGGCTTAGAATGGTTTGCAGGATCAGTGATTCATTTTCCGCAACCAGTATAAATAATGTATTGGCTGGCGGCTCTTCGATCAGCTTCAGCAGTTTATTGCCTTCATTGCCCAGGTATTCAGGCAGCCACATCACCAGTACCTTGTATTCACTTTCAAAACTCTTCAGGTTCAGTTTTCTGATGATATCATTACACTCGTGCGCTGTGATATTGCCTTGTTTATTTTCCGCGCCGATAAACTGCAGCCAGTCATATACATTTCCATACGGATATTGGGTAATGAATTCACGCCATTCAGCAATATAATCCGTACTGATCGGAGGCGACCCCGCTTTTTTGGTTACAACGGGATAAGAAAAATGAATATCCGGATGAACGTATTGTTTTGCTTTAATGCAGGAAGGGCAAACGCCGCAGGCATCGGTTTGACGAATGCTGGCGGTTGATGGTTCCGGATCTCCAAAGAGGGATGGGCCGGGATCAGCTTTTTTCCCATTTACTTTTTCGCAAACCACGAATTGGGCAAATGCCAGGGCCAATGGCAAAGCTCCGTTCCCTTCTTTTCCAAGAAATAAAAGGGCATGAGCAAGACGATTGTCCTGCATCAATTCGGGTAATTCCTTTTTCAATCCCTGCTGGCCTATGATATCGGAGAATTGCATTGGTGGCAAAGATAGGTTTTGGGTGTAGAAATATTTTCAATAGTCAGAATAACGGGAAGGCGTACGTTTAAAACCGGTGAATTTGCTGGTTATTTTCACCGGATGTTTTGTGTTTTTCCCAAGGTTTCGCGACAACAGCTATCTAATTTGGATCTTGATTTCAACCGAAGTGAGAATAGAAATATGAAACTCAAACAATACGAATTTAGGATTAACCAAAATAAATTTGAGTATGAATTTAATAGTGAGGGGCCTAATGGTATTATTAAGAAAATAGTTCGCTTTTCTCAAATTTCAACGCATGGTTTTTCTTATTACAATCTGAGTTTTGGTGATTGGAATAATGAAACGGGTAGTATTGATGATTTCGTTGTAAGCAATAATAAAGATGCTGAGTAAATCTTGATTACTGTAGCAGCAACTGTTATTTCATTTACTAACCTCTTTCCGGATGCTATTATTTACTCAGAAGGTAGCACAGGCTCCAGAACACGCCTCTATCAGATAGGGATTAATAAGTATTGGCAGGAAATCTCGCCTTTGTTCGAAGTATATGGCCTGGCTGAAAATGAGGGCCTCGTTCCTTTTGAGCAGAACAGGCGCTTCAAAGCCTTTATAGGTAGAAGAAAATTAACTAATTTTAAAAACCGAAAATAATGGGTATGTCAGAAGTAAAGAATAGAATCAAATTTAAAAGCGGAATAGTTGATCCTAAAATGAAAGATCATGGCAACCATCCTTTCTTCGTTAAAAGTAACGAAGCCTCAAAAAAGGTAATAGAAAAATATGGACTACCGAGAGAGTGGATAGAGGAAATGAAAAAAAGCGATAAAGAAAAGAGCCGCTAGGGCTCTTTCTTATAGTTAAATACTTCTTCTGGATACCATCCTTTATAAACTTACAGCGTATATTTTCTAATCGAAGTTTTTCAACTCAATTAAGATACTTCAACACCTCCTCACTCAAGGGTTTAGTTTTAGGGCTAAATACCGTTATCAACTCGCCTTTTTCATCCACCAGGAACTTAGTGAAATTCCAGGTAATCGGGTCCTTAATTCCTTTTTTAGCCGCCTCATCTACCAGGTATTTGAATATCGGCGCAATATCATCGCCTTTTACAGATACTTTTTCTGCAACAGGGAATGTGACGCCATAGTTCTTTTTGCAGAATTCAGCAATCTCCTGGTTGGTGCCAGGCTCTTGTTGCGCAAAATTGTTGGCAGGAAAACCTACGATCACAAGCTTGTCTTTGTGTTCTTCATAGAGTTTTTCCAGTTCGTCATACTGAGGTGTGAGACCGCATTTGGAAGCCGTGTTAACGATCAGTATTTTTTTGCCTTTGAAAGCAGAGAAATCAATTGTCTTTCCGTCAAGCCCCGGAGCCTTAAAATCATAGATCGGGCTGCCGGCCAGTGTAATGGAAAGCAGGAATGTGAGCAAAAGGGTTTTCATGATTGTGAGATTAGAGTTGAATAATTAGGAAACTAAAGTTACGAATACTCTAAAAAAGTGATCACTACTATTTTTCGAAGCACCCCAGGTCCGGGAGACCTACCGGCCTGTTTTTCCCATCAAGGTCAATCAGCACTGAACTGGGCGTTCCGGCATCTATTGCCGGGGAAAACTCTTTTAGCCTGAAATTAAAATACCGGTTGCTCACATTTATACTGTCAAACAAAGGTGGTTGATCATTAATAATATGATTGACAGTCACATTTGCAGGGGCAGTCTTCACTTTCCAAAGATTATAATCGAAATTAACAGAGAAAGGATTCGCGCCTGAGCGGTTGACTATCACCTCGTCATCTACCAGGCCCCCTTCACCCCAAAAAATGCAATTCCGGAAAATCGCCTGTAAGGAGCCCGTACCGGTATTTGCTGCATTGGATAAAAACAAGACAGGGCTTTTATGATCAATGTAAGCATTCGAATAGGTGACCGCTGTGCAATGTGTAAACTGATAATCACCCCCACCTGTTATCGAAATATTCTTTCCGCAATTGCTGATAAGGCAGTTTTCCGCCACAATGCTTGAATTAAGCGCCAATATTCCAGCATCATAAGCATTGTCAATCACGCATTCTTTCAATAGCAATTTCGGACTGGTATTTGAAGATGGTGCTTCCAGCGAAAGCGCCTGGTAAGCGTTTTTTATAACTGCATATTGAAGAACATTGTCTTTACTTAAAGGGCTGAAATAAATCCCAGGCCAGGCAGCGGGAAAACCCTCATAAGGCTCATCCAGCCTGTCGCCAGTAAAATAAACCCGGTCAGTGTCCTTTTCTCCGTTCACTATAAGCGTACCATCAACTATCACTGGTGCATCAGCATGCAAATAAATACGGCAGCCTTTTTCGATCGTGAGTTTTTTGCCAGCTTCGATAAATAAGAAACCCTGGATAACATAAGGGAGATCATTGGTCCAGGCTTCATCCGAGATTATATGTTTATCGCGAAAAAAATGGGCGTTCTGACCCCAGGCTTCCAGTTGCACAAACTGTGTATTTCCATTGTAAGCTACCTGTATGCTGTCGCGGATAACAAAAGGCAGGTTTTGACTGTTGGGGTCAACAGTTACCTGCACAAAAACGTATACACTATCATTGGCTTCCAGTTCCACATCTTTGGCCTCTTCAGTAGCCACTCCATCAATATTGATTTTGTAGGCGGAAGAATTGCCCCCCATTAGTTTAACAGATGAGAGGCGTAGCTTTTGGTTGTTCTCATTGATGATCTTGAAAGATTGCGTCACCGAGCCCAGTTTGGTGAACACGGTATCATATTTCAGTGTATCGATGGTTATAGAGATCCTGGCATCGCGGGAAGTAATAAAGCTATCTTTTTTGCAGGCAAAAAGTAATAGTGATGCCAGTACACAGAGGAATAAGGGAAAAAAGAAAGGTGATGAGAATGTAAAAGATAAGGGGCGTTTCATTGCCTCAAATCTAAGCTATTCTTTTTTCTTCCTTATCTCCTGGCATAGGAAAGCGATGCAATGCTCAACTGCACGTTATACCCTTTTAACAGTTCTGTGCCACAAGCCTCAAGCGTGGCGCCGGTGGTGATCACATCGTCGACCAACAGCAGGTGCTTTTTTTGTATAAGCCCCGGTTGGTCAAGTTCAAAGCGGCCTTCCATGTTTTGCCAGCGCTCGATCCTGTTTTTACGGGTTTGGGTTTCCGTAAATGCAGGGCGGACCACAGCGTCATAAATAACCGGCAATTGCAGTTTTTCTGCTATCCCTTCGCATAAGACTGCTGCCTGGTTATAACCTCGTTGCCTTTCTTTATCAGGGAAAAGTGGCAGGGGAATGAGAGCGTCTATAAACGACCAGTTGGCGGCTCTCAGTGAATCGCCCATAAGCCGTCCAAGCTGCAGCCCCAATTCTTTCTCCCCTTTGTATTTGAGCTAATGCATAAGGTGTTGCAGCAGCGATTGCGGTGTGAAATAATACTGTGCCATGCCATATTGCAGGGGCATTCTTCCCCAAAACTTTTTCTCTACCGGGTTATCTGCCTGAATTTCAAAACCTGTTGCCGGTAATCTTTCAATACAACGCATGCAAAGATTGGATTCTTTATTAAGCATGTCACTGCCGCATCCGCTGCAGATGTGCGGAAAGAAAAGATGAAGAAGAGAATCGGATATTTCCCGGAAGCTGATCATGATAGCTGTTAGGTAGGGGTTTGGGATAATGATGTTGACCGTTGTCCGATGACTGAGTGGCCGATTATCAACAAATGGCAATCGATCAACAGAACCGGGACCGTTCATTATCTAAAACAAGTATTGGTACACTTCTTCCACCCTTCCCATCGGAATAATATCAATATTGAATTTCTGTTTCGCCACTTTTTGATTTGCCTGCCTGAATGCCTGGTTATATTTTGATACAATGATCTTTTCAAATCCCAGCTTTTCTGCTTCTGCTATCCGTTGCTCTATCCTGTTCACCGCCCTGATCTCACCACTTAAACCTACCTCGCCTGCAAAGCAGATATGTTGCGGTAAAGGTGCATCTTCATAAGAAGACAATAAAGCACAAAGCACGGCGAGGTCAATAGAAGGATCTTCGACTTTTAATCCTCCAGCGATATTCAGGAAAACATCTTTTACGCCAAAATGAAAGCCGCCTCTTTTTTCCAGTACGGCCAGCAACAATTGAAGGCGTCGAAGATCAAAACCGCTGACGGTCCGTTGCGGGGTGCCATACACGGATTGAGTGACCAGCGCCTGCACTTCTATCAACAAAGGCCGCATACCTTCAATAGTAGCCGCAATAGCGATGCCGCTCAGTTGATCTTCTTTTTGGGTGATAAGGATCTCACTTGGGTTGGTCACTGCCCGCATGCCTCCATCTGTCATCTCATAAATGCCCAGTTCAGATGTACTTCCAAAGCGGTTTTTCAATGTGCGCAGTATGCGGTAGGCATAATGGCGGTCGCCTTCGAACTGGAGAACTGTATCCACTATATGCTCCAGTATTTTCGGACCGGCAATGCTCCCGTCCTTGGTGATATGACCGATAAGAAAGACTGGCGTATTGGTTTCCTTGGCAAAGCGCTGCAGTTCAGCGGTACATTCCCTTATCTGAGATACACTCCCCGGTGAAGAATCAATAAAAGGAGTTTGTAATGTTTGCACGGAATCAACCACTACCAATTGCGGTTTCAGTTTTTTTATTTCCTGGAAAATGACCTGGGTGGATGTTTCTGTAAGAAGAAAGAAATTTTCTTTACTGCGTGCATTTGCGTCCAGTGCAATACGGTCTGCGCGCATTTTTATCTGTTGTTCGCTTTCTTCTCCGCTTATATAAAGCACTGTACTATTGGCCAATGATAAACCGATCTGAAGAAAGAGTGTCGATTTACCAATACCTGGTTCACCAGCGATCAAGACGATACTTCCGGGAACAATACCTCCGCCGAGCACTCGGTTCAATTCAGCATCAGGTGTCAGTAATCTTTTTTCTTCTGTGCTTTTTATTTCATGAAGGGCAATTGTTTTCTGTGTTCTTTTTTCGTCCTGGAAATCTTTCCAACTGTTATTGTTCTTAACATCTTTTTGTATTAATTCTTCAACAAACGTATTCCATTGACCGCAGGAAGGGCATTGTCCAACCCATTTAACACTTTCATATCCGCAGTTTTGGCAGAAGAAAGCAGTTTTAACTTTACTCATGCGTTAAAGGTAAAATAGAAGCAGGATTGAATAAGGAGTTATTGAACAGAAAACTGTGATAAAATAAATTTTCAGCGCAGAAAATGACGGTAAAAAATGGGGCAAAAAAACTTCGGTTATCAGAATGTAAAAGGGGCCAATCTGGTGACTGACCCCCTTACTTACTAACCCATTAAATTCTATTGCTAAGTTACAATTCTGGCTAACATTTCAAAATAAAATTTTGTTGCTGTGAATAACTTGAGGGGCATATAAAAGGCTGTCAGTCCCATTTTTCTTTTTCAAAAAAAAGCTTTTAATTTGTTGATTATTATTTAATTATAAAGAAATTCAAAAAAGACCATAAAGCGGTGGGAGAAGCCTCAAAAAATCTTTGAGATGACAAAAAGGCTGAATTAAGCAGGTTGATCCAACTGGTCACAAGTTTGTTATATAAATCGTAGAAAATTAAAAAAAATTAACCAGCATGACACCAGGAATTTTGATCGTTTCGCTAATTTTTTTAGGTATCAGTATGCTTGTTTCTATGGTACTGAAAAACAAGTTTACAAAGTATAGTAAAGTGCCGCTTTCGTCCGGCTTGTCGGGCCGGGAAATCGCCGAAAAAATGCTCCGCGAAAATGGGATTTATGACGTAAAAGTGACCTCTGTAGAAGGGTTTTTATCAGACCATTATAACCCAGCCAATAAAACCGTGAACCTCAGCCCTGAAGTATATAACGGTACAAGCGTAGCCGCTGCCGCCGTGGCGGCCCATGAATGCGGGCATGCCGTACAGCATGCAACAGCTTACCAGTGGCTCAATTTCAGGAGTAAGATGGTCCCCGCCGTACAAATCAGCTCCAGCCTGGTAAATTGGGTTTTGCTGATCGGCGTGATCATGGCTGCTTCCGGTAACTCCACTGTTTTACTGGTAGGTATCATATTGATGTCGGTCACCGTTTTATTTACCCTCATCACCCTCCCGGTTGAGTTTGATGCCAGCAACCGGGCCCTGGCATGGCTCAATCATACCAATGTGACGAATAACCAGGAATATCCCCAGGCTAAAGATGCATTGAAATGGGCTGCCACTACTTATGTAGTAGCTGCTTTAGCCGCTGTAGTTACCCTGATACAATACATAATGATCTATATGGGTAGCAGAGATAGAAATTAATAATATTTGTAATATGTTTTTCAAGCCGCTTTCCGGGTGAAAAGCGGCTTTTTTACAATTATTTTTTAAGGCCGGTCCAATTGTTATAGATATGTTAAAGGATTGCAATCTGTACCACATGACCCCCCATATTATGTAGAGGAGAAGCTGATGTCCTTTTACCCGGCTATTGTTGACTAAAGAAAAAATGAAATAAATATCAACTGAAAAAATTGCCGGATCCTATTGCAGTTGATAGCGCTTGCATCTGTTGCTCTTGTCTTTGAGCATTGAAGAGATTCTATAAATTTTTCATACAAAAGAAATAACCAGTAACTTTCCCCTGTTACGGTTATTTCTTTTGTCAAACCTCTTCCCCATGATCAAAAAATTAGTGGCATTGTCAGCCATGTTGCTGACCGTTCTTTATTCATTTGCTCAATTAAAATCCCCGGAAGCATTTTTAGGTTATAAGATCGGCACCCGGTATACGCCGCACTGGCGGGTGGTGAGCTACTTCCAGTATGTGGCCCAAACCCTTCCTGGCACGGTAAAATTGGAGCAGTACGGCGAAACCAATGAGCACCGGCCTTTATACACTGCTTTCATTTCTTCTGCAGAGAATATGAGCAACCTGGAAAATATCCGGTTGAATAATCTGCGTCTTGCCAATCTTGCAAAAGATAAAGCCATGCCTTCGGAGAATGCGCCGGCCATTGTATGGCTGAGCTATAATGTGCATGGCAATGAAACTTCTTCGTCTGAAGCGGCTTTGCTGACCATTTTTGCACTGGCCGATCCTTCCAATGCGCAAACAAAGGAATGGTTGAAAAATACGGTGGTGATCATGGACCCCTGTGTGAACCCTGATGGCCGCGACAGGTATGTGAACTGGTTCAATTCCATGGTAGGCATCCAATACAATCCCCGCCTCGATTCAAGAGAGCATCGCGAGCCCTGGCCCGGCGGACGGAGCAATCACTATAATTTTGATCTTAACCGCGACTGGGCCTGGCAAACACAGGTAGAAAGCCAGCAGCGGATAAAAATGTATAACCAATGGATGCCGCAGGTGCATGTGGATTTCCATGAACAAGGCATTAATTCACCTTATTATTTCGCACCGGCAGCGCAGCCTTATCATGAAGCTATTACCAAATGGCAAAGGGATTTCCAGGTAACCATTGGTAAGAACCATGCAAAGTATTTTGATAAGAACGGATGGTTATATTTTACCAAAGAAGTGTTCGATCTTTTTTATCCTTCTTATGGAGATACTTACCCCATTTACAATGGTGCGATAGGAATGACATATGAGCAAGGTGGCGGCGGAGGCAGCGGCCTTGGTGCAAACACAGATGAAGGTGATACGCTTACGCTGTACGACAGGGCCATGCATCATTTCACCACTGGATTAAGTACGGTAGAGATCAGCTCACTTAATGCCACCAACCTGCTGAAAGAATACAGGAAGTTCTTTAATGATGCAGTGAGTGGGGCCAATGCCGAATACAAATCGTATGTTATTAAGAACAAACCGGAGGATAAGGAAAGGATCAGTGCCCTGCTGACCTTACTTGATAAGAATGGCATACAATACAGTTCAGGCTCTGGTGCCGGAAGAGGGTATAATTATCACAGCGGGAAGGAAGAATCCTTCTCTGTTGGCCAGGGTGATATTGTGATCAGTGGCACACAGCCCCGTGCTACTATGGTGAGGTTGTTGTTTGAGCCACAATCCAAGTTGGTTGATTCGGCTACTTATGATATCACTGCCTGGTCTTTACCTTATGCTTATGGGGTAAGCGGCTTTGCCAGCAAAGCGGCGATCAATACCTCAGGAGCCATCACAAAAGATTCTGTGAAGAATACACCGGCAGACAGTTATGGTTATGTACTGGCCTGGCAGGGTGTGTCTTCTGCAAGGGCTGTTGGCCAGTTGTTGAAAGCCGGGGTGAAACTCCGGTTCTCAGAAGCTCCTTTTGAAGTCAATAATAAATCGTTTGCACGGGGCTCTATTATTATCCTTAAAAAAGGCAATGAAAAATTTGGAAATGGGCTTTGGACAGCCGTAGCGAATATCTGCAACGCAAACAACGTAGCGATGAATGCAGTGAGCACAGGTTTTGTTGATAAAGGATATGATTTCGGCAGTGGTAAGGTTCACCCGATGAAAGCGGTGAAAGTTGCCTTGCTTACCGGTGAAGGTGTTAGCTCACTTGGTGCAGGCGAAGTATGGCATTTCTTCGAAAAGGAACTTGGTTATCCCATCACCCTGATCAATGCGGCTGATATTGGCCGGGCACAATGGAGTGATATAGATGTGTTGATCATGCCAGACGGTAACTATCGTTTTCTTTCCGATAAAGGAAGCTCCGAACAATTCACTCTTTGGATCCGCAATGGCGGCCGTGTGGTAGCTCTTGAGTCTGCGGCAGGTCAATTGTCGCGCCAGGAATGGAGCGCTATTCAAGCCAAAAAAGAAGAAAAGGACAGCACGGCTAAAAAAGATCCTTATGCTGCACTGAAAGTGTTCAATGACCGTGACCGTGATGGTATTGAAAACACCACACCTGGTTCTATTTTCCGTGTGGATGTAGATAGCTCACATCCTTTGATGTATGGCTATCCCAATTATTATTACACGTTGAAAATGGATAACGTGATCTATGAGTTTACTAAAGATGGAGCAGGCTGGAATGCCGGTGTGTTGAAAAAAGACAACCAGCTTGCAGGCTTTGTAGGGTATAAATTGAAAAAGAAACTGAAAGATGGTTTGTTGTTTGCTACACAGGGTCTTGGCCGTGGTTCTGTAACCTATCTGGTTGACGATGTATTATTCCGCAATTTCTGGGAGAATGGAAAACTGATGTTCTGTAATGCGGTGTTTATGGTAGGACAATAGGTATGTCGCTATATAAAAGAGAAGCGGTCCGGATATCCGGACCGCTTCTCTTTTATAGCTTTATTTCTTCATCATGCTGATCAAAGAATTTGTATTCTGTGAGATGGTAGGAGGTGTCTGCTTCCACACGTGTTTTCTGACCAAACTTCTTGTTCCATTTGGCCATTTTGGTTGACCAGGGCCAACCTTTGGTGAGGTAAGCATACATGATAGGGTTGACTACCAGCTTCAGGTTTTTATGCTTATGCGTGATAAGATAGTTCAGGTTCTTTTCTATCTCATCTTCCAGCAATAGAGTAGAAGTGATCTTACCGGTGCCATTGCAGCTTGGGCAGATTTCCTGGGTATTGATATTCACTTCCGGCTTCATGCGCTGACGGGTGATCTGCATGATACCGAATTTGGAAATAGGGAGAACGGCATGTTTGGCCCTGTCGGGACTCATGAACTCTTCCATTTTTTCCATCAGCTTCCGTTTGTTTTCCGGCAGCTTCATATCAATAAAATCGACAACGATAATGCCTCCCAGATCGCGCAGGCGAAGCTGGCGGGCAATTTCATCGGCGGCTTCCAGGTTGGTCTCCAGGGCATTTTGTTCCTGGTTATTGCTTACGCTTTTATAACCACTGTTTACATCAATAACGTGAAGCGCTTCTGTATGCTCAATGATCAGGTAAGCGCCGCTGTTAAGGTTAACCGTTTTTCCGAAAGATGATTTTACCTGTTTGGTAATACCAAAGGAATCGAAGATGGTAGCACCATTCTGGTAATAAGAAACGATATCGGCTTTTTCCGGAGCGATGCGCTGGATATAATTTTTGGTGTCGTTGTAGATGGTGCGGTCGTTTACCACGATCCTGTTGAAATCTGCATTAAGCAGATCGCGCAGGATGCTGTTGGTTTTTGTTTGCTCACTGAGTATTTTGGCGGGAGCAACGGCACCTTTCAGGTTATGCTGAATGGTCTTCCACATTTCAACCAGGGCTGAAAGATCTTCATGCAATTCTGCAGTGTTCTTTCCTTCAGCAGCTGTGCGCACGATAACGCCAAAGTTTTTTGGCTTGATAGCTTCCACGATTTTCTGCAGTCTTTTTCTTTCTTCAGAAGAATGGATCTTTCGGCTAACGGCAACGATGTTATTGAAAGGGGTAATTACCACGAACCGGCCAGGGAGGGAGATCTCGCAGCTAAGACGCGGCCCTTTGGCAGCGATCGGTTCTTTAAGAATCTGGACCAGTATATTGGGTTTGCCGCCCAGCACTTCATTGATCTTCCCGGTCTTGATGATCTCGGGTTCGACCTCGAATTTGGCAAAATCGGCGCCGGTCTCTGATTTGTCGACCATCGTAGCTGCTGTAAATTTCAGCAGTGATTTTGCATAAGGGCTTAGGTCCGTATAATGGAGGAAAGCATCTTTTTCGAATCCTACTTCTACAAAAGCGGCATTCAAACCAGGGATCAGTTTTTTTACTTTTCCGAGGTAAAGGTCTCCCACGGCAAAACGTGCATCGCTTTTTTCGCTATGCAGTTCAACCAGCTTCCTGTCTTCCAGCAAGGCAATCTCTACACCCTGCGGGGCTGCATTAATAATGAGTTCTTTGTTCATTACAGCTTACATAATATGAATCACCTTTAGTGCTGTAAATACCGGTTGCCGGCAAATGCGTACATGAATGCAGGAGGGAAGGTTTGCAGCAGATATTCGATGGGAGTGCAACTTGTACGTACCGATAAGCAACCAGCTAACTGAAAAGGTAGAATCAATATGACCCGGGGAATAAAACATCTTCAGAAGAAGGTGAAAACCCTATCCCGCCAAGCGGGATAGGGCCCACAAAGTTTTAACCCCGTATAAGGTCAATTACTTGTTTCTCTTTTTGTGACGGTTCTTTCTCAGTCTTTTTTTACGCTTATGCGTCGCAATCTTATGACGCTTTCTTTTCTTACCACAAGGCATACTCAAATAATTTTTTAATCTTGTTTATAAAACTATGTTCAAAGCCCGGGACGATTATCCAATGACTTTCAACTTATTTACTTAGTTCTGCAATCCTTTTTTCAATCTCCGTTCTCACATCCTGCCTGTTAATGTGTTTCAGGCTGGCGCGGTACCAATCGGCTGCTGATTTCTTTTCTTTCATCCGGTCATACAGATCAGCCAGCATAAGGATAGCATCCACGTTTTCCGGTTGCAGGCGGTTAACCGTTAATAAACGGCTGACTGCCTTATCTAATTGCCCTGACATCAGGGCTCCTTTGGCCAAAGTCATCTGGGCATATACATTCGTACTATCTTTTTGCTCTACCTGCCTGATCATTCCAAGTCCTTCCATCGGGTTGGAAGAAACGCCTCCAAAAAGATAGGTCGCCCCCAGGCCTACCCTGGCCGAATCATTGTCCGGATTTATCTTTAAAGATCTCTCAAACAAATCTTTGGCCTGCAAGGCGGCCCACTGACGAAGGCCGGGATTTTGCTCCTGTTGCAGGTTTTCCAAAAATAAGTGGGCTGCAAAGGTGAGGGTTTTTTCTGAATTTTCCAATCTGGCTGCTTCGGCCTCATACCAGGCATATGGCTGGAAAAAGCCCATAGAATCGCCCCAGAAATGAGAAAGCTGGTGATAAACACTCAGTTGCTGGTCTTTTACATTACCACGGGTAATGGAATTTTCAAGGAGGTTGAGCCGGGTAACCTGCTCCGGCTTAAGTTGTTGCTTGGCAAAATGGAGGATCGAATCAATTGATACGGCTGCTGCATCAGGTGCGCCATGATCATGACCATCGTTTTCATTATGCGCTTCAGCAGCTACGGGAGCTTTTTTATTTGGTACAGTGCGGCCGTACAAAAAAATTACGGCTGTAAGTACTACAGCGATGATTGCCGTGATCCATTGCGGTTTCTTCACTTCACATACAATTTTGGAGAGCGAAGTTACCGAGATGGAACATAATTACTTCAATAAAATTCAATAAGGGCCTGCATCGGGCAAGAAAATACTATATGCCTTCATCACCCGGACCATCATCTGGCTTAGGTTCTTTCAGCTTCTTTACTTCAGCCACAAATTCTTTTGCAGGCTTGAATGCAGGAATGTAATGCTCAGGAATATGCACAGCAATATTCTTCTTAATATTACGGCCTATCTTGGCAGCACGCTTTTTAGTAATAAAACTTCCAAAGCCCCGGATATAAATATTTTCACCGCCGGCCAGGGTGTCTTTTACTTCTTTAAACATAGTTTCCAGTGTTACAAGAACATCCACTTTAGGAATTCCTGTCTTCTCAGATATCTGGTTAACGAGATCGGCTTTTCTCATTTTAATCTGGGTTTAATGGTTTCTTTATGCCAAATTATAACAAAATAATATGATTGTCAACAGGATAGGCAAAAATTTTATCAGAATTTCACTGACCCGTTCCCGAAATTGCCGGATATTTAGGTCCGGGACCGTCCAAAAGCATGAAAAAAGCAGGAACAACGAATACCACGAATAGTTTTTCAACCCTCTTATTAAGGTGGAATAAAGAGGAAAATAGGCGGAAAATGCCCTGGAAGGGCGAAAAAGACCCCTACAGGATCTGGTTGAGCGAAATTATTCTCCAGCAGACCCGGGTGGAGCAGGGGTTGGACTATTATCACCGCTTTATAGAACGTTTTCCGGCTGTCGGGGACCTGGCTGCCGCTCCGGACACTGCCGTTTTCAAATTGTGGGAAGGCCTCGGCTATTATTCCCGCTGCCGCAACCTGCTGGCCACTGCCCGCTACATCACTACAGAAAGAAAAGGCGTTTTTCCCAATACATATGAAGAGATCAAAGCACTGAAAGGTATCGGCCCTTACACGGCTGCCGCTATCTCATCTTTTGCCTATAACCTTCCTCATGCTGTAGTAGATGGAAATGTTTTCCGTGTATTGTCACGCATATTTGGTATCGCCAAACCAATTGACTCAACTGAAGGGAAAAAATATTTCACGCAACTGGCCGATGAACTGCTGGATAAAAAACAACCCGGCCTCTATAACCAGGCCATCATGGATTTCGGGGCTATTGTTTGCAAGCCTGCATTACCCCTTTGTTCTTCCTGTGTATTCAATTCCCAATGCGAAGCTTACCGGCAAGGCAAAGTAAATGAATGGCCCGTAAAGGAAAAAAAGATCAGCATCCGTAAAAGATGGTTCTATTATTTGGTGATGGAATACAAAGGGACAATAGCCATACGGCAACGCACAGGAAAAGATATCTGGAATCAATTGTATGAATTCCCTGTAATCGAGACCAGTGCCGAACAGGAAGCAACTCATATATTGATACAGGCAGAAAAACAGGATTGGCTATTACCCAAAAAATATACAAAAGTTTCCGTCTCTCCTTTATTTAAGCAACAGCTTTCGCATCAATTGATAGCAGGACAATTCATCACAGTGCAATTAGATAAAAAGCCAACTATAAAAGGTACAGTTTGGTTAACAGCCAAAGAGATGACCGACTACCCATTCCCGAAATTTATCAACCAATTTTTGGAAGGAAATAAAGCACAACAGAGTTTGTTTTGACAAACAGATCAATATCCATCTTAAGTAACTCCTTCCCGTTCTTCCCGCCTTACCGGTAAATTTTACCGGTAAGGCGGGAAGAACGGGAAGGAGTCGTTTTATAAGAGCGGCCATCATTTTTTGTGCATGAAAACCAACCTGTAAAGAAATTGGCATATTTTTTCATTCCATATAAAAAAATTAACTTTAGTAGTAAAGGCCGGAGAGATTTAATAATAAGATAAAAAGCAAGCGTATGAGAGGCGTAAACAGAGTGATGCTGATCGGCAATCTCGGGAAAGATCCCGATGTTCAGTTTTTGGAAGGTAATATTGCTGTTGCCAAATTTCCCCTTGCCACTACGGAAACATTTAAAGACAGGTCGGGGAAACTGGTATCGCAGACGGAATGGCATACAGTAGTGTTGTGGCGGGGCCTTGCAGAATTGGCTCAGAAATACCTGCACAAAAGCAGCCTGGTGTATATAGAAGGACGTCTTCGCACCCGGAGTTGGGAAGATAAGGATGGCAACCGTAAATTTGCCACCGAAGTAGTGGGGGATAATCTGATCATGCTGGATAAGCGGATGGATGGTGGCACACCCCATACTGATGGCGGACTTGAAAATATGGGCAATCCTGATACATCTTTGGGCGACCCATCGGAAAGCCTTCCTTTTTAGTAGTAAAAAAAATAATTTTGTGACAGGCAGGCCTTTTGACCTGCTTTTATCATTAAACAGAAAAAAACACTGCATTGGAGAGTCATTCGGTCATTCAACTTTTCTGTGATCCTTTTGCTTTTATTTTCCTTGCTGCCAATACACAGGGCACAACTCTGCTTGTCATTCTTTTACTGGCCCTGCTGCTGCTTACCTTCACTATTTCCGGAGCAGAAGTGGCTATTTTTTCGCTGAACGATAAGGATATTAATATGCTGAAAACAAAACAGCACCCTGCAGCGAAAAGGATCATCAATTTTTTGGATGAACCCAAGGAAGTATTTGCCTCCCTGCTGATCGCCAGCATTTTTGTGAACATCTCCATTATCGTGCTCACCAATTTCCTGATCGGCCAGTTTATTTCATTTGCACATATTCACTTTATATTGGAATTATTGTCTAAAGTATTTGTGATCACTTTTGTGCTCGTGTTTTTTGGAGAAATATTACCTAAAGTGTGGGCTACACAAAATAATCTGCGCTTTGCCTATGGCTCAGCAATTGTAGTGGAAGCTGTGCATCTTTTCCTTCGCCGCATCAGCAAATGGACCGTTTCTTTTGCCGATGCAGTTGGCCGCAAACTAGGAGCCAACCGCTCGGAAGCAGTGAGTATACAGGAACTGGATGAAGCGATCGATATAAAAACGGATGAAGAAGCATCGCCTGAAGAGAAGAATATCATGAAGGGCATTATAAAATTCGGTACCATATCCGTGAAGCAGATCATGCGGAGCAGGCTTGAAGTAAATGGTATCAACTACAATGCTTCCTTCGCCGATGTGGTAAAGAAAGTGGAAGAACTGCACTATTCCCGCTTGCCGGTATACAAAGTGAGCATGGATGAAGTAGTGGGTATCATCAACACTAAAGACCTGATCTCGTCCTTGCAGCAGCCCGCTGATTTCGATTGGCATTCGCTGATGCGCCAGCCTTATTTTGTGCCGGAGTCAAAACTGATCTCTGATCTGCTGCGCGATTTTCAAAGCAGGCATATTCATTTTGCCGTGGTAGTGGATGAATTTGGCGGCACCAGCGGCATTGTTACCATGGAAGATATTATGGAAGAAGTGATCGGTGATATCCGTGATGAATTTGATGAGGAAGAGAGCTATGATAAAAAGCTGGATGATAACAACTATATTTTCGAAGGAAAAACGATGATCCATGATGTTTGTAAGATCATGCAATTACCCATGGATGTTTTTGATAGCATAAGAGGAGAAAGTGAGTCAATCGGTGGCCTGGTGCTGGAGTTGGCCGGCGAATTCCCTGCTGTAAATGAAGTGGTCAGCAGCGGTGATTTTGATTTTACTGTGCTGGAAGCAGCTAGTAACCGTATCCGGATGGTGAAAGTGACAGTAAACCACAACAGGAAGGCATAAGGCCATTAAAATTAAACAGCAACTACTTTGAAGCGTAATTATTTATTCCTGTTCCTGGCCTGTGCAATAGGAGCAGCGTTTTTGTTATCCTGCAATAGCCCCTATCCCTACAGAAAAAAGGGTTATTTCAAGGTGAGTTTTCCTGAAAAGAAATACCAGTTGTTTGATCAGCCCGGCTACCCGTATACATTTGAATATCCTGTATATGCACATGTGATAAAAGACACGTCTTTCTTTGATGCCAAAGCCGGGGATTGGTGGATCAATATCGATATTCCCCGCTTTCATGGAAGAATATATGTGAGTTATAAAGGGGTGACTCCCCGCAATTTTGATTCACTTGTGAATGATGGTTTTAAAATGGCATATAAACAGCACACAGATGTAGCCACTGGTATTGTTGACAGCCCCATTGTTACCCCTAACGGTGTGGAAGGGGTCTATTTTTCTCTTTCAGGAAATACTGCCACAGCCAACCAGTTTTTTGTAACCGACAGCACCCGCCATTTTCTTCGCGGCGCCCTTTATTTTGATGCCACCCCTAATGAGGATTCCTTAAGTATTGTGAATGATTTTTTAAAACAAGACCTGAAGCATTTGATTAATACGTTGCGGTGGAGATAAGCCCGGATTTTAGGTGCTGAGCCCGTAACTTTGCCCAAAAGACCTTTTGTGATTGTAATAGACAATATATTGATCAGTGATGAGGTGGTAGAGAAAAAATTTGTCTGCGACCTGGCTAAGTGTAAAGGAGGCTGCTGTGAAGAAGGCGATGCCGGAGCTCCTTTATCAAAAGAAGAACTGGCGATGGTATCAAAGTACTATGAGCAGGTGAAACCATACCTGCCGCCAGCTGCCATTGCAGAGATTGAGAAAAAGGGTTTCTATCAATACGACCAGGAATTTGGCTGGGTAACGCCCACGCTGCCCAGCGACAACGAAATATGCGTGTATGCTTTCCGGGAAAAAGATGGTCTTATCAAGTGTGCTTTTGAACAGGCATATTATGACGGACTGATACCCTGGAAAAAACCGATCAGTTGCCATCTTTATCCCATTATTGCCAAGCCAGGCAGGCATGGTGATTATGACCGGGTGAATTACGAACCCCGGCAAAGATTGTGCAGCCCCGCCTGCCAACTGGGAGAGCAGCTGCAGGTACCGGTATATAAATTCCTGAAAGAACCCCTGATCAGAAAGTATGGTGAGGCGTTTTATGAAACGCTCGATGCTATCGCTGCGGACTATTTTGAACAACAGACAAACAATCCAGCGTGAAAGAAACAGTATCCAGTTTTCTTGATAAGAGTTCAGAGAAAGCCGCTGACCTCAATCACCGGCGGACGATCAATTTCAATATTGGCAAGTACAATGCAGCAGTGCCGCAAGGTAAGTTGCAGTTCGCCGAATTGAATCTCGCCAGGGAAAGGGCCAAAAACCTGAAATGGCGGGCTATTGAAACACTGGATCAACAGCTGGAAAGCTTCGAAACAGCCATTACCAGGAGAGGTGCAAAAGTGATCTGGGCAGAAGATGCAAAGCAAGCCCTGGAAGAAATAGGAAAGATCTGCGATGAAAAGAATTGCAAGACCCTGGTGAAGAGCAAAAGCATGGTGACAGAAGAGATCCATCTCAACGATTTCCTGGAAAAAAAAGGTATTGAAAGCGTTGAAACCGATCTGGGTGAATACATACAACAGTTGGATGGCGAACCGCCTTATCATATCGTAACGCCGGCCATGCACAAAAGTAAGGAGGATGTTGCCCGGCTGTTTGCAGAAAAACTGGGAACAGACCCCGCCCTCGTCCCGGAACAACTCACCCTGGTAGCAAGAGATATTTTACGGGAAAAATACCGCGAAGCTGAAGTAGGTGTTACAGGAGCCAATTTCATCATTGCTGATATAGGTGCTGTAGCGGTAACGGAAAATGAAGGAAATGGAAGATTGAGCTGTTCCATGCCTAAAACACATATCGTAGTGGTAGGGATTGAGAAAGTGATTCCTTCCATGACAGACCTTTCTTTGTTCTGGCCATTGCTGTCTACTTATGGAACAGGGCAAAGGATCACTTCATATAATACGATCATTGCCGGACCAAAACAGGAAGGGGAAACAGACGGACCGGAAGAAATGTATGTGATACTGCTTGACAATGGCCGTACCAATATCCTGGCCAATGAAAAGCAAAGGGAAAGCCTTTATTGTATCCGTTGCGGAGCCTGTCTGAATGCCTGCCCTGTATATAAAAATATTGGTGGCCATACTTATGGAACAACTTACAGCGGTCCTATCGGTTCTGTGATCACTCCCAACCTTAAAGATCTTGGAGAATGGAAGCACCTGAGTTATGCTTCCTCCCTTTGTGGTAATTGCACGGAAGTGTGTGCCGTAAAAATAAACCTGCATGAACTGTTGCTCGAAAACAGGCATGAAGCCGTGAAAGAAGGAGAAGCAGCGTTTTCCGAAAAAATGGTTTGGAAAATATGGAAGCGGGCCATGCTCCGCCGGAAATGGATGAACATGGCAAGCGGAAATATAAAAGGCTGGTTTATGAACAAAGTAGGAAAATCATGGACCGAACACCGGGGAAAACTGGAATTTCCGAAGCAATCGTTCAATGAACAATGGAAAGAGAAACGGGGGAGAAGGTAAACCGGTAAAATGATCTTTGTGCTCTTTGCTGTCTTTGTGGGATTCAGCGCTAACTGTAAAATCAAATATTCCAACCGTGCTCGTATTAGTCCCCGAAATAACGCCCCGCCTGCAATACATTTTTGATTTCCTGGGCAAAGAAATCATGCAGCAGGGTCTTGAACTTACAACCAACAAACAGACTTTCCTTGAATATAGCAAGTCCTGTATCAATTACTCGACAGAGCGGTTACGGGCAGATGAACTTTTTATCGAAGCCCATCCACTTCTTTTTCAAAAAACGATCATCTTACAGGAAATAAGCTGTTTTGATGTAAACGGCTATAAAGCATTTTTTAAAACCAACGGGGATTATCCTTTCGACATTTTTGCAGCAAGCTTTTACCTGATCAGCCGTTATGAAGAATATCTTCCGCATAAAAAAGACAGCTATGGCAGATACGCCCATGAAAACTCATTGGCTTTCCGCGAAGGATTTTTAAATCTTCCCCTGGTAAATATCTGGATGCAATATTTTAAAGAAGTACTGAGACAACGTTTTCCTGCGCTTGTTTTTAAGCCTTCCTCCTTTTTGTTCCTTCCAACTTATGATATAGATATTGCCTGGTCATACAAAAATAAAGGATGGTGGAGGCAATTGGGGGGCTTTGCCCGCTCATTGCTGAAAGGAGAATGGAAAGCAGTAAAAGACCGAATAGCAGTTTTACGGGGGAAACAAAAAGATCCGTTTGATGCATACGGCTGGATGAATCAGCTTCATGAAAAAAAGAAATTAAGGCCATATTATTTTTTTCTGCTTGCAGAAAAGAATAGCCGGTATGATAAGAACATTTCTCCTGCAAAGAAGGCAATGAAAGAATTGATCAGCGATCATATCATCCGATATCCCACAGGCATTCATCCTTCCTGGCAAAGCGGAGATCATGAACGGTTGCTGCAAAAGGAAATTGCTCAATTAGCAGCCATTAACGGTAATCCCATCGTTTCTTCGAGACAGCATTATATCCGGTTCACTTTACCGGAGACCTTCCGCAAACTGATCGCAAATAAGATCGGGTTTGATTTCTCTATGGGATATGGCAGTATCAATGGTTTCCGTGCTTCTGCGACCACACCATTTTACTGGTATGATCTTAATGCAGAAGCGGCAACCAATCTTCTTTTATTTCCCTTCTGTTTTATGGAAGCCAATTCTTTTTATGAACAGCATTATTCCCCCCAGCAGGCACTGGAAGAAATGAGGCATTATTACAAAGAAGTGAAACAGGTGCAGGGAACTTTTATCATGATCTGGCATAATTCCTTTCTGGGTACCGATAAGCTATATGAAGGATGGAAAGAAGCGTATGAAGCATTCATGAATGAAATATGATCCGGGTTAAATCCCTTCTGCTTCCGGTTGTTCCACTGCAGGCAATGTCTTGAACGCTTTGTTTACCATATACACACCGGCCAGCGTAACCAATCCTCCGACAACGATAAACACACTAATGCTTTCAGCGAATAACAACCAACCCAGCAATACAGCTACAATAGGATTGACGTAAGCATAAATAGAAGCCTGTTCTGTAGGCAGATGTTGCAGTGCATATAAATAAGCGATAAAAGAAAGTACAGACCCGAAGATCACCAGGTAGGCAACTGCAGCCCAGGACTGCCAGGGAATAGCAGTGAAAGGAACGGCTGATTTTGTTTCAGGCGTATTGACCAGTTGGGTGAACACTAAAAGGATCACCCCAGATATCAGCATTTGTAAACCAAGACTGAAATATGGATTAAAGCTGGCAGCTTTTCTTTTGGTATAAAGCGTACCGAATGCCCAGGTCCAGGTGGCAGCCAGTGAAATAAGAATGCCGAAACGGAAATCCGGGTTAAAAAAATCCTGAAGGTGCTCACCAAAAATAATACAGATCCCTGCAAAACCTATCAGCAAGCCAATGATGGCGCGGGCAGGAGTTTTACTTCCGGAGAACAGGCCGATCACCACCAGCCATAAAGGGAAAATAGCGCCCATAATAGCACCCAATCCAGCCGTGATATGTTTCAATCCCCAGGTGCTAAGCCCATTGGTAAGTGCGAAATTGAGCAGACTCAGAACGACGATACTTCCCCATTCTTTCCTGGCAGGAAAGCGGGCGCCTTTTGCAAGAAAGAAGATCACATAACAAAGTCCACCCAGCGTTTGACGTATGCCGGCCATTTGCAGGGAAGGCATATATTTTACTCCCAGTTTGGAAGCTACCCAGGTGGTGCCCCATAGAATGCAAACCATTGCCAGTGCAAAAACAGCTTTTACTTTTGTGCCTTTGCGATGGATGGTAAGCGGGTTAAAAACCGATAGTTCCCTGATGGAATTACTGGTTTGGGATAATGTTCTGTATATATCGAATCGGGGCATTAATGTTTGAAATGCCTTGTTCCGGTGATCACCATGGCCAGCTTATGCTCCTTGCAATATTCAATGGAATCATTGTCCCGGATTGAACCGCCTGGCTGAATAAAGGAAGTGATACCTGCCTCATGACCCAATTTCACACAGTCATTGAATGGGAAGAATGCATCACTGGCCATTACAGCACCGGTAAGATCGAACTTAAATTGTTTAGCTTTTTCAACAGCCTGACGCAGTGAATCGATACGGCTGGTTTGACCGCAACCTTTGCCGATCAGTTGCCTGTTTTTCACCAATGCAATGGCATTTGACTTAAGGTGTTTGCATACCAGGTTGGCGAATATCAGATCATCTTTTTCTGCAGCGCTTGTGTCCCTGCCACCGGCTTCTTTCCATTCAGTATAATTGCCTTCATCTATACCCTGCACCAATACGCCGTTCAATACTGATTTGTATTGTATCTTGTTATTAGGCTGAGCTTTTAATTCGAGCAGTATCCTGTTCTTTTTTGATTTGAGTATAGCTAAAGCATCTTCTGCAAAAGAAGGCGCGATCAACACTTCAAAGAACAGTTCATTGATGGCTTCAGCAGTTGCTTTATCTATTTTTCCATTGGTCACCAGCACTCCGCCAAAAGCACTTTCAGGGTCACCTGCAAGGGCTGCATCCCAACTTTCTTTTACACCGGAACGCTGTGCTATACCACATACATTGGTATGCTTGATGATGGCAAAAGTGATACCTGCTGCGGAAGAAGGAAATTCATTGATGAGTTGCATCGCAGCATCTACATCAACGAGGTTATTATAAGAAAGTTCCTTTCCGTTCAACTGGTTGAACAGTTTTTCCAGGTCGCCATAGAAAACGCCTGACTGATGAGGGTTCTCACCATAGCGCATGGCTTTGGGAAAAGGAATTGATTCCAGGAAGTATAATGAATTGGAAGGATTGAAATATTTTGCAATGGCTACATCATAGTGTGCCACTGTTTCAAATGCTTTGGCTGCAAAAGCTTTCCGTTGTTCCAGTGAGAGCTCGCCATTTTGTGAGCGCAGAAGGTTTTCCAGGGTAGCGTATTCTTTTTTAGCAGCGATCACTGTTACATCGCGGAAATTTTTAGCGGCAGCCCTGATCATGGATGGCCCGCCGATATCTATTTTTTCGATGATCAGTTTTTCTTCATTGGTGCTGGCCACCGTTTCTTCAAAGGGATAGAGATCTACGATCACCAGGTCCAATTCCGGAATATTGTACTGTTTCATCTCCTGCAGATGGGTTTCATCGTCTCTTTTACCAAGGATGCCGCCAAATACAGAAGGATGCAGGGTTTTTACCCTTCCACCCAGGATGGACGGATAAGTAGTGAGGTTTTCAACCGGCACAACGCTGATCCCCAGTTTTTCAATGAATTGTTGCGTGCCGCCTGTTGAGTAGATGGTTACTCCGTTGTCAGCCAGCCATTTTACGAGGGATTCCAGCCCGTCTTTATAAAAAACGGAAATCAGTGCAGATTGGATCTTCTTATTCATCCGGTTATTTTTTGATTTGCGATGGACCTGAGAACCAGATCCTCTTTAAAATTGAGCCGCAAAAGTACGCCATCACAGGTTCATCACAAAAGCTCCTTTTGTTCTTACATCGTGAAAAGGAATATCCAGTGAATCACACTGTTGCTGCCAGCGCCGGACTTTCCATGCAGGTACAGTGGCATCTGCTACTACCTGCCTGATATCCAGGCTCCGGGAGAGTTGGCTGGCATCTTCAGAAGGGTTTTGGGAAAGGATAAGCAGGTCAGTAACGACCCGGGTAGGCCCAGGCTGATAATGTTTCAGCCCATTCAGTAAAACCGTTTTTTTTGACAGGAAAGAGATATGATTACCCGAAACGTTGAATGCCGGAATTTCTTCTGCGGGTAAAAGGCGGAAAAATATCCGGGTGGGATTTACATAAGTGGAATTGAAAGTGGTAGAAAAAGGAATGGAAATATATTTTCTGCCATAGATAAAATCTGCTGATTGCTGGTAAACGATGATCTTCTTTTGTTGACCGGCGCTAATAAAAGATAAAGAACGTAATATCATGAACCCGGCCAGGCTAATAAGGCTGGTATACAACAAAACGACCTGCTTTTTCGAAAAGTACCAGGCACAGGCAGAGGTCAGGCAAAGCATCAGTAAAGCGGCCTGGCTAAAACTGATCTGCAATCCGTTCCAGACTGAAAAAGGAAGGGCTTCCACCCGTTCAATAAAAGTGTTCATAAACCGGATAAGAAAAGCAGTGACTTTTCCTGTCAGCAAAACCAGGGAAGGAATAAAACCGATGCAACAGATCAGGATCTCTGCCAGCAATATCAAACTTGAAAGAGGAACTGCAATAAAATTGGCCAGCAGGAAGTAAACAGGGAATTGGTGGAAATGAAAAATACATACAGGTATTGTCAGCACCTGGGCAGAAAGCGTTACTGCGTTGAGTTGCCAGATATGGTTGAGCAACTTGTTGGGGATAGTGAAAAGCCGGTATAATGGTTTCATGAAAGCCACAATGCCGATGATCGCAGCATATGATAGTTGAAAGCCGGCATCCCAGAGCCAGTAAGGGTTGTAGCAAAGCAGAAGAAAAGCAGATATCGCTAATGAATTATAAACACCGGACTTCCGTGAAAGGCTTTCGCCTATAACGATGCAGGTAAACATCAATGCCGAGCGCAGCACCGATGGTTGTGCGCCGGCCAGCAAAGCAAAAAGCCAGAGACCTGAAATAATAAGCGGAGGACGAAACCATTTCAGGTATCTTCTCCGTTGAAGCGGCCAAAGTAGTTTCACCAATAACCAATAGATCAAACCGAGATGCAAACCAGATATGGCAATAATATGCACCACACCAGTATTGGTATAGGATTGCACGAGGGCTTTGTCCAAGTCATCTTTATAACCAATAAGGAGGGCTTCTGCGAGTCCGCGTTCATTTTTATCTGGGAAGGCGGTTTGCAGAACCGACAGCACCCATGAACGGATGCGATGGATGAATGACTGTAAAGCAGATGATTGGCGACCTGTGATAATGAAATCACTCCGGCGTAAAAAAGCCTGGTGGGTGATGCCCTGGAAAAGAGCATATTGTCGAAAATCGAAGCCGCCGGGATTGGCTGAAGCAGGAATGGGTTGCAGAATCCCGCAGGTGAGCAATTCATCGCAGGGCCTGAGTTCGGGCAGTGAAGAATCTTTACTGAAGTACAGGATAACCCCTCCTTTTGCAGGAATAAGGCTGTCATTCCGGAAGAACCCGGTAACGGAGGCTTTGGCTTTGAAGCTTTTGGGTTTTTCGGTGGGTGATTCTTCCAGTTTTATGAGCACAGCATCGTTTTCTTTGTATATATTACCAAGCCAATGGGAGCGCAGACGGATATCCTGTCGCCAGACAGATAAGCTTCCCAGCACAATAAAAAGCAAAAACACCGATAGGCCATTGATAAAACCCAGTTTGTACCGGCTAAAAAAAGAGAGCGGAAAGAACAGGAAAAAGAGTGCAATGCCGGTACTGATCATAGCCAAACCTAGAAGAACACTGACCGGAATGGGCCAGTGAAATTGCTGTACGATACCGGGTAAAAAAATGGTAAGCAACCTTATTATGGGGATTTTTTTCCAGTATGGAATATATGGATAGGGCATATTGACAGGAAAAGTGGGGTTTTGTTGGGGCGACTGATAGAATCGTCCGGGAACCGCCAATTTTGAAGTACGGAAGGATTTCCATTATTTATACGGTCAGGAAACCATTTTTTTACGGTATAACCATCAGGTGTTTTCACTGTTTTGAAAAAGTGTTTTTCCCGTTTTTTTTCCATTTTTTACACGGAATTCCTTGATTATCCACATTGTACGAATATGTTTAATTTGTAATTAATTGATTCTATAGGAATTATACGATGACCTCGTAACGGCGGCTTTAATAGTTTTAACAGGTAAACGGTTTTACTCCACTATTAAAACTTAAGGCTATGGTCACTATTCAAAAAAAATCATTAAAGGTTGGTAAGCAAGTTAACACCCACCATGTAGACAATGCAATCCGTAACTACAAACAAGAAAGATGGGTTCAAAATTCCCAGCGTTTGGGCAAAGAGGATTCACTGAGTGTATGGTACAGCATTGAAGAGTTGGAAGAGTTTATTGCAATGAGCAAAGAGCACGGAGCTGATGGTATTAAATTATATTTCGGTGCATACGACAAGGATTACACCGATCATCCGCTTTATGCAGGCCGGCAAACTGTTGTGTTGGTTGCCACTAAACACAAAGAATCAGAAGACGGTCACACGAACAAAGATCTGTATATTCAAACAGAAGAAGGTACTTCCATTCTTGCCTATAATACAGGAATGCTTTGCCCTCCTTTCTGTACTCGTGAAGGCGGCGGAGTTGGTGTTACCATTTTCGACAAAGGCAATGAAGGATTTGTTGTTGTTTAAGTTGAAAACAGACCGCTCAAAGAATTTAAAACCTCCCACCGGGAGGTTTTCTTTTTTAATGCTATTTTTATCTCTAAGTAGAAAAAATGAACCCACTATTTATTTACTTTATCGGAATTAGCTTTCTTGCCAGTCTGACTGTTTATTTTTTCAGCAAGCCAGCCGCTTTGTATTTAAGATTATTCCCCCCATTTTTACTTGTCAGCCTGGTGGTGGAATTGAGTGGGATGTATTATTCAAGAAGCGGGCGGGCCAACACGCTTCAATACAATTTCTTCTCCGTTTTTGAATTTTGCTTTTACCTGTTTGTCTTATCACAGGTAATATCCAATGCCAAAGCGAAAAAAGCCGTTTGGATTACGATGGGGCTATATGCCCTTACAGCAACAATTAATATCCTTTTCATCCAGGGAAAGTTTGTATTTCATACCATCACCTATGCATTAGGCTGTTTATTGATTGTGATCTTTTGCATTTATTATTTCTGGGAGCTTTTCCGCCTTCCTAAGTCGGTAAAGCTGCAGAAGAACCCGGCCTTTTGGATCTGCTCTGGTCTTTTGTTTTATTTCTGTTGCGGGTTTCCTCTCTTTGGTCTTATTAATTACCTTGTGACGGTCTCTACCTTGTTGAGGAATAACTTTTTTACAATCGTTACTATTCTCAATATCTTTTTATATTCCCTATTTACGATCGGCTTTTTATGCAGAATCAGGATCAGGAAATATACTTCGTTACAATAGTTGGTCTGATACTGGGATTATTGCTGGTGGGATTTATCGTTACCGCCCTGTATCTCTATCAACGCAGGCAGCGCCGCCAGGAACTGGAGGTGGAGCGCTTGAAAGACATGTATGAAAAGGAAGCATTGCGCTCTCAACTGGAGATACAGGAGGATACTTTCAAAACCATCGCCCAGGAATTGCATGACAATATCGGCCAGATGCTTTCAGTGGTCAAACTGACCCTTTCCATCGTTCCGATAGAGAAAGAACACGTGGCGTATGAACAGATCCAAAGTTCACAACAATTGCTTAATAAGGCCATCTTCGATCTCTCCAATCTCACCAAAGGTTTGCATACCGACAGGATCGCCCAGATCGGTCTTGCCGAATCCATCCGGTTCGAACTATATGCTTTAAAAAAAGCCGGTATCCTGCAAGTGCAATTCTCACTGGATGGTACGGAAATTGAATTAAATGAACAGAAATCCATCTTCCTGTTCCGGATTTTCCAGGAGTCTCTAAATAATATCCTAAAACATTCGAAGGCTACCACACTGGTTGTACATTTGAGCTTTTCGGAAGAACTGTTCACCATGGAGATCACAGACAACGGTGTTGGGTTTGACGTTGCGGCAAAAAGAGGTTCAGCCAACTCTTACAGCGGAGTAGGACTGAAAAGCGTTTTTAACCGCGCCAAACTGATTGGTGCCGATCTGTCTATCGACAGCAGCCCTTCCAAAGGCACAACAATCTGGATAGAACTTCCTTTAGAGAAGGAATAATAATCATGGCAAAATCAAGCAAGAAAATACAGGTAGCAATTGCGGATGATCATAGCTTACTTCGAAATGCCCTGGCAAAACTGATCAATACTTTTGAAGGGTATACCGTAATATTCGAGGCAGACAACGGAAAGGACCTGCGCAATAAAATTATACAGCATGTTGTCCCCGACCTTGTGCTTCTCGATGTGAACATGCCTGAAATGGATGGCTTTGAAACCACCCAATGGCTGCACAAAAATTACCCGCACATCAAAATACTGGCATTGTCCATGCTCAGTGATGAAAAGACCATTATCAAAATGTTCCGGCTGGGCGCCAAAGGCTATCTTTTAAAAAATACGGACCCTGGCGAACTGAAAGATGCACTGGATTCTATTATAGATAAGAACGTTTACCTCTCCGAATACGTTTCGGGCAAACTCGTAAGTGGATTGCACCAGGAGGCCGAACCTACCGGTAAGGAAATCGTATTACAGGAAAAGGAACGGGAATTCCTGCGCTGGGTCTGTTCTGAACTTTCTTATAAGGACATTGCGGAGAAAATGTATCTCAGCCCGCGTACGATAGATGATTACCGGCAGTCATTGTTTAATAAGTTGAAAGTGCACAGCCGGGTTGGGTTGGTGATGTATGCAATTAAGAATGGGATTGTGGAAGTATAATAGATAGCTTATGAACAATGCAATGCGGGTTATTTATTTATCAATCCTGGTTTCGCTTTACCTGCCATCCTGCCTGGAAAAACCAGGTTTGAAAGCGGAAGCGCCAGTGCAAAAAACATTCGCTCAGGACTCGCTTCCAGACCTGTCAAAGAAAGATATGGGAGCACCTTCATCTCCCTCTTTTGCTGATTCAATTTCACCAATCCCGAATGACAGCCTTAAGTTGACTCTAAAGAAGATAAAAACCTTTGAGATCCTTTCGGCAGTTAAACACAACGATAGCCTGGCATCTACCGGAGAGGATTTTTATGTTGCCTGTCAAAAATGGGGATTGACCAATAAGCAGATTAAAGAGGTTTTTTTGGCGTCAGAACAGATCAGTGGCCCGGAATGGCATTACCTGTATGATGTACTACCTTGCTATTATAAGGGAATGGTGAAAATAAATGGCTTACGCCTCTCGTTTTCGATTCATTCGGGGTCCTATTTTTTTGTTTCTGGTAAAGACACTTCATTTATCTATGGCTATATGGGCAAAAAATACAGGAAACTATTTATGAGTGAACCATGGGATGGAAAGGAATAAAAAAACTCCATAAGATGTAACAAACCGTATGGAGTTTTTTTTATGTTGATTTATTTACTTACTCAGGTACATGCTTCTGTCCTTGTACAACTGCCTGAAATAGGGGTCCCTCAAATCTTTCACAAACCGGATCGCTTCACCCGTAGATTTCATTTCAGGCCCCAGTTCCTTATTCACTCCCGGGAATTTATTGAAACTGAACACTGGTTCCTTGATCGCAAACCCTTTCAGTTTCTTCTCGAATTTGAAATCTTTCAGCGTGTTTACGCCCAGCATTATCTTGGTCGCTACGTTCAGGTAAGGTATTTGGTAAGCTTTTGCTATGAACGGAGTGGTGCGTGACGCTCTTGGATTTGCTTCGATTACAAACACTTTTCCTTCTTTGATGGCAAACTGTATATTGATCAATCCTTTTATGTTCAACGCGCGGGCAATCTTTTCTGAATAGTATTCCATGGTAGTCACTTCCATGGGAGAAAGATTGAAGGCCGGTAATACTGCGTTGCTGTCGCCGCTGTGAATACCTGCCGGTTCAATATGTTCCATCACACCCATTACGTGGAAGTTCTCACCGTCGAAGATGGCATCCACTTCTGCTTCCTGGCAGCGGTCCAGGAAATGATCGATCAGGATCTTATTGCCGGGAATATGTTTCAGAAGACTTACTACAGCCTTTTCCACTTCATCATCATTGATCACGATGCGCATGCGTTGGCCGCCAAGTACATAAGAAGGACGGACCAGCACGGGATAACCTACTTTATTGGCTACTGCAATGGCCTCATCCACATCGTAAGCTGTGCCATAATCAGGATAAGGAATATTCAGGTCTTTCAGCAGATCACTGAACCGGCCACGGTCTTCCGCAATATCCATGCTATCATAAGAAGTGCCGATGATCCTGATGCCTTTCTCATGGAGTTTTTCTGCCAGCTTCAATGCAGTCTGGCCGCCCAGTTGCACGATCACTCCTTCTGGTTTTTCATGTTCAATGATCTCCCAGAGATGTTCCCAGTAAACCGGCTCGAAATACAGTTTATCGGCGATATCGAAATCGGTAGACACCGTTTCAGGATTGCAGTTCACCATAATGGCTTCATAACCGGCTTCTTTGATCGCCAGCAATCCATGCACACAGCAATAATCGAATTCAATGCCCTGCCCGATACGGTTGGGGCCTGAACCCAGCACGATCACTTTTTTCTTATCAGAAACATTGCTTTCATTATAATTACCACTTTCAAAAGTGGAGTAGAAATAAGGTGTTTTTGCTTCAAACTCTGCTGAGCAGGTATCTACCATTTTATATACCCTGGTGATACCGGCTTGTTTTCTTTTATTATAAATATCTTCTTCATTGCCATGCTGCAGAATGCGGCTGATCTGCTCATCACTGAAGCCATTTACTTTGGCTTCCCTTAGCAGTTCCACTGGCAGGCTATCGAGATCATATTTGGCAATTTCTTTTTCAAGATTGCAGATCTTCTGGATCTCGGCAATAAACCAGCGGTCGATACCATTGGTGGCTTTGGAAATAGTGCCAACGGAAATACCTGCCATCAGTGCATCTTTGATACGGAAGATGCGGTCCCATTTCGGAGTTTTGATATATTCCAGCAGTTCTTCCGCATGCATCATGCTTTTACCATAATAGCCGAGGCCCACAGCATTGTTTTCCAGGCTCTGACAGGCTTTCTGGATAGCTTCCGTGAAGCTGCGGCCGATGGCCATCACTTCTCCCACGCTTTTCATTTGTAATCCGAGCGTATCATTGGCTCCTTTGAACTTATCAAAATTCCAGCGGGGCACTTTCACGATCACATAGTCAAGCGCCGGTTCAAAATAAGCTGAAGTTGTTTTGGTGATCTGGTTTTCGAGTTCATCCAGGTTATAACCGATAGCAAGTTTGGCAGCTATCTTGGCAATGGGGTAACCGGTTGCCTTGGATGCCAGTGCTGATGAGCGGCTTACCCTTGGATTGATCTCGATCGCAATGATCTCTTCGGTGTCAGGGTTCAGGGAGAACTGCACATTACATCCGCCGGAAAAATTACCGAGGTCGCGCATCATGCGGATAGCTGTGTTGCGCATCAGTTGCATGGCCGTATCGCTCAATGTCATGGCGGGGGCTACAGTAATGGAGTCGCCGGTATGGATGCCCATGGGATCGAAATTCTCCACGGTACAGATGATACAAACATTATCGGCAGCATCGCGCAGCAGTTCCAGTTCAAATTCTTTCCAGCCCAGAACAGCTTTTTCCACCAGCACTTCATGTATCGGGGAGGCTTGCAGGCCGCGGTTAAGTGCATCATCCAGTTCGGTTTTATCATGAACAAAACCGCCGCCGGTTCCGCCGAGGGTGAAAGAAGGGCGGATCACCAGGGGGAAGCCGATCTCCTGAGCAAATTCTTTTCCTTCGAGAAAGGAGTTGGCGGTTTTAGCGGGAGCAACCGGAACACCGAGCTGGATCATCCACTGGCGGAATTTTTCCCGGTCTTCTGCTTTGTCAATTGCTTTGATATCCACGCCGATCAGGCGGACCTTATATTTTTCCCAGATGCCCAGGTCTTCTGCTTCTTTGGCCAGGTTGAGGGCTGTTTGTCCTCCCATGGTGGGCAGCACAGCATCAATTTGGTTTTCTTCCAGTATTTGTTCAATGCTTTCCACGGTGAGCGGGAGCAGGTACACTTTATCAGCCATCATCGGGTCGGTCATGATGGTGGCCGGATTGCTGTTGATAAGATAAACTTTTACGCCTTCTTCGCGGAGGCTGCGGGCTGCCTGTGTACCGGAATAGTCAAATTCACAGGCCTGACCAATAACAATAGGCCCTGAACCGATGATCAGGACCGAACGAATAGAAGTATCTTTTGGCATTTTTTACTAGAAAAATTGATCCGGAGTGCCCGGGGATGTATAAACAAATTCCGCAAAATTAAGGGAATCGGGTGGTTTAGTATTAGCCCAATTTGAATAATTTTCCCACAAAGGCGACGAAGACCACAAAGAAATATTTTGTCTATGCCTCTAAAACTTTAGAGAAAGGAAGATGCCCTACCACAATCTTTGTGGCCTTCGTCGTCTTTGTGGGAAAACGAGACTGTTAAAACTGAGTCATTACTAATGGTTTGGCGAGAATGAAAATGAGGTTTTGGGAAAATACACGCGCCTCCCTATGACATGGACACAAAAAAAGCGGCACAGGCCGCTATAGTATGTTTTTATAGGGATCGTGTGGCCTAACTATGATAAGTAGACATTTCAATCTCATCCAGCATAATTTCCGGCATTGCCGTTTTTTTCTGCATACCTCTCTTTTCTTCCTGGCGATTTTTCATTTTCGCCACCCATTTCTGACGCACCTGCTGTCCTTTTACCATTCCGATAAATAATCCTGCAATTACAATCATCCTAAACATAGCCGAATAAAAAACTTTCCTCATAACACTATTCTTTAAGCAAGTGAAAAAATATAATACTGCAATCTAAAATTTCGTGCCACAAATTACAATACCACGATTGTGGTATTATTTATAATGTAATTCTAACAACAGAGGGGATTTATGGTTTGAAATAATGGTTTTTATTTCGAAACGGTCATCTAAAAAATTTTGGTCTTAACTTTATTTTAATGATTCGAACAATTACCACTACACTCGTTAGTTTTTTATTGCTACAAAATGCTGTTTTTTCTCAGAAACCGATTTATCCGCAGGGTTATTTCCGCTGGCCGTTAAACCTGTCTCCCCAAATAGTAGCCAATCTCGGTGAGCTCAGGCCCAATCACTGGCATATGGGGCTCGACATAAGGACCAACCAGAGAGTAGATCAACTCGTGTATGCAGCCGCGGAAGGATATGTGGCTTATATGGGAATACGCCCTTTGAGTTTCGGACGCTTTATTATCATCAATCACCCCAATGGTTTGTCTACCTTATATGCTCACCTGAATGATTTTGCTCCGGAGCTGGAGAAATATGCAACCGAGCAGCAATACAAACAACAGAGTTGGGCAGTGGAATTGGGTATACCTGCCGGCATGTTTCCTGTAAAAAAGGGCAGCTTTATTGCTTATAGCGGAACCACCGGTGGATCACAAGGACCACATGTGCATTTTGAAATAAGGGATACCAAAACTGGAAAATGCCTGAACCCTTTGTTGTTTGGTCTTCCCTTGCAGGATAATGTGCCACCAACGATTACCCGGCTGGCGATGTATGACCGGACGGGCTCCATCTATAACACTTCCCCGCAGCTTTTTCCGGTAAAGAAAACCACAGCAGGGTATGTGCTAACCAAACCAGGCGCTATAAAAACAGGAAAAAGTAAGATCAGTTTTGCCATCCAGGCTTTTGATCGCATCAGCGGATCAAATAACGAGGATGGGATCTATTCAGCCTGGTTGTATTTTGATGATCAGTTGGTGAATGGCTTTGCCCTCGATAGTATCGGGTATGAACAGACCGGTTACCTGAATGCTCAGATCGATTATACACTTCGTTATAACGGAGGCCCTTTTGTGCAACATCTTTCCCGCCTTCCGGGCAATATCAGCAGTGTGTATCACCCTGCAGATGTGGAAGGAGTGCTATTGCTGAAGGACACTAACCAGCATGATATCCGTATTGAGGTAAGGGATGCTTACCAGAATTTATCTGTAGTGAACTTCACCGTTCAGTTCGATGAAAAACTGGCAACAGCCCCGGTAGCGGCTTCTTCGTTTAAGCCATTTATCCCCAACTATGTAAACATTCTGGAAAAACCTGATTTCGAAATGTATCTGCCGGATAATTGTTTGTATGATACAATTTATCCTGCTTACTATCGCACAGCATCTGCTGCAGCCAATGCAGCTTCAGTCATACACCAGGTGAATACTCCTGCGATCCCTGTAGAAGGGCGATTGACGGTGCGCATTAAACCAGATCAGGCAGTGCCTGCAAACTGGCGCGACAGGATGGTGATCCAAAGAAGTTATAAAAACAGCAAGGAAGCAAAAAAAGCCAATTGGAGTAATAACAATCAATGGCTTTCAGCAGAGTTTGGAAATTTTGGCAGTTTCCAGGCTTTTGCGGACCTGGTGCCGCCGAATGTGAATGAATTAGGAAAAGGTGATACGGTTAATCTCAGTGCTGCAAGCAGGATCGTTTTTACACCAACAGATAATTTCGGTATTAAAAGTTTCCGTGCAGAACTGAATGGCCAGTGGCTTCGTTTCACCAATGATAAAGGAAGAAGCTGGATATACGTGTTTGATGAGCGCTGTCCTTATGGCGTTCACCAGTTGAAAGTGCAGGTAGAAGATGTGGCTGGTAATATCACTACAAGAACCTGGTGGTTTAAAAAATATCCTTACACACCTCCTCCAAAAAAAGCAGTGAAGAAAACTACCCGCAAACCAGTCAGTAAGAAAAAGAAAAAGTAACAGATGGCAACGAATTTAAAAGAAGGTGACAAAGCACCTGCATTTTCCGGGAAAGATCAGAATGGGAATAAAATATCTCTTTCAACCTATAAAGGGCAAAAAGTGGTGTTGTATTTCTATCCTGAGGATGATACGCCAACCTGTACTATACAGGCCTGTAACCTGCGTGACAATTATGCTTTATTGAAGCAGGAAGGATTCGTTGTGGTCGGCGTCAGCCCGGATGAAATAAACACCCACAAAAAATTTGAGACAAAATACCAGTTACCATTTACGCTTATTGCAGACCCTAACCATACGATTATTGACAAGTATGGGGTTTGGGGTGAAAAGCAATTGTATGGCCGCAAATACATGGGACTTCACCGCACCACTTTTGTGATTGATGAAAAGGGGATCATCAATAAGATCTATCTCCGCCCAAAGAATAAAGCGCATGCAGAAGAGATCATCCGTAACTGGAATGAGCAGAAGCGGGGTTGATCTTTCTGGTCGATGGCCAAATTTCTACGCAAACCGAACCAGTAGTTCCTTTTCCATTGTCACCCCGGACCAGATTTAGTACACTCGCTACTATAGTTCGCTAAGATCCGGGGTCTCCCCCATCTGCAGTATTTTCCAGGCAATAATACCTTACAGATTTGAAGCAAGTGCAGCGCTGGGAGACCCCGGCTCTTATATTCTTTAAACCTGAATGCTTACTGAACCAGGGTCAGGGTGACAACTGGGAGGGAACTACTGGTTCAACTGGGGGTACTCCTGCCATCGGTCAGCATTTTTCTCTCCACCCATCAACCTTTTCATTGGGCAACCATGCCTGTATTTCATACGATATAAGTTTAAGGTTAATCCTGTTGTATCAGGAAAGTTCATTTAACACCGAAAACTACAGTATGAAAAATAGCATCCTTTTACTCAGTCTGTTTATTAGTCAGTATTCTTTTTCGCAGGATAGCACAGCTGCTCCTGCTCCGTCCAAAGAGGTATCTTATATCTGGGTGTTTTCTTCGCCCAGGCTTATCAATGCCAATACCGTAGAAACGATTCCCAAGCATGTGCTGGAGTTTAAGGTCACCCACAATTTTGGTGATATTGGTGGGAGCAATGGAGGGAGTAAAACTTTCTTCGGTCTTGATAACGCTACTGATGTCAGGATCGGTTTCCAGTATGGTATAAGTAAGCGGCTGAATGTGATCGCAGCAAGGTCTAAAGGAGCCGGGGCGGTTCAGCAATTGTATGAGCTTGGTGTCAAATACCGTATTCTGCAGCAGGCAGAAGATGCGCAGCATCCTCTTTCCATGACCATTTTTGCGAATAACGTTATCTCTTCCATGACGAAAAGCGTGGTACCGGACCAGGAGAACTCTTTTGAAAACTTTTCCGACCGGAACAGTCAGACAGTGCAACTGATGATCGCCAGGAAAATGGGATTATTGAGTTTGCAACTAAGCCCTACAATGGTCCATCGCAATTTTGTGCAATCACAGGATGATAAAACCCTGTTTGCATTAGGAGGCGCGCTTCGCCTTCCGGTGAAGGGGCGGTTCAGCCTTATCGTAGATTACTTCCATAGCTTCCGCAGCCGGCAAAGTATTGACTTCTATAAAACACAAGGGATACATTTTTATGATGCACTGGGTGTAGGTGTTGAACTGCTTACAGAGGGGCATGTGTTTCATTTGAATTTTACCAATGCCACAGAAATATTGGAAAACCGCTTTATTCCCCGTACGGTTACATCCTGGGGTAAAGGGCAGTTTCGCTGGGGCTTTACTATCTCCCGCGACTTCAATTTATTTTATAAGAAGAAAAGAGGAAGGTAGCTCTCATAGCAAACCAGTTGGTAACAAGGACGGCCCCTGTTTTTACAGGGGCCACTTTTTTGCTCCACTATCCTGTATGCCAGGCTCATCTACCAACCATTTCTGCAATGGATGTTGAATTAAATATTCTGTACTCTTCGCCAGTTGTATTAATTCGCCGCTATCGTTAAAACTGTAGAACTCTGTTTCGGAAATGATGAGATGGTCCAGGAGGGGAATGCGCAGCATGCGACCTAATTGTTGAAGCAGGTTGGTCATGTCACGGTCGGCGAAGGATGGCTTAAGATTTCCTGAAGGGTGATTATGGATAAGTGCAACTGCAGATGCCGGCCGGCCGATAGCTACAGAATATACTTCCATTGGGTCCATGAGAACAGAACGGACAGTGCCGAGGCCGATTAGTTCCAAATGCAAAACCTTGCGTGATTGATCCAGGCATAGCAACCATAAATGTTCGCGATTGCGATCGAGTTTGCTGGCCCGGCGGAGGATGGGTTGTAAGAGGTTAAAGATGTCAGCGGAAGAGGAGATATGGATTTTTTGATGGGGTCGGAGACGGATGGTCATGGGATAAGTTTTTAGAGTTGAAATATATTTATCATAATTCTGTATTCTTTTACAGAATGTCTTTACTAAATTACAGACATCCGGATAAAATCCAATAATCTCGTAAAGATATTCTGAACTTTTTTAAATTACTTCTTTAAATATGGTCAGAAAACTTTGGAAATCAATGACAAAACTTGGAGAATATCTGATACTTAAATCCGTAAATAAATCGGAAGTGGCAAGAAAGACAGGTCTTAGCAAACCTAGATTAAGCGAGTTGACGTTAAATCCATCTGCCAAATTGAGGGCTGATGAATTGTATTTGATTGCCTTAGCTATTGATGTTAATCCATCAGATCTGTTGGCAGCATTATTTAGTGAATTGAAGTTAAAGAAGTAGGGTTTTCAAATCGAACTATGAACGGTTCACTAGCCTAACCTCATTTTAAGAAAAATCAAGCAAAGCATAAAATGGCTAAGAAAGAAAAAGAAAAATCAAACGAACCTCTCGAAAAGCAACTTTGGAAAGCAGCGGATAAACTCCGTAAAAACATAGATGCCGCGGAATACAAACATATCGTACTGGGACTTATTTTTTTGAAATACATCTCAGATGCATTTGAAGAATTGCATGCACGATTGAAAGCAGAAAAAGCCCAGGGAGCTGATCCGGAAGATAAAGATGAATACAAAGCAGAAAATGTATTCTTCGTTCCACAAAAAGCCCGCTGGTCTTATCTTCAATCCAGGGCCAAACAACCGGAGATTGGCAAGTTTGTAGATGATGCCATGGATGTGATTGAGAAAGAAAACAGTTCATTAAAAGGTGTGCTGCCCAAAGTATATGCCCGGCAAAATCTTGATCCTACCAGTTTAGGTGAACTGATAGATTTAGTTGGTAACATAGCACTTGGTGATATAAAGTCCCGCAGTGCAGATGTACTGGGTCATGTGTTTGAGTATTTCCTGGGTGAGTTTGCATTGGCAGAAGGCAAGAAAGGCGGACAGTTCTATACTCCCCGAAGCGTAGTGGAATTATTGGTGGAAATGTTGGAACCTTATAAAGGCCGTGTATTTGATCCCTGCTGTGGTTCAGGTGGTATGTTTGTTCAATCGGAGAAATTTGTGTTGGAGCACCGGGGTAAAATGAATGATATTTCCATTTATGGGCAGGAAAGCAACCAGACCACGTGGCGGCTCTGCAAAATGAACCTGGCTATCCGGGGCATTGACAGTTCGCAAGTGAAATGGAACAGTGAAGGTTCTTTTCTGAATGATGCACATAAAGATGTAAAAGCTGATTATATCATTGCCAATCCTCCTTTCAATGTTAGCGACTGGGGCGGAGAATTGCTGCGTACAGACGGCAGATGGAAATATGGTGTGCCGCCTGTAGGCAATGCTAACTTTGGCTGGCTGCAACATTTCATTTATCATTTAGCACCGACTGGTCAGGCTGGTGTGGTATTGTCGAAAGGTGCGCTCACTTCTAAAACCAGTGGTGAAGGCGAAATTCGGAAAGCATTGATTGAGGCCAATCTGATTGATTGTATTGTGAACTTGCCCGCTAAATTATTTTTGAACACACAGATACCGGCGGCATTGTGGTTCATGAGCCGGGATCGTACGAATGGGAAGTTCCGTAATCGCAGTAATGAGATATTGTTTATTGATGCACGGAACTTGGGTTATCTTATTAACCGCAGAACGCGGGAGCTTTCTAAAGAGGATATTGATAAAATTGCCGGCACTTATCATAATTGGCGGAATGTTGAAGGGAAATATGAAGATGTAGCAGGATTTTGTGCTTCAGCGTCTATTGAAAGAGTGAAAGGCTTCGATTATGTATTAACACCGGGTAGGTATGTGGGTTTACCGGATGAAGAGGATGACTTTGATTTTGCGGAGAGATTTGCCTTACTAAAGGCCGAACTAGAAAAGCAAATATCGGAAGAGGAGGAGTTGAATAAACGTATTATGAAGAATCTTGGAAATGTTACCATATGAAGCCGTTTTATTTAAATAATTGTTTCCGCATTGCGGAGACAATAGAAGAAACTATTATAAACCTGGATTAAACCACAAGTCGAAAATGCCAAAAATGAACGAAAGAAAGGAATACAAGTTGAATGAGGTTTATGATTTTGGTTCTGGCCTTTCCAAATCTAGAAGTGAATTCGGATTTGGATACGGCTTCTTATCGTATAAAGAGATATTTCATAATTATTTTGTACCGGATAACTTACACGAACTTGTAAACTCAACTGAAAAAGAAAGAAGGAGTTGTTCAATATTGAGAGGTGATGTTTTTCTTACGAGAACGAGTGAAACTGATGAAGAGCTAGGAATGAGTTGTGTAGCTTTAAAGGATTATCCTGATGCAACGTTTAACGGTTTTACTAAGCGATTACGACCGAATGGAAAGGTGGAAGTGCTTCCGGAATATGCGGGATTTTACTTTAGAAGTTCAAGCTTCAGAGCTTCTGTAGTAAGTATCTCTTCAATAACAACTAGAGCCAGTTTAAATAATGAAATGCTCAATGCACTTTCAATAGTTGTTCCTTCTATTGAAGAGCAATATTTGATAGCAGGAACCCTGAAAGATCTTCATGATAAGATTGATTTGTTGCGCCGACAAAATACTACTCTCGAAAAAATGGCAGAAACGTTGTTCAAGCAGTGGTTTGTGGAGGAGGCGAAGGATGAGTGGGAAGAAGGGATTTTGGATGAAATACTAACGGTTAAAGGTGGCACAACTCCAAGTACGAGTATCTCGGAGTACTGGGACGGAAACATTCATTGGACATCACCAAAGGATATTACGAATCTGGATAGCATATACTTGTTTGATACTGAAAGAAAGATAACCGAGTTAGGCTTGAAAAAGATAGGATCAGGTTTGTTGCCGAAAGGCTCCTTACTCATGTCGTCAAGGGCACCCGTTGGAGCACTTGCCTTTGCAGAGATTCCTTTAGCGATTAATCAAGGGTATATCGGCATAATAGATGATAAAGGCTTTTCAAAAGAGTTTATTTATCTATGGCTTAAAATTAACATGGATACTGTCCAGAGTTATTCCAACGGTTCCACTTTTCTTGAAATAAGTAAGTCGGCTTTTAAAAGCTTAGCAATATCTAAGCCTCCAAGGGAATTGAGAGATAAGTTTCAATTAATGTCGAGACCATTATTTGAAAAAATTAAAGCGAATCAAGTTCAGATTATAACTCTTACGAAACTTAGAGATACTCTATTGCCGAAGTTAATGAGTGGAGAGGTACTAATAAAAGTATAATGGATATATTACAGGTTCATAGTAAAATATATGTTGGCTCCGATCAGCGTTGCACTTTTGCAGGGCAAGGTGATTGGGCGGTAATTCATGCTTGTAAACACCCCTGCCATGTAGCAATGGTCGGCTATCGAGGCAATTTATCGAAAACACATCCTAACTACCTAATTGCAGAAAAAGGTAAACATCTTGCATTGAATATGGTTGATATGGAGCAGGAGCTACACCCGATTTTCACTAACCCTATAATGAAAACTGCAATGATTTTTATTGAGAAATACATTGATATAAATAATATCCTTATTCATTGCAATCAAGGCCAATCGAGATCACCATCTATAGCCTTGATTTATCTTGCCAGAAAAAGCGTTATCAATAATGATTCTTATTCTACAGCAACGAAGGATTTTGTTCAGTTGTATCAAAACTATCAACCAGGGAATGGAATTACAGCATATATGCGAAAAAACTGGGATCATTTAATGAAAAGTATATAAAGATATATTTGAGGAGCAAATGCCAAACAACAATAAACCTTCATCCGACATCATTCTTTACAACTCTCCCGAAGGCAATATCCGGGTGGAAGTCATGTATTCCGGCGAAACCTTCTGGCTCACCCAAAAAAGAATGGCTGAACTGTTTGGCGTAGAAATCCCCGCCATCAGCAAACATTTGAAAAACATTTTTGAATCCGCTGAATTACAGGAAGATGCAGTTGTTTCCAAAATGGAAACAACTGCCGCAGACGGCAAAAACTATATCACAGCTTTTTATAATCTCGACGCCATCATCGCCATCGGCTATCGCGTCAACAGCAAACAAGCAACCCAATTCCGTATCTGGGCTACTCAAACCCTCCGCGAATTCATCATCAAAGGCTTTGTACTGGATGATGAACGTCTGAAACAAGGCAAACGCTTCGGCAAAGACTATTTTGATGAACTGCTGGAACGCATCCGCGAGATCCGTGCCAGCGAAAGACGGTTTTACCAAAAGATCACTGATATCTATGAACAGTGCAGCATTGATTATAACAAAGAGGCCGACATCACCCAAACCTTTTTTAAAACCGTTCAAAACAAACTGCACTGGGCCATCACCGGCAAAACGGCTGCACAAATTATATCAGAAAGAGCTAAATCATCAGCGCCCAATATGGGATTGCAAACATGGAAGAATGCACCTGCCGGGAAAATTCTGAAAACGGATGTGAGCATCGCCAAAAATTACCTGATCGAAAAAGAAATAAAGGAGTTGGAGCGAGTGGTAACTATGTACCTTGACTATGCAGAAAACCAGGCAGCCCGCCAGATATCCATGAAAATGAGCGATTGGGTGGAGAAACTGGATGCCTTCCTTCAGTTCAATGAATACAAGATCTTAAAGGATGCAGGCAAAGTGAGCCATGAAGTAGCCAAAAAACTCGCAGAAGAAGAGTATGAAAAATTCAGGACCGTCCAGGACAAGAATTTCGAGAGCGACTTTGATAAGGAAGTAAAAAGACTCCGCCATAAAAAGAAAGATGAATGACCCACATCTCCGAAAATCATATCGAACTGCTCGCCATCGAACGCCTGGAACAACTGGGCTACGAATACGTCTACGGCCCTGACATTGCACCTGATAGTGAAACTCCTGAACGCAACTCCTTTGAACAGGTGCTGCTGCTGGATCGCCTGCGAAGGGCTGTCCGTAGGATCAACCTGCACATTCCTGCTGATACGCAGGAAGAAGCGATCAGGGAAATTCAACGGATCGGGTCAACAGATCTGCTGAGCAATAATGAAACATTCCATCGTTTTTTGACGGAAGGCATTCCGGTAACAAAACAGGTGGATGGCAATGAACGCGGAGACAGGGTATGGCTGATTGATTTCAAAAATCCTTTCAACAACGAATTTGTAGTCAGCAACCAGTTTACCATAGTGGAGAACGGGCATAATAAAAGACCTGATGTTTTGCTGTTTGTAAATGGCATTCCACTGGTGGTGATGGAACTGAAAAATGCTGTAGATGAGAACGCTACTATTCATTCCGCTTTCCGGCAAATTGAAACTTACGCTACCATCATACCCTCGCTGTTTACTTACAATGCAATCAATGTGATCTCCGATGGTCTGGAAGCAAGGGCAGGATCCATTTCGGCCGGCCTAAGCCGTTATCTTGCCTGGAAATCTGCCGATGGAAAAGCTGAAGCCTCTCATCTTATCAGCCAATTGGAAATCCTGATACAGGGTATGCTGAATAAAGAAACGTTGATTGATCTGATCAGGCATTTCATTGTTTTTGAAAAGTCGAAAAGGCAAGATCCACTGACAGGAGTAACTACTACCCCCACAGTAAAGAAAATAGCGGCGTATCATCAATATTATGCGGTAAATAAAGCTGTGGTATCTACACTTCGTGCTGCTGGTTATGCGTCGAAAGAAGGATCAGGAGGCTTAAATATGGAAGAAGACCCCGGTGTATATGGTTTACGTGATTCAAAAAACCAACCGGTCGGCGATCGCAAAGGCGGTGTGGTGTGGCATACCCAGGGAAGTGGAAAATCCCTGTCGATGGTTTTCTATACTGGTAAGGTGGTGCTGGCTATGGATAATCCAACCATTGTAGTGATCACAGACAGGAACGATTTGGACGATCAGTTGTTTGATACGTTTGCTTCTTCCAAACAATTGTTGAGGCAGGAACCTGTTCAGGCGGAAGACAGAGCTCATTTGAAGGAATTGCTTAAAGTTGTATCGGGCGGTGTCGTGTTTACGACGATCCAGAAATTTCAGCCTGATGAAGGCAATGTATATGAATTGCTTTCCGACCGGAAGAATATCGTTGTGATTGCCGATGAAGCTCACCGCACGCAATATGGATTTAAAGCGAAAACAATTGATGCAAGAGATGATCAGGGAAATGTGATAGGTAAAAAAGTGGTGTATGGATTTGCCAAGTATATGCGTGATGCCTTGCCGAATGCTACTTATTTAGGATTTACAGGTACGCCTATTGAAAATACAGACGTGAATACACCTGCTGTTTTTGGTAATTATGTAGATGTTTATGATATCGCCCAGGCTGTGGAAGATGGAGCCACTGTGCGGATATTTTATGAAAGCCGGTTGGCAAAAGTCAACTTAAGTGAAGAAGGCAGAAAAATGATTGATGAACTGGATGAAGAACTTGACCTTGAAGATTTGACCGATGCGCAACAAGCCAAAAGCAAGTTGACTCAATTGGAAGCATTGATCGGCAGCGAAAACCGCATTCGCACCATAGCGAAAGATATAGTCAGTCATTTTGAAGAAAGGCAGGCTGTTTTTGAAGGCAAGGCCATGATCGTGACCATGAGCCGGAGAATAGCGGCGGATTTATATGAAGCGATCATTCAATTGAAACCGCATTGGCATTCAGATGATCTGAAACAAGGAGAGATCAAGGTAGTAATGACATCCTCTTCATCCGATGGCCCAAAGATATCCAAGCTTCACACTACTAAAGAGCAACGGAGATTGCTGGCAGACCGGATGAAGAACCCGGACGACGAACTAAAGCTAGTGATCGTACGGGATATGTGGTTGACCGGTTTTGATGCACCAAGCATGCATACTCTCTACATTGATAAACCAATGAAAGGGCATAACCTGATGCAGGCCATTGCCAGGGTAAACAGAGTATATAAAGATAAGCCGGGAGGGTTGATCGTAGACTATCTTGGTATTGCTTCCGATTTAAAAAAAGCATTATCATTTTATGCCGATGCAGGGGGAAAAGGCGATCCGGCAGATATGCAGGAGCAGGCAGTGCAGCTAATGCTGGAGAAAATGGAAGTGATCTCTCAAATGTATCATGGGTTTGATTATGAGGATTATTTTGAGGCGGCTACCTCAAAAAAGCTCTCACTGATTCTCGCAGCCGAAGATCATATTTTAGGACTGCAGGATGGAAAGAAGCGCTATATAAATGAAGTGACTGTGTTGAGCCAGGCTTTTGCGATTGCCATTCCGCATGACCAGGCATTGGATGCCAAGGATGAAATTGCTTTTTTTCAAGCAGTGAAAGCCCGTCTTGCGAAATTTGATGGCACTGGTTCGGGACGAACGGATGAAGATATAGAAACCACTATCCGCCAGGTGGTTGACAAGGCTCTTGTTTCAGAGCAGGTAATCGATGTCTTTGATGCAGCGGGTATAAAAAAGCCGGACATTTCGATATTATCAGAGGAATTTCTTTTGGAATTGCGCGACATGGAGCATAAGAATATTGCAATGGAGGTGTTGAAGAAATTGTTGAATGATGAGATTAAGTCCGTGGGGAAAAGAAATGTGGTTGAAGGGAAGTCTTTAATGGAAATGCTTGAGTCATCCATAAAAAGGTATCACAATAAAATATTGACTGCAGCAGAGGTCATTGATGAGCTGATCAAACTAAGCAAAGAGGTAGTAGCCGTAAAAGAGGCGCCTGCAAAAATGGGGCTCTCTGAATATGAATATGCTTTCTACACGGCAGTGTCTAACAACGACAGCGCAAGAGAACTCATGCAACTGGAAAAATTACGGGAGTTGGCAGTGGCGCTTACAGATACTATCCGGCAGAATGCGTCGATTGACTGGACGATAAAGGAAAGTGTAAAAGCCAAATTAAAGGTCGCTGTGAAGCGGATATTAAGAAAATTTGGCTATCCCCCGGATATGCAGATGCTGGCTACAGAGACTGTGTTGAAGCAGGCCGAACAGATTGCGAATTCCCTGCTTGAAAATGGCTTATAGCAGCCAGATCCGTAGCATTGAAGCAACGTTTTGAGAATAATTTCATTAACACTAGAGCAGAGAATAAGAATTGTCTATATGTCTGAACGAATTCCAGATTTTCAAACACTTATGTACCCGGTTCTGTCTTGCTTAAAAGACGAAAAGGTGCATAGCTTACAGGAAGTAATTACGGAATTAATGGCAGAGCACATTTGGCCAATCTGATGATCAAGGTGAACAGGATCATTCAAAAGAAGCTGGCAATAGCAAGACGCCTGAGGAAGTTTTGGGTAATACATTGACAGAAATGAACAATAAACTAGCGTATGAACTACTGGAAATTTTGAAGAATAAGTCCGCCAAATATTTTGAGCACTTTGTACTTGAGATATTAAACCATATTGGCTATGGTGGAGTTGAGGAAAGGAATTTTGAGATTGTTGGCCAATCAGGAGATAATGGGATTGATGGAATTATCTATCAGGATAAACTGGGGATCGAGAGAATTTATGTGCAGGCCAAACGATGGAAGGATACTAAAATTCAATCAAAAGAGGTAAGGGACTTCATTGGTTCGTTGAATCTTAAGGGAACAAATAAAGGCATCTTTATTACGACCTCTGATTTCACTGAAGATGCATTTACTACAGCCACAATGAATCCCCACAATAGGATAATACTGATTAACGGAAAGAGACTGGCACAGTTAGCAATCGAGAATAATGTGGGTATACAGGTGAGAAAGGTTTATGAACTTAAGGATATCGATAATGATTTTTTTGAAGAGATATAATTGCTGTTTATATCTCGGATTATTCAGGAGTACAGAGACATAACATTTCACTGAAAAACCCCGTTCTTATCTCCTTCTCCATATTTAATGAAGAAGGGAGATAAGAAGCGGGATGTTAAACAAACTAATCCTCGTGTAACCTTTGTTATGTAAGCATTGTACCAAAAACGTTAATCAGTATACCGTCCTCCTGCGTTGATCCATGCGGTGATCTTATCTTTTTCACTTTGCGGTAATGGGCCGGTAGGTGGCATGGAAGAAGGGTTGTTATCAACTGCCCTGGCTTTGACGCGATCTTTATTAGCTACGATATTGCAATCCACCTGCCAGTTCATACCACCATTTGCGATGGAGTTATTGTGACAGCTTTGACAATTATTCTGCATAAGCGTTTTCACAGCAGAGAATAAAGGTCCGGCTACAGGAGCTGCTACATTCACCGTTGTGCTACCGGTGCAGCCATTGACGTCTTTGGCTGTTACGGTGTAAGAACCTGAAGCCAGGCCGCTGAACGTACCGCTTGACTGGAAGCTGCCGCCGTTAACACTATAAGTAAAACCAGTGCTTCCGGTAGCTGAAGCGGTGATAGTGCCATTGGGTGAAGAAACGCAGGCACCCACAGCAGTGGGATTAGCTGTTACAGTAATGTTCACTCCTGTGCAGGAAGGAGTAGGGGCGGTGAGTGTGAATGTTTGAGTGCCGGTGCATCCTGCAGATGATTTGGCTGTAACAGTATAGGAGCCTGCAGCAAGCCCTGTGAAATTACCAGATGATTGAAAAGCTCCATTGTTAAGGCTGAAAGTAAAACCGGAGCCTCCGGTAGCGCTGGCGCTGATGCTACCATTGGTGCCTCCGGGTGTGGAGGGATTAACAGGTGTGCCCGTTACAGAGATGGTTACACCTGCGCAGGAATTGGGTGGTGGAGGTGTGCTACCGCCTCCGCCTTTGCTACAGGCGATAATGACCAGTGCGCAGCAAGCAAGAAGAGATAAAATAATTGCATGGTTCTTTTTCATACCAGGGGTTTTTCATGGAATCGGGAAGAAAGAGTGGCGAGTTGCCTGGGTGGATTTTTATTTTGTAAGGTATTTCTTGTGTTATACGTTCAGTTTTTTACTGTTTATAAATGTGTTTTTCCCATGGTCCTTTTTTTTGTCGTGGATAGTTTGCACTTTGTAAATAATGAATTGCAGAGATGGAATTGCCGCGATATAAAATATTTTATGAGAGATCACGTAGGGTGTTTGGGTTCATTCCTTGTCAAAAGAAAATAAAGTAATTTTGAGTTATGAAGAAGAAAAAAAAGAATAAATAATCGTTCTTTTATTACCTTTTTTTCAAAAACGGCCTATACCCCACCGTAAACAACACTCCCGTATTATTCAACTTCACTTTCCCAAACCCTACCCCACTCATCGGCAGTTTAAAATACGGCTCTGCTATTAAAGAAAACCTTTCAGAAAACCTGTACTGATATCCTCCGGAAACCTGCAGAATGGAAAAGAAATGATTATTCTCATTCTCAATATCCCAACTCCTGTAAGCAGGTTGCCCGCCCGGATTTTTATAGTAGTACTCATAATTTTCTTTCTTCATCAAATAAGAAGAAACGCCCGCTGACACAAACCATTCATGCTTTTTCGCCGAAGGAAATGTATAGATCACATTCAAAGGGATCTCAAATACCAGGCAGTTTGCTTCTATTTTCTGAAGATTGGGGTAATAATTCCAGAAGCTTTTAGGCGGATGATAATCACTTGAATCTGCCGTATACAATTTGCGGCTGGCCAGAAAGCCTGTCCTAACCTGCCAACGTTTATTCAATGCATAACTAAGCCCTATTCCATATTGCATCTTCCATTGACCTGTTTTATTCATTCCAATCATACTTAGATCAGGACCTGCAGAAAAATTGATTTGCAATTTGCCTTGCTTATTACTTTTTGGAGCTTTGGTTTTAGCAACAGGTTCTTCTTCTTTCGCAGATGGATTGTCTTTAACAGTAGTGTCTGTTTTTGTAGCTGTATTGTTTGTTACTGTATCCGTTGAAGGTATAGGAACGGATTGTGTGTTGATAATTGAGTTCTCCTGAGTTGAAGCTTCTTCTGCCGGTATTTTTAAAGAAGTAGAAGGCTCATTGTTTTTCCCGTCAGACAAAGCAGGAACACTTACATCTTTACTTGTTTCTTTCATACTGCTTTGCTGCATTCCGGTCTTGCGCGGCTGAATAGTGAATAAAGGTTTATGCAGAGAACCGGTTCCACTGCTTGATGGTTCATTAACCGGCTTCCCTGTTTCCCCAGGCACATCAGATGCTGTCAAGGAGTTTTCAGTAACAGATGGATTACCGGATGGGGTTTTGGCAGGCGAGCTGATCTTCTCTGCAACCAGTTCTGGAGTACGCTTATAAGTGGTAAGCATCAGTAATACAGGAATGCCTACCAGCAGCAGGAAGATCAGCCAAAGCAGGAATGGCCGCTTCTTTTTTTCCTGTGGCAGGTGTATGTCCAGCAAAGCTTCCATCCTGTTCCAGTCTTTTTCCTGGAAAGGAGGCTGCTGATCGCTGGCCGCGTCCTGTATTTTTTTATCCATTTTGTCAGACCACATTTTTACTGACTATTTCGTTTTGTTGAAACAATATTTTTTGCAATTGTTTTTTTGCTTTCGCCAGGTTGGATTTGGACGTTCCGGAAGAAATACCCAGTTCTTTGGCTATTTCCTCATGACTGAATCCTTCTATTACAAACAGGTTGAACACCGTTCTGTAACCTGGTGTAAGATATTTGATAGCCCGTATGATCTCTTCATACGAGATTTTGTCCAATGCATCTTCGTGGGCGTCCGGAACATGGAGGTAAGACTCATTCAATTCTCCGGTAAATTGGTGTTTCTGGTTTTTTCTGAAATGATCAATAGCGGTATAGATCATTATTTTCCGGAGCCAGCCTTTAAAGGAGCTGATCGTGTCTGTGTAGGCTGGTTTGAACCGGTAGATCTCAATAAAAACTTTGAGAAATCCGTCATTGAGGATCTCAGTGGCATCTTCCTGTTTGTTAGCGTACCGGTGGCAGATGGACATGGCATACCCATAGAAAGAGCTATAGATTATTTTCTGGCTCTCCCTGCGGTTCAGGGCACAACCCCTGATATGGTCCTGTAATTCTTCCGCGGACAGCAAATCCTGTTGGTTTAATTGTGTATCGTAGAAAAAGAGATGAGGGTTGCCTCATAAGTTACAAAAAAGGAGAGAGATAACTGTCATCAGCTATTCATTACCCATTCCACCTGTCCTGTTGCGAATTCTTCCTCCACCCCATGCTCTGTTACCAGCAACCCGCCGGGAGTAACATTTTTGATCAGGGCTTCAAAAACACGGCTGTCTTTTTTGAGCTTCACTTTCTCCCCTCTTTTATATAAGTGGTTGAGATAGCGCTGATAAATTGGTTCAAAACCTTCACTGAGCAAGGTGTTGAAATGAGCGTTCACCCGGCTGCAAAGCTCCCTGGCAAGTTCTGCCGGGTTAAAATCCTTACCGGTTATCTGCTTCAGGGACACAGGATTTTTCAGTGCCGCCGGAAAACTGACCTGGTTGATATTAATGCCAATGCCCGCTACCGCCCATTTCCATTCCTGCCCACTACCACCTATAATATTCTCTATCAGGATACCACCTGCCTTTCTGTCCTGCCAATAGAGGTCATTGGGCCATTTTATTCGGGTATCGTCTCCTGCATGCTGGCTAAACAGATCGAAGACGGATATAGCCACACAGGCACTTAACTGGAATTGACGGCTTAGTGAAAGCGTTTGCGGATCAATCACCAGGCTCAGGATAAGGTTTTCACCTTTCTCCATTGCCCATGTTTTGCCCCGCTGCCCCTTGCCTGCTACCTGCTCATGGGCAAAAAAGGCAGTGCCATGTTGTGCCAAACCAGCATGTAATTGTTGAAGGGCATAATTGTTGGTGCTGTCAATAGACTTAAGCTCAATAAAAGGCGTTCCCAGGTCAGGGTAAAGGGAGAGTTGTGGCAATTAATTGCTATTTTTGAGCAAAGTAAATGAGTTTATGGTTCCGGGTTTATAGTTTATTATGTAAGCCTACCTAATACAAGACCTCCCAGGCCAAAAACTAAACAAATAACTAAAAACATTTAGATTATTGGAACAACTTGCATCACTGTCTACTCGCAAAAAGAAAAGTGCAGTCCGGTTAACTCAGCGCTCAAAGATCATCAAAACCATTATCGCCGCTATACAGGAAAAAAAAGGAGAAAATATAGTTTCCCTCGACCTTAGAAAAATCAATGAAGCGGTGGCCGATTTTTTTATAATCTGTGAAGCAGGAAGCCAGCCACAGGTAAGGGCTATTGCCGATCATGTGGAAGACCTGGTAAAAAAGGAATGTGATGAATTGCCTTATCACCATGAAGGATTCCAGGCCCTGCAATGGGTACTGATCGATTATGTGAATGTGGTAGTGCATATAATGCTGCGGGAAAACAGGGAGTTTTACAAACTGGAGGAGATGTGGAGCGATGCAGTGATAGAACATCACAAAGAATAATGTTAAATCTCGGCCCGGCCGAACTTTTGTATCAATATCTATTTTATTATTAACAGTAGGAACACTGGAATATGTCACAAGAACCATCGTATAACAAGAACGAAAAGAATACTCCGCCCCGGTTCGGAAACCGGCCAGGTAACGGGGACGACCCGGGACAGGCCCCCCGCAAAGGGCCAAAATTCAGTATCTACTGGATATATGCTATCATTTTCGCTGTATTGATCGGCGTTCAGCTATTTGGACCATTCTCACCCAATACAGCCAATATTGATCAGGATTATTTTCAACAAGTATTGAAAGCAGGAGATGTAGATAAATATATTATTGTCCCTAACCGTAACCTGGTGAAAGTGTATTTGAAAAAAGATGCACTTTCCAAATACAACGATGTTCTCAGCAAAGGAACAAGCGGAAAGGTAAGCAATGACGGGCCACACATGAGCTTCAAGATCGTGTCTGGCGATGCTTTTGCTGACGATATGCGGCAGTTTTATACCGCCAACCCCGGGGTTAAAAACGTGAGCAAAGTAGACCCTGAAAGTGATTTTCTCAGCAAAGGCCTCTCTTTCCTTTTACCCATCCTTCTTTTCATTGGTGTATGGATATTGCTGATGCGTAAAATGGGCAGTGGCGGCGGTGCCGGCGGTGGCCCTGGCGGGATCTTCAATATTGGTAAATCCAAAGCCACTTTGTTTGACAAAGGCACAAAAGTGAATATCACTTTTGCTGATGTAGCCGGTCTGGATGAAGCCAAAGTGGAAGTAATGGAGATCGTCGACTTCCTGAAAAGCCCTAAAAAATATACAGCCCTCGGAGGTAAAATACCCAAAGGAGCATTGCTTGTAGGCCCTCCCGGTACAGGTAAAACCCTGCTCGCAAAAGCAATGGCCGGTGAGGCACAGGTACCTTTCTTCAGCCTTAGCGGTTCCGATTTCGTGGAAATGTTTGTAGGTGTAGGTGCCAGCCGTGTAAGAGACCTGTTCAAACAGGCAAGGGAAAAAGCACCCTGTATCATTTTCATTGATGAGATCGATGCCATTGGCCGCGCCAGGGGTAAGAATGTAATGATGAGCAACGATGAAAGGGAAAGCACCCTCAACCAACTGCTGGTGGAAATGGATGGCTTTGGTACCGACACCGGCATTATCGTGCTGGCTGCTACCAACAGACCTGATGTACTGGACACAGCCCTGCTCCGCCCCGGTCGCTTCGACAGGCAGATCTCCATTGATAAACCCGACGTAAAAGGACGGGAAGCTATTTTTAAAGTTCACCTGAAACCGATCAAAATATCAGAATCACTGGACATTCATAAACTGGCAGAACAAACTCCAGGCTTTGCCGGAGCTGATATCGCCAATGTTTGTAATGAAGCTGCGCTTATCGCTGCCCGTAAAGGCAAAGCTGCTGTGGATATGCAGGACTTCCAGGATGCAGTGGACAGGGTTATCGGCGGATTGGAGAAAAAGAACAAGATCATTTCTCCCGACGAGAAAAAGATCATTGCTTACCACGAAGCAGGTCATGCGATCTGCGGATGGTTCCTTGAGCATGCTTATCCATTGTTGAAAGTAACGATCGTACCCCGCGGAACAGCCGCACTCGGGTATGCACAATACACGCCCAAAGAGCAGTATCTCTATAATACGGATCAACTGAACGACCAGATCTGTATGACCCTCGGTGGAAGGGCCAGCGAAGACATCTTCTTTGGAAAGATCTCCACAGGTGCTCAAAACGATCTTCAGCAAATTACCCGTATCGCCTATGCAATGGTAACAGTGTATGGCATGAACGAAAAAGTGGGAAATATCAGCTTCTACGATCCGCAACAGGAAACCAGCTTTACCAAGCCGTATTCTGAAGAAACTTCCAAGATCATTGACCAGGAAGTGCGCCAGCTGATCGATGATGCTTACGAAAGGACCAAGAAGCTGCTTACTGATAAAAAAGAACAGGTAGCCAAACTGGCCGAAGCATTATTGGAGAAAGAAGTATTATTCCAAAGCGATGTGGAAGCGTTGATCGGCAAAAGACCGTTTGAAGAAAAGAAACCATTGGTAGAGGAAGAAAAGACTGGTGAACTCGTTCCCGAAAGCGGCGAGATCTCTGCAGGCGTTCCTCCTTATGATAGCGATATCACGAATAAATCGCTTCCTTAATGAATATCTCACAGGCAAAAGAAAATATTCTTAAAAGAATCAGGAAGGCGTTGAGTCACTCAACGCCTCTTCCTTTTCCAAAAAGCGAAGGCAGCGACTCCGTTTACAAACCGCCCATGGAAGAAGCCGCTGTGGAGTTTGCAGAGCAGTTCAGCAAATTGCAGGGACGCTTTGTATACTGCATCAACCGGCAGGAACTGGCTTTCCAGTTAAGCAGCCTTGCCCGCAAAATGGATTGGCAAAAGATCTATTGCCTCGAAGATCAGTTGCTGCAAGAGGCCGGTGTGTCGCTGGATGAACATTTGGTGAAAACAGGCCTGGCGGATTGTGATGTGTCCATAACCGGCTGCGAATGCCTGGTGGCGAGAACAGGTTCCATTGTAATGAGCGCAGCACAGCTTAGCGGAAGAACAACCAGCGTGTATGCACCTATACATATTTGTATAGCCTATTCAAACCAGTTGGTGCACGATGTAAAAGATGCCTTGCAACTTGTAAAAGATAAATACGGCCATCAACTTCCTTCACAGATCACTTTCGCCACAGGCCCCAGCCGCACTGCAGATATTGAAAAAACTTTGGTGGTGGGCGTGCATGGCCCCAAAGAAGTTTACGTGTTCCTTGTAGACGCATGATAAAAATTTCAAAATCAAAAGAGTCCACCGGTATCCGTCTAAGGCTCTTTTGACTTTTTCATTTTTACTTTTGAATTGGAGCGGAACGCGTTGTATTTTTATAGTATGACAAGTCCAGGCATTTACCAGCTATTCGTTTATGGTTCATTGCGCAGTTATTTCCGTAGTCCGGCTTATGACTATATCAGCCGTTACTTTAACCTGGTAGGCGAAGCAACAGCACCAGGCTGGTTGTATGATATGGGAGAATATCCCGCGGCTATACCTGCCGCTGATGGAGCCTTGATAAAAGGAGAACTGTATACCATTAAAAAAGAAAGGGAATTTGCCTGGGCCATCTGCCAGTTAGACGACTATGAAGGTGTGTTAGTGGAACCTCATGAGAGGCCGCTTTATCGCCGTGAGGTGGTTCAGGTACAAGTAGGCAATATTACAGCGCCTGCCTGGATCTACTGGTTCAACGGCGATGTAAGTGGCAAACCCCTTATTCCCTCAGGAGATACGGTATTCTATCAGCAGAATAAATGAGCAACGTGCAAATAGCCCCCGGAAAAAAAATATATTTTCTCTCCGATTTCCATCTTGGTGCGCCCAATCATGCTGCCAGCCTGGAAAGGGAAAAAATCATCGTCAGCTTCCTGGATGAGATCAAAAGCGATGCGGCAGAAATATTCCTGGTAGGCGATATGTTTGATTTCTGGTATGAATACAGGCAGGTGGTGCCAAAAGGATTTGTACGCCTCCTGGGAAAACTGGCTGAACTAAGCGATGCTGGCATCCCGCTTCATTTTTTTGTAGGCAATCATGATATGTGGATGCGGGACTATTTCCAGAAAGAACTGAATATCCCGGTTTATTTTGAGCCCATAGAACTCGAGCGGAATGGAAAGAAGATCCTTATCGGGCATGGTGATGGGCTTGGCCCCGGCGACCATGGATATAAGCGGTTAAAAAAAATATTCCGAAACCCGGTTTGTAAATGGCTGTTCGGGGCATTACCCCCGGTTGTAGGAATGGGCCTGGCCAATTATCTCAGCCGCCGCAGCCGTGCACAAACAGGATCGGCAGAAGAGGTTTTCCTGGGTGAAGACAAGGAATGGCTGATCATTTACTGCAAAGAAGTGCTGGAGAAAAAGAAGATCGACTTCTTTATATTCGGTCACCGGCACCTGCCGATCGATTTCCGCCTTGGAAATAACAGCCGGTACATTAATTTGGGCGACTGGATCAGGTATTATACCTACGCTATCTTTGACGGGGAAGATATAAAACTGTTATCTTATAAAGGAAACGAGGAAAAGATCATCCGCAACTGATGAAGAAGCTATTATTGATAACCATGATTGCAATGCTTAGCATCTGCTCCATTGCGCAAACGGATACTTCCTTCCGCTTCATCAAAGCTATTAATGGAGATATCACGGCTTTTACCGTAGATAATCTTGATAATATCTATCTTCTCAGCAGCACCAACCAGGTAAAAAAGCTGAATGCAAACGGCGATTCAGTGGCTGTTTATAATAATGTAAAACGATATGGGCAGGCCACGCTGATTGATGTTTCCAACCCATTAAAGGTACTGCTGTATTACCGCGATTTTGCCACCATCGTTATGCTCGATCGTTTCCTGAATGAAGTGAACACGATCGACCTTCGGAAGCAAAATATCCTGCAGGCCCGGGCTATTGGCTTGTCTTACGACAACAAGATCTGGGTATATGATGAACTGAACAATAAACTGAAGAAGGTAGACGAAGAAGGCAAGCTTTTGCAGGAAACGCCCGATTTCAGGCAGCTTTTTAATGCAGCGCCTTCGCCGCAAAAAATATTTGACCAGGACCGCTATGTTTATTTGTATGATCCTGCCCAGGCTGTTTTTGTATTTGATTATTACGGCACATTAAAAAATAAGATACTGATCAGGGACTGGCAAAATTTTAAAGTAACAGGAAAATACATATTCGGATCAAAAGATAAAAAACTTTTCCGCTACGATATTGGCGGTTTTAGAATAGATGAATGGGATTTGCCGGAGCAACTCCAATCGGTTCAGTCATTCAATTTCAGCGGCACTAAGTTGTATACCCTGAAGAAAAATGTAATTGAGGTGTATGATTTTCATTAAGTGAATATTTATACCAGATTCAATAATTTAACGCTTTAACAGACGGATCAATATCATGAATGAATTTCTTGACCAGGTATGGCTAAGTAATACAGTGAGGAGTTATCTTATCGTAGCTGCCATAATCATTTTAATGGCGTTGGTAAGAAAATATGTGGCCCAATCCGTTGCTCATCTTATTTTCCAGTTTGTTGTAAGTATATGGAAAGATGTAGACAAAAAAACATTCACCAGCCTTGTTACAAAACCACTAGGATTCTTCCTGGCGATCTTTGTATCCCTTGCCACACTTCATAAACTTCATTTTCCGGAAGAGATCAATGTAGATATCTACACGGTTACCCTGAAAACCTTACTACACACATTTGGAACGCTGCTGCTGATTATATCATTTATACGGTTGCTGCTGAAGATGATCGATTTTATCGCCATTATTCTTCATATCCGGGCTGATCGTACGCATGATTCCAGCGACAATCAACTGATTGTTTTTTTCAAAGATTTTTTCAAAGTTCTGCTATCCATTATCGGTCTGTTGATGGTGCTGAAGTTTGCATTCGGGTTTGATATTGGTAACCTGCTCACCGGCTTGAGCATCGTGGGTGCTGCTATTGCGCTGGCATTAAGGGAGAGCCTGGAAAACCTTATCGCTTCTTTTATTATTTTCTTTGATAAGCCTTTTACGATGGGTGATGTGGTGAAAGTGCATAATTTTACCGGAACGGTTGAAAAGATCGGCTTGCGAAGCACCCGGATCCGCACTGATCAGAAAACATTTATCACCGTGCCTAACAAGCAAATGGTTGATAGCATACTGGACAATCTTTCCCTTCGTACACAAAGAAAAGGAGAGCTGCGGCTCGATATCGGTCTTTCCGCTTCCTCTGTTCAATTGGACCAATTCATCGCCGGCGTACGTAAAATACTGGACCAGCCTGAAGTTGAGAGCTCAACTGTGCTGCTCAACGATATCACCCATAATGCTTTTGCTGTGTGGGTTGATTATTTTACAGGCCCGGTTACTCAACAGGAATTTAATGCTGTCAAGGAAAAGATCAATTTTACCACATTAAAGTTGCTGGAGGAAATGAAGATGGAGATCGCCGGAGCGGTTACGGATATTAAGATCGTGGCTCCGGAGACAACTATGGCGCAGGATTGATCACCTGACCCAGTTCCCTATCGAATAATCCTGATTTTCCATACTCTATCACACGACCTAACTCTTTTCCATTTTTCATTACAATAATAGTAGGAGCATTGGCTACATGCAGTGCTTCAGCTAAATTATCAAGCGTTTTCTTATCCCTGTCCACTCCTATAAGGGTGACCTTGTCGGAAGAATAACCGGCTGCATCCAGGAGAGTAAAAAAGCGGGGAACAACAAAATGAGAATCCTCACACCAGGTACCCATAAAGACGATAAACTGTATGGAGTCTTTAGACTGTTTTATTGCAGCAACGGTTTTTTTATCAGGCGTAAAAGGGACTTTCTTGTTTTCAGTATACCAACCGAAACTGGTTTCCTTCTCCAATGCATTACGGGAGATAAGCCCTTTGAATATTTTACTCCCATCATGATCTTTGGATATTTCAAATTGATCCTGTGAATGCGCTGTGCACGCGGTTAACAGCAACACAATAAATATTGAGAAGAAGGTTCTTTTCATAATCTGAATAAATACAATAATGTTTATTCGGTTTGCCGGATATTTAATAATGTGGCAGGCTAATCAATGATGCAGAAAAGAATGTTAAAGTTGCAGGAATTAAAAAAAATCGTCATTACAAATTCGACCGCAGTTCCAACAGGAAGGTCTTGATCTTTTCCAGGGATTGGATCATTGCGAATTTGTTTTCTGCTTTTTTGTTCCTTTTGAGGAAGTCCTTAGCGCCTTCGATAGTGAATTTACGCCGGCGGAGCAGGTCATAGATCAATACCAGGTTCTTGATATCCACCGGCCGGAAAAAGCGATCGCCCTTTTTATTCTTGCGGGGTTGCAGGATATCGAATTCTGTTTCCCAATAACGGATCAGCGACTGGTTTTCCCTGAACATGGTCGCTACTTCCCCAATGGAATAATATTGCTTGGAAAACAGTACTTCATCATCCGGCACCTGTATGAGGTCGGCAGTAACGGAATTTTCCTTTAATGATTTGCGGCCACGGGTAGAGCTTATTCTTTTGGGTAGAACGGCAGGAACAGTTTCTTCCGGTTTTTTTTCTTCGATCATTTCCTGCGGCTCTTCCATTTCCACTACAAGTGGCGGTTGTGGGGCCGTGTTGACCACTGCAATATTTTCGGCAGAAGATTTTTCTGCCGGAGCATCAAATTCAAATGTTATTTGTTGAAGCGCTTTTTTCATGCAATGGTACAAAGGTACTTATGAAGTTTATTGCCCAGCAAAGGTTGTACCAGTATGTGGAAAACTCCTTTCGCATCCAGGCAAATCTTCGCGAGGACTTAATCAAAGCTTTGGTTGGATGCTGCAGCTTGTTTCAATAGCCTGTCAAACTGTTCAGGAGAAAGATCATTATAGAAGAAATAAACAGGATCTATTTTATTACCATTCTTATGCACTTCATAATGGCAATGCGGTCCGGTCGATTTGCCGGTGCTGCCTACCCAGCCGATCACTTCTCCTCTTTTCACGACCTGCCCCACCCGGGCTTTTACTTTAACCATGTGTCCGTACAGGGTTTCATAACCATAACCATGACGGATGATAACGTGGTTGCCATAGCCATTGCCTGAATTGCCTGAAGTGGTGACCGTACCATCTGCAGTAGCGTAAATGGGTGTGCCCTGCGGTGCTGCAAAATCAAGCCCCGCGTGCATTTTGATCGTTTTATAAACAGGATCTATCCGGTAGCCAAAGCCTGAAGCAATCCGGCTCAGGTCCTTATTGCTTACCGGCTGAATGGCGGGAGTATGGGAAAGAAGCTCTTCTTTATTTTTTATCAGCCCATCCATTTCATTATACGAAGCATTTTGCACTTTGATGCGGCTGTTCAGATTATTGATGGTGCCGGTGATGGAATTGAGCAGTTCATTATTGCTCATACCCATGATGGTCGCAAACTCTTTCTGGTCTTCCAATTCTTTTGCCCGGGCGCTATCAGGAATAGGATTAGCTTCAAAAATGGAACGGTATACATTATTGTCCCTTTTTTCCAGCTCTTTCATTTGCTGGTCGAGCGACTGAAGCTGTTCGTCCAACTGGGCGTAGCGGTCTTTTAACCGTTCATTTTGTATGCGCAGGAGTTTTTCATTGGGAGATCCCACAAACTGGAAAGCGAAATAAGAGATAAGAATAGCTGTTACAACAGCAGCTGCTACAAAACCAAAAATGCGTAGAAGCTTTACCCGCAAGGGCACTTCCAGCTTTTCATAGCGAAGGGTATTGGTATTATAGTAGTATTTGATTTTCTTCATTTCAAGCAGCTGTACCGGTTTTTCAGGGGTATAAATGCCGTTTGATTCTTTAACTTTGTCCTCCTACGCTAAAGCTCCGGCGGACGCAGTCCTCCAAATTTTGCCCTTCGAAGTCTTGGCGAGGTGAACAAATATAGGCTGTAAATCAGCAAAAATCAACCCAATTATCATATTAGTTAAGATGTTAACCAGCGAAGAAATACGTAAAGAGTTCCTGGATTTTTTCCGTTCCAAAGGGCACGAGATCGTGTCTTCAGCTCCCATTGTGATCAAGAATGACCCTACGCTCATGTTCACCAATGCAGGGATGAACCAGTTCAAAGATTATTTCCTGGGCAATAAAAAAGCCCCGTATTCCCGCGCGGCCGACACGCAGAAATGCCTGCGGGTGAGTGGTAAGCATAATGACCTGGAGGAAGTGGGGGTTGACACCTATCACCACACCATGTTTGAAATGCTGGGCAACTGGAGCTTTGGCGACTATTTTAAAAAAGATGCCATTGCCTGGAGCTGGGAATTGCTGACGGAAGTGTATAAACTGGATAAAGACAGGCTATATGTGACCGTTTTTGAAGGTGATAAAAAGGAAGGGCTGCCCAAAGACGAAGAAGCCTATAATGAATGGAAAAAATGGATTGCAGAAGACCGGATCTTGCTGGGCAATAAAAAAGATAATTTCTGGGAAATGGGCGATACCGGCCCCTGTGGACCCTGCACCGAAATACACGTGGATTGCCGGCCGGATAGCGAAAGAAAACAGGTGGAGGGCAAATCGCTGGTAAATAATGATCATCCCCAGGTGATTGAAATATGGAATAATGTATTCATGCAGTTCAACCGGCTGAAAGACGGAAAACTTGAGCTATTACCGGCCAAACATGTTGATACAGGTATGGGCTTTGAGCGCCTGGTGCGCGTATTGCAGGGGAAAACGAGCAACTATGATACAGATATTTTTACCGGCACCATACAGAAAGTAGAAGAGATCACCGGCAAAAAATATGATTACAGCGACAGCAAGCAAGCTATTGCTTTCAGGGTACTGGCAGATCATATAAGGGCGATCAGTTTCACTATCGCTGATGGGCAATTGCCGTCCAATACAGGCGCCGGATACGTGATCAGGAGAATATTGCGCAGGGCTGTAAGATATTATTATTCCTATCTCGATTTTAAACAGCCATTGCTTCATCACCTGGTGCTGGGATTGTCGTTGCAATTCAAATATGTTTTCCCGGAATTGTATGAACAAGCAGAGTTCGTAGCCCGTGTTATCCGCGAAGAAGAAGAATCTTTCCTCCGCACACTGGAAAAAGGATTGAAAAAAGTGGATGATATCCTGCAAACACCTTCTCTTAAGCAAATAGACGGGAAAGATGCTTTTGAACTGTATGATACCTATGGTTTTCCTATTGACCTTACCCGCCTGATCGCTTTGGAAAACAAGCTGGCTGTGGATGAAAATGGGTTTAAAGAAGAAATGCAGCGACAGAAAGAACGCTCCCGCGCAGCAACGGCAATAGATACGGAAGATTGGGTGGATATCAATAAGGCAGATAAAACATTCTTTGTAGGATATAACAACCTGCAGGCCGATACGCAGGTGGTGAAATACCGGAAAGTAAAAGCAAAAGGTAAAGAACAATATCAACTGGTGCTGGAAACAACACCTTTCTATGCGGAAAGCGGCGGCCAGGTAGGTGATACAGGATTGCTGCAGTTTGGAGAAGAAAGGATCGCTGTAACAGATACCCGCAAAGAAAATGACCTCATCATTCAGTTTACGGATAAGCTGCCCAAGGATATTTCATTGCCAGTAACTGCATGGGTGAATGAAACAGACCGGTTGAATACGGCCTATAATCATACAGCCACGCATTTGCTGCATGCAGCACTGCGTAAGGTCTTGGGTGCACATGTGGCGCAGAAAGGATCACTGGTTTCACCGGAAGTATTACGGTTCGATTTTTCACATTTCTCCAAAATGACAGATGAAGAGATCCGCGAGGTGGAATCGCTTGTAAATGAAAAGATCAGGGAGAATATTTCTGTTGTAATAAAAGAGCTGCCGAAGGAAGAAGCACTGAAACTGGGTGCCATGGCCCTGTTTGGTGAAAAGTACGGGGACCTGGTAAGGGTAGTGATCATCGATCCTTTATATTCGATCGAACTATGTGGCGGCACGCATGTAGGACACACTGGTATGATCGGGCTGTTTACCATTACGGCAGAATCTGCTGTGGCTGCGGGCGTGCGCCGTATCGAAGCATTGACAGGGCTGGCAGCAATAAAATATGTGAATGATAAGCTTGGCCAGATCAGGCAGGCCGGCGAAATGCTGAAAGCAAAAGAGCCGCTGAAAGCAATTGAAAAACTGCTGGAAGATAAAGCTACGCTGGAAAAGAAAATTGAAAGGCTGGAAGCACGTCAGCTCGTAGGCATCCGCAATGAATTGCTGCAAAAGGATGAGATCATTAATGGCGTAACGTTTATCGGGGATATTATTGAAGTGGATAATGCCGATGCCTTAAAAAGACTTTGTTTCGATCTTAAGAATAATCTGCACGATTACCTGGCTGTATTATGCGCCAATATCGGGGGTAAACCCTTTGTAGCCATCGGTATGTCCGAAACAGTGGCTGTTGCCAAAAACCTTGATGCCGGTAAGATCATTAAAGAACATATAGCACCGCTGATCAAAGGTGGCGGCGGGGGGCAAAAAACGCTGGCAACTGCTGGTGGGCAGGACGCAGGTAAATTGCAGGAAGTGATCACGGCCATAAAAAAAATCCTTTCGGCTTAATAACGTAAAGCTTTGGGATCTTTTTTGGGATACATTTTTTTTGTCTCAAAATAAATGCTCATGGCATAGATCATGATCAGACCACAAAGAATGATTGCACTTACAGCAAGGACTTTCAACATGGGACTCAGTTCGTTTGGTGATTAGGTGGATAGGCCAAAGCTGAGAAATAATCTGAATATTTTTCCCGGAATCTACTTAGGAAATCTACTTGGGGAATTTCCTCTTTGAGTTAGGAATATTTGGGAAATAGAAATCATTATTTCTTTATAATACTATGATAAACATGGTAATATAAATAATTGTCATGATGGCTGATTTTATCCTGATCTATTATCCCCAATTGGAAACTCATAAAGATTTTGTCTAACAGGATATTTACTTAGGAATGAGCCGGGAACCCGGCTCTCGGAAATTACCGCCCGTCAAGAAATTCTATTTAACATTTCCGAAACGTTTCGTATTTAGAAAAATGTCTTTATATTTGAAATACGAAAAGAAACGTAGATAATTAAATAAATTCAAAAAGTATGAAACAGGTCATTCAGAAAATTTCTTTCACCCTATTGATGTCCGCTGTGCTCGTACCTGCGTCTTTGCTTGCCCAATCTGCTAAAGAGAAAGCAGAAAAAGATGAAAAGGATAAATCGGCTGAGCAGATTATTATCACCCGCAAAGGCGATAAAGCTGATAAGATCGTTATTGAAGTGAACGGTGACAAGGTAACCGTAAACGGAAAAGACGTTAAAGATTCTGATGGAGAGGTAACAGTTCGCCGTAATAAGATCAAGGATGTAAGAGCGTATGGTGGAAACCGCTATACCTATAATTATAATACAGACTTCAATTCCATGGCTTTTGATACAGACCGTGCCATGCTGGGAGTTACCACGGAAAAAGTGGACAAAGGCGTTGAAGTGCAGGAAGTGACCAAGGGCAGCGCAGCTGAAAAAGCCGGCCTTAAAAAAGGAGATATCATTACTAAAATTGATGATAAGAAAATAGACTCTCCGGACGACCTGTCTGCAGCTATCAAAAAACATAAAGCTGGTGAAAAAGTGACTGTCGGTTTTCTCCGTGATAAAAAAGAAATGAAGGAGACAGCAGAACTGACTAAATGGAAAGGCGTATCCGTTTTCAGCACTACTCCTGGCCAGTTTGATATTGACCTGGGCGATCTGAATATGAACCTTGGCAAGATCAGGATGCCTTCTTTCAATGGCAATTTCGGGCAAAACTGGAACTGGTCAGGCACTGGTGGCCCCAAACTGGGCATGTCTGTTCAGGATGCAGAAGATGGAAAAGGCGTGAAAGTGCTGGATGTGGATGAAGACGGCAATGCTGCCAAAGGTGGGATCAAAGAAGGTGATGTGCTTACTGAAGTAGATGGCAAAGCTGTGAACAGTGCTGATGAAGTGGCTAAAATTGTTCGTGACAGCCGTGATAAAGGGAGCATCAATGTAAAATTGACAAGAGGAGGGAAAGCAGAGTCTGTAACCCTGACCATCCCCCGGAGGCTGAAAACCACCGACCTCTGATTACCCGAATTTATTTATGTGCATTATAGTTTAGGCGCCCCCCTGCTCTCAGGGGGGCTACTTTTTTGCTCCGCCTACCCCGCCAAAATGGTTTATTTTTGCGCTTCTTAACCATGGCGGACGAATCTACATACGAAATCGTGATAGGGCTGGAAGTGCATGCCCAGCTCCTGACCAGGAGCAAATTATTTTGCGGCGACAGTATTGAATATGGCGCACCTCCCAATACACAGGTAAGCCCTATTACCCTGGGTCACCCCGGCACTCTTCCCAAAATGAACAAAAAAGCCATCGAACATGCTATCCGTATGGGGCTGGCCTGCCACTGCGAAATAGAACGGTCAAATTATTTTGCCCGCAAAAACTATTTCTATCCTGATCTCCCCAAAGGGTACCAGATATCGCAGCATACCACCCCCATCTGCAAAGGTGGTTATATCACTATCAGATCAGGCAATGAAAAGAAGGCTATCCGGCTTAACCGCATTCACTTGGAAGAAGATGCAGGAAAAAGCCTGCACGATGTGGATGAGTTCAACACCTGCATTGATTACAACAGGGCCGGCACACCATTGATCGAAATAGTGAGCGAACCTGATCTGCGAAGTGCTGAAGAAACAGTGGCCTATCTTACCGAGTTAAGAAAACTGGTAAGATACCTTGATGTATGTGATGGTAATATGGAAGAAGGAAGTCTTCGCTGCGATGTAAATATTTCTGTACGTAAAAAAGGTGATCAGCGCCTGGGCACCAAAGTGGAAATAAAAAACCTCAATTCCATCCGCAATGCGAAACGCGCGGTGGAAGCAGAAACTGCACGGCTGATCGGCTTGATGGAAAAGGGCGAACCCATTCTCCAGCAAACGAGAAGCTTTGATGCTGATAAGGGAACTACCTTTTCCATTCGTGATAAAGAAGATGCAGATGATTACCGGTATTTTGCCGATCCTGATCTTACGCCTTTTCAACTCGATGAATCCTTTATTGCTGGGATAAAGGAAAGCCTGCCTGTGTTGCAGGAAGACAGGGTGCAGAAATATACAACTGAATGGAGCCTGCCTGAATATGATGCACGTGTGCTGACGGAAGAAAAAGAACTGGCTGATTATTTTGAACAACTGACCACCCACACTTCACTTTATAAAGCTGCAGCTAACTGGATGCTGGGCCCTGTGAAATCATGGTTGAATGAACAGAACAAAACGATCAATGATTTTCCCATCCCGGCAGCACAGCTTGCAAGGCTGGTAAAGCTGACGGATGAAGGAAAATTGAGTTTCACTGTTGCCTCAACCCGTTTGTTTGCTTATTTGCTGGATAATCCTCAAACAGACCCTTTAACAGCTGCAGAGCAACAAAACCTGTTGCAACAATCGGATGCCGGGGCCCTGGAACCGATCATTGATGAGGTGCTGCTGAAATTCAAAGACAAAGTGGGCGAATATAAAAAAGGGAAGAAAGGAGTGCTGGCTTTATTTGTAGGGGAAGTGATGAAGCGATCAAAGGGGAAAGCAGATCCTAAAGTGACCAATGAAATTATTTTGGAAAAACTCAGAACATAAAAGACCGTACACGTGTAATAACAAAGTTTTTAAACAAGAACACATTTATGCAAAAACTGATGATTGCCGTGCTGGCAGGAGCTCTGCTGGCATCTTGTAACAGCAAGACCGAAGGAAAGAAATTCGAGGTAAGCGGATCGATCCTGAATAGCAGTGCCAAAATGGTATACCTGGAAAAGATCTCTGCTGCAGCCATGCAGCCTGTGCTGGAAGATTCTGCAGCAATTGGCAAGGATGGTAAGTTTACCCTGAAAGCCAATCCTGATGAGTCTGTTGTATTTAATCTCCGTCTCGATCAGAGTATGTACCCTGTAGCTTCTGTGATCAATGATAAGGATAAGGTGAAATTGACCATTCAGCTAAGTAAGGAAAACAACCAGTTTGCAGAGAAATATGAAGTGGAGGGCTCGCCGGCCAGCCAGCAGATGAAAGACTTCATGTATTCATTCAATAATGATCTTCAGCAGATCTTTGGCGTTGTAAAGCAAATGGACAGCCTGCAAAAGATCAATGCGCCGGACAGTCTTGTATTTCCCTTGATGACCCGTCAGCGTGAATTGGCCGGGAAGATCAAAGGCTTTACTCTGGATGCATTGAATAAAGTGAGTGATCCTGCGCTTGCCATGTTTGAATTGGGATATTATCAATCCACCGCTAACGGCAGTGGGTTCGGCCTGGAGCCATTATCCAATGAAAAAGTAAATGAACTGGTGGCTGCGGCTGCTAAAAAATTCCCTGATCACCACGCTGTTGCCGATATCAAAAAGGGATTGGAAGAAGATGCAAGGCGGGCAATGGAAGCGAGCTGGATAGGAAAGGAAGCGCCTGATTTCACTCTTCCTGATGTGAATGGTAACCAGGTTAAGCTCAGTTCTTTCCGTGGCAAATATGTGCTGGTTGATTTCTGGGCCAGTTGGTGCGGCCCTTGCCGCGGTGAAAACCCCAACCTGGTAAAAGCGTATGAAAAATTCAAAGGGAAGAATTTTACCATCCTGGGAGTATCATTAGACAGGCCCGGCCAAAAAGATGAATGGGTGAAAGCGATAAAGGATGACAAGTTAGCCTGGACACAGGTGAGCGATCTGCAGTTTTGGAACAGTCCCGTGGTTGGCTTATATCATTTTGATGGAATTCCTTTTAATGTGCTGGTAGATCCGCAAGGGAAAGTGGTAGGGGAAGGATTGAGGAGTTCAGGCCTGGAAAATAAATTGGCCGAAGTGCTGAAATAATAAAGTTATTGCCATAAATAAAGAAGCCGTTCCACTAAGGAACGGCTTCTTTATTTATGGAGGAGAATGATTATCTCTCCAGGTTAACTGTATAAAGTGATCCAAAGAAACCGACCCCGGTTACACCTAACTGCATGGTCAGCGTTAGTGTTTGATCGCACCAGGAGAAGGTACCGGGCTCTCCTGCGAATGGCTTCACGGCTATGGTGGTCCCTGCATAAGAAGAATTGATATCTCCGGCATCACTGCCGCCAATAGCAGACATTGCAATGGGAACTACCGTACGTGCAGATGGATCTGTCCAATCAAGAGTGAAAGAGATCGGGCCCCAGCCATTGTTCCAGATATTGGCTACAACGATAGTGCCTGTAGTTGGCCCTGTAGATGTAACAGAAGAAACAGAGGTCGTATATGGGCCATAGGCATTGGTTCCGAACACTTCATTCGTGTTAGGGTAAGAGCCCAGGAAGTCTTCCAGAACAACATCGCCTTCAAAGCAAGGCCCGGAAATATTCAGGGTAAAAGAGCTGTTCAATGAAGGAGAGAAGTCAGTTGCATCTGCAAAAGTGAATTTCACTACGTCTTTGCGGCCAGACAGGTACTGAGCATAAACACCTGTTACCACGATAGTATCAGTGATCTTATCTGGCGTGAACGTCAGTGTTTTGGTATAAGAGTATTGTGTTCCTTCAACAGCGCCTGTGCTGGATGTAGCCGTAATATTTACGGTTTTTGTTTTCCCGCTTGAAACGGGTGAGGTCAATCCAACAGGAATTTTATAAATAGCGTTTGCGTCTACTATAGAATAACTTGCTGTGGACTGTGTAGGTGTAAAGAACGCTTTTTGTCCCGGATCAAGCATCTTGTCGTCATCCTTTGAACAGCTGAACAATGCAACACCCAGTAGCAGAGAGAAACCACAGATAGCGGGAAGTCTTTTTAATGATATTCTCATATTGTCTCTTTTAAAATAAATAATTAATTCAACAGCGAAAGCCCGGATTAGTATCCGGGGTTTTGCTGGATGTTTCCGTTTACAGATCTTTCATCAAAAGGAATGGGGAAAGCCCACTCACGTGCGGTTGATGGAAGCGTGCACACAGCTGGAGATATAGAGGGATCTCCACATCCGCCGGCACGAACTATACTTTTGGTTGTCCTTTTCAGATCAAAGAAACGATGTCCTTCGGCAAACAACTCTCTCCTTCTTTCGTTGGCAATAGCTGTCAGGAGTGCAGCACCAGTCAGGTTTTCATCAACGTAACCAGTGATGCGTGCTTGGCGCAATGCATTGAGATCTGCCATTGCCTGTGTTTCCTGGGAAGGTGTGATCCTTGCGCGGGCTTCTGCACGGATCAGGTACATTTCGCCAGTACGGAACACAGGGAAATTGGCATTACCGTCAGTGAGTGCAGCTTTACCGCGGTATTTACTTACAACCAGGCGATCTCCATTGGGGCCGGAAATAGTTCTGAAATAAGCATCATAGCGGATATCATTATCCTGCAACAGGCCGGAAGTGCCGTCCATTGTTGCGATCTCTGCAGCAGGAGCATAAGCACTGCGGTTGTTCTGGGAGAAATAAACACCACCGCCCGGGCCGCCCTGGCTTGCGTCGAACTGTGCATTCCAGATGATCTCACCGGCATTGGTTTCATTGTACATGCCAGCGAAATTTGCCTGAGCTGCAAGCGGACGAAGTGCAATGGCATCTGTAGCAGCCTGTATAGCTTCAGCCCACATGCCTGCATAAAGATATACGCGGGCCTGCATGGCCTTTGCAGCTGCCAGATCAATCATCGGGCGTTTTGTAGCCAAAGGATTAATAGTTTGGTCTACGTTACCGAGCAGGGTCACAGCTGCGTTAAGATCAGCAATGACTTTATCATAAAAATCTTTGTTGCTGATACGTGCAGGTTTAACTATGGGCGAAATGTTGAACTCTGTTACATACGGAACAGCTAATTCAGAAGTGCTGCTGCGGTCATAGGAGGTAGCAAAATACCGGAAAAGATCGAAATGGGCATGGGCCCTGATGGCCAATGCTTGTCCTTTCAGGCGGTTGGCCCGGGTTTGATTTTCTGTTGTAGTAAACTTATCTACATCACGCAACACGATGTTCGCATTCGCGATAATGGCATAAGGAGCGGACCAGATGCCGGAAACCAGCGCATCATCATCGGCATAAACCCAGTCAGTAAGGGTTTTATAGTTAGCCAGTGATTCATTTGTTTCGAGCAGGTTGTCGCTCATCATATCAGGCATAAGCGAAAAGCCGGAGCCGCTTCCGTCGCCGTAATAGCTTCCAGACCTGAATCCCTGGTAAGCCCCTGTCAGTACCTCTTCTACCTGGTCCATATTGGCAGGACTATTCACTGCACTAAGGGAGAACTGTGGGTAAAGGTCGATCAGATCTGATTTGGAACAGCCAACTGTCAATGCAGAAACGATCGTTGTTGCCAGGAAAATATGTTTGAATGATTTTTTCATATAATAAAAAATGTGTATTAAAAATTAGAATCCGATAGACAGTCCAACTGTTGTTTGTACCAGGGCTGGGTACTGAGCACCTGTTAATACAGCACCGCTCATTTCCGGGTCGAAGCTTTTGAACTTCGTGTGTGTCCACCAGTTTTGGCCTTGTACAAAGATCCTGGCTGTTCTGATCTTCAACTTGCTTAATATACTTGTTGGGAAGGTATAACCGAGTGTTATATTACGCAGGCGCCAGAAACTACCATCTTCAAGCAGGCGTGTGGTGTTGGCCTGGAAGGCGTTGCCACCCGCAGTTGTAGGTCTTGGTACATTTGTAATATCACCTGGCTTCCTCCATTCTGTCAACAATTCCACATCCATGTTGTCATAGAAATAAGAAGGATTGATCACGTTCATGCGGTCGTTATTGTATACGTCTCTTTCCAGGAAGAAGTTTACCTGTGCACTCAGGTCAATACCCATATAAGCAACAGTAGTGGAGATACCACCAAACCATGGAGCATCACTTGTTCCAAATGCTCTGAGGTCAGCTGTAGAGTAAGTCTGGGTCAGGTTACCGGCTTGCGTATAATATAATGCGTTACCATTAGCAGCGTTTACACCTGCGTATGGTACGAGGTAAAGTGTGTTAAGAGGCTTCCCGATTGCAAGAATGGTTGTTCCGTTTATGATTGAATCATCAGGAATAGCAATAACCCTGTTCCTGTTGTAAGTGAGGTTTCCTTCCACGGTCCAGCGGAAGTCTCTTGTTCTAACAAGATCACCTCTTAAGGTCAGCTCAATCCCTTTATTACTTAAAGTACCGTCATTTCCAGGAACATTAGGACGGCCAGTAGTACCAGAAACAGGTTGAAGGTAATACAGGTTGTTTGTTTTACGTTCGTAAGCCTCAACTGTACCTGAGAAGCGGCGATTGAAAAATGCGAAGTCTACACCAATATTGATTGTCTTGTTTACTTCCCATTTGTAATTGGCATTTCCTGGGTTTTGAATTGCCCAACCAGAAACACCATTGTAGGAAGTACGTGTGAATTGAGGAAGGTGTCCATAGTCACCAGCGGCACTATTATAGTTACCTGTTGTACCATAAGTAACCCTCAGACGCAGATCATCCAGCTTACCGGCATTGGCCAGGAAGTTTTCTTCACTAAGAACCCAGGTTGCACCAACAGAACCAAAGTTTTGGAACCTGTTAGCTACACCGAGTCTTGAAGAACCATCACGGCGTCCTACTAGTGTAACATAATATTTACCTTTATAACCATAATTCCAGATAGTGAAGTAGGATTGTAATCCATTTTGCGTTCCTCCACCAGCAACTTGTGGTATATAACCATTGGTTGCATTACCGGCTGTGATACCAGCTTCATTGATGAACCCATTGGTCAGGCCATAGCCGGTAAAACCAAGATTGCGGGCATCAGTTTTAACTGCTTCAACAAATACACCACCATCAATTTCATGTTCGCCAAATGTCTGTTTGTAATTCAGTGATGTGGTTCCGGTATAACGGAATTGACGACCACCGGTCCTGTTCAGGCTGCCATTACCACCTGGTGCCTGTGCCCCGGTATAGGTAGTTCTGTCATAATAAATAGAACCTTCGTTTTGTGCAAAATCACCACCCCAGTTGGTACGTGCGTATAAACCTTTCAGGAAGGGGAAATGAAACTCGAGGTATGCACTACCCACTCCTTTGAACTGAAGTGCTTCTCTCTGGTTAACGAACAGTTCCATTGCTGCGTTGGGCTGGCCGGAGGTTAATACGCCGGTACCGCCAAGTGTTTGCCAATCTCCTGTATTAGGGTTAATAGCGCGTTCATAAGGATTTGACCAACGGATTGCATTTAGCGGAGAGCCGATATAAACATCTCCTTCCCTGGTGCCTACGATCTTGGAATAACCTACCTGCAGGCTTACACCAAAGCGCCAGTTCTTAATATTATTGTCCACGTTAACCCGGGCGGTATAACGTTTCAAACCGGTTGTTTGAACAATACCTTCCTGGTTAAGGTAAGAAAGTGATGCATAGAATTTGCTGGTAGCGCTACCACCGCTTGCGCTGATCTGGTGCTGCTGGGTCATGCCGGTTTGGAATAAGGCATCTCTCCAGTTAAAGTTTACATTGCGGAGGCTATCGGCCTCGGCGGGTGTCCATCCGTAAGGATTACCGCGCTGCAATTCATAATCGATTTTTTGCCGGCTGTTCATTACGATCAGGCGGTCTTCAGGCAGTTTGCTAAAGCCCATCTGCATATCATAATTCAGGTTGAGCTGTCCTGCGCGTCCGCGGCGGGTGGTGATCACGATCACCCCATTGGCACCACGGGAACCATACATGGCCGTACCAACCGCGTCTTTCAGCACTTCCAGTCTTTCAAAGTCGCCCTGGTTCAAGCTGGCAAAATCTGCCGCGGTTATTTCAATCCCGTCCATAATATAAAGTGGAACATTGCCACCGCTGATAGAGCCATTGCCACGAACACGTACAACAGCATTAGCGCCGGGCTGACCACTGTTTGCCACAACGGATACGCCGGAAGCAGCACCTTGCAGTGCCTGGTCGAAAGAACCAAAAGGTTGCCTTCTGACTTCTGCTGCGCCGACTGAAACAGTTGCACCGGCAAATTTTTTCCGCTGGGTGGTTGTATACCCCGTGATCACCACATTTTCCAGCTCGCTGGCTGCGGCTTTAATGGATGCATTTACAACGGTGCCAGATCCTATTTCAACAGAAGTTGGTTCATAACCAACGCTTGAAATAAGTAAGGTTGTTGCGGAAGCTGGAACTGTCAGGGTGTAAGTTCCATCGGTTTTAGTGGTGGTACCAGTGCTGGTCCCTCTCACTACTACTGAGGCGTTGGGGACAGGGGTTCCCTTGTCGTCCGTTACTGTCCCTGTGATGGTTTTCTGAGCTAACAACGTTCCTGCATAGAATAGGAAAGCCGTTAATACGAGTAAGAATTTCCTCATGAACATTTAGTTTTTGATGCAAAAAATAATTCGCTACTGCCTGTTAGTCAGGCAATGGCGGTGACAATAGATAAAAAAGTGTACTAAAAACTGCTTACGGTGGAGTTGGTGGTTCCTCCGCAGTTTTCTCATGTGTGTTGAAGGTAGATCCCTAAGTAAGTAGGACAACTTATTTTCCGATAATGCTGCGCTCAAAAGTCTTTTTCAAACGAGAAGTGTGAGTTTTGCATTATTTGTTTGTTATTTCCTGGTAAAGGAAAATAACTACAAGGAATTGAAATCCAATTTACTGATTTGTGTGCTGGAAAATCTGAACCTCATTAATTTTCAGCATGTAAAAATCCGAAATTTTTTCATATAAGAGTAGAAAAAAATCCGAAATCCGTGAAAACCCTTAGAGCGAGCAATAGTAACGGAACACTTCTGTCAGGTCCTCCTCGGATTTACACTTCAGTTTTTTCTGCTCAATAAAAGCACTGATTGCAGCGGCTTTACTTCCGAATAACGAGGTAAGAGCAGATTTATTTTTTTCCACCTTCCGCAACTCTTTGTTTTGGGATGGAATGGCGGCAAAATAGTTTTCAGCCTTTTTGAAAATGCGGGTAATGGTGGCCTGGCCATAGCCCTTGCTATCATTATAGGTCACTGTTATCTGCTTCAGCAGGGTGGCGGCACTGTCTTCTGCAATCACTTCATAAATAGCGGCGCCTTCTGCATTCAAGGCGGTCAGATGTCCTTGAAAGGTCCTTTCAGGGTAGGCAACACCATTGCTGACGTAATTGTAGAATTTGATTTTTTTAACGGGAGAGGTCATGATCATTTCCGCTCCGTTGTCCAGCGTATAAAGCAGCAGTTTCTCTTCCAAATTGATTTTTGCTTTTACATTGGGATATACTTTTCCGTCCATGAGGGTAACCTCCGTCATGCAGTATTCTTCATACAGATAAGGGCTTCCTTCAGCGATATACTCTGTTTTAAGATACATCGGCCTTCCGTTAATATCATTGGCAAATGTGTTCCCTCCGGCCGTATTCAGGGCAAAATTGCTTTGTGAAAAGCAACAACAGGAGAACAGCAAAGCGGCGGCAGAAAGCAAATGATGCTTGAGCATAGGTTGTGTTTTAAAATTGGCGGAACTAAATATACGATTATATAGACAAAAAAGCCCGGCACTTCGATGCCGGGCTTTATAAAATTCAGACAGTATATTATTAATCGATCAGCGCATTAAACCTGGACTCGTCTGAAGGAGTTGGCCAGATATAAGAGGGGTTGGAAGGAGCAACAGCTGTTACAGTAAATCCGGGGATAGACTTGGCAGGGAAATCCAATCCCAGGCGCAGGATGTCTATACTACGGATACCTTCACCCAGGAACTCGATATTCCTTTCTGTCAGTATTGCATTAATTAATGCGGTTGCATCTGCAAAATCAGCAGTGGTATAAGTAACAGACGCATCTGAACGGTGGCGTACTGCGCTCAGCAGGGCTACTGCTCTTGAATCTACTGAGTTAGTAGTGCGGGCAAGAGCTTCAGCCAGGCTCAGCAATGTTTCAGAATAGCGAAGTACAGGAGCCCAGTCCAGGAAGGGGCCAGGGTTTTTATATTTTGTCAGCCACTGGAAACCTCCGTTAAGAGTGGTTAAAGCAGTTCTGCGAACATCAGCAGCACCCCAGTTTGCATTACCCCAGATACCTGCTGGGTTCAGATAGAATATACCACCAGCGCCATTGGCATTGTTGCCAGTGATGATCGGCAGGTAGTAAAATCCTAACTGATTCTGTGTGCCAGGCACATCCACTGTAGTGAACGGCATAGACAGGATAGATTCAGTGGTAGTAGCACCGGTAGCAAATACAGTAGTAATATCAGGCTGTAATGCATGGGCCACACCAGAAGTAGCTGTGAAAGGAGCATTGGCAGATACGATCTTGTTTGCTTCTGTTACAACAGCCGGATAGTTTCTCATGCTGAGGTACACGCGTACTTTCAATGCTATTGCAGCATTTTTATGTGCATGTGTTACGTTCAGTATTGCAGAGCCATTGGTTGCAGCAAGATTTTGCTCAGCAAAATCGAGGTCGGACAGTATTTGTGTATACACCTGATCCACTGTGCTGCGGGCCAGGTTGTTGAAACCACCCCCTTTAATACCTACAAGACGCAAAGGCAGACCGGGTTTGGTTCCGTTACCATCCCAGTAAGGCCTTGCATAGAATTGTAAGAGAGAATAGTAAGCAGCTGCTCTTACAAATTTTGCTTCAGCGTTCAGCCTTGGAGCATCAGTGCCTGCCACTGCATCGCCTTTTGCAGCCATACCATCCAGGAACAAATTAGCCCTGTTGATAGTTGTATAGGCAGAGCTCCAAAGATTATTCACTTCGTTGTCGCCGGAAGTTTCAGAAAACTCCCACGCAGCGCGGGCGGTTACCCTGTTACCGTCATTAGAAAGGAAGTTCTCACCGCGAACGTCATTGTAAATTAAATAGCGTCCACCTTGCAACTGGCCTGATTTAAATGCAGAGTAAATACCAGCTACCTGGTTAACGATCCTGTCCTTGGTATCAAATGCAGTTGCATCAGAAAGGGACGTTTGAGGAGTAGGGTTCAGGTATTCATCCTTGGTGCAGGAACTTAAGCAGTAAGCTGCAAAGAACACTGCTGCCAGCTTGGAAATATGTATTCTCGTTTTTTTCATTTTCTTCAATTTAAAATTGTCAGAGATTTAGAAACCGATGTTAAGACCAAACGTAATAACACGGCCATTTGCAACTGTATTGCGGTCTACGCCCTGGTTGAGGTTACCGTTACCATTGGAAGAAACTTCCGGATCAGGACCTTCATATTTAGTAATGATTGCCAGGTTTTGACCACTGATATATACACGTGCACTGGAAATACCGGCCTTGCTCAGTAAGCGGGAAGGCAGTGTATAACCCAGGGCAATGCTACGCAGTTTTACAAAATCTCCTTTTTGTGCATTTTCTGAAATGGGGTTAGCAGAACCGTTGGATGTATTATCTGTGTAAACCAGTTTGGGGATATCAGTTACATCGCCAGGTTTCTGCCAGCGTTTCAATACAGCTGTAGTGCTGTTCCAGAAACGTTGGTCGAGTGCACTGGCACGAGTACCGTTGTACACATAGAATCCAAGCTGATAGGTCATCAGCACGTTCAGGTCAAATCCTTTGTAGCGGAAAGTATTATCAAATCCACCAACATATTTGGGGTTGGAGTTTTTCCATACTTTCTGGTCAAGACCAGGATTAATGGCAGGAGCAACCTGACCATTGTCCCTGTATGTCCAGCGGCTGGAAGTAGGTGCGCTGTGGTCATACAGCAACTCCTGACCTGAAGCATTTACAAAAATACGGCGGCCGGTAGCAGGATCAACACCTCTTGTTTCGATCACATAGAGCATACCTACAGGATAACCTGGCATGGTGATGCTGGGTGTTTCCAGTGAAGTAGCAGTAGCGATGAAAGGAACGCCGTCTACCAGGTTCACCACATTGTTTTTGTTGTAAGTGATGTTGAAAGAAGTATTCCATTGGAAATCCCTTCCTCTGATCGGAGAAGCATTAATGGTAAACTCAATACCCTTGTTGTACATCTTACCTACGTTCTGCAAAACAGAGTTAGGCATACCGGTTGAAGGAGAGTTTGGTACGCTCAGCAACAGGTCATCGATGTTGTTGTAGTAGTAAGCGAATTCACCAGTGATCAGGTTATTCCACAAGCCGAAAGTGAAACCAACATCAGTTTTCTTACTGGTTTCCCAGGTCAGCTTATCGTTACCAGCCTGGCTGAATACCAGTGTAGCGCCACCATTGTATAAGCCTGAGCCATACAGTGAGTTGGAAGCGAAGTCACCAATACCGGAGATATTACCTACTTTACCATAGCTACCTCTAAGTCTGAAAGAGTTTAATACAGTGGAGATTCCACCAGACCAGAAGTTTTCTTTGGAAAGATCCCATGTACCGGATACGCTATAGAAATTACCATATTTCAAACCAGGAGCGAAGGCAGAATAACCATCACGACGAAAGCTTCCTGATAAAAAGTATTTCTTTTTGTAATCATAAGAAGCACGGCCGAAAAGGGAGGTCAGGTAATTTTCACCAAGGCCTATGCCTGCTGTAAGCGGGGTGTTGAAACCACCCTGGATCACTGTAAAGAAGTCATCGCTCAACGATTGGCGGGTAAGGCCGAAACCTTCAAATGTGCTGCGTTGCTGCTCAGTACCACCTAATATACCTACAGTATGGTCATTAGCGAAGGTTTTATCAAACTGTAAGGTATTGGTCCATGTCCAGCGCTTGTTTTTACCCAATGTGCTGAAAGCAGAACCGCCTACAGAGAAACCATCGCCCTGTATTTTGGTATAAAAGTTTTTGTTGTCTGAGTTGAGATAGTCAACACCATAAGAAGTTCTGAAAGTTACTTCTTTGATAGGTTTGATCTGCGCATACACGTTACCAAGAATGCGGTTGTTTTCTGTATTAGAATAGTTGTTATCGAGGATTGGCTGTGGGTTCCAGAATGTGATGTTCTCGATATTGTTCATTTTACCCAGCGCATTACCATTCAGGTTGTAACTGCCGTCATTATTATACGGAGATACGTTGGGAGGTAATGATAAAGCCAGACGGCCAACACCTGCAGATGCAAATGCTGCTCCAGGCAATGAACCGGAGTTCAACGCAGCTTTGTTCAATTCATTGGTATAAGATGCATTCACACCCAGGCTGAACCAGTTGTTAACTTTTTGGTCAACGTTGAAACGAACTGTTTTCCTGTTAAAATCGTTTTTACGGATAATACCTTCCTGGTTGGTATAGCCAAAAGAGAAATAATAAGAAGTTGCATCATTTGCACCGCTTACACTCATATTATGGCTATGTGAAACGCCTGTTCTGTAAATAACATCAGACCAGTCTGTGTCAATTGGTTTGCCATCAGGGCCGTTGGTAGGCAGGTAACGTGCAGTGCCGCCTACATTGGTAAGACCTTCATTTTTGATGTCCATGTACTGCTGAGCATTCAGCATCTTCCACATACGGGTAGGAGTAGTCCAGCCAAGCCATCCATCATAAGTTACTTTGGCTTTTCCTTTTTTACCTTTTTTAGTGGTAATTAAAACCACACCGTTTGCAGCACGGCTACCATAGATAGCAGTGGCAGCGGCATCTTTCAGGATGTCCATGCTCTCAATATCAGCGGGGTTGATATTGGAAAGAACGTTGGAAGCAGCCAGCGTTTGGCTCACGTCACCGGTATAAGTTACTATACCATCGATAACGATAAGCGGGTAAGAACTCAGGTTAATGGAGTTGGTACCACGGATCCGGAATACAGGAGGATTGTTCAATACGCCGTTGGGAACAGTGATCTGCACACCTGCAGCTCTACCAGCCAATGCCGCATCAAAGCTAGGCACCGGCTTGTCTGCAATAGCAGCACCTTTCACCGTAGCGATATTGCCGGTGATATCCGATTTTCTTTGCGTACCATAACCAACTACCACAACTTCCTGCAGGGATTTGTCAGCCGCTCTCAGTGTAGTGTTGATCGTTGTTTGAGTACCAATAGAAATCTCTTCTGTAGCCATATCTACTGAAGAAATTACTAAATGTTTGGCGTTTGCCGGAACAGTGATGGAATAAGTTCCGTCTGATTTTGTAACGGTACCGGTGTTGGATCCTTTTACCATTACTGAAGCATTAGGGACGGGCTCCCCTTTTTCATCAATCACCTTGCCAGTGATTGTTCTCTGAGCCAACAACTGTCCCGTAAAGAGGAGGACAGCCGTTAGTGCTACTAACAGTTTTCTCATGATGCAGTTTAAGATTTAGTGTGTATTAAAAGCGTAATATACCCTCTTCCCAGAAAGGGTATTCTTACAAGGTTAAACAAACTTTAAAACGGTCTAAAACATTTGATTCCGGCCCAGCAAACCCAGAGTTGTAGATAAAGGACATTTGAAAATATAATTTTGCTGCGTTACGGGCAAAATCTATTTGGAGCGGGTTAAAATCTGCATACAGAAATATGCACAAGTAATTGACAGTCAGTAACTAAAATTTTAGCGGCTTAAATTGACCAGTATTCTTATTGAATGTTCCTTTTTGATTTCTCCAATCCTATCAGCAAAGCCGGCAGTAATACCAGATTGGTCAACGTAGCTGTGATAAGCGTCAGGGATGTAAGCCAGCCCAGGGCCTGGGTGCCGCCAAAGCCGCTGAAACTAAAAATAATAAAGCCTGCAATCAGCACCATTGATGTATAAATGATACTGATGCCGGTGCTATGTATTGTCTCAATCACCGTTTTCTTGCGGTCAAATTCCTGGTGAGGCAATTCCTGTTTGTAATTGACCAGGAACCGGATCGTAATATCTATTGCAATACCCAGAGCCACGCTGAATACAAGCACGGTAGAGGGTTTTAGGGGAACACCTACCCAACCCATTACGCCCGCGGTGATCACCAGCGGAATAACATTGGGAATAAGCGAACACAATAATATCCTGGCAGACCTGAACAGGTACAACATGCAAAGGGCGATCAGTAAAAAGGCCCAGGCAATACTTTCTTTCAGTCCATTGATGATAAAAGCACTCCCTTCCAAAAAGGTTATACTGGTCCCTGTCAGCTTCACCTCATATTTGTCTTTTGGGAAAAGTGCATCCACACGCTGCTGGATACTGTCCAGGATATGCGGCAAACGCGCACTGCCCACATCTGCCATGTTGATGCTGATGCGTGCTTCCTGTCTTGCACTGTCCATAAATGTAGATACCAGTTTGGAAAAGGAATTGGTTGCCACACCGGCATTGCTGTCTTTCTTAAAGCTCAGGTACTGGGCCAGTGCAGGCAGATCAAATTCAGAAGGCATGGAATAGTTGCTGCTGTCGCCCTCAAAGAAAGCCTGCTTGGCAAATTTCAAGCCTTCTGTAATGCTGAGTGGTCTTGCAAGTGCCGGCATTGAAGTGATATAGGAAGACAGGGAATCCATTTTTAAAAGATTTCCAAGGTTGCGCGTCACTCCATATTTCTTTTTAGTGTCAACCAGTATTTCCAACGGCATCACGCCTTTGAAGTTGTTTTCAAAAAACTTGAGATCGGTATAGATCTTATCGGTTTTAGGCAGGTCATCAACGATGTATCCAACGCTCTTTAATTTAAAGATCCCGATCACGGATACAGCTACAATTGCTACTGTAACGGTATAAATAAGCTTGCGATGATTTAATGACCATACTTCCAGCCTGTCGAGCCAGCGGTTAAGCCTTGCATTTTCAAGGTACCGCATATGCCGGGCTTTGGGCACAGGCAGCAGGCTAAGTACAGTTGGAATAAGAATGAGGGAGATAATGAACAGCGCCATGATATTGATTCCCGCCACTACACCAAACTCCTGCAGTATCTCGCTCTTTGTTAAAGCAAATACTGCAAATCCGATACCAGCGGCAAGATTGCAAAATAGGGTAACGATACCCATCCGGCCGACCATGGTCACCAGGGCCTCATTGCGGTCTTTGGTATCATTATAGGCTGTATGATATTTATTAAGAAAATAAATGCAATTGGGAATACCGATCACTACCAGCAGCGGTGGGATCAATGCTGTCAGCAAAGTGATCTTGTAACCACACAAATGCATGGTGCCCACACTCCATATCACACCAATGATCACGACTGCCAATGAAAGCAGCATGGAACTTACAGAACGGAAGAATATCAAAAGAATAAGGGCAGATAAAATAACCGATGCCAGCAGGAACAATTGCATTTCAGAGGAAATGCGGGTTGACATTTCAGCACGGATCAGCGGTAAGCCGCTAAGGTAAACCTGCTGCCCGGTCTTTTTGCTGAAGGAATCTACCAACTGGGTGATGCCGGATACAACAATATTTCTTTTGGGGGAATTGATCAGTGTTTTATCCACGCTTACTCCCATCATCCAGGCATGTGTTTGGGGATTATATAAAAGCCCCTGGTAAAAAGGAAGACTCAGGAAAATGGCAGCGCTGCTATCGAGTTCAGCCTGTGTAAATGTTTTTTCGGGGAAGATCGGTATGGCATTCAGCTTTTCTGTCGCCGAATCCTTCACCAGGTTGATGGCAGAAGGGACGGAAATCACATCTGTAACACCGGTGGCTTTTTTTAACTGGCGCTGGAGTTGGGCATAGTCATTAAACAGCTTTTCTTCAAACAGCTTATCGGTTTGAATGCCAATCACCATCAGGTTGCCATCCTGCCCGTATTTTTCCTTGAATGCCTGGTAAGTTTTATTGGCAGGGTGGTCTGCCGGGATAGCCCTGGTAAAATCGTAACTCAATTGCACTTTAGATGCATAATAGGCCATTAAGGCTGTGGTTGCAGTAAGCACCAGCAAAAGAGGCCAACGATAGGTCAGGATAAATTGTCCGAGTTTCCGCCACATATATATGTCTGTTCAGAATGAGCATGCAAAGAAACAGAAAAAAGGCCAACCAGACAGGTTTGATTGCTTATCAGCGGTTTGCGATAATTTTGGCAGGTGAGATCTCTTTTTATAATATTATTCAGTTGCTTCTCCGCCTGCCTGCCTGCGCAGCAATTGACTGCCCCTATCGGGCTATGGAAAGAGTATCTCCCCTATAACAGCACCATCGATGTGGCTGCCGGTAATGGAAAAGTATTTGCCGCCACGCCTTATAGCCTGTTTTCGGTTACGCTGGCAGACAACAGTGTGGAAAGACTGAGCCGTGTTACCGGGCTTAGTGAAACCGGCATCAGCGCCATTTGTTATGATAATGCGCAGGAAAAACTTTTTATAGCCTACAGCAACAGTAATATTGATATCCTTTACCGGAATGATATCATCAACCTTCCCGATATCAAGCGCGACAATATCATTGGCGATAAAACCATCTACAGCATTTACCCGCTGGAAAAAAATTATTACCTGTCTACGGGCCTTGGTGTGGTGGTGATCGATGGTGAACGATATGAAGTAAAAGATTCCTGGTTTATCGGGAATGGCGGCCAACAGGTAAAAGTGAACGGCTTTACCAGCGATGCCACCACGTTCTATGCGGCCACAGAGCAAGGGTTGAAACGGGCATCCCGCAATGCGGCCAACCTGGCTGATCACAACCAGTGGGAAATGCTGAGTGGAAATAATGGCCTCCCGGCCGGTGATTGCAGGAATGTGCTGACTGTTCAAAACAATCTTATCGCTGAAGCTGAAAGCAAATTATGGATATGGAATGGCAATAACTGGACAGTATGGTACCAGGATGAATGGCCTATCATCAGCGCAACAGTAGCTGAAAATAAGGTATTGCTATGCCAACTGAAAGCAAACGGCGAAAGCCGGGTCGCTATTCTCAGCAGCAGTGGAGTTATGGAACGTGCGATCACACAGGTAGAACCCCTATCATCACCCCGCAGGGCTATACTATTGCAAAATGATCCCTGGCTTGCCGATCAGTTTGGAGGACTGACACATTTCACTGCTTCCTCTTATGAGCAATACAAACCCAACTCTCCCGAAGCAACAGCCAGCGGCGAAATGACAGTTTATAACAATACTTTTTATGCTACGGCCGGTGAAGTGAATGAAGCCTGGAATTATCAATATAATGGTAATGGTATTTATATTTTAAAAGAAGGGGAATGGACAAATATCAACCGCTACCGTTATACACAGATCGACACATTACTGGATTATGTCACTATTGCAATAGATCCCAAAGATGAATCAATATGGGCAGGATCTTTTGGAGGAGGTCTTTTACATATCACACAACCTCTCTCATTTTCCATTACCAAAGCAGGAGTGTTGTCTCCAGCCATAGGCGATCCGGGGAGCTATCGCGTATCAGGATTAGCATTTGATCAGGATAAGCTGTTATGGTTATCTAATTATGGCGCACCGCAACCTTTGCTTGCAAAAAAACAGGATGGCAGTTGGCTCAGATTTTCCATTCCGTTCCTCTTGCCCGAAAATGCATTGACGCAGATCATATCAGACGACGATAATTATAAATGGATCGTGGCTGCCAAATCAGGCGGATTGCTTTGTTATGATCCGGGTGGCTCCGTTGAAAATACAGGGGACGATCACTGGAAAAAATTCGGGACCGGAGCAGGAAATGGTAATCTCCCTGCGGCGGATGTGTTGTGTATCGCAAAAGATAAGGACGGTTTTATCTGGGTAGGTACTGCTAATGGTATTGGTGTGATCCAATGTCCGGGGCAGGTTTTTACCGGCCAGGGTTGTGAAGCTGTTTGGCCGGTGGTGAAGCAAGGCAATTTTGCTGGCTATCTTTTCAATGGCCAGCAGGTGCGCAGCATTGCTGTGGATGGTGCGAACCGTAAATGGGTGGCAACAGACAACGGGGTTTGGCTGATCAGTGCAACAGGAGAAGAAGTGATCTACCAGTTTACAGAGGCTAATAGCCCCCTCCTGAGCAATATCGTTAAGAAAATAACCATCAACGGGCAAACCGGTGAAGTGTTTTTTGCTACCGCAAAAGGAATATGTTCTTTTCGCAGCACTGCTACTGCAGGTGCGGCAAGGAATGAGAACGTGCTGGTATTCCCCAATCCTGTACCCCCGGGTTACTCAGGTACGATCGGTATCCGTGGATTGGTAAATAATGCCATCGTGAAAATCACAGAACTGGATGGCCGGTTGGTGTACCAGACCAGGGCATTAGGTGGTCAGGCTGTCTGGGATGGGAAAGATTATAAAGGAAGACGCATCTCCACAGGAGTTTATCTTGTGTTGGTCAGTAATGATGGCCGTACGGAGAACACAGCAGCTAAAATTGTTTTTATCAGTAAATAGAATGCCGGATAAACTGCATCATACAAGAGGGATCGTGTTGCGCACAGTGAAATATGGTGAAACGAGCGTGATCGTCGCCATTTTTACTGAATTGTTTGGCCTGCAATCTTACCTGGTGAACGGTGTACGCACTTCTTCCAAAAAGGGCAGTGGCAAAGCGAACCTCTTCCAGCCCTCGGCTATACTGGATATGGTCGTTTATCATAATGAATTGAGGCAACTGCAACGTATCAAAGAGTTCAAATGGGGGCATGTGTATCATCACCTGTTGTCGGACGTTAAAAAAAATGCGGTTGCACTTTTTATGATCGAATTGCTGGGCAAATGCCTTAAGCAGCCTGAATCGAACCCTGATCTCTATCATTTTGCAGAAGATGCTTTGCTTCACCTGGATGCCGGCTCTGCAACTGTGGCCGCTAATTTTCCCTTATTCTTTGCGCTGCATTTGCCGGTATTTTTTGGATTAAGGATACAGGATAATTACTCTTCAACCAGGCCATATCTCGACTTGCAGGAAGGCGTTTTTACAACTGATGCACCCTATCACAGTTTTATGCTGGAAGATAAACAGGCTTTTATCACTTCGCAACTATTGAAAGTGCAGCAACCGGAGGAACTGGAAGAAATAAAGCTGCATCATGAATTCAGAAGAAGTTTATTGCAGGCATATGAAAAGTACTACATACTGCATATACAGGATTTTGGAACGATGAGAACATTGCCGGTGTTGCGGGAGATCTTAGGATAGCGTTCCATCAAAGTAAACGCTGGCAGCCTTCCAGGTCCTCTTCACAAATAACGATTCCCGGCTTCTTTCCTTTTTCAAAACTTCCCAATACATCATCCGCTTTCAATGCTTTCGCCCCATTCAGGGTGGCCCATTTGAACAATTGCTGCAAAGGAACAGAAGGAAGCTCTTGCTGAATGCTTTTCATTTCTGCCAGCACACTCAACTGATGATTGGAAGCCAGGCTGTCTGTGCCCAATACTATTTCGCATTGTTCTTCAATCATCATTTGTATATCCGGCAACTGACCGGTAATATAAAGATTTGCATTCGGGCAAAGGCACCAGTAGCAGGAAGGATGAGGTGGTTGCTTGCTAAATAAAATATCTTCTCTTGAAGTGTAAACATTGTGCACCAATATCACTTCCTGAGCGGGTAAAAAATTGGGAAGGCAGGTTTGCAAACTGGTTTTGCCGGAAGCAGTGAACCAGGAGATATCAATGTTCATCTTTTCATAAAACGGTAAAAAACCTCCCTGTTTTTTTATGAACAGTTCATTCTCCGGAATGGTTTCCTGGTTATGGATAGTAAGCAATTGATTACCGGGGAAACCAATGATCCTTTTCCATAGCTCTTCTGCTACTGAATAGGGAGCATGAGGCACGATGGAGTTAAAAGCAGAACCCTGTGAGAAAGTGTTGTAAATATCCACTGCCTGCTGAAACCGTGCAGGGGCGTTGGCGTTTACAAAACCACTGGCTTCAATAAAGTTGTGGTAACGGAGATTTCCTTTTGTTTTTTGTGGGGCGGTGAGGGTATTATTACAGATATCGCCTACAGCCACGATTCCGTTTTGCAGCATCTCCTGCTCAGCTTTTTCAATTGCCTGTAAGATCTCTTCTTCGGCATAATGGCGATTGCGGATCACGTTCCATACAAAATCGATCAGGCCTGTTTTTTCAGGTATCGCTCCTTTCAGGTGGCTTAGCTCCAGGTGGCAATGACAATTGATGAAACCAGGGCTAAGTATACCTTCCAGTTGGAGAATATCGTCGCCGGCATCCTGCCGGGGCACTATGGCTTCCACTGCTCCCTGTTCCGTTGTGATCAATACATTATCCTTGCCCAGCATCTGTTGTCCGTCGAAGATTTGCGGGGCGCTGAATTTTTTATATGCCATCCGGCAAAATTCCAGTATTGAAAATCCAAATCCCAAAAAATTATTCTTGTTACCTTTGCCCACATTTTTAACGGAAGTTGCTATGTTAGACAGACTTGAAGCGATAAAAGCAAGATTTGACCAATTGGGTGTTGCCCTCACCAATCCGGAGATCGTGGGCAATAACAAGCGGTTTGCAGAAACCAGCAAGGAGTATCGCAGCCTGGAAAAGATAGTAATAGCCTATAACGATTACCGGAAGATCCTGGATGATATTGAGTTCTATAAAGAGGCGCTGAACGGGGATGATGAGGAACTACGTGATCTGGCCAAGCTGGAAGCCCCGGAGCTGGAAGAAAAAAAGCAACGGGCTGAAGCGCATATCCGCCAGTTGCTGATCCCTAAAGACCCGCAGGACGAGAAAAACGCCATTCTTGAGATCCGTGCCGGCACGGGTGGTGATGAAGCCAGCCTTTTTGCCGGGGATCTTTTGCGGATGTATATGCGCTATTGCGAGAGGAAGGGATGGAAAACAGCCCTGCTGAGTGAAAACGAAGGAACAGTAGGCGGCTATAAGGAAGTGCAGCTGGAAGTGACCGGCGATGACGTATACGGGATCCTCAAATTTGAAAGCGGCGTGCATCGTGTGCAGCGTGTACCAAACACGGAAGCTTCTGGCCGGGTGCATACTTCGGCAGCAACGGTAGCAGTGATGCCGGAAGCAGAAGAAGTAGATTTTGAACTGAACCCTGCAGATGTAAAAATGGAAACAGCACGAAGCGGTGGAGCAGGTGGTCAGAATGTAAACAAGGTAGAAACCAAAGTAATGCTTACCCATATTCCCACCGGCACTGTGGTAGTTTGCCAAACAGAGCGTTCACAGCTGGGCAACAGGGAAAAAGCCATGCAGATGTTGCGGACAAAACTCTATGAAGAACAGGTAAGGAAACAAGAAGATGAAATTGCCCGCCACAGGAAAAGTTTGGTGAGCACCGGCGACAGAAGCGCAAAGATCAGGACATATAATTTTCCGCAAGGCCGGGTAACTGACCATCGTATCGGTCTTACACTCTATAACTTACAGGAAGTATTGAATGGAGGAATAGAAGAGCTGATTGATGCATTGCAGTTTGCGGAGAACTCAGAAAAGCTTACCAAACAGAATTAACGCTTTGTTAATAGCACAGATATACCTTTCTCATCTGGCATTTCTTCATAGACCGGGCGGATATATTTGATATTCATTCTCTTACTGGAAGCGGTAAGATTTTCTAATCAGTTTTTAATCAAAGGGCAACGCAGGTTTGTATACTCAGGTAACGTCAAACAATCAGTTTGGTCTGGTTTGTGCAATATATAGAGTGAATGCATCTTAGATAAAACGCAGTTCTTTAAAGTGTTATTGGGTTGAATACAGGTTGGGAAAAAAAGTCTACAAGATGAGGTTTTACTAGAGACGTTGAGGTGAAAATACGACAATAGTTCTTTTAGACATTCGTTAACAACACTGATAGCACTAATGGCAGTAAATTTGCGTTATAGATATAGAATTAAGAACACAACAAAATAATTATAAAAGCAGTCAATTTTCTCATAAGCAGTTAGTTTTGGTTGCGACCCCTGTTTCTACAGGGGTCTATTTTTTTATATACTTCCTGATACTGTAAACTGTTCCGAGTACACTGCCAACAGCGTCTGCAATTATATCACCAGCGTCGAATGACCGGTTGGGAACATAATACTTCTGCACATATTCCATGATTACTCCGTAAGCAATACATAGCAAACCAGCGATGATAAAATATGATCTCTGCCTGGTGTTTTTTTTATTGATTTTGAAGATTGCCCAGCAGGCAAGGAATGCCATTACGCCGAATAAGAAAACATGTATCCATTTATCAAGCGCTATTTTACCCATCCAGTTTTCACTGGGAAGAGCAGAACCTGGTAAAGTAAGGAGTACGGTACAAATGATAAACCATGCGATGATGGCTAATGTGGAGCGATGTAGCAAAGCCTAATTTTTTGCAATAATAGCGTCTTCTTTTGCGGCATCCAAGAAGAAAGAAGAGGCCCACAGGAGGCCTCTTCAACATTATTTGATCAGGTCAGGAAATCAAAGAGACAAAGAATGATACTTTTTCTCTATATATCCCTCACTTATAACAATGTATAAAACCGGTTAAATGGGCTCTTGGGGGATTATCCTACAATAGCTTCATAACCTGCTGCATCAAGCAAGGCACTCACTTCAGCAGGGTTATCGACCTTCATTTTGATCATCCAACCATTGCCATAAGGGTCAGAATTCACCAATTCAGGAGAGTTGCCCAATTCTGGATTCAATTCCAGGATGGTGCCGCTGACCGGCAGGAAAAGGTCAGATACGGTTTTTACTGCTTCCACTGTGCCGAAAACTGCACCTGCAGCAAGTGCTTTACCGACCGTTTCTACTTCTACATATACAATATCACCCAGTTCGCGCTGGGCAAAATCAGTAATGCCAATAGTCGCTGTATCACCTTCAAGGCTGATCCATTCGTGGTCTTTTGTGTAACGGAGATTGTCTGGGTAACTCATAATGAATGATTTGACCGCAAATATGCGCAAAGGCCATGATAACCACAAAGATTTTTTTCGCGTTTCACCGGAAAATAAATGCCGTTCATGCCAGTTTTTGCACCACTTGTCGGCAAGTGATTTACAGAGCTGTGACACCAAACTATCTTTGTGCACCTTATCTAAAAGAGGGATGTTTATGAGAAAATTACTACCACTATTTCTGGCTGCTGTTCTGTTAAGTTCTGCAGCATTTGCACAAAAAGTTTCCGGGGTTGTGAAAGATCAGCAGGGAAAAGGATTGGAAAAGACTACTGTTTCTTTATTAAAAGCAAAAGACTCTTCTGTAGTTAAACTGACTGTTTCCGATAACCAGGGCAATTTTTCTTTCGAGGCTGATGCAGGCAAATACCTGGTCAGCGTTTCTTATGTAGGCTACCTGCCTGCTTATTCTCAAGTATTTGATCTTGCTTCTGGCGATGTAAAAGTAGATGCACTGACACTGATAAAAGCTGAAAATGCTTTGCAGGGGGTTACTGTTACTTCCAAAAAACCGATCGTGGAAGTAAAAGCAGACAAAACCATCCTGAACGTGGAAGGCACTATCAATGCCGTTGGCCAGGATGCATTGGAACTGCTCCGTAAATCGCCTGGTGTGATGGTTGATAAAGATGATAATATCACCCTTGCCGGCAAAAACGGAGTTCAGGTATTTATTGACGGTAAACCCAGCCCGCTTGCAGGAGCCGATCTGGCCAATTTCCTGAAAAGCCTTCAGTCGTCCCAGATTGAAGCGGTGGAACTGATCACCAACCCTTCTGCCAAATACGAAGCAGCAGGTAACGCCGGTATCATCAATATCAAGCTGAAAAAGAACAAGACTTTCGGCACCAATGGTTCTGTGAATGCAGGATATGCCATCGGCACTTATGCCAAATACAATGGCGGCATCGCATTGAACCATCGCAATGGCAAAGTGAACCTGTTTGGCAACTACAATTACAATCGCGGTTTGAATGTGAACAATTTCGTATTGTACCGGGCGCAGGGTGATTCCATTTTTGATCAAACCAACCGTATGAAGAGCTACAATGACAATGGTCATAACTTCAAAGCGGGCGCTGATTATTTCGTGAATTCGAAAAGCACTATCGGTACTATCATTACCGGTAATCTTGCTGATGGCAGAATGGAAAGCGTTGGCCCGATGGGTATCTATTATAAACCTAGCGGAAAACTGGTACGTTTGCTGGAAGCCAACAGCGATAATGATATGGACAGGAAGAATATGAACTTCAACCTGAACTACCGTTATGCCGTGACCGGTGGAAGCGAACTGAACGTAGATGCGGACTATGGTTTCTATAAAAACCGCAGCAACCAGTTTCAGCCCAACCATTATTTTGATATCTTAAATAATGGAGACAAAGTACCTACTTACAGCAATGTATACCGCATGATCGCTCCTACGGATATTGATATTTATTCCGTAAAAGTGGATTGGGAACAGAACTTCAAAAAAGGAAGGCTGGGCCTGGGTGGTAAACTGGGTTATGTAAATACCGACAACGACTTCAAGCGTTATGATGTTTATGGTAGCAATGAAGTGCTGGATAAACAGCGCAGCAACCGTTTCAAGTATAAAGAAAACGTAAATGCTGTTTATGCCAACTATAACCGTGCGTTCAAAGGATTTATGATCCAGGCTGGTTTGCGTGTGGAAAACACTATTTCAAAAGGCCGTTCTACCGGTTTGAAATTTGATGGCGGATCAAGCACATATGTTCCTTATGATTCAACCATCAAGAGGGATTATACCGACTTCTTCCCCAGTGCAGCCATCACGTTCAACAAAAACCCGATGAGCCAGTTTGGTATCACTTACAGCCGTCGTATCGACCGCCCGGTGTACCAGGATCTGAACCCATTCGAGTTCAAGCTCAACGACTACACTTATATGAAAGGTAATACACAGTTGAGACCTCAGTACACCAACAGTTTTGGTCTTACCCATACCTATAAGTACAAATTGAACACAGCGCTGAACTACAGCCATGTGAAAGATATCTTCACGCAGCTGCCTGATACTATCAATAAGTCAGAAGCTTATCTGATCAAAAAGAACCTGGCTACGCAGGATATTATCAGCATCAACGTGAGCTATCCTTTCCAGTATAAATGGTACAGCTTCTTTGCCAATGTGAATGCTTATTACTCCCACTATAAAGCCAATTTTGGTGGTGGCGACAGGAATATCAACCTGGACGTGTATGCAATGAGTTTCTATATGCAAAACAGCTTCAAGCTGGGTAAAACACTTTCTGCTGAGTTGACTGGTTTCTATAACTCACCCACCATCTGGCAGGGAACATTCAAGAGCAGTGCTATATATGGTATAGATGGCGGTTTCACCAAAACCATTATGAAAGGAAAAGGAACTGTAAGAGCAGTAGTAAGCGATATGTTCAAGCTTATGAAATTTAGAGGAGAAAGCAACTTTACCGGTGTTACCAATATTGCCAGCGGTAACTGGGAAAGCCGCCAGTTCAAGATCAACTTTGCTTACCGCTTTGGTAGCAACCAGGTGAAAGCAGCACGCCAGCGTAAGACAGGATTGGATGATGAGAACAAACGTGCAGCCAGTGGAGGAACAACTCCTGTAGGACAATAAGAAGTTGAAGGTTCTTACTTCAGACGATAAATAAAAAGCCCCGGCTATCAACCGGGGCTTTTTATTTTCAGAACTGTAAACGGTTAATATTTTTTCCTTTTTATCAGCTTTGCTTTTATGATCCTTACATCCTGCAACGGCCTGTCCCTGTCTTCCGCTTTGCTGGTAGGCACTACGGCGATTTTGTCCACCACATCCAATCCCTTCACTACTTTACCGAAGATGGTATAGTTCTGATCAAGATGCGGTGTGCCGCCGATCGTTTTATATACTTCACGTTGCTCTACAGGTATTTTTCTTTTCAGCCGGTATGTTTCAACAGAGTCAAGCCCGTTGTCAGTAAAGGTTTTTCCCTGTACAATATAGAACTGGCTGCCGCTGCTGGCTTTTTGTGGGTTCACGTCATCGCCCTGACGGGCCGCTGCCAGCACACCTTTCTGGTGAAACAGGCTGGGGCGGAATTCTGCCGGAACAGTATAGCCAGGCCCGCCATTACCGAGCGGTTTACCAGCCGGTGCACTTTTACTGTCGCCATCACCTGCCTGTATCATAAAGCGGTTGATGACGCGGTGAAACAGCACGCTGTCGTAATAGCCACTCTTAACAAGCTTAATAAAATTATCCCGGTGAAGTGGGGTGGAATCGGAAAGACGCAATATGATGTCGCCATAATTTGTTTGCAGCAACACATCTCTTTTCCGGTCTTTCTTCTTAACAGTAACTTCCTTTTGGCTGAAGGCCCATTGCATTGAAAGCAAAGCCAGCCCTAATAAAAAGATCTTCTTCATTAGCAGCAATAGTATAATGATTGGTTATTAATACATATCTGAAAACGAGCCAGGCTATCGACTCTTCTCACATTCCCAGTTCTTCAAAATAAAGCAAAACATGATCTTTTAAGAAATTCTCCTGTTCAAAAGGCTTCATGTCAGGCATGGGTTTGAGTTGGCGGAAATGGGGCCACCCATCTTTGTCTATTCCTTCCAGTTCATAATATCCGCTGGGTGCCAGGAGATGGCACACGGCGATATGCATGAGGTCTTGTTTCTGTTCCTTGCTGAATTTTTTCTTTATCTGCCCGAATTGCTGGATACCGATCAGGAATAAAATGGCTTCCAGGTCAGGTTTTTTCCCAAACCGCTCCACCAGCTTAGCTTCCAGGGTCCACCACCGTTGTTGAAGATCGTCTGTTGCAAACATAGTTGCAAAGATACGGTGACTTATCTTTGCGCAAATTCAAATCAAATGTTGCAGTTACAGCAGTTGCGCCAGGACCCGCAGGGGGTTAAGAACAAGCTGGGCGTCAAATATTTCGCCGAGCCAGGGCTGGTAGATGAGATCATTGCCCTGGATGATCAACGTAAGAAACTACAGTTAGAGTTTGATACCAATAAGTCGCAGGTCAACAGCATTTCCAAAGAGATCGGCCAACTGATGGCCAAGGGCCAGAAGGAAGAAGCTGAAGCAAAAAAACAGGCAGTAGCCGGCCTTAATGCCTCCCTTCAGCCTATTGCTGAAAAACTCGCAGAAACGGAAAAGCAGGTGCATGATCTTTTAATAAAACTGCCTAACCTGCCATCAGATAAAGTGCCTGCCGGTAAAACGCCGGCCGACAATGCAGTGATCAGGGAAGGAGGTATTAAGCCGCAGCTTCCAGCTGGTGCTGTGCCGCATTGGGACCTGATCCGCCAGTATGATATTGTTGATTTTGAAACAGGCGCCAAGATAACCGGTAGCGGTTTTCCCCTATACAAAGGGAAAGGAGCGAAGCTTCAACGGGCATTGATCCAGTATTTTCTTGATTTTAATACATCCGCGGGCTACACAGAGTATCTGCCGCCATTTATGGTGAATGAAGCCACTGCTTATGGAACAGGTCAGCTTCCGGATAAAGAAGGCCAGATGTATTATATGCAGGAAGATAACCTGTATATGATCCCTACTTCTGAAGTGCCGGTTACCAATATCTATCGCGATGAAATTGTAAAAGCCGATGACCTGCCTATCCGCATGACGGCTTACTCACCATGTTTCCGTCGTGAAGCAGGAAGCTTTGGCAAGGATGTAAGAGGGTTGAACCGTGTTCACCAGTTTGAAAAAGTGGAGCTGGTGCAGCTGACGCATCCTGATAAAAGCTATGAGGCGTTGGAAGAAATGGTAAGCCATGTTGAGAAGCTGCTGATCAGCCTGCAGCTTCCTTATCGTATCCTGGCGCTTTGTGGTGGCGATATGAGCTTTACTTCAGCCTTTACCTACGATTTTGAAGTGTACAGTGCAGCGCAGGAAAGATGGCTGGAAGTAAGTTCTGTTTCCAATTTTGAAGCATACCAGACCAACCGGATGAAAATCCGTTTTAAGGATGCGGGTGGTAAAACCCAGTTGCTGCATTCATTGAACGGCAGCTCACTTGCCCTGCCCAGGATCGTCGCCTGCCTGCTGGAAAATAACCAAACAGCGGCGGGTATACAATTGCCCGAAGTATTGCATCCATATTTTGGTGCAAAAGTGATCGACTAATTGGTTAAAGATTTATAAATGGTTTTTGAAATAGAGCCGGATGCTGTATTTTACTGGTAAAATTTAAATAGTACAATGAGAAAAACATTTTTGTTTGCAGCTGCCGCTACGTTCATCTTCATGGCGTGTCATCGTAAAACAGTGCCTACCGTAGCTGACCGTACCGAAATTCCTGCTGCTCCTGCCAAACCTGCTGAAGTTGTTGCATCAGCAGCAGATATCGAAGCTGGTCATGCGATCTTCACTACAAAGTGTTCAAAATGTCATGCTACAAAGCCTGTAGATAAATGGACTGTTGAAGGCTGGCAGCCTATTTTAAAAGCGATGATCCCGAAAGCAAGACTTGACTCTGTACAGGCAGCACAGGTTACAGCATATGTTAAAGCAAATGCAAAGAAAGGATAAGCTGCATTCAACGTATTTTAATTTTAATTAAGATAAAACGATGTTAAACGAAATCAACCGTATGGTTGGTTTCGTTTTTTGTTTTTCATATTTGTGCTGATTTATATTCACTAACCAAAATCAGTCATTATGAAAAAGTATTTACTCTTAGTTTTGATTGCTACCGTATGCATCGTATCTGTAACAGATGCCCAGATAAAAAAAGGAGCCACATTTCTTGGTGGCGATATCAGTGGCAATACATCAAGGACCAAAAGTGCTGATACTGTCAATTCAAAGCAAAAGGGGTTTACTATCTCTCCCGTATTTGGAAAAGCTATCAGGGAAAACCTGGTGCTGGGTGTTGATCTGATTGCGATGGCCGGTCTTAACGAGGCTGGCGGCGGTACAGCTGAGCAGAAAAACCGCGCCTATGGCGGCGGCATCTTTCTGAGGAAATATAAACAACTTGGCAATAGTGGGTTTTCAATTTTTGCGCAAGGGAGGCTTGGTGTAAGATTCGATAGGTATGAAATTAATTCTACCAATGCCACTTACTCAGATGTTACAAAAACTTTTAGCACAACGCTCAGTGCTTATCCTGGCATGTCTTACACTATTAGTAAAAAACTGCAACTGGAAATCGGTTTTTATGATCTTTTAGCCATTAATTATGCCAGCGGTAAAAGAACCGTGACCAATTCCCAGGTAAACGAGTATAAAACAACCGGTTTTAGCCTGTCCAGTAGCCTGGATAATTTTTCTCCGTTTTATCTCGGCTTCCGTTTATTGTTGAATTAAACGATACTTCCTTTTACAAGTCAACCCATCTTTATCAAATAAGGGCCTGATATATCAAAACCAACCATTAACCCTGATCTTATCCCGGGCTGCCATTGGCAGCCCTTCTTTATTTACAGGATTAAACCTTCTCATTTTTTCCCGGTCTTACCCCAAAATTGATGCATGTCATTGACCAACCAGTTAAAAAATCAGCATCTTCTCTGGCGTGCGGGTTTTGGCCCGGCCGTTGAGCAACTGGAAGATCTCCGCCAATTCACTCCCAAACAATTTTACAAAGCCCTGGTAAAAGCATCGGAAAAAAAGCCGGTGTATATGAATGTAGCCGACAACTATCTGAAAGGCCTGGTAATGGGTGTGGGAGAAGTAGGCCGTATGGAGAAACTGAAAGAACTGACGCCTGAGCAAAGAAAGACCATTCAACGTAAAAACAGGGAAGGCGTTCGTAATCTCAATCTCACCTGGCTTAAAGAAATGATCAATAGCGGAGCGCAGTTGCGGGAAAAAATGGCTTTCTTCTGGCATGGCCATTTTGCCTGCCGCAACCTGAATATTTTTTACCAGCAGGAACTGATCGATGTGATCCGCCAGAATGCACTGGGTAATTTCGGCATCCTGCTCAAAGAAGTTTCGCATAGTGCTGCCATGCTCAATTTCCTTAACAATCAGCAAAACCGGAAAGGCCATCCCAATGAAAATTTTGCACGCGAAGTGATGGAGCTTTTCACGCTTGGCCGGGGTCATTATTCAGAGAACGATATTAAGGAAGCCGCCCGTGCTTTCACCGGCTGGAGTTCCAATTTGCAAGGAGATTTTATTTTCCGTAAAGGGCAGCATGATGATGGCATTAAAACTGTGCTTGGCCGCACCGGAAAACTGGATGGTGATGCTGTGCTGAATATATTACTGGAAGAAAAACAAACGGCCCGTTTTATCTGTACCAAGATCTACCGGTTTTTTGTAAACGATCAGCCTGACCAGGAGAGAATAGAATGGCTGACCGACCGGTTTTATAAATCCGAATATGAAATATCGGCCTTGATGGAAGATATATTCACGAGCGATTGGTTCTTTGATGAAAAGAATATCGGCACCCATATTAAATCGCCCGTGGAATTGCTGGCAGGCATTCAACGCATGCTGCCAATGACGCTGGAAAATGATGAATCGATGCTGATCCTGCAGCGCATACTTGGCCAAATGCTGTTCTATCCACCCAATGTGGCAGGATGGGCAGGAGGAAAAACCTGGATCGACAGCAGCACACTGATGATGCGTATGCGCATACCGCAATTGTTCAACGACGAAGATGAAATGAATGTAAGACCCAAGGATGACGATGACCAGATGATGGGCATGAGGGATGAGGGTAACCCTGCAGCAGTCGCCCGCCGGCCCAAAGCACAAAAACTGGGCGGAGCCCGTGGCACAAGACCTATCAATGCCAATATAGAATGGGCCGGCTACATTAATTATTTCAGTAAAACACAAAGGGAAGCATTGGTGAATGCAATGGCAGGTATTTTATTGCAAACGAATACAGCTGTCAGTGCAGATATCATCCGGCAGTATTCAGATGAAAACAACCGCGAAGCTTTTATCCGGTCGGCCACCATACAGATCATGAGCACACCGGAATACCAGCTTTGTTAACCCTTCAAACTTATCATCATGTTGTTTAAAAGAAAAGAATTCATCCAACTGGGGTCACTGGCAACAGCTTCGCTGATGCTGCCCAAATTCCTGAAAGCGTTTGAAGGGAAGGCCGTGGTGCCACCGGGTAATAAGGTGGTAGTGGTGTTGCAATTGAGCGGAGGAAATGATGGATTGAATACTGTTATCCCTATAGGAAACGATCTTTATCATAAAGCCCGTCCGCGTTTGGGTATTGAAAAATCAAAGGCACTTTCACTGACAGACGAGGCGGGGCTGCATCCTGCATTGACAGGGATGAAAGAACTGTATGATGATGGCAGCCTTGCCATTCTCAATAGTGTCGGATATCCTAACCCCGATCGTTCGCATTTCCGTAGCATGGACATTTGGCAAACAGCCAGCCAAAGCAACGAATACTGGAATGCAGGCTGGATAGGCCGCTACCTCGATGCGCAATGCCAGGGCTGTGATAAGCCTACACAGGCAATTGAGATGGATGATATACTCAGTCTATCCATGAAAGGTGAACATGTGAAAGGTATTGCCGTAAAAGACCCGCGGCGTTTATATGGCACGGCCAATGAAAAATTTTTCCGTGATGTAATGAAACATCATCCGGAGGCAAATGGTGAGCAGCCGGTGGATTATTTATATAAAACCATGGCGGAAACACTGTCATCCGCGGATTATATTTTCAAGCAAAGCCGTTTGCATCCCACTTCAGCGCAATATCCCGCAACAGAGCTGGGAACAAGCATGAAAACGATTGCTTCGCTGATCTTTTCTGATATCAATACCAAGGTTTACTATGTGTCGCTGGGAAGTTTTGATACGCATACTAACCAGGATATGCAGCAGCAACGCCTTTTTACCGAGTTGAGTGATGCTATTCGTGCGTTTACCAAAGATCTTAAAGCAAATGGCCGTTTTGATGATGTGTTGTTATTTACATTCTCTGAGTTTGGAAGACGGGTTTCGCAAAATGCCAGCGGTGGCACTGATCATGGCACAGCGAATAATATGTTTCTTGTGAGCGGTGGTTTGAAGAAGAAAGGTTTGATCAATTCTTTGCCTGATCTTTCAGATCTGAATGAAGGTGATCTGAAGCATAAAGTGGATTTTAAGAATGTGTATGCTACAGTATTGAATAAGTGGCTGAATGCGGATGCGACAAAGATACTTGGCCGGGAATATGGGTATATGGATTTTATTTAAGAAAAAGCTTTGTGTTCTTTGTTGTCTTAGTGGGATATATTATCCCACTAAGACAACAAAGAACACAAAGAAATAAAATGATTAAATACCTTTTTTCTGGCCTATGGCAATTTTATACAGGATGCCTGACATTACTGCAAAAAATAAAACGCCCAGTATGTAATAGCCATTTTCACCCAGTGAGCTCATAAGGCCATGTTCAGTATTCACACTATCCAGGAATTTTTTACCACCATCCGAGCCGCTAATAAAGGCAATGATAACACCAGCTACAGCGCCCCCTGCAACTAAGCCAGTTGCAAACAAATTGCCTTTGCCCAATTCCTCTTCTTCAGGAGACTTATGAATATTTTTCCTTTTCTCTCTTGCTTCAACTATTCCTTTGATAGCACCTCCGATGAAAATCGGAAGAGTTGTAGAGAGCGGCAAGTAAGCACCCACTGCAAAGCTTAGCGATTTGATACCGCATAATTCCATCACTATCGCCATAAATACTCCTACAAAGATGAACTGCCAATCGAGGTTCTGCGATTGGATGCCTTTGATTAAGGTAGCCATTAAGGTTGCTTGTGGTGCTGGTAGTTTCTCTGTTCCGATAGCATGATGAATTCCCTGGCTAACCAACTCTTCACTTGGTTTATCCAGGTATTGAATAGTTAAGCCTATCACTATGGAGGATACTATAGCGCCGACAAACAAAGCAATTTGCTGATTGCGGGGTGTGGCACCTACAATAAAGCCGCTTTTCAGGTCCTGTGATGTTGCACCTGCATTGGCAGCAGCTATGCATATCATGCCGCCTACTACCAGTACGAGTGGTTCATAGGTGGGGCCTCCCCAACCAACGCTGATAAAGATCAGGCTGGTTCCCATTACAGTTGCGATAGTCATACCACTGATAGGATTATTGGAAGAGCCAATCAATCCGACAATGCGTGACGACACTGTTACAAACAGAGCACCAAATAAAACCACCAGAAGGCCGATCAGCAATTTTTGACCAATGCCGCTGCCTGGCACCTGGGGTAATACAGCAATAAGAACGATCAGCGCAAGACTTCCTAAAGCAACGATCTTCAGGCTCAGATCTTTTTCTGTTCTTTTAACTGAAGCACCACTTGTGCTGGAATTTTTTAAAGTGGCAACACTTGACTTTACAGACTTAACAATGGTAGGAAGTGTTTTGAGTAGGGTTATAATACCGCCTGCTGCTACCATACCAGCGCCTATCTGCCGGATATAAGCGTAGTATACGGCGGAAGAATAATCAGCAAAAGTATGCGTTACGGGGTCCCATCCACCTTTTCCTCCTGCTGTTGTTAGGCTTGACAAATAGCCAAACTTTACTAATTGCGCTGCGATCAGATCAGGATTAACAAGGAAGGATAATAAGGGGATAAGCACCAACCAGCTTAATACACCACCTGCAACCAATACACCCGCAATACGTGGGCCAATGATGTAGCCCACACCCAGGTATTCAGGAGTGATCTCTCCACTTACTTTTGCCGAGGGGAAAAATTTATTTGCCTGCTTGGTTGCCATATAAGGCACTTCAGCAATAAAATGAAGTACTTTTTGCAAGGTTGCATATAAGAAAGCGACACCCAACCCCCAGAAAGCAGTTTTAGCAAAGTCGCCTCCTTTTTCTCCTGCTTTTAATACATCACCACAGGCGGTTCCTTCAGGATAGGGCAGCGTACCATGCTCATTAACGATTAAAGCTTTCCGTAATGGCACCATTAGTAACGTGCCTAATAACCCGCCTACAATAGCAAGGACCAATATCGTCACATAATTAAAATATTCAGCACTGTCTTTGGAAGACAGGAACAAGAACCCGGGTAGGGTAAAAGAAACACCAGCAGCTATACTTTCACCTGCACTTCCTGTTGTCTGGATAATATTGTTTTCGAGAATGGTAGTCTTAAAGAAACGCCTGCCAAGCGTAATGGCAATTACTGCAATAGGAATGGAAGCTGATACAGTAAGGCCCGCTTTCAATGCAAGATAAACAGTAGCAGCGCCAAAGATTACTCCGAATAATGATCCTAATAAAATTGACTTTACGGTCAATTCCTTCATATTCGTTTCCGGCGCCACAAAAGGCTTGAAATTGGATGGTTGTTCTGCCATACAGTTAATTTAGCGCGGAAGATAGGGAAAAGAAAGCAAGCAAACATTTCTTCCTACTTCAACCCCTTTTCTTTCATCACCCTGTTAAGCCATTTCAACAACATAAAACCAAGTGCTGCTGCTACCAGTAATAAAATAAAATTCAACCAGAAATAGTTAGCCTTCTGATCATATTTGTCCCACATGGTGGCCAGCACCCCGGAAAGCTTATTGCCGATAGAAGTGGAAACAAACCATCCGCCCATCATCAGCGAAGTGATTCTTACCGGGCTTAGCTTGGAAACAATGGAAAGGCCCATGGGGCTCAGTAATAGTTCACCTAAAGTGATTATACCATAGCTGCTGATCAGCCATAATACGCTGACTTTCTCTATTCCATTATGACCTGCATAAACGGCGGCTATCATTATCAAAGCGGAGAAGGCAGAGATCAGTAATCCATAAGCGATCTTGGTAGCGGTGGAAGGCTCTTTTCCTTTGCGTCTGCGCCAGGCAAAGAAGGCGATCACTATCGGTGTGAGGGCAATCACCCAACCCGGGTTGATGGACTGGCTAAGATTGGTGGCCCAAAGACTCACCTGCTCACCTTCCCTGGGTAATTTTTCTGCAGCTACATTTTTAAAATAGACAGGGTAATTAAATTCCGTCAATACTTTCCCATCCTCCTTCTGCAGGCGGAATTGCTGATCATACAAAGGGATGGTATCTTTTGCATAAGTTACCGGCTTTGCCAGCAAGAGATTATCAAATACTTTTTGTGTAGTACCGGTTACTTCACGGTCTGTATATCGATCGGCCCAGGTATTTAAAGCAGAGCCGTTTTGCTTGAACACGGCCCAGAAAAGAATTACTACAGCAAAAATAGCCAGCATGGCAGCAATAGGTCTTTTTTCTTCTTTATCTGCTTTGAAATAAATGGAAGAATAAAAAAAGAGTAAGGGTATGCAGGAAAAAATAAATGCATCAGTGGAATCAGAACCAAACAAAGAGCCTGGTATCATCCAGCCAATAACACCGGCAATAATAGAAGGGACCAGTATCACCAGTACGATCTTGCCAAAAGGCATATCTCCTTCTCTCATGCCTTTCTTTACATCATACATCCTGTAGTTTTTTAATCCTACCAGGTAAATGCACACGCCAATGAACATGCCTACACCGGCAGCTAAGAATGCATAGCCCCAGCCATACGTGTTAACTAATGGGGCACTGATAAAATTGCAGATGAACCCACCAAGATTGATGCCCATGTAAAAGATATTATATCCTTCATCTTTCTGGTGCTGATGTTGAGGAACGGAATACACATTCCCGAGGAGAGTAGACATATTGGGTTTAAAAAAACCATTTCCAGCAACTACCAGTGTCATGGAAATATATAATATGGTGAGATTGTGAATAGACATCAGGCAATAACCTACTCCCATCATGATCCCTCCGAGAATGATAGATCTGCTGTAACCGAGATAGCGATCACCCAATAAACCGCCAAGGAATGGTGTAAGAAATACCAGTGCGATATAAGTGCCATAGAGGTCAGCAGATTCGGCTTCCGTCATGGCATAACCGGCTTTTACATCTTTAAGATAAAGTGTAAAGATGCCGATCATGAGATAGTAACCGAATCTTTCCCACATTTCGGAAAAGAACAGGAAAGGAAGAGCCTTTGGATGCTTTTTCCACATGAAAGGTGTTTTTAGAGGTTGGCCCTGCAGTTATTTTATTCCGTGCATCATCTTTTGCAAACGCTTGGATAAAAGCAGCAGAACAATGCCTGCAGCGCAGGCCATGAACACAAACAACATGAAAAACTCATGCAGGCTATTCATCTGGTAGCCCAGGAAGGAAGTTGTTTTACCATTTTCAGGATAGAGTGCGCTCAACACACCTGCAAGCTTATTACCTCCTGCATTACCCAAAAACCAAACGGCCATCAGCAACGATGCAAATTTGAGAGGAGATAATTTATTGAATAAAGAAAGGCCGATAGGCGATAAGCAAAGTTCTCCCCAGGTATGCAGCAGATACAAACCGGTCAACCAGATAATACTCACTTTGGTAGTAACAGTATTAACTCCCCAGGCAATCCAAAGATAACCGAGGCCGAGCAGGATGAGACCGAGGCCCATTTTGGTAGGAGTGGCTGGTTGTTTCTTGCCCATTTTTAACCAGATCCAGGCGAAGATGGGAGCAAAGATGACAATAAAAGCAGAGTTGAATGATTGAAACCAGGATGTTGGCATAACAAACCCGGACCATAACTGACGGTTTGTTTGTTCGTCTGCGAAAAATGTAAGTGAAGCGCCAGTTTGTTCATACGCCCCCCAGAAGAATACAACAAAGAATGCGATGATGATCATTACCCATATCCGTTGTTTTTCTTCTTTGGTAAGGTTCTTATCTGAAAAGATATAAAAGATGATCAGCAGAAAGCTTCCTCCAAGAAGATAAAAAAGGTAATTCACCCTTGTGTCAAGATACATAGCCCCAATCATCAGGCCTGCGAATACCAGCATGCTTATTATGATCACTGCAGGGTTTAATATTGCTTTGGGCGGAGGAGGGATGATAGTTTGCTTACCAGTTTCCGGATGTGGTTCTGGTTGTAACACGCCCGGAGTCTCTCCCAGTATCTGCCCCTTTGGATTTCGTACGTACTTATTATGATAGAGCTTCTGAACGATAACACTAATGACCATAGCTATTGCTCCCACAAGAAACGCCCATTTAAAATCTGCCGGATTTCCTGTGTTACCGACCAGTCCGCAAATGAAAGGTCCTGCCATTCCGCCGATATTAATGCCCATATAAAAAATGGTATATGCAGCATCTTTACGGGAATCATTATCAGGATACAACTGCCCTACAAGAGAAGAAATATTGGGTTTAAAAAAACCATTCCCTGCAATCATAAACCCAAGACCGGAATAGAACAGGATAATGGATAGATCACGTGAGGAATCATATAAACTACCGCAGGCAAATAATATCAACTCTCCTACTGCCATTACAAGACCCCCGACCACGATTGAGCGTTTATTTCCCCAATAACGGTCTGCAATATATCCACCTACTAAAGGGCTTAAATAAATCAGGCTGATATAACTGCCATACAGGTTTGACGAGAAAGCTTTATTGAAGAGCAGGGCCTGTGTCATAAACAACGTAAGCAAGGCCCGCATGCCATAGAAGTTAAACCTTTCCCACATCTCTGTGGCGAATAAAACATACAAGCCTTTCGGATGACCGCTGGTTTTTGCAGGAGTGTTCATGTGTGGGGTTTATTTACAGATCAGAAATCTTAACCATACAAAGGGCTCAAAATAAGGAAAATTGATCACAAGCAAATTTTTCAGGTATCTTTAATAATGATACCGATATTCGCAACCAAGTAAAAAATTCTTCACTGCACCATGCGAATACTGCTATTAGGCTCAGGCGGCCGGGAACATGCCCTGGCCTGGAAACTGAGTCAAAGTGTCTGGACCAATCCTCTTTATATTGCACCTGGTAATCCTGGTACAGCCCAATGTGGTGTGAATGTGGACCTTAACCTTTCTGACTTTGATGCGATCGGCAAATTCTGTGTGTATGAAAGAATAGAAATGGTGATCGTTGGCCCTGAGGAACCACTGGTGAACGGCCTGTATGATTACTTCAAAGCAAACGAAGATCTTAAATCCATTTATTTTATTGGTCCCTCCAAAGAAGGCGCCCAACTGGAAGGAAGCAAGGCTTTCGCCAAAGCCTTTATGAAACGGCATAATATTCCTACAGCCGGCTACCGGGAATTTACAACAGACAATTACGAAGAAGGTATAAAATACCTGGAAAATCATCCCTTGCCAATCGTACTGAAAGCAGATGGACTGGCTGCAGGAAAAGGCGTGGTGATCTGCCAGAGCCACCTGGAAGCAATTGCTGAATTTGAACTGATGATCCAACGTGCCAAGTTTGGCGAAGCCAGCAAAAAAGTGGTGGTGGAAGATTTTCTTACCGGTATCGAACTCAGTGTATTTGTATTAACAGATGGTAAGAGCTATCTCCTGCTTCCCGAAGCAAAAGATTATAAAAGGATTGGTGAAGGCGATACCGGCCTTATGACCGGTGGCATGGGCGCCGTAAGCCCTGTACCCATCGCTACACCCGGTTTCATGTATAAAGTGGAAGAACGGATCATCCGCCCTACAGTGAACGGCCTGCATAAAGAAGGAATTGAATACACCGGCTTTATCTTTTTCGGCCTGATCAATGTGAATGGTGATCCCTACGTGATTGAATACAACTGCCGCATGGGCGATCCTGAAACAGAAGTGGTGATACCACGCCTGGAAAATGATCTTGTAGGGCTTTGCGTGGCCGCTACCCAGAAAGAACTGCACCTGGTTAAAATACAGGCTGATCCCCGCTCTGCGGCTACCGTTGTTGCTGTAAGCCGCGGCTATCCTGCAGGCTACCACAAAGGCTTTGAGATAACCGGCCTTGCAGACAACTATGGCAGGCAAACCCAGATATTCCATGCCGGCACCAAAGAAGAAAGCGGAAATATCGTAACAAATGGAGGCCGCGTGCTCTGCGTCACTTCTTTTGGTGAAACGATCGAAGAAGCAGTGAATACCTCACTGGATGTTTTGCAATATGTTTCCTACGATGGAATAACTTACCGGAGTGATATAGGGTATGAGTTTATAGCAAAGTAGAAATTATGAACTACCACGATTACTTGCAGCTTGACAGTATATTGAATGCTCAATTTCCTGAAAGCGACAAACAACAGCTTCCTGCACATGATGAAATGCTGTTTATCGTTATTCACCAGGCATATGAACTTTGGTTCAAGCAACTGCATCACGAAGTCGATTCCATAGGAGCTATCCTTGCCAAACCTGCACTCAACGATAATTCCCCGGAACTGCAAACCATTGTGCACCGGCTGAACCGTTGTGTGACCATTTTGCGGGTGCTCGTTCACCAGATGGATATCATGGAAACCATGACGCCTATGGACTTTCTCGATTTCCGGGACATGCTGCGCCCGGCATCCGGGTTCCAAAGCTGGCAGTTCAAAGAGTTGGAAGCCAAGCTGGGCCTGAAATACGAGCAGCGGCACGGGAAAGAGTATTATGTGTCCCAACTCCGGCCCGCACATGTAGAAGTGATCAAAAAAGCGGAAGAAAATAAATCCCTGCTGCAATGGCTCAACGACTGGCTGGAGCGCATGCCTTTCTTTGATGAAAAGGAAAACTGGAAAGGGTTTACTGCGCATGAAGAAGCAAAAACGCCTCATCCATTCTGGTCAGAATACCTGTATCAATATACACAAAGCTTATCCGATGTGGAAAAAGCCAATCTCTCTGCATTCGAAGAAACATTTTTAAAGGAGCCAACAGAAAACTCCCGCTCCCTTTCAGCCAAAGCCAACAGGGCCGCGCTGTTCATTATGCTTTACAGGGGATATCCTGTGCTGCAACTGCCCTTTCAATTGCTGAACGGCTTGCTGGAAATAGATGAGCAACTCAGTTCCTGGCGCTACCGCCATATGAACATGGTGCACCGTATGATCGGGACGCGCATTGGTACAGGAGGCAGCACAGGGAAAGACTACCTGAAAGCAGCTGCTGACAAGCATTATATCTTCCGGGAAATAGCCCAGTTGAACAGCTTCCTGATTGAGAGAAGAAAGCTGCCGGTGTTGCCGGGGGAAGTTGAGAAAAGACTTGGCTTTTCTTAGCCGGACTCACATAAATCTCCCTTCTCCTTCAATGACTTTGTAAGGATTTTTGAAAAACCGGTCTACGGTCCTGTTAAAATCTTCTGCGTAGATAATCGGCGTTGAATGCCCTGAGGCCGGCAATATCCATAAGTATGCTTTGGGAATGCTTTTATAGATAAGCATGGTATGCTCTTCTTTGATCACATCGTGGTCGCCGCCGATCACCAGGGTGGGGCAGGAAATGCTATGAAGGGAAGCCGGGCTGATATGCGGTTGCTCACATAAAAGCCGGAGTAGTTTAAAGGCATTTTTTTCCTGGGCAGTTTTTGTTGATTTTGCTGATAAAGTCGCCAGAGACGGGCGCACCATATCCCAGATCTCCTGGGGCACAGCAGTGGTGTCGGGTGCAAGATTAGCGCCTGTAATGGCCAGTTTTTTCACTTTCTTAGGGTGGCGCATAGCCAGTAAAAGACCATTGATACCTCCATCACTCCAACCTATAACATTTGCAGAATCAATGCGTAAGCTATCTAATAGGGTAGCATAATCATCGGCCATCATCTCATAAGTAAGCGAATCGCCGGAGTCGGCTGACTTGCCCTGGCTGCGGCTATCAGCTATAACTACCTTATACTTACCGGCGAAATAAGGGATCTGGTAAATAAAATTATTGATGGAACCGCCATTCCCATGTATGATCAATAAGGGTTCACCGGCGCCGTATACTTCACAATACATTTTGAAGCCGCGGATATTGTAAAATTTTCCCGCCGCAGGATTATTGCCATAAGGAACTGCGTTGGGATCACTCAGCTTCTTTTGAAATTCTGTGAACTTCTCAGCCACATTCTCCTGGGAGAAGCAGCTCATACCGGCAAGAAAAAATAAACATAAGATGAAAGTTATTCGCATAAATAAAGGTTGAATGGACCATTAAGATAGGCAAATAATCCCCCTTATCAATAAAACCTAACAATCTAAAACGCCTCCTTCCCGTTCTTCCCGCCTTACCGGTAAATATTTACCGGTAAGGCGGGAAGAACGGGAAGGAGGCATTGTGTACAGCTATTACTTTATGTAAAAAGGGTGATCGCGTAAGCGAATCACCCCTTCCTTTTGCTGATAGATAAATGAGAGATATATGATAGAAGTGTAACGGATTTAGAACGTATACCTAAATCCCAGACCGAACCTGCCCGCTTCGAAATCGGAGTCACCATTGCCTATGAACAGGGTGGGGCGCCAATCGAACGAAAAGCTCAGTGGAACGTTAGTGATCTTGTAATCCAGACCTACCAGTGGACGGACCAGGAAATCGGAACCGCCATCATAAAGGCCTACACCTATACCAGCGCCCGCGTACCATTGAAGGCCGGCAGCGTTAGCAATGTCTTTGTGGTACTGGTAAAAACCCTCGATAACTGTGTAATTGTTCCCAAACAGTACATCAAACTGACCCACATTATTAGGGGTAAAGAAGTGCTTTACTGAAGGGCCTACCAGGGTAGAACCATTACCGAAATCAATGCCCAGGCCTACGCCTGTTTTGTAAGTGCTTTGTGCATTGGAAACTGTGGCTGTTAAAAGAAAGCCAGCTAAAACAACGCCTAGAATAAAGACTTTTCTCATAATTTTTTTACGAAAAATGGTTTTAAAATGGTGCTTCGGATGCTTAATTGCCATTTTTGTGCCAGAATTCGCAAACCGGTTAGGAACACCGGCCTGGCTGTTGAAAAACCCTGGTCCAAAAATACCCGAAGAACTTTTTGATTAACGAATAATAGAACGGAAATAATACCGTTTATTGTTAGCGCCGCGAAGGTAACAAAAAACGAATGTTGAAGAGATGCGAGAGAACAGTATTACATCAACGGTGATTGAAGAGTAAGAAAACTCCATTCAAGAAAAATAAAAAAAAGCTGGCCAGTAAAGGGTTTGCTTTGTAATTTCAAATTATTTCCTCCAACTTTGCACACATTAAATCCAATTATATCGAATGGGACTTTTTAACTGGTTTACACAAGAGATTGCAATGGACCTGGGTACTGCCAATACCCTTATCATACATAATGACGAGGTAGCTGTAAACGAACCAAGTATAGTAGCGCTGAACAGGAACAACCCGAAAGAGGTGCTGGCCGTGGGTAAAAAAGCGCTGATGATGCATGAAAAAACACATGAGAGCATCCGTACTGTTCGCCCGCTCAAAGACGGTGTAATTGCCGATTTCAATGCTGCAGAATTGATGATCAGGGAGCTGATAAAATTAGTTTACCCCAAAAAACCTCTTTTCCCGCCCAGCTGGAGAATGATGATCTGCATCCCCTCTTCCATCACGGAAGTGGAAAAACGTGCTGTTCGCGATAGTGCTGAGCAGGCAGGCGCCAAAGAAGTATATCTCCTGCATGAGCCAATGGCTGCTGCACTTGGTATCGGGATCGACGTGGAAGAGCCTGTTGGTAATATGATCATTGATATTGGTGGTGGCACCACCGGTATCACCGTTATTGCCCTGGCAGGTATCGTATGTGATCAGAGCATCCGTATCGCCGGCGATGAATTCACTGCTGATATTATGGAAGCACTCCGCCGTTATCACAGCCTGCTGATCGGGGAACGTACCGCCGAGCAGATCAAGATACAGGTAGGCGCTGCCATGAAAGACCTGGACAACCCACCCGATGATATTCCTGTAAATGGCCGTGACCTGGTGACCGGTATTCCAAAACAGATCATGGTGAGCTACCAGGAAATTGCCGAAGCACTCGACAAAAGCATTTTCAAAATAGAAGAAGCCATCCTGAAAGCACTGGAACAAACACCACCGGAGCTGGCCGGGGATATTTACCGCCGCGGGCTTTACCTTACCGGTGGAGGAGCTTTACTGAGAGGGCTTGATAAAAGGCTTAGCCAAAAGATCAAGCTGCCGGTACACGTGGCTGACGATCCGCTGAAAAGTGTGGTTCGCGGCACAGGTATTGCTCTTAAGAACTATGATAAGTATCCTTTTGTAATGAGATAGCGGCTTAGGCTTCAGATTTCAAACCTGCTCCCTTGCGAAATATATTTCTCTTTATCCGCCGTTTTTTCACCGTCATTGTGTTCCTGATATTGCAGGCGGTGTCAATCTGGTTTTTATTCAACTACAATAAATTCCATAGGGCAAAAGGTTTGAGCGCAGCAAACGAAGTAACCGGCTGGTTCAATTCCAAATACAATAATGTAGAAGATTTCTTCAAAATGAAGGAAGAGAACCGGAGAATACTGCGGATGAATGATTCGCTGATCAACCTGCTTTCCTCCAATTTTGTAAAAAATGATACCGGTAGGGTGGTGGTAAGGGATTCCGTTGCTTATGACACTACAGGCCAGTACCGCCATTATGTTTGGCGCGAAGCCCAGGTATTATACAATACCGTGAATGCTGAAAAGAACTATGTTCAGCTCAACCGCGGCTCCAATCAGGGCATAAAAGACAATATGGGCGTATTCAGTTCCGATGGCGGATTGGTGGGCCAGGTGGTGAACGTAAGCTCCAATTACAGCCAGGTGATGAGCTTGCTGCACGTACAGAACAAAGTGAACGTGCTGGTAAAAAAGACCAAAAGCTCCGGAACGCTTTCCTGGGACGGGAAAGATCCCCGCTTCCTGACCCTGAACAATATCCCCAAAAGCGATTCGCTTGTAAAAGGAGATACCATTCTTACAGGTAATTATTCCCTCAGCTTCCCTCCCGGCCATATGGTGGGTACGGTGGAAGAGATTATAAAAGATAATTCCACTAACTTTTATGTGCTGAAGATCAGGACTGCAGCCAATTTCAGCAACCTGCAGCAGGTGATGGTAGTGGAAAATCTGCAATATGCAGACCAGGAGCAACTGTTTCAGGATACCAAGAAGAAAGTAGATGATGCTAAAAAAACAAGCCGGTGAGTGATCTCTTAAGAAATATCATCCGTTTATTGCTGTTCATACTGGTGCAGGTGTATGTGCTGAACAAGATTCCGCCATTGCATCAATATGTTATACCTTATCTCTACTACCTGTTCCTTCTCTGGTTGCCTTTTAACATATCCCGCATCAGCCTGCTCTTTGTCGGGTTTATTACCGGTATGACGCTGGATTATTTTACCAATACACCCGGCCTGCACGCGGCAGCCTGTGTGCTGGTGGCTTATGTGCGCCCATTTATCATCAATATTCTTTCGCCTAAAGATTCTACAGAGTTCAATTACCGTGAACCATCGCCCAGGTCAATGGGTTGGACACCTTACCTGGTATATGTGCTCATCCTGACAGTATTCCATCACTTCTACCTTGTGTTGCTGGAATGGTGGTCGTTCGGCAACTTTCTTCATTTCCTCATCAAAGTGCTTTCCACTACAGCTATCAGCCTGTTGCTGGTGATCATCACTGAATTGTTATTTGCCAGGAAGATGAACTACCGTACCAATACCGCGTAATATCCGGGGTTGCCCCAGTAGTTTTCTTTTAGGAAAAATTTAGTGCGATAAACATTTGGAAACCGGCAGATGTATTTCGTACTTTGTATTTGCTAAGCGTATACATTTCTCCTGCCGGTAAATGAGCCGCATCACCTATATATTTCTTACTTGACCTATGCCTGTGTTCAACCAATCCAGAAGCCGTATCATCCGTCTTATTTTTCTTGTTTCATTCGTGATCATTGTTGCACAATTGTTCAAGTTGCAGATCATATCCGGTGAATACAGCAAACTGGCTATGAACAATGCTGTTTTTCCCAAGATCGTTTATCCTGAAAGAGGGATCATTTACGACAGAAAGGGCAAGGCTATACTCAATAACTCCATCATGTTCGATCTGATGGTGACACCGGCAGAGGTAAAGAATTTCGATACAGCTTCTTTCTGCCGCCTGATGGAAATAGATACAGCAGAATTCAAAAAAAGGATAAGGGATGCAGCTTTCAAAAACACGTCTGTCCGTCCTTCTGTTTTTGAATCCCTATTGACTCCCCAGATGCAGGCCAGGTTTGAAGAGAATGGTTGGAGATTCCCGGGCTTCGCTTTGGTAGAACGCCCGGTGCGTGTGTATCCTTTTAATGCAGCAGCGCATATACTAGGCTATATTGGTGAGGTGGACCCGAAAGATATCGAACGGTCCAATGGCTTTTATCGCATGGGCGATTACACCGGTAAAAGCGGGCTGGAAAATACTTATGAAAAGGTGCTGATGGGCCAGCGCGGTGTGCAGCATATCATTAAAGACAATCATAACCGGCTGGTAGGAAGCTATGAGAACGGTATGTTTGATACGGCGGCTATTGCCGGCCGGGGGGTTCGCACTTATCTTGATGTGGAATTGCAGCAACTGGCAGAAAAACTGCTCACAGGTAAAATAGGTTCCATTGTGGCACTGGAGCCCAAAACCGGCGGCATACTTGCCATGGCTTCAGGACCCGGCTTTAACCCCAACGAGCTCACAGGCTCTGATAAACAAAAGAACTATGCACGCCTTGTGCTGGATGTAAGCAAACCATTATTCAACCGCGCAATAAAAGGACAATACCCTGCAGGATCTACCTATAAACCGATAGGGGCTTTGATAGGGCTGGATGAAGGTGTGATCACCCCTCAGAGTGGCATCGCCTGTACAGGAGCTTATTATTATTGCGGCAGGAGGTACGGCTGCACAGAGCATTGGGCAGGCCACGCCAACAACCTGCGGCTGGCCATTGCCTGGTCGTGCAACTCCTTTTTCTATAACACGTTCCGGCTGACGGTCGACAATCCTGCGTATAAAGACCCAAGAAAAGGGCTCACAGCCTGGAAAAATTATATGTCAGCCTTCGGTTACGGCCACCGGCTTGGGGTTGATATCCCCAGCGAAGACGGGGGAAATATTCCTGACACCACCCAATATGATAAAGAATATCGCGGTTCATGGAATTCCTGTACAATGGTGACCATCGGTATTGGTCAGGATAAAATGCTGGCGACTCCACTTCAGATTGCCAATGGCATCAGTATTGTGGCCAACAAAGGATATTATTATGTACCGCATTTTGTAAAAACGATCGATGATGAATCCCCGGCTGATACGGCTTTGCTGAATAAATACCGTGTAAAGCATGAAGTGCTTACGCATATACCTGACAGCTCTTACGAAACCGTTATCAGCGGTATGCAGGATGTAACGATTGCAGGTACTGCCGCACGCATTCCTAAAATCCCTGGTGTAAATGTATGTGCCAAAACAGGAACAGCGGAAAACTATGGCATCATCAAGGGGAAACGGACACAATTGAAAGATCACTCCCTGTTTGTATGTTTTGCACCGCGGGAGGATCCCAAGATCGCAGTAGCGGTGATCATTGAAAACGGTGGGTTTGGAGCAACCTGGGCAGGCCCTATTGCCTACCTGATGATGGAAAAATATTTAAAAGATACATTGAGGGTAGACAGGCTGAAGGAGGTGGACCGCATTGCAGCCGCCAACCTTATGCCTCCGTTCCTGAAAGACCTTCAAAGAAAGGAAGATTCCATCCGGGCGTTCAAGAGATTTGAAATGTGGAAAGACAGTGCCTATATCCGCAAGTATATTACGATGGAGAAGCCGAAGCAACCTTCGCCAAAGAATAAACAATCAAAAGACAAAACGCCTGCCCTGCTGGCAGCTATTCTTCCCGGAGAAAAAAGATCAACAACCCCACGGCCTAATACTACTGCCTTATGAACCAACGTAATCCTACCATATCAAAAGGAATAGATTGGAGCCTTGTGTGGATTTATCTCCTGCTGGTAGCCATTGGCATTATGGCTGTTTTCGGAGCTACTTATAAGGAAGGCGATGCGATTGTTCAAAGCTTTATTTCGTTCAAGACGGATTACAGCAAGCAGTTGTATTTTTTTGTGGCGGCATTAGTGCTTGGCCTGTTCATTCTCTTAACAGACAGTAAATTCTTTTCCGCCACGGCCAATATCTGGTATGCTACCGGCCTGGTGATGTTGTTGCTGGTATTTCCCCTGCACTCGAATGTAAAAGGAACGGAATCCATTATCCGCCTTGGCGGATTCAATTTTCAACCCGCAGAATTTTGCAAAATCTGTGTAGCGCTGGCATTGGCGAAATATTTATCGAGACCGGAAACGGATTTCAGCAAAACCCGTTCGCAGTTGATCGCCGCATCGATCGTGTTGGTGCCGGCTATGCTTACAATCCTCCAAAGTGAAACCGGCCTTGCCCTGGTATTCTTTGCGTTCTTCCTGGTGATGTACCGCGAAGGCCTTCCTTCAGGCGTATTGGTGATAGGATTTGCAACAGCGGCCCTGGTAGTAGCCACGCTGTTGCTGGAAAAAAATACGCTTGCCATGATCCTGACAGGACTTGCTTTGCTGGTAGTGCTCATTATGCGCCGTCAATTGAAGCGCGATAAATCCATCCTGTTCAAGATCGTATTGCTCTGGGTCATTTGCGTGGGCATACAACGGTTTGGGGTACCCTTCTTTTTTAAGAATGTACTGGCCAAGCACCAGGTGGAGCGTATTTACAGCACAATCGGAAAGGATGTGCCGGAAGAATACCTCAAAGGAGCTATACCCACACAAACACCAAGCGGCAAGCAAACAAATACAGCCGACTACAACGTAAAACAATCCAAAATCGCTATTGGCAGCGGCGGCTTATTTGGCAAAGGCCTGTTGAAAGGCACCCAAACCCGCTATGGCTTTGTGCCTGAGCAAAGAACTGATTTCATCTTTGACACCATCGGTGAGGGTTTTGGCTTTGTCGGCAGCTTTGCCCTTCTTGCCATTTACCTCCTTCTTTTATTCAGGATAATCACAGTAGCCGAACGGCAACGAAGCGTTTTCAGCCGCTGTTATGCCTATGGCGTAGCAGCCGTCTTTTTCTTTCACATCGGCATCAATATAGCGATGACGGTTGGCTTGGCTCCCGTGATCGGTATTACGTTGCCACTGGTTAGTTATGGAGGTACTTCGCTTATTACGTTTACGATCCTTCTTTTTATATTGATCAGGTTGGATGCTGACCGCCAAATGGTTCTGCGCTAATAGTCGCTAATGGCCGTTTGCTATAGGGTGTCACCTGGATAGCCGCGAATGCTTATAGCAGGTAGAATATAACCTACCCGATCATTTCTTTCTTTCCTGGCTTACTTCAGAAAATATAGGGCGCCATTCGCGTCATTCGCGGCTATCCAGGTGACACCCTATAGCAAACGGCCATTAGCGACTATTCGTGCTGGGAGTTTTGATGTCGTGATAGAAGAGGAAGGTCCATCCCTCTTTTTCTCCTTCTTCCCACCATTCTCTTCTTAGTTCCATTGCTTTTTTTCCGTCGTAATCATACTTAGCTACAAAGCGGTGCTTCATCTGCTGTAATTGCGGAGCGTCGTCTGCTCCGAAGAAGATCGTTTCGTTATTTTCTTTTATCCAGAATACCTGGTGAAAGGGGGAGTGTGCGCCGGTTACCTTGTAATGTATATAATCACCGATCATTCCTTCATCTTCTTTGAGGAATTCGACCTGCGATGAATTCTTTAATATTTCCAATTCTTCCGGGATGAAGGATGGCAGTCCTTTTTGCAGGGCGAATTCCAATTCCCTTTCCTGTACATAGTATTTGGCTGCAGGAAAGCTAAGCTGGCTATGATCATTTCCTGTTGCTACTCCGCCTGCATGATCTTTATGTAAATGGCTCATCAGCACTTTAGTGATCTCGGAGGGGTTGATCCCTGCCTGCTGCAGATTTTCATGCAATTGCAGGTTCCCACCTTTGGAAAATCCCAATCCTGTATCCAGCAACAGCACATCCTGCTCTGTTATCACTACAAAGGGCTGCACTTCTACCAGCAAACTGCCTACAGGCCTCGCCTGCAAATCGTCGCGGTCTTCATTAAAAGGAACGAAAAGCTTGGTCTTGTCGATGGTAAAGGAGCCTTCGGAAAGGGGGATTGTTCTCATGCAGCAAATGTACACAAACACGAATAGCGCGAATAGGTTTCTATTGTAGAGAGGGGTTTAGAGAGGTGCGAATGGCGCGAATGAGCGTAGAAAGGGGAAATGACGTTTTTATTTTGTTTTTTTCACATGGTTAAGTATAGGGGTTGATGGTATTTTGAGGAGTGGAATAAATATTTATGGTATGAATCACTGTGACCTTTTATATAAGCAGGAATGTTATAAGATTATAGGACTGTGTATGAAAATCCACAATATTTTGGGGAGAGGATTTAGAGAAGTGGTTTACCAAGATGCCTTGGAAATTGAGCTATTGAGGAATGAAATTCCATTCGAAAGGGAAAAAACATTTATTGTACAGTACGAAGGTGAAACGCTTAGGCGAAAGTTCAGGGTAGATTTCCTGGTATTTAATTGTGTCATCTTAGAATTAAAGACCGTACCATTTCTCTCCTTTGTAAATGGCTTCCGCCAAACACTCAATTATTTAAAAACATCGGGAATCCAACTGGGCCTCCTGATCAACTTCGGCCAGGACGAACTAAACTTTAAACGCATTATATGCTCTCATTAATACCAACTCATATCTCTTATCCAATCAGCCCCTTCTATTTTTAAAAGAGCCCATTCGCGTCATTCGCACCTCTCTAAACCCCTCTCTACAATAGAAAGCATTCGCGCCATTCGTACAAAAAAAAGGCCCGCCCTAAAAAGAGCCGGCCGTTGCTAACCTATGAAAAACACCAGGTTCAAAGATATATAAAAACTTATCTTATTATATTTATTTTGTCTTGCCTTCAGGGTTTCTTTTTCCGGGGTTATTTTTTAACCGCTCCTGCCGTAGCCGGCGCAGTTCCTGTATAAAACCCCGCTGATGGGTGAAAATGAGATTACTTCGCTGTTCTCCAACTATCTCCTTGAACCGGGCCCTGTATTTTACCTGCAGGTCCGTGATTTTTTGACGCATAACGAGATTGTCTCCCCGGTTTTCCCTGGCTGTTTTTTTCCAGTCTTTGAAATACTCGATAAAAACAGGCTTGAACTTTTTCGCCTCTTCAGGGCTGAGCTTGAGCCGCTCTTGTATATACTCGCTCATTTTATCGCGGATAGTCGCATTGTCATCCACGTCATCGTCATCCTGCGCAAGAATGGGTGCTGTGGTCAGAACAAAAAGGCTAAGTATGAATAAAAATCTTTTCATGTTAGTTTAAAAAAATATCGTCCTCATCTGTTTCATCAACAGGAACATCTTTCAGAAAATCCTGTATTTCTTTATCAGATACATTTTTCAGCAGGTTTTTGATATCAGTCTGAGCACTGGTTTTTGCTATATCTGGCGTAGCATCGTCTGCCAGGTCTACAAATTTGCTGATATCTTCCGTACTCACTTTTTTCATGTTTTTTTCGACCCAGGCATAAGGTTGTTTGTTTACACCGGGAGTGGATTGCTGATTCAGCAATAACACGGTACCCAGCGCAACAATGGCTGTAATAGAAGCAGCGATTGCATATTTAAACCATTTTCTTGGGGCTATCTGGACAACCGGCGCTTCTTTCTGTTCTTCAATCACCGGCAGTAAAGGCTTTTCAAAATACCCTTCAGGCGCCGTAAACGGATGCTGCTTACCCAGGCCACTTAATAAGGGGGAAATCTGCTCCAATTCCTTCTGTGCGCTCATATCCCCATAAAATGCGATAGAAGGATCCAGGCTGGTAAAATAGTCAGCCGGAACTGTATAAGGAGATTGCCTGGAAATGCCTGCCAGCAGAGGTGATAAATGTGCCAATTCTTCATCCGGGGTCGCTGCTTCCATTGCCCTGATCCTTTGCAGGATTTGGGTTGCCAAGCCTTCAAAATAGCTTTCCGGCACCTGGTATCCTACCGGGGCATGAGGTGTCAGGGAGCTGTTAAGCTCCTGCAATTCCTGTAATATGATAGCTGACTGTGGCATTTGTGGGATAATTGAGACAGTTTACCCTATTCAAAGTTTAATGGTTTTTGATATAATCCTCTATTTTTTTGACCGCATGATGATAGCTTGCTTTCAGCGCCCCTTCACTGGTTTCCAGCACCCGGCTCATTTCTTCATAAGGCATCTCATCATAATAGCGTAAATTAAATACAACTCTTTGCTTATCAGGTAATTGCTGAATAGCGAGCTGTAATTTCCATTCCAGCTTCGCTGCGTCAAAGTGCTGATCGGCCTTTATCTTTTCACTCAAACCGCTTTCCACATCGCTCAGGCTCAATGTGCTTCTCTTTTTCTGCTGCTCCAGGAATGTCAGGCTCTCATTGGTAGCGATCCGGTAAAGCCAGGTATAAAGCTGGCTGTCTTCCCGGAAATTTTCCAGGCCTTTCCATACCCTGATAAATACATTCTGCAATACGTCATTGGCATCGTCATGGTCCACAACCATACGGCGGATATGCCAGTATAATTTTTCCTGGTATTTCCTGATAATGGCTGTGTAAGCCCTTTCTTTCGTAGCAGTTTCTCTGAACTGCGCGAGCAATTCGGTATCGCTTTCACCGGTTAGCGGCATGCTGTTGGTTTTTCAATTTTTAGAAGCATAAAATACTAAAATGTTTAATCCCTCCTAAAGTTAAAAATGCAAAAGTCAAAATGCAAACCGGTCCGGTGCATTTTGACTTTTGCATTTTTAATCGGGATTTTTATTTTTTTATCCGTTTTTCTTACGCTGGATCACTTTTTCTGCTGCTGCCACGATATCCGGGATGTCCAGTCCGTATTTCTTCAGCAATTCTTTTGGCGTACCGCTTTCTCCAAACGTGTCTTTTGTTCCTACATATTCGATAGGCACAGGGAAATGCTTGGCCGCGCATTGTGCGATCGCATCTCCTAATCCACCGATGATATTATGTTCTTCTGCTGTAACCACGCAGCGTGTTTTACGGATAGAAGCCAGTACAGCTTCTTCATCCAATGGTTTGATCGTATGTATATTGATCACTTCCACACTGATCCCTTTTTCCTGCAATTGCGCTCCGGCTTGTATAGCATTCCATACCAGGTGACCGCAGGCAAAAATGGTCACATCTGTTCCTTCGGAAAACTGTTGTGCCTTACCGATCCTGAAATCTTCCTCTTTAGTAAAAATCGGCCATACCGGGCGGCCGAAGCGAAGATATACAGGCCCCTGATAGTCGGCGATAGCCAGGGTAGCTGCCTTGGTTTGTGCATAATCACAGGGAACGATCACCGTCATTCCTGGTAACATTTTCATCAGCCCTATATCTTCCAGTATCTGGTGGGTAGCTCCGTCTTCTCCCAATGTAACACCGGCATGGGATGCACAGATCTTTACATTCTTACCACTATAGGCAACAGACTGGCGGATCTGGTCATATACGCGGCCGGTAGAGAAATTGGCAAACGTAGTTGTGTAAGGGATCTTTCCGCCGATGGTCATACCGGCAGCAATACCGATCATGTTCGCTTCAGCGATACCGCATTGTACAAAACGTTCAGGAAATTCTTTCATGAATTGCTGCAGCTTCAATGAGCCAGCGAGATCAGCCGTTAGGGCAACGATATTGGGGTTTTTGCGGGCTGCTTCCGCAATTCCATCTCCAAATCCACTTCTTGTATCTTTATTTCCGGTTGGTTGAATATCTTTTAATGCCATAGTGTTTTATTAGAGCGTAAAAGTAAGGAATTTGAGCTACCTGCTTAGTTAAGCTCTTTTGGTTTTCCTCCAAAAATTGCCTGGTCTGCTTTAAGTTTTTGTTCCCATTCCCATGCTGTCTGCATCATTTCATCCAATGTTAAAGCAGGCTCCCAACCCAGACGGGTTTTGGCCAGATCATTATTGGCATAAATAGCGATCACATCACCAGCGCGGCGGGGGCCGATCTCATAGTTCAGTTTTACACCACTTACCTTTTCAAAGGAACGGATCGCTTCAAGCACGGTCACGCCATTTCCGGTGCCAAGATTAAAAACTTCACAAATGGAGCTGTTCCTTTTTTGTTCCAGGTACTGGATCGCCAGGGTATGTGCATGCGCAATATCGCTTACATGTATAAAATCACGGATGCAGGAGCCATCGCGTGTGGGATAATCGTCTCCGAATACCATCATCTTTGGCAATTTACCTATGGCAGTTTGTGTGATCACCGGCACCAGGTTTTGCGGGCGGCCGATCGGCATTTCACCGATCTGTATGGAATGATGCGCCCCTACCGGGTTGAAATAACGCAGGAGGATACACTGCGTGCCGGCACTCTTGGCAAACTCGTTGATGATCTGCTCACCCATCTGCTTGGTATAACCATAAGGAGATTCAGCAGGTTTGGGAACAGTTTTTTCTGTAACAGGGATTTCATCCGGGTTGCCGTACACTGTGCAGGAAGAGGAGAAAACAAAGAAAGGAATATTGAATTCCTGTACACACTTTAGTATGTTGATCAGGGAATTATTGTTATTCTCAAAATACATCAGCGGCTTTTCCACCGATTCGCCTACAGCTTTGTAAGCTGCAAAATGGATAATGCCTTCGATGTCTTCGTTTTCCTGGAAGATCGCAAACGTATCATCAAAATTGCAGAGGTCTACTTTGTAGTTCTTGATCTTTCTGCCGGTGATCCGTTCCACTCCTTCCAGTATAGCAGGAGTGGAACGGCTGTTATTATCAACAGAGATCACATCGTAGCCCTGCTCAATAAGATCCACGATGGTATGGGAACCGATATAACCGCAACCACCTGTTACAAGTATTTTAGCCATAAAAAAAATTCCCGGCAAAAGTCAGGATTTTTTTCGAAAAGTGATGGTTTGGTTTCACCAATCGGTTTTTCCACCAAGACGACGAAGACCACAAAGAAGTTATTGCCTGAACATTCCATATCCCTTTGCTTTAGAGTATAGTATAAAATTTTTCTTTGTGGTCTTCGTCGTCTTGGTGGGAAAATATCCCGAAGTGGGGTCAATACCAAATGCGTTGTAAAGGAGAAAAGAATAAAATTTAAGGGCTTAGAAGCCGATAAAGCACTTAAGCCCTTAAATTTTTAAGTAATTAGTATTAGTTCTGATCAAACGAACAGATGTACAACGTAATAAACACCTGTAGCCAGCAATCCGCTCACCGGGATGGTCAGCACCCAGGCCCAGATCAGGTTTACCGTAACGCCCCAGCGAACAGCCGAAAGGCGTTTGGTAGCACCTACGCCCATGATCGCGCCTGTAATGGTGTGGGTGGTACTTACGGGTATTTTAAGTGATTCTGTAACGAAAAGCGTAAGAGCACCGGCAGTTTCAGCCGCAACGCCTTCAAAAGGAGTTACTTTGGTGATACGGGTACCCATGGTCTTTACGATCTTCCAGCCACCGCTCATGGTACCCAATGCAATGGCAGTATAGCAGGCCAGTGGCACCCAGGGTTCCATGTGGTCAAGGCTATAGCGGGTAGGATTGGAGGCGATAAGCGCAGCCATGATAATACCCATTACTTTCTGTGCATCATTACCACCATGCCCGATGCTGAATACGGCAGATGATACCAGTTGCAGGCGCTTGAACCAGGAAGTTGCCCTGTGCGCATTCAGGTTGCTCAGGTATAAGGAGAAGATGGCCATGATTATAACAATAAGGCTCATCAATATCCATTTGAAATTCTGTGAGTGGAATACCACTTTCAGAAAAAAAGAGTCGTAATGCGATTTCAGCTTAGCCGGATCAGTTTCCAGGTGCGTAAATAAAAAGATGAGAACACCCAGGATCACCAAAGAGGAAAATATTTTAGGGCCCCTGGTCTTTTTAAAAGAATAAATAAACCAAAGGGAAATAACAAAAGCTACGATCATACCGATCAGGGGAGCCAGGAAAATAAAGGCAGCGATCTGGATCACCGGGCCTGAGTTAACCGAACTGAATGAACCGGAGTGGGCAATGGCTGCACCGGCAAAACCACCGATCAGTGTATGAGAGGAAGAAGACGGAATGCCGCGCCACCAGGTAAACAGGTTCCAGATGATAGCAGCGATCAGGCCGGAGAAAATTACTTCCAGGGTGATAAAATCATTTTTTACAGTTTTGGCAATCGTATTTGCTACACCATGATCCCTGAAAATAAAGAAAGCGACGAAGTTGAACAGGGCCGCCCAAAGCACTGCCTGGAAAGGCGTGAGCACTTTAGTGGAAACCACTGTGGCAATGGAGTTGGCCGCATCATGAAAGCCATTGATATAGTCAAAGATCAGCGCTAATGCTATAATAACAATAAGGAAAGTGGTCATAAAATGAGTTTGCTGATATAAGAGAGCGCGGGTTAGGTAAAAAATAAAAAGTCAAAACTCAAAACGTAGAAGAAGGCTCCTTCCTGGCATCTTTTGCATTTTGATTTTTGACTTTTGAACTGAACCGGCGGTCCATATATAGTTATTAAGCGTATTTAATAATGATAGACTCTATCACATTGCTGGCATCTTCACATTTATCGGTCACGATCTCCATTACCTGGTAGATCTCCCTTTTCTTGATCACTTCTTTTGCGTCAGGCTCTGTCGCAAACAGGCGTTCAATGCTCATGTCAAAAATATCATCCGCCTGGTTTTCGATACTGTTGATCTTAACCAGCGCCTCGGTGATATTGCGCATGTTTTTCATATCACGGAGCTCTTTTACAGCAATGCGGATCTGGTAAGCACCCTGCTCAATCAGCTCAGCCATTTTCTGCATACCCATGTCGTTGGGGTTCACACGGTAGAAATTGATCTTTTTGGCAGAAGCATATATATAATCGGCGATATCATCCAGCGAAGTGGCGAGGTAGTGAATATCTTCCCGGTCGAACGGAGTGATAAAGTTGCGCCCGAGCTCGGTAAACACGCTATGGGTAAGTTCATCATTGGCATGTTCCAGGTCTTCGATCTGGGCGATCAGGGCAGCACGTTTGTCAAAATCTGTTTCGGCTACCACATCCTTCATCACTGTTCCCATTTTAGCCACATTGTCTGCCACCTGTTCAAAAAGTTCAAAGAATATCCTGTTCTTAGGCATGAAAATTTTCAAAAATGAATTAAGTCCCATATCATGTTTTTAACTGGTTGCGAAATTACCGGCTTCAGTGAGCAGACCCGGGAAAATAGCCGGAATTAATAATTCCTTAATATTAATTATTTATACGATGTTTTGGGTTTTATTTTATAACTACTTAACTCTCACTACATAAAATAAAGGTACATTCTTTTAAGTAAGCTCAGCAAAATGGCCATAACATTTCCATAACATTGCCTTCACAATTCCTTAATTGCTGCATAACATGCCGGTAATCTTCCAATTCTTCCTTTGCCGGAAATTACTTCTATGCTACTGCGGCTGAAATTACTGTTGATTCTCTCATTTGCATTTTCTTTCACTTACGCACAAAACAAGGTTTCTGGTAAAGTTTCCAATGAAAAAAATGAACCACTGCCAGGTGTGTCTGTAAGAGTTGCAGGTCAGGCCGGCGGAACTTCTACCAATGTTGAAGGCCGTTATACCTTAACATTACCAACCGGTAAATATGAACTTGAGTTTTCTGCTGTTGGATATGAAACAAAAACTGTAACAGACGTTGAGTCTACCAGCCAGCTCAATGAGTTGAACGTTGTATTGGTAATAAAGGCAAAGGAAGGTGAGAACGTGGTGGTTACTGCAAGACGTTCCAGCGCCCGCCTCGAAAGCGTGAACTCAGCCATTTCCTTTCAGAAAAATACCAACACCGTAGCTTCTGTTATTTCTGCTGAAAGCATCCGCCGCTCTCCTGATAAAAATACTGGTGAGGTATTGAAACGTACGCCCGGTACCAGTATCCAGGATGGTAAATACCTGGTAGTAAGAGGCCTGGCTGACCGTTATAACCAGGCAATGCTGAATGGCATATTGCTTTCCAGCACTGAGCCGGACAGGAAGACCTTCTCTTTCGACATCTTTCCTTCGGCTATGATTGATAATATTATTATTAATAAAGCATTTGTGCCCGAACTGCCCGGCGAATGGGCCGGTGGCCTGGTTCAGGTGAATACAAGGGATATCCCTGCAAAAAACTTCTTTAATGTACAGATCGGTACAGGTTTCAATACCCAAACGGTCAGTAATGATTTCTATTCTTATAAAGGGGGTAAACTCGACTTCCTGGGAATTGATGACGGTCAAAGAGGGCTTCCTACTTCTTATGGTTCCAAAAACCAGTTCAAAGTACTGACCCCTGCTCAAAAAATTGAAGTAGGAAAACAATTTGAAAATGTATGGGCTCCTGAGAAAGTATCTTCTCCTATCAACACTTCTTTCCAGGCGAGTGGCGGTTTTAATAAAAAATTCAGCGGTGATAAGCAGCTGGGTGTAATACTCGGCCTTACATACAACAAATCTAACCGCTATCTTAAGCTGACCAACAATGGTTATGCGTTTTCTGACGATGTTTCAGGCAATACTGTAATAACCCCTGACTTCCTGTATAACGATAACCGTTATGCACAGGATGTATTGTGGGGAGGCATGGGTGCTGTGACCTTCCAGTTCAATGCCAATAACAAAATTTCCTATAAAACCATTTTCAACGTAAACACCACAGACTATACTACCAACCGTGGTGGTGAAGTGAACAATGGCCGTTCCTCCCTGGATAGCCTGAAAGGTTCTGAGCTTGGTTTCAAACAAAATATGTTCTGGAGCAATCAGCTTACAGGCGAACACAACCTGTCGCTTTTCCAGCAAGCATTCAAATTGAAATGGTATGGTGGTTTCAGCATCCTGGATTCTTATATCCCTGATCAGCGCCGCCTTACTTACAGCAAAGACAATGAGAATAACCGCCCCTACCTCGCTAATATAAGCGGCGTACTGTCGCAACAAAGTGGCAACCGCTTTTACCAGTTCCTGAATGATTATATCTATACCGGTGGTGCAGATCTGACCAAATCATTCAGGGCTTTTGGTTTCAATCAGTCAGTTAAAGCTGGTTATATGATCCAGGTCCGGGACCGTTTATTCGATTCCAAACCATTCTCCATTTATCTGCCCAGGGATAATGAGCAGTTGAGATTGCTTGGCCCTGATCAGATCTTCAACCCGGATAATTTCGGAACCGGCTTCGACAACAAATTTGCTTTTGAAGCACTTGATGCAAACATCTTCCGTTATCTCGCTAATACTATCCTGAATGCGGGTTATGTCCAATTCGACAACCAGTTGTCGCAAGCGCTGCGTGTTGTGTGGGGTGTGCGTGTAGAAAACTATGACCAACTGATGGGTAGTGTGAAAGCATGGGACAGCCGCCACTCGCATACAGAAGTAACCGACTTCCTGCCCGGACTGAATGCCACCCTGAAACTGAATAATAAAACAAACCTGAGATTGTCGGGGTCGCAAACGGTGGTACGCCCTGAATTGCGTGAAGTTGCTCCCTTCCAGTTCTATGATTTCGATCTGAATGCTACCGTACAGGGTGCAACAGGTCTTCAACGTACCAAGATCACCAATGCCGACCTGCGCTATGAATTATATCCGAGAGCAGGTGAAACATTCAGCATCGGTGTATTCTACAAACATTTCGACAAACCAATCGAGCAGATATTCCAGTTAGGTGGTGGCGGATCAAGCACCATCAACTTCTCCAATCCTGAAAAAGCAGAAGCTTATGGCGCTGAGTTGGAGTTCAGGAAGAAACTTGATTTCACTGACGGACTTAAGAATTTCACCTTCCTCACCAACCTGTCTTATATCAAGAGTAAGGTGAGTGATGCGAAGCTGACAATAGATCGCCCTTTGCAAGGCCAGTCAAACTACCTGATCAATGCAGGCCTGCTGTATGACCTGGAGAATGCCGGGCTCAACGCGAGCTTGCTGTTCAACCAGATCGGTAAGCGGATCGCTTTCGTCGGTTCTATAAATTCTACAGGTTCCGGCATGTCTGAGTTCCCTGATACCTGGGAAGCATCAAGACCCCTGCTCGATTTCCAGATTGCCAAGAAGGTTGTAAAAAGCAAAGGTGAGATCAGGCTGAATGTGTCTGATATCCTGAACAAGAAGGCATATTTCTATCAGAACGTAGATGGAAACACAAAACTGAACAAGGGTGTGGATATGTACAGGTTTACCCGTCAATATGGCACCACATTCAGCATCACATTCGGATACAGTCTGTAATTAAATCAACAAGTCAACAATAAAAAGTACATAAACACAGAAATCATAAAAAATGAAAAAGATCATTCTTTATTCAGCACTTGCCATCGCAGCATTCACAGGATGCCGGAAGATTGAAACAGATGGCGAAAAAGAAATCGTCATCGTTCCCGGTGGTGGTAATGGCGGCCCCTCAGGCGAAACTATTACGCTGAAAGGACGTATCACTTCAGATACGGTCCTGAAGAAAACGAATACGTATATTCTGCAGGGAAAAGTGTATGTTACAAATGGTGCTAAAATGACCGTTGAGGCCGGAACAGTGATCAAAGGCACATACAGCGGAGCGGAAGTTGCAGCCCTGATCATTACCCGCGGCTCACAGATCATTGCACAGGGAACAGCCAGCGAGCCAATCGTTTTCACTTCCAATTCACCCAATCCACGTTCAGGTGACTGGGGTGGTATCGTATTGCTGGGTAAAGCCGCGATCAATGCAACCTATACTGCTGATATAGCAAGCGTATATCCTAATAACCCTAATGTATTGATCGGTGCCGGTACTTTCCAGATCGAAGGTGGTGTAGATAATACTTATGGTGAAGGTGTATGCGGCGGCGGTGCTAACCCTGTTAACAATGACAACTCAGGTGTACTGAGCTATGTGCGTATCGAATACGCTGGTTATGCATTCATTCCTGATAAAGAGATCAACAGTTTGACAATGGGTGCAGTAGGCTCCGGCACAACAATCGATCACGTGCAGGTGACTTACGCAAAGGATGATGCGTACGAATGGTTTGGCGGCACGGTTAACTGTAAATACCTGGTTGCTTACAGAACACAGGATGATGATTTCGATACAGATAACGGCTATAGCGGTACTGTACAGTTTGGCCTTATCGTTCGCGATTCTGCCAATGCAGACGTATCTAACTCAGAAGCATTTGAGAGCGATAATAATGCTACTGGTACTACAGCTACACCTAAAACTTCTGCCATATTCTCTAACGTAACAGCGATCGGCCCACGTGCTACACTCGCTAATGTTGGTAACAGCTATTTCCTTGCAGCTGCACAGATCAGAAGAAACTCTGCCATTTCCATTTTCAATTCTGTGTTTATGGGATGGCCCCGTGGTCTGCTGATCGATGCGAGCACTGGTACTCCAACTGATCTCAATATAGGCCTTCCTACAGGTAGCGGCGAATTGAAGTTCAAAAACAACATCATTGCAGGTTGTGGCAATCACCCTTCATTCCCGGCCTGGGCTCCTGTAAAATATTCTGCAGGTACCAACGCTGCGGCACAATCTTCAGATGCTGAAATTCTTGCCTGGGTTAATCTCGCTGAAAACGGTAACCAAATCATCACTAACAACGAGAATGTAGGTTATACCCGTCCATTCGACTATATCAACCCTGACTTCACTCCATTTGGATCCGGCAGCGTATTAGGTCAGCCTAATCCTATTATTAACGGTTATGCTTTCACTGATGCTAAACTGGCTAATAATGCCTTTATCGATAAAACGGTGAAATTCCGCGGCGCTATCTCTCCTTCAGGAGACCTGGCAAGCTGGTACAAAGGCTGGTGTGTATTCAACTAAGCTTATATCAATAAAGTAGAATTTATATAATCGCCCCGGGCAAACCCGGGGCGATTATTTATTTATAGAGAGGGGCGTAAGCATACACGATCTCGTAAGGCACTTTACGAAGGGACGGCAACATTTGACCTATCAGCACATCCTGCTTTTGCGGAGTAGGTTCACAGATGGTATACTGATCACCATTATAAACAATGGGGGTCCCTACAGGCTTATCCAGCTTCACCGCAATGGTGATATGCTTGGGATAAGACAAAACGATCATCGGCAGGTTATAAATTTCCTTTACGAGATAAAAAAACAAAGCTGCCCTGTCCTCACAATCACTATACTCATACAGGAGGGTTTGCTCCGGCGTAAAGCGCTTTTCCTTTCCAAACACATCGGAGTCTTTTTCAAACAGGAAAGCATAGCGGGTAAAGCGCATGAGATAATCAACGCCGTTCTTGGCGTTTAATCCTTTCACATTCTGCTTCAGCAAAGGGATAAGGGAACTGTATGTTTCCTTGCTGAGGGGAATATTGAAATAAGATGCATAATCCACTACCGGGTAATTGGCGAAAATCGTTTTTATCTGTGGATTCAGCCTTATTTTAAGATGGTATTCAGTCTGGTAAATATTGAAGAGCAGGTCCTTTTCCAGGTAGTCTTCCGGCTTAAAGCTGGGTAGCTGATTGATCTTATAAGAAAACGCTTTTTCCGCTCCCGGTATATGAATCGGCAGTTCGGTAAACTTTTCCTGGTCAAAATCGATCATTGACCCGTAATCGTGGTAGTTAAGGCAAACGTATTGCTTACCATCTTTGAAATGATAAGGAATATCGTAAATGACTTCATCGCTTTGCACATAAAACAGGATCTTGCCATCGGTGACCTGCAAAGTGGCATTATAGCCGGATTTGCAAAGAAGGAACCATTTATAGATCGTATAAGCAGTGTAATTTTCTCCCTTAGGGCTGATAGATTGTGCGGTCCGCCGGATCAGCTGGTAATACAACCAATCATCCAGCTTATACTGTTCCTTATAAAAAAGCATCTTTTTTATAAGGCTTTCATAATTGCCGGCATTCAGTTTTTCATAAAATGCCGTCACAGACTCCAGTGAAAGCGGTCCGCTGAAACTGGTTTTGAAAGCATCATCCACTTCCAATTCAACCGTATCACCATAAAAATCAAAACGGATAGCTTGTGTATTCTTTGGAGAAAAAGAAGAAAGCAGGCTGATCAGCAAGAGCCCCAGGATGGGAAGTATAGGGAATTTTATTTTCACGGCACAATCAATCCACTATAAAATTATTAAAACTTAACAATAAGGTAATATTAAATTTCCGGGAGATTGTTGCCGATGAGTGACAATGGAAAAGGAACTACTGGTCGCAACTTGTGTAGAAATTCAGCTGTTGACCAACCAACTAAGATCGCTTTGAGACAAAAAAAGCCACTCAGGAAGGACGACCGGAGTGGCTAAACTGCATGAGAAGACTTGCATGGATGGAATAACTGCTAGAACCATCCTGCAAATGGGAACGACTTGGAAGAAAGAACTGGTGTAAAGATGGAGCTTGTTTGTTAAGCGGTTATTATAGCAGCATTAACTCAATATTAAATCAACTGATATTTCTTAAGCTACTTCCAGCAACTCATTTTCTCTTTTTTCAACACTTAAACTGAAAAGATATTCCAGGCTTTCCGGGATGCTTCTGCTGTAATCCATTTTTATCCTTTCATCATTATTGATCCAGTCTTCGAGATGATCGCTGAACGTATGGTCAATGCTTTTCAGTACCCGGATGCCCATTTCCTGTAAAGCAGCTGCATTGCATTGCTGCTCATACTGGCTGCGGATGGGGATCGACATGATCTTTTTACCCAGATGCAGGGCTTCGGCCGGGGTTTCAAATCCTCCGCCGGTAATGATGCCACTGCAATGGATCAGGCTTTCGTTAAACGCCTGCTTATTGACTGGCAGCAAACGCAGGTTTCCCTCTTGCCTCGGTTGCATCACCTGGCCGCAGAACACGTCGAATTGAAGATCGCCGAAGGCACTGAATATTTCCACCAGTTGCGGCTCGCAATAGGATGGCAGGTACACCGTGATATAACCTTTATCAGTAGGATTGGCTTCCAGTATCTGTTGCTTTACCACAGGGGTGAAAATGAAATGATCATACGATTTGAAATGCAGGCCTACATAATGCGTAGCTTTTGCATAATTCTTCAGGATCCATTCGCCTGTTGAGTTTTTTATAGAAGGCCTTGGAGTGTGGGATGAATAAAAGCTGGCCTGGTGCCCGAAATTAATGGACGGCACTTTTTTGCGGGCGCAGGCGGCTGAAGTGATGTAATCAAAATCGTTGAGCACGAGATCATATTTTTCTACAGGCAGGTCCCGGATCTCCTGGCGAAGACGCAATGGGTGAATGCCTTTGGCGATTTGCCAGTAATCCAATCCCCCATTACAATTATAATAAAGGCTTAAACCCTTGCTGCGGTATTTGATCGGCGCATCAAGTGCAAGATGACTGTTGCCGCCACTAAGGAAAATATCAATATTGCCGTACTCTTCGAGGTGCGGTAATAATTCCATGGCACGGCTGATGTGTCCGTTGCCTGTTGCCTGTATAGCATATAATATGTTCATATTGCTGAGGGTTGGGTTAAAGAATGCAGATAAATAGCTATTTCGTTGGTGATCACTTCGGGCTTTGGTTTGGGTTGTTTCGCCGGTTCAGGTTGGGTCTCTTCCTGCTGGTGTGTGTATAAATGCCAGTCGTTGTTATAATATTCCAGGGAAGTCATGTGCTCAACCCAATCTCCTGAATTGAGATAAGTGACAGCCCCTTTTTCATTGCTGTAAACTCTTTTGACGGGTTGGTGGATATGACCGCAGATCACACAGTCATATTTTTTTTCAATGGCCAGCTCAGCGATCATAGTTTCAAAAGCATCAATGCGCACAAAGCGTTTATGAAACTGCTCCATGATCTTTTTGGAAAGAGAAACTTTTTCCCGGCCCAGCAGTCTCATCATTTTATTGATCATTTTGTTAAAACCCAGCAGCATTGCATAGCCATTGCTGCCGAGTTTGCCCCAGAACTTGGCCTGATTGGCTGTAGTGTGATCAAATACATCACCATGAAAGATCCAGTTCATTTTTCCATCTATTTCTATCACTACTTTATCCGCCAGTTGAAAATTGCCAAGATGGAGGTCGGCATACCGACGCAGTGTTTCATCATGATTGCCGGTGATGTAAATAACCCTTGTGCCATTGGAGAGCAGGTGGAATATCTGCTGAATGGCGGTGATGTGATGAAGAGGAAAATAATGCTTGCTGAATTGCCATCCATCAATAATGTCGCCATTGAGAATAAGAAGGCGGGGCTCGATGCTATTGAGGTAGCTGACAAACTCTTTTGCCCGGCAGGCATACGTGCCAAGGTGCAGGTCGGATATTACAGCTACATCAACGGGACGTTTTTGCATTCAAAAGGTTTGCTAAAGGTCAGGATGGTATATAACCTTAGTATTAAGGGAGTATTAAGCATTTATGAAATAGGGCGTGGCCGACCCACAGCCATTTCATAGTTTCATCACCTTACCTTAACCTTCCGGTCACACTATCTGCCTTTCTTTGTGAAACCTTCAGATGTGAAAGTTTTCCTTACCACTTTAATCCTCCTTGCGACACTTCCTTCTGCTACACCTTCACGGTTAGCTCAGCAAACACCCATCGATATTAGTCCCGCTAAAAACCTGGTCGTTGTTACGATCGACGGGGTCCGCTGGCAGGAGATATTCAACGGCGCAGATGAAGACCTGATCAATGATCCGATGTTCACTCCCGACACGAATACCATCAAGGCACTTTACTGGTCGGAGAATAAAGAGCAAAGGCGCAGGCAACTGATGCCTTTTTTTTGGTCTGTACTGGCAGGGAAAGGACAACTGTATGGTAACAGGCAGCTGAATAATAAAGTGAATGTGGCCAACCTCTATGCTTTTTCCTATCCCGGTTATAATGAAATATTCACCGGCACTACAGACCTGCTGGTATCATCCAACAAAAAAAGGTACAACAGCAATATCAATGTGCTTGAGTACCTGGAGAGCAAAGATGAATTCAAAGGAAAAGTGGCAGCATTCACTTCATGGGATGTATTTCCCTATATCCTGAATGAGCAAAGGAATGGGATACCCGTCAACAGCGGTTATCAGAAAGTGGAAGGCGAGCATCTTTCCAGCGGGCAGCAACTGGTCAATAAAGTGCAGGAAGAAAACGTGTATCACAAGGGTGGTACACGCTACGATCAGCTTACTTTTCTGGTTGCGCGTGAATACCTGGAAGAACACAGGCCAAGGGTGCTTTTCCTGGGATTGGGAGAAACCGACGAGTATGCCCATTCAGCCCGCTATGATATGTACCTGGAGCATCTTAACAAAGCAGACCGGCTGCTGGCGGAATTATGGCATTGGATACAAACCACGCCAGATTATAAAGACAACACATCTATTATTATTACCACTGATCATGGAAGAGGATACCGTGATGCAAAATGGGCTTCGCATCATCTTTTTATCCGCGGCTCTTCACAAACATGGCTGGCCATGATGGGGCCGGGTGTGGCTCCCCTGGGTGAAGTAAAAGACGAACAGCAATTGTACCTGCAACAGGTAGCCGGCATGATTGCAGGACTGGTAGGTGAGGAATTTGAACCGGGAACAAAGATCGCTTCGAGGAAGTAATGATCAATCCTTTTTTCTATCGAGTGTAAAACCGATGGACGTGCCTACATCCTCGCGGCTGCGTGCGTGAATGGTTTGCCCGTGCGCTTCAATGATATGTTTGCAAATGGCCAGCCCCAGCCCGCTTCCTGTTACATCAAGGCTGCGGCCTTCTTCAGTGCGATAGAAACGTTCAAAAATGCGCGTCAGGTGTTTTTCCGGAATACCGATCCCGTCATCCCGTATCTCCACCAGCAAATGTCTGCCATCAGTAATATACATGCTGGCTGTAATAGAACCGTTCTGTTTGCCATATTTAATGGAGTTCTCCACCAGGTTCAACAATACCTGTCTTATTTTTTCCTTATCGGCAAAAACAGTAAGCGGGGATTCACAACCTTTCTTGATGCTGCAGCGGATATTCTTTTGCTCCGCCATAATGGAGATGCTTTCAAATGTTTCTTTTACGAGGTCCTGGATCACAAAGTTTTGCTTGATCAGGTTCAATTCGCCTCTTTCCAGTCTTGATATTTCATCCAGGTCATTCAGCAGATTGGTAAGCCTTTCCACATTGGTGGATGTTTTTTCCAGGAACTTCCTGTTTACCTGCGGATTTTCCAGGGCGCCTTGCAGCAAGGTATCCACATAACCCTGTATGGCGAATACAGGCGTTTTGAATTCGTGTGAAAGATTTTGAAGGAATTCTTTTCTGAATTGCTCATTTGCCCGCAGCAGTTCTATTTCCTGTTTGTTTTCCGTTGCCCAGGCTTCCACATCTTCCCTTACTTCATCAATACTTTTCTTGGGTAAAATGTATTTGTAATAGGTTTCCTGTCTTTTGGTGGCTTTGGTCTGGTAAATGAATTTATAAATGAGCTTGATCTTCCGGTAGATAAATCTTTCAAGCACGAAGCTGATCAGGAAATAACCGCCCCCCAATATTACCAGGAAAGAGATCAATACCGGTTGCCATCTTTTTTCAATCACAAACACCAGCAGGCTGATCGGGGCAGCTAAGCCCAGAGCAGTAAGAAAAGAAAGCTGACGGGGGGAAATATTTTTAAGGGAGAACATGTAATGAAGTTACGCTTCAAAGCTCAAACTTATATCCTACTCCCTTCACTGTTGTCACACAATCGATCCCCAGTTTCTGGCGGATCTTGCGGATATGGACATCGATAGTGCGGTCGCCTACGATCACATCATTACCCCATACCTGGTTGAGTATTTCGTTCCGAAGGAATACACGACCTGGTTTCTGGGCCAATAGATATAATAATTCAAATTCCTTTTTCGCCAGCACAATATCACTTCCATCCACCTGCACCATAAAGCGCTCGGGATCTATTTTGATATTTTCCAGTTCCAGGGTCTTGACCTCTGCTTTATTCAGCCGGCGGAACAAAGCGTTCACGCGGCTCAGGAACACTTTTGGACTGATCGGCTTACTCACGTAATCGTCAGCGCCGGTTTCCAAACCCCTGATCTGGCTGCCATCATCATTTACAGCTGTAAGGAAAATGATCAGGGTGTCTTTGAAAGTTGCCTGGGTGCGGAGGATCTGGCAAACTTCCACCCCTGTTTTTTTCGGCATCATTACGTCCAGCACCACCAGATCTGGTTGGGTACGCCTCGCTTTTTCAAGCGCTTCATCCCCGTCTTTGGCGGTTATCACATCGTATCCTTCGCCGCTGAGGTTGTATTTTAAAATTTCTAATATATCCGGCTCATCGTCGGCTATCAACACTTTTCGGGCCTTAGTTTCCATGCCAATGAAAGTTTGCGCAAAGCTACTGGGAAATTGCGGGCGCAAAAAACCCCGGCACTTTGTTCATACAGACTTAATGATAACTTAATATCAGGCATGATTTTATGACAGGAAAATGCAGGGCGGGCCGCAGACAACCTTATGCCCCGAAAACCGTCTTATAACTGTATGATAAACAGATTATAGTTGAATATCAGCGCGGGTTATTAAATTTGCATATCTATCCTTATGACTTCAATGTTGAGATACCTTGTTTTATGGACTGCTTTCCTGGCTTTTTCTACAAGCCTGGCAGCACAGCTTAATATCAATAATGCCGCCATCACGATAAAGCCGCCCAAGAACAGGGAGCTTTTTCATGACTATATCGATAAAGAGCAAAGAGACCTGCTGAGTGCGGATGGAAAAGCCGACAATGAGTTGGTTTTTTCCGGAAATGAGGAAGTAAATCTTTTGCTTACTAAAGCCATCGGCCAAACGGTTGATGAATTCCAATACAACATAGAAGCAGATAGCTTACTGGACCACCGGTTGAAAGTGAATTATCTCACCGGCATGTCGAACGTGTTGAAATATGTACGAGCCAACTGGCGAACGAAAAAAGTGAACCTGCTGCATCTTCCACAGATCATCAACGGATATAAACAATGCGTGATTGATGACAGGGATGGTAAAAGCATAGAGCCGGTAATTGCTCCTTTATCTTACGATGCAGGAACTGCTGTGCTTGCTGCCAATATTTTCTCTTCCAATAAAGGATATCAGCCATCCAAAGACGAGCTGATTTTAAAATACTGCGTACTGCATCCGGCTTCCACATTTATTACCCTTAAGGATAATCCCAATGTGCCTTTTGCAGACAGCCTGGTAAAGGCCGTGGCGAAAAGATACCCTGCTCAATTGTACACTTACGCGCAGGCCAACAATAAACTGGGCGGCATTATCCGCAACATCAATGATGATGAATTTGTGAAAGCCGTTACCCGCATGGCAAGAAGCAGAAGCGGGCAACAATATTTTCCTTTCCTCGATAATATCGTGAAAGGAAAAATAACTTTTGAGGAACTGGATGCTGCAGAAAAAGATTCAATACAATATTTCCGGTTGCTGGTGAAAACGCAGATGGATTATATGCAAAGAGCGATCAATAAAGACACCGCCATTGCATTTAAAGAACTGACAGCAAAACTGGAGAAGAAGGCAAAAGATGTGTTTGTAACAACCATTAACGGCTTGCATACTGAATCAGATGCGGTACGCTTCAGATGCCTTCAGCCATTAACAGCGCAGGAGTTGTATTACCTGGCGGTGCTTACCGATGGGTTGATCTATACATCCAGCTACACAAGCGGCGTGTACCCGCTGATGATGAAAAAGATCAACAATCGCGGCGATTCCTTATTGCTCAGCCTGAACTTTGACCACTACCGTAAATTCATCAGCCAGGCAGCAGCCTACAATACCCTGGGCAATTTTCTTTCTACTTTTCCAAGGCATGATGAAGCAACCGACCTGATGAAAGCCTTTGTAGGCGGCCTGGAAAAAACAGAAGGGCTGGAAGATGGAGTGGACGTAGCAGATTCTTATGCCAGCATTATTGAAACCAATAAAAAACTGGCAGCAGAAGTGTTGAACCTGGTGCAGGAAAATTATCAGCGCAACCTTGATGAGAATAACAAGAAAGGAATTGTGATCTATAATATTTTAAATAAGCTTTTCCTTTCTGCAGACTCTTCCAAGAATATTGATCTTACCAAAGAACTGGGTATTCCACCGGTGTATAACGTGCCCTTCTCTTCACTGACCAATGAGAAAGGCGAAGTGATAGCCCAGGTATTCTTTTATGGAGATAAAGATGGACAGGGGATCTTCAATGGCTTCCAGAATATGTTTGGCGGCGGCAACTGGGCTATTGACCGTAATAACCCGCAATGGATCACGATCCGTTCTGTCAAAGGCAACCCTGTAGTGATCTATGCCAACAAACCATTACCGGAAGAAACCGGTGAAGACGATAAAGCGCAACAGGCCCTGGATGATTACCTGGAAAAGAACAATATTCATCCTACTGTGACCATTCACCGCGGGCACAGTTATTTCGCCAATTCAACCATTGCCTATATGGCACCTTCTTCCCGCATCGTGTTCATGGGCTCCTGTGGCGGATTCCATTTGATTGATTCTATCCTGCATAAATCAGAAGATGCACACATCATTGCATCGAAGCAGATCGGTAAAACGGCCATCAATAAACCGTTCTTCCTGTTGCTTACAGAGAAACTGCGGAATGGTAACAATATCGACTGGATACCTTTCTGGAAAGAATTCAAATCAAAAGCCAGTGTGGAAGGGTTTGAAGATTATATTCCACCCTACAAAAACCTGGGAGCTATTTTTATAAAGGCGTACAGGAAATCGATGGGAGAGGAAGAAACGGATGGATGACGCCGGCAATGACGTAAGAGATATGATAAGAAAGGGGATCACCATAGCTGTATGCTTATTCTTCATTTCGAAGACACTCTTAGCTCAAGACAAAGCCTCTACCAATTCTGGCGGATGCCAGGTGCCGCTGAGCAGGCAGATTTTTCATGATTATGTGGATGCAGCCCAGAAAAACCTGGGAAATCTTACTTCACCAGGCATTGACAGGTTGCAATGCAGCATTGAAACAGACAGCCTTATCAAAGCGCAGGATAAAGTGCGTTACCTGCGGGGGATCGAGAATCTCCTGAAATTTTTTGCAGCAGGTTATAAGAACAAGGAGACGGCAAACAAACTGTTGCCACAAGCCATCCATGCATATGAATCCTGCATGGTTGCGGATAAGAACGGCCGCTCCATTGAGCCGGTGATAGAAAAAGCATCATATGAGGTGGGTAGCCTGATCATTAGCGGAACGAAGATCGCGTTTGAAAAAAACGTGGGATTCAAACCCGGCCTGCAACTGCTGGTGTTAAAATATTGTTCGCTTCATCCTGACCAGACATTCCAGACACTCAGAGAAAATCCCGATATGCCTTTTGCCGACAGCCTGATAAAAGCTGTGGCAAAAAAATATCCTGCTCAGCTGTATACTTACGCACAGGCCAATAACAAACTTGGTTATACTATCCGGAATATCACGGACGATAATTTTGTAAAGACCGTCGTACGCATGTCGAGAAGCAAAAGCGGTCAGCAATATTTTCCCTTCCTGGATAATGTGGTAAATGGTAAGATCACAATGGCTGAGCTGGATGCTGCAGAAAAAGATTCGGTACTATATTACCGCCTGCTTGTTAAAACCAGGATCGAATACGTGCAACGGGCTATGAATAAAGATACCGCCATAGCTTATGCAGAACTGGAAGCACGCCTTCGTCAAAAAGCCAGTGATGTATTTGTTACAACTATTAACGGCTTGCATGAAAGGCCTGATGCGGTGCGGTTCAAAAGCATTCTGCCGCTTACTGCGCAGGAACTGTATTATCTCGCCGTGCTCACAGATGGGTTGATCTATACTTCCAGCTACACGAATGGTGTGTATCCACAGATAATGAAAAAGATCAATAACCATGGTGATTCATTATTGCCGTCTGTTCATTATGATCATTACCGCAAATTCATCAGCCAGGCGGCAGCATATAATACCCTGGGCGGTTTCCTGGCTTCTTTTCCTGACAGTAAGAGTGCAGATGAACTGATGAAAACATTTGTAAGCCAGTTGGAAGAATCAGCAGGATTGGAAGATGGGGTGGATGTAGCGGATTCCTATGCGAGCATTGCTGAAACATTGCCTGACCGGGCAAAGGAAATGCTGAAGAATGTGCAGGCGAATTATGAGCGGAATAAAAGCCAGGGCAATGCAAGAGGGCAAGCTATTTATACCATCCTGGATAAATTATTCCTGTCGGCCGATTCTTCTAACGGGATTGATCTTACAAAAGAACTGGGTATTCCACCGGTATACCGTGTTCCTTTTTCATCACTTACAAATGAAAAAGGAGAAGTGATTGTACAGGTATTCTTTTTTGGCGATGAGGACGGGAAACTGGATTTTGGCATTTTTCAATCCATGTTCCCACGCACACACTGGACGACTGATAAAAGCAATCCTCAATGGATACTGATCAAATCAACTAAAGACAAACCTATTTCCATCTATGCCAATATTCCGTTTGATGAGGAAACGGGCAAAGACGATATGGCGCAATCAGCTTTGCGGAATTATCTCCGGGAAAATAATATCAAACCGACGGTGACGATCAACCGCGGACATAGCTACCATGCCAACACGACCATTGCCTACATGGCACCTTCCTCCCGCATTGTATTTATGGGCTCCTGCGGCGGCTTCAACCTGATCAATGCCATTTTACAAAAATCACCGGATGCCCATATTGTTGCCTCCAAACAAATCGGCAAGAGGGATATCAACAAACCATTCATTCAGTTGTTAATGGACAAACTGAGGGCAGGCGCCGATATTGAATGGATCCCTTTCTGGAAGGAGTTCCGTAAAAACGCCAGGGTGGATGGCTTTGATGATTATATTCCTCCGCATAAGAACCTGGGAGTGATTTTTATTAAAGCATACAGTTTGAGCCGTTCCTGAGTCAAAACAAACTTTACTTAATTTCGCAACTCCTTAATTCTTCATTTTGGCTGAAACAGCACCTAAAAAATTTGATATAGCGGTCTTGCGGAGAGTTTTCGGTTATGCGGCACCGTATAAAAGAAAGTTTTACCTCTCGGTCGTGTTGGCGATACTGCTGGCAGTGATTACGCCGGTAAGGCCGTGGCTGATACAGTTGACGGTAGATAAATTCATTGTTCTTTCCCTGGCAGATATGGTGGTGAGGATAACGCTGATCCAGATCGGCCTGATCCTGCTGGAAACAGCCATGCGTTTTGCTTTCACGTTTGTAACCGCCTGGTTGGGGCAGTCAGTGGTAAAGGATATGCGGATCGGTGTATATAAAAAAATACTGGGGCTGAATCTTTCCCAATTTGACAAAACACCGATCGGTACGCTTACGACCCGCACTATTAATGATATTGAATCCATCAACGAGATTTTTTCGGAAGGCCTCGTGCCGATCATTGCAGACCTGCTTTCCATTGTTTGTGTGCTGGCCTATATGTGCTGGGTAGACTGGAAGCTGACCCTTGTAGCCCTTATTCCTTTTCCGATTATTATCATCGCTACATATTATTTTAAAGAGAGTATTAATAAGTCTTTCTTTAAAGTGAGGAATGCTGTCACCAACCTGAATGCTTTTGTGCAGGAGCATCTGACAGGCATGGCCGTGGTGCAGGCTTTTGCATCAGAAGGCAGGGAATTCAGCAAGTTTCAAAAGATCAATAAAGAACACCGAAATGCAAATATCAAAGCCATTTTTGCTTATTCCGTTTTCTTTCCGATAGTGGAGATCGTGCTGGCTTTGTCTATCGGCCTGATAGTGTGGTGGGCTGCCAAAGAAGCACTGGACCTGCAGGAAAGCCAGCAGGGTACGGTTATCTCATTTATCCTTTGCCTCAACCTGCTGTTCCGTCCTTTGCGTGTGCTGGCAGATAAGTTCAATGTATTGCAAATGGGCATTATCGCCAGTGAGCGGGTATTCCGTGTGCTCGACAATGATGACGTAACCAAACCGCCAGCAGAAGGGTATCAACCTTCACCGGCCAGGATAGAAGGGGCTGTAAGTTTTGACAAAGTATCTTTTGCTTACACGGATGATAAATACGTATTGAAAGATATCAGCTTTAATATACAACCCGGCGAAACCGTGGCGATCGTAGGCCATACTGGCAGCGGCAAGACCACGATCATCAGCCTGCTGAACCGTCTTTATCATATAAAGCAGGGCGCGATCCGGATCGACGGGCGGAATATTGAATCTTATGAGCCTGATTTTCTCCGTAAGCATATTGGTGTAGTGCTGCAGGATGTGTTTCTTTTTTCCGGCTCTGTGCTGGACAATATAACGCTGCGCAATGAAGAGATCTCAAAGGAAAAAGTGATAGAAGCAGCGAAGCTGATCGATATGCACGATTTTATTATGCGGCTTCCCGGCGGATATGATTATAATGTAATGGAAAGGGGCGCCACGCTTTCATTGGGCCAGCGGCAGTTGTTGTCGTTTATCCGGGCTTTATTATATGATCCTTCCATTCTTGTGCTGGATGAAGCCACTTCTTCCGTAGATACGGAAAGTGAATTACTGATACAGCATGCGATAGATACCCTGATCAAAGGCCGTACAGCGATCGTGATCGCTCACCGGTTGTCAACGATCCGGAAAGCTGATAAGATCATTGTGCTGGATAAGGGGGAATTGAAGGAGATGGGAACGCATGAGGAGCTTTTGGAGAAGGGAGGGTTTTATGCACAGTTGCATAGTATGCAGTTTGAGAAGCACCAAGTGAAGGTGTAGGGTTCTATCATAAATTAATCTGGTTTTTTCAATCTGTTTTCCGCAAATCGACTATTTGGCTCAAATATGGTCAAAAAATGAGCCGAATAATCAGCTTATTCGGCTCACCGACCAAAGAACTATTAAAAAGTGAAGTAATATTTCTTTGTGATCTTCGTCATCTGTGGGGAATTTAATTGCTAAGACGAAGCCATTATTTATTGAATCATACCTTATTGGTCAAACCTAAAATAATTAGTATTTTGCAGGAATGAAAAAAGCAGTTTCGGACAACACTGTATCTCAGGCTCTGGAAGGTGAACGCACTTTTATGAGAACCTTTTCTTCTCAGGAAGAAGCTGAATTATATCGTTTAAAAAGAGATATGGAAAGAAGCGATATTGAAAAATTCCGTCTGTTTACCAGAATGCTTCGTCGAAATGCTATGTTCAAGAAAGCTAAAATCTCTTCTAATTCATCAAAATGAATATATAGAACATGGATGTCGAAGATGAGGAATTATTGTCTTTCTGGCGTGGCCTGAATATTAACGGGGTACGATACATTATGGTAGGAGGTTTCGCTGTAAGGTTTAATGGTTTTAACCGGACTACTGAGGATATAGATATGTGGTTAGAAGACACGCTCACTAACAGGCAGAATCTTCGAAAAACCTTTAATGAGCTGGGTTATGGCGACTTCCCATCTATTGAAACAATGCAATTTATTCCTGGATGGACTAGTTTCAATATTGCCTTTGGGATCGAACTTGATATTATGACTGAAATGAAGGGTCTTGAAAGTCAATCATTTGATGAATATCTGCGAAAAACAAGAATAGCTGATTTTGATGGCGTAAAAGTCCCTTTTCTACACATAAACGATCTTATCGCCAATAAAAAAGCCGTCTTCCGGCCCAAAGATCAGATAGATCTCCTGGAGCTGGAAAAAATCAAAAAAATCCAAGATGAGGCTGACCGCCAAAAAAACGGCTGAGTTTTCATCAATTTCCCATTTCCAATTCCTTTTTAACTTACCGACCCTTATCTTTGCGCCAAATTTCAGGAACTGTATGCGTTTAGAACGTCTCAAATGCTTGCCAGTAGCGGTTTTTAGCTTATTTTTTACCTTATCCGGCAGCATCGCTTTTGCCCAGCAAGAGGAACATGGGCAGCCTACTCAGGAAGCTGAGCATGCCCCCGTGGAAAAAAAGGGTTTTAATGCCACAGAAGTGATCTTTGGGCACGTCCTGAACAACCACGATTTCCATTTCTTTGATATCGTCGGTGATGATGGGGCGAAACATCCTGTCAGCCTTCCCCTGCCGGTGATCCTTTACTCTCCTGAGAAAGGATTGACCGCTTTCATGTCGTCCAAATTTGAACATGGACATGCTGCACACAATGGTTACGCTATGCTTACCGACCACAGCATTAAAGAATGGGGACTCGATCCAAAAAAATTCAATCCGCAGGATATTGTTGCAGTGAATGAGAACGGAGAATACGATGCTTCCGTTAAAGTATATGATCTTTCTCTTACCCGCAACGTGGTGCAGATGCTGATCGCATTTGCGCTGTTTACCTGGGTCATGCTGCGTATTGCTAAAAGATATAAATCCGGTGTTGGTGTTACCTCTGCTCCCAAGGGCTCGCAAAGCCTGCTGGAGCCGGTGATCACCTTTGTAAGAGATGAAGTGGCCAAGCCAAACCTGGGTGCCGCTTCTTACCGCTACCTGCCCTACCTGCTTACGATCTTCTTTTTTATCCTGATCAACAGCCTTTTTGGAATGATACCTGGCTCTGCAAACGTAACCGGCAATATTGCTTTTACGCTGGTGCTGGGTGTTACGGCCTTTATCGTGATCATGTTCAGTGCCAACAAGCATTTCTGGGCACATATCTTTAATCCGCCTGGTGTTCCGGGATTTGTAAAAGTCATTTTGATACCGGTAGAGATCCTGGGTATTTTCATTAAGCCTTTTGCCCTGATCATCCGTCTTTTTGCCAACATGGTGGCGGGTCACATTATCATTATCTGCCTGATCTCCCTGATATTTATTTTCGCGCAAATGAGCAGTGTGGCGGGTTGGGCAGCATCACCGCTGTCTGTCGCCTTCACGGTGTTTATTTATCTGATCGAAGTGCTGGTGGCTTTCCTGCAGGCGTTTATCTTTACTAACCTGGCTGCAGTGTTTATCGGTCAGGCAATTGAAGGAGCGCATCATGATCATGAGCCCGAGAGCGTGCATGTAGGATCAGGACATGATGACCCCGTTTTAATATAGGATCTTTTTTTTAATTATAAAATCTGAATCATGGATTTAATGAACATGTTCACTTTATTGAGCGAAGTACCCTGGGCGAATGCAGGTGGTGCTATCGGTGCTGGTCTGGCTGCAATTGGTGCAGGTATCGGTATCGGTTCTATCGGTAAAGGCGCTGTAGAAGGTATCGCACGCCAACCCGAAGCTGCCAACGACATCCGTTCCAGCATGATCCTGGCTGCTGCCCTTGTAGAAGGTGCTGCACTGTTCGCGATCATCGTAGGCTTCCTCGCCATGGTGTTATAATCACCGGCAACTATTTACTGCATCCAATGCACAGGGCGGAGGATGCAGTATTTAAAAAAGAAAAAATTCAATGGCATTCAACCGTTGAAACGAAATAAAAATCAGAACAATGAAATTACTTACTCCCGAACTCGGGTTGCTTTTTTGGACACTGCTCGCTTTCCTGCTTGCATTCTTTATTTTAAAGAAAAAGGCATGGCCTGCCATTATCAAAGGCCTGCGCGACCGTGAAAACAGCATTGCCAGCTCACTGGAAACAGCAGAGAAAGTAAAAGCTGAAATGGCTCAATTGAAAGCAGAAAATGAAACCCTGCTGGCCAAAGCCCGTGAAGAAAGAGCACAACTGCTGAAAGAAGCCAGGGAAACAAAAGACAGGATCATCAGCGAAGCGAAAGAGCAAGCCAAAGCTGATTATGCCAAGATCGCTGCCGATGCACAGGCTTCCATTGAAGCGCAGAAAATGGCTGCTATGATCGATGTAAAAAATCAGGTAGGTAAATTGGTGATAGAAGTGGCAGAAAAAGTGTTGAGAAAAGAATTGACAGGTAAAGATGCCCAGGAAGCCCATATCAAAGGCCTGGTTGACGAAGTGAAACTGAATTAATAAGCTTTTGCAAAAAGATATATGCCTAATCCCCGTTTAGCCTCCCGTTATGCCAAATCACTGATTGACCTTGCTATTGAAAAAGGTCAGTTGGAACAGGTATTTGCTGATATGCAATGGCTGCAGGCCGTGAATAAGAGCAATAAGGACTTTGTAAACCTTCTTCGCAGCCCTATTATTAAAGCGGACACAAAGAAAAAAATACTGGATGCAGTAACAGCCGGTAAACTCGGTCAATTGACATCTGCTTTCAATACTTTACTCATCCGCAAAGGCCGTGAAAGCAATCTGCCGGAGATTGTTAATGCTTTTATTGATCAATATAAAAAGCATAAGAATATCCAGGTGATAAAACTGACCACTGCTGCACCAGTGAGCGATTCACTGAAAAAAGCAATTGTGGACCAGGTGAAGAAAACAGCTAATTTCCAGCATATAGAACTGGAAGAAAAAGTGAACCCGGACCTGATCGGCGGTTTTGTGTTGCAGGTCGGCGATCAACTGGTAGATGCCAGTATTGCTTATGATCTGAAAACGATCGCCAAGCAGTTTGAGAATAATGATTTTATTTATAAGGTAAGATAATTAATAGATAAACAAAACAATATGGCAGAGATTAAACCAGATGAAATAAGTGCGATACTGCGTCAGCAGTTGAGCAACTTCAACGCCAGCGCCGACCTGGAAGAAGTAGGCACCGTATTACAGGTGGGCGACGGTATTGCCCGTGTATACGGATTGGGCAATGTCCGTTATGGTGAACTGGTGGAGTTTGAAAACGGCGTTCGTGCAATTGCATTGAACCTTGAAGAAGACAATGTGGGTGTGGTATTGATGGGTGAAACCGGAGATATCCAGGAAGGTGCTAAAGTGCGCCGCACCGGTCAGATCGCTTCTATCAAAGTAGGCGAAGGCATGGTTGGCCGCGTGGTGAACACCCTGGGTGAACCAATCGACGGTAAAGGCCCTATCACCGGTGAGCGTTATGAAATGCCATTGGAAAGAAAAGCGCCAGGTGTAATTTTCCGTGAGCCTGTAAAAGAACCACTGCAAACCGGTATCAAAGCGATCGATGCGATGATCCCCATCGGCCGCGGACAACGTGAGCTGATCATCGGCGACCGTCAGACTGGTAAAACAGCTATCGCGATCGATACGATCATCAACCAGAAAGAATTCCTGAAAGCAGGTAAACCTGTTTATTGTATATATGTAGCCATCGGCCAGAAAGCATCTACTATTGCAGGTGTAATGAAAACCCTGCAGGATGCCGGTGCAATGGAATACACTACCATCGTAGCAGCATCTGCTTCTGACCCCGCACCGCTGCAGTTCTATGCACCGTTTGCCGGAGCAGCTATCGGTGAGTTCTTCCGCGACACCGGAAGGCCTGCACTGATCATCTATGATGATCTTTCCAAACAAGCCGTGGCTTACCGTGAAGTATCCCTGCTGCTGCGCCGTCCTCCAGGACGCGAAGCTTATCCTGGTGACGTATTCTACCTGCACAGCCGCCTGCTGGAAAGGGCCGCTAAAGTGATCAACAACGATGAGATCGTGAAGAATATGAATGATCTGCCTGATTCTATCAAACACCTGGTTAAAGGTGGCGGATCACTAACAGCTTTGCCGATCATCGAAACACAGGCTGGCGACGTATCAGCGTATATCCCTACCAACGTAATCTCTATCACAGACGGACAGATCTTCCTCGAATCAAACCTGTTCCTCTCTGGTATCCGCCCGGCGATCAACGTAGGTATCTCCGTAAGCCGTGTGGGTGGTAACGCACAGATCAAATCCATGAAGAAAGTAGCCGGTACACTGAAACTTGACCAGGCACTGTATCGTGAGCTGGAAGCGTTCTCTAAATTCGGTGGCGACCTCGATGCTGCTACCAAGAACGTAATCGACAAAGGTGCACGTAACGTGGAGATCCTGAAACAACCTCAGTACTCACCATTCTCTGTAGAGAAACAGGTTGCGATCATCTACCTCGGTACCAATGGCCTGATCAAAGAAGTACCCGTTAAAAAGGTAAAAGAGTTTGAAGAACATTTCCTGATGGAAATGGAAAACAAACTTCCGGATGTACTGGCGCAGTTCAAAAAAGGAAACCTGCCAGAAGATGGATTGAAGAAAATGGTGGAACTCGCGCAGAGTTTGATCCCACAGTATAAAGCGTAAGAAGTAAATCCTTATATATTAACGGCCCTCAAAGGAGGGCCGTTTTTGGTTTAAGAGCCCACTATGTTAATGTTATCCCACTAAGACACAAAGACCACAAAGAAAATAGAAGCAATGGTTAATTCTTTGTGGTCTTTGTGTCTTAGTGGGAAATCTTAAATTCAATTTGGTTTATATTGTAAACAAGTTTATGTTTGCTCGAAATATCACCTGAACATGAAATCTCTGCTTATTGCTTTCCTATTTCCTATTGGGCTGGCTATATCAAAATCATCTGATGCACAGTCTGTTATAAAAGGGAAAGTTACTGATAACAAATCAAGACCCCTGGTAGGTATCAATATCACCCTGAAAGACACCTATGATGGAGCCACTACTGATAGCTCCGGCAATTTCTCTTTTACTACCACGGAAAAAGGACAGCAATTGCTGGTGGCAAGCTCATCCGGCCTGAAACCATTTGAACAATTACTTACCCTTGTTAAAGATTCTTCTTACAGTTTTATCATACAATTAAAAGAAGAGATCACTGAATTAAAAGCTGTGGTTATTTCAGCCGGCACTTTTGAAGCCAGCGATAAGAAAAGAACGACTGTGTTAACTCCTATTGATGTGGCTACTACCGCAGGTGCCAATGCAGATGTAACTGCTGCATTAAAAACACTGCCTGGTACGCAACAGGTAGGTGAAAGTGAAGGCTTGTTTGTTCGTGGTGGCACTGCTTCGGAAACAAAGACCTTTATTGATGGCACACTCGTTAATAATTTCTTTTACAGCAGCGTCCCCAATATTGCCCAACGCAGCCGCTTCTCGCCTTTTATTTTTAAAGGAACGGTATTCAGCACTGGTGGCTATTCCGCTTTGTATGGCCAGGCTTTGTCTTCCGCTCTCATTCTCGAAACAATTGATCTGCCAGAGCAAAGCGCCGGCAGCCTTGGCATTTCTGTGATCGGCGTAAATGGCGGCGTACAGAAACTGACAAAAAATAAAAAAGCGTCCTGGGGTTTTAATTATGATTATGCTAACCTGTGGCCGGCGTTTAAGGTAATTAAGCAAAGGCAGGACTATACAACTGCTCCGGAATATCATACCGGTGATGCCAATTTCAGGATCAAGACTTCCAATACAGGTATGGTAAAATATTATGGATACTTCAGCCACAACAGGCTTGGCTTCCGGGAAAACAGTATTGACTCAATCGGCTATAAAGATGCATTCAGGTTGAAAAACCTCAACATGTATCATAATCTTTCCTGGAGGGAAAGCCTTGGTTCTGGTTGGAAGATGAACCTGGGTGTGTCTTATGCTTACAACAAGGATAATATCAATGGCAGTATGCAGGACCTGAATGAAAAAGATGTTGTGCTGTCGGGGCTCGAATGGAAAAACTTCGGGTTGATATCCAAAGGAAATTATTTCAATGCCAAAGCTGTGTTTGAAAAAAGGCTGGGAGGCATCAGTGCCGTCCGCTTTGGATCTGAGTATAACTATAGCCAGGATGATCCCAATTACACAGATCACAGTGGTCAGTCCTATAATTTCAGTATCAAAGAACACCTGAAATCTGTATTTGCAGAAACTGATATCTATCTGACTAATGCTTTGGCAGCCAAGCTGGGCGGCCGTTTCGAGCAGTCCAGTCTTTTTGACCGCTCAAATATTGCACCCCGCATCTCCCTTGCATATAAAACAGGTAAAGAGAGCCAGGCTTCATTGGCGTATGGCATATTTTATCAGAACCCTGAAACAAAATACCTGCGGTCTGTCGGCAACCTTGATTTTGCCAGGGCCACCCACTACGTGGCTCAATACCTGAAATCAAATAAATACATTACAGCCCGGGTGGAAGTATTTTATAAAAAATACCAGGACCTGATCAAAACAAATGCTCAGAATAATAACGACAATCAGCAAATAGCGGCCAACAATAATGGATATGGTGATGCAAAAGGAATAGAGCTATTTTGGCGTGATAAGAAAACGATCAAGAATTTCGATTACTGGGTTTCTTATTCTTATCTCGATACCAAACGTGATTTCCTGAATTTTCCTATTGCCATGCAGCCCAGTTTTGCAGCAAAGCATACTGCTTCACTGGTGATGAAAAAATTTGTTACAGCCTGGAAAACCGGTTTCAATATGACATACACTTATTCCAGCGGACGCCCATACTATAATATTTATAATGATAATGGTGAAAATAAATTCAACGATCTTGGTAAAACGGATGATTACCATAACGTGAGTTTCAGTCTTAACTACCTTCCAAAATTATTCAATAAAGATGCTGGGGCCAGCAAGTTCACTGTTCTTGTTTTGTCGGTAAACAATATCTTCGGTATCAAGCAAACCTATGGGTATAAATATTCCTATAATAGTGCAAGAAAAGAACTTATCGTGCCACCATCCAGGTCATTCGTATTCATTGGGCTCTTTATCAGCTTTGGAGTGGATAATACAGAAAACGTCATCAACAATAACCTTTAACCATAACAACCTTGTTTAATTAACCTTTATAAAATCAAGACATGAAACAAATAGTATTATCGCTTGCTGTTGCAGTAGTTTGCCTGGCAGCAAATGCACAAAGTGAAAGATATAAAGCTGCTATGGAAAAGCTGGTGCCTGCGGTTGACACTACAAGATCAGTAACAGGATTAACTGAACTGGCCAATTCTTTCCAGCGTATTGCTGAAGCAGAAAAAACACAGTGGTTGCCTTATTATTATGCAGCCCTGATAAATGTGAACAGCGCGAATATGCTATTCGCTAATGGCCAAACAGACCAGATAGATCCGCTTACTGATAAAGCAGCTCCCATGCTGGCCAAAGCGGAAGAACTGCAAAAAGACAATTCTGAAATATTCTGTCTGAAAAAAATGCTCAACACCGCAAAAATGATGGCTGATCCGCAAAACCGCTATATGACTTATGGCCCTGCGGCAGCAGAAGCATTAGCTAAAGCAAAACAACTGAACCCTGAAAACCCCCGTGTGTATTTACTGGAGGGTCAGGACCTGTTTTTCACGCCCGAGCAATTTGGTGGTGATAAACAGGAGGCCAAGAAGAAATTTGAAGAAGCATCCAAAAAATTTGAAAGTTATAAACCAGAAGACAGTATTTCGCCTAACTGGGGAAGAGGACAGCTTAGCTATTTCTTGTCGCAGATAAAATAAGCAGTATGCGCTGATATTGACTGTTGGTCAATAAAAGTATCGCAAAGAACGTAAAGGATAGGCCAGGAACGCATAGTATGTACATTGCGTTCTTAGCCTTATCTTGGCGTTCTTTGCGATACTCTTAATTAAAGGTTTCCGAAATCGTAGTATATCAATATGGAAGAAAGAAATATTTCCGAACAGGAAAGCCTCCGGCTGATCCAGGAAATGATCGGCAAAGCGAAAGACAATTACCACGAAAGTGGTGCCAGTGCTATTTTGTGGGGTGCTGTGATCGGTACTTGCGGCCTGGTCAGCTTTGCAGAACTGCAATGGAATTTCTCGATCGGGTTTGATATATGGTTCCTGATACTGGCTGCCATTATTCCCGGCATCTGGTTCAATATCCGTGATTCAAAGAGAAGCATCGTGAAAACCCACGAGGAAGTTGCGGTGGATATTGCCTGGAGCGTATTTGGAATAAGCATTACCTGCCTGGTAATATATGTGAACGTTATACCCGCTCTCAGCGAACGTTTTTTTGCCAGTGAGCATCTTGAGTTGCTGTCGCACAACACGGTGACGGGGGAAACAAAACCATATCGGCCCAGCACGCTCAGTATAACTTCTGTTTTCCTGATCATTTATGCATTTCCCACCCTGATCACAGGATGGCTCAGCAAGTTTAAACCAATGATCATCGGTGCTATTGCATGTTACTGTTTTTTTGTTATCTCTCTTTTTACTTCTTTCAAATATGATATGTTGTTAAGCGGGTTGGCTGGTATCGGCAACTGGCTTATTCCGGGATTGATATTGAACAAAAGACACCGGAAAGCAAAATCTGCACATGTTTAAAGACCTTGATCCCATATTACATTCACAGTTACGGCTTGCAGTAATGTCATTGCTCATCAGTGTGAAAGAGGCAGAGTTCACTTTTCTGAAAGAGAAGACCAATTCTACGGCAGGTAATCTCAGCGTGCAGATCCAAAAGCTGAAAGACGCCGGCTATATTGATGTAGTGAAGCAGTTCAAAAACAATTACCCGCAAACGATCTGTAAAATAGCTCCCCTGGGTGTTACTGCATTTGAAGAATATGTGAAGAACCTTCAGGCCTACCTGGGCGCTAACAAGTGAAAGGTCATAAAATAAAAGTGCAGCCCTCTAGACAAAGGGCCGCTTCTATTGGAAACTCTAAGTGTATACTTGTGAACTAAGATTATTAACCTCTCAGAATCTTTTTTGAGTCCTTACAGGCACTAATATTAATGATGGCGTGTTTTGTTTAGGGGCCAGCAATCGGTTCAACGCATTCTTCAACTTCTTCACCCATTGCTTGGTTTTGTTTTTAGGAGTAGACATCATGGTTGATTTAGGTGTACGGAACTTGTTTATTACCTGCGGATAACAGTAGAGTATTCTGTTTGACCATTTTTCTGGATGATCCTGATACGGTAGTTAGCGTCAGTAGCAATTTCTTTATCGCGGTAAGCATATTCTGCAGTACCTGTTTCTTCTGTAGTGAATATGATAGCGATGATCTTGAATTCTTTTCCATTCACACTTTTCTCAAGTTCGAGCTGGCCGGTCATTTCATTATTATTGACCGACCAGGTCAATTGGGTACGCTTATCCGTTGAAGTGGATTGAAAACCGGTCACAGATGCTTTTGGCGCTGTGGAAGAAGATGGGGTGGTAGAATCAGTGGCTGTAAAAGGGCCGGGATAGGCGATTGCGATGGTGGCGTTCAACAGCAGGGCTATAATGAAGCCGTAAAGATTTGTTTTCATTTCCTGGGTTTTGATGGTGACTCAATGGCCCACAGGAATATCGGATAAGCGAATTAAAGTTTACGGATGGGAATAGTCGGTGGAAATCCCTGTCTCATTTTTACTCGTATTTTTTCGTAGTAAAATGTGGTTTTCCGTAACTGGAAACAAACGTAGTAACTCGTTCGAGTATTTGCAAGCGTTTACCCGGAATTTTTTTAGGGAAATTCTAAACGATTGATTTTTAGTGGCCCACGGATGGTTGTTTTCGGGTATTTCAACGATCCCCTCATTCCCTGATCTCCTCATCTTCCATTCTCGCAAACACTTCGGGATTGATTTTTTTCAGTGGATTGCTTCTATTGGTATCATACGCACTCCTTTGCTGAATGATGTCTATACATTCAAAAATAGAAGTGAGAAAAGATGAAGTATCGGCTTTATCCTTACCGGCTATATCAAAAGCTACTCCATGGTCTGGTGAGGTCCTTACTACAGGCAGCCCTGCAGTATAGTTCACTCCTTCGCCTGAAGCCAGGGCTTTGAAAGGGATCAGCCCCTGGTCATGATACATGGCCAGCACCGCATCAAATTTCTCATATTGTCTCCTGGCAAAAAAAGCATCTGCACTGAACGGGCCAACCACCAGCATATTATTATTCTTGGCTTCTTTGATAGCCGGTTTGATGATAGTTTCTTCCTCTTTTCCTACCAGCCCTTCATCGCCGGCATGAGGATTCAGTCCAAGAACAGCTATGCGAGGACGGTCTATTCCAAAATCACGCTGCAGGCTTTTATGGATGATAGTGAGTTTGCTGAGGATATTTTCTTTGGTAATATATTGAGCAATGTCTTTTACCGGCACATGCTCTGTAACCAGCGCTACGCGGAAATTGCCCGCACACAGCATCATCACCACATCATTCACACCAAAAGCTTCTTTAAGGTAGGGTGTATGGCCGGTGTAATTAAAGTCGGCCGACTGGATATTCTTTTTATGTATCGGGGCAGTAACCAACCCGTCGATCTGCTGTTGCTTTAGTGCAGCCACAGCCGTTTGAAGGGAGAGGACAGCATATTTTCCTGCTGCATCTTCCAGTTGACCGGGATTGATCGCCACTTCTTCCTCCCAGCAGTTAAATACATTTACTTGCTTGTTATTGAGGCGATTATATTCTTTTGTGCTCTGGTAATTAAAATTGATTTCGCTGATTGACTTCCGGTAAAAATTCACCACCTTATTCGATGCAAAGATCACCGGGGTGCAAAGGTCCAGCAGCCTGTTATCCGAAAAAGCTTTTATAATGAGTTCTAAGCCTATGCCATTCAGATCTCCACAGGATATGCCGATCACAGGCTTGGCGGAAGTGTTAGTCATTGTCTTACAGATTTGTGCATAAAAGTACTAACAAAAGTCCGAATAGGACAGGCACTTAGGCCCTGATCTTCTTCATTCAGCTGTTTCGGAAGAATCCCTGTTTACTAAGGGTATCTACTAATGACAAATTCACGGGAAGTACTCAATTTATCTTCTCCAATCTTTCTAATTTACAGGCCAAATCCGCTATCAATGAAAAAGCCACCGTTCCTCCTGCTTGTGGGATTAGTATTGTGTATTCCCTCCCTGGCTCAGGTTGTGTCGAGCAGGATGAACGAAGTATTCCTCAAAACAGACCTGATCAATGCTGTTGCCAATTATCAGGACCCCTGGGAAATTACATATGGCCCCGATGATTCTCTCTGGGTAACAGAAGCAAAAGGGTATAAGGTCAATAAAGTGCACCCGGTTAATGGAAGCTGGCGGACGATCTTAGATCTTAGTAACAACAGTTTCCCGTCTTTCAAAAGAACTTTTGGGTCAACACAAAATCCCTGGCCACAAGGTGGTATGATGGGGCTTGCCATCCATCCCGACTTTATGACTGATCCCACAAAGCGGTTTGTATACATTGCTTACGTACATAACTATGTTGGGAATAATGTTACCTACAATGGCGAACTGGTGAAAGGCAATCTTTTCATTACCTGGCTGGTCCGTTTTACTTTCAACACAGCTTCCGGCAAATTAGATAGCCCCGTAGCAATCTGCGATACGATCCGCGGAAGTAATGACCATAATTCCGGCCGCCTGATCATTAAACCGGAAGATGGTGTGAATTACCTGTATTACGCCGTTGGTGATATGGGTGCAGGCCAGTTTGATAATATCAACCGCACCAACAAAGCCCAAAGAACCAACTCCTATGAAGGAAAGATCCTCCGGTTCAATTTGGAAGAAGACAACGATCCTGTGCAAACACCAACGACCATCAATTATGATCGTTGGATACCGAATGATAACCCCTATAATTCTGCCTTAGGTGTGCAAAGTGCTGTGTGGAGCATTGGCATGCGCAATAACCAGGGCTTTGCCTATGATACCATCAATGGAACGCCGCGTTTTTATGGCACATCGCATGGACCTTTCAGTGATGATGAAGTGAACCTGCTCGAGTCTGCCAAAAATTACGGACATCCATTGGTGATAGGGTATAAAAACGATGGTAATTACAATAATGCCAAAGCCGGCCCAAGCAGCAGCTCGCTCCCGCTGATCGGTAATGAACTGACAAACGCGAATAATATCGGCCCAAGCTATATGGACCCTATCTATTCAAACTATCCCTCTGTTGCGGGTGATAATTCCACGCCATGGTCCATACAATACATCTATAACAATCAGACCTACTGGGATGGCACACAAAATTTGTCGGCACAATCAGCCAACAACTACTGGCATTCCGAAGGATATTCAGGGCTTGGCCTTTATACCAAAAGCTTTATTCCAGGCTGGAAGAACTCATTGCTGATTGAATCACTGAAATGGGGAAGGGTGCTGCGGTTGAAATTGAATAATGACGGATCGGCCGTGATACCTGTTGATGGTACCGACACCATTGGCTATTTCGGCAGCAGGAACCGCTTCAGGGATGTGGCTGTTGACCCCGATGGAAGATCGATCTATGTAGTAATGGAACGTTCATCCAGCAGTTCTGGCCCCAGTGCCAATAACCCTATCGTTCCTGCATGCGCGGGTTGCGTGCAGAAGTATACTTTTTTAGGATATAAGAATGATGCTTCCGACAAAAGCACTATCCCCCAGGCTATTGATATTACAACAGGCACAGCCAATACCTGTACTCCGGGCAGCACGGTGGTGATCAACAGTGCTAATAAGAATGCGGATCTATGGGTGCCTTTCACCGGACCGGATGGTAATGTAATAGCGGAAGTGTATGCGAATGGAAACGATCTGGGCGCTGTCAGCTCTTCTGTGTTTGTGCACAGTGGTACAATACGTACTGCCGGTGGAAAGAAATACCTCGACCGCAGCATTACCATTACTCCCACCAATCAACCAATGGTAGGACAGCCGGTGAAGGTCCGCCTGTATATTTCAAAAACAGAATTTGATGCGCTGGATGCGGATGGTGCCAGCCTGATCAATGAATTGGATGATCTGCACATACTGAAAAACCAGGATGCCTGCGGAGGAAATATTCTTACCTCCACTACTTCCCTTACACCTAACTACTGGGATGCGCACGGAACCAACGCTTATGTGTTGCAGTATAATAACCTTACCAGCTTTTCTTCCTTTTATTTTGGTGCAAGCAGTATTACATTGCCGCTTCGTCTTTTAAGCTTTAAGGGTTCATTGCAGGACAATGCCACTGCATTGCTGCAATGGGAAACTGCCCAGGAGATCAATACTGACTTTTTTGCTATAGAAAGAAGTACGGATAGCCGCAATTTCACCAGTATCGGTAGGGTGACGGCCAATGATAATGGAAATGTAAAGAACCGGTATACGTTTACAGACAATACCCTCACTGACCTGCCGGCTTCTGTTGTTTATTACCGTTTGAGAATGGTTGACCAGGACGGAGCTGTTTCTTATTCCAATGTGATCGCAATTTCATTGTCGTCGATAACAAGGGATATCCTGGTCTCGCCCAATCCGGCCGCTAATGAAACAAAACTGATCATTCATTCCCGGACTGCCGGTAATGCCCAATGGAAAATGCATGATAATACCGGTCGTGTGGTAATGCAGGGAACAGAGAACCTTGTAAGGGGGAACAATGTGATCAATATTAGCTTGACCAGCCTGCCGTCTGGTGTATACTACCTGCAGGTGAATGGGCAGGGCATGGAAGGAAAAGTGAAAGTGCAAAAGCTGAGATAAGGATTATCTTATTTTTGCATTAATGTACACCCTCAAAAAATCCCTTGGTCAGCATTTCCTGAAAGACGAGAATATCTGCCGTAAGATCGTGTCTGCATTGCAGCAACGGGCTTTTTCCCAATTGCTGGAAGTGGGGCCTGGAGGAGGAGCACTTACCAAATACCTGCTGCAGTTGGAAAATGTGGATTTTAAAGCGGTGGAGCTGGATGAAGAAAAAGTAAGTTTCTTAACAGCTACCTATCCTGCTATAAAGGACAGGATCATCCATCAAAGTTTCCTGGACATAGAGAAACCTTTTGCAGGTAATTTTACCATTGTCGGCAATTTTCCCTATAATATTTCCACGCAGATCCTTTTTAAGATACTGGAATGGAAAGAAGATGTGGAATGCATGGTGGGTATGTTCCAGAAAGAAGTGGCGCAGCGGGCTGCTGCCCCGGAAGGCAATAAAGTGTATGGAGTGCTGAGCGTGCTGGTGCAGGCATTTTTTGAAGTGGAATACCTGTTTGACGTATCAGAACAAAGTTTCAATCCTCCTCCCAAGGTAAAAAGCGGTGTGATCAGGATGGTGCCAAGAAAAGACGTGCCGCCCATGAGATCGGAAAAGGATTTCTTTTTATTGGTAAAAACAGCCTTTAACCAACGCCGCAAAACATTAAGGAATGCAGTAAGAAGTTTGTTTGACGCAAACATACTGGAAGATGAATTGTTTGGTAAAAGGGCCGAGCAACTGAGCGTGGAGCAATTTGCAGCACTTAGCTTTAAAATGAAATAACAGCAGGAATATACACATGAAGAAGGTAATCATTACAGGAAAGGCGCATGACCATCTCCGGGAAGTATTGGAAAAAAAGGGATACGAAGTAGTATATGATCCGCAGATCAGTTATGAAGAGCTGATGGAAACAGTTCATGATGCAGAAGGCCTGATCCTCACTACCCGTATTAAAGTAGACCGGCCGCTGATCGATAAAGCCGGCTCATTAAAATGGATCGGGCGGTTAGGAAGCGGTATGGAACTGATCGATGTGCCTTATGCAGAAAGCAAAGGCATCCTTTGTGTAAGCAGCCCTGAAGGCAACCGCAATGCAGTAGCAGAGCATGAGCTGGGTTTATTGCTGGCATTGATGAATAAGATACCTTCTTCATTGAGTGAAGTGAGGGAAGGCCTTTGGAAAAGAGATGAGAACAGGGGAACGGAGCTGACAGGCCGCACTGTAGGCCTCATTGGTTTTGGTAATACAGGAATGGCTTTTGCCAAACTGCTGAAATCTTTTGATGTGACCATATTGGCTTATGATAAATACAAGTTTGGTTTTGGTGGAGGTTATATAAAAGAAGCCAACCTGGAACAGATCTGCCGCTATGCGGATGTGATCAGCCTTCATGTGCCATTAACTGATGAAACCTTTCATCTTGCCGGAGAAGAATTTTTCAATTCCCTGCAACGGTCACCTTATTTCCTCAACACATCCCGGGGCAAAATAGTAAATACACCTGCAGTAATTGAAGCTTTGAAAAACAATAAAATAAAAGCCGCTGCGCTGGATGTATTGGAAAATGAAAAGTTAAATACTTATAAACCCGAAGAAAAGGCCAATCTTGATTGGCTGCTGGCTCAACCTAATGTGATCATTACACCACATATTGCAGGATATAGCCATGAAGCTTTTTTGAGGATGACAGAAGTGGTGCTGGAAAAATTAAGGCTTTCATAGCGGTTTATTCATAATACTTTCCTATCTTTGCAGGACTAATACCGCAACGCTTCAGGTAAAAACCTGAGGCGTTGCTATTTTTTTCGTTTATACCCAAGGAGGTTAATCATGAGTAACATTCAGTATGTGACTAAGGAAACCCTGGAGCAGATGAAAGTAGAACTGCAACGTCTTAAATCTGTTGATCGCCCGGCAGCCAGCCGCGCTATTGCAGAAGCCAGGGAAAAAGGGGATTTGAAAGAGAATGCAGAGTACGATGCTGCCAAAGAAGCCCAGGGATTGTTGGAAGCCAAGATCGCTGTTATGGAAGGGGCCATGGCCAATGTGCGTGTATTGGATGAATCCAATATCGACACAAGCAAAGTCTCTATTCTTACCAAAGTGACCCTTACTAATCTTAACACCAAGAAGCAGGTGACGTATCAAATCGTAAGCGAGAAGGAGGCTGACCTGAAGGCCAGCAAGGTCTCTATCTCTTCACCTATCGGTAAAGGTGTGCTTGGCAAAGTAGTAGGAGAAGTTGCAGAAGTGCTTGCTCCTGCAGGGGTCATCAAATTCAAGATTGATAAAATCAGTGTATAAGAAGGAATAAATTACTGTTATAAATAAACCCTTCTTAACGGAAGGGTTTATTTTTTAGCATTAAGTTGAAAGCTGATGCCTGCATAATAATTTCTTGCAGGTGCGGCATTGTAATATCTTCCTCCGGCAGCATTGATATCATTACCTAAGCTATACACTTCATCCAGTAAATTATCAGCCCCGGCATAAATGCTGTAACGTGTTTTGGAAACGCCTGTTCTTTTCCAACCGATACGGCAGCCCAGCAACTGATAAGAGCTGGCTACCGCTGTGTTAGCATCATTCAAAAATATTTTGGATGATGCTAACAAATTGGTATTGAGGTATAAGCCGTTTTTCAGTTGCAGATCGGCCCATACAGAGAACGTTCCGGCTGGTACGCTTGGCACTTTTTTACCACTGAAATCGTCCGTGCCTTTTATAAAACTTCCATAACGGAAATGATTATAGGTGTAGCTCCCGGTGATTGCCAAATGATCGATGAAAGTACCGCGGATTGATGGGATAAGATAACTGGCGAAAATCTCAATGCCTTTTTGTTTTACATTACCGGCATTTACAAAAAAATCAGCTCCGGCTGCATCTCTTCGTTGCACCAGAGCATTGTCAAGTCTGAAATAAAATCCTGTAGCTTCCAGTTGCAGTTTCTTATTGAAGAAAAAATAACGTGCGGTCATTTCATAATTCCATCCTTCTTCTGCTTCCAGGTCGGTACTGATTACACCGGTTGAAGGCAATAGCTCGGCAATAGTAGGCGGAGAAAAACCTCTGGATACGGTTGCGAATAAGGAAAGATCATTCCCGATCTTCCGCATCAGGCTTAACCTGGGCGCCAGCTCATTTTTATAAGAGCGGCTTTGTTTTACTACAGGATAACTGCTCAGCCTCGAAAATTCCACAGTGGTTTTATTAATGCTAAGTCCGCCCTGTAAAAACCATTTTCCTTCCAGGTTCCAGTCAGCCTGCAGAAATACACTCAGATTCTTATAATTGATATCGTCATTGGTTTGCAATGTATCGGGATTGCCATTCCTGTTTTTCGAAACCTGTGTGTTAAAAAATCCCTGCTGGAACTCAGCACCACCTGCCAATTGCCATTGTTTGTTTTTCCAGGTGAATGTTGTTCTTCCGCCATAAGAAGGTTCATTTCTTCTTTCATAATTGCGGAAAGTAGGGTTTTTAATTTGAGAGAAAGCACCATACAGCGTAGTGGCATTTTGCAGGGAAGAGTTGATCTCGTAGCGGTTGGTGAAGCCTGCCAGTATATTCTTTTGATAAATGGTGGCTTTGGCACCTGCAGCACTGGGAAATCCACCGGCTGCCGGCCTTGCAGCTTTGGGATTGGCATTGAACTCTGCCAGTGTTAAAGCACCAGGCGTTTGATATTCCATATCTGTGAAAAGAACGGCTGCGCTTAACTCCTGTTTTTCGGAGATCTTTAATTGGGAAAGCCAGGAAAAATTATCCCTTCTCATAGCACTTTGCTCGCGGTAACCATCGCTTTGGTTATGTGCGTAGGTAAATTGGTTTTTATTATCTCCATTGCCAAAACGGGCAGAAGCAAAAACATTCTGCAGATTATAGCTGCCGGTCACATAATCAAGCGAAACACCGGGCTGCCAGCGGTCGAGATTATTGATCAGGATAAGACCACCTGTACCTGCGCCATAAAGGCTGGCTGCTGGTCCTTTAAATATCTCTATGCTGGAGAAGTTGTTCCAGGCAAACTGGTTGAAATAGGTATTGCCACCGGGATCGGTAACAGGGATATCATTCCAGTACACTTTCACATTCCGCACCCCGAATGGCGATCTTAATGAACTGCCACGGATATTGATCCGGTAGCTGCCGGGTGAGCGTTCTTCCATGCGTACACCGGCAATGGTGTTAAAGCTATTGACAAGAGATGATTTGTTATTGAGATCACCGTTACTAACAACGATCATTTTTACCGGCACCACAGCATCTGACAGTTTCCGGTACTGGCCAAAAGCCCTTACGGTCACTTCGCTTAAAAGACGGGACGAATCCGGCGCAGTTTCCTGCTGTGCGTAAGAATAACCGGGCAGTAAATAAGCAATGGTCAGCAGAAGTACAATTTTTTTCATGTAGCGGGTATTGGCTTCAGGTACTAAGGTAAATCTTAACTTTGTTAACGTAAAACCGTTGCTGAAGTTTATGGTTCTAACAATTAAAGAAGCGCTATGACTATTTTTTCAAAGATCATCGCAGGTGAGATACCCAGCTATAAGATTGCCGAAAACGACAATTTCTATGCATTCCTCGATATATTTCCTTTACGGGAAGGCCATGTACTGGTAATACCCAAAAGCGAAACAGACAATTTTTTTGACCTCTCGGAAAAATACCTGCAGGAATTGCTGGTGTTTGCAAAACCAATTGCCAAAGCGATCGAAAAGAGCTTTGATTGCAACAGGGTTGGTCTTAGTGTGATCGGATTGGAAGTGCCGCATGCACATTTGCATCTTATCCCGATCAGTTCTGCTAACGATCTGAATTTTACACAGCCGAAACTAAAACTAAATGAAAAACGGTTGAAAGAAATACAGGACCTGATACTATCAAACCTGTAATTACAGCATTATTAGAATGGCTGTAGGCTAGTACTTCCTTCCCGTTCTTCCCGCCTTACCGGTAAAAACTTACCGGTAAGGCGGGAAGAACGGGAAGGGAACAAATAAACAGTTAATGACTCTTTACCCTGTGCGGGTTCTTTTTCAAAAAATCACTCCAGCCGTTTAAAGGCTTATCTTTTTTGAGCGCTGCTGTTCCGCCCAACTGAAAATGGTGGCAAACAGCAATGGCCAAAGCATCTGTAGCATCAAAATATTTCGGCGCTTCGGCAATATTCAGCAATTGCTGAAGCATTTTCCAAACCTGTTCCTTATCGGCATTACCGTTGCCGGTAACAGATTGTTTCACTTTACGGGGTGAGTATTCTGTAACAGGGATCCCTGCGGCCATAGCAGCAGCAATGGCGACACCCTGCGCCCTTCCCAGCTTTAGCATGCTCTGCACATTCTTTCCAAAGAAAGGGGCTTCAATGGCGAATTCATGTGGCTTGTGAAGATGGATCAGTTCGGTCACTTTATGATGGATCAGGCGAAGCCTTTCATGATTATCTTTTTTACCGGAGAGCTTAAGGGCTTGCATTTCCTGGAGGGTGATCTTACCCTGGTATACCCTGATAACACTGTAACCCATCAGCAGGGTACCCGGATCAATACCAAGTATTATTTTAGCAGACTTTTGCAAACCGCATTGTATTTTTACATGAAGAGAAAAACCGGACCGTTCAAACCCAAAAGTAAAAAGTAAAACTGCAAAATTCAAAAAAGCATACTTCTTCTGAATAACGGGGAATTGTTTTGAGTTTTCCCAGGATTTTGCATCATCCGATTATGCCGGTAAAAAGCAAACATAACAGGCGGTTCAAATACTTTGTCAATTATTTCCTGGGGCCGCTGTTGTTTATATGGCTATCCTATTCCATTTTTAAACAGATCCGTCAACAGCCCGGGTTGGAGCAATCCTGGCAGCATATCCGCGATTCATTCTATAGCAGCCGTATCTGGTTATTGCTGGCCGTGATGCTGCTGATGCTGGTGAACTGGTCAATCGAAACAGTAAAATGGAAGCTGGCTGTACAAAGGATACAAAGGGTGGATTTTATCACAGCCCTGAAAGCTGTATTATCGGGCGTTTCCTTTTCTGTGATGACGCCCAACCGGGTGGGTGAGTACCTGGGCCGTGTTTTATATATGGAAGAGGGAAAGCGGTTGAAAGCGATCTCGCTGACCATTGCAGGAAGCATCAGCCAGCTGATCGTTACACTGGCTATGGGATTTGTAGCCTTGCTGATATTGCAAAAACCTATCCTGGACAATGGAATGATCACTGCTTTCTGGATGAAAATGATGATCTATGGGGTGCTGGTGGTAGTGGCGATTTTAACACTATTTTATTTCAGGCTGGCCTGGTTGGTGCGATGGGTGGACAGGCTTCCGGGAAGCAGGCGTTATGCCTGGCTGCTTGAGTCGCTGGAACACTTTAATGCAACGTTACTCCTGCAATTACTGTCTTTATCAACACTAAGATTTATTGTTTTTATAATACAATATTATCTTCTTTTTCGTTTATTCGATGTGGACGTATCGTGGTGGCAGGGTTGGTGGGCAGTGAGTTTATCGTTTCTGGTAATGGCAGTGATACCGACCATTGCTTTGATAACAGACCTTGGTTTGAGGGGAAAAGTAAGCCTGCAATTGCTGGGCATGTTCAGCAGCAACCAATTAGGCATAAGCCTGACAGCAGTAAGCATCTGGTTTATCAACCTGATCATCCCCGCGATAGCAGGCAGTTTGCTAATTTTAAGTATAAGAAAGATATTTAAGAATAAAAGCGGGTAATAGGTAGGGGTAAAAAGTTTTTGATTTGTTATTGATGAACTGCCCTTATTCCTGCAAACCCAATGATTAATTTGCAGCGTCTTATCCGGAAAATTAAATTACAGAAATTGATGAAAGGAATACTCAAACTGATTTTTCTGCCGGCGATCATCCTGATGGCTTTTACGACCAAGGCCAAAGCTCCGTATGCTAACACTTATTATGATTCCTGTGGCATAAAGAACACTGCTTTCCAGGCCGGTGAAAAAGTCACTTTCAAAGTATATTATGCAGTGGCAGGCATTTATGTTGATGCAGGCACTGCCACTTTCACCAACACACTGGAAACCCTGAACAACAGACCTGTGTATCATATCGTAGGGGAAGGGCATACCAATCCTTCTTATGATATCTTTTACAAGGTGAGGGACAAATACGAAACCTATATTGATACGGCTACTCTGCAGGCTCTGAAATTTGTGCGTAATGTGAACGAAGGCGGCTATAAAAAATACCAGAATGTTTCTTTCAATAAAACGGCTAACACAGCAGTAACGAATGATGGCGTTTTCAATGTACCCGCCTGTGTGCAGGACGTAGTAAGCTCTGTGTTCTATGCGCGGAATATTGATTTTGATAAACTACAGCCCAACGATAAGATCGCCTTCTCCATGTTCCTCGACAACGAAGTGTATAATATGTATATCCGCTACCTGGGCAAAGAAACCGTTAAAACCAAATATGGCAAGTTTGATGCTATCAAGTTCAAACCCCTGCTGATCAAAGGCACCATCTTTGAAGGCGGCGAGCAAATGACTGTTTGGGTAACAGATGATGCAAACCATATTCCCGTACGTATCGAGAGCCCGATCGCTGTAGGAAAAGTAAAGATCGATATGATGGGGCATGAGAACCTCCGCTATCCATTGACCTCAGCGATCAAAAGAAGGTGATCAAAGATCTTCCAGGCGGAAGAATTCTTTTACCCGCACCCCCTTTTCAGTCCGCTCCAGTGTGCAGCACTCATTTACGGGATCATGTTCAAAGAAAAGGACATAATCCCCGTTGACGGCATCATTATAGAAATTCCTTTTTTCTCCCAGCGTAATAAGTGGCGATGTATCGTATGCCATCACATAAGGCATGGGAATATGGGCGGCAGAAGGCAGCAGGTCGGCCATGAACACGACGGTTCTTCCTTTATATTTTATCTGCGGCAGCATCATTGCACCAGTATGGCCGTTTACATAACGGACCGAGATATCAGGGATAAAATCTTTCTGCAATAAACCCGGTGGATAAGCAGACCAGCCCTTGTCTCCTTCTTCAAAAGGATTGATGAACTGCAGTTGGCCGCTTTCCTGTATCGGCAGGATATTCTCTTTGAGGAATGAAGCTTTTTCCCTGTCGTTAGGCTGGATGGCCCATTCCCAATGCACTGCATTGCTCCAGAACACGGCATTCTTAAAAGCAGGTACCAGCTTATCACCCTCTCTTTTAATGGCCCCTCCGCAATGATCGAAATGAAGATGGGTAAGGAACACATCGGTAATATCATCGCGGTTAAAACCGTGTTTGGCTAATGATTTATCCAGCGTATCATCTCCATGTAAATAGTAATAGCCGAAAAATTTAGCATCCTGTTTATCTCCCATGCCAGTGTCTACCAGTATCAACCGCCCATCAGTCTCAATAAGCAAAGCGCGGAGAGCCCAACTGCACATATTATTTTCATCAGCCGGATTGAGTTTATTCCAGATGCTTTTGGGAACAACGCCAAACATAGCGCCACCATCCAGTTTGAAATAGCCAGTATTAATAGTGTAGAGTTTCATACGCTAAAATTAAGTAATTCCTGCTGGCTGTTGTTCGTTGGCCGATGGTTGTCATACGCAAGCCGGGACCAATAGTTCCTCCTCCATTGTCACCCCGGACCAGGTTTAGTACATTAACTGCTGTAGTTCGCTAAGATCCGGGGTCTCCCCCATCTGCAGTATTTCCCAGGCAATAATATCTTACAGGTTCGAAGCAAGTGCAGCACGGGGAGACCCCGGCTCTTATATTCTTTAAACCTGAATGCTTACTGAACCAGGGCCGGGGTGACAATGGAGGAGGAACTACTGGTTCGGATTTCTGTGTCAACGGCCAACGAACAACAGCCAGCAGAAACTAAACAGTTTGCCGCTGTTTCAATAATGCTGAATACAACCAGAAAAAACCAATGGTAAAGAAAACGACCAGTGATAGAATAGAGCTTTGCATATTGCCGGTTATTTCTTCAATATAACCGAAGCTGAAAATACCGATCACAATAGCCACTTTTTCTGTTACATCATAATAGCTGAAGAAAGAAGCAGTGTCTTTTGTTTCAGGCATCAGCTTTGAATAAGTGGAGCGGCTAAGCGATTGAATGCCTCCCATTACAAGTCCTACACCTACAGCCAGTACATAGAAATAGTATTCTGTGTTCACGCCCTGTTCTGCCAGCGAAGCGGTGAAATAAGCTGCTATGCAGATCGCTATCCAGAAAAGGACAACAGCCATCAGCACGCGGAGGTTGCCAAATTTTGCGGAGAGCTTCGACATACCCCATGCGCCTAATATCGCTACCAATTGGATAGCTACTACAGTAATGATCAATTTAGTATCCGGCAGTTTCAATACTTTACTGCCAAACAAAGTGGCGGCCAGCATCACAGTTTGCACACCCATGCTGTAAAAAAAGAAACCACGTAAGAATCTTTTCAGTACAGGCAATTTCCTTACCTGGCCATATACTTTTCTTATTTCGGCAAAACCATCTTTGAAAACATTTCCTCTTTGTGACTTTTGAATAACTGTTTTTGGCAGTCGTGCAAAAGTGATCTGTGCAAACCCAAACCACCAGAAACCAACCAGCAGGAAAGTGATGCGTGTGCCCATAGCAGCATCCATCAATGTTACCAAAGCAAAGCCGACCATCTGCATCAGCACGCTGCCGATATAACCGAAGGAGAAGCCACGGGCGCTGATCCTGTCCTGGTCGGCTGGTGCTGCAATTTCCGGGAGATAGGCATTGTAAAATACCAGGCTGCCTGCCCAACCCATTGCAGCCAGCATAAAGGCAATAATACCGAGACCCAATGTGCCCTGCTTAAAAAAGAAAAGCATGCTGCAGCCTAACGCACCCATATAGCAGAAGAAGCGCATAAAGTTTTTCTTATTGCCTCTTGTATCGGCAATGGAAGTGAGGATAGGGTATAAAAGGGCTACCAGCAGGTAAGAAGCTGCCAGTACATAATCATACAAAGAAGAATTTACAAAACTGCGGCCGAGGAAATTGATATGATGATCTCCGTCTCCACCGGTGACTGCCAGGAAATAGATGGGAAAAAAGGAAGTAGTGATAACCAGATTATAAACCGAGTTCGCCCAATCATACATCGCCCATCCGTTCACTACCTTTTTTGAAGCGGTTTGCATAAGCAGTCGTTTATGAGTAAAAATAAGCATTTAGCCGGGCAGAGTACGGGTCGGTATTAACTGGATATTTTCCCACAAAGACGACGAAGACCACAAAGAAATATTTTGTCTATTAAGCTTTAAAAAGAAAGATGCCCTATCACAATTCTTTGTGGTCTTCGTCGTCTTTGTGGGAAAATATCACTCTCCGGCTCAGGAAATAACGCCTTTCCAGAGCAACAGCAACATGATCGCTCCCACAATGATCCTGTAAATACCCCAGACCCTGAACCCGTATTTTTTCAGAAAGCCGATAAAGAACTTGATCGCCAGTAGAGCCACTACAAATGCTACCAGGCTTCCAATCAGCAGGGTTGTCATATTGTCTTTCGCTATCACTTCAGGATGCTCCTGGTAGGTGTCCCAAAAGCTTTTTACCGAAGCAGCCAGCATAGTAGGCACTGCCAGGAAGAAAGAAAATTCAGCAGCGGCACTACGGCTCAGCTTCTGGCTCATACCGCCGATAATAGTGGCAGCGCTGCGGCTAAGGCCGGGGAAAACGATTGACAACACCTGGAAACAACCAATGATAAAAGAAGTTTTCGGGCTGATATTTTCTTCTGAAAACACCTGTGGCTTATTGAACCAGCGGTCAACAAATAATAAAACCACTCCACCGATGATCATCACCCAGGCAATGAACACAAGATTACCCAATGCCGCATCAATATGTTTCTTTAATAAATAGCCGAAGATAAGTGCGGGAATAACCGCGATGATAAGTTTGATATAAAAATTGATGCGCTTGAAATCAAAAAACTTTTTCCAGTAAAGCACGATCACGGCAAGGATCGCTGCCAGTTGTATCACCACTTCAAACATATCACCAAACGGGCTGGGGGAAACACCCAATAAAGGATTTGTAAACTTCATGTGGGCAGTGGAAGAAATCGGCAGGAATTCTGTAAGACCTTCCACAATAGCGATGATAATTGCATCAATAATACTCATAAGGGGAGGTTGAAATAAAAAGAAGGTGATACATTTTTGCATCACCTTAAAATTTTATCGCGTTATCAATCCGTTTAGCCTTGCTTTGCTTTTGGTTTTCTAAAGATGGCGTAGATCTCGATCACCAAACCTGCCAGGATAAGCACCGGCGCTACGGTAATACGCATCTTGCTGTATACCTGGTTGGGATCAAATACTTTTGGATCATCACTTCTTCCGCCCGACATCAGGAACATGCCGATCGTAATTACTGCCAGGCCGACCACCATCCAGGTGTAATTGTCTTTTGTGAACACACTGGAACCTGAAGAAGAAACCGTTTTATTTTCAGCCATTTTTATTCAATTTGGGTCTGCAATATAGGAAAAAGTCTTTATTGAGCTGCCGGCTGGGCCAGGGCTCAGTAAAGATCATCCAGCTTCATTTTCAGGTATTTTAACACGCTGCGATGGGTGCTGAAAAGGGTAATAAAAATACCCAGTATGATCAGGCCGATAAACAACAGGGCCAGGGTGGTATTATCATGAATGGCCTTCATTTCCGGCAGGATCCGCTCAGCCACTAGGATCACAAGAATGACGGCAGCGATAGCAATGACCCCACTGATGGCTCCATTGATAATAGCCCTGATATTCATGGGTTTGGCAATGAACCAGCGCGTGGCTCCCACCATTTGCATGGTTTTGATAAGGAAACGGTTGCTGAACATGGCGAGGCGGATAGTATTATCGATCAGGATGATCACCACGAGGGCCAGGATAATGGCCACTGCCAGGAGAATGATGCTGATCCGTTTTACGTTTTTATTCAGATTGTCGACCAGGGCCTGCGGATAAGCCACTTCAGCGATATAGGTCTGTTGCTGCAGGTCGGCCTGGATAAGGTTGAGGGAGTCTGTGTTCATATACTCCTTTTTCACCTTGAAATTTATGCTGTTGGGCAAGGGATTTGCATCGAGTACTTTGTCCCAGTTTTCATTGCCATCGCCCAGGTAGATCTTTTTTGCCTGCTCCTTGGTGATGAACTCGATAGACTTTACATAAGGTTTGGCAGAAATATATTGCATGAGGGCAGTACTGTCCGACGGGTTAAGATCACCCCTGAGTTCAGCACGCAATTCCACGCTTTCCTTAAAGTAATTGCCGAGTTTATTGGCATTGATCACTAACCAGCCAATAAGGCCGAGAAGGAATAAAACCAGTGTAACGCCCAGGATGGACATAAAATACGAGGGTTTGCCTCTCTTGATAGAAGCTTTGCCGGATTTGGCCATGGCATAGAATTTTGAAATGAATGGGTTAACCAACTTCCAGGAGAAGCCCTGAAACGAAGCAGGTATTGCAAAAATAGCCAATTTAAGACCTATAATCAGTATTTTTGCTGCCCTTTTAAACGGTTGCAGGGCGCCTATATTGCCATAGGGAATAAAAGATATTTGTTAAAACTACCGGGCAATCAAATTAACCAACAAAACAGGATGGAATACAATTTCAGGGCTATCGAAAAAAAATGGCAGCAGCATTGGAAAGAAACGGAAGCATACCGCGTCCCGAATGAAAGCAATAAGCCCAAGTACTATGTACTGGACATGTTCCCTTACCCAAGCGGAGCAGGCCTTCATGTGGGTCATCCCCTAGGCTATATCGCTTCCGATATCTATAGCCGCTACAAAAGGTTGAAAGGATTCAATGTGCTTCATCCGATGGGGTTCGACAGCTTTGGGTTGCCTGCAGAACAATATGCCCTTGATACAGGCCAACATCCCGCCGTAACCACCCGGAACAATATCGCTACGTTCAAATCGCAATTGAATAATATTGGTTTTTGCTACGACTGGAGCCGTGAAGTGAATACCAGCGAGCCCCATTACTATAAATGGACGCAGTGGATCTTCCTGCAATTGTTTGATTCATTCTATAACCGGCAAACCCGGCGGGCAGAAAGGATATCCGTGCTTACCACAGCTTTTGAGAAGGAAGGCAATAAAAGCCATCCATGCCCCGGCGATCCTGTTTTGAAGTTTACTGCCGACGAATGGGAAAATTTCGACACTGCCCGGAAAATGGATGTGTTGATGAATTATCGCCTCTCCTATTGCGGATATGGTGAAGTGAATTGGTGTGAAGCATTGGGCACTGTGCTCGCCAATGATGAAGTAGTGAATGGAGTGAGCGAACGCGGTGGTTATCCCGTAGTAAAAAAGAAATTAAGGCAATGGTATCTCCGTATCACGGAATATGCCGACCGCTTGCTGGAAGGACTGGAAAGCGTTGACTTCAGCGAAGCGATGAAGGAAATGCAAACCAACTGGATCGGAAAATCAAGTGGAGCGGAGATTGAGTTCAGTATCACAAACCAGGAGTCGGGGGTCGGGAACAAGCTGAAGGTTTATACAACCAGGCCTGATACGATCTTTGGAGTGGACTTTATGGTAATTGCTCCGGAACATGAACTGGTTGATCAGATCAAAACAGAGGAGCAGGCAAAGGCAGTGGAAGAATACATCACGTATGTAAAAAGCAGGAGTGAACGCGAGCGTATGGCGGAGAAGAAGATCAGCGGTGTGTTTACAGGGGCTTTTGCAGAAAACCCTTTTGATGGACGCCAGATCCCTGTCTGGATCTCTGAGTATGTGCTGGCCGGATATGGCACAGGTGCTATTATGGCCGTGCCTTGTGGTGATGAGCGTGATTTTAAATTCGCTCAGCATTTTAATATACCTATCACCAATATCATCGGTTCTTACTTTAAAGGTGATGAAGCCAACCCTACCAAAGATGCCATTCTGCAAAATTCAGGTTTCCTGAATGGACTGGTGATGAAAGATGCGATAGAAGCGGTGATCGGGGAAGTGGAGAAAAGAGGTATCGGCGTAAGGAAAACGAATTATAAAATGCGGGATGCTGCTTTCAGCCGGCAGCGTTACTGGGGTGAGCCTTTTCCCATTAAATGGATTGATGGAGTTGCTTATCCCTTGGATGAAAAAGAGCTGCCGTTGCAATTGCCGCATGTGGATTCCTACAAACCAGGTCCAGAAGGGGAAGGCCCGCTGGCCAATATTCCTGCCTGGACATCACAGCATCTTGAAACGAACACCATGCCCGGTTATGCCGGCAGCAGTTGGTATTTCCTGCGTTATATGGACCCGCATAATAAAGAAGCATTTTGCGACCGCAAAGCTTCTGATTATTGGGGACAGGTGGATGTTTATATCGGTGGCACCGAGCATGCTGTAGGCCACTTGTTGTACAGCCGGATGTGGACAAAAGCCTTGTATGATCTTGGTTATATCAGTCATGATGAGCCGTTCAGAAGGCTGATCAACCAGGGAATGATACAGGGTAGCAGCCGGTTTGTGTACAGGATCAATGGTACCAACACATTTGTATCAAAAGGATTGCTGAATGAAGACGGAACTTATGGTGAGAGACAGGATAAAGTGGACATGCTCCATGTGGATGTAAATATTGTAGATGGACTGGAACTGGATATCGAAGCATTCAAGAATTGGCGCGACGAATATAAAGATGCCCAATTCATACTTGAAGATGGCAAATACATCTGTGAAGCAGAGGTAGAAAAAATGTCCAAGTCGAAGTACAATACTGTCAACCCTGATGATCTTGTTCAGAAATATGGCGCCGATACTTTCCGCATGTATGAAATGTTCCTCGGCCCTGTTGAAATGAGCAAACCCTGGGACACCAAAGGTATTGAAGGTGTTCACCGCTTTCTGAAAAAATTATGGCGGCTTTTTTATGATGAAATAAAAGGCAAAGTGTGGACAGAAGAAAAAGCAACCGATGCCGAATTGAAAGTGCTGCACAAATCCATCCGCCAGATAGAGGAAGCTACTGATCGCTTCAGCTTCAACACAGGTGTGAGTGGTTTTATGATCGCTGTGAACGAACTGAATGATCTGGATTGCCATAAAAAAGAGATACTGCAATCCCTGCTGGTATTACTGACACCATATGCTCCACATATCGCTGAAGAGCTTTGGCAGCAATTGGGCAATGAAGGTAGCGTGCTGGATGCGCCCTATCCTGTTTTTGAAGAAAAATATGTGAAGGAGACCAGCAAAGAATACCCTGTGTCTGTAAATGGTAAGCTCCGCACTACCATCAACATTTCCCTTGAAGCCACGCCTGCTGAGGTGGAAAAACTGGCGCTGGAAAATGAAGTGGTGCAAAAATGGCTGGAAGGAAAAGCTCCAAAGAAGATCATATTTGTGAAGGGAAAGATGGTGAATGTGGTTGTGTAGTTCCAAATAGATCAGTACTTGACTACGAGGAATATTTGCCTATGTTTTCCATTAAGTGGAATAAGTGCTTCATCTTAGCAGATCTGAAAGTGAAAATTTAATAAGAGAAGAGTAATAGTCCTGTTCAAAAAAGTTGCAATTTTCAGGAACTATCCATTCTGCCTTTATTAAATAAATCATTCTGCTATGAGAAAGACCCTTTTATCAGTTACGTTGGTTACCTTTCAGATATCTTCTTTTTCACAAACTACAGACGTTTTTGATTTTGCACCATCTGCAGTAGTTACTACCAATGGTCAGATGGCGGCAGGTGGAGCTACTGCACGGATGGGGAATTCGAATACGCTATTAATACCAGGCCAATATATCCTGATCGACCTTCATTCAGGAGTGCCTGTTAACCAAATAAAATTCGGTACTTATTTTAGTACAGATAACAGGTATATTCCTGCCGGCTATACAATTGACTATTCAACCGATGGTGTTTCTTTCACAAACATTGCGAGTGAGACAAGCAATACCAATCGTAACCCCAGTTATAGCTTTGTTACAACACAAGCCAGGTATTGGAAGTTGACCATTACAGCTAATCAACCGTCACAAACGTACTGTGTAATAACTAATCTTCAGGTACTGGCTAATGGGGCTGGTTCTTCAACAAACAATCTGTTCTGGAATCCATCACCGTGGGGTTCAAATTCGATCGGCACGAGTGGTGGCTATGTTGGCATCGGCAATTTCGATCCTAAGCGTGCATTGCATGTAAGTGGAGACGGCACCAACTTTGGCCAGTGGCTGGAAAATACCGGCACAGGCACAAGTGAAACGGCCAGGTTCTCTTTCAAAACAGCGAGTGGCGGCAGTGATGCCCGTGCCGGTGTAATAGAATGGTATGAAGGAAGTACTTTCAAAGGCGATATGCGGATGTTGCGCACTGGCGGAATAGAAATAAGGAACAGTAATGATGTTGCTGTCTTTAATGTAAATAATGATGGAGACATATACATCGGTAATACCCCCCAAAAAGGTAATTTATGGGTAAATGGGAATATTACTTCCCGTAAAGTAAAAGTTACGCTGAGCGGATGGCCCGATTATGTTTTTGCACCGTACTATAAATTACCTTCCTTAAGAGAAGTAGCCGAATTTATCAAAATAAACAGTCACCTGCCTGGAATACCATCTGCAGAAGAGATCGACGCAAATGGCCTTGAATTAGGTGAAAGCCAGGCCGCACTGCTTAAAAAGATAGAAGAACTGACTTTATACGCTATACAGCAGGAAGAACAACTCAGAAAGCAACAAGATGAGATAAGCAAACTTCAACTTCTTGTTGAAGAATTAATACGTAAAAAATAGGAGAATATTCTGTTCATTGAACCGGGAAAGAACTGTTCATGACCGTTCACCATTTTTCTTGTCATGAATTCTGTTTTGGTTGTACATTCAACCATAAATCACCTTTTCATGAAAAAACTCTTCTCCCTGGCCCTGCTATGCTGCACGGCACGGCTTTTTGCGCAGGACCCATCTGCCTATTTTTTATCAAACCCCTGTCTTACCCCTGATGGGCAAACAGTGATCTTCAGTTTTGAAGGTGATCTCTGGAAAGCATCCGTAAAAGACGGACAGGCGACCCGCCTCACTGCCATGCAGGGTTATGAAACCAGCCCGCGGGTATCACCCGATGGTAAATGGATCGCTTTTACCGGCCGCCAGTATGGCAATGCAGATGTGTTCATAATGCCTGCGAATGGCGGAGATGTAACGCAGATCACTTACCATAGCGGCAATGATGAAGTGAGCAGCTGGAGCTGGGACTCCAAATACATTTATTTCAACAGCGGCCGGATGGGCCAGGTGTCAGGTTTTAAAGTGGCAGCAACCGGTGGCACACCCAGGCGCGTTTTAGGGAATTATTTTTTCCTGTTCGACCATAACCTGGTTGAACACCCTTCTTCCGGCGAGATCTTCTTTAATGATACCTGGGAAAGTTCCAACCAGGTGCAGAGGAAACGCTACAAAGGACCATTCAACCCGGATATACAATCCTACAATCCCCAATCCAAACAACATAAGAGATATACTGATTGGGAAGGAAAAGACTTCGGTGCTACCATCGACCGCAATGGTAATATCTATTTTATCTCCGATGAAGCCAATGGCGAGTATAATTTATATGCACTGGAAAATGGTAAAAAGAAAGCCCTGACCAGGTTCAGCTCTTCCATTAAAACGCCCATCGTAAATGCTCAGGGAGGAAAGATCGTATTTGAAAAAGATTACCAACTGTGGTTGTATGATGTAAAAAGCGGTAAGGAAAACAAACTGGATATCGCCATTGTCCGCAATAATGTGCTGTCAAAAGAAAAAGACTTTGATGTAAAAAGCAATATCAGTGCTTTTGATGTATCGCCTGATAATAAGAAACTCGCTTTTGTTTCAAGAGGCGAATTGTTTGTAAGCGATATTGACGGTAAATTCATCCAACAGGTGAAACGGGGCTCTGCTGAGCGCGTGCGCGAAGTGAAATGGACCAGTGATAATAAGACGCTTTTATTCAACCAGACACTGGATGGCTACACTAATTGGTATACGGTGAGTGCAGACGGCAAAGGTGCTATCAAACAATTGACCAGGGATGCAAAAAACAATCGCGACATAGCATTGAATAAGAAAAGGGATAAGGCTGTTTATCTCAGCGGTCGCGACGAAGTACGCCTGCTTGATCTGAAAACCGGTGAAAGCAAAACCATCGTAAAGGAAGAGATCTGGGGATTTCAGAACAGCGAGCCTGGTTTTTCACCCAATGATGAATATGTGGTGTTTACCGTATACAAGAATTTTGAAAGAGATATTTATGTTCACAACCTGAAAGAAAATAAAACGACCAATTTGACCAATACAGATATTACAGAAGCTGATCCGGTATGGTCACCCGACGGAAAATATATTTATTTTACCTCCCAACGGTTAAGGCCATCTTACCCCTTTGGAATGGGTAATGCTAAAGTGTACAGGATCGCATTGGAAAACTTAGATGAGCCTTTCCGTACAGATAAATTTGATGAGCTTTTTAAGGAAGAGAAAAAAGACACAGCAGCCAAAAAGGATACAACCAAAAAAGCAACTGCAGCAGCACCTGTTAAAACCATTACTATCGATACTGAAGGTATCATGGACAGGATAGAACAGATCGGTCCCTTTGCAGGAGCTCAGTTTCTCATTGGCGTGTATCAGAAAGGTGAAAAAACCATTGTACTGTATCAAAGTAACCATGGAGAAGGCCGATCGGCTATATGGAAAACTGTGAAAGAGCCGTTTGAGCAGGACAAAACAGAAAAAGTAGCCGATGGTGGCGTGGCAGGTATAACGGAAGCCGGCGATAAATTATATGTGCTGCTGAATGGCGTGATCAATAAACTCAACCTTGATATTAACCGCCTCGATCCGATATCCACCAGTTTCACCTTCCGTCGTAATCTTTCTGCAGAGTTCAGCCAGATGTTTGAAGAAGCCTGGGCGCAGATAGAAGAAAATTATTACGATGAGAATTTCCATGGACTTGACTGGAAAAAAACAAAGAAGTACTATCAACAGTTCATTCCCTATTTAAACAACAGGGCTGATCTGCGGATATTACTGAATGATATGCTGGGAGAACTGAATTCATCGCACCAGGGCTTTGGTACTTTTGGAACGGATGAAGCTGTAGCGTTGAATAATTCAACAATGGAAACAGGTATCATCTTCGACGATGCATCGCCGTATACTGTAAAATATATTCTGAAGCGTTCGGCTGCAGATAAAAAGGGGATTGATATTCGTCCGGGTGATGTATTGACAAAAGTGAATGGGGAGCCTGTTGAAGCAAATAAAGATCGTAGTTTTTATTTTACCCGTCCTTCACAAGACAGGGAAATGAGACTGGAATTCAGCCGGCAGGGCCAACCCATCAGTGTAAAATTGCATCCGCAATCCAGCCTGTTCAACACGCTGTATGATGAATGGGTAGATAAGAACCAGCAGCGTGTGGATGAAAAAAGCAAAGGCCGGATCGCATATGGCTATATGAAGAATATGGGCCAGGGAGAACTGGAGCAATTCATCATCGACATGACAAAGGAGTTGAATAAAAAGGATGCACTGATCTTTGATCTCCGTTACAACACCGGTGGTAATGTGCATGATGAAGTGCTGAAATTCCTTTCACAAAGGTCTTACCTGAAATGGAAATACCGCCAGGGCGGTTTATCACCGCAATCCAATTTTGCACCATCCGACAAACCCATTATCCTGCTTACGAATGAACAATCCCTGAGTGATGCAGAAATGACTTCACAAGGATTTAAAGCATTGAAGCTGGGCAAGATCGTAGGTAATGGGACTTATCGCTGGATCATTTTCACCAGTGGTGTTAGCCTGGTCGATAACTCATCTGTTCGTATGCCCAGTTGGGGTTGCTATAGCCTGGAAGGAAAAGACCTGGAGATGAGCGGCGTGCAGCCGGACATACTTGTGATCAACTCATTCGACGATAAACTGAACGGACGCGATCCGCAATTGGACAAGGCGATTGAAGAAATAATGAAGCAGATAAAATAGTATTGATTTAAGTGAGCTGCTATGAGTACAGGGCGCAACGGTTACGTTGCGCCCTTTTTGTTCGTATAATGCCCATCCGAAACAAGTATTTACCACATATCCTCCAGCCAGCCCGGTAAAGAAAAACCCTTTAAGGGTGTGCAGTACAAAAAAATAAATATCTTACAAGGAGTATCCTGAAACTGCTGCATTGCCACCAACCAATCATCCAAAATCCACTTATGAGAAACCTCTACTTTCTCGGCTTCACTGTATTATTTCTATATGCCTCCACTCAAACAGTAGCCACCCATTATGGCCATATGATCGCTCATAGTGATCAGGGCAATCCTCCCCCTTCTATTGAAGCAACAGTAGATTATTGCTCCACCGGATCAGAAAGTGCAGATTATGAGTATATCGGCAATGTGTTCATTACCGGTGGCGTGAATAATAATACAGACAACAGTACCTACAGCGATTTTGTTTCTACAAATGTGGCTAACGTATTCCAGGGACAGTTTGTAAAAGTGGTGATTGAAAAAGGTGTCTCTGACTGGTATTCCACTGATGTAGCATACGTATTTGCAGACTTTAACCAGGATGGCGATTTCAATGATCCCGGTGAATTGGTTGGCAGCAAGAGTGGTAGCGCTTCACCTTACCAGATCACCTTTATGGTGCCACCTACTGCTACGCTGGGCAATACGAGATTAAGGATAAAATTTGGCAATACTGATCCGGTTGGTGATGCGATTACGGATGATCCCTGCCAGGTAATATATTCATTTGGTGAAACGGAAGACTATGGATTGCTTATCACCACTCCTCCTTCCTGTATACCACCACATGGATTGGCTGTTTTGCCCAATTCGTCAACAGAAGAGCTGATCAGTTGGGAGGCTTCCGGCACCAATCCTTCCAGTGGCTATATATGGGAGATAAGATCGTATGGTGATGGAGGAAGCGGAGCAGGCGGCCTTGAAGCTACCGGCACTACAGCCGCAGGCGTGTTAAATGCTACTGCCACCGGACTTACAGGAGGCACCAATTATTTCTTATGGGTAAGATCAGACTGCGGCGGTGGAGATTTAAGCATATGGGAAGGGCCTTTACAATTTCTCACTACCTGCGATCCTACGACTGTTCCATTCATCCAGAATTTTGATGCAGCGGTTGAACCAGATCTGCCTCCCTGCCTGATGACCCAGGACCAGAATGGAGCTACCGGTTGGAGAATGTTCTTCGGCGGCAGTCCCGGAGCTGCTTCCGACCTGGCCAGCATCCGTTATGAACCGAGTGCCGATACTCCGGCCGATGATTGGTTCTTTTTGCAGGGGCTGACACTGACAGGTGGTAAGCCCTACATACTAAGATTTAAATACAAAGCATCAGACGGGCCTGCGCTTGTTGAAGACCTGGAAGTGAAATACGGTACTTCACCGAATGCAGCCGGTATGACAACAGGTGTCTTATTCAGCCAGACCGGTATTGCAAACAATATTGACTCACCATTTGAGACAGCAATGGTAAGTTTTACACCACCATCAACAGGGGTGTACTATCTGGGCTTCCATGCTCTCTCCGCTGCAGGCCAGGCCTTCCTGTATATAGATGATATAGCAGTGGAATCATGCGCTACACCTACAAACGTAAAAGCACATGGCGTTTCATCCACGTCGGTTGAGATTGATTTCACTTCTCCCGGCAGCAATTTTGTAATAGAATATGGCCCTGTCGGATTTGCACCAGGCAGTGACGGATCAGCCGGCGCAGGAACCGTGATCACGAATGCCACTTCTCCGGTAACCATTACTGGTCTTGATGCCGGTACAGCATATGATATATATGTAAGACAAAACTGCGATGGCGGTACAGAGTTCAGTCAGAATGCGATGACGACTACCCGTACTTTATGCGCACCAACCACTGTTCCGTACATGATGGACTTTGAAAGCGGAACTGCTCCCGATGTTTATCCTTCCTGTACAAGCGTATGGGATGTGAATGGAAGCAGCGGGCCTGTACAAAATTCCACAGGTGGTCAATGGATAATTGGCGAAGGTGTATCGCCAGATATGTATGTTTCATCCACCAAAACCCTCCGGTATATTTATGATGCTGTCAACACTGCCCGTGGAGCAGATGATTGGTTTTTCCTGCAAGGGTTGGACCTGACCGCCGGCATATCATACCGCCTCAAATTCTTCTACAAAGGATCAAATGGCCCTGATGTGAAAGAAAAACTGGAAGTAATGTATGGCAACTCGGCACAGCCCTCTGCCATGACTAATCTCCTTTATGAGAATAATAATATCAATACTGCCGTTGCCAATCCATGGGATTCAGTACATGTTGATTTCACACCAACGTCAACAGGCACCTATTATATAGGCTTCCATGCCAAATCAGATCCTGATCAGGCTGTTTTATATCTTGATGATGTAAGTGTGCGCACTACTCCGGTTGTAGACGTGGGTGTGTCTTCGATCAAAGAGGCCTTGCCAACCTGCCCGGCAGATAATTTTGTGATGACGGCCAACGTGGTAAATTATAACCCTATACCGCTTAACCTGGCAACCTACCCGCTTACTGTTACAGCTGATATCACAGGTGCTGCCGCCACAACGCTGACGGCAAATGTGAACACAGGTACAATTGCTCCTGGTGCTACACTGCAAGTGCTGTTGCCTGCGTTTACATTCAATGACGGTGTGCATAACATCACTTTCACCGTGAACAATCCCAACGATTCAGAAAATGGAAATGATAGCTATGTTACTTCTGTGTATGTAAACCCGGTACCGGCTGCTGCTATACTAACACCGGTTGATCCGCAAAGCTGTGCACTGATCAGTACGCAATTTGCAGCATCATCGACTGACCCGGTTGTGACCTGGTCACCTGCCGCAGGCCTGTTTACCGATGCCGCAGGAACGGTTCCTTATGTGCCCGGCACGAATGCTTACTCAGTATATGCCAACCCTGTATCAGCAACAACATATACTGTTACTTCTGATGCGGCCGGTTGTGCCAACAGCAGCACCGTTACAGTGAAACCATTGACATTGATTGCCAACTGGCCAACAAAGGTCTGTATCAGTGATGAAATAGTAGCGCTCTCTGCCACGCCTGCCGGCGGCACCTGGAGCGGTATCGGTGTATCAGGTAATAATTTTATTCCTTCAGCTACGGCAGTAGGTTCTTATCCGTTAACCTATCGTTATACGAACTCCGGTGGTTGTATGGTTTCCACTACTATTACCGCTAAAGTGGAAGATTGCCCGGAAAGGGCAAGACCGCTGCGCGATAATGCAGTGATCCTCTACCCAAATCCAAGTAATGGGCAGTTCAATATCCGGATCAACAGCATGTTGTACAATAACCTGATCATGGGGGTGTATACCAATTCAGGCCTGCTGGTGTATAACCGTAAACTGACTGGCCTGGCTTATGGAAGGGTAGTGCCAATTGATCTTACTAACCTGCCAGGAGGTGCTTATATGGTATACTTCTATTATGAAGGAGGCAACAAAACATCTGATAAAGTATTCCCTATTATCATTGGGAAAAAATAAAACGGAACAACCAATAGCTTTACGAGCATCCGCTATCGGCGGATGCTTTTTTTATGGCATTGCATGAACTGATTGAGTAATTTTGAATATGCCAATAAATTTTGAAGAAGCCCTGAAATCTCAGCAGTTTGCACCAGTGGTCCCTTTTGATCCGCGAACAGATAAATTGCTGTTGCTGGATTTTACGGAAAATAATAAAACTGTTACAGAAGATATATTGAAAGACACTACAAAGTTTTCTGTATATATAAACGACTTACTGGCTAATGCAACTGCACGTTATGGTATTGGTGGGTATAATGAACACCGGACAGTCTACAGTCGCAGCAAAGTGTTTGATGCTCCTGTACCCGGCGAAGAACCGCGCCGTCTGCATCTCGGAACAGATATCTGGGGCAAGCCTTATACAGCCGTTATGTCTCCGTTGGATGGCATCGTGCATAGCTTTGCCTTCAATAACCAGTTTGGTGATTATGGAGCAACTATCGTTTTATCCCACCAGGTAAATGGATATACATTCTATACACTTTACGGCCATTTAAGCCTTAATTCACTTAAGAATTTATACGAGGGGCAGAATATCCGGAAGGGACAGGTGTTTGCAGAATTTGGAATTCCTTATGAAAATGGGCATTGGCCTCCGCATCTGCATTTTCAGGTGATACTGGATATGAAGAACCGGAAAGGTGATTATCCCGGTGTTTGCAGGTATTCGGAGAAAGAGGATTGGTTAAAGAATTCACCAGATCCGGACATGTTATTACAATTGAACAGACATGTTTAGAGTGGATCAAAACGGAGTGAGTATCGCCAGGGACGCAACGATATCGCAAAGAACGCCAGGAATAAGATCAACGTTGCACTATCGTTACGTCCCTGGCAATACCCTACTTCGGTTTTTAGTCAACCTTATTTAAGGTTTCAGTTTGCTTTATATGCTGAAGCAAACTCTTTTGCAAAATCTTCCAGTTTCACTTTGCCCAGCTTCACGGCTTGCTTCCGGTATTCTTCAAACATTTTACCCGAATCCATCGCCTGGCCCATTTCTACATAGTTCTCCGCAATAGTTTGTGACAGACCGGCCTGCAGCATACCTGCCAATGCCTGTTCATCGCTGAATTTGACCCATTGCAGATCAGGTTTGCCAATAGCTTTACCCAATACAGCTGCTATTTTATCAGTGCCCACCTCATCACTGGCAATATAACGGTGTGATGTACCGGTAAAATCGAGCTTCAGTAAAGCATCGGTGGCTACTGCTGCAATATCAGAAGGATCAACGATAGGGAATTTCCCGTCAGGGATGCTGAAGTTTCCACCAATAATACCCACCTGTTTGATCAGTCCAATATTAGCCAGCAGATTTTGATAGAAATAAGAAGGCCTGAGATGAAGGATATTTACGCCTGGTAAACTGTTCAGTGATTGCTCTGTCTGGTAAAGACCGGATACCGGGCCGCAACCCGTTGGCATGTGAGCACCAACACTACTCAGGTTCACCACATATTTTACACCTGCTGCTTTAATAGCTTCGGCATAGTTCTTCCCTGTCTGTGCAATAAAACCTTTCATATCGGCTGCACCAAAATTGGGTGGCGACATGGTGTAAACAGCATCAGCACCAGTGAAAATCTTTTTTAAAAAGGATACATCTTCCACAGAACCGATAGCGGCTTTGGCGCCTTTGTCGGTCAGGGATTGAAGATTCTTTTGCTGCCGGCCTACAACGGTAACGGAATGACCGGTATCAAGAAGATGTTGAGTGAGCGCATGGGAAATATGCCCTGCTGCTCCGGTGATTACATAATTCATAATTATAGTTTATTTTGTATTTGTATATACAAATGATAGGTGAAAAAAATTTAATCCGGTAATTTATCCGACAGTTTATTGATCGTGTTCACCATCCTGGAGCTCTCTTCTTTACCGAGGACAGTAGTATATGCTTCATTAAATTCCTGCACACAAGCCAGGAGCTGAGGTGCAAGGCTTTTGCCTTTGGGTGTGGGATAGATATTGGTGAGCTTACCTTCTGTGGTTCGCACCAGTAGTTTTTTCTCTTCCAGTTTTTCAATCAAACGGGTAATTGTGCTGGGTGTAAGCAATAATTGCTTTACGATGGTGGAAGGCTGTATCCCCGGATCATCGATCGCCAGCATCAGCAGGTATGCATGGCTGGGCGACATATCCACTTTCTTCCAGATAGAGGAGGCAAGCTTTTCTACTTTTCGGGCAAATGCATTACTCGAAAAATAAAGACATTCACGGTATCTGCTGTCGGTCGCTTTCATTCAGAAGGCAAAGATAGGGAAAATAATATTTGTATGTACAAATATTAAAAGAAATATTTTAGCCCTATCCGCCTGCTATCCCTAAATTTACACCATGGCCAACTCCAATTTGAATTCAGATAAAGGAATGCTCAGTGCGGCGGATAAGGAATTTGAAAACAATATCCGGCCTTCGCAGTTGAATGATTTTGCCGGGCAAGCCCAGGTGATCGAGAACCTGCGGATCTTTATTAAAGCAGCTAAAATAAGAGGCGAGGCATTGGACCATGTTTTATTCCATGGCCCTCCCGGCTTGGGAAAGACCACTCTTTCCAGGATCGTGGCACATGAATTGGGCGTGAATATCAAGGAAACATCAGGCCCGGTGATTGAGAAGCCAGGCGACCTGGCCGGCCTGCTTACCAATCTTGAACCGCATGATGTATTGTTTATCGATGAGATCCATCGTTTAAGCACCGTAGTGGAAGAATACCTGTACGCCGCTATGGAAGACTACCGGATAGATATTATGATCGATACCGGCCCCAATGCCCGCAGCATACAGCTTAGCCTCAATCCTTTTACGCTGATTGGTGCCACTACGCGCAGCGGCCTGCTCACAGCCCCTTTATTATCGCGTTTTGCGATCAAATCAAGACTCGAATATTACAGTGCTGCTACTTTGAATAAGATCATTCAACGATCTGCCGGCATATTGGGCGTTGCCATTTCTGATGAAGCCATTACGGAAATCGGCCGCCGGAGCCGCGCCACACCAAGAATTGCCAATGGCCTGCTCAGAAGGGTAAGGGATTTTGCACAGGTACTGAATGATGGAGAGATCGATCTGGGCATTACACAGCATGCTCTTAAAGCACTGAATGTAGATGAACATGGACTGGATGATATGGACAACCGCATCCTCAGCACCATCATCGATAAATTTAAAGGCGGCCCTGTCGGCATCTCCACTATTGCCACTGCTGTTGGTGAAGAAGCCGGTACGCTTGAAGAAGTGTATGAGCCATTCCTTATCCAGGAAGGTTTTATCCAACGCACACCCCGCGGCAGGGAAGTGACCCATAAAGCCTATGAGCACCTTGGGAAAAAATATAACCGGGGCGATGGTTCTAACCTGCTTTTCCCTTGACGGTGACTGCCGAAGCCTCATCATAGACAGTCTGCGGCCACCATGCTCCTACGATGTTGCTTCGGCCCAGGCGCATGCAATAAAAAAAGAGTTAGTCAAACGCTAACTCTTTTTTTATTATAGTCTTTGCTTCATTTAGCTTACAACAAGCCTGAACCCATTTCCATGAATGTTCACGATCTCGATCTTCGGATCATCTTTCAGATACTTCCTCAGTTTAGCAATGTACACATCCATGCTGCGGCCATTGAAATAAGTGTCGCTGCCCCAGATCTTTTTCAGCGCCTGGTCGCGTGGCAACAAGTCATTTAAATGCTCAGCCAGCATTTTCAGCAGTTCATTCTCTTTGGGAGAAAGGGTTTGCGTAACGCCCTTATGTGTTAACTGGCGCAGTTTGGGATTGAAATGATAGCTGGCAAGATCAAATTCCTTGTTTTCTGTTTCCTTATTGATCTCGTCATTCCTTTTCAGGATAGCTTTTATTTTCAGTAATAGAACTTCACTGTCAAAAGGCTTGGTGATATAATCATCAGCGCCGAGTTTATATCCCTGGATAATATCTTCTTTCATGGTTTTTGCACTCAGGAAGAAAAGGGGAATATCGGGGTCTACATCCCTGATCTCTTCAGCCAGGGTGAATCCATCCATATTTGGCATCATTACATCCAACAGGCAAAGCTCAAATTTCTCACGCTGGAAGGCAGCCAGGCCAAGACGGCCATCCCTTTCCAGGGTAACATCATAATCATTCAGTTCCAGGTAATTTTTCAATACACTTCCCAGGTTTGGATCATCTTCGCACAATAAGATTTTGGGTTTCTTTGGTTCCATTTTATGCTGGTTTTATTCTTTGAGGACAAATAAAAGTAAATCATTTGCCAAACTTCATTGAAATTAAATATTTTTTTGTTAAAGCCTGAGAATAAGGTATGTATCGCCAGGAACGCGAAGGATACACAAGGACGCAGTGCTGAGCTCATAGTTACTCCTTGCGCTCTTTGCATATCCTTTGCGTTCCTGGTGATACCCTTATTTTTGCCCTTTATCTTATTATTATGGCCATGCATATTACGCCGGACAACCGGCTGAAAAAACTGATCGTGATCGGCGACAGGCTGCTGATCAAACTTGCCAAATCGAATGAACAAACGCCCAGCGGACTTTACCTGCCACCCGGCGTTCAGGAAAAGGAAAAAGTGCAACAGGGATATGTGATCAAAACCGGTCCCGGGTACGCCATTCCCATGCCTGTGGAAGAAGAACCCTGGAAAAGCGATGAAGAAAAAGTGAAGTATGTTCCTCTTCAGGCAAAAGAGGGAGACCTGGCAATATTCCTGCTCAGTGGGGCAACCGAAGTGATGTACGAAAATGAAAAATACTATATCGTGCCGCAGGCAGCTGTGCTGTTGCTCGAAAGGGAAGAGGATTTATAAACTTCCCCAAATCCTTGTAACTTTCCTTTAAATTCTTTCTATGGCTGATACAAATCCGTTTCTCGATGCTGTAAAATCAGGCTACACTTTCAAAGGCGAAAGCTTTAAGATCGGTGTAGGCATGCTCAATGGTGAAGTAGTGACTGGTGCCGATGTTTCCATTCCTTTCAGAACCCTCAACCGTCACGGGCTTATTGCCGGAGCAACCGGTACAGGTAAAACCAAGACCCTCCAGGTGTTGAGCGAATGCCTCAGCGATGCAAGTGTGCCCGTATTGCTGATGGACATAAAAGGCGACCTCAGCGGTATTGCTGCCGAAGGTTCTGCAAATGATAAAATAAAAGAACGCTATCAGAAGCTGAACATGGAATACAAACCTTCAGCTTTCCCTGTCGATCTTTTAACGCTCAGCCAGCAGAAAGGTGTAAGGCTGCGTGCAACAGTAAGCGAATTCGGCCCTGTGCTTTTATCCAAGATCCTTGGCCTGAATGATACGCAGGGCGGATTTGTTGCCATGATATTTAAATATTGTGATGACACAAAGCTTCCCCTGCTCGATCTGAAAGATTTTACCAAAGTGCTCCAGTATGTAAGCAATGAAGGGAAAGCTGAGCTGGAAAAAACTTATGGCAAAATATCCACTACTTCCACAGGCACCATTCTCCGCAAAGTGATTGAACTGCAACAGCAGGGCGCTGATCTTTTCTTTGGAGAAAAAAGCTTTGAAGTGGATGATCTCATGCGCATCAATGATGATGGCAGAGGCATGATCTCCATTGTAAGAGTAACAGATCTGCAGGACAGGCCCAAACTGTTTTCCACCTTCATGCTGCAATTGCTGGCTGAGCTGTATGCAACCTCACCTGAAGAAGGCGATCTTGACAAGCCAAAGCTGGTATTGTTTATTGACGAAGCACATCTTATTTTCCAGGAAGCCAGTGAGGCATTATTACAACAGATCGAAACGATCACCAAACTGATCCGCTCCAAAGGAATAGGCATTTATTTCTGTACGCAAAACCCGATGGATGTGCCGGCATCAGTGCTTGCACAATTGGGATTGAAAGTGCAGCATGCCCTTCGTGCATTCACGGCAGCCGATCGCAAAGTGATCAAGCAAACTGCAGATAACTACCCTGAAACAACATTTTATAAAACCGAAGACCTGATCACTCAACTGGGTATTGGTGAAGCGTTGGTGACCATCCTGAATGAAAAAGGTATCCCTACCCCGTTAGTGCATTGCATGCTTTGCTCGCCCCGCAGCCGGATGGATATCTTATCAGAAATGGAGATCGATGCAATTGTGAACAAATCAAAAATTGCAGCTAAATACAACCAGGTAATAGACAGCCAGAGTGCATATGAAATACTTACAGACAAATTAAATGAAGCTGCTGCAAAAGCAGAAGAAGATAAAAAGCAAGCAGACCAGGAAAAAGAGGAAAAGAAAAGACCAGCCGCAAAGGAAAAAGGCTTTTTTGATGATCCTACTGTAAGAAGCATGACCAGGACTGCAGGGAACACGATCGTACGAAGTTTGCTTGGTGCACTGGGTCTTGGCGGACGAAGCCGCAAGAAGAGTTTATTTTAAACGGATACGCCCGTCTTTTTCAATCCGTAATTTATTTTCAGCCTGGAGGAATTCGATCACCTTCCAGGCTTTTTCTTTTTTTATATCCTGTAATTGATTAAAAAGCTCTTTTACTTCCAGTGAATCATCCTGCATGATATGCCTGATGCGTTCATGAATGACAGTGAATTCTTCTTTGCTCAGGCTGAGCTTTTTTTGTTTCAGGCAATTATCACAGATCCCGCAGGTCCTGATATTATTATCACCAAAATAAATTCCGATCATCCGGCTGCGGCAATCGGCTTCTTCTTTAACATAGCCGATCATCGTAGCCACTCTTTTTTCAAAAATGGCTTTTCGTTGCTGGTAGGCATTGATATTGATAGTAAGCTGTTCACCTCTTACCCGGTTGCGCTGAAAATATAGCTGAGGCGAATCTTTACGGGGAGAATATTCAATAATGCCTGCCCTGTGCAATTCCTGCAATTGTTGTTTTATTTCTTCCAGGTCTTTTCGCATCAACTGTGCCAGCAATAATTCAGAAATAAAACATGGGTAGTCAAAAATGCCTTCATAAGACCGCAACAATGTTTTGATCAATGGGTCCAGTGCCGGCCGGTCCTGTTCAAAGCGATAGAGATATTCTTTTGTTACGGTAAACTGAACGGTAGAAGGAAGGAATACCTGTTCATTCAATGTCAGCCACCCTTCCTGCTCTAAAGTTTTGAGGGAGTATAAAGTGGTAAAATTATCCAGCCCGAATTTTTTACCAAAATCGGCCAGGTCAAAATCGAAAGAAGAGCCTTCTCCGGTGCCGGCTTCGAGCTGCAGGTAATTGGCGATAGCGAGGTATACCTGCCGGATTTTTTCCAGTTCAGGAAAACGTTGTGCAGATAGATCATTCAGCTCTTCCAGGTCTTTATCTGCATACAACAACACAGCAAAGGAGTGTTTCCCATCCCGACCCGCCCTTCCTGCTTCCTGGTAATAATTTTCCAGGCAATCAGGAATATCGGCATGGATCACTGTGCGTACATCTGGCTTGTCGATTCCCATGCCGAATGCGTTGGTGCAAACGATCACTCTTATTTCATTCTTTATCCAGGCCTCCTGTTTTTTATTTCGTTCTTCTTGTTTAAGGCCTGCATGATAATAATCACTTGAGATGCCCTGCAATTGCAATAACTCACTGATCTCTTTCGTACGTTTCCTGCTTTTGCAATAAATAATACCTGTTCCCGGTATCCTGCCAAGTATTTCGCTGATCTTATTGATCTTTGAATCCACATTGAAAACACTGTAGGAAAGATTGGGCCGCTCAAATGATTGACGGAATACCTGCTGTTGTTGGAAATGGAGCTTATCCATGATATCCTGCTGCACTTCAGGTGTGGCAGACGCAGTAAGTGCGAGAACAGGAATATCGCTTAACTCTTCCCTTAATGCAGCGATACGCAAATAAGGCGGACGGAAATCGTATCCCCATTGGGAAATGCAATGTGCTTCATCAACAGCTACAAGGCTGATATGCATTCCCGGCAGGTACTCTTTGAATAAAGAAGTTTCCAGCCGTTCAGGAGAAACATACAGGAATTTGCAATTGCTTTCAGTTACCAGTTGCAAAATATTGATCACCTCTTTACGCTTCATGCCGGAGTAAATGGCAAAAGCGGTAATACCTTTTTTTCTTAAACCTTCTACCTGGTCTTTCATCAACGCGATTAGGGGAGAAATGACGAGGCATGTGCCCTCCATAGCCATGGCCGGCACCTGGTAGCAAAGGGATTTGCCGCCGCCGGTAGGCATAAGCGCGAGTGTGTCTTTCCCATCCAGTACAGATTGGATGATGTCTTCCTGCAAAGGCCGGAACTGGTTATAACCCCAGTATTGTTTTAAAATTTGAAGGAGGGTCATGAGAAGTGGAAGGTAGTTGTTTTATTTTTTTAGTATCGCAAAGGAAGCAACGTTTACACTCCTGGCGATACTACTCCACTTTCTTAATATAAAGTCTACCTGAGTTAATAGCCAGCACCACATCGCTCAATCCCATTACCAGTGCTGCAAACCCTGGCTTCAGCAAACCCAGTGCTGCCACAGGAATAGCCACTATATTATAAGCAAAAGCCCAGAAAAGATTTTGTTTAATGGTAGTATAAGTATGTTTACCCAGGCCTAATGCCATTGGTAATTTTTTCAATCCATGATTCATCAGCACTACTTGTGCGGTTTGCATTGCCATTTGCGAAGCATCGCTCATGGAAATGCCTACTGTGGCTTTGGCCAATGCAGGTGCATCATTGATGCCATCGCCTACCATCGCTGTTGGGGCAGTTGCACTTTTTGCCGCAATGATCTGAAGCTTTTGCTCTGGTGTTTGCTCTGCGATCACTTCCTCAATACCCAGTTCTTTGGCAAGCTGATCAGCTTTTGCCTGGCGATCGCCGCTAAGCAGTATGGTCTTAATGCCTTTCGCATGCAGGTAGCTGACTACTGGTTTTGCTTCAGCGCGTATTTCATCTTTTACGTCTATCCAACCAATCAACTGTTCATTTTTCAGGATGTAAATATTGTGGGTATCATCATTAGTAAGTGTTTTTGCCACCTCGAATGAAGCGGCTTTGTAGGTATTGCCTTCTTTGTCTTCGGCCTGCATACCCAGCCCTTTGATCTCTTCTATTTTTTTCCAGCGTATCTCATCTTTCATTTTCCATTCAGTGCTGATGCTTTTGGCAATGGGGTGGTTGGAGTATTTTTCGAGTGAGAAAACAATGCGTTTGAATTCTTCTGTTGTAATGGACCCATTGGTCAGCTTCCATTCGCTGACCGTGAACTTGCCGGTCGTAAGCGTACCTGTTTTATCAAACACGACCTGTTGAATATTTTTGAACAATTCGAGGCTGGTAGCATTGCGGAACAGGATACCATTCCGTGCACCTCTTCCAACACCTACGGCAATGGCAGCAGGAGTGGCCAGTCCCATAGCGCAGGGGCAGGCGATCACCAGTACTGCAATGCTTCGCATGAGGGATGGAGTGAACTCACCCAGGATGATCCAATTGACAATAAGTGTAACTGCTGCAATGCCCAACACAACCGGAACAAAAATGGCGCTGATCTTATCCGCGAGCTGTTGCACCGGCGGCTTTTCGCCCTGCGCTTCTTTTACCAGGTTGATAATGCCTGCGAGTACAGTGTCTTTACCCGCAGCGGTTACCTGTGCTTTCACGGTCCCGTGTTCGAGGATGCTGCCACCGATCAACTGGTCTTTACTTTTTTTATGAAGCGGTAGGCTTTCGCCGGTAATGATGGCTTCATTTACATCGGCTTCGCCCCAAAGTATTTTACAATCGGCGGGCACCTGTTCACCTGTTTTGATCAGTATAAGATCACCGGAATGCAGTTGATCGCTTTCGATCGGGAAAATATGTTCCTGGTGCTGATCATCATAGGTAAGCATATTGGCCATCACTTTCTGATTAACCGCCAGTTTCTTCAAAGCACGCTGGGTTGATTGCAGCGAGGCTTCTTCCAGGTAATTGCCAAGGAATACCAGGGTAATGATAGTGGCAGTTGTTTCATAGAACATATAATCCTGTGCCTGCCCGATCAATGTGCCATATAAGCTATATACAAAAGAAGCAGCGGCGCCCATGGCCACCAGCACATTCATGTTGGGGATGCCATTGCGTAAACTCTTCCAGGCGCTTTTACCAAAGAAAAGCATGCCCGCAATAAATACAGGGAGGGTAAGCCCCAGTTGAACCCAGGGGTTCATCAGCCAGTGAAGATGCAGGCCAGGGATCATGTGCAACCATAGAACGGCTGTAAAAGGCAGGCAGAACCAGAACCGCTGAAGATGAGAAGAAAAAAAGCTGCGGGATGTTTCTTCATCATGATCATGGCCGTGTCCTTTATAGGCAGCATGACCATTGCCGGTTACTTTATAACCGAGGTCGTGGATGCCTTTGGCCAGACCGGCAGTTGTATGATCATTATGAAGATTAAAACTTACGTCTCCGGTGGCAAAATTCACCCGTACTTCTTTCATCCCTTCCTTTTCCAGGTATTTCCGGATGGTAAGGGCGCAATTGGAGCAATCCATTCCGTCTACTTTCCATTGAATCTTTTCCATGATAAATCCTTGAGTGTATAACAAAAGCGGCTTGTGCTTGTTGCAAATTTACCATGCGATAAGTACGGAAGGAAGCAATATATTGGCAACGAGGTTGCTATTCGTTTACATTTGCGGTATGGAGCTGATTTATTCATTGGAAACCATTGCAGAAATTGCAACCCGGTTTTGGAAATTAAATGAGGGGTTCACCGTATTCGCCTTTCATGGAGAAATGGGTGCTGGCAAAACCACGCTTATTCATGCTTTATGTGAAGCAAAAGGCGTAAAGGAAGTGATGGGCAGCCCCACTTTTGCCATCATTAATGAATATGGATTTAAAGAAGGCACCAGTGAAGCCGGAAAGATTTTTCATATCGACCTCTACCGGCTTCAGGATGAGGAGGAAGCTATCAGGGCAGGTGTTGAAGATTGCCTGTACAGCGATCATATCTCGCTGGTAGAATGGCCTGAAAGGGCACCTGGTATTTTTCCTGACAACACTGCACATATTTATATAAATGTGGTCAATTCAAGTACCCGCAGGCTCAGAATAGACAGGAATTAGTTATTTTTGAAGCCGGCCTTAATGGCTTCAATCAATCGTTCATGAGCCAGCAAAAACCCCGGATAAGCACTTCCTTCAGCTACGAAACCTTAGAGGAAACGCTTGATATCAAACCGAAAGCAGAAGGGATGATGATCGGCATTCCAAAGGAGATCGCTTTCCAGGAAAACCGGATCGCGCTGACGCCTGATGCAGTGAGTGTGCTGGTGAGTAATGGTCATCAGGTAACTATCGAACATAATGCAGGCGATGCATCCCATTACCGTGATAAAGACTACAGTGAGGCTGGCGCCAAGATCGTGTATGACAGGGCAGAAGTTTTTAAATCGCCCATCCTCGTCAAAAGTGCACCCGTTATTGAAGAAGACCTTCCCCTGATACAACAAAACCAGGTGATCATTTCGCCCATACATCTTTCCGTGCTCAAAGCCGAGATACTGGAAAAAATGATGGAAAAAAAGGTTACCGCCATTTCATTTGAAAATCTGAAAGACGATAGTGATTCCTATCCGATCGTCCGCAGCATGAGCGAGATCGCTGGTAGTGCTGTAATGCTGATCGCTGCGCAATACCTGAGTTCTGCCAATCATGGCAAGGGCGTGTTGCTGGGAGGTATTTCCGGCATAGCTCCTACCAAGGTAATTATTATCGGGGCAGGCATTGTGGGCGAATATGCGGCAAGGGCTGCTTTGGCATTGGGAGCATCGGTAAAAGTGTTTGATAACAGTGTGTATCGCTTAAAAAGACTGCAGAATAATATCGGCCATCGTTTATGGACTTCGGTGATTGAGCCGCGTATGCTGGCCAAGCAATTAAAGACCTGCGAAGTGGCAGTTGGTGCTTTGGGTTCTGAAAGCGGAAGAACCCCAATGGTGGTAACAGAAGAAATGGTAAGCAATATGCGTCCCGGTTCTGTAGTGATAGATGTGAGCATTGACCGCGGCGGCTGTTTTGAAACATCAGAGATCACCAGTCATGAGCATCCTATCTTTATGAAATACGGGGTGATACATTATTGTGTGCCGAATATCCCTTCCGGTTTTTCCCGCACTGCTTCGCATGCTATCAGCAATGTGCTTATGCCGCTGTTGCTGGAAGCAGGTGAAGAAGGAGGTTTTGAAAATCTTGTATGGCACAGGGTGCATCTGCGCAGCGGGATCTATTTATTCAAAGGAGCGCTCACCAATTTTTACCTGAGCGAACGGTTCGATCTGAAATACACCGATTTGAACCTGCTGATCGCCAGTCAGAGATGAACAGAATGTTAACAATCCCTTCCCCGGTTTTTTCGTACCTTCGCGGCAATGAAAAAATGGATTGCCACATACATTTTATTCGTTAGCTGTATTATTTTCTCCATAAGTGGCACTGCAAATTGTGGCCAGCAGTTTTTTCCTTCCTGTAATGCAAAAAAATCAGCCACTCCAAAAGCAAAAGCATTTCATTCAAAATTCTTTTTAAAAAACAAGAAGGCCCATGAAGAACGGCCGGATGAATTCTGCCGCTCTCTTACCAGTACGCATGCCCAGTGCTTTTCCCAGGTTACTCTTGTTATACCAGAGGAATACCCTGCTATGTTTCCGGGCACAAATGCTCCGCGATCAGTTGCAGTGCCAGGAATGGTAGTGCACAAAGGATACCTTCTTCATTTGTTTCCCTCTCATTATTTTTGGTAAGGCAGGCTTGTATTGATGATTCTTCCGGAATAATGATGGAAGATGCAGAAAGTTTTAATCATCCCTGTAACGTATTTGCGCGATACCGGGATTGGTGAGTCTGCCGAAGACTAATGTAGGCAGATATTTGTGAACGTGTAAATCAATCCGATGCTTCATTTACCTCATCTGATCACAGACCTCGGCCTTATACTTGGGGCAGCAGCAATTATTACTATTATATTCAAATGGCTCAAGCAACCCCTGGTGCTTGGCTATCTTATTGCCGGCTTTCTTGTGGGGCCGCATTTCACCGTGTTCCCCACTGTGGCCGAGGTAGAAAACATAAGTGTCTGGGCAGAGATCGGGGTTATCATCCTTTTATTCAGTCTGGGTCTTGAGTTCAGTTTTAAAAAATTATTAAAAGTCGGTACACCCGCTTCCGTTACAGCAATTGTGGAAGTAATGTTCATGCTGATGATCGGCTATGTGGCCGGCTCGCTGATGGGGTGGTCAAAAATGGACAGTATTTTCCTGGGCGGTGTGTTGAGTATTTCTTCTACAACCATTATCATCCGGGCTTTTGAAGAGCTGGGTGTGAAGGGACATAAGTTTGCCGGTCTTGTATTTGGCATCCTGATCGTGGAAGACCTGGTAGCGATCGTGTTGATGGTATTATTATCAACACTTGCAGTGAGTTCACAGTTTGCCGGAACGGATATGCTGATGTCTGTGGCCAAACTCGTGTTCTTCCTGGTATTATGGTTTATCTCCGGCATATTTTTCCTGCCAACTTTCTTGCGGAAAGCAAAGAAGTTCATGAACGATGAAATGCTGCTGATCACTTCGCTGGCATTGTGTATCCTGATGGTTTGGCTGGCAACGATCGTAGGGTTTTCACCGGCATTGGGCGCATTTATCATGGGCTCTATACTGGCAGAAACAGTGTATGCGGAGAAAATAGAACACCTGATCAAACCGGTAAAAGATCTGTTCGGCTCCGTGTTCTTTGTATCAGTAGGTATGATGTTCGATCCGCAGATGCTGGCTAAATATGCATTGCCGGTGGTGCTGATCATTGTGGTAACGATCATTGGTAAAGCACTCAGCACAACTGCAGGCGCACTTATCTCCGGCCAACCACTGAAATCTTCGGTGCAAGCAGGCATGAGCCTTTCACAGATCGGCGAGTTCTCCTTTATTATTGCTACCCTGGGTCTGACACTAAAAGTGACAAGCGATTTTCTTTACCCGATCGCAGTGGCAGTATCCGCTATCACCACTTTTACAACTCCCTACATGATCAGGATATCTGAACCATTATATGAGTGGCTTCAAAGAAAATTACCTGCTTCATGGACGAGTGCGATACACCGTTACAGCAGCCGCTCGCAAACGATCTCCAGTTCTACAGACTGGCAGGTGTATGTAAGAAGCGGAATGGTGAATACTGTATTGGTGACTGTTATTACAACAGCGATCGTCATGTTATCGTCTCATTATCTTCTTCCTTATACGAGAACAAGGTTGGGAGATAATACCTGGACCACAGTTATCGGCGCAGTTTGCACACTTGCTTTTATGGCGCCATTCTTATGGTCACTGGCGGTGAAGCAGCACCGGAAAGACCTGGTGGAGAAATTCGTAAGTCAGAATAAGTACCGCACAGGTATGTTATTGCTGCAGTTATTCCGCACAGCGATCGCTATTTTCCTGATCGGGTTCCTGCTCGACAGGTTCTTTTCACCGCAGATCGCATTTATTGTAACAGTAGTGATGTTGCTGTTGCTGATCATTTTCTCCAAACGCATACAGTTTCTTTATAGCCGCATTCGCACCCGCTTTCTTGCCAATTACAATGAACGGGAAGAGCAAAAAGCAAAAAAGGATATGCTGGCTCCCTGGGATGCGCATATAGCAGAATTCGTTTTATCACCCGATATGCCGGGAGTAGGAAAAACACTGAAGGAACTTGCCTGGAGGGAAAAATACGGCCTAAATGTTGCCATCATCGAAAGGGGTAACATGATAATTAATACACCCAAACGTGATCAACGCATTTTCCCTGGCGATGCACTATTTATGATCGGTACTGATGATCAGCTGGACCAGTTCAAAGCCGATATGGAAGCCGGAAAATCACTGGTGGCAGAAAAAAAACCGATAGAAGTGGTACTGGAACACTTTAATGTGACTGATGATTCCGTGTTTGCCAACAAGAACATACGGGAAGGCGAAATCCGTGAGAAGATACATGGTATAGTAGTGGGAATCGAAAATGAGAACGGCCGGATCGTAAATCCTGACTCTTCTTACGTTATCAAACCAGGCGACACGGTTTGGGTAGTTGGCGACAAGCTAAGATTGTTGTCTTTGCAAAAATCCAAACAACTCGTTTAACACTCAAACAAGTTGAAATCTACTCATAAGTCCTTCCTTCCCGTTCTTCCCGCCTTACCGGAAAGTTTTACCGGTAAGGCGGGAAGAACGGGAAGGAAGGCTGAGAATTGAACTTACTTTCCTGATCTGTGATCAGCGTTAACCAATCATTTTTTGCCCGGTCTCCAACAAGACCGGGCTTTGTTTTTTGTGTTCATCCTGAATTGATTATAAAGTAAAACTGCCTGATCTCCAACGGTTAGTAAAATTATTTTCTGTAAATTATTAATTAAACGTTTGTTTAAATTTAAACAACTGTTTAATTTGCGGCGGATTTCAACCACAGTTATTATGTCAGCATACAATGAAAAGCAGGTACAGATCATGGAGGCGGCAGAAAAGCTCTTCGCTGATAAAGGTTTCGAGGGAACTTCTGTCAGGGATATAGCTGAAGATGCTGGAGTGAACCAGGCCATGATATCCTATTATTTTGGCTCCAAGGAAAAATTGATGGAAGCCATGTTTACTTATCGCGGCACTTCGTCCTTATTGCAGTTGGAAGAAATGGTGCAGGATAAGACGTTAACTCCTATTCAAAAAGTGGAGAAGCTGATTGACCGGTATATTGAAAAGCTGTTGACCAATCAATGTTTTCACCGCGTTGTGGTAAGAGAACAGATGGTCAATAATAACGGGTTTATCTCGGATAAGCTGCAGGAAATAAAAAGGCTTAACCAGGCGCTGATCAAAGAACTGATCGCCCAGGGCCAGCGTAATGGTGATTTTAAAAAGCATGTAGATATCCCCTTGCTGATGATTACCCTCGTGGGGACTGTAAGTCATCTGATCACTACCCAGCATTTTTACCGTGAAATAAATAATCTCCAATCGCTGACAGAAGAAGAATTTCAAAAGCATATCCGGAAGAAATTAAGTCATCACCTGAAAGCAATATTTAAAGCAACATTGATGTATGAACAATAAAGTAATGCTCCTGCTGGGAGCTGTGGTCCTGATGGCCTGTACCGGGCTGCAGGCGCAGGAGAAAAAATCCCTGAGCCTGTCCGAGGCGATCGATCTCAGTATCAAGAACAGTCACCAACTGAAGAACAGCGAGGCCAAAATTGAAGAAGCAACGGCTGCATTGAAGGAAGCGGTAGATAAAAAATTACCTGACGCAAGCGTATCCGGCTCTTATTTATGGCTCAATAACCCGAACATCACCATGAAAAACAAGTCCGATAACGGTGGTGGTTCCGGCAGCTCTGAAGAAACTCCCAAAGTGAACCAGGTGATGTATGGCCTTGCCAATGTATCACTGCCCATTTACCAGGGTGGACGGATCCGATATGGGATCGAATCTTCCCGCTTATTGGCAGAAGCTGCCAGGCTGGACGCTGATTATGAAAAGGATGAAGTGATACAGAATACGATAGAAGCTTATATCAACTTATACAAGGCTGGTGCTGCGGTAAAACTGGTAAAAGAAAGTTTGGCTCAATCGCAACAGAGAGTAAAAGAATTTTCAGACCTGGAAAAGAACGGGCTGCTTGCAAGAAATGATCTGTTGAAAGCAGAATTGCAGGCTTCCAATAAAGAGCTTTCGCTGGTTGATGCGCAGAACAACCTGCAACTGGCCAATGTGAACATGGACCTGCTGCTGGGCCTGCCTGATCAAACACAATTGGAACTGGATACTGAGTTGGTCAATCAACCAGCCCAATTACAGCCGCTCGACGCTTATGTGCAATCAGCGCTTATCAACCGGAAAGATGTAGCTTCTCTCGATCTGCAAAAGAAATCTGCAGAAAGCAGGGTGAAATCTACAAAAGGGGAAATGTATCCCAGCCTAAATGTAACCGGTGGTTATGTAGCTGCCAACATTCCCAATTTTATGTCGGTGACCAATGCCGTGAATGTGGGAGTTGGTGTTTCCTACAATATTGGGTCACTCTGGAAAACAAAAGCAAAAGTGCAGCAAAGCGAAGCGAGGGTAAAGCAACTTGTAGCGAATGAAGCTTTGCTTAACGACCAGGTCCGTTTGCAGGTAAACAAAAATTACCTCGATGTTCTCAGTAATCAGAAAAAAGTGCAGGTGTACCAAAAAGCCATTGAGCAGGCAGAAGAGAACTACCGTATTACTAAGAACAAATATGACAATAGCCTGGCCACTACTACCGACCTGCTGGATGCAGACGTAGCACAGCTCGAGGCCAAAGTGAACTATGTATATGCCAAAGCAGACGCAGTGGTGATGTACAACAATCTTTTGAAAACAGCAGGCATGCTTGATAATGCCAATAATAAATAATAAAGAAAAGAATCAATTCATTGATATGGAAACAACAGCTCATACAAAAGCTCCTAAAAAACGGAACCCGGTATTCATCATCATTCTCGCCGTACTGGTGATTGGTGGCGGCTGGTTCGGTATTTCGAAATATCAGCATAGTCTTCATCATGAAGACACAGAGGATGCGCAGATCAGTGGCGATATCAGCCCCGTGATCCCCCGTGTATCAGGTTATGTGATGGATGTAAGGGTGAAGGACAACCAGCAGGTGAAGAAAGGCGACACCTTACTGGTACTGGACAACCGTGATTATACGATCAAAGTGAAACAAGCAGAAGCTGCGTTGCAGATCGCACGTACCAACCTGGGAACAGCCCAGGCCAGCACCTCAGCAGCACATGCAGGCATTGCTACTGCAAGAGCATCTGTAGGTACTATTGATGCACAGATCGAAGCAGCGAAAGTGAATTTGTGGAGAGCCAGCCAGGATTATGAGCGTTATGCCAACCTGATCAAAGATCATTCTATCACACAGCAGCAATTTGAACAGGCGTCTGCAGCCAAGCAAAGCGCCGAGCGCCAGCTGGGTGTGCTGGAAGAGCAAAAGAAACAGGCATCAGAGCAAACCAATGCAGTAGCTGTACAAAGCAAGGCAACGGCTTCACAGATCAGCGTGGCTGATGCCACTATTCATCAGCGTGAAGTGGATGTAGATGCAGCCAGGCTCGACTTATCATATACAGTTATCACTGCCCCGCAGGATGGACTGGTATCAAAAGTGAATGTGCAGCCCGGTCAGTTTGTGCAGGGCGGGCAGGCTCTGTTCAGCATTGTGCATGGCGATGCCGTGTGGGTGGTTGCCAATTTTAAGGAAACACAACTGGATAAAATGAAAGTGGGTCAGAAAGTAATGATAGAGGCAGACGCTTATCCCGGCCATAAGTTTGAAGCAAACCTTACTTCATTTTCTCCGGCCACCGGTGCCACATTTGCGCTGCTGCCTCCGGATAATGCGAGCGGCAACTTCGTGAAAGTAGTACAACGCTTACCTGTGAAGATCGAATTCACCGACAAAAGCGATTCATTGGTGAAGAAGTTGCGTCCGGGAATGAATGTGCTGGTGGATGTGCACCTGGATTAATAAAGTTTAAGGGTTTAAAGGTTTAAGGTTCTTACAGCAGTGGATCTATTAAAAGACAGGAATAGCGTAACTACCGAAATCAATGAATTTATGCTGCCTGTAAGAACCTTAAACTTTTAAACCATAAACATCTCTTATTTACTTAATAGCATCTTTGTATGCAACAGGAATCATTAATTGAATATGGATCGAAGCGGGTGATCATTACGCTCACTGCCATCGTGTGTGCCTTGCTGGAGATAGTGGACACCACTATCGTGAATGTGGCGTTGAATGATATGAAAGGAAACCTGGGCGCTACTACCAGTGAAGTGGGGTGGGTAGTAACAGCTTATGCCATTGGTAATGTGATCATCATTCCGCTGACGAGCTGGCTCTCCATGCAATTTGGCCGGAGAAACTATTTTGCGGCCTCTATTATATTATTTACAATCTGTTCTTTTCTCTGTGGGAATGCTACCACCATCAATGAACTGATCATCTTCCGTTTCTTACAGGGCGTAGGTGGAGGCGCATTGCTGGTAACTTCACAAACGATCATCACAGAAAGCTATCCCCCTGAGAAGAGAAGTATGGCACAGGCGATCTATGGTATGGGTGTGATCGTCGGTCCTACTTTAGGCCCACCCCTTGGTGGTTATATCGTTGACAATTTTACCTGGCCGTATATTTTTTATATCAATATTCCTTTAGGTGTGATCGCTGCACTGCTGACCCTGCAGTTTGTAAGAAGTCCTAAATACGGAACAAAAAGCTCTGTAAGAGATATTGACTGGCTGGGTATTGGCTTGCTGGCAGTATTTGTGGGATCACTGCAATATGTGCTGGAAAAAGGACAGGATGATGATTGGTTCAACAGCAGTACCATTGTCGTATTTATCATACTGGCGATCTTAGGCGGCTTTTTCTTTATCTGGCGGGAGTGGACGGCTAAAAATCCTGTAGTGCAGCTACGGGTTTTAAAGAACAGCAATCTGCGCGTCGGGACTGTGCTCTCCTTTATCATGGGTTTTGGTTTATATGGATCAACCTTTATCATTCCTTTATATACACAGGCCACACTGGGGTGGACGGCTACGCAGGCTGGTATGCTGATGGTGCCCGCAGCATTGATGACAGCGTTTATGATGCCTGTGATAGCGCAACTTCTGCAAAGAGGCATACCACAGCAATTCCTGGTAGCAACAGGTATGCTGATATTCTTTTTCTTTTGTTACTGGGGTTATAAGATCATTACGCCTGATACGAGTAAAGACGATTTCTTCTGGATGCTGATGATGAGGGGTATCGGTATGGGCCTTTTATTTATCCCGATCACTTCTCTGGCACTCAGCAAGCTAAAAGGTAAACAGATTGGAGAAGGTGCTGCGTTCACCGGTATGATGCGCCAACTGGGAGGTTCGTTTGGCATTGCTGCTATCACTACGTTTATGGCGAGGAAGACCATGCAACATCGCAGCGACCTGGTAACAAACCTGGACATAACTGACCCAATGGTCCAGAATCGTGTGAATGCGATGCAGCATAGTTTTATGGCAAAGGGGATACCATCCAATATCGCTTTGCAGGATGCCTACAAGGCCCTTGATGGAGCGGTTACCAAACAAGCGATGGTTTTATCATATATGGACGTGTTTCTTTATATAGGTGTGATGTTCCTGATCTGTATTCCTTTCGTGATGCTGGTAAAAGGTAACATGAGGAAGAAAGGCGAAAAGTTAGATCTGAGTAATGCTCACTAACAAGCATTAATAATGCGAATATCAGCGCCTTCGCACATTCGTGTCATTCGCGTTAATAAGGCTTTCATGATGGGCAGGATTACGAAACTATTGGGAACAATGGTTGATCGGCAAAATCTGTGATCCTGCCCATCGGGAAGTTTTTTATTTGTAGTCTGAAATAGAAAGTATCTCCTTGCAGAACCCATACTCCGTTTTATCATTGCTGCAAACGACCACCAATCTGTTTGTACAATATTTTTCAATCAGTTCATTGTACAGGTCAATGCCTTTAACATCAAGATTGGTGCAGGGCTCATCCAATAATACAATAGACGTATCAGAGAAGATACATTGCGCCAGCTTTACGCGCTGTTTCATACCGGAAGAATAATAGCGGATCTGTTTATGCGCAGCATCTTTTAATCCTACCATCTCAATTGCAAAAGCAGTTGTAATGCCAGGTAAAAAACTTTTAAAGCTTTGGTGAAAATCGAGGAACTCCGTTGCCGTCATTTCTTCCACTACTTCGAGATAAGGCGCACAGATGGAAACATGGCGGTAAACCTGTTCTGCTGCAATGGATGTGTTGTCTTTTGACCATACACATTGCCCCTCATTGAAGTGCATGGAGCCACTTAATACCTGTAGTAAGGTGGATTTGCCCGAGCCATTAGCACCGGTGATAGCATACGACTGCCCCTGTATGAATTGGTAAGTGAAATGGCGGAATATCCATTCCCTGTTGAAGCGTTTGCCGGCATCAGATAGGGAGATCATCATCGCCATTGCCTTTGGTGTAACGTTTGATGATACCTCTTCCGCTTTCACGGATAAAGGTCAGTATCTCATCCCGTTCATCCGTAGCAGGCATTTCTTCTTCAATATATTCAACTGCCTGGCTGGTATTCATTCCCTTGTTGTATAATACACGATAAATGTCCAGGATCTGGTTGATCCTGTCTACACTGAAGCCACGGCGTTTGAGACCGATGGAGTTTACCCCTGCATAGCTCAGGGGAGTGCGGCCTGCTTTTATATAAGGAGGAACGTCTTTGCCAACCAATGAACCGCCACCCACAAAAGCATGGGCGCCGATCTTTACAAACTGGTGCACGGCACACATGCCGGCCAGAATAGCCCAGTCGCCGATCACTACGTGACCCGCCACCTGGGTATTATTACTCATAATGCAATTGTCGCCTACGATACAATCGTGGGCCAGGTGGCAATAAGCCTGTATAAGGCAGTTTTTGCCGATAACAGTCTTATCCCGGTCTTTGGTCCCCCGGTTAACGGTCACAAATTCCCGGATGGTAGTGCCGTCGCCAATAAATACCTGGGAATATTCACCCTGGAATTTCAGATCCTGCGGAATAGCGGCTATCACAGCGCCCGGGAAGATCCGGCAATTCTTGCCGATCCGGGCTCCTTCCATAATAGTTACATTGGAGCCGATCCAGGTGCCATCACCTATTTCAACGTCCTGGTGTATAACCGTGAAGGGGTCAATCTTCACATTCGTCGCCAATTTTGCATTAGGATGAATGTATGTATGCGGATGAATCATGAGTCGTATTACAAAAAAGTCACGTTTGTTAGTGAACGTGACGGGCAAAGTTAGCTTTTACAACCCAAAATGGAAGTTTTTTGTGTAAATTTGCAAACTGTTTAATCTTTTGGCGTGTTTAGTCTATGGACTAAAACCCCACACAATGCACCAACCCCCGGACATATGGACACTGGCCTATAAGCAGGCGCCCATGCAGGAGCAGCTATTCCTGTTGCACGAAAAGGAGCAGCAGGTGCCCGGGACAGTGCAATATGCCATTAAGCGCTATAAGCGTAATGCCCAATGGAATATGGAAGATACTGGCATGATGGTGTACCATTATGAAAAGGACAAAGGCCGGGAAAGCTACCTTGAGCTGAAATTCTGCATCAGCGGGAATGTTTACTGCCGCCAGAAAGAAACAGAATGTGATAAGTGCCGCCTGAATACTTCCAAGGACTGCCTTTTTAAAGAGGAAAGTGTAGACCTGTTGAGTTTTAAATTCACTCCCGCACAATTATCCCAGTTCGTAAAGCCCCGCCTCAGCGGAGATACCGTGATCAGTGACGAAGTGATGGCTTTTAAACGACTTTCTTCCTTTACCAGGATCCTACCGCTTTGTGGCAAGTCAAGAATGGTGCTGGAAGCAATGTTGAATAATACCTACACAGGCTCCCTCGAAAACATCTTTATCAATGCCCAGATCCAGATGTTGCTGCTGCATAGCCTGGATTGCATGATCGGTGAAAAAGAGATTGACACTATCAGTTGCAAGTTCCTGGCCAATGAAGCTGACCGCGATAAGATCGTGAAGGCAAGGGAAGTGCTGATCCAGCATATCGGCGAGCCGATCACTATCAAGGAACTGAGCCGGAAAGTAGCCATGAATGAGTGCTACCTGAAAAAAGGATTCAAGGAAATGTTTGGCACCACCATCTTTGATTTTTACCAAAGCCAGAGAATGGAGCATGCAAAATATCTTTTGTATGAAAAAGGGCTGAGCGTAACAGAAGTGTCCTTGCTACTGGGTTACTCTTCCATTTCACATTTCTCCACTGCTTTCAAAAAGCATACAGGATTAAAGCCTTGTGAGCTTTTATTGAGATAATCCCTCCTTTTATTTATTGTTCCTCATTGATTGCAGCGCTATAGCCCATTCAAATAAAATGCCTTTTTCGTTTCCATTTTTTATTTACTTTCAGTGCTTCTATTCACCCGGCGGATCAGCAGCATATTACCCCGCCGTTTAAAACAACTCAATCAAATGACGAAAACAAGGCTCGCATGGGCAATGGGAGCATTGCTGGCCACAGGCGTACTAAATGCGCAACAACCAGCGGCCACCCCAACTCAATCAAAATATGATCCCCATGCTTTATTCTCCCCGCTCTTTTACACGCAAAGTGGTAATGAATACCGCGCTGCCACCGGTGAACCCGGCCCTGCTTACTGGCAAAACAAAGTGGATTACCAGATCAATGCAAAATTGGATGACACAAAGAACGAAGTAAGCGGAACTGTAACCATTTCTTATAAAAATAACAGCCCGAACAAGCTGCCTTATCTCTGGCTGCAACTGGATGAGAATTTATTTACCAAAGAATCCCGTGGCCAGGCTAAGATGCCGGCAACCGGCCGCAGCCGCTATGGTGATGCCAAAAGCACTTTTGAAGGCGGTTATAAGATCAAGTCAGTGCAATTGCTGAATGGCACTGCTGCCAGCAATGCAGATTATATTATTAATGATACCCGCATGCAGGTAAGGCTTGCCAATGCTTTAGCAGCTAAAGGCGGGGCATTGAAACTGAAAATTGAGTATTCTTATACTGTTCCTCAGTATGGATCTGACCGCACCGGTATCCAACCTACGAAGAATGGCGATATCTATGCCATTGCACAATGGTATCCCCGCCTCTGCGTATATGATGATGTTCGCGGATGGAATACTGATCCTTATCTCGGCGCCAGTGAATTTTACCTGGAATATGGTGATTTTGAAGTTAACATTACGGCACCTGCCAGTCATATCGTAGTTGCTTCCGGAGAATTGCTGAACCCCCAGGAAGTATTTACTGCAAAACAATTGCAGCGATACAACCAGGCAAAGCAAAGTGATGCTACAGTGGTTATCCGCGACAGCACAGAAATAACTGATCCGGCATCAAGGCCTTCCAAATCATCACTGACCTGGAAATACAAGATCATCAATGCACGTGATTTCGCCTGGTCATCATCCAAATCATTTATACTGGATGCAGCGAGAATGAACCTGCCTGGTGGAAAGAAAGGGCTGGCTATTTCTGCTTATCCGATCGAGTCCAACGGTCAAAATGCCTGGAGCCGCGCTACAGAATATACCAAAGGTTCTATTGAGAACTATTCCAAACGCTGGTTCCCTTATCCTTATCCCTGTGCCGTGAATGTGGCTACAAATATTGGAGGGATGGAATACCCTGGTATTGTATTCTGCAGCTATCGTGCGCGTACATCAGGACTGTGGGGCGTAACTGATCACGAGTTTGGCCACACATGGTTCCCGATGATCGTGGGCAGTAATGAAAGAAGATATGGCTGGATGGATGAAGGTTTCAATACATTCATCAATGGCATTGCTGATGATGATTTCAATAAAGGTGAATATGCACAACCAAAAAGAAGTGCACATGGCAGCCGTTTGTTTTCCAGCACAATTGAATCGGTTCTGAACACGCCAGATGGTATGACTGAAAGAAATATCGGCAGCCTGCTCTACAGCAAACCCGGTTTTGCATTGGGATTGCTGCGTGATGAAGTGCTGGGACAGGATCGATTTGATTATGCTTTCCGCAAGTATATCCGCGACTGGTCCTACAAACATCCTACTCCCTGGGATTTCTTCCGCAGCATAGAGAACTCTGCAGGTGAGGACCTGGCCTGGTTCTGGAAAGCTGTGTTTATTGAAACCTATCAGTTGGATCAGGCAATCAGCAAAGTGGAATATATTGATGGTGATCCTAAGAAAGGTGCTTTGGTGACAATAGATAACCTGGAGCAAATGGCGATGCCGGTTACGGTAGAGTACACAACAGCAAGCGGAAAAACAGGACGTAAGAAACTGCCGGTGGAAATATGGCAGAACAATGCGACCTGGAAGTTTGCTTTGCCAACGGATGAGGAAGTGACAAAAGTGGTGATAGATCCGGATAAAGTGTTACCGGATGCGAATGGAGCGAATAATACATGGACAAAGCCTTAAGGGTTTTGTTTGAAGATAAAGGAATCCCATTCCGTGTAAACGGAATGGGATTTTTTTTACGATGAAAAAACATTTTGTGGCGATGTTTTTCCCTTTGGTGCTCTTTGCAGGCAGTATAGATTGCATAAAATATAACTTTATATGTATGCATCTGGAGTTTTTAATAACAGAACCGTTTGATAAGGATATGAAATCTCTTTTGCCGGTTCTACAAAAGCGGATAAAAAAAACGATCAATTCTATATCCGGCTCTTTGTTGAATGGAAAAGATAAGTTCACGGGAAGGGCTTCAATGCCTCACTCGTTCAATTTGAAAGATGGGCTTACCAGTTCGTTATATCTTGTTGAAGTAGGGGAAGGGAAAAAGATGATAGTGGCGGTGGATGATGATCCAATTTTTGATAAACTATCGTTGACATTATTTCGACTGGTTGATAATGAAAAAGGAGATACCGTTTATAAAGAAATTGGACAGCGATTGTATAAAAATCAGGGATTATTGAAATAATATATGGCAGAGATAAAACCATTGCTGGACGAGTATGGAATTATTCATGAGGCAAATAAGATACTTCCGGATAACCGGCTGAGAATACAACTATTGGAGTCTTTGGCTGAACTGGAAGATAACAGTGCTCATAGATTGGGTCAATTTCCTCAGACCAGATTACATAAGGTCGCCGGTATTAAACAAAAGGTGTATAGAGCTGATATTGACAAAATCTCTGGCTGGCGTATCCATCTTCAGTATGCTGAAGGACAAGTCCATTTAAAGGATATTATAGATGGCCAGCAGCATGATGATGTGATTAGAATGATACAGGCGAAAAAAGGCCGGTATAACTAAAACAAAAGAGCACGCCGCTTTCGCAACATGCTCTATACAATAGTCCAGATTAAGCTTGATTATTAAGAACCGCAACTGATACAACCATCCTGCATTGTGCAAACTGCTCCTTCCACAAAAGTCGGTTCAATATTAGCCGCCGCTGCTGCTATCGCCGCATCGCCTGCTTTTCCTTCAGTACTGATCTGGTTGGTTTTATCGATCAGCGGCTCTACGGATTTGCCACCTTGTTTTTCCACGGTGAACTGTACGGCCTGTGAAGCTGCTTTGGTACGCAGATAGTACATACCAGTTTTCAATCCTTTCTTCCAGCCATAGAAATGCATGGAAGTCAGTTTGCCGGCAGTTGGGGCATCTACGAACAGATTGAGGGATTGTGACTGGCAGATATAAGCACCGCGGTCGGCAGCCATATCAATGATCGCACGTTGTTTGATCTCCCAAACGGTTTTATAGATCGCTTTGATCTCATCAGGGATCGAATTGATCTTCTGGATGGAACCATTGTGGCTCATGATATGGTTCTTCATGTCATCTGTCCACAGGTTCAGGTCAACCAGGTCTTTCAGCAGGTGTTTGTTCACTACCACAAACTCTCCGCTCAGTACACGGCGTACATAGATGTTGGAAGTATATGGTTCAAAACATTCATTGTTGCCCAGGATCTGTGAAGTGGAGGCTGTAGGCATTGGTGCAACCAGCAGGGAGTTGCGGACGCCATGCTTCAGCACTTCTGCTTTCAGTGTGTACCAATCCCAGCGGAGGGTTGGTTCAACATTCCACATATCAAACTGGAAGATGCCTTTTGATACAGGGGAGCCGGCAAAAGTTTCGTAAGCGCCGTTCACTTTGGCCAGGTCTTTACTGGCGGTCATTGCTGCAAAATAGATCGTTTCAAAGATCTCTTTATTCAGTTGTTTTGCTTCATCGCTTTCGAATGGCAGGCGCATCAGGATGAACACATCGGCCAGGCCCTGCACACCCAAACCGATCGGGCGGTGGCGCAGGTTGGAAGTGCGTGCTTCTTCTACAGGGTAGTAATTGCCATCGATGATCTTATTGAGGTTTTTGGTAACCTCATAAGTTACTTCGTATAATTTATCATGGTCAAATTTGCCATTGATCACATAGCGGGGAAGGGCCAGTGAAGCCAGGTTGCAAACCGCTACTTCATCAGGTGAAGTGTATTCCATGATCTCGGTGCAGAGATTGGAACTTTTGATTGTTCCCAGGTTTTGCTGGTTGCTCTTGCGGTTGGCCGCATCTTTATATAATAAATAAGGCGTTCCTGTTTCGATCTGTGCATCGAGGATGGCAAACCAAAGTTCCTGTGCTTTAACGGTTTTACGTGCACGGCCTTCTTTTTCGTATTGCGCATACAGTTTTTCAAACTCTTCGCCCCAGCAATCCTGCAGACCGGGCGCTTCATTGGGGCAAAACAGGCTCCAGGAGCCATCTTCTTCCACGCGTTTCATGAACAGGTCGGGGATCCACAGTGCATAGAAGAGGTCACGAGCGCGCAATTCTTCTTTACCGTGGTTCTTGCGGAGGTCGAGGAATTCAAATACATCAGCGTGCCATGGCTCGAGGTATACAGCGAATGCACCTTTGCGTTTGCCACCACCCTGATCTACATAGCGGGCAGTGTCATTATATACACGCAGCATAGGAATGATACCATTGCTGGTACCATTGGTGCCGCCGATATAGCTGCCGGTAGCACGGATGCTGCTGATAGCCAAACCAATTCCACCGGCGCTTTGGGATATTTTGGCTGTTTGTTTCAGTGTGTCATAGATCCCATCAATGCTGTCTTCCTTCATAGTGAGCAGGAAGCAGGATGACATCTGTGGTTTGGGTGTGCCTGCATTGAAGAGCGTAGGAGTGGCGTGTGTGAACCAGCGTTCGCTCATCAGGTTGTAGGTTTTGATGGCGCTGTCGATATCTTCTTTATGGATGCCGATAGCTACACGCATGAACATATGCTGAGGGCGCTCTGCCACTTTACCGTTCAGCTTAAGCAGGTAAGATTTTTCGAGTGTTTTGAATCCGAAATAATCGAATCCATAATCACGGTCATAAATAATGGTGGAATCGAGCAGCTCTGCATTGTCGTGGATGATCTGCCAAACATCGTCGGACAGCAATGGAGCGTATTTGCCTGATTTTTCGTCCACGCATTCGTAAAGCATTTTCATGGTCTTTGAAAAGCTCTTGGTCGTGTTCTTATGCAGATTGCTTACTGCGATACGGCTGGCAAGCAATGCATAGTCGGGGTGCTTCACTGTGAGAGAAGCGGCTGTTTCTGCAGCGAGGTTGTCGAGCTCGGTAGTGGTCACACCGTCATACAGGCCTTCAATCACTTTTTTTGCTACATCAATTGAATTCACAAACCTTCTGTCGAGGCCATAGCTCAATTTTTCAATACGGGCTGTAATCTTGTCGAATTTGACGCTCTCTTTTTTCCCGTCTCTTTTGATCACTTGCATAGCAGATATATTTTAATAGGTTAGTAGTTTCTTCCTGGTCAATGTTTTAATAGGGCTATTAAGTAAGAACTTAAATAACCACAGTTCCTTCTTTTGGTTTACAAAGCATGAAAGAAAAAGATGAACATGTATTGTTCATGTACATGGCAGCATTCTTCCTTCACAACAAATAGTAGTGGATATTGGATGTCCGTTGGACGATCGCAATAGATGGTTTTGTCAGCTATGCGAGAGATTGGTTTTTCGTCGTTCCTAATTCCGGCAGGTTTTGCAGAAAGCAGTTATTTATCTGTGTGGGCCTGCCGGAACCGTCTTTATATTGTTGGTCTCTTTAAAAGTCTTCGTCAGTTGAAAATGCCTGATCTTCCTTATTCGCCAGCACGCCGGCTTTCTGGTAGTCGCCCACTCTCTTTTCAAAGAAATTCGTTTTTCCTTCGAGGGAGATCATTTCCATGAAATCAAATGGATTGGTGGCATTGAACATTTTTGGATAGCCGAGCTCAGTCAGCCAGCGATCGGCTACAAATTCGATGTACTGCTGCATCAGCTTTGCATTCATACCGATCAGGGCAACAGGCAATGCATCGGTAATGAATTCTTTTTCTATTGCTACGGCATCTCCGATGATCTGGAACACTTGTTCCTGGCTCATCTTATTTTTCAGCATGCTGTAAAGCAGGCAGGCAAATTCACAATGGAGGCCCTCATCGCGGCTGATCAGCTCATTGCTGAAAGTGAGGCCGGGCATCAATCCTCTTTTCTTCAGCCAGAAAATGGAGCAGAAGCTGCCGCTGAAGAAAATACCTTCCACGGCGGCAAAAGCCACCAGCCTTTCTGCGAAAGTTCCGTTCTCGATCCAGCGCAGCGCCCATTCGGCTTTTTTCTTTACTGCAGGCACGGTATCGATGGCATGGAACAGGCGGTCTTTTTCTTTGGGGTCCTTAATATAGGTATCGATCAGCAGGGCATAGGTTTCAGAGTGAATATTCTCCATCATGATCTGGAAGCCATAAAAGCAACGGGCTTCGGGCAACTGCACTTCACTCATAAAATTGACGGCCAGGTTCTCATTCACGATCCCATCACTGGCGGCAAAAAAGGCAAGAACATGGGAAATAAAATGCCTTTCCCCGTCATTCAGCGAAGTCCAGTCTTTCATATCTGAACCCAGGTCTATTTCTTCAGCCGTCCAGAAGCTGGCTTCATGTTTCTTATATTGTTCCCATATTTTGGGATAATTGATAGGAAGAATCACAAACCGATCCTTATTCTCTTTTAACAGCACTTCGTCTTCTTTCTGCATAGCATTACAGTTGAACAATGATAAAATGCGGCACGACAAGAGACGAAAAATCCACACCCTGGGAGGGTAATGTTAGTTGATCGGTCTTTTGCCGGTACCTTAGATCCGGGAAGGTCCCCAACAATTAATTCATTATGGCAGGTGTCCTGGCTTTCCACCTTTGTTCTGGCGGATTACAGTTGCCCGTCAGCCCGTGATTTTCACACGATTCCCCTATTAAGCACGCAGCCTTGGCTGCCTGCACCGGTTGAATTACTTGCAAGAACTAAAACGAATGTAGCTGTAAAATGAGGAAATACCCGTTCATACTTTCTAACAATTGTGGATAGTTTTTTTTGCCTCAAAGGCCCGGAGGTCAGGGGTGAAAAGATTATATTTTGATGGGGTCGGCATACAAAATCTGTGAGAAAAACCGTATCGTTTTTCCCACAGAAAAAGGGGTTTCGGTGAACAAAAGAACCGGGTGTCCCACAAAGCCACAAAGAGCACAAAGGATTTAATTTAGCACTCTAAATAGCTCATATTGAGTTTCTTTGTGCTCTTTGTGGCTTTGTGGGGGACACTTTAAACTATTTTCGAGTAGATATTCCAAACTACACCCTCGTGAGCAAATTCTCTTAATTTAAAAGCCACTACTTTTATAACCCCCCATTCTCCTCCAACACAGCTAAACTGTCAGCCCAATGTCAGATTTCCCATTGCGTAAACGGTGTTTGCGGATATCGTAAGCCTGTTCGTTTTTCTTCCCGCACTTTTACCAAAAGAAACAGTATGTGTCATTATCAAACCCTATATCATGATGATAGCACTGGCTATGTGGTGAGATGCCCGGAATGTGAGAAGATACAGGTAGGTTATGGCAACCTGATGGTCACTTTTGGCAGAGGAGATTTCGATGATTTCCGCTGGTGGCTAAAGAAAATAAAGAATGATCAGGATCTTTCACAAAGCCGTACGCTGCGTTGCATCGTTATCCCAACGCCTTGCGAAGGAATGAAACTATTGTTGAGTTTGCGTGAACTGACGGATTTCGATAATATGCTGGAAACAGCAGATACAGAATTGAAGTCGCTGGAACTGATCCGTTTGTTCGAAGATCACTAGTATATCATAAATGTGGATCATAAAGGTGTGGTCTTAGTCTTAAGACGGCACTAAAAACAGTTGGGCTTTATAAGCCGGGAGTTTGAGCTTGGTATAAGCTGAAGCAATGGTGATGTTGAGAGCAACAAGCTTTTTCTTTCCTGATTGCCCAATAAGAACTGCCCCGGAAGTTTCTTGGAATTGTATAGGCTTTAAACTTTAGATAGTCGATCCAATCCCTCTTTTATTATTTTTGCGGAAATTTTTTTTAATGAGTCCCGATCTTTTTAATGAGTTGGCCCGTCGCCGCCGTTCCGTATTCCCCGATCAGTTTGATACTTCCCGGAAAGTAGATGATGCAATAATTACTGAAATACTGACCAATGCTACATGGGCTCCCAATCATGGTAGAACAGAGCCCTGGCAGTTCACGGTTTTCAGCGGGAATGGGCTTCAGCAACTGGCCGATTTTCAAAGTGAGTTATATAAAAATGAAGCAGGTGATAATTTCAAAGAGATCACTTACAATAAGCTGAAACAACAACCGCTGCGTGCTTCACATATCATTGCGATCGGTATGAAACGGACCACCAGCAAACCCATTCCTGAAATTGAAGATATAGAAGCAGTGGCCTGCGCAGTGCAGAACATTTATTTATCTGTTACGGCTTATGGCCTGGGCGGGTACTGGACCACAGGAGGCATCACTTATAAAGCATCTGCCAAATCATTCTTTGGTCTGGATGATCAGGACAAACTGCTGGGCTTTTTCTATATCGGGCAGGTAGCGATCCCCTCCACATCAGCTACGCGATTGCCAATGGAAGAAAAGGTGAAATGGGTTAAGTGATAGCCGTATTTTTGGTTATGAGGAAATTAATCGCGATTGCTGCAATCAGTTTTTTTGTGGTGGCTTGCTCAGTATCCATGAGCAGGCTTCAGCCGAAAGGGATCAATATACCAGCCGGCACTTACGAAGACACACTTCGCTTTTTATATTCACTGCCATCAAACCAGTGGCCTGCTCCTTTCATTGATTCAACCATTGCATGGAAAGAACTGGGTATTATTCCCGAAAGCCCTTTAAAGCCATACATGGATTCTTTGAAGCATCTTATTCAATTGGGTAAGATCCTGTTCTTTGACCGGAGGCTGAGCGGCAGCAACCAGATCTCCTGTGCCAGTTGCCATATCCCTGATCTTTCCTGGACGGATGGCCGCAGTAAATCATTGGGGCATGATCATCAAATGAATAAAAGGAATTCACCCACCTTGTTGAATGTATGGTATTACAAACAACTATTCTGGGACGGAAGAAGCAGGAGCCTGGAAGACCAGGCATTTGGCCCTATCAACAGTGAAACCGAAATGCATAGTGATATGGCAGAAGTGATGATGAAGCTTCGTCGCATTCCCGGTTATAAACCATTGTTCGTTTCTGCCTATGGCCGCCCGGAAATATCACCAGAAACCGTGACAGGTGCGCTGGCAGCATTTCAACGAACCCTTGTGAGCCGTAAAAGCGATTTTGATGATTTTCTTTCCGGTGAAAAGAATGCAATGAGCGATGCAGCATTGCGTGGGTTGCACCTGTTCCGTACCAAAGCAGGTTGCATGAATTGCCATAACGGCCCTTTGTTTACCGATAATGATTTTCATAATATAGGCCTTACCTATTATCAGCAGGAGCATGAAGATCTTGGCCGCTATGCCGTTACTCACCGTGCAGAAGATGTGGGTCGTTTCAAAACACCTTCACTCAGGGATGTGATACGCACCAGGCCCTGGATGCATAACGGGCTTTTTGATAATATCAATGAACTGATGAACATGTATAATGCGGGTATGCCGTTACCGGGGTCGGGAGCAGTTGGAGATACGCTGTCTCCTAAAAAAGACAGGCTGATCCGCCGGCTCGGGCTGGCAAAACAGGAAAGAGATGATATCATTGCTTTTTTAAATGCTATTACTGCAGAGCCGTTGCGTATGAGGATGCCGGAGATGCCGGAATGATGTATTCACCGCTTTACCAACCGGTTAGTTAAAATACCGCAGCTTTTTACCGTTTTATGGCTAAATAACTGACATATTAATTATTTTTGCAACCACTATTTATTAAACCTGTAATCATGAAAAAATTATTTTCTCTTTTTGCACTTGCCCTGTCCGCTTCTGCAGTAATGGCCCAACCTCCAGCCGGTGATGCAAAGCCTGGTGAATGGTATGGTGAAAGAACAACTACCGACGGAGCGATCAATATAGCTGAAATACCTGCCAAACTCGAGAAGAAAGAATCTTTCGATACAAAGATCAAAGCCAAAGTTTTGGAAGTATGTTCCAAAAAAGGATGCTGGATCAAACTGGCGGTAAATGATACCACCACTGCTTTTGTAAAAATGAAGGATTATGCATTCTTCTTACCTGAAGCTATTAAAGGAAAAACGATCGTACTGGATGGTCAGGCTCAGATGAAAACGACATCTGTAGATGAGTTGAAACATTATGCTGAAGATGCAAAGAAATCGAAAGAAGAAATTGCTGCGATCACTCAACCACAAAAAGAGATCCGCTTTACTGCAAAAGGAATTGTTGTTGTAGAATAAGCATCGTTGAAATAATTATTGCTATGCCCGCACATGCGGGCATTTTTTTTGGCCTCCCCTCCCTTTGTCAATCCACTGTCACTTTCCCCATTGCGTAAATCCTTTTTCCCGATACAGCACTATTCCGCCTGCGCATGAAAATACTTTTGTGTCAGTGCACAACGACTGCTGCCAGTCAATATTTTAAAAACAGCCTCCATTTATAGGGCCATTCCCGGTTTTCTTTTGTTTAAGCAGTTGACAAAAGTTTTCGGGGATGTGCCCGCCAAATTTTCAAAAGCAACTAAAAAATAACGGATTTATGAAGAAGATCATACTACTGGTAGTAATGACAGCTCTTTCCTGTGCAGGTATGGCTCAAACGGCAACTGGCGGGGTCCAGGGAAAAGTAACTACTGCAGATGGCAAAGCAGCCGCTGATGTGACCATATTATTAAAGAATACCAATAAAGGAACAACAACTGACGACAATGGTCATTTTGAATTCAGAAAGCTGAACGCAGGGAATTATGAAATTGAAATATCACTGATAGGATATGAGACGCTTATACAAAGTGTTACTATAACAGCTGACCATACAGAAAGGATCGCTCTTCAGCTAAAGCTTTCCGATAAGGAGTTGGAAGAAGTGGTGATCAAAGGTGGTCAAAGGAATTATAAAGTAAGCCGCCCTTCATCCACGCTTCGCCTGCAAACTCCCCTGCTGGAAGTGCCTCAGAACATCCAGGTGATCACCAGCAAAGTGATCGCTGATCAGCAGATATTCGATATGCTCGAAGGCGTGACGCGCAATGTAAGTGGTGTAACACGCAGTGAGCACTGGGACAATTATGCCAATATCACAATGCGTGGCCAACAAATCGGTTCTTTCCGGAATGGTATGAACGTGCAAATGCCCTGGGGCCCGATCACAGAAGACATGAGTATGGTTGACCGCATTGAATTTGTAAAAGGCCCCGCAGGTTTTATGCTGGCAAATGGAGAACCCACTGGTTTTTATAATGTGGTGACAAAGAAACCTACAGGTATCACCAAAGGCGAAGCCACCTTTACAATGGGCAGCTATGATACCTATCGTTCCACACTCGACCTGGATGGCAAGCTCAGTGAAGACGGCAAATTATTATACCGACTGAACCTGATGGGGCAACTGAAAGGCTCCCACAGGGATTTTGATTATAACAACCGCTACTCTATCGTTCCCGTGATCACTTATAATGTGGATGATAAAACATCCATCACAGCAGAATACACTTACCAGTATATGCGGATGGCACTTATTGGCGCTGCTTATGTATTTTCTCCAAAAGGATATGGTGATCTCCCACGCAATTTCACCTTGGCAGAACCCAACCTGGCACCTACCGATATAAAAGATCACAGCATCTTTCTTACGTTCAATCACCGCTTTTCAGACAACTGGAAATTCACTACACAGTTAGCTTACCTGAAATACAATCAAACCGGGTCTTCACAATGGCCTGATTATCCTGTAGGATTATTGCAGGATGGCACCCTCTACCGCAGCATCAGTATCTGGGATGCGGAGAACGAAGCCAAACTGGGGCAATTTTTTTTAACCGGCCAGGTGAATACTGGTGCAGTACAACACCGGATCCTGGCAGGTGTTGATATGGGCAATAAAGATTACATGGCAGACTGGAGCCAGTCAGCTTTACTCCAGGGATATGGTTATGATGATAATGGTGATTATGTTCCGGTTGATTTTAATATTTATAGCCCTGTTCATGGAAATGTTCCCGGCGATAAACTGCCGGTCTTTGATCGCAGCCTTCCTTTAAGGGCACGTGCCAATGCAAACATCGTTGGTGAAAGCTACAGCAGTATTTATATACAGGATGAACTCCGGTTTCTCCGCGACCGTATCCGGCTTACACTGGCAGGGCGCTACACTACTATTAAGCAACATGCTTATGGTGTTTATTCAGACGACAACAAATTCACTCCACGTGCAGGCATCAGTGTTTCGGTCGACAAGCAAACATCTGTGTATGGTTTATATGACCAGGCTTTTGTGCCGCAGCAAGGCAGTGACAGCTTGAATAAACCGCTCGTACCCGTAACTGGTAACAATATTGAACTGGGAATTAAGCGTGACTGGCTGGGAGGCAAATGGAGCACTACCGCATCTGTATACCGTATCATCCGCAACAACGTAGTAAGTACAGTGCCAGGGCCTGTATATAAAGTGGTGCAAACCGGGCAAACGCAAACGGAAGGTATCGAATTCGATCTGCGTGGCGAGATCATACGTGGCCTGAATCTCACTGCCAACTATGCTTATACTACGGCTAAAGTAACCAAGGACGAAGATGCAGGCAAGATCGGTGGCGCAGTACCAGGCACAGGTTTCGCTGATCATGTAACCAATGCCTGGCTGTCTTACCGCTTACAAAATGGAAAAGCAAAAGGACTTGGCCTGTCACTCGGCTACCAATGGCAGCTCGGACGCAATACCTGGGATTGGGGTGCTAATACAATCGCGAACCAACTACCCGATTATTTCCGTCTCGATGGAAACATTTCCTGGCAAGACAGCAAATACAGTGTTGCACTGAATGTAAACAACATACTGAATAAATACTTATTCCAGGGAGCGCCTTACGAACTGGATAATAACCCGGCTACTACTGAATATTATTACCAGATCGAACCTGGAACAAACTTCAGGATCACGTTTGGTTACAGGTTCTAAAGAAAACCGGGGTTACAATCATCAACCATCCTTCCCGTTCTTCCCGCCTTACCGGTAAATTTTTACCGGTAAGGCGGGAAGAACGGGAAGGAATACATCATAAATATCGTGGCAACAAAGAAAAACAGAACAACCGTAAAAAAAATAACAGGTGTTGTACATCTCTGGCTGGGATTACTATCCGGAGCCATTGTGCTGTTCCTGGGCATTACTGGTTGTATGCTTGCTTTTGAAAGGGAGATACGAAACATTACAGAACCTTATGCTTATGTAGAGTCCAGGGATGTACAGTATCTATCCCCTTCAGTGTTGAAAGCCGTTGCAGAAAAGCACCTTGATGGTCACAAAGTAAATGGAGTGGAATATCCCGGTAAAGGAAAAGCTGCAGTTGCCAGTTACTACGATGAATCGAATTATAAGTTGGTCTATCTTGATCCTTACACCGGTGAAACCCTGAAAGTCAAAAACATGAACCGGGACTTTTTCCGGATCATTGTCAATGGACATTTTTATTTATGGTTGCCGCCGGGTATCGGTCAGCCAATTGTGGCATCAGCCACACTTATCTTCCTGGTAATGCTGATCACAGGAATGATCCTCTGGTGGCCAAAGAATAAAGCTGCCCGTAAGCAACGCTTCTCTATTAAATGGAATGCCAAATGGCGCCGGATGAATTACGACCTGCATAATGTATTGGGATTTTATATGACCTGGGTGGCAATATTTATTGCCATTACCGGGCTGGTATGGGGCTTTCAATGGTTTGCCAGATCAGTATACTGGGTCAGCAGCGGTGGAAAATCAATGGTGGAGCATAAGCATCCTGTGTCTGATACCACAAGGATCAAAGAAGGAATTAATGTAGCGGACTATGTGTGGGCAGCGCATAAGCCTTATGTGAATGAAAAGGAAGCCCTGGCTGTTTATTTTCCTTTAACCCATACAGATCCTGTGGAGGTAGCGGTGAATCATCGGCCGGGTACGTATTACAACGCAGATTATTATCATTATGATCAATACACTGCCAAAGAACTACATGCTGAAGGTAGCTATTCAGGTAAGTATAAGGATGCAACTGTTGCAGACAAGATCGTCCGGATGAATTATGATATTCATGTTGGAGCAATACTGGGCCTTCCGGGAAAGATCATGGCATTCTTTGCCAGCCTCATCGCGGCAAGCCTGCCCGTAACAGGGTTTTACATATGGTGGGGAAGAAGGAAGAAAAAGAAAGCAGACAGCGTACGGGAATTGGTGAAACCCGTAGTGGCCGCGGGGTAAGGCTTTTTTATGGAGTAGTCACAATAATAAAATCCGCTATTGCTGCCAGTTCTTCTTTCGTCATCTTTTCGTACATATCGGAAGGAAGTGCTGTTATGTTCTTAATCACCAGTGAAGATTTTCTTTTCAGCAATTGTGCTGCTGTTCCCAGTTTACCATCACTATGAAAACTTCCGCAAACATGATATACCAGTTTCCGTTTATTCTTTTTTCCTTTCTGGAACCGGTAAATGGAATATGACATGGATGCGTCCCAAAGACTTTGACTGTAATAAATATTTGAACTTCCATGCCCGCCCATGAGGTCCATGAACTTTTCATGATAAGCACCTGCAAGTGTATCATAGGGCAGGGGCGGCAACCAACCCTTTGCTTCTTTTGAAAGACTGTCCAGGCTGGCCATTCCCCTTCGGGAAACAAGATTTACATAACGGCGTGGAGCATTGGCCGCAATAACCGGTAGCCTGTTCAGTTTTGCAAATTCCACCATTGGCCTGTAATCAGTATAATTGTTCCAGGCACGGCCATCTGTTTTCAACTTGTCTTCATTGATAAAACCGGCAAGGTATTCATCCAGCACAAGCTGGCAATCAGTTTCAAACATTTCCAGGCTCAATACCAGTTCCTGCTGCCTGATCTTATAAAGTGCCTGCAGTAATTCATATTCCGCAACATGGGTCAGGCTGTCATTATGCTGCTCACCAAAGAAAACTACGTTAGCGGTGGAAAGTGAAAGTGCAGCAGAGTCAATAGAGATGGGTTTCATGTCGGCTGCGGTATACACAGTGAATTTCTGCGCGGAAGCAGCAATGGCTGAGGCAAAGCTCAGCGAAAGCAATATATATTTAAACATCAGTGTGTGATTAAGCTACTTTTTGGTACGGACCAACTTGTATATCCTGATAGCACTCATCAGGATGATGACGAACGACACCAACCCGGTCAATCCCCACACTACACTCATATTTTGTTTTACCACTACCAGCATCACGATTGACACAAGAAATATAGTGGCCACTTCATTCCAGATGCGCAGTTGCTGGGAAGAATAATTGAACACACCTTTCATCTGCTGTTTGTAAATGACATGCAAACTGAAATGATAGAGATAAAGCCCGGCTACAAAGAGCAATTTAATGATCAGCCAGCCAGGTGTACTGCCCAGCATACTCCAAACACTCACTCCCAATATTAATGTAAGCACTGCGGAAGGCCAGGTAATGCCCAGCCATAAACGCCGGATCATAATAGAGAACTGCCGATGAAGGATTGATTTCTCCGGCTCATCCTTTTCGCCTGCTTCTGTATTATAAATAAACAGCCGGACGATATAGAACATACCGCTGAACCAGGTGACGATAAAAATAATATGGAGCGCTTTTATATACAGGTACATAAACCGGGCGTATCAATATCAGGCTTTTTCAACAAGGGTCAATAATCCTTTCACCCATTCAGGGTTTGTATTCATACACGGTACCAAAGTAAAGCTTTCTCCTCCGGCTTCCATAAAAATATGGTGCCCTTCTTTTCCCATTTCTTCAAGGGTTTCCAGGCAATCACTTACAAAAGCAGGGCAGGCCAGTACTATTTTTTTGTACCCTTGCTTAGGCCACTCGGTCAACTTTTGGGCTGTATAAGGCTGCAGCCAGGGATCGCGACCCAGGCGGCTTTGAAAGGAAAGTGTGTATTTCTCTTTGGGCAATCCCAGCTTTTCTGCTACCAGTTGTGTGGTAGTGATCACCTGGTGGCGGTAACACACTTCCTGCACAGTTGCATCTGTACAGCAACGATCGGGCGAATGCACATCATGTGTGCCAGGTGCATGCCGTTTGGTGATATGCCGCTCCGGTATGCCGTGATAGCTGAACACCAGCAAATCGAAATCCTGCTGCAGGTAAGGACGCATGCTTTCTGCCAGCGCATCAATGTATGTTTCGTCTTTATAAAATGGAGGAACGATATTTAATTTGAAAGTATATCCTTCCTTTTTATGTATCTCTTTGGCATATTCTGCTGCTGTTTCATAACTGCTCCATGCATAATGCGGGTATAAAGGAACGAGTATCACTTCTTTCAATGATGGATAATTCTTTTTTAAATTATCCATGGCAGCTTTGGGTGATGGATTGCCATAGCGCATGCAAACTTCAACAGGCAGATCAGTTTCTTTTTCCAGTGCTTCTTTTAATTGATTAGTGATCACGATCAGCGGAGAGCCCTCTTTTGTCCAGATGGAACGGTACGCTTCAGCACTTTTAGGCGCCCTGGCTGGAACAATAATGCCTTTTACAAGAATAGTGCGCCACCATTTGGGAACATCTATTACCCGCTCATCCATCAAAAACTCATTCAGGTATTTTTTAAGGTCTTTAACGGAAGTGCTGTCCGGTGAACCGAGATTCATTAACAGGATAGCTTTTTCAACATGATTCATCTGCATCTATTAATTAATGGTGGGAAATAATAAGCGCTGCGAAGTTCGTGAAGTTTAAATTTTAAAGCAAGGGCAACTTTCCTGCCAGCACTCCCGATATGGTATCAATGCCTGACATATAAGAAAATACCACGGTTCATTCAATCCCTGGCGGAATTTATCAGGCTGCCGGTCCAATTGATCACCCTTTTTGTTTCGGATGACAATACGATGACTTTTTAACCATAACCCCTTTTTACATTTGCAAACTCTATGTCCTTACAGCCACATATTATGACCACACCGATCCTCGACCGCTTTTGCGTGGCAGGTATCAACTATCATAAGGCGGATATTGCTGTAAGGGGCTCCTTTTCTGTTTCCAAAGAAGATTTCGCTCTGATCGCCGGAAGTGCCCGGGCCCAATTGATCCGCAGCGTTTTTGTGGTATCTACCTGCAACCGGACAGAGATTTATGGTTTCGTGGAAAATGTGATGCAACTGGCTGCACTGCTGGCCGAACATACCCGTGGCAATATCCAGGACCTTCTCCAGTATGCTTATCTTAAAAACGGAAAAGAAGCGGTGGAGCATTTATATAGAGTGGCTTCCGGCCTCGATTCCCAGATCCTGGGTGACTATGAGATCCTGGGCCAGTTGAAGCAGGCGGTTGATGCTGCTGCCGCCAACCAGGTGCTGGGACCGATCATGAACCGCACCGTGAACTATGCTTTCCAGGCTTCCAAAAAAATCAAGACCGATACAGCACTTAGCAGTGGCACTGTATCTGTATCATACGCCGCTATTGAATTGTTGAAGGAAACACCAGGCATTGCTGAAAAGAGGGTCCTGGTGATCGGTGCAGGCAAGTTTGGCGGCAATGTTTGTAAAAACCTTCGCGAGTATCTTCCGCAAACTGCTGTATCGCTGATGAACCGTACAGATGAAACAGCGAAAGCATTAGCCGAAAGAACCGGTGCGGCTTTTATTCCATATAATAAAATAGAAGAAGCTATACAGGCTTCCGATGTCCTGGTCGTTTGCACTAATGCACAGCATCCGACCATATTGCCTTCCATGCTGGCAGGCAGCGGAGAAAAACTGGTGCTTGATCTTTCTGTACCAGCCAATGTGCATGCAGAGGTAAAAACCTTACCTGGTATCCGTGTGATAGATGTGGATGAAATCTCTACCACTATTCTTGACAAGACCATTGCAAGAAGAAAAGCGGAAATGCCCAAAGCACAGGAAATACTGGAACATTACCAGCAGGAGTTTTACACCTGGCTGGAAGAATATAAATATTCGCTACACATAAAAAGCTGGAAAGGCAAACTGCAGGAATTGAGTGAATGGCAACCGCAGCAATACTGTGAAATGGCATCAGAACCATTATTGTCGCCCGACAGAAAGGCTCAGAAAGCTGTAACCAGGTTAGCCGTAAATTTGCGGACTAACCAGGAAAAGGGATGCCAGTTCATCAATGCCATTAATGATTACCTGCAAATGTCATGAGTAAATGCCGGATACACTTCGCATAGGAACAAGGGAAAGTCAGCTAGCCGTTTGGCAGGCTACACAGGTAAGCGATCTGCTCACCGCTGCTGGTTACAAAACAGAATTAGTATATATAAAAAGTGAGGGCGATATCAACCTCACCACTCCATTATATGAAATGGGTGTGCAGGGCATTTTTACCCGCAGCCTCGATATCGCTTTATTGAATAATAAGATCGATATTGCCGTTCACTCCATGAAAGATGTGCCGGTAGTATTACCTCAGGGTATTACGCAGGCAGCCGTATTAAAACGCGGATCATATAAAGATCTGCTTGTTGCCGGAAAGGGAATTCAGTTCATCAATAATGAGCCTGTTCGGGATCTGGCTTCTCCATTCATTATTGCCACCAGCAGCATCCGCCGTAAAGCTCAATGGCTGCATCGCTATCCGGGAAGCAGGATGGAAAATCTTCGTGGCAATATTAATACAAGATTGAAAAAGCTGTCGGAGAGTGAATGGAACGGAGCCATTTTTGCTGCTGCCGGTTTGGAAAGGGTAGGCCTCCGTCCCGAAAACTCCATCGAACTCGACTGGATGCTGCCTGCTCCTGCACAAGGCGCCATCATGGTGGTATGCAGGCTGGAAGACCGCAACACCTGGAATGCCTGTCAACCCATGAATGATGAGCATACCGCTACCTGCGTAAAAGCCGAACGCGATTTTCTCAGGACCCTGATGGGCGGCTGCTCCACACCAATCAGCGCATTGGCCAGTGTAAATGAAGGACGTTTGAAAATAACAGGGAATATCCTTTCCCATGACGGTACACAAAAACTGGAGGTGGAAAAAGAAACCTCCCTCGAAAAATCATACAGCCTGGGTGTGGACGCTGCATTGGAAATACTGGATAATGGCGGCGGGCAATTAATGGAGGCAATACGGAATAGTGAAGGATAAAATACACATCATCAGTACAGCATCATTGCCGGTTGAACACCTGCAACGATTGGAGCAGCATGGATTTGAAGCTGAGGTCATTCCTTTTATCCGCACTTATCCATCCGTTAGTGAAGAAAGCCGGCAGCGGATTGAGAAACTCGAAGAACAAAAAGCAACAGTTGTATTCACCAGCGTACATGGGGTTGCAGCCGTTGCAGAACATATTGACCGTAAAGTGAACTGGCAGATCGCCTGCATTGCCAGTGCGACACTGGATGCAGTGATAAAACATTTTGATCAAAGCAATGTGATCGCAACAGCGCCCTATGCAACACAACTGGCTAAAGAACTGATCAACCATACTGCCGGACCGGTTGTCTTCTTTTGCGGCAATAAGCGGTTGGATACCATTCCGCAACAATTGCAGTCAGCAGGAATAACCGTGGAGGAAATAGTGGTATATCATACTGAACTTATTCCTCAACAGGTAAAAGAGGATGCAGACGGAATAATGTTTTTCAGCGGCAGCGCAGTAGAGAGTTTTTTTATGAAGAATGTGTTAGGTAAAAATACTGTGTGCTTTGCTATCGGCACCACTACTGCCGATGCTTTACGGGAAAGAACCGGCAACGAAATTGTGATTGCAGAAAATCCTGGAAAAAAAGAAATGACAGAACTCGTAATACAATATTATCATGAACACAGTTGAACCAAAAGCAATAGCAGTGGGCAAAGAACTTAAGAATGACCTGTTGCTGAAGGCCCTGCTGGGCGAAGAAGTAAAGCGTCCGCCGGTATGGATGATGCGCCAGGCAGGCCGTTATCTGCCTGAGTATATTGCTCTGCGCAATAAGTACAGTTTTTTTGAAAGATGCCAAAAGCCTGAGCTGGCTTGTGAGATCACTTTGCAGCCTGTTGATATTGTAGGGGTGGATGCTGCCATCCTGTTTTCCGATATCCTGGTCGTGCCGCAGGCTATGGGCCTTGAAGTGGAGCTGATTGAAAACAAAGGACCGGTATTGCCGCAACCAGTTCAGCAGGAAAATGATTTTGAACGGATCACTGTTCCGGATGTGAATGACAGATTGCATTATGTGTTTGATGCCATAAAACTGATCAAGCAGGAATTGAATGGTCGCGTACCATTGATCGGCTTTGCAGGTGCTCCCTGGACCCTGCTTTGCTATATGGTGCAGGGAAAAGGCAGCAAAACCTTTGATGAAGCAAAAGCATTTTGTTACCGTCAGCCTGCTTTGGCACATCGCCTTTTGCAAATGATCACTGATACAACTATTGCATACCTGAAAGGGCAAATAAAAGCAGGTGCGGATGTGGTACAGATCTTCGATAGCTGGGGTGGCTTGTTGAGCCCGGCCGATTTTGAAGAATTTTCTTTAAAATATATCCGCCAGATCGTAGCTGCGGTAAAAGAAGAAGCGCCAACGATCATTTTTGCAAAAGGCGCCTGGTTTGCATTGGAAGAAATGGCTGCTACAGGGGCGCATGGATTGGGAATTGATTGGTGCATCACGCCGGAACGGGCAAGAAAATACGCTGGCAATCATGTTACGCTTCAGGGTAACTTTGATCCTGCCAAACTTTTCTTGTCTCCCGCAGAGATAAAAAAAGAAGTGAAAAAAATGATCACGGCTTTCGGCCCGCAGCGGTATATCGCCAATCTGGGGCATGGCATTCTACCGAATGTACCTGTAAGTCACGCAAAGGCATTTGTAGAAGCTGTAAAGGAATGGGCGTAAAAATTTAATATGCCTTTGTGGTCTTTGTGCCTTCGTGGGATATAGCTCCCACGAAGGCACAAAGACCACAAAGAATTAATGAGGATCAAAATTCTCAAAATAAAAATGGGAACGCTGTATAAAACAAGTACAAGGGAATTCAGGGAAAGATGGATTAATTATATTCATGACCTACAAAATGATATTTGCCTTGCCCTGGAACAGGCTGATGGCAAAGCCAGATTCAGGGAAGATGAATGGGAGAGAGCAGAAGGAAAAGGAGGTGGTGGTAAAACAAGGATCATACAAAACGGAAATATATTTGAGAAAGGCGGTGTAAACACTTCTGTTGTGTATGGCAGGGTGTCGGATATGATGCGCAGGCAATTGCAACTGGATGCTGCCAAATGGTTTGCCTGCGGTTTATCGCTTGTTATCCATCCGCTCAATCCTTATGTGCCCACCACGCATGCCAACTGGCGTTATTTTGAATTATACGATGAAGAGGATAATGTGGTGGACCGCTGGTTTGGAGGCGGTGCTGATCTGACGCCTTATTATTTATATGAAGAAGATGCCAGGCATTTTCATCAAACGCTCAAACAGGCGATTGACCCCTTTGGTGATAAATTATACCAGGCATATAAAGAGCAGTGCGATGAATACTTTGCCAACACTCATCGCAGTAATGAGATGAGAGGCATCGGTGGTGTCTTTTATGAGCATCTCCGCCCCAAGGATGATACACATGCGGAGGAACTGTTCCGCTTTCAGCAGGCAAATGGCAATGCATTTATTCCGGCTTATTTACCGGTGGTGATGAAAAGAAAAGACAGTTCTTATGGAGAGCGTGAAATTGCCTGGCAGGAGATCCGTCGCGGCCGCTATGTAGAGTTCAACCTGATCCATGACAGGGGCACTTTGTTTGGCTTAAAAACGAATGGCCGCACAGAAAGTATATTGATGAGCCTGCCGCCCCGTGCCCGCTGGGAATACGATTATCACCCGGAACCCGGCAGTGAGGAAGATAAATTATTGCAGGCCTGCCTTCATCCCAGGAATTGGGTGTAAGCCGGCTGAATTATTATACAAAACGTTTTTTATGTATCTGCAAAGAAGAAACAGGATATTGAGAAGCAGCCCGGCCATCAGGGACCTTGTAGCGGAAACAGTATTGACGCCGAATGATTTTATTGCCCCTTTATTTATTGATGAAGGCGAAAATGTGAGAACGGAGATATCCTCCATGAAAGGCTATTACAGGATGAGCCTCGACAATACGATCAAAGAAGTAAAAGAACTATGGTCGCTGGGTATCAAATCCATTCTTCTATTCGTTAAAAGCAAGGATGAGCTGAAAGATAATACAGGTAAGGAAGCCTGGAACAAAAATGGCCTGATGCAAAGAAGCATCCGTGCTATTAAGGAAGCAGTGCCCGGTATGCTGGTGATGACGGATGTGGCGCTTGATCCCTATTCTTCTTATGGACATGATGGCATTGTAAAGGATGGCGAGATCGTTAATGACGAAACAGTGGAAGCATTGGTGAAAATGAGTATCAGCCATGCTGAAGCCGGAGCAGATTTTGTAGCGCCCAGTGATATGATGGATGGCCGCATCGGTGCTATACGTGCCGGAATGGAAGAAAACAATTTTACCAAAGTGGGTATTATGAGCTATAGCGCCAAATATGCCAGTTGCTTTTATGGGCCTTTCCGTGATGCGCTTGACTCAACTCCTGGTTTTGGTGATAAGAAAACATACCAGATGAATTATGCCAACAGGACTGAAGCCATTAAAGAAACGCTGATGGACGTGGAAGAAGGAGCCGATATCGTGATGGTAAAACCTGCTTTATCTTATCTCGATATCATCCGGGAAGTGAAAAATGCAGTCGACATTCCTGTTAGCGCTTACAATATCAGTGGTGAATATGCCATGGTAAAAGCTGCTGCTGAAAAGGGTTGGATAGATGAGAACAAAGCGATCATTGAAATACTTACATCTATCAAAAGAGCGGGTGCTGACCTGATCGCGACTTATTTTGCAAAAGATGCAGTTAGATTATTGAATAGTTAAACTGGTTTTAATACAATTCCTAAAATAGTTCCATTTCCATGTACATCAAAAGCTCTTCTTTATTCCATCGTGCTCAGCAATCCATTCCCGGTGGCGTTAACTCTCCTGTCCGTGCTTTCAAGAGCGTGGGAGGTGAACCTTTATTTATGGTGAAGGGGCAGGGAGCTTACCTGTATGATGCCGATGGTAATAAATATGTAGATTATATCGCGAGCTGGGGGCCGTTGATCCTTGGGCATGCATATGAACCGGTGGTGAAAGCGATACAGGAGAGAGTGCTGGGTGGAACTTCTTTCGGCGCTCCAACTGAACTGGAGATTGAAATGGCCGAGCTGATCAAAAGCATGGCGCCTAATGTGGACCTGATAAGAATGGTAAGCAGCGGCACTGAAGCCTGCATGAGTGCATTACGTGTGGCACGTGGTTATACAGGTAAAAATAAATTCATCAAATTCGATGGATGCTATCATGGCCACGCTGATCCTTTTCTTGTAAAAGCAGGAAGTGGCATTGCTACACTGGATATCCAGGCTGTACCGGGCATCAGTGAAGCAGTAGCGCAGGATACACTGGTTGCGCCGTATAATGACCTGGCAGCGGTGGAGCAACTGGTTGCAGATCATAAAGGCCAGATAGCAGCGATCATTATTGAACCTGTAGCAGGCAATATGGGTTGCATACTTCCTCAATCTGGCTTTCTCGAAGGGTTGCGGAAACTATGTGATGCAGAAAATATCGTTTTGATATTTGATGAAGTGATGACAGGTTTCCGCCTGGCAGTAGGTGGTGCACAGCAATACCTGGGTATTGATGCAGACCTGGTCACTTATGGAAAAGTGATTGGTGCAGGTATGCCTGTGGGTGCTTTTGGCGGCCGGAGAGAAATTATGGAAAGTGTGGCGCCATTGGGTAAGGTGTACCAGGCTGGTACGCTTAGCGGCAATCCTATTGCAATGATAGCTGGTTACACATTGCTGCATGAATTGAAAAATAACCCTTCTATTTATACTGAACTGGAAGAAAAAACAACTTACCTCAAAAACGGATTAAAAAAGGTTTTTGAAAAAGCCAATCAGCCGGCTGCTGTTAATCAGCTGGGCAGTATGATCAGTGTTCATTTCACTGGCAATGCTGTTACTGATTTCAGATCAGCTGCCGCTGCGGATAATAATCTCTTCAAACAATATTTTCATTTCCTGCTCAGCAAAGGCATTTATCTCCCTCCATCTCCTTTTGAAAGTTGGTTTTTGAATAATGCGCTTAGTTATGGTGATTTGGACCTGACAATTGAAATGTCAGCGCTTTTTGTTGGCCGCTGAGTTGATTAAAAGTTTCAGACACACTTCATTGTCATAACATTGTCATCTCCTTATTTCGTTTATCGTAAAACTCATTTCCTTTTTTAGCAAAGCATCTTTCTTGTAGATAAAGATTTTTGCACCCGGCCTCCTGGTTGGGTTGGCTTGCTTGCCTGCATGATAATCCCATGACAAACGTTCTGTAACGCGTCAGGAACTTTGTATCCAATCTTTATTTATGAGAAAAATATATACGCTGCTCCTTTTTATTGTAACCGCACCTGCTTTTGCCCAGGAGGATAGCCTGAAAGTAAAAGAACTGGGTGAAGTAATTGTTTCTACAGGCCAGTACAAGCCACAATCAGTGAAGAATTCCGTTTACCAGGTAAGGGTTATCGGTGGTGAACAGATCAGGAAACAATCGGCTACAAAACTGCAGGATGTATTGAACAGCCAGTTGAATATCCGTTTCTCGCAAGATCTTGCTACTGGTGGCTCTGATATCACTATGATGGGCCTTTCGGGGCAAAATGTAAAGATCCTGATCGATGGTGTGCCGATGACCGGCCGCCAGGGCACTTCCAATGAGATCAATATAAACCAGGTGGAAGTGAATTCCATCGAGCGTATTGAGATCATTGAAGGCCCGATGTCGGTTATATACGGAGCAGATGCATTGGCCGGCGTTATCAATATCATTACCAAAAAAGCCAGCCGTGAAAAATTTGCCATCAATGCGCGAGTGCAGGAAGAAACTGTAGGAAAAGAGTATGGGATTAATGAAGGAATACATAATCAATATCTCGGTGCCAGTGGCCGGTATAAAAACTGGTACGCCAGTGGCGGCATCGGCCGTAATCTTTTCCAGGGATGGAAAGACACTGCTACAGGCCGGGAACTGACCTGGCATAAAAAAGACCAGATCGTAGGCAATGCCGTTGTAGGCTACCGCAATGAAAGATTGAATGTGTATTACCGGTTGGATGGATTAGATGAAGTGATCACCAATCCTGCTAATTTTCCTGCGGGCAATCAGCCTGCTGTCGACCAGGATTACATCACTGACCGGTTGATGCAACAACTGCAGGCATCGTATAAATTCAGTAATAAATTATCTGCTAACGCCCTTGCTTCCTATACCCATTTCACCCGGCAGGTGTATTCCACTTTATATTATCCCGATGGAGATGTAAGAGTAGCTACTGCACCAGGTTTACAAAGCATTGCTACTTTTGACGGATTTACTTTCCGCGCTACCGCGGTGTACACACCTTCTTTCTTTATTTCCTTTCAGCCAGGTGTTGATATCAATACCGAAAGCGGTGATGGCGAAAGGATCAAAGCAGGCGTACAGCGTATCAATGATTATGCGTTCTTCCTGACTTCAGAGATCACGCCCAAAGCATGGATCAATATCAGGCCTGGTATCAGGGTTATTCAAAATTCTGTTTATGATGCACCGCCTGTTATCCCTTCCATCAACACCAAATTCCTGCTCGCCCATGATCTTGATCTCCGGCTGGCTTATGCAAGAGGCTTCAGGGCTCCTTCCATCCGTGAGTTGTATTATGATTTCTTTGATGCCAGCCATAGCATCGCCGGCAATCCCAATCTTGAGGCCGAACATTCCAATAGCTTTACCGGTTCACTGACCTGGAATACTGTTCATACCAAAATAGTAAAGCTCAACACTACACTGAGTGGTTTTTATAATGATGTAAGCAATATGATCGGTTATGCGGCTGATGCAGCAAACCCTACTGTGACCACTTATGTGAACATTGCAAAATATAAAACAAGAGGCGGCACGCTAACCGGCCAGTTGATTGCCGGTAACCTCGATGCTTCGCTTGGATTTGGCTATACCGGGCGCTATAATGAATACAGTGAAATGGATAAAGACCTGCCAAGCTTCAAATGGTCGCCCGAAATCACTTCGATCATTTCTTATGGCTTTCCGAAAATAGGTTTCAGTGCCAGCCTGTATTACAAATTCACTGGCAAACTGCCCTATTATCAGCAAGTAACAGAAAATGGTCAAACACAGATCCGCCTGGCAGAAACAGAAGGATACCATTGGGCTGATCTTACCCTGAATAAAAAACTGTTCAGGCTGCTGACTGTGAATGCCGGTATCCGCAACCTGTTTGATGTTACAGCCATTGCCAATTCAGCAGTCAGTGGTGGGGCACATTCTTCCACAGGAGCAAGGCCTATCGGCAACGGACGGTCTTATTTCCTGGGATTGGCTTTCAACTGGGCAAAAAAATGATCATTATAATAACTATTCTTTTACCACATAAATCAAAACGATGAAATTAAGACTGATACAAGGATTGATGTTTGCAATGGCAGGCTTACTGGTGGTGCCGGCCTGTCGTAAAAAAGATGTTCCTCTGCCTGATAACCTGGCCCAATTTGAAGCAGCAGAACAGGGAATGGGTGCAACAGAACCAAGCAAAACAATCAAGATAAGGTTGAGCCGTGCCGTAAGCGCCAATACTTTTGTTACCGTTTCCATTACAGGTACACCCGGTGTGGATTATGCAACAGATTATACCACCGTTCCTGCAGCTGTTAACGGTAAGATTGAGGTGGATGTTCTCAGTGGAAGCAATGAGGCGACCATTACTTTTATAAAATCAAATAATGCTCTTTTTTATGGGGATGATAACCTGGTGTTCAAGATCATCTCTTCCATCTCACCGGTGATCATTGGCCCTCAAAACGAATTCAAACTCACTTTCTCAGAGATCATTTCTGAAGGCTCCGCTATCGTTGGTGATGGAGGTGGTTCAACCTATGGCAATAAAGTGTTTTTTGATCTGAGTGGTAACAGCCAAACAGCAGTGCAACGCACCAAATGGGACCTTGGTTTTTACACAGGCAGTGACGACTGGAGAGTGATCCTCAACTCTTCCACAGCAATGATGGCAAAACAAATTGCAAAGAATGACCTCGCCTCTGTTACCGCTGCTGACACCGTCGGCTTCTATGCAGATGTGATCTTCAACCAGTCTGAACCTTCTACAGCATCACTAGCCTATATTGATTACCCCAGTGGTGAACTGAGCAAGACGGCAATCGCTGCTGTATCATCTACGGCAACCGATAATAAAGTGTATATCGTTAATCGTGGCACAGGTATTGGCAGCCCTGCTCCGGCAAGAGGATGGAAGAAGGTCCGCATCATCCGCAATGCATCCGGTGGTTACACCTTGCAGCATGCAGATATCGCGGCCACTACATTCACTTCTATTGACATTCCAAAAGACGCTGCTTATTTCTTCAAATACATTTCATTTGAAAACGGTGCAGTGGATGTAGAACCCACAGCTAAGAAATGGGATATCGCATGGACATATTTTTCCAATACAACCAATTTCGGAGGTGAAGTGCCATATACATTCCAGGACGTGATCCTGCAAAACCGCAATGTACAAGCTGTAAAAGTGATGACATCCGCTAAAGCGTATGCCGATTTCGGAGAAGCTGACCTGGCTGGTCTCACCTGGTCATCTGTACAAACTACGATTGGATCGGACTGGCGTTCCGGCGGCGGACCCAGCAGCGCGCCTGCTGTTCGCGAGGACCGTTACTATATCATAAAAGACGGAGATAACAACTATTACAAGATCCGCTTCCTTTCGCTTACACAAGATGGACAAAGAGGATATCCAAAGCTTGAGTTTGCTCTCGTGAAGAAAGGATAAACTAAATAACAACCATTTAATATCGTAAACGACTCCTTCTCGTTCTTCCCGCCTTACCGGTAAATTTTTACCGGTAAGGCGGGAAGAACGAGAAGGATGTTTTATAGCAGCAACAATCTTTACAAATCATAATTTTAACCCTCCCGGTTTTTTCCTTTCGCGTAACCCTGTTTTTCCCTTCCCGTAAGCCTTTGCCTTCTTATTGTCATTGCTTTGTCAGCAAAATAAAAAGAATGAAAAAAATAGTATTACCGGTTATAGCTGTATTAATAGTAGTTGCAGCAAAAGCCCAGGCGCCGCAAGACAAAGCCAAAGTAGACAAGCTGTGCGGATGTTTTGAAGTAGAATTCAAATACGCAGAAACTTTTTCACCTGATAAGAATTATAAATTCCATGATCGCGAAGAGATCAGCGGCGGTACTGAACTTACCCTTCCTGTTGAAGTAAGTGATAAGAAGATCGTGATGCAACACCTGCTGGTGATCACCGATTCCATGATCATCAAACACTGGCGGGAGGAATGGACCTATGAAAATCCTGTGATCTGGAAATACCAGGGAGATAAAGTATGGACCAAACAGATCCTCAAACCGGAGCAGGTTAAAGGCAAATGGACGCAAACCGTTTGGGAAGTAAGCGATGAGCCCCGCTACCAGGGTTTCAGTCAATGGGTGAACCTGGATGATAAGATCATCTGGCAGAGCACCACTGATGCTCCGCTGCCCCGCCGTGAATATTCAAACCGCAATGATTATAATATCCTGAAAAGGACCAACCGCCTCAGCATTAACGACAGCGGCTATATCCATGAACAGGACAATCAAAAGATCATCCGTAAAGACGGAGCAGATAAACTGCTGGCTGAAGAAAAAGGAATCAACAGCTACAAACGTCTCGATGATAAAGCCTGTGCTGCTGCAAAATATTACTGGGAAAAAAACAAAGTGTTCTGGACCAAAGTAAGAAAGACCTGGGATGATTATATCAGCACACAAACTACGATCGCCTTAAAAACACAGGTAGACGGCAAACCCCTTAACGAATACCTGTTTGCCCTTGCAAAAGACTATGCCGCCAAAAAGATAAGCGATAACGAAATCGATGCCCGCATCAAAGCTGAGGTATTCAAGTTCATTGGCCGCTAAATGAGCCGGATGATGAGCCGGTAGCCAGGAGTCTGTCTCTCCATATTGTAAGGTCTGTCCATCTTTCAGGGGATAAGACTCCTGGCTACCGACTTCAGACCCCGACTCCCATTCTCCCCCTTTTCCCGTAACTTTGCACACCTTAAAAACCAGGCAGGAAAAGGATTATGGCCGTTACATACAAAGAATTCTCCGGACTGAATCTGCCCGCAACCGAGCAGGAAATATTGGCTAAATGGACTGAACACCAGGCATTTGAAAAAAGTGTGTCGCTTCGGGAAGGCGCCACTCCCTTTGTGTTCTATGAAGGCCCTCCCAGCGCCAATGGTATGCCCGGCATTCACCACGTTATCTCCCGGACCCTGAAAGACCTGGTTTGCCGCTATAAAACCATGAAAGGATTCCAGGTAAAACGCAAAGGCGGCTGGGACACGCATGGCCTGCCGATCGAACTGGGTGTTGAAAAGGAACTGGGCATCACGAAGGAAGATATCGGCAAAAAGATCTCCGTTGAAGAATATAACCAGAAATGCCGCGAAGCGGTATTGCGATATAAAGACAAATGGGATGACATCACCCGCAAAATGGGTTATTGGGTTGATTTGAATGATCCTTATATCACCTTCAAGAATGAGTACATTGAAACGCTTTGGTGGTTACTGAGCGAACTGTATAAAAAAGGTCTGCTGTATGAAAGCGTCAGCATTCAGCCTTATTCACCTGCTGCAGGTACGGGATTGAGCTCACACGAACTGAATCAGCCCGGCACTTACAAGGATGTAAAAGACACATCCGCAGTGGCCATGTTCAAAGCAAAGCAGGACGATAAAACCGATTTTCTCTTTAAAGCACTCGATACCCCAGGCGAAGTTTTCTTTATGGCCTGGACCACTACTCCCTGGACATTACCCAGCAACCTGGGACTTACCGTGGGAGGGAATATCGATTATGTGTTGGTAAAAACGTTTAACCCCTACACTCATTTACCGGTAAATGTGGTATTGGCCAAAGCCTTGCTGGGTAAATATTTCAAGCCGGAAGGAGAGAACGGTGATTTTGAGCAGTACACAGCAGATACCAAACTCCTGCCCTGGAAAATACTGACCAGCTTCAAAGGAAAAGATATCGAAGGTGCTTCTTATGAGCAGCTGCTTCCTTTTGAAGCCAATTCCTGGGAAAATTCCATTCAATACAGTATTCCTGATGCAAAACCATTCCGCGTATTGGTGGATAGTTTTGTGACCACTGAAGATGGTACAGGTATTGTGCACACCGCTCCTGACTTTGGCGCGGATGACTTTAAGGTTGGTACAAAATATAACATTGGTCATTTTACATATGTCAACAAATATGGCAAGCGTGAGAAACTGGTGTTGGTTGATCTCGAAGGAAAATTTGTAGATGGTCTGGGTGAGTTCAGCAACCGTTATGTGAAGAATTACAAGGATGATCCGAAATATGTTGATGTGAATGTAGACATCAGCGTAAAACTTAAAAAAGAGAACCGAGCATTCAAAGTAGAAAAATACGAACACAGCTATCCGCATTGCTGGAGAACTGATAAACCGGTATTATACTACCCTTTGTCGGCTTGGTTCATCAAGACCACGGCCATCAAAGACAGGATGGTAGAACTGAATAAAACGATCAACTGGAAACCTGCTTCAACCGGTGAAGGCCGCTTCGGCAACTGGCTGGAGAATATGGTTGACTGGAACCTTAGCCGCAGCCGCTTCTGGGGAACACCACTTCCTGTATGGCAAACCGAAGATGGCAATGAAGAAATTTGTATTGGTTCCATCGAAGAACTGAACAATGGTATCAGAAAGGCCAATGAGGTGCTGGGTGGTGATGTAAACAAACATTATCTCCATGAAGGCATTCTTGATCTGCATAAACCTTATGTGGACGATATCGTGCTGGTAAGCCCCTCAGGCAAACCCATGAAAAGAGTGCCGGACCTGATCGATGTATGGTTCGACAGTGGTGCCATGCCTTATGCCCAATGGCATTTCCCTTTTGAAAATAAAGAGACATTCAAACAGAGCTTCCCGGCCGATTTTATCGCGGAAGGAGTGGACCAGACAAGAGGCTGGTTTTACACCCTTCATGCTATTGCCGCGCTGGTATTTGATTCTGTAGCCTATAAGACCGTAGTGAGCAATGGCCTTGTGCTGGATAAGAACGGCAACAAAATGAGCAAACGCCTCGGCAATGTGGTGAACCCGTTCGAGACCATTGAAAAATTTGGTGCCGATGCTACCCGCTGGTACCTGATCACGAATGCTTCTCCCTGGGATAATCTGAAGTTTGACCTGGATGGCATCAAGGAAGTGCAACGGAAATTCTTCGGAACTTTGTACAACACCTACCAATTCTTCGCCCTGTATGCCAATGTGGATGGATTTGCTTTCAAAGAAAAATATATTCCACTGGCTGAGAGGCCGGAGATCGATCGCTGGATCCTTTCTTCCCTGAACTCACTGGTGAAAAAAGCGACGGCTTCCATGGACGATTATGAGCCCACCCAGGCCGGCCGTGCAATAGAAGATTTTGTGGATGAGCATCTGAGCAACTGGTATGTACGTCTTTGCCGCCGCCGTTTCTGGAAAGGGGAATATTCAACGGATAAGATAAGCGCTTATCAAACATTATATGAATGCCTGGAAACGGTGGTGAGGCTGGTAGCGCCTATCTCACCCTTCTTCAGCGATGCGGTATTTGGTAACCTGAATGCGGTGACCAACCGTTTCCCCGGTGCCGAATCTGTGCATCATACTGATTTCCCGGTAGCCAATGAAGCAGCAATTGATGAGTCGCTGGAAGAAAGAATGCAATTGGCGCAGGACGCTTCTTCCCTCATCCTTTCTCTCCGGAAGAAAGTGAACATCAAAGTGAGGCAGCCGCTGCAAAAAGTGCTGATACCGGCACTTGACCCGTTGATGAAGGAGCAATTGCAGAAAGTGGAAGATCTGATAAAAGCGGAAGTGAACGTGAAAGAGGTGGAATATCTTGACCCGGATAATACGTTTATCAGGAAAAAGATCAAGCCCAACTTTGTAGCCCTGGGTAAAAAACTGGGTCCGAAGATGAAAGCGGTATCCACAGCTTTATCACAATTTACACAAGAGGAGATAGCGAGGCTGGAAAAAGAAGGTCAATATAGTTTGTCAATTGATAACGAACCCGTAATATTACAGATTAGCGAAGTGGAAATCAGCAGTGAAGACATTCCGGGTTGGACCGTTGCCAACAAAGGCAGTCTGACCGTAGCACTCGACGTAACCGTTACCCCCCAATTGGAAGCTGAAGGCAATGCCAGGGAATTCGTGAACCGGATTCAGAAGATCCGTAAAGAAAGCGGGTTTGAGCTGACAGACAGGATCGAAGTGAAGGTAACTGCAGCTAACGGAATGAAAGAGTCATTGGGACAGTTTAAAGACTATATTTGCGCCGAAATTCTGGCCGATAAGCTGGAAATAGTGGCTGAAATACAAGATGGTATTGAAATTGAAGTAAATGATATTTCACTAAAAGCGATTGTTTCAAAAAAAGGCTAACGTATGGCTAACAAGAAAAAACCGGTTCCAAAGAAAGCATCCAAACCTGCGCCAAAGGCAGCTAAACCTGCTGCAAAGAAGCCTGCAGCAAAAAAAGCAGCGAAACCTGCGCCGGTCAAAGCAAAACCTGCTAAACCAGCAGCCAAAGCAGCGAAACCTGCACCCAAGCCTGCAGTTAAAAAAGCAGAACCGGCAAAGAAACCGGCACCTGCGAAACCAGTCGCCGTCGCTAAACCTGAGCCTAAACCAGTTGCAGCAAAACCGGCTGAAGTGACGCCGCCGCCAGTAGTAAAGAAATCCGGCGCTTTTGACCCGCAATCGCTGGTATCTATCAAGCCCACAGCGAAACCTGTAATAAAAAAGGAACCGCCGAAGCCGTCTAAAATAGTGATACCAAAAACGACTGTGAAGAGTGCTGTTAAATATGAACCCGAATTCACTAAATCAGTATTAGATACCCCTATGCAAGAACATACAGGACCTACGATGAGATATTCCGATGCAGACCTGAACGAATTCAGGGAGATCATCAATAAGAAATTGGATGCAGCGAAAAAAGAACTGGCTTATTTACAGGGCCTGATCACACGCCGCGATGAAGGAGGCGATATGGATGAAGCCCGCTACATGACCATGGAAGACGGCAGTGTGAGCATGGAAAGAGAACAGCTGAGCCAGATGGCCAGCCGCCAGATCACTTTCATTGATCACCTGGAGAAAGCCATCATGCGCATTGAAAACAAAACCTACGGGGTTTGCCGCGTTACTGGCAAGCTGATCGATAAAGCACGCCTTCGCGCAGTGCCGCATGCCACGCTGAGCATCGAAGCAAAACAGATGATGAACAAGTAAGAACTTTCCAACGGAATATAGAAAGCCTTCCACCTGGAAGGCTTTTATTTTTTCAGAAAAACAGGTTAAGACAGCCAGTCGTTTCTTTTATCGTTCAAATATGGATTCAATAAAATGAAGAAATCTTCTTCTGCCAGGCAAAATAGATCGTACGTTTGCGACCAGTAATGCTGAATTATATGACTATACATTTCGGATATGAAAAAGGCCAGGTATTGCAGGCCCTTCGTTATCACTTTATCAGCCGTCCTGAAATACGCATCATGATCATTACGGTAAATGTATTCGCGATCGGCTCCATCATACTTTATGCCCTGCATAAAATAACTCCGCTTGCTTTCCTGGTAGGCTCTTTATTATGGATAGTGCTGATGATCAGTTTCTGGTTTGTACTGCCCAGCATGGTTTACCGCCGGTCTGAAACATTCCGTCATGAATTCAGTATGTCGTTTGGCGAAGATCAGTTTAGCCTGATACATGAAAGGGGGGAGCGCTCATGGCCATGGAAGGCATTGAGCAAGTTTATCGAAAGCCCGAATTTCTTTCATTTATATTTTGATGCGAGATCGTTCCTGCTTGTTCCGAAAAGCGGATGTAAGGATAAGGATGAAGTATTTGAGCTGAGAAAAATATTTAAAGAGAAGATATCGCCCCGGTAATTATACCAGCATCTTTTCCATTACATAATGCGGGATGGTTACTTCAACAAACTGATCTCCTTTCACTTTATATCCCACTTTTTCATAAAATCCCACTGCATTCAACCGGGCATGCATCCGGATGGTCCTGTATCCACGGTCCCGGGCAATATTTTCTGCAAAGTTCATTAAAGCCCTTCCGATACCTTTTCCCTGGAGATCATTGAGCACTGCCATTTGGCGGAGGCGGACAACGCCGGGCTGCTCTTCCAGCAGCATGCAGCAGCCAAGTATACGGTCATCCTCAAATGCGGCAATGAGCATATGGTCTTTTTCTGCATCAAGTTCTTCCTTGGTAAAGCCCAGGCCAAGAGGCTTGCGGAGAACATCATCCCGCAGCTTTACCATCTGGAAATATTCAGCAGAACCGTGATCAATGATTTTCAAAGCCATGGATTACAAATCGTTTGGGGGTGGTCAAATTACAAAGAACTTGTTACACAGCCAACGGAAGAGCTCTATTATTTTAGAAACCAAAGGCTGGGTGGCAGGTCATTAGCCGCTAGTTCTCAATTTCTTAGGGTAAATCTGGAAAAAATGGCGTTTCCGATGTTGGTTTACTCAAAAAGTATATTTTTGCACCCTATAAACTAAACTTATACGACATGTCAGACATTGCATCAAGAGTTAAAAAGATCATCGTTGACAAACTGGGTGTTGACGAAGCAGAAGTAACTAACGAAGCTTCTTTCACCAATGATCTGGGTGCCGATTCACTGGACACCGTTGAACTGATCATGGAATTCGAAAAGGAATTCAACATCTCCATTCCTGATGAGCAAGCTGAGACCATCACTACAGTAGGTCAGGCTGTTGCTTACCTGGAAGAGCATGCTAAATAATGCATATATCATTCCCGCCCGCAGCTGGTGAAATTTGCCGCTGTGAAGCAGGAGTCTCACTTACCGGTTGAGCAAGTTTGCTCATTGAAAGTGGGAAAAAAATGGAATGGAATTGTCCGCCGCCGGCGGACGGGAATAAAAGACTCCGCCTTCTGACTGTGACTGCAGCGAAGGCGGTTTTTTCTCTGGAATAAACTAATACAAGAAACCAGGCTATATGGAATATAAAAGGGTAGTTGTTACCGGCATGGGGGCTTTGACGCCACTGGGCAATTCAGTAGACGAATATTGGAATGGATTGATCAATGGTGTATCAGGAGCTGATATGATCACTCTCTTTGATGCCAGTAAGTTCCGTACCAAATTTGCCTGCGAGGTCAAGAACTTTGACCCTACACAGTTCCTTGATAGAAAAGAAGCCAGGAAAATTGACCGCTTCACCCAGTTTGCCCTTGTGGTCAGCGACCAGGCAATGGCAGATGCAGGTTTAACCAAAGACAATATCAACCCGGATCGTATCGGTGTGGTACTTGGCAGCGGTATCGGCGGATTGATCACTTTTCAGAATGAGGTAACTGATTTCGCCAAAGGTGATGGCACTCCTCGTTTCAACCCTTTCTTTATTCCCAAAATGATCCTCGACATTGCTGCCGGCCAGATCAGCATGCGCCATAACCTCCGCGGCCCCAACTATGCCGTGGTAAGCGCCTGTGCCAGCAGCACCAATGCCATTATTGATGCCCTTACCCTGCTCCGTATCGGTAAAGCCGATATTATTGTTACCGGCGGAAGTGAAGCCGTGATCAGCGAAGCCGGTGTAGGTGGTTTCAATGCCATGAAAGCAATGAGCGAACGCAATGATGACCCCAAAACAGCCAGCCGTCCTTACGATAAGGACCGTGATGGTTTTGTAATGGGAGAAGCAGCAGGCATACTCGTTCTTGAAGAACTGGAACATGCAAAAGCCCGTGGAGCCAAGATCTACTGTGAAGTAGTGGGTGGCGGCGCTACAGCAGATGCACACCATATCACCGCTCCCCATCCGGAAGGATTGGGTGCGAAAAATGTAATGCTCGCTTCACTGGCTGATGCCGGTATGAAAGCGGAAGACATTGATTACATCAATACCCACGGAACTTCCACACCACTGGGAGATATTGCCGAAGTGAAAGCGATACTCGACGTGTTTGGAGATCATGCCTATAAACTGAATATCAGTGCTACCAAGAGCATGACAGGCCATTGCCTGGGTGCGGCCGGGGTGATTGAGGCCATTGCCTGTATTCAGGCAGTGAGAACGGATATCGTTCCTCCCACCATCAATCATTTTACAGACGATCCTGAACTGGACCCCAAGTTGAATTTCACTTTCAACAAGGCGCAGCAACGCCCTGTGAATGCAGCACTCAGCAACACTTTTGGTTTCGGTGGCCATAATGCCTGTGTGATCGTCAAGAAATACAAAGATTGAACTGATTCGGGTCTTACAACTTCGCTTATCCTGTAATTTCAGTACCTTAGGCGTGTAAAACTGAAAGGCAATGCGTTTGAGCTGCCGGGGCCGGGTATTGACCTGGGATAAGAAATTGAATGGAACGCTCCTTTTATTTTGTTGACTCTAAACGGTTTTAATTTTTTTTCGTAGATTGATTTCCGTGGATTTCCTGACTAACCTTTTTAAGAAGCACTCCGGTTCGTCCTTTAAAAAGGAGCTTAAAAATATTTTAGGCTTTGAACCCAAAACTATCTCCTTGTATAAGACAGCTCTTACCCATCGCTCCGTTCGTGAGGGAGCAGATGAGAATAATGAGCGCCTTGAATATCTGGGAGATGCGATACTCAGTGCCTTAATAGCAGATTATCTTTTCAAACGTTACCCCTACCGCGAAGAAGGCTTTTTGACCGAAATGCGCAGCAAAATGGTCAACCGCCAGCAACTGAATGATATCGCAACCCGCATGGGGTTAAAAAAAGTCACCCTTTACAACAAAATGGACGGCTCCTTAAAAGTGAGCCAGATATTTGGTAATACCCTGGAAGCCCTTGTTGGCGCCATCTATCTTGATATGGGCTATAAAAAGACTTCCAAATGGGTGCTGGAACATATCATTCAACCCCATATGTTCATGGACGACCTGGAACTCCTCGAGATCAACCATAAGAACAAACTCTATGGCTGGGCCAATAAGAACGGCCGCGTACTGGAATTTGAGACCCTCAATGAAAAACTGGAAAATGGCCGCCGCCTCTTCACGATCGCTGCTGTAATAGACGGCAAATCCATTGCCGAAGGCCGCGCCTTCAATAAAAAAGATGCTTCACAGATAGCGGCACAGGCTGCAGTTGAAAAACTGGGTATTATCAACTCCGACACTCTGGTTAACACGAATGATGCGAATGGGCTCTAAATAAAAGAAGAGTCCTTATGTAGCCGCGAATGGCGCGAATAGTTTCCTACAGTAGAAAATTTTCTTAATTAACATAAGTGATGCGAATAAAGTCCTGTTAAGGAAAAACCGCTGATAGCCTTTGGCGTTGGAGTTTTCTTGAATAGGGCTCTATACGCGCCATTCGCGGCTACATAAGGACTCTTCTTTTATTTAGAGCCCATTCGCGCCATTCGTACTACAGAGTTCGATGAGTACCCCATTCGTATGTTTGGGATGAAGGAAACATACTATTTTATTATCTGCTCCTTGCTTGGGTGTTTCATTTAATAGTACAAACCCTTCTGCTTTCAATCGTTTCATTTCTGCTTCTATGTCTTCCACATCAAAAGCGATGTGGTGAATGCCCTCTCCTTTTTTTTCAATGAAACGGGCGATCACACCATCGGGGTCCATGCTTTCTAATAGTTCGATTTTATTTTCTCCTGTGCGAAAAAAGGCGGTGTTCACTCTTTCTCCTTCCACGCTCTCGGTTTTATAGCAGGGGGTGCCCAGCAGTTTTTCAAATAATGGCACTGAATTGGCGAGACTATTAACAGCGATGCCGATGTGTTCGATTTTTCGCATAAGTAGATGATAGAGGGCAAAGATATTGACTTCATATCTAACCAATAGGTATGATAAGCTGGTGATTAGAAAGGGAGCTAATATCAAGAGGTTGGTTTTTAGGTGATTAAGGGGATTGGTTGAAGTGGTTTGGTATGGTCGTCTTTGGTTGCTCCCGGTTTTAGTAGAACCATTTGGCTAATTTTGTGTTTCAATAGGGCCTGTTTGGCTGATTGTATGGTAACAAATTTTCCCATATACCTTGATCATAACTCTACTACTCCCTGTGACCCCAGAGTAGTGGAAGCAATGTTGCCTTTTTTCAACAGTGCCTTTGGTAATGCAGCCAGTCGAAGCCATGCTTTTGGCTGGCAGGCGGAAGAAGCCGTGAAATGTGCAAGGGAGCAGGTGGCCAAACTGATCGGGGCAGAGCCGGGGGAAATCGTTTTTACGTCGGGAGCCACTGAATCGGATAACCTGGCATTAAAGGGAGTGTTTGAAATGTATGCAGGTAAAGGGAACCATATCATTACCTGCAATATTGAGCATAAAGCAGTGCTGGACTCCTGCAAGCATATCGAGAAATTGGGAGGAGAAGTGAGTTATCTCAATGTAAAAGAGAATGGCCTTATCGATTTGGCCGAATTGGAAGCGGCCATCCGCCCGCAAACCATACTCATCTCTATCATGTATGCCAATAACGAAATTGGCACTATCATGCCCATGAAGGAAATCAGTGCTATTGCCCGGAAACATGATGTATTACTGTTTAGCGATGCTGCCCAGGCCGTAGGTAAGATACCGGTTGATGTGAATGCGGACGGCATTGATCTGCTGGCAATTTCTGCTCATAAAATGTATGGTCCCAAAGGTGTGGGTGCTTTATACGTACGCCGTAAAAATCCCCGCGTCAGGCTGACCGCCCAGATAGACGGTGGCGGTCATGAGAAAGGAATGCGGAGCGGTACACTGAATGTTCCCGGTATCGTCGGCCTTGGTAAAGCCTGTGAGCTATGCCTGATGGAAATGGAAGAAGAAACCGTTCGCCTCGGCGGCTTAAGGGATAAACTGGAAAATGCCCTGCTTCAAATGGACGATACCCATCTTAACGGCAGCAAGGAGAACCGGCTGCCTCATACCACCAATATCTCTTTCAAACACCTGGAAAGTGAGGCCCTGATGATGGGATTCAGTAAGGAGTTGGCAGTCTCTTCCGGCTCAGCCTGTATGTCTGCAACCCCTGAGCCTTCCTACGTACTCAAAGCCCTGGGCCTCGATGATGAACTGGCACATAGTTCACTTCGCTTTGGGATCGGCAGGTTCAATACAGAAGAAGAGATCGACTATGCCATTGAACAGGTAACTAAAACAGTGAGCAGGCTCCGGGAAATCAATCCGCTTCGGGAAATGCATAAAAACGGCTAAATTTATTTTAAATCAATTCAACCCTATAATCGTAAAATATGGATATGACCCTGGACAATGCGATCTATGTAAGCGATAAAGCAAAAGATCGCGTATTGCAATTAATGGCCGAAGGAGGAATGGCCAATGACCCTTCTTATTTTCTTCGTGTGAGTGTAGTGGGTGGCGGCTGTTCAGGTCTTAGCTACAAACTTGATTTCGACAACCAGCAAAAACCTACCGACCAGGTTTTTGAAAATAACGGGGTAAAAGTGGTGACTGATCTCAAAAGCCTGCTTTATCTGGTTAATACTACCCTTGAGTTTTCAGAAGGACTGAACGGTAAAGGTTTTTATTTCAATAACCCTAATGCGAGCAGGACTTGTGGGTGTGGGGAAAGCTTCTCTGTTTGACACGAATAGTGCGAATAAGTTCTTAAATGTGCGTTCAAAATATTAACCGCGGCTAACTTCTTTGGGCCTCTGAATATTCGGGTTTATTAGCGATATTAGCGCTTAATTATGTGGTCCGTTTGTAAAAAAGAACTCCGCCAATTCTTCAGCAGTCTTACCGGCTATATTGCCATTATCGTTTTTCTCCTGGTCAATGGGCTGATGCTTTTTGTGTTTGACAATAATATCCTGGATTATGGATATGCCACGCTCGACCGTTTTTTTGAACTGGCACCCTGGATATTGCTTTTGCTGATCCCCGCCATTACGATGAGAAGTTTTGCTGATGAATTCAGGACCGGGACATTTGAAATATTACAGACCCGCCCCCTGAGCCAGCGACAGATCGTTTGGGGGAAATATGGTGGCAGCCTGGTAGTAGTGCTTATTGCGCTGCTGCCTACTATCGTTTACTTCTTTTCCATTCAGCAGCTTTCGGCAAATGAGGGGGTTGATACAGGAGCGACAATCGGTTCTTATATCGGTTTGTTTTTTTTGGCAGCTGTGTTTACTGCCATCGGCATTTGCACCAGCAGTTTTACCAGCAATGCAGTGGTAGCTTTTATCACCAGCCTTATTGCCTGCGCTCTTTTGTATTACGGGTTCAGTGCTATCAGCCGCCTCCCTGCACTGGAAGGCGGATTGGACTATTATATTGAAATGATCGGTATCGATTTTCATTACCGCAGCATCAGCAGGGGCGTGATCGATACACGGGATATTATTTATTTCCTGAGCCTGATCTTTTTGTTCTTGACGCTGACAGGAAGAAACTTATTGAAACGCTAAACGGTATCCGGCAGATGAATAAACTAATGGACAGGATCATTGCTTCAAAACTCGGCTGGTTATGGCTGATCATTATCCTGCTGGTCATTAACCTGGCAGCTTCTGCTGTTCATTCACGTATTGACCTTACCAAAGAAAAAAGATATACGCTTAGTGCAGCTACCAACAACCTGTTGAACGGATTGACGGAGCCTGTGGAGATCGATGTTTTCCTGAAAGGGGAATTCCCTTCCGGCTTCCGTAAGCTGGCCAATAGCACTACAGAATTCCTGCAATTACTGAAAGACCGCAATGGCGCCAATATCCGCTACCGGTTTATTTCCCCAACAGAAAAAGTACCGGGCACTAATATGCCTTATGGCGATTCCCTGGTAAATCTCGGCGCTGTACCTATTAATCTGACTGTGCAACTTGAAGCTGGCCAGAGCAGCAATATTATTTTCCCAGTTGCTATCATGCGCTATAAAGGTAAACAGGCATTGGTGAATCTCTATCCTGGTGCCAGCGGCAGGATCTCGCAGGAAGAGATCAACAGTGCTGAAGCATTGATGGAATACCAGTTTGCAAAAACACTGGACAATCTTGGCCGCAATCAGAAACGCATCATCGGTTATGCTGTTGGCAATGGAGAACCTGTTGACACGAGGGCTTATGATATCAGCCAGACATTACAGAAAGATTATGATCTCCGTTTGTTCAATCTTCCGGGCTTTCCGGTTATTCCAGACAGTATGGGGGTATTGATGATCGTAAAACCAATTACCCAGTTCAGCGAACAGGAAAAATTAAAGATCGATCAATTCGTTATGCGTGGCGGCAAGTTGCTTTGTTTTATCGACAACCTGATTGCCGAGCAGGATAGCCTTTCTTACAAACCCGAAACCATCGCTTACGACCGGAATCTTAATCTCACCGATCTTTTCTTCCGCTATGGATTGCGCATCAATACTGACCTGGTGATGGACCTGCAATGTGATATGATTCCCCTGGTGGTGGGTGGCACTACAGATAATCCGCAACTGGAATTCCTTCGCTGGAATTATTATCCTTTATTTTCACCCGGCAATAATCAATTGCTGAGTAAAATACCAGGTTATATCGGCAGCCGCTTTGTCAATTCCATCGATACTATTAAAGTGCCGGGTGTAAAGAAAACAGTGCTGCTGTCTTCGTCCAATCATTCAAGAACGATCAGTACGCCTGCTCTTATCAGTTTTAATGAAAACCGTAATACGCCCGAAGATATCAGGTTCAATAAAAGCGGGATACCAGTGGCCATGCTGCTGGAAGGAAAATTTACTTCTTTATATCGCAACAGGGCTTCGCAGGCGCAGAAAGACAGCCTGGCTTCTTTTGGCATGAGCTTCCTGGGTGAATCAACAACAGAAGGAAAGATAATTGTAGTGTCTGATGGTGATATAGTTTTGAATGATATGCTTCCCGGTGAAAATGGGCAGGCTGTACCTCTCCCTATGGGATGGAACCGGTATACCTACCGTGAATACGAAAAGCAGTCTGAAGCCGGCAAATTTTTTATTCCTGTAGCCAATCGCGAATTCCTTCTTAACTGTGTGGAATACCTGGTCAACAATCCTGCTATCAGCGAAACCCGCAATAAGGATATTGTGCTGCGTTTGCTTGACTCACAAAAAGTGAAAAAAGACCGGCTGCGCTGGCAGTTCTTTAATATCGGCTTGCCGATACTGCTGGTTATTCTGGCAGGAATGATTTATCAATATCTGAGAAAAAGAAAGTACGCTTAGGCATTCCTGTCCACTATCCGCTACTCTCCCGTATCTTTGCTATCTAATCCCCTACAATGACAGCTGATCAGATCACGTTCCTCGTATTTGGTAGTATTTTAATATTGGCTTTGGTGTTTGACCTCGGCCTGTTGAGTAAGAAAAACCAAAAGGTGACGATCAAACAGGCATTGTATCAGACGTTTTTTTGGGTAGGCCTGGCACTGGCCTTTTTTGTTTTTATGTGGTTCCAGGAAGGGCAGACCCTGGCCCTGGAATACCTTAGCGCCTACCTGATGGAATGGAGCCTTAGCATCGACAATATCTTTGTTTTCATCCTGATCTTTTCTTCATTTGGTGTAAAGGAAAAACATTACGGCAGGGTATTATTGATCGGTATACTGATGGCGATCATTTTCCGTATACTTTTTATTACAGTAGGCGTGGCACTCGTGGAAAGATTTCACTGGGTACTGTATGTATTCGGTGTCTTTCTTGTGTACACAGGATATAAAATGTTTACGGCGAATAAGGATGAGGCATTTGATCCGCACGATACAAAAATTTACCGCTATCTCAAAAAAGTCCTTCCATTGGTACCGCATGATGGCGATGGCAAATATTCAGTCAAAGAAAATGGCAAAAGACGTTACACCATTCTTTTTGTGGTAGTGATCATGCTGGCAGCTATTGACCTGGTGTTTGCTCTTGATTCCATTCCTGCAGTGATGGGTATCTCCCGTGATAAAGTGGTGATCTATACCTCTAACATTTTTGCTGTGCTTGGCCTCCGCTCTTTATTCTTCCTGCTGCGTGGAGCTGTTAATAAATTTGATTTTCTTCAACAGGGGATCGCTATTGTACTCGTGTTTATCGGCTTGAAGATGCTGGCCGAAAAATGGATCAATGAAGTGGTCGATAAAACCACCCAGGTATTTATTTCGCTTGGCGTGATCATGGTATGTATTTCTGGAGCCATATTCTATTCGATCTTTATCAAGAAGAAAGGGTTGCCGAAAGAAGTTAAGGAAAACGAAGTGTATTGAGCTACACATTAAATCATATTGCTTCGATTATCGGTTCCCTGCCCGCCGGAGCTTCAGCGAAGGTGGATGGGCCCTCCTTCGCTGAAGCTCCGGCAGACAGGGAGATAGAACATCTCTTGCTGGACAGCCGGAGAGTGTATTCCCCCCGCACCGCTTTATTCTTTGCCTTAAAAGGCCCGCGTCGCGATGGTCACCAGTTTATTCCTGAACTATATAAAAAAGGCGTCCGGAATTTTGTTGTAGGCATGCCCATCGAAGAAACTGCTTATCCCGGCGCTGCTTTCGTAGTAGTGGACGACCCGCTTGCTGCTTTGCAAACATTAGCTGCTTATCATCGCAAAGCGTTCTCCCTGCCTGTTGTTGGCATCACAGGCAGCAATGGAAAAACGGTGGTAAAAGAATGGCTGTATCAGTTATTGCATAGTCAGTTCAATATTGTACGCAGCCCCAAAAGTTATAACTCACAGATCGGTGTGCCGTTGAGCATCTGGCAGATCAATAATCAGTATAACCTGGGCATTTTTGAGGCAGGTATTTCGAAGCCTGGCGAAATGGAAAAACTGGAAGCGATCATCCATCCATCCATTGGCGTGCTGACCAATATCGGTGAAGCGCATAGCGAAGGCTTTACTGGTAAGCAACAGAAACTGGAAGAAAAGATGAAACTGTTTGAACACAGTTCATTGATCGTTGCCAATGGGGATGAGGAATATATTGCCAAAGCATTAAAGGCTTCCGGAAAAGAAACCGTGTTGTGGGGCCGTAAGCCAACCAACACTGTTCAATTACTTGATGCGCAGAAGACAGGCCGGAAAACCAATATTACCCTTGCCCTTCGTTCCGGCACTGTTTATTTCAGCATACCTTTTACAGACGATGCATCAATAGAAAATGCTATTAATTGTTTCCTGGTGTCTCTTCAACTGGGGATGCCTGCTGAAACGCTTATTGCAGGCATGCAGGCATTGCAACCTGTTAATATGCGGCTGGAATTGAAGAAGGGGATCAATCATTGCACTATTATCAACGACAGTTACAGCGCAGACCTTAATTCACTGGAGATCGCACTGAACTTTCTTGATCAGCAAACCAGCGCTTACCGGAAAACGGTTATCCTTTCCGATTTTTTGCAAAGTGCAGAGGAAGAAGGAAGACTATACAATTATATCGTTGATATATTGCGCAAACACCAGGTAAGCCGCCTGGTCGGGATCGGTGAGCATATTTCAAATGCACTGCAACAGCTTTCAACCAATGAAACAGACCAGCCGGTAATTGAATTATATGCTTCCACGGAAGACTATATCCGCCAGTTCCTTTCTTCTCAATTCAAAGAGGAAACAGTGTTGGTAAAAGGGGCGCGTGTATTTGGATTCGAACAGATCGTTCAGTTGCTTGAACAAAAAGTGCATCAAACAGTATTGGAGATCAACCTGAATGCGATCGTCAACAATGTAAAAGCTTACCAGCAGCGGTTAAAACCTTCCACCCGCATCATGGCCATGGTAAAAGCGTTTGCCTATGGCAGTGGCGGTGCGGAAATAGCCGGCATACTGCAATATCATAAGATTGATTATCTCGGTGTGGCGTATGCCGATGAAGGAGTGGAATTAAGGAAATCAGGCATCAGTTTGCCGATCATGGTAATGAACCCTGAAGAAACAGCTTTTGAATCGATCGTTGAACATAATCTTGAGCCGGATATTTATTCCTTCGGCATGCTGCAGGCTTTTGAAACTTTCCTGGAGAATGAAGGTTTGCAGCAATACCCTGTTCATATAGAAATTGAAACAGGAATGAACCGCCTGGGGTTTGCAGTAAGTGATACAGAGAAGCTGGCTGCTCATCTGGCTTCTTCATCACTGGTAAAAGTGCAAACAGTTTTTTCTCATTTGGCAGCCAGTGAAGATCCCGCTGAAGATGAATTCACCAGGTTGCAGTTCAACCGTTTTCAGCAAGCGGCATCCAGCTTGGAAACTATTGGCTATTCATTTTTAAAACATATTTCCAATACCGGTGCCATCTTCCGTTTACCCGAATTGCAGTTGGACATGGTGAGGCTGGGCATAGGCATGTATGGTGTGGATAGTGGAGCTGTGCATCAATCCCTGCTTCAACCTGTGGCCACACTTAAAACTACTATTGCGCAGTTGAAGCACCTGAAACCTGGTGAAACCGTAAGCTATAACCGCCGCGGAGTGATAACGAAGGATTCCGTGATCGCTACGGTACGAATCGGCTATGCCGACGGCTATTCCAGGAAACTGGGTTATGGCGTTGGCAAAATGTATGTGAGAGGGTATGAAGCACCTGTCATCGGCACTGTTTGTATGGACATGACCATGATCGACGTAACCAGCATTCCCAACGTGCAGGAAGGCGATGAAGTGATTATTTTCGGCAAAGAGATTCCTGTACAGCAACTGGCTGCCTGGGCCGGCACCATTCCCTACGAGATCATGACGGGCATATCCCAACGCGTAAAGCGCGTCTATTTCGAGGAATAAGGCCCACACCCCATTCGCGCCATCCGCGCCAAATTTACACTACCCACGCCTACTCAAGTCCCATTCGCACCATTCGCGCTTCTACCCTTATATTTGCTGATTAAAAACGATATAGTGAAGCTTAGAAATGCTATTTTAATCATTGCCATCATCATTATTGCTGATCAGGCGCTGAAAATATGGATAAAGACGAACTATCACTTTGGTCATGTGACCAACGTGATGGGACTTCCCTGGTTCAGACTCTACTTTATCGAAAACAAGGGAATGGCCTGGGGTTGGGAATTTGGCGGCGATTGGGGAAAGATGTTGCTGACCCTGTTCCGCCTGGCAGCTGTTATTTTCGGTACCTGGTACCTGGGCCGGATCGTAAAGCAGGGCTATAGCCGTGGTTTTATCATCTGCGCTTCATTGATCTATGCAGGTGCTTTGGGCAACCTGATCGACAGTATGTTTTACGGAATGATCTTCGAAGAAAGCTCTTATTCGTATGTGGCAAAAATGTTCCCGGAGCATGGCTATGCCGGCTTTTTGCATGGAAGGGTCGTGGATATGTTATACTTTCCTCTTGTCCATTCTACTTATCCATCCTGGGTGCCGTTCGTGGGTGGTGAGGAGTTTGAATTCTTCAGTCCTATTTTCAATATTGCCGACGCTTCTATTTCTGTTGGCGTGATCACATTATTTATTTTCCAGAAACGCCTGTTCAAAAAGAAGGATGCGGGTTCGCATTCAACTGTGGAAACAAATGCAGAAGTGAGTGATAAAGTTCAGGTAGGATAAAATAAAAAAGGTGGTGCACTGAACCACCTTTTTTATTTAGTATAGTCTTCAGGTTATTGTTTCATTACTCTCTTATAGATCATCATTCCCGAAAGCTCTACCCTGAGAATATAAATTCCTGCAGGTAAAACATTCGTATCATCCAATGAAAGCTGGTTTACGCCATCACGGACATCGAATGATTTCCTTTTTACTACTTTTCCCAGGTTGTCGATCAGCACAGCTTTAGCAATGCCGCCTCTTTCGGTTGAGATATCGAAGAACAACTCACGCCCGAAAGGATTAATGACAGAAACAAAGTCGAAAGTAGCAGGTTGCGAGGTCAGTTGCAACACGCGGGAATAACTACCTCTGTTGTCTGCAGTCCGCAAATTGATCCTGTAATAGGTTTTGCGGGTAAGGTCATTAGGGTCGGTGTATGAATAAGAATGTTGCTCACTTGCATTACCACCGTAGCCGTTGACAGTGGAGATGGTAACAAAATTTGTTCCGTCATAACTTCTCTGGACATCATAAAATATTGGCTCGTCTTCATTGGTTACCGTCCATTTGAGCACGCTTTTGCCACTACGTACAGATCCGTTAAAGGATAATAGTTTGGTAGCAAGTACGCCGCCGCAATCAATTACATTGAGTGTTACACTGTTCATCAGATCGGTAGAGCGGCAGGCCTCACTTGAGAGGTTGCCTGTGCTGGTAGCCAGTATAAGCCTGAATTTCTTTCCGTTATCTGATAATGTAGTGATCGGTGTTGTATAAGAGCTCCAGTATTCCCACATATTCAATTCAGTATTGAAATGAGGCGTACTGTCTCTTGCCGAACCGAGATTGGTCCAGTTAGCACCATCATCATCACTGGACTGCCATTGGTGATACCGGTAGTTATCGAAATAAGAACGGATGGTATCTGTCAGTTTTAAAGGATTGCCCTGGCAAACGGTCGGTGTGATGGTAGGAGAGTATTTCATGTTGGGCAAGCAGGTAGCTACACCAATATCATCTATTGCCCAGTCGTTGCCGCCGCCACCTGGTGCATTGTTACGGATCGTAACGGTCATACTTGTTTGGCCGGCCCTTGTTTTGAATACGAATCCTTTTTTCACCCAAAGACCAGTGTAGGGAATGTTTCCGCTGGTATAATAATCCTCTCCGTCTATTTGAAAACTAAGGTTGGGTCTTACGCCGGAAGAGTCATTCCCTGGACCGGGAGTATAACCGCTGACTGTAGCGCCTTTACCGGTTGGGTCGCATCCGCAACGGCGGCACACGTTCCTGAACCAGGCGGAGAATTCATAATAAGTTTCTTCGCAAAGCCCTGTGATGGTTTGTGAAAAAGCGAGATTGGTTTCATAACTGGCATTGACAATGACCGCATAACCGCCAGTGCCGGGATAATTACCCGCATATGAGTCGGCTGCTCCTGTATGGTCGCCTATAATATCCCATACTGTGAACACACGGGAACTACTGCCAGGGCCGGATGAGTAAGCGACATTGGGATCGGTGGTGCCATCTGCACTGGTCGTATTGGCCAATCCATAAAAGTTGTCATTCGGTGTGCCACTGCCAAAAGTCTTGAATGTATAGGGAAGTGGTACAAACGTAGTACCTCCCATTCTGTTTTGCGAAGCACCCGAACCAAATGTACCGCCATATTCTCCCACGATAGCATTAGAGCCGATAGCATTGGAGCATAAGCCATAGTCAGGGGATATTCGGATCTTGTAAGGGGTAAACTGGGAAGAAACCACGGTTGCATTCGATCCTCTCAGGTAACGGAAATTACCGGCAGGAAGGGTAACGCTTTCATCAATCGCTACAGTTGGAGCATCTTTGATCTTTATCCGGTAAGCATACACGCGGATACAGGTGCTGCCCCAAAAGGAAGGCATGAAATAGTTACTTCCCCAAAGGCGGCCACCATTGGTGTTGCTTTCTCCCTGTGTGTTTACGTTTGCAAGACCTGCAGCATTGCCGATATTGAAGCGAAGGCGACCGGTTGTTTTATCGATGTGCCCAGAGTCAGCATCAGCAGCATCGCTATAGGCATATTGCAAAAGCCCTTCATTGGAGATCATCTGCATGGAATTGTCGATGTAATCGAACTTGGCGAGGTTGATCGTGTCATTGTAACGCACATTGTTCAGCCTGTTGGTAGAGCCGCTGCTCCCATCTGATATCGCAATGGTAGCCCTCACCTCAATGATGTCGCCAGGCAAAAAAGTTCCCCCGTTGGGCCGGCTGATATTGATGAAACTCTTACCGGTTTTCACGGTAGGTTGCGCCACAACCTCCATGGCAGGCAATATGCAAAAAGCAAGAAAACAGTGCAGTAGCCTAACCTTCCTACACCACGCCAGAAAAAGAGTACTGGGTAAAGCTGTTTTCATAAGCAGGATTATAGTTATTCAAAAGATGGATTTACAGGTCCAAAATACATGGATTATGGAGACAAAGCAATAGTACTTTGGCATCTCAGCCTACGTGTATTCACTTATACTTTTTCCCCTGTCAAAGCAAGTAGTTTTATTGTATTTCGACCCATATTTTTTAAACGGAAAATATAGGGTAAACAGTATAAATCAGTTACGCATTTAAAATAAAAAAGGGCCCATTGGGCCCTTTAAACATGAGCTTTTTTGATTATTTGAATTGGTTGAACCAGCTTTTTTTGCCGGAATTCAGGCCTTCGGAAGGAATGGCCATTCTCGAAACAGGGTCATTTACAGGAGCTTTATAAGGATTGGACATCGGCGATATCCTGATCCGGCTCATCGATTTTGCTTTGCTATCAAGTAATTCTTTCAGGTAAGCTGACTCTTCATCCCTGTTGGCTGGTTCAGTAGCTTCAGCCCTGGCCTGCTCCAAAGTTTTGAGCGGATAGGCTGAAATGTATGATGTACGCTTCATTTCTTTCATAGATTCGGATTTTGAATGAATGGAAACCAAGAGGCAAGTTGGGCCTTTTTCGCCTCAATTGCAAGCGGATGAACATAAAAAAAAGAGAAGAACCTTTATTCCTCTCTTTTTACGCTAGTGCTTTTACGATTTATGTTCAATCAACTCAGTTTACCCACCATATTACCCGGCACCACCCACTGGTCAAACTCTTCCGGAGTAACATAGCCAAGCTTTACGGCCATTTCTTTCAGTGTCGTTCCTTCCTTATGTGCTTTCTGGGCAATTTCTGCTGCTTTGTAATAACCGATTTTGGTATTGAGCGCTGTTACCAGCATCAATGAATTGTCGACATGCTTTTTGATATTTGCTTCGATCGGTTCCACACCAACAGCACATTTATCATTGAATGAAATGCAGCCATCGCCGATCAGTCTTGCACTGTGCAGGAAGTTGTAGATCATTACCGGTTTAAACACGTTCAGTTCAAAATGACCGGTAGCACCTCCGATATTGATTGCCACATCATTTCCCAAAACCTGTGCGGCTATCATGGTCAGCGCCTCACATTGTGTGGGGTTCACTTTACCAGGCATAATGGAAGAACCCGGCTCATTATCAGGAATGAATAATTCACCAATTCCGCTGCGCGGGCCGGATGATAACATGCGGATATCGTTGGCGATCTTCATCAGGCTTACAGCTACAGTTTTCAGTGCCCCATGCGATTCAACAATAGCATCGTGAGCTGCAAGTGCTTCAAATTTATTTTCTGCTGTTACAAAAGGAAGACCGGTGAGCTTCGCAATATGTTTTGCAACATTCACTGCATAACCATCAGGAGTATTGATGCCTGTTCCTACTGCCGTGCCTCCTAAAGCGAGCTCACTTAAATGAGGCAGTGTATTCTTGATGGCTTTCAGACCATGGTCCAGCTGTGATACATAAGCACTGAATTCCTGTCCCACTGTAAGAGGGGTCGCATCCATAAAATGCGTGCGGCCGATCTTCACCACATTCATAAACTGCTTGCTTTTGGCAGCCAGCGTGTCGCGCAATTTTTGAATGCCGGGAATAGTGGTCTCCAGCAAAATTTTATAGGCTGCGATGTGCATGGCCGTTGGAAAGGTATCGTTGGATGATTGTGATTTGTTGACATCATCATTGGGGTGCAGGAATTTATCTTTATCCGTTAGTGCACCTCCTTTGATCACATGGCCACGGTAAGCGACCACTTCATTCACGTTCATATTGCTTTGGGTACCGGATCCGGTTTGCCATACCACCAGGGGGAAATAAGCGTCCAGTTTGCCTTCCAGTATTTCATCGCATACCTGGCCGATGAGGTCTGATTTTTCTTTGGGTAAAACGCCGGCTTCGAAATTGGTGATCGCTGCTGCTTTTTTGAGATAAGCGAAAGCCCTGATGATCTCTTTAGGCATTTTATTGATGTCCTGGGCTATCTGGAAATTATCAATGCTGCGTTGTGTTTGCGCTCCGTAATAAGCTTCAGCAGGCACTTTCATTTCGCCCATGGTGTCTTTTTCTATTCTGTATCCCATAACGTGTATTTAGAGAAAAGATGAAAAAATGATTTGGGTGGCAAAGTTAGGGATATCGGGGTAAAGGTATTTTAGCTTTTGGGAGAAGGTTGATGTAAGTTTGAATGAAAATCGCTTGCATGAGAACGAAAGTTACATTGACCTCATTCCTCCTCACTCTTTTCTTTTCCGGCATTTCCCAGGAATATGTTCCAACACAGGAAAATCTTGCTGCCAGGCAACAGTTTCGCGATAACCGTTACGGCATGTTCATTCATTGGGGACTGTCAAGTGTGCTGGCCGATGGTGAATGGGTGATGAACAACCGGAACATTAAAGTGGAAGACTACAAACGTCTTCTCCGTGCCTTTAATCCTGTTGATTTCGATGCAGCCAAATGGGTGTCTGTAGCAAAGAATGCAGGCATGAAATACATTGTATTCATCACACGCCACCATGATGGTTTTTCCAATTGGGACACCAAACAATCCGATTGGAAGATCACCAATACACCTTATGGAAAAGATGTGTTGAAAATGCTGGCGGAGGAATGTCACAAACAAGGCATGCAATTGGGTCTTTATTATTCCACGCTCGATTGGTTCCGCAGCGATTATCCTTATGAAACCGGACGCACGGGTAAGGGTACAGGCCGCACAGAAAAAAGCAACTATGCTTCTTACCTGCAGTTCATGAAAAATCAATTGACAGAGCTGCTCACTAATTATGGTCAGATCATGTCTATCTGGTTTGACGGTCATTGGGACCAGACCAATCCTGAAGGGCATGGCGACCGTTCCTCACGTATCGACTGGAAGTATCCTGAAATATATGAGCTGATCCATCGCCTGCAACCACAATGCCTTATTGGTAATAATCATCACCTGGCACCAATACCAGGCGAAGACTTCCAGATGTTTGAACGTGATCTGCCTGGCGAAAACAAATCCGGGTTAAGCTTTCAGCAAGCATCAGCACTGCCATTAGAGACCTGCGAAACGATCAATGGATCATGGGGCTATAGCATTACTGACAGAAAGTATAAAACCGTAAGCCAGGTAATACAGCTGCTGGCAGGTGCTGTGGGCCGTGATGCCAACCTCTTGTTGAATATCGGACCTATGCCCAGCGGGCAGATACAACCGGAATTTGTTGATACACTTGCTGCAGCCGGACAATGGCTACAACAATTCGGCGAAAGCGTGTATGGAACAAGAAGGGGGCCTCTTGGACCTCAACCCTGGGGGGTGACCACACAAAAGGATAAACATATTTATATACACCTGTTCAGCATGCCGGCAGACGGGCAGGTAGTTATTCCAGGCTCCTTTAAAATTGAATCAGCTAAAGTGATGGGAGCAGGTACGACGATAAAGTTCAGGCAGCAGAAAGAGAATGTGATGGTATCTTTAGATGGAATAACATTAAACGGACCGGATACGGTTATTGACGTAGTATTAAAATAAAAAAGGAAAATATGAAAAGGATTTTTAGTGTTACCGTTCTTTTCTTTTTTTTCAATATCGTGCAGGCGCAAAAGCAAGCTCTTCCTACCAGGCAGCAACTTGCCTGGCATGATATGGAATACTATTGGTTCATTCATTTCGGGCCAAACACGTTTACAGATAAAGAATGGGGCCACGGTGACGAACAGGCTGATATCTTCAGTCCTACAGAGCTGGACTGCCGCCAATGGGCACGCATTGCCAAACAATCTGGTGCCAAAGGAATTATCATCACCGCCAAACATCATGATGGATTTTGCCTGTGGCCAAGCCAGTATTCAACACATACTGTAAAACAAAGCCAGTGGAAAAATGGAAAGGGAGATGTGCTAAGGGACTTATCCAAAGCCTGTAAGGAATATGGTTTGAAGTTCGGCGTTTATCTTTCACCCTGGGACAGGAATCACCCGCAATATGGAACACCTTCCTACAATGACGTGTATGTAAATACCATGAAAGAATTGATCACCCATTATGGGCCTTTCTTTGAATTCTGGTGGGATGGTGCCAATGGTGAAGGGCCTAATGGTAAAAAACAGGAGTATGATTTCAGGCGTTTTGAACAAACCATGCGGCGCTTTGCACCCAATACCGTTGTGTTCAGCGATATAGGCCCTGATATAAGATGGGTAGGCAATGAAAAGGGAATAGCGGGTGAAACCAACTGGAACTATCTCGACACGGCAGGCTTTAAAAGAGGAGAAGGCGCCCCCCCTACTGATACACTTAACCAGGGAAATATTAACGGGCGCAATTGGATCCCTGCAGAATGTGATGTAAGCATCCGGCCAGGCTGGTTCTACCATGCTGAAGAAGATGATAAAGTGAAAACGCCGCAACAATTATTTGGATTGTATCTCAAATCCGTAGGCCGTGGCGCTAACTTATTATTGAATGTGCCGCCCGACAGGCGCGGATTGATCAATGAAAAGGATTCAGCCGCTTTAATGGAATTCAAGGCGCTGCGTGAAGAGAGCTTTGCCAATAATCTTGCCTTTGGTAGCAAGGCTGAGTTGCATACCAAAGGAGGCATTTTCAGGAGAACAAAGTTTACAGATGGTGATCCGGCAAGCGCTGAAACGCTCGCAGATTATAAGAATACAAGCCTGTGGGTGAAATTCGATTCTGTCAGAAAAGTCAATTGTGTCGTGTTGCAGGAAGGACTGATAAATGGGCAAAAAGTAAAATCTGCCAAACTGATATTATTAAATGGTATACAGGAAGTAAAGCACATAGATATTACTACTATCGGGAGAAAACGGATACTTGTGTTCCCGGTACAGGATATCAGCAGCATCCGTTTGCTTATCCGCGACGCAAAAGGCGCTCCTGTTATTAAAGAGATCAGTGCTTATTTATTGCCCGAAGAACTTACAGCCCTTTAAAAGAAGCTTTTCTTTTTTCCATAAAAGCGGCAGCACCTTCTTTGGCATCGGCAGTAGCGATCAGGTTACCGAATGTTTCTATTTCGATCGCATAACCATCCTGTTTTTCGTTGAATACAGCATTGGCGGTTTTAATGCAACCTGCGATCGCCAGCGGTGCTTTCGAATTGATCAGTGTTAAAATGGAATTGGCTTTGCTGAGAAGTTCTTCTGCTTTTACCACATGATTCACGAGGCCATATTGCAAGGCAGTAGCAGCGTCGATCATATTACCTGTCATTAATAGTTCCATTGCCCTGCCTTTGCCGATGAGCTGTACCAGGCGTTGTGTGCCTCCATAGCCGGGTATCAGACCAAGATTCACTTCAGGCTGCCCGAACTTCGCTGTTTCACTGGCTATTCGGAAATGACAGGCCATTGCCAGTTCACAACCACCTCCCAAAGCGAATCCATTTACGGCAGCGATGATGGGCTTGGGACTGTTTTCAATTTTGGAGAAAACGAGGTCCTGCCCTTTTTGTGCCAGTGCTTTGCCTCCCGCAGCATCCAATAAGCTGAATTCACTGATATCAGCACCTGCAACAAAAGCCTTTGGGCCGCTGCCAGTGATAATGGCTGATAGGATGGCAGGATCGCTGATCAATTTATCTATTGCTTTGCCGAGCTCTTCAATTACTGTTTTATTCAGGGCATTGAGTTTGTCCGGGCGGTTGATAGTGATGGTCGCGATCTGGTTAACGGTTTCAACTAACAGGCTGGAATACATGGCATTTTTTTTCAAAAGTAAATGATAAGCCGCAAATATCTTCCCACACAGGCACCCGGGGCGGATTTTAAAATTATATTTGTTGACAATCAAAAATCCATTGCATGACCGTTCATTCGCTGCGCAGACAAAACCTTATCCCGGTAGTTTTACTGCTTTGTCTTTCCTGTTTGTCTTTGTGCACCTATGCACAGGGAAAAAAGAAGATCGAAAAGCTTATTCAAAAAAATATGGAGCTGGCGGCCAGGCAATATAAATTCATGGCCAGCCTTACGCCAGCCGATTCAATGCCCCGCACTTATGATGCAGCGCAGGATAAGCTTGTTTCAAGCGACACTCCGTGGTGGACCAGTGGTTTCTTTCCTGCTTCGCTCTGGTATATTTATTCCTATACAAAAGATACAGCCATCCGTTCGGAAGCAGAAAGAAGACTTGCCTTGGAAGAGAAAGAGAAATACCTGACATCGAACCATGATGTGGGTTTTATGATCTTTTGCAGTTTTGGAAATGCCTATAAGATCACACATAACCCTGATTACAGGGATGTATGTGCTGTTGCGGCTGAGACACTGATCAAAAGGTATAAGCCATCTATAAAAGCAATACAATCATGGCAGGCATTGACTGCGCCTAAAAGCCCTGTCATCATTGATAATATGATGAACCTGGAATTGCTCAACTGGGTAAGCGACGAGTGGCGTGAGCCGAAGTATAAAGCTATTGCGATTGCTCATGCCAATACTACAATAAAAAATCATTTCCGTGCAGACAACAGTTCTTATCATGTAGTGGAGTATGATCCTGCTACCGGCAAAGTGCTGGAGAAAAAAACAGCACAGGGATACAGTAATGAATCAGCCTGGGCCCGCGGCCAGGCATGGGGATTGTATGGCTACACTATGATGTACCGGTTCACTACTGAACCGACCTACCTGGAGCAAGCCCGGAAGATCGCCGCATTTATTTTAAACCATCCTAACCTGCCGGCCGACGGTGTTCCTTACTGGGATTTCAATGCACCTGTTGATAAGCATACATTACGGGATGCATCCGCTGCGTCTATTATGGCTTCGGCCTTGCTGGAACTGGCACAGTATACAGAAGGTGCTGAAAAAACACGATATATTTCCATGGCTGAAAAAATACTGACCACACTTTCTTCCAAAACATATCTTGCAAAATATCGCCAGAACGGCGGATTCCTGTTGAAGCATGGTGTAGGCAATCTGCCCGGAAAATCAGAAGTGGATGTGCCGCTTACTTATGGGGATTATTATTTTATTGAAGCGATGCTGAGGTATAAACAATGGTATTTGTAGCAGGAAGCGTCAACGGCTTTTGATCCAATTCTGACTCAGAACACTCTGTTCTGTTTTACCCAGTCAGTAATATATCCAGCTATCTCAGTAGTAGGCGTGCCTGGTGCAAACAGCTTTCCAACTCCAAGCTCATTCAGTTGTTGCATATCATCTTCAGGAATGATGCCACCGCCGGTGAGAAGCACATCGGTCATGTCTTTCTGTTTCATCAGCTCCATTACCTTGGGAAATACAGTCATGTGGGCACCGGAGAGGATACTGATACCGATTGCATCCACATCTTCCTGCAAAGCAGCATTCACTACCATTTCAGGAGTTTGGCGAAGACCGGTGTAGATCACTTCCATTCCAGCATCGCGCAGGGCGGTGGCAATTACTTTGGCGCCACGGTCATGGCCATCCAGCCCTACTTTAGCAACTAAAACTCTGACAGGTCTGTTCATATGGAAGTTTTTACCCGTTATCAGGCAAATAAAGATAATGCGTTTTTGATTCGGTGTATGGTTTCTTCTTTTCCGAGAAGAGCTGCAATATCAAATACATGAGGGCCGAATTTCCCCCCCACCAGCATGATCCGGAATGGCATCAACACCTCACCTGGTTTAATTTTATTAGCGGCTGCTATTTCTTTGAAGTTGGCTTCCAACTCATGTGCTTCCCATACCGGGCTGAGCTCAAAATTGCGGATCACTTCAGCAAAGAAAAGATTCTTGGCATCATTCCATTTAGGCTTTACTGATTCTGTGTCCAGCACAGCCGGCCGTTGAAAAAAGAAACCAGCCTGTTCATAAAAATCAGGTAGCAAAGTGCAGCGGTCTTTGACAAGGCCGATCACTTTTTCCAGCAATGCCTCATCGTTTACGGTAAGTCCTTTTTCTTCCAGTATTGTTTTTACAACGGGCTTCAGTGCAGAAGCATCAGCGTTCTTGATCCATTCGTGATTGAACCATTTTGCTTTTTCATAATCGAATTTAGCGCCGGCGCTATGCACGCGATCGAGGCTAAATGCGTTGATCAATTCTTCTTTGGTAAAAATCTCTTTTTCTGTGCCATCATTCCAGCCCAGGAGTGCCAGCAGGTTGATGAATGCTTCGGGTAAAAATCCTTTTTCGCGGAAGCCTTCAGTCAACTCATTCGTTTTAGGGTCTGTCCAGTTCATCGCAAAAACGGGAAAGCCATATTTTGCACCGTCTCTTTTACTGAGTTTCCCGTTGGGGCCGAGTATCAATGGCAGGTGAGCCCATTGCGGCATTTGATCAAGCCCAAAAAGATATTTCCAGCAAAGGATATGTACCGGTGCGCTGGGCAGCCATTCTTCTCCGCGGAATGCGTGGGTGATCTGCATCAGGTAATCATCCACTACCACGGCTAGATGATAAGTGGGCATATTATCCGCTTTCAGTAAAACCTTATCATCTACCAATGATGTATCAAAGCTCACTTCGCCGCGGATCATATCGGTAAAAGAAATGGTTTCCTGTTCCGGCATTTTAATGCGGATCACATGGCGGGTTCCACTATCAAGCAGTTGCTGTGTCTCCGCCTCTGACAGCGAAAGGGAATTGCGCATTTTCATGCGCAGTGTATGATCATATTGGGGGGAAGGATTTTGTTCTGTTTTAAAATCCTGCCGCATTTTTTCCAGTTCCTCCGGTGTATCAAAAGCGTAATAGGCATGACCGGCTTTCACCAGTTGCTCTGCATACTGCCGGTACATCGGTTTGCGTTCACTTTGCCGGTAAGGGCCGAAAGGGCCGCCATGCAGCGGACTTTCATCGGGTGTAAGACCTACCCAATCCAGGCAATTAAAAATATATTCTTCGGCACCGGGCACATAGCGGCTCTGGTCCGTGTCTTCAATCCGCAGCACAAAATCACCGCCATTCTTTTTTGCAAACAGATAATTATACAAAACCGTTCTTACTCCGCCCAGGTGCAAACCACCGGTGGGGCTGGGAGCGAATCTTACACGTGGTCTCTTAGTCATGCGGCAAAGATAATGATTGAACGACTCCTTCCCGTTCTTCCCGCCTTACCGGTAAAAACAGGAAGTAAATTTTTCTTACCGGTAAGAAAAAAAGAAATCCTGCAAGTAAGTTTTACCGGTAAGGCGGGAAGAACGGGAAGGAGTCGTTCAGCCATCCAATTGTTATCTTTGATCGGTGAAATATTTTATCAAAACACCCTGGTGGCTTAAAAAGATCTACTCATCTTATGTATGGAGTGTGCCGGTAAAAGAAAAACTTTTGTATCTCACGTTTGATGACGGACCGCATCCATCTGTTACGCCCTTTGTGCTGGACGAATTACAAAAGCATGAAGCGAAAGCAAGTTTTTTTTGTATCGGGAAAAATGTGCAGGCTTATCCGGAAGTCTATAAGAGGATCCTGGATGAAGGTCATGCGGTAGGCAATCATACCCAGCATCATTTGAATGGGTGGAAGACGGATAACAAGGAATATCTCGCCGATATACATGAGGCAGGAAAGTATATTGATTCCATTTTGTTCCGTCCACCTTATGGAAGGATCACTTCTTTTCAGGCAAAGAACCTTTCACGGGCAATGAAAAAGCCGGAAGCAAAAGTAATTATGTGGGATGTGCTTAGCGCTGATTTTGATGAAACCTTATCGGGTGAAAACTGTTTGCAACATGTAATCCTGAATGCAGGGAAAGGTTCGATCATCGTATTTCATGATAGTGAGAAGGCGTGGAAAAGGCTTGAATTTGCGTTGCCGAGAGTATTAGATTTTTTCAAAAAAAGAGGCTATCGTTTTGAAAAATTAGCAGCGCCCGTTTCAGCGCATACGCTATAGTAAAATTACTTATTTATAGAGTCTTGATTCTAAAAAACTGATAATCATATAAAAATTTAGGGCCTGGGTAGAAACCCTGGCCCGTTTTTAATCCGTACCCTATGAAAACTGGCTTAAAGGTAAAATAAATTTTCATTTATGCAAACAAATTTCCAACTGTTTGTTGAGTAAAATAGCCCAGATTTCAGTTGATTTTTGTCAAAGCAATCATTATGCAATTGATAGATACACACGCACATCTTTATTCCAACCAGTTCAGCAGCGACAGGCCCGCCATGCTGCAACGCGCCCGGGAAGCGGGGCTCAGCAAGGTTTTGCTGCCCGCAATTGATTCCGGGTCACATGAAAACATGCTGAAACTGGAAGAGGAAAATCCCGGTTTTTGCCTGGCTATGATGGGATTACACCCTTGCTCCGTGAAAGAAGACTATGAGCAGGAATTAAAGATCGCAGAAGAGCATCTTGCCCGCCATGCCTTTATTGGGGTAGGCGAGATAGGGCTTGATTTTTATTGGGACCTGACATTTAAAGAGCAGCAGTTCAGGGCTTTTCACCGCCAGATAGAATGGGCATTGCAATACGGTCTGCCAATCGCCATCCACTCCCGCAATGCGAATGAGGAATGCATCCAGGTAGTGAGAGAGCACCAGAAAGGGGATCTGAAAGGTGTATTCCATTGTTTTTCCGGCACAGTGGAGCAGGCCAGGCAGATGATCGAACTGGGCTTTTATCTGGGCATTGGAGGTGTGCTCACCTTTAAAAATGGTGGATTAGACAAAGTGATAGAGGAAATTGACACCCGCCACCTGGTGCTGGAGACCGACGCGCCCTATCTTGCACCAGTTCCTTTCCGTGGTAAACGCAATGAAAGCAGTTATATCACTTATGTAGCTCAAAAACTGGCTGATCTGAAGCAGGTCAATGTGCAGGAGATAATTGATCAAACCTCACAGAATGCGCAAAATTTATTCGGACTCTAAGCGCTGATCCCGTATTTTTGCAACCCCAAAACCGGGGACAGTCAATTGTTCCAGTTTTACCCGGAGACGTGTCCGAGTGGTTGAAGGAGCACGCCTGGAAAGTGTGTATACGGGAAACCGTATCGCGAGTTCGAATCTCGCCGTCTCCGCTTAAGGAAATGATCGATTCTGGTTATTTCCTTTTTTTATTCAGTTAATTTCATGAATTACACCGATTTAGTGCTTTATTTTATTGACGGAATCGGTGTTCGATTTTTTGTCCCGAGTAAGTTCATGTTGAATCCATTTATCACTAAGGAATTGAAATCTAAACGAAAACCGGAAGTTCAGGGTTCGATTCATCGCAAGGTTCAAGCTCATCCTGGTTTTCCATTTCTATTTGTTTCCTGTATGTTTTTGCGATGAGGTATAGGAAGTTTAGAATAACTTCAGCTTCTTCCTTGTTTACCTGGATTCCGCCTTGTTTCAATAGTTTTATCGTCTTTTCGGTTGAAACTTTTCTTGGCAAAAATCCTTTTAATCTCTCTTCAGTTGTATTATTCATGTTTTTTAGGTTTGGTGATGATTAATGCTTTAAAATGGCTTAGACTAAATATTATTTGTGGTATCTAACGATGCGGGATATGACTTCGTCAATCTTTAAATAATCAAGACTTGTAGTTATTGTATTTATTGGTCCTGGCATACAAAGATTGATAATGTCTCTTTTACCCGTCACATCCTGCTCCTTGTAAGATCGGAAGACATTAAAGTGGCTATCAGGCCATATATTGTCGTTATTATTACAATCTGTCAGTTTTTGTTTAATGGTGTTTAATTGCTGCGTTAGCTGATGCATTACTTCATTATGTTCTTTTTTTAATTTGGAGAAATCATTGAAGTCTATTTTTTCGTCCAGGAAGAACCGCCTCACTTTTGAAATGTGATATTGTTGTTTTGTGATAGATTCCAATATTTTTCTACGACTATCCAGGTATTCTCGGCGCTTGGAGAAAATGTTTTCGTCTTCCAATACGAGGCTGAAAAGCTCAAATACCTGGGGGCGAAGCTTTATTTTCTTTAATGCTTCTTCGTAGCAAGTATTTAACAAATCTGCGCTGAATCTGCCTTTACATTTAGCGACTCCATGACAATGATAATAGGCGTATTTCGCCACTTTTCCTTTTGAAATGCTCGCTGTCATTGTTCGACCACACCACGGGCAGGACAAAAAGCCTCGCAATGGGAATCGAGCTTTTAATACTTCCTTAAATGCTCGTTTATTTCTGTCTTTGGTTATGATTGACTGCACTTGCCTGAATAAGCTTTCCGCAACTATAGGTTCATGAATTCCGGTTACAAATGCTTCTTCCTCGTTTTGTTTTGCAGGAATTTTAATGATTCCACAATAGATCGGATTATGGACAAGTTTCCAAAAGGTATTTTTCGCACACTGGAATCCATTTATGCAAGCCATTTTTCCTACTTGGTTGATCGTGAATGAGCCAGTTGCTAATTGTTCAAACGACCATTTTATGTAATCCGCTTCTGGATGCTTTGGTACCATGTACTTTTTTCCATCAATACCTAATTGCTTTGTATAGCCTACAGGCGGTTTTCCTGGCCATCGACCCATTTTTCTTGCTCTTCTTATGCCGTTTGAAGTTGTTAACCCACGTCTCGTATTTTCTGCTTCGGGTATTGATAGATACACAGCAAGCATGACTATGCTTTCAGGTATATCCAAATCGATGGGTTGATCAATTGCCATAGGCTGAACATCCAGTTCTCGTAGCATTCGTATTGTTTGATAGGCATATTCAATGCTTCTGCTAAACCGGTCCCATTTTATGAACAGTATATTCTCCGGAGATTTGTGCCTATTCCTTCTGATTTTATTGATGAGTTTTTTCCATTCAGGACGATTAAAGTTCTTTGCGGAATAATCCTCTCGATATACTCCTTTGACCCTGATTCCATGCATTTCGCAGTGTTTCATAAGGCGATCTTCCTGCTCTACTAGAGAATAACCTTTTCGTTTTTGTTCGTCGGTGCTAACCCGACAGTATAAATAGGCCGATTTCATAGAATGATTTTATTGCAATTTCGCTAAATCTACTACCTCGATTTGATAATTAGAATATTGACTTTGTTAAGACATTGATTTTAAATTAGTTAAATGACAATAAAATAATTGTCATTAATTTTGACAATAAAATAATTGTCATTAATTTTGACAATAAAATAATTGTCATTAATTTTGACAATAAAATAATTGTCAAATGAGGAATGTTGTAGGTGCTGTTGCTTCAAAAGAGGACTTTTTCGACAGACCCAGAGAGATTAAGAGAATTAAACGAAACTTAGAGGCTGGAGCTAATCTTCAATTAGCTGCACCTCGACGCGTGGGTAAAACCTCAATTCTGCACTACTTTTTGAATAACCCATTGGAAGGATTTGCGTTCGTTTATGTGGACGTGGAAAGTGCTCGAACCAAACAGGATTTTTACAAAAAGGTATACCGAGAAATATTAAGAAGCGAGGAACTGAATAACAAGAAGAATTTGATCACCCAGATAAAGGAGAAAGCTGGAGCTGCGCTCAAACGATTAAAAAATGTGAAGATCGGATCTTTGGGAGAGATCATCTTTGAAGACAATGATGATGTTGATTATGAGGATGAATTGATTAGTTTTCTGGAGGGATTTGATCTAAAAGGCGATCGCCTTGTAATCATGATCGATGAATTCCCCGAGGTATTACTTAATATGGTAGAAGATGAGTGCGGTACTAAGGCAGCCCGACATTTTTTACAATCTAACAGGGAATTCAGGAATAAAAAGGCACTGCAAGGAAAAGTGCAATTCATTTATACGGGTTCAAATAGCCTCAACCTGACTGTAGCGAACCTGGATTCGACAGAATTGATCAGTGATCTTCCAGCCATGCCCGTTTATCTGTTAGAGGTGGATCAGGCCAGACAGTTAATAAAGACTGTGCTATCAACTTACGGCGTACAGATCACCGAGGAATGCATAGCGTACATGATTCAAAGCATAGAATGGCTAATTCCCTTTTATTTCCAACTGGTTATACAGGAGTTGTTGGATATACTGGAGGAAGGAGAAGAGATCACAGAAGAGAAAATTGAAAAGGCTATCGGTCTGGTTCTCCACCCTCGCAATGACAATCATTTCCATCACTATATTAAGCGGATCAAGAGGGTTTTCGGAGAATCTAAAATGAAATACATCAAAAATTTTTTAAACCGGCTTAGTCAGGAAGGTAATATACACCTTAACCAAGCCATAGATATGGCCGAAGGGCAATTGGAACCAGGAGAGGTAAAGGCAGTCTTAAATAGCTTAGCAGTTGACGGCTACATAGTAGAAATTGCGGATACCCCTGATATCTACAAATTCAATTCACCTATTTTGAAAAACTGGTGGAGGGATCAAAGAAACAAACAATGAGTATCTTATTAAGAAATAATTCTGGTAATAGGCCAAAAGCAGCATTAATTGACGGTTTTGTCATCCGAACAAAGCCGTTCAAGTCTATTTTTCAGGAACTTTCTCAATCCAACTCCAACAAACCGGAGCAAAATTATCTGATAATAGGACCTCGAGGTGCAGGAAAAACTACCCTGCTGTTCCGTTTAAAATATGAAATCGAAGATCGTCTGAGCGATTGGAACATCACGCCGATTATGTTTTCTGAAGAGCAATATAATATCAGTGATTTGGCTGATTTATGGAGAGCTACTGCCGATTTGCTGGCTGACGCAGGATATTTTGTCGGTCTGTCCGATGCTATGCAGCAAATAGCTCCAACGGTTAACGAGGAAGAAAACCTGTTCTCGGTATTAGAGTCTCGCTTGCGCTCGGAATCCAGGAAGCTCGTTCTGTTTATTGAGAATATCGATTCTTTTTTTAAGAAAATTGGCATTGCTGGTCAAAAGCGCCTACGAGAAGTGCTGATGACGAGCAAATATATCCGTACCATTGCCTCTGCCACTCATTTTTTTGAAGGGGTAACCGATTATTCAAAACCATTTTATGGGTTTTTTAAAACGATAGAGTTGAAGGGCCTTAGCAAAGCAGAAGCGAAGGACCTGTTACTGCAGATCGGAAAGGAATATGGCCAACTAGATAAGATCAGGCGGATAATTCAGCGTAACCCAAAAAGATTAGAAGCTTTGCGAAGGCTCACCGGAGGCGTACCTCGAACTATTTCTTATCTCTTTGATATTTTTCTGGACAACCAAAATGGTAAGGCTATTAAAGACCTTTATACGCTGATTGATGATCTTACTTTCCTCTACAAATCAGAACTAGATCAGCTATCGCCCCAGCAACAGAAAATAATTGATATAATAGCCCGCAATTGGGATGCGATTGAAGTGAAAGAAATTGTGCAGAAGACGCGCATTGAAAGTAAGCAGGTGTCCTCAGTATTGCAGACACTGGAGAAAAATCAGGTCATCGAAAAGGTGAACACATCCTCAAAGAATAATTTATACCGGATTAAAGAGCGGTTCATGAATATATGGTACCTCATGCGCTTTGGCAAATTACAGGACAAAGAGAATGTAATCTGGCTAGTGAGATTTTATGATACATGGTGTAGCAAATCAGAACTCACCACACATGTTAAAGATCACCTAAAAAATTTAGATAGTGACAAGTATGATCTTACGGCAGCCCTGTACATGGGCAAAACATTTATGACTTGTGAGAATATTTCCAATGACATGAAGTACAGTATTTATAAGTCATATATTAAAAAATGGCCCAAAAAATCAATTGATGTACTCAGACTTTCTGATGAAGATCTTTATGCGGCAGTTCGGGAAAAAGTCAAGCAAAAGAAGCACCAGGAGGCAATTGATATTCTAGAAGAGGAAATAGTAGAAAAAGGGGATAAGTATTATAATTTCCTAGTCTTTGTATACGTGGATGCCAAGAACTATATAAAGGCGGAAGAACTGTCGGTGAGTCATTTTGAACTGTCAGTTGATAAAGCATTTTCTGCTTTTCGTGTAGGAATTTTAAATGAAATTTTTCTTGAAAATCAGGAAAAAGCGCTTACGTATTATAAGATTGCTTTAGAGCATCAATATTATGAAGCGGCGTATAATATAGGGAGCTTATATCATAAAAACGAGAATGATGATATGGCACTACAATATTTCCTTCAGGCAGCTAATAATGAAATTACCAAAGCCTACATGCCTATTGCAACGATATACTACAGCCGAAAAAAATATGACCTTGCTGAGGAGTTTTGCCAAAAGGCAGTTGATTCAAAAATATACAGTGCTCATCTCAACCTAGGTACACTGTCAGAATTGAAAGGAAACTATGAACAGGCTGAATCGAGTTATTGTCAGGCCTTAGCCAATGGTGTCGACAATGCGCTGATATACTTAGGCAGACTTCATTTAAACAAACCAGAACGAGACATTCAGAGAGCAATCGATTATCTGCTGGAGGCTCGGAAAAAGAAAGTACCGGGTTCAGCGGCCATACTTGGAGAAATTTACCTGAAGAATGTGGAAACAGAAGAACAAGGAGTACAGTTACTTTCAGAAGAAGCGGTGAAGGAAGCTAGTGCCGCTCATACCCTGGGTCATTATTTCGCTGCAAAAAGAAATTACATAGAATCTGATCGGTATTTCGAGCAGGCTGTTTCTGCTGGGATGTCGGCGGCGCTTTTATGTTATTCCGAAGAGGTTTTCGATCATGGAAGGGAAGAAAGAAAGGAGCATCTCCTCAATCTTTTCCGACAGCACTTGGATACTATTGAAACGGCAGGTGCTCATGCAAAGTTGGAATATGCCAACTTGTTGCTTTGGAATGATAAGCTGACAGAATCACAGGAAGTTTTTAATGACTTGCTGAATACATTGCCGGATATTTTTGAAAATGAATTGGAGAAGCTGATCGAGGATATTCAGGAGGGGCTTATCAAATTTTTTATTCTATTGATCGGAAAAGGATACTTAAGTACTGCGAAGTCTTACTTTAAGGAGGAAACTTCTCTGGATCTTAAACAAATTATTAAGCCTGTCTATTTTGCATTAATGTATTATTTGAAAAGTGAATTTCCTAGAGAGTATCTAAAAGCTGGTGATGAATTGAAAGATACGATTGAGGAGATAATCGAAGCAATTGAATCGTTTAGGTCTCGAAGTAAGAAGAAAAGTGTTAAACAGGTTCGTAACAAAAATAATTAGTAAGAATGAAAAAGCTAACAATTAGCAAACTCTTGGAGTTCCGAGGAAAATCTGCAAATGGAAAAAAGCGATTTGTAGAGCGAGTAAAGTCTCCGGTAGTGGAGGCTCCGTCCGAAGGGGGTGGACATTATTGGATTACTAGCTTGAGTGCGATTAGTAACTCCTACAAAAAGGGTGACTCGGATCTTGTGGATGAAAAGATCGATGAACTGGCCGAAAAAACTAGTGCTTCAAAACATACACTTGTAAAAAATATGTATGTGCGGAATATTGATATTCTAAAGAAGTTTAAAACTCTTAGTATTAAAAGGATTCGTCCAGCGGGGAAAATTGGATTTCTAAAGAAATCCTCTGCGATTTCATTACTAACTATAAAAGGGTTACAGATTCAAGCAAGTCCTAATCATGTTTTTACTTTCTTTAAATCTGGAAAAGAGAACATCGGGGCTGTATGGTTCGTTTCAAAACTAAACGGCTATCGACCAGAAGAAGTCGGTATGTTTACTGAGTTGTTGTACCGCTTTCTGAAAAATGGGTATGCCAAAAAGTATGATATAAACGCTGACTACTGCCTTGTTTTGGATGTTGTAAAAGGAAACTGGGTAAGCTACTCTCAACTGGAAAGTGGATCGGTTACGCAGCTATTAATTCCAACCCTGGAAGAAATTAATAGGCTGATGTAAAAGATGATGTTACATTTCCTAGGTAAGCAATATTAAAAGTGGCTTTCCAAAAAAATTGCATCCGATTCTAAAGGACTTATCCAGTCCATCGCTATAACGTCAATCAATCCCGTACTATAGATTTGAAGGCTTACTTATTGAAAATCAATATCAGATAGAACTAAAGAAGGATAAAATCGGGATAAGATGTTCGACAGAAATCCCGACAAACCCGCTGAGTAAAAAGCTGACCCTGATGGGCTCGGCTTTTTTTATTTTCGAGATTTGTATGGGTGTAGAAATGTTTCGTGGAGACACGAGCCAGAGCGTAGGGGAAATAATGAGAATATAGTATATTAGTCCTTAATGTGTTTCTGCGAATCAATTTCAATTCAATCAAGGAGTTGAAAAAAGAAATTTCTTCATAAATTAATCATGAATAACAATAGCCAAAAGACGGAAGATTATTATGATAGTCGATCGAGCCTGATTCAAAAAATTGTTCAAAAATCCAACGAGCAATCTAATACAGTTCCTTTACTCAATAATGCGATAGCCAGAAGAGTTGTGCAATTTTGGGACGATCACACTCGGCTTCCAGATGATGTGAATGCGTGTATCAATACTTGGAAAGCAATCGAAAATCAAGGCATAGAACTATTGCTTTTTGACAGGCGGCAAGCTAGCGATTTTATTTTCTATAATCTGGGTAAAAGATACAGGCAAGCTTTTGAAAGATGTTATCACCCCGCGATGCAATCAGACTTATTTCGGCTATGCTATATTTTCGTAGAAGGTGGATGCTATATAGACGTCGATGATGCATATACTGGGTCAGATATAGCTCACCTGTTCGAAGACGGGCGGTTAAAAATTCAACCTCTCTGTTATGATCTGTGTTCGCATTCAATGGTACCGCCTGCAATTTTTACTAAGGCAGGGACCTCCAACAAAAACTGGGTATTTTATTTTAATAATAATCCGCTAATCGCGGGAAAGCAACATTTTTTAATAGAAAAGGCGCTTAATCGGGCAGTGGACGCACTTTTAAAAAGTCACATGCACAGTTTTCCTGAAATTCAATCTACCACTGGCCCGGGCAATCTTACTCAATGCATTTTCGAGGCCGCGTCTGAGGCTATTGAAGTCGTGAATAATATGTTAGTATTGACAGAATGGGAAAATACAGCCATAAGTGCATGGCCTCTTAGCTACCGGAATGATGCCAGAAACTGGCGACTATCAAATAGTCAGCAGTATAAAGCTTTAACGTGAACATATTTGATGAAACACCCTTTAACCTTATCAACATTTTCGAAATTTTTCTTTCGAAATATGCTTAAGTTTCGTAGGCTGTTGCCCTCTAAAGCGTGTTACGCATTCGGCACCGCCGATGAAAGGCTACAGCCCAAAATTGGGCATGTTTGTGTTATAAATTTGGGCAGACAACCATCACGATTAAATGAAATTAAGAGTGAACTTTCGCGTCTGCTTGATTACACGGGATTGCCTCTTTGGCTATTAACAGAAAGATATTCCGCCGTCGATGCGAGAGAGTTTTTTTGCGATCCTGTAGAAGATGCGAATATTAATCCTAGGTACACTCTTGGTGAACAATTATTTGTGGAGCCACAGCCGCTTGCAATGCCAACGCAAATAGAACTTAATCTTGAAATTCAAATGAGTCGTCCTGAAATTGCTGTTGCGATGTCTCACATCGGAATCTGGAAAAAGGTGGCTCAAAGTCATCATGACTACTCCCTTATAATTGAGGATGACGTATGGTTCGACTCTGAATTTACTAGAATAATTGACCGTGCTTGGTCAGAAATTAATACCAACGAAAGCACTAAAGGTATTTTCGACATACTTTATTTATCATACGAAGAGGTTAAGAATGGTGCACCCAAAAGCTTTATGTCTAATACACTATTTCGCCCAGTACGTGGGCTTTGGAACCTTTCGGGATACATTATTTCGCGTCAGGGAGCCATAAATCTATTAAAGCTGCTTCCATGTAAGGGACCGATAGACCTATGGATTAATCATCAGTTCGACCGTATCAATGTTATTGCAACAAAAAAGTCAATTATCCATCAGCGCCCTGACATGTGCTCGACTAACTCTTACTCAATACTCCCTACACTTACTAAAATAGGGGCAATCACCAGTGAAAGTGCTGCACTGTTTCAAAATTGGCCGAATGTCCACCCTGTTTTTGTTTTCGGACGGGAAGGCAGCGGCCTTACTTCGGTTGCGATGGCGTTGGCAATGCTGGGTTATAGGTGTTGTAACGATTTACAAAGTCTTCCGAAAATTGAGTCTGATAAGTTGCAGAATGGAAGTACTGACCGCATTTTCAATGCCTATGTAAACGTTGGTTGCCTGTTTTTGAAAGTCAAAGTACTGAAAGAGAAATTTCCGCAGGCTCGCATAATTCTAACTGCAATTGTTGATGATCTGGATTTCTTGTCCGAATTCGATGGATATGATTATGTAGTTATTAAAAAGGATTCATGTAACAAATGGCAAACACTGTGCGAGTTTCTTAAATGTGTACCGCCTGCTTGCTCTTTCCCAGAATTAATTGATATTGGACAACGGAAGACATACGAAAAGTTACCGGTTGAACAAATGTTAGAATGCGTAATTCCCAAACGCGATACCTCGCCATGGGTAATTGAGTCGCAGCCATCATGGGATGGACTTCGTTGTATATCACCCAGCGATTCGTTAGGAGATGATGTCCATGACGTAAATACTAGGGATGATTTTGACTTAATTGATGTGAGAAATTGGCTTTCGCGAGAAGATACTTTCACCGACAATTTAGCCCTATTTCGCCCCAAAAACATCAATTTACTTAGCACTCGTGGAGTTTCGCTTGCTGTTCAAAAGGAATCGCTTGGGGTGAGAGATTTTAGCGCAGCCTCATTAACAAGTCGGAACAGATATCTTTATGGACGATTTGAAGCCTCAATCAAGGTTTCGAATACTCCTGGAGTTATAACAGGCTTTTTCCTTCATCGGGATTCACCACGACAAGAAATTGATATTGAGATCTCCGGACATCGAACTGACACACTGATCGTGAATGTATTCTATAATCCTGGTAGCGAAAATGCAAAGTTCGATTATGGATATAGAGGGACTCCTTCTCATATTAGCCTTGGATTCGACGCGTCTATGTCCTACCATCACTATACAATTGAATGGACCCCAACCGAAATTTGTTGGTATGTGGATGGTCGACTAGTCCATCGCCGCGTTGATTGGAACCCAACCCCTATCCCACATCTTCCAATGTCGTTGCATGCAAACATCTGGCCACCCCGTTCCAAAGAACTCGCCGGACGACTAAATAAAAAAAGCCTCCCTGCAACTACATTCATAAATTCAATTGCAATTAAAGCAAGCCAAATATCCAACCAAAACTCGTAATGAATATACTTTCTTATAATCCCGGACATGACGGAGCGATCGCCTATTTAAAAGATAGGCATCTGATTTTTTCAATTGAGACTGAAAAGGACTCAAATTACAGATATTCCCCAGTATCTAGCCCTGATGTGTTTCGTGCTCTTGGTGAACTTGACGAAATACCGGACGTAATTTGCGCTGGAGGTTGGTGGCCAAACGATCATCACGAATATGCGTACGGTTCCAACACTTATGTCGGTTACCGCGGCGAATCTAAAAGCGACATAATTGCCGACGTCCGAAGGTTTTTAGGGAAATCCGTTCATTATTACTCTTCTTCACATGAAAGGTCTCATTTGCTTTCAGCATACGGAATGTCAAATCTAGCGGAAGGAAGCCCATGTTATGCTCTGGTTTGGGAAGGTGCAATTGGTGCATTTTATGAAATTGATGCCAATTTAAATATAAAGTTATTAGGCGACGTTCTAAATCAAGTTGGTAACCGTTACGGCCTATTATATGGTCTAGCGGATCCAACTTTTCCAAAGAATGGACTATATCCCCGATTTGAAGATGCGGGGAAACTTATGGCCCTGGCCTCCTTTTCGAATCGTGACCCGCTCTCCGTAGAAGAAATTAAGCTTCTCGATTTTTTATTGGACGGGGCTCATAGAGAACTCAACAGGTTTGAGGGAATTGAAAAGTCTATACATTATAATATTGGGGTTTCCGACCATAGATTTCGCAACTTTGCAGGCATTTTCAGCGACAAGATTTTCGATATATTTTATCGGTTTGCAAAGGCGAACATGAAAAAGAAATTGCCATTAATCATCGCTGGTGGATGTGGATTGAATTGCGACTGGAATACAAAATGGAAAATATCCGGCTTATTTTCTGAGGTATTTGTGCCTCCTGTTGCGAATGATTCAGGCTCCGCAATCGGAACGGCGATCGATGCACAATTTCACTATACCGGTAATTCAAAAATAAGCTGGGACGTCTATTCGGGACTTAACTTTAATGTGAATAGACCATTCGATAAATCGCTTTATGATATTTATGAGTCAAATGAGAAGTTTGTTGCTGATATTCTTGCCAAGAATTTAATTTTAGGTTGGGTAAATGGTAAGTATGAAATTGGTCCTAGGGCACTTGGAAACCGCTCCATAATTGCCGCGCCTTTCAGTGAAACAACAAAAACACGTCTGAATGAAATCAAACAGCGCGAACAGTTTCGCCCGATTGCGCCGGTATGTTTAGAGGAAGACGCTTATCGATGGTTTGGGTGCGATCATCCAAGCCCGTATATGCTTTATACTTACACCGCAAATACAAAGGCTTTAGCAGCTGTAACTCATGTGAATCAGACAGCTCGTATTCAAACAGTGTCACGTTCTACAAACAGCGCTTTACATAAGTTGCTTACAGCTTTCAAAAATCGTACTGGATATGGAGTCTTGTGCAACACTTCGTTAAATTTTAATGGAAGAGGATTTATAAACAAAATTGATGATCTTTCACAATATACAGTCCAACATAAGTTGGATGGATTTGTCGTGGATGGTCAGTGCTATTTATTAAAAACTTCTGATTATTATCAAACATATTTGAAAAGTGGTTTGAAAATGAAATCAAATGAGCTTGCGGGTGACTGAGATTTGGTGCTTCGCCAAATTTACAATAGTAAAGCCTACGTAAATTGTGGAGAAATGGGTTCGATAAGGATATTCCATATCATTAGAAATGAAACAGTAAAGGTTCCTTTTCAAATCCAACTCATCGTGTGGCACTATAACATTGAGGATACTGAATATCATTACAATTTTTGTAGTGTCTTTGAAACTTAAAATTGATAATGAAGTAGATTTTATCGTCGAGTCACAGGAAAGCATGTAAACGGAGAGCAAGGGCATGGTGACATTGGAAGAATAGAGTTTTTTATGCTAGAGTTAAAGGCTCCGAACCTTAGGGCTTATGTTGAGTGGATCTTAGAACTAGCCAAACAAAAAAACTCCTACGCCAAGCAATCTGTTTTTGCGGTTCGGGTAATAAATGACGACATTGCCACGAGCCCATTTTCGAAAAACTTCAAACGATTTTTTTAGTTGCATTGACGTGGGCTATACGTCGGTTTCTTTCCTTTTTGAATGGCGGTGATCAAGTTCTTTGCGAAATTCAGAAGCATACGAGCGTCAAAATTTTTTAAGTGACCGTCAGAGTTTGGGTAATGAACAACTTATGAACATCGATTTGAGTATGTATTTACAGACTGCCTCCCGTTTTGTAAATTCATTATCCAATTCAATTATCTTATGGACATAAAGGCCTCTATCTCCAACCACGAACTTCTATCAAAGTACCTCGATAAATATGCCGTCAGCGAAGCGACTATCGATTTTCTGGTGAGTAAGGTTACCAGCGAACGATTGTATAAAGGTGAAGTGTTCACCAGTGCAGGAAAAACCTGCGACAAGATAGGCATCCTGATAAATGGGCTGCTTTACGCTTCTTACATTCCGGAGAATGGTATTGATGAAATCGTTTCTAGGTTCTTTTATATACCCAAAAATGCAGTCGTCACCAGTTTTGAAAGCTTTTCAAGGATGACCCCTTCTAGAGAGTCTATCATCGTGCTGGAAGATTCTTTTCTTATTTGTATCAGCAAAAGCGATCTGAACAAAGCCTACCAACTTAGCCCCGCTGTCGAACGACTGGGAAGGGTCATTGCGGAAGAAAGTTATATCGAAGCGTCCGATCGCAGCCGTGCGTTACAGATTTTAAATACAACGGATCGTATTCTTCATTTTAGAAGAGCGCATCCCGAACTTGTCAATCGTGCTTCTATCCAGCAACAGCAAGTAGCTTCTTATCTCGGTATGAATCGAAATATTTACACGAGAAACGCAAACAAGTGTTAGTGTAATTACGCAACATTTGTTGTAAGATGGAATTGTTAACCTTCTATAATTTTGATCCATGCAATATTATTATCGACGCAAACACAATTACGGAGCGCTGACTGATTTTTCTAAAGCGCTGAATGAAAGCTTTGGCGATATGACCGGCAGAACTGTCACGAACCGGACGGCCCAAGGCTTTAAGCAGGTCTTTAATTCGCCGGACATGGAAGAGGATACGGCGGAACAAATTGTTCATGCAGGCATGGCTGGAGCGGCATTACTGTTAAGCTCCCCGGAGGAGGGACACAAAGCGACTGGGGCATTGTTATCCCTAGCCCTTTTTATTTGTTATCAAAGCGGTAAATAATATCATATGAATATCCAATCGTTGATCAGGCAACATAACCTGAAAATCGCAGACGCGGTAGAGTTGGCGAAGCCAGGTACAAGCTTCCCGAAACACTATGCTTTTTACATTGGCATTCATGATGGGAAGGAGTGTTTTCTCGCCAATACTACGGAAGGTGTACGTGTTATTTGCGGGCAGGAATTAAACCGGTTCATGCAACAGTTTATCGTCCTTGATGTAGAGCGACCTTGTAAAACGGATCAGCACCGCCATCGTATTATTCGCCGGGCCTTGAGCAGACTTGGAGAGAAAGATTATCATCTGATCTTTAATAACTGCGAACATTTTAAGAATTGGGTGCTATATGGCGAAAGTAAGAGTAAACAAGTGCTTAAAGTGGGGGCGGGTTTATTTGTGGCCGGGGCAGCTATAGCAGTTGTCGGATATGCTTCCAAAAAGAAAGGACTTCAAAAGGCGGGATTAATTATCATGGCTTCTCCCCTCATCATTGTAGCGGCTGCAGTGATTATTGTGTCGCTCAAAAGGAGTTAAGAAGATTAATCTGAGATATTTCGCATGATATGATTTTCGTTTGAAGACTTTGAGATTCCAAATAAATCGACGAATTCAATAGTATGAAAACGGCAGACATCGTAGGTCTTATTAAACAAGACATTGAAACCTAGCTCCAAAAAGATAAAGATAACTTGCGGCGAAATTTAAACGAATTAACTAATAATCATTTAATTATATCATTTAACAACGATAAGATCGGCATGAAATGTTCGATAGATATCTCATAATGCCCGCAGAAAATTCTATAAGCTCGCGCAAGGCGCGGGCTTTTTACTTGGATATGGTACCCAGATTGCCCCCAATTTTTTCGCTTCTTCTTTATGGTCAAAGAGAGCATTAATTTTTATGGGCATAAATAGATACTTTAATCTTTAATTGTTACTAAGAATATCAACTAATCGGTAATTAATATAATAAGTCGTGCGCCCTTTCTTTTCCGGCCTAAGTATTTCACTATCCTCCAGTTTTTTTAGCCAAACCGAAGCTGTCTGACGATGAGCGATACCTTTGCTTACAAGCAGTTCTATTTTCAGATAGGGTAGAGTAAACATTAGCTCCAATAAATCATTACTGAAGGAACTGCCGAGCAATTTTCTCATAGATTTTTCATATTGGTCTTTGAGTGATAACATACTTCTGATTTTTAATGTTGTCAGTTGGGCGGTTTCAGCCAGCGCAGATAATATGTACATGACCCAGTCTTGCCAGTTATTATTTTCCGTAACACCTCTTAGTAATTGATAGTATTCAGTTTTATATTTTACAATATAGGAACTTAGGTATAGAACGGGTTGCGAAAGTAGTCTTTGCTGTACCAGATAAAGTACATTCAGGATTCTGCCGGTTCTGCCATTGCCATCTACAAATGGATGAATGGATTCAAACTGGTAATGGATCAGGGCCATTTTGATCAGGGGATCAAGGGAACTGCTTTCAGGATCATTAATAAATCGTTCCAGCGCCGTCATTTTTGTGCGGATCACATCTTCTCCGGAAGGTGGGGTGTATACTACTTCTCCGGCAATTGCATTTTTTAGTGCCGTTCCCGGAGTGCTGCGAATGCCGGCTTTATTTTGTTTAATAGTCTGGACGATCTCTATGAGAGTGTTAGTGACTATTAGTCCTTGCTGGGAGCGCATCTTTTCTAATCCCGCATATAGTGCAGTCCGGTAACTCAGGACTTCTTTTGTTGCGTGATCCAAAGTTGTTTCTCCGGCGGCGGCAAGATACAGTTCGTCCTGGGTCGTTACAATGTTTTCAATTGCCGAACTGTCCTTACTTTCCTGCAAGATGATAGAATTGATCAGAAGGTGGGGGTCAGGTATGCTTTCACACAAACCATTAAGCTCTCCAATATACCGTGCTGCTTTTGCCAGATGCTTTAAGATGATTGGAGTTTCTAAATCGGTTTCTGTTGGAGGTAAGTCAGGCAGATCATTATATGGAAGGATCCTGGTATACGCCATGGAGAATGATTTTATGCAAATTGTTCGAATCTAAGGCTACTCTTTAATGTCATTAGGATAACATTAACCCTACTTGATGTCGAAAATATATTAAAAATTCGATATTAATCGGTTTTGATGCTGTTAGTTTCGACATTAAAATAGATTCATGTCGAATTTTTTTGTAAAAATCGACATAAAATAAAGTATGTCCGTTGTTACCGAAGTAATTGGTAAAGCAGAGAAAGCCATTTTATCAATAAATAATTTGATAATCAATCAACTATAAAATTTCAATATGTTCAAAAATGGAATCAGGTGTTCAATAGAGACCCCGCCCCCTCCGCTTTAGCGGAAGCGGGTTTTCATTTATAGTACACCCTATTTCCCGGGCGGGCTTCGGCGGACACGGTCAATGGTGATGTTCCAGCCACAGCTAATTAGCTGCCTGTTGAACTGGTTTTTTATTGCGCTTTTAAACACAAATACAAAGCACTTGAGTTTGAGAAGTATTTAAAATCGGGTTCAGGCAGAGCATTTATGCAAAAAAGGTTGATCTGACGGCCCCAACACCCTAAAAAATGAAACAATTTGTCAAAAGAATGAGACGAATACCACCCGTAAAGAAATAACTTGATCCTAAATTAGCAATGGAAATCATTTCATTAAGTAATAAAATTATGATGAAGGTTTACAAGAAATATCTAATGATTGCTGCCTGCGGAATAAGCTGCCTGACTTTATCTGCCCAGGAATGGAAACCGGTAGAAGGAAAGATAATGACGCAATGGTCAGGCAACATAGATCCTGCGAAGCCGTTACCGGAATACCCAAGGCCACAACTGAAAAGAAGCAACTGGCAAAACCTGAATGGCTTATGGCAATATGCCATCACGGATGCAGGGCAGGAAACCATCCCTGCAAATTTTGATGGAAAAATATTGGTCCCATACCCCATTGAATCCGCATTGTCCGGGGTCGGGAAAACCGTTGGGAAAGGCAAAATATTGTGGTATAAGACCACGGTTAACCTGCCCAAACTCTCCGGCACCAATCAATTGATATTACATTTCGGAGCGGTGGATTGGCAATGTGATGTGTATGTGAACGGAAAGAAAGTAGGCAGGCATGAAGGCGGATATGATCCCTTCTCTTTCAATATCACCAGCTATCTGAAAAAAGGAAAGAGCCAGGATATTGCATTGAGGGTTTGGGACCCGACCGATGAAGGCCCGCAACCCAGAGGCAAACAGGTGAACAAGCCTGAAGGGATCTGGTACACAGCTGTGACAGGGATCTGGCAAACGGTTTGGACAGAAACAGTGTCCTCTGCCTATATCGTATCTACCAAACACACGCCGGATGTAGATGCAGGCCTGGTGCAGGTAGCTGCTTATACTGAGGGTACACAGGAAGCTGATGCTGTAAAATTTGTGGCCTATGAAGGATCGAAAGAGGTTGGTCAGGTAACCCTTCCTCCGGCTGTTAGCGGAAGCATTAAAATCGCGAATGCTAAACTGTGGTCTCCGGCTTCTCCTTACCTATACACTTTAAAGATCTTTCTCTATAGAAATGGCAAACAGATAGATTATGCGGATAGCTATTTTGCCATGCGGAAATCTTCATTGAAAAAAGATCAGGCAGGAATCGACAGGCTTGCGCTGAATAATGAGTTTGTATTTCAGTATGGTCCGCTTGACCAGGGTTGGTGGCCTGATGGATTGTATACAGCACCAACTGATGAAGCTTTAATGTTCGATGTGAAGAAAACGAAAGAGATGGGATTTAACATGATCCGCAAGCATATTAAACTGGAGCCGGCCCGCTGGTATTACTATTGCGACAGCATCGGTGTTATGGTGTGGCAGGATATGCCAAGCGGTGATATGGGAGGCAACCGTTGGGATATGAGAAGCGGGCAGATCTCCGGGTTCAACCGCGATAAACAAAGAAGCGAAGAATCGGAAACTTATTATAGAAAAGAGTGGAAAGCAATAATGGATGCGGCCTATAATTTCCCATCTATTGTGGTATGGATACCTTTTAACGAAGCCTGGGGACAGTTTAAAACCAAAGAAATTACAGAATGGACGATGAAGTATGATCCATCGCGTTTAGTAAACAGCGCAAGTGGAGGCAATTTCTTTTATACCGGACATATTTTAGATATACACCAGTATCCCGATCCTCAAATGCCGGACCCGGAAATTTTTGGGAACAGGGGGCAGGCATTGGTCCTGGGTGAGTTTGGTGGGTTGGGATTACCCGTGGAAGGACATACCTGGCAGGATAAAAACAACTGGGGATATCAGAGTTTTAAAAACAAGGACGAATTGCTGAACCGTTATAAAAAGCTGATGACAGATCTGAAACGCCTCATTCCACTGGGACTTTCAGCAGCCGTGTACACGCAAACCACAGATGTGGAAATAGAGACCAATGGCATTTTAACTTATGACAGGAAAGTGATAAAGATGTCTGAGGCAGAACTGAGTGAATTGCATAATGCCTTATATAAGGTGCCGGTAGAATAATAATGAGCGCTTTAAAATTATCATGGGCATGTCAATGGTGTTGGTAAACTGAAAAATAATGAATATCATAAGATCAATAATGATCTGTACCGTTGTTTCAGTTTTAAGTGCTTGCGGCATTCAAAAAGGACAAACTGAACGGGTAACTTTTACCAACCCTTTATTGCCATCAGGAGCCGATCCTTACAGTTTTTACAAAAACGGATATTATTACTATACGCATACTACTGGAAAAAGCCTGGATTTATGGAAAACGAAAAACATGGCGGACCTGAAAACCGCACAGCATAAAACTGTGTGGACACCTCAGCCCGGCACGATGTATTCCAAACAAATATGGGCCCCTCAGATTCATTTTATCAAGGGTAAATGGTATATGTATTTTGCAGCAAGCGATGGTAATAACAGTAACCATCGTCTGTATGTGGTAGAAAATGAATCAGCTGACCCCATGGAAGGGCAATGGGTATTTAAAGGCAAGGTCGCGGATGTTACCGACAAATGGGCCATTGATGCCGATGTGTTTGAACATAAAGAACAACTATACATGATATGGTCAGGTTGGGAAGGAGATGTGAACGGCCAGCAAAATCTTTATATCGCAAGGATGAAGGATCCGTGGACGATAGAAAGTGAAAGAGTGAAAATATCCAGTCCGGAGTATGAGTGGGAGAAACACGGCATTTTACGAGAACCGGAAACACCCGTTGTATATGTCAATGAGGGCCCCCAATCCTTACGGCATAAAAACAAGCTTTTCATTGTGTATTCAGCAAGTGGCTGCTGGACTGATTTTTATACGCTGGGTATGTTATCGATTGAAGCGGATAAAGATCTGCTGAACGCTGCCAATTGGAAAAAATATCATGAACCGGTATTTAAAGCTGCCCCGGAAAATGGCGTATATGCTGCAGGGCACAACTCTTTTTTTAAATCACCGGATGGGAAAGAGGATTGGATATTATATCATGCCAATTCACTTCCCGGGCAAGGTTGCGGAGGCCACCGTTCTCCCCGTGCTCAACGATTTACTTGGAATAAAGATGGTACGCCGCATTTTGGAAAACCGGTGAGTGCAAAAAGAAAATTTTAGTTGCTGACCTGATTCACTCCTTATCCCCCCTTTGGGTGAGTGCTATTCTTTATTTTCTTAGTAAATTTAGTACAGTTCTCCACCTTCAAACTTCAACACATGAGAACGGTTTCGCCAATAATGGCTTCTATTGCTGCATGCTCCTGCCTGCTTTTTATAACCTGCAAGCAAAAAAACAATACTCCCGCCAAAGAAGATATCACCGCCCTGCAGCTCAAACGCGGCGCTGTTGTTACCTGCGGACCTCCTAACCAACAATTCGGATCAGTTGCATTTGAAAATTCCTGTTCACCAAAGGCAAAAGCTGATTTTGACCTGGCATTAGCACTACTTCATTCATTCGAATACGACGAAGCTGAAAAAGTATTTGCGAAGATCATTGATGAAGAGCCTGGAACAGCGATTGCTTATTGGGGAGTAGCCATGGCAAATTTTCATCCGCTTTGGTCGCCTCCTACTGGCAGTGAACTGGAAAAAGGAGCAAAGGCTATTGCCATTGCACAATCGCTTTCCAATAAAACGAAAAGAGAAGCAGATTATATTAATGCTACTGCCCAGTTTTATAAAGACTATGATAAAAAGGACCATCGCAGCCGTGCCCTTCTTTTTGAAAAAGCCATGGAAAAGATCCATGCTGATTATCCTAAGGATGAAGAGGCAGCGGTATTTTATGCACTGGCTTTAAATGGCGCCGCTGATCCGGCCGATAAAACATTCAGCAGGCAAAAAAAAGCCGGTGATATGCTGGCGGCAATGTATTCCGAAAAAACCAATCACCCCGGCCTTGTCCACTATATCATTCATAGCTACGATTCTCCGTTGCTGGCTCCGTTGGGCCTCGCTGCTGCAAGAAAGTATGCTTCTGTGGCGCCCTCTTCTGCTCATGCACAGCATATGCCTTCGCATATTTTTGTCAGGATGGGATATTGGGATGAAGTTATTCAATCCAATACCGTTGCCGCAGAATCTGCAAGATGTTATGCAGAGAGCACCGGCCTTGAAGGGCATTGGGATGAAGAACTGCATTGCCTGGATTACCTGATATATGCCTACCTGCAAAAAGGAGATAATACCAGGGCCAAACAGGAATGGGATTACCTGAAGGATATGAAGAAAATTGAACCGGTGAATTTTAAAGTAGCGTATGCGTTTGCAGCTATTCCGTCCCGTTATGTACTGGAAAATAAAATGTGGAAAGAAGCTGCAACACTTGAAATAAATCCGATCGGCTTTAGCTGGCAGCAGTATCCCTGGCAGTCTGCCATCCTTTATTACACCAGGGGATTGGGATCTGCCCATGCCGGCAATATCGCTGCAGCAAAAACAGAGCTGGGAAAACTGAGATCCATCCAGGACACATTGGCACGGCAAAAAGATGCGTATAAAGCCAATCTTGTACAGGTGCAGGCAAACACGGTTGAAGCATGGGCTCTTTTTAAAGAAGGAAAGACTGCTGATGCGTTGAAGCTGATGACGGATGCCGCGGACCTGGAAGACAATACACAGAAAATGGCTGTTACTCCCAGTGAAGTATTACCAGCGCGTGAACTGCTTGGTGATATGCTGCTGCAATTGAATGAACCGGCAAAAGCATTACAGGAATACGAAGCCAGCCTCCTGCAACATGCCAATCGGTTTAATGGATTGTATGATGCCGCACTGGCAGCTGAACGGTCAGGAAATAAGGAAAAAGCAAAATCATATTATCAGCGATTGTTAAGCATTGCTGATCCAAAAGATCAGGAAAGAACTGAGTTGAAAACGGCCCGGCTCTACCTCAACAAAATATAACCCCGTAATTAAGGTATCCGGCATTTTTAATGCATCGTTCTTTTAAATTCAATTCAGCCGCCCTATCTTTGCACCGTGTATGAATAATCACCCTGATCATATTATCAATTCATAAATGAAAGCGAACAAACGGTTCGCTTTTTTTATGCCTAAAACCGATGGTTATGGATGTTGAAATTCTATCCCGCATACAATTTGCCTTCACCATTGCTTTCCATTATATCTATCCGCCTTTAAGTATTGGCCTCGGGCTTACCCTGGTGATCATGGAAGGGATGTATCTGAAAACGCGTAATCCCATTTATGAAAAAATGACGCGGTTCTGGATCAAAATATTTGCGCTCATTTTTGGTATTGGTGTGGCTACAGGCATCATTATGGAATTTGAATTCGGAACCAATTGGGCGGCTTATTCCAAATATGTAGGAGATATTTTTGGCAGTGCACTGGCGGCAGAAGGAATTTTTGCTTTTGCATTGGAGAGCGGTTTTCTTGGTATCCTTTTATTTGGATGGAACAGGGTGGGGCCTAAAGTGCATTTCTTTGCTACCGTGATGGTATTCCTTGGCTCGATGTTCAGTGCCGTATGGATAGTGGTGGCCAATAGCTGGCAGCAAACACCGGCTGGATATCATATTGTAGGAGAAGGGATGAATGCGCGGGCGGAGATCACTGATTTCTGGGCCATGGTATTCAACCCCTCGAGTGTTGATCGCCTTACACATACATGGTTGGGCGCTTTTCTCGCCGGTTCATTCCTCGTATTAAGTGTGAATGCCTATTATATCCTGAAAAAGAAACACCTGGAAATTGCAAAGCCTGCTTTTAAAATAGCATTGACTGTGGCACTCATCAGTTCTTTATGCCAGCTTATTTCAGGACATAGCAGTGCTGATGGAGTGGCAAAGAATCAACCGGCCAAGCTGGCTGCTATGGAAGGACATTATGATAGCAGTGCCGCTGCAGATATGTACCTCTTTGGCTGGGTAAATGATAAGGAACAGAAAACAAGCGGACTGGCCATACCTGGTGGACTTTCCTTTCTCGTGCACCAGGACTTCAAAGCGCCGATTACAGGACTGAATGCTTTTAAACCGGAAGACCGGCCAGGCCAGGTGAATGCTGTTTTCCAGTTTTACCATATCATGATATCAATAGGAATGATCCTGATCGCCCTCACTGTATATGCATCATGGTTGTGGTGGAGGGGGAAGCTGTTTGATAAAAGATGGCTGATGCTGGTGTTTGCCTGGGCCGTTCTTTTACCACAGATCGGTAACCAGGTGGGCTGGTTCACTGCAGAAATGGGAAGACAACCCTGGGTGGTATATGGGCTGCTGCGTACTTCAGATGGGTTATCGAAAAATGTGCAGGCACAGCAAGTTCTTTTTTCTCTGATCCTGTTCACGCTGGTGTATACCATCCTGTTTATCCTGTTCCTTTATCTGCTGAACAAAAAAATTAAACACGGGCCGGTGGATTATAATACCAAAGAGGCAATTGATGAAGGAAGTAAAAGAGATAACCCAATTCTTCAACACGGCTAAAATATTATCATATGGGCAGTTTTCTCGGTTTGGATTACAACGTATGGTGGTTCCTGGTTTTCGGAGCCGTTATATCAGGGTATGCCATCCTGGATGGCTTTGACCTTGGTGCAGGCGCTTTACATCTTTTCTTAAAAAAAGAACAAAGCCGGCGCATAGCATTAAATGCTATTGGACCGATCTGGGATGGGAATGAAGTATGGCTGGTAATTGGAGGTGGTGCTTTATTTGCCGGGTTTCCGGTAGCGTATGCTGCTATCTTTTCAGCATTTTATATCCCCTTTTTTATTTTTCTTATCGGCTTAATATGGCGTGCAGTGGCCATTGAGTTCCGGAGCAAGGAACCTGGCCGCCTCTGGAGGCTTAGCTGGGATTTCGTGTATTCATTTGCCTGTATTGTGATCGCGCTCTCGTTGGGGTTGATGCTGGGAAATGTTGCGCTTGGCCTGCCCTTGAATGATCAGAAAGAATTTACCGGCAACTGGCTTAGTTTCTTCAATCCTTTTTCTATCATGGTAGCGATCACGACCTTAGCGCTGTTTATGATGCATGGCGCCATCTACCTTGCCATGAAAACGGAAAACCGTTTATATACCAAACTCACTATCCTTGCCAAAAATTTCACTGTTTTCTTTGTGATGAGCTTTGCGATCACTACAGTGTATACCCTTCTGTATATCCCGCACCTAAGCGACCGGATAAAGTCCAATCCCCAGTTCTTTATCTTCCCTTTGATCATGATGCTGGCAATCGCTAATATCCCCCGCATGTTGAATAAAGGAAAATACCGCCATGCATTCGCCAGTTCCTGTGTCACTATTGCCTCATTGCTCATTATGGTAGCGATAGAAGTCTTCCCTAACCTGCTATACGCTACCAATGATGCAGCCAACAGCATCACTATTCATAACGCAGCAGCCTCAGAAAAAACAATGAAGATATTATTGCTGATCGCATTGATAGGAACACCGCTGGTAGCATTGTACACAAGCTTTGTGTTCTGGACGTTCAAGGGGAAAGTAAAGCTAGACGAAATGAGCTATTAACACGAATGGCCCAACGAATCCGAATGACAAGAATCAATAAAGAAGCCGCGAATGACACGAATTCGTGCTATTCGCGGCTTCTTTATTAACTCGCGTCATTTGTATAAATTAGCATTATTCGCGCTTTTACCAGTTGGTGCCCTGATCCAGGTTCAACCTCTCCGAGGCATCGCCCGGTTTGGTATGTTTCCAGTCCCGGTCATAGCGGACGAACCAGGAGATCCAAAGGCTGCGGCTTAACCGCATCAGCCAGGGTTGGAGAATGATCAGGAAAACGGCATTGATCCCCATCCAGTAGAAGAAGCGGTTATCATTTACCGACAGGCCGATAAAGACCCACCAGACTATCAGGCTGGCTACGCTCAAAGCGATCGTCAAAGCATAACTCACATAGCTGGTGCCATAATAAAAACCTACTTCAATTTCTGTAGGCTGACCACAAACAGTGCAAGTTCGGTTCATGGTCATATTCTTTTTGAGGTTGATACTGACTGGATATTTGAAAAGCTTGCCTTGCCTGCATCGGGGGCAGCGGCAACCAAGTGCTGAAACGAAGTACCCCCGGTTTATAGTTTTTTCTGACATCTGTGAAGGGTAATTTTTTGCAAAGGTCGGCTTTTCATGGCAGAGAACATAAAGAAAAGTTTCCTTAAATATGTTCAAGGAATATCTCTTTCACAATGATATATATACCCATTATTAGTATAAACCATCCGAATCCCTTTTTTAGGGAAGAGCCCGGGATCCTGTCGGCAAGCCTGCTTCCAATAAGCAACCCGGCGATGGATAAAGCTGTGAAAGAGAGCATTAAGGACCAGTCATACTCAAATTGTTTTAGGCTAAAAAGAAAGCCGAATAAGGAGTTGATGGCAATAATCAGAAGGGAAGTGCCCACCGCTGTTTTCATTGGCAGCTTAAGAAAAATCACCAGTGTTGGAATGATCAGAAAACCACCGCCTGCTCCCAGCAAACCGGTGATAACGCCAATAAGCAAGCCCAGCAATAATAATGGAATGGCCTGGTAAGTATGTTCACTTTCTGCTTCAGCACTCAACCATTCTTCCCTTTGGGTGCTGCGTATCATGGAAACGGAAGCTACCAGCATCAGCAGGGCAAAGATCACCATCAGGAACATGGGTTTATGTACCTGTATTTTTCCAATGGAAAATAAATGATCAGGCAATGCAGGCAGCAAATAATGCCTGGTGAGGAAAATAGAAAAAATAGAAGGGATGCCAAATTCAGTTACTGCTTTAAAATTCACCAGCTTTTTTCCATACGACCTTAATCCGCCGATCAAACTGGTAGCGCCTACGATAAACAATGAACTCGTCGTAGCCAGTAGCGGGTTCACCGACATGAGGTATACCAGTACAGGCACCGTGAGAATGGAGCCACCACTGCCCACCATTCCCAATGAAATGCCGATGAGTACAGAAGCGAGGTATCCGAGAATTTCCATTATTGTTTTTATTACTCCAGTATTTTTTCCATTTGCATGCTGCGACTGCCTTTGATAAGTGCATAAGCGTTTTCAAATTTTTGCTCCTGCCACCATTGGCGTGCCTGTGCTGCGTTTTCAAACCGGAGAAACGGGTGCTGGGTTTTCAGGAAATCACCACCTACAAGCACCACTTCTTTCCAGGGGTATTGTTTGATCAGATCAATAATAGAGATATGCTCCTGCAGGCTTTCTTCACCTAATTCTGCCATACCTCCCAGCATCAGTATTTTATTATCGGCCTGCAGGCGTGCGAAATTTTCTATGGCCAGCTTCATGCTGCTGGGGTTGGCATTGTATGCGTCCAGTATGATCTTATTGCTTCCTCTTTCGATCAGTTGCGACCGGCTGTTGGAAGGAATATAATTTTCAATGGCTTTTTTAATCAGTGCATCAGACACTTTGAAAAGCTTGCCCGCCGTAACAGCAGCAAGCACATTGGGCAGGTTATAATCGCCTACCAGTTGTGTGCCGATGATCTTTTCGTTGATGCCTTGCTGGATGGCCACTTGCAGAAAAGGATCGCTTTCCCGGATAGTGCCGATCACATGCGCATCGCCATGCGTTCCATATTTAATGATGCCGCTGATGCCCTTGCTCATTTCATGCAGGTATTCATAGTCCCAGTTTACCAATGCAAAACCATGGGCAAGCGTCCGCAGATAATCAAACAATTCTCCTTTTCCTTTTCTTACACCTTCAATTCCTCCAAACCCTTCCAGGTGGGCTTTGCCTGCATTGGTGATCAACCCGTGGGTAGGTTGCGCATATTCGCAATAACCGGCTATTTCTTTTTGATGATTGGCGCCCATTTCAATCACGGCTATTTCTGCATCCATTTTTATTTTAAGCAGGGTGAGGGGAATGCCGATATGATTATTCAGATTGCCTTCTGTTGTATACGTTTTGTAAGTAGTGGAAAGCACGGCATGGATCAATTCCTTGGTGGTGGTTTTTCCATTGCTTCCGGTAATGGCCAGGAATGGCACCCGCCTGCCATCAGGCAGGTTATTGAATTGCTCGCGATGATGCCGGGCCAGTTGCTGCAATGCTTCCAGCACATCGGCAACAAGAAATGTTTTGCCCGGTATTTCAAATTCCTTTTCATCGATCACGGCACAGGCTGCGCCGGCTTCAATGGCTTTGGCGGCAAAACTGTTTCCATTAAAATTCCCGCCTTTCAATGCAAAGAAAATATCACCTGCTTTCAGCTTCCGCGTATCTGTTTGCACAGATGGATATTGCTGGTAGATCTCGTATAACCGTTCTATTGACATACAACAAAAATAGGTTGGATAGTAATAAAAAACCCTCCGTTTTTGCGGAGGGTCTTAAGCTTATTGAAAGTTGATTATCTTCTTTGTCTTTTGGTCGGGAATTGCTGACCAACTTTGCGGCCATTACCTTCAGGGCTTCCCATACGGTCCATTGCGCAACGGAAACCGAGTGTGCTCAGCGCCTGGTCTTCTTCCAGGAAGCGGCGTGTGCCGGGGCTCAGCCAGTAAGCGCGGTCGTTCCAGCTACCACCTTTGTACACTCTTGACTTATCACTGATCAGGGTAGTCATACCATAACCATATGCAGCCTGTGATGCAGTGTCACCATCGAGATAGTTGATCACATTACCACGCTGATAGTTGCGGCGGTTTTTGCTTTCTTCATCTGTTACAGCCACCATTCTTACACGGCCGGTTGTATCATTGATCTCTGCTTCGCCGTCTGCATTCTTATAGATCTTCTGGAAATTGTTACCACGATAAGGAGCAGGCATATCATCAAAGTCCATAGTTGAAAGAGGCCTGTACACGTCCTGTACCCATTCGCTTACGTTGCCGGCCATGTTGTAAAGACCGAAGCCGTTGGGGAAGAAAGATTTTACATCAGCAGTGTAGAAAGCCCGGTCGTTCAGACCGCCAGCCACACCGGCGTTATCACCTGAACCACGTTTAAAGTTGGCCAGGAACTGACCCTGCCAGCTTCCGTGACGGGTATCACGCAGGCCGTTCACATTTTGTGACCAGGGATAGATCTGTTTGTTGGATTGCAACTCCTCACCACGTTTACCTTCTTTTTTGCTGGGGCGTGGGTTCTGATCGATCAGACCATAAGCCGCATATTCCCATTCAGCTTCAAAAGGCAGGCGGTAATCAGGCAGCAGGAACCCGTCTTCCATTGTCACTTTTGTACGGGGCTGGCCTTGTGGTGTTTTCAGGCTGTTCTTTTTGGAAGTAGCCGTTTTGCCAGGAGCGGTTTGATAAAGATCAAGCAGGTAAGATTTGGTCGTGAAATTGTTGCTGCCTTGCTGGCCCATCAGGCTTTGCTTGTTGATATAGCCTTTTTCCATAAGAATACCTTCATTCACACGATCACTTCTCCACAGGCAAAAATCAGTAGCCTGTCTCCAGGTAACACCTACTACAGGGTAGTAGTTAAAACCCGGGTGGCGGAAATAATATTCTACCATGGGTTCATTATAGCTCAACTCGCTACGCCATACAAGCGTATCAGGCATAGCTCCATCAAGTATGGGTTGATTGACAGGATCGGAAGGATCAAACACTTTTGCGAGCCAGTACAGGTATTCGCGGTAATGCACGTTGGCAACCTCCGTACGGTCAATATAAAATGAGGGGACTGATACCCGGCGGGGGATATTGTTCCAGTCAGACATCACATCCTCGTCTGTTTGGCCCATTGTAAAGGTACCACCCTGTACAAATACCAGGCCCGGACCTGTTTGCTGATCTTTGGCCTTGGCTACCTGGTAGCCACCCATATTCTTATCATTATAATTCCAGCCGGTTACGTCCGATTTAGCGGATTTCTTCTTGAACAGATTGCACGAAGACATGAGCACCGCACAGGATAGGAGGATTACTAAGTTTTTCACTTTCATTGTTTTTTGCATAAACCTATGAATTGGAATAAATTTAACGCGGTATGAGGTAAAATTATTGTCCGCCAATTAAATTTTACTACCGGGATTGCGAATATAAACACTTTGGGTAAAATGCCTTTTAGCATAAATACTTTTTTCACTTCGTTAATCCCCCATAAAATCAAGGGGTTATTGCTATGCTGCTAGGGAAAAAACAACTGCTTGTGACCTGTTTGCTGGGCATTATTTTCAACGCCCATGCCCAGCGGCAATACAAGCCTTCATCTGTGCTGGCAGCCGGCAATTTTTACAAAATTGCTGTAACGGCTCCGGGCATCTACAAAATCGATATTCCCTTTCTCAGTAGCCTCGGCATCAATACCTCCAGCCTGCCTTCCGGTGCCATCCGGCTTTTCGGAAATGGCGGCGCCATGCTCGCCGAAGCAAATAATGCTCCCTGGACGGACGATCTTACCGAAAATGCGATCCAGGTAGTGGATGGCAATGATGGCATATTGAACGGCAGCGACTATATTCTTTTCTATGCCAACGGCCCCGATAACTGGATCAAAGATTCGGCCAACCAGCGGTTTACACACCAGAAAAACCTTTATAGCGATAAATCGTACTATTTTCTAAGTGTCGGGGGCCAGGGTAAGCGGATCGCCGACGCCCCGCCAGCAGGCAATCCCGACCTCACCATTACCAGTTTTTCCGGACGATATTTTCATGAACTGGATACCGTAAATTTTCTGAATAGCGGCAGGGAATGGTATGGAGAAGAATTTTCGGCTATGCCGGGGCGTGTACTCACCCGGGATTTTCCGCTTGGAATACCCAATATTTTATCCGGGTCACCCCTGCAGTTGCGTACGCACTGCATCAGCCGCTCGGCCGGCGCCGGCAGCAGTTTTTCAGTGGCGATCAGTGGTATTCCCAGCGGGCAGATCAACCTGCCGCCGATAGGCACAGGCGCCTATGATCTTTTTGCCCGTGAAGCCACTTCACTCAATACTGCTCCTGCATCGGCTTCTGTAAACAGTATCAGTTACACTTATTCGCCCGGCAGTGTGAATGCGCAGGGGTGGCTCAACTGGTTTGAAGCATTCTTCAGGCAGCAGCTTTCGCTCAGTGCAGTGAACCAGTTGCCATTCCGCGACTGGCTTTCGGTAGGAAATCATACAGGCGAATTTCTTATCAATGGAGCAACTTCCGCCACACAGGTTTGGGATATTACTGATCCGCTTTCCCCGGTAAAGATGCCCGGCAGTATGGATGGAAGCACCTTCCGCTTCGTGAATGACTGCGGCCGGCTGCGGGAGTATATAGCTTTTAACGGGCAGGGATTTTTAACACCTGTTCCGATTGGCCGTGTTGCAGGCCAGGACCTGCATGCAGGTGCGCCGGCAGACTATATCATTGTTACCTACCCGCTTTTTCTGGAGCAAGCGCAGCGGCTGGCGCAGTATCATCGCCAGCACAACGGATTAAGAGTGGTGGTAGCTACCACTGAGCAGGTGTATGCAGAGTTTGCAAGCGGCAGCCCTGACCCTGTTGCTATCAGGGACTATGTAAAAATGTATTTTGATAAGTATGGAGCCGACCCGGTCAACCGTCCGCGTTATCTTCTGTTGTTTGGTGATGCTTCTTATGATTATCGGGATCGGCTGACGGGCAACACGAATTTTGTTCCTGCATATGAAAACAATATCTCACTGGATGTACTGAACTCTTATGCTTCTGATGATTTTTATGGTTTTTTGGAGGATAATGAAGATATCAATTCCGGTATCGTGATCAATACCCTGGATATTGGCATCGGCCGTGTGCCTGCAAAGAATAACACGGAAGCAAAGAATTTTGTAGATAAGCTCGAAGCTTATTTCAATGCCAAAAGTTTCGGCCCCTGGAGAAATAATCTTTTATTCATTGCAGATGATGAAGATCAGAACCTTCATTTGCAGGATGCAGAAACGGTGACGGCAACAGTTTCTTCAGTAGCGCCTGTGTTTGATCAGCAGAAAATATACCTGGATGCGTTTCAGCAGGAAAGCGGCTCAGGTGGAAGCCGCTATCCGCAAGTGAACCAGGCGATCAATAACCAGGTATATAATGGAGTGCTGATGTGGAATTTTACCGGGCATGGCGGTCCTGGCAGGCTGACAGAAGAAACCATACTGGACCAGGAAATGGTGAACAGCTGGAATAATCCCAACAGGCTTCCATTGTTCATTACTGCCACCTGCGACTTTGCACCTTATGATAATCCCTATGTCAATTCTCTCGGAGAAAATATTCTACTTAGGCCCAATACAGGTGCCATTGCTTTAATGACCACTACCCGCATTGTATTTGCATTCAGCAACCGCATCATGAACAATAACTATCTGCAGTTTGCTCTTCAGCCTGATGCCAATGGCCGCTATCGCAGCCTGGGAGATGCAGTACGTGAAGCCAAGAATTTTACTTATCAGAGTTCGGGTGATATTACCAATAACCGCAAGTTCACCCTGCTTGGCGATCCTGCCATGACACTTGCATTTCCTGCCATACAGGCCCGCCCGGTGAGTATTAATGGCCGGCCGGTTTCGCAGGTGGACACACTTCAGGCAACAGAGAAAATAATCATAGAAGGAGAAGTAACGGATATGCAGGGAAACCTGCTTACAGACTTCAACGGGAATATTTATCCTACTGTATTCGACAAACCACGGCAGGTAACCACCCTTGCTAATGATCCCGGCAGTCAACCTGCTACATTCACCACACAAACCAACCAGTTGTTCAAAGGAAAAGCTTCTGTTGCAAACGGACGTTTTTCTTTTACGTTCAAAGTGCCGAAAGATATCAATTACCAATATGGCAATGGTAAGCTCAGCCTGTATGCAGAGAACGGCGTAAAAGATGGAACAGGGTATTTCACCAATTTCATGGTAGGCGGCAGTGCCAATGCCGGCAGTGATGATAAAGACGGACCGGAGATCAAAGCCTATCTGAATGATGAACGGTTTGTGAATGGAGGAATGACCAATGAAAACCCGGTTTTATTATTGAAGTTATCAGACAGCTCAGGCATCAATACAGTAGGCACCGGCATCGGGCATGATATTGTGGCCACATTAGACAATGACAACAACCGCTATTTTGTGCTGAATGATTTTTATCAGAGTGACCAGGACAGTTATCAGCAGGGAACAGTCCGTTTTCAGTTGACCGACCTTGAGCCCGGCACACATACATTAAAGATCAAAGCCTGGGATGTATTGAATAACTCAAAAGAGGTATTGCTCGATTTTGTAGTGGCCAAAGATGAAGATCTTGAGATCAGTCATGTGCTGAATTACCCCAATCCGTTCACTACAAATACACAGTTCTGGTTTGAGCATAATAAACCGGGGCAGGACCTGTTGGTAAGAGTGCAGATTTTTACTGTTTCAGGCAGGATAATAAAAATGATCGAACGGACAATAAATACCCCCGGCAATCGTTCAAGTGAACTGGATTGGGACGGACGTGACCAGTATGGACAGAAAATCGGACGGGGTGTATACCTCTATAAGCTCTCCGTAATCGTTCCCGGTAAATCAAAAAAGGAAAAAATAGAAAAACTGGTGATTTTTTAAGGCCTAATAGTATAAAAGCCAATATTTTATCCCTGTTTTAAACCAAAACTTAATTACTTTATTTACATTAATGCAAAACACACTATCAATGAGACTGACTGCTTCAAAACTGATCGCTTCTTTGTTGATCTTTAGCGGCATACTTTCTACAGCAAGAGCACAGGATAAAATTAATGTGGTCACAACGGCGGTTCCTTTTCTGCGCATTTCCCCGGATGCCCGCGCAGGTGGTATGGGTGATCTTGGATTGGCTACTTCACCTGATGCTTCTTCCGGTTTCTGGAACATGGGCAAAGTTGCTTTCAATGAATCAAAAGGCGGCGTAGCCGCAACCTATACTCCCTGGTTGAAACAGTTGGTAAATGACGTTTACCTCGCTTCCCTTTCCGGCTATTATAAATTTGCTGACGATCAGGCTATCAATGTAGGCCTCCGTTATTTCAGCCTGGGTAATATCCAGTTCACCGATGGTGCAGGTAACTCCTGGGGTAATGGCAAACCAAGAGAGTTCAGCATAGATGCAGGTTATTCACGCAAACTGTCTGATAAGTTCGGTTTGGGTGTGGCCCTGCGCTATATCAATTCCGATCTCACCAATGGCGTTCCTTCTACAGGTTCTAGTTATAAAGCAGGTAATGCTGTAGCAGGTGATATCGGTTTGTATTACGATAACAAAACAGAAGCTGGTAACGGTTTCACTTTCGGTGCAGCATTGACCAACCTGGGTTCTAAAATTTCTTATACCAGCAATGCCAATCAGAAAGATTTTATTCCTGCCAATTTTGGTATTGGTGCAACCTGGAATAAAAGCTTTGATGAGCAAAACAAGATCATGATCGGTCTTGATCTGAATAAACTGCTGGTGCCAACACTGGAAGGCAATCCTCCAACCCAGCAGCAGATCGATGATTACCGTAAACAAGGTCCTGTCAGCAGCTGGTTCAAATCATTCAGCGATTTTCCTGGTCAGGCCAACGTGTCGCTCGGTGCAGAATACTGGTATAACAACCAGTTTGCACTCCGTGCCGGTTATTATTATGAAGATAAGTCCCGCGGCAACCGCCGTTATTTCACAGCAGGCCTGGGTCTTAAATACAATATTTTCGGTTTGAACTTTTCTTATCTTGCTCCTTCAGGAAGCGGTGTTACGCAAAACCCGCTTTCCAACACCATGCGTTTTTCTGTGTTGTTTGATCTTGACGGAGATGGCGGAGGAAGTAATGAATAGTTGAAAAAATAATTTAGCAAAAGCGCTTCTGATCAGAAGCGCTTTCTTTTTTTAAAGAAGTATCGAAAATTTTTAAAGAAGGTATAATGCAACGTGGCGCCCTTCGCGTAATCTTTGCGCTCTTGGCGATACTCTCTTCTGACTTATCTTTGCGCCATGTCATACAGAATAGGATCAGGCGTTGACTTTCATCAACTCGCTCCCGGCCTGGAGCTTTGGATCGGCGGTGTAAAGATTCCCCACACAAAAGGTGCTGTTGGCCATAGTGATGCCGACGTATTGCTTCATGCGATCTGCGATGCAATGCTGGGCGCATTGGCCCTGGGTGATATCGGTGTTCATTTTCCCGATACAGACCCGGCTTATAAAGGAATTGACAGCAAGATCCTTTTGCAGAAAACAGTAGCGCTTATTCAGAAAGAAGGATATAAGATCGTCAATATAGATACATCGCTTTGCCTGCAGGCTCCCAAAATAAAACCGTATGCTGCCCAAATGCAGGAGACCATTGCCGGAATAACAGGGCTCACTGTTAAGGATGTTTCCATCAAAGCCACTACCACGGAGCAAATGGGCTTTGTAGGAAGGGAAGAAGGGTTGATGGCGTATGCGACAGTGTTGCTGGAAAAACGTTGAACGAGTGGCCGTAAATACGCAAGCCGGGACCAATGGATCTTTTTCCATTGTCACCCCGGACCTCGTTTAATACACTCGCTACTATAGTTCGCTAAGATCCGGGGTCTCCCCCATCTGTAATATTTTCCCGGCAATAAGGCTTATTGTTTTGAAGTATTTGCAGCGCGGGGAGACCCCGGCTCTTATATTTTTTAAACCAGCACGTTTACTGGACCAGGGCCGGGGTGACAATTGCAAAGGAACTACTGGCTCCGGCTTGCGTGTTAAAGGCCACCGGCTGCCTGACCACTCGGCCACCGATCATCGGGCACTCCAACGAACAATCAAATCCCTAATCCCTTTATCTTTGCGCCCATGCCTACAATCGAGATCAAGATCATCAATAAATCATCCAACGCACTGCCTGAATATGCCACTACCGGCTCTTCCGGCATGGATATCAGGGCCAATCTGGATATACCCCAGACCCTGCAACCGCTGGAAAGGACATTGATCCCCACCGGACTGTTTATCGAATTGCCCCAGGGGTACGAAGCCCAGATCCGGCCCCGCAGCGGACTGGCTATCAAACAGGGAATTACCTGCCTCAATACGCTCGGCACGATTGATGCGGACTATCGGGGAGAAATAAAAGTGATCTTAATAAACCTTTCCCAGGAAGAACAAGTCATACATCACGGCGACCGGATTGCACAAATGGTAGTGCAAACCGTGGAGCAGGTACAATGGAAACCGGTGGAAGAAATTGCCGACACTGTAAGAAGTGCAGGTGGATTCGGCCATACCGGTAAGCAATAAACCATAAATTCAAGAATGAGGATAACGCTTGTTTTAGTAGCAGCTATTTTATTAATGGCTTCCTGCCGGTCAACCCGGAAAATACAAACGGTGATCTCCAATAAAAGAGATACCAGCCTGGTAGTTAATCCCCCGGCAGATCATTCAAGAGAAGATACACTGGCCTTCATCCATAAAGCAGTGGCTAATATGAAAGCCGCTCAGCTGGACTTCACCACTTTTTCCGCAAAGATCAACGTGGATTACCAGGGTTCTGATGGTAAGAAGTATGATGTGAACGCTAATCTTCGCATGTATAAGGACAGTGCCATCTGGATCTCCATTACCGCCATCTTTGGTATTGAAGGGTTGAGAACCTATATCACAAGAGACTCTGTGAAAATCCTCAATAAGCAGGATAAAACATATACCGCCCGCAGTGTGGCTTACCTGCAGGAAGTAACCGCTCTGCCGCTTACGCTTCATTCCTTGCAGGAGATACTCATCGGCAACCCTGTATTCCTGGATAGTAATATCATTTCCTATTCCCGGTCGGGCAACAACTCCGTATCACTGCTGAGCATAGGCGATTGGTTCAAAGGCCTGCTCACACTGAATGCCGCCTATAAAATTGAAAATAGCAAGCTGGACGATATTGATATCAACCGGAGCCGTACCTGCAACCTGAGTTACACGGACTATGAGAACAAAAAAGGGGTCGATTTTTCCACCAGGCGCCGGATCACGGTGGCTGAGAAGGGAAAACTGGACATCAAGTTGGATTTCAAGTCGTATGACTTTAATGAAACGTTAAGCTTCCCCTTTAATGTGCCGAAAAACTATAAAAGGGATTAAAGGATAAAATTTTAGAGCCCTTGTTTCGTTATAATTTCTTTATCTGCTGAAGCTTTAGCGAAAGGGGATCCGCCTTCGCTAAAGCTGCGGCGGACAAAGTCCAAAAATCTTGACATGAAAAAATACCTGCTGACTACCCTGCTTTTCTTCGCTGCAATAAGCTGGACCATGGCCCAGCAAACCAACAATAAGGAAGAACTGGAAAGAGAAAGAAAAGACATCCAGGGCGAGTTGAAAGAGATTCAGGACGTATATAACAGGGTGAAAGGTGAAAAGAACCAATCCCTTGCCCAGTTGAACATGCTCAAGCGTAAGATCTCCCTGCAGGAACGCTACATCACCAGTATCAACAAAGAACTTAAGATCATTGACGACGATATGTATCTCAGCAACCTGGAAATATACCGGTTGCAGAAACAATTGGACACGCTTAAATCACAATATGCCCGCACCGTAGTGTATGCATATAAAAACCGCAGCAGCTTCAACTACGTCAATTTTATTTTTTCCGCCACCAGTTTTAATGATGCCGTCCGCCGCATTTCTTACCTGAAAAGCTACAGGGCTTACAGGGAAAAACAGGTGAACACCATTCATGAAACACAGGCACTGATCGCTAAACGCCAGCAGCAGCAACTTGTCAGGAAACAGCAGAAGAATGATGCATTGAAAACGCAGACAAAGGAAAGGGAAGCACTCGCAGATCAACGCCAGGAAAAAGATCATATCGTATCCGGATTAAAATCGCAGGAGAAAGACCTGCAAAAGCAAATAGCAGTCAAGAAAAAACGTGACAGGGATATTCAGAATGCGATCGCAGCCATCATCCGCCGCGAAATTGAAGCAGCCAAGAAAGAAGAAACGGCAAGATTAGCATCTGCCAAGAAAGCAGCCGAAGAAGAAAAAGCAAGAAATGCATCAGCAACACCTACGCCAGGCAAGCCTGCTGCAATCAATCCTTCTGTTGCAGCAACAGCACCTGCTAAAAAACCTGAAAGTTATCTTGAGCTGAATGCAAAAGATATTGAGCTTGGTACCGATTTCGGCAATAGCCGTGGAAAGCTTCCCTGGCCGGTTGATAATGGATTTGTAAGCATACCTTTTGGCCCCTATACCATTGAAGGCACCAAACTCAGGGATGATAATCCCGGTCTTACCATCGGTACCCGTTCAGGCGCTCAGGTAAAAGCCGTATTTGACGGAGTGGTTTCAGCGGTGCACAACTATGGTGATGGCGCAGCGATCATTATCAGGCATGGTAAATACTATACTTCTTACAGCAATCTTTCCGGTGTAAATGTATCTAAGGGTGCAACTGTAAAACGCGGACAGGTGATCGGCCGGGCCGGTGATTCAGACGATGGCTCCAGCGGAAGGATTGACTTTATGCTGATGATCGAAGCAAAGAATGTGAATCCAGCTCCCTGGCTCAGGAGATAGCAGGCTGAAGAAACTGCTCATACAGTTTTTCATACTGCGGCACGATCGTATGTATATCGAATTTCTTTGCATGCGCCGCTGCCCTTTCTTTAAAACCTTTCAGTGTTTTATCGTCCTTAAGAATAGCTAAGGATTGTTGGCTCATGGTCACCACATCGCCGACATTGGCCATATAGCCGGTTTCACCATTGATATTTATTTCCGTTAAACCGCCAGCATTGGTTGATACCACCGGCACCCCTGCTGCCATTGCTTCCAGTGCTGCCAGGCCAAAGCTTTCATAATCGGAGGTGAGCAGAAAAAGATCAGCGATAGCGAGAATATCTTCCATTTGTTCCTGCTTGCCCACAAACCGGATCTCATCACTGATATTTAATTCCCTTGCAAGATCTTCTGCTGTGGATCGTTCAGGTCCGTCGCCAACAAAAAGAAGCTTGGCAGGAATATGTTTTTGTACTTCGTTAAAAACTTTCACCACATCCTGCACACGTTTTATCTTACGGAAATTGGAAGCATGTAAAAGTATCCGCTCTCCATTGGGCGCGATCACTTTCCGGAATGCATCGATCGGCTTGCGGGCAAAACGCTTTACATCCACGAAATTGTAAATCACCTCAATATCTTTTTCGATACAGAACGTTTTGAAAGTTTCATCACGCAGGTTTTTTGATACAGCAGTGATGCTGTCGCTTTGGTTGATCGAGAATGCTACCACAGGTGCATATGTTTTATCTCTTCCTACCAGGGTGATGTCGGTGCCATGTAAAGTAGTGATCACGGGTATATGCTTCCCTTCCTTCGCCAGGATCTGCTTGGCCATAAAAGCTGCTGAAGCATGGGGAATGGCATAATGCACGTGGAGGAGGTCCAGGTTATTGTTCTTGATCACATCTACCATGGTGCTGGCTAAAGCCGTTTCGTAAGGGGGATAATCAAAAAGCGGATAGGTAGGTACCTGCACTTCATGATAAAATATATTGGGAATGAACCCGGATAAACGAACGGGCTGCTGGTAAGTAATAAAATGGACAAGGTGGCCTTTTTGAGCCAAAGCTTTGCCGAGTTCTGTTGCCAAAACACCGCTTCCGCCAAATGTTGGGTAACAAACGATTCCGATACGCATTTGTATGATTATAAGTTAATATGGCCGCCCTGGTCTGTTGAGCTTTGCCCGGCAGCACCTAAGGTAACAGTTTTAAGGCACTAAGGTTTGACGTTTATCTTAAATCTTTCTTCCTTGCTCTTTAACTTTTATCTTTAAGCAAAAATTTCTACTGCAATGCGAGCATTTCTTTTTCTACTAAGTTTTTTATTAGTAGCCCAAATCCTTCCGGCCCAGGATGATTCCCTGATGATCCGTAAGATAGCCGATGAAATACTTCAGAACAGCAAGGCTTATGAAAATCTCCGCGTGCTTACCAAACAGATCGGTAGCCGGCTTGCTGGTTCGCCCGGTATGGTGAAAGCAGAAGCATGGGGCGCTAAAACCATGAAAGAATCAGGTGCGGCCAATACCTGGCTGCAGGAATGCATGGTGCCGCATTGGGTGAGAGGCGGTAAAGATGAAGCGAGCGCAGAATATGACAATGGAAAAAAAATAAAAAAGACCCTTGATATTGTCGCCCTCGGCAATTCCATTGGCACCGGCCCCAAAGGATTGAAAGCACAAGTGGTAGAAGTAAAATCATTTGCTGACCTGGAAGAAAAGAAAGACCAGGTAAAAGGAAAGATCGTTTTTTATAATTATAAATTCAATCCCAACTTCGTCAAAACCTTCAATGCTTATAGCGATGCGGTAAAATACCGCGGCCAGGGCCCAAGCCAGGCTGCCAGATACGGAGCTGTTGGTGTAATCGTTCGCAGCATGAGCCACAGCACAGATAATAATCCGCATACAGGTTCTACCCGTTACGATTCTGCATATCCCAAACTGCCTGCAGTAGCGATTGGATTAAAAGACGCTGATGAACTGAGTACGTTGCTGAAAACAAAACCTGTTAGCGTATCACTGAAAACAAATGGACATTTTCTTCCTGATACCATCGGTCATAACGTGATCGGTGAACTGAAAGGCAGCACTTATCCAGATGAGATCATTACCATTGGCGGTCACCTCGATAGCTGGGACAATTGTGAAGGAGCGCATGATGATGGCACCGGTTGCGTACAAACGATGGAAATACTGCGCAGCCTTGTAGCGCTTGGCTACCAACCGAAAAGAACGATCCGCTTTGTATTGTTTGCCAATGAAGAAAACGGTTTGAGAGGCGGAACGAAATATGCAGCAGAAGCCAAAGCCAAAAATGAGAAACATGTTTTCGCTCTCGAGAGTGATGCCGGTGGTTTTACACCACGCGGATTCGGCTTTACTGTATCAGATGCGCAGTTTCAGAAAATCCTTTCCTGGAAGCCGTTGCTGGAGCCTTATGGTGCCAGCGATCTTACACGCGATGGTGGTGGTGCAGATATAGGGCCGCTCAACCGCACGTTCGGAACACCTGTTGCAGAATTGAACCCCGACTCACAACGTTATTTTGATATACACCATTCCCGCAATGATGTGTTTGAGAACGTGAATAAGCGCGAACTTGAACTGGGCGCTGTGAATATGGCAGCCTTGATTTACCTGGTTGATAAATACGGTTTGTAAAATGGGGCCTTACGAAGTAAGAAAAAATGATTTCCTGATCAGTACAGACAGGTCTTTGCTGAACCTGGATATAATTCACGGCTACCTCTCGAAAGAATCATACTGGGCAATGAATATCCCAAGGGAACTGGTGGAAAAATCCATTGAACATTCACTTTGCTTTGGGATCTATCATCAACAGCAACAGATCGGTTTTGGGAGACTGATCACCGACCAGGCAACGTTTGCTTACCTGGCAGACGTGTTTGTGCTGGAAAGCTATCGCGGAAAGGGCTTATCTAAATGGTTGATGGAGTCCATTCATGCCCACCCGGAATTGCAGGGATTGCGGAGATGGGTGCTGGGAACACGCGACGCCCATGGGCTATATGCACAATTTGGCTGGGCGGAACTTCCTGAAGAACTCAGGCACCGGTTTATGCACAGGCAGGACCGGAAAACGTACTGATCACGGCTTCAGCAACGCGTCGATAGCGGCATGCACTTTTTCGAATGCAAAGGAGCTGATCACAGCATCCATTTGCTGTTTCACTTTTTCTGTGCCCAGATTTCCAATACTCCCTTCATGTGTATGATGAATATTGGTATCGTAGGTAAACTTACCTGCTTCAATATTTAAACCCACCTGCTTGTAAGCATCGCGGAATGGAATGCCTTGCAGTACCAGTTTATTCACTTCTTCCACGCTGAACAGGTATTTATATTTTTCGTCTTTGACGATATCTTTTTTGATCTCGATATTCGACAGCATCAATCCTGCCATTTCAATACAATCCTTCAATGTTTTGAAAGCCGGGAATAAATGTTCTTTCAGCAATTGCAGATCGCGGTGATAACCAGAAGGGAGATTGGTGGTCATCAGCATGATCTCATTCGGCAGGGATTTGATCCTGTTGCAATGCGATCGGATCAGTTCAAACACATCCGGGTTTTTTTTATGCGGCATGATGCTGCTGCCGGTAGTTAGCTCCACAGGGAAGCTGATAAAATCGAAATTCTGGTTAAGGTATAAGCAGGCGTCCATGCTCAGCCTCGCAAGTGTATCTGCAATATTCGCTAAAGCCTGTGCTACTATTCTTTCTGCTTTGCCGCGCCCCATTTGTGCATACACCACATTATAATTCAGCTCTGCAAAACCCAGTAAACTGGTGGTCAGGGTTCTGTTGACAGGAAAAGAAGAACCATAGCCGGCTGCAGAACCCAGCGGGTTTTTATTCACTATATCATATGCTGCTTTCACTGTTATCAGATCATCTACCAGTCCTTCAGCATAAGCGCCAAACCATAAACCAAAAGAAGAAGGCATGGCCAGTTGAAGATGGGTGTATCCCGGCAATAAATGATCTTTATATTTTTCGCTCTGGCTTTGCAGCAGTTCAAACAAAGGTTGTATGTTATTTACCAGTTCTTCCAGTTCATTGCGGAGAAAAAGCTTTACATCTACCAGCACCTGGTCGTTGCGGCTGCGGGCGCTGTGTATTTTCTTCCCGGTATCGCCTAATGCCTGTGTAAGCAATAGTTCAACCTGGGAATGGATATCTTCCACATCATCCTGCAATTTGAATTCACCACTGGCGATAAGGGCATAAATACGTTTCAGCTCAACCTGGAGAACGGTTAATTCTGTTTTGGTAAGCAGATTCACCGATTCAAGCATCTGGGTATGTGCCAATGAACCCAACACATCAAAACGTGCAAGATAGAGGTCCATTTCACGGTCTTTACCGACAGTAAAGGTTTCTACTTCTTTGAGTGATGCAGTATTTTTTTGCCAGAGCTTCATAGTTTCAGTTTTTTGCTATACGACCTTTTCAAGAAAATGAATGTACAGTTCAATGCCCTCATTGATCTCTGAAAGGTAAATATATTCATCTGCTGTATGACTTCTTGCTGAATCACCAGGTCCCATCTTTAATGCAGGAAAAGGCATCAGCGCTTTATCGGAAGTGGTGGGTGAGCCATAATAAGTTCTTCCCAGTTCTATGCCGGCTTTAATGATCGGATGTTTCAATGAAATGGAAGTGGAGCGAAGGCGCGTGCTTCTTGGTTTCACTTCGCAGCTTACATGCGTTTTGATGATATCGATCACTTCCTCAAAGGTATACAGTTCATTGATCCTTGTATCTACCACAAAACGGCAAACAGCGGGCACTACATTATGTGCTTTATTTTCTGTTTCAATAACAGTGACGCTCATTTTGGAAGGGCCCAGCAGGGGAGATATTTTTTCAAGCTGATAGGTCCTGAACCATTCGATATCCTTTAGCGCTTTATAAATGGAATTGTCACCTTCATTGCGTGCAGCATGCCCGGCTTTTCCGTGACTAACGCAGTCGAGCACCATCAACCCTCTTTCAGCAACGGCCATCTGCATTTGAGTAGGCTCTCCAACAATGGCAAAATCGATAGCCGGTAAATAAGGAAGTGTTTTTTCAATACCACCGGTTCCGGAGATCTCCTCTTCGGCTGTAGCAGCTAAGGCAATATTGTAACGGAGTGAAGGGTGATCGTAAAAATGAAGAAAGCTGGCGATCAGTGAAACCAGGCAACCACCGGCATCATTGCTGCCGAGACCGAATAACTTTCCATCTTCCACTACAGGGGAGAAAGGGTCTTTGGTATATTGTGGGTTGGGTTTGACTGTGTCATGATGGGAGTTGAGCAAAATGGTAGGTTTGCTTTTATCAAAATGGCGGTTAAAAGCAAACACATTATTACCTACCCGGGAATGTTCAATGTTCCTGGTGCCCAGGAACCGGCAAAGCAAACCTGCAGCCTGATCCTCTTCGCGGCTGTAGGAAGGCGTAGTGATCAGTTCTTTCAGCAGGGCGGTTGCATCCTGCTGCAAGGTATATAGGCTATTGCTATTCATTTATAATGGTTGTTCCGGAACTTCCATCAATGAGCTTTCCGAGATTTTCCGCTTTTCCAATGATCACTTTTTTTACACCATTGTTCAGGGCAGTAAAAGCATTGTCCAGTTTAGGGATCATGCCGGCAAAGATCTTTTCTTTTTCTTTCAGTTGCCTGTAATAGGTTGGGGTAAGCTCCGGTATCACCGTGCTGTCATCTTCAGCATCCAGCAATACGCCTGATTTTTCAAATGAATAAACCAGGCTTACTTCAAAATCTTTGCTCAGGCCTTTGGCCAATTCCTGTGCGATAGTGTCTGCGTTGGTATTCAATAATTGTCCCTGCTGATCGTGTGTGATCGGGGCAAAGACGATAGTAATACGCTGATCGAGCAGGATTTTCAATAGCCCGGTGTTTATTGCATCCACGTCCCCGACATAACCATAATCCACTACAGGATGCCGGCGTTTATGGGCAAGGATCGCGTCGCCATCAGCACCGCAAAGACCAAGTGCATTACAGTGGTGCGATTGCAGGCGGGCTACAATGTTCTTGTTGATATAACCTGCATACACCATTGTAACGATCTTCAATGTTTCTGCATCAGTGATCCGGCGGCCATCTATCAATTGCTGATGTACGCCCATTGTTTCTGCCAGTTTGGTAGCCAGTTTACCGCCACCATGTACAAGTATCTTGGGGATGTTGATACCGGCAAACTCTTTCAGGAAGGAAAACAGCTTTACTTCATCATCAATGATATTGCCGCTGATCTTTATGACTAATAAACGGTTCATTTATTCTTTAATATTTCACTCAGCACCACTTGGGCAGCCCATACGCGGTTGCTTGCTTCCTGGGTCACAAGGCTGTTGGGCCCGTCCAGCACTTCATCACTCAGTTCTACATTTCTTCTCACCGGCAGGCAGTGCATTACTTTCGCCTGGTTGGTTATTTCAAGTTTTTTATTGGTAAGCATCCATTGGGGATCGCTTTCATAGATCTTGCCATAATCCTTGAAAGTGCTCCAGTTCTTTACATACACATAATCCGCATCTTTCAAAGCTTCATCCTGGTTATGGGTGATGGTCGCTCCTTGTGTAAACTCTTCACTCAATTCGTAGTCTTCGGGATGTGTGATCACGAAATCAGCTTTTCCCCAGGCATTGATCCATTGGGAAAAGCTGTTGGCCACGCATTGCGGAAGTGGTTTCACATGAGGCGCCCAGGTGAGAACGATCTTTGGCTTGCGGGCAGCTGCCTGAAGCCGGCTGTGTTCCTGTATTGTGATAATGTCTGTTAATGATTGAAGCGGATGCAGCGTAGCGCTTTCAAGGCTTACTACAGGGATACCTGCATATTTGATGAACTGTTTTATGTACAGTTCACTATAATCGTCTTCACGGTTCTTTAAAGAAGGAAAAGTTCTTATAGCAAGAACATCGAAATACTTGCCGAAAATGGGAGCGGCATCTTTAACGTGCTCTACCGTATTTCCACTCATGATCGCTTCTTCTTCAAACTCAAGCGCCCAGCCTTCACTGCCAACATTGAACACGATGGCGTCCATTCCAAGATTTTGTGCAGCAATCTGTGTGCTTAGCCTTGTGCGCATACTGGGATTAAGAAAAAGGCAGCCGATACGCTTGCCTGCACCCAGTGTTTTATCTTTAAAAGGGTCAGCTTTATATGCCAGCGCTTTTTTCACCAGCCCGTCAATGTCAGCGGCATCATGGGCAGAAATAAAATTTTTCATGTGCACGTATTTATTGTTCCTGGCCACATGGAATTCTGTATAATAAAATATTCATTGACCTTGGGCATGGAATAAATATTTTACTATGCTTCATTTCATGCTTCGTTTACGGAACTTGAACTGGGGACGAGTTTTTGTATTTCTTCTTTTAATGAATCGATGAATTGTTCGGCATCCCTTTTCTTCAGAGCCAGGGATGGAAGCAAACGGATAACGTTTGGTTTGGCTTCACCGGTAAATATCTGCTGATTCCACAGCAGGTTCTTCTTCAGGTCTTTTAACTCTTCAGGAACATCAAAACCGATCATCAATCCGCGACCTCTTACATTTTCAATTTCAGGAATATTGTTCAGTTCATCTCTAAGGTATTTTCCTACCATCACTGCATTGCCCATCAGTTTTTCTTCTTCAATTATTTCGAGCACTGCCAGCGCTGCTGCACAAGCAAGATGATTGCCGCCGAAAGTAGTGCCTAACTGAAAATGTTTGGGCTTGATATGCGGAGCGATGATAATACCTGCTACAGGGAAGCCATTACCCATGCCTTTGGCCATGGTATAAATATCTGCGTTCACACCGGCAAAATCATGACTGAAGAATTTGCCGCTTCTACCATAACCACATTGCACACTGTCAGCAATATACACTGCACCATATTCATCGCAAAGGCTGCGGACCTTTTTCAGGAAACTTTCACCAGCCACATTAATACCGCCTACGCCCTGGATGCCTTCCACGATCACAGAAGATATTTCCTTACCGTTTTTGCGGAAGCAATCTTCCAGCGCTGCACTGTCATTGAAGGGAAGAAAGATCACATTCTCCGTTTCATTAATTGGTGCGACAAAGTTTTTATTATCTGTAACAGACACGGCCAGTGAAGTGCGGCCATGAAATGATTTACTGAAAGCAACTACTTTTTTACGGCCATTATGGAAAGAAGCAAGTTTTAAAGCATTCTCGTTAGCTTCAGCACCGCTATTGCAAAGGAATAACTGGTAATCGGGTTTGCCAGACACTTTGCCCAGTTTTTCCGCCAATTGTTGCTGCAGCGGGATCCTGATGGAGTTAGAGTAAAAAGCCAATTTCTCCAACTGATCTTTAATGCGGCTCACCCAATGAGGATGCGTGTGGCCAATGCTGATCACAGCATGACCTCCGTACAGATCAAGATATTGTTCACCTTTATCGTCCCATACATAGGACCCTTTTGCTTTTACGATAGTAATATCGTTGATAGGATATACATCAAACAGGTTCATAACAGAAATTTTCCCAAGGTTATATTGTCATGCCGGACCCTGATCCGGCATTAGAAGTAATTAGCTTTTAATTTTAATCCCATGGTTTCTTCAAGACCAAAAACCAGGTTCATATTTTGAACGGCCTGACCACTGGCGCCTTTCAGCAGATTATCTACTGCAGAATGAACGACCAGTTTACTGCCTGCTTTTTCCAATTGTATCACGATTTTGTTAGTGTTCACCACTTGCTTCAGGAAGATGGGTGCTTTGCTGATATGTGTAAACGGCTGCCCTTTATAAAAATCAGTAAAGAGCACATAAAGTTCTTCCGGGCTAAGATCACAGGAAAGAGTGGAGCTCACAAAAATGCCCCTGGTAAAATCTCCTCTCCAGGGAACGAAGTTCAGATCAATCACACCACCGGGTTGCAATTGCAAAAGAGATTCGCCGATCTCACCAAGATGCTGATGGCTGAGGGTTTTGTAAGCCTGTATGTTGTTGGCCCTCCAACTGAAGTGTGAAGTAGGAGATAAAGCTTGTCCTGCCCCGGTAGATCCTGTGATACCGGTAGCATACACTTCTTTCAGCAAACCTGCTTTTGCCAACGGCAAAAGGCCTAATTGTATGCCGGTAGCAAAGCAGCCGGGGTTGGCGATAGCCGTTGCTGATTGGATCGCTTTCTTATTGAGTTCCGGTAAACCATATATAAATTGGCGGTCTCCGATACGGGAATGTGCTTTCAACCTGAAATCATTGGCGAGGTCAATGATCTTTACATGGGCGGGGATCGCATTTTCCGTCAGGAATTTTTTTGATTCGCCATGCCCGAGGCAGAGAAACAATACATCAATATCCGTATTCAGCTCACCGGTAAAAACCAGGTCAGTTTCACCCAGCAGATCCTGGTGCACCTTGTGCACTGGCTGGCCGGCATTGCTGCGGCTATGGATAAAGGAAATAATGGTACCCGGATGGTGGATCAATAAACGGATCAATTCACCACCCGTATAGCCTGCTCCTCCGATAATCCCTGCTTTGATTTTTGTAGCCATTAGCTGTTTTCGTTATCTGTCTTTACCAAATGATACATCATTGTCTGGTTGCCGAATATCCGGCTGAAACCTCTTACATCTTCACCAGTAAAGCCGGTATTCATTTCGCCATATTTGCCGAACTTACTGTTCATCAGATCGTAGCGGCTCTCAATGCCGATGATCTGGAAGCGGTATGGTTGTAATTGCACAAATACATCGCCGGTCACATTGCGTTGGCTGGTTTCAAGATACGCTTCAATATCCCGCATTACCGGATCGAGTATCTGGCCTTCATGCAGCCAATTGCCGTAAAACTGTGCCAACTGATCTTTCCAGTTCAATTGCCATTTGGTGAGCACATGTTTTTCCAGTGCATGGTGTGCTTTCAGGATCACCATGGGAGCGGCTGCTTCAAAACCAACGCGGCCTTTGATGCCGATGATGGTATCGCCCACGTGGATATCGCGGCCAAGTCCATAAGCTCCTGCGATGGACTGTAAATATTGTATTGCTTCAGAAGGGTGGCTGAATGACTGGTCATTCACTTTTTTCAGTTCACCTTTTTCAAAGCTAAGCTTTACTTCTTCACTGCCGGTCTTTGTTACCTGGGTAGGCCAGGCTTCTTCGGGAAGAATGCCTTTGGAAGAAAGTGTTTCCTTGCCGCCTACACTGGTGCCCCACAAGCCTTTGTTGATGGAGTAAGCAGCTTTGCTGAAATTCATCTCAACGCCTTTTTTCTTCAGGTATTCGATTTCCGCTTCGCGGCTCAGTTTAAGATCGCGTATGGGAGTGATGATCTCCACGCCGGGGATCATGATATGGAAGATCATGTCGAACCGCACCTGGTCGTTGCCGGCGCCGGTGCTGCCATGAGCTACGGCATCTGCATTCAGTTCGCGGGCATGGTCGGCAATATGAAGGGCCTGGCTTAAACGTTCTGCAGAAACACTTAAAGGGTAAGTATTATTCTTTAAAACGTTGCCATATATAAGGAATTTGATAATGCTGTCGTAATAACTTTTAACGGCATTGACGGTTTTGTGAGATTTTACGCCGAGGGAGTAAGCATGTGCTTCGATCTGTTTGAGCTCTTCGGCTGTAAAGCCGCCTGTGTCTACGATAATGCTATGGACTTCGTAACCCTGGTCTTCGCTCAGATATTTCACACAGAAGGAAGTGTCTAATCCGCCGCTAAAGCCCAAAACAACTTTTTTTGACATAGTAAACCGTTGTTGGTTTTATAGATGAAATAAATAATGCAACAGGGATTTGAGTTTTACACTCCCGCCTTTTTCCTTTTCCTTATCTTTTTTCAGGAAAGGTTTCAGCAGTTTCCATTGTTTAAAGCGCAGCAATCGTTCAAAGCCCACCGCATTGTCTTTGAAGTATTCTTTGGTTTCTTCAGGCTCGTAGTGATCTTTCGGATCGTAGAGCATGGCGGTGCACATGCAGTTCTTTCTTTCTTTGCTCATGAGGATCTCATAGTTGACACAGCTTTTACAGCCGGCCCAGAAAGCTTCGTCCTGCGTAAGTTCAGAGTAGGTAACGGGTTCATAACCCAGGTCGCTGTTGATCTTCATCACAGCCAGCCCGGTGGTGAGCCCGAATATTTTTGCGTCGGGGTATTTTACGCGGGAGAGATTGAATATTTTTTGCTTGATGGTTTTTGCCACCCCGCTTTTGCGGAAAGAAGGTGAAACGATCAGGCCGCTGTTGGCCACGTATTCACCATGGCTCCAGGTTTCGATATAGCAAAAGCCCACCCATTCGCCTTTATCGGTGATAGCGATCACTGCCTTGCCCTCATCCATTTTCTGGGCTATATATTCCGGGCTTCTTTTGGCAATGCCTGTTCCCCTGGCTTTCGCCGAAGATTCCATTTCATCCGTAATAATGGAGGAAAATTTCTTGTCATCCTGGGTCGCCACCCTAACGATGATATGTTGATTGTCCACTTGAATAAAGAGTTGAGTATAACGCGGATTACCAGTCCTGAACTTGTTTCCGGGAAGAATTCACTGACAGGGACCAGGGTAAGGGGTTCGTCCTGTCAGCATTCAGGGCGGCGTCGGGGGCGCGAAAACGTAAACACATCATAACCTACTGCATACACACCACTTGTAATGGGCGCATGGAAGGCGATCTGCTTAGTATGTGTCAAAATATTACTCACGTTTACAAACAAATTGTAAATTGGATTACAAATGTATAATAATAATTGGGTTATCGCCACAAATTTTTTGTTATAAAAACTGTCTATGGACCAACTAGCTACTGAAAAGAAAAAGACATCCGGCGCCAGAAGGTTTTTCCGAACGTTTGTTATCGTGCTGGTACTGGGTCTCATCATCTTCCTGTTCATCAAATACTTTTTTGTATTTGGCACCGGGGCCAAGGCCGGGCAGTTGAACTTTATCGTCAAGAAAGGATATGTCTGGAAAACCTATGAAGGCCGGATGATCCTCAGTGGATACCGTACCAACCAGCCGGGCAGTATCCAGTCGAACGAATTTGAATTTTCCGTGGTAGATGAAAAAGTGGCGAACCAACTGATGGGCAACAGCGGCGCTTTCTTTGAGCTTCATTATAAAGAATACCTGGGCGCATTGCCCTGGCGGGGGATGAGCGAGTATATCGTAGATAGTATCATCTCCATGCGGAGAGCTGAAACGGGTTTACCGCAGCCTCTTCCCTGACCGGGTTGTTTGTTCCCACCAATCAAGAATAAATTTTACCAGAAGTTCTGAGGGCTGCTAAGCCAATAAAAGAAATATCGCTGGGCGCTTATGAATATCTATATTTTCTTTTTTCCAGGCAGCAACGGTTTTAGTTTTCACCCATTCATTTTCGCCAGTCAAATCCACAGCAATACATAAGCGGGAGCCTGGATTGGCATGCTTCAACAAAGACTCAATAAGCTGATTATTGCGGTAAGGCGTTTCGATAAAGATCTGTGTGCAATTATTTTTCTTCGATTCTGCTTCCAGTTCTTTAATGGCTTTTACCCTTTGCTGGGTATCAATCGGCAAATAGCCAAAGAAACGGAACTGCTGGCCATTCATGCCGCTGGCCATGAGTGCCAGCAGAATGGAACTTGGACCAACCAGTGGGACCACCGGCACATTCATGTCCTGCGCCACTGCTACCAGCAATTGCCCCGGATCAGCCACGCCCGGGCAGCCTGCTTCGCTGATGATGCCGATCGTTTTTCCTTCCTTCAGTTTTTGACGGAAAATGCCCTGCACTTCTTCTTCTGCCTTATGGATCGTGAACCATTCGTATTCATCGATCACGATCTCTTCACCGGCAGGCAGCCGCTCTTTCCAGAACTGCTTCAGGAAACGGCGTGCAGTGCGTTCATTTTCCACAAACAGTACCTGGCATTTTTTTACTGCTTCAGCAATGTAAAGCGGGATGGCATTCAGGCCCTTTTCATCGAGCAGGGAAGGGACCAGGTATACAGCTCCTTTTTCCATGCTAAGGGGCTTTTACTTTGTGAACGGTGAGCGTGGCAGCAATGATGGCATAAGCCGGTGCAAAGATGATGATGAGGTGCATCATGTAAAATAATATGCCATTGCCAATGGCCAGCCCTTTATGACGGCCGATAAAATGAACGCTTTGGGAAGGACTGTGATCGTTCCGGGCAAGACTGTAATCCAGCATGGAAAAACCATAATAATAGCACTCCATAAAAAGCGCGATCAGTGGCGTGATCCACCCGATCACGGGTATCAGCGAAAGAAGAATGAGGGCGATAAGATAAACGGTTTGCCAGCCGCAGTTACGGATGGCAACGCTCATACCCCTTGACACTTCTTTTTTTATATCAGACCAGCCTGGGGCTGATTCATTACTCTTGATAATGGATTCCGTTTTGCGGCTGATATACGCAAAAATGGGAGAGCCGATAATGAGGCAGATATATTTGAAAAAGGAAAAATAAAAAAGCAGCAGGGTGAGCCAGAGTATGATGCCGGCAAAAGTGAACAGGAACCCTAAAAAGCTATTCTGGAATTTCTGTATCCAGTCGCTTACGTGAAGGATATGGGTAATGTATTCGATAACCTCTGTAGCCGACCTCCCGAAAAAATACATGCCTGTTACAAACAGGGCTGCATAAATAAGCCCTGGTATCAATACCCATTTCCATAACCGGTGCTGCAGAATGAAACGGTGCGCTTCTCCCCAGGATTGAATGGTTATGACTATTTCTTTGAGCAAAACGTAAATTTGAGTGGTAAATATAGGAAAGAGAATGTTATCCTGACGACAGGGAACAGCAGGATAATTACGTAAAGAAGATTAAAATGTCATTAAAGAAATTACCGCTCTCGTTTTATCAGCGGGAGAACGTGCTTCAGATAGCAAAGGAACTGATGGGAAAGATACTCGTTACTCAATGGAATGGCATCACTACTTCCGGGCGTATTGTAGAGTGTGAAGCGTATGCAGGTGTGATAGATAAAGCTTCGCATGCATATGGCGGCCGGCGCACCAACCGCAATGAGATCATGTATGCCGATGGCGGCTATGCTTATGTATATCTCTGCTATGGCATCCATCACCTGTTTAATGTGGTCACTAATATCAGGGACATTCCCAATGCTATTCTTTTACGTTCACTTGAACCATTGAAAGGAGTACCTGAAATGCTTCTCCGTACCGGCAAGAAAAAGGCAGATTATACGCTTACCCGCGGGCCTGGGAATCTTTCAAAAGCACTGGGCATTGTTACCAGCCAGTCAGGAATGATACTAAGCGGAAAACAACTGTTCCTGGCAGACGACGGGTTTACCTACCCTGCAAAGGATATTGCGGCATCGCCACGCATCGGAGTGGATTATGCAGGGAAAGATGCTTTATTACCTTACCGGTTTTATGTAAAAGGGAATCCGTATGTAAGTGGAAAACCTAAATGAACTGCGGTTCCTAAACAATTGTTTCGCCTTCGATATTATCCTTCACTATATCTTCCGTTTCATCCACCCTGCTGAAGGCTCTTTCCATTTTTTGCCGGTCAAACTCTTTTTCATTATTGGCAAGCCAGATAGTGGCTGCACCATTTCCAATAAAATTGGTGATGGCTCTTGCTTCAGACATAAAACGGTCAACACCCAATAGCAGGGCAAGCCCTTCTATTGGTATCACCTTAATGGTAGCGAGAGTGGATGCCAGCACTGCAAATCCACTGCCTGTTACTCCTGCTGCGCCCTTGGAAGTGAGCATTAATATGCCGATGATGCTTAATACCTGTGCAAAGCTGAGCTCAACATGAAAGACCTGTGCGAGAAAGATCATGCACATGGACAGGTAAATAGTGGTCCCGTCCAGGTTGAAAGAATACCCGGTGGGCACTACAAGCCCTACGACTGATTTGGAACAGCCCATTCGCTCCAGTTTTTCCATCAGTGATGGAAGGGCTGCTTCAGAAGAAGAAGTGCCTAATACGACCAGCAACTCTTCACGGATATATCTGAGAAACCGGAATATGCTTACCCGGTACATCCGCAGAATAAAATATAAGACCACGAAAATGAAAATGGCCATGGTGATATAAACGGTACCCATCAGTTTGGCTAGTGGCAATAAGGTATTGATACCATACTTACTGATCGTGTAAGCCATTCCTCCGAATGCGCCGATTGGCGCCAGCAACATCACCCAGTGCAATGCTTTGAAAATATAGTAAGAGACCGGTTTAAGAAGGCGGATCACTTTTTCCCGACCTTCATAAAAACTCAAACCGATGCCGCTGAGTATCGCCAGGATCAATACCTGCAAAGTGAAGTTTGCTTTCAGGAACTTCCACCAGCTGAATTCTTCGCTGCTGCGGGTGTATTGGGAGATATCGCCGCCTTTAACAGCCGACGTGTCCACACCGCTGCCGGGTTGGATAATGATGGCAGCAATAACACCGATTACCAAAGCAAAAGTGGTAACCACTTCAAAATAGAGCAAGGCCTTGGCGCCTACACGCCCTACTTTTTTAAGATTGCTCATGCTTACAATACCCAATGTAATGGTCAGGAAGATGATGGGATTGATAAACAGTTTGACCAGGCTGATAAAAATACCGCTCAGGAATTCGCTGATCGAAACGCCGATCGACATCTCCTGTCCAAGAACCGTGTGCTTAAATGGTGCAGACAATACAGGGTATAATGCGAGGGCAGGTTTGAAATGCCCGATCAATATACCGGCAGTAATGGCTATAAGAACCCAGAAAGTGAGATTGGTAAAAAGCTTTCGCATGTGCTTAGAACTTCGGACAGTTCAGCTTCTTTGCACCCGGATCTACAGGACGTTTAACATAGATCAGTGATATTTCCACACCGCCTCTCGAATTGGAAGCAGCTTTCAGGGAAGAAGTATTTACATCATAAGAAGCACCGAAATGCCATTCTCCGAATTCCAGCCCAACATAAGGTATCAAAGCATCTTCAAAACGGTACCAGGTGCCGAGATAAACATTTGTAGGGATCTCTTCGTCGTTATTTACGTTTAAGCAGAAAGCACCGCCCACCATGGTATTCTTGGCTTTGGCCTGCATGCTGTGGTTAGCTGCAAAATGGAATGAGTTATAAGTACCTACCGGTATCTTGGCACCGGCCTGGATAGTGGTGCGCATATTCAGTACAAAATCCCCTTTATTAAAACTTTCTTTTGGCCTGTTGAGGTGATACATGGAGGCGCCGAGATAAAAATTGTTATAGCCATTAGTGGTACCTGTATAAATGACACCGGCATTTACATCAAAATAATTCAGGTTTACCTGGCTGGAAGAAAAACTTTCCTGTGTAACACCGGTAAATCCGAAAGGAGTGAGCTGATCACCAAATGTAAGCTTGCTGGTGTTAAGGCGTTTATTCATGTAAGTTCCCTGGAAACCGGCCCCGATCTGGTGATAGCCGTTTTCATCCAACCCTTTATGATAAGCCATTGAAACACCGAAATAAGTACTGTTCAACGCTCCATCGCCTGCTTTATCGCTATATCCCATGAAGCCGATACCGAACTGGTCATTTTCGGGGATGCGGTTTTTGAGAATGCCCATATCGAAAGAAGCGGTCATGGTGGTATATGCATTGCTGATCGTCGGCCACTGATTGCGGTAGTTGGCGGCAAACCTGTAAACACCGTCAAACTTGCCGGTAAGAGCAGGGTTGAGGGTCATCGGTGAAGCGAAGAATTGTGAAAAATTAGGATCCTGTGCAGTTGATACACTTGCCAGCACAACACAGGCGATCAGGGTCGAAAGGAGTTTTTTCATCTCAGCAATTAAGTTTTTTCACTGGTCAGGCGCATACCAATCAAAGCTTTACCAGCCTTAGCATAAACGCCTGGCCAGCCTGGAAATTGCCTTAAAGAGTATCCGAAAGTGGGAAAATACAACAATCTCAAGACCTGCAAAAATTGAAGATCGTTGCTTGGCGTTGGTAAATTGCCTATAATTTAATGGATTAGCAATTAGGGATTTATGAAGATTGCCCGCTTACATCTGCACTTTCACTCCAAAAGCCAGATCACCGGCATCTCCCAGGCCCGGCACAATATAGCCTTTGGCGGTAAGTTCATCATCAATATCACCACACCAGATAGTAACGGAAGGCTCTTCCCTTTTTACATATTCAATACCTACGGTGCAGGCTATGGCTGTGACGATATGGATCTCTTTGGGATGGCCCTCTTCTTTGAGGAAATGGATGGTTTTTACCAGTGAAGCGCCGGTAGCCAGCATCGGGTCGGAAATGATAAGCACCCTGTTTTCCAGTTCCGGGCAGGAGATATAATCGAGACTGATCTCGAAACTGCCATCTTTTTTATGTTTCCGGTAAGCAGAAATAAATGCATTGTCGGCTTTGTCAAAATAGTTCAGCAAACCCTGGTGCAGCGGCAAACCGGCTCTGAGGATGGTTGCCAGCACTGGCTGATGCTGCAGCACTTTGCTGGTAGCAATGCCCAATGGCGTTTGCACTTCTTTTTCTACAAAAGGCAATACTTTGCTGATCTCGTAAGCAGCCGCTTCACCGATCCTTTCCAGGTTGCGGCGAAACCGCATACGTTCGGTCTGGACCTCTGTATCCCGGAGCTCACTTACCCAGTTGGTAATAAGACTGTGCTGTTCACTTAGATTGACGACCATCTGAAGAGGTTTATCTTTCTTACTTTTGGCAAATCTAAAGGCTTAAATCTAAAATTTATAATATAATTCATGATCTACAGGGCTATCGGATTAATGAGCGGCAGTTCGCTCGACGGGCTGGATATTGTTTTTACAGAGTTGCATGAGAATGGCGGTAAATGGGCCTACGAGATCGTGAAAGCCGATTGCTATCCTTACAGCGAAGATTGGACCAAACGTCTCTCCTCCGCCACTTCACTCAATGCCCGCGATTACCTGCTATTGCACGCGGAATATGGCGATTATATTGGCCGGCAGGTGCTTCGGTTCATTGAAGAAAACGGATTGCAGTACCAAGTGGCCCTTGTTGCGTCACACGGGCATACCACTTTTCATATCCCTGCAAAAAAAATGACTGCACAATTAGGTGATGGCGCCGCTATCGCTGCTGTTACAAATCTTCCTGTGGTCACCGATCTCCGTTCGCTTGATCTGGCCCTTGGCGGCCAGGGGGCACCTATTGTACCAATAGGGGAAAAACTTCTACTGCCAGGTTACGATTATTTCCTGAACCTCGGTGGCATTGCTAATATATCCATGAACGCAGCATCCTATACAGCTTTTGATATCTGCGCCGCCAACCGCGTACTCAACCTGCTTGCTTCAGAAGCTGGTAAAGAATACGATGAGGATGGAAAGATGGCAGCATCAGGCCATTTGAATGAAGCTTTACTTGATCAATTGAATGCACTGGACTACTATCAATTGCCTTATCCAAAATCGCTGGCGAATGATTTTGGAACAGACAGGGTTTATCCATTGATCAAATCAGCCGGGCTGAACATACCGGACGCTTTACATACCTATGCAGAACATATCGCTGTCCAGATCAGGAATGCCATTACTTCTTTGCCTAATCATGAAGCAGATCAATCCAAACTACTTGCAACAGGTGGTGGCGCATTGAACAGCTATTTGGTAGAAAGGATCAAAGAACAATTAGCTGGCCTTGGTATCGAGGTTGTAGTGCCGGAAAAAGAATTGGTACAATACAAAGAAGCATTGATCATGGCTTTGATCGGTGTGTTGCGTTGGAGAGAGGAAAACAATGTATTGTCTTCTGTTACCGGTTCCAAAAGGGATAGTGTTGGCGGTGCTATGTGGATGGGGCTGGAATCGTAGTTGATAGTACTGAAAATAATATTCGGTAGAAAAAAATAGCTTCTATATTCGCGCGGTTAATTAAACCTTATCACCTAAACAAACTGCTATGAGAAGCAGGCTGTCATTGAACCTGATTCGAAAAACCCTATCGCTCCTGTTTCTTTGTTTTTCTATAAAGGGAAACGCTCAGCCGGAACTTAATATTATCCCCTACCGTAAAGGAAAGCTTTGGGGTTATTGCGATAGCACCAAAAGAATAATAATCACTCCGAGGTTCGATTCTGTTGAAGTATTCGAAACATTTAAACAAAAGGATAAGCTTTCCCAAAAGAAAGTTGCTCTTGTTTGGAAGAACAAGAAGGTTGGCTTAATTGACGATAAAGGGAAAGAGTTAGTACCATGTTCATTCCAGCAAGCCTATGTAATGAATGATGAGCCAGGGAGACGAAGAGTTGCCCTGTATAGGCAGAACGGCCCCTATGAAAAGCATTCTTATGGATATTATCTTGATGAAAGAAAACTTGTTAGGATAAAAAAGTGGAATGAAAATGATGAGTATATGGGGCCACCTGCCAGATTAATATCCGCAAGAATTGCGCCCAGTTACTTAGATACAAATATTGCAGTCAAAAAAATTTCCACGGATAAGTTTCTTATAATAAGAAAGCAATGGAGATACCAGAATGACCAACAGTTGTATAAAATTGACAGTTCCATTTTGCAGGCTCGGGATGTAAAAAAAATAAAACATATGGATTCTATTCTCTTTGTTAGAAGAGAGAATGGATGGGGTATTGTCTCACTTTCACAAAATGAGATACTACCAGCTATATATGATTCTATCCGTCAAGTTTTATGGATAGGGATCTATGCCTATAAAAAGAATGGATTGTGGCGGGCAATAGATATCGAATGGAACAAAACCTCTCTATTTTGGTACCAGGATATCCGGAATAACTCTGGCGAGGAAGGGTTATTGATAAAGAAGAACAATCGCTGGGGTGTTTTACTGGGTGACTACCAAACCGAAATTTGGGTTGGCCCTACCCGTTATCATAGGTATGAAGTTGTGCCATGGCGCAGGCTCGTACTCATTTTTGATAAAAAAGGCCGCCTTGTCGGATACGCTGGGTTCAACGGAATAAGTTATTGGGATTAGGCTTATCAGAAGTAAGAACTGACCTTTCTGATTAAGTTATAATCCTAACACTGCCTTCAATTTCCCATATCCTCCTCTACTCACCGGTACTTTCAATCCTGAACGGAGTATTGCCACATGATTATCCTTTTCATAAGGGTCAATTCGCGTGATCTGCTGTACGTTCACAATATAAGAGCGATGCGAGCGCACAAACTGCTGTGCATCCAACACCTGCTCAAAATGGCTCATGGTTTTATTCTTCAGGAAATACCCTTCCTGCGTATGGATCTTTACATAATCATCAGCGGCTTCGAGATAAAAGATATCATGTACGGGAATGATCTTGATCTTGCTGCCATTCTTCACTACCACGCGATTGCTTTGTGAGGGTGATTGGGAAGCTGTGTCGAGCAGCTCTTCTGTTTTGGCAGAGGTATTAGCATTGTTTTGCTGCTGTTCCATCCATTTGGCAACAGCTTTATCAAACCGTTCCTGGTTGAAAGGTTTTAAGAGGTAGTCAATGGCATGCGCTTCAAAAGCTTTGATAGCATATTCATCAAATGCCGTGGTAAAGATCACATTGGGCGGTTGCTCTATCAGTTCAAGCATTTCAAAGCCATTGATCTTGGGCATTTGAATATCGAGAAAGATCAGGTCGGGCTGGTGTTGCTGAATGGCTTTTACTCCTTCAAACCCGTCGCCACATTCGGTTATCAGTTCCAGTTCCGGGTGCTTTTGTAAATATTCCTTTACAATGCTTCTTGCAAGTGGCTCGTCGTCTATGATGATTACTTTGCTCATGATGTATAAAGTCAAAATTCAAAAGTAAAAATTAAAAATCTGCTGAGTCCTGTCTGAGCTTTTAAATTTTGCATTTTTACTTTTGACTTATTATTAAACTGTTCTGTTAAGCTTCAGGCAACTGTGGTATAGTAACCCTGGTTGTGAAAATATTATCTTTTGCTTCTGTTATTACAAGGTCATTCCGGTCAAATAAAAGATACAATCGCCGCTGCACTGATTTCAATCCAAATCCTGTGCCCTGCCTTGGTGAAGAGGTTTCCGGATCGAATGGATTGCTGACGATCACTTCCAGTTCATTTTCTTTTGCCACCGTGCTGATGCGTATCACTGTTTCACCGATCGTATCATACAGCCCGAATTTGATAGCATTCTCTACCAGCGGCTGCAGCAGCAAAGCCGGCAACTTCCGGGAAAGGGAAAGCGGGTCGATGGTTACGATTGGAGTGAGCCTGTTCCCAAACCGTACCTTTTCTATTTCAAGATATAATTCAAGGTACTGGATCTCTTCCTGCAGGCTTACCCATTGCGTTTCTTCTTTTTTGATAGTGCCGCGGAGAAAATCGGATAATTGCTGCACCATTTTCCTGGCTTCCTCCGGACGGCTACCGATCAGCGCATTGATGGAATTAAGGCTGTTGAACAAAAAATGCGGTTGCAATTGCTGGCGAAGTTTGAACAATTCTGCATCCCTGGCCAGCTTCTCCGCATCTGATTTCCGTTCTTCACTCCGCTTCTGGTCCTGCCAGTTGAACCAGATGATGCCGATCATCGTTACGATCCCCAATATCAGAAATGCTATGCTGGAGCGGACCATCAATGAACGACGGAGGAAAACAGTATAACCTTCATACGAATTCAGTGCCAGACCCAATAGCCATTTACTCAACAGCAGCCACAGGACGGTGAGTACTATGCACATGCATAGTATGTTCAGGTATTGAGTGAATTCAGGAACATAATAGCGCACTGTATTCATCACCAGCAGGCAAACCAGCAACAGGAGTATATTGCTGATGAGACTGTCGATAATAGCGAGCTCCACCGGCCAATCGAGCGACCACAACAGGATTGCATGGTCAGCCATCAATACCACCCATGCGATACTGAAAATGATAAGAAACCGCCTGACAGTGAATAATGATACAGACATGCTATCAGGCCAGTTTAAGTAGCTGATGGGTGTGGGTGAAGAAAATGTTTTCTGCTTTTTGATTGACTGTATAGATGTATGATTCCGCATTGTCCCTCTCTTCTATCCTTGAATAAAGCTCTGCACCGTCTATTAATTCGCTTAGCAGGTAAAGTTCACTGACATTGATGAATTGCCACTGTACCAGTTGCTTCTTACTGTTATAAAAAGTTTCCTGTTCTGTAGATCCCAGTTCCTGGGCTTTGCTAAAAGCTTCTTCCTTGCTGTTGGCGGCAACCAGCCGCAATTGTTCATCAAACTGTGGCGTGTGTTCACCTTCGCCGCAAACGATGCGGAATACCATTTTTGCAAGATACCAGTTCATAATAATCAGTTTGTGTGGTTAAGGTTAGCGAAATGGTTGCAGTTGTTACGATCAACCACAGACATTTCTTAATAACTCTTGATCTCCATTCCTCCGAATATCATTGTCCCCTTCAGCACCAGCGTTTTGGTGGAAGGTTCTGATAGAGCAGCAAATTTTCTTTTGTCGCTGATACCACCGAAGATGGTAACAGCTTCTGATTTGATAGACCAGTTGGAAGGCACAATAAGCGTAGCTCCTCCGAATATGGCCGTTACTTCCAATACGGCTGTACCATTAATGTCAGCCTGCATCAGGTCAACTTCCGATCCGCCAAACACATTCACAATATCCCCTCCCTTGAAGTTCTTGGAAAGGATCACTTTTTTGGAACCACTGAAAATGCAGGTGGAATCAATAATGTCATCCTGGGAATAGAATTCCTCACCGTAAGGCTTTGCGGTCTCAGCGTTCATATATGGATTTTTTTTTTCAGAACAGGCTTGCCATCTGCCACGCTTCGGCCGGAGGATGAACACCAGGCCCAGCGCAATCAGTATCAGCGGCCACATATGCCTTTTCAGTTGGCCATCCATCGTATACTCATTTACCAGGAAAACACCACCGATAATGATCGGTACAAACCAGCCTCCATCACGGAAGCCTTTACGAAGACCTATAAAAAGACCAATTGCGATCAGCAGCATCTGCCAGGAGAATAACCAAACCGGCATCGGAACGCCAAAACTTTTTACCAGTGCGAGGCAACCAATAAACAAAAGGAAAAGGCCAGTCCAGATATGTCCGTGCGGATGACGCTCTCTTCTGCTTTCCCACCTCTGACGGGCATCTTCCCTGAAATCCCTGAAATCGTTCATTACTTTTGAATTTTAAGTAAAGCTAGGGCGGAGGAGCACAAATAGCAATAGGCAAAGGGGCTACAAACCCTGGTTTATCGGTGAAATGCAGGATTACGGGGGTGAGCAGCAGGCATATTTTAAGTGGATGCTGCCATGCGGGTGAAGAAATGGCTATTGCTTCCGGGGATGGGTGGGGCCTGCTCCTTGCACAACGAAAAACAGGTCAACAGCACTAAGGGTGCCGAAGTCCCGGATCCAGGCTGCAAGCGGGTTTCGGGAATAAAGTCTTACCAGGAAATTATCACCAGGCGACTGCCGGCAAAGATTTTCCATAGCTGCCAGGGCATCATTGGTTATGATCTTTTTTGTTGCACCACTGTTTCCCCGGACAAACCCATCATTCATTATAGGGATCAACCTTGGAGGATTTCTGCCGAATTGGGATGAAGAGCAATTTATATACTGTATCCCTGCCACGCATACACTGGCTACAACAGGAAAAGAAGGATCGGCCATAATGATTTTACGGAAAGTGGTTTCCCGATGGGGAAACACATGAGACGTTCCCAGAAATAATAAAAAGCCGGGTTTTTGTGAAGGGCCGAACCAATGACCGTATAATCGTTTAAAATTTTCCAGCAATTCATCATCCCTCACTCCTTTATCTTTTTTCATGGAGAAAACCACTGTTTTAAGATGAGGATAATCTTTTCCGAAAACCTGTTTGAATTTTTCTTCCTCGCGGTTGATACCTTCTTTTATCTCTTCATTGATCTTCTCCAATTCTTTGGAATTGGTACGATTGACCTGCAAACGGTGAATAGCTCTTCCGGCTACCGTTGTGCTGTCAGTAAAACGATGCTGCGTAGCGAGATAGCTAATACAATCAGCATAAAAATAATTCCGGAACTGTATGTCCATATCTATCCCCATGAGAGTGATCTCATTGCCAGTATGTGAGCGGTTATATTGGATGAGGCTGTCCAGAAAAGATTTATTGATCCGTCCGTCATAATCATATAATAAAGTGGTATCGCCTGTTTCAATATATTTCTGAAAAAAGAATACTTCACTATGGGGCATTTCAACCAGTAAATGATTCACCTGCCTGTTTTGATGCAGGTATTGAAGCAATTCCCAGGTAAGATCGAGATTGGCCTGTGTACCGTGCAGTTCTCCGACAAGATATAACCGGCGTTGGGGAAAGCCCGGATCAGCTTGCAGCAGGTCACGCAACTGTCCTTTGCGGTAAGCGGCACTGTGCAATTGGAGTGAATCGTAAAATCCATTCTGGCTGTAACCAGTAGAGATGATGAATAGGAACAAGCAGGCAATAAGAGGTCTTATCATAGAAAAGGAGGTAAAAAGGTAATGGCCGATTGACAAAAATACAATCCGGAAGGGATTTCTGCAACAGATGTATCAACGAATGCGTTACAATTACATTTTTATTTAACTTCCCCCACTTAAACCGTCACAAACCAAACACATGTCTTGTAAAAAACTGATCGCAGCAGCCTTATTGCTGCCAGCCTCTCTTTTCCTGTTTGCCCAGGAAAAAAAGGATTCAAAAAAATGGGACGTTACCAATCCCGATGGTCCTTACAAAACGGTTTCATTTACGGTGGATGAAGGCACCTGGATGAACCTCGATCTTTCTCCCGATGGAAAAGAAATTGTTTTTGACCTGCTGGGTGATATTTACAGTATTCCTGTTACTGGTGGTGAAGCCCGGTTGCTGAGAGGAGGACATTCACTGGATTTACAACCCTCATTCAGCCCTGATGGAAAGAAACTGTTGTTTACTTCCGACGCCGCAGGTGGTGATAATATCTGGGTGATGAATCGTGATGGTAGCAATCCTACACAGGTCACTAAAGAGAATTTCCGTTTGCTGAACAATGGTACATGGTCGCCTGATGGCCAGTACATCGTAGCAAGAAAACATTTTACTGCCAGCCGTTCACTCGGTGCAGGGGAAATGTGGATGTATCATATCAGCGGTGGCAGCGGTCTTCAGCTCACTGCCCGCAAGAATGAGCAGCAGGACGTGAACGAACCGGTGATATCACCCGACGGACGTTATGTATATTTCTGTGAGGATATGTATCCCGGCGGTATGTTTCAGTATAATAAAGATCCGAACAACCAGATCTTTGTGATCAAACGCTTCGACAGGGATAAAGGAACGGTTGAAACAGTGACCGGCGGGCCGGGCGGTGCAGTACGCCCTGAGCTTTCCCACAATGGCAAATACCTTTCCTTTATCAAAAGGATAAGAACAAAAACGGCTCTCTATCTCCGCAACCTGGAAACAGGGGAAGAATGGCCGGTATATGATCAGCTTACCAAAGACCAGCAGGAAGCCTGGTCTGTATTTGGTTTGTATCCCCGCTATTCCTGGACGCCTGATGATCAGCAGATCATTATCTGGAGCAATGGCAAGATCTGGAAATTGGATGTGAACAGCGTAAATAAAGCAACACAGATCCCGTTTACAGCGAAAGTGACACAACGCATTTATGATGCTGTGCGTTTTCAGCAAGACATTAATCCGGATAAATTTGAAGTACACGTGATCCGCCAGGCTATTACATCGCCTGATGGAAAATGGTTATTCTTCAGTGCGGTCGGTAACCTCTGGAAAAAAGAATTGCCTTCCGGCAAACCACAACGGGTAACCAGCAACAGCGATGCAGGGTATGAGTTTGAACCCAGCCTTTCACCTGATGGAAAAACATTGCTGTATACTACCTGGAATGATTCTGCCTCGGGAACTATCTGGAAACTTTCTTTGCAGGGGAATGCAAAGCCGGTAAAGCTCAATAAGACCAAAGGCATTTTCCGTCAACCTTCTTTTTCACCTGATGGAAAATGGATCGTGTTCCGCAAAGAAGGAAGCAGCGATGCACTGGGAGAAGCATATACAGCCAAGCCGGGTATTTACATAATGGCTGCTGATGGAAGCCAGGAAAGTTTTGTAACAGCCAGGGGTGATATGCCAAAATTCAATAAGACCAACGACCGCATCTTCTATCAAACAGGGAGCGGATTGGCGAGCTGTAAACTGGACGGTACGGATGATAAAGCCTTATTGAAAAGCACTTATGGCAACCAGTTCACCATTTCTCCTGATGAGAACTGGATCGCTTTTATTGATCTGCATAAAGCGTATGTAGCGGCATTCCCTAAAACAGGAAAGATCATCGATATCGGAAGCGGCACTGCTGATTTTCCTGTGAAGCTGGTAAGTAAAGATGCAGGTTTTAACCTTCATTGGAGCAACGACAGCCGCCAATTGCATTACACACTGGGCAGCCAGTATTATAGTATCAATCTCGAAGACCGGTTCAGCTTTATTGCCAACAAACCTGATTCATTGTTTAAAATACCCGAGCAGGGAATTGAAGTAGCATTGGAAATTACAACGGATAAACCTAAGGGAACGATCGCGTTTACCAATGCACGCATCATTACCATGAAAGGAAATGAAGTGATTGAAAACGGAACAGTGATCGTGGAAGGCAACCTGATCAAAGCAGTAGGTAAAACAGGAGAAGTGACTGTGCCGGCCGGAGCAAAAACGATCGACTGCAATGGGAAGACTATTACACCAGGATTCGTTGATGCGCATGCACATGGTAACCATTTCAGAAGTGGTATCGTTCCGCAAAAACACTGGGCATATTATGCTAACCTGTCTTACGGAGTGACCACGATGCATGATCCCTCTGCGAATAGCGAATTGGTATTCGGGCAAAGCGAAATGATTAAAGCGGGGGTGATGACAGGCCCGCGTGTGTTCTCAACCGGCACTGTATTATATGGAGCAGACGGTAATTTCAAAGCAGTGGTCAACTCTATTGATGATGCAAGAAGCGCTCTTCGAAGAACAAAAGCGTTTGGTGCCTTCTCTGTGAAAAGTTATAACCAACCACGCCGTGAGCAACGTCAGATGATCATACAGGCGGCTCGTGAACTGAATATGGAAGTGGTGCCGGAAGGTGGGTCAACTTTTTATCATAATCTCAGCATGATACTGGATGGCCACACAACCATTGAGCATAATTTGCCGGTAGCACCATTGTTCAAAGACATGATCGAGCTATGGAAAAATTCACAAACAGGATACACTCCCACGCTGATCGTAAACTATGCAGGCCTGAGCGGCGAGTATTACTGGTATCAGCACACGAATGTGTGGGAAAATGAGCGCCTGCTGCGTTTTACGCCACGCGCAGTAATTGATCCACGTAGCCGCCATCGCACCATGGCGCCGGATGAGGAATATGATAATGGCTATATGCTTACTTCCCGCAGCGTAAAGAAACTGGCAGATGCAGGAGTGAGAATAAATATGGGCGCACATGGACAGATCCAGGGTATTGGCGCACACTGGGAAATATGGATGTTGCAACAGGGCGGAATGAGCAACCTGCAGGTATTGCAGGCTGCTACCATTAACCCGGCAGTCAATTTGGGATTGGATAAATATATTGGTTCACTGGAAACGGGCAAGCTGGCCGATCTGATCGTGATGGATAAAAACCCGTTGGATAATATCCGGAACACCGAAAGCATCCGGTATACAATGGTGAACGGAAGATTGTATGATGCGGAAACAATGAACGAGATCGGTAATTATAATAAGCCAAGAACAAAATTCTTCTGGGAAAGCAGTATGAATGCAGCCGGTTTTCCCTGGCATGATGGAACAGAAACAGAAGTAGAGACCTGTAGTTGCGGACGGCATTAATTCCTAAGTGATAGCATAAAGAAAAAGCCAATAGCAATGCGCTATTGGCTTTTTCTTTTCAGGATCATATCGTCCATTGATCATGTACAATAGCTATCAAATACAACTTATTATTTTCCTTTCGGAACACGAGGCGGAGTGTTTGCCAGTCCATACCATCATATTTCGGATCAAACCCCGGAAAATAGAATTCAGTAAAATCCGAACGAGGATATATTCCCTTAAGATTATTTAATGAATTACCACCGGCAATAAATTTATTGACAGATTTTTCTTTAGCGTTCAGGTAGTCTTTATTGTAAACGAATTTGTCGAAATACTGGAAGATATTCATTTTAATAGGCTCACCGCTGCCATCATAGGTCCCCCATGTTAATACGGATGATTTTTTTGCAGCCGCCTGCAGCTCATAAGGAGATAATACCTGTGAATGGGTAGTGTCTATATACGCATAAGGAGAAAATAAAAGCTGCCATCCTGGATGAATGAAACCTGAAAGTGTTTGAAAATCTTTTTGCTTCAAGGTTGTGAGAATAGTATGGGATGTTTGCAAAAGAAGGGTGTCTGCCTGGGCATTTCCCTCCGCAGAAAGACTGTCTTTTTGTTCAATCACAGGTGTAACAGGCATGCTGGTATCAGCAGAAGTCTCATTTGCCTTTTTTCCATTCTGGTTACAGGCTGTGATGATGCAAACAGCAAGGATAAGATATAAGTATTTCATAAATGAATAATTGAGTTTAACCGATCAATGCAAACTTATCTCCGTCAAACAATCCTTTATCGCTTAGCTTCAAATGAGGTATCACTAACAATGCCATAAATGAAAGTGTCATAAAAGGTGAACCCAAACTACTTCCCAGTTCTTTTGAGAAACGGTCAATAGCTGTGTAGGCATTGGCCACCTCATATCCATCTTCGTTGCTCATCAACCCTGCTACTGGCAGCGGTAGCACCATTTCTTTTTCATTACCGACTGCACTGACCCCACCTTTTTGTTCAATAATAAGGTTGACTGCCCGGCAAAGGCTTTCATCGTCCACGCCTACGGCCACGATATTGTGGCTATCATGTGCAACGGAAGAAGCCAACGCACCTGTTTTTAAACCGATATTCTTAATAAATGATTTTGCCACCGGCGCATTGCTGTACCGGTTCACGACTACTATCTTGAGTATATCCCTTTCTGTATCACTTACCCACCGGCCATTTTCAATTTTCCCTTTTTCTTCCAGTTTATTCGTGATCAGTTGCCCGTCGAGAGCTTCAATTACAGGGATCGTAGAAGCTGAGTGTGGATTAGTGAAAGGAGGAGTATTACCGGTGGCGCTGATCGCAAAATCATCAGGCTTCAGCTGGTCGCAAGAAAAATTATTGACTATACCGGCTTTCTGCTTTTTGATCAGCGATTTTCCGTTCTCAGCTACCAGTTCACCATTGATATAGGTCTTCAGCACATTGAATTTCTCCAGGTCTTTTACAACAACGAAATCAGCGGGGTCACCCACTCTTAGTAAACCACAATCGAGCTTATAGTGCAGCACCGGATTTACACAGGCTGCTTTAAGTATCTTGAAAAGGTCGACGCCTTTTGCCAATGCCCTTTCACAAAGCTGGTTGATATGACCTAACACCAGGCTGTCCGGATGTTTATCATCACTGCAAAACATGATCTTGTCAGCATGATCATGCAGTAAGCTAACCAGCGCTTCAAAGTTCCGCGCAGCGCTTCCTTCCCGGATCAGTATTTTCATTCCATACCGCAGCTTGTCCAGCGCTTCTTCTGCTGTAAAACATTCATGATCGGTGGATATGCCGGCATCAATATATTGTTTTGCTTCATTGCCTCTCAATCCTGGAGCATGACCATCAACAGGTTTGCCAAGACGATGGGCCGAAGCTATTTTTTTCATTACCTCCTCATTCTTGAAGAGTACGCCGGGGAAGTTCATCATCTCACTGAGATAGCGGATATCATCACGTTGCAATAGTTTTTCTACATCAGTGGAATCGAGGCTGGCGCCTGCTGTTTCAAACACCGTAGCCGGCACGCAACTGGGGGCGCCAAAATTGAATTTGAAAGGAACGGTGCGGCCATTTTCAATCATGAATTCCACACCCTGCATACCGCATACATTGGCGATCTCATGCGGGTCGCTGATAGTGCCAACAGTGCCATGCACCACTGCCAGGCGCGCAAATTCAGAAGGAACAAGCATGGAGCTTTCGATATGTACATGACTGTCTATAAAACCGGGAAGGATATAGCCGTGAGTCTGGACCCCGGAGTCAGCAACTTCTTCAATAGATGCAATCCTTCCATTTTCGACAGTAATTTTAGCCGGATAGATCTTTTCCTGGTGAACGTCTGCAAGATTAGCGGTTATGGAAAAAGAATACATAGCTGGTTGTTTGAACAGCTAAGATAAGCCATGCAATAAAAGAAGCCGGAGAAAAGAGCAGCTTCGTTATGCCTGTTTTACTTTGAGGGAAGCATTTACCTTGTCTGCATGCGCTATGTAAAGAGCAGGGACATTCATCTTTCTCGTCCTCTCTTTCATGGTATCTATTGCTTCTGCTTCGCTGGCAAACATGCCATTGATGTTGACAAGATTGGCAGCCAGTTTATCATATCGCTTGCCCATCAGCCAAACAAAGATGTGGAGGTAATGGATGCCGTCAAAAACCAGCACTTTGCGTTGGGCAAAATTGTCTTTGTTTTTCATGAACTCTACAGGGATCTCTGTGTAGTGAAGAGCGGGACGAAGATGATGAACAGCATGGTAACCATCATTCCAGCAGATCTGGTTGTATTTCGTGTTGATGCAATTGATCGTGTTTTCTTCAGGGTCAGCAGGGTCAACAAAAGCATGTTGAGCCCAGTTGCCCAGCATCATCACAATACGGGCGAATACGAAAGGTATAATGAATATCCAGAGCGTGGCTTTAAGATTTACAAAGCACATGCCTACGCAAAAAAGATAAAAAGATATTTCACCATAGCTGAGACGCATGTAAAACTTCTTTCTTTTTTTAGTGAAGAGATACATGAATGTGTCACGGAAACCCAGGAAAAGAAAGCGGGTCACATACGCTATAAAACCCCTGAGACTGTCGCGGCGGTAAGCCAGTGTGCTGCTGGCATCATCAGGCATATTGTTCTCTACATGGTGCATGGCCATGTGATGAACAAAATAGGTTTCCGGTGTATGGCCAAAAAATGGACAGACGCCCCAGATCACCCAATGATAGATCCAGGTGTATGGTTTTTTAAACAGCTTACGGTGACTGATGCAGTGCAACATAAGGCCAAAGCGGCCTTTGAAATACATCTGGGAAATATAGAAATAAGGAATATAAGCCAGCCACCAGTACCATCCCTGCAGCAATGGAGTGTACAATATTATAGCAGTGGGGATGACAAACAGATGAATATTGGTAAGCAAATGAATGAAAGGAAGGTCCCTCTTGTCGTTGATGTAACGCAGCCAGAAACGTTCATATGCAGTGTATTTTTCTTTTGCTACGTATACAGGATCGGTGATGGTGGTCAGGGCCTTCATTGAATATTTTATTCGGTTTTGATGGCAAGTACCGTGAACCTTGGAAATAGCCTGCTGGTATTCAACATATTACTGATTTAACGGCACAAGTGGGCGTGAAAATACATCTTTCCCACAACTTGCAATGCTATATTATTTTAAAGGGTATAAGCTCTAAACGCAGGATAGACGTGGATGTTACGTGATTGAAGGAGTTTATTTTGATAAAATCCCTTTTGCGAAATAGGATAATCCCTGGCAGTCTATAGGGAAATTTTGTAATGTTAGCAGGGGAGATCTGCCTCGTGAAAGCGCCGCACAGATTACCTGATGATTTTTCATCGGTATGGTTGTAGTTCTCCTATGTGGATAAGAAGCGTTTGGCACGACTACTGCAAGTTAGGACTAACCAAATCCGAAACTTATGAAGACAACAATCAGCGTGAATGTGCTCATGATCTTGTTGTACTATTTCCTGTTGCAGTTGATCCTTCCGTTTTGACTGTCACAGGTGCCGGGAAACCTGCCTGCATCGTTTATTCTTCCAGCAAATCAGGTCTTCTTTCTTTTGTACGCAGCACTGATTGCTCATGCCGCCATTCTTCGATCTTTTTATGGTCGCCGCCCATGAGAATGTCGGGGACCTTCCAGCCACGGAAATCGACCGGGCGGGTGTAGACGGGCGGAGCAAGCAGGTTATCCTGGAATGAATCGAACAGTGCGGATGTTTCATCATTCAAAACGCCGGGCAGCAAACGGCCAATACTGTCAACCAATACAGCAGCAGGCAACTCGCCGCCGCTCAGCACATAATCACCAATGGATATCTCTTTGGTAACATAGTTTGTTCTTATCCTTTCATCGATGCCTTTATAATGCCCGCAGATCAGGAGCAGGTTGCCTTTCAGTGAGAGGGAATTGGAGATCTTCTGGTTAAGTCTTTCACCATCGGGAGTGAGATAAATGATCTCATCATATTTTCTTTCAGCCGATAATTCTTCAATGGCTTTGGCCAGCGGTTCACACATCATCACCATGCCGGCTCCTCCGCCATACTGGTAATCATCGATCATGCCGTATTCATTCACTGCCCATTTGCGCAAAGGGTGCACAACAACAGTGAGCAGGCCTTTGTCCTGTGCCCGCTTCATAATGCTATGTTCAAATGGGCTTTGCAGCAGTTCCGGTAAAACGGAAAGAATATCTATTCGCATGCGGCAAAGATAAGGCTCAGTCACCCAGGAATTCATCCAGGTCTCTCCGTTCCCGTTTGGTGGGCCGGCCGATCTTGCTTTGCCGTTTGCCGGTATGAAAACTGGCGGCCTGGTATTGCAACCGCTGCAATTCTTCAGCTGGAGTGATGTCGAGATAATATTTGATTGCTTCTGAATAAGCTACCCGGTTATATAAAAGTTCTGTTACCTTGATCCTCCACCGCTTGGCTTCTGTTTTAACTTCATATTCATCACCAGCACTTACCTGCCTGGAAGCCTTGGCCTGTGATCCATCAAATTTTACTTTGCCTGAATCGCAGGCAGCGGCGGCCATGCTCCTCGTTTTAAAGAGCCGGATGGCCCACAGGTATTTATCCAAGCGGAGTTTTTCCTTTTCCATTGAAGCAAAGTTAAAGTGAATAGCTCACAAAGGAATATTGGTATGTGCAATACTCCTCCCACTAAGACAACAAAGAGCACAAAGGATAATAATTTCTTTGTGCTCTTTGTTGTCTTAGTGGGAGAAAAATCAATCCGCTGTGGGAAACCAATTAATTTTCAGCGAAATATTTATGGAAATAAGGGATCGTTTCAATTCCCTTATAGTAATTCTCGATATTATACTTTTCATTCGGGCTGTGCAGGTTATCATTATCCAACCCAAAACCCATAAAGACGATCTTAATGCCCAGTTCTTTTTCAAGGATGGAACAGATGGGGATGCTGCCTCCACCACGTACAGGGATCGGTGCTTTGCCGAAGGTGGTTTCCACTGCCTTCGATGCCGCTTTATATCCTTTACTGTCGATCGGCGTCATATAAGGCTCACCTCCATGGTGCAACTCTGCTTTTACCGTAACGGATGGGGGAGCAATAGATTTGAAATAGTTCAATAAGAGCTCCGTCATTTTATCGGATGATTGATTGGGTACCAGGCGGGCTGAGATCTTCGCGTATGCTTTGGAAGGCAATACAGTTTTGGCACCTTCGCCGGTATAGCCTCCCCAAATACCATTCAATTCAAGGGTAGGGCGGATGCCTGTTCTTTCATAAGTGGTATATCCCTTTTCGCCCCAGAGCTCTTTTACACCCAGTTCATCTTTATATTCCTTTTCATCGTAAGGGGCTTTATTCAACAGTGCCCTTTCCTCTTTAGTAGCAACTGCCACATCATCATAAAAACCGGGAATGGTGATATGATTGTTCTCATCATGGCAGGAAGCGATCATTTTAGCAAGAATGGTAATAGGATTGGCAACAGCACCGCCATAAGTGCCGCTATGCAGATCGCGGTTGGCACCTGTTACTTCCACCTGGATATAACTAAGTCCGCGCACACCCGTATCAAGCGAAGGGTTTTCCATGCTCAGCATAGAGCTGTCGCTGATCAGGATCACGTCTGCTTTGAGCAGGGATTTATGAGCGGCTACAAATTTGCCCAGGTTGGGTGAGCCCACTTCTTCTTCTCCTTCGATCAGGAATTTGATATTCGTGGTAAGCGTATTGGTTTTTACCTGTGTTTCCAGTGCTTTCACGTGCATAAAGAACTGGCCTTTGTCGTCTGCAGACCCGCGGGCAAATACTTTACCATCCTTGATCACCGGATCAAACGGATCGTTGTGCCAAAGCTCCAGCGGCTCAGCAGGCTGCACATCATAGTGGCCATATACCAGCACCGTAGGCTTGGAAGGATCAATGATCTTTTCCCCGTACACCACCGGATGTCCTTCTGTAGGCATCACTTCTGCTTTATCACATCCTGCTGCGAGCAGGCTTTTCTTTACAGCTTCTGCACATTTTAACATGTCTGCCTTGTGTTCGCTTTTGGCGCTTACAGAAGGGATCCGCAGGAGGTCAAGCATCTCATCCAGGAAGCGGGCTTTATTTTTTTCCTGGTAATCTTTCCAAATTTGCATAGCAATATATTTTATGGTAAGTAAAATCAGGGAACGAATATAGCGTGTTTGGTTGATTCATTAGGGAATGGCCGGAAGGCTGCGTTCCGGCACTTCGCCATACCAGAGACGTGCTATCATAACTTATTTTTTTCTTTCGCAAAACTTACCAGTATCACTCCGCCAAGTATTACTGCCAGCGCAATGAGCTGTTTGGGATTGATAGTTTCATTAAGGATCAGTGAGCCAAGGAATACGGCTACAACAGGGTTCACATAAGCATAAGTGCCTACAATAGAAGGAGGCCTTACGCTTAAAAGCCATACATAAGCCATATATCCCACGAGCGATCCCATTGTAATGAGATATAACAAAGCCAGCAGTGAGCCGGATGAGATAGCGCCAAAATCCAGGTGGTGATGCTCACCGGTAATAAATCCTGCTACGAACGACATAAGACCTGCTGCCATCATCTGGAATGCAGCTTTCATGCCTGTGGAAGCCATCACCGGTTTGTATTTTGAATAAAGCGACCCGATTGACCAGCAAATGGTGCCGGCCATCAATATCGCTATGCTGAAAAGTTTGATCTTATCTCCGGAGAAGTCGATTGATTTCTTATCGGCGAATAAAAGCATCACACCAATGAACCCGATAGCAAGTCCGGCCATGATCCATTTATTGGAAAAATTGTATTTCCATCCCTGTTTGTCGAACAGTACAAACCAAAGCGGGACCGTAGCAACAATGATGGCTGCCAGCCCTGTGGGAATATATTGTTCCACCCAGGCCAGGGAGCCTGTTCCGCAAAACAGCATCAGCACGCCACTGAGTGAAATGCGGGAAATGGAACCGGTGTCGGGTGTGGATTCGCCACGGAGGCGGGAGTAGAGATACATGATGAGTCCTGCAATAAAAAAGCGTGCACCTGCCATCAACAAAGGAGGGATATCTTTTATAGCAATGGCGATAGCAATATAAGTAGAGCCCCAGATAATATAGATGGCAGCAAATGCTGCAATGATAAGCGCTTTGGAAGGTTGTCTTAACGTAAGTGCCGGTTGCATGTTCAGAGTTCTTTAGGAATAGGTAAATGATTGGTTTCTTTCCGGGTTTCGAGAACGATGGTGGTTTTGGTTGATGTAAGGCCTGGTATTTTGCTGAATTTATCACGCATCAGTTGCACCAGCGATTGCGGATCGCGGGCCCTTACTTTTACGAGATAGCAATCCTCACCGGCAATATGATGAAGTTCCAGCACTTCAGGCAGTTTAACCAGTTGCTTTGCCACCGCTATATTGCCGGGGCCTTCACTGCTTTTGATAAAAATAAAAGCAAGCAGTTTCAGATCAATGCTATTTGGCTGAATGCGGATCGTTTGCCCGGTGATCACTCCTTTCTGTTTTAGTTTCTTCACTCTTTCCAGCACAGCAGAAGGAGCCATGCCGATCTTTTTGGCCAGTTCAGCGTTAGGAAGTGTAGCATCTTCCTGTAAATAGGTCAGAATAGCGAGATCAATAGAATCCAGTGTAGATGACATAAACAGAATATTGTTCTGTAAATTTATGTATTTACTGAATAATATTCTGTAAAATTATTTTAAACAGATTATGATTTTTTTCGCAATGAACTGGCTTTTGAAACCAGGCTGCTGCCAAACTGGTTCTTGATATTATCTACGGCCTTGTAAAGGTTCAGCTTGCCTGTATTGTTATCAAACAGGCTCATCTGCATAGTGAAGGGAATAAGCTGGCTGAAGCGTACGCCCAGTAACCGCACCGGCCGTTTTTTTTGATAAGATTTATTGAAGAGGTCTTTAACCTTTGCGATCAATTGGTCATCGAGTGCTGTATAATCAATTGTTTCCTGACGTGAGGTGGTCTCAAAATCTGAATAGCGGATCTTGACCGTAACACAGCCGGTCAGTTTTTCATCTTCCCGGAGATCATAAGCGGTCTTTTCAGTGAGCCGTACCAGTTCTCCATGCAGAAAACTTATATCGGCGTAGTCCGAATTAAATGTGTTCTCATGGCTCATGCTTTTCTGTTCCCATCCTGTTTCAATATCGGCCGTGCCCCGGCCATGTGCTTTATTCCAGAGTGATTCGCCCCATTTGCCTGCATATCTTTCCATGATCTCTTTGGGCGTTCTGGCGATATCTTCAATGGTATAGATGCCAAAGGTTTTCAGTTGCTGTTCTGTTTGTTTACCAACACCGTTGATCTTTTCAATGCCCAATGGCCAGAGAAAACCGGTTTCCCTTCCATGCGGCACTTCCAGGAAGCCATTGGGTTTGGCTTCGTTGGTGGCCATTTTGCTGATGAATTTGGCAGAAGAAAGACCGCAGGAGATCGGCAGGCCGGTTTCTTTAATGATAAATTCACGGAGCTCGCGTGTGTATTGGCTTACACCAAAGAATTTATCCATGCCTGTCATATCGCAATAGAACTCATCAATGGATGCTTTTTCAAAAAGGGGAACTTTCGATTGAATGATCTCCGTTACCCAGCGGGAATATTTGCTGTATTCACCACGGCTGTTGCCGGTAACAATAGCATGTGGGCAGAGCTGCAGCGCCTTTTTCATGGGCATAGCCGACTGGATGCCGTATTTGCGGGCTTCATAACTGCAAGCCGCCACCACTCCTCTTTCATATCCCCCCACCAGCACGGGTTTGCCTTTAAGGGATGGATTATTGAGGATCTCGACCGACACAAAAAAGGAATCGAGGTCGAAATGGGCAATATAGCGTTTGGGCTCCTGCAAGAGGGCAAAGTTAGTTAACTTATGCGGGTAGTTGGGGTGAGTGTTGTTCGTTGACCGTTGTCCGAATAGCCGAATAGCCGATGGCAGTTAATACGCCAGCTGGAACCAATAGTCCCTCTTCAATTGTCACCCCGGACCAGGTTTAGATCGCTTACTGGTTTAAAGAATATAAGAGCCGGGTTCTCCTCGTGCTGCATTTGCTTCGAATCTGTAAACCATTACTGCCTGGAAAATATTGCAGATGGGGGAGACCCCGGATCTTAACGAACTATAATAGTTAGTGTACTAAATCTGGTCCGGGGTGACAATTGAAGAGGGACTATTGGTTCCAGCTGGCGTATTAACTGCCATCGAACTATTATTTGCCCCTGACTAACAAAGGTTACAACTTCCTGAGTATATTTGGTTTATGGAATGGGAATGGCTAAAAACCGGTATCGGACCACTCAAAGACCTGCTGACTTTCCTGAACAAGGAAAGCAAGACCAATGATGTATTAAAGAAACAGGTGATCCGTGAACTGCGGAACAACCTGAATATTTTTCACAACGGCTTCCTGAATAATGTGAAGCCCGATGTGCTGGTGGAAATGCTGAGCAATGAAGCCGTGAAAGAAGCGATCAAAAACAATTTCCGTTTCAGGAAACTGAAGGCGGGAAGCATAGAGCCATACCATGTGTATGACGACCGTAATAAAAAATATATCGGGTGGGATGCAGAAAAACTGATGGATAAGATAGATGAGAAGATTGAAGAACTGCGGAACATCAAAAAAATGAATAGCAACAGCTTCGAGAGTGTGAGGAATAATATTTCCCTGATGCTGAGCAATCTTTATTACCGCATGAAACTACTGGCTGATTTTATACGATCTGATGTTAAGTAAACGACTTACATGCCCCTTCAACAATTACAGCAATTTGTTTCCCTTATATACCCCCTTAAAGAAAAGGAATGGAATGCTTTTGCAGCCATCTGGTCGCCATTAGAATGCAGGCGCAAGACTATACTGACGGCTGCAGGTGAAACAGAAAGGCATCTCTATTTTGTTTTGGAAGGAGTACAAAGAGCATTCTATATTGGCGATGATAATAAAGAAGCAACGCTCGTGTTTACTTATCCTCCTTCTTTTGCCGGTGTGGCTGATTCTTTTCTTACACAAACGCCATCCCATTATTTTTTTGAAACACTTACGGCGAGCCGGTTTCTCCGTACCAGTTACCGCCAGGCAGAAGAACTGATGCAGCAGTATCCGAACATACAAAGAATGGTCCTTAATGTAACAGCTTTGGCATTAAAAGGTGTATTGGTGCGGCAGGCAGAACTTCAGTGTTTCAGCGCGGAAGAAAAATTCAGGACCCTCCTCAAACGAAGCCCGCACGTGCTTCAGCTTATTCCGCATAAATACCTGGCTTCTTATTTAGGAATTGATCCGGCCACTTTCAGCAAGCTCTTAGGAAGTAAAAGGATCTGATTTTCTAAAATCTTGATATTTCCCAAGATTTTCCAGTACCCGTCTTTTTAGCTTTGTTCTAAATTTAAAAACATGAAATCTTTTGATAGTCTTTCATTGCTGGAGCAATTGCAGGCTGATACCAGGCAGTTGATCGCTACTGCTACATTTTTAAAGAATGAAGATCCCGGTATTTTGCTTGAGCAGCCGGGTGCCGGCAGATGGAGCGTGATACAGGTGCTGGAACACCTGAACAGCTATGGTGTATATTATTTACCGGCATTAAAAAATGGCCTGATGAATGGAGATGCTGCCGTGAATATTTTTCGTTCCGGCTGGCTGGGAAATTATTTTACACAGCTTATGCTGCCTAAAGAAGGCAGGGTAAAAAATAAAATGAAAGCACCGAAAGACCATCGTCCGGCTTTTCATGTAGACGCGCAACCTGTGATAGAAACATTTTTGCAACAACAGCATCAGTTGCTGGAATTGCTGGAGCTGGCCAAACAAAAGAATATAGGCATACGCATTCCTACGTCACTGACAAAACTGATCCGTTTAAAAGCAGGAGATACTTTCCGTTTCTTTATTGCACATGAGCAGAGGCATTTTGTGCAGATAGAAAACACTTTGGCAGAAGTGCGGAATACTACAGGTAAATTTCAAGTAGCCCATCAGGCAGGCTAACGCTGACCTGTTTTTTCTTATGATCGATCTTTTGGATGGTTTGTTCATTGAGCGGGATCAGCACTTCTTTCTGATTGATCTCGATGCGGCATAATAACTGGTGAGGCTGTTCTATCACTTCCAGCACTTTGCTCAGCGGTTCATTGTCATTAATGATGGTATACCCGAGAATGCTGGCTGGTGCTGACTTGGCGGCCAGCTTTTTAAAATCAGGTTCGGGGATCCAGATCTCTTTTTGTGTAAGTTTCATGGCTGCTTCACGGGTGTCAACGCCTTCCAGTTTCAGGTACACTTCCTCTTCTGTTTTTATTTTAGCGGTTTCAATGAACCAGGGAATAAAGGATTGTTTTTTCTCTTCGATAAAGATTGCCTGCAAACCTTTCAGGGATGTTTTTTTGCCGAGAGTATGTTTCAGTACCAGTTCACCTTTCAATCCGAAAACAGCGACGAGCTTTCCTATTTTGTAGTATTCAGCCATTAAAGTTTAAAGGTTTAAAGGTCCGATAGTTTAAGGTAAAAGTTTAGGATTGGTCAGTTTAAGTTTTGAGCTTTTAAATTGTAAACTATTAAACTGCCGGGCTTTGTCAAAAGAAAAAGGCGACATTGTTAAATGTCGCCTCATGAACTTTCAGGATCGGATTTCTTCCCCGGTTTAATAGGGAATCAATATTTATCCTTCACTTCCGCTGCCTTCAGCCCTTTTTTCAGGTCTGCGACCTGGCATAGGGCGACGGCTTCTTCTTTGGCGGGAAGCTTCTTCCTGGCGTTTTCTCACCTGGGCGTCATGTTCTGCGCTCCATTTGGTGAATTTTTCCATAGCAGTAGCGTCATCAAACAGACCCAGTTTTACACCTCTTAACAGGTGTTTCAGGTACAACACGCCTTTAAAGCTCAGGATACGGCGAACGGTGTCTGTAGGAGTAGCACCTTTGCTCAGCCATTCGAGCGCTTTCTGACGGTCCAGTTGAATTGTAGCCGGAACAGTCAGGGGATTGTAAGTACCTAATTTCTGGATGAATTTACCATCACGCGGGCTGCGTGAGTCTGCCACTACGATGAAGTAGAAGGGTCTTTTCTTTGACCCGTGGCGTTGCAGTCGGATTTTTGCTGACATTAAATAGACATTTAACAGCGTTAAACAATAATTGTTAAAAAACCGGTAGATACCGGAGGGCGAAGGTAGTAAACTGGGGGCGAATTCCCAAGTGAAGTTTTGATAAGTGGCGATGGCTGATGACCGGGTGGCCGAATGGCCGATGAATCCTTCCCATTGTCGCCTCGCCCATCAGCCATCACTCAACGCTTCATACCCGGCATCATCTTTCCAAACATGTTCATCTTGTTCATTCCCTTCATCATATCACGCATCTGATCGAATTGCTTCATGAAGGCATTTACTTCGCTAAGGTCTTTGCCGGCGCCTTTGGCAATGCGTTTGCGGCGGCTGCCGTCTATCAGGTCAGGGTTGCTTCTTTCTTCGGGGGTCATGGAATTGATCATGGCTTCTATGCCTTTGAAAGAGTCGTCGTTCACATCCAGGTCTTTGATCTTGCTGCCGACACCCGGGATCATTCCCAGGAGATCTTTCATATTGCCCATTTTCTTGATCTGTTCCAACTGCATTTTGAAATCGGCAAAATCGAATTTATTCTTGCGGATCTTGCTTTCCAGCTTTTTCGCCTGCTCTTCATTGAATTGCTCCTGTGCTTTTTCCACGAGGCTGGTAATATCACCCATGCCGAGGATACGCTGGGCCATCCGCTCAGGGTAGAAAACATCCAGTGTTTCCATTTTTTCGCCACTGCTGACGAATTTGATGGGTTTGTTCACCGTATACTTGATGGAAAGCGCGGCACCACCACGGGTATCACCATCGAGTTTGGTCAATACAACACCACTGAAATCCAGGCGGTCATTAAAAGCTTTGGCAGTGTTCACGGCATCCTGGCCGGTCATGCTGTCTACCACAAACAGTATCTCCTGCGGATTGACTGCATTGCGGATATTCGCCACCTCCGTCATCATCGCTTCATCAATAGCGAGACGGCCTGCTGTATCTATGATCAGTACATTCTTGTTCTTGCTTTTCGCTTCTTTCACGGCATTTTGTGCAATGGCTACTGCGTCTTTATTCTCTGGTTCAAGATGCACGTCCACGCCGATCTGCTCGCCAAGCACTCTTAATTGTTCCATCGCTGCAGGACGGTAAATATCTGCCGCCACCAGCATGGGTGTAAACCCTTTTTTGCTTTTCAGGTAATTGGCCAGCTTGCCGCTGAAAGTGGTTTTACCGCTACCCTGGAGGCCGGCGATGAGGATAACGGCAGGATTGCCCTTGGCATTAAAGCTGGCTTCAGCCCCGCCCATCAATTCAGTGAGCTCATCCTTCACGATCTTGGTCATCAACTGGCCGGGGCTGATGGCGTTGATCACTTTTTCGCCCATGGCCTTGTCCTTGATCTTATCGGTAAATTCCTTGGCAATCTTATAGTTAACGTCGGCATCCACCAGCGCACGGCGGATATCCTTTACGGTAGAAGCAATATTGATCTCAGTGATCCTTCCCTGGCCTTTAAGGTTTTTAAAGGCGCTCTCCAGTTTTTCCTGTAAGTTGTTGAACATAGTCTGTCAAATAAGGCTGCAAAATTAAGGTTTTTGGTTGGCGTAGAAGTATCGGTGATGGTTCATCTTCAGCAATCAGGTTTTCCCACAAAGACGACAAAGACCACAAAGAATTGCTACCGCGGTGTCTTTTTCACTCTATGATTTTACCGGTATAGGCAAAAATATTTCTTTGTGGTCTTTGTCGTCTTTGTGGGAAAGAATCCAAACAGAGTCAATACTATAACAATAAAAATAAAAGGCTTCAAACATTCAAAGGGACCCGTTGGATAGCAACGTTTAACCTTTAAATTTTTGAAACCTTTAGTAAAACCGCCAGAGCGGGAAATAGTGTAAAGTTTTATTTCATTAGCCTAAGTAGGTTCTTAACAGTTTACAACGGTTAGTAGTCCTCAGTTTGGTAATGGCTTTATCCTTTATCTGGCGAACCCTTTCGCGGGTGAGATTGAATTTTTCCCCGATATCTTCCAGGCTCATAGGGTGGTCGACACCAATGCCGAAGAAATAGCAGATCACCTCTTTCTGTCTCTCGGTCAGGGTTTTCAGTGAGCGGTCGATCTCGGTTTTCAATGATTCCTTATGGTCCAGGTCGCCATCTGTTTTTTCTGCATTGGGATTTTCCAGTACATCGATCAATGTGCTGTCTTCTCCTTCAGAAAGCGGCGTATCCATGCTTACATGCCGGGCTGAGATGCCCAGTGTGGCAGACACTTCATCCAGGTCCATCTGCAGCATTTCTGCGAGCTCTTCTGCTGAAGGTTCCCTTTCAAACTGTTGTTCCAGTGTGGAATAGGCTTTCTGGATCCGGTTGGTAAGCCCTACCTTATTAAGCGGCAGCCTTACAATACGGGATTGTTCGGCCAGCGCCTGAAGGATGCTTTGACGGATCCACCATACGGCATAAGAAATGAACTTGAACCCCCTGGTTTCATCAAAACGCTGAGCTGCTTTGATAAGGCCTACATTGCCTTCATTGATCAGGTCTGGTAAGGATAATCCCTGGTTCTGATACTGTTTTGCAACGGAAACAACGAAACGAAGATTGGCTTTGGTCAGGCGGTCGAGGGAGCGTTGATCACCCTGTCTGATCAGAGAAGCGAGTCGTACTTCTTCTTCAGGGGTGATCAGTTCTACTTTGCCAATTTCCTGGAGGTATTTTTCCAGGCTTTGAGATTCACGATTCGTAATTGACTTCGTGATCTTCAATTGACGCATACTCATAGGTGTTGGTATTTAGATGGTTATTTTAAGGATGATGCGAATTCTGGTTTTGGTTTAATTAGCCTTATAATACACCCATCACGGTCTTTCATTTCTGCACAAGGAATTGGATATTAGGGCAATTTAAGGTTTACCTTAATATATGCCAAATAAATCTTTAGAATATCTTAACGTTTTTCTATATGTTTTTATTTTATGTCTTGTTGTTGTTTTCCCAAACCCAGAAAAATAAACTGCAAATAATTTTGCGAGGCCGATTTATTTTTTATTATTGCAGCCCTGAGTGATTTAATCAATTGACGATGAGTAAGCAATTATATACGCTGGAATTTCCCGTAAGGTGTTCGCCTTCTATATTATATGAGTTCTTATCTACCCCGGCCGGTTTAGGAGAATGGTTTGCTGACAAAGTGGATGAAAGAGACAATGTCTTTTACTTTGGATGGAATGGTTCTTTTGACAAAGCAGAAGTAGTGGAAAGCGAAGAAGATCGTTTTATCCGCTTCCGTTGGCTGGAAGGGCCCAAGAACGAATATTTTGAGTTTGGTATCGAAAAATCAGAGATCACCAATCAGACCATTCTTGTGGTAAAAGATTTTGCCGAGAAAAAGGACATCAAGGACCAGAGCTTGCTGTGGGACCACCAGGTGAAAGATCTGTTTCACCGGCTTGGAAACTAATACTGCTTTAAAAGTTGAAGGTTCAAACATCAAACCTTTCAACTTTCTTCAACTGTATCAGCAAACGATATGCATCCAGTAATTTTTCTTCAATGGTATCCCAATCATCAAGGGATATTTTTTTTGCCAGCTTTATAAAAGGATGGGATTGTAAATGCTGCGTGAATTGAACAATGTCCAGTTCATGCAGAGGTTTATAATTCTCTTTCCCAAAATGATGGTCCCATTGGGAAGAGTTGTAACTGATATAAAAATCTTCGTTTTGCAACTGATCAAATACAGCTATCAGCGAAGGCGCATATTTTTCTTTATACATACCGGACAACTGCAGGGTGCAACTGAAGAAATGCCCCCACCAGAACATGGTGCGTACGGCAAATATGTTTTCCTTTTCAAAATAACGTGGCTGATCAAGCACCAGGTAAGGAAGCCCCAGGTAGTTTTCTCCACGGGAGATCTTGGCGGAGACTGTCAGCACCTCCGGCGGAAGAAAGCTGCCGGCTTGCTGCAACAACTCCTGTTGGCGCTGCTGTAAAATGCCCAGTGATCCCTTTATTTTTTCCAGGATGCCATTCTTTGTTAAAAGCCATTCATAATTGGTGACCAATTGCTGCTCAAACGGCGAAAGCTGTATTTTTGAGGAATCATTCATTCATCAAAAGTAATCATTCACCCCTCCAGGGATTCCGCCGATGTTCAAAAAACTGGATAAGCTGATCATTAAAGCCTTTATTGGCCCTTTCATTGCTACATTCTTCATCACATTGCTGGTGCTGGTGATGCAGTTTTTCTGGCTGTATATTGATGATTTTGTAGGAAAAGGGTTGGGCGTGGATGTGGTGCTGAAATTTATCTGGTATCAAAGTGCTGTGCTGGTGCCGCTGGCCTTGCCGCTGGCCGTATTGCTTTCTTCATTGATGACGTTTGGCAACCTGGGTGAAAGCTTTGAACTGGTCGCCATCAAATCAGCAGGTATATCACTGCTGCGGTTTATGCGGCCATTGTTTATCATTTCCGTTTTTATCAGCGGCATTGCTTTTTTGTTTTCCAATTATATCATCCCCGTAGCCTTCCTGAAATCAAGGACCATGCTTTCCGATATCGTATGGGCCAAACCAGCCTTCGATTTAAAAGAAGGTGTTTTTTATGACCGCCTCAACGGGTTTGCCATCAAGGTCGGTGAAAAGGAAAAGAATGACAGTATTATCAGGGACGTGATCGTATACGAACAACAGCAAAATGGCCAGCAGGATAATTTCATCATCGCAAAAAGTGGTGTAATGCGCGTATCGCCTAACAAGCGCTACCTTGAATTCAATCTCAAAGACGGCTGGCGTTACCAGGAAAAAGGGAATGCGACCGGCTCTGCAAAGACCGATTATATCAGGCTGGGATTTAAAGAATATAATAAGCAGTTTGATATGAGCGCCCTGCAGATCAACTGGACATCTGATACTACCAATAAGAACAACGAAAAGTTCTATAGCATGCGGCAGCTGAATAAGGCTATCGATTCATTGAAAAAAGATAATCAGCTGGTCCGCAACAGTCTTGAAAAAGGCTTGTATGCCACTTTTCTTTTTAATAAATATCTCGACAGCACTACTCAGAAGAAAGCAAAAGAAGACAGCCTTTTTATACAGGCCAAAACGATGGACCAGTTGTTGCCCGATTCAGCACGCAGCAATGTCAGCCACCAGGCTATTGGCGAAGCTGCATCCATGAGTTCTTCGCTTGCAGCGGCAGATATGAATATGCAGGAGCGGGAAAAACAATACAGAAAGCATGAAATTGAATGGCACCGGAAGATCGTTCTTTCTGTTTCCTGCCTGGTATTGTTCCTGATCGGCGCACCGCTGGGCTCCATTATCCGCAAAGGAGGATTGGGCACGCCATTGATCGCAGCCATCAGTTTCTTTATGGTATTTTATTTCTCCACCACCGTAGGGGAGAAATTTGCAAAGGAAGGAAGCTGGAATACATTTTCAGGAATGTGGCTGGCTATTTTTGTGCTGGTGCCGGTCGGCTTATTCCTGACATATAAAGCCATGCGCGATTCACAATTGTTCAATAAGGAAGCATATTACAGGCTTTTCAAGATGGTCGGAGGCTTTTTCCGGGGCTTGACTCGTTTCAACTAAAAACAATTCAAATGCAAAACACTTCTACTACACGGCGGGCCTTCTTATCAGAGTCTGCCAAAACTGTGCTGGCCGTGGGCGCCGGTATGGTGGCTACAAGTTCACTGCTGCAATCCTGCGGGATCTTTAAAAAAGGACAGGGTTCCAATATGCATACAGATTTTTCGCAAACAGAATTGCCTTATGCCTATAATGGCCTGGAAAGGGCAATTGATACGCAAACAATGGAGATACATTATACCAAACATGCAGCCGCTTACGCAACCAATCTTCGCGAAGCAGCAGTGGCTGAAGGTGTAGACATGAAAAAGCCATTGGAAGACGTGTTGGAAAAAATATCCAAATATTCCGCCAGGATGAGGAACAATGCCGGTGGGCATTATAATCATGAACTGTTCTGGAAAAGCCTTTCGCCTGATGGTGGCGGCAAACCCCAGGGAACGCTTTTAAAAGCGATCGAACAAAGCTTTAATTCATTCGATAGTTTTAAAACACAAATGGCCGATGCAGGAAAAAACCGTTTTGGCAGTGGCTGGGCCTGGTTGTATGTAGACAAGGATAAAAAACTGCTGATCGGTTCAACACCCAACCAGGATAATCCGCTGATGAACCTAAGTGATATCAAAGGTTTCCCGCTGCTGGGGCTTGATGTATGGGAGCATGCTTATTACCTGCGTTATCAAAACAGGAGAGCTGATTATATCAATGCATGGTGGAGCGTAGTGAACTGGAAATATGTGGGAGAGCGTCTTGATTCGCAGGTATGATAACCCACCCGGGATATTTGCTGCCCACAAGGAATGATTGAGGTAGGCTAAAGAAAACTATAATCTCCCACGAAGACAACAAAGAGCACAAAGAAATAATAAAAGTAAGAAACCTGAAGACTTATTCTTTGTGCTCTTTGTTGTCTTCGTGGGAGTCCAAAACTTAATTATACTTTTACGCCTTGGAAACAGCCAATCAAAATCTCCGCATACAGAAATGGGTGGCCGGCATCTCCGTGATACTGCTGGCAATAAAATTCATTGCCTATTTCTCCACGCTTTCTGTTTCGATACTCACCGATGCACTGGAAAGCATCGTGAATGTGGTGGCAGGTGTCATCGGGCTTTACAGCCTGTATGTGGCGGCCAAGCCGCGCGACAGTGATCATCCTTATGGCCATGGCAAAGCTGAATTCCTTTCAGCTGCAGTGGAGGGCACACTGATCGGCATTGCAGGATTGGTTATTTTGTATAAAGCCATTCTCAGTCTTATCCATCCTGTTGAATTGAAGAAGATAGATATGGGGATCTGGCTGGTAGCAGCCACTGCTCTTGTCAATTACCTGGTGGGTATCTATTGCGAGCGGATCGGTAAGAAAAATGATTCAATGGCTTTGCAGGCGAGCGGCAAGCATTTGCAAAGCGATACCTTATCAACGCTGGGGATCATCGCAGGCCTGCTGCTTTTGTACTTTACCGGCTGGAACTGGGTAGATGGGGTGGTGGCGATCCTTTTCGGCGGCTTTATCATTTTTATGGGCTACCGCATATTGCGGAGCTCTATTGCAGGCATCATGGATGAGGCTGATAGGAAATTGTTGTCGCGGCTGGTGGAATTGCTGAATGCCAACCGGCGCACCAACTGGATCGATATCCATAATCTCCGCGTTATTAAATATGGTAGCATTTTACATATTGATTGCCACCTCACTGTGCCCTGGTACCTGAATGTGCATGAAGCCCATCGGGAAATTGATGCATTAACAGAATTGGTGAGAAAGGAGTTTGGCCAAAGCGTCGAATTTTTTGTGCATTCAGACGGCTGCCTGCCTTTTTCCTGCCCGATCTGCAATAAGATGGAATGTACCGTGCGAAAGCATAATTTTGAAAAAAAGATCAGGTGGACGCTGGATAATATCCTGAAAAACGAAAAGCATAATCTTGGATCACAGGAAGAATAATGAATCGAAAAGGTTTAAAATTTAATACCTTATATAACAATGAAGACAATAACAAAATGGATCAAAGACGAAGAGTTTGAAAGTGAGCATGAAGGGAACCGGATAAAAGTAGATGGAAATAAAAAAAACGGTCATGGCCCTAAAGCCTTATTATTGTCGGGCCTGGCAGGATGCTCAGGCATTGATGTAACAGGCATTTTACGTAAAATGAAAGTGGAGTTCTCTGATCTTTCCATTGAAGTGGAAGCGGATCAAACCGAGGAGAACCCTAAAGTGTTTAAAGATATACAGATCACTTACCGCCTTAAAACCGCTGCGGAAAACCTGGAGAAAGTAAAAAAAGCGATCGACCTGTCGCTTGATAAATATTGCGGCGTAGCAGCCATGTTAAAGAAAAACTCGGCAATTGGCTATACCGTACAAATTTTGAACTAAGATTATGCTTTCAAAAAAATCACAGTACGCATTTAAGGCATTGGGTTACCTCACGGAGAAATATACGGAGGGGCCTATCCTGATCTCCGAGATCGCAAAGAAGAAAAAGATCCCATTGAAATTCCTGGAGAATATCCTGCTGGAATTAAAGAAAGCGGATATCCTGGACAGTAAGAAAGGGAAAGGAGGAGGATATTTTTTGAAGAAAAGCCCTGAAAAAGTGAAAGTTGCTACCATTATCCGGCTGGTGAATGGCCCTATCTCGATGATCCCCTGTGTGAGCCTGTATTTTTATGAGCGATGTAAAAACTGTAATGAAAAGCATTGTGGCCTCCATGAAATGATGACGGAGGTGCGTGATGCAACATTGAGTATCGTTGAGAACAGGACCCTTGTAGACCTGGTTGATTATTGATCCCTCCCTTGTAAATTCTACCCGCCGCAAGTAGATTACGACATGCTGATCTAACATCCGTTAGCTCAGAAAGACCAATTACATAAAAATTAGTCCACAAAGTTTGTGGAGTATTCATTTACCCTTATTTTTGTTAACCATTTAAAATTTGTTTTATGTCATTACGTTTAGGGGATGCCGCCCCCAACTTTAAAGCGCAAACAACTGCAGGTGAAATCGATTTTTATGAATACTTAGGCAATAGCTGGGGTGTTTTATTTTCACATCCTGCTGATTACACTCCCGTGTGTACTACTGAACTGGGTAAAACGGCCTTGTTGGGAAGTGAATTTGCCAAGCGCAATGTGAAAGTGCTGGCCGTAAGTGTTGACCCGCTCGATAAGCATGAAGGTTGGGTAAAAGATATCAATGAAACGCAGAACACGACGGTTAATTTCCCTATCATAGCCGATGCAGACAGGAATGTGGCAACACTGTATGATATGATACATCCCAATGCATCAGCAACAGCAACTGTCCGTTCTTTATTTGTTATAGGACCGGATAAAGCAGTAAAACTGATCATTACTTATCCTGCATCCACAGGACGGAACTTTACAGAAGTATTGCGTGTGATCGACTCATTGCAGCTTACGGCCAATCACAGTGTGGCAACTCCGGCCAACTGGACACATGGCGAAGACGTGATCATCGTTCCTTCCGTATCCACAGAAGATGCGATTAAAAAATTCCCTAAAGGTGTTAAAGTGGTAAAATCTTACCTGCGTTATACGCCTCAGCCTGATCTATAGTAGTTGATGTTGACGAAAGAACAGATACAAAATTTGGAAGAATATTCTTTGCCGGAGGCCATCGCGTTCATTGCCGCGTTGTTCCCCGGCAAAGTTGTTTTTTCATCATCCCTGGGGCAGGAAGACCAGGTGATCACCGATGTGATCTTCCGGAATGCCCTTCCTGTTAAGATCTTTACGATCGATACCGGCCGGTTGTTCAATGAAACATATGAACTGCTTGAACGGATAGAAGCCCGCTACAAAAACAAGGTCCATGTTTATTTCCCGGAAACAACCGATGTGGAAGAACTGGTAAATACAAAGGGAGTAAACAGTTTTTATGAATCAGTGGACAACCGCAAAGCGTGTTGTCATATAAGAAAAGTAAAACCGCTCAACAGAGCACTGGAAGGTGCAGCAGTCTGGATCACCGGCCTGCGTGCCGAGCAATCGGGCAACCGCCAGCAGATGCCAATGATCGAATGGATGGAAGACAGGCAACTGTATAAGTTCAACCCTTTGATCAGGTGGAGCTATGACGAAATGCTGGCCTACCTGCGTGAGTTCAATGTGCCTTACAGCCCTTTACATGATAAGGGATTTGTCAGTATTGGTTGCGCTCCCTGCACCAGGGCCATTGAGCCCGGTGAAGATGCACGCGCCGGCCGCTGGTGGTGGGAAACATCACATAAGGAATGCGGATTGCATTCCACAGCCGGTAACCTGTTAGTTAATAAATAGAAGAAATGTAGCGTATGAGTAAGTATCATCTGGATTACCTGGAACAACTGGAAGCTGAGAGCATTCATATTTTCCGTGAAATAGCCGCACAGTTTGAAAAACCTGCTCTGCTGTTCAGCGGTGGGAAAGATTCCATCACACTGGTCCATCTTGCAAAAAAGGCATTTGCACCCGGACGGATACCTTTTCCGCTGGTCCATATTGACACAGGCCATAATTTCCCTGAAGCGCTGGCTTACCGGGATCAGTTTGCGGAGGAAGTAAAAGCTAACCTCGTTGTGCGAAAAGTGGAGGACACGATAAAGCAAAGGAATCTTACAGAACCCAAAGGGAAATTTGCCAGCCGCAACTGGCTTCAAACCTATACCCTGCTGGATACCATTGAGGAATTTGGCTTTGATGCCTGTATTGGTGGTGCAAGACGTGATGAGGAAAAAGCAAGGGCCAAGGAAAGGATCTTTTCCGTACGTGATGAATTCGGGCAATGGAACCCTAAACTGCAACGGCCTGAATTATGGAGCATCTATAATGGCCGGATCCATAAAGGAGAAAATGTGCGGGTGTTCCCGATCAGCAACTGGACAGAACTGGATATCTGGAATTATATCCGTAAAGAAAATATCGGCCTTCCATCCATTTACTTCTCACATGAGCGCGAAGTGATCGCTCATGAAGGTCAGTTGATCGCCGTGTCAGGCTTTATACAGGTGGATGATACAGACACCGTCATAAAGAAGAGAGTACGTTACAGAACGGTAGGCGATATGACCTGTACCGCTGCTGTAGAATCAGCTGCAGCAACACTGGATGAAGTGATCAATGAAATTACTGCTGCCCGTATCAGCGAAAGAGGTGAAACAAGAATTGATGATAAGGTGACGGAAGCGGCAATGGAAGACAGGAAAAAGAATGGATACTTCTAAAAATTAAAACATGGATCTATTAAGGTTTATTACAGCAGGTAGTGTAGATGATGGGAAGAGTACCCTTATTGGCCGTCTGCTGTACGACAGCAAGAATATATTGGTTGACCAACTGGAAGCGCTGGAAAAGCAAACAAGGAATAAAGAAGCTGGCGTGATAGACCTGGCTTTGCTGACCGATGGATTGCGTGCAGAGCGTGAGCAGGGAATTACAATTGATGTGGCTTACCGGTATTTTTCAACACCTCAAAGGAAATTCATTATTGCCGATGCGCCTGGCCATGTGCAGTATACGCGCAATATGATCACTGGGGCTTCCAATGCCAATCTTATTATTATCCTGGTAGATGCCCGGCAGGGAGTGGTAGAGCAAACCCGTCGCCACTCCATTATTGCTTCACTTCTCAAAATACCACATGTGGTAGTAGCAGTGAATAAAATGGACCTGGTTGAATACTCACAGGATGTATACAATAATATATTGATCGATTATGCGGAAGTAGCAAAGCAGCTCGGATTAAAGGATGTGACCTATATCCCCATCAGTGCATTGAATGGAGACAATATTGTTGACAGATCATCGGTCATTGACTGGTATGAAGGGAAGCCTTTATTGCAGTTGCTGGAAGAAGTAGAGATTGACCGGGACATCAATCATGCAGATGCCCGTTTCCAGGTGCAACTGGTGATCCGCCCGCAAACAGCCGATCTGCATGATTACCGTGGTTATGCAGGAAAAGTGGCCAGTGGCGTGTACAGGAAAGGCGATAAAGTAACTGTTTTGCCGGCAAATATTGAAACAAGCATCAGCAAGCTGGAAATAGGCGGTGAAGAGAAAGAAGAAGTGTTTGCCCCGCAAAGCGTGATCATTCACCTGGCAGATGATATTGATATCAGCCGTGGTGATTCAATAGTGAAAACAGATGACCAGCCACAGGTTGCCAATGAACTGGAAGTATTGCTATGCTGGCTCGATGAAAAGCCTTTACAACCAGGCAATAAATATTACCTGCAACACAATAGCCGTTTGTTAAGGGCTGTAGTGAAACAGGTGGAATATAAACTGGATGTAAACACCTTGCAACAGCTGCCGGTGGAAGCAGGTGTGAAACTGAATGAAGTGGTGAAAGCGACCATTAAAACAGCTTCACCGCTGGTGTATGACAGCTATGCCAAGAACCAGGCTGATGGCAGCGCGATATTGGTGGATGAAACCAGCAATAACACAGTAGCAGCGGTATTGCTGAAATAAATTTTTTTACCTAATAAATCTACTAAATCAGTAGACTATGAACCTACAACGTATCAATGGGAAAGTGATCCTGGCAGGTGCCGGACCGGGTGATCCGGAACTTATTTCTGTGAAAGCAGTCCGCTGGTTGCAAAAAGCGGATATTGTTTTAACTGACCGGCTTGTGAGTCATGAAATACTGAACGAGTATGTAAGCCCGCAGGCAGAGATCATCTGCGTGGGCAAGCAGGGCCGTTATGGAATTTCCACTCCGCAGAAAAAGATCAATCAATTGATGATCGAGCATAGCAGGGCAGGAAAAACGGTAGTACGCCTGAAAGGCGGTGATGTATCCGTGTTTGCAAATATGCTGGATGAATTGCAGGCATTGGTTGAAAATGGGATCTCTTATGAGATCATCCCGGGCATTTCAGCAGCCTTTGGTGCAGCAGCCTATGCCGGCATTCCCCTTACTGCCCGCAACTACGCCAATGCTGTCCGTTTTCTTACTTACTATAAAACCGATCTGCTGTCGCCGGAATACTGGAATGAACTGGCTGCAACGGATGATACACTGGTATTCTACATGTCATCTGGCACATTGGATGATATTGTAGAGAACCTCAAAAACAGTGGCATCCGCTCAGATAAATTCCTTGCCGTGGTGGAGCAAGCCACAACGCGCCTGCAAAACGTGCATATCTCCAATATTTACCAGCATAAACTGGTATTTGAAGGAAAGGAATTTGCCTCCCCTTCCTTGCTGATCATTGGTAAAGTGGTGGCATTGCACGAACAATTTGCCTGGATACGCAACAGCAACAGCCAGGAACAATATTTTGAACCAGTGGAATCGCTGAGGAAGCAAGCTGTATAAATCAAAACCATTGTATGCTCCCTGAATCAAAACTGAAATCTTTTTTAGACCTTGTTCACTCCTCTACAAAGGAGGAGCTGATCTGGATCAATGGTTATTTGAATGGTCTTGTAGCTAACGGCAACACTGAAGTTCCTGCAACAACTGCGAAAAGGATCAGTCTTGTATATGGAACAGAAACAGGAAATGCCAAAAAACTGGCAGCACAACTGGCGGCAGTAGCCAAGAAAAAAGGTGTGAATGCAAAACTGACCGGGCTTGACCAGTACCGGCTGGCTGATCTTGCAAAAGAAGAATACCTGTTTGTGGTGATCAGTACACAGGGTGAGGGCGAGCCTCCCCTGCCTGCAAAAAAGTTTTACGAATACATTCATGCCAATCAATTGCAATTGCCTGATCTGAAATACAGCGTGCTGGCATTAGGTGATACATCCTATCCCCTGTATTGCAAGACCGGTGAAGATGTAGATCAGCAATTGAACAGATTTGGTGCCAAGCGTGTGGTGCCATTACAGAAATGTGATGTGGACTATGAAGAAGATGCTATGCAATGGTTTGAAAAAGTGCTGGCATTGTTGGAAAAGCAAACAACGCCTTCGGCCAGCACACCGGTTGCGAAAAAGAAAACAGAAAAGAAATTTTATAACGGTATTATACAGGCTAATGTTAATTTGAATGACCGTGGCTCCAATAAACAAACCTATCATATTGAAATAGGTACTGATGAGGAGATAGAATACGAGCCGGGTGATACTATTGGCATAGTTCCGCGCAACAGACCAGAAGTGGTTGACCGTATCATTTCCCTTACAGGCATTGACCCCGAATTGGAGATAGAGACTGCCAAAGCAAAAGCACCAGTGCGGGAATTGCTGGCCGGTAACCTGAGCATTTGCTATTTACTTACCAGTACGATTAAAAAATATGCTTCTCTCACAGCACAGGAAATTCCTGATACAAGAATGGACCTGGTTGACCTGCTGCGCATCTATCCTGTGAAAGATGCGGAACAGTTCAAAGATGTGTTACAGCTATTGATACCAATAGCCCCCCGTTTATATTCAGTTGCCTCATCTCCTGAAGGGCATGGAAGAAATGAGGTGCATATCACCGTTGCGCGTGACCGTTTCCTGGCCCAGGATGAACAACGCTATGGGCTTTGCAGTGAGTTTCTTGGGGATCAGCCTATTGGCTCCACTCTTACTTTTTATGTGCACAAGGATAAGAACTTCAAACTGCCCGCAGCGGAAAAAGATATTATCATGATCGGACCGGGTACAGGTGTAGCACCTTTCCGTGCTTTTCTGGCAGAACGTGATGCAACAGGTGCAACAGGAAGAAACTGGTTCTTTTTTGGGGAGCAGCATTTTGTAACGGATTTTCTTTACCAGGTGGAGATGCAGAATTATGTGCAAACAGGTGTGCTCACTCAATTGGACCTTGCATTCTCGAGAGATCAAACAGAGAAGATCTATGTGCAACATCGTATGCAGCAGCAAGCTGCTGAATTGTATAAGTGGATTGAAGGCGGCGCCTCTGTTTATATCAGCGGAACAAAAGATCCGATGAGCAGGGACGTGGAAACTGCATTGCTGAAGATCATCAGTGAAGAAGGAGGCTTAAATGCCGATGCTTCTATAAAATATCTCGAACAACTGAAAAAAGAAGGTAGATACAGTAAAGACGTTTATTAAGCATAAATCATAAAAATGAGCGAAGCAAAGAACCTGTCGTCTGTAGAAAGAATAAAAATGGCCAGTGATGGACTGCGGGGCACATTAAAGCAAAGCCTGCAGGATAATATTACCGGTGCATTGCGCGAAGATGATCAGTCGCTCATAAAATTCCATGGCCTGTATCAGCAGGACGACCGTGACAGGCGTGAAGAAAGGAGCGCCAAAAAACTGGAATGGTTGTATTCCTATATGATCCGTCTCAGGCTGCCCGGTGGCTTTTTAAAACCTGAGCAATGGATAGGATTACACCATGTTGCAGGAGAACATTCAACCGGCACTATCAAGATCACGACCCGGCAAACGGTGCAATTGCATGGAGTGCTGAAATCTTCCATTAAACCAACGGTCAAAACATTCAACACCCTGTCATTGGATTCTATCGCCACCTGCGGTGATGTGAACAGGAATGTAATGTGCAGTGCACATCCGGGCCAGTCTGCCTTGCATGAAGAGATCTTCAGGTATGCTGATAAGTTAAGCCAGATGGCCCTGCCCAAAACGAGGGCTTATTATGAAATATGGCTTGACAAAGAACAACTGGCAGAAAAAAAAGAAGATGATCCATTATACCAGGACCGTTACCTGCCAAGAAAATTCAAGATTGCTATTGCCATTCCACCTAACAATGATGTGGATGTGTTCACCAATGATGTAGGCCTGATCGCGATCATTGAGAACAATCAGTTGAAAGGATTCAATATTGCAGCAGGTGGCGGCATGGGCGCTACGCATGGTAATCCCCAAACCTACCCGCGGCTGGGCAGCTTGCTGGGATTTGTTGATTCGGAAGAGAAATTGTTGAAAGCAGTGTACGGGATCATGACCCTGCAGCGTGATCATGGCAACCGCTCCGACAGGAAGCTTGCCCGTTTGAAATATACAATTGACAGATTCGGCGTATCGGCATTTATCGATGAATTGGAAAAACGGATAGGATTTCAACTGGAACCTGCAAAACCTTATACGTTTACCGAAAGAAAAGACCATTATGGCTGGGAACGAAATCACCAGGGCAGATGGTATTATACTGTGTTTGTAGAGAACGGACGTGTGCTGGATGATGAAAAGCTTCCGCTTAAGACTGCATTGTTCGAGATCGCTAAAACCGGGAAAGCGAATTTCCGATTCACAGGTAGTCAGAACGTGATATTGTCAGACATTGAAGAAAAAGATAAACCGGAGATAGAAGAATTGCTGAACCGGTTTGGTATTATCGGGCATACAGAACGTTCGGGGAATGTCAGGAAGAACTCCATCGCTTGTGTGGCTTTCAATACCTGCCCTTTAGCGCTGGCAGAAGCCCAGCGTTACCTCCCTGTTCTCATTTCAAAGATTGAACCGATCCTGCACAAGTATGCTTTACAGGATGAGGAGATCACTGTTAGGATGACGGGTTGCCCCAATGGCTGTGGCCGTTCTTCTGCAGCGGAAATCGGTTTTATCGGCACTTCTTATGGACAATATAACCTGCATATTGGTGGCGACAGGTTGGGTGAGCGGTTGAATACAAAGTATAAGGAGAACCTTGGTGAAGATGAGATACTGCAAAGTCTGGATGAATTGCTGCGTGTGTATAAGGCAGAAAGAAAACAGGGAGAAACATTTGGTGATTTTTCCTATCGTAAATGGATCAGTAAGAACTAAACTTAGCTATGGTGAAAAATGTGCAGGCGATAACTACAGCAGATAAGCTTAAACAGGAGGTCAATGACCTGTTCCCCGTTTTTTTGAAACTGGAACATTTAAAGGTATTGATCATAGGCGGAGGGAAAGTTGGGCTGGAAAAATTGCATGCCATTATCCATAATTCACCTGCAACCGGTGTTACATTGGTGGCCGAAGAAATAAGTCATGCCATTAAAACACTGGCGGAGCATCATTCCAATATCCAATGGCAGGAGCGTTCTTTTGAAGAAACAGATCTGGATGGGCAGGACCTGGTGATCATTGCAATTGATGATAAAGAGGTAAGCAGGGAAATCCATGCTGCTGCTAAAAGCAGGGATAAACTGGTGAATGTGGCTGATACGCCTGATCTCTGCGATTTTTACCTGAGCTCTATTATAAGAAAGGGTAACCTGAAGATAGCGATCTCTACTAATGGGAAATCGCCGACTGCTGCGAAACGCATCAAGGAAGTGTTGCAAGATGCGTTGCCGGGTGAGCTGGATGAAGTGATCAGTAACCTTCACCGGGTACGCAATAAACTGAATGGAAATTTTGAATATAAAGTAAAAAAACTGAATGCACTCACCAAAGTGCTGGTGGAATCAGATAATTCAGGAGAGCGCCGCTGGCGAAAGATTGCCAGCTATTCTGTAGGCATTTTTGCTTTGATGCTGATCGGGCATTTTATTTTTTCGTATATCCCCTTAAAGGTTATTGCTGATGAAACGGTATCATGGTATAAGGGGCTTGATAAGAATTTCCATTGGATGCTGCTGGCAGGGTTCCTGGCGCAGATGGTGGACGGGGCAACGAGTATGGGTTATGGTGTTACGAGTGCCATAGTGCTGATGTCGGCCAATGTAAGCCCTGCTGCGATCAGTGGCAGCATTCATACAGCGGAAATGTTTGCAAGCGGCGCTTCAGGATATAGTCATTATAAATTCGGGAATGTAAATAAGAAACTGTTCAAAGTGCTGCTGATCCCTGGAATTATTGGCGCAGTGTTGGGGGCTGTTTTGCTGGTAAAGTTTGGCGAATCGCATATCACCTATATCCGGCCGATCATGGCGGCTTATACATTGATACTGGGAGTACGGATCTTTATCAATGCTTTCCGTAAGGCAACCGTCAAAAAGAAATTCAAAAGGTATGGATTACTGGCAGGTGCAGGTGGGTTCTTTGATTCATTTGGCGGCGGAGGCTGGGGGCCGATCGTTACAGCTACATTGATCACCAAGGGGCGTACACCCCGGTATGTAGTGGGCTCGGTAAGCCTTACAGAATTCTTCGTAACCCTGGCAAGTGCTTTCACTTTCTTTACACTTATTGGCTTGCAACACTGGCAGGTGATACTTGCCCTGATCATAGGCGGACTTATTGCAGCTCCAATTGCTGCAAGGTTGAATGGAAAGCTGCCGAGAAAAGCTTCTTTTATCCTGCTGGGCATTATTGTTATTGCCTGGAGTTTAAGGATATTGATCAAGGCTGTTTAGTATAGAATATAAAAGAAGAAAAAATACTAGTCTATAATAATTGTAGACTAATAGAAATAATATATGTTTGCAAACACAGGACATTCAACTGTCCTTTTTTTAAACGTGAATAGTATACTAAAATTGTAGACTAGTAAATTTAAACCAACAACTGGTATGGGCCGTCAAGCAAATACAACGCTTCTCAAGGGAGTATCTTCAATCAGGCAAAAGCTTTTTGCCCGTGTTCTGTTCCTCTCTATCCCCCTGTCCTGTACCTGTATCTTTTCCCTTGCGCAGGATGCCAGCCTGATCGAAATTTCCGGCACTGTTACCGATCAGTTGAACAAGCAACCGTTGGCTGATGTAAGCGTACAGGTTAAAGGAACCGTAACAGGTACTATTACCAATAAGGATGGGGCTTTCAAATTGCGTACTAAATCCCGGCTGCCTTTTACGCTTACTTTTTCATCTGTTGGTTTTAAAGAGCAGCAACTGGAAGTGAACAGTCTCGGTGCCAACCTCGAAGTGGCTTTGGTAACCCAAACCATATTAGGCAATGAAGTAGTGGTAACCGCCTCACGGGTGCAGGAAAGCCTGCTCAAATCGCCTGTGGCCATAGAAAAGCTAAGTCTCCGTGCGATCAAAGAATCACCCGCCCCTACTTTTTATGATGCGCTGGAAAATCTGAAAGGCGTGCAATTGACCACTTCAAGTATAACGTTCAAGATCCCCAACACAAGAGGTTTTAATATACCTAATAATTTCCGCTTTGTTCAGCTCAATGATGGCGTGGATGTGCAAGCTGCAACCCTGGGTGTGCCCCTGGGTAATTCCATTGGTCCGTCGGAACTGGATATTGAAAGCGTGGAGATCACACCGGGAGCGGCTTCCGCTTTGTATGGAATGAATGCCATCAATGGGCTGGCTAACCTTATTACAAAGAACCCGTTCAAATACCAGGGGTTAAGTGTGTACCAGCGTACAGGTGTAAACCATATTGGTGAAGGCTCTGCGGAGCAGGGTGCGAAGATACTTACAGAATCTGCAGTCCGTTATGCAAAAGCATTCAACAACAAATTTGCTTTCAAGGTCAATCTTAGTTACCTGCGCGGTACCGATTGGAGATCGGATACCAGGACAGACCAGAACCCCAATAACCTGAACACGGCCAATCCTGCCTACCCTGAATTGAACGGTCCGGAAAATAACCCGGCTTATGATGCCTGGAATAAATATGCGGATGATGCAGGCAGCAATGCTGTTTCCATCAGCGGCATAACTTATAAGAACACGCCTAATAATACATTTCTTGTACGCCGTACAGGCTATTGGGAAAAAGACCTGGTTGATCCAACCGTCACCAATATTAAAGCAGACGCAGTTATACATTATCGGTTTTCAAAAAATGCTGAACTGTCTTATGCGTATCGCTTTGGCCAGATGGATGGGATATTTCAAAGAGGCAATAAGATCCAATTAGATAACCTGCGTGTACAAAACCATAAGCTGGAACTGAAAGGCGATAATTACCTGGTCAGAACTTACGTGTCTATCGAGAACAGCGGCGATTCTTACAATCTGAAACCGCTGGCAGATAATCTTGATCTTACTCATCGCTCCAATGCCAGTTGGCGTGATGCATTCAAATCCTCCCTTCAAAGCACGCTTGGTCCTGATGGCAACAACAGTGATCTCCCAACCGCCATGCGCATGGCCCGTGCTGCTGCGGATGCCGGGCGTGTGGAACCAGGCACTCCAGGGTTTGATGCTTTAAAGAGAACAATCATCGGCATTAACAACTGGGACCATAAGAATGCTGTAGCTGGTGCTCCTGAAACCGGTGGTGCATGGCTTCGGCAGTTGAGCCGCACTTACCATATAGATGCACAATGGGACCTTACCCGCTATGTGAAATGGTTCAACCTCCTGGTGGGTGGCGATCTGAGGATATATGAAGTGATCCCGGACGGAAATAATTTTGTTGATTTCTCCAGGCCGGTAGCTGAACGCAATAAACCTGTAGCGGTTGATGGCAAAGTTCCGGACTCATTGGATTTTGGAAAGAATGTGTATTATAAAAAATATGGCGGCTTTGTGCAGGGTACCAAAAACTTTTTTGATGAGAGGCTGAAAGTATCGGTTTCATTACGCCTTGATCAGAATCCTGAATTCAGTCCCAAACTTAATCCACGGATTGCGCTGGTATACACTGCTGCGCAAAGACATAATTTCCGCGTTTCCTTCCAGAACGGATTCCGTTTTCCCGCCATCTTTGAAGCCATCTCTTTTGTGAACAATGGTAATGTAAGACGTGTAGGTGGTCTTTCTTATATCAATGAAGGACTAGGCTATCTTGATAATTCCTATACCCGCAGCTCGGTAGAAACATTCAATGCTGCTGTGAATGCAGATGTAAGGAATGGGATAGCTGTCAACGCGGCTGCATTAAAGAACAGGAACCTGCTTGAAGTAACGGCTTTATCTGAAACAAGGCCAGAGCGGATCAATTCATTTGAAGCAGGCTATAAAAGCATCCTGCTCGATAACCGCTTGTTGCTTGATTTTGATGCATACATTAATCAATACGATGGATTCCTCGGACAGGTGGAAGTGTATGTTCCTGAAGCAGACTCTGTGCAGGTGGGAACAGACCGGGCAGTGACCGATATGCTGGATGCCAACCGTTCCAAACAAACGCGCTATCGGGTGTACACCAATGCAAAGAATAAGTATACTAACTATGGAGCTGCGTTTGGCGTGACCTATAATTTCGGTAAAACATTTTCCATCTCCGGCAATGTCAATTACAATGCGATCTCAAAGAATAAACAGAAGGATGTTTTTGTAACGGGATTTAATACGCCGGAATGGTTCACTAATCTGTCGTTTGGCAACAGGGAAGTGGTAAAGAATCTGGGGTTCAATATTGTCTGGAGATGGCAGGACGCATTCTACTGGGAGAGTCCATTAGCTAACGGTAATATCTCTGCCTACAATACGATTGATGCGCAGGTGACCTACAGGATCCCTTCGCTGTATTCGACTATTAAAGTGGGAGGAAGCAATGTATTGAACAACCGCTATATACAATATGCAGCTGGTCCTACGATCGGAGCGCTGTATTATGCTGCGATCACTGTAGACGGGCTGTTGAAATAGCTAAGGAAGTTTTGCTTATTGTTTTTAGAGCAAACGTTAGAGTAGTAACGGCGTCCCGGTTCCCCGGGATGCCCTTTATCAGCCGTGTGGCCGAGTGGTGAGGTACAGGTTTGCAAAACCTTTAACGTCGGTTCGAATCCGACCACGGCGTCAATTGAACCTTTTATTATAGAGGAATATCATCCACTGGAAAATGGAGTTATTTCCTGTTTCAACTACTCTAAACTTATGAACAAATGAAAAAGATCTATTTGAGTGACTCAGGTCCTAAAGTATCCCCCGCTGTGTATGGCTTCTGGAGATGGGAAGACACCAGCGCATCCGGCGCTATTGCTATGGAAAAAGTGATCAACCTTTGCCTGGAACTTGGTATCAACACTTTTGACCATGCGGATATTTATGGCGGTTATCAATGTGAAGAATTGTTTGGAAATGTAATGAAGCAACGTTCGTTCAAACGGGAAGACATTGTTCTGTTTACCAAATGCGGTGTCAATATCCCGCATCCTGTCCGCCCCGATATACGTGTCAAACATTTTGATACATCTGCAGCGCATATCCTGAAAAGTGTTGATAGCTCCCTGCAAAAATTAAAGACCGATTATATTGATATCTTTTTGCTTGACCAGCTTGACCCGCTTTCCAACCTGGAAGAAACTGCACTGGCGCTGGAACGGTTGCGCACTTCCGGTAAGATCCGCAATATCGGTGTGGCTAACTTTTCTGTTTTCCAGCATCAGTTGCTGGCTTCTTATCTCCGTGTACCCATTGTCACCAATCATATTGAACTGAACCTGTTGAATACGACCGCGCTCGACAATGGGCAGATCGATTATATCAAGCAACGCTACATGCGCCCTATTGCCGCCGCTCCCCTTGCCGGAGGACGTATCGAAAACGGTACTGACCCTACAGCCTTGCGGGTCAATTACAAATTGGATGAGATAGGGAAGAAATATGGTGCTAATGTGGAATCCATCGCTGTAGCATGGCTTATCAAGCTCGGAGCACTTCCCCTTATTGGTACGCTGAAGGAGCAAAGGATCCGCAATATCGTAAAGGCTTTCGATATAGATCTTGAGCAACAGGATTGGTATGAGTTGTATAATACTTCCAAAGATGAAGCGCTGAATATCCAGGGAAATGAATAACATCTCTCCCTATCTTTGCACTTCACAAAAAAGACTCGCTAATGTCACAGCGCCCAGAAACGCAGGCTATCCGCTTGCAAACAACCCGTACCGGTGAAAAAGAGCATGCTACTCCTTTATTCCTGACCAGCAGTTTCATATATGATTCAGCAGAGGAGATGGCTGCTGCTTTTGCAGATGACAGCCTTGATGTGAACATCTACTCCCGGTTCTCCAACCCAACCGTGGATGAGTTTATTGCTAAAATAGCCGCGCTTGAAGGCGCAGAAGATGGTATTGCCACCGGCACAGGTATGGCAGCTATTTTTTCCACTTTCATGACCTTTCTGAGCAAGGGAGACCATATTGTATCTGCTTCTGCAGTGTTTGGTTCAACCCATACCATTTTGACCAAGTACCTGCCTAAGTGGGGGATCGAGTACAGCTATTTTGATATGACCAGGCCCGAAACGATCGAGGCTATGATCAAGCCCAATACCAAAATGCTGTATGTGGAAACTCCTTCCAATCCCGGGCTTGACATTATTGATATTGAAAAGGTAGCTGAGATCTGCAAAAAGCATAAAGTGCTGTTTGTGGTCGACAACTGCTTTGCCACACCTGCTGTGCAGCAGCCGATAAAATATGGAGCAGACCTTGTACTGCATTCTGCTACCAAGTTTATCGACGGACAGGGCAGGGTATTAGGTGGTGTAGTAGTTGGAAGAAAAGAATTAGTGAAGCCTCTTTATCTTTTTGTAAGAAATACCGGCCCTTCCATGAGTGCATTCAATGCCTGGGTGCTGACTAAAAGTCTGGAAACATTATTTGTGCGGATGGATAAACATGCGGAAAACGCATTGAAAATAGCGCAAGGCCTTCAAGGCAATGCTAAAGTAAGCCAGGTAAAATATCCTTTCCTGGAAACACATCCGCAATATGCTATTGCCAAAAAGCAAATGAGCAATGGTGGTGCTATCGTCACTTTTGAAATAAAAGCCGGTATTGATGGCGGCAGAAAATTCCTGAATGCACTGAAGATGATCTCCATGACCAATAACCTGGGTGATACCAGGACGATCGCATCACATCCCGCTTCTACCACGCACTCCAAACTGACAGAAGAAGAAAGAAATGCAGTAGGAATTACACCGGGCCTGATCCGTGTGTCAGTAGGTTTGGAACATGTGGAAGATATCCTGGAAGATATACGGCAGGCGCTGGAAAAGAGTTAAAGATTAAACCTTTTTTCTTTTCTGCAATTGCTGCAAAGTAGCCCGCAGGTCTTTAGGCAGTGGAGCTTCCAGTTCAATCATTTCGTTATCCATGTCCCTCAGCTTCAGTTGGAAAGCATGCAGCCCCAGCCTGCCCAGTATTGGCCTTTCTTCCAGCTCATTTTTAGAAAGCTTGAACTTGCTTTTAAAAGAAGAGAGTAGTATGGGCTTTGCATCCCCATACAATTCATCGCATACAATAGGATGGCCGATCTCTTTTGCATGGACCCTTATCTGGTGGGTGCGGCCTGTATGTATCCGGAACTGTATCCAGGAATAGATGCCAAAGTCCTCCAGCACTTTATAATCAGTTAAGGATTCTTTTCCTTTCTGATGCACCATCATCAAACCTTTTTTAAAAGCATGTTCAGTAATGCGTGCATCAATATGCCCTTCTTTTAATACCGGTGAGCCGATCACCAATCCCAGGTAGATCTTTTCTGTTAACCGTGCTTCAAATTGCTGGGAGAAATGTTTATGTGCTTCTTCTTTCAATGCAAACAGGATCAGGCCGCTGGTATCTTTATCCAGGCGATGCACAGTAAATACCTGGCCATACACTTCCTGCAGCATTGTTTTCAATGAAACCTCTTGTCCCATTCTGTCAGGAATTGACAGAAGGCCGGAAGGCTTATTTATTACAATAAAATTGTCGTTCTTGAAAATGATCCAATCCTTCATGAGAGATACAAATGATATGGCTTATTTGCCTTTTCCAAAATGCTTCAGGTCCCTTACTTCTTTTTCGGTGAGAAAACGGTATTTACCTCTTTCCACATTTTTCTTGGTCAATCCCGCAAATATCACCCGGTCAAGGTTTTTTACATCATAACCTAATGATTCGAATATGCGGCGTACAATCCGGTTGCGGCCGCTATGGATCTCCACGCCGATCTGTGTTTTATCTTTCAGGTCGGCATAAGCCAGTACATCCACATTTGCGGGACCATCTTCCAGGTTTACACCTTTCAGGATCTGATCAAAATCCTTTTTATCCAATGGTTTGTTGAGAGTAACGGCATATACTTTCTTGATCTGGTGGCTGGGGTGTGTAAGCTTTTGCGCAAGTTCTCCATCATTAGTGAGCAGCAGCACACCGGATGTATTGCGGTCGAGCCGGCCAACAGGATAAACCCTTTCTTTTGTAGCACGCTGGATAAGATCAAGCACTGTTTTCCTTTTTTGAGGATCATCAGTGGTAGTGATATAATCCTTGGGTTTATTGAGAAGGATATAAACAAGGTTTTTGGCAAGGAATATTTTTTTCCCGTTCACGCTCACCTCATCCAGCGAAGACACTTTATGTCCCGGCTCTGTCACGGTTTCCTTATTCACTTTTACCACGCCTGTTCTTATCAGGTCGGCAGCTTCCCTGCGCCCGCAGATGCCTGAATGCGCAATGTATTTGTTCAGCGGCATGGAGTCAGTGGATTCCTTGCGTTGAATAACAGGGGCAGGCGCTGTTGGTTTGGCCGGGCCACCCATTTTGCCACGGGTATCAGTTCCGGCTTGTTTGCGAGCTTCCGCTTTTTTCTTTTCGAAATATTCTTCGCGTTCCTTTTTGTATTTTCTTTTTTCAGCCTTGAAACCTTCTTTTATGGCTGCATTGCTTTTCTTCTTCGTGAATTTGGAGAATTGATTGGGCGCTTTTTTCATGTCAGGGGTTTGCTGTTTTACAACAGTAATATGAATTGAAAATATTAATGTGCTTCCTTATTAGCCAGTTGTCCGCAGGCAGCGTCGATGTCTTTACCACGGCTGCGGCGCAGCCTCGCATTTACCCGGTGTTTTTCCAGGTAATTCATAAATGCTTCCACTTTTTCTTCGGTAGGCTTGGTGAACCTGGCAAAATCAATAGGGTTGTATTCAATGATATTGACAAGATCGGCCGGCACCTGGCGGTATATTTTGATCAGTTCATCGGCATCCTGCAGGCTGTCGTTGAAATTGTTGAACAGGATGTATTCAAACGTGATCTCGTTCTTGGTTTGTTTATAAAAATAATTCAGTGCCTCGATCAGCGTCTGGATATTGTTGGAATCATTGATCGGCATGATCTCATGACGCTTGCGGTCGTTCGCAGCATGCAGGGAAAGAGCGAGTTTGAATTTCACTTTATCATCGCCCAATTGTTTTATCTGCTTGGCTACGCCGGCTGTGGAAACGGTGATCCTTCTCGGGCTCATGCCAAGCCCATCGGGTGAAGTGATCTTATCGATCGCTTTCAGCACATTCTTATAATTGAGCAGGGGTTCGCCCATACCCATGAAAACGATATTGGTCAGTTTTTTCCCGTGGATGCGTTCACTTTGCTGGTTGATCAGCACCACTTCATCATAGATCTCGTCAAAACCAAGATTCCTTTTCCGGTCAATATAGCCGGTGGCACAGAATTTACAACTGAGCGAGCAGCCGATCTGGGAAGACACGCAGGCTGTAACCCTCGTTTCCGTCGGGATCAGCACGCCTTCTACCAGGTGGCCGTCATGGGTTTTAAAACGGGATTTTACAGTGCCGTCTGCTGAATATTGTGTAGCGTCGATCGTGAGCGCGGGAAGGGTAAACCCTTCTTTGAGCCTGGTGCGCAATTCCTTGCTGAGATTGGTCATGGCATCGATATCCTGTGCCTGTTTCAGCCAGAGCCACTCATAAACCTGTTTGGCCCTGAACTTTTTCTCCCCCATTTCTTCAAAATAAGCCTCAATATCCTGGAGCGTCAGGTTCCGGATATTTTGCTTTGCTGCTTTTGCCATGCTGCAAAGATAGTATATTGCGAGGCTATGCCGGGTAGTGTTATAGGGGCACCCCGGTAAAGAATTCAAAATCAAAAAAATGCAAGTGAATTCAGCTTATATAATCGACACAGTAAGAACACCGATCGGAAAATATGGAGGAATGCTTTCAGCCTTTCGCCCTGACGACTTGCTGGCGCATGTGATCAGCGTGCTGGTGGAAAGGAATGCTTCCATTGATGTGAATGCAATTGAAGATGTGATTGCCGGCGCAGCCAACCAGGCAGGTGAAGATAACCGCAATGTGGCGCGGATGGCAGCCCTGCTGGCCGGCCTGCCCGTTTCTGTAGGAGGCAATACGGTGAACCGGCTTTGCGCTTCCGGACTGCAAGCCATTATGGATGCAGCCCGCCAGGTAATGTGCGGGGATGCAGAACTGATCATCGCGAGCGGTGTTGAAAGCATGACAAGAGCTCCATTTGTGACCGGCAAAGCCACTGCTCCTTTTCAACGCAATACAGAAACATTCGATACCACGCTTGGCTGGCGTTTTGTAAATAAAAAACTGGCTTCCATGCACCATCCATTCAGCATGGGTGAAACGGCAGAGAATGTGGCCAGGCAATGGAATATCTCAAGGGAAGAGCAGGATGCCTTCGCTTTTGCATCGCAGGAAAAATATTTTGCAGCCAAAGCTGCCAATAAATGGGATGAAGAAATTACCGGGCTGGAATTATTCCGCGATGGATTGGTAAGCTGGATCGTGAATGATGAACACCCACGCAAAACTTCCATGGAAAAACTGGCAGGATTGAAACCTGCTTTTGCAAAAGAAGGAACAGTAACTGCCGGCAATGCAGCGGGTATCAATGATGGAGCTGCTGCCATGTTGCTGGCCAGTGAAGCTGCTGTGAAAAAATATGGACTTGAGCCAATGGCAAAGATCGTGGCAATGTCGTCAGCAGGCGTAGACCCTGCTATTATGGGCATCGGACCGGTACCTGCCACGCAAAAAGTGTTGCAGCGTTCAGGATTAAAAACCAGTCAGCTCGGCCTGATCGAATTGAATGAGGCATTCGCTTCACAGTCCATTGCATGCATCCGCGAGTTGGGATTGGATGAAAGAAAAGTGAATGTAAATGGCGGCGCAATCGCATTGGGGCATCCGTTGGGATGCAGTGGCGTACGGATCTCCACTACATTATTATATGAAATGCGAAGAACAGGAGTAAAGTATGGCCTGGCAACGATGTGCGTCGGTGTTGGCCAGGGTGCTGCTATTATCTATGAAAATGTTCAGCAATAAAACGAAAGTTTTAATTAGTGTGCAGCTTGTTTAAAAGAGATCTTACAAGCCGGTGATTGGTGATAATGGATAATACTATCAGTACTACTGCGGTCAGCAATGTGACCCAGTGCAATGGAGTTGATAGTTCTTCCCGGTCATACATTACAAAATGGTGGAATGACCACTGCATTAATTGCGTAAAGGCAAGTGCTGCTATTACAACTACAATATAAACGGGAACAAAGATCCTCGCTACATTCCTGCTCAGCCAGGAAGGGGAATATCCAAGGGTCAGCAATAATTGCAGGCTGTCTTTACTGCGTGCGATCACCAGTTGCAGGTAAAAGGAGAATAACATCAGCGCCAGCAACACAACCAGCAAGCCAAAAATGCCCAAACCGCTGAAGATGCCCTGTATCACCATCTTGTTTCTTCCCAGCAGGGTTTTATCCTTGTTCAACTTATAATTTTTCTGGTCAACAAACTTCAACAGCTCTGTATTGTTGGCATCTTTTGTTTTAACGAATACCCTGGATGCCTGCACGTTTGCACCTTTACCGAATGTTTTATTGGACCATAACAGGAAGTTCTTTGGCACTAATACAGAATTAACCCGGTCGCTGAATGCAACGATCTTACCGGTAAATGTTTCCGTCAGTCCATTTCCTTCGCAGATGATCTGCACGGGAATGCCCATAGCCGTTTCACGAGATATCTGCGGCAGTCCCTGACCTGGTGCAAATACATTGTAGATCTCAAAAAAATCGGACGAAAGGATGATCGGGATATTGTACTGACCTTCCTGCCAGGTAAAAGATGGCGGAAGCGTATCAATAAAATCATTGTCCAGTGTTTCAAGAAACATATCGGTGCTGAATGCCAGCACGCTTCCTGCACTGAGCTTTACCCTGAAATCGTTAGGCAACAGGGGGGAAACATCTTCAATAAATGGTTGTGCCTTCAGTTCATCCAGTTCTGCCTGGCTGAAAAGATTTTTTTCAGGCTGCCCCATTGTTTCATTGGTAACGGATTTGGTAATGGAAATATAATCAAACCCGTTTTTCCGGATACTGCCTTCTTTCAGCAGTTGCTGGATATTGATGAACATCTGTATGGAACAAAGCAACAGGAGCACACCAACACCAAGCCCGATATAAGAAAACCAGCGTGAAGCAGCGTTGGTGCCTGTTTGCAGTAAGGGTTGTATAGGTTTGAATGATACAGCCACAGTAATAATTTATAAATGAAAAAGACGGGTGTAAGGGAAAAACTCAATACGCTCCAGGTCGGCAAGAACAATGGATGCATTGCGGGCCTTAGCCTCTTCCAGTATCAATTGCATGGCATTCTGGGAATTCCTGTCGTCGAGGTGGCTGAATGGTTCGTCCAGCAGCAGAAAATCGAATGGCTGCAGCAAAGCCCTGATGATAGCTACACGTTGTTGCTCGCCATAAGAACAGGTCTTTGCGAGGGAATTCATTTTTGTGCCGATGCCCAAACGTTCTGTCATTTCAAGGACCTTTTCGGGTGAATGAAAAGGGTTGAGCTGGCGTTTGATCTCCAGGTTTTCTGCAACGGTTTGGTGGGGAAACAGGCGAAGGTCCTGGAACACGATGCTGACATGATCTTTGCGCAAAGGAGCCAGTTGTTCTGGGTTCATGTTCCGGACGTCTTGCTGATCATACCGGATCGCTCCATCAAAATCTTTGCGCATGCCATACAGGAAGTTGATCAGTGAAGACTTGCCGCTTCCTGAAGGAGCAACGATCTTGATGAGCTCTCCTTTTTGCCACACTATTTCTTTACCCCATACTTCAGATGTTTGGGTATGGCTTTTTTCAAAGTAGACGGGTAATAGATTGCTTATTGTAAGCTGCATGAATTAAAAGTATAAAAAAAGCCGCAGACACCCGTCTGCGGCCTATTGTGTATGTGTTATATCAATTGAATGCTTTGGGAGGTTCTTCTGTTGCGGTAGTTGAATCAACTACATTATAACGGGCGCGTTCTGCATTGCGGATAGCTACTATTTTATCAGCATACTGATTGAGTTGTTTCAGGCTGTTGGTGCCTTTGTTGATCAGGTTAACATCAAACTGGTAAGAACCGGTGCCGCCTTTATAATCTGCATACATCGTTACATCCTGCCATGTCTCTTTGGAAAGCTGCAACACTTTGGATGATGCACTGTCGCGCATTTCTGAATTGATCAGTGTCATAAATTTCTGAAGATTGAAAAACACACCTAAAGTATGTCCGCTGATCTTATCTGCATAAGCAGGTTTGTTGTTGCCGGCAAGAAAACCAGAAGTAAGTGCCGGTGTATTGGAAACGGTCAGCCAGCCTTTTTCTGTTTTAATGTCTGCCATCCCGGGAGGCATTTTGTTCAGGTCTTCACTGAATACATTATAGATCTTGTCGAATGATTTCTGATCGTCGATCGCCATTCCAAAAACGTATTGTGGTTCTGATTTGTTGGTAGTGTAGCTGGAAGTTTTTCCTTCATATTCATATTTCACTGTATCAACCCTGCTGACAACATCCGTTACAGCAAATGCCAGGTCGCCTTTGAAGGCTTTACCGATATCGTCGAGGCTAAGTCCTTTCTGTCCGAGGAATGCATTGGCCAGGCCATCGGCGCCTATCAGTTTGATCATTTCTGTGATAGCGCCAACAGGATAGCTGTACACACCTGCAGCCAGCACGTCACCATTGGGCAGTCTGCCGGTCAGTTCGCTGCCTGCACCTTTGGAGGAATATTTATTGATCAGTTTGGTCAACTCTTTACCATAGTATTGTTTGCCATTGAGGGTTATCTTACCATCATCAAAGCTCAGGGTACCGGTGCTTATATTTCCTTCCATCAGCACATTCATTTTCATCATGTCCATGATGCCCATGGTCATATTGCTGTACAGGTTGCCTGCATTGAGCCAGAGATGCATATCTCCTTTGCTTTGGATAAGGTCTGCAAATTTGGAATCCGAATCCAGGAGATCTTTTCCTTTCAGCTTATAAATGTTTTTGGCAAACTCTACCAGGCTGTCTTCCGGAAATCTTCTTGAGCCGCCGTTCATATTCATATTGAATGGGGCATCTGCTACAAATACGAACTTTGATTTATTCCAGGTGAGAACTGCATCATTCATGCGAAGTATGCTTAAATCGCCTGATTTTTCAGGAGTGGCTGAGCTTTTCCCTGAATGTTTTACCATTTCCTCAAAAGCTGCCTGGTCTTTTATATCGCCCTGGAAAGAAGCATAGCCTCCACGGCCTCTTCCTGCAAGGAAGAAACAAAAGCCTTTATCAGTGTTTACGCCAGAGAGGGAAGGGTCCTGCAACATTTTACGGGCAAATGAGTCCGAAGTTTCGCGGCTCGCTTGCTGGAACCACTCACTTTTCTTGATCTCTTCCCAACTGAGTTTGGAGGATAGGGAACCACTGTTAAAATAAAAGACTACAGCGGCTTCTTTCGGAACAAGCAAGCCGGTTTTGCCGCCCTTTTTACAGGATACGGCAAAAAGTGTCACTGTCACTGCAATGGCAAGTAATAGTGTATTACGTTTCATAGATTGATGGTTTGAATCATTATTTAGGAGCCTAAAGAAAAGAAAAATTCAGCAGTTCTTCTAGCGGAAGGCTTATTTGTTTCCCATTCCTCAGGTCCTTGACCACACAGGTTTTTTCGGCCAGTTCCTTTGTTCCGATGATGACGATATAGGGAATATTCTTCTTTTCGGCGTATTTGAATTGCTTGTCAAATTTGCTGTTTTCATGGTACAATTCTGCCCTGGTGTTCCCTGCGCGTAACTGCTGCAGCAGGGTAAAAGCCGTCTTGCTTTCCTGCTCTCCCAGGTTGAAAAACAGGACCTGGCTGCCCATTTGCACATCTGCCGGGAAAAGCTGCAGTTCATCCATTACATCATATATCCTGTCTACACCAAATGAGATACCCACACCAGGTATCCCTGGTACGCCAAAGAGGCCGGTGAGATCATCATAACGGCCGCCTCCGCCGATACTGCCCATTTGTACGTTGCGGGCCTTTACTTCGAAGATGATGCCGGTGTAATAATTGAGCCCCCGTGCCAGGGTAAAATCGATCAGCAATGGGGGGGCCTGCATAGAGGGGTCGAAATAGTCCAGCACAGTTTCCAGTTCCCGGATGCCGGCCTCACCTGTTTCGGTTTTGCCCAGTAATTCTTTTACCCGGGCCAGTTTTTCCCTGTTCGTTCCGGTTATTTCGAGGTAGTGGCGGATAATGCTGACCTGTTGTTGATCAAGCCCTTTTTCGGAGAGCTCGGCTTCTACTTTTGCCAGTCCTATTTTGTCGAGTTTGTCGATGGCCACGGTAATGGCGGTCATCTTATCCGGCCCGCCGCACACTTCTGCCAGGGCGGCCAGTATCTTGCGGTTATTGATTTTAATATCAACAGGAACACCCAGTTGGTTGAATACTTCTGCATAAAGGGTTGCCAGTTCCACTTCATTGAGCAGGGAAGTGCTGCCCACCACATCGGCATCACATTGATAAAACTCGCGGTAGCGGCCTTTTTGTGGCTTGTCTGCCCGCCACACCGGTTGTATCTGGTACCTTTTAAAAGGAAAACTGAGCTGGCCCTGGTTCATAGCCACATAGCGTGCAAAGGGAATGGTAAGATCGTATTTGAGCGCTCTTTCGGTGATGGCTTTTGTGTTGCGGCCCTGCAATATTTTTTCAAATTCCTCCCTGGCCAGTTGTTCTTTTTTATCAAGGCCGTTGTTCAATATTTTGAAAATAAGTTTGTCGCCTTCTTCTCCGTATTTGCCCATCAGGGTTTCCAGGTTTTCCATGGCAGGAGTTTCCAGCGGTTGAAAGCCATATAGTTCAAATGCGGTACGGATGGTAGTAAAGATATATTGCCGTTTACGGACGATATCAGGTCCAAAATCACGGGTGCCCTGTGGTAAGCTAACAGTAGGTTTTGCCATTATTTATATTGAAGAGTTGTGTCGGCCGGGAGCTGACTGGTTGTATATTTTTCGATGATCGCATCGCAGGCTTCGGCGATCATTTTGTACACGTCATGATAGCCAGGTTCGGGCCCATACCAGGGATCGGGCACGTCCATGTCTTTTCCAGGGTATAATTCATTCATCAGCAGGTCTGTTTTGACGGGGTCATACTTGCTTTTGGCGATATGCCTGATCTCATTCAATACGTCGCCTGCGAGCGCATAGATCTTGTCATAAACCTCAAAATCAGCAGCAATGAATTTCCTGGATCGCTGATGGGTGATATCGATGCCATTGAGACGGGCTACTTTCTGGGAAAGATGATGGGGGGCTTCTCCATTATGATAACCATTGGTGCCGGCGCTTTCCACACTCCAGTTGAGCCCTGCGGCAAATGCCTTCTGCTGTAAAATGCCTTCAGCCAGCGGGCTGCGGCAAATATTACCGAGGCAGACCATTAAAATTTTCATGACGGCAAAGATAAGTATTCGTTGATCGTTGACCGAATGGCCGATGGCTGTTAACACGCAAGTCTGAGCCAGTAGTTCCTTTTCCATTGTCACCCCGGCCATTCGGTCAACGGCCATCAAATTTTAAGCTAACAACCGTTATGGATTTTACCCTTTTGTTGCATCTCAATTTTATCCGGGAAGAAAAGTAAAAATTCGATAATTTGCCCGTTCTCAAAATGATTGACATGCTTGAAGAATATGAAAAGAAGAGAAAAAAACAGGTATCTTCCATGCGCTCAATACTGGATTACGGTATTGGAGTGTTGATAGCGATACTGGGGTTATTCCTTTTTTTCCGGAATTATTTAAATATTTCCTTCAACGAACAATTTCCGCCGGATATATGGGACAAGGTATTCGGTGGTGTTTGTGTCATATATGGGAGCTGGCGGATATACCGGGGATATAAGAAAAATTATTTTAAATGAAAGGGTATAGAAGCAGCAGCTTTTGGATCTGGCTGGCAGGTGTTTCTGGTTTTTTGATGATGATGGCGGGTTGCCAGTCGTATGAAAAACAAAAAGCGCAGTTACCAGACACCGAAAGCAGGGGAAGAATTCTGATCAGTGCGGATGAATCGTTTAAGCCTATCATTGATGCACAGATACAGGTATATGAATCCAATAACCCGGGAACAACGATTGCTGTGCAATACAAACCTGAAGCAGCCTGTCTGCAAGACCTGTTGACCGACAGTGTGAGGATGATTATTGCAACGCGTAAAGCCAGTATTTCCGAAGAGAGATTAATGGTCGATTCCATTAAAGTGGGACCAACCCAGGCTATTGTGGCCAGGGATGCGATCGCAGTAATAGTTCATCCGGATGCGCCTGATTCATTATTCACTATGGATGAATTGAAAGAGGTGCTGACAGGGAAATTTAAGAAAAATTTAATCCCGGTCTTTGACGGTGTTCAGGCAACCAGCACGGTTCGGTTTATCGTCGATTCAGTATTGCACAATGATTCTTTGACACCGAAAGCAATGGCCGCTACTACCAGTCAGGATGTGATCAATTATGTGGCCGGCCATCCGGATGCAGTAGGATTTATAGGCGTAAGCTGGATCGGGAATAAGGATGACGCTGATCAATTGAGTTTTCTTAAGAAGGTCAAAATAGCGCAGTTAGAGAGTACAGATGTTCCGGGCAGTTATGTTTTACCTGTGCAGCTAAATATTTACATGAGACGTTACCCTATGGTACGTGATTTGGTATATATCCTGAAAGAAAAGCACAGAGGACTGGGAAATGGATTTGCAGATTTTATGAGTGGAAATATCGGTCAGCTTATTTTCCGGAGAGCTTACCTGGTACCAGCTCAAAAAAAATTTATTCTCCGGCCCGTACAACTCAGGGAATGAACAAAGTAGTTATATTTACAACTCTTAAAAAAGTGAAAAGTAACATGAAGAAAATTTCAATCACATTTTTGGTGACGGCATTGCTGGCATTCGGTGGTGTGGCGGTAGGCCAGTCTCTGCAAGAGGGCATTAATGATCTTTATGCGGAACGTTTCAAGAGTGCGCAATCAACGTTTGAGAAATTGGTTGCTGCAAATCCAAATAATATTGATGCCGTTTACTGGCTGGGCCAAACTTTTATCGAAGCCGATAATGTGCCTGCTGCCAAAGATGTATACGACAAAGCATTGCTGGCTAGTGCGAATGCTCCATTGGTGATTGTGGGAAGAGGCCAGGTTGACCTGATCGAGAACAAGATCAGCGAAGCCCGTCAGCGCTTTGAAGCTGCCATTACAATGACACGCGGCAAAAAAGGAGATGATCCTGTAATCCTGAATGCAGTGGGCCGTGCGATCACTGATACTTACACAGACAAAGAAAAGAAAGGCGATATCAATTATGCAATAGAAAAACTGGAAGCTGCTGCCCTTCGCGATCCGAAGAATGCAGAGATCTTCCTTAACCTCGGTAATGCTTACCGTAAAGCAAGACCCGGTGAGGGCGGCGGTAAAGCTTTCGAGAATTATAAGAAGGCCAATGAAGTGAACCCCAACTTTGCAACGCCTTATTATCGCCTGGCACAGTTGTTCAACTCACAACGCAACTGGGACCTGTATGAGCAATACCTGAATGATGCGATCAATAAAGATCCCCGTTTTGCACCTGCATACTATGACCTGTATTATTATAAATTAGGAAAAAGGGATTTCAATGCTGCTGAAACGTATGCCAAGAAATACATTGAAACAACCGATCCTGATCCGCAAAACGATTACCTGCGTGTGCAAACGCTGTGGGCCAAAAAAGATTTTGACCAGGCAATTGCCGGTGCTAAAAACCTGATCGCACAAGCGGGTGCTAAAACCAAGCCCATCGTGTACAGATTGATCGCAGACAGCTATGTGCAGAAAAAAGATACAGCTGCAGGTAAACAGTATATCGATGATCTGTTTGCCAAAGCAAAACCAGATGATCTGAATGCAAATGACTACAGGCTGAAAGCAGATATTTATTCTACCATTCCTGGCATGGAAGATTCACTGTTTGCCATTTATGTACAAGGTGTGGCAGCAGATACAGTACTTGATAATAAGATCGAGCTGCTGAAAAAAGGTATTGAGTATTTCAGGGCTAAAGCTGCTGCTGATAAATCCAAATCCTACCTGCGTGAAAAAGAAGGTGATCTTGCATCCATGCTGGTTGACCTGAAGCCCAAACCTACCATCAACGAAATGTTTGATGTAGGCCGTGCTTATTATTTCGGCGGGGCTAACCTGAAATCATATGACGCATTTACCAAGTTCTCAGAAAAATATCCTGAAGAGGTGTATGGCTGGGAATGGAAATTTAATAATTCCCGAATCATTGATTCAACCAAAAAAGACAGCATTGCAGTTCCTGATGCCATGAAGCTGCTGGAATTTGCAGAAAAAGATACAGCGAAATATAAAAAGCAATATCTGAGTGCTGCCGGCTTCCTGGTAGAGTATTATGCTAACGTGGCAAAAGACGGAGCAAAAGCAATGGAATATGTGAAAAAGATGCTGGTGCTGGATCCGAACAATGAAAGCCTGAAAAACATCCAAAAGCAATTGGAGAAATCTGCCAGCCAGCCCGGCGGTGGACCAAGAAGCTCCAATAACCAACCCAAAACAGGCTCCTCCGGAAAGACGGATTCCGGGAAGCGGGAGAGTACGAATGTTTAACACAAATGTAATCTTGATAAGAGAGGCCCCTTTTTCGAAAGGGGCTTTTTTGTTGGCCGATGGCCGATATCCAAATTGTTATTTGTTGCTCTGAGACAAGAAGGATAAGCTTGCCATCCGTTTCTTCGGCCGTCGGCCAATGAACATCGGCCTTCGACCTTCCAACCTTTCACTTCGAATATTATTGTAGTAGGATAATTGATGTTGCTACCTTATTTTTGCCATTAGGCTTGAAAATTATGATCCATCTCCTCCAGATTAATCCTTCCGCTTCTGATGCGGGTTCCTATTTACCAGTAGCTTTACAGGTCATTTTCGCTGTAGGTCTGGTCGTATTGCTGATGATAGTGACACACCTGCTCGGACCCAAAAGGAAAACAAGCGACAAATTGCAAAATTTTGCCAGTGGTATCGAAACGCACGGTGATGCCCGTCAACCAATGGCCATTAAATACTTTCTCACAGCAATCTTATTCGTTCTTTTTGATGTAGAAGTGATCTTCTTCTATCCTTACGCCGTCAACTTCAAAGAATTGGGATGGAGCGGTTTCTGGGCAGTACTGATGTTCGTAGGGTTTTTCCTTTGCGGATTCACTTATATTATTAAAAAAGGCGCTTTGAAATGGGAGGAGTGATCTGCTGAAAAGCTGTCCTAACTTTGCAGAACAGGCGCCGGGGCAGGATTGTTGTAGAAGTATTAGCGGCATTCGTGTATTCGCGGTATTCGCAATCCGTGTAATCCGCGACTAACAAATGCCTCTTGTGTTTATTGTATCATTCGCGTAATTAGTATTTTAATATGTCACGTCCAGTATCATATAACATCAAAGAAAAAAAACTCGTCGAGGATATCAGCATGGCTGAGATGCCCGAAGGCCACCAGGGCGAGGGATTTTTCGCTACAACGCTCAACAGCGTTATCGGTCTGGCAAGAAAAAATTCTATCTGGCCCCTGCCTTTTGCCACTTCCTGCTGCGGTATTGAATTTATGGCTACAATGGGAGCCCACTATGATCTTGCCCGCTTCGGCAGCGAACGTGTAGGATTTTCCCCCCGCCAGTGTGACCTGCTGATGGTAATGGGTACCATTTCCAAAAAAATGGGCCCTGTAGTAAAACAGGTATATCTGCAAATGGCGGAACCCCGCTGGGTAATGGCTGTAGGCGCCTGCGCTTCCAGCGGTGGCGTATTCGATACATACAGCGTACTGCAGGGAATAGACCAGGTAGTGCCTGTTGACGTTTACGTTCCCGGTTGCCCTCCCCGCCCTGAAGCGATCCTTGATGGTGTTATACGCATCCAGCAATTGGTAGGAAAAGAAAGCCTCAGGCGGAGAAACAGCGAAGGATATAAAGCATTACTGGAAAGTTACGGAATACAATAAGCAAGCAAAGGTCAGAAGCAATGCTTTTGGCTTTTAATTTTCGACTTTATGGCATTGACCAACGAGCATATCAAACAAAGGTTGATAGAAAAATTCGACACACAGGTTAGCAGTTTTGAAGAGCCTTACGGCATGCTGACATTTGAAGCGCCCAAAGACATGAACCTGAAAGTGCTGAACTTCCTGTACGATGATGCAGAATTGAAGTTCCGCTTTATGACCGATCTTACTGCTGTACATTACCCCGACCAGCCCGGCCGCGAACTGGCTGTAGTATATCACCTTCACAACCTGGAAGACAATATCCGCATACGGTTTAAAGTATTCACAGACTCTAACAAACCCGATGTGTATACCGCTACAGCCTTATTCTCTGCAGCCAACTGGATGGAAAGGGAAACCTATGATTTCTATGGCGTCAACTTTGTCGGCCATCCCAACCTGAAACGCATACTCAACGTGGATGAAATGGACTATTTCCCACTGAGAAAACAATACCCGCTCGAAGATCAGAGTCGCGTGGATAAGGACGATGAAATGTTTGGCCGCGGAGGTGCCATCGGCTTTGGTACAGAGAAAACCGATCATGGAACGATCACCGAACTGGAAAAAGGGGATGTGGGAGAAGAGATTGTATAAGTTGTCAAGATAATTTGTAAATCATGTCAGAACAACATATAAAATTACCGGAAGGTAGTATTGAGAAAACGACCACCACGCTTAACCTGGGGCCGACGCACCCGGCTACCCATGGTGTGATGCAGAATATACTGGAGCTGGATGGAGAACGTATCGTGTCTGCCGAACAGACCATCGGTTATATCCACCGGGCTTTTGAAAAAATTGCGGAACGCCGCAACCTTTACCAGATCACTCCACTCACAGACAGGTTGAACTATTGTTCTTCTCCCATTAATAATATGGGATGGCACCTGACCTGCGAAAAATTGCTGGGCGTGAAAACGCCGAAACGCGTGGATTACCTGCGCGTGATCATTATGGAGCTTGCACGCATCTCCGACCACCTGATCTGTAATTCTATCGTGGGAGTTGACAGTGGTGCTTACACCGGCTTCCTTTATGTGATGCAATACCGTGAGCTGATCTATGAGATCTATGAAGAGATATGCGGATCAAGGCTTACTACCAATATCGGCCGCATCGGCGGATTTGAAAGAAACTTCAACGATATAGCGTTCACCAAGATCCAGAAATTCCTGGATGAATATCCCAGGGTACTGAAAGAATTCGAGAACCTGTTTACCCGCAACAGGATATTCATGGAGCGTACCATCGGTGCCGGAGCTATCAGTGCAGAAAGAGCGCTTAATTATGGTTTTACCGGACCCAATCTCCGCGCCGCCGGTGTGGATTATGACGTCCGTATCCATTCCCCTTACAGCAGCTACGAAGATTTTCAATTTGAGATACCTGTTGGAACAACAGGAGATTGCTACGACAGGTTCCTGGTAAGAAACCAGGAAATGTGGCAATCACTCAGCATCGTCGAACAGGCTTTCCGGAAAGTACAGGAATTCAAAGGCGCTGAAGCAGAAGTGTATCATGCAGATGTGCCCGAATACTATCTGCCTGAAAAGAAAGATGTATACACCAAAATGGAAGCCCTGATCTGGCATTTCAAGATCATCATGGGTGAGATCGATATGCCGGCCGGTGAAGTGTATAATTCCGTGGAAGGTGCAAATGGTGAGCTGGGATTTTATCTGATCAGTGATGGAGGAAGAGCTCCTTACAGATTGCATTTCCGCAGGCCCTGCTTCATTTATTACCAGGCTTATGAAGAACTGACCAAAGGTGCCATGCTCAGCGATGCGATCATTGTAATGAGCAGCCTGAACCTTATTGCCGGTGAAATGGATGCGTAGTAAAGAAGAATTAAAGAATTATGATACAGTTTTCAGATAGTAAACTAAAAGAAGTAGAGAAGATCATTGCACGTTATCCGCAAGGAAAACAAAAGAGTGCCGTGATTCCCGTGCTTCATCTGGCACAGCAGGAATTTGGCGGCTGGCTCGATGTGCCGGTGATGGACTATGTAGCGTCTTTACTCAGCATTACTCCTATTGAAGTATATGAAGTGGCTACCTTTTACAGCATGTTCAACCTGAAACCGGTAGGACGTTATATGTTTGAAGTTTGCCAGACTGGCCCCTGCATGATCAGCGGGGCAGATAATATCATTGACTATATCGGTAAGAAACTCGGCATCAAACCAGGTGAAACCACTTCCGATGGCATGTTCACGTTGAAAACGGTGGAATGCCTTGGAGCTTGCGGTTATGCTCCGATGATGCAGATGGGAAAACATTATAAAGAACACCTGACGCCGCAACGCGTGGATGAGATCGTTGACGAATGCAGGAGAAATGCGGCTTCAAATAACTAAAGCAAAACAGCATGGCCTGTTTTACTTTCAATTTTGACTTTTGAATTTACAATAGATGGGAAGAAAACTTTTATTGGAAAAAGCACACGTAGAGAACATCAGGCATTTTGATGTTTACCGTCGTGAAGGAGGCTACCGCAGCGTGGAGAAAGCGTTGAAGACAATGAATCCTGATGCGGTAACAGAAGAGGTGAAGAAAAGTGGATTGCGCGGCCGCGGTGGTGCAGGCTTTCCTGCAGGTATGAAATGGAGCTTCCTTGCAAAACCTGAAGGAGTGCCCCGCTACCTGGTAGTGAATGCAGATGAATCAGAGCCCGGTACATTCAAAGACCGTTACCTGATGGAATTCCTTCCGCATATTCTGATCGAAGGAATGATCGTGGCATCCTATGCTTTGGGAAGTAACCGTTCTTATATCTATATCCGTGGTGAATACTGGTGGATCGTAGACATCCTGGAACAGGCGATCGAAGAAGCCAGGAACAATGGTTTCCTCGGCAAGAATATTCTTGGATCAGGATTTGACTGCGACATTTTTGTACATCGCGGAGCAGGTGCTTATATCTGTGGTGAAGAAACGGCGCTGATCGAATCGCTGGAAGGAAAAAGAGGAAATCCCCGGATCAAACCCCCATTCCCTGCGATCAAAGGTGTATGGGATTGCCCTACCGTGGTAAACAATGTGGAAACGATCTCTGCCGTTGTGCCTATTATCAATGAAGGCGGTGAGAAATATGCTAAAATAGGTGTGGGCAAATCAACCGGCACCAAACTCATATCCGCCTGCGGCAATATCAACAAGCCCGGCGTATATGAGATAGATATGACCATCAGCGTGGAAGAGTTTATTTACAGTGATGAATACTGCGGTGGTATTGCGAATGGAAAGAGATTGAAAGCCTGTATCCCCGGCGGTTCATCCGTTCCCATCCTTCCTGCAAATCTTTTACTGAAAACAGCAAAGGGTGAAACCCGCATGATGAACTATGAAAGCCTTAGCGATGGAGGTTTTGCAACCGGCACAATGATGGGCTCCGGTGGTTTCATTGTACTGGATGAAGATCAGTGCGTGGTAAAACATACTTATACACTCGCCCGCTTTTACCGTCATGAAAGCTGCGGACAATGCTCCCCCTGCCGTGAAGGAACAGGCTGGATGGAAAAACTGCTGCTGCGTTTAGACAGGGGACAGGGCAAGATGAGTGATATAGACCTGTTGTGGGATATACAGCGTAAAATAGAAGGTAACACAATTTGCCCATTGGGTGATGCGGCTGCATGGCCTGTAGCTGCAGCGATCAGGCATTTCAGGGATGAGTTTGAATGGCATGTGCTGAATCCTGAAGAGTGTACCCGCAGGAATTACGGTCTTGCACATTATGCAGACCCATTGGAAGTAACTGTTGCTTAGATGAGTTCGAAACAAATGATTTTAATGTTGACTTTTGAATTATAACAATGGCTGACGAAAAACAATTATTCAAAGTAACCATAGACAACATCACTGTTGAAGTGGAGCCGGGAACAACCATTCTCATGGCTGCCCGCCAGATCGGTGGTGATGTTACGCCTCCGGCAATGTGCTTCTACAGCAAATTGCAGGGCAGTGGCGGTAAATGCCGCACCTGCCTCGTGGAAGTAAGCAAAGGCTCAGAAAAAGATCCCCGCCCGATGCCGAAGCTGGTAGCAAGCTGCCGCACTACTGTGATGGATGGAATGGAAGTGAAAAATATCACCAGCGATAAAGTGATGGATGCAAGAGCCGGGGTGGTTGAATTCCTTTTGCTGAATCACCCGCTCGATTGCCCCATCTGCGACCAGGCCGGTGAATGTCATTTGCAGGACCTGAGCTATGAACATGGCAAGGAAGGAACCCGCTATGAATTCTCCCGCCGCACATTTGAAAAAGAAGATTTCGGTCCTTATATACAGTTGCACATGACAAGGTGCATTCTTTGCTACCGTTGCACCTATGTGGCAGCACAACTGACCGATAGCCGTGTGCATGGCGTGCTTGACCGTGGCGATCATGCAGAGATCTCAACTTATATCTCCAAAGCGATCACCAACGATTTCAGTGGCAATATGATCGATGTTTGCCCTGTTGGAGCATTGACCGATAAAACATTCCGGTTCAAGAACAGGGTATGGTTTACCAAACCCGTGCAGGCACACCGTGATTGCGATAAATGCTGCGGAAAGGTAACGCTCTGGAACCGTGGTGATGAAGTGCTGCGTGTAACTGCAAGAAAGGATGAATGGGGTGAAGTGGAAAGCTATGATGGCAAACCCGGCTGGATCTGCAACACCTGCCGCTTTGATAAAAAGAAACTGAGCGATTGGGTGATTGAAGGGCCTACAAACGTGAACCGTCACTCTGTGATCTCTACCAATCATTATGTGAATGGAAAGGTGCCGCAGGAAACTATTGCAGAAGTAATGGGAGGCCGTCAGCCCAAACTGCTGATGGATATCCATGATGTGAGCGATGTGAATGATCCTTCGGTTGACCTGAGCGTGATACCAGGGCCTGCAACGGGTGCAACTTTTAATAACAAAAAGCAACAATAGCGGACATGTATTTACTGGCAATAGACTGGTTTTTTATACTGGAAAAATTTTTACTGATCGGCCTGATCGTGACCCTGTCGATGGTAGTGGCGATGTATGCTACCTATGGGGAAAGGAAAGTGGCTGCATGGTTGCAGGACCGTATCGGCCCTAACCGCGCAGGTCCTTTTGGTATTCTTCAGCCGCTGGCCGATGGTGGTAAATTGTTTTTTAAAGAAGAGATCATTCCATTGATCTCCTCCAAGTTCCTGTTCATACTTGGTCCCTGCCTGGCAATGATCACTGCTTTGCTCACCAGTGCGGTAATTCCCTGGAGCACTCCCCTTCATTTGTTTGATAAGGATATTCCACTGCAGGTGGCAGATATCAATATCGGGATCCTTTACATTTTTGGTGTGGTGAGCCTGGGTGTGTATGGCATTATGATCGGTGGCTGGGCTTCGAATAATAAATTCTCCCTGCTGGCTGCGGTCCGTGGCGCTTCCCAGATGGTGTCTTACGAATTGCCGATGGGCCTTGCGCTGATCGCTGTATTGATGCTTGCAGGAGATCTGCGGATGAGCGTGATCGTGAATAACCAGATAGAGCATTACTGGCATATCGTTTATCAGCCAATAGGGTTCATCATCTTTTTTGTATGCGCACTGGCAGAATGTAACCGTACGCCGTTTGACCTTCCTGAGGCAGAAAACGAATTGAACTTTGGTTACCACCAGGAATATTCGTCCATGAAACTGGGCTTTTATCTTTTTGCTGAATACATTAACATGTTTATCAGCGGTGTGGTAATGTCGACATTGTATTTCGGTGGATATGATATACCGTTTGTGAACGAAGCAAACTGGGACATCAACCAGAACCTGCTGGCGATTATCGGCTTTGCGGTGTTGCTGGCAAAAGCATTCTTCTTCGTATTCGTGTTTATGTGGATACGTTGGACGATCCCGAGATTCCGTTATGACCAGCTGATGAAGCTGGGCTGGAGAACGCTGATACCGCTGGCATTGCTGAACATGGTGTTGACAGCAGCCATTGTATTGTGGTTTAAAAAGTGATAAAGAGTAAGCGCAACAGAATTCGTGTTGCTAAGAACATAAATATATATTTGCGAAAATTTAAAATCTCCTTTGGGAGGTAGATTATGCAATTAACACAAAGAGCAAAACAGGTAGAACGTAAGCCGATGACGCTGTTGGAGAAGATATACCTGTGGAATATTGCAAAAGGTATGCTGATCACCATCCGCCACCTGTTCAAGCGTAAGGTTACGATCAAATATCCGGAAGAGACAAGATCTTTTTCTAAAGTATTCCGTGGCGTGCAGATCCTGAACAGGGATGAAGAGGGCCGTGAAAGATGCACAGCCTGCGGCTTATGTGCCGTGGCTTGTCCTGCTGAAGCGATTACCATGGAAGCAGCCGAGCGTCAGCCTGGTGAAGAGCATCTGTACAGGGAAGAAAAATATGCAGCAAAATATGAGATCAATATGCTGCGTTGCATTTTCTGCGGTTATTGCGAAGAAGCCTGTCCGAAAGATGCTATTTACCTGACGCAAACTTTTGCGCCGGCCAACTATGGCCGCCAGGGGTTTATTTATAAAAAAGAAGACTTACTGATCCCTGATCCGAAAGAAGATCCGGAAGGATATCAGAAAGCATTGGGAGAGAAAAGCAGTAAAGCATAAGCGCGGATAGTTAAATGGTTTAAAAACGAAAAGGCTTAAGCAATAGCTCAGCCAACAGCTTAGAGAAGATGATTATACAAGTACTTTTTTGGTTCCTTTCCGTAATGGCATTGTTCGGGGCTATGATGGTGATCACCAGCAAGAATCCCGTGTACAGCGTATTGTGGCTGATCCTTACGTTTTTTGCTATCTCCGGACATTATATATTATTGAACGCACAATTCCTGGCAGTGGTGAACATCATCGTTTATGCAGGAGCGATCATGGTATTATTCCTTTTTGTGATAATGCTGATGAACCTGAATCAAACGATAGAGCCGAAGAAGAACCGCTGGCTGAAATTTGCCGGTGCCATATCAGGTGGCTGCCTCTTGCTGGTGCTCGTTGCAGCGCTCCGCAATACAGAGATCAAGAGCCAGACCGCTATGGTGAATACAGGAGATATCGGACTCATCAAAAATTTAGGAAAAGAATTATTCAGCACTTATGTAGTGCCGTTTGAGATAAGCAGTATTTTATTCCTGAGCGCTATGGTAGGAGCTGTAGTGATCGGAAAAAAAGATTCATAAGACCATGCCAATTAATTATTACATATTCCTGGCCATTGCCCTGTTTTGTATTGGGGTTGTTGGCGTACTGACACGCCGTAATGCGATCATCATTTTTATGTGTGTAGAATTAATGTTGAACGCAGTGAATTTATTGCTGGTTGCATTTTCAAAAATGCACCATGCTGTGCCGGGGGCTGTAGCCAATGCGGGCACGGATGGCCAACTATTCGTATTCTTTATTATGGTGGTAGCTGCTGCCGAGGTGAGCGTAGGGTTGGCTATCATCGTGATGATGTACAGGAATATCCACTCAGTGGATGTGAACTTCCTGAACAGGTTGAAACACTGATCTGCTTGATGATCAAATAAATCAAGCAGTGCTGTATATAAATATTTACCAATAAACAGAAACTTCAAAACTCCGCTGCGGCGGGTGCTGGAGGGGCTTCTTTATGAACAACGTTTTACATTTGGCTTATTTAGTTCCGCTTTTCCCCTTGCTGGGATTCCTGATCAACGGACTGGGAAGAAAATCCCTGCCCAAATCCCTGATCGGTATCATCGGCAGCGGAGCTGTGCTGGCTTCTTTTGTGGTGAGTGTATGGATCTTCCTCCAGGTGAAAGGTGGTAATACCTATGTGGCCAACTATTTCGATTTTATTTCTGCCGGTAAGCTTAGCATACCTTTCGCTTTCCAGATCGACCAGCTTTCTTCCTTATTCCTGCTGATCATTACCGGCGTTGGTTTCCTGATACATGTTTATTCCACTTCTTACATGCACGAAGAGAAACCGGAACACTACGGAAGGTATTTCGCCTATCTCAACCTGTTCGTTTTCTCCATGCTTTTGCTGGTAATGGGCGCTAACTATGTTGTGATGTTTATCGGATGGGAAGGCGTTGGTTTGTGTTCCTACCTGCTTATCGGCTTCTGGTTTAAGAAAACCGAATACAACAAGGCAGCCAATAAAGCTTTTATCATGAACCGTATTGGCGATCTTGCTTTCCTGATCGCGATTTTCTGGCTGGTATGGAGGCTCGACTCTGTTTCCTATGGCGATGTATTTGCCAATGTTTCGCAGCTGAGCAAAACAGATATCATTGCTATTACCCTTCTGCTTTTTGTAGGTGCTACTGGCAAGAGTGCGCAGATCCCTTTATATACCTGGTTGCCCGATGCGATGGCAGGCCCTACGCCTGTTTCAGCGCTGATCCACGCTGCAACGATGGTAACAGCCGGCATCTACATGATCGCCCGCAGCAATATCTTATATTCTTTGGCCCCTCTTACGCTGAATGTGATCGCTATTATCGGTATTGCCACAGCCTTGCTGGCTGCCAGCATTGCATTGAAGCAAAATGATATTAAGAAAGTGCTGGCTTATTCAACCGTGAGCCAGTTGGGGTATATGTTCCTTGCATTAGGAACCGGTTCTTATGTAGCCGCCGTTTTCCACGTAATGACACACGCTTTCTTCAAAGCCCTTTTGTTCCTTGGCAGCGGCAGCGTCATCCATGCAATGGGCGGTGAGCAGGATATCCGTAAAATGGGTGGCCTGTCGAAATACATGAAGATCACCAATATCACTTTCCTGGTAGGATGTTTGGCCATTGCTGGTATTCCCGGCTTATCCGGTTTCTTTTCCAAAGATGAAATACTGGCTGGTGCATTTGGTAAATCGCCTGTGCTGTATGCAGTGGGATTGTTTACTGCATTGCTCACAGCTTTTTATATGTTCCGCCTCTATGCTACTACTTTCCGCGGAAGCTTCAGGGGAACGCATGAGCAGGAGCATCACCTGCACGAAAGCCCGGCAGCGATCACTATTCCGCTGATCATCCTGGCTATTCTTTCCGTGATCGGTGGTTATGTAGGCGTTCCTGAATTCCTTGCGCATGGTGCACATTCACTCAATACATTCTTACAACCCATATTTGCGGCATCGCAACCACACCTGCCTGTGCATGAAGTATCTCATTCAACCGAATGGGTGTTGACCGGTGTTTCAACAGCGCTGATCCTGATCGTGGTAATATTTGCCTGGACCAGGTTCAGCAAAAAGCCGGATACGGAAGAAGCGACAGGTTTTGGAAAAGTGCTGGCCAACAAATGGTATGTGGATGAACTGTATGATGCAGCCGTGGTGAGGCCATTGCATAAGCTGGGAGGTTTCCTCGATAATATGCTGGAGAAGCCTGTGATCGATGGAGTAGTGAATGGTGTAGGTAAACTGGTGAACTATGGAAGCCGCCAATTACGCTTATTGCAAAGCGGGCAGGTAGGAAGCTATGTGCTGCTGATGGTGTTGGGTATGTTAGTGATTTTTGTGGTGCAGTTTTTCCTCCGGAAATAACCCCGGTTCGGTGACCGGGGCAGGCAATAAAAAATAATTATTAAACAGAAACCCTGCAAAGCAGGGGACAGGAATTATGATTGCAGTTTTATTGATATTGATTCCGCTGTTGACTGGGTTAGCGGCTTTCTTTTTCAGGAATGAAAAAGCAGTGCGTTCATGGGCCCTTTTTTCATCTGTAGCAACACTGGCGGTTTCTTTACTGGGATTGACCGTGTTCAAGGATGCAAAATATCTTTTCCATGAATGTGAATGGATGCAGGGATTGGGCAGCAGCTTTGCGGTAGGTCTTGATGGAATGGGCCAGGTGCTTTGTCTTTTAACAGCAGTAGCTTACCCTATCATCTTCCTGTCTACCTGGAACTCTTCTTATAAGAGAGCGCATAATTTCTTTGCACTGATGTTGCTGGCGCAGGCAGGATTGATGGGTGTGTTCCTGGCCATGGACGCCCTGCTGTTTTATTTCTTCTGGGAACTGGCGTTGATCCCTGTTTACTTCCTTTGCTCTCAATGGGGTGGGGAAAGAAGGATCCAGGTCACCTTCAAATTCTTTGTTTATACATTCCTGGGTTCTGTGCTGATGCTGATCGGCATCCTGTATGTGTACTCACATACTGCCGACCAGTCATTTGCCATCAGCTCTTTTTATAAAGCAGACCTGCCTTACAATTCGCAGAGCTGGTTGTTCTGGTTGTTCTTTATCGCTTTTGCGATCAAGATGCCGATCTTTCCTTTCCATACCTGGCAGCCTGATACATACGAGCAATCGCCTACCGCCACTACAATGGTACTGAGCGGTATCATGGTGAAAATGGGTGTGCTGGGATTGCTTCGCTGGTTGCTGCCGGTATTGCCGATCGCTTCTTATTCTTATGGCGACACAGTTTCCAGGTTGGCTATCATCGGAATGATCTATGCATCGCTGATCGCCATCCGCCAGGATGATATGAAGAGGCTGATCGCTTATTCATCTATTGCGCATATCGGTTTAATGTGCCTGACTATCTTTTCTGAAAATAAAATAGGTTTCCAGGGTGTGATGATCCAGATGTTCAACCATGGGGTGAACATTATCGGATTGTGGATCATGGTTGAGCTGATCGAGCGCCAGTTTGGTACCCGCAAATTGTCTGAGTTGGGTGGACTAGCGCAGAAAGCGCCAACGATGGCCATTTTCTTCGTGATCATTGCACTGGCTAATATTGCATTGCCGCTTACCAATGCTTTTGTTGGGGAGTTCCTGATGTTTACCGGTGTGTTCACTTCTACTGTTACCAAATACAATATCCTGTTTACTGTACTGGCTGCTACCTGTATCATTTTTGCAGCAGTGTATACGCTCAACATGGTGCGTAAAATATTTTATGGCGAAGCGAATGCTTTAACGGCAAACGCAAAAGATATAAGCCTGAATGAAAAACTGGCGCTGGGTGTGATAGTGATACTGATCTGCTGGATGGGTGTGTATCCCAAACCAATGCTTGATTTAACAAACGACATTAGCGATTCGATTTTAAAAATATCAGATGTGCATCATCTGTTAAAGAAGTAAGAGAAAGGTATGAACGCATTAATATTATCGGCAGTTTTAGGAGTGGTCATGATGTTCAGCAGCGTTTTGCTAAAGCAAAAAAGCACTGTGCGTGGCATAGCCATCACCGGCCTGGCCGTGTTGCTGCTTGTTAACATCCTTGAATCACGCGGCATTTCTTTTTTTAACATTGATGTATCGGGCATGATGCATTTCGATCGTTTTGCCCTGCTGTCGATATCTATTGCTTTGTTTGCTACCCTGGTCTTTTTTATCCTGTCGGCCAAAGACATGGAAAAAATAGGTACTGACTATGGAGAATATTTCGCATTGATCTTTTTTATCACTTGCGGCATCATTCTCGTTGCTTCATTTAAATCATTACTGATATTGTTCCTGGGTATTGAGATCATTTCCATTCCGCTATATATCCTTACAGGAGCTGATAAAAGAAACCTTAAAAGTAATGAAGCTTCGCTGAAATACTTCCTGATGGGTGCTTTCTCCACCGGCCTTATGCTGATGGGTATTGCATTGCTCTATGGGGCTTCCGGCACTTTTGACGTAGAGCGTATGAGAGAGATGATCGCTGCTCCGGGTGTGTTATCAGTAGCAGGCATATTGCTGTTGCTTTTCTCCATGTCGTTCAAAGTTTCTGCAGCACCATTCCATTTCTGGACACCGGATGTGTATGACGGGGCTCCTACTGCATTCACTTCTTTTATGGCTACTATTGTGAAAGCAGCAGTGTTCATTGGGTTCATCCGTTTGTTTGACGAAACCTTTGGGATATCACAGGAAAAATGGCAGATCTGGTTTGCGGTTATTGCGGCCGCCACTTTATTTATTGGCAATATCACAGCCGTGTTCCAGCAGAGTGTGAAGAGGATGCTGGCCTATTCCAGTATTTCCCAGGCAGGTTTTATGCTGCTGAGTCTTTATGCAATGAACGTTTCTGCAAAAGAAGGTATTTTATTATATGCAGCAGCCTACAGCCTTGCTACCATCGGCATATTTGCCGTATTGAATAAGCTTAATGATTATACGTTCGAGGGCTTTAATGGCCTCGCCAGGCAGCAACCGGTGATCGCTGCAGCAATGGTGATCTTTCTTTTATCACTGGCAGGTATTCCATTGACAGCGGGCTTTCTTGCAAAATTCTTTATGCTGAAAGCTGTGATCGCAACAGGCAGCGGCCTCTGGCTGGTGATCTTTGCAGTGGTGATGGCAGCTGTAAGCGTATATTACTATTTCCGGGTTATCCAGGCCATGTATTTCAAGGAAGGCAATGCTACGATCGCTGCTTCCGGTGGTTTTAAATGGTCGCTGGTAGGGCTGGCAGCCTTGATCATTTTACTCGGAATTTTCCCTAACTTATTGATTTACTGGCTGTATTTTTAAGCGTTGACCGTTGTCTGAATAACCGGATGGCCGAGTGGTCGATGGTCAACTGGTCAATAACCAATGGCTGTCAATATGCAGGTTGTGGCCAGTAGTCCCTTTTCCATTGTCACCCCGGACCAGGTTTAGTACATTAACTGCTGTAGTTCGTTAAGATCCGGGGTCTCCCCTATCTGCAGTATTTTCCAGGCAATAATACCTTACAGGTTTGAAACAAGTGCAGCGCGGGGAGACCCCGGCTCTTATATTCTTTAAACCTGAATGCTTACTGAACCAGGGCCGGGGTGACAATGGCAAAGGAACTACTGGCTTGGACTTCCGTGTCAACGGTCATCGGCCATCCGGTCAATACCCCCCAGGCTCCCCCGAAATTGTTCACGCCTGATCGGTTTTCTTCATTAATTTCGGGCAAGCCCTTAATATGAACTTCTACGACGTTTTTTCGCTGGCATTCCGCACTGTTCGTAATAACCGGTTACGGACCGGCTTAACTGTTGCCATCATTGCTTTTGGTATCATGGCATTGATCGGTATCATCACTGCCATTAAGGCCATGAACCAGAAATTCTCCGAAAGTTTTTCCACGATGGGGGCGAACGCTTTCACTGTACGTTTTAAAGAAAGAAATATCCGCTTCGGTGGGGGTGGAGGTGATGTTAAGTTGTCAAAGAAAACAAACCGGAAAGAAAAGAAATCAAATCTGGGGAAGAAGATCGATAAGAAGGAAGCGGAGCTTTTTGTAAACACCTATCATTTTCCGGCGATCACCAGCATTTCCATTTTTGGGAACAGGAATGCTATTGCTTCTTATGAAGAAAAGAAAACAAGTCCCAATCTTACATTGATGGGAGGAGATGAAAATTATTTATTGCTGAATGGCTTTACAATGGCTGCGGGAAGGAATATCAATCATGCTGAAGTGGAATCTGGCACCAACGTTTGCATGCTGGGATATGATGTGGCAAAAAAATTATTTGGTGAAGAAAGGATCGAAACTGCTCCCAATGCTACGATCCGGGTGAATAATATTCCCTACCGGGTGTTAGGCGTAATGGCCAGCCGTGGCGCTTCCATGGGATTTAGCCGTGATAATGTAATAATTACGAGCTATACCAACATGGACAGAGTATTTCCGTCGTCTAACTCCTATGTTATGGCGGTGATGACCAATGATATCCGCCAGGTAAATATAGCGATGGGGGAGGCTGAAGCCGTGTTCCGTCCCATCCGGAAGCTTACCACTACAGAGGAGAACAACTTTGTGTTGGAGAGAAGCGACAGCGTAGCTGAAACGGCGATGAACAGCCTGGGCTTTTTGACCATCTCAGCAACAGTGATCGGTTTTATAACCCTGATCGGTGCAGCTATCGGGCTGATGAATATAATGCTGGTATCTGTTTCTGAAAGGACCAAAGAAGTGGGGCTGGTGAAAGCGATCGGAGGGAAGAGCAAGATGGTGAGACGGCAATTTTTGCTGGAAGCAATTATTATCAGTGTAATGGGTGCACTGTTCGGCATCGTATTAGGGGTGATCGTAGGTAATTTGTTTTCATTGGTATTAAATACTGGCTTTGTGGTTCCCTGGGATTGGGTGTTCATGGGTATTCTTATCTGTAGCCTTGTAGGATTGGTGGCGGGATTGTACCCGGCACTGAAGGCTGGAAGATTGAATCCTATTGAGGCATTGCGATATGAATAAACAAATGTCTGTTCTGTATTATAAGAATGTTATGGCATTAATTTCTTCACAGGAACTTGTTATTCAGTTAAAAAATTTCTTACCTTGACCCCCCTGCTTTGAAAAAATCATTGTCAGGTAGACTTTTGTATAAACTTTTTCAGTAGAATTGTAGCCTTAAACTAAGGCTCATTTAACATTTAAAAACACTAAAAATTAAGATCATGGCTGAGACTAAACCAACTGCCTCCGCATCGGTTAAGGCTACTTCTGTTCAACCTAAAAAGAGCGGCAATGCTATTTCCTGGATTGCACCTATCGTTTGTATTGTGGCCGGTTATTTAATCTGGCGTTTTGTTCTCGGCGCTGCAAGCGGATTTAATAACCCAGCTACAGATGGATGGTTCTGGCCCGAGCATAAACATCCTAAAGATGCATTGCACAGAATCTATGAAGGTGGTATCATCGTTCCCCTGCTGATCGGTATGCTGCTGATGGTAATCGTGTTCTCTATTGAAAGGTTCCTGACAATCAGCAAAGCGCTGGGCAATGGTTCTATTTCTGATTTCGTTCGTAAAGTACAGTATCACCTGGCTAACCGCAATGTGGATGCTGCACTGGCAGAATGCGACAAACAACGTGGTTCAGTAGCTAACGTAATGAAAGCCGGTCTGCGTCGTTACAAAGAAATGATCAATGAAACTGGTCTTGACACAGAACAAAAAGTATTATCTATCCAGAAAGAAGTAGAAGAAGCGACAGCACTGGAACTGCCTATGTTGCAGAAAAACCTGGTATTCCTGTCTACTATTACTTCAGTAGGTACACTCGTAGCCCTGCTCGGTACGGTAATCGGTATGATCAAATCATTTGCTGCACTGGGTGATACCGGTGGTGGTGGTGATTCAAGTGCACTGGCGGTTGGTATCTCCGAAGCCCTGTATAACACAGCATTAGGTATCGGTACTTCTGCCCTGGCCCTGATCATGTACAACATTTTTACTACTAAGATTGACTCTATCACATACGGTATTGATGAATCTGGTTTCACACTCACACAAAGCTTCGCTTCCCTGTACAAATAATCAGGAGCAGTTTTGTGGATTTTCACCAATCGTTCATCTAATACTAAAATGTAAGAAATGCCAAGTGTTAAAATACCCCGGAAAAGCACGGATACGGATATGACGCCCTTCGTGGACATCGCCTTCCTGATCCTGTCCTTTTTCATCATGGCAACAAAGTTTAAACCAGAGGAACCTGTAAAAGTTGAAACTCCTAATTCCGTTTCTTCAGATATATTGAAAGAAGAAAACGCATTATTGATCACCATCGATAAAGACAGCAAGGTTTATCTTAATATTTCTTCTGTGAAAGATGAGAACAAATCAAAACTGGGAGAAATTATCGACGGAATCAACACTTCCAGGAACCTCGGATTGACTGACGCTGAAAAACAGAGTTTCAGGAATGCACCCATTATTGGCGTGCCTTTCGCAAGCCTGAAAGGTTTTCTTGACCTTCCCAAAGAACAACAGGGAAAAATAACACAACCCGGTATCCCCGTATTGGATTCATTGAATAATGAACTGGTATGGTGGATAGCAGAAGCAAAAAAGACTTTTGCCGGCGGTAGGTTACTTTACCTGATCAAAGGAGATAACAATTCGAAATACCCCACTTTTGAGGCGGTAATCAATGCACTGCGCCGTAATGAGGAGTTTAAATACAACCTTATCACAGCACAGGAAGGAGCTCCTGAAGGCACTGAATTGTTCTTCGACAGGCTTAAGAAATAAATAATTTAACAATCTGTAAATCAAATAATTATGGCAAGTATTGACAGTGGAGGCGGAGATAGTGGCCACAAGAAAGGCCCGGGCGTGAAGAAAGCCAAAAAATTGTCTACCCGCGTGGATATGACACCGATGGTGGACCTGGGGTTCCTGCTGATCACTTTCTTTATCTTCACGGCTACCATGAGCTCTCCTACAACAATGGATCTCAACATGCCAAAGGATACAGAGAAGAAGGAAGAGGAAACCAAGGTAAAACAGTCTGGTGCTCTGACCGTTATGTTGGGCAAAGGCGACCAGGTATACTATTATGAAGGGGAATTGGAGCCAACCGGCGCTAATTTTAAGCAAACTACCTTCAAAGGTATCCGCGATGAAATCATCAGAAAAAAGAAAGAGGTGATTTCTTCTTACGTCACTGACCCTGCCTGTGAGCAGAAAGCAAGGGATAAAGGTAAAAAAGACCCCCGTGCAGAATGCCAGGACCAGGACTTCGTAGTAGTGATCAAACCCATGGAAGATGCTACCTATAAAAATACGGTGGATATCCTGGACGAGATGACTATCAACGCAGTAAAACGTTTTGCCATGGTAAAGATCTCCGACACGGAAAAAGACCTGGTAAAAGCGACTGAGGCTAGTTCAGGCGTAAAATAATCCTGTTTTTTTCTATGGAAAAGAGCAGGCTAAGCATCTAATTTTAAACAAACCCAAAAATGGAAGCCAACAAAATATTATCATCCGATCTTCTTGACCTCGTTTTCGAGGGCAGGAACAAGGATTATGGCGCTTATGAGTTACGCAAGCGTTATAATAAGCGGATCACAATGGCTTTGATCATCACTGCTTCTGTTGCCCTCCTTGCCCTGATTGGCTCAATTGTAGCCAGTGAATTCAAGGGCAATAGCAATGAAAAGCTGGAAATCAAGGAAGTTACTATCCAGGACCTGAAGCAGGAAGAGGAACCAAAGGAATTGCCTCCCCCTCCTCCGCCCAAGCCACCAGATCCCCCGAAAATTGAAATGAAACAGTTCACGCCTCCCAAAATCGTAAAAGATGAGGAAGTGCAGGAACCACCACCCGCCCAGGAAGAGCTGAAAGAAGCTAAAATTGACGTGGTGAACCAGGAAGGTATCAAAGACGAAGGTATCGTAGCCCCTGCCGTTATCGACGACGGTAAAGGTGTGGTAGAAGAGAAAAAAGTAGAAGATGAAAACAAGATCTTCGAAAAAGTGGAAATCGAAGCCTCCTTTAAAGGTGGTGAAGGAGCCTGGAGAAAATTCCTCGAAAGAAACCTGAACGGTAACACACCAGTTGATAATGGTGCTCCGGAAGGAACCTATACCGTGTATGTACAGTTCGTAGTAAGTAAAGATGGTTCTATCAGTGATGTTAAAGCCCTTACTAACCACGGATTCGGTATGGAGCAGGAAGCTGTAAGGGTTATTAAGAAAGGCCCCAACTGGACACCTGCGGTGCAAAACGGACGTAGTGTGAACGCTTATCGTAAGCAGCCGATTACATTCCAGGTGACTGGCGAATAATATTAACGCGAATGGTGCGAATAAGGCATTAGTATCGCGGATGACATTGATAAGCCGCGAATAAAGCGAATGTCCCCTCCCGAACTTCGGGAGGGGATTTTTGTTTTACAGGCTAGTTGATTAAATCTATTTTTGAGGCAGATGAATAACAATCTTTCAGGCTGGGATGATACTATTATCGCCCTGGCAACTCCGCCGGGCATAGGTGCTATTGGAGTGATCAGGCTGAGTGGGAAAAACAGTTTTCCGATCGTCAACGAATTATTCCCTTCTAAAGACCTTTTACAGGTGCCATCGCATACCCTGCATGTGGGCTATCTGCAGGAGAACGGAAAGCCAATAGATGAAGTAGTGCTTTCGCTTTTCCGCGGCCCGCGCTCTTATACAGGTGAGGACGTGATCGAGATCAGTTGCCATGGTTCGCCTTATATCCATCAGCAGGTGATGGAAGCCTGCATCCGTAAAGGTGCACGACTGGCGAAGCCGGGAGAATTTACCCAACGGGCTTTCCTGGCTGGCAAAATGGACCTGGCGCAGGCTGAGTCTGTAGCCGATATTATTGCCAGCAATACGGCTGCATCACATAAAGCCGCTTTGCACGCCATGCGCGGAGGCTTTTCTGCCAAACTCCGTGATCTGAGAGAACAATTGATCCGTTTTGCAGCATTGATAGAACTCGAGCTCGATTTTTCTCAGGAAGATGTGGAGTTTGCTGACCGCAAGGCGTTTTACAGTCTTGTTAATGAGCTTCGGGAATCAACCGGTCAGTTGATCGATTCATTCCGTTTGGGCAATGTGATCCGTAACGGCGTGAGTGTAGCGATCATTGGTAAACCTAATGCGGGTAAATCCACTTTGCTGAATACTTTGCTCAATGAGAACCGTGCTATTGTCAGTGATATACCCGGCACTACCCGTGATACCATTGAAGAAGTGATCAATATCGGAGGCATCCTGTTTCGCCTGATCGATACGGCCGGTATTCGCCAGCATACGAGTGATGTAATTGAAAGTGCGGGTGTGGAGCGTAGTTTGGAAAAAATGAAACAGGCGGACCTGGTGTTGTATTTGTTCGATGCCTCGGATGATATAGCAGAGATAGAGCAAAGGGTAAATGAGTTGAAAATGCAGGGAACGAATTATTTGCTGGTGGTTAATAAGATCGATCAGCTTTCTTCTTATAAAGAGAAGTTTGCCGGTTGGGGGAGTATTATTTTTATTTCAGCAAGGCAACATTTGAATGTTGATGAGTTGAAGCGGGAAATGACGGAGAAAGTGCTGGAAGGGCAGGTGCAGGCGGAGAATAATATTGTGACGAATGCGAGGCATTACCAGGCTTTGAAGGAAGCGGCTCAATCGTTGGAAGATATAAAAGCGGGGTTGGATAGTTCGTTGCCGGGGGATTTGTTGGCGCCGGATATAAGAAGGGCGTTGCATTATTTGGGAGAGATAACGGGGCAGGTGAGTAATGAAGATATGTTGGATTATGTGTTTAGTAAGTTTTGTATTGGTAAGTAGATAAACCTCAATTAATGCTGCGGTTTATTTTTTTAAAATGCCTAATATTATTAAATGATAAGAAACTTTCTATTCCACCGGGTTAATCCTGAAAGAGATAGATTATGGGATCCCATGGATGTATCGCTTTTTGATAAGTGCATTAAATATATTTCCAAAAACTATAAAGTGGTATTACTGGAGGATCTTGCATTCTCTGATAAATTGCATGCCAGGCATCAGTATGCTACTATAATGTTTGACGATGGTTACAAAGATAATATTGAATATGCCGCGCCTATTTTAGACAAATACAAATGCAAGGCTTCGTTTTATGTTGTTACAGAAAGCATAGATAATAATGTTCCAACCTGGACGCATATCCTGGAACATCTGTTCAAGTTTACCGGCAAATCCGAAATTATTATGGATTTTGATTTCCTGCCAGCCGAATTACAAATTAAACATCTGTTAAACGTGGAAGATAGGATAAGGTATGTAAATAAACTAAAGCCCTATCTTAAAAAGATTTCCCATGAACGGAGGAATGAAATATTAAAGAGGATAACAGAAACTTACAATGATGTAACTCTTCCGGAATTGATGATGAACTGGAAAGATTTAAAAGAATTAAGAAATGCGGGGCACTATATCGGTTCTCATACGGTTACGCATAGCATGCTGGGGACGATGAGTGATGAGAAGGAAATAATGGAGGAACTTGTGCAGTCTGGTTCCAGGATTAAAGAAGAACTCGACTACTTTCCCGTGTCAATTTCATACCCCGTCGGCAGTTTTAATGAAACTACCAAAAGACTGGCGAAAGAAGCTGGATATAAGTTGGGACTGGCAGTAAAGCAGAACATTTATAATCCTGGGAAAGACGATTTTTATGAGATATCGAGGATAGAACTGTATAATGAGTCGTGGTGGAAGACCAAATTAAGAATATTGAACACTTTGGAAAATATTAAATCACTTATTCGCTACAAATGAGAATTGTACTTTGGATAGGGAATGAGCCTAATCAAAAGGCTTTAGCCAATAAGATTAATAATCTGTTTCCAATAAGCGGGATTATTACCGAAAGTAGGATTAGCAAGAAAAGGATTACAGCAAAGAAGGTTGGGGAGAAAGTAATCCAAAAGATATTCCTCAGCTCAATTGGCAAAGCCTGGAAAGGTATGCAAAAGCATAACTACCAATCTTATCCTGAATACCCCCTGGTAGAACGCTTAAATGTAGAAGATATAAATTCCGAAGAAGCCTATGCTTTTACCAAAAAAATAAACCCGGATCTGATACTTGTATCTGGAACCAGGCTTGTAAAGGATAAAATGTTGTCCATTAATCCTAAAATCGGGATATTAAATCTTCATACAGGGTTGTCGCCTTATATCAAAGGAGGGCCCAACTGTACCAATTGGTGTATCGCAACAGAACAATTTCATCTGATCGGGAATACAATAATGTGGATTGACCGTGGAATAGATTCCGGGAATATCCTGACGACAGAGTTTACAGAGTTAAATGGTAATGAAAGCTTGTTGATATTGCATATCAAGGTAATGGATCATGCTCATTCCCTTTACTTAAAAGCGCTTGATTACCTTTCAAAGGGATACTATAAAAGCATTCCACAATCAGATATTGATAAAGGTAAAACTTACTATACGAAAGAATGGACTTTTAAGCGGACCCTGGATCTGTTATTCAATCACAAAAAAATGTACAAATATTTCAAATCCGGAAAGATCGTTGAAGACCGCAAAAATATACGGGTTGTAGAAATATGAAAGCATTAGAACTGAATACGTATAAATCCCCCGTTTTTTTAACCTTATCCTCGTTAAAGCTGAAAGATCGGCAACATCCTGTTCCGTCCGGGGAATATCCGATAGCACTCAGATCTGCAAATTGAAATCCTTTTGGCAATATTTTTTGCGATGTATCCCTGCCTTTTCAGGCATGAATAAAAATAACACTCAATTACATTGCTGCCTTTTTTCACTGGATTGTATTATATAAAGAATACCTATAATGACAGATCAGGACAGCAAGCCAAAATTATTTTTCCTTTTTTCAGTACAGTTCAGGTCAAGAATAAAAAAAGACTCTTCTACATTTATCGCGAATTGAAAGATTTCCGATTTTTCAAAAGTTAATAAACGCTACATGCTAAACGATTGCCCGAAGCTGAGAAGCTTCCACCTACTGACTGTCTTATTCGTACTATCTATCTTCTTTAGTACAGAGCTTTTTGCTCAAACATCTATCCTCCACGGTAAAGTGATCGACTCTGCCAGCAGCAACCCTGTTACCGACGCAACTGTGAATGTGTCGGGGTCTGCAGTTTCTGTAAAGACCGGAACTGATGGCGAATTTGCTATCAGTGTTGCGGTAGGGCAGACATTGTCCATCACCCATGTTGGGTTTAATCTTGCCACTGTGCAGGTAAATTCTTTTTCTGATATCGTCGTGCGCCTCACATCCAGCGTGGGTGATCTGTCTGACGTAGTGGTGGTTGGTTATGGACGCCAGAAAAAAGTAAGCGTTGTTGCCGCCATTTCCACAATGAAAGCGGAAGGATTGCGACAGACACCTGCAGCCAATATCGGCATTGCGCTTGCAGGCCGCTTGCCCGGGTTGAGTGTGCTTCAGCGATCAGGTGTACCTGGCGGCGAGCAGATGGAATTTTATATCCGTGGCCGCAGTACCATTAATGGCCAGCAACCACTGATCCTCGTAGATGGGGTACAGCGGGATTTCACCGCGCTTGATCCGCGCGAAGTGGAGTCAATCTCTATCCTGAAAGATGCCTCCGCTACTGCTGTATATGGGGTGCGCGGCGCGAACGGTGTAATTATGATCACCACACGCCGCGGCCATGTAGGCAAACCTGTTATCGATGTAACGCTTGAGCAAAGCTGGCAATCGCCTACGCGTTTACCTAAAATGGTAAATGCATATGACTATGCAACACTGCGCAACCAGGTGGAAACACAGAATGGACGCTCGCCGATCTATAGTGACGAAGCTCTGGAGCATTATCGTACCGGTGATTTTCAGGAGCTGTACCCTACGCGTGATTTTGTAAATGAATTCATGCGTGATGCTTTCCCTATGCGCAGGGCCAATGTGAATTTCAGCGGCGGTACTGACAAGATGCGCTATTTCACTACTGTCGGTTATTTGTACCAGGAAGGCATTTTCAAGTCGGAAAAATTTTCTGAATATAATTACGACCCTCAATCAAAGGCAAACCGGTTTAACTTCCGCTCCAATTTTGATATTGATATCAATAAATCGCTCAAGATGTTCCTCAACGTGAGCGGTTATATGCAGAAGAAAAATGATCCGGTGATTGTGCCAAACAATGGCGACTATCTGAATGATGTAGCCGGCTATTCTATCGTGATCGGTTCACTCATCCAGACACCGAATAATTATCACAATGACCTGACCCCAAGCGGTGAAGTGCTTTCTACCGCGCTTAAAGGTGGTAATATCAATAATGTCCCTTATGGCATGCTGAACCGTTCTGGTTTCCGCAATACGATGACCAACCAGGTTACAACATCACTTGGGCTGGAGCAGAAACTGAGCTTCATCACACAAGGGCTTTCTGCCAGAGTGATCGCTTCTTATGATGCAACATCCATTAACCAGCAGGTGCGTCAGCGTTCTTTCCAGCTTTATGAAGCTATGCCTGATCCGAACGATGCTACCAAGGTTATTTACCAGCCAACAGGAACAATGACCAATAGTTCACTGGCCGATGCACAGGCCCAGTCACAATGGAATCAACTTAACCTGGACGCTTCCATCAATTATGACCGCAGCTTTGGTAAACATGCCGTTTCAGGTATGGCGCTGTTTAACCGTTATCAGCGTACTGTCAATATCGAATTGCCATATAATTATGTAGGATTTGTGGGCCGTGCTACCTATGCATATGCTAATAAATATCTTGCAGAAGTCAATTTCGGTTATAACGGTTCGGAACAGTTCGCACCAGGCCATAAGATGGGTTTCTTCCCTTCTGTATCTGTCGGCTGGGTGGCTTCAAATGAAGATTTTGTAAGCAATGCTCTTCCATGGTTGACTTTTGCCAAGCTCCGTGCCTCCTATGGCCAGGTAGGTAACGACAATATGAACGGTTCACGTTTCGCTTTCCTTACACTCTGGAATGGAAGTTATGAATCCCAGATCGGGAATGACCAATTGGGATGGGAGAAAGCAAACAAGTTTAACCTTGGATTGGAAACAAAACTTTTCCGCGACTTTACTTTTGAAGCAGATCTTTTCTATGAGCGTCGCGATAACATCCTGATCTCGGCTACAGGCCTTGTTCCAACAGGTGTGTTTGGCACAGGCGGTGTATACAGTTCCGGGATCATTCCGAAAATAAATGCCGGTCAGATCGAGAACAAGGGTTTTGAGCTGGTAGGCGGCTGGGCTAAGAACCTGGGCAGCGGCGTACGCATGGACATTCGTTTGAACGGCGCATACAACCATAATAAAGTTCTTTATTTAAGTGAAGTATTGTTGCCCGAAGGATATGCATACCGCCAACGCAGTACCGGTTATAGCCTTGGTCAGCCATTTGGATATAGGACCGCCGGTTTCTTTAATTCGCAACAAGAGATTGCAGATTGGTATGATCAGACTGCAATCGGACCTGCACCAAAACCAGGCGATCTGAAATACCTGGACATGAATGGCGATGGTGTTATCACAGAAGAAGACCAGGCACCCATCGGTAAACCTGAAATGCCCGCATGGACTTTCGGTGGTGCATTCAGCCTGAGAGTTAAAAATTTTGACTTCAGCATGATGTGGCAAGGTGTGGCAGGCAGAAGCTATCTGCTGACTGGTCAGCGTATTTTTGAAACATACAACTTCAACGAATGGCATAAAGAAGCCTGGAGCCAGGAACGTTATGATGAAGGGTTGCCGATTACTTATCCAAGGCTCGATCCGGGAAGCAGTGCAAGCAAACAGGTTTCCGACTTCTGGCTGGTTGACGCTTCTTATATACGTCTGCGTAACGTCGAAATTGGTTATACACTCGGCAGGCGGTTAGCAAGTAAGATCGGCGCATCATCTGTACGCATTTATGCGAACGGTCTCAACCTGCTCACTTTTGATCGTTACCCGGTCAAGTACCAGGATCCCGAACAAAATAATGAGTTGCTGTATCCTGTATTTAAAGCCTATAATGTAGGATTGAACGTATCATTCTAAACGAGCTTCATTGAAAAAAACGATTATGAAAAATATTTGCGTGGCCATAATGATAACGATGGGAATAATGATCCTGTCTGGTTGTGAAAAAGTATTGGAGAAAACACCTGATGGACAAACCACCATCGATAAAGTGCTTAATAATTATAACCGCAGTAAAGGCCTGATCGATGCTGTATATGGTGAAGTATACCAGGCGCGTGACCAGATCTCTTTCGTCATGAACCCGATGGAAAGTCTTACTGATAATGCTTTTTGGGCAGCTACTTACAATGCGTATGACTGGCACAACGGTGCATTGTCACTTTCAAATCCTGTAATCAACTGGCCATGGTCATCTCCGAGCGAACAGTTGTGGCCTGATTTCTGGCGGGGGATCCGGCTTGCGAACAATGCGATCAAATACCTGCCACAGTCAACAGCGATCACTGATCAGGAGCGGCAAACATGGATCGCAGAAGCACGCGTGCTCCGCTGCTGGTATTATATGCATCTGCTTGAATTTTATGGAGCAATGCCCTGGATCCAGGAACCTTTTGAACCAACTTATACAGGGTGGAACGAACTGTCGCGGCCTACGTTTGATAATATCTCTACCAAGATCGAACAGGAGTTGCTTGATGTGATCAACTCCCATGTCCTGCCTGACCGTCAACCTTCACAGGAGGCGCGCCGTGCAAGCAATGGCCTTGCTTATGCCATCCGTGCACGCGTATTATTGTATAATGCCAGCCCGCTGAATAATCCTGAAAATGATAAAGCCAAATGGCAGCGCGCCGCTGATGCCGCACAGGATGTGATTGCGCTGAATTCCTATCATCTCGTAAGCATGGCCGATTATAAAAAATTGTTTGTCGGAGCATTCACCACACAGGTAGATGAGATCATCTGGCGTGCATGGGTTGATAATTCAGGGATCAATAATACCAATGGAGTAGATGTGGGAAGCTATCCTTATGCTTCTATCAACCATAACTGGAACTGTGGTGAATCCCCTACGCAGGAATTGGTGGATTGCTTTGAAATGACCAATGGTGCGTTGCCTGTTACTTACAATGATGCAACCCACACAAATGTGACCATTACTCCCGGAGCTGCAGCAGCAGGCTACAGCGAAGCTACCGGTGGTGACCCTTACGCAAACCGCGACGCCCGTTTTTATATCAATATCGTACACAATATGACAAACTATGGTGTGCCATATAACTGCACACAACCTTACATTATCGAAACATTTGTTGGTGGCCGCAATGGTTATAATGATGTCATCTCCCAGGAAACACAACGTTCCTGCACCGGCTATTACAGTGGAAAGGACAAACAGGTGAAGTTTTGGGGACCGGGTGGAAGTTCCGGCGCCGAAGGAACACATTGGGTATTCTTCCGCCTTGCTGAATTCTACCTGCAGAAAGCCGAAGCACTTTGTGAAACCGGTGATCTTGGCGGTGCATTGACAGCACTGAATATGATCCGTCAACGGGCTAATCAGCCAAGACTGGAAGAAGTCCCGGGCTTTGTGAATTCGCAGGAATTTATCCGGGCGCGTATCCGCAATGAACGCCGTGTTGAGTTCTGTCTCGAAGGCCAGTACCGTTTTGATGATCAGCGCCGCTGGAAGGTGCTGAATGAGACGAACCGTCTTGTAACCGGTATGCGCATTACAAAAGGTAATGACGGCCGGTTCAGCTATCAGCGCCGTAAGATCCGTGATTACCAGTCGTACACCGATAAGTATCTTGTAATGCCGATTCCGCTGGAAGATGCGAAGAAAATGACTGGAATGGCGCAGCCTGCAGCATGGCAGTAGTACAAAGGATCGGAGACCTAAAATCTGCTTGAACCCAATCCTGAATTAAAAGAAGAGTCATGAAAACCCAAATATCAGGTCTGCTTATATTAATGATCATCTTTTCAATCAGGGTAAATGCGACTCCTGTTGTCACCAATGTGTATGACGATACGGTATTACAACTCACCTTACGCGGTGCCGATTGCCCGTTTGCAGATCATGCCGACTATGGTATTTACATTCCCACCCGCAAGGAACAGCTTCGCGGAGTGCTGATATTGCAACACGGATGTGGCATGGAGCAGTTTGGTATCACAAAGCCTTACGATCTTCAATACCGCGCTTTTGCACGTAAATGGAAGCTGGCGGTTATTGAAACAGCATTATACGGAAACTGCGGCGGATGGCGCGATCCAAAGTCCGGTTCAGGCCCCGCTTTGCTGAAAGTTCTTCAGCAAACAGCAACAGCTATCTCGCACAATGAACTGAACACTGTACCCTGGCTTTTATGGGGCCATTCAGGCGGAGGCTGCTGGACACTTGGTATGCTGCGTGATTATCCTGAAAGAATTCTTGCCGCAGTTTGTTATTCTCCTGCATTCGATCCGCAATGGAATTACCCGCCTGCCGTCAGCAACATACCTGTGCTCACCCGTCATGCAGGAAAGAATGATGCAAACGACAGCCTAGTGCTTTGCCAGGCCACATCCATTCATGCTTTTCAAAAACTTCGCGCTCTTGATGCACCCGTGAGTATTGTGCTGAATGAATCTCAGAACCATAACCTGAGTTATATCCGTTACATGGCCATCCCTTTTTATGAAGCGGCATTAAAACAACGTCTTCCTGCAACAAGCGGCGGCGTTATGAAAGATCCCGATCGCTCACAGGCATGGTTGGGCGATACACTCACCCTGCAACTGTATAAAGAATCAACTTATAAAGGTGATAAAAAAGGACTTTGCCTTTTCCCTGATGAAGCAACTGCAAAAGCATGGAAAGAATATTATTCAACCGGAACAGTGACCGATAAAACACCTCCCCCAGCACCATTCAATCTTGCAGTTAAAAAACAAGACGATGCGATCGAGCTTACGTGGGCTGCCGATGCTGATATTGAATCGGGTATCAAATACTTTGAAATATTCAGTAATGGCGTACGCGTTGGACGCGTTCCTGAATCCGGCAATTATCAATACTTTGATACGAATGGTGATAACACCATCCCGCCACAGGTGCCGGCAACGAAATATATATTCAGTTACGCAGCAGCAACAAATGCCACGCTGGCTGTACGGACGGTCAATCATTTTAACCTGGTCTCCGCGCAAACAATAATCCAATACACAAAATGAAAGGGAAGATGACTGCGATGATCGCTATTTTATTTTCATTGCTCACCGTCACCGGCGGAGCCGGTTGTAAGAATCCGGGTAATGAGGCGAGCGCTGATGACAAACCTGCAGAAATGTATGGCAGGGTCCTTAACAATAGCAGCACCATTCCCGAACTGCAAGTGAATAATGCAGGTAGCTATACTGCCGAAGGATTAAACGTAACCGTAAAAGACAAACTCGTCAGGCTTGATAAATTCTATGCGCTTGCTGAGCGGAAGGTTGCTTACCGCATCCGCTTCTCTTCAGATGCAAAAGCACTTTTCTGCAGCAGTCAGGGAGATTTTAATGCATATGTAGACGTGGCGGCGAAGAAAATATCCATTGCTACCAATCCTGTGAAAGACCAATCCGTTCCTTTTCTCAATGCAGATCACGATTATCTCGTGGAGATCTATCACGTGTACCAGGAAGCAAGAGTAAAACTGACCGATCTGCAATCCAATGAGTCAGCAGAAGTGAAAGCCGTGCATGATGGACAGGGCGGTGTGGGCAAAGGTGCACTGCAAACGGGTTTTGCGGTGGGTATGCAATGGGACCATTACTGCTTTTCATTGGTGTCTGGCACTTCAATGCTGGTAAGATCAATAAATGTATATGCCCTGAGAAAGAAAGTGAAGCTGGTGATGTATGGCGACTCTATCACCCAGCCGGAAGGATATTTCCCAACTAAGGATTTTCCGCAGGCGTGGACGCAGCAAGTGATTGCCAGGTTGGGTGGTAATGCGATGTCAAGCGGCCGGGGAGGCGCACAGATAGATATGGTGCTTGACTACATCAAAAATGAACTGCCTTTTATTGAAGTAAAATATGTAATGGTGACGATCGGTACAAATGGAGGCAATACAGAGGCGAAACTCACTCAATTGATCGACTATATCAAATCGCGTGGCGCCATCCCAATCCTGAACAATATCCCGGCCAATGAAAGCGGTTCGCAGGTTACAGTAAATGCGCTTATCGATACCGTGCGCGAGAAGACGGGCGTGAGCGGTTGCCGTTTCGATCTCGCCACTTCAATTGCCGGTGATGGTAAGGAAGTAGATAAGTCACTTATGTACTGGGAAGATTATACCGGAAGTTATGGCTGGCAGGTGTATCATCATCCGAATGAAAAAGGAGGAAAGAGAATGTTTGACCAGGTTATGAAGGATGCAGCAGTAATTTTCCAGTAGAATAATCGGGACGGCGAATCACAGTGAATGCCGCACAGTAAGCCCGAACGGGACTTTCTCTTTTGTTATCGTGCCCGATAATACAGCATTCGCTGCCATCACACCCATTTCCTGGAAATTGGAAGAGATTGTTGTAATACCCTGCAGCACCACTTTTTTGATCGGCGTTTCGTTGTAAGAAATAATACCAACGTCTTCACCTATTATATAAGATGTGGTATTGATCTTTTCAATCAATGTGACAAGATCATCTTCGATCAGGTTGATATAAACTTCACCTCTCTTTATTTCCAGTGCATTCACATCACTCTGGATCTTGTATTGAAATGCGTAGTCCTGGCAGAAATGCGTAAACCCTTTCAATATCTCTTTCGGATAATAACTTGCTTTTGGAAAGATGATCGTAATGGTATGGTATTTCACCAGTTGATCGATCGCGTCATTCAGCGCTTTATAAATATCATCTTCAAAATCGATCAGTACGGTAGAGAACTCACCGGTAACGCCTGCGGGTATGCGGTCCAGCATTACCAGCTTATCCTTAGGAATGGTGTTGATGATCTCATGGGCATTTTCTCCGCCTTCTACAAAATGCGGAATGATCACATAATGCGTATAGTGTTCCTTGTTACTCCCCAGCATTCTTTTAAAAAGATGGAAGTCGTTATTGTATACGTAAAAATCAATCCCGGCCTGCTCGCCGAGCGTACTTACAAATGCATCATAAATGGATTTCTTGGGGATGCTGAGTTTATTGAATAAGAGGAACACATTCAGCGGACGGCGGAATTCTGTGCTCTCTATAAAATACCCTCTCCTGGGAACAGCATTGATCACACCGAGTTTTTTCAGGTGTTTATAACCGCGTTCAACAGTATCGCGGGCAATATCAAGTTCAATGCTTAGCTCATTGATGGAAGGCATATTATCTCCCGCCTTGATCCTCCCTTTCTGGATCTCTTTCAATACGGCATTGGCGATCTGAAGATATTTCGCAGTGCCGGAATAAGGGTCAACTGTAATAATGTCGGCTATCCTGGGTTCTTTCATGGCAAAATCAGTTTGAGTGGTGAAAGGATTGAACTGGCAGGACAGGTTTAATTTGCAGATACCTTTACGTATAACCGCGTTCAAGATAAAATAATTCCGGATAAACCAGCACTTATTTCAGACAATAAAAATAATCCTCTTTTTCAGGTCAAAACAGGATAGGAATGCTGGCATTGATCTCTAAGTTTGTTTCGACATAAGAATAACATACACCTATAATTTATGGATAGCTTGCTTAATACTGTGTACATGCATCCGAGGGATCAGATCGTCCTTGTTATGCAGAGGATTTACAAACGTGTACTGACGACTACTTCCGGAGGTAATATATCAATCATCGATGATAATGGCGATATCTGGATAACACCAACAGGTGTTGATAAAGGATTGTTAAAACCATTAGATATTATTTGCATACGTGCCGACGGAACTGTAGAAGGCCAGCACAAACCTTCTTCCGAATTTCCTTTTCACCTTGCTATATACAAAGCCAGGCCGGATATCAAAGCCATCGTACATGCACATCCTCCTGCTCTGGTAGCCTTCAGCATTGTGCGGAAAGTGCCTGACACAAACCTGCTGCCACAGTTGAAAGCACTTTGCGGCACGATCGGTTATGCACCATACGCAATCCCCGGCAGTGCAGAACTGGGCGAAAATATCGCTCAGCAGTTTCACCAGGGCGTTTCAGCAGTGATCATGGAAAACCACGGCACCGTAATAGGAGGCAAAAACATCTCGCATGCCTATCAGCAGTTTGAATCAATGGAGATGAGCGCACGTGCGATCCTTTATGGGAATATGATGGGTAAGCCTAATTATCTGTCAAATAAAAGCATTGAAGCTTACAACAAGCAAGTGCCCGATCATTTACCGGAGATAAATGAAGTGCTTTATCCCTCGGACGAGCGCGAACGCCGACTTGATATCATCAAGATCGTAAGGCGCGCCTGCGAACAGGGATTGATGCTTGATGCATTCGGTACAGTATCTACCCGCTGGAGGGATAATGATTTCCTGATCACACCTGATAATTGTTCCAAATGGGACCTCCGTCCGGAAGATATCGTTCAGGTAAGGTCCGGAGAAAGGGAAAAAGGAAAATATCCCTGCAAATCCGCTCATTTGCACCAGGCGATCTATGAGAAACATCCTGATATAAATGCTATCATCCTTACACAGAGTACTTATCTTACGTCCTTCGCAGTGACTGGCGCCGCATTTAATGTAAGGACCATTCCTGAGACATGGATTTACCTGCAGGATGTGCAGATGGTAGAGTTTGGTGAACAATTCGCGGGTGTGAATACAATTCCTAATATCATTTCAGCTGAAACACCGGTAGTGATAGTGAAGAATGAATGCGTGATCGTAGCCGCAAACAAACTACTGCAAGCATTCGATTATCTTGAAGTAGCTGAGTTCAGCGCCAAATCACTGGTACTTTCCACCACACTCGGGAAAATGGTCCCGATCAGCGATAACCAGGTAGAAGATCTTGGTAAAGTGATGAGCAAATGGAAAAATTATGAATGGCGCATGTAGTATGCTGGTTATCCGGCATTTTTGCTTTTGAATTTGATATACCGCTTTAAAAACGATTGATATGAAAAATAAATATGCTATTATTCTTGGAAACCTCGGAAACACGCGCGACAGGTTTTGCCCGGGATACAAGAATAATCCATCCACCGAAGAGATGCTGAAAGCGGCAATAGAACGTGTGCCGCATATTGAAGGGATCGAACTGGTTGGTACCTGGGACATACGTCCGGATAATGTGAAAGATATGAAGGCGCGTTTGGCTGATGCCGGCATTTCCTGTGCCAGTATCATTCCTGACACATTTACTGTTCCTGAATATGGTAAAGGCAGTATCACGAATATCGATGCAGGTATCCGCAAACAGGCTCTCTCTTACCTCCGTCAGATGAGCGAAGTGGCAATGGAAATGAATTGCGGTATCGTCAACCTTTGGCTTGGCCAGGATGGATACGATTACCTGTTGGCTACTGATTACAATGAAGAACGCAATTGGCTTACCGACGCCACACGAACACTCGCAAAAGAATTCCCTACGCTGAAATATGCGCTCGAATACAAACCTAAAGAACCACGCAATTTTTCCTACCACGCAAGAATGGCTGATACTATTCTTGCTGCAAAAGAAACCGGCTGCGATAATGTGGGGGTAACGATTGATACCGGTCACAGCTTCTATGCAGGTGAGAACGTAGCTGAAGCTGTAGTGCTCGCTAAAAGAGCGGGAAATCTGCTTTATCACATGCACTTCAATGATAACCATGGCAGTTGGGATGATGATATGATTGTAAGCAGTGTTCACTTTACTGTCTATGTGGAACTATTGTTCTGGCTGAAGAAGACCGGCTACAGTGGATGGATCTCCATGGATCAGTATCCCTACCGTGAAGACGCTGTAGACGCGATCTCCGAAAGTATTTTATGGGTGAAAAAATTTGAACAGATCGTTGAAACATATTACAACGAAATAGAATCACTCATCAAAGAAAACGATGCGGTAAAGACTTCACGGTTCTTGCGTAAGCTCATCGCCTGATCTATTTTATTGCCATATAAATTTTCTGCATGACCACTATTAATTTCCAGCGGCCTGCGGTACGGGCTCTGTTGTTCGGCCTTTTCCTTTCCGTTACCACTTTTGCGATCAATGCGCAGCAACCGGTACAATTGATAAACCTGCGTTGCGATAATGCAAGTGATCCGCTTGGCATCGATGCTTCCAACCCGCAATTCAGTTGGGAATACAATACCGGTGTCCGCAATTTCAGGCAGACTGCTTACCAGGTGCTGGTGGCAGATTCGCCGGAGAAACTGTCGGCAGATGAAGCCAATGCCTGGAACAGCGGTAAGATCATGTCATCACAATCAGCCGGTATCGTATATAAAGGACCGGCGCTCGAAAGCCGGAAAAAATATTTCTGGAAGGTGATCACCTGGTCGGATAAAGCAGAAATAAGACCTGCTGCAAACGCTGAGTTTGAAATGGGGCTGCTGCATCAATCTGATTGGAGCGGCGATTGGGTTGGATTTCCTTCCGGATGGATCGGCAAGGTTCATTATTTCCGCCGTGTATTCCACTTTGATAAAGAAGTAGTAAAAGCCCGTGCCTACATGGCAGGGATCGGTTATTATGAAATGGAGATCAACGGAAAGAAAGTTGGTGATCATGTACTCGATCCCGCCACCAGCGATTTTTCCAAACGTGTTTACTATACCACTTATGATATCAAGCCTTTTCTCAATAAGGAGAACGTAATGGTGATCGCCGTGGCGCCGGGCTGGTATGGCATGCCTAAACTGCGTATGCAGGTAGAGATCACTTTTGGGGATGGTACAAAAGAAGTGATCAATTCCACTTCAGTCCGTAATGTAACGCTCGGGCCGGTTGTATCTGCCGGTATTCTTGATGGAGAAGTCTATGATGCACGCATGGAAAAACCGGAGTGGAACCTGCCTTCCGATACCATCATCAAAGGATTGCCCAACCAGACCTGGGGTGTGGCACCGGTGGTGGAAAAGCCGGGAGGTATTATGGCGGCAGCGGAACTGGAGCCGATCAAAGTAGTGGAATCATTCCAACCCGTTAGTGTAAAGGAAGTAAAACCAGGCGTATTTGTTTTTGATGCGGGGCAGAATATGGCGGGATGGGTGCGCATCCGTGTTAAAGGATCGAGAGGGCAAAAAGTTACGTTGCGTTTTGCCGAAACATTATATGATAACGGTACCGTGAACCAGGAAAACCTGCGTACAGCAGCGGCTACTGACATGTATATCATGAAGGGCGGTGGAGCAGAGGAGTGGGAACCGCGTTTTACCTATCACGGTTTCCGGTATTTCCAGGTGGAAGGATTGACGTCAGCGCCTTCTATTGATGACTATACATTGCGCCGCGTACGTTCGGCTGTGGAGCCTGCAGGTAAATTCACCTGTAGTAATGAGCTCCTGAACCGGATCAACCAGATGGTGGCGCGTACTGAAGCGAGTAACCTGCACAGCATTCCGACAGATTGCCCGCAACGTGACGAACGTATGGGGTGGATGAATGATCTGACCGTCCGGATAGAACAGGCCGTTTACAATTTCAATCTGCATCGTTTATATGCCAAGTTCATCAAGGATGTTGGTGATACGCAGGAAGAAGATGGCGGCATCAAGGACACTGCGCCGTATAAAGTAGGCGGCGTTCCTGCTGATCCTGTATCAGCAAGCTTTCTGCTGCTTGCCCTGAAGAGTTACGAATACTATGGCAATACAGAGATCATCACGCAGAATTATAAAAAGATGAAAGCCTGGGTTGATTTTCTGAACAGCCACAGCAATAACGGTATTGTTGAATACAGCTATTATGGCGACTGGTCGCCGCCTGCTGAATTCGGACAGAAAGGGGCAGCCTATGGGGCGCTTTCGGTAAATACACCAGGGCCATTGATGTCAACCGGTTATTATTATTACAGTGCCAGCCTTCTTTCAAAAATGGCAGCAGTCATTGGTAAAACGGATGATAAAGTGAAATACGAAAATATGGCGGCTACAGCCGTGAAGGCTTTCAATGATAAATTCTGGGATGAGAAAGTGGGTGGTTATGGCTCAAATAATCAATCATGCAACTCATTTGCTGTATTCCTGGGCGTGGTAAGCAAAGAACGCTTACCGAGAGTGATCGATAACCTGGTGAAGAATGTAGAGAAATACAATTACCACCTTACTACAGGAAATCTTTGTACAAAATATTTGCTGGAAGCATTGACGGAAAATGGCTATGGCGATATCGCCTATCGTATAGCCACGCAGGAAACTTATCCCAGTTGGGGCTATATGCTGTCAAAAGGCGCTACTACATTATGGGAACGCTGGGAATATGAAACTGGCGGCTCAATGAACTCGCACAATCATCCGATGATGGGGTCTGTTGGTTCCTGGCTTTATAAGTACATTCTCGGCATACTGCCGGATCTCAGCTCTCCCGGGTTTGATAAATTCATCATCCGTCCATATATCCTTACTGATCTTCAGTTTGCCAGTGGTGAATACAGATCAGTGAAAGGACTGATCAGATCTTCCTGGAAAAAGAGCAAAGGGTTATTGGAGATGAATATTACTATTCCTGCCAATTCAGTAGCAACGATATTCATTCCTACAAAAGATGCTTCCTCTATTACTGAGAGAAAGAGGAAGATAAAAGGAGACAAGAATTTCCGCTTCCTGCGCATGGAAGGTGATGCAGCAGTTTATGAAGTTGGTTCAGGTGATTATTCATTTACATCCAAATGGTAAGAGCATGAAATTTTTGATTGGTTTATTACTGGCAGGCAGTGTAATGACTGCGCAGGGGCAAACGCTTAGTTCAGGATCTCTGGATATAGTAGGAGTGGACCAGTTTGGCCGCACCGTGACGCCGATCGAAGGATACAAACCCAAAAAGCAGGTGGGCATATTTTACTGGCCCTGGATCGGTCAGCCTTTTGCTTCGGGAGCATATGATGCCACAAAGATCTCGGCTATGCCGGATGGATTAAAACTTTTGTATGATCTGAAATCAACTGACAAAACGATAAGCCCTGCCGGGCAGGCACACTTCTGGGGAGAACCTTTATTTGGCTATTATAATTCAGCCGATGAATGGGTCATCCGCAGGCAGATGAAAATGCTTACACTGGCTGGTATCGATTTTATAGCTTTTGATCTTACCAACCGCGTTACATATAAAGAAGTTTACGATAAGGTGCTCGGTACGATCGTGGACTTTCAGCAGCATGGCTGGAATGCACCCAAAGTTGTATTCTACACGCATTCCAAATCGATGGAGACAGCGCGTGTATTGTATGAAGATCTTTATAAGCCCCGCCGTTTTGAAAGCGCCTGGTATAAAGTGAATGGCAAACCCATGATCATCGCCTATACTGAAACGGCCGATGATCTTGCAGAAGCAAGATCAAGAAACGATACCAATTATACGCCTGTGCCTTACAGCAAAGAGATTCTCGACTTCTTTTATTTCAAGAAACCTCAATGGCCGTTTGATCCTTCTTACGAAAATGGTTTTCCCTGGGTGGAATGGAAATTCCCGCAACCGCTGCATGGCGGTGTTATGAGCGTGACAGTCGCCAGCCATCCGAAGGTCCCGATGTCGCGTTCCATCACCTCAGGCTGGATCAATTGGGGCCGTGGCTGGGATCCGGATAAGCAGAAAAATATAGCGGAAGATGTGGACAAAGGCACGTTCTTCCAGCGCCAATGGGATCATGCGATCGAAATGGACCCTGATACAGTCTTTGTCGGTGGCTGGAATGAATGGATCGCTTATAAGCAACCATACGGTGATGAATACATGCTATGTGATGCTGCCAACCGCGAATATTCGCGCGATGTGGAACCGATGAAAGGCGGATACGAAGATGCGTTCTATCTCCAACTGATCAAAAACATCAGGCGTTATAAAGGATTGCCTGCTGCCGGGAGCAAGATTTCCCCGAAATCATACCGCAATGTTGACGCAACTTCCTATGCCCGCGATTTTCATGGCGTAACAGACAAGATCACTTACCAGCGTTCTGCACCGGTAAATGTGCTGGATGAGGTAAATGTATCATCTGACCCATCATACATCATTTTTGAGATCAAAACGCTGAAAGATTTTGCTGCCCCACATGCAGGCACTGAAGGACTGCATATTTATATCGGAAGCGGCACCCCTTCACTCAAAGGATGGAAAGGTTATGAGTTATTGCTGAGGCAGGATGCAGGCGGCAAAATTTTTTATATCAACCGGCTGGATTCTTCTTACAATATGAAAGTCATAGCCAAAGCACGCTATACTATCGAAGGAAATACAGTGAAGGTTAAAATTCCAAGAAAGGAAACCGGCCTGGGTGGTAATACAAAAGAAATTTATTTCAAAGTGGCTGATGGATTAGAGCATCCGAAAGATCTGATGGATAGTTATCTATCTGGAAGTGTGATGCCGATGGGGCGGTTAAGTTACCTGTATCAGATTAAATAAGTTTAAAGGTCAAACCTTCAAAACTCAATAATGAAAAGATTGATAAAAGTATTACCCGCTGGTTTTTTTCTTCTCTTCTTATCCTGCGGCAGCAATCGCCAGGCAATTGAAGTGAAAGATCTGACGGTAGAGGGGCGAACAAATTTAGCCGGTACGGATATTACCAGGCCAAGACTGAGCTGGAAGATTGTGGGCGATGGCCGTGATATAATACAGACAGCCTACCAGGTGATCGTTGCCAGTACGCCGGAAAACCTCGAAGCAGGAAAGGGGGATCTCTGGGATTCTGGTTTGATAAAGGATAGCAATTCCCTGAATATTGTTTATGCCGGCAAAGCGCCCGGTAGTTATCAGCAATGTTACTGGAAGGTGAAAGTGATGACGAATGGCCAGGAAGAAAACTGGAGCAGGGCTGCCGGCTGGAGTACCGGGCTGCTTGATTCCTCCGACTGGAAGGCATACTGGATCGGTCTCAATGGTTTCAATGACCGTGATCAGCCGGAAAGCACCATCACGCGGCTTGCTGCAAGATATCTCCGTAAGGATTTTGCAATAGAAAAGAAACTGGTCTCAGCAACTGCCTATGTCAGCGGCATGGGCCTTTATGAACTTTATTTCAATGGTAAAAAGGCCGGTGAAGATGTGCTGGCACCAACTGTTTCCGAATACAACAAAAGGATCTATTATAATACCATCGATGTTACCTCGCTTATGAAGGAAGGGCAAAATGCCGTTGGTGTGATCCTCGGCAATGGCCGCTATTTTGGCATGCGTAATTATCATGGCCAACCGGACCCGTTGACGCAAATAGGACAGGTGAGTTATGGGTTGCCAAGATTGCTGTTACAAGTGCGCATGGTTTATGATGATGGCAGCAGTTCGTTGCTGGTATCTGATGAAACCTGGAAAGTTTCTGACCAGGGACCGATAGTAGCCAATAGCGAATTTGATGGCGAAGATTATGATGCACGCCGCGAATTCAAAGGCTGGTCAGAAACAGGTTTTGACGCGCAGGGATGGAAACCCGTAACCCCGATGCCGCTGCCAGCAACTGTGCAGGTAGTATCGCAACCCAATGAGGGTATCCGTATCAAAGAAGTATTGAAACCAATCGCTGTTAACGAAACCCCACGTGGCACTTATATTATTGATATGGGGCAGAACATGGTCGGCTGGATCTCGCTGCATATAAAAGCTGCAGCAGGTGATACGGTAAGCATGCGATTTGCAGAGACCATGAAGAAAGGAACTGATTCAATCTATCTCGACAATGTACGTAAGGCACGTGTAACGGATAATTATATCTCCAATGGCAATGACGTAAAATGGGAGCCACGGTTCACTTATCATGGCTTCCGCTATGTGGAGATCCGTGGATTGAGATCAACGCCAGCGATCAGTGATATAGAAGGAAAAGTGATTTATGATGATGTGGCTACGACCGGTTCATTCAAAACTTCCAACGAAACCATCAATCAGATCTTTAAAAATGCATACTGGACCATCCGCGGAAATTATCGTGGTATGCCAACCGATTGCCCACAGCGCGATGAACGCGTTGGCTGGCTCGGCGATCGCGTGATGAGTTCCTATGGCGAAAGTTTCATCTTCGATAATTCACGTCTTTATGCAAAATGGCTGGACGATATCAGTGATGCGCAAAAAGAAAATGGAAGCATTCCTGATATTGCACCGTCTTACTGGGACCGCTATGCCGATAACGTTACTTATCCAAGTGCTTTTATCCTGATCCCGGAAATGCTGCGCAGGCAGTATGGCGACCAGGAAAGCCTGCGCAAACAATATCCCGCAATGAAAAAATGGATGATGTATATGTGGGATACGTACCGTGAGAATGATCTTGTACTGAAAGACAACTATGGTGACTGGTGTGTACCGCCGGAGAAGCTAGACATGATCTGGTCAAAAGATCCCAACCGGATCACAGAAGGTGGCCTTCTTGCATCTGCCTATTATTATTATTGTCTAAACCTGTTGAGGCAATATGCCGAAATACTTGGTAATGCTGCCGATGCAGAACAATTTGCATCCATCGCAGAAAGAGTTAATATCGCCTTCAATAAAAAGTATTACAACGCGGAAAAAAAATGTTATGCCAACAGTACAGTTACAGCCAACCTGCTGCCATTGAGCTTTGGTATGGCGCCTGTTGCTGATAAAGCCGCAATCTTTACAAATATCCGGAGTCGCCTCAAGGAGTTCGACGATCATGTAAATTCAGGGATCATTGGCGGCATGTGGCTGATGAGGGGGCTTACAGATAACGGGGCGGGCGACCTGGCTTACCGTCTCGCTACCAACAAAACCTATCCGAGCTGGGGTTATATGGTTGAAAGAGGCGCTACCACTATCTGGGAGCTCTGGAATGGTGACGCAGCCAACCCGATGATGAACTCGGGTAATCACCAGATGCTATTGGGTGATCTGCTGATCTGGTATTACGAATACCTTGCAGGTATCAAATCAGATTTAAAAGAAGTAGCCTTTAAAAAGGTGATCATGAACCCGTATTTCCCGGAGGGGCTTGATTTTGTCGATGCTTCATTGGAAACGAAATATGGATTGGTAAAGAGTGAATGGAAAAAAACAGCGGCGGGACTGGAGTGGAACATCACCATACCTGCCAATGCATCAGCGGATGTTTATTTCCCAACAGGCAATGCAGGAGATATTTCGGAAAACGGCAAAACTATCAGTCAGCAACTTAGCCCGGGTAAGGGAGTTGACGGGAAAGATAAGCTCATGCTTCACATCGGCTCTGGTTCTTATAAATTCCTGGTAAAAATGTAAATGATTAATCATGCAGGCAATCCTTGGTATTATTTATCACTTCATTGGTGGTGTTGCGTCGGGAAGTTTTTATGTACCGTATAAAAAAGTAAAAGGCTGGTCGTGGGAAACCTACTGGCTTACCGGCGGCCTCTTCTCCTGGCTGATCGTGCCGCCGCTTGCGGCCTGGCTGACCATTCCCGGATTTGCTGACATTATTTCCCAGGCATCTTTTGATACATTGTTCTGGACTTTTTTCTGGGGGAGCCTTTGGGGCATTGGTGGATTGATGTACGGACTTGGGATGCGTTACCTTGGCATGTCGCTTGGCAACTCTGTATTGCTGGGGTTCACGTCTGCATTTGGTGCGCTTGCTCCGCCCATCTATTATGACCTGGCAAATGTTCCTGGGAAAATCACCTTTAGTGAATTGCTTGCAAACACCTGGGGAAATGTAGTATTGATAGGAGTGGTGCTTTGCCTCCTGGGAATTTATATCTGTGGTAAGGCGGGTTATCAGAAAGAAAAAGAATTGCCGGAAGAAAAGAAAAAAGAAAGTGTGAAGGAATTCAATCTGAAAAAAGGATTGATCATCTGTATCCTCTCCGGGATTCTCAGCGCAGGGTTTAACTATGGCATCGAAGCCGGTGCACCGATGGCTGATGCAGCGAACCAGATCTGGAAAGCAGCTCATCCAACGGAGAACATCAATTTTCTTTTCCGCAATAACGTGATCTATATTGTATTGCTGTGGGGTGGTCTTACTACGAATCTCATCTGGTGCCTGATCCTGCATTTCCGCAACCGTAGTTTTGGCGATTATACCAATAGGAAAACGCCGTTGCTCCGTAATTTCATTTTCTGTGCAATTGCAGGCACTACCTGGTTCCTGCAATATTTATTCTATGGAATGGGTGAAAGTAAACTGGGCAATGGTTCCAGCTCATGGATACTGCACATGGCCTTTATCATCCTGGTGGCTAATTGCTGGGGTTTTGCACTGAAAGAATGGAGCGGTGTAAGCAAAAAAACAAGGAATACAATCGTTTTGGGGATCTTCATCATTATCCTTGCGGTAGTGGTAGTTGGATATGGGAACTCCTTGCATAACTAATCGGTATGGAAAAGAAAGAACCCGTTATAGCGGTATTTGATATTGGCAAAACGAACAAGAAATTATTGTTGTTCAACAAACGCTATGAAGTAGTGGCAGAGGAAGCGACAAGCTTTCCTGAGATAATCGATGAGGATGGATTTCCCTGCGAGGACCTTGACCGGTTGACGGATTGGATACGTCTTCATGTGGAAGCACTGAAGCGATCTGATACATTTCAACTCAAAGCGATCAACTTTTCTACTTACGGCGCTTCACTTGTGCTTACCGGAAAGCAAGGAGAGCGGATTATGCCTTTATTGAATTATCTCAAGCCATATACGGCCGGCCTGCTCGAACAGTTTACATCAACATATGGCGGTGAGGAAAAGATAGCTACAGAAACATCTTCACCGATGATGGGACATCTTAATGCAGGACTGCAGCTTTACTGGTTAAAGAAACAACGCCCTGAATTGTTCGCAAAACTTTCTTCCGTATTGCATTTTCCGCAATACCTGAGTTTTCTTCTTACTGGCAAAACGTTTGCAGAAATGACCAATCTTGGTTGCCATTCAGCCATGTGGAATTTTAATAAGAAAACGTATCATGAATGGCTGGAGAAAGAAGGTATCCGCGAAAAAGTGAATGAAGTAGTGAAAGGCAATACAGCTGTATTAATGAAGGATGGTGATGAACTGATCGCTATTGGTGTTGGTTTACACGACAGTTCCGCAGCTGTCATTCCTTACCTCAATTCATTCAGCGAGCCGTTCGTAATTGTATCAACAGGCACATGGACGATCAGTCTGAATCCTTTCAACCAGGATATACCTGGTGCGGAGGAACTCGCAAGCGGATGCCTGAGTTACCTTACCTATGAAGGTGATCCTGTAAAGGCTTCCATGAATTTTGCCGGGCATGATCATGATACGCAGGTCAATCGTATTGCAGCATTCTTTGGACTAAAGCCTGCTTATTTCCATACGCTGGAATACAATGGGAAATGGGTAGGTTATACAGATGGGATCAACGCAGTGCAACCGGAAAGCCTCAAGTCTCCTACTACGCCATGCGTATTCCATACACGTGATCTGGCCGGTTTTGAATCACCTGAACATGCATATCACCAGTTACTGATTGATATCATCAATCGCCAGCAGATCGCAACAAGTATGGTGCTGACGGGTAAGCCAGTAAACAATATGTACGTGGATGGCGGTTTTTGCAAGAATAAAATTTATATGCAATTGCTTACGGATGCATTTCCTTCCTTACAGGTATATGCTACTTCAATGGTGCAGGGTACTGCACTGGGCGCAGCGCTTGCGATACATGATCATTGGAATGATGGGCCTGTTCCCGGATCGTTGATACATTTGAAACATTGGAAGAAGTCTGAAGTCACAGGCATTACTGGCCGCCGGGGAAAGCCTGGTCATTCAATCGTTGATGGGGAATGATTCCTGACTGCTGTAATTGTCAATAAATAACCTCCATCTTAGGATAAGGCAGGATAGATGTTTTTCTTTTACTATCTAGTTTTACATTGTCTATATAAGATCTTTCATAAAGAAATCAAATAAAATTATATGAGTACTGTTACCGATCGCTTCAAGCATGTAAGTTATCTGTGGGATGAAAAAAAAGCCGCTGAACTGGCTGGTGATGAAGTGGGGCTGCTGATCTATCGTTCTAACTTGTTGGGTGCAGATCTGCGACTGACTAACTATGGAGGGGGGAACACATCCTGTAAAGTCACTGCAAAAGATCCACTTACCGGTAAAGACACCGAAGTGATGTGGGTTAAAGGCTCAGGAGGCGACATTGGTACATTAAAAAAATCAGGACTCGCTGCATTGTATGTCGACCGCCTGCGCAGCCTAAAAAATATTTACCGTGGTATCGAACACGAAGATGAAATGGTGGAACTTTTCAACCATTGCATTTATGACCTGGCGAGTAAAGCGCCTTCTATTGATACACCTTTGCATGCTTTTCTCCCTTTCAAACATATTGATCACCTGCACCCGGATGCCGCCATCGCTATTGCAGCGGCAAAGGATGGAAAGAAGATCACCGGAGAATTATTTAACGGTACGGTAGGCTGGGTGGAATGGCAGAAGCCTGGTTTTGATCTTGGTTTACAGCTTCGCCAGTGCCTTGATGAAAATCCCGGTATCCGCGGGATCATGCTTGGCAGTCATGGCCTCTTCACCTGGGGGGAAACCGCTTTTGAATCGTATGTGAATACGCTTGAAGTGGTTGAAAAATGTGCCGACTACCTAGAGAAGAACATTGGTGTGGGCCGCCCTGCTTTTGGTGGACAGAAAATACAATCCATTTCCAAAGAAGCTCGTCTCAAACAGGCAGCCACACTGGCTCCTGTGTTGCGCGGGCTTTGCAGCAGTCAGCAAAAGATGATCGGTCATTTTACGGATGATGAACGTGCGTTGGAGTTTATCAATTCGAATGACCTGGACAGGCTTGCCCCTCTTGGTACAAGTTGCCCTGATCACTTCCTCCGTACGAAGATCAGTCCGCTGGTGCTTAGGATCTCACCAGATGAAGATCTTTCTGATACAGTTGCAATAAAAGCCAAACTCTCTCCGGAGTTTGATGCATACAGGAAGATGTATGCAGATTATTATGATACCTGCAAGCATCCGAACAGTCCGGCAATGCGCGATGCAAACCCCGTGATCATTCTTTATCCCGGGGTAGGGCTCTTCAGCTTCTCTGTTGATAAACAAACTGCACGTGTTGCCGCCGAGTTTTATATCAATGCCATTAATGTAATGAAAGGTGCCGAAGCAGTGAGTAAGTACACATCACTTCCCCGCCAGGAAGCTTTCAATATAGAATACTGGTTGCTGGAAGAAGCGAAACTTCAGAGAAGGCCAAAACCAAAATCATTGAGTGGCCGCATCGCACTCGTTACAGGCAGCGCTGGTGGAATCGGTAAAGCCATCGCAAAAAAATTTGCGGAAGAAGGCGCCTGCATAATATTGAATGATGTGAACGAGGAAAGACTGGAAAGTGCTGCCGCTGAGTTTAAAAAACTATTTGGCCGCGATGCAGTGGATAGCGTTTTACTGAATGTGACTGATGAGGGGTCTGTTGACGCAGCTTTTGATGCTGCCAGTCTTGCATTCGGTGGCGTTGACCTCGTAGTAAACAATGCTGGTATCAGTATTTCCAAAAGCATCGAACATCATTCGCTTGAAGAATGGGACCGGTTATATGATATCCTGGTAAAAGGTCAGTTCATCACATCCAGGAAAGGTATTGCGATCATGCGTGCACAGGGTTTCGGTGGTGATATCATCAATGTTGTATCAAAGAACTCAGTAGTAGCAGGTCCGAATAATGCTGGCTATGGCTCAGCGAAAGCCGCGCAGGCACATCTGACGAGATTGATGGCTGCGGAAGTGGGGCCGGATAAGATCCGGGTCAATACTGTGAACCCCGATGCAGTGATCGCTGATAGTAATATCTGGGCCGGGGGATGGGCTGAAGGAAGGGCGAAAGCATACGGCATCAGGGTAGAAGAGCTGCCGGCTTATTATGCAAAACGCACCTTACTGAATGAGATCATTTTGCCGGAAGATATTGCCAGTGCGTGTTTTGCATTTGCCGGTGGACTGTTGAATAAGTCAACCGGGAATGCGATTAATGTGGATGGTGGGGTTGCAATGGCGTTTTTGAGATAGAGCAGTTCGTGTTGCCTGACCTGTGGAAAGCTACGCCATTTTAAAATTTATCAAACCTATGGACCAATGAAGATTGGACTTTTTATCCCCTGCTACATCGATCAGTTCTACCCAACTGTGGGTATCGCCACTCTGCAACTGCTCGAAAAACTGGGAATGGAAGTGGTATTCCCGCTGGAGCAAACCTGTTGCGGGCAACCCATGGCAAACAGCGGCTTTGCCAATCTTTCTAAAGGATGCGATACCAACTTTATAAATAATTTTTCCAGTGTTGATTATATCGTTGCCCCATCCGGCAGTTGTGTATTGCATGTGAAGGAACACTTGGGTGGCAATATAAAATCAACAGAAGCGGAAAAGATCTGTTCAATCATTTATGAATTGACAGAATTTCTCGTGGATGTATTAAAGATTGGCAGCCTTCCCTCACGTTTTCCTCATCGTGTAGGATTACATGTTAGTTGCCACGGGCAACGTGGCCTTCATACTTCTTCTATGACCGAGCAGGTATTACCTTCTTTTTCCAAACCCGAAAAACTGTTAGGCATGGTGCAAGACCTTGTGCTGGTAAAACCTGCACGGCAGGATGAATGTTGTGGTTTCGGCGGCACATTCTGTGTATTTGAAGAAGCGGTAAGTGTAAAAATGGGAAAAGACAGGATCAATGAGCACTTACGCAATGAAGTAGAAGTGATCACTGCCGGAGATGTAAGTTGCCTCATGCATCTCGAAGGAATACTGAAACGGTCCGGCTCCAAAACACGGATCATGCATATCGCCGAAATACTCAATACTGCAGTATGAAAACAGGAATCCATGCCGCTTTAGCAAAAGATTTCATCCGGGATGAGGCGCGGACCGACTGGCATGATGAAACGCTCTGGTGGATCCGGCAGAAACGTGACAAAGCAGCACATAACCTGCTCGAATGGGAGCAACTCAGGCAATGGGCGTCAGAGATCAAAGAACATACCTTATCCCATCTTCACGAATACCTGCTGGAGTTTGAACAGAATGCAATAGCCAATGGCGTGCAGGTGCATTGGGCAGCTGATGCAGCAGATCACAACCGCATCATCAAAGCAATTGCAGATAAACATCATGTGAAAAAGATCGTGAAAAGCAAGAGCATGCTTACCGAAGAATGCCATTTGAATGAATACCTGGAATCATCTGGCATCGAGGTGATCGATACCGATCTTGGTGAACGTATCGTCCAGTTGCGTCGTGAACCTCCCAGTCATATCGTACTACCCGCTATACACCTGAAGAAACAGGATGTAAGTGAAACATTCCATGCACATCTTGGGACTGAATCAGGCAATAATGATCCGCAATATCTTGTTGCCAGTGCACGGCTACATCTGCGGCGGAAATTTCTTGAAGCCGATCTTGCAATAACAGGCGTGAACTTCGCCATTGCGGAAACAGGAGGGATTATTGTTTGCACCAATGAAGGCAATGCAGATATGGGTGCACATGCTGCGCCGGTGCATATCGCCTGCATGGGTATTGAAAAAATAATTCCTAAAGCTGAACACCTGGCGGTTTTTACACGATTGCTCGCTCGCAGCGCCACTGGGCAGGCCATTACTTCCTATACCAGTCATTTCCACCGGCCAAGGCCTGGCAGGGAAATGCATATCGTGATCGTAGACAATGGCCGCTCACGCCAACTTGGCCGCACCGATTTCCGAAACTCATTAAAGTGTATCCGTTGTGCAGCCTGTTTCAATACCTGCCCGGTTTACCGCCGTAGCGGCGGACATAGCTATCACACGGCAGTAGCAGGGCCGATCGGTTCTATCCTGAATCCGAATCTTGATATGAAGGCTAATGCCGACCTCCCTTTTGCTTCCACACTCTGCGGCTCCTGCTCAAATGTTTGCCCGGTGAAGATCAATATCCATGAGCAGCTTTGGAAATGGCGGCAGGTGATAGCTGCAGAAGGATATATAAGCGGATCAAAAAAAGCAGGCATGAAGATGATGGGATATGTGCTTGCAAGACCAAAAATCTACCGCTTTGCGGGATCAGTTGCGCGGTGGATGCTTCGGCATTTCAGTTTTATAGCGAAATCAAAAAAACTCAATCCCTGGTATAAACAGCGCGAAATGCCCAAAGCTCCGGAGAAAAGTTTCCGTGAATGGTATCTTAAAAACAGGTGATCATGAACACGAAGGAAACCATACTTGCTGCAATAAAGGCGAATCAGCCTGCACCGGCACGCCTGCCGGTTATAGATCACCACAACCTGATTGCTGATGGTGCAGACCTCACCGCATTGTTCTGTCAAAACCTTGAAGCCGGTGGCGGCTCCATGCAGCGATTGCCTGATATGACTGCAGTGCAACAGGTGATAAATGAAAAAAGAGCAGCCGGTGGACTGGTGCTGAATATTATTCCGCTGGCCGGCGATATAGATGTCGTCCCTTCCTCGCTGGAAATACTTGATAACCTGCAACAGGTTTTTATCCTTGGATCTGTAGCGGTAGCCGAGAATGGAGCGGTATGGGTGACTGAATCAAAAATGCTCAACCGGATACTGCCCTTTATCAGCGACCAGCTATACCTCGTAGTATACGAAAAGCAACTTGTATCAACCATGCATGATGCATATGAAAAGATAAAAACGAATGACGACGGCTTCGGGGTGTTTATTGCCAGCCCTTCAAAGACTGCAGATATTGAACAGTCGCTTGTGATTGGCGCACATGGCGCGCGAGAACTGGTGGTGCTGGTAATAGCTAATGAAGTAGCCTGACTTTATTTGAAGCTCTGACCTGGCGGAATCCGGTTTGCAAACTGCATATTGCGGCCGGGTTTGCAGGGATTGAATTGTTCCAATTTGGATGTATTTGCGAAAGTGCTTATTTTAAGGGTTATAAGTGCACCAAACAACTCAACATGCAACATCTTCAGTTGTCCTCCAAACGCATTGAATCCATCGATCTGTTGCGAGGCCTGGTTATGATCATTATGGCACTGGATCATACAAGAGATTTTTTTCACAAAGAAGCTTTCACCGGCGATCCACTGAATCCTGCAACAACAACAGCAGCCCTTTACTTTACACGTTGGATTACGCATTTCTGTGCGCCGACTTTTGTTTTTCTTTCCGGTGTTTCTGCCTGGTTGCAAAGTAAGAGGAAAACAAAAAAAGAACTGAGTTGGTTTTTGATAACACGGGGTTTATGGCTGGTACTACTGGAAATTACAGTAATGAATTTTGGGGTATCAGGTGATATTTATTTTAGTATTGTTATTCTTGCAACAATATGGTCTATCGGTATCAGCATGGTTATATTAGGGCTTCTTATCTGGCTGCCATTCCGTGCATTGCTTGTAATTGGATTGTTGATCGTTTTTGGTCATAACCTGCTGGATTTTGCAGAGACAGCACGAAACGGTGTTGTTCCTGTATGGTGGAGCTTTTTGCACCGTCAGGCTTTCCTTCCCATAGGAGATAATTTTACATTAGGAATTCTTTACCCATTTCTCCCCTGGACAGGGTTAATGATTCTTGGTTATTGTTGTGGCAAGCTTTTCACTAATATCGAAGCAGAACGCAGAAACAACCTGTTGCGATGGATAGGAGTCGGGGCATGGGTCTTGTTTATTGTACTACGGTTTATTGATGTATACGGCGATCCTCTTCATTGGAACAGCCAAAAAAGCGGGCTTCAAACATTCTTCTCCTTTATGAATGTGCAAAAATACCCGCCCTCGCTACTGTTTATGTGTGCAACAATTGGTGGCGCCCTTATTTTTTTATCGCTTATAAAAAATACAAACAGCCGGCTTGCAAAATTCATGATCGTGTATGGCAGAGTTCCGCTTTTTTATTACATCCTGCATTTCTATCTCCTGCATATCATCTCTATCATACTTTTTTTATCAAGAGGGCATACTGTAACCGAGGGAATGAAAGGGCAACTTCCGTTTAAGTTTATTATTGCCGGTGAGGGTTATAGCTTGTGGATAGTGTATTTTGTCTGGATTGCTGTTGTGCTGGCATTATACCCGGTATGCAAATGGTACGACCGGTATAAAACGAACCATAAAGAAAAAAAGTGGCTTAGTTATTTATAATGTTTCTTCAACTTCCTAGCAAACCGTTCTTAATACAGAAATGAAAGCATTAGATTTGAATGCCCATAAATATACCCGATGATCGATGACACTTCCATCTACAGGTCATTCACTGTCACGTCAGTTATTGACGAAACAAACAATGCCAAATCGTTTGAAATAAAACCAACCGATAATATCCCGATCACCTACCAGGCCGGCCAGTTCATCACCCTTGTATTCCCCAAAACAAACAAAGAAGGCAGGCGTTCTTATTCTTTTTCATCAGCTCCTGTTCTGGGCGAGCCGATGCGTATCACCATAAAAAGAATTGCGAATGGTGAATATTCAAGACAGCTCTTTAACCATATCAAACCGGGTGATACGCTCATCAGTTCAGGCATCTCCGGTTTCTTTCGTTTGCCTGACCAACTTGATCATGTCCGTCAGTTTGTTTTCCTTGCAGCAGGCAGCGGCATTACGCCGATCTATTCTTTACTCAAAACGGTCCTGCATACTACCAGGCTGCCGGTTGTTTTGATTTATAGCAACTATTCTGAGGAAGAAACTATTTTCCATTCAGAACTGTTAGAGCTGCGCTCACAATTCTCCGAACGGCTTAAAATTGAATTCCTGTTCAGTCAATCCGAAATCCAGCCAAGGAGATTGAGTAAATTTCTGTTGCATGTATTGCTGGAAGAACATGCAATTCCTTTGCAGGAGACCTTGTTTTATATATGTGGGCCGGCAAATTATATGCTGGTCGTCAATATCAGCCTGATCACTGTTGGCGTACCTCAGGAACATATCCGGAAAGAGAATTTCAACACCCGTCAGCATCTCATAAAACCATTGCCTCCGGATACTGATGCGCACAGGGTAAAAGTCTCCATTAATAATGCACAGTATGAATTTACTGTTCAGTACCCCGATACTATTTTAGCTGCTGCAAAAAAGCTGCAAATACAATTGCCTTATAGCTGCGAAGCAGGTAACTGCGGAAGCTGCACTGCTACCTGCGTCCAGGGCACCACCTGGATGGCTTACAATGAAGTGTTGATGGATGATGAGATCAAAAAGGGAAAAGTATTGACCTGCCAGGGGTATCCGGTTGGGGGAGATATAGTGTTACAATATTGATTACGACCCAATTATACCACCAATACAGGAATACACCTAGCCTGTTTGGTACACAAATTGAGGCAAGCAGACAAATGATGCCGGCCAACTGACCAACATCATTTATAGGATTGAGGATTGTCAATTGTTGAAGAATCGTCGCAAAATACTTTTGATTAATAAAAGATATGCGTATCTTTTATTAATTAACCTTCAACTCAATATAATGAAACCTAAATCACTGCTCGCCACTGCCTTTCTTCTTACAGGTTTATCCATTTTAGTCGCCTGTAACAACGAACAGAAACCTGCTGCTGAAAACACTACTACTCCTGCGCAGGAAACTGCTACAGAACAAGCTGAAGTGCACGGCACAGAAATAAAGCCCGGTGAAATTGAATTGACAACTCCTTTAAATAAGGAATGGGTCACATATGGTAAAAGCATTTATGAAATGAAATGCCAAAGCTGCCATAAACTGACAGATGAAAGGCTGGTCGGCCCCGGCTGGAAAGACGTAACAAAAAGAAGAGAGCCTCACTGGATCATGAATATGATCACCAATGTAGACATGATGCTGGAAAAAGATCCTGAAGCACAAAAATTACTGGAGCAGTGTCTGGTGCGTATGCCCAATCAGAATCTGACTAAAGATGAATCGCGCCGGGTGCTTGAATTTATGCGGTCTAATGATGGTGTTAAGTAGTCAAAACAACCTTCTTTTCAATTAAATAAACAGAAATATGAAACCCAGTTACTTCAAAACCTCTATGGTTTTGATAATGGCCTCTGCTTGCCTTTTATATATGCAGAGCTGCAAACCCAAAACCGCTGAATCTGCTGCAACCGGTGATGCTTCCAAATCTTATGTGGCTCCTGGTAAATATGATGAGTTCTATAATATTGTTTCGGGTGGCTTCAATGGCCAGGTATCCGTTTATGGAATACCTTCCGGCCGCCTGTTTCGCATCATACCTGTATTTTCCCAGTCTCCCGAAAGCGGGTATGGCTTCAGCGAGGAAACCAAACCCATGTTGAACACCTCCCACGGATTTGTACCCTGGGACGATCAGCACCATATCGCCCTTTCCGAAACCAAAGGCGAGCATGATGGCCGCTGGGCCTTCGCCAATGCGAATAACACACCACGCCTGGCACGTATTGACCTTACCAATTTCCGGACCGCAGAGATCCTGGAAATACCCAATAGCGCTGGTAACCACGCTTCACCTTTCATCACAGAAAATTCTGAATACGTTGTTGCTGCAACCCGCTTCAGTGTACCATTAGATGATCAGAATGGCGATGTACCTATCAATTCTTATAAAGAGAATTTTAAAGGCTCGATAAGTTTTGTATCCATTGATCCAAAATCCGGGGAAATGAATATCGCCTTCCAGATCCGCACTCCGGGAGTCAATTTTGACCTTTCCCGTGCTGGTAAAGGAAAATCACATGGATGGTTCTTCTTCAGTTGCTATAATTCAGAAAAAGCGAATACGCTGCTGGAAGTAAATGCTTCCCAAAAGGATAAGGATTTTGTAATGGCTGTGAACTGGAAAAAAGCAGAAGAATACTTGAAAGCAGGCAAGGCTAAAAAGCAATCCGTTAAATATGCGCATAACGTGTATGATGAAAAAACACATACTGCCAGCTCTACTATGAGGAATGAAGTGCTTGTGCTGGATCCTGCTGATTGCCCTGATATGCTGTACCTGATCCCCTGCCCTAAATCACCGCATGGTACTGACGTAGATCCTACCGGTGAATACATTGTAGCATCAGGTAAACTGGCTGCAAGCATTCCGGTGTTCTCTTATACCAAGATCCAAAAGGCAATTGCAGATAAAGCATTTGATGGAGAGTATGACGGTATACCCGTAATTAAATACGAAGCGGCTTTGCATGGAGAAGTAGCTAAACCAGGTCTCGGCCCTCTGCATACAGAATTTGATGGGAAAGGGAATGCTTATACTTCCATGTTCGTTTCTTCTGAAATAGTAAAATGGCGCATTAGCGATCTGCAAGTGCTGGACCGCGTGCCTACTTATTATTCAATTGGTCACTTGTCCATACCAGGAGGACCAACAGCCAAACCTCATGGCAAGTATATGATCGCTTATAATAAAATCACCAAGGACCGTTATTTGCCTACCGGCCCTGAGCTCACCCAAAGCGCTCAATTATATGATATCAGTGGTGAGAAAATGAAACTGTTGCTTGATTTTCCCACTACCGGAGAGCCGCATTATGCTGAAGCAATACCTGCCAGTATGCTGATGGATAAGCAAAGAAAGATCTATAAAATTGAAGAGAACGCTCACCCCTATGCTTCTAAAGGTGAAGGGATGACCAAAGTGGAGCGTAAAGGAAACCAGGTGCATGTTTGGATGACTGCTATCCGTTCCCACCTTACACCGGATAATATTGAAGGAGTGAAACTGGGCGATGAAGTATATTTCCACGTCACCAATCTTGAGCAGGACTGGGATGTGCCGCATGGGTTTGCAATAAAAGGAGCAAACAATGCTGAGATACTGATCATGCCTGGTGAAACTCAAACCCTTAAATGGGTGGCAGACAGGGTTGGTATCTTCCCCTTCTACTGTACCGATTTCTGTTCCGCCTTGCACCAGGAAATGTCTGGTTATTTAAGAGTATCACCCGTGAACTCCAATGTGGCACTGCTTTTCAGTACAGGTACCAATAAGCCGGCAGTAAGCGGCGCTGATGCAGCAGGATCAACTGAAAAAGCTCCGGGTACCAAATAAAAGAAGTTCAGGTTTAGTCGGTGTTTTTGTTTGCATTCACACTTCCGGGGCCTGAAAATCCCGGAAGTTATTTAAAACCGAAGGTTATGAACAAGATGAGTCTCAGATCAAGGGTCATTATAGCGATCGGCTCTTTAGCGATGTGTATTCTTTTTTTCGTACCGGCATGGTCTATCTACCTGATTGCTCCGCAGTATCCTGAAGGATTATCGATGCAGATATGGCTGTATAAGATCACCGGGCAGGTAGAAATAATCAATGGTCTGAATCACTATATCGGCATGAAGCATATTAAAGCAGAAATGTTCCCGGAATTCAGTTTTTTAGTTTATATCCTGGGTTTCTTTGTTCTGTTCGGGTTGATGATAGCACTTTCGGGTAACCGCAAATGGCTGTTTATTTATCTTGTGCTTTCCGTGATCAGTGGCATGGCAGCTATGGTGGATTTCTATATGTGGGGTTATGATTATGGCCATGATCTGGACCCAAGCGCTGCCATCCAGGTCCCCGGATTGACTTACCAACCACCCCTTATCGGACATAAAAAACTACTGAACTTTGATTCGTATTCATATCCCGATGCGGGTGGATGGGTAGTAGTTGCCGTAACCGGCATCTTTTTCCTTATCTGGTTTATCGAATGGCGAAAACATAAAAAGCAAAAGTCCATGATATCAAAACAAAAAATAACTTCTGTTTCTGCAATGCTGGTTATTGCTCTTTTTCTCACAGGATGCAATCCCAAACCGGAAAAGATCAGTTTTGGAAAGGATAATTGTGCCGAATGCAAAATGACCATTATGGACCCCAAATTCGGTGGTGAGATCGTAACTAAGAAAGGAAAGGTGTATAAATTTGATGATGTGCATTGTATCGCCACATTCCTGAAACGCCGTGGTGTTGAAATGAACGATATCCATCAAACACTATTTACAGATTACAATAATAGCGGGGAGTTTATAAAAGTGAACGATGCGGAATTTGTAGTAAGCAGCCAGTTGAAAAGCCCGATGGGCGGCAATGCTGCCGCATTTAAAAATAAAGAAGAAGCAGAAAAGAAATCAGCAGAAATTGAAGGAAGTAAGCGGACCAATTGGGCTACTCTTTATAATATCCTGGTGAAGTGAACAGGGTATTGACTATATTATTCTTGCTGATAGCGGGCAATGCCTTTGGTAAAACGATTATTGTTGAAAAAAATACAATGATCAGTTCATTAAGCCAGGGAATACAACTTGCAAAAGAGGGAGATACTGTTTTACTGCGTAAAGGAGTTTATAAGGAATGCAATATCGTTATCGATAAGCCACTGTATCTTCAAGGTGAAGGCTGGCCGGTACTGGATGCAGAGTTCAAAAATGAGATACTCAAGCTGACCGGGAAAGGTATAGTTGTCCGCGGCATTCATTTTGCCAATGCCGGTTATTCATCCATGAACGACTATGCCGCTATCAAAATAATTGACGCTACCAATATCCTGATCGAGAACAATGCGATCAGCAATGCTTCCTTTGCTATTCATTTTGCCAATTCCACCCACTCCATTATCCGGAATAATATAATCGCGGGGACCAACAAATCGGAACACTCATCCGGCAATGGCATACACCTGTGGAAATGTGATGGAATGACCATTGAGAATAATTTCATCCGCAGGCACCGCGACGGGATCTATTTTGAGTTTGTTACAGGGTCCATTATCCGGGGTAACATTAGCGAGATGAATGTCAGGTATGGCCTGCATTTTATGTTCTCCCACAGTGATACCTATCAAAACAATATCTTCCGTAACAACGGAGCAGGCGTGGCGGTTATGTACAGCAAGAACGTAAGGATGGAAAATAATGAGTTTGATAAGAATGCCGGTGCCAGCGCTTATGGAATTTTGCTAAAAGATATTACTGATAGCCATATCGATCACAACAAATTCCTTGAGAACACGGTGGCCATACACATGGAAGGCAGCAGCCGGATCGAAATAGGAAAAAATATTTTTAAAAATAACGGATGGGCCGTAAAAGTGCAAGCAAGCTGCGATGATAATACTTTCCACCATAACAATTTTTATGGTAACACATTTGATATAGCCACCAACGGTTCCAAAACACTTAACCAATTTTACAATAACTACTGGGATAAATATGATGGCTATGATATGAACAGGGACGGAATGGGGGATGTTCCCTATCACCCGGTCAGCATGTACTCGATGATAGTGGAGCAGAATCCCAATTCCCTGATGCTCTTACGGAGTTTTATGGTATCGCTGTTGGATAAGGCGGAGAAAGCCATTCCCAGCCTGACCCCTGAAAACCTTGTAGATAGTTCACCTATGATCAAACCGAACAAATTATGATCAGGATCGACCATATAAGCAAAAGATTTAAAAGGCTGCAGGTACTGGATGATGTGTCCGCTTCTTTTACAAAAGGCCAGGTTATATCCCTGATCGGCCCAAATGGTTCAGGTAAGACCACGCTGATCAAAACCATTCTCGGGATGGTGAAAGCAGACAGTGGGGAGATATACGTTAATGATACTGCAGTTAACAGCGACTTTGAATACAGGAAAGATATTGGCTACATGCCGCAGATCGGCCGCTACCCCGATAATCTGAAGGTCGGCCAGTTGTTTAAAATGCTGAAGCATATCCGGGGCAGGGAAGACAGGGAACTGGACCATAGCCTGGTGGAGAAATTTAACCTGCCTGCCATTTATGATAAACCCATGCGGACACTTTCCGGCGGCACAAGACAAAAAGTAAGTGCCTGCCTGGCTTTTCTTTTCAACCCGGATGTGTTGATACTTGATGAGCCAACAGCCGGACTGGACCCTTTGTCCTCCGAGATCTTAAAGGAAAAGATAATTGAAGAAAAGAACAAGAACAAACTCATATTGATCACTTCCCATGTTTTAAGTGATCTGGATGAACTTACCACTCATATTATGTACCTGCAGGATGGGAAGCTCCGGTTCCTGAAAGATATGCAAACCCTGCAGGATGAAACAGGCGAAGCCAGGTTAGGCAAAGCTATTGCAAGGATCATGAAGAGCGAAAAGCTTAACCTGTTAAGTGAAGATGAGAAGGTAATAATAAAAAAATAATGACCGGTCAAATAATTTTATGCTAAAGCTGGCACGATACGTTCTGTATGATATCTTCCGTAGCAAGGTAATAATCGGATATACCTTGTTCTTGTTCCTTATCTCAGTAAGCCTGTTCAATATGGAAGAGAACAGCAGTAAGGCGATGTTGAGCCTGTTGAGTATTGTGTTGATCGTAGTGCCTTTGATCAGCCTGATCTTTGCCACCATTCATTATTACAATTCGTACGAGTTCATCGAGCTGATGCTATCCCAACCGATGAGCCGGACAAAAATATTGCTAAGTGAGTACTGCGGGGTAAGCTTATCCCTGCTTGCCTCTTTTCTTATAGGCGTAGGTATTCCTGTATTGATCTATTCATTTGATGGAACAGGTATGGCTATGTTGTTTACCGGCAGTGCATTGACCATGATATTCACTTCCATTGCTTTTTTTGCTTCTGTAAAATCAAGGGATAAAGCCCGTGGTATTGGTGCTGCATTGCTGCTCTGGTTTTATTTTGCACTGATCTTTGATGGGCTGATCCTGCTGATATTGTTTGCTTTCAGCGATTACCCTCTTGAGAAACTGACCTTGCTGCTTTCTTCCCTGAACCCGATCGATCTGGGGCGCATTTTCATTATGCTTAAGATGGACGTCAGTGCACTGATGGGTTACACAGGAGCTTTATACAAGGACTTCTTTGGCAGCTTATCCGGTATGCTGTATACGATGGGGGTCATGTTGGTTTGGATGGCTGTGCCTTTGTGGTTGGCAGTAAGGGCATTTAAAAGAAAAGACTTATAACACTTTCGGGATTATTATATAATATCCAATGGGAAACCCGGTTAATGGTAAGCATTTAAAAGCCCTTTCTGAAGAGAGGGCTTTTAATTCAGGCGTATCAGGAAGGCAAACTTATTTCCTGCTCCAGAAAGGATAAGCCCATTCTTTATCTGAATGAGAGGTTGCTGAAAGTTTATCAGCTATTGTATTAAGCTGATCACCTGACAAAATATTTTCCAGGTAACTAAATAGCCAACGCTCTTCGAACCGGATATGATTAGCAACAAATAATGCCAGTATGGAGAATAGGTTGTTATCCGGATCATTGTCCAATGCCAGGATAAGTTCTTTTATATCTGCATGCTCCTGCTGAAGTTGGGAAGCAAGTGCCGGGTCGGCTATATAGGGCAACAGTATCTTTTCTTCCTGGATAAAATGACTTCGCATATAATGGCGCCAATACCAAAGTATATAGTCCCGGAGAGTAACCACATCTGTACCATTCCCAAGCCCCTGCTTTATTTTCCAGCAAAACAATAAGCTGTCGTGATGCTCCCGGCTGAGGGCAGCCAGTTGGGCGCTTCTTTTTATTGGAGTCGGCTCTTTAACCATACTACAAAAATATACGTGGTCATGAGCCATGAAATGACCTTGAACAAAAGCCTTCCTGATTTTAATCAACTGTTAAAAACAGGAACCCGGGTGGTCACTGGCTTAATTGTGTAGTGCTGTAACACATTGAATTAGGTGCTGATTACTGGTGAGCAGGGAGAAATAAACAACAGGTATAACTCAATCTTAAAATTATGTAAACACGTCCGCACTATTTCCTCATATATTTGCCCCGGATGAAAAAAATTGTTGTCACCATACTTGCCCTCCTTTATCTCTCTGCTTCGGTAGGTGCCACTGTTCATTTCCATTATTGCATGGATAAATTGGTGGACTGGGGGCTTGAGCACAGCAATGATAAAACCTGCGACCAATGCGGCATGGAAAAAAGCCATGAGAAAGGCAATGGCTGCTGCAAAGACGAACATAAACAGGTCAAACTTGAAAATGATCACAAAGGGGCTATTGCCTTTCAACTGGCTGGATTGATGTCTATTGACCTTCCTGCCTATGAATTTGAATTACCACAGATCAGCTTTCCGGCTGTTACCGGACAACATCCTTTAAGCCATGCTCCTCCCGGAGCAGGTGACATAGCTGTTTACATCCGCAACTGCGTTTTCCGTATTTAAATCCTGCTTCTTTACATGAGCCGGGCAAATGATTGCCGGGCTATAGGCATTTCATGCCGTTCTATCTGGTGATCTACTGAGTTTTAATATTAATAACCCAACTAAAAATTTTTATGAAAAAAGTATTTTTTGCAGTGACTGCTGCTGCCCTCGTATTTATTGCCTGTAATAACGACAAACAAACTGAAAGCCATGACATGGCAGGGATAAGTAAAGATACTGCGGCAGCAAGTGCTTCAGCAGATGATAAAGACATCAAGACCGTATCGGTTACTTACACAAACCTTGATCCCAGGCTGGCTTCTTCCATAAAGGAAATAGTTGATCATTATCTCCATATCAAAAATGCATTGGCCAGTGATAATGAGCAGGAAGCTGCAAGTGGTGGCACTGCCATGTTTACTGCAATAAATAAGCTCGATAAATCCTTATTCACTGCTGACCAGAAAAAGCTGTATGAAGAAAATGAAGAGGATGTGAAAGAACATGCAGAACATATCGGCAAAAGCAAAATTGATCATCAACGGGAGCATTTTGCGATGATGAGTGAAGATGTTTATGCATTGACCAAAGCATTCGGAGCAGGAAAAACGCTTTACCACGACTATTGCCCGATGTACAACAACGACAAGGGAGCTCTCTGGCTGAGTGAAACAGTAGAGATCAAAAACCCATACATGGGCGGTAAAATGCTTAAATGCGGTACAGTAGAAGAAAAGATCCAATAAACTTCCTGGATGATCATGCGTATCATTAAAAAAATAGCATGGGGCTTATTGGCCACTCTGGTGTTGTTGCAATTCATTCCGGCAAGTGTAAATAAGACAGGGGTTGTTTCTGAGATGGATATAATGGCTCGGTACCCTGTTCCTTCAGCGGTTCAATCGGTATTGGAAAAAGCCTGTTATGATTGCCACAGCAATAACACCAGCTATCCCTGGTATGCCCGTGTGCAGCCTTTCAGGTTGTGGATTGACGGGCATGTGAAAGATGGTAAAAAGGAGCTGAACTTCAGCGAGTACGGATCTTATTCAAAGAAAAGGCAGTTCAATAAGCTCCGTTCAATTGGAGAATCACTTGAAGAAGGTACAATGCCTCTTAAGTCATATCGCTTTCTGCATCCCGGAGCAAAGCTTACTGATGCACAAAAAGCCGCTGTGCTGAAATGGGTAAATGATATGCGTCATCTAATGGAAGCAGAAAAAGAATAAGCAGTTTCTTAAAATCAGTTTATGGTCCATAGAATTATAGAATGGTCGCTCCGCAACCGGTTCATCGTACTGGTGCTATCCGCTGGTTTGTTTGTATGGGGTGTCTTTTCAGTAAAGAAAAACCCGATCGATGCAATTCCTGACCTGTCGGAAAACCAGGTGATCGTATTTACCGAGTGGATGGGAAGAGGGCCCCAATTGATCGAAGATCAGATCACATATCCATTGGTGACCAACCTGCAAGGGTTGCCACGGATAAAATATGTACGCGGCACATCCATGTTTGGGATGAGTTTCATTTATATCATTTTCGATGATGCAGTAGATATTTATTGGGCAAGAGAACGGGTACTGGAAAGATTGAGTACCGTGACAGCTTCACTGCCAACAGGTGTTGCTCCACAGTTGGGGCCTGATGGAACCGGTGTGGGGCATATCCTATGGTACACGCTTGATGCTCCTGCAATGGATTTAGGCGAGCAAAGGGCGCTGCAGGACTGGTATATAAAATTTGCTCTGCAAAATGTGGAAGGCGTGAGCGAGATCGCTTCATTCGGTGGCTTTCAGAAGCAATACCAGGTAACTGTCAACCCTAATAAGCTATTGTATTACCGGCTCTCTGTTCCGGATGTTATTAATGCCGTTCGCAGCAACAATAATGAATCTGGTGGAAGAAAATTTGAGTTGAGTGATATAGGCTATATCATTAAAACCTCAGGCTACCTGAAATCAATAGAAGAGATTGAAAATATTCCTGTCAAAAACCAGAACAGTATCCCCATCCGGGTTGCTGATGTTGCCACAGTGCAAATGACCGGTGAAGCCCGTTTGGGGATTTTTGACCAGGACGGTGAAGGTGAACGCGTAGGCGGAATTGTAGTGATGCGTTATGGGGAAAATGCAGCGACGGTTATTGATAAGGTGAAAGAGAAAATGAAGGAAGTAACTAAAGGACTTCCCGAAAAAGTAAAATTTGATATCGTGTATGACCGCGGAGAATTGATAAAAGAGTCAGTCAGCTCCATTAAGACTACGCTTATTGAAGAAATGATCGTTGTCTCTATTGTTGTGATCATTTTCCTTTTTCACTGGCGAAGTGCTTTAAGCATTATCATTCAGATTCCCATTACGCTGGCAGCCAGCTTTATTCTGCTGAATGCATTCGGGATCTCATCCAATATTATGTCGCTTACGGGTATTGCACTGGCAATAGGTGTTATTGTAGACAATGGCATCATCATGAGTGAGAATGCCTATAAGCATTTATCGGAGCGGTATGAAATATGGCAAAAACAAAACAAACAAGGAGTGTAGTATGAAGCGGATAAAAAAGATATTTCAAAAACCGGCGCCCTGGATCTCTGAAGAAGAGCGGCTAAAAGTGATCGAGGGTTCGAGCAAGCAGGTTTCACGGGGAGTGTTTTTTGCCACTGTGATCATTATCACTTCTTTCCTGCCGGTGTTTATGCTTACCGGGCAGGAAGGAAAGTTGTTCCATCCATTGGCCTATACGAAAACATTTATCATGATCGTGGATGCACTGTTGGTGATCACACTGGCGCCTGTGCTTATTTCCTTTTTTATGAAAGGGAAATTCAGGCCTGACAATACTAACCCGGTAAACAGGGTACTGGAAAAAATATATACACCGGTGATCAAAGTGGTGTTGAAATGGCGTAAGACTGTATTGGCGATAAATATCCTGGCTTTGGTGGCCACCATTCCTTTATTACGAAGCCTTGGAACGGAATTTATGCCACCGCTTGATGAGCAAAGCATTTTGTTTATGCCCGTTACTCTTCCGGATGTTTCTAATGGAGAGGCCAAGCGGATATTGCAAGTGCAGGATAAGATCATTAAATCGGTACCGGAGGTTGATAAAGTATTGGGCAAAGCCGGCCGGGCCAGCACCGCAACCGATAATTCACCGATCAGCATGATTGAAACGATCATTATGTTGAAGCCAGGGTCTGAATGGCGAAAGGGGATTACTAAAAAAGAAATAATTGATGAACTGGATGCAAAACTACAGATACCCGGTGTGGTGAACGGCTGGACACAGCCTATTATCAACCGCATCAACATGCTGTCGACCGGAATCCGTACAGATGTAGGCGTAAAAGTATATGGACAGGATCTTGACACGCTCGCTGTTGTTTCCGAAAAGGTGAAAAAGATATTGGAAGGAACACCGGGGATCAAGGACCTGTATGTTGAACCGATCACTGGTGGAAAATACCTGAGTATTGATCCAAGAAGAGAAGATTTAAGCCGGTATGGATTAAGTATAGACGATGTGAACCAGACGATCGAATCGGCTATAGGCGGAGCGTCTATTGGGAACACAGTGGAAGGCCGTCAACGCTTCTCTATCAATGTGAGGCTGGCACAGGATTACCGGAACAGTGTGGAACGGATCAAACGCATCCCACTTATGTCGCCTGCTTTTGGCGAAGTGCCTTTATCGGCGGTAGCCGATATTTCTTTCCAGGATGGACCTCCTATGATCACTTCTGAGAATGCAATGCTGAGAGGAGCTGTTTTATTCAATGTAAGAGACAGGGACCTGGGTAGTACGGTTAAAGAAGCGATACAAAAAATGAATGAAGAAAAAGGCGTTCTGCCCCAGGGATATCATGTGGAATGGAGTGGACAGTATGAAAACCTTATCCGTGGCCAGCAAACACTTCTATGGATCGCACCGGTTGTACTGGTCATTATCTTTTTCTCACTCTACTTTGCTTTTCATTCAATCCGCGAAGCATTCTTCAGTCTTATCACTGTTCCCTTTGCACTCATCGGGGGAGCTTATATGATCTGGTTCTGGGGAGTGAATTTATCTGTTGCGGTAGCCGTAGGGTTTATTGCTCTGTTTGGTATTGCTGTGGAAACAGGCATTGTGATGGTAATATATCTGAATGATGCAATGCAGCAGCTTGTAAAAGTAAAAGGCAATTCGGGTGAAACGATCACCAAAGAAGATCTGCGGCAATATGTGATCATGGGAGCTGCCAGGCGGCTGCGCCCCAAACTGATGACGGTTTGTGTATCACTGTTTGGTTTAGTGCCGGTGCTTTGGGCTAGCGGGGTAGGCACAGATGTGATGAAACCAATCGTGTTGCCAATGATCGGAGGAGTACTTACTTCTTCAACACATATCCTGCTGGTGACGCCACTTATTTTCTTAATGACCAAAGAGTATGAATTGCGCAAATACGGAAAACTGGAAATACATGAAACAGCTCATTAAATATACTATAGCCTTGCTGGTATACCTGCCTGCTGATGCAGCAGCACAGCAAGCGCCTGTACTGTCATTAGACACCATTCTGCAACGCATTGACAGGAATAACATATTACTCCAATCGTATAGCCTCAAAGCAGAAAGTTATAAATACAGCGCGGATGCATCTACAGCCTGGATGGCGCCAATGGTAGGAGTGGGAACTTTTATGACGCCCTATCCCGGACAGATGATCATGGACCCGCGGGATAAAGGAAACATCATGCTGCAGATTGAGCAGGATATTCCCAACAGGGCAAAGCTCAATGCCCGCAAAAGATATATTGAATCGCAGGGGAATCTTGAAAGAGCTACCAGGGATATCACGCTGAACGATTTTAAAGCGCAGGCAAAGCGCTTATATTTTAACTGGCTTGTTGCCTTGCAACGGATAAATGTGTTGCAGGAGAACGAGAAGATCATGACAACGATGAAGAAGATAGAAGAAGTAAGGTATCCCTATAATCAATCTCAGCTTGGCAGTTCATTTAAGGCAGAAGCCAGGATCGAAGAGAACCGAAATATGGTCCGCATGCAGGAAGGGACGATTGGTAAAGCAAGAGCCTGGCTGAATAGTTTGATGAATGCAAAAGGTAATGAGGTCTTTGAGATAGATACTACCCATTCGCCGGTCTTTGCCCGTGCCAACAATTACGATACAGCTTCGCTTTCCCTGATCCGTAAAGATGTTTTAAAGATGAGTGAAAACATCGGGGTGATGCAGCTTAATATCGAAAGCATGAAAATGCAGAAAAAACCTGAATTCCGGATCCGGTTTGATCAGATGTTCCCATTGGGATCTTCCATGCCGAATGCTTACAGTATTATGGGTATGATCAGTATTCCCATTGTGCCATGGTCATCTAAAATGTATAAATCTGAGATCAAAGCTATGCAGTTCAGTATCCAGGGAATGGAAAAAGAGAAAGCGGCCATGCTCCAGGAAACACAGGGCATGCTTTATGGAATGGAATATGAAATAAGAACAATGCAGAAAAGAATTCAAAGTATGGAGGAAAAAATAGTGCCTGCATTGCAAAAAACACTGGATGCAAATTTTATTTCTTACCAGGAAAATAAAATGCAATTGACGCAGGTAATTGACGCCTGGGAAGCGCTTACGATGATGCAGATGGATGTACTGGATGAAAAATTAAAATTGTACGAAATGATAGTGGATTATGAAAAACAATTGTATCGCTAATATTACAGTAGCAGGATTTCTGGTATTGATGTTTATTTCCTGCAATAGTAAACCTGGAAAGGACATGCATGCTGAACATAAGGCTTCCGGTAAGGAACTGGTGATCGACAGCAGCCTCCAGACTCTGACAAAACCGGTGAATGCGCAGGTGGTGTCAACTCTTCCGGCTATTGCACCTGAATCAGGTGGGCGGACCTTTTCAACAATAGTAAAAGGGCAGGTTACTTATGATACCCGTGATCAAACCAGTTTATCGAGCAGGGTCAGCGGGCGGATAGAGAAATTGTATATTAAATACAACTATCAGCCGGTGAAACGGGGTCAATTGATCATGGAGATCTATTCCCCTGATCTGGTGACGGCTCAAAGGGAACTGCTTTTTATTGCACAAACTGGTAACGATGATGATATGTTATCAAGAGCAAAACAGCGGTTGACATTGCTGGGAATGCAACCTGCCCAGATCAGCCAGGTATTGAAAACGGGCAAAGCACTTTACAGGGTGCCGGTTTATAGTACGGCAGGTGGTTATATACTGGAGAAGCAAAGAGCTATAAACCCTGCTGCCCCGGCAGCTCCTGCATCGCAGGCGGACGGTGGTGGAATGGATAATATGGGTCCGGGCGGAACAATCGCTAATGCTCAAAGTGATGTTGCATCTTCTGCACCATCCACTCCTCTTCTGATCAGGGAAGGACAATACGTTAACGCAGGTCAATCTTTATTTACCATTTACCATTCGGACAAGCTGGTGGCAGAGTTCGCTTTAAAACCCGAAACAGCAGCACAGGTTGGAAAAGGGCAGGAACTAATTTTTCACACTGTTGTTGTTGGAGGAAAAGAGTATGCCGGTAAGATCGGCCTGATACAGCCAGTAGTAAGAAGTGGAGAAAATTTCACTTTGGTCAGGGTTTATATCAATTCCAGAGATTTATTGCCGGGTCAGCTCGTTACTGCCGATATTCCTGTCAGCTACAAATCAGGATGGTGGTTGCCCAAAAAAGCTGTCTGGCAATCCGGTAACATGGCTATTGTTTTTAAAAAGCAAGACAATGTTTTTGTACCCATGCCGGTTGAAACAGGTGCAGAAGCAGAAGGTATGGTAATGATCACTACTGCAATAGGAGATTGGACAGTGGCAGAGAATGCCTGGTACCTTGTAGACAGCGAAAGTTTTATTAAAACAACCGGTCAATCAAAATAATATGGAAAGGAAAAAATTTTTGAAAGTTGCGGCCTTGACAGTGCTGACACCCAGTCTGATACTGGCGGCGTGTAAAGAAACGAAGAAACAGTCCGCTGAAGCAAAAAAGACCTATACCTGTCCCATGCATCCACAAATCATACAGGAAAGCCCTGGCACCTGTCCTATTTGCGGGATGGACCTGGTTCCCTTCGATAAAAACAATACGGATGCCAGCTTATTATTAAACGAAAGCCAGGTAGCGCTTGCGAATATTACAACCGTAGTAATTGGCAATGGCTCATTAAACAATAATACTGTATTGAATGGACGCTTAACAGTGAATCCAGAACAAACAGCTTTTATTTCCAGCCGTGTTGCCGGCCGTATAGAAGTTTTGTTTGTGAAGGAAACCGGTGTGAAAGTAAATAAGGGACAACCTCTTTATAAGATTTACTCTGAGCAACTGGCCTCGCTTCAACAGGAATACCTGTTGGCCGTTGCACAGGCGAAGCAATTTCCCAATGATGAACGGTTTCAACAAATAGAAAAATCAGCCCGGCAGAAATTGTTATTGTATGATCAAACAGCAGCACAGTTACAGCAGCTCATTCAATTGCAGAAAACAGATCCTTATGTTACCTATCCGGCACCTGCAAGCGGTATTGTAGCTGAATTGCAGGTGACCGAAGGGCAGTATATAAGTGAAGGTGGCACACTTATGCGTATTGAAGGGTATAACAGTTTGTGGGTAGAAGCAGATGTTTATCCTAATGAAACAGCTAACATAAGAAAAGGACAGGTTGTAAAAGTGATCGTCCCGGGTTGGGAGGATCAGCCGCAGGATATGACCATTCAATTTATTAATCCATCATTGCAAAGTGGCAGCCAGTTAATGCAGGTAAGAGGTACCATTCCTAACCCGGATAACCAATGGCAGCCAGGCCTTCAGGCAAATATCCTGGTGCCGGTCAAAAGTGCCGGCAGTGCGCTTACCATACCGGCCGGGGCAGTGATAAGAGATGGAAAAGGGATGCATGTGTGGGTAGAAAAGGGCAGAGGGAAATTTATTCCCCGTCCGGTGAAAACAGGTCTTGAAAATGCAGACGTCGTGGAAATAACAGAAGGATTAAAAGAAGGCGAGAAAGTTGTTGTTACAGGAGCGTATTTATTATACAGCGAGTATATACTTAAGAAAGGCACCGATCCCATAGCCGGTCATACACATGGATAATTCTTAAAAATAAACACATGGAACATCATCACCAACATCAGCAAACAAAACACCAGCATGCTGGAAAAAATCCGCCAATGGGCCATGAGGGGCACGATCATCATGGCATGATGATCAGTGATTTCAGGAAGCGGTTTTATGTTGTGTTGATACTGACAATTCCTATCATGCTGCTCTCGGAAATGATACAGCACTGGTTGAATATCCGGATCAGTTTTACAGGATCGGAATATGTGTTGCTGATCCTTTCATCCATTGTATTTTTTTACGGCGGCTGGCCTTTCCTAAAGGGTTGGTTCAGCGAAATGAAGACCTGGAAGCCTGGTATGATGACGTTGATAGGTTTTGCTATCACGGTTGCATATGTGTATAGCATAGCAACAGTTCTTGGCTTAAAAGGGATGGATTTTTTCTGGGAACTGGCAACCCTGATCCTGATCATGCTGCTGGGGCATTGGATTGAAATGAAGTCTGTAGCTGGTGCGTCCAAAGAGCTGGAGCTATTGGTGCAATTAATGCCTTCAGACGCGCATTTGGTACATGGCGATCACCTGATGGATGTTAAGACCGATTCATTGAAAGAAAATGATGTGATCCTTATTAAACCTGGCGAGAAAGTAGCGGCTGATGGTGCGATCGTTGAGGGAGAAAGCTACCTGAACGAAAGTATGCTGACAGGAGAATCAAAGCCTGTGCGAAAGATCGAAGGAGACAAAGTGATTGCAGGTGCATTGAATGGTAATGGATCTTTAAAGGTCAAGGTATCGCATGGAGCCAGGGATTCTTACCTGTCGCAGGTGATCAAGCTGGTGCAGGATGCCCAGCGATCAAAATCAAAAACACAATTACTGGCTGATAAGGCTGCGCAATGGCTTACGCTGGTCGCAATTGTAGCCGGTATCGTTACTTTCTTGTATTGGTATTTCAATGGAAAAGAATTAGCATTTGCAATTGAACGCATGGTTACGGTAATTGTTATCTGCTGCCCGCATGCATTGGGTCTGGCTGTTCCACTGGTTGTAGCCAAGTCAACGGCATTGTCTGCGAAGAACGGATTACTGATCAAAAACAGAACGGATTTTGAAAACTCCCGGAAAGTGACCACACTTGTTTTTGATAAAACGGGTACGCTGACTGTCGGAAAATTTGAAGTATCCAAGGTTGTTGTTATAACAAAAGAGCTGGATGAGAAAGAACTCATCCGCCTGGCTGCTGCTTTGGAACAAAATTCAGAACATCCGATTGCCACAGGCATCATACAGAAAGCAAAAGACCTGTCGATTTCCATTCCTTCGCCACGGAATTTCAATGCTATCACAGGCAAAGGTGTTGAAGCATTGGTGGAAGGCAAACAGGTCAAAGTGGTGAGCCCTGGCTATCTGAAGGAAAAAAACATTGCCCTGCCTGCGGATTTTAAAGCCGAAGGCGATGAAACAGTTGTATTTGTTTTGGTAAATGATGCACTGGCCGGCTATATCGCTTTATCGGATGAGATCAGACCTGAATCAATAGCTGCGATCAGGACGCTGCACGACAATAATATAAAATCTGTTCTTCTCACCGGCGACAATTCCAAAGTAGCAGAAAGCGTAAGCAGGAAACTGGGAATTGATACTTACTATGCAGAAGTGTTGCCTCATCAGAAGCTGGAGAAGATCAAAGAACTGCAGGAGAAAGGCGAGTTTGTAGCAATGACCGGTGATGGAGTTAACGACGCACCGGCACTTGCCCAGGCAGATGTTGGGATTGCAGTGGGGAGTGGTAGCGATATTGCAGCAGAAACAGCAGGAATTGTGTTGGTAAACAGTAATCCAAAGGATATCGTGAACCTTGTCTTATTCGGAAAAGCGACCTACCGGAAAATGATCCAGAATCTTGCCTGGGCAACCGGTTATAATGTGGTAGCACTTCCCCTGGCTGCAGGTGTTTTGTATAAGGCGGGTATATTGCTTAGCCCTGCCGCTGGAGCAGTGTTGATGAGTGCAAGCACTGTGATAGTTGCCATCAATGCCGGAATGCTGAAAGTAAAAAATAAATCGACGGCTTAGGAGAGGGTTTAATCACAAATTCAGCCCGATCTCTTTCAGGAATTCTTCTTTATAATTATTCCCGATCGGTATTTCTTTTTGCCCGATAAAAACCCTGTTCCCTTCTATATGACTGATCTTGGATTTATTGATGATAAATGACCGGTGCACCCGCAGAAAAAACGGCCTGGGTAGCAACTCTTCTGCACTGGTAAAGGTCATTGCAGGCGAAAAGGTTTGCGTAGTAGTGACGATCCTGGTGAAGTTGCCATTGGCTTCTGCATAAAGCAGCTCATCATATTTTATTTTGAAGATCTTCCTGTCTGTTTTAATGAAAATAAAGTCTTCAGATGGTTTTTCTTCTACTGTTCTTACTGTTGGTGTGATATTGGTCGCGGCTTGCAACCGATCTACCGCTTTATCCACCGCCATCATAAAACGATCGAGGGAGAATGGCTTAAGCAGGTAATCAACTGCTGATAGTTCAAATGCATCCACAGCATACTCTTTGTAGGCTGTGGTGAAAATAACCTGGGGCTGGGTTTTCAGGCTTTTCAGGAAGGAGACGCCGTCCATCACCGGCATATTGATATCGAGGAAAAGAATATCTACATTCTGCTGTTGCAGCACCATCTTGGCTTCAAGTGCATTGCCACAGGAAGCCACTACTTCAATATATGGAAGATGGCTGCAATAGGTTTGAATGATCTCACGTGCTATAGGCTCATCTTCAGCGATTACACATTTATAGGTCATTTCCTGGATTTTAATTGAAGGGTGATCGTGTATTTTTCTTCCTCTTCCTGTATTTCCAATATGTGCTCAGCAGGATATAATAATTCCAGCCGCTTATATACATTGGTAAGACCCATGCCGCTGTTTTTCCCCGGCAGTTTGCTTCCTGCTTTCTCCTTGCTGTAAGAATTACTGACCCTGAAAATAATCAGATTGCTTTCAGTTGCCAGCTTTATATCAATGAATGACTGTTTTGCAGCAGTATCTCCGGCATATTTGAATGCATTTTCAACAAATACGATCAGCAGCATTGGTGCGATCTTTATATCATTTGTTGAGGGTACCTGTATTTCTGTCGTCAGCATCAGCCGGCTGCCCATCCTTATTTTTTCAAACTCGATATAATTATTGATATAATCCAGTTCCATTTTCAGAGGCACATAAGTTTCACCTGCTTCATATACGGAATAACGCAGCAAATCAGACAGGCGAAGCAACAGGGGAGGTATCTTTTCATGTTGTGTGATAGACAATCCATAAAGATTGTTCAGTGTATTGAACAGGAAATGCGGGCTTAGCTGCGATTGAAGCAATTGAAGCTCGCCTTTGCTTTGGGCTGCGGCTGTTCTGGCTTCCATCAATTGTTTCTGGGTAATAGAACGGATCAGCTTTATGGTCATGCCGGTGGCCAGGCTAATGATAATAAATGGCAGTGCATATAAAAACAGGTTGGCCGCATCCTGGTCTCTCCGGGGAGAACGTACATGAAAGATCATCCAGGAAATGCAGGCTACTATTAATAAAGACAGGCCAATGATCAAATTCCGGGGTGATCTGTTAAAATGGGTAACCCAGGCATGGGCAAGGTACCGGCCTGCAAATACACCAATGAAAAAGCATATGGTTAACCCGGTGGCTACAGTCTCCGAGTCAGATACATCCAGTGAGTTTACATAAGTGAGGTTGGCAATCCAGACGGGGATGCCCAGTACAAAAGAAAACAGGAAATAATACCTGTTGCCAAAAAAGTCTTTAAAATTGCTTGCACTCATGGATAATCTTTTGCTTACCGGTAAATATCTGTTGTATCTGTATCCCTGGTAAGTTTTGCTGATGGAAATGCTACTTTGCCTGTCAGAAAAGTTTTATAGCATGACCAATTTGTTCGTCCTGCTTTTCGTGGTTTCCGTCAGCTGAAAGGAAAGGTACGACACTATTATTTCCAGAGCGGATGAGCCCTGGCAATATTTGCGGAACAAACCGTTAATCATGAAAAGTTTTGTCCTTTGTTTCGCAGTTTTACTGATCCATGCCCTTTCTTTTTCCCAATCTATTACCGGCAAGGTGAAAGACGGCAACCTGCAACCCATAGCCGGCGCTACCATCCGCTTATTGAATCAATCAGATTCACTACCGGTGCAAACAACCAGCAGCGAAGCGAATGGCAGTTTTAGCTTCCGGAAACTTCATTCCGGCAGGTTCATTCTTTCTATTGACGTGATCGGGCTGCAACCTTATCAAAAACCGGTCAGCATAGACAGCATGCAAAATGATTTGCAATTGCCGGAAATAATCCTGCAACCCGGCGATGCAAAGGAATTGACGGCAGTGGTAGTGAAATCAAAAAAACCTTTGCTTGAGCATTCTCTTGATAAGACAGTCGTGAATGCAGATGCGATGATCGGCACTGCAGCCAGTAATGTATTGGAAGTGTTGGCGCGTACACCGGGTGTAAGCGTAGATAACCAGGGAAATATCAGCCTGAAGGGTAGAACCGGGATCCTGGTGTTGATCAATGGCAGGCAAACTTATATGTCTGCGCAAGACCTGGCTGCTTATCTCAAATCTTTACCCGGAGCTATACTGGATAAGATTGAACTGATCGATAACCCTTCTGCGCGCTATGATGCGGCGGGGAATGCCATCATCAACCTGCAATTAAAAAAGAACAGGGTGGGAGGGTTAACGGGCAATGTAGCTGCGGGATATGCGCAGGGAAAATATGGCCGGCAGAACTATTCAATGAACCTGAATTATAATTATAAAAAGATCAACCTGTTTACCAATGTAGGATACAACGTTGACAAGAATTATACAACAGATTTATATACCCGCCGGTATTATCATGAAGACGGAAGTCTTTCTTCTTCTGTATTACTGGACAATAATCAGGTGGGAACCGGTAAGGCGCTCAATTTTATGGGTGGGCTGGATTATGAAGTGACTGCCAAAACAAGTCTTGGGTTTGTAGCTAATATCAACTGCGGCAACAGGAACGGGCGTTTCGATTATTACAGCGAAACATTTGATTCACTTCAACAATTAACAGGAAAAGGATATGGCAATACTGTCAGTGAGGATAAAAGAAATAATTACGGGCTTAATCTTAATCTGTTGCATAAATTCTCTCGCGAAGGACAGGAGCTAAGTGCTGATGTCAATTACCTGCGATACCGCTTCAATGGCCAGCAGGAATTGATAAACTTCCTGGATGAACAGCCAGTATCCCGTTTTTCTTATCAATTGCCTTCTTCTATCCGCATTTATACGGCCAAGACAGATTATGTGCAGCCATTGAATAACGGCGGGAAACTGGAAACCGGTATCAAATCCAGTTTTGTGAAGAATGACAATACAACGGATTATTATGATAAGGATGGAATAGCTCCTGTGTATGATCCAGCTTTGTCAAACAGGTTTATCTATAAAGAGAATATCAATGCAGCGTATATTAATAGCCGGCAAGACTGGGGCCGCTTTTCTGCACAGGCTGGTTTGCGTATGGAGCATACATATATTAGTGGAAAGCAACCTGCCAATGCAGTGTCAAAAGATACAGCTTTTAGCAGGAATTACGTGAACTGGTTTCCTTCTGTTGCAGTAAGCTATAAACTTGATAGTACAGGTAAAAATATTCTTGGTTTGATGGTAAGCCGCAGGGTGAACCGCCCCAATTATCAATTGCTGAACCCTTTTCTTTTTTACAAAGACAATTATTCTTACAGCGGGGGCAATCCCCTGCTGAGTCCCCAGTTCATGAGCCGTTATGAACTGAAGTACCGGCATGGTCAATTCTTATGGGCGGAATTAAGCTATAACGATTTCCGCAAGGTTATTTTGCAAACGACCAGGGCAGAAGACAGTCTATTTATTACCCGCCCGGGTAATTATGCAAAAGGGATCATGCTCTTATTGAGTGTTGGAGTAAATGTATCTCCAACAAAATGGTGGTCGATGAATTCAACGGTAAGATTATCCCGTATTGGTTTAAGGGGAACGATCTACACAGAACAGCTTAGCCCGAATACAAATGTGCTGAGATGGGAACTGAACAACTATTTCACTATCAATCCCCGTCTTAGTGCGGAACTCAGCAGTTATTATGCGAGTGCGGATATGAATGGCCAAACTTCAACCAGTGGCATGTACAGGTTGAATGCGGCTATTCAGCAGAAGATCGGCGAAAAAGGCAGCATCCGGTTGGTGATGGATGATATTTTTCATACCTGGGTTTATCATAACCGGTCTATGGGGTTGAAGCAGGCGGATTTTATACAGACGAGTGAATCGGGGACGCAGCGTTTTGGATTGGCGTTTACGTACCGGTTTGGGAAGAAATCGGTGAAGGGAAGAAAGAGTGATGCGGTGGAGGAAGAGAGGGGGAGGGTAGAATAAATGGGAAGAAAGGTTTCCGAAACTTCAAAGAGGTTTCGGAAACCTGAATTATATAAGGATTCAACACATTTTAATAGCGGCAGGAATAGTTAAGGTTCTGCATCCCGTAGTTGCTGGAGATGCCTTTTAGCATCTTCAATCTTTTCAGGAAAAAGAACCCTGTCTTTAAGTTTAGAAGCAACTCTTTGTAAAAGCGCCCTTTCTGATTTTTTCAATTTGACTGCCTTTTTTGATTTTGTTTTCATTCTATGATTTTACTTTTTGATTAAATAAATTGAGAAATAATCCTTTCCTGGCTGATAATTTTCTTTAGACAATTGATTTGTAGAATGGTTGAGATCTCCAAATAGCTAATACTCCTTATTGAGCTGAAAGAAGTTTAAATCAATATAATTTCGATAAATCCTTATGCGTTGATTGAATTTCCGACATTTTTCCCCACACTTCTTAGAACATGTTCTGTTGCACTCATCTTTGAATGACAACCTGCTATCGCTTCCCCGTACCATTAACATCTTGCCCTGATGATAATTAAAAAATACCGGTATAGTACTTAGTACCGTGTTTAATACCTTTCTTGAGTCACCATTGTTAGAAATAATTCTATCGTTGACCGTATCAGACTTTTCATTATAGTCTCCAAAGCCAAGATTAAAAACTTCTGCGTCTTTATACTTACCAAGTGAGGTAAACTCGACCACCTTCACAGTCTTTTGTGTCCCATAACTTGGAAAATATACTCTCAATCCATCGGGCAAATGACATACTTCAATAGGATATGTATTAATGAGTTCCGGTTTCATAGTTGCATCAATTGTTTGTCAAACATATTACAGCTCCCCAACTTCTTAACAGGAAAAGCAACTCTTCATCCCGCTTTTTTAACTCCTGTAACCCTGTCTTTTTTTGCTTTTTATCGTCCCCCAAAATCCATTCCCACTGCAAAAACAACCATCTACTAACTAACCCCTCTTTCCTATCCAGTTTTTCTGTTCTTTTATAAAATATCATGGCCTGAAGGCAATCAATATTTAGCCAGTACAAACACCTGGCTACTATCCAACAGGCTGGGAACGAATAAATACCACTTATAGGGTATTAATGGTATTCCCTCTAAATCATATTTTTGACCGCCGTTGTTAACCTTTGTATAATTTATATACGCATATTGCAACCAATCCTGTTCGTTGCCGCCGGCTTACCTGTAAAGATTCACTTTTTACAATTTTCAATTGCAGGCTTCAAAACAGGTACGAGGATCTTTGGAGCCATCACAACTATATCGTGTATGTGGTGGAAGGCCGGAAAGTATGGCATACTTCCAACGGAGCGTATGACCTGCATAATGGTACCTGCGTATTTGTAAGAAAAGGAGCTGCTATTGTTGAGCAGTTTTTCGATACAGAATTCTGCTTCTTCCTGTTCTTTATACCAGATGAATTTATTTGTGAAGTTTTAAAAAGCAGGGCAAAACCTTTGATGCGGACAGTGAAGCAGCCTGATCAGATTATTACTATTCATAACAGCGCTACCATCCAGGCTTATTTTCAATCCATGCTTCCTTATTTTGACGACGAGCGTGAGCCTGATCAATCCTTGCTGGAATTAAAATTCCGGGAGCTGGTGCTTGCTCTTATTGATAACCCCAGGAACCAGGAGCTCTTATCCTATTTCTGTTCTTTATTACAGGAGCCGCAGGTCGTATCTCTTCAACGTGTAATGGAAGAAAACTTCTGTTTCAATCTCAAGCTCGAAGAATTTGCCCGGCTTTGCTCACGAAGCCTGTCAGCTTTTAAGCGGGATTTTGAAAAGTTGTATGCTATGCCTCCCGGTAAATGGCTGATGGAAAGACGCCTGAACCATTCACTTCATCTTCTTACCAATATGGGAAGTACAGTTGCCGAAGCTGCATTTGAAAGCGGTTTTGAAAGCCCTTCTCATTTCAGCAGATCATTCCGCCAACGTTTTGGAAACCCTCCCGGGGCAATGAAGCAACAGGTTGCCCAAATGAATTAAAAGTATCCGGCAATTTCCTGTAATCTCTTCAGAAATGAACTTCACAGTCAGATCTCTGGGCTTTTAAGAAAGGCATTTTTTTCCCTGCCCGTTTAGTTTTGCTTTTTTAATAACCATTAAAACCTATTCAATGAGCACAAAAACAATCCAGGGAAAACTGTGGAGTATTGCACCGCAATATTGGTCAAAGCATTTTGAGCCCTGGTTTCTGCCGATGTACAGGAAAGTGCTGGAGCAGTTGGAATTATCGAGCGACAAATTATTATTGGATGCCGGATGCGGTTCCGGTCTCTTCAGCTACATGGCCATACAAGCCGGTGCACAGGTAGTAGGCGTTGATGCAGCACCGGGTTTGCTGGAAGTGGCCAAGCAACGCAATCCGCAAAACAATTTCCTCGAAGAAGATCTTGAAGCATTACCATTTGTAGAAGATACTTTTCATGTGGTGACAGGTTTCAACTCACTTCAGTATGCCGGTGATTTTGAAAAAGCGCTGCTGGAAGCAAAACGCGTTTTAAAACCAGGTGGAAAACTGGTGATCGCGATCTGGGATAAGCCCGGATTCAGTGATGCTACCACTGTATTAAAAGCGATCGGGACCTTATTGCCGCCACCACCGCCCGGCACTCCCGGCCCCTTTGCCCTTTCTGAAGATGGAAAGATTGAAAATACATTGAAAAAGAACGGGCTGAATCTTGAATTTAAAACGACAGTAAACTGTCCATTCCTTTATGCAAACCTTTCAGATGGTATTAAAAGCTTTATGGGTACTGGCCCTGCTGCTGCTGCCATGGACAACAACAGCAGAAAAACAGTGGAAGACATCATTGCCAAAGCATTGCACCCCTATCAATTGCCAGATGATTTCTACTTCCTGCAAAATCAATTCCTGGTATTTATTGCAGGCAAATGATCAATAAGTGGGGGAAATAAACAAGGTGCATGAATAAGACTCATGCACCTTCTTCATGAATAATACTATTCTTGTTTTTGTTGTAAAACCGGAAGAAGCTGTCACTCCTTTTCAACACCCGTGAAGCCAGGATCATAAAAACAGTGAGCAGTAACAATGTGTATTCCTGTTTTATATTCCGCAGCAGGAACACTTCTATCAGCACCAGTGCATGAATAAAACAGATCACCCGCACGGAGAATACATGACTGAACCCATTATTGGTAAGCAGGTGATGAATATGTGTGCGGTCTGCCTGGAAGGGTGAGCCGCCTCTCCAGGTGCGTAAAGTGAATACGCGTAATGTATCAAACACCGGCACCAGCACAATGCCTAACACAAATACCGGTGCATTGGGCAATACAGGATGACTGGCAAATGTATTTACCTGCAGCAAACGGACACATAAAACGGAGATGATAAAACCTATGACCAGCGAACCGGTATCACCCATGAAGATCCGGGCAGGATTGAAATTAAAGTACAAAAATGCTAATACTCCTCCTGCGAGCGCAAAAGCGATCAAAGCTGTACTTATATCTCCGCTGAGGTTGAGGAAAAGTCCCAGGGTGATCAGGCTCATAAAAGCCAATCCGCCTGCCAGCCCATCAATTCCGTCCACCAGGTTAAAGGCATTGGTTATACCGGCAATGGCCAGAATGGTAAAAAAATACTGGCTATACAGAGGCAATGTTTCAATACCAAACAATCCATTGAAAGAAGTGATCCTCACACCCGAGAGTGCAATCAATGCGGCGATGGCGAACTGAACAGCGAATTTATATTTGGCAGACAGGTCCTTCAGGTCATCCATCACACCAATGACCAACAGTGCCAGCACAGCAAGAAAGAAAGCAACCTGGGCCGGTTCGGCATGAAGCGGCAACCATAATAAAATGGACAGGCCCATGCCTGCCGCAATAGCAATGCCTCCCATGGTAGGCACAGGCGATTTATGCAGCTTGCGCGCATTAGGAATATCGTAAAGCTTATAGCGGTTAATGAGATAAATAAGTGGGGGGATACTGAGCAACGTAACAATAAAAGCCGTAACAAAACTCAGCAAAGGGAATTTATAATCCAGCAATGGCAGGTGAACCTGCAGCAGGTAGAGTTGGTTATTCATTCAGACCGGGTTTCTGATAGGTTATTGGTTCTAAAGCTGCAAAATAGTAGGAAATAAATTAAAGCACAATAGGATTTTTATTGTGTCCGGATGATTTTTTTCTGAAAAAATACGGGGAAAAAAACGGCGTCTTTAGTTTTTTGTTAAGATACTGTAACCAAGCAGCTTAACCTGATTCCGTTATTTTTGCCAAAACTGTTTTTTATCTCTTCTTCACCGGCCATATTAGCCAGCCCGATCGAATATCTGAAAGGTGTGGGACCTCAACGGGCAGAATTGCTGAAAAAGGAATTGAATATTTTCACTTTCCGTGATCTGCTTGAGCACTTTCCCTACCGGCATATCGATAAAACAAAGGTGAATCTCATACAAGAGATCACTCCTGCCATGGAATTTGTGCAGGTGGCCGTTAAGCTGATACGCCTTGATGTGGTAGGTGAAGGCAGGGGCAAAAGACTGGTAGCCCAGGTAAAAGATGCTACAGGAAGCATGGAACTGGTTTGGTTCCAGGGAATCAACTGGATACAGAAAACATTATTGCCAGACCAGTCGTACCTCGTGTATGGCCGCCTTAGTTTTTTTCAGCAAACCCCGCAGATCGTTCACCCAGAAACAGAACCCTGGGCTCCGGAAAAAAAAGAAGGCAGGGAATTCCTGGAACCCGTATATCCCACCACCGAAAAATTAAAGGCCCGGAGTTTGGGTGGCCGGCAGATCGCGAGGCTCACACAGATGCTTCTCGGTCAATTGCATGAAAAAGATATACCGGAAAACCTACCCGATACCGTTATCAGCAAACTGAAGCTGATGGGCCGCTACCAGGCTTTCCGCCAGATCCATTTTCCCACCACAGCCGCCCAGTATAAAGAAGCAGTGAAACGGCTCAAGCTGGAAGAGCTCTTCCTGGCACAATTGAGAATGAACCTGCTTCGTTCCCGCCGCCACCGGTTTTCCAAAGGAGTGGTATTTGACAAAGTAGGTGATCAGTTCAATACATTTTATAAGGAATACCTTCCCTTTGAATTGACCGGCGCCCAAAAAAGAGTGCTGCGGGAGATCAGGACTGATACCGGCTCCGGCAAGCAAATGAACCGTTTGCTTCAGGGAGACGTGGGCAGCGGTAAAACCATTGTAGCACTGCTCACTATGCTGCTCGCGATCGACAATGGATACCAGGCCTGCCTGATGGCGCCAACAGAGATCCTGGCCAAACAACATTTTGCCACCATCAGTTCGTTATTAAAGGAAATGCCGGTGGAAGTGGAATTATTGACCGGCTCTACCAAAACAGCCGCCCGCAAAAAAATAGCTAAAAAGCTGGCAGAAGGAACATTGGAGATCCTGATCGGAACGCATGCCGTAATTGAAGAAGTGGTGCAGTTTCAACGGCTGGGAATGGTGATCATCGATGAGCAGCATCGATTTGGAGTGGCCCAGCGTGCCAGGCTCTGGGAAAAAGCAGAAATACCACCGCACGTGCTGGTGATGACGGCAACACCGATCCCCCGCACCCTCGCTATGACGGCTTATGGAGACCTTGACTACAGCGTAATCGATGAATTACCGCCCGGCAGGCAACCAATTACCACCGTACATCGCTATGAAACACAAAGAAGCCAGGTGATGAGCTTCCTGCGCGCCGAAATTGACAAGGGGCGGCAGGTATATATCATTTTCCCCCTGATCGAGGAAAGTGATAAACTGGACTATGAAAACCTGATGCGGGGATATGAAACGGTGAAGGGATATTTTCCTGAGCCGAAATACTGGATCAGCATGGTGCATGGCAAGCAGCCTGCTGAACAAAAAGAACAAAACATGCAACGATTTGTTGTGGGAGATACTCAGATCATGGTATCTACCACAGTGATAGAGGTGGGAGTAAATGTGCCGAATGCTTCCGTGATGGTGATCGAAAGCAGCGAAAAATTCGGATTGTCACAATTGCATCAGCTGAGGGGAAGGGTTGGCCGCGGAGTCGAAAAAAGCTATTGCATACTTTTATCGGGCTCAAAATTGGGTAATGATGCCCGCGAGCGCATCAAGATCTTGACGTCCACGAATAATGGCTTTGAAATAGCGGAGAAAGATCTCGAGCTGAGAGGGCCTGGCGATATAGAAGGCACCCGGCAAAGCGGTATGCTGAATTTCAAACTGGCCAATATCGTGGAAGACCGCCCTTTGGTGGAAGCAGCCCGGCTGCTGGTAGCAGAATTACTCGAAGAGGATCCGGAACTTGTTTCGGCAGACAATTTGCGGCTGAAAAGTTTCCTGCTTCAGCAGAAAGGAAAGATGGCATGGAGTAAAATATCTTAACATAAGTTTCCAGTTTTTAACCAGAATTATTGTGTATTTTAATAGAACGATGTTGATGCAGAAACCTTTTATAGTCGTTGTACTAATGCTGGCCATCAGTTTTGACATTGTAGCGCAGAACTATGATAATATTGAATTTGTAGAGAACAAGGGACAGTGGGACAGCCGCGTTAAGTTTAAGGGAGACGTGAATGCAGGTGCCGTGTTTATCCGATCTACAGGCTTCACCATTTTGCAACATAATCAGCAAGACCTTGCAGCTGTTCAATCCATGCTGCATGGTTCGCATGGAGAGACCCAGCGCTCAGCCACTGCTAATAATAAAATAATACTGCGCTCCCATGCATGGGATGTTGATTTTATCGGTGCATCTCCCAAAATGCAGGTGATACCGGATAAAATGAAAACGGCATCCGTCAATAATTACTTCATTGGTGATGATCCTTCCAAATGGGGACGTGATTGCCGCTTGTATCAGGCTGTCACGCTGCAGGACGTGTACCCGAATGTAGATGTACGCTATTATACCTATAATGGCTCTTTGAAGTATGATATCATTGCAAAGCCAGGTGCCGATATCAGCAAGATCGCCCTTCGTTATAATGGAGTAGATAAGATACAGGTAAAAAATAAAGAGCTTTTGCTCACCACTTCCGTTGGTGAAAAGAAAGAATCCTATCCTTATACCTATCAGTCGAGCGCCAAAGGCCGCTCCGATGTCAGCTGTAAATACGTCGTAAAAGATAATGTGGTGCGCTTTGATGTAAAGGGATATGATCCGTCTTCCACACTGATCATTGACCCTACCCTGATCTTTTGCTCGCTTTCCGGCAGCTCTGCTACCAATTGGGGCTTTACTGCTACGTATGGACCTGATGGGAGCTTTTTTGGCGGCGGTATTGTATTCAATGGAGGTTCTTTTCCTGTATCACCCGGTGCTTTTCAGACCGTTTTTCAGGGAGGAGATGGTGCTGGCGGCAGCGATCTGCCGATCGATATCGGTATTATTAAATTATCGGCAGATGGTACCAACCGTCTTTATGCAACCTATATTGGTGGCAGCGGTAATGAGCAACCCCACAGTCTTTTCTGTGATCCCCAGGGCAACCTGGTCCTGGCAGGCAGGTCAAGCTCAAGCAACTATCCCAAAAGCCGGCAAATCGGCAGCGGGGGTGGATATGATATTGTCGTTACAAAATTGAATGCGACTGGTTCCGATATAATCGGCTCTGTAAAAATAGGTGGCCGTGGCAATGACGGGGTGAATATTGTCGTTTCCCGGGCCGGTACCCAATCGCTCCAGCGCAATTATGGCGATGATGGCCGCAGTGAAGTAATACTGGATGGTGCAGGCAATGTATATGTGGCTTCCTGCACTCAATCCAACAGTTCCGACCCCCAGTCTAAATTTCCTACCACACCCGGCGTGTTTCAGCCCAACTCTGGTAATCCCGGTTCAACCAACCCAAGTGGCGATGGACAGGATGGAGTGGTCCTGAAGCTTAATCCTGATCTGAGCACGCTGTTATTTTCAAGCTACCTTGGCGGTAGCAAGAATGATGCTGCTTATGTATTGGACCTTTCTCCTACGGGTGATATATACGTAGCAGGTGGTACTCAAAGCAGCGATTTCCCCGGCAACAAAGCAGCAACACTGGGACCGACCTTCAATACGGGTAGTTCTGCTGATAACAGTATTGATGGGTTCATTGCACAAATAAGTAATAATGGCAGCTCCATCATCCGCTCCACTTATGCCGGAACGGCGAATGCTGATCAGATATATGGAATAAAATTTGACCGGTTAGGGTTCCCTTATATTACTGGTCAAACAGAAGGAGCATGGCCTGTGCTGAATGCTCCTTATTCGGAAGCAAATGGCAAGCAGTTTATTGCCAAACTGCAACCCGACCTTTCAGCTTATGTGTACAGCACCGTATTTGGAAAGGGAGGAACTACTCCGGATATATCTCCGACCGCATTCCTTGTCGACCGTTGTGAGAACGTATATGTTTCAGGCTGGGGTGGTGCAAATGGTCAGGCCAATGTTTATCATAGCGCAGGTACAAACGGTTTGGGTGTTACTCCGGATGCATACAAGCCAACAACAGACGGCCATGATTTTTATTTCTTCGTTTTGCAACGCAATGCAACCGGCCGTTTATATGCGAGTTTCTTTGGCCAGAATGGAGGGCAGTATGGAGACCATGTAGACGGAGGCACCAGCCGTTTTGATCCAAATGGTGTGATATACCAGGGAGTTTGTGCTAATTGCATGGGTGGGGCAGTGTTTCCTGTAACACCCGGTGTATGGGGCCCTGTGAATGGAGCTCTGCCGGATGGCTGTAACCTGGGTATGATAAAAATGGCGTTCAACCTTGCTGGTGTGGGCTCTCTTGTTGGAGCCGCAATTGATGGCGTACCAAATGATACAGCAGGCTGTTTCCCGCTTAAAGTAGATTTTACTGACCGTGTCAGAAATGCCCAGCAATATATTTGGAATTTCGGCGATGGTTCTGGTGATGTAGGGCCTTTGCCCGCTGCTACAGGCTACACTCAAAGTCACACTTTCATGACAGTAGGCACTTATCGGGTAATGCTGATCGCTATCGATCCTAATAGCTGTAATGAAAGAGACACTTCTTATATACATATCCGTGTCGGCGACCTGCGGGCTAATATGGCAATGAGCTTTGATAAGGTCGGTGCATGTACGGCGCTGGATTATCAATTCAATAATACCTCAACTACCGACCCCAGCAAACCTTTTACAGATACGTCATTTATATGGGATTTTGGTGATGGCAGCCCAAGGGTGGTGGCTGGGTTGAACAGTATTCCGCATACTTTCCCTGCACCAGGTTCTTATACGGTGCAATTGATATTGAACGATACCAACTATTGTAATAACCCGGAGATACTGGACACAGTGGTACGCGTAGCGGCCAATGTAGATGCATTGTTTGAGACGCCTCCAACCGGTTGCGCACCTTACCAGGCTGTATTTACCAATACATCGGTAGGCGGTATAAGTTTTGAATGGGACTTTGGTGATCCCGGTTCGGGTTCCAATAATACTTCCACAGCGGCCAATCCTACCCACGAATATGCTGTGCCCGGCACGTATCAGGTAATGCTGGTAGCGAATGATCCGAACACCTGTAATAAAACAGATACGTTCAGGTACACTATCATAGTGTATGATAAACCTACCGCCAATTTCAGTTACACACCGGTAGCGCCTGTAGTGAATACGCCGAATGTATTTACCAATCTTTCTTCGGCCAATGCAGTCAGTTTCAAATGGATATTTGGTGATGGCGATTCGCTGGTTACCACATCGCGGGCAAATGTGACGCACCAATATAATTCTACCGGCACATTCAATGCCTGCCTGGTGGCATTTAATCAACTTGGTTGTACTGATACATTATGCATGGATGTCAGCACACTGATAGTGCCTGCACTGGATGTGCCCAATGCCTTTACACCCAATAGTGGTGATGTGAACAGCATAGTAATGGTGAAAGGGTTCGGCATTTCAAAAATGAAATTCATCATCTGGAACCGCTGGGGGCAGAAAGTGTTTGAAACAGCCAATCGACTGCAGGGATGGGATGGCCGCGTGAAAGGAGTGGTGCAGCCGATGGATGTATATGCTTATACACTGGAAGTGGAATTTTTCGATGGCACAAAAGCCAGCCGCAAAGGCGATATCACGTTGATCAGATAGGGAAGATTAAAACTCATGGGTAAAACCATTACAAATAAACGGTCCGGCCAGTTCAGATAACAGCAACCGGGAAAAGGAGGAACAGACATGAAGGAAATCAAGAGAATAGCGATGTTTGCAGTCATAGGGTGCTGTCTGGCTCCGTCTGTCTGGGGGCAGGACCTGCATTTTTCCCAATTCATGAATTCGCCGCTTGTAACCAACCCTGCCAATACTGGTTTTATACCGGAAGGGGATTACAGGATAGGCGCCAATTTCAGGAATCAATGGTCGTCGATCATGTCTGTTCCCTATAAAACCTTTAGTGCTTTTGGAGATGTGCAGGTGATGCGGAATGAAGACAATGGCTGGATGGGCATAGGTGGGGTGATACTGCGTGATGTGGCTGGCAGTGGAAACCTTACTTCCACGAAAGTGTATGGATCTGTAGCATACCACCAGATGCTTAACCTTGGAAGTTTGCTAAGCCTCGGCTTTAATGTAGGCTGGTCCAATAAGCAGATCAATGTCACTAATCTTAAATTCCCCGATCAGTTTGATGGCCATTTTTTTGATAGCCATCTTCCCACAAGCGTAGCACTTACCTCCAATAATATCAGCTACCTGGATATACAGGCAGGGTTGAATTATGCTTATTTCCCTGACGACCGGACTTATGTGAACGTAGGTTTCTCCACCATGCATATTAACCAGCCCCGTGAATCTTTTTTTGATGAACAACCGGGGATCAGCAACCGCATTCCCATGCGGCACACAGCTTTTATCAATGGCAGCTTTAAATTGAATGATCAATGGATCATCAACCCCAATAGTTATTTTTCTTTGCAGGCAAAATCCTATGAATGGTTGATAGGCGCCAATGCCCGCTACAATCTTTCCGGTGATGGCGAAAACATCCTGATCGGCGGCCTTTACTACAGGAGCAGCGATGCGATCATTCCTATGGTAGGCCTTGGCTATAAGGATTTCGTGTTCACTTTTACCTACGATGCTACTATTTCAACCCTCAAAAATTATAACAACAGCCGTGGCGCTTTTGAGCTTTCTCTTGTAAAAGAGGGACTGTTTGACCAATACAAGGGCAACCGCCATGAATCGATGTGTCCTTCGTTTAAAGCATATTGATCTAAGTTTTTTTCCCGATTTTTACAGCGCAGGAAAATATTTGTGCATGAGCATAACAGAGTTATCAGCAAAAGAACAACAGGAGCTGAAAGCAATGCAGATCGTTTTTGTCAGCATAGCAATGGCTGCTTTATTGTTCTTGCTGGGAGCTATTATATTCAGCCAGTCCCGAGGACCTTTGGCACCAGGTATGAAAGCCTATTACAACTGGCTGCTGGGCGGCGCAGCGATTTTTTCGTTTGCCTGCTCTATATGGGGCCGGCAGCAGTTTGCCAGGGGAGTGGAAACTGCTAAAACTTCCCTAAATCCGCTGGAAAGGAAATTAACAATGTACCGCACATCGTTAATCATTTATCTTGCCATCACTGAATTACCTATTATATTTTGTATCATTCTTTCTTTGCTGACCGGTAATTTTGTGTTCCAGGTGTATGCGGCTGTATTACTCGGGTTTATGTTACCGGCCATGCCACGGAAAGAAAAAGTGATCGGTCACCTGCAATGATCTCAGGAATAATTTTGATAAACTGATAAAATCACAAAGATGAAAAGAATCGCTTACCTCGTAATAGCATTATCGCTTGTTGCGGCATCAGCCAGCGCGCAGGATGAAGGCCAGGAAGAGAAAGGCTTTAAAAAGGAAAATCTTTTTACAGGGGGTAGTGTAACGGTGTCATTCTTTAACGGACAAACCATATTAGGCGCCAATCCCATGTTTGGGTACAAACTGGCTGATTGGGTGGATGCAGGTATTGTTTTTAACTACGTGTACAGCAGCACCAAGGACTATATCCAGTACGATGACAAATTGAGGCAATCGGTTTATGGCCCAGGTGTGTTTACCCGCCTGTATCCTATCAGCTTTTTATTTGTGCAGGCGCAATATGAGCAAAACTTCAGTACGGTGAAATATATACCTGCCCCCGGGAGCACCAGCTACACTGCATCTAAGAATAATGAGAATGCGGGATCCTTGCTTCTCGGTGGCGGCTTTGCCTCTGGTAGACAACCGGGTTCCACTTCGTTCTTTTATATTTCCTTATTGTTCGATGTACTGAAAAATGAAAATTCTCCTTACGTGGATGTATCGTATAATCCCTCCAACCCATCGGCAAAACCCCGCGTGGATATGGTCCCGATCGTAAGGGCTGGTGTGAATATCGGTTTGTTCCAGGGCAGGTATCGTTAATGCGTGATCTTTTCGATGAGCTCTGAGGGCTCATTCAGCACTATCAAACGTTTTTGGGCTTCTTCATAAAGAAAGCCTTCATCCTGCATTTGTTTGATATGCGCGATGAGGTGTTTGTAAAAGCCTTCTGAGTTGAGGATAAAGATCAGTTTATCGTGAATGGAGAGCTGGTTCCAGGTCACCATTTCGAACAATTCATCCAGGGTCCCGAACCCGCCGGGAAGCACAACAGCCGCATCACAGAGATCATACATTTTTTTTTTGCGCGTATGCATATTATCTACCACCAGCAATTGGGAAAGATGGTTATGCTGCCGCTCCCAATCGACCAGTACCTGGGGAATAACACCGGTAACCGCTCCTCCATGGCGCATGGTTTCATCGGCAACGGCGCCCATGATGCCGACACTGCCGCCACCATAGATCACCCGGATACCATGACTGGCGCAAAGCAGACCCAACTCTGAAGCATGCTGAAGGAACAACGGGTTCTTCCCCGTTTTGGAGCCGCAAAAAACAGCAAGAGACCTGATAGGCATAACAAATAAATTTCTGGCGCAAAGGGAATACAAATTTGTTTACCTTCAAAAAATCTTTAACCCGCAACAAGGGTTCACTAAAAATTGAAATATGTCCGCCGGATTGTTATTTTCTTTTGTTATAGGATATTTTGTTCTCTTGCTGATAGTAGCCTGGTACACTTCCCGAAACTCCAACAATGATTCTTTTTTTATCGGCAACCGCAATAGTAACTGGATGCTGGTGGCTTTCGGGATGATCGGTACTTCACTCTCCGGTGTCACTTTTGTAAGCGTACCTGGCGGTGTAGGCAAGGAATCCTTTGCATATTTCCAGATAATGATCGGTTACCTGATCGGGTATGTAACGATCGCTTATGTATTGCTGCCCCTGTATTATAAACTCAATCTTACGTCCATCTATAATTACCTGCAAACGAGGCTGGGCTTTAAATCATATAAAACAGGTGCTTCCTTTTTTATTTTATCGAGGACCCTGGGGGCCACTGCCCGGCTTTATCTCGTAGTAAAGATTTTGCAGGATGCGATCCTTTCCAGTTTTGGCGTTCCTTTCTGGGTTACTACTTTGATCATCCTGGTCATGATCCTGGTGTATACTTATGAAGGAGGTGTAAAAACAATTGTGTTTACAGACACGCTGCAAACCACTTTCATGCTCACCGGCCTCGTGGTTTGCGTGGTTTATATATTAAACGCCATGGACACCAGCCTTGGATCTGCATTAACGGAGATGGGTGAAAGAGGCTATTCCAAAATATTCTTTACGGACCCTAACAGCAAGCTGTTTTTCCTGAAGCAGATACTGGCGGGTGCATTCATCACTATTACCATGACGGGTATGGACCAGGAAATGATGCAGAAAAATATTTCGGTTAAAACACTAAAGGACTCGAAAAAGAACGTGATCACACTTTCTGTAATCATGTTATTTGTGATCCTGCTGTTCCTGGTGCTGGGCGGTTTATTATTTACCTATGCTGAAAGCCTTGGCGCACACTATGTGACCACTATTGAAGGTGGCAAGGAAGTGACCCGCTTCATGCTGGAAGGAAAGGATGCATCAGCTGATAAGTTGTTCCCGATAATAGCATTGGAACACATGCCGCCGGTAGTGTCTATCATTTTCATTATCGCCCTGATCTCTGCCTTATTCCCCAGCGCTGACGGAGCTATCACGGCGCTTACTTCTTCTTTCTGCATTGATATCATTGGTATGCAGAGAAAGCAGGAATGGACAGACCAGCAGAAGAAAAAAGTGCGTCAGCGTGTGCATCTTGTTTTTGCAGGTATCTTCCTCATTTTCGTAATGGTATTTAATGAGGTGAATAACCCGAGCATGATCAATGTGATACTTAAAGTAGCTGCATATACTTATGGGCCTTTGCTTGGATTATTCACTTTTGGTATCATTACTAAAAGGCAGGTGATTGATAAATGGGTGCCGCTTGTTTGCATCGCTGCGCCTTTGCTGTGCTTCCTGCTTGAGAAATACCAGCAAAAGATTGTAGGCTCATTTGAAATAGGCCTTGAACTACTGATCATTAATGGCTTATTAACATTCCTTGGTTTGATGCTTGTTTCCAAAAAACAGGAAGCCTCCGCATAAAGAACCGCTTAACGGGGCTACCTTTGCAAAAAGCAAGAACGTGGACCTCATTAACCCCGATGTGCAGGCATATGCAGAAAAATTCTCCTCCCCTGAGGATGAGCTTTTGCATGAGATAGCAGAGTACACCCTTCATCATCATGCAGATCCCCAGATGCTGAGTGGCCACCTGCAGGGGAAATTCCTGGAAATGGTGAGCCGCATGGTGTGTCCACGCCGGATCCTGGAGATCGGTACTTTCACCGGTTACAGCGCTTTGTGCCTTGCAAAAGGACTGGAGCCGGATGGCCAATTACACACCATCGAATTAAGGGAAAACGATGCAGCCCTTGCTCAAGGATATTTCAACCGCTCTGCACTGCGCCATAAGATCATTCAGCATACCGGCTCTGCCAAAGAAGTGATCCCCACACTAAATGAAACCTGGGACCTTGTGTTTATTGATGCAGACAAGGTTTCTTATATAGAATATTTTGAATTGGTTTTCCCCAAATTGCGCCAAAACGGGTTTATCTTAGCAGATAATATTTTCTTTCATGGTGAAGTGCTGGCCAATCCGGCAAAAGGAAAGAACGCTAAAGCCATCCAGGCTTTTAATGAAATGATCCTGGAAAGAAAAGATATTGATAAAATGATGGTCACCCTCCGGGATGGCCTGTACCTGATAAGGAAATTGTGATAAAAAGATGTTCATGAACAAAATGCGCATTGTTTTAATTGCAGTATTGCTTACGCTCACCTTCGTTGCAAAAGCGCAGGATGCTGCAATTGTCAAACAATACATTGACACCTACAAAGAGCTGGCTATCGAAGAAATGCAGAGGACCGGTGTTCCGGCTTCCATCAAACTTGCGCAAGGCATACACGAAACCATGGCCGGGACCAGTGTGCTGGTGCAGAAGTCCAATAATCATTTTGGCATTAAGTGCAAATCCAGCTGGGCCGGCGAATCCGTTTCGCACGATGATGATGCGCGTGGTGAATGCTTCCGCAAATACACAAAGGCGGAAGATTCTTACCGCGATCATTCCAATTTTTTAAAGAACAGCCCACGCTATGCTTCTTTGTTCAACCTCGATCCATTGGATTATTCAGCCTGGGCTTATGGGCTTAAGAAAGCCGGCTATGCCACCAATCCCAAATACCCGGTGATCATTATCCGGCTTATCGAAGATTATCACCTGCAGGATTACAGCCTGATCGCAATGGGGAAAATGCAAAGGGAAGATATGGCTACTGCAGCCGGGCAACCCGGTGATCAAACAGCAGATACAGTTGCTGAAGGCGATACAGATACCGGGATCGTTGCTGAAGAGGCTCCCGCTATTGTTTATCCTTCCGGCGAATTCAAGATAAATGAGACCCGTGTGATATTTGGAAGCAAGGGCACGCCGGTATTGGTGATTGCGCAACAATATAATGTACCGCTTAACCGTTTGTTTGAATTCAATGAAATGAAGCAGGTAGAAGCTTTGCCAAACGATCAGTTGATATACCTGCAACGGAAAAGAAGAACAGGCAATAATGAATTTCATATTGTTCGTGCAGGAGAAACGTTGCGGGATATTGCCCAAATGGAAGCGATACGACTGGAATCTTTACTGGAATACAACCAGCTCAAGGAATATATGAAGCCGGCGATCGGGGAAAAACTGTATCTCCGTGGTGCTGCTCCTTCTGTGCCCAGGCTGGCAAAAAGGGATAACCAGGGAACTAATTAAAACGAAACTGCATCCTGATGGCTTTGATCAAAGTACATGATAAGACTTTTGAAACCTATCTCCCGGAAGAACTTATCCAGCAGCGTGTAAAGGAACTGGCGGAGAAGATCAATGTTGATTACGAAGGAAGACGGCCCTATTTCGTAGCTATCCTCAATGGCTCGTTCATGTTTGCTTCCGACCTTTTTAAACATCTTACCGTGGATGCTGATATCTGTTTTATCAAGCTGGCCTCCTACAAAGGCACGCAATCAACGGGAAATGTGCTCACCACGATCGGGCTTGATGAAGACCTCTTCGGCAAGGACGTGATCATTGTAGAAGACATCGTGGACACAGGAAAGACCCTGCATCATTTTTTGCCCCGGCTCATGCACCAGCAACCTAAATCGCTTCAGATCGCCACCCTGCTCCATAAACCCGAAGCCACCGAATACCCGCTGACCCTTGGATACACCGGATTTGAAATACCCAACAAGTTTGTAGTCGGCTATGGGCTCGACTATGATGGGCTGGGCCGTAACCTGAAGGAAATCTATCAATTGGTATAGCCGACGTGAATATTTGAGGAAGGATATAATTTGCGTCATTCGTTTGAATTTGTATTTTTAAAGGTTAATATATCCGATTGAAAGCCACAACTTCCATATTATTCTACCTGATCTGGAGTGTTGGTTCATCTGTTTCCGGCCAGCAATACTATCTCCGTGGCGAAGTAAAAGATGAATCAGGCAATGCTTTGCAAAATGTGGTGATCCTGCAACCCCGCACCGGTTATATTTATAAAAGCGGCACTACCGGCACTTTCGGAATCACTACCAATGCACTTATAGATACTTTCCAGTTTTCATTGACCGGCTATAAGCCCGAAAGGGTAGTAGCCAATGCAGGAGATTTTCTTTCAGTGCGGTTAAAATTAATGCCGGCAGCAGCCAATTCTGCCCGGCCCTACAAATTGCTTTCGCTTACCAAAGGGATGTTTAAAGAAGATCACCGTAAATGGTTTGCAGGTGATGAAACGTATGTAAGCATTGTAGAGAATCGTTTTGTGAATGCACAAAAGTATCCTGCTACCGGTGTGTCACTGAATGTGGACCGGGCTTCTTACAGTAATATCCGCCGCTTCATCACCCAAAGCTCTATTGTGCCGCCGGATGCAGTGAGGGTGGAAGAGATGCTGAATTATTTTAACCTTAATTACACCCAGCCCAGGGAGAAAGATCTGTTTGCTATTCAAACCAAACTAACCAATTGCCCCTGGAACCCCAATAATCAATTATTCTATATCAATCTTTCCGCCCGCAAGCTTAACCTTGATACACTGCCACCCAGCAACCTGGTGTTCCTGATCGATGTGTCAGGTTCGATGGATATGACCAACCGGCTGCCATTGCTTAAATCAGCTTTCCGTATGCTGGTCAATAACCTGCGGGAAAAAGATTCAGTAGCTATTGTGGTATATGGAGGTGTGACAGGTATTATGCTCAACAGCACCAGCGGAGCAGAAAAAGAAAAGATCTATAAAGCGATCGATGAGCTTACGCCTGGCGGCACCACTCCCGGCGAATCGGGTGTGAAACTGGCTTATAGTGTGGCCAAAAAGCATTTTATTCCTGGTGGGAACAATCGCGTGATACTGGCTACCGATGGTGATTTTAATGTAGGACTGCGTACAGAAGCAGAACTGGACGAATTGATCTCCCAGCATCGCCAGTCAGGAATTTATCTTACCTGCCTGGGAGTAGGGATGGGTAACTATAAAGATTCCAAGATCCAAACACTGGCACGGAAAGGAAATGGCAATTTTGCTTATCTCGATAATTACAGTGAAGCAGAGAAAGTGTTGCTGAAAGAATTTACACAAACGTTGTATGCTGTAGCAGATGATGCTTATCTCAATGTAGAGTTCAACCCGCATTATGTAAAGCAATACAAGCTGATCGGCTTTGATAATAAGGCAGGTGCTTTAAGCGATACCCTGGCAGTGATCGAAGGTGGTGAAATAGGATCAGGCTATTCCATGATGGGGATCTTTGAGCTGGAGCCAATGCCCCGCACAGATACAACAGTGATTGAAAAACTGGCGCAATTAAAATTACGGTACAATCTGCCGCATGATACCGTGACCAGGGAATTCGTTCATAACAGCTATTATGATTTCGAACCTTTTGAAAAGCTGGAACAATGCTACCGGTTTTCAGCTACAGTAGCCATGTTTGGCTCCCTGCTCAGAGCCGCTTCTCTTGCCAAAGTTCTTAACTGGAATGAACTTGTTTTGCTTGCGAATACGACTGCCAATCTGAATGATATTAATCAATCGGAATTTGTGACCCTGGTGCAGCAGGCAAAATTGTTGTATTCCAAGAAGAGGAAAAGATAATAAGGGTCAGCGATTTTGTATGCAATCCTATCTTTTTTATAATTAATTTCGGTTCTCTGAAACAATTTGTACACTTCAATCTAAATAGATATTGGGCCTTACGAAGTATATCAAAAGACCGAAGGTTGAGTTTGGAAAACTCTGGCATAAGATCAAAGGATATAACCGGAATAAATTCCTGGCTTTTGCATCCAGCTTTAGGGATAAAAAAGGCCTTGAGATCGGTGGCCCCAGCCCGATCTTCAGGAAAAAAGGATTTCTGCCGGTGTACACACTTGCTGCCCAGATCGATGGTGTCAACTTTAGCAACTCAACGGTTTGGGAAGGAGAGATCTCAGAAGGGAATACCTATCAGTATGCTCCGAATCATTCCGGATGGCAATATATCTGCGAGGGGAATGATCTTAAGGCGATCAGTGATAACAGTTATGATTTTGTACTTAGCAGTCATAACCTTGAGCATTATGCCAATCCGCTGAAAGCTGTGGCCGAATGGCACAGAGTATTAAAACCGGGAGGTGTTTTACTGATGATCTTGCCTGATAAAAGATTCACTTTTGATCACCAGCGTTCTTATTCTGCTTTTGATCATCTTCTTGAAGATTACCGGAATAATACAGGTGAAGATGATCTAACTCACCTGGAAGAAATACTGGAAAAGCACGATGTGTATATGGACCCTCCCTCAGCCAACCGGGAGTTCTTTAAAGAAAGGTCGCTTAAGAATATTGAGAACAGGTGTTTGCACCATCATGTTTTCAATACGGAATTGCTGAATCAGGTTCTTGTACATTTTGATTTCAAACCTTTATATACTGATCATGCACCGCCATATCATATGATCGTGATGGGACGTAAATCTGATAAGTAACTTTTGATGATAAAAAGAAAATGGGCAAAATTCAAACTTAGCCCATTTTCTTTTTTTAAATATCTTAATTATTATCAATGATGATGATGGTGCTGATGATCTTCCACCATTTTGGTGAAATCTTCTGCACTTATTGGCTTGTCTGTCGGGTTGATCTTTGTTTCAGCCCATTCAAATACTTTCTGTGTCTGGATGCGGTTGTATGCATCTTCCACATACTTGCGGTCTTTCATCATCTTTTCAATATAATCACTTACCCAGGGCTGATCTTCCACGCCTGCACCCATACCGCCCATGTAACCGAGTAATTGCTGTTTCGCAAATTCACGGATTTCATCAGGGTTTACCTGGACGCCATTTTCCTGCACGATCTTATCAGTGATCAGTGTCCATTTCAACTGGTTCAGGAAAGTAGGGAATTCTTTTTCTACCTGTTCGTCTGTTTTTTCAGCACCCTCTCCTTCTGATCCTTGTGTTTTGATCCATTTCTTTAAAAAGCTTTCAGGGAATTTGATGGAAGTGTGGTCAGTCAGTTGGTGAAACAACTGGTCATGGATCTGATTCCTTGCCTGGCTGTTCCAGTAAGCCTGGATCTCTTCTTTGATCTTATTGCGGAAATCGGCTTCTGATTTTACATCGCCATTGGGATAAAGCTGGTTGAAGAATTCTTCATTCAGCTCTCTTTTTTCCAGCAAACCGATCTTGGTGATCTGTATCCTGAAATGTTTCTCTGCGGAAGCAGGATCATTTTTGTCAAGGCCAAGATCACTCAGGATGAAATCGAGCTCTTTCTCGTCAAATACTTTTTTCAGTTCCACCACCACAAAATCGTTCACATTTTTCCCTATCAGGTTGGGGCGGAAATCTTCTTTGAAATATTTTACCAGCAATGAATTGTCTTTGTGAATTCCGCCTTCCACTTCACTGGCGTTTTCGTCTACTTCGGAGAAGATCACGTTCAGTACGTTTTCCTCTGTGGCTACAGAACTTTGGTCCTGCATGTTGCCATAGCGGTTTTGCAAGCGGGCGATCTCGTTATTGATCATTTCGTCTGTTACATCCACCACGAAGCGGTCAATTTTTGCACTGCCAAGGTCGGTCAGCGCAAACTCAGGCTTCATACCCACTTCAAAATGAAAGGTATAATCAGCGGGATTGTTTACGTCCAACTGGCGGATATCGGCATCCAGCGGCAGGGGCTGGGCAAAAATGTCCAGCTTGTCATTTTGCAGGTAGCCGATCAGTTCGCGGTCAACGGAGCGGAGCACTTCATCTGTAAACAGGGAAGGACCATACATTTTTTTGATCAACCCGGCAGGGACCATGCCTTTACGGAAGCCGGGTATATTGGCTTTTTTGCTATAATCTTTAAGGGCTTTTTCGAAAGAAGGGAGGTAATCCTGTTTTTCCAGCTTCACGGTCAGCTTCTCGTGGAGTAAGCCGATATTTTCTTTGGTAACTGTAGCCATAATCGCGGTTTAAAAAAGTTTAAAAGTCCAAAAGTTTAAGAGTCTAAAAGTTTGAAACATTAAACCCTTAAACTTTTAAACCTTTGAACTTCTGTTGGTCCGGATGGAGGGACTCGAACCCCCACACCTTGCGGCATCAGATCCTAAGTCTGACGTGTCTACCAATTTCACCACATCCGGGATTGTCATCCCGGGTTTTGACCCGGGAGCTGCTTCGAAACGGGTTGCAAATGTAGGCCTTTTCAATGAAAGAAAGCGACCGCTTTTTCGTAAATTCGTTGTTATAACTACACGGATGGAGACAATCGCGCAGACGCCCAAGTATAATCTGAATGAGGAGCAGGAGAGGAAGTTGATTCTCAGGGAGTATCGTTCACTTTTGCGGTCATTGAAAGCCAAGATCAAGCCTGGAGATAAGGACTTGCTGAGGAATGCTTTTGAAATGGCCGCCGAGGCGCATAAGACCATGCGCCGGAAAAGCGGCGAGCCTTATATCCTTCATCCCCTGGCCGTGGCCAAGATTTGCGTGGAAGAGATCGGACTGGGCGTGCGCTCCACGATCTGTGCCCTGCTGCACGATACGGTGGAAGACACAGATATTTCCCTGGAAGATATCGAACGGGAATTTGGGGCCGAGATCGCCCGCATTGTGGACGGCCTCACCAAAATATCCAATGTCATAGATGTGAATGCTTCTGCCCAGGCAGAAAATTTCAAAAAAATACTGCTGACACTGACGGATGACCCCCGTGTGATCCTGATCAAGCTGGCCGACCGGCTGCACAATATGCGTACCCTCGAAAGCATGAAAAGGGAAAAGCAGTTGAAGATCGCTTCCGAAACTGTGTACGTGTATGCTCCCCTGGCCCACCGGATGGGACTTTACAATATCAAAACCGAAATGGAAGACCTCGCCATGAAATACATGGAGCCTGAGGCCTACAGGGATATTGCCCAAAAACTGGCAGAAACAAAACGTGAGCGTTCCAAATACATCAATGAATTTATCCGGCCAATCAAGGAAAAACTGGAAAGAAACCATTTCAGGTTTGAGATCTATGGCCGCCCGAAAAGCATCCATTCCATTTCCAATAAAATGAAGAAAAAGGGAGTGGATTTTGAAGAGGTATATGATCTGTTCGCTATCCGCGTTATCCTCGATTCTCCGCCCGAAAGGGAAAAAGAAGATTGCTGGAAAGTGTATTCGATGATCACGGATGAATATACACCCTCGCCGGAGCGGTTGCGCGACTGGCTGAGCAATCCCAAATCGAACGGCTATGAAGCCCTGCACACAACGGTAATGGGCCCTCAGGGAAAATGGGTGGAAGTGCAGATCCGCACCAAGCGGATGAATGAGATCGCAGAAAAAGGCCTCGCCGCCCACTGGAAATACAAGGAAGGAACACCGGATGAAAGCCGCTTTGATAAATGGTTTCAGCAGATCCGCGAAGTGATCAGCAACCAGGAAGCTGACAGCATTGATTTTTTACAGGAATTCAAAACGAGCTTCCTCGCAGAAGAGATCTATGTGTATACGCCCAAGGGAGATGTGAAAATGCTGCCGGTGGAATCAACTGCGCTCGACTTCGCCTTCTCTATCCATAGTGCCATTGGTGTAAAAACAATCGGCGCCAAAGTGAACCATAAACTGGTACCTATCAGCCATAAGCTGCGTAGCGGCGACCAGGTGGAGATTATTACCAGCAATAAACAAAAACCTTCGGAAGACTGGTTAGGTTTTGTGGTTACGGCCAAAGCCCGCGGCCGTATCAAAGACGCACTGAAGGAGGAAAAAAGAGCCATTGCAGATGAAGGTAAATACACTGTGCAGCGCAAGCTCGAAGGATTGGGAGCTGCACTTAACCAGCACAATATTGAAGAACTGGTGCATTGGTATAAACTGCCTTCCCAACTGGACCTTTTTTACCAGGTAGCGGTCAAAAATATTGATCTGAAAGACCTGAAGGAATTTACTGTTACAGGTGATAAACTGGAACCGCCAAGGCCTGTAAAAACAGTACATGAATTCAAACAGGAATTCGCTCCCCAACATACTTCTGCCAAAAAAGATGCAGAGCTGATCATCTTTGGCGAAAGCAGTGATAAGATCGTTTATGCCCTCGCCAATTGCTGTAAGCCTATTCCCGGTGACGACGTATTTGGATTTGTAACAACAGGAAAAGGACTAACGATCCACCGTACCAATTGCCCTAATGCAGCGAAACTGCTGGCCAATTATGGCCACAGGGTGGTTAAAACCAAGTGGGCGAAAAATAAAGAGATATCCTTTCTTACCGGTCTTAAGATCGTGGGTATGGATGATGTGGGAGTTATCCATAAGATCACCAACCTCATCTCCGGTGAAATGAAGATCAATATCAGCGCGCTGAGCGTGGAGGCCAAGGAAGGTTTATTTGAAGGCAATATCAAAGTATTCGTTCATGACCGGGAAGAACTGGACAACCTGGTGCAGCGCCTGAAAGCCCTGCCAGGTATTGAATCGGTGGAACGATATGATACTGAAGATGTTTAAGGGTGATTTCCTGTTTTCCCCAATAAAAGAACAATAAGCGTGTACCTATTGCAGGGAAGATATTTTATTTTATCTTGTTGATCTGATTCCCGTATCAATATCAAACTACACACCATTATGAGACACACCATACGAAAGCTCTTATTGCTATGGAGTTTTTGTATGTGTATGGATGTGTTGGTATCTGCGCAGGAAAACTTTACAGGCATCAATGATTCTGTTATCAACCTCAATTGCGGCCAGGCCTGTGCTTCATTAAAGTTTAAAGTGCCACACCTGAAAACGAGTGAAGACTACCAGGTGGTATCCATTCCCTTCAAACCCTTTGCTTTTACAACAGCCGGCGGCAATGAATTGACCGGGCTTTATGAAGATGATATTTACAGTGATGCGATCAACCTGCCTTTCCCGATCTGCTTTTACGGACAAACTTTTAACCAGGTAGTAGTAGGATCAAATGGATTGATAACATTTGATGCAAGCAATGCCAATTGTTTTAATGGATATGCCATTGTTCCTCCCATACCTGCGGCTGGTACAGGTATCCCTTGTGCCATAGCCGCCGGAGACAAGCAGTTGCCTTATTATCCCCGTTCGGCCATCATGGCTGCTTTTTCAGACCTGAAGCCCAAAGACAGCCCGGCCGATATGAAAATTGAATGGCGCTTTGAAGGTGTTGCTCCATTCCGCCGGTTTATTGCAAGCTGGAATAAAGTGGGCGTGTATAACAATCTTACCTGTAGCATGACCACGCCAGCCACTTTCCAGATCGTGGTTAATGAAGCCACTTCCGTGATTGATGTATATATAGATCAAAAAATGTGCTTTGATGGCAGCAAGGGAAATGCTATCCTCGGCATACAAAACTGGAACAGGGATAAAGGAGTAGCTGCTCCTGGTAAGAACAGTACAATGTGGACCGCACAAAAAGAAGCATACCGTTTCATTCCTTCCGGCAACACTTCGAGATTTGTTAAAGCAGAGCTGGTAAATTATACTTCAGGACAGGTGATTGAAACAGCCACTGCTACAGAAACTGCACCGGGGTTTAAAGACATCAATTTTTCGGATAGATGCCCTTCAGGGAATTCAGAAAAGTATATCATCCGCACCACTTATTCTTCTATCTGTGATCCCGCTACTCCGATCATTGTTAATGATACGATCACTGTCAATAAAGGAGTGTTGCCGCTTTCTGTTACAACAGCGAAGAGCAGTTGTGCAGTGATTTCAGGAAGTATCACAGCGAATATTGCAGCAGGAGCAGCAGGGCCTTATACCTATCAGCTAAACCCCGGAACCATTACGATCAACAGCCCTGATCCATCAGCTACATTTAATGATCTTGCTCCGGGCATTTACAGTCTCACTGCTACCGGGGCAGGCTCATGCAGCCGGACGATCGATAATATTGAAGTGCTTTCTACAGGCACTTTCGATGTGTCTTATATCGTTAATCCTCCCAGTTGTGCGGGAGCGCAGAATGCCAGCATCCTGCTTACTCCTCCTGCAGGAGGAGGGCCATATAATTATACGATCGACGGAAACCCGGCTACCAATGTGATCACTGGCTTACCCGCCAGCGGCCCTCATCAGATCAGGATCTGGACCAGCCCTGCCTGCGAAGCTCTTGTAACCATCCCGGTGATCCCTGCAGGAACCGGTGTGCTTACCGGTACGCTGGCTGTAACAGGCACTACCTGCCCGGGTGTTAACAATGGATCAATTATTGCCACGCCCACTAGTGGAAGCGGGCCTTACCAGTATTCCATTGATAACGGACAAAACTGGCAGGCTGGAAATACATTCAATAATCTTGGTTCCGGAAATTATTCTGTGCTGATAAAAGAAGGCTCCTGCGTTTCGCCGCCGCTTACAACTACGATAGCAGCAGGAACAGGATTAACTGTTAATTCCAGATCAAACCCTGCTTCCTGTTTGGGCGCAAGGGATGGTGTCCTGATAATAAGCATAGCAAACGGTACAGCACCGTATACGATATCTACAACCGGGCCTCTGACCTCTACGCTGACCATTACCACTGATATACTGATTATGGGAGGACTTGATGCAGGTGAATATTTTGTTACCGTAAAAGATGATGTTGGATGTACCACTGACCTGACTATCTCTGTAACACAGCCTGAGGCATTGGCTATCCCACCCCCCACTGTGCAGGCTCCGCTTTGCAATGGTGATAATAATGGAATGATCACGGTGAATCCGACTGGCGGGAATCCACCATACACTTATAGTCTTGATGGAGGAGCTTTTCAATCATCCAATACATTTAAAGTAGGTGCAGGCGCTTATTCCGTTCGGGTGCAGGATGCAAAGAACTGCGATGCTTTGTACAACAATATAACAGTGACAGCACCTGCTGCTTTATCTGCAGTAATAGGCAACACTACCAATGCTACCTGCGATGGCGGTGCCGATGGTATCATTACGGTAACAGCTACAGGCGGTTCAGGAAATTATCAATACAGCAGCGGCGGAGCCTTTCAATCATCCAACGTATTGAAGGTGCTGCCGGGTACATACACTGTTACGGTGAAAGATGTAAATGGTTGTCTCTTTGCTGTTCCCAATGTGATCGTAGGATTAACAAATAACCTGAGCTTTACACCGGTTGCTGATCCTGCTCCTATCTGTGAAGGCAGCAGCACCCGTTTGCAGATAACTACCAATGCAACCAGTTTTAGCTGGACGTCCAATCTGCCCGGCGTGATCAATGACCCTGCCGTAGCAGACCCTGTAGTGCGCCCTGCGGTTACCACGCTATTCCGTGTTACCATGGGATTAGGTGTTTGCACGGCACAGGATGAAGTAAATGTGCAGGTATTACCTGCCCCTGTTCCCAACGCAGGGCCTGATGGAGAAATATGTTTTGGTCAGAATTATCAGTTGGAAGGCAGCGGGGGGATAAGATATGAATGGACACCGCAACGGTTTCTTTCTGACCCGTTCAGCAGCAGTCCCCAGGTATTACAACCAGAGAGAACGATCTCCTATTCGCTTACTGTGACAGATATCAATAATTGTCCTTCTTTAAAGCCGGATGAAGTTACGGTCACGGTAATACCTCCTATCAAAATAAAGATATCGCCAGCAGATACGGTGGTGTATGCGGGCGACAGGTTCCAGTTGGTTGCCTCTTCCATTGCCAGCAATTATACCTGGACGCCGGCTACTGGCCTCAGCAACCCATTTATTGCTGATCCTGTAGTAACAGCCCCTTCGGTTGACGGCGCCATTGTCCGGTATGAAGTGGAGGCAAGCACGGCAACAGGTTGCAAAGGGGAAGGAGAGGCCATTGTAAGAGTGTATAAAGGGCCGGATATTTATATGGCAAATGCCTTTACACCCAATAATGACGGAAAAAATGATGTGTTTATTCCCTTCCCGGTCGGGATTAAGGAACTGAAATATTTCCGGGTGTTTAACCGGTGGGGGCAGATGATGTATTTTACTACTACTTTGCAGCAGGGTTGGGATGGCAAACTGGCGGGTCAGGACCAACCCAGCGGTGTATATACCTGGATGGCGGAAGCCATTACGCACGATGGCCGGAAAATCACGAAAAAAGGCACCGTTACCCTTATACGTTAATAAATTAGGGCCCTTTGGGCATAAAAAAAATAATTAGCCACCGGATTTATTCGGTGGCTCTTTGCTGAGGGCTTATTTTTGCGCCGGCTAACCAGGTTGCAGGTGGGAACCGCAACTTTATATAAAAAAGCAGCTAAAAGATTTTAATATAACCATCCAATTTTATGGTAGACGTTTTACTTGGCCTCCAATGGGGCGATGAAGGAAAAGGAAAGATCGTGGATTATTTCGCAAAGGACTATGATGTAGTAGCCAGGTTCCAGGGCGGGCCCAATGCCGGCCATACCCTTTATATCGGCGACAAAAAAGTGGTATTGCACCAGATACCTTCCGGTGTATTCCATCCGAATAAGCTCAACCTGATCGGTAATGGAGTGGTGCTTGACCCGGTGACCTTAAAAAGAGAATGCGATACAGTAGCCTCTTTCGGGGTTGATCTTCGTAAAAACCTTTTTATATCAGAACGTACCCACCTCATTCTGCCAACGCACCGTGCACTGGATAAAGCGGCAGAGATCTCTAAAGGTTCCCAGAAAATAGGCTCTACCCTGAAAGGTATCAGCCCGGCTTATATGGATAAAACCGGACGGAATGGCTTGCGCGTAGGCGATCTGTTGGATAAAAATTTCACAACTTCTTATATCCGTCTTCGGTTAAAACATCAGAAATTGCTTGATAACTATAATTTCACGGAAGATATTTCCGGATGGGAAGAAGAGTTTTTTGAAGCAGTGGAATTCCTGAAGCAATTGAATATTGTGAATGGAGAATACTTTATCAATGAGCAATTGCGTGCAGGTAAGAAAGTACTGGCTGAAGGTGCGCAGGGAAGCATGCTGGACATTGATTTTGGCACTTTCCCATTCGTAACCTCATCCAACACTATTTCCGCAGGCGTATGCAGCGGTTTGGGTGTGGCTCCGCAAACGATCAGGGACGTGATCGGCGTTACCAAGGCTTATTGTACCAGGGTGGGCAGCGGTCCTTTCCCTACTGAGCTGGAAGATGCAACAGGAGAGGAGCTGAGAAAGATCGGAAATGAATTTGGTGCCACTACAGGCCGTCCCCGCCGTTGCGGTTGGATTGACCTGGTAGCACTCCGGTTTGCCTGCATGGTGAATGGGGTTACAAAAATCGTAATGACCAAGGCTGACGTGCTCGATGCTTTTAAAGAGTTACAGGTTTGCACCAGTTATAATATTGATGGAAAAGAAAGCCAGGAAATTCCGTTCCGGATAGACAGACTGGCAGTGACGCCAACATATAAAAAATTCCAGGGTTGGGACATTCCCAGCAGTACAGCGAAATCAGCGGCAGAATTGCCTGAAACCATGAAGAGTTATGTATCTTTTATTAACGAATATCTGGGCGTAAAAGTCCGTTACATTTCAAATGGGCCGGGCCGCGACCAGATCATTTCGGTAGACTAAAAAAAGCAGGAAAAAAAGTATTTTAAAAATTTGGCGAATTAAAAACTTCGCTGAAATTTTACACCCATAACCCTAGTTTGATATGGCATCAAAATCCGACAAGGAAAAGAAAGTTCCGGGAAAAGCGAACAGCGATTCCGAAAAAGCATCCGCTAAAAAACCATCTCCCAAACCTAAGAAACAGGAAGAGGAAGATGACGATGATGATGAGCTGGATGAAGAATTTGATGAAGCCCCTGCAAAGAAAGGAGCTAAAACTGCTGCGTCTTCCAAGAAGAAAAAAGACGAGGATGAAGATGATGACGACGATGATGATGTGGAAGATGAAGTGGATGATTGGGATAAAGTTGAAGAAGAGGATAACTGGGATCCTGACTTCGATGAATTCGATGTGCCCAAATCCAAAGGCAAAAAAGCCAGTCCAGGCAGCAAAAAAGCAGCCGATGACGACGATGATTTCAAAATGGATGACGAATTCAAGGATATGTTCAATGATAATGACGATTTCGGCGACGAAGAAGACGACTATTGATTCATCAACAACCTTTCATTTGTAATTATTATTTCAACTAGCACTATATTTCCGGTAAATGATTTCCGGCAGATAAAAGAAAAGGTGTTGAACTGGGTACAACAGTTCGACACTTTTTGTTTTTTGGATAATCACCAGTACCAGATCGGGCCGCATACAGAAGAATGCCTGCTGGCCGCGGGTGTAAAAGAAAGACTCGATATTTCCGGCAATGATTTTTTGGAGCAGCTAAGCCGGTTTACCAATAACAAACCCCGCTGGCTGTTTGGCCACCTGGGATATGATCTGAAAAACGGCCTGGAAAATCTTTCTTCCTCTCTTCCTGACCACATAGGATTTCCTGACCTCTCTTTTTTTGAACCGGCCATCGTAATTCGGTTGAATGAAACAGCGCTGGTGATTGAAGCAGGTGATCCTCTAACCATATACAATAACATACAGGCGCAGCCTGCAACACCAGTTGCAACTCCTGCCAGGTCTGTCGTAATAAAGCAGCGGGTGACTCGGGAAGAATATCTTTCCATTATCCGGAAACTGCAGCAGCATATCCTGCGCGGAGATTGTTATGAGATCAATTTTTGCCAGGAGTTTTATTCAACCGAAGCAGTGATTGATCCCTTGCAGGTGTACAGGCATCTTAGCGAAGTATCACCCAACCCCTTTTCTGCATTCTACCGGCAGCAGGATAAATGGCTGATCTGTGCAAGCCCGGAACGGTTCATAAAAAAAGCAGGAAGAAGAATATTATCACAACCGATAAAAGGAACAGCCAAGCGGATGCTGGACGATGAAGCAGGTGATAAAAAGATCAGGCAGGACCTGTTCAACAATCCCAAGGACAGATCTGAAAATGTAATGGTGGTTGATCTTGTCAGGAATGACCTGGCAAAGATCTGTGAAGAAGGGAGCGTGAAGGTGGATGAATTATATGGTATCTACTCCTTCCCTCAGGTGCACCAGATGATCTCTACAGTGAGCGGGGAACTTAAAGAAGATGTATCATTTGCCGATATCATCAAAGCCTCTTTTCCTATGGGCTCTATGACGGGTGCGCCCAAGAAAAGAGTAATGGAGCTGATAGAGCAATATGAAAAAACAAAACGTGGTGTATACTCCGGCGCTATCGGTTATATATCGCCTGAAGGCGATTTTGATTTCAACGTAGTTATACGCAGTATACTCTACAATGCAACAGCAAAGTATCTTTCATTTCAGGCAGGTTCTGCTATTACATTTTACAGTGACCCGGAAAACGAATGGGAAGAATGCCTGTTAAAGGCCGCGGCGATCCGGCAGGCGCTTGGTATTTTTTGACCCTTAACGGGAATCCTTTCCTCATCCACCTTGATTCGTGACATTAAGTTCTGCCATTTTGCCTTTATCACATTAATTTTTAGGAGTTTACCAGCAACAAAAACTTATGGTATGAAGTTTGAAATTAACACGCAGTAAACTAAAAACTAAAATATGATATACGCTAAAAAGTTGACTGCAGGTATACTGGCCTTTGCAATAGTCATGAGTAGTTGCAAGAATATGAACAAGACCCAAAAAGGAGCGGCAATTGGTGCAGGTGGTGGCGCGGCGATCGGAGCAGTGATCGGTAAAGCTACTGGCAACACTGCCCTCGGTGCAATCCTGGGTGCTACAGTGGGTGGAGTAACCGGCGCTGTGATCGGAAGAAAAATGGATAAGCAAGCTGAGGAGATCAAGAACGAGGTTCCTGGGGCTAAAGTAGAAAGGGTGGAAGAAGGTATCGTTGTTGAATTCAACAACCAGATCCTTTTCGGTTTTGATAAATCAGACCTGGGTGCCAGTGCTAAAGGCAGCCTCGATGAATTAGTAACCATCCTCAATAAATATCCTGATACTAACATAGAGATCCAGGGTCATACAGATGATACCGGAACAGATAGCTATAACATGGGCCTTTCTGAGCGGAGAGCTGTTTCTGTAGCAAACTACCTACGCTCGCATAATATCAGTTCGGCAAGGATCACTACCAAAGGATTTGGAGAGTCTGCTCCGAAATATGATAACTCAACAGAAAATGGCCGTTCACAGAATCGCCGCGTTGAATTCCTGATCACAGCTAATGAAAAGATGAAGGCTGATGCGAAGAAGGAAGCCGGCAATTAACACGAATAATGCTAACCTAAAATAGGACTTATGAAAACAAAACAACTACTGGCATTGGCAGCAGGATCATTATTATGCCTTGCCGTATCGGCACAATCAAAAACAACATTTGGAGTAAGAGCAGGAGTAAATTTCCAGAATATTACCGGGGATGATATTCAGGGCAACAGTATGGACAATAAGCTGAAAGTCGGTTTTTTGGCTGGTGTAAATGCTGAGATACCTGTGGGTATTGACTTCTATCTGCAACCTGGCGTTGTGTACGCTATGAAAGGAGCAAAAGACAATGGATCAGATACTAAAGTGAATCTGTCTTATATCGAAGTGCCGGTTAACTTTCTTTATAAACCAGAAGTAGGTACAGGCCGTGTAATATTAGGTTTCGGGCCATACATCGCTTTTGGTGTTGGTGGCAAAATAAAACCTGATAATGGCAATGATGTGGATATAACTTTCAAGAATTCCATCTCGCAGGCAGAAGCTACTACAGGTTATGGCACTTATTTCAAGAGGATCGATGCCGGTGGCAACCTTTTATTCGGCTATGAAATGAGTAATAACCTTTCTGTGCAATTGAATGCGCAGTTGGGTTTGGTAAAGATCAATCCTAAAATTGATGGAGTATCCAATGATGAATCTTCCTGGAAGAATACCGGCTTTGGTGTCTCCCTCGGATATCGCTTTTGACATTTCATGATAAATAGGAAAGAGGCCGTGCAGTAGCTGCGCGGCCTCTTCATTTATTAAATAATAGTGTTGATTATTGTTTGCTGAACGAATAATTGATGTACAACGGTTTTCCGTTAAAGCTTACCTCCGACTGTAAATTCATCGTGGTGCCGTCTGCAGAAAGTATTTTGAAACGGTAACCCTCCGTAATATTCTTGGCTTTTACACCGCCTTCAAGTCTTTTGAACTGGAAGATAGGTTGGTCGCCATTTTTTTGATAAGACCAAACGATATTGCGCTGGCCTGGTGTGCAACCTGCACTGGAAGAGTTGATCGTATAAGAGCCGTATCCATTAAAAGGAAGCACCCAGGTGCTGCCGGTGAGGCATGCTTCATCGCCTTCATCCAGCAAAGTTGTTTTGATCTTTTCGCCGGAAGACAATCCTTCATAAGTGATGGAGTTCAATACCCAATTGCCTTTTACATTATCGCGGCTGGGAACAGATACTGCGTTCTTGCTGGAAGAACAGGATGCTGCCAATAGGGCGGCTGCCAGGAATGGGGCAATTTGCTTCAGTGTAATTTGTGCCATAAAATCAGATGTTTAATTTGAATGATGTTCGTATACATATATAGGAAATATTGTGCCTGATTTTCCGGCTACATAACTGATCTCACAAGGCATACAGAAATATACGTTTATCTTTTCTTATTTGGGTGTTTATTGGGCTTATGGGCGTACTCTTTTGCGGAGAAGTGCGATGGGTATCCCACAAAGACACGAAGACCACAAAGAAAATTTAATGCTTTATCACCTGCATACATATTTCTTTGTGGTCTTCGTGTCTTTGTGGGATACGAATACGCTTAGCGGGGCAATGCTGAAGCCTGTACGTTGATGCCGTCGGGGTTAAGCAGCAATTCCATGCACTCGTTCAGGATCATTAATTTCTTTGCCATGAACAGGTCCATTTTTTCTGCCGGTAAATGCAATTCGTATTTGCCATTCACAGCGATAAGCTTATCAAAATCGGGGTTGATCTTACTGAATGCTTTTGCATCCATGGAAAGATGCTTAACGATCACTGCAGCATTATAGCGGCCGGTGATAGTATGGGCTTTGGCATCTGCCAGTAAAGCAGCATTAACAGGGCTTGCTGCCAGTTGACTGGCTTCCTCTTTCGTTAAAGTGGTGATGCCTCCTTCTCCTTCCATGATATAGTGAGTGGCAATAAATTTCTTTACATGATTGCGGGACTCGGCCGGCAAATATTTCTGAAGGGTCCAGAAATCCTGGCTGCCGCTTTTTTTAATGGCAGCATTCACTTTACCAGGTCCGCCATTATAGGCAGCAATCACCAGCAGCCAATCGCCGTATAGTTCATAAAGGCTGGTGAGATAGCGGGAAGCTGCATGGGTGCTCTTGTTGAAATTGCGGCGCTCATCCACTTTGCGGTTCACTCTTAATCCCATGTTGCGTGCAGTGGTTGGCATAAACTGCCAGGGACCTACAGCGCCTGCCCATGAGCGGGCATTGGTCTTAAGATTGGATTCGATAACGGCCAGGTATTTCAGCTCCTTTGGCAATCCATGCTCTTCAAGAATATCATCCATCATGTCGAAGTATGGCTTGCCCGTGGTGCGAAGCTCTTCCATGCTTTTGCCGTACCGTTCCATATAATCTTCCACAAAGTCGATCGCCTGTGGATTGAGTTGCTCTGTATTGATACCGCTGGAAAGGGTAGTGGAAACAAACAGGTCTTTAAAGCCCTCTTTGGGGTCAGCAGGAACGCTGGCGACTACCGGTTTTTCCAGTGAATCTTTTTTGTTTAGATCGGTGGTATCTGAGAAGGATGGCTTTATATGGGTACCGTTATCCACCCCTGCATGAGCAAAGCCGAAAGATGCAATAGAAAGCATGCAGGTGATCCCGAATTGTTTTAACATCACAGCGAATTGTTTTAATGCCAGGCAGCATTGAACCGCCTTTTTTTAATCCGGGGTTAACAGGTTAACACACAGATCAGGTTAATTAATGTACTCCGCAGGAGTGTATGGTTGCTCGTTTATCTCCTCATCACTTGCTCCGAAAAGCGCAGCAAAGATAATTCATCGAAGCGGTTTGTCATCGCCTGCAGGCCAAAAGGCATGCCAGTACTGTGGGTAAAAAGAGGGAGGGAAATGGCCGGGATGCCAACTAAATTGGCCATAACGGTATAAATATCAGCGAGATACATGGCTATCGGATCGTCCATTTTCTCACCGATCCTGAAAGCCACCGAAGGGGTAGTAGGAAGAAGGATCACATCAAAGTCTTTGAAAATCAGTTGAGTTTGATCTGATAATAATTTCCTAACTTTTTGGGCACGGGTGAAATAAGCATCATAATACCCGGCGCTCAGCACGAAAGTGCCAAGCATGATCCGGCGTTTTACTTCCCGGCCAAAACCGGTTGACCGGCTTTGCTTATAGAGCTCGGTCAGGTCGATCCCTTTTTCCGTGCTCCGGTAGCCATACTTTATACCATCAAAGCGGGAGAGGTTGGAAGATGCTTCAGCCGTGGTGAGCACATAATAGGCAGGCACGATATGATCGATCAGGTCAAAAGCCACAGGCTCCACTCGGTGGCCTTTTTGCCGGAGCTGTTCCAGCAGGTCTTTTATAGAAGAAGCGATCTCCGGGTCAAGACTCGGGTGGTCAAGTGCTTCGGCTAAATAAGCGATCCTGTATTTCTGATCGGTCTGCAATAAAGCGGGGTAGTTCTCCACCGGCTTGTGGGATACGGTGCTGTCGTATTCGTCCGGCCCGGCCATTACCTGGAGCAGATGTGCGATGTCCGGAATATTATTGGCAAATATGCCTATCTGATCGAAGGAAGATGCATAAGCGATCAGTCCGTACCGGGAAATGCGGCCATAGCCAGGCTTCATGCCTACAATACCGCAGAGGTCGGCAGGCTGACGGACTGAGCCGCCAGTATCGCTTCCCAGGGAAACCATACAGAGGCCGGCCTGTACAGCTACGGCTGATCCGCCCGAAGAGCCGCCCGGTATGCGGGTTTCATCTTTTGCATTCAGTACTTTGCCGTAAGCAGAATTTTCATTGGTGGAACCCATTGCGAATTCATCGCAGTTAAGGTTGCCAATGATGATGGCTTCTTCGGCCAGTAAACGGGCTACGGCAGTAGCTGAATAAATAGAAGTGAAATCGCGGAGGATATTTGAAGAAGCGGATACCTTGTGATCCTTGTAACAGATCACGTCTTTCAATCCAATAACAATGCCATGGAGCTTGCCGGTAGCCTGACCGGTCTTTCTTTTTTCATCAAGCTCCTTTGCTTTTTGCAATGCCTCATCTGCATACACTTCAATGAATGCATTCAGATGGCGGGTTGCGGCAATTCTCTGGAGATAATGCTCAACTGCCTGCAAACAGGTCGTCTTTCCTTCCTGCAGCGAAGCATGATATTGCCTGATAGAAGAAAACTCAAACAAAAGCAATAATTCTTTTCGATGAAAAAAGAGGTAGAAACAATGAAATGAGGGTACTCGTATTCTGTTTCAAAAACAGAAACTCAAAAAGCATAGCATGAAGCCAGGCTTTTTTGAGTTTTTATTTTCGTCTAGAAAATAGTTCCGCTACTAAACAGCGTATGATCAGGAATTCTTGATATCGCTGGTGCTTTCTTCAATTTCCTTTTTCACATTGCTTTTTGCGTCATTGAACTCACGAACACCTTTACCCAGGCCACGCATCAGTTCAGGAATTTTGCGGCCACCAAAAAGCAACAGTACGATGATCAGGATGATGATGATTTCATTCGTTCCCAACACGCCCAGTAAATTAGCTTGTATCATAGTCATTATGAGATTAGACGTCAAAGATAATAAATAAGTGCTGCTAAAATAAGCACGTTAACAGAAGAACAACCAATCCCTCAAAATAAAAAAGCCCGCCTTCGCTAAGCTTCGGCGGACTTTTTTCAAATATGCTGAATTTTTTTTATTTGGCTTCAGTAGCAACGGCCATGCGCTTTTCGCGGATACGGGCGCTTTTACCGCTACGGCTACGCTGATAGAACAGTTTAGCACGGCGTACATTACCGGTTTTGTTCAACACGATAGAGTCAATATTGGGAGAAGCGAAAGGGAAAACCCTTTCAACGCCAACGCCGTCAGAGATCTTACGCACAGTGAAGCTGGCAGTAAAACCTGTTCCCTGTTTTTTGATCACGTCGCCTTTAAAAGACTGGATCCTTTCCTTGTTACCTTCGATAATTTTATAGTTAACAGTGATATTATCACCGGCTTTGAAAGCGGGAAACTCTTTTTTGTTGCTCAACTGCTCATGTACAAATGCAATAGCGTTCATGACTCTGATTTTTAAGGATGGCAAAGGTAGGGAAAAAGTTTAAGCTTTAAGGATTAAAGTGGAAAGTTTTTTGTGAGTAAAGATTTAGGGACTGATAGTTAATTGTTTAAGGGGGTAAAAGGTGGTCTCGTTGACCGAATGACCGAATTCCTACGCCAGTTAGATCAGTAGTTCCTTCGTCATTGTCCGCAGGGTGAGACCAATAGTTCCTTTTCCATTGTCACCCCGGACCTGGTTTAATACACTTGCTACTATAGTTCGCTAAGATCCGGGGTCTCCCCTCATCTGCAGTATTTTCCAGGCAATAATATCTTACAGGTTTGAAGCAAGTGCAGCGCGGGGAGACCCCGGCTCTTATATTCTTTAAACCTGAATGCTTACTGAACCAGGGCCGGGGTGACAATGGCAAAAGAACTACTGGTTCCAGCTGGCGTAGAAATTCGGCCAATCGGCCATCAATCAACCCTACCGTGCTACATTAACTGTTCTTTTCTCGCGTATCACCGTCACTTTTATCTGGCCAGGGAAGGTCATTTCAGTCTGGATTTTCTGAGCGATCTCGAAAGACAGCTTTTCTGAATCCCCGTCGGTCACTTTATCTGCTTCAACGATCACCCGCAGCTCGCGGCCGGCCTGGATGGCATAGGCTTTTTCCACGCCATTATAGGTCATAGCCAGGTTTTCCAGGTCTTTGATCCGCTGGAGATACTGTTGCATGATCTCTCTCCGGGCGCCGGGTCTTGCACCGCTGATGGCGTCGCAAGCCTGAACAATGGGAGATATCACATATTGCATTTCCATTTCATCGTGGTGGGCGCCGATAGCGTTTACTACAGCGGGGTTCTCACCATATTTTTCAGCCAGTTTTGCTCCCAGCAAGGCATGGCTCAGTTCACTTTCTTCATCAGGCACTTTGCCGATATCGTGGAGCAGGCCGGCGCGTTTGGCCAGTTTGGGGTTCAATCCCAGTTCTGCGGCCATGGTAGCACAAAGATTAGCTGTTTCCCGGCTGTGCATCAGCAGGTTCTGCCCATAAGAAGAGCGGAAGCGCATACGGCCTACCATTCTCACGAGCTCTTTATGCAGTCCATGGATGCCCAGTTCAATTACGGTCCTTTCCCCGATCTCCATCACCTGATCTTCGATCTGTTTACGAGTTTTTTCTACCACTTCCTCGATACGGGCAGGGTGGATACGGCCATCGGTCACAAGGCGTTGAAGGCTCAGACGGGCAATCTCACGACGAAGCGGGTCGAAGCTCGATAAAAGAATTGCTTCAGGGGTATCATCTACGATCAGGTCAACGCCTGTTGCAGCTTCAATAGCACGGATATTCCGTCCTTCACGGCCAATGATCTGGCCTTTTATTTCATCACTTTCCAGGTTGAAAACGGTAATAGAGTTTTCGATGGCCTGTTCTGCTGCAGTACGTTGTATGGTTTGGATAATGATCTTGCGGGCTTCTTTATTAGCCTTTTGTTTAGCCTCATCAATGATCTCCTGCTGGAGGGCGAGGGCCTGTGTATGAGCCTCATTTTTCAGGCTTTCCACCAGTTGATTTTTAGCTTCATCGGCAGAGAGGCCGGCTATTTTCTCCAGGCGGCGGATATGTTCTTCCTGGTGTTTTTCCAGTTCGGTACGTTTGATATTCACCAGATCGATCTGGCGGTTAAGATTATCTTTAATCGCCTCGTTCTCTTTGATCTGCTTATCGAGATTGGTTTCTTTCTGGTTAATGCTCTGCTCTTTCTGACGGATGCGGTTCTCACTGTCGTTGATCTTGCGGTTGCGCTCATTCACTTCTTTATCGTGCGCTGCTTTCAATTGCACAAGTTTCTCCTTCGCTTCCAGCTCCTTCTCTTTCTTGATAGTCTCGCTTCTCAGTTCTGCTTCTTTCAGCAGGGCTTGTGATTGTAATTCAGCCTCTTGTACTTTTTTCGATGTATCCTTGGCAAAAATGAACTTACCCGCTACGATGCCCACTATCAGAGCCCCCGCACCTATGAGAATGAATATAATATTTGAGTCCATGAATTTGTAGTTTAAAATAATCCGGTTTGATATGGTTTATGCTGCGGTCCATTAAGTTAGCAGCCACCTGCTTATGACAGGTAACGGGCGAAGATACAAAAGTGAACGCGAATTCGTGCGAATGCGGTTTAAAGTCGAAAGCTCTGTTTACAAGCGCGGATTACGCGAATAACTTCCCGCCAGCAGGAAGTTGGTAACTGATCTGGTAGCCCCTGGTTTTGGAGAGGGGATTAAGTGCTCTCAAAATTCTTTTCCGGGAATTACTGAAACGGGGCGTAATTCAACGTGTATTTTCTGCAATCGGAGACTATTCACGCCATCCGCGGCACTAACCAGAGACTTCCCGCTGTCAGAAATCACTCGCAATATTCGCGTCCAGAAGTTTTTCGAGAGAGGAAAGTCTTTCTGCTAACGCTTCCTGTTTCAGATCGGCCGCAGCCGTCCCGCTCTGTTCCGTAGCCAGCCATACCAGCACCATGGCGATATAGTCCTGCATGTCCTTGCCGGCAAAATGGGTCTTATATTCCAGGATCTTGTCGTTGATGGTTTTGACGGTCCGGCGCACAACTTCCTCATCTTTAGGGTCCAGTTTGATGCGGTAGTTGCGGTCACCGATCACTACGGTTGCTGCAATTAATTGATCCATGCTATTGCATTTTTAAAAAACAGTGTCTATATTAGTTTCCTTGTTTGTTTTACAGGCAAGAACCTGTTCCCGAAATTCAATCCTATTCGTCCCTAGTGATGTAAAAACCAAACTAGAATCACATGTTCGCCAAAATTAAATCATCGACCTTTATCGATGCCCTCCAATTCGAACTCACAGCCCTCAAAGGAAACCTTTTAAGAGGCGTTCTCAAAGATGATAGCGGTAGTGTTTGCAGCGTAATGGAAAAAAACGTAGACGCTGAAAAAGAATTTACCTGGCAAGGACTTAATGACCTGCCTTACGGTCGCTATACCTTAGAGCTTTTTCAAGGTGGGGATGAGATGCGGCTCAATTTGGTGAAGAGAGTCTGATAGTACTTATTCAGATAGCATCGCTATACAACGGTCTATCTCCTTTATATAAGTAGTCAGTTTCTTCTCAAATTCCTTTTTATCCTCTTCACTCATTTGCCCATTGCCCAGTTGAAGGATCGACACCTGCTGTTTTAACGCTTCTGCCGTTCCCTGGTACTGGGTCACCTGCTTCTGCGCCGTTTCCAGCTCTTCCCGCAGCAACTGATTTTCCTTTTGCAGGGAAGCATGTTGCTTCAGCAGTTGCTGCAGCTTATCATAAATGCGTTTTATTTGCTCTTCACCGGAAGACATGTCAGCCATCAACTTTTTATTTCAATAAAATCTAATCCAGGCTGTCAAAAACCAGGCCCTTATTTTCTGATCTCGGCCTGCAATTCTTTTTCGAGGGTGGTCATGATCTTATTCATCCAGCCATCGATTTCTTTATCTGTCAGCGTTTTTTCTTCATCCAGGAAAGTGAAACTGATTGCCATGGATTTTTTGTCATTACCCAGCTTCTCACTTTCGAATATATCAAACAGCTTCAGTTGTTGCAATTTGCCCAGCTTTATTTTCTGAACAGCTTTTTCCACTTCACTATAACTAAGCTGTCGGCCTACTACGATAGCCAGGTCGCGTTGCACGGAAGGAAATTTGGGAATAGCCTGGAAACCCGGTTTATAAGCGGCTGCCGAACGGGAAAGCAATTCCCAGTTGAGGTCGGCAAAGAAAACCGGTTGCTTGATATCAAACCGGGCCAGCGATTTTTTATGTACTGCACCCACTTGCACAATCACCTGTCCATTGACGCTCGCCTGCAGCCCGCTTTCAAATTTCGGATGCTCCAATGGCTGCCAGCTGGCATCTTTCACACCCAGCAATTGCAGCAGGTTGCCCACCACTCCTTTCAATACATAAAAATCGGCAGGGGTTGCTTTACTCCGCCAGCCATCTTCAAGATTCTTGCCGGTGATATATAAACAAAGATGTTCCGGTTCGGTGTATTTGCCACTGCCGGTAGTATGATATGTTTTCCCGTATTCAAAGAAACGCAGATCATAGTTGCGGCGGTTCAGGTTATGCGCAATGGCTTCCAATCCTGTTTCCAGCATAAACGGACGGAGGATATTCAATTCAGCACTGAGATTGTTCAGCATTTTAACCGATCCTTCCAACTCTGCCTCACTGAAATAAGCTGAATTGGTAATGGAATTGGTCATGATCTCATAAAACCCTAGACCGGTGAGATAGTTAGCCAGCTTTTCACGGTACACTTCTGTAGCATAATTCTCTTCGGTAGATGGCGTAATAGTGATGGCGTCAGGGATCGTTACATTATCGAGGCCATCTATGCGCAACACTTCTTCCACCAGGTCGGCCGGCAGACTGATATCCGGTTTATGATAAGGTACTGCCACACGCAATTCATCAATTCCTTCCTTTACGATCTCAAAACCCAGGCTGATCAGGATATTTTTTACTGCATCAGGATGATAATTTTTCCCGCTCAGCTTTTTCAGGTAATGATATTTAATAGCAACCTGTGCCTTTTCATTTTTCTCCGGGTAAATATCCACGATGTCAGAAGCGATCTCTCCGCCGCATATTTCTTTGATAAGATTAGCGGCTCTCCTCAACACATTTACTGTAGCAGAAATATCCGTTCCTTTTTCAAAACGGGTTGCTGCATCCGTACGCAATCCATGCCGGAAAGACGTTTTACGGATCGTAACCGGATCGAAGCAGGCGCTTTCCAAAAAGATATTTTTTGTTTCATCTGTAACACCACTGTGCAAGCCGCCAAAAACACCGGCGATACACATTCCTTCTTTCGCATCGCAGATCATCAGGTCTTCACTGCTCAGTTTCCTTTCTTTTTCATCAAGAGTGATAAAACGGGTACCATCTTCCAGGTTTTTAACGATCACCGTACGTCCCGCGATCTTATCTGCATCAAAAGCATGCAGGGGCTGGCCGGTTTCGTGCTGAATGAAATTGGTGATATCCACCAGGTTGTTGATAGGCCGCAAGCCGATCGCTTTCAGTCTTTGCTGCAGCCATTGCGGTGATGGTGCAATACGCACATTGGCGATGCTGACGCCTGAATAGCGGGGGCATGCTTTTTCATTCTCCACCTTTACCTGGATAGGAAGAGAGGTATTATCTGTTTTGAAACCATTGCCATTAGGCAGTTTTGGTTTCAGGTCTTTTTTATCATGATGGGAAAGATAAGCACATACATCCCTCGCTACGCCCCAATGGCTCATAGCGTCCATACGGTTAGGTGTAAGGCCTATTTCATAAATATAATCGTCATAAGGTTTGAAATAATCTGCTGCCGGTGTGCCGGGTTTCAGATCGGCCGGCAATACCATAATGCCGGCATGTGAAGTACCCAACCCGATCTCATCCTCTGCGCAGATCATACCATGGCTTTCCACACTGCGGATCTTTGCGATCTTCATGGTGAGGGGCTCGCCGGTAGTAGGATAAATAGTAGTACCAACCGGCGCCACTACCACCTTCTGGCCGGTAGCTACATTGGGTGCCCCGCAAACGATCTGTAAGGGTTCGGCTGCGCCTGTATTTACGCGGGTCAGGGTAAGTTTATCAGCATTGGGATGCTTTTCTGTATGAATCACTTCTCCGATGACCAATCCTTTCAGGCCACCTTTTGCTTCTTCATATTTTTCCAGGCTTTCCACTTCCAGTCCAATGGAGGTTAGGATACGGCTTAGTCTTTCAGGCTCAACTGCTACAGGCAGGTATTCACTCAGCCATTTGTAAGAGATCGTCATGTATAGTCAGAGTTCTTTTAAATTACCGCCAAAGATAAGCAAAGCGGGAAAGAGATAGTGCCAGGCGTCAAAACAAGTAAGGATTGAGCTCCCGCAAGCTGGTTTTCCCACGAAGACAACCAAGGCCACAAAGAAATATTTTGCCTTACCTGATTACTGTGTTTATAAAGTAGTAGCAGGAGCCATTCAGGCCTTATTTCTTTGTGGCCTTGGTTGTCTTCGTGGGAAAATATTCAACCCCGGTCAATACTTCCAAACACGTAAAGGACAAGCGGATTTGAGCCCGGTTTTTGCCTGGGGGAATAAGTAAATTGCATAAAACTAACCTTATGGCAAAATCCGCAAAAAGCATCGCCAAAACCATTGATGCTGATTTTGAAGAGAAAACAACGCTCGACACCGTTTACCTCATCGATGGCAGTAACCGGGAAGTTACACTGGAGATCATCATCGGGGCGCCGGGACAAACAGCCGTTACCGATATCATTTTGCAGGACGATAATATTGTAAAAGGAAAGAAAGGTTCCATTAAAGAATTCCCGCTTGGCACTAATAAAGCCCTGAACGGAAAAAAAATATTTATTACAACGGTAGTGACCGACACTGCCAGGGACACCAACAATACAGAAGAGATCATCCGGTTGCGCGGAGGATTAATGTTTATTGAGTACAAGCTGTTCAAGATCGTAAAGGAAGAAGGTGACAGCGCTATTTTTACTTCAGTAATTGAATTCTTCAAAATTTAATCCAACCCAATGAAGTCTATCTGCTTTTTGATTGCATTAGTGATCATATCATTCCCTGCATTTTCACAGGAAGACGATACTACCAAAATAAAACTTGATCTGCTCCGCGCGCCAAGTTCTCCTGCAGCCAATCTCCTGGACTTTGCTGTTAGCGATATTGAAAAGCCCAGCGATGTTTCTGCATTCATGGCCTCACTGCAAAGTGCGACAAACAGCAATTCACTGCTGCCTTCCCATTATGCAGTTGACCTGGCTCCTTTCTGGCTGTTCAGAGGAAAAGGGTTGACAACAGATAAAATGGATTCCAGGAAATTCAGCGATGTATTCAGGCAAACATTTGTGTTTTCCACTGCTGTACGCGGCTCAGACTCCTCATCAAAAGAATATGATCCCGCTAACTTTTACAACTCTTTCGGAATAAAGTTTTCGATCAAACGCGGATCATTCAGCAAGCGGACCAGTGAAACACTCGATACCATCACCTTGCTTGCCGGCCAGGTTGCAAGCGATGTGAATGCAACATTGAAAGCAACGCTTGATTCCAGCAGCGAATACCAGGCGCTTGCAGAAGCCCGGCGAAACAAGCTGGTAGCAAACGGAGGAAATATGAATGACCCGGAAGTGGTTGCTATTAGTAAGAAGATGACAAACCTGCAGGAATCTTTCAGAACAAAGATCATAGGAGAGAAAGAGCTATTGAGAAGCAGGTTGGCTTTACTAAAACAAAAAGCGCAAAGCTTCAAAATAGAACGTTTTGGATTCTTTATTGATTTTGCAGGAGGTGTTACCCTTGAGTTTGTAGACAAACTATTCAGCCGATCGAATGTCCACAATGGCGGGGCCTGGCTTACTTTCGGCGGCAACTATGAGTCCGGTTTTTCCATATTGGGCCTGGCAAGATATCTGTACAATCCTGATAAGATATTTGCCGATAATGCAGGCGTTATCAAAACCTCCAATATCTCAACACTTGATGCCGGTGCACGTATCATCTATAACAGCCCGATGAGCCGTTTTGCATTGAGTGGTGAAGGGATATACCGGAGTGTGCTCAATAAGCAAACCATCGATCCTTCCTGGAGACTTGTCGTGAATGCCGAATATGACCTGGGAAATAACCAGCGGCTCACTTTTTCTTTCGGACGGCATTTCAGCGGAACGATCACCAAAGGTGGAAATGTGATCGCCGCATTGAATTTCCTGAAAGGCTTTGGCAACAGGAGATAGCTTCCGGTTATTATTTCAACAGGTACGGCTCAATCAAAGGTTTCCAGATCGCATACCCTTTAGCATTCATATGCAGGTTGTCTGATTTGAAAATATCGGTCATAATACTGCCGTCTTTATTGAGCATGTGATGGAACACATCAATAAAAGCAGTCTTCTTTTTTTTGCGGATAAACTTTTTGATCAGATTGTTGCCTTCCTCCATTGTTTTCAGGTATTTTTCCCGGGAAGGGCTTGGCTTCATGGAAATATAGGCGATAGGGATTTTAGGATAATGACTTCTGATAAGGCTGTGCAATTCCTTAAAGCGGCTCAGGATAGTTTGCGCAGTCACTTTGGGGTCACCAAGATCGTTTTCGCCACAATAGATCACGATCTGTTTGGGATTGTAGCGGAAGATAACATCATCAGCATACATGATCAGGTGGGGAAGTGAAGAACCTCCAAATCCACGGTTAAGGATAGGATAGCCGGGAAAATAATCTTTCACATCTTTCCATAAGGTAAAAGAAGAGCTGCCTATGAAAAGAATGGGCTGTTCAGGAGGGGCATTCAGCGAGTCCAGCTTTTTGAAATACCGGATCTCATTGATAAAAGGTTGATCGTTGTTTTGTGAAAAGGAAAGAAAACTGTTGATCAAAAGCAGGGCTACTATCAGGAAACGTAATTTCATTAGTATATTGTTTCAATGATTAAAATGGATGTCAGATAAATACGCGGCTGTCGTAAGTATAGTTTTCACGAAACTCTTTGGGTGTACAGCCTTTTTTCTTTTTAAAAATACGGTTGAAGTTAGAAATATTATTGAAGCCGCAGTTATATGCTACTTCTGATACAGATTGCGTGGTATCGATCAGCATGCGGGAAGCATGGCCAAGCCGGATTTCTATAAGGCTGTCGATAAAACTGATGCCGGTATGTGTTTTAAAAAAGCGACTGAAAGATACTTCGGTCATATTGGTAAGCCGGGCTGCATCGGCCAGCAACACTGTTTTATCAAAATTGAGATTGATATATTCCATCACTTTCTCTATACGACGGCTGTTGTAAGAAGGTTGCAGGTTGCTGAAAGAAGCGTCCGAAAGTATGCGCATATTGCGGGAGATGGAGAGGTCGTGGAAAATGGACATCAGTTCCAGTACTGAATCAAACCCCTGTTTGGATTTGAGCTGTTTTAACCGCGGGGCCAACTGCTCTGCTGTGGCTTCGGAAAACAAAATCCCCCTTTTGGCTTTTTCAAACATTTCCCGCATAAAATGAAGCTGGTTGCGGCGAAGGAATTTTTCATCAAAAAGGTCCTTATGAAACTGGATGGTGACTTCGTGGATCTGTTTGTTCTTGTGTTTATGGGTTTGCCATACATGGGGCAGGTTAGGACCGATCAGCACCAGCTCCAGGTTGCCGATCTCTTCAATATGATCGCCGACCATCCGCCGGGCACCTGCCGCCCCTTCAATAAAATTGAGCTCAAACTCCTCATGGTAATGAAGCGGGAAATCAAACTCTGATTTTGTCCGCGAAAAGAGCGTAAAGCAATCGCTGCTGGTCAGTGGGGTGATTTCCTTAAGGATGTTTTGCATAAAAAGGGATAAAATAGTATTGATTTTTTCCAAAAAAAAGCCCCTGACCGTTTTCTATTCATATCTCAGAAATATTTGATTTTCTAGGGTGTCGGGTGGATTAAAACTAATAATATTTGCCACTCGGGTCAAATTTGTACAAATAAAGTATTGATAATAGATATAATAGTATTATATCTTGCTTGAATCAGGTACCTATTTTTGGCCAAATAATAATTGTTGCTATATGAGAAAAGAATTGCTGCTTGTTTTTCTTCTGTCGTTTTTGACTGTGACGGCAGTGTTGGCACAAACCCGGTCCATTTCGGGTACGGTGCTCTCCGAACAGGGGTTGCCGCTTGCGGGCGCCACTGTAGCGGTGAAAGGCTCCAAACTATCTGCGCTTACAGATACGGATGGCAAATTTTCACTGTCAGTACCCGATGATGCAAAACTGCTGGTGGTAAGTTATGTGGGTATGGAAACACTGGAAGTTTCGCTTAACCGCCAAACCACTTATGAAGTGCAACTGATGCCTTCTGCATCCAGTATTTTATCAGATGTGGTGGTGGTTGGTTATGGCACTGCCCGCAAAACAGATCTTACCGGTGCCATACAGCGTATCAACCGCGCTGACCTGGTAAAAGATGTTCCTACCAATATCCTGCAAGCCATGCAGGGCAAACTCGCAGGGGTCAACGTAACGCAGAATGATGGTGCACCGGGTGCCGGACTCAGCATCCGCATCCGCGGTTCCAATTCAGTACTCGGCGGCACAGAGCCATTGTATGTAATAGATGGTGTGCCTTTCAATAATAATAGCAGCGGTACAACACCGCAGGCAATTGGTGGCGATGAAAAACAAACCCTCAATGCACTGGCATTTATTGATCCGAACGATATAGAATCAATCGACATTCTTAAAGACGCATCAGCTACGGCTATTTATGGATCACGCGGCGCTAATGGAGTGGTGCTGATCACTACCCGTAAAGGCCGCTCCGGTCGCGACAGGGTAGAACTCAATGCCAGCGTGGGTTTGGCAGAAGTATCCAAAAGACTCGACATGCTCTCTGCCTACGATTACGTGAAATACCAGAACCTGGCTTATGAAAATTCTAACCTGTATGAAGGTACCAACTATGTGATCCCTTTCCCCACCCCCGAAGATTACCTGAGCAAGAATGTGAACTGGCAGGATGCCATTTTCAGAAAAGGAATGTATCAGAATTATACTGCTAATTTCTCCGGTGGTAATGAACAGGGTAATCACCGCATTGGCTTCAGCTACATGGACCAGGAAGGAACAGTGATCAATTCCAATTATAAAAAATTCGGTATCAGCCTTAACCTGAATCGTAACCTGGGCAAACGGATCAAACTGGGTACCAGCACATCCGTTTCCAAAACCATTACCAATGGAGTGAAAACAGGCACTGATAAATCTGACGCTGCCAGTGCAGGTGTGATCCGCTCTGCCACAACTTATCCCACCAGCATCTCTGATGTGGAAGGATATGATGAAGCAGGGCAGGGATATTTTATTACCAACCCCGTCATCTATTCCCGCGATGTGCTCAACCAGGTGAATGGTGTCAATATTTTTTCATCCAACTACCTGGAAGTAGCGTTGATGAAGGGCTTGAAGTTTCGTCAGAACGTAGGTATCAACTATGGTACCACTACACGTGATCAGTATTATCCCCGTACGGTTTATGAAGGATACAGTGTAAGAGGCTGGGGACTAAAGGCCGACAACCTCTGGAACAGCCTGATCTCAGAAAGCATCCTGAATTATAATACTACCATTCATGATGATCACAGCATTGGAGGCATGGTTGCTGCCACGTATGAGCGCACAGATGGTCAATGGAAAAGAGCGGAAGCCAAAACATTTCCCAATGATCTGCTGAAAAATGAAAACCTGGCTGCGGGCGAAATGATCATGCCGGTTATTAACAGCCGTTATCAGTCTACACTGATCTCTTTCCTTGGCCGGGTGAATTATGCATATAAAGACAAATACCTGCTGAATGCTTCTTACCGTCGCGACGGATCAAGCAAGTTTGGCCGCGAAAATAAATGGGCAGGGTTCTCTTCCTTTGGTGTGGCCTGGAAACTGTCGAAGGAAAACTTTATGTCCCGTGTGCGTGGTATCAGCGATCTGAAACTCCGTTTCAGCTATGGTCAATCCGGCAACCAGGGCATTGGTTCTTATGCTTCTTTATCCAAGCTGGCTGTATACAATTATGTGTTTGATGGTGCTTTGCAAACCGGTCTCGCTGATGATGTGTTTGCAGGTGCTGCTAATGAAAACCTGAAATGGGAAACCACATCGGCTTATAATGCCGGTCTGGACCTGGCCCTTTTCAAGAACCGGCTTACATTGAGTGTTGACGTGTATCAGAAGAAAACAGAGGACCTGCTGCAGTTTATTACCACGCCTGCTTCTACGGGATTTGAACGTCAGTTGCGCAACTCCGGATCTGTGCAGAACCGGGGCATAGAAGTGCAGCTTGGTGGTGATATTATCAAAGGCAAGAATTTTGAATGGTCTGCCAATTTCAATATTGCATTCAACCGTAACAAGATCCTTAGCCTTGGAAGCGATGTGCTGGAGCAGTATGCCGGTAATATCTCAACCGGTGATGCGCCATTTATCCAGGTGGCAGGCATGCCCATTGGAGCGCTGTATGGTTATGCGGAAGATGGTTATTATGACAATGAAGCTGAAGTGCGCAGCGATCCCATGTATGCCAATCAATCAGACGCCATTATTAAACGTATGATCGGTGAGGTGAAATACCGTAACCTGGATAATGATCCTACTTCTATTTCTGTAACTGACCGCACGTTTATCGGTAATGTAAACCCTGACTACACATTTGGTTTTACCAACAATTTCAAATATGGTCGTTTTGATCTCAGCGTTTTCGTGAATGGCGTGCAGGGAAATGATATTGTGAACATGAACACCCGCTTCAATGGCAACCTGGGTTCATTCAAAAATATTTCCTACGATATGTATGAAACAGCCTGGGAAGCTGGTAAGGATAATAGTGAAGCCACTGGACCCAAGATCATGCGTCAGTTCTGGCGGAATATGCTCTTTTCCCGCCGGTTCATTGAAGACGGCAGCTTCGTCCGGATCAAGAATATAACACTGGGTTATAATGTGCCGGTTTCATTCCTCAAAGGAGTTACATCCATCCGTGTTGCATTTGGTGTGAATAACCTCTACACATTTACCGACTATTCAGGCTTTGATCCGGAGATGAACAGTTATGGCGACAATCCTGCTTTGTTTGGTGTGGACCTGGGTGGTTATCCCAATGCTCGTACCTATAACCTAAGCATTCGCTGCAATTTTTAATGCCAAACCGAAAAAGAAGAATGATCATGAAATATATTGTCAAATACCTGATTGCCTCTACCCTGCTTTTTACGATGCTTCTGGGAGTATCGTGTAAAAAAGCACTGGAAGAGAAGCCTTTTTCTTTCCTTTCTCCCGAAAATTTTTATAAATCGGAGAGTGATGCCAAAACTGCTATCAATGGTGTGTACAATGTCCTGTATTCATGGGATATGTATATGCAGCCTTTCTGGAACCTGACGGTGCTGGATGATGACCATGTATCTGGTGCCGACTGGTACCTTGGCACATCAGGCGCCGGTAACCCCCAGGGATACTGGGGTGTGGATGGTCCCTGGGTAGGTTGTTACTCTATGATCGCACGTGCTAATACCGTACTGGAAAATGTAAGTAAAATGGAAGGGAATATTGATCCTGATATCAAGAACCGTATTATGGGTGAAGCGCATTTTCTGCGTGGCTGGGCTTACTTTCAACTGGTGCAGCTATATGGTGGTGTGCCCATCAGGTTGAAATCACTGGAGATCGACCAGGAATCAAGCAAGCCCCGCGCTTCAGTAGTGGAAACCTATGAAGTGGTTTTTGAAGAATTTAAACAGGCAGAGACACTCTTGTTTCCTCTTGGACATGAAAAAGCAGGTGAGCGGGGACGTGCAACCCAGGGACTTGCTAAAGCATTTCTGGCCAAAGCCTATCTTACGATGGCTTCAGGTGCTGTAACCGGTGGTACCATTACTGTACGTGGCGGCCAGAATAACAATCTTTATGACTATCCTAAAAATGTAGTGGCTGGGTTGGAAGGCGTGGATGCCCAGGCTTATTTCGCTCTTGCCCGCGACAAGGCAATGGAAGTGATCCAAAGCCATGAATACAGCCTGTTTACCAGTTGGAAAGACCTGTGGGATAAAGCCAACCGCAACAAACAGGAACATATGTGGGAAGTGCAATCACTGGCAGGTACTGCATTTATCAATAACCTTCATAACTATTTCTCTGCTTATTCCAGCTTCGGCCGTGGTGCAGTATGGATGACCAACAACCATTACATGGATTATGAAGACCAGGACAAGCGTGTGCTGGATGGAGTGGCTCATAATTACCGGACCAACACCAACTACCCTTACTACTATCCATCCTGGCAGGCCAGTCTTTACCAGTCAGTAAATGGTGTAACGTACAATAACAATGGCAATACAGATAACCGGGCCTATATCATCAAGTATGCATCTGTAGCAGACAGCACTGTTGCAAACAGCGATGCATTTTATCCGCTCATGCGTTATTCAGAAGTGCTGCTGATGTATGCAGAGGCAGCAAATGAAGCATCCAATGGCCCAACACCTGAAGCATATGATCACCTGAATGAAGTACGTGACCGTGCCAATGCAACTGACGCCCCAACCGGTATGACACGTGATCAGTTCCGCAGTTTTGTGATTGCAGAAAGAGCTCGTGAATTTGCACTGGAAGGCGTACGCCGCTTTGACCTCATTCGCTGGGGCATTTACCTGGATGTGATGAATAAGATTCAGATAGGTCAGAATAATATTTCCAAAGTGAGGGCAACGCGTAACCTGCTATTGCCCATTCCACAGGGAGAGCTTAATAGTAATCGGGCTATTACTGCCAATAATCCCGGCTGGTAAACCAAAACTTTCAAACAATAACCACTTGTTATATGAAACGTACACTTCAAACCTCTTTTTCTTCTGCAGCACTGGCAGTTCTACTGCTGACGCTGCTGACAGTTGCCTGTAAAAAGGAGAAGCAGGAAGATACCAATCCACCCGTGATCACGGGAGTGACCAACTTGCTTGACAGGGGCGATCTGCTGGAGTCTGCTGATTTTGATGAATGGATCATTATCAAAGGGCAGCACCTGGCAACCACTTTTAAAGTGGATTTTAATGGAGAGATCGCATCCGATTCTCTGGTATATGCCAATGACAGCATCATTACTGTAAAGATTCCCAAAACACTTCCTGACCCGATCAATAATCCCATTACTGTATCTACCAAATATGGAACGGCTACATATAATTTCCGCATTCTGCAACCGCCACCGGTTATTACAGGGTTTGATCCTGTAGCTGGTCCGGAAGGTACACAGGTAAACATTCTTGGTGATTTCTTTAATGGTGTTACCAGTGTTAAGTTCAACGATGTGGAAGTGCCTATCATTTCAAAAGCCAAGTCAACCATCACTGTACAGGTGCCACAGGGGCAGACATATGGTTATGTATATGTAACTACACCGGTAGGCACGGCAAAATCAGAAAAAGTATTCGGCTTCAAATTGGTTGTGTATGATGATGCACTGGCCAGTGGTTGGTCCAATACATCATGGAGCACAACAACAGACTATGCACATGCTGATACAGTAAAAAGAGGTACCTATGCACTGAAATCGCCATTTACAGGAGCCTGGGGTGCCGTGCGTGTCACCAAAGCTGCACCTGCACTTGATCTGACAGGGTATAGCGGTGTGAAATTTTCTATCTATGGTGGTGCTGGTTCGGAAGCCAAGAAAGTAAAGCTGCTGATCAATGGTGTAACCACTACCGGTTATACGGTTACACTCAAAGCCGGCCAATGGACCGATTTCCAGATACCGCTTTCATCATTGGGAAATCCTACTTCACTGAGCACACTCACCTTTCAGGAGTTCAGTGGTATAAAACAGCTGATTTACTTTGACGATATCGGGCTTTATTAAATGTATCTATCAATAAGCATGGTGCAAACAGGTAATAAGCAATCGAACAGCATTAAGCTCCTGCTCACAGGAGCAATGCTGTTATGTATCGTTTTGCTGCAAGCGCAAAAGCCTTCTGATCCATTAGCCACACCGGAAGCGCGCCATTTGTATGCGGGCCTTGACCGGTTAAGTAAAGTGTATACTCTTTTTGGCCACCAGGATGCGCTGGCTTATGGCGTTGGGTGGAAAAGGATCGGTGGGAATAGCGATGTAAAGAATGTAACAGGCGATTATCCTGCTGTGTATGGCTGGGATCTCGGGCTGCTGGAATTGGACTCTTCCCGCAATCTCGACGGCATTCCGTTTAGCCTGATGCGTGATTATATCAGGCAGGGTTATGATCGGGAGGCCGTCATCACGATCAGTTGGCACTTGCGTAACCCGTTCAATCTTGAGTCAGCCTGGGATACTGCTGCAGGGAGTGTACGCGCCATACTTCCGGGAGGAGCAAAGCATGAAGTGTACAGGAGCTGGTTGGATAAACTGGCGAATTACCTGCGAAGCTTAAAAGGAAGTAATGGAAGATCCATTCCCATCCTGTTTCGTCCTTTCCATGAATTGACAGGCAACTGGTTCTGGTGGTGCCGTAATGCTTGCACACCCGAAGAGTTTATTGCCCTGTGGCGTTTTACTGTACAATACCTGCGTGATGCAAAAGGATTGCACCAGCTTTTGTTTGTATATAATACCGCTGAGTTTAAAGACGACGCCGATTTCCTGCTTCGTTATCCCGGAGATGATGTAGTGGATGTGCTCAGTTTTGATATGTATCAGCATGGTGATAACCGTGCAGCTTTCAGCAATGAAGCCCGCCGCCGCTTAGCCATCATCTGTAAACTGGCAGCAGACAAAAAGAAGATAGCTGCTTTTGCAGAAACAGGGTATGAAGCCATTCCCGATGCCACCTGGTGGACGGAAGCATTGCTGCCAGCCCTGCGTGGATTACCGGTGGCCTGGGTTCTTGTTTGGCGTAACCATGGGTATATGCCAAAAGGAAAAAAGATGCATCATTATGCGCCGTACAAAGGCCATCCCTCTTCCACCGATTTTATAAAATTTTATAACGATCCCCAGATGATGTTTGAACGTAAGCTGCGGGCTCAGCACATTTACCGGTAATGATATGAAGCTACAGTTGATTGACATGCTGATCATGCTCGCCTACCTGGTCACGATGGTAGTAGTGGGCTTCTGGATGAGAAAAAGAGCCAGGCTTAATAAGGAAAGCTACCTGATGGGAGGTAAGTCGCTTCCATGGTATATGCTGGGATTGAGTGATGCCAGCGATATGTTTGATATCAGCGGCACCATGTGGATGGTAGCCCTCTGTTTTGTATATGGTATGAAGAGTATCTGGATCCCCTGGCTATGGCCGGTATTCAACCAGGTATTCATGATGATGTTTTTGTCAAAATGGCTAAGGCGTTCCAATGCCAATACCGGTGCAGAATGGTTGAACACACGTTTTGGTACAACCGGCAAAGGTGTGAGAGGCGCTCATAGTGTGGTGGTGATATTCGCACTCATTGGTTGCTTTGGCTTTCTGGCTTATGGATTTATCGGGCTCGGAAAGTTCATTGAGATCTTTGTTCCCTGGGAAGCCGTAAGCGGTTATATCCCTTTTGATATTGCTCCTGCCTATGTTCCGCATTTTTATGGCATCGTGTTCACGCTGTTTGCCATGTTCTATTCCATTATCGGTGGCATGCACAGTATAGTGCTGGGCGATTTTATCAAGTACATGATCATGATCGTCGCCTGTGTATCAGTAGCGGTGATCGCGATGACGCACCTGCATGAGCATGGCGGGCAACTGCAGGTCCCTGATGGCTGGCTCAACCCGTTTTTTGGCTGGGAACTGGGGCTCGACTGGAGCGCAACCATACCCGAAGCCAATCAAAAAATTGCAGCTGATGGTTTCGGCCTGTTTGGCATTTTCTTTATGATGATGCTGTTCAAAGGCATTTTTGCCAGTCTTGCAGGCCCTGCTCCCAACTATGATATGCAAAAAATATTATCTACGCGCTCGCCCAAAGAAGCCAGTAAGATGACAGGTTTTGTATCGATCATTTTATTGCCGGTTCGCTATTCCATGATCATCGGGTTAACGGTACTGGCTTTGTTGTACTACAAACAAATGAAGCTGACCGGTGCTGATGGTACCGACTTTGAACGGATATTGCCAGCTACGATCAATGAATTTTTACCGGCAGGCATTATGGGGCTTGTGCTTACCGGTTTGCTGGGTGCATTTATGGGCACTTTTTCCGGAACACTCAATGCTGCACAGGCATATATTATCAATGACGTTTATCTGCGTTATATCAACCCTTCGGCCAGCAATAAAAAAGTGATCAGGGCCAATTACCTGGTAGGTGTTATCGTAGTGGCGATCGGTATTGTACTTGGCTTTTTTGCACATGATGTAAATAGTGTGCTGCAATGGATCGTTGGAGGATTATACGGCGGTTATATAGCTGCCAATCTTTTCAAATGGTACTGGTGGCGTTTTAATGCGCATGGCTTTTTCTGGGGCATGGCAAGTGGCATCGCTGGAGCGCTGGTATTTCTTAAAGTATTTGACGGGCTCTTCCTTTATATCTGGCCCGTACTGTTTTTGATATCTGTTGCCGGATGCCTGATTGGTACTTATACAGCACCGCCTACAGATGTGGAAACACTGAAATCTTTTTATAAAACAGTAAAACCATGGGGCTTCTGGAAACCGGTGCATGAACAGGTGGTTGCTGAAGACCCTTCATTTGAACCCAACCGGCGATTCAAACTCGATATGTTTAATGTAGTGCTCGGCATTATTGCGCAATGCTGCCTCACTCTTTTACCAATGTATATCGTATTGTGGATGAAACTTCCCTTGCTGATCACCATTGCGATACTCACAGTGATCGTTATTATCCTTAAAAAAACCTGGTGGAATAAACTTGAAAACTAAATAACCTTATTACATGAATAAGCAGTTTAAAGAAAGAATGCAGATGCTGGTGGAAGATTATGAACAGCTTCTGAAACGGGAGAATAAAAAACTTGAATCTGTACATGGACTTTATCACCGGTATCATCATCCGGTATTGACTACCTCGCATGTACCACTGACCTGGCAATATGATTTTAATCCGGACACCAATCCACGCCTGTTGCTTCGCAATGGAATTAACTCCGTACTCAATGCCGGAGCTATCAAATGGAATGGAAAGTATCTGCTGATGGCACGTGTGGAAGGGTATGACCGTAAATCATTTTTTGGCATTGCAGAAAGCCCTAATGGTGTTGACAATTTTGTGTTTTGGGATTCACCTGCTGTTATTCCTGAAACAGATGAACCGGATACCAATATATATGATATCAGGTTAGTAGAGCATGAAGATGGTTGGATATATGGACTATTCTGTACAGAGCGCCGGGCCAAAGATGTTCCTGAAACCGATCAGTCATCTGCTGTAGCGCAGTGTGGTATTGTGCGCACCCGCGATCTTATTAATTGGGAACGCCTGCCCGACCTGGTAACCCCATCTCCTCAGCAACGGAACGTGGTACTGCATCCTGAGTTTGTAAATGGCAAGTATGCTTTTTATACCCGTCCGCAGGATGGGTTTATCGAAGCCGGTAAAGGAGGTGGTATCGGTTTCGGGCTGGCCGATGATATCACCCATGCAGTGATCAATGAGGAGTTTATTGTTGACCCCAAAGTATACCATACAGTATATGAATTAAAAAACGGTTCAGGTCCTGCTCCGTTACTTACCCCGCATGGATGGTTGCACCTGGCGCATGGTGTGCGCAATACAGCCGCAGGCCTCCGTTATGTGCTGTACATATTCATGACTGATTTGCATGATCTGTCAAAAGTGATCTACAAACCCGCCGGTTATTTCCTGGCACCTGAAGGCATGGAGCGGATAGGAGATGTGTCAAATGTTGTTTTCAGCAATGGTTGGATACTGGATGATGACGGCAGTGTATTTATTTATTATGCTTCTTCCGATACACGCATGCATGTGGCTACTACCACACTGGATACACTGATCGATTATGTGATCAATACTCCGGCCGATGAATACACTTCTGCCGCCTCAGTAAAACGTATCCAGTCGCTGGTGGCTGCAAATAATGATTTTAAAGAATGGCTGGTACCCGCTGCAACACCAGGAATGAAAGCGTACAAATTATCAGAATGACCATGTTCCGTCTTTTCAAGAACCTTACGTTCTGGGTTTTGCTGGCTATTGTCTCTGGCGTTTTGGTGGGCCATTATTTTCCACAGGTAGCCGCTTACCAGGTATTGCCCCGGTCATACCAGTTTCATTTGCTGGGGCAGGAGATGAATTTCAAATCCAGTTTCAGTGAACTGTTGGGATCAGGCTTTATCAGCATTGTAAAACTGTTTATTAATCCCATTATCTTTCTGACGATCACGCTGGGCATTCTCAGCATGGGTAACCTGAGGAAAGTTGGCCGGGTAGGAGCAAAAGCATTAATATATTTTGAAGTGGTCACCACTTTTGCACTGATCATTGGAGTGGTGGTGGCTTTATTGATACAGCCCGGTAGCGGTGTGGATACTTCTGCAATAAAAGGCGCTGATATTTCTGCTTATACCAAAAAAGGAGATGGCTTTAGCTGGTGGCAATTCCTGAAAGAGAATTCTACTTTGCAGGTATTGCTGGCTGCATTAGTGCTGGGCGTAGTACTCAGCCAGATGAAGAAAACAGAACGCCTGGTAAAGATCATGCATACAGCGTCCCGTTATATATTCAAAGGATTGCACCGCGTGATGCTGCTGGCTCCTGTTGGCGCATTTGGCGGGATGGCATATACCATCAGCAAATTCGGGATTGATACCTTGCTGCCATTAGGCAAGCTTATGGTTACAGTATATATCACGATGGCCGTATTCATCTTCGTGGTGCTGTATCTTATTTTACGGATGTATAAAGTGAACCTGCTCCGTTTTCTGAAATATATCAGGGAGGAATTACTGATCGTATTAGGCACTTCATCATCAGAAGCTGCACTGCCTTCGCTGATGGAGAAGCTGGAACGGATGGGATGTTCCAAATCCATAGTCGGCCTGGTAGTTCCTACAGGCTATTCTTTTAACCTGGATGGTACCACCATCTATTTGTCCATGAGTATGATCTTCATGGCGCAGGTATTTCATGTGCAGATGAGCTTTGAGCAGATAGCGGCTATTATCGGCATACTTATGCTCACTTCAAAAGGCGCAGCGGGCGTAACGGGTAGTGGTTTTGTAGTGCTGGCATCTACACTTACAGCGATTAAAGTAATACCGATTGAAGGGCTTGCATTATTGCTGGGTGTTGACCGGTTTATGTCTGAAGCCCGTGCTATTACCAACTTTATCGGGAATGGTGTTGCTACCATCTGGCTGGCGAACAATGAAAAAGAATTTGATCGCGATAAAATGGAGAAAGCATTTTCCCGTGTGCACGAAACAGAAGATATTGTCAAAGACAATATAGAAGCAGATACGGTGGCTTGATTGCTGCCGTTCAAATCTCATCGTTCCGCTTCTATCTCTTTGCAGTTAAATGATCATGCCCGCAATTCCACTTTGAAGGCAAGGCTGAAATAAGAAAGATAATGTCCGCGCTGGTTAATCGAATCTGCGTTCCATTCATGTCCGAAAGTGAAGGGATGCTGATTGTCGCAGGCGGCTTCTCCAAGTCCTACCAGTGCATTGTTGGTCTTAACACGGAATCCATAAGTAGATTGTTTCTTCAGTTCCAGGGTCGGAAGTGAAAAGCGGATCCATTTATGATGGTCTTCTTTTTCTACTGCCAATGTGCATTGGCCGAGTGAGGGGCCCCAGGTTTTGTTGATGGGGTCAAATTCATGTAAGCTGAGCTGGATATCCCCGGGGTATTGCACAGCGGAAGCAAACAGTTGGATATTATCCAATTGGCCTTCGGCAGGGCAGGTAAAAGTTTGTCCTCCGAAATGATCGGTAGGGTCGGTATGAAGATGGCCGATCCATAGGGTCGTGTTGTTTTCCACCTGTGTAAGCACCGGGCGGGGATGGCTGCCAGGTTTAAATGTATTCATATCTATTGTTTTTTAAGTAGTTAAATAAAACACCTTGGGGCAGCTTGGTCGATAGGAAAGAACTGAAAATAGAACTGATTAAGCACGGCATTTATTGTGCCGATCTGAGGAAAATAAGCAGTTGGCGATCAACTATAAAGATGTTAACTGATGTGCTATACTTTTAACAGCATAACCCACTTAATTTCCTTAAATTGAAATAGGCTTATGGGGTGTGTCAGGGCCATTATGTGGATAACCCCCGGTTGGCAGGTGAAAAGATGGTGTAGAAAGAAAAATCTAAATAAAACGGCCGGGTATTCATGTTTGAGGTCTATTTTCGCCTTCTGACTACGGGAACATTCCGATAACACAGAGATAACATTTTCTTAAAGCAAGGCTGGAATACCGCCCCCAAAGTCATTGGTGCACAACTAATGGTTTAAACCTTTTATCGCTATAACTGAACGATGGACCTGACCAACCTGAATAAAGACCGCAAGCAAAAAAGAAGATCTTCGTTAGACCTCGGCACAATGGTATACGGTAAAGTACCCCCACAGGCAAAAGACCTGGAGGAAGCCGTGCTTGGCGCTATTATGCTCGAAAAGAATGCATTTGATGTAGTGATCGAGATCCTGAAAGCTGAATGCTTTTATGTGGAAGCCCACCAGCGTATTTTCAGTGCTATTCAAAGCCTGGCCAATAAAAGTCAACCCATCGATATCCTGACCGTAGCAGAAGAACTCCGCAGCAAGGATGAACTGGAAATGGTAGGGGGTGCTTATTACGTCACCAAGCTCACCAATTCCGTGGTTTCTGCTGCGCATATTGAAGCGCATTCCAGGATCATTCTTCAGAAATTCATTCAACGCGAACTGATCCGCATCAGCGGCGAAATCATCGGCGATGCATATGAAGATTCTACAGATGTATTCGATCTGCTGGATGATGCAGAAAGCAAATTGTTTGAGATCACCAACAACCACCTCCGTAAAGATTATAATTCCATTGATACCGTACTGGTGAATACCATTAAACGGATCGAAGACCTGCGTCAGCGTAATGAAGATGTGACAGGTGTGCCGAGTGGTTTTGCAGGACTTGACCGCGTTACCTACGGATGGCAGAACACAGACCTTATCATCCTGGCTGCTCGCCCTGCGGTGGGTAAAACAGCTTTCGCTCTTAACCTTGCCCGCAATGCAGCAATGCACCCTACCAAGCCAACACCTGTTGCTTTGTTCTCCCTGGAGATGAGCGCGGGCCAGTTGGTGCAAAGGATACTTTCTGCAGAAAGCGAAATATGGCTTGAAAAGATTGCGCGTGGTAAAATGGAAGAGCATGAGATGAAACAATTGTATGCCCGCGGCATTCAACGGCTGGCACAGGCACCTTTGTTTATCGATGATACGCCTGCCCTCAACATCTTTGAACTGCGCGCTAAATGCCGCCGTTTGAAGAACAAGCATAATATTGGCATGATCATTATCGACTACCTTCAATTGATGAGTGGAACAGGTGAAGGCAGGGGCACCAACCGGGAACAGGAGATCAGTAATATCTCCCGTAACCTTAAAGGCCTTGCAAAAGAGCTGAACGTTCCGATCATTGCCCTTTCACAGTTAAGCCGGGCAGTGGAACAAAGAGGAGCGAAAGAGGGAAGCCGTGTTCCTCAACTGAGTGACCTTCGTGAATCAGGTGCTATCGAACAGGATGCTGACATGGTAATGTTCCTTTACCGCCCCGAATATTATGATGTAACACAAAGCGCCGATGGCGAGAATATCAAAGGCCTTACCGAAGTAAAGATCGCTAAACACCGTAACGGTTCACTGGAAACAGTAAAACTGAAAGCCCTGTTACATATCCAGAAATTCGTTGGCTGGGATGAAGATCCTTACAGTGGAGTTGGTTTGCCATCCGGCGGCTGGCGCCCTGTGGAAGACAGCGGTGGCGGCGGTGAAAAATTATACATCCAAACCGGCAGCCGCATGAATGACCTGAAGGATGACGAAGACGCACCTTTTTAATCAATACAAAAGATAACTGATAGCAGTCCAATGATTCATTGGACTTTTTTATTTTTACAGCAATGGCTTTACCATTTTTTTATATATCCCAGTATGATACAGCACAAAAAGAGATTGTGCTGGATGAAGATACATCAAGGCATGTGGTGCAGGTGCTGCGGATGAATGCCGGGGAAAAACTTAACCTCACAGATGGCAAAGGGCATTTACTTACAGCGGTAATAAAAGACAATCATAAAAAACACTGCGTGGTGGAAGTGGAACAAACCGACCTGGCAAATATGCCGGCCAGGAAAGTGACCATTGCCATATCCTTATTAAAGAATACCAACCGCTTTGAATGGTTTCTGGAAAAAGCAACGGAACTGGGTGTAGCGGAAATCATTCCATTGCTATGTACAAGAACTGAAAAAGAAAAGTTCAGACAAGACAGGCTGCAGCAGATACTTGTAAGTGCCATGTTGCAATCACAGCAGGTTTGGTTGCCGGTATTGCATGAACCGGTAGCCTATGAATCATTATTCCGCCAGGAAGAACTGCAGGGTGTTCAACATAAATATATTGCCCATTGCGAAGAAGAGCAAAAACAGGAACTGACAGATGTATTGGCGGATACAACAGGCAGCCGCTTCATCCTGATAGGGCCTGAAGGAGATTTTACTTCCGAAGAGATCAGCCTGGCATTAGCTGCTCATTTCAAACCCGTGAGCCTGGGAGAAACCAGGCTGCGTGCTGAAACAGCAGGCGTAGTGGCAGCAACCTTACTTTGCCTGGTCTGAATCGATATCCTCTGGTTTTTCTTCCAACCTTGGTTCGTTGAGCTTCACCACTTTTCTCGCAGCTTTTTTCATCATCACCATATTCAACACTTCTACGATAAAGGAGAAAGCCATACCAAAATAGATATAGTTTTTCAGGTGCAGTTCATGCGCGCTCTCGCTGTCCCAACCTTCGATCACCAGGCTAAGACCGATCATTACAAGAAATGACAGGGCCAGCATTTTCAGCGTTGGGTGTTTCTGTATAAAAGAAGAAATAGCAGGACTGAAAAGAAACATAATGGCCATGGCGATCACTACTGCTGCGATCATGATAGGAACATGCTGTGCAGTACCGCCGGCTGTAATGATACTGTCGAATGAGAACACCGCATCAATCACCATGATCTGTACAATCGCCTGACTAAAGCTCAATGGTTTTTTCTTTATAGCCGAATCATGCATATCATCGCCACCTTCGAGCTTATGGTGTATTTCCCGGACTGATTTATAGATAAGGAACAGGCCACCGATCAGCATCACCAGGCTGGCGAGATCAAACCCTTTATCAAATATGGTGAATACAGCTTTGCCTTTTTGTTTCAATAACCATCCCAATGCCAGCAATAAAAGACTGCGGGAAATGATGCCTGTGATCATCCACAGGCGGCGTGCCGATTTTTGATCTTTAACAGGAAGACGGTTGAGAATGATGCTGACAAAAATGACATTATCGATGCCCAGTACTACTTCCAGGATAACCAGGATAAAAAAACTGATAATGCTTTCGCTCGTAAATAAATATTCCATTGTGGTGATGTGCTGGTGTTGGTTTATGCTTAAGCCGGTTGAATTACTTTAATGTGTTGCAGATTCTTTTTACGATGGCAGGACCTTCATAAATAAACCCTGTCCATACCTGTACGAGAGCCGCACCGGCATTCAATTTCTCTTTTGCATCGTCGCCGGTAAAAATACCTCCGGAAGCGATGATCGGGATCTGGCCGCCTGCTTTCTGGGAAATATAAGCCACGAGGTCGGTAGCTCTTTGCCTGACCGGTTTGCCGCTGAGGCCGCCAGCGCCAATAGCTTCCAGTTGGTCAGCAGGGGTTTTCAATCCCGCCCGGTTGATGGTGGTATTGGAACAAACCAGTCCATCCAGTTTTATTTCCAGTGCAAGATCGATCACATCATCTACCTGGTCTATAGTAAGGTCAGGTGCTATTTTCAACAGAATGGGTTTGGCAACTGCTTTGCCATTATTGATCATCTGCAGGTGACGCAATATTTTGCCCAGTGATTCTTTTTCCTGCAATTCACGCAGGCCGGGAGTATTGGGACTGCTTACGTTCACCACAAAATAATCAACATAAGGATGCAGCTCACGAAAGCAGCTATCATAATCCTTCCAGGCTTCTTCGTTCGGTGTTACTTTATTCTTACCGATATTACCACCGATGATGAGTTTGGGTTTATCAGCAGAGCGGTTTTCAACATGCTGCTTCCATTTCTTCAATCGCTCAGCCACCCGTTTCACTCCATCATTATTAAATCCCATGCGGTTGATCAATGCCTGATCCTCAGGTAGTCGGAACAGGCGGGGTTTATCATTACCAGCCTGCGGCAAAGGAGTTACGGTTCCGATCTCTACAAAACCGAATCCCAGCGCTTCCAGCTCGCGGAGGTAGCGCGCATTTTTGTCAAAACCAGCACCCAGCCCAACGGGATTTTTTGGATGAAGGCCTGCAACAGACCATTTGCTTTTGCCCATTGGCTTCGGGCTGAAGGCCGCAGCAAGGAGCGAGCGCCCGATGCCAAGACTGCATAGCAGCTTTAAGGAGTTCATGGTAAAATAATGCACCCCTTCCGTAGGAAATAAAAACAGGAAACGCCTGATCAGATTGTACATAATGCTGCGAAGATAATTCAAGTTAAGGGCTGGGTTTGGTTGGTATAGAAACTGTGAGTAAATTTGGGGTAGAAAGTTGCATAAACAACCATTGAAGTATTTAAAATAATAGATATGCAAGAAGCATATATAATCGCCGGATACCGCACTGCTGTTGGTAAAGCTAAGAGAGGCGGGTTCCGCTTTTACCGTCCCGATGACCTTGCAGTGGAAGTGATCAAAGGCCTGATGGCTTCTGTGCCGCAATTGGAAGCCAGCCGTGTGGATGATGTGATCGTAGGCAATGCCGTGCCAGAAGCCGAACAGGGTTTGCAATTCGGACGCATCATTTCTGCAAGGGCATTAGGGTTTTCTGTGCCGGGTGTTACGGTGAACCGTTATTGTGCGTCAGGACTGGAAACTATTGCCATGGCTACTGCCAAGATCCGCACAGGGCTGGCTGACTGCATTATTGCGGGCGGCACAGAAAGCATGAGCCTGGTGCCCACAGCAGGGTGGAAAACCGTGCCTGCCTATTCTATTGCAAAAGATGATCCCGACTATTACCTGAGCATGGGGCTCACAGCTGAAGCGGTGGCTAAGGAGTATAACGTGAACCGTAAGGACCAGGATGAATTTTCTTATCAATCGCACCGCAAAGCCATTCACGCCATTGAAAACGGCTATTTCAAATCAGGCATTCTTCCTATCAATGTGGAAGAAGTATACCTTGATGAAAAAGGCAAAAAGCAAAAAAGGAATTATGTAGTGGATACGGATGAAGGTCCGCGAGCCGATACGTCCGTGGAAGTGCTTGCCAAGCTAAAGCCTGCATTTGCAGCAGGTGGAATGGTAACGGCTGGTAATTCATCACAAACATCCGATGGTGCTGCTTTTGTGATCGTGATGGGTGAAAAGATGATGAATGAACTGGGTTTGAAACCTATCGCAAGATTGGTGGCTTGTGCTTCAGCCGGTGTGCATCCCCGCATCATGGGCATTGGCCCGGTGGCTGCAATTCCCAAGGCATTGAAGCAGGTGAACATGAGCCTCAATGATATTGACCTCATTGAATTGAACGAAGCATTTGCTTCACAATCGCTGGCCGTAATCCGTGAAGTAGGGCTTGATCCGGAAAAAGTGAATATCAACGGCGGCGCTATCGCACTTGGTCATCCTCTTGGCTGCACAGGTTGCAAACTGACCATTCAGATCGTGAATGATATGAAAAGGCTGAACAAGAAATACGGAATGGTAACAGCCTGCGTAGGTGGCGGGCAGGGAATTGCCGGGGTGATTGAAAATTTATAATATTTTTTATCAAAGCTTTTCCTTCAAATACCCCAATGCTTTTTCCAGCACGGGGTCTTTTTTTTGCAGGTAGTCCTGCAGGCTGCGCTTTACTTCAATATCAGGTTTGATACCATAGCCTACAAATTCTCTTCCGTCTGGATAGGTATCTTGTTTGGTGCAGATCCTCGCAGACCCGCCTCCGGGTAAATCGAAATTGAAAGGCTGGCCTGTGCTGCCAAAAGAGTTTTCTCCCATTTTGATCATGTGCTTTTGATTGTCTGCATAGATCAGGAAATCTTCCGCTGCAGATGCAGTATTATGCCCAAGTAGTATAACTGTTGGCACAACAATGCGTTTTCCGTTCAGTGGGTTTTTAGCAGGAGAGTAATCAAAGTCATGATAGGAAAGATCAAGGTAAGTGAGCAATGATTTTTTAGCCCATGCATTGTATAAAGTATCTTTTGGATCGGTATATTTTCCCCAGGCTTTAAAGGAAGGAATATGTAACCGGCTGCGGTTCCGGGAGCCATACAGCAATGTGTCGGGTGTAAGATGTTTCAATATATCAAAACCAATAGAAGTGCTTCCTCCTCCATTATAACGGAGGTCAATGATCATCGCTTTGGCATTATAGAGCTCAGGCAATTTATTCCAGAACAGGGTATCAATTTTTTTATCGCCAAATGAATTCAGGCTTACATATGCTATTTTATTGTTTTCATACCATTTAAGACCCATCAATTCCCGCTGTGCTTCAAATTCAGGAAATACCGCTTCTTCGGTTGTTCTTTTATGTGTAAGATTCAAAGAGACGATCTCTCCTTTTGGTTTTTTTATTTTGATGGAAAAAGTTTCACCGTTCAGTCCCTGCAGCAAGCGGGAATAACTGATATCTTTCAACACATAATCAGTGGATGAAGAAATATAAGGCGCCACATTTTCTGCAATATATTTTTCCGTTGGTTTCCCATTCACTTCTATCACTTCACTGCCAAAAGGGATCTCGTTCTTTTTGCTGGCATTGGTGCGCACGATAACGGCTTTGCCATCTATGTTTTCAATAAAGAACCGGTAATCGCCAAACATGGTATTCAGTACCTGCGCTTCAAGACTTTCTGGCAGGTACACATTGGTATGGCCATCTTTCAGCATGGCGCAAAACTTCTGTAATTCGCGGTAATATGCATAGTCATTCGGTGTATTGGGGATAGTGCTGATAAGAGATTTGTAAGTACTGTCCCAGGCTTTACGGTCCACTTTGCTGAGGTAAATAAAATTGTAATTTACTTCCTGCCAGAACTTTGATAATCCATAGATCTTATCTGCGGGAGAAAGAGTGTTGGGCGTCTGGGCATTTACACAGGAATAAAAGCAAAGAACAAGGAGCGGGAGGAAAGTCTTTTTCATGTACATACTGTCAATTTAGTTTTTAACATTCGGATTCAGCCCAAAGCAAGCTGAAAATAGTTATTCGCAACCTGCTCAAATAAGGTCACGCAATTCTACTACTTGTCTGTTGTATTTTCACGATTAATACGATTAAGGCGCAATTTTTGTTACAAACGGAAGAGTCATTTTTCAATATCCATAAGAGCCAAAACCAACTAAAATGGACAGAAGAGCCTTTCTCACTGCCAGGCGTGTAAAAAAAATAGCCCTTCCACCTGCTGTAAGTTTCCGCACAGAATCCGGATTGAATCCTTATCAGGGCCCATGGACCCGCAATGAAGCGCAGCATTTATTAAAGCGGACGATGTTTGGTTCTGTAAAAGCAGATATTGATCATTTCGCTTCGCTTAGCATGGAACAAGCGGTAGATGAATTACTCAATCCTATAGCCGCTTTACCCGCACCTCCTGTAAATGATTATTCGCAGGATACCCCTGATCCTGCTATAGCTGCCGGCGCTACCTGGATCAATGATCTCAGTAAAGACGAAGAACTGAATATAGCCCGCCAGTTCTCTTTCAAAAAATGGTGGGCAGGCGTAATGCTTAACCAGGACCGCAGCATCAGGGAAAAACTGACTTTGTTCTGGGCCGATCATTTTGGTACAGAAACCAACACTATCAGGGCCGCTTATTTTATTTACAGGCATAATGATCTTCTCCGCAAAAACTGTCTCGGCAATTTCAGGCAACTGGTAAAAAATGTGACCATCGATCCGGGTATGCTGATCTACCTGAATGGCTATTTGAATGCTGCTTCAGCGCCGGACGAAAACTATGCGCGTGAATTGATGGAATTGTTTACGTTGGGGAAGGGCCCCACAGTTGCTTATACAGAACCCGATGTAAGAGAAGCTGCTAAAGTACTTACAGGTTGGAGGATAAATCCCGATACGTTTGAAGTATATTTTGACAACACGGAGCACGATGCTACCAATAAGACCTTCTCTTCCTACTATAACAATGCAACGATCACCGGTCGCGCTGGTGCTGACGGAGCACTGGAAACGGACGACCTGATCACCATGCTTTTTACCAAGCAGGAAGTATCGAAATATATCTGCCGTTGCCTGTACCGCTGGTTTGTGTATTATAAAATAGATGCAGCTACAGAAGCAAATGTGATCGCACCGCTGGCAGCTATTTTCCGCACCAGCAATTATGAGATCACGCCCGTGCTGTCGGCACTTTTTAAAAGTGAACATTTCTATGATGTGTTGAACCAGGGATGTTTGATCAAAAGCCCGGTTGACCAGGTGATCGGATGCATGCGGGAGTTCAACGTAGTATTTCCTCCGGCGGCGACTGAGTATAATGATACCTATGCGATGTGGAACTATCTGTGCAACTGGATGATATTAATGGGGCAGAATATCGGTGATCCGCCTGATGTATCGGGTTGGCCGGCTTATTACCAGGAACCGGCTTTTCATGAAATGTGGATCAATCATGATACACTTCCCAAACGCAACCAGTTTACCGATGTAATGACATGGAATGGCTACACAAAAAATGAAAAGACGATCATCATCGATGTGATCGCTTTCACCAAAACCCTTCCCAACCCTGGTGATCCCAATGCGTTGGTTAGTGATGCACTGGACGTACTGTATCGCGTACCCATTTCAGATGCATCCAAACAAACCATTAAGCAATCTATTTTGCTGAGCGGACAAACGCAGGATTATTACTGGACTAATGCATGGAATGGTTACCTGGCTGATCCTGCCAATATGCAGGCGATGACGATCATCGGCAACCGGCTGAAAAGCTTTTATCAATATCTGATGAACCTGTCTGAATACCAATTATCCTAAAACCATCTTATGAGAAGAAGAGATTTCCTGAGAAATACCTTACCGGCCGCAGCTGTATTACCTGCAGTGGTGGATGGTTATTCCATCAAAACATTTACTGCAGATTCTCCTTTGTTGCAGGCTTTGATGAACCCTACTACAGATACCGACCATGTGCTGGTGATAGTGCAACTGAGCGGTGGGAACGATGGACTGAACATGGTGATACCTGTTGCCAACTACAGCAATTATTATAATGCCAGAAGCAATGTGGCTATTGCAGAAAATAAAATATTGAAACTGGATGGCTATGCCAATACAGGTTTGCATCCGGCCATGACGGGAATGCAGGCGCTTTATAATACCGGTAAATTGAATATTGTGCAGGCGGTAGGTTATCCATCTCCCAATTTCTCTCATTTCCGCGCCACGGATATATGGATGAGTGGCTCTGCCAGTGATGAAGTAGTGAGTACGGGCTGGGCAGGGCGTTATCTTAATACAGAATATCCCAATTTTCCTGAAGGATATCCCAACAGTACCATGCCTGATCCACTGGCCATCCAGATCGGCTCTATCACTTCACTGACCCTGCAGGGGCCGGCGATGAACATGGGGATGAGCATTACCAATCCAACCAGTTTTTATAACCTGATCAATAATGTGATCGATCCTGCCCCGGATAATCCCATGGGTTATGAGCTTACATATATCCGGACCATCGCCAATCAGACCAATAAGTTTGCACAACGGATCATTGCAGCAGCGGGTCAGGTAACGCAGCAAGCGGCTTACCCACAAAACAATTCGCTGGCCGATCAATTGAAGATCGTGGCAAGGCTGGTGAAAGGTGGTTTGAAAACGCGGATCTATATGGTGGGTATGGGTGGATTTGATACGCATTCTTCGCAAGTGGAAGCTGCTGATACATCCATTGGTACACATGCCAATTTATTAAAAACTTTATCGGATGCGGTGAAAGCCTTTGTAGATGATTGCCAATTCTTGGGTGTGCAGGACCGTGTGATGGGTTTGACTTTTTCAGAATTCGGACGCCGCATTAAATCCAATTCCAGTATGGGCACTGACCATGGCGCTGCAGCACCGATGTTTATTTTTGGCAAACAGGCAATACCAGGCGTAACAGGGAATAATCCTTCCATCCCGGGTGGCGCTTCTGTACAGGATAATATTCCTTTTCAATATGATTTCAGAAGTGTGTATGCATCTATCCTGGAAAAATGGTTTTGTGTGCCGCCATCAATACTGGAAACCATCCTGTTCAGGAATTTTCAAAGCCTGAATATTGTAAGTGATGCAAGCTGTAAAGGAACAGGCATTGATGATCCTAATCAAACAGCCGGTGACGAACTGATCACGAATTATCCTAATCCATTTACCAGTTCTACAACAATTAAATACAAAACAAAAGGCGGCCATACCCTGATACAGGTGATCGATATGCTGGGGCGGGTGGTACGTACGCTGGTAGATAGTGATCTGCGGACAACAGGAAGCTTCACCACCACTTTTGATAGCGGTGGATTGCCGGCAGGGGTGTATTATGCGAGGTTGCAGAATGAGGCAGTGCAGCAGGTAAGACCCATGTTAAAAGTGAGGTAAGCGCTAATAATGGGAATGAACTTGAATGGGCCGTTCATAATAAAGAGAAGATAAGGCTGCTGAAAATTGTGTAATATAGCAGTCATGGAATCCATCATAAGCATCCGCCATCTCTCCAAAAATTATGGTACTAAATCAGTACTGCAGGATATCAATCTTGATGTTTATCCCGGCCAGGTGATCGGTTATATCGGCCCGAATGGAGCGGGTAAAAGCACTACCGTAAAAATCTTATGCGGACTTCTTACCGATTACCAGGGAACGGTAACGGTGAAAGGCCTGGATGTAAAACAAAATACTCTGGAAGTAAAGAAGCAGATCGGTTATATACCTGAACTCGCGGAGTTGTATGATGTGTTAACCCCCAATGAATATTTGCGGTTTACCGGTACCCTCTATGGGTTGGATGAACAAACCTGTACAGAGCGGATGCAAAAGATCATGTCGGCCTTCGGGATGGAAGGAAATATCAATCAGCGGATGGACACTTTCAGTAAAGGTATGCGCCAAAAAGTATTGATCGCTTCCGGGCTATTGCATAATCCTGGTATCATTATCCTCGATGAGCCGTTGAGTGGGTTGGATGCGAACAGTGTGATCATTATGAAAGAATTGATCAGCCGCCTTGCCAAGGACGGAAAAACGATCTTTTATTGCAGCCACATGATGGATGTAGTGGAAAAAGTGAGCGACCGGATCGTGCTGATCAATGGAGGAAAGATCGTTGCCGATGGAAGTTTTGACCAGTTGAAACAACAGGAAGGTAATAAAAGCCTTGAACAGATATTTGCTTCTCTCACTGCCACCGATTCATTATCTGCGACTGCAGAAGAACTGGCCAAAGCAATGGAGAGCCGGTTATGAATATCATCAACAAAGGATTCCTGAAACTAGCCTTGCTTCCTTCCCCGGTTTATAAAAAGCTGGGAGTGGACCAACGTGCCCTGTCGGCCATTCTTCGTATTAAATTAACGATGGACGACCGCAGGCCAAATACTTTACAGCAGGCAAGACATCATGGATCTGATAAGCAGGTTTCTTCTGCTACTATTTTTACCATGCTGATCAGCGCCGTATTCGGTGCGTTGTACCTGATTTCATTTTATATCGGAAGCAATGTTGTTACGGGCATGAGCTTTTACTTTTTCATGTTCTTCTTTATGCTGTCGGCCACATTGATCTCCGATTTTACTTCAGTGCTGATCGATGTGAGGGACACATTTATCATTTTGCCCAAGCCTGTAAACGACCGGACCGTGCTGATGGCGCGGCTGCTGCATATTTTTATTCATATCAGCAAGCTGGTATTACCGATGGCATTGCCGGGTGTAATTTTTATAGGTGTTAAATATGGATTACCCTCGTCTCTATGGATGCTGGTAATGATCTTCCTGCTCACTTTGCTGGCTATATTTTTTATTAATGCCGTTTACATTCTCATTCTCCGGGTAACTACGCCGCAGAAATTCCAGAATGTGATCAGTTATTTCCAGATCATATTTGCCATTACGATCTATGCCAGCTATCAGATACTGCCGAGGATGATGGACACAAGCGGGCTGGCTGCATTTGACATTGCCCAATATTCATGGGCTGCATTTTTACCTATGTACTGGATGGCTGTGGGCTGGGAAAGCCTGAGTAGTTTTCAGTTTACAGGTAATACGGTCATTTTTACAATCGCTGGCATACTACTGCCATTGGTGTCTATCTGGATAGTGATCCGCTTTCTCGCACCTTCGTTCAACAATAAACTGGCGCTTATCAATAATGCGGCGGACAGCAACCAGGGTGCAGTGAAAAAGACAACTGTTGCCCGGAAACACAGCCTCTCTGACAAGCTCGGAAAGGCCGTGACAAGTACGGGAGCAGAAGCAGCAGGATTTTCCTTTGCCTGGAAAATGTCTGGCCGCAGCCGCGATTTCAGGTTGAAAGTATACCCATCCATTGGTTACCTGGTAGTGCTGGTGGTGATCTTTTTTATGCGGGCCAAAGGTTTTTCTTTGGCGGATATGCAGGATGGGGATGGCCAAAAATTCCGTATCATGATCATCTCAGCGGTTTATTTTATGTCGTTGCTGCTGATCACAGCTTTGGGACAAATGATCTATTCAGAAAAATATAAAGCGTCCTGGGTTTTTTATGCAGCACCGGTGGCTTATCCGGGTGAAGTGATCATGGGTGCAGTAAAAGCAACCGTCCTCAAATTTTATATACCGATCGTGTTGCTGATCACTATTGCAGGCGTATGGCTGGGAGGGATCTCTATTTTACCCAATATCCTGCTGGGGCTTTTCAATGAATTGCTGATCGCCACTTTAATGGTGTATATCAATTACCGCCATCTTCCTTTCTCACGGAAGCAAAACACGAACAATAATGCCGGCTCCTTTATCCGGACACTTGGCGTGATGATGGTTTCAGGATTTATCGCTATTGCACATTATATGATCTTTAAAATGCCGGTAGTGATATGGATCTGCGCCGCACTTTCCCTTGTAGCTACCTGGCTGATGATAGGTAGCATCAAAAAAACGGGGTGGAGCAAAATCCAGGCAGAAAAGGAAGAGTAAGTTCCCGTTCATACAAAAAATGAACTGGTGTTGCAAATTTCCTTACCTTGCAATTTCAATGAAGGCTCGTCGGTTTATACTGCGCTGTGCAACTTTTGCATTACTGCTGGTTTTTTCACAGAAAGTGGGGGTGGATCTTTTCCTCCATAATCTGTTTCATGGCCAGGATCTAAGCCGTCCTTTATTGCCTTCGCAGAAAGAAGGCACCAGGGAAATAAGTTTTGCCTGTAATTGTATTGATGATTTCCTGATGCCTTTCACAGAGGCAGAGGAAATTGTACTGCCAACCCCGGTAACGGAATATCAAACTCCAACTTCTTTTTTCCGTGCCAGCATTTCTTTCCGTCCTGTAATTTCTTCCGCACTCCGCGGCCCCCCTTCACTGGTACTGTAATGTTTCTTTTTTGATTGCTGTATTGGCCAGGCTGCCTATGCCTGCCAATGCTTATTATTCATTTTATCGTACCAGCGTAATTAATTTATTTATGAAAGTTGTATTATTTTCTTTTATCAGCCTGTGCCTGGGAATGGGTGCATGGGGCCAAACCAAATCAACACTTACAGGAAAAATTACACAGGAGAGCGATGGTGCCCCCCTGGCCGGAGCTACCATCCGTGTACATGATGTGAACAGGGATGCCGTTTCAGATGCCAATGGCTCGTATAAAATCACCTCATTGCCTGCCGGGAAATACCTGGTGGAAGTATCTTATATCGGACATGAAAGCATCGTAGAAACTGTTGAGATCAATGGAAATACCGAAAAGAATTTCACATTGAAAGATGCTGTGGTGGAGCAAGAAGGCGTGACCGTGACCGGCGTATCTACAGCAACAAGGTTGAAACAATCCCCTCAACCTGTCGCTATCCTGAAAAGAGCAGAGCTGATGAAGATCAGCTCATCCAATATTATTAATACGCTTACACATATTCCCGGTGTGAATGCATTGACCACAGGTCCTGCCATTTCCAAGCCCTTTATCCGTGGCCTGGGATACAATCGTGTGGTAGTGGTGAATGACGGCATCCGCCAGGAAGGCCAGCAATGGGGAGATGAGCATGGAATTGAAATAGATGATTACAGTGCACAAAGAATAGAAGTGCTGAAAGGCCCAGCCTCACTGATGTATGGGTCAGATGCACTGGCGGGTGTGATCAATATTCAAACCCTGCTGCCTGCACCGGAAGGAATGATCAGGGCCAATGTGCTGGGCGAATATCAGACCAACAGCAAGCTCCGCGGCACTTATGCTGATATCAGCGGCACCAAGAACGGATTCAGTTTTAATGCATATGGTTCATATAAAGGAGCAGCCGATTATAAGAACAAGTATGACGGCAATGTTTTCAACTCCAAATTCTACAACAAGAACTTTGGCGGAATGCTGGGCTATGGCGGTTCCTGGGGACATACCTATTTAAGGGCCAGCAATTTTAATCAGCATATCGGCATGATAGAAGGAGAACGTGATGATGTAACAGGGCAGTTCCTCAAACCTGTAGCCGGTGGCGGTGAAGAGATCGCTACCAGTGAAGACTTTGATAAAGTGACCCCATTTGTTCCATTCCAGCATATCCGGCATTTCAAGATCAATTCGGATAACAGTTTCAATATCGGAAGAAGCAAACTGGATGTGCTGGTGGGATATCAGCGCAATCAGCGCGAGGAATTTGGTGATCCGGATAATGTCAATGAACCGCAAGCTTATTTTGATCTGAAAACGGTTAATTACTCTGCAAAATTGACCCTGCCATATACCGGCTCCTGGAGAACCAGTGTAGGTATAACAGGCATGTCGCAAAAAAATGAGAACCGCGCCGAAGAAGCACTGATCCCGGATTATGATCTGTTCGATATCGGCGGATTTGTATTTACCCAGTATCATAAAGATAAATTATCACTGAGCGGCGGACTTCGTTTTGATAACCGCCATGTGAATGGAAAAGAAATGATGGAAGGAGCGGATATAAAATTCGATCAGTTCTCTAAAAACTTTTCCAATGTATCCGGAAGCGCCGGGCTTAGTTATGAAGCAACCAAACAACTGAGCCTGAAATTGAATATAGCAAGAGGTTTCAGGTCGCCCACACTGGCAGAGTTGTCGAGCAATGGAGCACATGAAGGAACTAACCGTTATGAAGTAGGTAATCTTAACCTGAAATCAGAGACCAGCTTGCAGGTAGATGGTGGAGTGGAATTAAATACGGAGCATATTACACTCGGAGCCGGTTTGTTTTACAACCGGGTCAGCAATTTTATTTACTATGAAAAAGTGTTGAACGGTGCAGGTGCTGATTCCATTATTGTAGACCCTGATAATGGAAATGAGCTGAACGTGTTCCGGTTTGATCAGCAAAGCGCCAACCTGTATGGAGTGGAGTTCAATATGGATATTCATCCTCACCCGCTGGATTGGCTCCATTTTGAAAATACGTTTTCCTATACCCGCGCTCAATTCACTGATGCGGTGGATGGATCGAAGAATGTACCGAATATGCCGGCAGCCCGTTTGCTGTCGCAATTGAAAGGCAATTTTCTGCCGAAAGGAAAATCATTCCGCAACCTGTATGTAAGCCTTGAAAGTGATTACACCTTCAAGCAGGATAAAGCCTTTACTGGTTTTAATACCGAAACTGCTACCGGCAGCTACTGGCTGGTGGGCGTATCTGTGGGCACGGATATCGTGAGCAGGGGAAAAACCTTGTTCAGCATCAACCTGAGTGGAATGAACCTTGGCGATATAGCTTATCAAAATCACCTGAGCCGGTTGAAATATACAGCAGTGAATAATGCTACAGGGCGTCAGGGTGTATATAATGTGGGAAGGAATTTTGGTGTGAAATTGAGCGTGCCGTTGGAGTTTAAGTGGTGATTCATACAAGAAGAGTGAACAAATAACAGTACAATGATAAAGCCGGCTCATGATTGATCCGGCTTTATAGTTTATGAGGTAATGATGTGATAAGATTTTAAATAGAGCGGGCCAGGCTCAGCATTTTCGTCCAACTGCCGCCATTGTACACTTCTTTAACGCCGTGGTTGAGCAGGTAATTACGGGCATTGCTCATGGAACCTGAATGGCCACAGAGTATAACCGGGCGGTCCATCGCTTTGATCCTGGCAGCATTGATAGGGATCCTGTCTGCCGGAATATTGATAGAGTCAGGTATATGACCTTCATCAAATTCACGGGGTGAGCGGAGGTCAATGACGATAGCGCCTTTTCGCAGGGCATTTTTTAGCTTAATGTTACTAAAAAGGAGATTGAACATGAGTGGCTTTTTTCTGAAGGAGTCAAATCTACAAAGTTTTATTCTTCGAGGTAACCGTTTATTTTCCGGAAAATCCCGTCTTTAATAAGTGGAACGTTAAAGTTTATAAGAAGGCCGAGTCTTATATGGGAAAGCTTTAAATAGGTAAGTATGATTTTGTGGTGAACTTTCTCCAGATGCTCGACTGATTTGAATTCGATGATGAGCTTATCATCCATAAGAATATCAACTCTAAATCCTATATCAATGATAACATCTTCATAAAATACTTCAAGGGCATGCTGCCTTTTATAGGGAATATCAAGCTGATCAAGTTCATAAGCAAATGCAGCTTCATATACACTTTCCAGCAGGCCCGGCCCAAGCGCATAGTGTATTTTATAACAGAGGTCTACTGCAATTGTTGCTAATTCATTTTCGGTCATGAAGCAAACTAGCAACTCTCAAGCTGACGAAAAAGTGATTTCCCTCAGTTTTTCCTGCTTTTTTCACCGAATAAGTATGTTATCCCACTAAGACAACTAAGACCACAAAGAAATTAAAACAGAAATTCTATTATCTCTTTGTGCTCTTTGTTGTCTTAGTGGGACATAAATCCCTCAATAGGTGATATATAAAACTTGGTGAGAAAAAATCAACCCAGTTGGAGCTTTGCCTTTCTCTCCCCGATCTGTTGCCTCCACATGGCGTAATACAATCCTTTCTCTTCAAGCAGGCTGTTATGATTGCCTGTTTCCACCACATCCCCTTTTTCCAGCACATAAATGCGATCTGCATGCATGATGGTAGACAAGCGGTGGGCAATCAGGATCGTGATCTGGTTGCCTTCAGCAGAAATGAAACGGATGGTATCTGTGATCTCTTCTTCTGTCAGGGAATCCAATGCAGAAGTGGCTTCATCAAACAACAATAATTTGGGCCTGCGCAGCAATGCTCTCGCAATGGATATCCGCTGTTTTTCACCGCCTGATAATTTCAACCCACCTTCACCGATCGTTGTGTCCAATCCTTTTTCTGCACGGGCAAGAAGATTCTGGCAGGATGCTTTTTGCAATACATCCTGGACGTCTTCCTCTGTAGCTTCCGGATTTACGAATAAAAGGTTTTCACGGATGGTACCGGAGAAGAGCTGCGTGTCCTGCGTTACGAAACCGATCTGTCGGCGCAGATCATCAAAATTGATCTCTTCCTCATTCAGGTTATTGTACAGGATCTTTCCCTGCTGCGGCCGATAAAGGCCGACCAGCAATTTCATAAGGGTGGATTTGCCTGCACCGGAAGGGCCGACAAAAGCAATGGTCTCTCCCTGCTTTGCCTTAAAGCTGATATTGCTGATAGCGCTTTGCTGTGCTGATTGGTGTTTGAAACCGACATGGCGGAATTCAAGTGTTTCGATATCACCCAGATGCCTGGGATGCAAAGCCTGTGGCTCTGGTTCTTTCTTCATCAGGGTTTCAAAATTATTCAGGGAAGCTTCTGCTTCACGGTAAGACATGATGATATTGCCTATTTCCTGTAGCGGTCCGAAGACGAAGAAGGAAAATATCTGCATGGTGGCCAGTTGACCTGCATCCAGTTGCCCGTGATACACCACCCACAGCAACATAAATAAGATGACCTGGCGGAGGGTATTAACGAATGTGCCCTGAATAAAGCTGATACTGCGGATGCGTTTTACTTTGGTGAGCTCGAGTCCTAATATTTTGAAGGTGTTTTTGTTCAACCGTTCTATTTCCTGGTGAGTGAGGCCCAGGCTTTTCACCAGTTCAATGTTCCGGAGTGATTCCGTTGTGGCTCCTGCCAGTGCGGTAGTTTGCGAAACGATGGTTTTCTGAACAGATTTAATTTTTTTGCTCAGCAGGTTGGAGATCAGGATCAGCAAAACGATGCCGCCAAAATAAATGATCGGTAAGCTCCAGTGAATGGTGACAGCGTAGATGGCCACGAAGACGATGCCCACGATCACCGGGAAGAGAATATTGATAAAGGCAGTGATGAATTTTTCTGTATCTGTTCTTACTTTTTGCAAAATGCCCAGGGTTTCTCCGCTGCGCTGATCTTCAAACTCATGATAAGGCAAGCGCATAGCATGGCGCAGGCCATCGGTAAATACACTGGCGCCGAATTTCTGAGTAATAAGATTGAGAAAATAGTCCTGGAACGCTTTAGCGATCCGGCTTACCATGGCAACGCCCATGGAAAGGCCGAGAAGACCGAATACCGGACCAGCGAAATTCCACCAGAAAGGCTGGTAGGGGGTATGGTCTTTCCAGTAACTGGCTGCCAGGTTGATCAGGCGGCCGAAGATGATCGGGTCAATCAGAGAAAAGCCTATGTTAATGCCTGCCAGTACTAACGTAAGAATAGCCAGCCATCGGTATGGTTTCAGGTAATGGAAAAGTATCTTCATAAATGTGGGGAAATCAGTAAAAGAATAAGAACAAGCAAACAACGTACAAGTTCGGAAAAAATGACAACTTAGCAGATTCCGGTAGTGATCCGGTTTAAAAGTTTAAATGCTAAAGGTTTAGAAAATGGACACAGTTGTCGGGTTTTAAACTTAAACAACAAATTGGAGAGGCGTCAAAATGAGCCGTAGTTCAGATTTTACGTCCGATGCAGGCACAGGTATCCAGGAAAAAACGCGGGCGTATACTTACTGCAAGCCAGCTTGGCTGCGTATTTAATATTTTGATAATTACTATTTTATCCGGCCCATCCTTCCCTGTCAAGGCTTCGGTACTGGATCGCTTCAGCCAAATACTCCGGTTTTATCTCTTCACTTCCCGACAAGTCAGCAATTGTTCTCGACACTTTCAATATCCTGTCATAAGCACGGGCAGATAAGTTCAGCTTAGTGATGGCTGCTTTCAGGAGATTATGCCCTACCTGGTTAATTGCACAAACTTCTTTCAGCATCTTGCTGCTGATTTGGGCATTCGAATAAATGCCTGGATGATTTTTATACCGCTCAGCCTGTCTTTCCCTTGCAAGTATCACGCGCTCGCGGATCTGTGAGGAATTTTCCTGTGGTCTTGCTGAGGAGAGCTCACTGAAAGCAACCGGGGTGACTTCCACATGCAGGTCTATCCTGTCGAGCAGCGGTCCAGAGACTTTATTCAAATATTTCTGAACAGTTCCCGGCGGACAGGTACATTCTTTCTCAGGGTGATTATAGTAGCCGCAGGGGCAGGGGTTCATGGAAGCGATCAGCATAAAAGAAGCTGGAAAGTCAAGGGCTATCTTAGCGCGGGAAATACTCACTTTTCTTTCTTCCATCGGTTGACGCATTACTTCCAGGACAGTGCGTTTAAATTCCGGCAATTCATCCAGGAATAATACACCGTTGTGGGCAAGAGAAATCTCTCCTGGTTGAGGATTACCACCGCCACCCACCAGTGCTACATCGCTGATAGTATGATGAGGTGAACGGAATGGCCGCCTGGAGATCAGTGAAGAGTTTTCAGGAAGCCTGCCTGCTACAGAATGAATTTTGGTTGTTTCCAATGCTTCCTGTAAAGACAAAGGCGGTAATATGGTAGGCAATCTTTTTGCCAGCATTGTTTTGCCGGCTCCGGGCGGACCGATCAATACCGCATTATGGCCTCCGGCTGCAGCAATCTCCAGCGCCCGTTTGATATTCTCCTGGCCTTTTACATCAACAAAATCAATTTCAAAATCATATTGTGAGTGAAAAAATTCGTCGCGCGTATTTACGAAAACAGGTTCCAATCCCTTTTCATCATTCTCAAAAAAGCGGATCACCTCATTGATGTGGCTTACACCAAAGACAGCAAGATTATTGACCATGCCGGCTTCCCGTGCATTGACTTTTGGTACGATCAATCCTTTGAAGCCTTCCTTGCGTGCCTGTATGGCAATCGGCAATGCACCCTTGATCGATCTTACCTGCCCATCCAAACTCAATTCTCCCATGATCAGGTAGGAAGCCAAAGCCTCAGGATTGCGCATTTGTTCTGAAGCACTTAATATACCCAGTGCTATTGGCAGGTCAAACGCGGTCCCGCTTTTCCGGATATCCGCAGGCGCCATATTAATTACTACTTTAGTACGTGGCACCATGTAACCGTTAGTTTTAAAAGCACTTTCCATTCTTTGCAGGCTTTCCTTAACGGCGCTGTCAGGCAACCCCACAATAGTAGAATCCTTTCCGGAAGAAGATATCCAGTTGGCCTCAATGGTAATAGTAATGGCTTCTACTCCATACACAGCGCTGCCATAAGTTTTGACTAACATGGAGGAAAGGTAGAGAAAAGGATTGGAGTGATAAGGGGTTTAAAACGAGTTTAAAAGTTGAAAAAAAGGTTTATTATCTGTTTTAACCTCCTGATAAATTAAACCGGTGAACTCTGTAATAATAGGTCTTCTATCAGAAGATCATTTAGTCAATTGACGAGCCACATCAGCACTAAACAATAATGATACTTCCGGATCGAGCTCGAGCCCATCTATATTAGAACCAAGATCAAATTCAAACTCTGTATAACGATTGATGATATCCACCTTTTTAATAACTGATTTTCCTGACCGTTCCATAAACTTCAATGTCAACGGAAACACAAACCCTTTTTCCTGTGTCTGCCTGATTGCTACCACTGTTTTCCCGGTCTTCATGGCTTTAAACCACCTGACTTCTATTTTAGGAGCTCCCGGCGAATACAACCACTGATCAAAAAATACGGCCAGGCTCTTGCCTGATACTTTTTCAAAAACTTTCTGCAGGTCCCTTGTATCGGCATTACTGTTGGCGTACTGGCTATAATAAGCACGAACAGCTTTATGAAAAATGGCATCCCCTAATTCCCTGCGCAGCATATGTAAGACCCAACCGCCTTTTTGATAACTGTTCGAGTTCAGCAACGACATGTAATTATCCGTTTCATCCACTACCGAACGCTTATAAGTGACCGGTGATTTCATCACCTGCTGCCGGTCTTCCTTCAACATATGCATCGCTGTATCTATCCCGTATTTATTTTCCATATACAGGATCGTCATGTAAGTGGCAAACCCTTCACTAAGCCATAAATGCGCAAAGCTTTTTTCTGTAGCCATATTGCCAAACCACTGATGCGCGATCTCATGAGCCAGCAGGCTTTCCGATCTTCTCGTGCCTGTTACAGAAGTCTCCGAATAAAAAATGGTATTGGCATTCTCCAATCCGCCGAAAATGGTTTTGGATTGAACATTTGCCAGTTTTTTATAACCATAAGGCCCTACGTAATCAATAAAAAACGGAAGTACATCTTTCGCCTGGCCATAATCATAAAATCCCTTCTCCTTGTTTTCGGGATATACCCAACTATACACCGGTATGCTATCCTTCACCATGCCTGCGAGCTCAACGGCAAAATCGGCTACCCCGATCACCATAACTTTTGTAGCTATCGGCACCTCTTCTTTCCAATGAGTTGTTTTTCTATTCCCTTCCAGGCCCGTTTCATTGACCAGTATGCCGTTTGATACAACGCGGTAATGCTCCGGTGCGGTAACAATAAACTCAACGGAAGCTTTATCTGCCGGGTCATCAATGCAGGGTATCCATTTATGTCCGCGGTTGGGCCAGTTGTCGGCGAAAAAACTGCGATGGCCATACATGTTCCGGGAAATGATCAGGCCATCTTCAGGTATGCCCTGGTAGTTTATCGTGAATGTATGCGTGCTTCCGGCGGGTGAAGCATCTTTCCATGCAAGGTCCAGTTTCTCATTTCCCTCTTTCACAGTGGCGTTGACCACCCGGCCATCCATTTCGCATGATTGTACATGCATGCCTTTGCCGGTACCGGTGGTGCTGAAATCGAACAGGATATTCGATGCAGGTTGCAGCAATTTCAGGGTGATGACGGCTTTTCCTTTAATGGTATCAGACATGTCAGACAGTTCAATATTGAACCGGTAATGCTGCACGTCATATAAAGATGATGGAGAAGGCGATTGGGAAAAGCAATAATGCGAAAAGCAACAAATGGCCACCAACAGGGTGCCGGCAAATGATCTCATCTGAACGGTTTTGCATGAAGATAGGCATTATAAATTTTCCAGCATCTCCACCACTTTTTCTCTTTTGAGGATCACGTAGCCCAGCCGGTCGTTGCTGATGCCTTCCTTCAACTGGTAGGAAAACTGCAACTGATCATCCTGCACATTTGTTTCAAAATAACGGAAAGAGATGTTGGGGAAACCCTGCAACTCATCGCCTATTTCATAAAGATGGGTGGAAAGGATAAAGAGGGAATTCTTGATTTTTATCAGCCCTTTGATCACGGTAAGCGAACACTTCATTGCATCCTGCACGTTGGTGCCTTTAAACAGTTCATCGATCAGAACCAGCCATTTTTTCCCGTTATTGATCTTGCTGATCGTATTCTTTATCCGCTGCACTTCATTAAAGAAAAAGCTTTCGCCTTTGGCGATGTTGTCCACCACATTGATATTGCTGAGCAAGCCATCAAACAAGGTAAGCCGCATGCTGGTCGCGGGCACACCCATACCTATATGTGCGAGGAATACTGAAGAACCGACTGATTTGATCAGTGTGCTCTTGCCCGCCATATTCGCACCGGTAAGGAAAAGGAAATTATGTTCCGGGTTCATCTGCAGGTCATAGGGTACCGGGTTGGGAATGAGAATATGATAAAGCCCTTTTGCTTCCACCAGCGGCGATTCCTGCTCTATGAATTCCGGGAATGATAAGTTATATGTTTTCACCGCCACTGCCATCGAATACCATGCATCCAGCCGGCTGTAGATATCCATGAGCTCCAGGGTTTTCAGGCGGAGGGGATTGCGGAGATGGTAACCGAAATAAAGATTCTGCCGCCTGGTAAAAGGAGTGCCGGGAGCGGTGGTTGAAAGTTGCTGCAATGCGGGTTCTTTCAGCACCTGTGTAATACGTTCGATGTAGATCCTGATATGTGGAGGAAAGTCGAGCCCTTCCAGGAGCATGGCGATCTTTTTTAACCCCCGGTAAAAATCTGCAAAATGCGTCATGGAATATTTCAGCATGGAATAATCTTCGCTATGCAGCCAGCGATAGAAGAAATTGTTGATGCTGCCGGTATTCTCGCTGATGGGGTCAAGTGCATAATCCATGAACTTGTCCATCACCAGCATGGTGCCATTGGTGATGTCGGTGGGCCAGTCTTTCACATGCTCCATCAGGGTGCGGATCACATTTTGCGTGCCGATGATCTTCTTAATATCATTATGTGGTTCGGTAAAAAAACGGCGCAGCCATTCTTTTCCGCCAATGGTGCGGGTAAAATTGAGCTTATGAAAAATAGAAAATTCTTCCTCGGTATGGAAAATCGAAATGTCGTTGAAGGAAATACTATCTATCTGCATGTGAGGTGTTGTTTTACCTTTCAAACCTTAACCGTTCGCCCTGCTTAGATTCATTCCACTCCGGATTCCATACATTTTTATCTGTTGCTTTATACACCAAATGCCCATTAACAAATGTATGGGTGATAGCTGCAGGAAAACGGGTGCCTTCCAACGGGCTCCAGCCACATTTATACAGTATATTCTCCTTACCCACTGTGGTGCTGTTGTCAAGGTCAACGATCACCAGGTCTGCATGATAACCTTCCCGGATATATCCCCTTTCTTTTATCTGGAAGCAATCGGCTACCGCATGGCTCATCTTCTGCACGATCTTTTCCAGCGATATCTTTCCCTGCTGAGAATAATACAGCATCATCAATAAGGAATGCTGCACCAGGGGAAGCCCTGCATGTGCTTTTTCATACGGCTCATTTTTTTCTTCTATCGTATGTGGCGCATGGTCTGTGGCGATCACATCGAGCCGGTCGTCGAGCAAAGCTTCCCATAAAGCGGATTTATTATGCGGCGCTTTAATGGCCGGGTTGCATTTGATCTTATTACCCAGCCTTGCATAATCATTACTGGTGAAATGCAGGTGATGAACGCATACCTCTGTAGTGATCCTTTTTTCTTTCAGCGGTAACATGTTGCTGAAAAGCTGCAGCTCTTTTTCCGTGCTGATATGAAGGATATGAAGCCGGGTGCCATATTTTTTGGCCAGCTGAACGGCATAAAAAGAAGATTCGAAACAGGCTTCTTCATTGCGGATCACCGGGTGGTCGGCAGCAGTGAGCTCCCGCCCTGTTGCTTTCAATGCCGCAAGGTTAGCCTTGATGATCTTTTCATCTTCACAATGCGTAGCGATCAGCAGTTCGCTTTCGCTGAACACTTTTTCAAGCGTAAGCGGATTATCGACCAGCAGATTGCCGGTAGAAGAGCCCATGAAGATCTTGATCCCGCAGATATCATTCTTACGGGCATTTACCTTCAATGCTTCGGCTGCATTTTCATTGGAAGTGCCGATATAAAAGGAGTAGTTGGCCAGTGAACTGCGGGCCGCAATACTATATTTCTGCTCCAGCAGCTCTTCTGTGAAAGAAGGTGGCACGGTATTGGGCATTTCCATAAAGCTCGTAACGCCGCCGGCTACTGCAGCTTTGGCTTCTGTGTAAATAGTGGCTTTATGGGTAAGGCCCGGTTCCCGGAAATGTACCTGGTCATCAATAGCGCCGGGCAACAAAAATTTACCTTCCCCGTTTATTTCAATAGTTGCAGCATCGGTGGAAGATATAAGGGAAGCTATTTTTTCGATCCGCCCGTTTTTGATCAGTATATCGGCGGTTTGGATCAGACCTTCGTTGACGATACGGATATTTTTTATCAGATATATTTGCATACTTTGTTGAATATTATCCAAAATAACTGGCAATGCAATTTATAAAAACCCTTGTAAGACTGCTTGTTTTTCTTTTTCCGTTCATTGCTTCTGCTCAATCTACCTACCTGCCACAAGGGGATAAACAATCTGTGCTGCTGGAAAGGCTGGAAATAAAAGCCCAAACAGACTCAGTACTCAATTTTTCAAAGATCAGGCCCTTTAACCGGAGCAAGTATGTGATCAATGGAGTGAAGAATTATCTGCAAAACAATGGAGAAGGGAAGCTGTCGCGCGTTGACCTGCACAATCTGCGAAGTATCTACTACAACAATACGGAATGGCTGACTGAAGAAGAAAGACAACAGTACACAAGCAAAAAGCCGATCTGGAAAAGACTGTATACCACACCTGCTAATTTCTATGAAGCACATGTAAAGGATTTTGACCTGGTGGTCAATCCGGTGGTGCAATACGTGGTTGCCAAAGAAAAAGATAATGATCAAACGCTTTTCCTGAACACACGGGGTATAAGCCTGCGGGGAAGGATCGCCAACAAGATCGGGTTCTCTGCTTATCTTACCGATAACCAGGAACGGGATCCCTTATATGTGCAACAATGGATCAGTGACAGGCTGGCGGTGCCGGGCCAGGGGTATTATAAAGACTTTAAGGCACCAGGCGGAGTAGATTATTTTGATGCCCGGGGTTATATCACGTTCAATGTTACCAAATACATTGATGTGGCTTTCGGTTACGATAAGAATTTTATCGGCAACGGATACCGCAGTTTATTCCTGAGCGATTTTGGCAACAGCGGTCTTTTTCTCAAGCTCAACACAAGGATATGGAAATTCAATTACCAGAACCTTTTTATGGAGCTGGCTAATGCCGATAACCAGGGTATAACAGATAAGCTGCTGGGAAAGAAATATGCGGCCATGCATCATTTGGATATCAACATAACAAAATGGTTAAACGTCGGCCTGTTTGAAGGGGTGGTATTCGGAAGGGTGAACCGGTTTGATTTCAGCTACCTGAACCCCGTGATCTTTTACCGCTCCATTGAGCAGCAAAACGGAAGTAATGACAACTCTGTAGCAGGGCTCGATTTCAAAGCCAATGTTGCCAAACGCTTCCAGGTGTATGGACAATTCCTGCTCGATGAATTCAATTTATCTGAAGTAAAAGCCAATGACGGATGGTGGGGCAATAAATGGGGATACCAGCTCGGTGGTAAATACATTGATGCATTCGGGATCAAAAATCTTGACCTGCAGGTGGAGACCAACCGCGTGCGCCCCTTCACTTATTCCCATCGTGATTCTGTAGCAAATTACACACACTATAACCAGCCTTTGGCCCATCCGCTGATGGCCAATTTCCAGGAATACATCGGTATTGCCAGGTATCAGCCTGCTCCTAAATGGATGATACAGGCTAAGGCGATCTACTATCAGCAAGGAAGGGATTCAAGCAGTGCCAGTTTCGGCAGTAATATCTTCTTGCCAAATGTTCCTCCTTACCGCACCATGGATCGCGGATACAATATTGGATCCGGGTGGAAAACGAATGTGCTTTATACATCCCTGCTGGTGTCTTATGAGTGGAGGGAAAACCTGCTGATTGAATTATTTGGTGTGTATCGCAAGCAGGAAACAAAAACACCGCCTGTTACTTCCGGCAACACAACAGTTGTTTCTTTAGGAATAAGATGGAATATGCACAGAAGGGAATTTGATTTTTAACTTACCCCTCAAAATGGAAACTCAGCATTATCATCCTCGATTGTATCTTATCAAACACGCTAGAGTATTTCACACTTGCATCGCGGCTATGAATATTGGGAATGCCATTACTGATCTTCAGCTCTGGTGAGAAGATAAAGCTTTTAAGAAAGAAGTTGAAGCCAATGCCCAGTTCAGGACCAAAATCTGATCCTTTGATCTGAATGGTACCATCTGTTTTTTTATTCCCGGAAAGAGTAAGATCGGCTTTGAAACCTGCCAGCATATACACTCTGAAATTGCCGATCCGGTCTGACTGCAGTTTTACCTGGATCGGGAAGGAAACAATAATGGGGTTCATACTTTGTACAACCTCTGTTTTATTGTCGTCAGGATATTTTAAACGGTAAGCGATTTTTCTTTCTGTAAAGATCAATTGCGGATTGAAGCGCAACTGGAAGCGGTCAGACAAGCGGGCGGTCGCCAACAGGCCAAGGTTCAACCCTGTAGAGTTCATCGGTTCTGCAGTAAGCACTGTATCGCTCTGGAGAAAGTAAGGGTGCATTTGCGGATGGAACCGGCTTGAGTTAACGCCAAGTGTAAGGCCGAAATAATAGGGCTTGAAATCGTGGTCGTATAGATTGAGCTCGCGCTCCTGCGCCACCGAAGTTTGCGCCAAGCTAACCAGGCCAATCAACAAACACAATCCAATCTTTAGCGTACAGGCTTTCTGCCGGTGTAAATACAACATATTCCTAAGCTTAGCGATTTATAACGGGTATCGGAAAAACCAACTTTCGTCAGGATATCCCTCAGGTGCGCCCGGGCAGGAAATGCATTGGCAGACTCGTTCAGATATTGATAGGCTTCTTTGTTCTGTTTGAACCACCGGGCCAGTTGCGGAGCCACAATTCCCATATACAGATTATATAAACCGCGTACGGGCTGCGGCGGTTTGGTAAATTCCAGTATTACCAATTGACCACCGGGTTTCAATACCCTCAATATTTCAGAAAGTCCTTTTTCCAGATTTTCAAAATTCCTTACGCCGAATGCCACCATCCCGGCATCAAACGTATTTTCCGCAAAGTTTATTGTTTCGGAATCTCCGTGCTGTAACTGGATTTTATCCACAAGTCCTTCTTTCTCAATTTTCTTTCTTCCTACTTCCAGCATTTGAGTAGAAATATCTATACCTGTTATCCGGTCAGGGTCAAGCATTTTACAGGCCATTATAGCCATATCCCCGGTGCCGGTAGCTATGTCCAGGATGGTTTTGGGCTGATCTTTTTTCAGAAAAGAAATGGCTTTTTTCCGCCAGCGCACATCGGTGCGGGCAGAAAGAAAACGGTTCATAAAATCATAACGGCAGGCAATGCGGTCAAACATTTCGGCTACCTGCTCTTTTTTTCCTTTTTCAGAATCCTTGAAAGGAATAACATGATCGTGGGGTAAGGGTTTTGCCATGGTGCGCAAAGTTAAGGAGGCTTGGGGAGTTATTGGAGGCGGATGTTCGTTGTCTGTTGTCCGATGATCGAAGTGGCCACTCAACCAAGTGGCCACAATCACTTGTACCGAAAAAGGGGTATATAATATGAATTTGTTGCTGAATATCTTGCCGCCCGAACCAGTCCTTTATTATGCCAATATCCAGGTCAATGAAAGACCGGCAACTATACCGTTGCCGCTACATATCACTGCATATTCTCCTGCCAATATTTACCGGCCTTGCGTTTTACCTGTTCATTCGCAAAGAGGATTCCCTTTTTGAAGAGTGGGTAAGCTGGTCAACAACAACTAATCTTGAACTGCCTTCGATCCTGACCGGTGTTCTACCGGATTTTTTGTGGTGCTATTCGCTTCTTTCATTCCAGCAACTTGTTTGGGGAGGCTGGAAGCGGGTACCGGCTTTATTAAAGTGGCTGATCTATATACTGGTTCCATTCACGGAACTGCTGCAATACTGGCATGTGTTGCAGGGCACAGGAGATATGCTCGATGTGCTGGCCTACCTGTTTGCATTCATTATTCATTATAAAACCAATAAACCACTAGAGTATGAGAACAATTAAATGGCTGCTAAGCAGCCTGGGTATCCTGGCTTTTGCGTTTCTGCTTTGGGCCAGTACGAGCACTAAAAGAGTAGTTGCTCCTGTTCCTTTGACCAAGATCGACCTTACGCCCGGCGTAACAGCCGATGCAAAGGAGCTTACGAGGATCACTGATGATAAGTTGAGAGAACAACAACCACAGATCAGCCCGGATGGTAAGAAAATGCTGTATACCATCTATGACCCGTCCAAAACCGATATCAATGCGAGGCATAGCATTGCAATGAAAACATTGGGCACAGCCGGCGTGTCGCCACTGTTGTCTGAAGGTTGTACTACTCCTTCCTGGTTCCCGGATGGAAAGGGTTTTCTTTTCGCTTACACAAAACCAGGTAAGCCTGTAATCGCCAAGTCCAGGATAGAGCAGATGGGTATCAATTATGTATCTGCAAATGCGAACGGCACCAATGATAGCGAACCCTTTTTCTTTGCAGCACAGAACAAAGTATTGTTCTTTACCAATATCGGCGGCACCAATCATGTGGCCACGGTTGAGAACAATGGCCTGAATTTTACGATCCTGACCGAAGGTTTTTCTCCTTCTCCCCACCCTAAGAAAAACCTGTTTGTGTTTACTAAAAAAGTCGGTGATACCCATCAGCTTTTCCAGTATGATCTTTCCAACAGCCAGCAAACGCAGTTGACAAGTGGCGATTTTAACGGCGATTCAGGCGCCATATCGCCTGATGGCAAATGGATCGTTTTCCAGCGATATAAAACGAATGGTACGGAAAGCCACATTTTTGTGATGAATGCAGAAGGAGGGAATGTGAAGCAACTTACCACCGGCAGCACCTGGAACTGGTGCCCCACATTTGGGCCTGACGGATATATTTATTTCAGTTCCAATGCGGGTAATGCACCGGATAAAAGGTATGATAATTATGATATCTGGAGGGTAAAGCCCAATTTATCAGAATAAAAGCCAGTTATATTTTCTTAAGCCGCTCCGGAAGGGGCGGCTTTTGTATTTGCAGCCGGCTGGATCAATGGCCTCTATCCCGTAAATTTGCAGGTTTACAGAATGGAAATAATAGACGCCCAATACCTGATCAGCAATGCCAACTATGAGCAATGCCCTCCGGCCGATAAGCCAGAATACGCTTTTATTGGCCGGAGCAATGTGGGCAAATCCTCGCTGATCAATATGCTTTGCAACAAAAAAGCCCTGGCCAAAACCTCTTCTGCACCCGGCAAAACCCAGTTAATCAATCATTTCGAGGTGATATCGGGTGCCAGGCAGAAATGGTACCTGGTTGACCTTCCAGGTTATGGCTATGCCAAAGTATCCCAAAGCAGCCGCCGGCGCTGGGAGCAGATGATCGAAAATTATATCCGGAAAAGAGAAAATCTTACCTGTTTGTTTGTGCTGGTAGACAGCCGGCATGAGCCTCAAAAAATAGATCTTGCTTTTATTAATCAACTGGGCAACTGGGAAGTTCCTTTTGCCGTCATTTTTACTAAAGCGGATAAGAACAAGCCTGGGGCCACACTGAGGAATGTAACAGCATTCGTGAACCAGTTGAAAGAGACCTGGGAAGAAGTTCCACCATTTTTTGTTACTTCTTCTGAAACCGGAGAAGGGCGGGAACTGGTGCTTGACTATATAGATGACCTGAATAAGGCATTTATAAACAGAGGTATACGCATTTAGTTATTCAATATTAATTCCTTTACTTTGCAGGTAATCTGACCTTGAATCATGCGAAAATTGCTATCCTACCGAAACATTGCTGCTGTGCTTTTTGTGTTCACATTCTTCATTTTCGTGCTTGCCCAGCAGTATACAAGGCAGAATGGGTTAGAACAGCGTAATCAACTTGTTTCTGGTTCATTACAAACTGACTCTACACAAGCAGTCGATCAACCAATTCCCGCAGCTATTATTGTCCGCTAACTATATTTTCCCACTAAGACAACAAGGAGCACAAAGAAATTCTTCAGAATACATTTCTTACGCTCATCTTTCAATAAGGTGATAAGATATGTTCACAAAATTTCTTTGTGCTCCTTGTTGTCTTAGTGGGAAATAAAATAAATTCCGGGGGGAAACCTGAAAATCTGGAGGAGACAATGCCCTGTACAGAGAAACTCCCTGTATCAACAGGCGGATCAGCCATAAGCAGTGTCAGTTCACTACTTTATTAGCACAACTGCTGCTGGCAAATGCTTCTGGTTTGGCTTTGAATGCAAAGCCCATTCCAAGGATATAGCCCATGGCTTCTTTGAGCGCATCATTGCTTTTGAAATGCGGATTGGTGTTGATGTCCGCATGCACTTCCATGTCCACATTGTAAACAGTGAACAGGTTGCACAATTCATATGCAATCTCGATGCTCTTGGCTACTTCCATCAGCATACGCTCTTTGATGGTGAATTGCTGACGGGTCTTTTCATTGTGAATGAACATAAAGCCTCCATGCCCTTCACGGAGGAATACAATTACCGTCGCAAATTCTGTTTCTTTCCCTTTTACCTGAGAGTCGGTGCCAATACAGACTTTCAGCCTGAAGCCGGCTGCAGTCTCGCGTTTGATGGCATTTTCAACAGCATGGATAATCGGGAGATCAATCGGGTCGCCATTAAATTTTCTCCAGCGCATATAAAAAAAGGTTTTCCTAAGTTATAGAAAAACCTCCGATAATCAAGCAGGGTACGGATTAATGTTCTGTTATGAACACGTAGAATAGCTTATTGACGAATGAGTTTTTCCGTGTACTGACCATCCTGGCCGGTATAACGGATAAGATACATGCCTGGCGAAAGATTAGGAGCATTTACTGTATTCAGTCCACTGCTCAGCTTGCCACTACTGATATGGCTTCCATTTGCATCAAGCAGGATATAACCATAATTACCAGGGCTGCTGATATGGATCGTATTGCCTTGAACAGGATTGCCTGTAAGTTTTGGCCAGTTCAGCTTTTCATCGCTTTGCAGGGTGATTACATTGGAGTAATAACGATGACCATCTTCCAGGCTTATATTCACACGGTACCTGGCTGTGGGTGAACCTACCGGTTGATAAACATAAGAACGCACTTCTGTACCGGGATCAGCCAGCGTATGGAAGCTTTGTCCATCCACTGATATCTCCACTGTTTGCTGCACGATGGTTTCATCTACATCAACCTGCCAGTTCAGCTGGTGTTTGCCGCCATTAGCAGTGCCACGCAAATCAAGTTTGCGTAAAGGAAGTACGCCTGCCCCGGTTGTTTGAATAGTGGCATGCATGGAATAAGAACCAAGACTGGCATAGGCCGGTGCATACTGGTTGCCTTTTCCTTCCACTTTAAGATAATAAGTGCCGGCAGTCAGCAATGTATCAGCAACAGAGCTTAGCAGGTTGCCGGGATTGTAAACACTTAAAAGAGCTTCCTGTTCGCTATAAAGGCTTACCTGCATGTCCAGGTCTGAACCTGCATTGCCGGTACCTACATTATAAGGCACGGCATCGATCTGAAAACGGCCATTGGCAGGCATGATAAAACGGAAAACGTCCTGATCGGTATTGCGATCTATTACACCGGTAACATCAAACTGATTGGCAGTAAATGCAGGCACAGTGGCAGTGGCAAAAGTTTTACCATGATCATCCGGCCTGTAGCCAAAACCATTGGCCGTTGAAGTGATCACGTCCAGATCATTTTGAAACGAATTGCAACCATAGATAGTAGTACCATTATGCCAAAGCGTGAAGTTCTGATAATAACCAACCCCCATGATCGGAGCCCAGCCAATTTCACCGGTGCCTTTGCCTTGATCATAGTCTGAGACCTTCGTACAGCTTTCATCATATTTTGTCTGGTGCTGCAATCCAAGTGTATGGCCTGCTTCATGCGAACCAGCTTCGGCCACGCGTTTGGGCATATAGTTTAATAAAGCAGTGAACACAAAGCAAGGGACATTAGTACCCATGGTGAATGAATTAACCAATGATACACCACCAGCACCGTTACCATACCAGCTTGAAGTGACAGTGAATACAACACGCATGCGTTTTTTAATAGGGGCTGCCAGGAATTTGGTAGAATCAGTAGTGATATTAATATTGAATGGACGGTAATCTTCAGCTATGCGGTTAAATATTTCAACGATCTGTGTATTATTCATGCCTGAAGGGCCGCAAACAAGAGGACCAAAAGCTTTAGGGAGCCAGTTTGTTGAAAAATCGGTGTGACCATCAAAATCAAGGAAGATGACGGCTGAAGCAGCAGGATAACTGCTCAGCGCAGGTATGGCTTGTGCACCAGCTTTCACCTGGAAGGCCAGCAGGATCAGTGCGAACAGGTAGCGGTAAAGTGGTTTCATAGCAGCATGGGTTTTTCAGGGACGGATAAAAACGGGCGGATACTATTCGGTGATCATTTCATGAAGATTTTTCTTGACCCAGAAATACTGGTTGTTTTTCTCCTGCAATTCAAAAGCATCGCCATGCTGATAACTGAAGATGCGGCCAACAAAGCTGACTGTACCATCAGTGTCGGTAACTGAAGAAAGGATAAGCATGGCTCCTTTGAAATTGGTGGATTGGACGTTTACGGTACGCACCTGTCCATTGTTCTCGCTATAGACGTCCTCCATTTTGCCGGTAAAAGGAAGGGCTTTACCAGTGGCAAGCGTCAGTTTTATTTCCTGGTTTTTTTGTGTGCTGGCGGCAGAAAAGATGTTCAGTAAGTCCTGCATGTCCACCTGCATAGAAGCTGGCAGGCTGTTAAAAAGTTTGGGCTTATTGTAATTAGGCTCCCTGAGTGGGGCTTTTTCCTGTGCTTGCTGCGCTTGCAGAGAAAAACTGCAAAACAGGCATAAAATATATAACAGGCGAATGCCTGGCATTTGACGGTTGTTCATGGGATATATATTTATGACAAGGTGATACAGGGCAGTTGGATTTGACTGCACCTGGTTTTCAGGGGGGGACGGTAATGCAAGATTGAGTAAAGTTTTTTATTCAGCCAACGCTGCAGGGCGCATAAATGAATAAATAGAGTGGTAGTACGGGTAGATGATCGTAATTCTTCTATCGGGTGGGATAGGAAATAACCGGAACTGTTTAATTAATATTGTCCTGTGCTTAACAATACCAATGTGCATGCTTCCATCGGTTCTATATTTTTTTCTTTGGCGAGCTCTGCCAGCTCTGCATTTTCTGCACCGGGATTAAAGATGATACGCTTTGGGTTCAATGAAAAAATATAATCATAATATTCACGCTGATGTGCCGGGTTCAGATAAAGCGTTACTGTGTCAATACCTTTAAAGGGTTTTTTTTCTTTAGTGATACTGACATCATCCACCTGCGTATCGGATTTGCCAACGGCTACAACAGGATGTTCCTTACTGCGGAGTTTACGGATAGCCAGGTAGCTGTAGCGGGAAGGATTGTCTGAAGCCCCAAGTACCAGTGTTTTCTTTTTATCGCTCATCATACAAATTTATACCATATACAACATCAAACCAGGTGATATTGTTTACGGGGTATGTTCCGGACCAGGTCTTCCAGTGCTTCTTCCAGGAAAGGATGGCGAAAGCTAAAACCGGTTTCTTTTATCCGGGTGGGTAAAACCCAACGGCTTTTCAATACTAGTTCGGTTTCTGTGCCGATAAGAACAGCACCTGCTTTCAGCATCCATTCATAGGCAGGCAAACCAAAACGGTGGCCGGTCAGTTTCCGCAAGGTTTGCATAAATATTTTATTCGTAACGGGAAAAGGGGAGGAACAATTAAAAGTGCCTTCCAGTTCCGGATGTTCATATAACCATTCAATCATCCGGCAGGTATCTTCTATGTGTACCCAGCTATACATTTGCTTGCCGCTCCCCTGGCGGCCGCCGAGGCCAAACTTCAGCAGGTTGAAATAAGGGATCAGCACACCGCCGCTGCCTAATGTAATTGCCATACGGAGTGCGATCTTCCGGGTATGGGGAGTCGGTTGATCATAAAAGGCTTTTTCCCATTGCCGGCAAACATCAACAGAAAACCCGTCATGAAATTCGCCGTTGTATTCGTCCTGGGCACGATCAGTGGCATGGCGGTAAATGGTTGCAGAAGATGCATTGATCCAGCAGGCAGGAGGGCGTTTGCAAAGGGCGATCGCTTTGCCAAGTGTATTTACAGGATTGATACGGCTTGTAAGGATCTCCTGTTTATTTTTTTCGGTGTAACGGCAGTTGACAGATTTACCACTCAGGTTGATCAGCAGGTCGGCACCATCCAGTTCTTTTACCCATTCGCTGGTGGTAATGCCATCCCATTGTACCCAGCTTACCCTGTTCAGCTCTTCCGGGCGGAGGGATTGATAATGATTGCGGTTATTGATGCCGTTATCGACCTGCCGGGTAAGGATGCAGATATCGTTGTCTTTTCCAAAATAGCGGATCATTTCTTCACCGATAAAACCGGAACCTCCGGCGATGATGATCTTTTCATTTTTCATAAACAATCATTTTAAGTGTAGAAGGGATTTATGTTCCATCACCCTGTTTTCAGCATAGCAGATATAAGTATACCAAATGGCAAGCAATGGTGATAAGATCAATAACAAAAAGGCATAGATCAATATCAATTGGGTAAACAGGGATAAAATACCAGCAGCGAGCAACCCCAAAAGAGCGCGCAAGTAATAGAGCCTTCCAGGAACAGGAAAATATGATTTTGGCAAAACCCAATGTATACCCGCGCTGAGCAATTGCCAGCCACCTACAATTAAATAGGAGTAAAGCAGAAAATAACTATCGATCAGTAATGAATAGAAGGTGCAGCTAAGGATCAGTACTACCTGTATCCAGAAATCCAGTTCTTTATACAGTTTCATACAATCTATTTTAAATTTTCAGAAATAAATGAAAATAGTAAATCAAAATAAAACCGGGTTAACCGGTTTTAAGAGATCTTACGCTCTTGGTTTATTTAAAGAACCTGACCAGGTTATTCACAAACCAGTTCTCTTCTGCCTTGATCATCACATCAAGCGTTTTATCAGCCTGTCTGCCTAATTTTTTGATATTGCTCACTGTGTCGATGAACGCTTTTACGTTCTTATCCCGTTTATCACCTTCCACATCTTCCAGCTTATCGAGCAGGCCAAGCATGGGTTCGAGTTCGCGCTTCTTTCTTTCTTTCACGATCTGCTTCACCACTTTCCATATATCTTTTTCTGCAGAGAAATATTCTTTCCGTTCACCGGGCAGCAATACCCTTTCTACCAAGCCCCAGTTGATCAGCTCGCGGATATTCATGTTCACATTGCCCCTGCTGATATTCAGTTCTTCCATTATATCATCCTGGGTGAGGGGATCCGGGCTTACAAGCAGCAGTGCATGTATTTGTGCCATGGTGCGGTTAATTCCCCAATGAGTACCGAATGCCCCCCAGTTGCTGATAAATTGTTGCTTGGCCTCTGTCAGTTTCATGGGATAAAGGTAGCAACTCATTTTTGTATTTTCAAAATATTTTGAAAGTTAATGTTTGGTGTTCCGGCGCTTCCACTTTCTTTATTTATTAACTTGCGAGCATGAAAAAAGGATTTTATTTAGTGGCTATGGCATCGCTGTTCAATGCCTGCTCTGCCAGCCGGAAAGTAAGCAGTCATCAACCGGTTTTTGCTGATAATCCTGTAGTGGCCCACCGGGGTGCCTGGAAAGCAAAACAGTTGCCCGAAAATTCCATTGCTTCGCTGCGTGAAGCCATCGCTCTTCGCTGCACCGGTTCTGAGTTTGATATACACCGCACAGCCGATGATTCGCTGGTGATCAACCATGATCCTCATTTTTTCAACCTTCCTATTGAGCAAACAGATTATGCCACACTTATAAAAAACAGGCTGTCCAATGGAGAAAAGCTGCCGACGCTCCGGGAATACCTGCTGGCAGGCTTGCAAAACAATACATCCACCCGCTTGATACTGGAAATAAAACCATCAGCCATCAGTAAGGAGCGGGGACAGGAAACAGCAGTAAGGGTTGTTAAGCTTGTGCAGGAATTGCATGCTGAATCCATGTCGGCCTATATCAGTTTTGATTATGATATTCTGAAAAAAGTACTTCAATTGGACCCTAAAGCGCATACGCAATATCTCGAAGCTAATCAAGCACCTGACCAGGTGAAGGCAGATGGTATGAGTGGTATCGATTACCATTATTCTGCGTTTACCAAGCATCCGGAATGGATTGAAAGTGCTAAGAAGAACGGACTTGTATTGAATGCCTGGACAGTGAATGATACAACTACGATGGATTGGTTGCTGAAGAATAAGTTTGACCTGATTACGACAAATGAGCCGGGATTGTTGATGGAGAGGGTGAAGATGATAAAGAAGTGATTAGATAAAGCAAACGCCTTCCGGCTAGAAAGCGTTTGCTTTTCGAACTTATTTTTTCTTTGAGGATTCCGGAAGAGGATGCTTCTTTAAAAACTCCTTTGCAGATTCTGCTTTCCTCTTAAAAAACGGATCTTCACTATAATCCCTCATATCTTTAACAATAGTGACCTTGATCTCGTCCTTTTTTTTTCTTGCTACTGGCATAGATATTTTTTACTTAATAAAGATACAAAACTTGATTTACTATTATTGGAGGATTTCAAGAGTAAATGCGTCATAGTTTTTTGCTGGAGTAAACTCCTCCCACTTACCCAAATAAAAACCCTTGATCTTATATAATTTACTAATTGTCTTCCATTCCCGGGCAATTGCCATTTGATATAGCCTGGTTTTCGAAGGCGTTTCTCCCCGGGAAAATACGATAGCATGAGGGTGCAATTGCATAAAATGCATGACTGAGTCAGCCACCGTCACTAAAATCTTTTCACGATCTCCATTGTTGCTACGGGATTTGTCGTTTATTTTCTGATTGACTTCATCCCAATCACCAAAGCCAAGGTTGTAAATGCTGTTACCTATTGGAAGATAATGAATTACTTTCCTGATTACACCTTTGGGACCCTCGCTAAGGAACTCGTACTGTCCCTGTTCTTGGGAGACAATTAATTTATATCGTTCAAGGTTCATTTAAGGCGAATCTCCTTCAACCGGAAATCCTAACCTTGGGAAAAACCTCAGTTTTTAACCGAAAAAAACATTATAAACAGATGAAATTAACTGGAAGAAATATTTGTGAGAATAATTACCAATAGCAGTTTAGTCTTCTGTCTCTCTTCTTCCCCGTTATATCCGAAGCTTTCAATATAAAAGCCAGATAACCCACACCCCGCTGCATTTTCTTCTTAGAAAATAAATTGGCCCAGTTATGCACTCCAAATAAAACAGGACCTAATCTCACTGCACCTCCAATCCATAACTGATTGGCACTGCTGTATTGCACCGGCAAATAAAAACCTTTCTTTCTCGTCTCCCAACGTGGTGTCACTGTCAGTAAACTAAGATCTTTCAGATAGCGGCTTTTGACAGGAAATAAAGAAGCAATACCAATGGAAAGATCTGCATTCACGAAAAATGCTTCATTGATGAATTTGTCTACATTTATTACCAGCCGGGCTGGATGAACAACTTTGAAATCACCGGTATACTGTGCTGCATTTTGATATAAAGTGATCAGGCTATCACGGAATTGTCCAAATGAAGTAATAGAACTGTCAAACTTCTGATCCAGTAATTCATCCGTAACACCCTGCCTCACGTTGCTTACGCGGGTGCTGTATTTCCCATGCCGGTAGGCAGAATAGCCAAAATCGAGCAGTGATACACCGATCTTCCAGTCGTAGTCAAAATAATTTTCCTCTCTTTCTGCATTCGTCCAGTAATTGCGCTTGATCAGCAATTCCAATCCCATATCGAGGGAGAAACCGGTTTTCGTGCCGGAAGAAAAATTCCTGAAATTGGTGTTGAAATTTTTGGATTTATCCCATTGATCATAATTGGCGGAATAAGAAAAATCCATATTGGCGCCGTTTATCTCGTAGGTATTGGGGGAGCTGCCTGTTTTGGAAAATGAACCGCTGTTAACTGTTGCAAAGGCGCCAGACATTCCTTTATTTATTTTCAACGTAGCACCACCATTGACCCTGAACCTATCGTTGTCAATCAGGGTTTTCCCGTATGCAACGTAAAATTCCGTCCAGCTGCTGCTTACCATGTCGAGGCTCATCTCCCGGTTGTTTTCATTCAACACAAAAAAATCGCTGAAAGATCCCAGTGTGTCATAAAAATTGTACTGGCTGCTTCTTACGCGCGTATATGATTTAAAATTAAAGCCAAGCGCAACAGCACTTCTTTGATTAAGCGCCAGGCGGAAATTGAGCAGGTTGAGATTGATATTTACATCTCCTTTTCTTTTATACTCGCCTGCTGAAATAGCGTATTGGGAATTAGCGGGATTGGTAAGCAAAGAGTAATTACGGATATCAACGATATTGGTTGTATGCTTGTCCTGCACACCGAATATCGTTAGGTCCCATTTAGAGGGTACATTCACGATAGCAGCAGGATTATTATGCATGTTCAGCGAGCCGATATAATAAGTGCCGTTTACTGCATTATAATATTGAGTCCACCCCAGCAAAGGGAAGCTTAACAGGCATAATATGACGATCAGCGTTTTCATAAAAAAGACCTTGAATGCAAGGTCTTTGTAAGTACTTCTAAAATTAAGTTTTTATTCAACGCAGAAATTCACGTTTGTATCATTTAACATCTGGTTGCATGTTTCCTTCCTGTTCTTGTTGTTTACCAAGATAAGTGGGAAGGTCCATTCCAGCCATATTGAAAATATCTTTCAGCGGTGGTACAGATCTGTAAAGCCCGCTCACAAAATTGGCGGTTGAATTTTTACCTTCTCCCTGTTGCCCGCTATCCCATACTGTCACTTTATCGATCTTGATATTTTTAATGGCTTCGGTTTGCATCTTCACCAGTTCTGGTAATTTATCTGCGATCAGCAGCAACACAGCATCTTTGGGATTGTCGCCGGCTGCTCTTACGATGCGGTCAAGACCTTCTGCCTGTTTGGTCAGAATTTCATACATACCCCTTGCTTCGGCTTCCAGTTTGGCAAAAATGGCATCTGCTTCACCTTTTGCTTTTTCCCTTACCTGCTCTGCTGCTGCCTGTGCTTCCAGTATCAGTTTTTGTTTTTGAATTTCTGCACCTACCACAATGGTTGCGTTCTGTGCTGCACGGTCCCTTTCTGCACGGGCTTCTTCTGCTTTTTGTTCTGCCAGGTATGCTTCTTCCAGTGCTTTGGCCGACTGCACTTTTTCTGCAGCGATCGCTTTTTTCAATGCTTCTGCTTCCCTTTCACGCCTTTGCGAATCGGAATTAGCGACCTGTATCTTGGACTGGTTCTCGCCCTGTACTGCAATGGCATTGGCTTCTGCAATTTTTACCCTTGTGTCCCTTTCAGCTTCGGCTTTACCGATATTTTCATCCCGGTTAGCATTAGCGATCTGGATCTCTTTTTCTTTCATGGCAAACGATACCTGTGTATCACGGTCACGCTGCGTTTCTGCCACTTTGATATCCCTTTCCTTTTCTGCGGTGGTTTTACCAATATCACCGGTGCGTTCCTGTTCTGCCACGCGGATCTTTGCTTCATTGATGGCTTTGGCGGCGGCTTCTTTACCCAATGCATCAATATAACCACTTTCATCTTTGATATCTGTTACGTTCACGTTGATCATCTTCAACCCGATCTTGTTCAACTCTGCTTCCACATTACCAGCTATATTGGCAAGAAATTTATCACGGTTGCTGTTGATCTCTTCAATATCCATCATGGCTACTACGAGGCGCATTTGTCCAAGAATAATATCTTTTGCCAGATCGTGTATTTGCGGACGCTGCATGCCCAGCAGGCGCTCTGCTGCATTCTGCATCACAGCCGGTTCCGTAGAAATACCAACAGTAAAACGGGAAGGCACATCCACACGGATATTTTGCTTACTGAGCGCACTGGTAAGATTTACTTCCAGTGATATTGGTGTAAGATCAAGAAATGAATAATCCTGGATAATAGGCCAGATAAAAGCCGCACCACCATGGATACATTTTGCGGTCAGTGTGCCATCCACTCCTTTACCCACTTTTCCGTACACTACAAGTATCCTGTCTGAAGGGCAGCGTTTGTAGCGCCGGAACATCGAGAATACGAGGATAAAGAAAAATACAATCGCAATAGCGACGACCAGTAAGAGATTTTCAGCCATGTTCAAATGAATTATTGATTAAGAAAGTTGGGAAGTAACGAGAAGAATGTTTTCATCAATCACACCGGTCACTTTTACCAGTTTGCCGGTTGGTATGTTTTCCTGATCATCGGTGATCGCTTTCAACTCGCGAAGGGAGCCCTGCACGCGGATATGTACTTTGCCAAATCCGTTGCGGGAGGCAGGGATGATCAGGTATGTTTCAGCAGTTTTATGCAGTGTTTGCCTTATCTGGAAAGTGCCGCTTTGCTTCAGTTTGCTCATGGAGCGCATGATAAAGACCATGATAGCTACAATGGCAACGCCAGCCAGTAAGGCCACGAGAATAATGACCGGCTTGCTTACGTTTCCTTTGGAAAGGGCAATGCCTGTCCATCCGAAAATGGTAAAAAAGGCAATGAAGTTCTTTATTGTGAAAAATCCGTAAGCGATCCCACCGTCATGATCTACTGCCAGGTCTGCATCGCCTGTTGCAACGTCGCCGTCGCCGGCTGCAAAGGAAAGAATGGTTTGGATCAGGAAAAGCAGGGAAAACAATAAGGCAATTGCCCAGAAAATCCTGTCAAAAGACGATAGGGCCTGCCACCAGCTAGAAAGGTCAAGCAGCTTCATATTTGATTGGTTCGGTTAGAAGCTCAAGATAAGCAATTCAGCGGGTTGAGGGTAAAAGAAAAGCCTGTAACAGCTGTTACAGGCTTTATAAAATTGTTATTACTGATCTGTTCTTATACCAGCATCCTCAATGGCTCTTCCAGCAGGCTCTTTAATGTTTGCAGGAAGGCAGCCCCTGTTGCTCCGTCCACTACGCGGTGGTCGCAGCTAAGCGTTACTTTCATCACATTGCCGGGAACGATAGCGCCATTTTTTACAACGGGCACCTGGCTGATACCGCCAATGGCCAGTATACAGGAATCAGGCGGGTTGATGATGGCAGTGAATTCATCCACTCCAAACATACCCAGGTTGGAAATAGTGAAAGTATTACCTTCCCAATCTGACGGCTGTAGTTTCTTGTCTTTTGCTTTCTGTGCAAATTCTTTTACCTCAGCCGCTATCTGCGACAAAGACTTGGTATCTGCAAAGCGCACTACCGGTACCAGTAACCCGTCTTCCACTGCTACTGCCACACCAATGTTCACATGGTGGTTTACACGGATCTTATCGCCCAACCAACTGCTGTTTACCGCCGGATGTTGCTTCAGGGCAACTGCGCAGGCTTTCAATACCAGGTCGTTGAAAGATATTTTTACTTTACTTACTTCATTCAGCTTGGCACGGCTTGCAACGGCCGCATCCATGTCAATTGCAACTGTGACATAGAAATGGGGGGCAGTGAATTTGCTTTCTGCCAGGCGTTTGGCGATGACCTTACGCATTTGTGAAACCGGCACTTCATCAAAGCTCACCACTCCGGCCGGAGCCTGGCTTGCGGCAGTAGCGGCCTTGGCCGCAGGCGCTTGCGTCGGGGCAGGTTTATAATTATCTACGTCTGATTTTACAATTCTTCCGCCATCGCCGCTGCCATTTACTTTGCTGATATCAATGCCTTTTTCAGCAGCCAGTTTTTTAGCAAGGGGGGATGCTTTCACACGGCCATTGGTGGTGGAAGCTTCAGGTTGTGCAACTGTTTCAGCAGCTTCGGCCGCAGGCGCCTGCGCGGCGGCAGGTGTCTGAGAAGCAGCAGGAGCTGCTCCGCCGCCACCTTTTGCAGCAGCAACAATAGCGTTCACGTCCACTTTTCCTTCTTCGCCGATTATGCAAAGCAGGTCATTTACGGCGATCTTCTCACCTTTTTTAGCGCCCTGGTACAGGAGTTTACCATTTTTATAGCTCTCCAGTTCCATTGTGGCTTTATCGGTTTCGATCTCTGCCAGCACATCACCTTTTTTTACCGTGTCGCCAACATTTTTATTCCATCCGGCGATCACGCCTTCTGTCATGGTATCGCTCAGGCGGGGCATCAGCACCACTTCTTCCATTTTGGAAATATCTATAGCACTGCCAGATTGGCTTTTGGTTTCTTCCTTGGCTGCAGGCGCTTGCGGAGCAGCTTCCATAGCGGGGGCAGGAGCTTCCTGTTTGGCAGCCCCAGAGCTGCCACCTTTCAGCAGTCCGGAAATATCTTCACCGGGGTTGCCGATGATTGCCAACAGGTCGTTTACCTGCAATTTGCCGCCTTTATCAGTGCCGATATGCAGCAGGGTGCCGTCTTTATAGCTCTCCAGCTCCATGGTAGCCTTGTCGGTTTCCACTTCAGCCAGTAAATCTCCTTTTTTTACTGTGTCACCCACTTTTTTATGCCAGGCGGCAATCACACCTTCTGTCATCGTGTCGCTCAGGCGGGGCATCAATATCTCTTCAGCCATGTAGGATTAAATTTTGGCCGAAATTAAGATAAAATGCTGAATAGAAATGAGCTCAAATATTTGAATGCTGGCTTTTCATTTATGCAGGAATAGCTGGGCCGCTATTCATAACTGGATGTTTGGCAAATTCAAGAACCTGCTGGAAGTTCAGTTGAAAACAACTCCATCAGTAATCAAGGTCCAGTCTCAACCGGTCTCTTAATTCTTTTACCAGTGGATATTGCTCAGCCATTTTAAGAAACTGGTCTTTGGATGAAAGAGGCGCATCTGTTACAGGTTGTTGCTCTGCATTTTCGACCACCACTACATAAAACTGCAGCAATCGGTTCTTCAACCGTTGTTGCAGAAAGGCGAAGAGCTGATTGCGTTCCTGCTCTATAAATTTTTGTTCGATATTATTGGCTGTGATCACTTCAAACGTGTTGCCATCCTTGATCAATAGTTTAGCCAGTGCAAAAGGTTGAGCTGCGGGATTCTTATCCTCTTTCAGCTTTTGAATATATGCTTCCCATGATTGTTGCAATGGTTCTTCCTTCAATGGCTGGTTGGTGGCATCGGAAGGCATGCTATTGCCCTGGTATTGCTGCCTGATCTTGTTAAGCGCGGAGATCTTGCCGGTACCGGCAGTTGTGGTGGTTGCGGATTTTACCGGTGCTGTTGCTGCAGGTTGCTGATAAGATGCTTCTTTTGGCTTGCTTCTGACAGGAGCGTTATCTGTTGTTTGAATCAGCAGTTTAGCTGATTCTGTTGCTGCAGTATTGCTTTCGCGCAATTCCAGCGGTGCTATCTGGCGGAAAGCAACGGGTTTTGCAGAATCAATCAGTTTTTTTTTACTCAGGCCGTTTCCTTCGGCACTCAGGTTAATGGCTTGTTGCAGGTAACATAGCTTTATGAGCACCAGCTCAACATGGAGGCGTTTATTACGGGCCGATTTATAGTTGATCTCTGCTTCATTCAGAATGTTGAGAGCGCTGATCAGTATGGCAGATGAAACTTTCTTAGCTGTTTCAACGTATTTGTCCTTGAAACTTTCTACTACTTCGAGCAGAACAGCAGCTTTTTCATCTTTACAAACAAGCAGGTTGCGGATAAACTCTGCAAAGCCATTCAGCACGAGGTCGCCTTCAAATCCTTTCCGGTTGATGCCATCATATAGTAAAAGCGCACCGGCAAGATCTTGCTGCAGCATAGCATCCAGCAACTTGAAATAATAATCGGCATCCAGTATGTTGAGATGTTCAAGTGTATTCGTATAATTCAGTTCACCACCAGTAAAGCTCACGATCTTATCCATGATGCTTAGCGCATCACGCATACAGCCTTCACTTTTTTGTGCAATCACCTGGAGGGCGGCTTTTTCTGCACTCACTTCTTCTTTATCGCAGATCTCCTGTAAATGCTCTACCGTGTCATTGGTAGTGATGCGCTTGAAATCGAATATCTGGCAGCGGCTTAATATCGTTGGAAGGATCTTATGTTTTTCTGTGGTGGCCAGGATAAAAATGGCATAAGGAGGCGGTTCTTCCAGTGTTTTCAGGAATGCGTTGAACGCAGATGAGCTGAGCATGTGCACCTCATCGATGATATACACTTTGTATTTGCCGGCCTGTGGTGCAAACCTTACCTGCTCCACCAGCGTGCGGATATCGTCTACAGAGTTGTTGCTTGCAGCATCCAGCTCATGTATGTTCAGCGAAGTGCCTTCATTAAAGGAAACGCAGGAATTGCAGGTGTTGCAGGCTTCGCCATCCTTGGTCTTGTTTTCACAATTGATTGTTTTGGCGAGGATCCGTGCACAGGTGGTTTTGCCTACACCTCGGGGACCGCAAAACAGGAAGGCATGGGCCAGCTGGTTGTTTTTGATCGCATTTTTAAGAGTTGTGGTTATATGCGATTGACCCACAACAGTATCGAACGTTTGTGGCCTGTATTTTCTGGCTGAAACAATGAATTTATCCATAATGCGGAACGGCTAAATTAGGAAAAATGTTGGAGTTGGCCGGCTGGCCAATGATCACTACACCAGCGGATGTGGCTTAAACTCCTTTGTCCTGTCAAACTGGTAACGGTATGTGGTCAGAATGCGGCTGCGGTAGGTTCCCAGCGCTTCCGCCACATTGATCATTTTAGGGTTGAATTCGCCGATCCATTGCATTTCATATTTTTTGTAGAAGGGATCTCCTATAACATATTTACCATTTTCAAAGCGGCCACGCTGTATCACACTGGCACCTTCCACGATCATAAAACTATCCACGCCTTTACCCTGCCATTCAGGCACCACACCAAAAATGAGCCCTACGAATTTGTCGATCTTCTTTGTTTTTTTCAGCCATAAGAATTTCAGCTTGTGCAGCAGGCCAAACTTTCCGTGCAGGTGTTTGAACCATTGGTTCAGATCGGGGAGATTGATCCATACGGCAATAGGGTCTTCTTTATGATAAACAAACCAACAGAGGGTTTCGTCCATTACAGGTTTCATGGAGCGGAACATGGCACGTACTACTTTTTCTTCGAGCTGCTTCATACCGCCATGGCCAGCCCAGGCTTTATTATAAACGATGGTAAAGTCTTTGGCAAATCTGTCCAGTTCGGCTTTACGGATATGCCTGGCTTGCAGATCAGGGTTGGCAGCGCATTCTGCATGACGCAGGTAAAATTTTTCCTGGAGGTAATTGTTTACGTCCAACGCAAAGCATACCTGGTTAAAATAATTTTTAAACCCGTAATGCTCAAACAGTTCTTTATAATAAGGAGGATTATAGTTAAGGCAGTACACCGGTGGTTCATATCCCTGCACCAGTAATCCCCACCAGCGGTCGCGTTCTCCAAAGTTGATCGGCCCGTCCATTGATTCCATGCCATGTTGCAGCAGCCAGTGTTTGGCTACATCAAACAGCATATCTGCTGCAGGCTGATCGTTGATGCAATCAAAAAAGCCGACACCGCCTACAGGCCCGTCATCTCCTTTATTCTTATATTTTTTGTTGACGAATGCTGCGATCCGCCCGATAAGCTGCCCGTCTTTATCCCGCAGTATCCAACGTATCGCTTCTCCCTGCCGGAAAGCTTTGTTCTTATTCTTATCAAATACATCGTTAATATCTTTATCCAGCGGCTGGATATAATCCGGATTTCCTTTATTAATGATCACATTCACTTTCAGGAAATCCCGGGCTGTTGATTCATCGGTAACCTCTACCAGTTGCATAGGAAAATTTGAGAAGCAAATGTAGCTAATTCAGGCATCGGCCCATCTTCTCTTCCAGCAACTGCTTTTCGGGAAGGGAAGAAGTGAGTGCTATAGCTTTCCTGAAATTCTCTTTTGCTTTTTCCAGGTCTTTCATATCGAAATATATCTCGCCCAGGCTGGCAAAATACAGGTAATGATTTTCAAGGCCGGTTATCTTTTGCAGCTCCTGCAAAGCATGTTGCCGGCTGATGGCATATGCGGAGGCAATGGCTTTGTTCAGCGCAATAATGGGATTGGGTTGCAGCTGGTACAGCATTTCATAAAGGTGATGGATAGAGCGCCAGTCTGTTTGCTCAAAGGAAGGAGCTGCCGCATGTATGGAAGCAATGCCTGCTTCGAGATGATAAGTAGAAATCTCAAATGGCTCGGCGGCAAATTCCAGTTGATCAAATCCCTGGCGGATCAGGGAGCAGTCCCATTTATTCCTGTCCTGGTATTTGAGGATGATGATATGGCCATTGTCGTCCAGTCTCGCTTTTAACCGGGACGACTGGAAACAAAACAATGAAAGCAATGCATAGGTTCGTGGCAGGCGGGTGAGCGGATGCTGCGTGAGCAAATGGCAAAGGCGCATGGCTTCATCACAAAGATCTTCGCGGATAAGAAGATCAGGTTGTGAAGAATTGTATCCTTCATTAAATAAGAGATAGAGTGATTTCAGGACCACGTCCAGTCTTGCGGCAAGTTCTTCTCCTTGCGGCGCCAGCAATTCTATCTTTTCTGTTCTGATCTTTTCTTTGGCCCGGTAGATGCGTTTGGCAATAGTTTCTTCAGCACATAAAAATGCTCGGGCTATTTCGGCAGCGCTTAATCCGCACAGCGTTTTTAATGTAAAAGCTATTTGTGATTCTTCGGGAATGGAAGGATGGCAGGCGGCGAAGATCATACGGAGCTGGCTGTCTCGGACCTCTTCTTCCATGAATAGTTGATGCAGGGTAGGGGCAAGGGTCCATTCGGACTCAACGAGCTTTGCATAGTCGGGGCTTATTTCCCGGAATTTCTTTTTCCGCCGGAGAAGATCGATCGCTTTGTTCCTGGCTACTTTGTGCAACCAGGCCTGAGGATTATCCGGAAGCGGACCATAAGTCCAACTGCTCATAGCCTGCAGCAAAGTATCCTGTACAATATCTTCAGCTGCATCGAGGTTCTGCAAACCGAGGAGTCGCGACAAAACGGAGATCATCTTTCCCGACTCATGCCGGAAAAGATGATCAACCAATTGTTTTACTGGTGCCTCGGCAGCCATAGGTAAAGTTTACATTTCCATTTTCATTACCTGGCGTATTTGTATGCTGCCGCCATGATCATAATCGGGGTAGTCATTTGTGTAGGACAGGGCCTCATCATAATCTTTGGCGTTCACAATAAAATATCCGCCCACCACTTCTTTTCCTTCTGTGTAAGGGCCATCAGTAACGCTTTTTCCTTTAGGGCCTTTTACCAGTTTGCCGCCAGGCAGCAAGGGTTCGCCGGAAACATACTGGCCGCCTTTGGTTAATTTTTCTACCCAGGCCATCCATTTGCCCATATTGGCTTGCATTTCTTCGGGACTGGCATTTGTTGGTATGCCACCATGAAAAATGAACATGAACTTTTCCATACAAATAGTTTTAGATGAAGAATAGATTTCTTACCTGACGAATGGGTGTTTCGGTTCCGGACAAATGATTCAAATTATTTTTTGAAATAGCTTATTTGGCAAAAAGCCTTTCCGCCATTTCCTTATCATGCCCATATACATCATCCCTGAAATTCAACTGGCCCTGCCGGTCAACCCAGGCTGTGAAATAGCCGATGAATACAGGAATGGTTTTTTTGAGGGTAACATATTTTTCTTTGCCTGCATTCATGGCTTTGGTAATGCTGAGCGAGTCCCAGGCAGGATCATTTCGTAAAAGGTATAGTGCCAGTTTTTTAGCCTCTGCGAGGCGGATACAGCCATGACTGAAAGCCCTGCTGTTTTCGTTGAAAAGGCTTTTCGCCGGCGTATCGTGCAGGTAAATATTATAGCTGTTGGGGAAAAGGAATTTCACCAGTCCCAATGAATTGCGTGGGCCCGGCTTTTGCCTTACATTGCCGCCATTCCATTCCATATTGTGACTGGCGAGATAATTCTTATTGCGTTTTATTCCCGGAAGCACTTCTGCCTTTAGAATGCCGGGCGGAACATTCCAGTAAGGACTGAACACGACATATTTCATATCACCATTAAAGATGACCGTGTTGTGTGCTGCAGAGCCGACCACTACGTCCATATTCCAGGCATACTTTCCGTTCTCATATACATGCAGGCGGTATTCGGGTATATTGACCAGTAAATAATCACCGGTTGGCTCGGCAGGAACCCAGCGGATCCTTTCCATATTGATCAGGATCTGTTTGATCCGTTCGCTTACCGGTTTATTCATTTGAGTGAGCAGGGCAGGCCCGGCAATACCATCTTCTTTTAAGCCAAAACGATGCTGATAATTTTTCAAGGCTGCGGTAAGGCTGGTATTGAACAATTGACTGCTGTCTGCTTCTTTCAGATCGCCATAAAGGAATAATCTTTTTTTGAGCAGGGCGATGGTTTCGGATGAATCTCCTTCACGAAGGGATTTTTTTGTAGTGGGTACAGGGATAGGTGTCCATCCATTTCCCTTTTCAATAGCATAATATTTCAGCAGGTAATCTTTTAATAAGTTGTATTGGCGGTTCACCGGTTCATAGGCTGAGAGGTTCTGTCCCTTATTTTTCAGCAATGAATCCAGGAATATTACGGCGTCCATTTTCTTGCGGGGAATGAACCAGCCCAGGTCTTTGGTATTGATATCCCTTCTGCCGGCATAGGCGCGGGAAGCATAGCGGAAAAACTGGCGGGTGAGCAAGAACTCAGTTTTTAGTTTCAGCGAATCAGGTGAATGACGATAAGTAGTGGAATCACTGAGCGAATCTATTAATGGCTGCAGGGCTGGTGTGTATATGGAACTGTCGCCTGAGTAGTGGAAGTAATCGCTTTGCAGGTTAAGAAAGGTATTGGCATAATCTGCTATTCCTTCGGGGAAGAACCAGGCATACTGATAGTTGCGTTGGTTATAGAAATTGCGGAGTGAAATGGCCAGGCTGTCGTGCAGGTCTTCCCGGGCAATAAAACTTTCCAGTTGTGTGCTGTCGAAAAACAGTTCGCTGTATGAGTTGGTGACGGAGATGGAAGTGTCTCTTTTTACAGGTTCCGGTAATTGGGCAGAGGGGGAATTACAGGAAAGCATAACGAGCACGGAGAATGTGGCGAATAAGGACAGGTATAAAATTTTCATAGAGGAAAGATAGTTTTTTTCATGATGTGGGGAAGCGTCTCAGGGGTTGTATAGGGTATCGCAAAGAGTGCAAAGGTATCGCCAGGGTCGCAACGTAGGCCTGGTAATATCTTTTGTGTTCCTGGCGATGCCTTTGCGATACTTTTTACCCTCAAAAAAACTCCGAATTTTCGAATTGGCAGATACACTTGCCACCCTTACCTTTGCGGCCAAAATAAACACTCTCCATTATATATGGCAAACGTAGGTAAAGTAAAGCAGGTCATCGGCGCGGTAATTGACGTGCAGTTCGATGGTAAACTCCCTGAGATCTATAACGCATTGGAAATCAAAAAGGAAAATGGTGATATCCTTGTCCTTGAGGTGCAGCAGCACCTGGGTGAAGACAGTGTTCGCACCATTGCGATGGACGGAACTGAAGGTCTTGTCCGTGGTACCAAAGTAGTGGATACAGGAAAGGCTATTGCGATGCCTACCGGTGAAGCCATTAAAGGCCGCCTGTTCAATGTAACCGGAGACGCTATTGATGGATTGCCTGCGGTTTCCAAAGAAGGCGGACGCCCCATTCACGCTAAACCCCCGGCTTTCGAAAACCTAAGCACAGCTTCTGAAGTGCTTTACACAGGTATCAAAGTAATCGACCTGATCGAGCCTTATGCAAAAGGTGGTAAGATCGGTCTGTTTGGTGGTGCGGGTGTAGGTAAAACCGTATTGATCCAGGAACTGATCAACAATATTGCAAAAGCATATTCCGGTTTGTCCGTGTTTGCAGGTGTAGGTGAAAGGACGCGTGAAGGAAATGACCTGATGCGAGAAATGATCGAAGCCGGCATTATGAAATATGGTGATGCTTTCAAACATAGCATGGAAGAAGGTGGCTGGGACCTGAGCAAAGTGGACATGAAAGAACTGGCTGATTCCAAAGCGACTTTCGTGTTCGGTCAGATGAACGAACCTCCCGGAGCCCGTGCACGTGTAGCTCTTTCCGGTCTTACTATCGCTGAATACTACCGTGATGGTGACGGACAAGGCAAAGGACGTGATATCCTTTTCTTCGTTGATAATATCTTCCGTTTCACCCAGGCTGGTTCCGAAGTATCGGCCCTGCTGGGACGGATGCCTTCTGCGGTGGGTTACCAACCTACACTGGCTACAGAAATGGGTCTGATGCAGGAGAGGATCACTTCTACTAAAAATGGTTCAATCACTTCCGTACAGGCGGTATATGTACCTGCGGATGACTTGACTGACCCTGCTCCGGCAACAACCTTTGCCCACCTGGATGCAACAACCGTATTAAGCCGTAAGATCGCTGACCTGGGTATCTACCCTGCAGTGGATCCGCTGGATTCCACTTCAAGGATCCTGAGCCCGCAAGTAGTAGGCGACGCCCATTATAATTGCGCTAACCGTGTGAAGCTGATGCTGCAACGCTATAAAGAATTGCAGGATATCATCGCGATCCTCGGTCTGGACGAATTGAGCGATGATGATAAAATGACCGTTGCCCGTGCTCGTAAAGTGCAGCGCTTCCTGTCACAGCCTTTCCACGTGGCAGAAGCCTTTACCGGTCTGAAAGGTGTGTTGGTGCCGATTGAAGAAACAATCCGCGGCTTCAACATGATCATGGACGGTGAAGTGGATGAATATCCTGAAGCAGCTTTCAACCTTGTAGGTTCAATTGATGATGCAATCGAAAAAGGAAAGAAACTGCTGGCTCAGGCCCAGGGATAATTTTTTAACGGCTAAACACGCACAATGAATTTAGAGATATTAACTCCTGAAAAGAGACTTTACAGTGGCGAGGTATTCGGAGTGCAGATGCCTGGCATCAGTGGTTCTTTCGAAGTGCTCGATAAGCACGCTCCACTGGTCAGCGCTTTGAAAGCTGGCCGTGTAAAGGTCTTAAAGGATAAACAAAATCATTTTGCTTTCTTCGATATACAGGGCGGATTTGTTGAAGTCCTCCATGACAAGGTTACTGTATTGGTAGAAGGAGCAACACCGGTGGACGCTGCCTGACCACAGCAGCCCCTCTCTTACAACGATTAGAGTTTAGTGAGAAAGAATCGAGGGGATAAATAGACTGGGGAAAAACCAGCCTATCCGGATTGTGAAAACTGTTATCCAGCCCTCCTGGCTTTAGTCGGGAGGGTTTTTTAATAGGGAAGTACTGAGTTTTTGTTCGTTGGCTGATGATCGAATGCCCGATTTTAAGTTGCAAAAGCACCAATAAAAAAAGAGACTCCCTGAATCCGGAAATCTCTTTTTTATTTATAGTTCAGTATCAAGTTGAAGTCGGCCATTGGCCAACGTTCCCTCAGGCTTTCCTGCGTTTCATTTCCTGCTCTGCATAGCCAAATACTTTTTTCATTATATCCGTTTTGCGGAACTCATATTTACTGCGGATATTTTCTTCTTCATTGGCAACCGAGCTGAACATGGCATCAATAGCACGAGCTGCAATAAAATCAGTGAGATTGGTTTCGAGCTTATTCGTCACCAGCGGGATCTTATTGTATACATTGGTCAGGTTGCTCCAGGCTTTATTAGCGCCGTTGAGGTTGGCCGTGCTGTCAACTATAGGCCTGAAGGCTGTCATCAGTTGCGGCGACATTGAACTCTTGAAATAATCTGTTGCTGCATGCATATTGTCTGTAAGCAATATACTGGCTGCATCGCTCAGGCTCATTTGCTTTACTGAATTGAGGAAAATGGGTTTGGCAGCTATCACTGCAGAAGACATCGCATTGGTGAATTTGCCGGTCACTTCATTTACCAGGCTGGTCATGCCTATATCTTTCAATGTTTTTTCGATCTTGGCAGCATCGCCGGGGAATGCGAAGCGCAACAGGGGATTGCCGCTGTTGGGGTTGGCAAAAGCGTCAAAGCCGCTGAATAATCCCTGTGTCAACGCGTCTTTAAGGCCGGTAGCCATTTCCGCCTGGGAAGGGATCAGTACGGAACCGATTTGTTTTAATGTGTCGCAGGAAGAAAGAAAGATAGTGGTGCCGAGGCAAAGGCTGAATAAAAGCCGTTTCATAGTGTTAGTGTTTTGATTGGAAAGAAAAAACAAATTTCTCAAAATTACAAAGCATCCCGCCAGGAATCTTTGTGTTCTTCGTGTCTTTGTGTGGATCACTCCCACAAAGACACGAAGAACACAAAGAAAATATTTGGATGGGCATAAAAACTAAATAGCGGGAATTAATTCAGTTGTGGGTCGATCGGAAAGTGGATCATCATTTCATAATCCCCGCCCAGGTGTTTAAGCGCATCTTTCCAGATATCTTCGATCTTATCAGGGAAAATAAGCTTGGGAGTGGCATTGACAGTAAGCCATGATTTTTCTTTGAGCTCTTCCTGCAATTGATTTTCTCCCCAGCCGGAATAACCGATAAAGAAACGGACCTTCGAGCTTTGGGCATTACCTGATCTGACCAATTCCATTGCTTTTTCAAAATCACCGCCCCAGTACAGGCCTTTCGTCACTTCCACACCGCCGGGAATCTCTTCAGGGCATTGATGTAAAAAATGAATGGTGTTCATCTGCACCGGGCCGCCATAGTAAACCGGCAGGGAGTATCCTTCCATATCGGGAACCAGTTCATCCAGCGTACTCTCGTATGGCCGGTTGATTACAAATCCAAAGCTGCCCTCTTCGTTGTGCTCACAGAGGAACACTACCGTACGGAGAAAATTAGGGTCCTTTAAGAAGGGGTCTGCTATCAGTAATATGCCGGGGCCGGGTTCAATCATACTTCAATTTAGGGATATAAAATCTTTTTTTAAAATCCTGGTTAGCGGACAGATCTTTTGCCAAAAGCCGCCCGGCCTATCCTGCAAAGTAAAAGCCAAGTTAAAATCTGCCGTTAGAGGACAAGCGGCTTAACCAGGCACCGCATGTACAGTATTTTTGCAGGATTGTATAAGTAAAACCTTTTATCTTTCCGCTAAATAAGCAGTCGTTTGAGAAAAATATTTACCATTATCATTATACTTATCAGTATCTCGCTGATCGGGATCATTGTTATACAACTGTCCTGGCTCAAGAATATGATACTGCTGAAAGAAGAGCAGGTAAAGGAAAAGATAGAAAAAGCTGTCAGCATTGTAGGGGAAGAGCTGAATCAATATAAAGGCAGTTACTGGAACAACCGGATCTCTTCCCAATCGAACAACCTTTTCCCGGAAGAGTTTACCATGGAAATGCTCCGGCCGATAACGATTGGCAAGCGGTTCACAGCTGTGGAGCTGGAAGGTAAAATAACTGCGGCATTCCATGCAGTGCAACTGAGCGGAATGAAGTTTGAGTTCCTGCTTTCTGCAAGAAGCATGCGCAATAACTCCGTTATAGAAACTGTGGAGCGCATCTCCAAAAAATTCTCTGCGGAATATGAAGATACTGTCAACAACTGGTCGAGAGGCGTACTGCTGCTGGCGCCAAGCGGTTCTGCTGCTGAAAACCTGGCTGCGGATGAAACACTGACCGTGCTGGCAATCGATTGGAAAGATTTTGCCTTAAAAGAATTGCGCATGCCTATTGTGATGGCAATTCTTTTTACCATTATCATCATCGCGGCATTCTACCTCACTGTGCATACCATGATCCGACAGAAAAAACTGGGTGAGATCAAGAACGATTTCATCAATAACATGACGCATGAGTTTAAAACGCCGATCGCTACCATATCGTTGGCCGTAGATGCCATGAAGAACGAAAAAGTGCTGCAGAACAGGGAAAAGATCGGTTATTTCAGCTCTATCATCAAAGAAGAGAACCAACGGATGAACCGGCAGGTGGAAACTATTCTTAAAGCATCGCAACTGGAAAAGCAGGAAGTGAACCTGAACCTGCAGCCACTGCATGTGCATGATGTGATCAAGGATGTGGTAGATAATTTCGCTTTGCAATTGCAGGAAAAACAAGGCAAGGCTGAGGTTTTGCTGAATGCAGAGAATGACCAGATCAATGCGGACGAAGTGCATTTCTCCAACCTGATCAATAACCTGGTAGATAATGCAGTAAAATATTCAAAAGAAAATATACCGGTGCAGTTAAAGATCAGCACACAATCAAATGATAAATTCCTGTTTGTACGGGTAGAGGATAATGGTATTGGCATGAGCAAGGAAACAGTGAAAAGAGTGTTTGAACGGTTTTATCGTGCACATACAGGGAACCTGCATAATGTAAAAGGTTTTGGATTGGGATTAAGCTATGTGAAAACAATGGTGCAGGCGCATGGAGGCGAGATAAAGGTGGATAGCACTTTGGGTAAGGGCAGTATATTTATATTACAGTTCCCGTTGAAAAAGCATTGATATCCTAAGGCAGAATCAAGCATCCATCCCCATAACTTAAAAACCTGAAATCGTTCTCCAGGGCATACTGGTACATCTTTTTCCAATCATCACCCATTAATGCAGCAATCAATAACAACAAAGTAGATTGCGGCTGATGAAAATTCGTTATTAACCCTTTTGCAATTCTGAACTTATATGCCGGCGCGATAATGATCTGTGTCTTTGTGATCAACCGCTCCATTTTATTTTTTTCCATCCATTGCAATAACCTGGTCAGTGCTTCTTTTGCAGGCAGGTCCTGTATGGGATGATCATACGCCTCCCATTGCGCAAGGCCATTTACTTCTTCTTCATTAGCCAGTTTCACTCCCAGCCAGTATAAACTTTCAATAGTGCGCATGGATGTAGTGCCAACAGGAATAACAGGCTCATCAATGTTATCAATCAATTCACGGATCAATGTTGCAGATACATCCATAAACTCTGCATGCATTTCATGATCTTCCAGTATACCTGCTTTCACGGGTTTGAATGTGCCTGCACCCACATGCAGGGTAACATAAGCCGTGCTGATATTTTTTTGCCGGAGTTGCTGAAAAATATTCTCCGTGAAATGAAGCCCTGCAGTAGGCGCTGCAACAGAGCCATCCATCTTTGCATAGATCGTTTGATAGGTTTCACTATCCGTTGCCGTTGCTTTTCGTTTGATATAGGGTGGCAGGGGGATTGCTCCCGCATGATGCAATAGTTCAGCAAAGCTCATTGCACCCGGCTGCCAGGAAAGTTCAATGATAAAGCTTCCCGCTTTTTTCTCGATATATCTTGCTTCCAGGTCAATTTCTTCTCCGTTGCTGCTTATCCTTTTTTGCAGCACCTGTCCTGGTTTCCATTTGGAAGCGCCGCCTACCAGGCAATGCCACCACACTTTTCCGTGTTGTTGCAAAGCAGTACTGATATCGCTGTACTGCTCATGCGGTTCCAGGCAAAAGACCTCAATAGTACCGCCGGTAGGTTTTTGAAACAATAAGCGTGCTTCCACCACTTTGGTATTATTGAAAACGAGCAATGAGTTTCCGGGGAGATGAGAACTGATAGCCGAATACCTGCTTTCACTGATAGTCCCTTTTTTATAGATAAGAAGTTTGGAGAGGTCCCTGGGATTAAGTGGATATTCAGCGATCCGGTCAGCAGGAAGTTCATAGCTGAATCCGGCAATGGATAGATTTTTTGGATGCATTGTATGGGTGCAACTAACTGTTGCTTTGGTGAGTTGCAAAGGTAGTAAGCTTATGCAGATCGGTGTATAAACAGTCCATCGTAGGACGGAAAACCTCTTCTAGTTTTGTAATTCACCGGTTATCCACCGTAATCCACAGGTAATCCACGGCATTTCAATCATTTTTTTGCCAAAAACCGCTGAAAGCCTCTACTGGTACCGTCTATAAGAAAAATTTTGCTGTGGAAAAAATAAAAGAGCGAAAATTTGGGTCTGAAGTGGGAAAAAGTGTTATTTTGTGTGAATTAGCAGAAAAATTGATTCAATTCCCTGATACTGATGGACTTTCTCGGAGAATTCGAGGCTACTTTGGACGCAAAGGGGCGTTTTCTTCTACCGGTCGGCTTCAAAAAGCAGCTCCCGGAAGAAGAGCAACACCGCTTTGTTATCAACAGGGGGTTTGAAAAATGTTTGAGTCTGTACCCTGTGAAAAATTGGGAACCTCTGTTCGCCAGGATCAAAGGGCTGAACGATTTTGATCCTCAGGCGAGAGAATTCCGGCGGTATTTCCTGAATGGCGCCACCTACGTGGAGCCGGACAGTGCAGGCAGGTTACTGGTACCGCCCAACCTGAAAGCCCATGCCGATCTGCAGAAAGACATTGTGTTGGTAGCGGCAGGCGATAAAATTGAAATCTGGGATAGTAATAAGTACAAACAGTTCTTTGATTCATTCTCACCGGAAGCATTCAGCAAGCTGGCGAAACAAGTAATGGTTGATAACGCTTACAACACGAATAGCGCGAACAATGCGAATAGCACGAATAATTAGCGTATGGAAGAACAGTATCACATACCTGTTTTGCTGGAAGAAACGATTGAAGCCCTGCATATACAGCCACAAGGCATTTATGTAGACTGCACATTCGGCGGCGGTGGCCATTCACGGGCAATACTGGAAAAGCTGGGACCTGAAGGCAAACTCATCGTGTTTGACCAGGACGAAGATGCGAAAAGAAACCTGCCCGATGACACACGTGTGATCTTCGTGCCGCATAATTTCCGCCACCTTCAACGTTTTCTCCGCCTCCACCAGGTAAGTGCTGTTGATGGCATCATGGCTGATCTTGGCGTAAGCAGTCACCAGTTTGATGAAGCGGCACGTGGATTTTCCACCCGTTTTGATGGCGATCTGGATATGCGTATGGACCAGCGGCAACCGCTTACTGCTTTTGAAGTGGTGAATACCTACACCGAAGCTCAACTACACAAAATATTTGAGCAGTATGGTGAAGTCACCAATTCAAAAACACTGGCCCGCAAGATCGTGGCTGTCAGAAACCAGGTATCGCTCAAAACAATCGATGCCTTCAAGAATGCCCTCCGTGAAGTGGTAAAAGGAAACCCTCATAAGTATTTTGCCCAGGTTTTCCAGGCTTTGCGCATTGAAGTGAATGACGAGTTAGGTGCGTTGAAAGAAATGTTGCAACAGCTTCCCAAACTACTGAAACCAGGTGGCCGTGCAGCCATCATCACTTTCCATTCTTTAGAAGACAGGCTGGTCAAGAATTTTTTCCGCCGTGGCAGTTTCGATGAGCCGGAAACGAATCCCTTTATCAATGATGAACCGGTGAATGAACTGAAAGTGATCACCAAAAAGCCAGTGGTGCCAACGGACAAAGAACTAAAACGGAATTCACGCTCGAGGAGCTCCAAGCTCAGGGTAGCAGAAAAAGTGATGATGGTGTGAATGAAACAACCAAGCAGACAATAACTGGACGAGTTATTTATAAACGGAACGAAATGGAAGAAAAAACAACGCCTTCAACTGAAAAACATCCCGGTTCGCCGGGATGGAAGCGTTGGCTGAATTACCAGTCGGTAGTAAGGCAAATGCCTTTTTTCCTTTTCCTGACGTTTCTCGCAGTGATCTACATATATAATGGTCACTATGCAGATAAAACCATCCGGCAGATTGGACGGACATCACGCGAGGTGAAAGAGCTCCAGTATGAATACAAAACCGTGAAGAGCGAAGTGATGTTCCGCAGCAAGCAAAGCGAGATGGCAAAAGCAGTGGAACCGCTGGGGTTGAAAGAACTCTTGCAACCTCCGGTTATACTGGAAACGAATAAGTAAGAAGAGTAAATAAGCGGGCGGAATTTGGAAACACGGCGCGACATATTGTGGAGGGTATATCTCAGCTTTCTTGGCATCGTGGTGCTAAGCCTGCTGATATTGGGAAAGGCTTTTTATATCCAGCGCATTGAAGGAGATCATTGGAGAAGCATGAGCGACAGTATGCACCAGCGTATTGTGGAACTGGATGCAGACCGCGGAACAATTTACAGTGAAGACGGACAAATGCTGAGCACTTCCCTTCCGCAGTTTGATATCTATCTCGATTTCCAGGCAGATGGATTGCGCGATAAGAACGGAAAAGTGTTCAGGGAAAATGTGGATTCATTTTCCATAGCTCTTTCAAAATTTTTCGGGGATAAAAGCGTGAACCAATACAAAGCGGAGCTGAAAGAAGGATACCGGAAAAAAAGCCGCTATTATCCATTAAAGAAAAAAATATCATTCGAAGAATATAAAGCTTTCCGGCAATTCCCGCTGGTAAAGCTCGGGAGGAACAAGAGCGGTGTGATAGTGGAAGAAAACAGCAAACGCTTATTGCCATTCGGTTTGCTGGCCAACAGAACGATCGGCCTTTCACGCGAGCATATCGCCAGCAATGGCAAAGCGAAAAAGCAGAACGTAGGGCTGGAAAAAAGCTATGATAGTTTATTGACAGGACAAAAGGGACAAAGGCTGGTAAGATATGCTTCAGGCGGCGCCATACCGGTGGAAGGATTCCAGGTGGAACCGGAAAACGGTAAAGACATTTTTACCACGCTGGATGTGAACATACAGGATATATCTGAAAACGCTTTGCTGCGGATGATGGAAACCAGCGAAGCCCTGTATGGCAGTTGCATCGTGATGGAAACAAAGACCGGTAAGATCAAAGCCATGGCAAACCTTGGCCGCCGGCCCGACGGAAGTTATTGGGAAGATGATAACTACGCTTTGCGTGTAACAGAACCGGGATCAACCATCAAACTCGTAACGCTGATGGCCATCCTGGAAAAAGGAACATCCAAACTGGAGGATCTCGTGGAAGTAGGAAGTGCAGGGCATATGATCGTTGGCCCGAGAAATGTGAATGATGCTGAACGTTCTCCCAAACCTGTGCTGACAGTAAAGGAATGTTTTGCGCATAGTTCAAATGTGGGAATGAGCAAACTGGCTTTAAAGGCTTTCTCGCAAAATCCAAAAGAATTCCGTGAATACCTCCATAAATATCACATGGATGTGACCGTACCGGTCGACTTATCCAATATCCCCAAACCAAGACTGGCACCCCTTGAAAAGAACAGTGGCGGATTGATGAACATGATCACGATGAGCTTTGGTTACGCTCTTCAGGTGAGCCCATTACATACATTGGCATTATACAATGCAATTGCAAATAATGGTGTGATGGTGAAGCCTTACCTGGTCAGCAGTATCCGCCAGGACGGTATCATTGTTAAGCAATTTGAACCGACCGTGCTGGATGAGCGTATCACCAAGCCTGAAGTAGTTAAAGCGGCGAGGCAAAGTATGGAGGCGGTGATCTCAGAAGGAACAGGCAGGAAAGTTTTTCAGGATATGCCGTTTCCCATAGCCGGTAAAACCGGTACTGCACACGTAGCAGATGGAAACATAAAATATTATGATGGCGTGTACCAGGCATCTTTTGTAGGATATTTTCCTGCCAACGACCCGCAATACACCTGCATCGTGGTAATAAGAAGTAAACCTCATGCAGCAATCCATTACGGGGGAACATTGAGCGGACCTGTTTTCAAAGAGATCGCTACCAAGCTCTACTCAATGTATGTGAACAAAAAAGAGCCGGCTCAATACATACCTAAAAAAGACAGTGCTGCCTTCTTTTATGCAGGTAACACAGAAGATATAAGAACAGTATATAAAACTTTAAATGTTGGTTATATGGACTCTGCTGCGCAGGGAAGCTGGAGCAGTGTATATGCAGCCAACTATAAACCGGTGATCAGGAATGCAACCGTAAGGCAGCAGGTGATGCCGAATGTAAGGGGAATGGGATTGAAAGATGCATTGTTCCTGCTGGAAAATATGGGAGTCAGGGTTTCAGTGAAGGGAAAAGGTAAAGTAACCAGTCAATCTGTTTCTGCCGGTGAAGCGATTGCAAAAGGAGCATCTGTTGTACTTGAATTGAGCTAACGATAAGAACCAATAACTGATTTTGTTATTACGCGATATACTATATAAGGTAAGTATCCGGTCTGTAAGCGGAAGCACAGACATTGAGGTAAAGGATATCCAGATCGATTCGCGTAAGGTGCAGCCCGGCACTGTGTTCATCGCCATCAAGGGCGCAGCGGCAGACGGGCACCAGTTCATTGAAAAAGCAATTGAAAGCGGCGCAACAGCTATCGTGAGTGAGACGGCACTTTCACCAAGGGAAGGGGTAACCCTCCTGCAGGTAGAAAACAGTGCAGCAGCAGCAGGTTATATCGCAAATAATTTTTTTGGCCAGCCATCTTCAAAAATGAAAGTGGTGGGCGTAACGGGTACGAATGGAAAAACGACCATCGCTACCTTACTATATAAGCTCTTTTCAGCACTGGGATATAAATGCGGCTTGCTGAGCACGGTTGATAACCATATCGGTGAAAAAGTAATGCCTGCTACGCATACCACGCCCGATGCCATCAGCCTGAATAGGCTGATGAAGCAAATGACCGATGAGCAATGCACACATGTGTTCATGGAAGTGAGTTCGCATGCCATCAGCCAGCACCGGATAACAGGATTGGATTTTGATGGCGGCATTTTCAGCAATATCACGCATGATCACCTGGACTATCACAAAACCTTTGATGAATATATCCGGGTGAAGAAAGCCTTTTTTGATGGATTGCCTTCTTCCGCATTTGCGATCAGCAATGCAGATGATAAACGCGGAACGGTGATGTTGCAGAATACCAGTGCCAGGAAGTATTTATACAGCCTGAAAACACTGGCGGATTTTAAAGGAAAGATCATTGAAAACAGCCTGGCAGGATTAGTGATGAGTGTGAACGACCAGGAGGTGCACTTCCGGTTGATCGGTGAGTTCAATGCCTACAACCTGCTGGCAGTATATGGAGCAGCGATCTGCATGGGCGAAGACAAGCATGAAGTGTTGAGATGCCTGAGTGTTCTCACCGGTGCAGAAGGGCGATTTGATTATATGGTATCGGCAAAGGACCGGTTGATAGCTATCGTGGATTATGCACATACACCCGATGCATTGCTCAACGTGCTGGCCACGATCAAAAAGCTGAAGCGAGGATTTGAGCAGGTGATCACGGTAGTGGGTTGTGGCGGCGACCGTGATAAAACAAAGCGGCCGGTGATGGGCGAAGTAGCCTGCGAGCATAGTGATAAAGTGATCTTCACCAGCGATAATCCCAGAAGTGAGGACCCTGCGCAGATCATCAGGGATATGGAAGAAGGATTGCCGGCAGCGGCAAAGCGGAAGTACCTCTCCATCACAGACAGGAAAGAAGCGATCAAGACAGCGATCAGCTTGGCAGGTCCGGAAGACATTATCCTGGTAGCGGGAAAAGGACATGAAAAGTATCAGGAAATAAAAGGAATAAAGAATCATTTCGACGATAAAGAAGTAGTACGGGAGATGTTTGAATTATTAGGAAAATGATCAGGTACCGGTAATAAACAAAGCCAACATGTTATATCATTTATTTGAATGGTTTAAAGAACAGGGAATCAAGTTTCCGGGAAATGAACTCTTCAGGTTCATTTCCTTCCGGGTACTGCTGGCTGTACTGTTGTCTTTATTTATTACCGCATTTTATGGCAAAAAGCTGATCAGGTTCCTGCAAAAAAAGCAGTTGGGTGAAACAGTAAGGGACCTGGGACTGGCCGGAGAGCAAACCAAGAAGGGAACGCCAACCATGGGAGGCATTGTGATCATCCTGGCGATCATCATACCTACTCTATTGTTCGCAAGGCTGAATTCTGTATACATCATACTGATGCTGATTGCTACTGTATGGTTAGGTATAATCGGTTTTATTGATGATTACCTGAAAATCCGGGCAAAGAAGATAGCACAGCAGCAGGGAGTAAAGTATGTAAAGGGTGATAAGGATGGACTGGCTGGATGGTTCAAGATATTAGGGCAGGTAGGATTGGGGATCACTGTGGGTGCCGTATTGTACTTCAATAATGATGTAAAGATCTGGAGGGAATACCAGGGTATTCCGAAGGCGGGTGATACAACCGTGATCAGCCGGCAGGTGAATGATAAGGTAAAACATTTTGTAGAAACGAAAGAGCCTATCACCACCATTCCTTTTGTGAAAGGGCACGAGTTCAATTATACCAAACTGCTGCCGGAATCTGTAAGAGGTTATGCGTGGCTGTTGTATATCCTGATCGTGATCTTCATCATTACGGCAGTATCGAATGGCGCGAATATAACGGACGGGTTGGATGGATTGGCGACGGGAACTTCTGCTTTGATCGGTGTGTGCCTGGGCATATTTGCCTATGCAAGCGGTAATTTCTTTGTCGCGGATTATCTCAACATCATGTATATACCCGGATTAGGAGAGCTGTCGATTTTTATTGCAGCTATGATCGGGGCCTGTATCGGGTTCTTATGGTACAATTCTTACCCGGCGCAGGTGTTCATGGGAGATACGGGAAGCTTAACGCTGGGCGGTATCATCGCTTCCATTGCCATCATTGTGCATAAGGAATTGCTGATCCCTATTTTTTGCGGTGTATTCCTGGTTGAATTGCTGAGCGTAATGATACAGGTAAGTTATTTCAAATATACCAAACGCAAATTCGGTGAAGGCAAAAGGATCTTCTTAATGAGCCCGCTGCATCACCACTACCAGAAGAAAGGATATCATGAGGCGAAGATTGTAACGAGGTTCTGGATCATCACCGTATTGTGCGTGGTGTTGAGCATAGTAACATTGAAATTAAGATAGGACCTATCTGCTGAACGGACTTATTGAAAAACCAGACACTGCGTAACCCTTTGAGAAGAAACCACCGGCCCAAACCCGAAAAGATTGTGGTGCATTACCAAGACTAATGCTTGTGAAGAACCATTTCTGTACCGCGTACGCCGAAGATTTATCGTAGGCGTGCCGTGTATGCCAATGATTCATCGAGGGCATAACAGTTTAAAGTACCCCGCCTCCTTTAAAAATACAAGAGCGGGCGGATGTTTATGGCGAAACGTTTAGTCATATTGGGAGGTGGAGAAAGTGGCGTTGGAGCTGCTCTCCTGGCAAAGCAGAAAGGATATGAAGTATTCGTTTCCGACGGAAGTTCTTTGAAGACTAATTATCGTAATGAACTGCAACAGGCAGGGATTGATTTTGAAGAAGGCAAAAACAGCGAAGACAAAATACTGTCGGCCGATGAAGTGATGAAAAGTCCGGGCATTCCTGAAAAGAATGATATGGTAAAACGTATCAGGGCAAAAGGAATACCTGTGATCAGTGAAATAGAACTGGCTTACCGCTTTAAAGGAGACAGCAAGATCATCGCCATCACCGGCAGCAACGGAAAAACGACGACCACGGCGCTGACATTCCATATCTGTAAAAAAGCAGGATTGGATGCAGCCCTGGTCGGGAACATCGGCTACTCCTTTGCAAGGCAGGTGGCAGAAAATCCCAAACCGTTGTACATAGCAGAGATCAGCAGCTTTCAGTTGGATGATATCCATGAGTTCAGGCCGGATATAGCTATCCTGACCAATATCACGGAAGACCATCTGGACCGTTACGATTATAAGTTCGAGAACTATATACGCAGCAAGTTTCGTATAGCGATGAACCAGCAGGCAAATGATCATTTCATTTACTGTGCTGACGACGAGATCACGATGAGATATATTAACCAGTTCGATATTCACTCAAACCAACTGCCAATCAGTATGAAAACAGAAGTAAACAAAGGAGCATTTATCAAGGACGGCGATATGTACGTAAGAACAGGCGAAGAATTTACCAGTATGAGTGTATACGATTTTGCCTTGAAAGGAAAACATAATCAATATAATACCATGGCAGCTTGTGTAGCCGGCGCCACCATGGACATCCGCAAGGAAAAGATCCGTGAGGCAGTGCAGGATTTTCAAAGCCTGGAACACCGGATGGAACCGGTAGCAACGATCCGGGGAGTAGAGTTTATCAACGACAGTAAAGCAACCAATGTAAACTCTACCTGGTATGCTTTGGAAAGCATGACCAAGCCGACCATACTGATACTGGGCGGAGTGGATAAAGGGAACGATTATTCCCTGATCGAAGACCTGGTAAAAGAAAAAGTAAAAGCGATCATTTGTCTTGGTGTCGACAACCGCAAGATCCATGAAGCTTTTGGAAATATTGTTAGCCCTATCGTAAACACGAGCAGCGCCCTTGAATCCGTACATGCTGCTTTTCATTTTGCTGCTAAAGGAGATGTTGTATTGCTGAGCCCTGCCTGCGCCAGCTTCGACCTCTTCAAGAATTATGAAGATAGAGGAAACCAGTTTAAGCAGGCCGTGAGAGATCTGTAGACTTAATATAATTAATGGACGTAACAAAGGACATACGATTCAACGAACTTGGAGGAAGCTTCAACACCCGTAACCTGTTGAACAAAACAAAAGGCGACAAGGTGATCTGGGCACTGGTAGTATTACTGGCCCTGGTCTCTTTGTTGGCTGTATATAGTGCCACCGGCTCTCTTGCTTATAAAAATTACAAAGGCAACACCGAAGTTTATCTTTTTAAACAGGTTGCTTTTATCATGGTGGGCATACTGGTGATCTATTTTGCCCACCTGGTCAACTATACTTTATATTCCCGCATTGCCACGATATTATTTCTATTGGTAATTCCTTTATTGATCTATACCCTTTTCTTCGGAGTCAGGATGAATGAAGGCAGCCGCTGGATAAGGCTGCCGCTCATCAACATGACCATGCAAACATCCGACCTGGCCAAGCTCGCACTTTTCATGTACATCGCACGGATGCTTAGCCGGAAGCAGGATGTTATCAAATCTTTCAAAAAGGGTTATCTGCCCGTGATCACCCCTGTGTTTATTATCTGTGCCCTTATTGCCCCAGCCAACCTTTCTACAGCATTGCTGCTGGGAGCAAGCTGCCTGCTGCTGCTCTTTATAGGACGGGCCAGTTCCAAACACATTCTGCTCACCATGGGGTTGGCCCTTATTCCTATCGCTTTTCTCATCATTGCAGCCATGGTAAGGCATAAGCAGGGAGATGATGAAGCTACTGCAGAAAAGAAAACTGCTTCTTCCGGTTTGTTTGCCCGCGTAGACACCTGGATAGGCCGCGTGGAGAATTTTATTTACAGCAGCAAGGAAGCCGATAATGATGAAATGTACCAGGTAAACCAGGCCAAGATCGCCATTGCCAAAGGTGGTGTCCTGGGTGTGGGACCGGGCAACAGCACTACACGTGATTATCTGCCGCAGGCCTATAACGATTTTATTTTCGCGATCATCATAGAGGAATATGGTTTTGTAGGAGGCATATTCATTGTGTTTATCTATCTCGTATTCTTATACCGTTGTATCAGGATTTTCAAACGATGTCCTTATGCTTTTGGCGCTTTCCTGGCATTGGGGCTGAGTTTTACACTGGCTATACAGGCTATTGCGAATATGGCAGTTACAGTGAACCTGTTTCCTGTAACCGGCGTCACATTGCCATTGGTGAGCATGGGTGGATCAAGTTTCATCTTTACCTGTTTGGCAATTGGTATTATTCTCAGTGTGGCAAGGAATGTGGAACAACTGGAAGGGCGTGCAGCAATGGCAAAAGACGAAGACAGTAATTAAAAAAATGAACAATTGGGTAAAAGGATCATTATAGCAGGCGGTGGCACAGGCGGACATATTTTTCCTGCAATCGCTATTGCAAACGCTTTGAAAAAGGCAGACAGCAGTATCGAGATCTTGTTTGTTGGCGCGAAAGGAAAAATGGAAATGGAGAAAGTACCGCAGGCAGGCTATAAGATCGAAGGATTGGATATAGCCGGGTTCAACAGAAGTTCTTTGATAAAAAATACCAGCTTGCCATTCAAGCTGATCAAAAGCTTTTTCCAGGTGCGCTCCATATTCAAGGCATTCAAACCCGATGCAGTGATAGGAGTGGGTGGCTATTCCAGCTTCCCGGTTTTGCGCCTTGCACAATCAAAAGGAATACCCAGCTTCATCCATGAATCGAATTCGTTTGCAGGAAAATCGAATATCCTGTTGGGGAAAAAAGCAACAGCTGTGTTTACCGGGACGGATGGGATGGAAAAATTCTTTCCTCCCGAAAAGATCCTTGTTACGGGCAATCCTGTGAGAGCAAGCATTGTGCAATCAACGGCCAGCAAAGCAGAAGGCTGTGAGCATTTTTCGCTGGATGAAAAAAAGAAAACGCTGCTGGTGATCGGTGGAAGCCTTGGAGCCAAATCGATCAATGAAGCAATTGATAAGCATTTGGATGAATTACTGGGTGCAGGGTTGCAACTGATCTGGCAAACGGGTAAACCTTATGCAGCAAAAGCGGAAGCAAGCGTGGCGGGTAAACCTGCTGTATGGGTTAATGATTTTATTACGAAGATGGAGTATGCTTATGCTGCGGCTGATATCGTAGTGGCCCGTGCAGGTGCGATGACGGTAGCAGAATTATGTGTGGTCAAAAAGCCCGTTTTGTTTGTGCCTTATCCTTATGCTGCAGAAGATCATCAAACCGTGAATGCGACCCAACTGGTCAACAAGCAGGCTGCATTGATGATAAAAGACAGTGAGGCGATAGGCAAAGTGGTACCGATGGCCATCGCGCTGGCTGCTGATGAGAACAAACAGGCAGAACTGAAAAAAAATATTGCTGCATTAGCTATAACTGATGCAGATAAAATAATTGCAGAGGCGATTTTAAAAAAGCTGAATGCGAAATGAAGACCATAGCCAATACTGTCCTTATGAATTCCCCCTTCAGGGGGCTTGACTCAATCCGTGAAGTATATTTTATTGGTATTGGAGGGATCGGGATGAGTGCTGTAGCAAGGTTCTTTTACTCAAATGGTGTGAAAGTAAGCGGGTACGACAGAACATCTACCCCGCTTACCAAAGAACTGGAAGCAAGCGGCATTCCCATTCACTACGAAGAAAATATCTCGTTGGTGAATCAAAATGCCGATCTGGTGGTGTACACCCCGGCCATACCCGCAGCTAATAAAGAGCTGCAGTATTACCGGGAAAAGGGAACGAAGATCGTGAAGCGCAGCGATGTGCTTCAGCTGATCTCGGAAAGTTCTTTTAATATCTGTATTGCCGGCACGCATGGCAAAACGACCATCACCACCATGGTGGCGCATTTGCTGAGGGATAGCGGCTTTGGGTGTAATGCTTTCCTGGGAGGCATTGCGGTGAACTATGGGACCAATTTCTGGAGCAATCCAAAAAACGTATGTGTGATAGAAGCAGATGAATACGATAGAAGTTTTTTGAAATTAAGTCCTGATATAGCCATCATCACTGCCATGGATGCTGATCACCTGGATATATATGGTACAGCAGACGCAGTGGAACAGGCATTCATTGATTTCAGTGAGAGAATAAAGCCAGGCGGGTTACTGTTCCGTCAGTTTGGACTGAAAAGAGGAAAGGAACTGGCGAAAGGGCTGGCAGATACAAAATATACCTACAGCCTGCAAAATGAAAATGCAGATGTGTATGGCGAAAATATCAGGTTGGACAATGGCGGTTATGATTTTGATATAGTAATGAAAGATGACCGGATCGACAATGTGCGGTTGAATATGGGAGGGATGCACAACGTGGAGAATGCCATTGCGGCAATAGCTGTTGCAAGTTCTTTGGGAATAGAGCACGATAAGATCCGCTCAGCGGTTGAATCATTCCGTGGAGTGAAACGGAGGTTTGAGTACCTCATCCGGAACAGGAAACTGGTATTTATGGATGATTATGCCCATCACCCCGAAGAGTTGCGGGCCCTGATCAATGGAGCAAGAACATTGTTCAGGCAAAGAAAATGCACGATCATTTTTCAACCGCATCTCTACACGCGCACAAGGGATTTTGCAGATGGCTTTGCGGAAGTGCTTGACCTGGCGGATGAAGTGATACTGTTGCCAATTTATCCTGCAAGAGAGTTGCCGATAGAAGGCGTGACCAGTGAGATGATACTGGATAAGATGAAGAACGAGAACAAGAAGGTAATGGACAAACAACAGCTGATAGATTGGATAAAGAATGATTATAAAAAGGGGATCAACGATGAGTTCGGCAGTCTCTTGATCACAGCTGGTGCAGGTGATATTGATACCTTGTTGATGCCAATTAAAGATCTGTTGACAGATATATAAATTGAATACGAAAAGAACGATACGGAAAATTTTATTCATTACCACATGGGTGGTGATCGGGGCAGGCATGCTTACCTTGCTGATCGCTGCCATGGGCAAGCAGAAAAAGGATAATTGCAAGGATTATGCAATTACGGTAAAAGGCATTAGAGGAGATGATTTTTTCCTTGATGAAGCGGATATACTCCGCTTGTTGAAAGTGGCTACAAAGGGAAAGATCAAGGGGCAACCCAAGTCTTCCTTCAACCTGCAGCAGATGGAAGAACTGCTGGAAGGTAACCAATGGGTAAAAGATGCGCAATTGTATTTCGACAGCCGGGATGTGTTGCATGTGTCCGTTACAGAGCGTGAACCTGTAGCCAGGATATTTACCGCAGCCGGAAAATCTTTCTACCTGGATGAGCATGCGCAGATGATGGGCTTATCGGACCGGTTGAGTGTACGCCTTACGGTATTCACCGGTTTTCCGGATAAGAAAATGCTGACTGTCAAGGACAGCCTGCTGATGAAAGATATCGTAGCAACTGCTCAATATATTAACGGCAATCCTTTCTGGTCGTCACAAGTGTCGCAGATCAACCTGGACCTTAGCTGTGGGGCTGATTGCCGGGAAATGGAAATGGTGCCACTTATTGGCAACCATGTGGTGAAACTGGGTAATGGAGAGAACATTGATAAAAAATTCAACCGCTTGTTTGTTTTTTATAAACAGGTATTGAGCAAAACAGGTTTTGATAAATACAAAACGATTGATGTACGCTTTGATGGCCAGGTAGTGGGAGCGAAGAGCGAAAATCCTAGAGTGGATTCTGTACAGCTTCGGAAAAATGTGGAGAAACTGCTGAAACAGATCAAGGAAATGGAAGAGCTGAATGATAAGCAGGCTCTATTGCCAACACCTGTTCCGGTGCAACCGGTAATGCCGCCGGCAGACAGTTCAAAGTATAATGAGCTGAATGCGTTGGAAGATCAGGAACCAGATAACAGCAAAACAGAAAATAAAGCTGCCGGTAAGAAGGAAACAAAAGCGGAGAATAAAGATGCAGGTAAGAAAAATGTAAAACCTTCTGGTAATAAGAAACAACCAAAAGCCGTAATGCGCAGAAACTAAAGGAACAACTAAAAACAACATAAAATGAATAACGAACAACCCATTATCGTTGGTCTTGACATTGGGACAACCAAGATTGCAGTGATAGCCGGACGCAAGAACGAGTTTGGCAAGCTGGAGATTCTGGGCTTTGGTAAAGCCAACTCCAATGGCGTGAAACATGGACAGGTATTGAACATTGATGAAACCATTAAAGCGATCCGTACCGCACTGGAAAATTGCTTTGCCTCCAATCCTAATCTCGACATTAAAGAAGTATATGTAGGTATTGCAGGGCATCACATCAAAAGCCTTCAAACCCGTGGAGATATCGTTCGCCAGGCAACTGATGAAGAGATCTCTCAGCGCGAGATCGATCAACTGATCAGTGACCAGTACAAAACCTATATTCCAGCCGGTGATCAGATCATTGATGTGATACCACAGGAATTTACGGTAGATAATTTCCAGAACATTCCAAACCCGATAGGGTATGGCGGTGTGAAGATTGGCGCCAACTTTCATATCATTACCGGTGATAAGAACGCGATCAGGAATATCAACCGCAGCGTGGAAAAATCAGGACTGTATACCAAAGACCTGGTATTGCAGCCGCTTGCTTCCTCTTCTGCTGTAATGGGTCAGGAAGATCTGGAAGCCGGTGTGGCTATCGTGGATATCGGCGGTGGAACTACTGACCTCGCAGTATTCTATGAAGGCATTCTGAAACACACTGCTGTAATTCCTTTTGCCGGTGAAAATATCACAAACGATATCAAGACCGGTTTGGGAGTGTTAAAAACTCAGGCAGAACAAATGAAAGTGCAGTTTGGCAGTGCGCTTGCTAATGAAGCAAAAGCCAATGCCTATATAACTATCCCGGGATTGCGTGGTATGCCGGCCAAAGAGATCAGTGTAAAGAACCTGGCGAATATCATCCAGGCGCGCATGAGCGAGATCATGGATTTTGTGACCTATCATTTGAAACAGGTTGGCCTTGATAATAAAGCGCTCAATGGTGGTGTGGTGTTAACAGGTGGTGGATCTCAATTGCGCCATCTTATCCAGTTGACTGAATATGTAACAGGGTTGCCTGCAAGGATCGGTTTCCCGAATGAGCACCTGGCAGCCGGTCATATTGAAGAACTGGCTAAACCAACGTACTCTACCTGTATCGGTCTTATCCTGAAGGGTTATGATGATTATGAGCATAACCGCAAACAGTTTGAAAGGGAATATAAAAAGGTAGAAGTTCCTCAAGGGCTGAAGAAAAATGAGGTTCCTGAAGAAGAAGTGGAAACAGATGATGAAGTGATTATTCAGGATTCGGTAAAACAGCGCAAAGGCCTCAGCAATTTCTGGGGAAAATTCAAAGACGGAATAATAGATCTTTTCAAAGAAGAGGAGGATAAACACCTGTAGAATAAGATAACTAACCATTAAATTGAAGCGAATGATACATTTTGATTTGCCAAAAGAAAAGTCATCTATCATCAAAGTAATTGGTGTAGGTGGTGGTGGTGGTAACGCAGTTAACCACATGTTCAGCCAGGAGATTGACGGCGTCAACTTTATAATATGTAATACCGATGCACAGGCATTGTCCAACAGCGGTATTCCTAACCGTGTTCAACTGGGACCGCACCTCACACAAGGGCTCGGTGCCGGCGCCAATCCTGAGATCGGCCGTCAGGCAACAGAAGAATCGCTGGAGGAGTTGAAAGGCATCCTGGAAGTGAATACCAAGATGGCTTTTATCACAGCCGGCATGGGTGGTGGAACAGGTACCGGAGGTGCCCCGATCATAGCCAAGATCTGTAAAGACCTTGGTATACTCACAGTTGGTATTGTAACCACTCCGTTTGCCTATGAAGGGAAAAAACGTCAACTGCAATCGGAAGAAGGCATCAAGAACCTGAAACAGTATGTAGACACGTTGCTGGTGATCAGCAATGATAAATTGCGTCACCAGTTTGGCAATTTGAAAATGCGTGAAGCATTTGAGAAAGCAGATAATGTGCTGGCAACGGCGGCAAAATGTATTACGGATGTGATCAGCAGCACTGGTCAGATCAATGTTGATTTTGCGGATGTATGCACTGTAATGCGTAATGGCGGTGTGGCGATATTAGGAAATGCAGCAGTATCTGGCGAGAACCGTGCGCATAAAGCAATAGAAGAAGCTTTGAATTCTCCATTGCTGAATGATAATGATATCAGCGGCGCTAAATGGATCCTTATTAATATCAATTCTTCTGAAGGTGAACATGAGTTCACCATGGATGAAGTAGAGATCATTCAAACCCACCTCGTAGGGCAGGCTGGTGAAGGCACTGACGTGATCATGGGATTGGGTTATGATCCATCACTGGGAGATAAACTGGGCATTACACTTATTGCAACAGGCTTCCAGTACAAAGACCCTTTCACCAAACCGGTTGCCAAAAAACCTGAACCGAAGAAGGAAGAGAAGATCGTGATGACGCTGGGATTGGCCCCTGAAGCCGAAAAAGAAGTACAGCCTGCAAAAGAAGAAGAAAAGAAAGCAGATCCATTAGCTCCGAAGCTGATGGATGAGCATACGATAGCAGACGCTCCTATGCCAGCCCTGGAGGAAATGATGGAGCGGGATTATGTTGAAGAAGAAGGACCGGCTGTTCATTTTGATTTGTCGATGGGCGAGCCGGCTGACAAAAAAAACGTGGAATTACTTAGTGAAAATACGATTCAGGCATCCGGTAAAAATACTTCCGACAAAAAAATAAGCACAGAGCAACAGGAAGTTCTATATTCGACCTCTCAACCGAAACCTCAATCCTCTGCCGATTCTACTTCAGAATCCCTATCCCCATTTATTAAAAAACAGGAATCAACGAAAGATAGTACCACCCCGCTGTCTGCAGCATCGGGAGGTTATCTGGCCAGACCGTCCAATATCTACGCAGAATCTAAGCCCGAGGTTTCATCCTCAAAGCCTTCTGCCGAAGAGCCGGTCCCTCCACCGATCGTTGCCACCAAAGAGGAAGAAGAACTTCTTGATTTGCAAATGCAACTGGTAGAAAGGGATGACATTCCGGCGGCGGATAAGCCGTTGGCCCATCATACTCAACTACCTTCATCTTCTCAAGCTGAGGAGCCGGCAATGCTGGACGAAGCAGAGGAGCAGAAACGTAAGGCGGCCGAGAGACTGCACAAGTTGAGAAACTTGTCGTTTAATGTCAACGCGGCAGACCCGAATAATGAGTTTGAAACAGTGCCGGCCTATATCCGCCGCAATATGGAATTGTATAACAGCAGCTCCCATATAGAGAACTTCTACAGCAATTACGAGGTTAAAACCGACCAGAATAATCAAACACAGATCAGCACGATCAATACTTTCTTAGACGGCAAAAAGCCCGACTAGCTATTTTCGTTCCAATGAAGCCAACGTAAGGAACGTGTTTTTAGTTGTTCCCCTGATGTTTTCATCAGGGGTTTTTCTTTTTAAGGCATTTGCCCACGGCATAAAACTCTTTGTGCTCTTTGTTGTCTTTGTAGGAGATTATCCCACAAAGACAACAAAGAGCACAAAGAAAAAATGTTTCAGATATGTTCTGAAAAGAAGCTTTTTCTTTACAGATCATCCACCAGGAATTTCTTCCGGGCAAAGAAGATATAAGCAGATATATAAACCAGTACAGCAATAATTAAAGCAATGGTTGAAGGCGAATCCGGATAAAACACTTTTGTACCAAATGGCATTGGTATCAAAACGTCTGAAGCCTGCAGCGGCAGAAAATACCCGATCGGTGTAAGCTTGAACTGGAAATTAGTCAACGCTGTGATCAGCCATTCAAAGATAAGGCCATACAGGAAGAAGATGATTATCGCCAGACCACTCCGACGAAACAACACGGCCAGCATCAACGCAAAGAATAAATAAGCAAGTGATTGAATAAAAACATACCCGAGATATTCAATACCGTCAAACGTAAAGCTTCCCGAAGACAGAGACCCAAAGAATAAAGACGTAATGGCATTGATCACTGTTATAAGCAGAGAAAACAAAATGATCGTTGCGAACTTAACCCCAATGAATTGCCTCCTGCTCCATCCATCAATAATATTTTGCCTATGAGTTTTGAAATTGAATTCATTTACCATCAGCATAATAACGATCATGCCCGGAAAATAAAGCAACCAACTGCTCAGCCAGCCCACTGTCTGCCACACCTTGGGAAAAGCAAAAGAATCGCCAATCACCATCGCACTTTGCGGCACTTCCGACTTAGTACGTTGCTCAATATACCACGCGATATAATTGATAAGGAATATGCTTAACAGGTAGAAAACAGAGAAGATCCAGAATGCCCGGTAATTCTTTACTTTCAACCATTCAATACGTAAGAAATGCAGCATATAAAAAATTTATATATTAGTGTTATTAGCGTCTATTAGCATCATTCGCGCCTCTCAACATTCTTCGCGCTGTTAGCGTTCGCTCTTGGTACCCGTAATTTCCAGGAAAGTCGATTCCAACGATTTACGTTTCATGTTGAGACGGCTTAATACAATCCCATTATCAAAACAGTAACGGTTCAGTTGAGTAGCCGTGATGCCATCGCCACTGATCACCTGCACATAATCATCCATGATCTCTACCTGCACCACGCCAGGCATCCGCTCAACTGTTTTTTCCAGTGCAGCAAGATCATCCGCTGCTATTTCAAGCACTGTTTGCTCGGAGGTTTTGGTATTCAGTATATCCTTTACACTCCCTACTGCCTTCAAATGTCCTTTCTGGATAATGGCGACATGGGTACAAACCTTTTCCACTTCATCCAGGATATGGCTTGCCATGATAATGGTTTTGCCTTGCCTGTTCAGGTCCTTGATAAGCGTACGGATCTCTGCAATGCCTGCGGGGTCCAGGCCATTGGTCGGTTCATCAAATACGAGTATGTCAGGGTTGCCAAGCAGGGTAGAAGCTATAGCCAACCGCTGCTTCATGCCAAGCGAGTAAGTACTGAATTTGGAATCTTTTCTTTGGGTGAGGTTTACGATGTCCAGTACCCTGGCAATATCTTCCTTTCCTCTTTGTTTTATTTCCGCGGCGATCACCAGGTTCTTTTCTCCGCTGAGATAATGATAAAAATTCGGAGTCTCCAGCAAAGTACCGATCCCCTGCCGGATCTTTTCCGATCCGGGTTGTCCATCCCACAGGTAAGTGCCGGAACTGGCTTTCAGGATGTCCATAATAATACCAAGCAAAGTGGTCTTACCACTTCCGTTAGGCCCCAGTATGCCAAACACACTGCCTTTCGGCACTTCAAAGGAAACATTGTCCAGGGCTTTGATGGGACCATAGGACTTGGAGATCTTATCAATATTGAGGATAGCGCTCATAAGCGGAAATTATCACCTCAAGATAAGCGTTTATGGGACTTTTCAAAACAAAACTTGACCAGGGGTAAAGTAAGGGGATGTACCGTGCCAAAATCGATCGTGTGGCCCGGCCAGGAATAAAAACTAAGGAAGGAACAGTGCCATAAAAATTAATCCAACCGGTTTGGCGGGACTCCCTCTTTGGTAATGATCACAGGCCGTATCAACCCCTTTTCATCAAAATACATGCGGTCTATACAGGTGACCCTTGAGTTGCCATCGGTTTCACCGATCGGGCGTCGATGATACACAATATACCAGGCATCCTTACCTTTTTCATGGATCACAGAATGATGACCGGCACCTGTAGCGATCGCAGGATTTTGCTGCAATATCTTGCCTATCCTTTTAAAAGGGCCGAAAGGTGAATCTGATATGGCATAAGCCACACTGTAATCTGGACCCGTCCATCCTCCTTCAGACCACATGAAATAATACTTGCCATTCCGAATAAACATAAAAGGGCCTTCCACATAACCTTGTGGTGTTATTTCCTTGAAAGTTGTTCCGTCTTCGAAAGGCACAAACCCTGTAAAATCCTTATTGAGTTTGGCAATATTACAATGCCTCCATCCTCCATAGATGAGATAGTATTGACCGTTTGCATCTTTGAAAGCAAACTGATCGATCGGTTGGGCGCCATTATAGAATTTATCGATCAGCGGTTTTCCTAAATAATCCCTGAAAGGCCCTTCAGGTTTATCGGCAACAGCAATGCCGATACCGCCTTTTTCCGCATCGTTTTGTATATCGTTCGCACCAAAGAAAAGAAAATACTGTTTGTCCTTTTTAATAATGGAAGGCGCCCACATCGCCCGCCTTGCCCATTTGACAGAAGCAGTGTCGAGTATATGCGGATGTTTGGTCCATTGAATAAGGTCGGGCGAAGAAAATGCATCCAGGAATACCTGTTTGTTATACGGTGCTGAATAAGTAGGGTAGATCCAGTATTTGCTGTCAAAAATAATTCCTTCAGGATCGGCATACCAACCGGGGAATACAGGATTGCCTGCTCTAATAGTATCAGCTGACTGTGCCGATACCGAAATAGTAGCAAGGAACAGGCAAAGAATCAAAAATGCTTGATTAGCTTTGAGCACAATAAACCCCTTCATGTGATAATTCGATTGGTATGAAGAACTAAAATACAGAGATTATGGCAACAATTCTTATAACCGGTGGTACGGGGCTTATTGGTACAGCACTCAGCAAATCTTTGCTGGATAAGGGATATCATGTGATCATCCTTACCCGGAAACAAAATCTGCCTGCAAAAGGAAATCTCCGTTATGCGCACTGGGATACCGGGCAACAACATATTGATCACGACGCTATTGCCGGCAGCGATCATATCATCCATCTCGCCGGTGCAGGTGTAGCAGATAAACGTTGGACGGATAAACGGAAAAAGGAAATTGTTGATAGCCGTATAAAGAGCAGTGAGCTGCTGGTGAAAGCATTGAAGGAAATACCTAACCAGGTCCGTTCTGTTGTCAGCGCTTCCGCTATCGGCTGGTATGGACCTGATCCTGTTATTCCTAATCCCGATCCGTTTGTGGAAGAAGACGAAGCAGATGATGGTTTTCTTGGCCGCACCTGCCTGCAATGGGAGCAAAGCATCGATCCTGTAAAGCAACCCGGCAAGCGGCTGGTAAAACTTCGTACTGGTATTGTACTCAGCAGTGAAGGTGGCGCTTTGGAAGAATTTAAAAAGCCTTTAAAATTTGGTGTGGCAACTATCCTTGGCAGCGGCAACCAGGTGGTCAGTTGGATACATATCGATGACCTGGTAAGACTTTATATCAGAAGTATAGAAGACGAGAAAATGGACGGTGTATTCAATGCAGTAGCGCCAAAGCCGGTATCTAACCGGGAATTGGTGCTGCAGCTGGCAAAAGAAGTAAAGGGGAAATTTTATATCCCGATGTATGTCCCTTCTTTTGTTCTGAAGCTGGTATTGGGAGAAATGAGCATAGAAGTATTAAAAAGCGCGACAGTCAGTTGTAGTAAAGTGCGCATTATCGATTTTACTTTTGTGTATCCTACTATTGAAGCAGCAATGACTTCGATTGGCCCCGCAATAAAGAAATAAAAAAGGGATGTGATCATCACATCCCTTTTTTATTTAAAACAGATACATTAAAATGCTTTCTTCTCTGCTGGCATTTTAGGCGTTTCCTTCTGTGTATACATTGTAGGTGTCACTTTCTTAGGATCACCCTGGTATACCCAGGTAATATTATTGATGTACTTGTTGAATACAGAATTCAGTTGCTGCAGTGTCACTTTATCTACGTCTTCTTTGATCTGGATCGATCTTTTCCAGTTGCCGTGCAACACTTCATTGGAAGCAAGTGAAGCTGCCTGTGCTTCATTCGTTTCATTACGATAATATATACCGGTAAGGAAGCCGGTCTTTTCATTTTTCAACTCGTCGGCAGTAAAGCCTTCTTTCTTCACTTTGTCGATTAATCCACGGGCTACTGCAATGTATTTATCAGGCTCGGTAGTGGTTACAGAAAGATTGGCATAAGGTGTAGTGCCACCGCTGAACCAGGCCTGCGGCGCATACGAAAGACCATGCTTGCTTCTTACTTCCAGGAAATGCCGGCTGGCAAAGATGCTCATGGCCAGTGAAAACGCATTGTAATCAGGAGAGCCGGGTAATGGACCGCTGGCAATACCTCTTACATAGTTAGTAGCATTGGCGCGTTCTTCTTCTTTGAATGAATTGGTTGCCGGTGTATAACTTTTCTTTTGCTCAACAAATGGAGCGCCTGCGGGCACTTTACTCAGCAGGGCTTTTACTTTTTGTTCAATAGTAGCTTTATCGAGATCGGCCACCACTACGATCACCATGCGGGAACGGGTGAAGATGGATTGCCAGTATTTCTTTGTTTCTGCAGATGTCAGCGCTGTAATGGAAGCTACAGTGCCTTGCGGCTCTTTAGCATAATTGGTACCTGCAAAAGCGGTCTGCTTTGCCAGTTTATTGATCGCGTTATCAGGGCTTGATTCGCTGGCCCGCAGGTTATTGATCGCATCCTGTTTGATACGGTCAAATTCTTTCGGATCAAAGCGGGGCGAAGTGAGTGCATCGGTATACAGCGGCCATACTGCATCAAAATCGCTTTTGATGCAGTTAAGGCTAAAGGAAGCAAAGTCCATTCCGGAGCCACCGCCAACCTGTGCACTTACTTTATCCAGTTTGTCTTTAAAACTGTTTTTATCATCTTTCATCGTACCGCATTCGGTAAGGGCATTCATAGCCAGGTTTTCGATACCGGCTTTGGAAGCGGGATAATTTTGCACGCCGCCTTTGATAATGGTTTGTATCACCACTATATCATTACCACTGGGTTGAACGATCACTTTTACCCCATTAATGGTCATATCATAAGGGGAAGCCTGTTTTTGAGCTGAACCGGCAAATGGCAGGGCCAGCGCAACCAGGCATATTGTATATTGAAATATCTTTTTCATCCGTAATAGTTTTAGTTTAACCAATAGAGGCTCAGTTCTTGAAGAATTCATTCACCTTCAGTTGCTTGCTCATATCTTCATTGATGATCATGCCAGCAATGTATGGCTTATCAATAATATATTTTTTGAGATAGTTCTGAATATCTGCACGGGTCACATTCATCAGGTTCTTCATATAATCAGTGTAATAATCCAGTGAAGCGCTGCACCACCAGAATGTAAGCGTGCTGCTGAGGGCAGAAGGCTTTTCATTGGCGCGGATGAAATTGCGGCGCAGGATATCCTTTGCAGTTTGGAATTGCTCATCAGTAAAATAATCAGCATCTGCAAAATGATTCACCTGGTTAAGCACTTCTGCAGTGAATTCTTTCAATTTGCCTGGATTGGGTACCGCAAGGATCTGGACAGGCCCTACATGCGCTGCTGACTGGTAAGAAACGCCTGCATAGCTGGCCAGTCCTTTATCAACCAGCGCCTGCTGCCATTTGGAAGAGTTCAATCCAAGAATAGTAGAGAATACATCAGCAGCCAGCGTGCCAACAGAATCCCTTCTTGTGTCAGGCCCCTGCCATACATACATCACATAAGGTGTTTGTGCAATGGATGATTCTTTAACGAAGTATTCTGTTTTTTCGATGGGTTTAAATTCAGGGATAGGGTATTTCTCATGGGGATTAAAACCGCTGCTGGCCCAATCGCCAAAAATTGCTTTGACTTTGGCAAATGCTTCAGCAGGTTTAACATCACCCGTGATCACCAGCAGTGAATTGTTGGGGAAATAGTATTTGTCTTTGATCACCATCATTTTTTCCGGTGTGGCTGAATTGATGATATCGTGATCGCCGATCGGATTTTTGCGGGTAAACAGATCGCCCCACACTTTTTTACCTACTGTGATCCACAACTGGAAATAAGGATCACTCTCTGCACGCTGAAACTCTCCATCCACTACCGGCCTTTCTTTTTGCATGTCTTCTGTGCGGTAGATGGGAAAGCGGATTGCTGCATTCATGAATTTCAATCCTGCATTAAGGCTGTCCTTATCAAAAGTGAAGAAGTAGTTCACTCTTTCATCGCCTGTTGTACCGTTCCAGATCATGCCCAGTTCTTCAGTGCGTTTGATGAATTTTTCCTGGTCAGGATAATCCTTGTTCGCTTTGAAAAACATATGCTCAAACAAGTGGGAGAGGCCACTGTATTCAGGCCCTTCTGTATAAGCACCGTTCTTAACGGCGATCTCAATAGTGGCAAGCGGCACTTTATGGTTTTCGATCACGACCACCTCAAGGCCGTTGTCCAGCTTTTGCCAATAATAATTATCGGGTAGCCGCGGCTGTGAAAATGCAGTTACACTGGTGGCCAGCATTGCTGCTACAAGTAATTTTTTATTCATAGAAAAAATTTGAACCTGCAATGCAGGTTGGTTAAAGGGATTGTTGGGAAGGTACAGAAGTTGGGGAAGCCCCGGAAATAATTCACCCTTGTTTTTGCCTTAGAATTTCAGAAAATTTAATAGCGGCGAATAAGCCGGATGCCCGGCTTTTAGCCATGATATTTCAGGTAAGACCTGCATGGTCCGGATGCCAGATACTGCTGAATTCTCCAATAATAGCCTGATTGTTTTTCCAGTCCTGCCGGTGCAGTTTCAGTAGAACAATATCCTCTTCTTTTACACGCCGGAATCTCGGGCTCATGGTGCCTCCATTGGTATTATCACCAGCCCTGGCGGCAGGGTTATATTGATAGGGAGAATCAACAATGGTACCGCGGGGATACATAATGCCCGGCACACCAGTTCCCCTTATATCCAGGTTGCCGGGATGATCCAATCCGATCGTATGCCCGTATTCGTGCGCTGCTGTAGTGGAGCCTTCATATAAATTATCGCGTTTGAAATAACCGGTATTGCATCCCAATCCATCTACAAACGAAATATTACCCATGGCAAATTCCTCGATGCGGAAATAATTATTCTTCGGATCAGTGTTCTCAAATATTTCTTCAGGTGTAATAGTAGGATGGAAATAACCGGTGATCTGAAAAATAAGCCGCAACTCCCTGCCTTTAATACGAACAAGGGCCTGTGGTTCATTCCACATCATTTCAATCTCTTTCCTGATATACTCCGTAATATCCGCATCGGCGGCATTGCCGTAAGTGATGATATGGGAATGAAGAATGAGCTGGTCGTTGATGATCTCAGCATGGCCCATGATTATCCTTTTAGTTCCTTACCGGTTTACCACTTTTCAATACGCTCTGTATCCGCTCCAGGGTTTTCTTTTCCCCGCAAAGAGAAAGGAATGCTTCCCTTTCCAGGTCGAGCAGGTACTGCTCTGTTACCAATGTAGGTTCGCTCAGATCACCGCCACACATTACATAGGCCAGTTTCTTTGCTACCACCACATCGTGATCTGTTGCATAGTTAGCTCTCCACATGCCATTGATACCGGCATATAGCGCGCCCAATGCGGAGCGTCCCAGCACTTTCACATCTTTACGTTGCACCGGTGTGGTATAGCCGCTGTCGAATATTTCGATCACTGATTTTTTTGCTTCGGCAACACGTCTTCCCTGGTTCATCACGATCTCATCGTGCCCCTTGCGGTACACGCCAATATTAAACCCTTCTGCTGCAGAAGTGCCTACTTTGGCGGTGGCAATAGTAAGAAAACGATTCTTCAGGGTAATGGTTTCTGGTTCGTCTTCATGCATTTCATCAGAAGCGCGCAATACAAACTCCTTGGTACCGCCACCTCCGGGTATCAATCCCACACCAAGCTCTACCAGTCCTGTATACGTTTCTGCTGCCGGGCAAACTTTATCAGCATGCAAGCTTAATTCGCAAGCTCCTCCCAATGCCAGTCCATGTGGCGCCACTACTACCGGTACTGCTGAATAGCGTGCACGCATCATCGTATTCTGAAACAGGCGGATGGCCATATCCAACTCATCATATTCCTGTTCAATTGCCAACATAAAGATCATTCCCACATTGGCACCAGCGGAGAAATTGGCGCCTTCATTGGCGATCACCAAACCCTTGGCTCCTTTTTCTGCTTTGTCGATCGCTGTTTGAATACCGGATAATACATCACCACCTATACTGCCCATTTTCGTGGACCATTGCAAACCCAACACATCATCTCCCAGGTCGTACAACTTGCAACTGCCGTTTTTCCAAACCAGTTTATCCTGGTAATTGCTCATGATGATGAACGACTCACCACCAGGGATCGGCTTATAGGTTTTGGAGGAAGGATCATAACTGAGCCTTCTTCCATTTTCAATTTTATAGAATGTTTTATTACCAGCAGCCAGCATCTCTTCCACCCATGAAGCAGGCTGATAACCGGCGTCTTTCATGGCTTTCACCGTTTTTTCCAATCCCAGTACATCCCAGCTTTCAAAAGCGCCGATCTCCCAGCCAAAGCCAGCCATCATTGCATCATCTACGCGGTATACTTCATCACTGATCTCAGGAATGCGGTGGGAAATATAGGCAAACAGGCCATAATGGAAATGGCGGTAGAATTCCCCTGCCTTGTCGGGACTACCTACCAGCATTTTCAGGCGCTGGTAAAGATCATCAACAGGTTTGGCAGCTTCAAGCGAAGCAAATTTTGCTTTAGCCCGTGGTTTATATTCAAAGGTTTTGAGATCGAGTGTATAAATCTCTGATTCTCCTTTTTCATTTTTGCGTTTGGAGAAGAATCCCTGTCCTGTTTTATCGCCCAGCCAGTTGTTCTCTACCATTTTATTCAGCCAGCCAGGAATGATGAATGAATCACGCGCTTCATCGGATGGGCAATTATCATACACACCTTTAGCAACTTTCACCAATGTATCAATGCCTACTACATCTGCTGTACGGAAAGTAGCGGATTTAGGGCGGCCGATCATAGGCCCGGTCAATGCGTCCACTTCATCAATGTTCAACCCAAGCTTATCCACCAATCCAAATATGGCCATGATGCCATAGACCCCAATGCGGTTGGCAATAAAAGCAGGCGTGTCTTTACAAAGCACGGTTGTTTTACCCAGGATCAGATCGCCGTAATGCATCAGGAAGCTGATCACTTCAGGATCTGTATGTGGTGTGGGTATGATCTCCAGCAAACGCAGGTAGCGTGGAGGGTTGAAAAAGTGAGTGCCGCAGAAGTGTTTTTTGAAATCATCAGTTCTTCCTTCTGCCATCAGGTGAATGGGAATACCGGATGTGTTGGAGGTAACAAGTGTTCCCGGTTTCCGGAACTGTTCCACTTTATCGTAGATCAGCTTTTTTATATCGAGCCTTTCCACCACCACTTCAATGATCCAGTCGCAGGAAGCGATATCCTTCATATTATCATCGAAGTTGCCGGTAGTAATTTTTTTGATCACATCTTTATCGTAAACCGGCGATGGATTGCTTTTCACCGCTGCTGCCAATGCATCATTCACGAGTTTATTCCTTTCTGCAGGTTTGGTGCTTTCTGTTGCTTCTTTAGGTACCATGTCCAACAACAAAACCTGCACGCCCACACCTGCAAAATGACAGGCGATCCTTGATCCCATTACCCCGCTACCGAGTACAGCCACTTTTTTAATGATCCGGTTCATATAGCATTTTTAAAATTAGTTAGCTAAACAACTATTTTCGATACCGAAGTTAGGTCTTTTTAAACTATATAGAAAATGAATAGTGGGTTATTTATGCCGTCGCATATACCGGTTTAGCTGCCGCCTGTTCTTTCCCAACCCCACACTGCTTCCCACCCCGCTAAGGGTGATTTTTACGAGATAGTTCAATGCAGAGCGATCGTGTAAACGGATAAAGAAAACCGTTCCTTTTCTATCCGTATTCTTATTCCTTAGAATGGTATTCACTAGTGAATTAACAGCACCTCTGAAAAAGGATTTTTTTTCCTGGTTGGGTTTTCCGTTCAATAATACTTTCAGATCGCGGTAAGCCATGACCATTTCTCCATACGCCACCTGGTTATTTCCCGTAACATGCATGGTCATTGTGTCAAGGTAGCCTGATTTTAACGTTGCACCGGCCAAAGGTCCCAATGCATGATTCAATACTTTGAGATCGGCTTTTCCCATTTGCAGCTGCATCACGAAACCCCCTGCTGTGTCGGTGTATGATCCTTTTGTTTGCAAAGCCGTAAACACTGAATCTTCCAGGTAAGCAGTGGCCCTTATGGAAAGACTGTCGGAAGCAGAGGCCCCATAATTACGTATCGAAGTGATCAGTCCGTTCAAACGGTTCACGTGTATCCAGCCCGATACTTCTGTTTTTTCATTATACTCACCGTATTTAACCCAGGCATTTCGAAGCTGCAATGAATCAATGGATATTTTTGCCGGAAACATTTTCAGATGATCAACAGGAAGCGGGCGCACAATACCCGGCTCTCTTGGGAGGCGTTTATCGCGGAAATCATCGAGCCTTGCATTGTCAACTGAAATACTGCGCATGTCAAGGACAGTATCTTTTAAGAACCGCTCAAGGTTCACCCCATTAATATTGACTCTGCCGGTTTTTACAATGGCATAATCGATCTGGTAGGGATGTGTTTTTACAAAATCTTCCTGGCTTTGCATCGGCCGGTAAGAAAACGAATCTAAAGAAAGGCCCTGCGTATTCTTATCAAAATTGATATTGTGCCATTCAAACCGGTTATGATTGTTCTGGTAATTACCCGTGATCTCTCTCAACGTGAAATTTGTATTATGTTTTACAAGTTCATACAGGTTCAGCAGAAGTGAAGAGCTGACAGCAAGGTCATTCAGCTTTGCTGTAACAATGACCAGTTTTCCCGCATTCTTATCGATGCTGTCGAGCACAAAATCCCTGGCAGACAGTTGCGCCAGCTTCCCTTTCCAGTCCCAGGCTCCTGCTTCATTTTTATGAAATGCGAGTTTTTCTGCTTCTGCTGATAGCTGACCTTCACGTGTATTGAAAGTTTTTCCTTTTTTATTCCTGAACGAAAAGCGGTTTAGTAAAAAAGATAGCCTGCCGGCCTTAAGACCAGTGCCTTCATTATTCGTTGTTAATTGTTCCAGCTCCAGGAAATTATTATCAGCACCTTTCCATACCAGCCAGCCTGTTTCATTTTCTTCCTGCTTCCTTATGTAAATATCGGGTTGCTGTATGCGCAGTTTGTCAATACTGATCATTGGCCATTTATCCGGCTCCTTATCCGTTTCCTCTTCTGCCTCACCCGCCAGGTACATATTTGCCAAAGGCTTGTTGATGGTAAGAGACTGGATCCGGAAATCTTTATTGATCAGGGAATTGATATCTGCCACCATATTAGCAGAAGTGATTTGTATACTGACAGAATCACGGTTGCCCTGCTGTGTATACCGGATATTTTCCAGTGAAGAAGGTTGTTTATCTGTAATATTGAACCGGTCAACCTGTAAAAGAGACCGTTTATTTTTCAAAGTAAGATCATTACCTGTTGCTGCAAAGCCATCCAGTTGCCATTTCTTTCCTGCTGTTGAAAATGCATTGGCTGAAACCGACTGCAGGTAAAGCGAAATATCATTAGGGGGAGAATGAATATTGAGCGTCGTTTTTGATCCATTGATATTTTGGATAGTAATATCTCCCGGTTGTTGACGGGAAGAGGATGGCGACTGTGTTGTAATATCCATCGAGGCTTGGTCCCATTTCACCCCTCCAAGCAATAATTGCTTTTGTTTTTCATCTATCAGCATGGAAAGAATGGAAATATTCTTTGCCTGTATCGCCAGCTGGCCTTTCTTCCTGATATTGATCGATGCGGCTTTCAGTTGATTACCTGAGCTGGTCAATGCCATATCTTCCAGTTCAGCATCCAGCCCATCCATTGTAAAAGACCCCTTCTGGAATGTCAGCATATTCACAGCTTGCTGTATGCCTGTAAGATTTCGGGATTTCATCAGCTGCTGAGCTGTAACAAAACTTGTTACGTTATCCAGTTGCAGTTTTGCATTATTCCTGAAATCCAGGTTCAACTGCCCGTTGATGATATTCAGGTTATGTAATTGCAATAACTTATTAACCTCCTGCAAGGCTTTAAAAATATCTCCCGGCCTATCATTCCCGCTGCGGCTGAGATCGTAATTGATGACGGGTTTATACAGTACGATCTGTTCTGCTTTCAACCGCCTGTCAAACACAAGGTGGTCCCACGACAGTCCATACAATTCAAACTGCGGCATGGCGACCCGGTTTACCGATTTTCCATTTTTATATTCTTTATAGGCAAAATTGCTCAGGCTGATACGGTTGTTTATTAAAAGAATACTGTCAAACTGTACAGAAAAAGCACTGTCGCGGACAAAATTCTCAGAATTGCGGATGGCCATGGCAAAGCGCTCTACCGTCAATGGCCTGGGGGCATCTTTTTTGATGCGTAATCCCTGCATCTCAAAATTGTTGTGAGTGGAAACAAAGGAACTGGGATGTCCCAGGCGAACGGTATTGATATCAAAAGAGCCGTTCTCCACTATCACAAACTTTAATTGCAGATCACCTGTTAATTGTTGTACCAACTCATCCAGCCTGGGTGTATTTACCGTTGGTTCATCATCTTTCAGGTTTACATTCAATGCAAACCGTGGATTGATGCAATACACGGAATCGGCTTTGATCAGTTCACTTCGATATAAAGTGTCAAAGTCGATATTGGTCATTTTCAATTTGTCGAAAAATACTGTGAAGGAGTTATTGCTGCTGTCGCCTTTGTTTGCCGTGATAGTACAACTGTCAAACTCTGCTAGTTTGTGTTGAAGGTTGATACGAAAATTGCTGAAGCTAAGCCGGTGCCTTCCGTCCGGGAAAAAGATATCCTGGTGAGTGGTTTGCAGGGCAAGATTATCACTGAAGAGTATTTTATCCCGGCTTTGCCCCTGTGCGCTGTCTACCCGGAGATTGTCCAGGTGGAAATAAATATTGGAGATGGCGACCGGTTTTTCATTAGCGGCAGGATCAGCTTTGTTGACCATGGAAAACTTCCCGTTATCAATCTGGAACCTGTCTACTTCCAGTACTTTCAATGCATCACGGATAGAATTGTACACTCTTCCCATTTCCTGGGGAATGGAAAGGGTTTCTCCATCCTTTTTATTGTCGGGAACACGTAAACTGGTTACGGTGATCACGGGATTTACCAGTTTCAGCGAGTCGATCAGAAGTGTTTTTCCAGCAATGAGCGGGTAAAATTTTTTCAACCGTAATTGTAAACGTTCCACTTCAATGCGGTAATTGTTGGGAGATGTGGAGTCGTCCGTGGTATAGAAAACAGCTTTCCGGAGCTCCATTCTTTTTTTGAACCAGTTGTAGCTGAATTTTTCCACCTGAAGCTTGAGCTTCCCGTTGGATTGCCGGTTTACCAGCTCAGCAAGAATATCTTCAGCATGATTTACAAACCAGAAATGAAACCCCAGCAGTATGCCTACCACAGAGCCTGTAACAATGGCGATTATTTTGAGTAGTTTTCGGGATATACCTATTGCCGTCAAGAGGCGGACATTTTACATGAATTTACTCAAATCCCGGGCATTAAACAACAGTGAAGTGACAAGAGAATGTTAATGGTTGATAGAGTGTGGTTTTGAAGGTTTAAGAGGCAAGCATCTCTTTTTTCAGGAACAGATCGAGCTTACCAGCCCAGAATCCCAGGTCCCTGATAAGATTGATCATTTCGGTATAATCCATTCCTTCAATATTCCTCTCGGTTACGGCACATAATATCCCTCTCGATTCATCGGCAGTGAGCTTATAACCGAGATAGGTGGCATTGATGGCCAATGCGGTTTTATACAGCATGAACTGTTTGGGAATATCCCTTGGTATTGCACAAAGTGGTGACATGCACCGGATAAAAATCTGTTGTTCCTGTTCCGGGTTTTTTTGCGCAGTCAGGAATACTTCGATGGTAGAACTGCCTTGCACGAAATACCAGGCACCTGTTTGTTCATTGTAAATATCATCAGCATTTACACCGATATCAGCGCACAAATGCCGGATGTATTGTTTTACTGTTTCGATAGAGGTCATAAATGCCTGGTTAAGGTTTATGCAAGGCAAACTCGTATCGCTGCAAATTATTGTCCGGCTCCCGGCTTTTACAACGGAATTAACTTACCGACGATCCGTTTGCAGTTGCCTCGTCCGGATTCACAAACTTCAGCTTGCCATTGTCTTCAGCCATCAGTATCATTCCATTGCTTTCAATGCCTCTCATTTTCCGGGGAGCAAGATTGGCAACTACTACCACCTGTTTCCCGATAATAGAGGAAGGCTCAAAATGCAAAGCTATGCCAGATACAATGGTCCTTTTTTCAAAACCGAGGTCCACTTCCAACTTGAGCAGCTTATCTGCTTTTGCCACTTTTTCTGCTGCAGTGATAGTGCCAACTTTAAGATCGAGTTTGGCAAAATCATCATATTGTATTTCCGCCTTGGCTGCGGGTATTTCTTTAGGTTGTTCGTTCACTGTTGTTTCAACGGGTTTAACTAATCCTGCTTTTAATTTTTCCACCTGTGCAATGATCTCGCTATCCTCGATCTTCCTGAATAATAGTTGAGGCTCTCTCAGGCTATACCCCACACTCAGCAATTTCATGCTGCCGGCATTTTTCCATTCCAGCATTCTGTCTACCACTTTCATCTTATGCAGCATTGATTTGGCTGTGTTGGGCAGGAACGGATTGATCAGGATTGCGAGATTGGCTGTTAACTGCAAACAAATATGCAAACAGTTATCGATCTGTTTTTGCAATTCAGGTTTAGCTGCCAGCTCTTTTGCCAGTATCCAGGGTTCTTTTTTCTGCATATACTGGTTGCCTTTGCGGGCCAGATCGATCACTTCATACAGTGCTTCGCGGAATCGATACTCCTCCAACAGGGAAGTTACCGTGTCTTTAGTGTTGCTGATGGCCATGATGAGTTGTTTATCTTCATCATCAATCAACTCATTATGAAAAGGAGGCACTTTACCATTGCATAGTTTATGCATCAGTACAAAAGTGCGGTTCTCGAAATTGCCGAATATATCGGTGAGCTCGCTTTTGTACGCCTGCTGAAAACCTTTCCAGGTAAATTCGCTGTCTTTGGTCTCTGGTGCTATCTGTGTTAAATAATAACGCAACGCGTCAACCATCTGTCCACCGCCATTTTCCTTTTTCACAAAATCGTTGATATAATCACGCATTTCCAGTTTCCAGTTCCGGCTGGTGCTCATTTTATCCCCTTCCAGGTTCAGGAATTCATTGGCCGGCACATTGGCGGGTAATATATCGCCATGCAGTTTCAGCATCACGGGAAAGATGATGCAATGGAACACGATATTGTCTTTACCGATAAAATGGACAAGTTTCGTGTCCTTATCCTGCCAGTAAAGTTTCCAGTCTTTATCATGGTCAAGCGCCCATTGCTTGGTGGCGCTGATATAACCGATCGGTGCATCAAACCATACGTACAGCACTTTTCCTGCTGCATCGGGCAATGGCACTTTCACGCCCCAGTCAAGATCGCGGGTAACGGCTCTTGACTGCAAGCCGCCTTCGATCCAGCTTTTGCACTGGCCTACTACGGTTGGCCTCCAGTCATCCTTATGATCTTCAAGGATCCATTTCCGTAAGAAATCTTCATGCTTGCCTAATGGAAGATACCAGTGGGTAGTTTTTTTCTTTATAGGCTTGCTGCCGGTTAGTGTGCTTACAGGATTGATCAGTTCATCAGGGCTGAGGGAGGTGCCGCAGCGTTCGCACTGATCGCCATAAGCATTTTCATACCCGCAATTGGGGCAGGTGCCTTTTATATAACGGTCAGCCAAAAAAGTTTTGGCTTCCTCATCATAATATTGTTCAGTCTCTTTTGTTTCCAGTTCGCCACGGTCATCCAGATAAGTAAAGAATTCACGGGCTGTTTCATGATGCAAAGGAGAACTGGTGCGATGATAGATATCAAAGGAAATGGACAGGTCTTCAAAATCCTGTTTCATCGCTTCATGATATTTATCGATGATCGCCTGCGGCGTGGTGCCTTCTTTCATTGCCTGGATAGGAATAGCAGTGCCATGCTCATCACTGCCGCACACAAATACTACATCCCTTTCCTGCGCGCGCAGGTAACGGACATAAATATCTGCAGGTATATAAGCGCCGGCCAGGTGCCCCACGTGTTTCAATCCATTGGCATAGGGCAGGGCAGACGTGATCAGGTATCGTTTCGGGGTCGTCATAGTCTGCAAAAATACCGGAATTATGGGTGAAAGAGAAACGTTGCCTGTTGCGGTTGTTCGTTGACTGATGGCCAAGTGGTCGAATATCTACGCAAGCTGAAACCAGTAGTTCCTTTTCCATTGTCACCCCGGACCTGGTTTAATACACTCGCTACTATAGTTCGCTAATATCCGGGGTCTCCCCCATCTGCAGTATTTCCCAGGCAATAATGTCTTACAGATTTGAGGCAAGTGCAGCGCGGGGAGACCCCGGCTCTTATATTCTTTAAACCTGAATGCTTACTGAACCAGGGCCGGGGTGACAATGGAAAAGGAACTACTGGCCACAACTTGTAAATTAACCGTTACTCGGTCATCGGTCATCGGCCACCCGGTCAACGAACAACGGGCAACGATCAACAACCCTTCCTTTGAGATAGCCAATAACTTGAACTACCTTAGATCAATGATGAACCGCAAAAACTTCCTTTCTTCTGCCGGCACCCTTCTTGCCTCGTCCGCTATCCCATCTTTTGCAGCAACGGATGAAAGTACACCGGCAATCATCCCGGCCTATCTGCGGAAAGGGGATCTGATCGGCATTACTTCACCGGCTGGTTATATCACACATGAAGAGATCCTGCCGGCAGCAAGACTGATGGAAAGCTGGGGCTATCGCATCCGTCTTGGCAAGACCATTGGCATGCGCGATGGTACTTTTGGAGGCACAGATACAGAGAGGCTGGCAGATATGCAGCGGATGCTGAACGATAAGGAGATCAAAGCCATCATGTGTGCCCGTGGAGGTTACGGCTCAATCAGGATCATTGATAATTTGCAGTGGAACCGGTTCCGTGAACATCCGAAGTGGATCATTGGCTTCAGTGATATCACTGTTTTGCATTCCCATATCCTGCGCAATTTTGGGATCGCTTCCATTCATTCTAAAATGTGTAACAGCTTTCCGGAAGTTTGGGAAAAGGCCGATCCGGTACAGAAAGAAACGATTGAATCTATCCGCCGGGCACTGGCAGGTGAGAAGATCCAATATACGGTGGCAGCAAATCCACAAAACAGGAACGGAACGGCTACCGGGATACTGACCGGCGGAAATTTAAAGACACTGGAAACCCTGGCCGGTTCTGCTTCAGATATACATACGCAAAACCGGATTCTGTTTGTGGAAGATACCGGTGAATATCTTTACAGTATCGACCGCATGTTTTGGAATCTTGCCCGGACGGGTAAGCTCGGGCATCTTGCCGGCCTGATCATTGGCGGATTTAAGATCAAACAGGATGATCCCGGCGAGGAATTTGGGAAGAACCTACAGGAAATCGTATTGGAAAAAGTAAAAAAATATAAGTATCCGGTATGTTTTGATTTCCCGGTAGGCCATCAGCGCGATAATTTTGCATTGAAATGCGGCGTACGGCATAAACTGATTGTGCAAACCGGTGCCAGCACCTTAACAGATAGATTATGATCAAAACTCCTCCTTACCTGCAACCCGGCGATACCATCGGCATCGTTTGCCCGGCAGGATATATGAGCCTTGAAAAAGCAGCCGAATGTATCCGTGTGCTCCGGGAAGAATGGGGCTACAATGTAAAAATCGGGAAAACACTGGGTGGAGCTTCTGCTACTTATTTCTCCGGCACAGATGAAGAAAGGTTGACCGATCTGCAGCAAATGCTGGATGATGACGAAGTGAAAGCGATACTGTGCGGGCGTGGTGGTTATGGCACTGGCCGTATCATTGAGCAGCTGGATTTTAAAAAATTCAAAAAGAATCCGAAGTGGATCATTGGCTTCAGTGATATCACAGTGCTTCACTCGCATCTTTACAGCAACTATTATATCGCCAGCCTGCATGCGCCCATGGCGGCAGCTTTCAATGAAGCAGGATATATCAACCGTTATGTACAATCATTGCGGTTGGCCTTGCAGGGTACCTGGGCCAGGTATACCTGCGAACCGCATCCGTTCAACAGGACCGGTGAAGCTATTGGCGAATTGGTCGGCGGTAACCTGTCACTGATTGCCCATCTTGTCGGCTCAGATTCTGATATCAAAACAAAAGGCCGTATTCTTTTCCTGGAAGATATCGGCGAATACAGCTACAATATTGACCGGATGATGTATCAGTTGAAACGGAGCGGCAAGCTGAAAAATCTTGCAGGGCTTATTATTGGCGGTTTTACGGATATGAAGGATACAGAGAGGCCTTTTGGTAAAGATGTATACGAGATCATCCGTGATATTATAAAAGAATATAACTATCCCGTCTGCTTTGGATTCCCCGTCAGCCATGAAAAAGAAAATTATGCATTGAAAATAGGAGCAGGGTATAAGTTGAAGATTACCAAAAGCCGGGTACTGCTGGAGGAGTGATCTCGCCTGTAAGCTCCTTCCCATTGTCACCCCGGATCTTAGCGAACTATAGCTGCAACTGTACTAAACCTGGTCCGGGGTGACAACAGAAAGGAACTACAAATTATCAATTAAATGAAGATAAAGATAGTAATAATTGATTAATTTTGCATTCCTATAAGAAAAATCTATATCATGACCCTGGTTCAGTTAGAATACATTATCGCCGTGGACACCTGGAGGCATTTTGCCACTGCTGCTGATCATTGCTTTGTGACCCAGCCAACGCTTAGCATGCAGATACAGAAACTGGAAGAAGAACTGGACGTAAAAATATTTGACCGCAGCAAGCAACCCGTTGTGCCAACGGAAACAGGAGCCGAGATTATTGAGCAGGCCCGGGTGATACTCGCAGAAAGAAACCTGTTGCTGGAAAAACTGCAAAACAAAAAAGGAGTGCTGACGGGTGAGCTCCGGATCGGCATCATTCCTACACTGGCTCCTTACCTGCTGCCACTTTTCATTCAGCCATTTGCTAAAAAATTTCCCTCTGTAAAACTGGTCGTACATGAAATGATGACCGAGTTGATCATTGCCCGTCTGCGAGAAGGAAAAATTGATGCAGGTATTCTTGTTACACCTTTGCAGGAAGCCGGCATCAAAGAATTTGTATTGTTCTACGAAGAATTGATGGCTTATGTTTCGAGAAAGAATGCCATATATGAAAAGTCCTATATCCTGCCGCAGGATATAGATCCGGATAAATTATGGTTGCTTGAAGAAGGCCATTGTTTCCGCTCCCAGATCGCGAACCTTTGCGAACTGCGCAAAATGAGCAAGGAAGGAAGTTCATTCGATTATGAAGCCGGCAGTATAGAAACCCTGCGCCGCATGGTGGAAATGAACGACGGCATTACCATCATCCCGGAACTTGCCACACTTGATATGCCTGCCCGTCAAACCCAATTGATACGTTATTTTAAAAAACCTTCACCCATGCGTGAAGTAAGCCTGGTAGTGCACAGGAATTTTGTAAAAAAGGCATTGATCGATGCGCTCAAAGAAGAGATATTGAGGACCATTCCTGAAAAGATCCGCAAGAACAGGGCAGCGAATGTGGTACCGGTTTAAGGCACTTAAAGCTTCAGCACTGAATCTATTTTTTCCTGGAACATTTTATGTTCGGCCAGCTCATTGTGTTTCCCTTTGTCAATAGCGATCAGTTCAGATCCCTGCGGAGCTATTTTCAGCAGCCGTTCGGATTGACTAAAAGGGATCACCTCATCGTCTGTGCCATGAAGAAGCGTGACCGGTGTTTTTATCTGGCTGAAATATTCATTGGTAGGAAAATGATAATGAAGCATCAGGCTTACGGGATACATAAAAGCATAGTGTGAAGCCAGCGCATCTATACTGTAATAAGGTGTTTCCAGCATCAGCCGTTTGCATTCTCTTACAGAAGCCAGTTGTGCGGCTACTCCCGAGCCCAATGATTTCCCATAAAGGATAATGCTATCACCCGAAAAACGCGCCCTTGCCATTTTATATAGTGTAAGCGCATCTTTGTATAAGATCTGTTCAGTTCTTTCGCCAGTGCTTTTGCCAAAACCCGGATAATCCATCATCCACACTTCATAATTATTACGGGTAAAAGAACTTGCATAAGGGGCATAGCGCTCTATGTTTTTCCGGTTTCCATGAAAATATAATACAACGCCTTTGCAAACGGAATCAGGGACTGTAAAGCGAACGATGCTCAGGTTCTTTTCGCCGTCAACGGGAAGGTATATTTCTTCAAATGGCTGACTGAAATTGAATGCATGTTCTGCAGGCAGAGCGCTGGGATGGAACAGGAATTTATCCTGGAGAAAATATAAGGCTATGCCACAGACTATATAAACAGCCGCAATGATCTGCAGCCATTTCCAAAGCTTACGGGCGATTGTTTTTTGCATGATAGATATTACACCGTTTAGTTCACCAACATATCATACACCACTACCTTTTCCCATAGGTGGCTGTACTTTTCCACGAAAGCCTTATGGATTGGATGTACCTGGTAGGCATCCTGCTCTTTTGCAGAATCGAAATACATCAGTTCGGAAACATCATAACTGTTGTCTACTACTTCCCGCTTTTCCGTGGAAGCCGGTATGCCGATCAGCAGGTCTTTTACTTCTTTGATGGCCGACAGGGTTTTCAGTCCTTCGATCAATTGCTTGCGGTCTGCTTCCAGGCCGGGGTTCTTCAGCCAGAAAAAAACATGGTGCACTACCCGGGAAGATATTTGTTGCATAGATGATGGGATATGAAAGCGTAAATTAATTAAAAACCGGACTTAATACCGCATGTTATAATAATCACTTATTCCGCATTGCGCTTTATTCAGGATATCGTTCATGATAACGCGGATGATCTCATCATTGGATGGAGGGAACTGCTCCCGCTGATTGATGATTTTTTTATCTTCATCGCTCAGAGCCCTTTCATCGCCGGTATAAATGGCAAAACTGTATACCCACCTGTAATCGGAGCGGTAAGTATCGCTCCATAAATAACGGTTATCTATATCACGGATAGTTGCCTGCAAGAGGCCATCAGCCTGCAACTCACGCCTGATAGTAGTGATCTTGGCTTTCACGGTAATGTATTCTTTTACCACCGAATCGGCTTTGATCACCCTTTCCTTACCAACAATCTGCTTGCTTACCTCCCTGGTGCTCCGTTGATCGCGGTAACGTCCGATATTGATATCGCTGAAGCGCATTTCCGCAACATTATCTGCCCGCATATTAACGGCTTCATTGGGTGAGTAAAACCGGAGAAACTGGCTGCGGTTGTTATTGTTCAGGTAGCGCAGCATATCATAATTGAAGCTATTGAAGTCGTAGAAATAAGAACTGTACTGGAACCCAAAACGACTGGGTGGCAATATCACCACGTTGGTAACCGCATTGGCGAATGCTTCATCCAGCTTTTGTTTGATAGACAGATCGCCGGGTTTTAATGACAACGCTTTTTGAAATTCAGTGTATGCATCGCGATAGCCTTTCTTTGTATTCTGATCCATCAGTTCAAGCCCTCTTTCATAACGGACATTGCCTGCTTCTTCCTTATAGGTGGTTACAAAAGATGAATAATCTGTTGGTTGCACCACTTCATATACGGAAGGAGAGCGACGGATAGCTTCATACAGATTTTGGAGGCTGATATATTCCCTGTAAATATTTTCCCAGCGCAGGTCTGAATTGCTGTTGGTATAGTTCTCTATCTTTTTTTCATGATCGCTTACTGCATAGCGATAAGCATTCTGCAGAATATCCAGTGTGGCAGCATCACCTGGTTTTTTTGACAGTTTCTTGGCAGCCTGCTCCACTGCCTCATCATAGCGGCCCTGCCGGTAAAGTTTTTCTGCATTCTTGCAGGAAACAAAAGTAATGGCAAGAAGAAAAAAGAAGGAGTAGAGTTTTATTTGCATACACATGGTTTTTTATTGGACGGCCGGGCCGGAAGATAGTTAACAGGATGATGGTCAATTAAAAAAATCTTAACAGCATTGCCGCTTCATTCTTTCAGGATATCCCGCACGAAATTATGATACTCATCAAACTTCGGAAGATTATTGTGTCCTCCGCCCTGTATCCTGATCAAAGTTATTTTCTGCGGATTAAGTTTTTGTAACCGCTCACTGTGCCGGATAGGGATCAGCCAATCACGTGTGCCATGAATAATATAGGTATGGCAATTCACTTTCCTTATCCATTTATCGGTGCGCAGGTGATAACGCAGTACATATTTTACCGGTAAAATGGGAAGAAAGCGCTCCACCACTTTCCGGAAACTGTAATAAGGTGCATCCAGGATCAGGTACCTGGGTTTGTTGTCTGAAGCCAGTTTGCTGGCAAAACCGCTGCCAATGCTGCGGCCGTAAACGATTATATGATGCTCATCGTATTGCTTCAGCAGGGTTTCATATACAAACTGCATATCGTCCAGCATTTCCTTTTCGCTGCGCTTGCCGGTGCTTTTGCCAAAGCCGCGGTAATCAACCAACACCACATCATAATTATAGCGGTAAAAATCCCTGGCGTATTTTGCCCATCCTTTAATACTGCGGCTATTGCCATGGAAATACAGGATCAGTCCTGCCGGAGCTTCACGGTAAAAATGAAGACCGTTGATCCGTACGCCCGGTTCCACATCAAAGAAATATTCACGGAAGGGGATATCATATTTGAATTGGAAATCCTGCGCCAGCTTCTCCGGCTTGAAAATGAATTTCTCCTGCAGCAAATAAGCCAGGATGGAAAGCAGGGCGATACCACCCAGAATATACCAGATAAAGGAAGGCAAATTGATATAGCAGTTTAAAGTTTGCGGTTAATCTTCCACCCGTTTCAATCGCAAATTCGTTACCGGTGCTACTATCAGCGGGAATTTCTCCACAGTTACATTCGCCGCATCCAGGCCAAAACCTCTTTCTTCGGAAAGGCTATGCTCTTTCAGCCAGAAATGCAGTTTCATGATCACCCGCTCGGTAAAAGGTAATTCATTGTCCTGGCTCAGGTATTTTTCCATCACCATGAATTGAAAATCACCGACCGTATTGCTGCTGGCCAGGCTTTCATACCGGCTGATGATATTTACTTCCTTATTAGCCACCAGGTCTTCCACCACTTTGCGGAACATCAGGTTGATCCGTGGTTCCATCCGGAATCCTAAACGGAAATCGATCCGGATAATATCATTGGGAATGATGTGCTCCACTTTGTATTCGCAGGTGTAGGGGTCATCCAGTGTATCTACATGCACAAACCAGTAAATATCCGCCCGCTTGGGTTTTTTATTCAGTATGGAATAGATGATCTTATGCTCGATCTCTTTGGGGTTATTGGCACTCGTAAGATATATGAGGTGGGTGGCATATTTTGGCACGCCCCGGTCATTGCTCAATTCCTGTATTTTGGGGATATAGTGTTCCATCCGCACAAATTCCACATAGCGATTCTTGATACGCCGCGCCCGGAACCAGACGTACATCACGAGGAACATCAGGCCTCCAACAAGTAAGGTGATATAACCGCCATGAACGAATTTATCCATCAGGGCTACGAAGTAGCCGGTTTCCACTGTCAGATAACCAATCAGGAACAGCCATATCCATAGCGAACCTTTCCGTTGCAATACCAGGTAATTGGCAAAAAGAATAGTTGTGGTCAGCATGGTCACAATAATGGCGAGGCCATAAGCCGCTTCCATATTGGACGATTTTTTAAAATAAAGTACCACACCCACGCAACCTATAAACAGCAGCAGGTTCACGGCCGGGATAAAGAGCTGTCCTTTTTCTTCCGATGGGTAACGGATCTTCACTTTGGGCCAAAGATTCAGTCGCATGGCTTCCCCGATCAGCGTAAATGCACCCGAGATCATGGCCTGGCTGGCAATAACAGCAGCCGTGGTAGCGATCACTACACCCGGGATAATGAACCATTCCGGCATCAGATCATAAAATGCATTAACGCCCAATGTTCTTTTGGTGACTTCCGTGATCTCAAGTCCATTCCTGTTGGCCAGCAGGTAAGCACCCTGGCCAAAGTAGTTGAGCAGCAAGCAACATTTTACATACACCCAGGTGGTCCTGATATTGCCGCGGCCACAATGGCCCAGATCGCCATAAAGCGCTTCGGCCCCGGTGGTACAAAGGAATACAGCACCCAATAGCCAGAATCCGTGCGGATAGGTGCGGAGGAATTCTATGGCATAATGCGGACTTAATGCTTTGAAGATCGCCAGGTCGTCCGATACGTGAACAGCACCCAGCACTGCCAGCATGGTAAACCAGACAAACATGACCGGCCCGAAGATCTTACCAATGGAAGCCGTTCCGAATTGCTGAAGGAAAAAGAACACACAGAGGATGATCAGTACAATGATCATGATCGTGTCTGTAGGCATGCCTCTCAATTTGGGCAGTTCTTCCAGACCTTCTATCGCAGAGGTAATAGAGATAGGCGGAGTGATGATACCATCGGCCAGCAAGGCGGCACCGCCGATCATGGCGGGAATGACCAGCCATTTCTTTCTCCGTCGCACCAGTGCATAGAGTGCAAAAGTGCCACCCTCCCCGCGGTTGTCGGCCCGGAGGATCAGGATCACGTATTTAATGGTGGTTTGAAGGGTGAGTGTCCAGATAATACAGGACAGGGCCCCGATGATCAGCTCCTCACTGACGGTTCTCCCTCCAATAATGGCGTTGAAAACGTACAGGGGAGAAGTGCCTATATCGCCGTAAATAATTCCAAGAGCAATGATAAGTCCTGCGGCGGTGACTCTGTTAGTGGGTATTTTCACTATCTATTTTGTTATTGTGCTGGTACAGACCTTGCATTCGGGGCTATAACGCTTGCAAAGGTATATGCAAAAATCAATTACAGGTATAAGGTGTTAAAAGATTGGGGATACGCAACCTTTTCGGCAATTTTCGCGCCTAACAGCCGTTCATGTAATCTGGGGATTTCCCGCATCTTTGACAAATAAAAAGTCACCTTTTTGGTAGTCAAACTGTAACTTTAACGAGCAAAAAATCAGAATATTATGACCGTTGGAAGATGGATTTTATGTTTAATGGTACTGCTTTCGGGGTTATCGGCCAGTTCCCAGCGGATCGTTTATTCCGAGCCGGAACGGGATGATACCCGCCGCCTGAATTTTGAGATCATCGGCAAGATCAATGGCAATTTTCTTGTTTATAAAAGTATACGCAATAATAACTGGATCGCTATCCTTGACAATGACATGAAGCAGATCGCTAAGGTGGACCAGAATTACCTGCCTGATAACGACCGCGTGATCAATGTTGATTTTTTCCCTTACAGCGATTTCTGTTATATGATCTACCAGTACCGGAAAAAAAATATCATCCACTGCGTAGCTGCCAAGATTGATGGAAAAGGACAGAAAATGGGGGAATTGATTGAACTGGATACCACACAGGTAGGAGGGGGTAGCGACAGCAAAATATACACCGTCCTTTCCAGCGAAGACAAAAGCAAGATCATCATTTTCAAGATCAATAAAAAGAACAAACGTCTTTTCATGATCACCACCCTGCTGATGGATGATAAGCTGAACCAGTTAAAGAAAAGCAGGCTGTCTATGCCAATGGAAGACCGCGATGATGATTATCTCAGCGAATTCCAGTTGGACAATGACGGCGATCTTATCTTTTCCAAATTCAACCGGGTGAACAACGAAAATATCGGCAATGCCGCTTTTGTGGTGAAGTATGCCCAGGCGGATTCCTTTATGGTCAAGGAATTGAAGGTGGACAAGTTCTTTCTCGACGAAATACGCATTAAGCCGGATAATTTCAATAAAAGATATTTCCTCACTTCTTTCTTTTTTAAACAGAAAAGAGGCAACACGGAAGGCTATTATTTTTATGTATGGGATAAAGCGACCCAGCAACCTGTTATAGAAGATACCGTTTCTTTCAGTGAACAGCTACGCCGCGAAGCCCGTGGCAATGCCAGCGTGAAAGCTGCTTTCAATGATTATTTCATCCGCCAGATCGTGACCCGGAAAGATGGAGGATTTGTGATCGCCAGCGAAGCATTTTACACCACGTCGAGGGGAAACAATATGTGGAACCGCTGGAATTATATGTATTCACCCTATTTCCGTTCTTACGATTATTATTACTACTCTCCTTATTATAACAACAGCTTCTGGGGCAACCGCTATTATGATTACCAGAACGTGCGCTACCAGGCCGATAATATCGCCATACAATCCTTTGATAAAAATGGTAAACGTGAATGGAGCAGCGTGATCGCCAAGGAGCAATTTGATGATCAGTCGGACGACTTGCTTTCTTACCAGATCATGAACACCGGCGGCCAGGTGCATTTCCTGTTCAATAACCTGGAAAGAAGAGTGCAGTTGCTCAGTGATTTCTCATTGACGCCGGATGGGCAACTGACCCGCAACCCAACTTTGAAAGATCTTGACCGTGGCTATGAATTCATGCCGAAATATGGTAAGCAGGTGAGTGCGCGGCAGATGATCATTCCATGCATATACAGGAACTATGTGTGCTTTGCGAAAGTGGAATATTAAGATCGCCGGCCATTTGATCGATGACGCCAAAACCTAATCATTTACTAACTGTAATATCCTATCCGTGACGGGTCTATTTAAACAGAAAAGCCCAGCCAACCTTTTGCTGCTTTTGATCACCGGTGTGCTGATCAAGTTGCCTATGTTCATGAACCCCCATCAACCGCTTTCGAAACCGGCAGATGGCGTGCTTTTCAATATCATTCTCCATTTTTTTGAACCTGCAGCTCGTTCTTTCAACCTGTTCTATCCGTTACTGGCTTTTGCCCTGTTATTTATACAGGCTGTGATACTCACCCGCTTTATCAATAACCAGCGGATGATGAACAAAGCCACTTACCTGCCAGGCATGTCATATATGCTGATCACTTCATTGATGCCGGAGTGGAACTATTTTTCTGCGCCTTTGCTGGTCAATAGCATATTACTTTATATCCTTTCGGGGCTATTCAATGTCTATAATAAGCAAAATGCCAAAGCTGCCATTTTCAATATCGGTCTGGCATTGGGTATTGCCGGTTATCTCTTTATTTCTTCCCTGATATTCATTGTATGGATATTGCTGGCATTGGCTGTAATGCGCCCCTTCCGGTTGAATGAATGGATGATCTGCCTGCTGGGCATCACCACACCATTCTATTTCTATGCTATCTACACCGTCATTGACGGAAAATGGGACTGGCAGGAATTTGTACCGCATATCACGCTGGGTCTTCCTTCACTGAAGCAGTCAGCCTGGCTGGCCGGCAGTGTTTTCCTGATCATGATACCGTTTCTTACAGGAGGATATTTTGTACAGGAAAACCTTCGCCGTATGCTGATCAATGTACGCAAAGGCTGGAGCCTGTTATTATTATTCCTCCTGGCTGCCCTGCTGCTGCCATTCGTGAATACCAGTGCCACGTTCGAGAACTGGATCATGGCCATGGTGCCAATGGCGGCATTCCATGCATGCACTTACCTGTATTCGACCTGGCGTATTTTCCCCCTGGTACTTTTCTGGATTACAGTAGGGTTTGTTATTGCATACCAGTATTATGGTCCGGGTTGGTAGTTGGGGACGTTATTGTATCTTTGTTCCTTACCATCAATTCTACGTAATGAAATTCGGCGTTGTTGTTTTCCCGGGGTCCAATTGCGACAGGGACATGTTCGATGCATTGAAATATGACCTGGGTCAGGATGTGACTATGCTTTGGCATAAAGACAAGGATCTCAGTAAGTTCAATACGGAAGACTGCATTATTCTCCCTGGCGGTTTTTCCTACGGCGACTACCTTCGCTGCGGTGCTATTGCCAGGTTCAGCCCAATGATGCAAAGCGTGATAGAATTTGCCAATAATGGCGGAAAAGTGTTCGGGGTCTGCAATGGTTTCCAGATACTCTGCGAGTCAGGCTTGTTGCCCGGCGCCCTGCTGCGCAATGCCAATCAGCAGTTTGTATGTAAAAATGTATATATAAAGAGTTCGGCTGAAGATATTTATAAGATCCCGGTAGCGCATGGTGAAGGCCGTTACTATGCTGATGAAAAAGTGCTGGATCAACTGGAAGCCAATGGCCAGGTCATTTTCAGGTATTGCGATGAGAACGGGCATATTACCCCGGATGCCAACCCTAATGGCGCCCTCCGGAATATTGCCGGGATCTGCAATGAACAACGCAATGTTTTTGGCATGATGCCTCACCCCGAAAGAGCCTGCTCTGAGATTTTGAGCAATACAGACGGCCGCCAGATCATTGAAAACCTGTTGATGGCCAAACAACTTGTTTACTAAACAGATCGTCTGTTTTATTGTTATCTGTTCAGAATCCTCATTTTAACAATCCTGAATAGCGCAAAACGTACAACTTTGCGTATATAGATAGAAAAACAGCACTATGAAGAAATTTTTCCTGTTCGCATCCATTGTATTTGGCGCGTTAAGCCTTCAGGCTCAGCAAAATCCTGTGTCCTGGACTTTTTCTTCCAAGAAAGTTGGCGACAAGCAATATGAGCTGCACATGACAGCCACTATCCAGAAAGGATGGCACCTGTATTCTCAAGTCCAGCCGGAAGATGCGATCGCGATCCCTACTGGGTTCAAGATCAACAATAACCCTTTGCTGACACTTGAAGGAAAGATCAAAGAGGAAGGCAAAATGGAAAAATTCCATGATGCAAAGCTGGAACTGTCTGCCCACCAGTATTCCAATAAAGTAGATTTTGTGCAGGTGGTAAAGCTGAAAGCAAATGCAAAAACGAATGTGACCGGTATGGTTGAGTTCCAGACATGTAATGATGAAAAATGTCTGCCGCCCAAGAAAGTCAACTTTACCATTGACCTTAACTAAACCAGGTCTGCCCGTTTAAATCACCATGCAAAAGTTAGCAGCACTTCTTTTCGTATTCATTTTTTCCGGCATCAGTTCATTCGCCCAGGATTCCACCAATTCCATCCCCGGTTGGAAAGTGGAAAGCCGTAAAACAGGCGAAGGGAGCTATGAATTGCTTTTCAATTTACCCACAGTTGCAAAATGGCAGGTGTATGCACCTAACCAGGTATTGCTGGATATCAAAACCACTGAATTGCAGTTCAGCGATTCTTCAGTGCAGCAGCAGGGAGAGTTTATATTGAATGAAGCACCCCTGGAAATAAGCAGCCCTATTTTCGAAGGCACTAAGATAAAAGTGTACGAAGGCAAAGCAGGGTGGAAAGCACTGATCAGGATTGAGGGCACTGTTCCTGCCAAATTGCAGGGCACACTTTTATATACTTACGGACGCGATAGTGAATTCTATCCATCCACACCACTTCCATTTGTTGTAGAACTGGAAGGAGGAGTGCAGGCATCTGCATCAATAAAAATCGCTTCACTGGATATTAATAAACCGGTAAATGATTGCGGTGATGAAGGCACGGAAAATAAAAGCATGCTCAGCATCTTCCTGCTGGGCTTCCTGGGTGGATTGGTAGCTTTGCTTACTCCCTGCGTATTTCCCATGGTACCGGTTACCGTTACATTTTTTACAAAAAAATCGCAGGACCGACGCAAGGGTATTTCCAATGCGGTGTTGTATGGCTTCTTTATTTTCCTGATCTATATTCTTATTACGATACCATTCCACCTTGCAAACATCAGCCCGGAGATATTGAATAATATTTCCACCAATGTCTGGCTCAATCTCCTGTTCTTCGCTGTGTTTGTGACTTTTGCTTTATCCTTTTTTGGTTTGTTTGAGATCGGCTTGCCGGCAGGGCTGGCGAATAAAGCAGATTCAAAATCAGGAATGGGCAATATCGGCGGCATATTTTTTATGGCCGCTACGCTGGCAATTGTTTCTTTTTCCTGCACAGGTCCTATCCTGGGCACATTGCTGGTAGGTGTGGTGGACCAGGGCGCATGGCCGCTGACAGCGGGCGCCGCAGGTTTTGGTTTGGCACTGGGCCTGCCCTTTGCATTGTTTGCCATGTTCCCCAATTGGCTGCAGTCATTACCGAAATCAGGCGGATGGATGACCGACGTAAAAGTAGTATTGGGTTTTGTGGAATTGGCTCTTGCCGTGAAGTTCTTGTCCAATGCAGATCTTGTAAAGCAATGGGGATTGCTGAAAAGAGAAGTGTTTATTGGTTTATGGGTGATCATTGGTATACTGATCGTATTGTATCTCTCAGGCAAACTTAGGTTTGCCCATAGCTCACCGGTAAAGAAATTTTCTTTCACCCGGATAGCATTCATCGTTCTGTTTGCTTCCATCACGCTTTATCTTATACCCGGTCTTACCAACACAAGCTGGGCAAGATTGAAACTGATCAGTGGATTTCCGCCACCTCGTGGTACTTACAGTCTTTACAACCAGGACAAAAACCTGTTTGAGCCCATGCATAATAATTATGCAGAAGCGCTTGCACTGGCAAAAAAAGAAAATAAGCCTGTATTAATCGATTTCACTGGTTGGGCCTGTGTGAATTGCCGCCGAATGGAGGAAAATGTATGGCCCGATCCCTTGGTGGACAGCCTGATGAGAAAAGAGTTTATCGTAGTTTCTTTATATGTGGATGAAAGAAGCAAGTTGCCGCTGGCTGAGCAATCTACCGTAACACTCGATAATGGTACAGAGAAACCGATCATTACTGTAGGAGATAAATGGGCTACATTCCAGACAGAAAATTTCAATGCTACTTCCCAGCCTCAATATGCCATCATTACTCCAGACCAGGTGGCGCTGACCCGCACTAAATTTTATACGCCGAATGCAGAGGAATTTGCAGCATGGCTGGAATGCGGATTGGAAGCGTTTCGCAAGGGGAAATAATAGGTAATCATTGACAGATATCATGCAGGTTCGGGCGGGACAATGGAAAAGGAACTACTCGTTCCGACGACTTGAAATAAAAAAGCCGTTCAATTGCTGAACAGCTTTTTCAATTTGGTGTCATTCTGTAACAACCTGTTGCCAGGCAAGCTGGAAGAATCTCGAAGAGATATTTCCGGGGTGCAACGGGAGAGACAGAATGACAATTACGTTCTGTCAGTTATGGTTGCGGACGCAAAGATAGTAATACAACAGCTTAAAGGGCAATTTGTTTTTGAACCATTAATTTTCTCAGGTTAATTAAACCATAACGCATGCGGCCGAGTGCGGTGTTGATGCTGCAATCTGTAGCAGCGGCTATTTCTTTAAAGCTCATGTCGGCATAATGACGGAGAATGATCACTTCGCGCTGATCTTCAGGAAGCCTTTCCAGCATTTCGCGTACGCGGTGATGGCTTTGCCTTTTCATCATAACAGTTTCAGCACTGTCATCAGTGAAGTTCAGCACTTCAAAAATATCTTTGTCTTCGCTATTGCGGATAGTAGGAGTTCTTTTCACTTTGCGGAAATGATCTACGCAAAGATTATGGGCGATACGCATGGCCCAGGGCAGGAATTTTCCTTCTTCCGTGTAGCGGCCGCTGCGCATGGTATCAATAATGCGGATAAATACATCCTGGAAGATGTCTTCTGCCAGGTACTTATCCTTTACAAGAAATAAAATGGAGGTATACAGTTTGTCTTTGTGACGGATCACAAGGGTTTCCAACGCTTCAAGATGGCCATCCGTGAACAGTTGGATGAGTTCATGGTCGGTTTTTTTGACTAAAGCTTTCATACTCCTACAGGTTTAGGTGGTAGTTAATGGATATTGGTTAAACAAAAAATTAATGGAACAAATCAGCAAAAAAAGCTGTTAAGCTATAAAGTGTAGAAGTATTGTACGATAGGCGGGGTGGTTTTTAGGTTTTTCATTTTTTGGATATTGGATTTTAAAAATAGAACTTTTTTATAATCCGGCCAACAATTCCTTTCACAAAGAATTAAATCTGCTGCAAAAAAAATGTTAAGGATATTGCATGAAGTTTGCGACTGTTAAGGCTTTACATTTGCCAGGCGAATAATGGAAAAGACAATAAAAGGGAAAAATCCCGTAATTCAGAAGACCGTAAATTCCGCAGAAAACATCCTGATCAAGGGGGCCAGGGTGCATAATCTCAGGAATATTACCGTAGAAATTCCCCGGAACAGCCTGGTAGTTGTAACCGGCGTATCAGGCTCCGGAAAGTCCTCTCTTACTATCGATACCTTATATGCAGAAGGGCAGCGACGCTATGCAGAAAGCCTTAGCGCTTATGCCCGCCAGTTCCTGAACCGGATGAATAAACCGGATGTGGATTATATTAAAGGACTATGCCCGGCCATTGCTATTGAACAAAAAGTGATTACCCGCACTCCCAGGAGTACGGTGGGCAGCATGACCGAACTCTATGATTATCTCCGTCTTTTGTATGCGCGTACCGGCAAAACCATTTCTCCCATTTCCGGTAAACAGGTTAAGAAAGATGATGTAACAGATGTGGTCCGTGTCATTACCCAACTTGAACAGGGCAATAAAGTTTTTATCCTCGCCCTTTTTAAACAGCATAAGAACCGCGATCTGAAAGAAGAACTGAACATCCTGGTGCAAAAGGGATTTTCACGGGTCTACCTCCGGGAAACAACCGGTGGTACCGGAGAAACACTTCGTATAGAAGACCTGGCGGAAATGAACGATAAAGAACTGAAAACAACACTGACCGCTAAAGGTAAACAACTGTATATCCTGGTAGACAGGATCGTGGTAAAGGAATTTGAAGAGGATGATATTCACCGTATTTCGGATTCAGTAGGTACCGCTTTTTATGAAGGTGAAGGGGATGTATATATAGAGGTACAGGGTGAAAAACCTTCCGGCAATAAGTTTCTGCATTATAATAACCGCTTTGAGCTGGATGGAATGCAGTTTGAAGAGCCGGTCCCCAATCTTTTCTCCTTTAATAATCCTTTCGGTGCATGCCCCACATGTGAAGGCTTTAGCCAGGTATTGGGTATTGACAGCGATCTCGTGATCCCGGATAAAAGATTAAGTGTATATGACGGAGCAATAGCTCCCTGGAAAGGAGAGAAACTGGGGTGGTGGCGTGAACAGTTTATCAAAGGAGCAAAGAAATTCAATTTCCCGGTACATAAACCCATCGCAGATCTGACAGATAAGCAATATCAGCTATTATGGGAAGGAAATGAACATGCATTGGGCATCAATGCTTTCTTTAAAGAAGTGGAGCAAAACCTGTATAAAGTGCAATACCGCGTATTGCTCAGCCGCTACAGGGGGCGCACCAGTTGCCCGGATTGCAAAGGCTATCGCCTTCGCAAAGAAGCATTGTATGTGAAAGTGGGTGATAAACATATCGGAGAACTCAGTGAGCTTCCGGTAAAAGACCTGAAAGTATGGTTTGATAACCTGGAAAAAAAGCTGAGCGATCATGATAAGCAGATCGCAAAAAGAGTGTTGCTGGAAATTCATCACCGTTTGAAAACCTTGCTGGATGTAGGCCTTGGTTATCTTACAGTGAACCGCCTCGCTAATTCACTCAGTGGCGGGGAAAGCCAGCGTATCCAACTGACGCGCAGTCTTGGAAGTAACCTCACCGATTCTTTATATATACTGGATGAACCATCTATCGGTCTTCATTCCCGCGACACTACTAATCTTATCGCCGTATTGAAAGAACTGCGTGACCTGGGAAACACTGTAGTGGTTGTGGAACATGATGAACTGATGATGCGTGAAGCAGATCATATTATCGACATGGGGCCGCTGGCTTCCCATCTCGGTGGGCAGGTAATAGCTGAAGGTGATTATGATTCGATCATCAGCAATCCCAAAAGCCTGACAGGAAAATATCTTAGCGGCGAGTTGAAGATAGAACCGCCTAAGACCGTGCGTAAATGGAACAGGTCCATTACAGTTGAAGGAGCAAGACAGAACAATCTGAAGGATATCACTGTTGAGTTTCCACTGAATGTGCTTTGCGTAGTAAGCGGAGTAAGCGGCAGCGGGAAAACCACCCTGGTAAAACAGATCTTATACCCGGCACTCCGTAAAATAAAAGGGGAGTTTGGCGATAAAATAGGTTTTCATAAAGCCATCACTGGCGATATAGATAGTATAGGACAGATAGAAATGGTGGACCAGAACCCTATTGGTAAATCATCACGCAGCAATCCTGTAACCTATATCAAGGCATATGATGAGATACGCGATCTTTTTGCAAGACAGCCATTGAGCAAGATGCGCGGATTTCAACCCAAACATTTTTCCTTTAACGTAGATGGCGGCCGTTGTGATACCTGCAAGGGTGAAGGTGAACAGGTGGTGGAGATGCAGTTCCTTGCCGATGTGCACCTGACCTGCGAAGCCTGTGGCGGCAAACGGTTTAAAGAAGAGGTGCTGGAAGTGAAATATAAAGACGCCAGCATTTATGATGTGCTGGAAATGGGGGTGGACGAAGCCATTCAATTCTTCAGTGAAGAAAAAGCGCTGGCCAAAGCATTGCAACCATTGAGTGATGTGGGTCTTGGCTATGTAAAACTGGGACAATCATCCGACACACTTTCCGGTGGTGAAGCGCAGCGTGTAAAACTGGCTTCTTTTCTTGGTAAAGGCAGAGCGAGCTCAAAGATCCTGTTCATTTTTGATGAACCTACAACCGGTCTTCATTTTCATGATATTCAAAAACTGCTGGCTTCTTTCAATGCATTGATTGAGCAGGGGCATTCCATTCTTGTTATCGAACATAACACGGATGTGATCAAAAGTGCCGACTGGCTGATCGATCTTGGACCCGAAGCAGGTGATGGCGGAGGAACACTTGTGTATGCCGGTAAACCGGATGGTGCGAAGAAAGTGAAGAACAGCCATACCGGTAGTTTTTTATAGGCTTAACACGCACTACAAAGAAACACTTAGCCTCTATTGAAACTCAGCCTGTAATCATTATTCCTTTGATCGTAAAACTTCGATTGCAGTAAAGAAACGCCTGAAATGCTTGCAGGTTCAGGGTTTGCTGTATATGTTTGTGCCCGTTGTTTTGTTGTCCCTTGGTTCAATCTTATCCAATTCTTCTGAAATCCGTACCGTCAAACCCCTCGAGGAAACTAAATTCTGTTCATTGCAGACAAAGCAAGGTAATGCCGGTGTTTTTAAATCCAATCCTGGTCAGGGCCATGTCCTGGTTTTTATGAGCTGTTTTGTTATTTAAAACATACACCGATAAATACCTTGTGATGAAAAGATCTTGCTTGATTTTAGTTATGCTGGCTTCGCTGTCTTCAGTGTATGCGCAAAATCAAACAAATAATTCCCAGGGAGAAAAGGGAACCTTGCCTGTGATGTTTGACAGTGTAAGGGCCAATGTGAAGAATGACCTGGTGCAGATAGGCTGGTGCAATCTTACAGAAAGGGAAGTGAAGTATTATATGATCGAGCGGTCTGCAAATGGAACAGACTTCACACCTATTTACCAGCAACCGCCTTCCCGCAATCTTGACGATAAAGCTTCTTATACTTATATTGATTCTAGGCCTGCTACCGGCCCTAATTTTTACCGCATAAAAGTTGCCATTACCAATGGCAGGATGATCACCAGCCGCATCTTAAGGGCAGAAATGGATTTTTCAAATCCTGGCTTTACTCTATATCCCAATCCTGTAACAGGAGATGAATGTACAATCAGCCTGGCTTCAGAATGGAAAGGAAAGTATACGCTGGAGGTAGTAAACAGTTCAGGATTGCGTATCCAACAGGTTATGCTGAGCAATCAGGGTAATGGCATTTCACAAGCGATAAGCCTTCCTGCCGGTACGAGACCCGGCATTTATGTAGTAAGGATAAAAGGAGGAGAATATACAGCCAGCCAGTTGCTGGTTAAAAAATAAATAAAAAGCCCTCAGGTTGAATGTGCATCCATGTCTGAGGGCCTTTTTATTTTCTTTACCTACCTGAGTTTATTGAGGCTCTTCACCAGTTTTTCATCTTTCAGTATTCCGCGTGTGGCCATGATAAAACCGATCAGCATACCAGCTACATAAATGGATGTCAGTGCAAAGCGGCCCGACTGGAATTTCCTTACTTCAGTGAAGTACAGTATAACCAGTATAACAGCAATGACCACCCCGGCAATGCTGAGCTTCACTTGTGTTTTCCTGTCTTTAAAAAGAAAGACCGCAATGGCCCCGGCCAGGGTAGCGGCACCCGTCAGCACCAGCAGGAAAAAATTACTGCCAGCCATGAGTTCATCTATGGTAAGGATATTATTATCTCCCAGGCGCTGGCCTGTATAAAAAGGATACAGGAATGTCAGTACCGAACAGACGGCGGCTAATAATAACCAAAGTGTTTGCTGGCGTTGTACCATAATGGATCGGTTTAGGTTTGAACAACCGGTTAACAGTATAAACTTATTAAAATATTTACAATTCAGGATACAGCGGGAACTGTTGCATGAATTGTTTTACTTCCGCTTTTACTGAACCAATAGTTTTTTCGTCGTCTGCATTCATCAGCACTTTGTCTATCATGTCTACCACGGTTTCCATATCTTTTTCTTTCATGCCGCGGGTAGTGATGGCAGGAACCCCTACGCGGATACCGGAAGTAACAAAAGGTGATTTATCATCAAATGGTACGGCGTTCTTATTAAGGGTGATATGTGCTTTGTCGAGCGTTTCCTGCGCTTTTTTTCCTGTCAGGTTTTTATTGCGGAGATCGATCAGCATAAGGTGATTGTCTGTGCCATTGCTGATAAGATCATACCCACGGCTTACCAAAGCTTTCGCCATTGCCTGGGCATTGGTAATGATCTGTTTTGCATAAGTGGTATAGCTGTCTGAAAGGATCTCGCCGAATGATACTGCTTTGGCAGCGATCACATGCTCGAGCGGCCCGCCCTGTGTGCCGGGAAATACAGCCAGATCGAGCAGTTGGCTCATAGTGCGGGTATTGCCTTTGGGATCTTTGATGCCCCATGGGTTTTCAAAATCATGACGGAGCATGATAATACCACCTCTTGGGCCACGCAGGGTTTTATGGGTAGTGGAGCTGACGATATGACAATGGTCGAACGGATCATTCAGCAATCCTTTGGCAATAAGGCCGGCAGGGTGGGCGATATCGGCAAACAGGATGGCGCCTATTTTATCGGCCACCTCCCTGATGCGTTTATAATCCCAGTCGCGGCTATAAGCAGAAGCGCCGCAGATGATCATTTTCGGTTTTTCTTTCAGGGCTGTAGCTTCGAGTTGATCATAATCTACCAGGCCAGTGTCTTTTTTCACCCCATAGAAGATAGCCTGATAGTTTTTACCACTGAAATTGGCAGGGCTGCCATGCGTAAGGTGGCCGCCCATGCTGAGATCGAGACCTAATACTTTATCGCCGGGTTTTACGCAGGCCAGGAATACGGCAGCATTGGCTGTGGCACCGCTATGAGGCTGCACGTTGGCCCAGGAAGCATTAAACACTTTCTTCAATCTTTCAATGGCCAGGGTCTCAATTTCATCCACTACTTCACAACCACCATAATAACGCTTGCCGGGATAGCCTTCGGCGTATTTATTGGTGGGTACGGTTCCCATTGCCTGCATTACCTGCAGGGAGGTAAAATTCTCAGAGGCGATTAATTCAATACCGTTGCGCTGGCGTTCCAGTTCCTGGTTGATAAGATCGAAGATTTGAGTGTCTTTTTGCATGAAGAATGTTTAAGAAGTTGGAGTAGGAAGTATAAAGAGTTTAAAGTTTAAAGGTTTAAGGCTGAAGAGTTAATAGTTTAAAGTTTAAAAGGTTGGAATTAATAGTTTAAAGTCGATGGCTTATGCCTGTTTATCAAATTCGCTGATCTTCTGAATACGCAGGTCTTTAAACCTTAAACTATTAAACCTTTAAACACTTAAACCTTAATCTCTTAACCTTGAGATGGCTACGGCTGCCAGCCGCCGCAAAATTACGTCTGCCGGGAATTGAAAGCGCGGTTGGGCGGATAAGTTTTTGTTTGCGGTAAAAATCACTACTTTCGTTGGCTTTTAAATTTTTTATTAAAAGTCCCAAACGGGGAAATGAAGGCAATAATACCAGTAGCAGGCGCAGGCACCAAATTGCGCCCTCATAGTTATACACAACCGAAGGCACTGATCCCACTGGCTGGCAAGACTGTGTTGAGTATCATTATTGACCAGATGCAGGAAGCAGGGATAGATGAATTCGTTTTTATAGTAGGATACCTGGGCGATAAGATCCGCGATTATGTGAGGGCGAAATACCCTGACCTGAAAGCGCATTATGTGCAGCAGATAGACCGGCAGGGGATTGGTCATGCTATCAAGATCACCCGTGAAGTGGTCAATGATGATGAAGTGATCGTAGTGCTGGGTGATACTATTTGCGAATACGATGTAAAAGCGGTTGTAGAGAGTGATTGTTCAATGCTTGGTGTGAGAAAAGTGGATGATCCCCGTGAGTTCGGTGTGGCAGAGATCAATGAAAAGGGATTTATCGAACACGTAGTAGAGAAGCCACACATTCCTAAGTCTAATATGGCCCTGGTCGGGATTTATAAGATCAAGGAAAGTGGCCAGCTTTTTAAATGCCTGGAAGATAACTTTCTCCAGGGATTGCGTACGCACGGCGAGTACAGTCTCACTGATGCCCTGGATTGCATGCTGAAACAAGGCATTCAATTCAAGCCTTTCAAAGTAGATAGCTGGTTTGATTGCGGCCGTAAAGACACCCTGCTTGATTCCAATGCTACATTATTGAAGAAATTCGAAGGAAATGGTGAAACGAATTATCAATTCGAGAACACCGTCATCATTCCTCCTGTCAGCATCGGCGAAGGCTGTGATATAAAAAACTCTATCATCGGTCCCGATGTTACTATCGGTGAAAACACTCGCATTAATTATTCTATTGTAAGAAATTCTATTATCGGTTCCTACTCTAATCTTTTTGATATCGTTCTTGAAGCTTCGATCATCGGTAGCGATACAGGACTTAAAGGTGAAACAAGAACATTGAGTATCGGGGATAATACGAGTATTGATTTAGGATAGGTCTGGAGTCGGTAGTCCCCTTCCCGTCTGTCACCCCGGCCCTGGTTCAGTTAGCTTTCAGGTTTAAAGAATATAAGAGCCGGGGTCTCCTCAACGTTGGGGAGACCCCGGCTCTTAGTGTATTATTCTTGTTAGTTTTCTTAAACCAGGGCCGGGGTGACAGACAGCGGGAAGTGGACTACCGACTCCGATCACCCCTATCTTTGCTTCATGATAACCAACCGAATCACCTCCCTCTTCAACATCGATTATCCCATTGTCCAGGCTGGCATGATCTGGGCCAGCGGCTGGCGCCTGGCCAGTGCTGTAAGCAATGCCGGCGCATTGGGCCTTATCGGAAGCGGAAGTATGTATCCCGATGTGTTGAGGGAGCATATCCGTAAATGCAAAGCCGCTACGGATAAATCCTTTGGAGTGAACGTGCCCCTGCTTTATCCCGATATTGATAAGCATATAGAGATAATACTCGAAGAAAAAGTACCTATTGTGTTCACTTCGGCCGGCAATCCTAAAACATGGACAGGCATCCTGAAAGAAAAAGGTGTGAAAGTGGTGCATGTTGTAAGCAGTAGCAAGTTTGCCCGCAAGGCAGAGGATGCCGGTTGCGATGCAGTGGTAGCCGAAGGGTTTGAAGCCGGCGGACATAATGGGCGGGAAGAAACCGGCTCAATGGTATTGATACCTGCCGTGGCAGCGGCTGTAAAAATCCCTGTGCTGGCAGCAGGCGGCATCGCTACAGGGAGGCAAATGCTGGCCGCCATGGTAATGGGTGCAGAAGGCGTGCAAATGGGCAGCCGGTTTGTGGCCTGTGAAGAGGCTTCTTCCCATGAGGCATTTAAAAAAGTGGTGGTGAATGCCCGGGAAGGCGATACGGTGCTGACGATGAAACAGCTCACCCCTGTTAGACTGATCCGCAATACATTTTACCACCAGGTGCAGGAAGCGGAGCAAAGGGGGGCGTCGCCCGAAGAGCTGAAAAACCTGCTGGGAAGGGGAAGGGCCAAAAAAGGGATGTTCGAAGGGAACCTGGAAGAAGGAGAGCTGGAAATAGGGCAGGTGAGCGCTTTGGTAGATCGTATTTTACCGGCTGCAGATATCGTAAAAAAAGTATGGGAGGAGTTTACAGAGGGTCTCGCAAATCCCATAGGAATGACCTAACTTTATATTATGGCCCAGTGTGCTTGTTGTAGTGCGATTAACCATTAATCACCAAATAGGGTCTCATGAAACCGAAATCAATCCTCATGGCCATAAGTCTCCTTAGTGCCGGAGTAACTTATGCCTCACCCACCGATCCTTTATGCTGCGATGTAAAAGGCAAAAAGAATGATATTGAAGGGCTGGTAATACATGCGGAAAATAAAAAGCCGCTGAAAGATGTAAACATCACTGCCTATCTTATTTCAAAAAAAGAAAAAGCGGTACATACGGATGAACTGGGCAGCTATTCATTTGAAGCATTAAAACCCGGCACCTATAGGTTCGTATTTGAAAAAGCCGGCTTCAGAAAAGTGACCAAAGAAAAGATCGTGATCAAAACAGATGAAGCATTTCAGTTGAACATTGAAATGATCGAGAATAAAGATTTTGACCTCGTGCCTTCTCCGCTGCATTTTGCCGATTTCTAATTAATAGCCACAACAATAAATTAAAAATGGCCTTCTGTAAAGAAGGCCATTTGTTTTCATGGCTGTACTGGTAAGCAAAGGATCAATACAATTCAGGATCATGGTCAATATTGAAATTGTCCGCGTTTTTCTTAATGTTGATCTCTTTATGTTTTTCCAGGAAGTTCTTGTATTTGCTGTAGATCTGTGGTGAAACCTCTTTCCCGTTAACTGTCAGTTTACCGTCTTTATGGCGGATGGTGTAATCATCTTTTTTATTGAGCAGGCCATCGTTTTCCAGCCCATCAACAAATGTTTTGTATTCACGCAATTCTTCCTTGGCCTTTTCTATTTCCACTTTCGCTTTTGCCAGGTCTTCTTTCAGCCTGGGCTCGATGTTTTTCATTTCTTCTTTCACCCTTTTCATTTCATCCTGAAGCTTAACCATGTCGATTTGTTTTACTTTCTCCATTTCCGCTTTTATTTCATCCCAATTCACTTTATCAAGTGATTCCTTTACTTCTGCCTGTATCTTTTTAAAATCAATTTCCTTCATGGCTCTTTCCATTTCTTCTTTCACTTTTTCCATATTCACTTCCTGCAGGGCCTTCTGTACTTCAAGCTGGATTTTTTGCTCATCCAGTTGCTTCATGGCTTGTGCCACACTGGCCATTGCTTGATCGAGATGTACTTTCATATCTATTTCATCCAATTGAGCTATTGCTTCATCAAGATCACGCACTTTTCTTTCTTTTTGTTGGGGTATAGTGTCTTTGTCAGGTGTTTGTTGCTGATAACCGGGTGCCTGGTGGCGGTCCCAGGAAAGAAGGGCCACCGTTGAAAGGAGGATAAGGGTTGCCAGCGCAATACGGCTGACAAAAAATGAGCTGGGTTTCATAACTGTTGATTTAAGGTTAAATAGTATTACACGAAATTCTTCGTACCAAATATACGACTGATTTCGTATGATGCTAAATAAAAATCATCTTAAGGGAAATTTTAACACATAAGGGATGTTCTGAGCCTTAGTCGGGAGTCCGTTTCCCGCTGTCTGTCACCCCGGCCCTGATTCAGTAAGCTTGCTGATTTAAAAAATATAAGAGCCGGGTTCTCCTCAACGTTGAGGAGAACCCGGCTCTTAATGTACTATTCTTGTTGATTTTCTTAAACCAGGGCTGGGGTGACAGACAGGGGGAAGTGGACTCCCGACTACTTCTTGATCGCCCATTTTATCATCTCCTTCCACGTCGGCTTTTTACCATACATCAGGATGCCGGTGCGGTAGATCTTGCCGGCAAACCATGTAGTAAGGATAAAACCGATGATAAGAGATACCATGGAAAGGCCTAACTGCCACCAGGGAACAGTGCCGGGTACTCCAAAAGGTATTCTTGCCATCATAAAGATCGGAGAACTGAAAGGTATGATGCTTCCCCATACTGCCAGTGGGCTGGAAGGATCTTTGATGACTCCGGGCAGGAGAACGATGGAAAGAATAACGATCATCGTAATAGGGAAGCTTAATGATTGCGCTTCCCGCATGTCTTCGTTTACTGCACTTCCGATCGCAGCATATAAGGACGAATAAAAGAAAAATCCACCCAGCAGATAGAATGCAAAACAGCCAAGGATCAACGGCACATCAATGCTCGTGAAAATGGCTTGCACTCCTCCAATAATATTGTTGGCGGTGACACCATTGCCAAGGGAGGAAGTGAAATTGTAAATAAGGAACATGCAAAGCACCCAGATGAAAAATTGTGTCAATGCTACCAAACCGATCCCGATGATCTTGCCAAGCATCAGCTGGAATGGTTTTACGGATGATACGATCACTTCGGCAATGCGATTGGTCTTTTCTTCCATCACACCCATCATCACCTGGCTGCCATACAACAGGAGAATGATATAAATAAGAAAGCCAGCAGCATAGCCAATACCGGTTGCAACACCGGAGTTGGCAGTGGTATCATTGAAGTTTTGCTGCCTTAGCGTTACTGTGCTTTCTTCCAGCTTTGTTTTAATGCTGTCGGTGATCCCCAGCTTTTCATTTTTAATGCCATCCCAGATATTGTTGAGCTTGCGCTGAACGCCGGAAGAGCTCTCTATGCCAAGGGTCCTGCCCGTTTGAAGGGAAAGCTTTAAGCCTGCTTCCCAGTTGCTTTCGGGCGATACAACAATGAACCCGTCGTAGCCCAATGCTTTGTAATTGGCTTTAACGCTGTCTGCACTGTAATTGACAAGGGAAAGAATATTGGAACTGTCTTTCAGATTTTCCCTTTCAATTTTTCCTTTATCGAAATAGCCGGAAGAATCGATCACGGCTACGCGAAGCACGGAAGATGTTGAGGAGGCGATATACGTGGAACCGAATATCAGTCCAAGATATAGCAAGGGGAAAAGGATCGTACTGATGATAAATGTTTTTTTCCTGACCCTTGTAAGGTATTCCCTTTGTATGATGAGTAATATCTTATTCATAATTGCGAATTAGTGTTAGGTGTTAATGGCATTAAGCAGTTACTTGCTGGAATTGGCGGGCAGCGGGAGTGTCTTCTACCAGCCTGATGAAAATATCATTCAGTGAAGGCAGTATTTCATTGAATGATTCAATATGCAATCCTTTGTGGATGAAATATTCCAGTACATCATTATTAGTGTAGCCAGGATCGAGCTTGATCACTACTTCATGTTCATTCTTTTCTTTTACCTGGAACAAATGGATGGCGAGATGCTCAGCCATCAGCTTATTGGAAAAGCTTACGCGGAAAAGATTTTCCTTGTAATTATGTTTGATGTCTTTCACTGTGCCATCCAGCATTTTCTGCCCTTTATTCACCAGAGCAATATGATCGCAGATCTCTTCCACCTGTTCCATCCGGTGTGTACTGAATATAATAGTAGCGCCTCCTTTGGCCAGGTTATAGATCTCATCCTTGATAAGATTAGCATTCACGGGATCGAGGCCGCTGAAAGGCTCATCAAGAATGATCAGTTTAGGATTATGCAAAACAGTGGTCACAAATTGCAGTTTCTGGCTCATCCCTTTTGAAAGGTCTTCCACTTTTTTATTCCACCAGCTATCCATGTCAAGGCGGGTAAACCATTCTTTGATCTTTGTAGTGGCATCATGTTTACTCAACCCTTTCAATTGGGCAAGATAGAGGGCCTGTTCACCGATCTTCATTTTTTTATACAAGCCTCTTTCTTCGGGCATGTAGCCGATATGGACAATATCGTTCAGCGGATCGAATTTTTTACCATCGAAGATGATCTCACCCTGATCAGGATAGAATATGCCCGTGATCATGCGGATCAGGGTTGTTTTACCTGCACCATTCGGACCGAGCAGGCCGAATATTTGTCCTTTTTCAATAGTGAGGCTGATATCATCCACGGCTTTCTGCGTGGCAAAATACTTTCTGAGGTTTTGGAGCTCAAGAATTGGCATTGTGTGTAGTTTGTGAAGCAAAAATAACCGTCCTGTGCTCTCCTGGCTAATATTTCATCTAAGTAATATACCGCCAAAGGAGTTATTGACCCGTTAATAACCATTGGCCCGGCTCAGGCCATTTCTTTTATCTTTTGAGCTACCCTTTCTCCGTCCATGGCTGCGCTTACGATGCCGCCGGCATATCCGGCTCCTTCTGCGCAGGGATAAAGGTTTTTCACCTGGGGGTGTTGCAGGGTCTGCGGGTTGCGCGGTATACGTATGGGAGACGAAGTGCGGGATTCTGCGGCTACAACCACGGCTTCATTGGTAAAATAACCTCTCATCTTTTTCCCAAATTCCCTGAATGCCTGCCGGAGGCTGTTATCAACAAAGGGAGGCAGTACTGTTTCCAGCGCTGCTGATTGAAGTCCGGGGAGATAAGAGCAGTGGGGCAGGGTAGTGGAAAGCTTTTTTTCGCTGAAATCGACCAGTCTTTGAGCGGGTGCCACAAACTTGCCGCCGCCTGCCTGGAAGGCCTTTTGTTCCACCAGTTGCTGGAACTTCATTAATAATAACGGGTCCTTTATGGAAGCGGGCAGTTTTTGTTTCTTCATATAGGATAGTGCATCTTCCGGCGAAATAGTGACTACAATGCCGCTGTTGGCATAAGGATTATTTCTTTTGGAAGGGCTCCAGCCATTTACCACCAGTTCACCTGGGGAAGTGGCAGCAGGAGCAATGATTCCACCCGGGCACATGCAAAAGGAGAAAACGCCCTGTCCGTCTACCTGCTGCACCAGGCTGTAGGAAGCAGGCGGCAGCAACTCATCTTTGCAAGTGGTGTGGTACTGGATATTATCGATCAGTGATTGGGGATGTTCCACGCGAACACCGAGGGCAAATGGTTTTGCTTCGATCAGTATGTTTCGGTGGTGGAGCATTTCAAAAATATCACGGGCTGAATGACCGGTAGCAAGTACTACAGCTCCGGCTTTGAATACTGAACTATCAGCTGTTCGTACTCCTTTTGCTTCACCATTTTCTATAATGATGTCCACTACTTTTTTTTCAAACAGGAATTCACCGCCATAGCCGGTGATTGTTTCACGCATGGCTGTGATGATCTGCGGCAGTTTATTGGTACCGATATGCGGATGTGCTTCGTACAGGATCTTTTCTTCGGCGCCGAAGTGTACAAAGAGGTTAAGGATCCTGGCTATATCGCCGCGTTTGGAACTGCGGGTATATAATTTACCATCACTGTAAGTGCCGGCTCCGCCTTCACCGAAGCAATAGTTGCTTTCAGGGTTTACTTCGCCTTCTTTGTTCAATGCGGCAAGATCGCGGCGGCGTGCGCGTACGTCCTTACCTCTTTCGAGAATAATGGGTTTGATGCCGGAAAGGATCAGGTTAAGCGCAGCAAATAAACCGGCAGGTCCTGCGCCAACGATCAATGCCGTATTGGCAGCTTTGCTTACATCTTTGAAGTGGAATGGCATCAATTCCCTTTGCTGATAAGGCTCATTGATAAAAGCCTGTACGCTGAGATTGATCCAGGCCTGGCGTCCGCGGGCATCGATGGATCGCTTGAGAATAGTGAAACCGGAAACATTATCAGGTTTCACAGCAGCAGCGCTGGCGATATATTTTTTTACAGCGGTTTCGCTGGCTGCTTCAGAAGGAAGCAGTTTGAGGGAAATAAGCTTTTGCATGAGGTCAGGTTTTTATCCTGAAACAATGATTTTGCATCGCAAAAATACGATATGGACACATATCACTCAAGTTGGGGATGAAGATAAGTTGAAGTAAAAGTATTGCTAAATACACACCTTGAGAGGGTGTTTTCACCTATAAAAAAAAGTAGGAGCAGATTATGAGTTTTTGTTTGTAACAATAAGGAAATCTTTATACCTTCAAAATATCCGGTTGAATGATGCTAAAGAAATTTTAGCATAGTGAATTTAAAGGACATTAAGAATTTTTTTTGACCGGTTATTGTAAAAAATCCGATCCGGGGAAACCGCCACTATTTTCATTTTACGCCTATTTTTTTGGGAACTAAGAGTACAAAAATATGTCGTCAAAAACGGCTTAATGAGAAACTATTTTTATAGGCTCAAAGCCTTGAAATATCTAAATTTTCCGAATAAAATTGATGAAATGCAATACAATTATCATTATCGAAAAAAGGGGTGAATAAAAATTTTTTTTTCTCCAAGAAATATAGATATTCGCCGTCCTGTCCAACTTTTTTTATTGACATCGTGTGGGGATTTTTCTTGGACATTTTTCAAAGGACTATACTTAACTCGATATAAACTGCTATCATACTGATGGACAAGAATGCTGAAAAAGTCTGGACCAATTGTTTGAAGATCATCAAGGATATTGTTGAATGGCAGCATTACAAAACCTGGTTTGAGCCGATTACTCCCGTTTCCATAAAGAATAATGTTTTAGTGATACAGGTTCCGAGTCAATTCTTTTTTGAATACCTCGAAGAACATTATGTAAATTTATTGGCAAAGACTTTGAAGAGAGAGTTGGGAAAAGAAGCCCGCCTGGAGTACCGGATCATGGTAGATAGTGGGAACAGCAAAAACAAGCCACTTACGATGGATGTGACGGGACAGGGGTATAAAACTTTTTCAAATAATGAAATGGATTTTCCTCTTGTAATAAATAATCCTGTTAAAAATCCTTTTGTGATTCCGGGTCTGAAGAAGATGCAGATAGACCCGCAGTTGAATCATATCTATACATTCGATGCTTTTGTAGAGGGAGATAGTAACCGGGTTGCCCGCAGAGCTGGTAAAACAGTGGCGGAAAAGCCTGGAGCCAATTCCTTCAATCCCCTGGTCATATATGGAGGTGTAGGGCTCGGAAAAACGCACTTGGCGCAAGCAATTGGTAATGAAGTAAAAAGATTGCACCCTAATAAAGTGGTGCTATATGTGAGTTCAGAAAAGTTCATTAACCAGTTTATGGACCACAGCCGCAACAATGCGATCAACGACTTTATTCATTTCTATCAGCTCATAGATGTTCTTATTATAGATGATGTGCAGTTTTTTGCCAAAGCAGAAAAATCGCAGGATGCATTCTTTGCCATCTTCAATCATTTGCATCAATCGCATAAGCAGTTAATCCTTACATCCGATAAATCGCCCAAGGATCTTGATGGTGTCCAGGAAAGATTATTGAGCCGGTTCCGCTGGGGCCTGAGTGCAGACCTGCAGATCCCCGATTATGATACCCGTATTGAGATACTGGAGAAGAAAATGAAGAATGACGGGTTGGAAATGCCTAAGGAAGTGATAAAGTATATTGCCTACAATATCAATAGCAATGTGAGGGAACTGGAGGGTGCGCTTATCTCACTGTTGGCACAATCTTCGCTTAACAGAAGGGAGATAGATTTAGATCTTGCTAAAAAGGTGCTACGTAATTTTATCAAATCATCCAGTAAAGAGATAACTATCGATACTATTCAAAGAATGGTATGCGAATATTTCGACGTCTCTTATGACAAACTGCTGCAAAAAACCCGCAAGCGGGAGATTGTGCAGGCAAGGCAGATCACGATGTATTTAGCTAAAGCATTCACAAAAAATTCCCTTAAAACGATCGGCGAGCATTTCGGTGGCCGTGATCATACCACGGTGATCCATTCCTGCCAAACGGTGAAAGACCTGATGGATACGGATACGGTGTTCAGGGAAAATGTGCTTGAACTTCAACAGAAAGTGCAGTTGGCAGCGATGTAAGGAAGCAGAAAATATAATAAAAATCCCGGTCTTGAGTCCGGGATTTTTTATTATATAACTATTAGCAGGTTTTTTGGGTTATGTTGCCGGTAATCTTTATTTTTGCCACCCCTTTAAAAAGGGGTAATTCAGCCTGGTGAGGTGGATGAGTGGCTGAAATCAGTAGTTTGCTAAACTGCCGTACGGGTAACTCTGTACCGCGGGTTCGAATCCCGCCCTCACCGCCCTCGACCGCCGAAGCTCGAAGAGCGAAAGTGGTTTTTAACTGGCAAGAAGCTTTCCTGGTTTGTAACTTTGGGAAGCTGATAAATGAATAAGCCGCCTACGCCTTTGGCTTCGGCGGCTGATACGGGAAGTAGCGCAGGCCGGTAGCGCACCTGGTTTGGGACCAGGGGGTCGCAGGTTCGAATCCTGTCTTCCCGACCACGCCCGCCGAAGCTCGAAGAGCGACGGCGGGCTTTTCTTTTATATACACTCTGCTCTTCTGTCGGGCGGAGCCCGATAATTGTACAGCCAGGAAGGCTAAATGACATCTCAAATCCTTGTAAGTTTCTTGATTTATAAGGATTTTTTATCCCCTTGTCAAATCAATGCAAAGAAAATCAATGTACCCGTGAGTAAAAGCCGATATGCCATTCAAAGCGGACAAAACTACAGCGGACATTTTTACACGGGCCAGGTTTGGTATTCTTCTATGAAGATGTGTATAGCGCATCTTAGAATCAAAATGAAAGAATAGCTATCATAGATTTGCTGAAAATTGAAGGAGTATACAAAATGATAGAAATTACAGAAATTAGAGAGAAGGATATAGACTCATTGCGGAGTTTATTTTTCAAGACAAGGCTTATAACTTTTTCTTCTGCTGATATATCACAATTTAAGTTGTCTGATTTTGAAGAGCAAACGAAAGATGAGTATATTTTAGTAGCTCTTGCTGACGAAAGAGTGATCGGGTTTGTATCTGTATGGGCTGCCGACAATTTCATCCATCATTTGTATGTCGACGAGCAATTTCAAAACCAAAATGTCGGTACACAATTATTAAAGGCTGTTTATGATAAATTCGGACTGCCTATTAGCTTGAAATGTGAAGAAAATAACTCAAAAGCAATTTGCTTTTACAGACGGAAAGGATTTATGGAAAAAGGAAATGGGCAATCTGAAATAGGAACATATATTCTATTCGAGCTAAATAAAAAAATGGAATAATGAACAGCACTCAACATTGCATGTATGCAATTTGGACTAACCTGCAACTTTCAATAGTTGTTTCATAATGAAATTGGTTCCTTTACAATACTTCAACTCCTCAACAGTTAAAAAAAGGAAAACCCTTCTTACCGAGAAGGGCTAAGTAACCGAATCATCGTGTTCGTTCCAATCTGAGCTGACAGCGCAGATTAGAAATAGGAAGATACTGTGTAGCTGCATTCTATCGCAAAAAATCTCAAAACCTGATTGAACGAGGGCGTTAAGTGTAAGCGATCCTACGGCTACGCTGCATCAAGTGCTTTATAGATTATTCTTTACCGTGTTATCACCCTCTATAAAAAGGGTGAAAAAACGCTTGTCTTGTATTGGATTGTATACACAACTTTGCTGACCGGATATAAGTACTTCAAAAAGAGGACGTCCACCTGCTGCCATTGAACCGTGTGAAAAAAGTGAAGCGGCTGCATCCCAATACCAACTGAAACCCCACCATGACCAGCCACCACTGCATATTGCTAACGGCAATTCTATTGATCTATACAGGATTGTACGGTCAATCAGATACGCTTCCTTCTCTCATTGATGGCAAGTATTTTGGCGCAGTAAATAAGAAAGCCGGTCAGTTAGAACAAAAGCTGGATAAGCAATCAGCCAAAATCATCACCCGGCTTTTACAACAGGAAAATAAATTAAAGCGCAAACTGGCACGCAGGGACTCTGCGGCAGCTACGGCAGTGTTCGGTGATGCAAAGCAACGCTATGATCAGTTGCAGCAAAAACTGGCCAGCACCGAAAAACTGAAACAATACATTCCTTCTTTA